>Ga0268299_1000005_pt1 | contig 928808 bp, 907 predicted proteins | sample NOBtaG_FD_193484 | JGI IMG/M metagenome (GOLD analysis project Ga0268299, IMG submission 193484) | Activated sludge microbial communities from bioreactor in Nijmegen, Gelderland, Netherland - NOB reactor | ecosystem: Engineered > Bioreactor > Aerobic > Activated sludge | place: Netherlands... | reverse complement strand
TCAGTTGAAACCGGTGCTCGCCGAAGGTGGCGCCGAATTTGCCGAGGATGTTGTAGGTTCTCGTATCCGCATACCCGCCGACGCTGTTGGTGCCCGGCATGGTCCGTGAGCCTTCGGCATCGAACATACCGCCCTGTTGATTGAACGTGCCGACGATGTTGTAGTCGAACCAGTCTTTTTTGCCCTGGAACCCCTGCACGACCGTGCCGCTGAGGCCGCGCAACACCCTCGTCAAGGACCCGCTTCCCTGGACTTCAGTATAAAAGCTGGGCTTTCCGTCGCCCGCCTGCTTCGTGATGATGTTGATCAACCCGCCGGTCGCGCCGTTCCCGTAAATCGCCGTGGCGCCGCGCACGATCTCGATCCGCTCGATGGCGCTGGGATCGATATGCGCCAGGTCCAACTGCGACGCGGGACTGCTCAATTGCGGGACGCCGTCGATCAGGACTGCGATCTGGCGGCCGCGCATCTGTTGCGACGTCCCCGAATCCAGCGATCCGTCGTTTTGGGACATGCCGGGAACGAGCTTCGGAAGGATCTGACTCAAACTTCGTCCCGGCGAAACTGCGATCTGCTGTTGAATCTGCTCCTCCGTGACGATGGTCACGGACTGGTTCACATTGCCGATCGAAGTAGGGGTCCGCGTCGCGGAAATCAACACATCCGGCGCATTCACTTCCGGGATGACGTCTGTCCGTTCCTGATCCGAAGAATCGGCCGCCGAGGCGGGCGGCACAGGGGAACAGAGTGCAAGCAGCAGCGTGCCGATGACAGAAACCCGCAAGAGCTGGGGGTAAAGACTGGTACTCATGACGGTCACAACATCCTTTCCTCAGGGCGCCTCGCGCCCTTCAGGGCAAAGGCGGCTCGCATGACGTCTGCCCGGGCACATGCGTCGAGGAGAGCCTGCTCCCGGCAAGACACACGAACCAGGCGCATAGGCATGCGTTCGGCCTTCAGTGGTTCAATAACGTAGATGGGAATCGTTACGGCAGCAGGGATCGGAGCGGCGGAGAGCGACCCTTGCCGGCAACCAATAGGCTGTCCCGGCGGGACATCCCGAGCAGGGTCAACGCCACGAGGAAAGACACGATGATCGGTAACGGGGGACTATCAGGCAACACGAAATCCGCATCGTCCTGGGTGACTTCGCATGCCCAGGCGACGAGCGGGCCCACCGGCTCGCGGCCGTGGTGGCAGGCATCATGATCGCCCCCGTCGTGGAGATAGAAGACTCGCGACGCAGGCGTTTCGAACTCGTTGAAACAGGTGGAGCAAATGCCGACGGCCAGCACCCGGATACAGGCCAGGAGGCAGGCCAGCCACAACAGGGTCCGGCGAGAGCGCACCATCGACATGGAACGAATGAAGGCGTCCACAGATTCCCTACGTAGGAAAAACGGCCTCCACCCTACGCAAGCGCAAGCGAGCTTGTCTACAGACGGCTGCTTACGGTTGCTACAGTTCCACAGGCCTAACCGCCCGCCGCAATCACGGCACACCTAGCAGGCTGCGGAAAAACTCGATTATTGCATCAGACGTCGCCTTTTACACAGGGGCCGTCACGCATCAGAATAGCCCGCAGGAGGCGCAAAAAGGCCGTTCAGCAAGGCCGCAGCGAACGAAGAGGCGAATCGTACTCGTGCCGTACGGTGAGCCTCTGACTGATGCGAGGACGCCGCTGGCGGACTTTTTCCGCATCCTGCTAGGCTAGAACAGTCCCAACGTCACGCCGCCGTAAATCGCCCGCCCGTAGCCTGCAAAGAACAAGGTCTTATTCGCATCGGGCGTGCTGTCGGCAATGACGCCGCCCGAGCCGACGTAGCGCTTGTCCGCGATGTTGTCGAGCTGCAGATAAAACTTTGCGAAACGGAACCAGGCATTCGGAGGGAACTCGACCGTCTTGTGGAGATTCGCGTTGAGTAGCCAGTAGGCCGGCGCGCCGACGGTATTGTTGTTGTTCAAGAAGTAGCTGTTCCAATAGGTCGTCTCGAACCAACCGCCCCAGCCGGAGGGATGGTCGTACTCCTCCTTGAAGTTGAGGACATCCCGCGCGACGTTAGGAACCTGCTTGCCGTCGCGCAAGATCTGCGTGATCGGGCCCGCCCCGTTGACTCTGAACTGATCGGCAAAGTTGATGTACTGCGCGTCGATATGGGTGTAAGCCCCGGAGAGGCGCCAGCCGGGCGCGGGGCGCCAGTCGTAACTCGCCTCGATGCCTCGATATTGAGAGGAGTCGGCATTGATCGCAAACGATCCGGCCGTCGTCGAATTGACCTGCGTGATGATTTCATCCTTCACCAGCACCCAAAAGCCGACCAGTTGGACGCCGAACGTGCTGTGGAGCTTTGAATCCGTCCCGATCTCGAAGTTGTAATTTTTCTGCGGCTTGATCGAGAAATTCGTCCCCGCCAATCCATCCAAGCCGGTCGTCAGGTTCGCGAAGCCCGGTACGGAATAGCCGGTCGAGGCGCGCACCCAATGCCGCTGACGCTCCGTCGGCTTCCAGGACAGCGACACCTCCGGCGCCCAGTTGTAAAACGTGCGATCCGCTCCGGGAGTCGAGGCAAGCACGCCGGCCGTGTAATTGATCGTCTGCACACTGATCTGCGACTGTTGGAATCCGATCCCCGCCGCCAAGGTCCACTGCGGGATGAACTCCAACTCCTCCCGCCATCGTCCGCCGATGTTGCGAATGGTGCCGCGGCTGTTCTGTACCAGCGCCCCGCGAGACCCACGGAAATTGCCGAGGTTCTCGAACGTTTGCGATTCCTGCTCCATATTGTTGGCGAAGAAGCCCACGTAACTTTTCAGGGGCATCTCGCCGAGACGGCCGTCGTGCCGGAGATCCGCATACCCCTTGAAGTTCGGGTAGAACGCATCGTTGATCTGCGTGAAGGTCTGATTGATGTCCCGCACATCGTAGTCGGCTTCCAGGAGAAACACGGTATTGGCGTCGATCTGGCGTTCATACAGACCGCCGATGACCGTCCGTCGATCGAGTCGCCGCTGGGCCAGACGGAGCGGGTCGTTGCCGGGCCCCGTGCCTCCGGCCTGCCGCGAGTCGGCGTTGAATTGCGCGAGGGTCAGCCTCGTCGGCACATTCGCATTCAACGCATTCGTGACGGCCTTCACGTAGAAATTGTCCTTATCTCCCAGCTTGAAGCGAAAATTCAGATTCACCGTTTGCGTGTTGTAATCGCTATGCCGCAGATAGCCGTCTTCGGCGACTTGACTGGCAAACAGGGCCACGTCCACATCGCCGTATTCCCGGCCGATGGCGAGGCCATATTTTTGATAGCCGAAGGACCCGCCGCTCAAGAACGTTTCCACCCCGTTGATGTCGCCGCCGCGCCGCGTCTTGAAATGAATCATGCCGCCGAGCGCCGCGTTGTCATACAGCGACGAGGAGGCTCCGCGGGTGACTTCCACACTCTGCATGAACCAGGGGTCGTGCATATCCAGGCGTGAAAACCCGTCCGACTGGGTTTGCCCGATGCCGTCTTCATAAAATTTGAGGTCGCGCACGACGCCGGTTGTCTTCACGCCGGAGCCACGAATCGAGACCCCGAAATCGCGCGGCCCGTTGGCCGATCGCAAAATCACGCCGGGAAGGGATTCCATCGACTCCTTCATCGTGCGGGTCGGTTGCGAATCGGTTTCACTTCGGGGCGTCGCGGAGAAAGCCAGACCCTCAGGGAGCTTCTGCACCCGCTTGCTCACGATGCTGATATCGGCCAAGTCGTACACCGGGATCGCTTCTGGCGCAGTAGCGCCTTCGGTCTCCGGCCCGGCTGCCTCCTGATACCGCTGCGGCTTCTCTCCTGCCGGCAAGGCCTCGTCACGCCGCCGCGTAATCTCTTCCAGCTCCCGGAGCAATTCCTCGCGCTCGCGGACATTGTGTTGTAAGCGGTCGCGCAGCCCTTCTTCGGTGACTCTCTGACCCGCCGCCGGCACCGGCGGCGCCTCTTGCGCCAAGCCCTCCGCGCCACCCAACGCCCCTAAGAGCATGATCATTCCCATCACCATCTCGATCTGCCAGCTGTGCTGCTTCATCGGGATTCTCCTCTTTCTTCCGCAAGCGGGACCGCCGGCGGTTACGCCCGCGTCACTTCCAAACTGACCTGTTGAAAGCCGAGTCCGCGGATGCGGTCGACGATGCCGACAAACCGTTCCAAGCGTGTGGTTTTGTCGGCCCGCACCAGCACAGGCGAATGCCGCGGCTGAGACGCCAGGACGAGATCCAATTCCTCCTCGCTGATCGGGCGATCCTCCACGAACAACCGGCCGTCGGCCGTGACGCTGACGATGAGAGGCCGGTCCTGCCGGTCGCTTGCGGTCGAGGCTTTGGCCAGATTCACCGGAATCTGGCCCGTCGTGATAAAGGTAGCCGTGGTCAGGACGATGACGAGCAACACCAGCATGACGTCGACCAGCGGGATCACGTTGATCTGATTGACCTCACGCTCCATGGTGCGCCTTGTACCGCGCGAGCAATTCGCTGACCCGGCGCCGGAGCACGTTGTTCATCACCACGCAGGGAATCGCCACGACCAAGCCTGCCGCAGTCGCCTTTAACGCGAGACTCAACCCGATCATGATGGTCGTCACCGCCAGGGTCCCGGAGGTCCCCATCGTATGAAAGGTCAACATGATGCCCAGCACCGTGCCGAGCAGGCCGATATAGGGCGCATTGGCCGCCACGGTGCCGATCACCACCAAGCGCTTGGTGAGCGCGATCTCGCATTCATCCAGCGAGGCAAAGCCACGCACATCGATCCGCCGGTAACACCACCACCGCTCGATCGCGACCGCCACCGCCCAGAGGCTCATCACGATCAACAATCCGATCACCCCGTACTCCACCGACTCTTTCAGTCCTGCCATGGTGCCTTCCCTTCTTCCCTATGCGGCTACGCCGCTCTCCCGGCTACGCCTCGCCGTTTCCTCCACCACAGGTACCAACCGGTTCCGAACAAGAGCGGGCAGACCAGTCCTGACAGGAACACGATCCACCTGCCGGCGAGTCCGAACAGTTGTCCTGAGTGAATAGGCCACTGCCATTGAATGAAATGCTGGCCCGCTGAGGCGCCCTGCGGGCTCTCCACATGGAGGATCTCGCCGCTGTACTGATCGAGCACGACGCAGCGGCGTGTCAGCAGGGCGCTGATGCCGGGCACATCGCGCTGGCAAACGGTGTAGGTGCCGCGCTCGTTTCTCGGCAGGTACAGCCACTCGGGCCGCCCGATCGGAAACCGTTCCCGCACCCTCTGCATGGCTTGGCTCAAGGTGATCGACTGGCCGCCAGGCGCCGCTTGCGATCGCACCGCGTAGCGATCGATCGTGGGGGAAAACATGCGGACCACTGCGTGGAAGGGCGCGCGCAGATTGAGATAGACACCGGACAGGAACAATCCCAACAGCACCAGCAAAAAATACACCCCAGCCGTTTTGTGGAGGTCGAAATTCAGGCGGCGCGGATGGGCCGGATACCGGATGGTCAGCGCTCCTCGCCATTGGCTCGCGCGCGGCCACCAGAGCACGATCCCGGAGCCCAGGGACAGGATGAGGATCAAACCGAGGATGGCCACGACCGTATCCCCGAACGGCGGCTCGCCGAATCGCGGCAGCAGCAACGCGTAATGCAGGGCGAAGACGAATCCGATGAAGGTCCGTGGAATCGCCCCCGCCCAGCCGGCGGGCCGCACCAACCGCACGCCGGTGACTTCTGCGCGATAGGGATCGACCGCGACATGGTAGACCGCATTATTCGATGGTCCGGAGTCGCCTGGTTTGGACGGTACCAACGCGTTGAAGCGCACGGACACGCCGTCGTGCCGGGGATACTGCGCAAACGTCAGACGGCCACCGGGCGGCAGAACCGTTCGCGCGGCTTCGACCCATTCATCGAGCGGCCGGTAGGCGGATTCGCCGCCCGCGCGAGGCGCGACTTCGAACAGGCGCGGATTCAGCCACTCATCGATTTCCAGGTGAAAGACGAGGATGCTGCCGGTGAGACCGATCAGCAGCAGGAGCGCGCCGGCCGACAACCCGATCCACTTGTGGACCGCCAACCACAGGACACGCCCGCGCCGCCGTCCCGAGCGAGTTTTCGCTGTCTCTCCGGCCGATACGTCTGCCGTCAGTTCTCCGGACGCAATGGCCTGAACATCGCTATCGGCGTGCCGGGAAAGGCCGAATATGTGACGCACGACACAAGGAGGCCACTGATGCATCGCTACCCCGTACCAAAAACCTGTGACGCGCCACCGCCGAGCAGAGAATGGACTCCGTCACAGCAGAAGCGACGCCGGTCATAGCGTGAATGAGATGCGGCTAGGACGTGATGATCCGTGGGGGGGCACGAGGGCCCAGGGAGGCGAGCTCCGAAGAATCGTAAAAGCGGTCTCGATCGTGGTCACAGGGGAGGGACCGCGGGAATAGATCCACCTGGGGCGACTCCCACCCTGCGGGCAGCGCCACCTCAGACAGCGGGTTGCCGGTGAAGGCCACTCCGGGCGGCAGGTCGTCTTTCAAGGAGCGCAGCAACGGACCGTCACTGGAGCCCTCATCTGCCGCCACGCTTGACCCAACTTGCGACAGGCGGCGGTCAGCCGGCGTGCCTTCTACCCAGCGCTGCTCAAGGAAACAATGCAGACACCTCAAGGCGCCGTGGGGCGTCACGGCTACCCACACAAGAGCGAGGCCGATGATCAGCAAGGCTCCGGCGACGACCCTTTGTCCTCGATGCCAGTGTTCATGGTTGAGCATAGGGGTTTTCTACCAACTTGCGTCCTTGGGCGCTACCGACGACTGCCGCCCGCTGCTACACTTCGAACGGGAGGCTCGAGTGGTTTCAGAACCTGGCCATGACGCTGAGCTCCACGGTCCGCGGCGCGCCGATCAACACCTGATCGGGGTAGAACGTCGAGCCGAAAATCCCATAGGTCTTATCCAACAGGTTGCGCCCGCGCAGGGTGATCCAGAACTGTTTGTATGGCACCGTCAGCCAGGCGTCCGCCGTCATGTACGCATGGAGCCGGATGCTGTTGGCCGCATCGACATACCGATCGCCCACATATCGCCAGGCCGCCCCCACATCGAACGGGATCGGCGTGGGCACGCGGTACATCGTCCAGAGGTTGCCGACCGCCTGCGGCACTTCAAAGGGCCGGTTGCCGCTTCGCGAGACGACATTCCCGCCCGACAGTTGGTTGAACTCATCGAACTTCGCCGACAGGAAGGTCACGTTCCCCTGCACGCGCCAGGCATCGGTCACACGAAACGCGGCATCGAACTCCACGCCTTTGGAGGACTGGCGTCCGACGTTCACGGATGCGGTCTGCGAAACCTGGGTCAGGATGTTGTCCCGCACGATGTCGAAATAGGCCACTGTCCATTCCGCGCGGTGATTGAAGAACTGCCCCTTCGCGCCGACTTCCCATTGACGGCCGGTCGCAAGATCGAACTGTTGATTGCTCCGCAAGCCGAACAGACTGCCGCCGACCGGATCGGCCGCCGTGGCATATTGGCCATACAAGGTGAGTTGCGGCAGGATGTCGTACACGAGCCCGGCCCGCCACGTGGTGGGCGTAAAGTGCTGATCGAAGGATTGCCCCGGATTCAAGGCGCCCGCCGTCGTAAAAAAATCGCGCGTGAGATTGATGTAGTCTGTGCGCATGCCCGCCACCACCTTGAGCGACTCCGTCAGGTTGAATTGATCCTCGGCGAATAGGGCGGTGGTGAGGATCTTGGCCGTCTGGGTCGCCATCGTACCGCCCCCGAACAGGCCGGCGACCGGCGCGAAGGGATCGACGCTTCCGCCGGCTGCGCTGAAGAAACTGGGGCGCGTGAAATCGACAGAGGTGAAATCGATGCCGGCCACGAAGCGATTCTTGAACGTCCCGATCGGATGGGTGAGCAGCAGTTCCACCCGGTCTCCGATCACGGACTGATCGTGCTGCACCTGGAACCGATCGCGATTCACCAGTTGCGTGCCGCCGTTGAAGGTATAGGTTTCCGCGTTCATCCAATCGCGTTTGGCCGTGTAGTAGTAGGCTTGATTCCGGAATTGCACGAACTCCGTCGGCGCCCAGGTCGCCTTGAGCTTGGTCCAGGTGGTCAAGGCGCTCATATCGGCATCCTGCACGTTGTAGTTGGTGTGCAGCATCCGCGCATCCACCGTGCGGCCGTCGGTCGTGCTCACGACTCCGTTCACCCCTTGCGTGGCGAACGATGACGGCACCAGCGGCGTCCCCCAATAGGGCCGCTGGCGGTCGTAGGCGATATCGAACGAGAGTTCGAGGCTGAAACGCGAGGTGACGTCGTACAACACCGCACTCGTCATGTTCCAAAAGGTAAAGGGCGTGCCCTGCGGGCCGAGATAACTGTCGCCGTTCTGGTAACTCAGATCCACGCGGTAGTGCAGTTTGTCCGTGCCCAATCGGCCCCCGCTGCCGACACCGGCTCTCAGGGTGTTGAAGCTGCCATACGAGAGATAGGCTTCGCTGCCGGTCAGCTCCCGCACCGGCCGCTTGGTGACCAGGTTCACCATGCCGGCCACGGCCCCCTCGCCGTACAACACGGAGGCGGGGCCCTTGAGAATTTCGATCCGTTCCAAGTTCCACGAATCGCGCGGACGCGTGACGAACCCAGTCGGCCCGAGCGACAAGCCATCAAACAGCAATCGAATCTGCTGGTTGGTGAAGCCGCGCATCGAAAACGCGCCGGGGTTCACGCCGAGGTCGTTGACAATGACGCCGGTCGCTGCTTGTACCGCCTCGGAGACTGTGCGCAGTCCGCGCTCCTGCATGGTCTGCTGGGTGATCACATCGATGCTCGCCGGGATTTCGCGCAGCGTCACGCCCAATCGGGAACTGCCGCTGCTCTGGTCCCGCAAGCCGAGCGACCCTGTCCCGTCCTTGCCGATAGGTTGGGCCTGCACCATCACCGGCGGCATGAGTACCGCCGACTCTGCCGAGTCCTGCCCCTCCTCGGCGGAGAGGACTTGGCCCGGCAGCGAGACCATCAGACAGAGGGCGATGACACCCGTTCCGATCCAACGGCGACCATGACGTTGTCTCTCAGACATGTTGTTCCTTTCCTTGCATTGACCCTAAAGTGACGCGCTATGCGCCTGGGCTAGAAGCCGAGAGTCACGCCCACATAGGCGGATCGCCCAACTCCGGCGTAAAACGCCTGCTTGTTCGCGTCCGCCACGCTGTCTGCCACCGGCGTGGCCCAGGCGACATAGGCCTTGTCGAAGAGGTTGTCCACTTCCACATAGGTCTTGATGAACTTGACGTACCGGTTGTTCCGCGGCCGGTAGTAGTGGTGCAGATTGGCGTTGAGCAGCACATAGGACGGAGCGCCCAGCGTATTGTTGTTGTTGACGTAAAAGCTGTCGACCCAGCTGCCTTCGACCCAGGCGCCGAGTCCGCTGGTCGCGTGCTCGTAGGCCGCCTTCATGTTCAGCACGTTTTTCTCGACCGACGGAACCTGCCGGCTCGATTGGTTGACCCGCGTGATCACGCCGCCTGCCGCGAATTGATCGACGAACCGGATGTATTGGCTGTCCATATGCGTGTAGGCTCCCGTCAACCGGAATCCTTCGATCGGCATCCAGCGCCATCCGACTTCAATTCCTCGATATTGCGATTCCTTCGCATTGACGGCGAAGCTGCCCACGGTGGTGGGTGTCACGGGCACGCTCTGGTTGATGATTTCATCCTTGAAGAAGGTCCAGAAGCCGACGGCTTCCAGCCACAGGGTGGGCGTCAACTGCGTGTTGGTGCCGATTTCGACGTTGAGATTCTTCTGCGGCTTTACGCTGTTGTTGAATCCCGGCGTGCCGTCGAGACCGGTGGTCATGTTGCTAAATTGCGGAATACCGTATCCGACCGATCCTCGCGTCCAGATCGCCGTCCCTTCACTTGGGCGATAGGTCAGTGAGATGTCCGGCGCCCAATTGTCGAATGTCCGGTTGACGCCCACGGTGCTGTTCAATGTGCTCGTGGTTGTCGTGGCGGTGAAGTTGTTCACGAAGCCGGAAATATCCGAGCGCTCGTAGCCCAGGCCGACCGCGAGAATCCATTTCGGCACGAATTCCAACTCTTCACGGAATCGGCCTCCGATATTGCGGACCGAAAATCGGTTTTGTTGTGTGACGGGGCCGAACGCCGCCGTCCCGTTGTTCAGGTTGACATTGTTGACCCCCTCCTGCTCCAGGTAGTTGGCGAAGAATCCGACATAGCTTTTCAGCGGCCGATCGAACAGCCGGCCGTCGTGCCGCACGTCCGTGTAATGTTTGAAACTTGGGTTGATCGTTGTCCCAACCGGCTGGTTGATGTCCTTCACATGGTAGTCGCCTTCCGTCGTGAGCACCGTATTCGCGTCGATCTGCCGTTCATAGATCGCGCCGATCATGGTCAGGCGATCGCGCAATTTCTGGCCCAGCGTGACGGGATTGGTGGCGGAGGTGCCGCCCATCTGGCGTGGATCGGCCTTGAATTGACTCAGCGTGAGCCGGGTCGGAAATTTTTCATCTTCGTCCAGATTCACGGCCTTGACGTAAAGGGTTTGCCGATCGTCAATGCGATAACGTAGGTTGAGATTCACGGTGGCCATGGCATATTCGCTGTGCTGCCGCCATCCGTCCTCCCGCTGGTAACTGGAAAACAGCGCGACGTCGAGATTGCCGTACTCCTTGCCGATCGCGACCGCCCCTTTGTGAAACCCGTAGGAGCCGACGGAAAGAAACGTCTCTACTCCGTCGATGTCGCGGCCGCGCCTCGTTCGCATATGCACCATGCCGCCCAAGGCGTAATTGTCGTACAGCGACGACGAGGGTCCGCGCCGCACCTCGACGCTCTGCAGAAACCACGGATCGTGCATCTCGGGGCGAGCCGTCCCGTCCGGCTGCGTCACCGAGAATCCGTCCTCGTATACCTTCACATTCCGCACACAACACCCCGTCTTATTCCCCGATCCGCGAATCGATAGATTGACCTCGCGCCCGCCATGCTCCTGCCGCGTCACGATGCCCGGCAATGACTCCAACGATTCCCGCAGGTGCCGCGTCGGCTGCGATTCGTGCTCGCTGCGGTCGGTCGAGGACTGCGTCACCCCCGTCGGTCTCGTCTCCACCCGCTGGCTCATGATGCGGATATCGGCCAAGGGAATTTCCGGAACTCCGCCCGGCGCCTCCACAGTTGGACCTGTCACGGGAGCCGCGGCCGGTTCGCTGCGGCCGCTGGCCCGCCTGCGCTCCTTGACGTCCTCCAGCTCATCCAGCACGCCCTTCAACTGCTGCTGGAGCAGCCGTTCGCGTTCTTCCAACTCCACAGCCTGGGACGAGACGGACGAATCCTCTGCGGCCACCAGGCTCACATGCGCTCCGGGACTCAGATAGACGACTGCAGACACAACGATGATTAATCGGCGCAATGACATGACCCCTCCCTCCGAGCGAGACTGGCGGAGACGCGATCCATAGAACGGACGCGACATCCTTTCGATACGACAATGCTGCGGTGTGTTAGGAGACGATCGGCTCCGGAGGAGCGCGGGAGGGACAGGGTCGGCCATCGCATGCACAAATCTGCTGTCCGCCCGGCTGCGCCACGGGGTAGCTCGGGGCGGCGGCGAGATTTGCCCACAGATCGGGGACGATCCCGCTGCCGGCCTGTCCGGAGCAGAGCAGACTGCAAAGGCTATGAGGCGTGAGATGCTGGGAATGCTGGTGCGGCGCAGGAGCGGGAACGATCATGGAGGCGGCGCAGACCGGCGACACCCATAGGACTGCCAGATACAGGGCCACCAAGCACCCTGCGCTGACTCGATATCCGTTGAGCGCTCCCATCGTGTGCTGCATGGCGGGCGCGAGTGTAGTCGGACGACTCCTACCTGTCTACAGACGGATACGTATGGATGCTACACTACGTAGCCTCTCTCGTGCCCGCGAGGGACATCTCGAGGTCAGCGCAATCATCCGAACACATACCGGATCGAAACGCCGCCGAAGACATTGCGGCCGATGAAAGGCCCGAACGCCGGCGCATTGGCGGGATTCAGCGTCGCAAAAGCATAATTTTCGTCGAAGATGTTTTCCAACCGCGCAAAGGCTTCGACGCCCCAGTGTTTGTTCACCATCGTCTTGTATCCTCCTTTGAGATTCGTGACGGTGTAACTGGGATTTTTCTGGCCGTTCAGGGGAGAGGTGGATTCGAGATTGGTATCGCTCAGGAAATAGGCGGTCTGATATTGCCATTCCACGCCGGCAAAAGCGCCGGCCAACAGCCCCTCCAGCTGCTCATACGTCACATCGATGACCAGGCGATGGGTCGGCACGCCCGGCAGGGTCTTTCCGCCCAGTTGCTCACCGTTGACCACGTAGTCACGAAATCGGTAATCCGCATAGGTATACGCAAGTTGCGCGGTGATGGAGCGAAGAGGCTTGTACGCCAAGCCGACTTCCAGCCCGTCATGATCGCTTTTCCCCGCATTGCGGAAACAAGGCGCGAAGATGTTGCAGGCGCCGGTCAGCCCCGTGCTGAACCGCAGCAGTTCATCGGTGAAATGCTGGCGGTACAGCGCCACATCGTAATAGAAGGTTTCGCCGACGGCCCCTTTCACCCCGATTTCATAGTTGGTGGATTTCTGCGGTTGGATGCCGGGGTTCAATCCGGCGCCGTTGGCGGTGAGGGGATTGCGGAACTCCGAGCCGGTCGGAGTCTCGAAGGACTGCCCGACGGTCACATACAGGTTCGCCCACGGCACGGGACTGTAGCGAATCCCGCCGAGCCCCGTCGTTTGCGCGAAATTGCGGCGGCTGGACGCATCGATGCCGCCGAACCGCAGGTGGTCCTGGACCTTGAACCGCACCTGGCTGTACCGCACGCCGCCGATCAGTTCGATTTGGTCCCTGACCTTGAATTCGTTCTGCAGATAGATGCCGTCCTGATTGATCCGTTCCTGAGTAAAGGTTTGCAGCGCGCCCGGCGCCCCCAAGACATTCGCGAAGTTCTTATTGACTGAATTCTGATCCTGCCAGTCGTAGCCGACGATCAAGCGATTCTCATGGCCAAGGATCGGCACGGTATTGGTGTATTTCGCAAAGGCCGCGTTCTCGATGCGGTTGAGCGTGATGAAGCTGCTGTTGAAGCAGCACAGCGGATGGTGCAGGTCGCGGGTCGCGAAGAATCCCGTGAGCGTGATCTCCTGATGTTCGCTGATCTGGTTGCGATATGTCAGGGCCGGGCGGAACCGCTCGTCCTTGCGAAACGGTTGGAACGCTGCATAGGGCGTCGTCGCGGGGAACAGCGCGGGAGGCACGGCATGCCGCGTCTGCTGCTGGAGCCGCGGGCTGTTCTCGAACTCCGAGCGAAACAGGCTGCCGGGAATATCGCCGTCCATCTGGCCGTAGGTCATCACCAGGGACAGATCCGAGTGGTCGTTGAGAAAATATTTGAATTTGCCGAGAAACCGCTGGTTCCTCGTCACCGATTGATCGCGGTACCCGCCGTAATCCATGAAGGAATAATTCGCCATCCAACTGAACCGGTCGTTGGCGCCCGCGGCTTTCAACCGGTACTTTGAAAAATCGTACGAGCCGAAGACGAACCGGGGTTCCACATAGCGGTGGTCCTTGTTGCCCTCTTCCAACACGTAATTGATCACGCCCGCCGAGGCGTTGCCATAAAGGGTCGAGTTCGGACCGCGCAGCACTTCCACACGCGCCACGGCATCCAGATCGATGGGCTCCAGCCTGGTCTGCCCATCGACTTCGGTGAGGGGAATGCCGTCGATCAGGACGCGCACGCTGCGGACCCCGAAGGTGGAACGCACGCCGCTGCCGCGGATTGAAATGCGCACGTCGTCCGGCCCGAACCGCCGCTCCGTCTGCACACCCGGCACGATCCGCAAGGTTTCATCGACGCCGACGGCCGGGCGCCCCTGTAGAATCTGCTTCTGATCGATCACCGAGACCGCGCCGGGCACTTGCGTGAGTGGCTTGGGCGCGCGCGTCGCCGTCACCACCACCGGGTCCATATAGACAAGCGGCGCGTCCCGTTCGGCGCTCCCGCGAATTTCCTTGTCGTATTCTTCCTGCAACGTCGGGTGCGCCGTGCCGGCGTCCTGAGCTCCGGCAACCACGACCGGAGACAGAGACCACCACACGACGGCGCTCAGCAACACAGACACTCGATACATGCCGCACCTCGATACGTTCCGGCTGGTTGACGCAAACGGGGTGGACGGTAACAAAGCCGGCCTTGCCGCGCTACCGACGCGCGCATGCGGATGCTCCAGATGTGACAGAATCAGTCGAGATGGCTGGAGAGAAAGGCGTCCAGTTCGGAGAACACCTGCTGGCGGTCCTCCTCGCGGCGTAAGGCTTCATCGGCGAGAGGCAGTTCCACATATCGTGAGGTTATCACCTTCGCATCGGTCAAGGCCCTGGCCATCGTACGGCCCTGGGAGACCGGCACGGAGCGATCCATGAGGCCGTGCATCAGCAGCAAGGGGGTACGAATCTCACCGGCATGCGCGATGGGGGACGTGTCGCGAAGCCGTTCCGGATCGTTCCACCAGGACGCGACGCGCGACTCGACCACCGGTTTTTGATTCAGGTACCAGCGGCTGTCGGATAGCACTTGCTGCAGATCGGTGACCCCGCCCAGGCTGACGGCGCAACGGAAGAGATCCGGCGTCTTCACGATCCCCATCACGGCCGCGTATCCACCGTAGCCCGATCCCACGATGCAGATCCGCTTGGCGTCGGCGAGACCGGCGTGAACGGCATACTGCACGGCATCGGTCAGATCGTCCTGCATTTCCAAGCCGCGGCGTTGAAATCCGGCGCGCAAGGCATCGTCTCCATACCCTTCGGTGCCACGGAAACGCGGCTCCAGCACAGCCCACCCGCGACTGACAAACCACTGTGTCCAAGAGTTGAATTCACCGGGCATGCGCGCGGCCGGCCCTCCGTGAGGAAACAGGATCATCGGCAGGGGGCGCGGGTCCCGATCCTTGGGCACGGTCAGGGCTGCGGAGATTTCCTTACCGTCCCGCGCCGTGACATACACCGTCGTGGGCAGGGCCAGCGCGGCCGTCTCGAGATCGGGGCACGATTTTCCCAGCAGCACCATCCGCCCGTCCTGCTCGTCGAAGATCGACCAGCGCGGTGGATACGCCGCGCCGCTCGATTTCACGACATGCAGCCGGCCGTCGTCGCTGCTGCTGTGAATGACATTGACCGTGCCGGGAAGCGCCCGATCGATCCGCGCCTGCAAGCGCTGCGCGTCGAAGTCCCAGAAGAGCACCCGCTCATCCGCCGCGTTGTAGCGGACGCCGACGACCTTCTTGCGGCCCGGCGCGTAGACTAGTTCCCCGTTCAGGTCAAACTTCGGATCGGCGACCACGAGCCTGCGATCCGCCGTGCGGTCCGCCACGTTGAGTTTAAAAACCGCCGCCTTGCCCCGATGTTGATCCCTCACATACAACCAAGCGGGATCGCCATCGAATGCCAAGGGCACCAGCCCCGTTTCGTTGGCCAGATCGTACCCGGCCAGTTCACGCCAGAGGCTGGATTCCGGCGTCCTGACGATCGCGTGCACGGCGGTCTGGAATTGCCCCACCCCCGCGCGCACCATCCCCGCGCGGTCGGCAATCCAGCGCGAAATCGCCCTGGCGTCCGGCTGGGCACTGGGATTCGCCTGCACCAACTGCCGCTCCCCGGAATAGACGTCCACTTTGTAGACATCAGGCAGGCCGGGATGTTCCAAATCGACCGCCAGCAACACATGCTTGGGATCACCGGGAATCGTGCCGACAAGCCGGTCTTCGAAGAGAGGAACATGTTTCTGCCCGAACAACGACGATAAGGCGCCCTGCTTGAGCAGGTTGGCGATCGGCTCCGATCCGTCGCGGTTCACCGCCAACAGGCGAGTTTCGACGCTGGCGCTTGCGTCTTTCGACGCCGCCGATCGTATAGCCACCAGCAACCGTTCATCGTTGACCCAGCGAAACCAGGTGATGAGATGTTCGCGATTGTCCGTCGAGACGAGCTGATGTGGCTCTTGCCCCGAGACGGTTTGCGTCTCGAGAAACGTGCGCCCTTCATGGTTGCGGAGCACCGCCAGATGCCGGCCGGAGGGGGACAGTTGAATGGATTCAATCCGGGGGAGCGAGGCGAAGGCGGTGGTGGGCGGCCGAACGGCACCGGTCTCTGCGTAGACCGGCGCCATGTTCCAGACGAGTAGCAGAACAGTGACAAGTCCGAAGATGGCCGGCACGGTCTATCCCTACAGTAACCAGGACATGCCCTTCCGGGTACAAGCCAACAGAGTCAGTTATCACATGTTCGCGTGGCGGCCGTCCAGCCCTTTCACTAGGCACCGGCCGGATCGCCGACTGTCCCCTCAGACGAGCACATTCCCATCGCCGCTACAACGCCCAGTGGATGGACCCGATAAACATCCGAGGCATCCCGACGTTGATTGAGAACCGATCTCCGAGCGTCCCGCCATACAACGTCTCATTGGCCAGGTTGTAGGCATTGAGCTGGACGCTCAGGCGCGAATCGAGAATCGGCGGCTGATAGCGGATCATTGCGTCGATCCTGGTTTGCACGGGCAAGTGGTACGTATTTGCGACATCACCCTCGCGTTTGTCCTGCACGTAGACTCCGCTGCCCACCGTCAACCCGCGGACCAAGTCTGCCGGCACCTCGTACCGTGCCCAGAGGCTCCCGGCATGGGTCGGCACATTCCACAGCCGCTTGCCTTTATTCGGCCCCTCAGTCACCTTGGCGTCAGTATAGGCGTAGGTCAGGATGAGGCTCAGCCCCTCTGTCACTCGGCCCGAGACATCCAATTCAATGCCCTGGCTCCGCGCCTCTCCAATCGGGGTAAAGAAGGGTTGTCCCGGAACAGGAACAGGGACGTTCTGCTTGGTCAAATGATAGAAGGCCAGCGTCTGATTCAAGCGACCGTCGAAGAAGGAGGTTTTCAACCCGCCTTCGAACTGCTCGCCGATCTGCGGCTTGAGAATATTGCCTGAGGCGTCGAAGGCCGTATTGGCCGCGCCGAGCGACTGCACATAATTACCGTACAACGACAACCATTCCTGCGCTTGATAGACAATGCCGGCGCGTGGATTGAACCGCCGATTGTGAATGGTCTGCAGCGCCCCACCGGCCGAGGCCAGGGACTGATCCTCACCGAAGGCGAGCCCCAGTTCGCTGATGGCCCAGTCATACCGCCCTCCGCCCATGATGTGCAGCTTGTCGAAGAGCGTGATCTGGTCTTGGATGAAGAGACTATTCCAGGATGTCCGCTGATCGAGAAAGAAGTTATAGGGTTGTAACGATTGGTCAGCGTTGGTGTATTGCGGATCGAAGATATTGATGGAGCCGGCACCCGAGCTGATCGACCGCACCTTCGTGAAATCGCCGTAGTACTCCCACCCGGCCAAGACCCGATGCGCCAGCCCGAGGGTTGTGAACCGGCCTGTGACATCCACCGTTCCCATGTAGGCATTGTTGATCGCATTGCCACGATAAAAGAATCGCTGCAATTCCCCGGTCACCTCATTGAGACTCGAACCCGCCGTCTGCGGATCCCCGACATTGCGCCGGAAATAGTTGAAGCGACCGCGAACCTGCCAGTCATCATTGAACGCATGCGTCAAGGTCGCAACAGTATTGTAGACGTCCATCCGGATACGGTCCGCCGGCTCTCCCAGAAACCGAGATCTCGGCAGAGGCGCCGGCCCATTGCCGAGCGCGACGAGTCCGTAATCCTCTCGACTCCGCTCGCCGGAATAGGTGAAATCAATGTCGAATTGGGTCCGCGGCGCTAGGCGCCAGGTGATACTCGGCGCCACAAACGTCCGACGGCTGAATCCAAAATCGCGATAGGACTCTTTGTTCAGATACTCGGCGTTCAACCGGTACAGCAGCGTCCCGCTCTGGTTCAGTTTGCCGGTCGCATCCGCCAAGGTTTGGTACTGGCCGAACGAACCGAGCTGCTGATTCAAGGAATAGTGCGCCTCCGCCTGCGGGCGCTTGGTGATCAGGTTGATCATTCCCCCCGGCTCGATGCGCCCGTAGAGGTTGGCCGCCGCGCCTTTCACCACTTCGACGCGTTCGATGTTGGCCAACGAGAGCCGCACGCCAGGAACCCGGAATCCTTCACGGTATGACAGATGGCCCGTGTTGAAGCCTCGCAGCATGAATTCCTCCGCCAGCCCTCCAAAGGTAAAGCCCGGAAAGACACCGCTCACATTCTTGATGGCATCCTCGATTTGTACCGCTTGCTGATCGCGAATGACCGCGCGCGGCACCACCTGCACGGAAACCGGGGTCTGCATGATCGGCACATTGATGCGATTGGCGGAAGACGCATTGTCGCGCGTATAGGTGGGATCATCGGGCTTATCCTGGTCGCGGAAGGTCGGGAATATATGGCTGATGACGTGCACCTCCGGCATGTCCAGCGGCGGGTGCTCGGACCGGCTCACCCTGTCCGTCGCCGACCCCTGCTCGGACGGTACGTCCTGCGCGGCGACGGTCGAGGCCGGCGCGAGGAGGGTCATCAGCATCGCGAGCCAGACGGCCGATGATGCGACCTTTCGCGTCTCGCGCGTACATCGCCGCGCGAGATTGTCGGACATGGAACCAAAGGCTTCGAAGGACGCGGGAATGTGGTGAATCATACAATCCTTTAACTGGGCGAACCTTGGACAGGCCTCCCACGGCATAGGCATGAATCAAGCGGGACCACAGGCGGCAGTGCTTCCGGTCAAGCGAACCTCGGACGGCGCGGACCGCGGTCGCAACGCCGAGAAGGCGAAGGACGTGGAGATCCCTACAATGTAATGGCGGAATTCAGAAGGACGGTAGAGGTGGCCCGCGACCGCGGGCAGCGATCAGCGACAGGCCGTCGAATGGCACGGCCTGAACGGACAGCGGCACGAAGAACGATTCGAGAATAGGCAGAGGAGGAGCTTCCGGAAGCGCAAACTCATTGGCATCTTTGCATGCCGAACAAGCCCAGGCCAGCAATGGTGGGACGCTGTATCGTCCATGAGGGCAGTGGTCATGATCCCCCGCACTGTGAATGTGCACCGTACGGGTAGAGGGAACTTCCAGGTCGAAGAAACAGGCTTCCGAAACGGCACCCGCGATCAACCGGATGCCGATCAACAGGCAGGCCAGCAAGACGATCGGACGACGAGCGCGAGCGCCCCGGCGCGGGACAGCACAATATTCGAAGGCCTTGTGCAGAGAATCTCTCACGGGAGGGGTATCTAGCATAGGGCGGTCACGGCTGTCTGCCGACCCCTGCACCCGATGCTACAAAAAGTCCGCGCGTCCTCGATTTCGGATGTTCTACTACACAAATAGCCCTGACGAGCCGGCTATGCCCTGCATCCCCTGCACAGATCGCCCGGCGGAATGATCCGCCGGGCGATCTGTGCAGAAATCAACCGCCGCCTAGAATTTGTATTCCACGCCGGCGAACGCGCTGATGCCCAAGGCCGGATTGGCAAAACGATTGAACTGATCGTTGACCACGACCGCTCCGGCATAGGTTTTGTCGGTCAGGTTGCGGCCCTCGGCGAAGAGGATCCAATGATCGTTGATGGTGTACCCCGACCGCATGTTCACCACGAAATACGATGGATTCTTGATGGTATTGAGGTAATCCGTATAGAAACCCGACATGGACCATTCGACGTTCGGCGCGATCCACCAGCCGGCCGGATGGTCGTAGCGCAGTTCCATACTCAGACTGTGCTCCGGCGCGCCGGCGACCGTATTGCCGGCCTTGGCGATGAGGACATTCGGGCCGCCGATCCCTCCGCCGCGCACGTCATCGGTAAACTTAAACCGTGACCAGGTGTAGGCCACTCGCGTCTGCAAACTGTCTTCTTTCCCCGGTCCTCCTTGCGCGAACAAGCCCTTCTTCAGCACCATGGCGCCGCCGGCCTCGACGCCCGTATGCCTGGTGCCGTTGGCATTTTGAAATGTGCCGGTGTTGTTGATGATCGTCGTCAGAATTTCCTTCTGCATTTCCAGGTTATAGACCGTCACGTCCCATGTATACCGTTTATCCGCCGACGTTCCACGGTGGCCGAATTCCAACTGCCAGGCCCGTTGAGCATCGAGGTTGAGAAAGCCGGTGTTCGGCGAGCCGTTGGCATTAAATGACGACAACAGCTCGATATTGATCGGCGCCTCGTAGGCCCGGCTCGCGTTGAAGTACAATTGTGAGGTAGACGTCGTGCGATAGACGAATCCCACCTTCGGGCTGATCGCGTCGAAATGTTGCAGCGGTCTCTGTGTGCCGGTCAAAACCGAGGGCGTGTTGGGGTTGAACGGATTGCCTGCCGGGCCGTAGTTGTCTACCGTCGCCTGGCGCCCGGTGTAATCCCATCGACCGCCGAACACGATGGTGAAATCCTTCGTGGCATCGAACGCGTCTTCGGCATAGGCGCCGAAATACGTGCTCTTCGCCCGATACCTGTTCGTCATCGCTCCGATGCTGCCGTTGATATTCACATAGCGATCTTGCCGCTGGTCGCCGTAGCGCGGTTGAAAGCCCATCACGAAGGAGTTGTTTTTCCCAAACAAGGAATTGGAATTCACATAGCGGATTTCGCCGCCGACATTGTACGAATGCAAGCGGAGCGTTTGATAGATCGGATGATCCTCGTATTGGTTTGAGAAGTACGGAATGATTTCGAAATATTGGTTGGGCGCGAATTCGTTGTGGTACGCGATGCCGATCCGCTGGAGATTGTAGTACCGGCCCCAATTGCAGGTTTGGTTGTTGGTCACGCAGGCAAAAAACGGCGGCGCTCCCGGAGGGCTGATGCCACCGGCCTGGCGCCGGTTGAAAAACAGCTGCTCGTTGGTCAGGGAGCCAGGCAGCCGTTCCGCCACGCTCGACTGCAGAAAGTAGGCGCGGATTTCCTGATGGTTCCCGAGCTGGATGCCGATGTTGGCATTGATGCGCTCGCGAGCCTGCTGGCTGTTGTCCTGAAACCCGTCCTGCCGGTTGCCTGACACGCTGATGTAATAATCCATCGTCGCGCTCATGCTGCCGACCTGAAAGGGCTGGGTCACCTTCCCGCTCGACACCTGCCCGCTCACCATGCCGAAGCTGCCGGCCAACATACGCATCTGCAACGTCGAAGCGCTGTAGCCGGTGCGCGGCACGAAGTTGATCGCGCCGCCGATGCTGTTGGCGCCGTACCGGAGCGCGTTGGCGCCCTTATAGACTTCGATCCGCTCATAGGCCATCAGGTCGATGGATTCAAAATCCGAAAACCCGTCCGCATCACCGAAGAAAATGCCGTTGATCAGGATGTTGATGCCGCGATGATGATAATTCGTACGGAGCGTGGTGCCGCGGATTTGGAACTGGCCTTCGTCGGCGCCGAAGCGCGATTGGAACCGCACGCCCGGCGAGAATTGCAGCACGTCCTGCAGGTTGATGGCCCGCGTCTCTGTGATTTGTTTTTCTTCGATCAAAATATTGCTGCCTGGACGGCGAGCGAGCTCCTGCTTCACATCCTCGACGTTTTCAATCCGCTTGCCTTTGACCTCGACGGCATCGACCACCACGACCGGGGCTTCCTGCTCTTGTGGTTCCTCAGCCGCACGCGCCGCCGGCGGCTGCGTGACGCCCCACCACATCACGGCGACGACCCCCATTCCTACGATACCCACACGATCACTCCACTTCATGCCCTCGCTTCCGATCTGCCCAGACCGTCCAGAATGATGAATAATGACGCGATGCCGGTTGAGTGCACCACGTACTACTGACTCGCTGCCGACCAAGCAGCGTTTTCCAACAGAGCGCCGTCGAGCGGCACCCCCTGTTTGAACCTTTGGCGGATAGCCCGCACCTGCTCGAAATCCTCGAGAGGATTTCCCGCCAGGGCGAGAAAACTGGCTTCGTATCCTTCGGCGAACTGTCCGATCGCCCGGCCGGGAAAGATCCCCGCCGGAGTCGCCTCGCACCAAAGTTTGAGCAACGTGAGATTGTCGAACAGATGAAGCGAATGAAGGTGGAGCGCTTCGGCCAGCGACGTCTCCGCATGGTCGCTGCCGATCAACAACACGACTCCCGCCCGGTGGAGCAGCCGGAGATTGTCCGTGAGCACCTGCGTGGCCATCCCCGCCGACTCCGATTGCCTGTGCCCTGGTCCGGCCTGGTGGCCATGGCTTGGGTGCGCACCGTCGCCTGGCATGGCACGGCCTGCCACGGTGGTGGTTACCACCCGTACCTTCCGTTCCGCAGCCAGTCGCGCATCTGCTTCCGTCAGCCGGACGCGCTCCACATCGGTCGTCGGCTCGATCAACCAGCCCGGCACATGTGCGAGTTCATCGACGCCGCCCTGAATCGCATGACGGAAATCGGCGGCCGTTTCCACATGGGCCGTCACCTGCAGCCTTGCCGCATGGGCCTTGGCCACGATAGCGGGAACGAGCCGCGGGTCGAGGCCGCTGCGGCCCGTTCCCGGCGGGTGCCGCCGCTCTGCGTCTGATTGCACGAGATAGATTTTCAGAAAGTCCGGCCGGCCGCTCGTGATCAACGGCCACTTGGCCTCCAGCTCGGCCTCTGTCTCGACGACCACGTAGGACCGGTTCTCGAACCAGCCCTTCTCAACGGGCCCGATGGCCGGTTCATACCGGCTCAGCCGCAACACGTCCTCATACAAGGCCACAGGATGCCCGCCCCGGCCCGTTAACCCCGCATGCGCAAACACCGCGTCGATGCTCGTTGGGCGATTGACGGCCTGCCGGATCTGCAACGCAAAGTCCCGCACGTTGTTCGGGTTCTTCACATAAAACACACCGTCCCGGAGATACCGCTCCGCAACCGCCTGCACATTCCATGGCCCTTCGACGTTGTGATTGTGTGCTTCACCGAACGGCGGGACGACATACAGACCGGAGAGATCCACCGTCTCGACCGGTCCTGGCGGAAGATGCCTTGTCAGGAGCCCATGAACCGCATACCAGGCGGCGGGCTGGAACCTCTGCCCGTCGAACCATCGGCCGTTGACAAAGGCATAGGACTTGGCCGGCGGCTGGGCCGGAGCGTCCACGCCCCCGGCGCAACCGACTGCCAGCGCCAGGAGCACCGTCACGAGCAGACAGAGCATGGCCTTCATGCCACGCGTGACGTGGGCCGCGAATCGCCTGGCGACCGGTCGCAGCCCCGCTGCACGTCCTCTCATAGGCTCAGATTCATTTCCTGTGTTTTATTACTCTGGACCAGCCGATCGAGCGACGCACGAAACACCCGCAAGCTGCCGCGTCCGATCTTGGTCCCCTCTAATCGCCCCTCTTCCACCCAGCGGTAAATCGTCCAGCGGCTCACCGCCAGCACATCCGCCGCTTCACCGACGCGCAGCAGTTGCTTGTTCATGGCAACCTCCTCTCGAATGGGTGCGCGAGCGGCACGGCCCGCCCTGCCGCCCGCGCCCTATGGTTAGAACAATCCCAAGGTCACGCCTCCATAGATCGCCCGGCCGTAGCCGGCGAAGAAGGCCGCTTGATTCGCCGCCTGCCCGTACGTCTCGCCGCCCAGCACCTGCCCGGAGGCGGCGTATTTCTTGTCGGCGATGTTATCGACTTCGAGGTAGAACTTGGCGAACCGGAACCACTTGTTGTTCGACAGCTCGAAATTCTTATGCACGTTCACGTTGGCAATCATGTAGGAAGGAATGCCGAAGGTGTTGCTGTTGTTCAGGAAGTAGCTGTTGTAATAGCTCCCCTCGACCCACGCGCCCCACCCCGTCGGCTCGTGATCGTAGGCGATCTTGGAGTTCAGCACGTCGGTCGGCACGTTGGGGACTTTTTTCCCATCGCGCACCAGCGTTGACGTCGCCGTGACATCGTTGAAGTTGATGTACCGCGCATCGATATGCGTATAGGCGCCGGAAAGTCTCAACCCGGAGACCGGCCGCCAGTCGTAGAACACTTCCACGCCGCGATACTCCGAGGAGTCGGCATTGCTCGAAAACGCGCGCTGCGTCAATTGATTCGTGACGGAGATGATTTCGTCCCGGTAGAAGGTCCAGAACCCGACCAACTGCATGAAGAAGGTTTTGGTGATCTTGCCTTCAGTCCCGATTTCAAAGTTCACATTTTTTTGCGGCTTCAAGCTAAAGTTCGTTCCCGGGTTCCCGTCGATCCCGGTCGTCAACTGGCTCAACTGCGGAATCCCGTATCCGGTCGACGCGCGCATCCAATGCCGCGTCTCTTGAGTCGGCCGCCACGAGAGCGACATTTCGGGGGCCCAATTCCAGAACGACCGCTCAGCGCCCGTCCTGGTCGTCGAGGCCACGTTGCCCACGCCATACGCATGGTTGGCCGCCTGAACACTGAGTAAGGATTGCTCCATGCCGAGGCCGGCGGCTAATGTCCATTTCGGGACCACTTCCAGTTCTTCGCGCACGCGACCGCCGATGTTGCGGATCGTCGCCCGGCTGTTTTGCAGCAGCAGGCCCCGCGTTCCGAAACCGTCCGCGAGATTCTGGAAGCTATTCCCTTCCTGCTCCATGTTGTTCACAAAGAAGCCCACGTAACTGCGCAAAGGCCGATCGAGCAGCCGCCCGTCGTGCCGCAAATCGGCGTAACTCTTAAAGTTCGGATTGATATTGTCGCTGATCGTCGTGAAGGTCTGGTTGATATCCTTCACGTCATAGTCGCCTTCGATCGTGAGCACCGTGTTGGCGTCGATCTGCCGCTCGTAGATACCGCCGACGATGGTCCGGCGGTCCAGCCGCCGCTGCGCCAACTGCTCCGCGTGGTTACAACCGTTGGATTGGTTATTGAACACGCAGGCGCCGGTGCCTCCTGCCTGCCGGTCGTTAGCATGGAATTGCCCCTGCGTCAGGCGGGTCGGCACCCGGGCATCCAGGAAATTCGTAATGGCTTTGAAATAGAAATTCTGCTTGTCGTCGATCTTGAACCGCATGTTCAGGTTGATCGTCTGGGTGCTGTAGTTGCTGTTGCGGATATAGCCGTCTTCGGCCACGTTGCTGGCGAACAGAGAGATATCGAGATTCTCGTATTGTTTACCGATGGCAAAGGCCTGCTTGTGGTACCCGTACGATCCGCCGGAGAGAAAGGTTTCAAATCCGTTGATGTCGCTGCCCCGGCGCGTCCGGAAGTGCACCATGCCCCCGAGCGCGTAGTTGTCGTAGAGCGACGAGGAGGCGCCGCGCGTGACTTCCACACTGCGCATGAACCAAGGATCATGGATATCCAGCCGCGACAGCCCGTCCGACTGCGTTTGGATGAAGCCGTCTTCGTACATCTTCACGTCCCGCACGGCGAAGGCGGTCTTCGCACCCTGGCCGCGGATCATCAGACTGAAATCGCGCGGGCCGTTCGCCTGCCGCATGACCACGCCGGGGAGGGATTCCATCGATTCTTTCATCGTTCTCGTGGGCTGCGATTCGGTTTCCGACTGTTCGGTGGCCGACAGCGTGATGCCTTCCGGCCGCCGCTGGACCCGGGTGCTGACGATACTCACGTCGGACAATTCGTACTGCGGGATCGGTTCTGCCGCAGCCGTCGCAGGCGATTCCGCCGCCGCCGGCTGAACCGGCGTCACCGGGGACACGACCGCGCCTTCCGCCGGTCGCTGCTGGATCTCCTCCAATTCGTGGAGAATCTTCTGCAACTGATCTCGGAGCTCGCGCTCGCGCGCGCTCTTCTCCACCACGGCTCCGGCCGCCGTCTCTTCTTGTGCCGACGCCGGACCGGCGATCATCGGCAGGGCCGACAAGAAGGCGAAACAGACACAGGCATACAGACTGATTGAATGATTACGGCGGGCCCACATACAGATCCTCCCGGCACAACTGTGCACACGACAGAAGAGACAATCTCCACGCGCCCCTGTCTGAACGGGCGAGAAGAGAAGCTAGACGACCTAGCGATATGAAAGGAAATTAGGACGGGAGCGGCGGCGCGCGAGACGCGGGGTAGAAGCCGCCGCCTCTCGCGATGATGGAATGGCTCTGCTCGACCACGAGCGTCGCCACAAAAAACGGCTGCAGCAAGAAGGCCACCGGGCCGGCATCCGAGGTCGGATTCGCCTGGCAGGCCCAGGCACAGGAACTGGAATGCGATATCGTTCCACCATGGTGGTGGCCGGCCGGTGCCGGATCCACATGGTCGAAGGCGCAGGAAATAGCGAACAGCGAGAGGGCCAGATAGGCGAAGGCCAAGATCGAGGCCAGGGCGCCGAAGGATTTCGCGCGACGACTCATGGCATCATTCCCTTGAGCGCCTGCACGGCCTTGGGCTGGTCCCACTCACGCGGCCCGACGGCGCGACCGACCAACATCCCCTGCCGGTCGATGAACACCGTGGTCGGCAAGGCGCGGACCAGATAGGCCTGCGACACCTCTTGCTGCTCGTCGAACAAGACCGGTAGTTGTACGTTGAGATTGGCCAGGAACTGCTTGATGCCCGCACGCTGCAAGTCGGTCGTAATCGTGAGCAAGACCACCCGCTCGGGATCGAGTTGCTGCCGCAGCCGTTCGAAGGCCGGCATCTCTTCCTTACAAGGCCCGCACCAGGTGGCCCAGAAATTGACGACGACGGCCTTGCCCTTCAGATCGGCCAGCTGCACGGACCGGCCATCCAACGACTGAAGGTCGAAGGCCGCGGCCGCCGTGCCGGGAGCAACCCGGGCAATTTTCAACGCGGAGAAGGGATCGTCCGCCCATACGGGACCGGCCGTAATACCCGACACCACAGCCAGGATGAACCCTCTGAAGAATCCCGCGAGCATCATCGTTTCTTCAAAACTCACCGCACCAAGCAACGGCTACCGAATCGGTTCAGCCGCCACCGCCACCGGCGGCACCCGCACCGTCTGCACCACGATTTTGTAACCCGGCATGCCATGCTCCATCCAGGCCAGGGCAAAGAGTCCCTGCTGATTGACGGCTACGACCGGCGTCTGGCTTTTCTTCTCGTTGACCTTGCGCGGCGCGGTAAACGTGGCACCCCGATCCGTGGAGACGCTCATCACCACGTCGCGCTTCACGGGCGCTTGCTCTTCCCACACCACGGCGATCCGGCCCTCCGGATCGACCGCAATCTGCGGATGGTCCGGAAAGGTGTTTTTCGCCACATTCAATTTCCGCTTTTCGGAAAAACTCTTCCCTTGATCGTCCGAGTAGGCGAGATAGACTGCGGGGATTTCGTCTGTGCCTTCGGTGTACCAGACCACGTAGAGGCGGCCTTGGCGATCGACACCCATGGAGGCCGGACGATGCGGGCAGGCGGGGAACACCCATTGGTCATGCCCGACGATCACCGGCGACTGAAAGGTTTCTCCGTGGTCCCTTGAACGGGCCACGACGGTTTCCCGGACATTGCCTTCGAAAATCTTGCGCCAGGCCACATAGACCATTCCGTCCGGGCCGCTGGTGACCGCCGTCCGGCAGCAGACACAGGTGCCCTCATCGACTTTCAGATTTTTCGTAATGGTCGCGCCCCGGTCCAGCGAGCGAGCCACATAGGTGCCGGGCTCCTTCTTGCCTTCACGCGCGTCGATCCACGACAGGTGCAGGCGGCCCTCCGCATCCCGGTGCAGCGCGTCGAAGGTATGCTGAATCACGCCCGGATCGTCATTGACGGCAACGGAAGGCTCAAACGCCTTGCCGCCATCGGTCGAGCGGCTCAAACGCAGCTCGGTCGCCAGAGGTTGTTGCGGAGTGGCTTTCGGATGGGTCAGCCCCCAGGTGACGAATACGTCATCGCCCGCGACCGTCAAGGCCGGCGCTTCCTGCCGCCAATAAGGGATTTCCTCGGGGCGATTGATTCGCACCGGCGATCCCATCGGCCCGCCCGGCGCCGTGCTACGCGCATACAGCACCGATCGCACATCCTTGTCCTCTTCCATCCAGGCCAGGGAAATGATGCCCGCCTCGTCGATCTGAATGGACGGCCCGACCAGGCTCTTCACCTTGTGCTCGGTCACCAGTTTGGGGCTGAACTCCAAAGATCCGGCCGTCTCTGCCTGCGCGACAGCCAGAGGGCTCGCAAGGGCGAAGCAGATGGCGAACAGACCGCCGAGCCTCTGTTCAGACATTCTCATGAGTGCGCCTTCCTTGCCGCGTTCATTTTCCGGATCCTCTGATGGAGAGATCGACGGCTCGCCCACCCGGCCCCGGTGTCACCACCATCCCAGGTGCCGACTCCATGGATTCCTTCAGCGATCGCGTAGGCTGATCGCTCATTTCTGACCTGGGCACCGTCGAGCGGCTGACGCCTTCCGGTTGCTGCTGCAGTTGCTTCAACTCGCGCTGGATGCGATCGCGTTCCTTCTTAAGCTCCTCGATCCGCTGAGACCGAGCCGCATCGGACGACAGGCCGGCCTGCCCATCTCCAGCGCAGGCAGCGCCCGCAACAATCGACCAGGCCGCGAGCGTTCCCGCGCAGGTCAGACTCAGGAAACCTGTAAGCCGCACAACTTGCCTCACTCGATCCTTTGTAAAAGCGCCGGGGGGATGATCAAAATGGTCCTGCCAGCGCGGCCGCAGCAAGCGAGGCAGCGAGGCGTACCGCCGTACGTTGAGCTGCTGAACGCTGCGAGAACAAAGCTGGAGACCATTTTCATCATCCCCCTACCGGTTCAAACTGTAACTGACCGGTAGATGCAACACGACCATCGGCGCAGTCAATTCATGCTTCATGTGCAGCGGGCAGGCGCGCCGCACCGCTTCCATGGCCGCTTGATCTAACGATTCGTGCCCGGAGCTTTTCACGACTTCCACATCCTTCAGGTGACCGTCGTTACGAATGGAGACCTTGAGCACCACCTTGCCTTCCCATCCGTTCAACCGCGCCGTGCTGGGGTAATGCCTCAACTCGATGATGCGGCGATGCAGGGATTCAGCCAGCCACCCGTAATCGGCCTTCGCGGCAGGCCGGGCCACGGCAGCCTGGGCCACCACCTGATGTTCACGCAAGGTAGCCGGATCAGGCTCTGCCGAGGCCGGAGCAGTCGGGACGACCACCGCTTCCACCGGAGCCGGCGGGGCAGGCGCGGGCTCACTGGCGGCGGCAACAGTCGGGGCCGCGGGCGCGGGGTCTACCGGAGCCGGAGGGGCCGCGGCGGCTTCCACAGCCGGCGCGTTGCGCACCACCGGTGCGCTGGCCGTCACCACCGGTTCGGGGACGGTTTCGACCGCCGCCGGCGCGTTGACCACCGATTGAGCCTGATAGGTCTGGGCCGTGACTGGCGCCGTTTCCATGACTTGCTGCTCAACCGCCGGAGCCACTTCTCGCTGCACTTCCGTTGGCGCCGTTGCCTGCACCACCGGTGCCGTCTGATGAATTTCCTGCGGTTCAACCGGTTTGGCCTGCAGCTCCACACGTTCCTGTTTCGGCTGGATCTGCTCTTGCGGGCGCACCGTTTCGACGACCGGCTGCACCTCGCGCTGGATTGCCTGCGGGACGACGCGTGTCTCGACCTGGCGCTGCACCGGCTGGGGAGGCGGTTGCACAGTGCGCACCGGCTCAAGCCTGGGCTTCACCGGAGCCGGAACGGGAGGCGGAGGTTGCACCTGCGGCGCAGGGGCCGGCTCCTCCTGCCGAACCACTTCGCGCGCCGGCTCGACGAGGGCGACATCCCACTTGAAGGGCTCCTTTTCCACCATCATGGCCATCTTCGGCATCAGCCCGAAGGCGGCCAGCGCAAGACAGGCATGCAGCAGGAGCGAGGCTCCCCAGCCTGTCACCGCCTGTTTTGGTTCCCACGATCGCGCCACGAGCACATTGTCCATGGGGCACGTCCTTTCGAAACGACCGATTCCGCCCTATTTGAAAATGACCTTGGAGACCGAGCCGATCGGCACTTCCACCTGCCCGAAATCCGACTCGCCCTTGAAGCTGCCGCTGACGGCCGGCGTAAACTCCCCGTTCTTGCCGTTGGCCAGGGTGACTGTCATGGCCGGGGCATTCTTGTCGGCACCGGGCTTAACCTCGATCTGCTTGATCTGATCGAACTTGATATTGACCGTCGCCGTGCCCCGTTTGGCCGGCAGGTGTCGCAACTCATGCGGGACGAACGAGGTCTCGCTCATCTTTTCTTCCCAATAAAAAATGCCGTTCTTCAATTCGGTTTCGACTCCCTGCTGATCGGTCACCGTAATGGTGAACGATTTCTCGGCGGCGGAGAGTCCCGGCGCCCAGAGCATGAGTGCCAATCCCACCACGCCAACCTGTCCGATGCCTTTCACCCACCGCTGCACCTGCGTCTTCATGACTCCTCCCCTTGCCTCTTCCTGAATGGAGATCGTTTACCGCGCTAGGGTGTTCCTACGCGAGGCAACCGCCCCTGTTGCACCATGATTCTGTTGTGTGGAAATGCATGTTCCGTCCACCCGAACGCCACCGCCCCGCTGTCGTGAATGGCCAGGGTCGGGTGCTCCCCCTTGGACCCGTTGCTCAAGGTCTGCATCGCGCCGAAGGTCTGTCCACGGTCGGTCGAGACCCGCACGACCACCCGCTTTCGCACACCGGTCACCTCTTCCCAGACAGCGACCACCCGCCCGTCAGGATGGACCGCCAGCTGCAAGTTGTCGGGCAACGAGGTCGTGGCGGTATGTAACGCGAACGGGATGGACCAGGTTGCGCCCTGGTCGTCCGAGGTGGAGACGAACAGGCGCGGCTGTTCATCTTTTCCCTCGGTATACCATCCGACATACAGTCGCCCGCCTGCATCGAAGGCGACGGACGGTCCGCGGTGCGGGCAGGCATCGAACACCCACCCGTCCTCGCTCACCAGCATGGGAGCCGAGAAACTGTGCCCGTGATCGGAGGAGCGGGCGACCACGATATCGCGGACATTGCCCTCGAAGGTCTTTCGCCAGACGGCCCAGAGATCGCCGTCCGGCGCCTGCGCCAGCATGGGACGACAGCAGGGACAGGCCATGCCGTCGAGGACGAGATTTTTGCCGACCGTGGCGCCGTGATCCCTGGAGCAGGCGAACAGGATGCTCGCCCCGCTGCGGTCCTTGTTCCGCCCGTCCAGCCAGGCGATGGAGACCTCGCCGTCTTTTCCAGCCAGGACATGCTCAAACGTGTGAGAAATCGCCAACCCGTCATCGTTCACCTGCACCGGCGCCTGAAACTGCTCGCTTCCGGCGGCGGATCGCGCCAGGCGAAGATCCGACGCAAACAGGGCCCCGGGAACTTTGTTGGCAGTGGACCAGGTGACGTATTGGCCTCCGTCGAGGCCAATGGCGAAGCCGGGTGATTGATGGAGCGCCTCCGGTCCCGCGCCGGGGGCATTAACCGCAATCTGCGCGACCGGCGAGCGATCGGCGGGGATGGCGGCCGTTTTGACGTCTCCCTGGGTGCCTGATTTTTCGATCCATGCCGCGTGCAAGCGGCCATCTCGCTCAAACTGAAGCGCGGGCGGCGAAAGCGCCGTCGTAGACTGCGCCAGCGTCAACGGCGTTCCGTTCAGGATAATGCCGGAAGATTCCGTGCCGGCGCCGGCAATCCCGCACAAGCCGACCAACGTCAGCATGGCGGCCGCGCCACACACCAGCACATTACAATGGACCACTGGGTGCATCACCGTATTCCGACTGCTCGAGAAGCTGAAGAACCTGTGCCCACAGCATGCGAGACCTCTCGCCAAACTGTTTATTCACCCTCCGAGACCGTACTGTCGCGGAATGGAAAGCGGGACAAAAAGACGTGTTTAGACGAACACAGGGGGCGCGCGAGGGCGGCTGAGGATGAGGAACTGCGATAACAGGATCGTGTCGGCGTGCACCGACGCATCACCAGTGACGGCGAAGAGGTGCGCGAAATGGATAGGCCCGGCAGCATGCGCTCCGTCTGTCGCGCACATCCAGGCGCAAATGCCTGAACCATGCATGCCGGCGCCGTGATGCGCCGCATGTTGAAGCTCATGGGCGACGGCGCTACCGGTCGTCACCGCCAGGAGGACCATGACGGCAAAGATGACGACCCAGGCAATGTGGCTGAAACTGCGACTTCGCATAAGAAGGGTCCGGTTCTGGCGGGCATGCTAACAAACTGGCCGACAAGGCGTCAACGCAACTTTTCGCCCGCTGCGGTCTTTCCGACTACGGCCCGCCCACGCCGATGATGCGCTCCACCCGTTCGTCACGCCCGCCCAGGTCACGATACCGGCGATATTGAGCTAAGGCCCTCGCCATGTCTTTCCGGTGGAGTTCGTAAAACACCCCCAGGTTGTAATGGGCCTCGGCAGAGGTGGGTTTGAGCGCCACAGCCCGTTCATGTTCCTTTTCCGCCTCCTCCAGCCGGTTCAAGCTGGTGTAAACCATCCCTAAGTTCAAGTGGGCTTCGGCGTACTCGGGACGATACCGAATCACTTCCAGAAATTCCCGCTCGGCTTCGGCGAGAAGCCCCTGGCTCCGGTAGACAAACCCCAGATTATAATGGGCGTCGACCAGATCGGCTTTCACCGCGATGGCTTCCTTGAAGGCGGCGGCGGCGGCGTTCAGGTCATTGCCCCGTTCGGCCAGACGCCCCAGGAGATACCAGGCATCGGCATGGCCGGGATTCGCGTGCGTCAGCCTGGATAAATACTCACGGGCCAGCTTGAGATCGCCCTGGCCGTCATAGAGACTCGCCAGGTGATAGAGCGCGTCCGCATGGTCCGGTCGCACGCGCAGGAGCGATTGATACATCTTGACGGCATTCGCGCGGTCGCGCCGCTCTTCGTACAGCCGGGCCAAATCCAGATGCGCTTCCTCATTTCCCGGCGCGATGTCGAGCACCTGCCGCAAGACCTGCTCCGCCTCGGCCCCCCGCCCCTGTGCGAGATAGACATCGGCGAGGTCGTTGAGCAGCTCGCCCGACGGCGCACCCAACTTCATCGACTGCTTGTACGCGTGAATCGCCTCATCAGGATTGCGTTTGCTTTGAAAGTAGACCAGTCCCAGCACATGGTACGCCTCGGCTAACTTTGGATTGTGGGCGAGCGCTTTCTTCAGGGCTTCGATGGCGCCGTCGGCATTGCCCTCGCGAAAGAGGGTCACTCCCCGCTCGTAATTGCGCCGCGCTGAGTCCGAGGAAGCGGTGGACGCCGCCAGTGATTCGGCACCGGTGCCGGACACCAGCAGGCACCAGAGCGGAAGGCTCACGAGAAGATGGCGCGACCAGCAGGCCCCTTGCCGCATCGAAGTCCGCAATGGAATCCGTGGGTGATTTCGCCGAGACAGTCGGCGAAGTGGTGCGGCTCACTATAGATCTCACCGCATCCGAAAGCAACGCGGCACGGCGCGGTCATTCACCGTTCTGTAAGGAAAGGGTTGAGTCCCCGGGCGCTGTTTCGGTAGGATTCCCTTTTCGATTGCTGTATACTCCGCCGCCGAGCCCTGCGCCGCGAGGAGAGCCTCGTGCGTAGCCGGTTCGCGAGAATAAAGGTACGCCCGCATGCTGACCCAAGTCCTGAACATCATCTTCGGCAGTAAAAACGACCGCGAGATCAAGGCATTGCGCCCGATCGTCGAACGCATCAACGGCTTGGAGTCCGGCCTCACGCCCTTGCCCGATCAGGCCCTGGCCGAGAAAACGCACGAATTCAAGAAACGTCTCCAGGATGGCGAGACCCTCGACGACATTCTGCCCGAGGCCTTCGCCGTCTGCCGCGAAATGTCCCGGCGGCGGCTCAACATGCGCCACTTCGATGTGCAGCTGATCGGCGGCATGATCCTGAACAAGGGCCGGATCGCCGAGATGAAAACCGGCGAGGGAAAGACCCTGGTGGCGACGCTCCCGCTCTATCTCAATGCGCTGGAAGGGAAGGGCGTCCATCTCGTGACTGTCAACGATTACCTGGCCAAACGCGATGCGTCCTGGATGGCGCAGCTCTACCACGCGCTCGGCCTCTCCGTGGGCATCATCCAGCACGACGCGTCCTTTCTCTACGATCCGACGTACGAGGCGGCGGATAAACGCCTTCAACACCTGCGCCCCTGCAGCCGGCACGAGGCTTATCGCGCCGACATCACCTACGGCACCAACAACGAATACGGTTTCGACTACCTCCGCGACAACCTGATCGTCAGCGACTTGAGCCAGTGCGTCCAACGCCCGCTCCACTATGCCATCGTGGACGAAGTCGACAGCATCCTGATCGACGAGGCGCGCACGCCCTTGATCATTTCCGGCCCGACCGATCAAACCACCGACCTGTATTACCGTATCAATGCCATCATTCCGCAGCTCAAGCCGGAGCACGACTACACGATCGAGGAAAAGACCAAAACCGCCTCGCTCACCGAAGAAGGCAACGTGCGGGTGGAAAAACTGCTGGGCGTGGACAACCTTTACGACCTGCAGCACATGGATCTCGTGCACCACGTCGTCAAGGCGCTCCAGGCCTATGCGCTCTACAAACGCGATGTGGATTATGTGGTGAAGGACGGCGAAGTCATCATCGTCGATGAATTTACCGGCCGCCTGATGCCGGGCCGCCGCTGGAGCGACGGGCTGCACCAGGCCGTCGAAGCCAAAGAAGGCGTGAAGATCGCCAACGAGAACCAGACCCTGGCCTCGGTCACCTTCCAGAACTATTTCCGCATGTACAAGAAGCTGGCGGGCATGACCGGCACCGCCGACACGGAAGCGGGCGAGTTCGCCAAGATTTACAATCTGGACGTCAACGTGGTCCCGACCAACCGGTCCATGATCCGCAAGGACTACGCCGATGTCGTCTTCCGCACGGAAAAAGAAAAGTTCACGGCCATCGTCGAGGAAATCAAAGACTGCCACGAACGCGGGCAACCGGTGCTGGTCGGCACCATTTCCATCGAGAAATCCGAGCGCCTGGCGGGATACTTGAGCCGCAACGGCATCAAGCACAACGTCTTGAACGCCAAATTTCACGAGAAGGAAGCGGAAATCATCGCGCAAGCCGGCCGCAAGGGCGCCGTCACCATCGCCACCAACATGGCCGGCCGCGGAACGGACATTCTCCTGGGCGGCAACGCCGACTTCCTCTTCAAGCGCATTCTCTACCAGGACGATACGTTGACCGAGGCGCGGAAGCAGGAAATCTTCGCGGAGATCAAGGCCGATTGCGAAAAAGACAAGGAAGCCGTGGTCGCGGCCGGAGGCCTGCACATCCTCGGCACCGAGCGGCATGAAAGCCGCCGCATCGACAACCAGCTCCGGGGCCGGGCCGGCCGCCAAGGCGATCCGGGCTCATCACGCTTCTACCTGTCGCTCGAAGACGATTTGATGCGCATTTTCGCCTCCGAGCGCGTCTCGCAGATGATGCTCAAGCTGGGGATGGAAGAAGGCGTGCCGATCGAACATGGCATGGTCACGCGCGCCATCGCCAATGCGCAGAAAAAGGTTGAGGCGCACAACTTCGAAGTCCGCAAACAGCTCCTCGAATACGACGATGTCATGAACAAGCAGCGGGAAGTGATCTACCAGCACCGGCATGCCGTGCTGGCCGGTGAGCATATCCAGCAGGATATTCACGACATGATGAAGGACATTGTGAACGCCTTCGTCGAGACCTACTGCCCGGCCGATCAATACCAGGAAGAGTGGGACTACAACGGCCTCGGAGAGGCACTCCAGGGACAATTCGCCCTCGACATCACCCAGGGCAAAGGCAGCGTGGCCGATCACTTCAAGGACGTCGGCCGGGACGCCATGATCGAGGACATTCAGACCCAGGTGCGGCGGGCCTATGACCACAAGGAGCAGGAACTCAGTTCCGAGCTCATGCGGTACCTGGAGAAAATGCTCCTCCTCCAAGTGATCGACCACCACTGGAAGGATCACCTGCTGGGCATGGATCATTTACGGGACGGCATCGGCCTCAGGGGCTACGGGCAGAAAGATCCGCTGATCGAGTACAAGCGTGAAGGGTTCGACATGTTCTCCTCCATGATGGAGCGCATCAAGTCCGATGTGCTGGAGCGCATGTTCCGTGTGCAAGCCGTGCGGGGCGAACAACCGCCTCCTCCCGCGCCTGAACCGATTCCTCCGCCGCGCATGGTCTTGAACCGGAGCGACGAACCGACCACTCAAACCGTGCACAGCCAGGGCGACAAGACCGGCCGCAACGACCCCTGCCCCTGCGGCTCAGGCAAAAAATACAAGAAGTGCCACGGGGCGTAGCGACGGCCGAAATGGCCTGCGTCTCTTCGGACGGAGGTTCGACCGGCCGCCTCGCTTGCCTCAGCCTCGCAACGCATTCCGCTGTGGGTAGAGCTCACAGCGCACCTTCAAACAGTGCTCGCCGGCTAAACAGACCATCGCGCGTTCGCTCTGCCTTCTCCCCGACTTCCTCAGTCCCGCTACAAGGCCCGTGAGAAGCCTTAGGTTCTTCGACTCATTCAGTCGGCCTCTCGATCTCATTTCTCGTCGACGCAGGCAAAACTCATATGGCACGAGCGGGTGGATGAGGGGCTTACGGATTGAACTTTAGGCCTAAGGCGTGTAGTCTGGGGCAGGCCTACCTACAGAGGCGGAAATGACAACGATACACGAACAGGCAATTCTTGAGAAGCTCCGGCACCTTCCCCCGGAACGCTTGGCCGAGGTCGAAGATTTCGTCGATTTTCTGACTTACCGACAGGCGGACGAGCGAGGCCTGACGAAGGCCGCTGGCCATCTGGCTGGCAGTGCATTTGCCCAAGTCTGGGACAATCCCGCCGACGCTGACTATGATCGGCTATGAATTCGGCGATCTCGTTCTAGTCCCGTTTCCCTTCACCGATCAGTCAGCGGTCAAACGGCGCCCTGCCGTGGTCATCAGTAGTGCGGCTTACCATAGGGCACGCCCGGACCTCCTCATCATGGCCGTTACAATCCAACAACCTGCCGTATTATCCGTGGGCGAAGTGCAGCTGCATGATTGGCAGGGAGCCGGCTTGATTAAACCCTCCGTCCTCAAACCCGTCCTCACCACCATCGAACCAACCCTCATACTCAAAAAGCTGGGAAGACTGACTGCGACCGATCAGGCCGCACTCAGACAAGCCCTCCTCACGATTCTCGGATAGTCTGCTCCCCTCTCGGCTTTTCCTACGCGTGACGCTCAGGAAGGGCGCATCAGCATTCATGGGGACAACTTGAATCATCTTGCACACCCACTGGATCTTGAACAGGGGCAGGGAGCCACGTGATACAAGTCATCAAGTGACGCGTTAGCGGCGCAGCCAAGATGAGCAGGAGGGAAAGGTTGAATCGACTTGATTGAGCGCAAGGATCGCCGCAAACTATTCTTTGCGCCCGCAAGCCGCTCGGCAAAGTTGCGGGTTTGTTCGTCACGGCTGATCAACACTTCATCGTCGCAAAGGAAGACCAGATGTTTTGTCTTGTGTATGCCAGTTCTGCCACGAGACTGTTTACTCCATCTGAACTCACCGACCTGCTCGCCTCCTGCCATGCGAAGAACAGCCAGTTAGGCATCACCGGACTCTTGCTCTACAAAAATGGAAATTTTATGCAGGCGCTCGAGGGCGAGGAGCAAACGGTGCTGAATCTCTACGCGAAAATTTACCAGGATGAGCGTCACACGGGGGTGCTCACGCTCCTGCAGACAACCATACCGGCGCGACAGTTCCCTAATTGGTCTATGGGATTTCGTGATCTCAATTCTCCAGAAGTGCGATCTCTGCCCGGGTATAACGAGTTCTTGAATCGGCCGCTGACCGGCGCCGAGTTTTCGTCCGACCCCACCTATTGCCAGCGGCTTCTGACGATATTCAAGAAAATGATGTAGCGACGAGGGGATCTCCGGGTGCGCGCGCGTTCCGCGAGCAATGGAGCCTCCCTCTTCCGCCCGCTCCACGATGACGCTTGCGGCACGGCGAACGGGCGCCCTGGCGCACAGCGGAACGGGGCCCGCTGGGGATGGGTGGAGCGAGCACGTTAGGGCTGTTCGCCGTGACAGGACCCGCCCTGTTCTCTTCTTACCGGCACCGAGGCTGCGAGTGCGGGCTTGACTGCGCGCATCGACACACCACCACTCGCAAGAATGGCGCGGGTGGCACGGCGAACGGGCGCCCTGGCGCACAGCGTAACGGGGCCCGCTGGGGATGGGTGGAGCGAGCACGACAGGGCTGTTCGCCGTGACAGAACCCGCACCTCTTCTCTTCTTACCGGCACTGAGGCTGCGAGTGCGGGCTTGACTGCGCGCATCGACCGAGCACCGCCCTATAAAAATCATGTAACACCTCTTCCTTTTTCCAACCCTGCGAGCGCGATCTCACAATTCGTAAGTGGGTGGGCGAGAGGACCTCCGAGTGCGCGCGTTGAACGAGGTCCTTCTGAGGGCGCGCGTTTCGCGAGCAACGGAGGTCCCCTCGTCTACCCGCTTTCACGCGCACGCCGGGTCTTTTCGCCTTGACTTGCCGCAGAGGCAGCGGCTAATCTAACCCACTCTTTTCCCTGAAGAATCCGGTAGAAGAGCGGTTTTTTGCGATGGCGCCTGAAACCGCGGTCGACTACCGACAAGGGTGGTGTCACTTTGAGCACTGGGCATCCTCGACTCCTGGCGGAAATCAGAGCTGAAATCGCAGCGGCGGGACCAATTTCCTTCGCCCGGTTCATGGAGCTGGCCCTGTATCATCCGCAATACGGGTACTACGTGCGTCCGGTGGAGGATCCGGCGCAGGAACGTATCGGATGGTCCGGTGATTTCTATACGAGTTCCGATGTGCATCCGATTCTCGGCCGGGCGCTGGCCAAACAGGCGCAGCAACTGGATGCCTGCCTCGGGCATCCCGATCCGTTCACCGTCGTCGAGATGGGGCCGGGCAAAGGATTGCTGGCCCGCGACTTTCTCACCGCCTGCCGGAACGCTCCCGCCAATCTGAGCGAACGGCTTCGGTACATTCTGATAGAACGCAGCGCCTCGATGCGCGCGCTCCAGCATCAGCATCTCGCGCCTTGGATCGGCCGGGCCGGTCACGTGGCCTGGCTGGATCGCCTGGAGGATCTTCCACCCGCCAGTGTCACAGGTCTTTTTTTCTCCAACGAATTGGTCGATGCCTTTCCCGTGCATCGCCTCGCGGTCATCAACGGGCGCCCACAAGAGATTTATGTGGACGCGCGCGACGATGGTTTCACTGAAATCCATCGCCCTCTCTCGGATGACCTGGCGGCCTATCTGCGGGAGGGCAACATCAGCCTGCCCGATGGATACCGGACGGAAATCAATCTCGCGGCGCTCCAGTGGATGAAGCAGGTGGCGCAAGCGTTGGCGCGCGGCTTGGTGATGACGATCGATTACGGCCACACGGCCGAAGACCTCTACGGACCGGAGCGCAAGAACGGCACCTTCCTGTGTTATTACAGCCAGACCACCTCGGAAGATGCTTACGAGCGAGTCGGCGAACAGGACATGACGGCCCACGTCGACTTCACCGCCCTGGCGCGAACAGGACAACAGGCCGGACTGGACGTCACCGGATTTACGAATCAGATGAGTTTCCTGATCGGCCTGGGTGCCGAGCAATTCCTGGAGTCTCTGGAGCCGGAATCGGCGGAGTTTTACGCCGCGATTCACCTGCTGCGGCCCGAGGGGATGGGCCGGACTTTTAAGGTCCTGGTGCAACACAAGGGCATGGACAGGCCCGAGCTGGACGGATTGAAATTCAAACCGTTCTTCGGATCGATTTTGAGTACGAACGGAGCGTCATCCTTCAATCGTCAAACGGCAACCGACGCTTCACGAACAACGCGTCGCGCTTCACAGGTTTGCCATGGGTAACGAAGCCGCGCCGCTGAATTACATCCCGATCCTGATTTTTATCGTGATCGCGTTTGGATTCGGGGCGATACAGATCCTCCTGGGGCGCATTGTGCGGCCGAGTCGTCCTTATCGCGCCAAGCTCGCGCCCTATGAAAGCGGCAGCCCCTTGTTCTCGGACGCGAAGATCCAATTCCCGATTCGCTATTACATCATCGCCATGTTGTTCGTGATCTTCGATATCGAAATTATCTTCATGTTTCCCTGGGCCGTCGCATTCAAGAAGCTGGGCTTGGTAGGGTTAGTGGAGATGGTGGTGTTTATCGGCATCCTGATCGTCGGGTTCTGGTACGCGTGGAAAAAGGGAGCGCTCGAATGGGACTGAATGCAAACCGTGCTTCGTCTCTCGTGAAGCGTGAAGCGCAGGTGCTTGGGAACCTGAGTCCGCTTCGGACGAACGACGCTTCACGAACGACGAGATACGTATCATGAGCTTCTTAGAACGGCAGCTGGACGCAAATATTCTGACGACGAATCTCGACGCCTTTGTCGGCTGGGCGCGCAAGTCGTCCTTGTGGCCGATGACGTTCGGATTGGCCTGCTGCGCCATCGAAATGATCGCGAGCGTCTCCTCGCGGTACGACATCGATCGATTCGGCGCCGGTGTGTTTCGCGCCTCGCCCCGCCAATCGGATCTGATGATTGTCGCGGGCACGGTCTCCCGCAAGATGGCGCCGGTCATTCGCCGCATCTACGATCAGATGGCGGAGCCGCGGTACGTCATTTCCATGGGGTCCTGCGCGACATCCGGCAACCATTACAACAGTTATGCCGTCGTGCAGGGCGTCGACCAGATCGTGCCGGTGGATGTGTATATTGCCGGTTGCCCGCCGCGTCCGGAGGCCTTGATCGACGGGCTCTTGAAATTGCAGCAAAAAATTCAGCGCGAAAAAATCTTCGTCAAATAATCCGCTCTTCGTAGGATGCAACCGCTGCTTGAACGACTGATGACCACCTTTCCCGACGCCGTCCGCGGCGTAGAGGTGGATGCCGCTCGAAACGAGGTGACTGCTCGCGTGGCCGCCGCGCGTATCGTCGATGTCGCGCGCTGGCTGCACGATACCCCGGAAGCGGCTTTCGATCACATCACCGATATTTGCTCGGTGGACTACCCGAACGATACGGAACGGTTTGAGGTCATCTATCAGCTGCTGTCGCTTGCGCATCGGCGGCGCATCAGACTCAAGGCGCGCATTACCGAAGAGCATCCGGAAATCCCGTCCGTCACCGGCATCTGGAAGGGCGCGGATTTCATGGAACGCGAAGTCTACGACCTGATGGGGATCACCTTCGTCGGGCACCCGGATCTCCGGCGCATTCTCCTGCCGGAAGACTATGGAGAAGGGCACCCGCTGCGGAAGGATTTTCCTGCTGAAGGGCGGGGCTGGCGCAGCGAGTTTCCGTTCATTCCCCGGTTGGACGAAGCGCCTGAGGAGCAAACAGAGGGCGACATTCCCGAATCGGAAAAGCAGGTCTTTCGGGCAGCCGAACAACCAAGCGGCACGCGCCGGCGGGAAGAACTCCTGCTGAACATGGGCCCCCAGCATCCCAGCACACACGGTGTGCTCCGGGTGGTGCTGGAACTGGACGGCGAACGGATCGTCAAGGCCACTCCCGATCTCGGCTATCTCCATCGCGGCGTCGAAAAGTTGTCGGAAGGCCTCCACTACATGCAGGTCATCCCCCACACCGACCGGCTCGATTATGTCTGCGCGATGACCAATAACTACGCCTACGTGCGGGCCGTGGAAAAGCTGCTGGACATCACGGTGCCGGAACGGGCGGAATATATCCGCACCATCGTGGCGGAGATGCAGCGCATCGTCGGCCATCTGTTCTGGCTCGGCACCCAGGCGCTGGACATCGGCGCCATGACCGTCTTCTTCTGGACGTTTCGCGAGCGAGAAATCCTCCTGGACATGTTCGAAAAATTGTGCGGCGCGCGCCTGACGCTGAACTATTACCGCATCGGCGGCGTGGACAGCGATTTTACCGCCGATCTGGTCACGCGCCTGAAGGCGTTTCTGCACACCTTTCCGGATAAGGTCAATGAATACAATCAGCTGCTGATGTCCAACCGTATCTGGGTCGGGCGCACGAAGGACATCGCGGTGATCTCGGCTGAAGACGCCATCAATTTCGGCCTCACCGGCCCCACCTTGCGCGGGTCGGGGGTCGATTACGATGTGCGTAAGTATGAACCCTACGGCGCTTACGACAAGGTCGAATGGGAAGTGCCCGTCGGCAAGCGTGGCGACACCTACGATCGCTACTGGGTCCGCATGGAAGAAATGCGGCAAAGCGCCCGGATCGTTGCGCAGTGCCTCGACCAGATGCCGGAAGGCCCGATCATGTCGGATGTGCCGCATGTGATTCCTCCGCCCAAGGCGAAGGTCATGCGCGACATGGAAAGCCTGATTCACCACTTTATTATCTTCACTCAGGGATTCAAGCCGCCGAAGGGTGAAACCTATTGCGGCACGGAAGTCCCGAAAGGCGAGCTCGGGTTTTTTATCGTCAGCGACGGCAGCCCCCGCCCCTATCGGCTCAAGATTCGCGCCCCTTCCTTCATTCACATGGGCGCATTCGACCATATGGCGCGCGGCTACCTCATTTCGGACATCATCACGATCTTCGGCACCTACGACATCGTGATGGGAGAATGTGATCGGTGAGTCGATGAATGATCCTTTGCCATTGGTGTCAAGACACTGCCGGCTCACCACCTCGCCGGCGTGCGCAAACATGACGCTCCTTATTCGTCGCGTCGCGCACCTCGCAGATCGCGCACGATCAGAATGTGCTCGATCGATGCGCGCAGTTGGACGCACCGCAAACCCTGCGGTCCCCGGTAGTGGCAAGGTTGGGGCTTTCGAGACGCGCGCAGTGGGAAGCACCCGACTCACGCCTCACTGGAGTTAAAAACGTGGAGTGCGAGAGATGCTGAAGGACAAGCATCAAACGGAAATCGACGATATTCTGAGCCGCTATCCGGTCAAGCGGTCGGCGCTGTTGCCGCTGTTGTACCTGGCACAGCGCGAAGAGGGGTATGTCACCGAAGCGGCCATGCAGGAAATCGCCGGGATCTTGAAGCTGACCCCGCCGCAGGTGTATGAGACGGCCACGTTTTACACGATGCTGAACCTGAAGCCGGTGGGGAAATTCCACCTGCAGGTCTGCAAGTCGTTGATGTGCGCCTTGGTGGGTTCGGATACGGTCATCGGATGGATCGGCGCGAAGCTGGGTATCAAGCCGGGGCAAACCACTCCGGACAAATTGTTCACTCTCAGTATCGTCGAATGCCTGGCCGCCTGCGGCACCGGCCCAATGATGCAGGTGAATGACGATTATTACGAACGGCTGACGGAAGAGAAGCTGGACCGCATTCTGGCGGATTTGCGGCAGACGGGCACCTCTCCGCTGAAGACCGGGCCCTTCATGTGGCCGGAGCCGGCCTCGGCGAAGACGGGAGCATAAGACGTGAAGCGTATCTCGTCGTTCGCAATTCGGAGAGAGGAGACATCTCGCGCTTCACGCTTCACGAGCGACGCTTCACGAGACTAACGACTATGCGGACCTACGAACCGATTCTTTTGAAGAACATGTTGCAGCCCGGGTATGCCGGTTCGCTGCCGGAGTATGAACGCGCGGGCGGCTACCAGGCGCTGCGAAAGGTGCTGGGGAAAGTCACCCCCGCGGAAGTGACCGCCGTGGTGATGAAGTCCGGCTTGCGAGGGCGCGGCGGCGCCGGCTTTCCGACCGGGGTGAAATGGGGGTTCTTGCCCAAGGATTATCAGGGCCCTCGTTACCTCTGCTGCAATGCCGACGAAAGTGAACCGGGAACGTTCAAGGATCGCCAGCTGATCGAGCGAGACCCGCATCAAATTCTGGAAGGCATGTTGCTGGCCTGTTATGCGATCGGCGCGACCAGTTCCTACATTTATATTCGAGGTGAATTTGTCCTGGGAGCCAAGATTCTGGAAGCCGCCATCAAGGAGGCGCGCGCCGCCGGCTATATCGGCAAGAACATCCTCGACACGGGAGTCTCCATCGATATCTGGGTCCATCGCGGGGCCGGCGCCTATATTTGCGGTGAAGAAACCGCCCTGCTGGAATCGCTGGAAGGCAAACGCGGTCTGCCGCGCGTGAAGCCGCCGTTCCCGGCCACGCACGGCCTCTACAATAAGCCGACCGTCGTCAACAACGTCGAGACCCTCGCCAATCTGCCGCATATCATGAACCGCGGCGCCGAATGGTTCGCTTCGATCGGGTCTCCGCCGAAAAGCACCGGCACGCGGGTGTTTTGCGTGAGCGGTCACGTGGCCAGGCCCGGCAACTACGAAGTGCCGATGGGCATTACCTTTCGCGAGTTGATCTATGACCAGGCCGGCGGCATGCGGTCGGAGAAACCGCTTAAGGCCTTCATTCCCGGCGGCGCATCCGCACCGTTTCTGACACCCGACCATTTGGACGTCAAACTGGACTTCGAATCCGTGGCGCTGGCCGGATCGATGCTCGGATCGGGCGGGGTGACGGTCATGGAAGAGGGGACCGACATGGTCTGGGCGGCCCTGCGGCTGATGGAATTTTTCTATCACGAGTCCTGCGGCAAGTGCAGTCCCTGCCGGGAGGGCAGTTCCTGGCTCGTCCAGATCATGCGCCGGATCGTCAACAAACGCGGGCAAATGGCCGACCTTGAAACCCTGACCGACCTGTGCAAAAACATCGCCGGCCGCACCGTCTGCGCGTTCGGCGACGCGGAGGTTTCTCCCATTTTGAGTACGCTGAAACATTGGCGGCACGAATATGTGACCTTGATTCACGCCGCCGAAGCCGCCAATTTGATCAGGCCGGAGCCGGCAGGAGCGAAACATTGAGGTATCTCGTGAAGCGTATCTCGTCGTGTCCCGGCAGTTCACGTTTCACGCTTCACGAGCGACGAACGACGTAGATTATGCCTGATCAAAAACCAGACACCGTCCGGCTGACCATCGACGGCACCACAGTCGCGGTTCCCAAAGGCACCCTCGTGATCGAGGCCGCGCGCCGCGTCGGGGTGATGATTCCGCATTTTTGTTACCACCCAAAACTGAAGCCGGATGCCAATTGCCGGATGTGCCTGGTCGAAATCGAAAAGATGCCGAAGCTGCAAACCGCCTGCAGCACGCCGGTGGCCGAAGGCATGGCCGTGCGGACCGCCACTACCACGGTCGATGACGCGCACAAGTCGGTGCTGGAATTCATCCTGGCCAACCATCCGCTGGATTGCCCGGTGTGCGATCAGGGCGGCAAGTGCGACCTGCAGGACTTCTCGCATCAATACACGCCGACCACCAGCCGGTTTGCGGAAACGAAACGCATCTTTCAGAAAGAGTACTTTAGCCCGCTCATCGAAACGCAGATGAATCGCTGCGTGCAGTGTTTGCGCTGCGTGCGGTATTGCGACGAAATCATGGACGTCAAAGCGCTGGCGCCTGTCGGCCGCGGCACGATGACCGAAATCAAACACTTCGGCCCCCATGAACTCGATTGCGAATTTTGCGGCGGCTGCGTCCAGATCTGCCCGGTGGGAGCGATCACGAGCCGGTTGTCCATGTATGAATATCGGCCCTGGATGCTCAAACGCGCCGATACCATCTGCACCTTCTGCGGCGACGGCTGCCGTATCACCGTGCAGACCAAAGGGAACGAACTCATTGAGGTCAATTCCTCGCACGGCGCCGGCCGGAATAACGGGGACCTCTGCGCCCGCGGATTTTTCGGCTTCCATGCCAGCACCCACGCCGAGCGCCTGACCCATCCGCTGATCCGCCGCGACGGGATCCTGGTGCAAACCACCTGGGAAGAGGCGCTGGAATATGTCGCGGAACAGGCGCTCCGGGTCAAGCTGGCCAACGGCCCCGATGCGTTCGGAGGTCTCATCACCTCCCGCTGCACCAACGAAGACCTCTACGTGTTTCAAAAATTCATGCGCCAGGTGATCGGCACCAACCGGATCGATAGCAGCGCGCGATATGGCCACCTGAACGGGATTCAGGCCTTGCGCCGCGTGCAAGGCACACACCGGTGGACGATCGCTTTTGAAGATATCGTCGCCGCGAACGCCCTGCTCTTAGTCGGCACCAATATCACGGAGACCAGCCCGATTACCGGGCTCAAGGTGAAAGAAGCCGTCAAAAAACGGCAGGCCAATCTCGTCACGATTGAATCTCTCGAACCGGCGGTCGACACTATCAGCAACATCGCGAACCTGGCCACGCAGCATTTTGCGACCCACCCCGAGCAGATCGGCAATACGGTCTTGGGCCTGATCAAGGCCGTCATTGACGGCAATCTGATGGACGCAGGTCTAGTCGAACAGGCGCCGGCCTTCGTGCAACGGCTCACCACCGACGTGCAGCAGACTTCCTGGCAAGCTCTTGAAAGCGCGACCGGCCATACTCGCGCGCATTGGGAGGAGTCCGCCAAACTCCTGGCCGCGGCGAAACGAGTGGTGATCCTGGTCGGAAACGGCGTCCTGCGGCATCCCGGCGGAGAGGGGATGACCACGAATCTCCTGGATCTGTTAATTCTCCTGGGCAAACTGAATCAGCCTGGTTGCGGGCTTGGACCGCTGGCGGAAGAAAACAACGATCAAGGCGCGGTCGAAATGGGCGCCGTGCCGGAGTTTCTCCCTGGACCGACCCCGCTCATGGATCAAACATCCAGGGATCGCCTCGCAGCAGTGTGGCGTGAAGAACTGCCTCGGACGCCCGGCCTCTCCATGATCGAGATGCTTGCCGCCGCCGATAAGGGTAGCCTCAAGGCCTTGTTTGTGGTCGGCGAGAATCCGGTCGGCACCTTGCCGGCTGCGGCCCGAGCCAAAGAGGCCCTGGCGAAACTGGAACTGCTGGTCTGTCAGGAGTTATTTCTCACCGAAACGGCGGCCATGGCCCATGTGGTGCTCCCCGCCTGCTCTTACATGGAAAAAGACGGCACCTTCACCAACTCCGAAGGACATGTGCAAGCCGTCCGGCAGGCGATTAATCCGATCGGTGACAGTCGCCCGGATTGGGAAATGTTGTCGGCCGTCTCCGTCTTGATGGGCGCGCCGTTGGAATATGGAGATACGCGCGAGATTCTCAAGGAGATTCGCAGCATCATTCCCGGCTATGGATTGTTAGGACCGACGCCCACGTCACCCAAAGTGGACCAGGCAGCATTGAACCGCTACCTCGCGGAAGGCGCCGCTGCCGACATGGCGGCGCGATACGCGCTGCGCCAGGTGCCGAAGACCGATGCGACGCCATTGACGCTGATGTTCACCCAATCCCTGTTCCATTCAGGAAAATTGTCCACCCGCTCCAAGGGCCTGCTGCAACTGCAGCAGGATGGCTGTCTGTCCATCAATCCGGCGGATGCGGCCAAGCTGGGATTGGCCGACGGCGAGAAGGTGCAGGTGTCGAACCAGCGCGGCTCCATGACCACCAGGACGAAGATCCGCGAGCGCGTGCCGGCCGGCCTGGTGTTGTTTCCTGAACATTTCGACGGCGAGGCCAAACACCTCGCTGAATGGACGATTGATCCCCGGACGCAAATCCCCTATTTTAAGCTCGCGCACGTGTCTCTCGCGAAGGTCTCGTAGGACGGGACGAGGAGTATTGCTGTTATGGAAATCGGATTACGACTGGCGGTGTCGTTAGCGCAAATCGCCGCGGTAATGGGAGTGGTGATGCTGACCGTCATGGTCCTGACTCTCGCGGAGCGGAAGGTCCTGGGCTGGATGCAGGATCGCATGGGCCCTATGGAAGTCGGTCCCTACGGCGTGCTGCAACCGATCGCAGACGGATTGAAACTCTTCTTCAAGGAAGACATCATTCCGGCCGGCGCGAACAAGTTCCTCTTCACGCTGGCGCCGATCCTCGCGCTGGTGCCGGCTATGATCGGGTTTGCCGTGATTCCCTTCGGGCCGACCATGACCATCGAGCTGTTCGGCATGCAGGTCAAGCCCTTCGTCATCAGCGATATCAACATCGGCATCCTCTATATTCTGGCCTTCGCCTCCATCGGCGCCTACGGCATCATCCTCGGCGGCTGGTCTTCCAACAGCAAATACTCCCTCCTCGGCGGGCTCCGTTCCGCCGCGCAGGTGATCAGCTACGAATTGAACGTCGGCCTTGCGATCGTAGGCGTCATCCTCCTGTCCGGATCCTTGAGCTTGGTGAAAATCACGGAGGCGCAGTCCGGAGGATTCTGGAACTGGTTCATCATCGCCTTGCCGTTCCCGCAGATTTTTGCCTTCGTGGTCTATGTCATCTCGTCGGTGGCGGAAACCAACCGGGTGCCCTTCGACCTACCGGAAGCGGAGAGCGAACTCGTGGCGGGATTCTTCACCGAATACAGCGGCATGCGGTTTGCGTTTTTCTTCATCGCGGAATACGCGAACATGATTCTGGTGTCCTGCGTGGCGGCCGCCCTCTTTCTGGGCGGGTGGAACGCGCCCTATCCCGGCACCCTCCTCGGCCACCTCGGCCTGGACGCCCTCGCCTGGATTGAAAACGTGGTCTGGTTCGCCGCCAAGGTCTACTTCTTCCTGTTCCTGTTTTTCTGGTTACGGGCCACGCTGCCTCGCCTGAGGTACGACCAGCTGATGCGGTTCGGGTGGAAGGTGATGTTGCCCATCGCCCTCGGTAACATTGTGTTGACGGCCATCGCCGCCTACTTCTTCCCGCGGTAAACGGAGCGAGATGAACGTCGCCACCACGGCACAACCGAAACGGAAACCGTCGTTCAGCGATTGGCTGAAAACGTTGACCTTCTATGAGCTGCTCGTGGGCATGAAGGCCACGCTCAAGCACCTGCTCAACTATAAGCCGATCACCTTGCAGTACCCGCATGAGAAGCGGCTCCTCCCTGAAAACTATCGCGGGATGCTGGCCCTGTTACGGTATGACGACGGCACGGAAAAATGTGTCGGATGCGACCTCTGCGAAGCGGCTTGCCCGTCGCGCGTGATCCGGGTCGTCAGTGGCGAAGTTCCCGGGGAGCCGACCAAACGGTACTCCAAGGAGTACTACATGGATATGACGCGCTGCCTCTTCTGCGGGCTCTGCGTCGACGCCTGTCCCGTGGACGCCCTGGGCATGACCCGCGAGTTCGAATGGGCCGTGTACGACAAACGCCAGCTCCATCTCAACAAACAACAGCTGCTGGCCATCGGTGATCGCGCCTATCCCGTCCGGGAAAAGCGCCTTGAACTGCAGCACCCGAACGTGGCGTTTTTTAACGTGACGTTCAAACATCTCCCGCAAAAGGAGCACTAGCCCTTCCGCCTCGTCCTCCGTGCTGGCCTTCCACACAGAGACGAACGCGGCGAATAGACTGCCACCGCGCAGAGCCAGGGCGACAGGGAGTAGAACGTTTGACGTAAGACGGGCGAAATAACCAACGCATGGATCATATTTTCTTCTTTTATTTTGCTGCAGTGATCGCTTCGACTTCCGTGCTGGTGGTTGCCTTGCGCAACCCCGTGTACAGCGCGCTGGCGTTGTTGATCATGTTTTTTCATGTCGCGGGCCTCTACGTCACGCTCCACGCGGAGTTTCTGGCCGCGGTTCAGATCGTCGTCTACGCCGGCGCCATTCTCGTGCTCTACCTGTTTGTCGTCATGCTCCTGAGCATCAAATCCGAGGAGCGGTATCACAACCAGCTCCCCGTGGCGGGACTCCTGGGTGTCATGTTGTGCACCGAAGTGATTCTCTTGCTCATTCAATCCCGCACCGCCGCCTCGGCCCCGGCGCCCGCCGCCGATCCCGTCGCCGGACCGGGCAATACGGAAATGATCGGGGAAGCCTTGTACTCGACCTATTTGTTTCCCTTTGAAGTCGCCTCGCTGATCCTGCTCGTAGCCATGATCGGGGCGATCATTCTGGCAAAAAAAGATCTCAACGAACAGGCGCAGCAATAACGGTACGTCCATGGCTGTTCCCTTATCCTACTATCTGATCCTGAGCGGGTTCGTGTTCCTCACCGGTGTGGTGGGCGTGCTCATCCGGCGAAACATCATCGTGATTTTGCTCTCGGTCGAGCTGATGCTGAACGCCACGAACATCAACTTCGTGGCCTTTTCGGAGTACTTTCACAATGTCGCGGGGCAGGTCTTCGTGTTTTTCGCCCTCACCGTGGCGGCGGCCGAAGTCGCCGTCGGCCTGGCCATCATCATCGCGCTTCACCGGACCAACTCATCGATCTATATCGACGATCTCAATTTGTTGAAACGATAGGCCGACCGTCCCGACCATGATGTACGCGCTGATCCCATTGCTGCCCCTGTTCTCCTTTCTGATCGTCGGTATCGGCGAGCAATGGATCAAAGACCGGGCGCATCTGGTGGCCGTCCCGGCGATGGTGGGTTCGTTTCTGCTCTCCCTGCTGGCGTTGCACGACGTCGCCACGGGCCAATCCATCAATGTGGCCCTCTACACCTGGTTGACCTCCGGGAACCTGGATATCCACATCGGGATTTCCATCGATCGCCTCACCGCCGTCATGCTGATCCTGGTCACCACCGTCAGCACGCTGGTGCACATTTACACGATCGGTTACATGCACGGGGAGCCCGGCTACGCCCGCTTCTTCGCTTATATCGCGCTGTTCACCTTCTCGATGCTGATGCTGGTGATGGCGGACAATCTGTTGCAGTTGTTCGTGTTCTGGGAAGCGGTCGGCCTCTGCTCCTACCTACTGATCGGGCATTGGTATGAGCGGCCCAGCGCCTGCGCCGCGGCGACGAAGGCCTTTCTCGTCAACCGCGTCGGAGACTTCGGGTTCATCCTCGGCCTGTTCCTCGTCTGGTATTCCGTCGGGTCGCTCGACTATGCCACGGTCTTTGCGCAGGCCGGACAGCTGGCCGCCAAAACGACGAACCTCCTCGGGCCGTTCGGCGGCACCTGGGAGGTCTCGGTCATGACGATGATCTGCCTCCTGCTGTTTACCGGGGCGGTCGGCAAATCCGCGCAAGTTCCACTGCACGTCTGGCTGCCTGATGCGATGGAGGGCCCCACGCCGATTTCGGCCTTGATCCATGCCGCCACCATGGTGACAGCCGGCGTCTTCATGGTCGCGCGCCTGGCTCCGCTGTACAACCTCTCGCCCACGGCTATGACGATCGTCGCGCTGGTCGGGGCAGTCACCATGATGCTGGGCGCCACGATCGCCCTGACCCAAACGGACATCAAACGCGTGGTGGCCTATTCCACCATGAGCCAGCTCGGCTACATGGTCATGGCCTGCGGCTTGGGCGCGTACGGCGCCGGCATGTACCACCTGCTCACCCACGGCGCCTTCAAGGCGCTGCTCTTCTTGGGCTGTGGCTCGGTGATCATCGCGCTGCATCACGAGCAGGACATGCGCCGGATGGGAGGCTTGAAGGACACACTTCCGGTCACCTATTGGACCTTCCTGGTAGGCTCTCTCGCGCTGGCCGGATTCCCGCTGACCGCCGGCTTCTTCAGCAAGGATGATCTGCTGGTCTCCTCCTGGTCGGCCGGTCCTTTGGGCCAGGTGCTGACGATCTGCGGATTGCTCACGGCTGGGCTCACCGCGTTCTACAGTTTCCGGCTCGTGTTTGTGACCTTTTGGGGCGCGTCCCGCGTGGATCCGCACCATGCGAGCCATGTGCACGAACCCTCAACCACGATGACGGCGCCCTTGATGGTGCTGGCAGTGTTGAGCATTGTCGCCGGCTACCTGGGCATCCCTGCGTTTCTCGAACCGGTCTTTCACGGCGAAGGAGCGGCGGGGCACCATGAAGGATCGGCCGCCTACACCATCATGGCGCTGGCCACGTTGATGGGACTCACAGGAATCGGTGCGGCCTATTATCTCTATGTGCTGAATCCCGGCCTGCCGGATCGCCTTGCGCAGCAGTGGCGCGCCGCGTACGAGTTGTCGCTGCACAAGTGGTATATCGATGAAGCCTATGACCGTTCCCTGGTCCGTCCGACGTTGGCTGCCGCACAGGGGCTGTGGAAGCATGTCGATGTGGCCATTATCGACGGCGCCGTCAATGGCGTAGCCCGTGCGATTGCCTGGGGCGGCTGGTTGATTCGGCTCACACAGAGCGGGCAGACGCAGCATTACGCCCTGGGTATGACATTGGGCGCCGTGGTCATTCTGACGGTGTATCTGCTGCTGTAACGGGACACGACACATGCAACCACGACCGACCGATAGGTTTTCTTACGTTTCACGTTTCACGTTTCACGTTTCGCGCATTTCCTGTCACCTCTGGAGCAGACTTTCGTGACATCGTTTCCCTGGTTGAGCCTCATCGTATTTTCCCCGTTGATCGGCGCGGTGCTCTGCTTGCTGGTCAAGGCCGAGTCGTCCCGCCTGGTGGCGCTCGGTTTCACAGTCGGCAACTTCTTACTCTCTCTGCCGCTCTGGTGGTTGTTCGACACCTCCACCGCCAACATGCAGTTCGTAGAACGGGCCTCCTGGATCAGCTCTCCGCCGGTGAACTATAGCCTGGGCCTGGATGGCATCAGCTTTCCGCTGGTGCTCATGACCACGTTCCTCATGCCGTTCTGCGTGACGGTGTCCTGGACGGCGATCGAGAAACGCGTGCAACTGTTTATGTCCATGCTGCTGGTCATGGAAGCGGCGATGGTGGGCGTCTTCGTGGCGCTAGATTTCGTACTGTTCTACGTGTTCTGGGAAGTCATGCTGATCCCGATGTATCTGCTCATCGGCGTCTGGGGCGGTCCCAATCGGCTGTATGCGGCCATCAAATTTTTTCTCTACACGCTGGCCGGCAGTCTGCTCCTCCTGGTCGCCATCCTCGCGCTGTATTTCCATGGCGGGCATACCTTCGACATCCTGGAACTGAGCCGCGGGACGTACGGCGCATCGCTCCAGATGTGGCTGTTCCTGGCCTTCTTTGCCGCCTTCGCGGTCAAGGTCCCCATGTTTCCCTTTCATACCTGGCTGCCGGACGCCCACGTGGAAGCTCCCACGGCAGGCAGCGTCATCCTGGCCAGCGTGTTGCTGAAAATGGGGACGTACGGATTCCTTCGCTTCACGTTACCAATGCTCCCGGATGCCACAGTGGCCTTCACGAAACCGATGATCGCGCTCTCGATCGTGGCCATCATCTACGGGGCCTACATGGCGCTGGCGCAGAGCGACATCAAGAAGCTCATTGCCTACTCCAGCGTCAGCCACATGGGCTTCGTGACATTGGGCATCTTCGTCCTCAACATCCAGGGCATCGAAGGGGCGGTCATGCAGATGGTCAATCACGGGATCACCACGGGTGGACTCTTCCTCTGCGTGGGCATCGTGTATGAGCGGACCCATAGCCGCCAAATTCTGGACAATACCGGACTGGCCGGTCCCATGCCGCGTTACGCGATCTTTCTGATGATTTTCGCCTTGTCCTCGCTGGGTCTTCCGGGCACCAACAGTTTCGTTGGGGAATTCCTTGTCTTGGCCGGCACGTTCGTCTGGAGCCAGTTTGCCACGGCCCTCGCCGCGCTGGGGGTGATTCTCGCCGCCGCCTATATACTCTGGCTCATGCAACGGGTCGTCTTCGGCACGCCTGCTCCCGCACATCGCGCTCATCTGCTGGACCTCAATGCCAGAGAGACGGCCACGCTCGTGCCGCTCATCGTTCTAGTGTTTGTGCTGGGAATCTTCCCGAATCCGCTCTTGACCCGCATGCATGCCAGCGTGACGAATCTCTTAAACGGACAAAAGGCCCCCGCCTATGCCACTGCGCCTCAGCCGGCCCCTTTGCCCAACGAGACGACCACCATGGCGGCGATGGCTCCTTCATCTTCACACCAGGCGGCGGCGCGATGACCTTTCCACTTCAAGATCTCATGGCCATTCTGCCGGAACTTCTCGTCATCGGCACGGCATGCCTCATCCTGGCGCTGGACCCCATCCTGGCCGCCGACAAAAAGGACCTGCTCGCCTGGTTGACGCTGGGCGCCCTGGCCATGTGCATGGGCCTGACCTCCGCCCGCCTGACCGGCCAAACCTATGCCTTCAGCAACCTGGTGGTGCTCGATTCGTACGGCGCCTTCTGGAAGCTCCTGCTGTACATCGTCACCGGCCTCACCGTCCTCTTGTCTCTGGCCTATCTCAAAGCCGAGCGATTGAGCATCGGCGAATATTACGGCTTCATTCTGCTGGCCTTGGCCGGCATGATGGTCATGGTCTCCGGCGCCGATCTGCTCACCATTTATCTCGGCACCGAGCTGATGTCCCTGTCGCTCTATGTCATGGCCGGATTAAAAAGGACGGAAGCGCGCTCGCTGGAAGCGTCGGCCAAATATTTTGTGCTGGGTGCCTTTTCCTCCGGCGTCTTGCTGTACGGCATTTCGCTGCTCTTCGGGGTGGCGGGCAGCACCAGGCTGTCCGTGATCGCGGAGGCCATCGCCACGCAGGGTACTGCCAATCCCATGTTGTCCCTCGCGCTCGTGCTGCTGGCCGTCGGATTCGGGTTCAAATTGGCGGTCGTCCCCTTTCACATGTGGACGCCGGACGTCTATCAAGGCGCGCCGACCTCGGTCACCGCCTTTATGGCCGTGGCTTCCAAAGCCGCGAGCTTCGGGGCGTTCCTCCGTGTGTTCGTCGATGGGTTGGGCGGGGCCAGCGCCGACTGGTCGGTCCTGTTTACGATCATCTGTCTGGCCACCTTGGCGTTGGGAAATCTCGTCGCCATCGTGCAAACAAGCATCAAGCGCATGCTGGCCTATTCCAGCATCGCCCATGCGGGATACGCCCTGATCGGCGTCGTCGTGGCCGCCGGGCACAAGGGCGACGGAGCTTCCAGTGGATTTCCCAGCGTATTGCTCTATATCGCCGTGTATTCCTTCATGACGCTGGGGGCGTTCGCGCTCGTCGGCATGTTACGCAAAGAGGGGCAGGAGAGTGAGAACATCGAGGATTACGCGGGACTGGCGAAACGCGAACCGCTGGCGGCTTTTTTCATGCTGGTGTTCCTGGTCTCGCTGGCGGGCATTCCTCCGACCGCGGGTTTCATCGGCAAGTTCTACATTTTCATGGCCGCCGTCAACAGCGGCATGACCTGGCTGGCGGTGGTGGCGGTCATCTTCGCCGCCATCTCGGCGTTTTATTATTTGCGGATCGTGATGGTGATGTACATGCGCGAGGCCGAAGGGTCCCAAGCCAGTCACTCTCGGCTGGAAACTTCTCCCGCGCTGTCGTTTGTTCTCGCATGTGCCCTCGCCGGCGTCGTCCTCCTCGGCCTTTTCCCGAACGGCCTGTGGTCGCTGGCCACCCATGCGGCACCGTTACTCAAATAACCTTCCGGCGCCAGGCTCGTCGCGTCACCTTCTCCCGAGCCTCGATGTGCCGATGATGCACCGCTCGGCCTTGTCCGGCTTTCCCCCGACGGGGATCAGCATCGCACCGCATCGGCACTGGTTCACGCAGGCTTGCATGACCGAATTGCCGTTCCTCTCCAACGTCTTCGACACCTTTCGGCGGCGCGGCTGCCCCAGCCTCGCGGCTTCTCTGGCCTTCTATTCCCTGCTGTCTCTCTTCCCCATGGTGTTCCTGGTGCTCTATGGCATCAGTTTCATCGTCAGCCAGGACGTCATCGGCTACCAATTCCTGCTGGGCTTTTTGAAAGGGTTTCTCCCCAGCATGGGCGAACGCCTCGCCAGGGATATTCGCCGGGTGGCGGAACAGGAAGAAGTGCGGTGGGCCGTGTTCCTGGCCTTCGGCTGGTTCAGCGCGCTGGTCTTCTATGAGCTGGACTATGCGATGAATACCGTCTTCGGCACGGCAGCCAAGCGGCATCCATTGATCTCGACCCTGGTCGCCGTGGCGCTGGTCTGGATGTTGGCATTTCTGACCCTCATTTCTTTCGTGGCCACCCAGGCCATCGAGTTACTCACCGCCTATGCGCCTCACTTCCTCGGCATGAACCTCGTGGCGCTCGCAGCCCATGATTTTCTCCTGACCTATACGCTGCCGTTCCTGCTCGCGTTCGCCTCCGTCACGTGCCTGTACCGGTTTCTTCCTCACCAACGACCCACCTGGCGGGAGGCGACGATCGGCGGCGCCGTGTTCAGTCTCTTGTGGGTCTCTGCCAAGGTGCTCTTCGTCACCTATCTGGAAGACGCGGCCGTCTACACGCAACTGTATGGTTCGCTGCTTGAGGTCGTGTTGTTATTGCTGTGGGTGTACTACTCCTCGGCGCTGGTCCTCCTGGGAGCCGTGGTGACGTACGAATGCCAATGCCGCCGCCCGGTCCTGCTTGATGACTCCGCGACGCTCCCGGGGTGAAGCCCGGACGCGGCCACCCACAGATCAGTCGATGATTGAGTTGATGCGGGTTACCGATAAAGAAGGGAAGGGTCCGGCTACGAAGAGGGCGCGCTCATGCCCGACGGATGGCGTTGTTCAATGAAATGGCCGATGGAGGCCCGGGTCACCAGCCCCAGCAACAGCCCATCCTCAACCACGACCAGTCGTTCGGCTCCGGCCGCCATCATCTGCTCCAAGGCCTGCATGGCTGACAGGTCGGGCGAAACCACCATCTCGTCGTTGGCCGGCTGCATGATCTCGGCTACCCGCCGAAAGGCCCAGAGGGAATTTTTCACGGACTGAATGTCCCGGACCGCCACCACGCCCACCAAACGGCCTTCGTGCACGACCGGAAATCCTCCATAGCCGTAAGGAAGGAAGTACTGGTTCACGGCGTCTTCGAGCGACAGGTCCGGAGAGAGGGCGACCACATTCCTCACCATAAGCTCGCGAACCGGCACCGACGCCAGCGAGGCGCGAATGACCGCCTGTTTCCGGCTCCCGCGCGCTGCCGCAAATAAAAAGGCGCCCAGCAACACAATCCACCCTCCGCTGCTGGCCAGGGCGCTGGAGGCCGTGCCCGACAAAGCCCCAAACAGGAGCAGCGCGCCGAAGAGCCCGAACGTGACTCCGAAGAGCAGTCCAACCAGGGCCGCCTGGCTCGTCGCGCGATAATAATCCTTGCTCCAGGCCCACAGTCCCGCTCGCAAGGCACGGCCACCGTCCAGTGGAAACCCCGGCAATAAATTAAACAGGCCCAACTGTGTATTGACCATACCGAGCAACGTGCCCAAGGCCATCAATCCGTGCAGGGAGGATTCGGCCGGAAAGGCTTCCAGCACCGCGACGAACCCCAGGCAGATGCCGGCCAGCACGAAACTGACGATCGGACCGGCAATGGCGATCAAAAATTCCGCGCGTGGATGGGGCGGCTCCTTTCGCATCTGGGCGACCCCGCCGAAGATGAACAGCGTGATCTGCCCGATCGGAATACGGTAGCGCAGCGCCACCAGCGAATGCCCGAGCTCGTGCAGCAAGACGGAGGCAAACAACAGGAGCGCCGCCACGCCGCCCATCGCCCAATAGCGGGGCTCCGAAAGGCCGGGAAGCATGTCCGGCAGATAGCCGGTGGCCAGCGACCAGGTCACGAAGAAAAACACGAACAGCCAGGAGGCATGCACATGGATGGGAATGCCGAACATCCGGCCGATTTTCCAGTCTGGACCCTGCATGAATTCACCGTAGCAGCCGTCCGGATAAAGCGTCAACTATCGCGGATCCCTGCCATCGGGTATACTGCGCCATGCGCGGGACGGCTGGGTGGATCGGGATCGCGGTGCTCTGCGGAGTGACCCTCGCCATGGAGGCGTGGCCTGCATCGGCGCAGGTCGTCACATCCGGCCCCGCCTCCTGCCCTGCCGTGGCGCTGACCTACGATCTGTGCCCGGTTCGCACGGCCTCGGGATTCGATCGCGAGTTGATCGATTTCCTCATCGAACACAAGGTGCCGGCCACCTTCTTCATGTCCGGCCGATGGATGGTCAAACATGCAGCCGAGGTGAAGCAGCTTCTGGCCGTGCCGTTTTTCGAAATCGGCACGCACGGCGAGGTCCATGCCCACCTCCCCATGCATGAGTTAGCGGAACAGCAGCAGGAAATCATGGGACCGGTGCGTCATCTCAAGGCCAAATACGACCGCCCGGCCACGCTGTTTCGCCCTCCCTATGGGGAATACAACGACGTGACGGTGGAGGCGGTGAAGGCGCTCGGCCTGCGCTTCATTCTGTGGAATATTGAATCCGGCGATCCCGACCCAACCTTGAGCGCAGAGGCCATCCTGACCCGGGTTCAGAAGCGGCTCAAGCCGGGCAGCGTCATTGTCCTGCATGCCAACGGAAAAGGGAAACATACCCGTGAAGTGACCGAATCCCTGGCCGGACAGGTATTACCCGGCAAGGGCTTGATCGCCATGACCGTATCGGATCTTTTGCGATGCACCCAATCGACCATCCCACCAGCGCCATAATCCGCGACATGCGTGAAGCGGATCGCGATGCCGTGATCCGCATCCTGACCAGCTCCGACCCCTGGAAGCGTCTGGGGTTTACCGCCTCCGACTGGTTACGCATTTTTGCGCCGCTGCCTGCCGGGCGTGACACGTTCATTCTCGAAGCGGACGGCACCGTGCTGGGCATTGCCATTGTGCGGAGGAAGTTTTTGTTCGGCGACTATCTGGAATTGCTCGGGATCGCCCCTTCGGCGACCGGTCGCGGCTTCGGCAGCAGCTTGTTGGCCCATATCGAATCGCTCACCTTCGCGCGAGCCCCGAACCTCTTCGCCTGCGTGTCGGACTTTAATGACGCCGCGCGCGCGTTTTACCGCAAGCAGGGGTATAAGGAAATCGGTCCCATGCCGAATTTTCTGATTCCCGGATATGCCGAAATTTTGTTACGCAAAACGGCCGGCCCGGCACGAACAAGCTAATGGCACAAGCCTTCGGCAGCAGCACATCGCCGCACGCTCATTTCTGCTCTTGCCATCAGCTATACGCCATCTGCTATAAGCTCCTTGCATGAAGGTCACCAAACTGCTCCACACTCGCATGCGCGTCAGCGACATGGATCGCACCATCCGCTTCTATCAGCACGTCTTGGGGTTGGAGGTTTTAGAACGCAAGGTGTCTCCGCGCGGTTCGCACCTGGCATTTTTGAAAGTCCCTAACAGTGAGGAACTCATCGAACTGTGCAGCTTTCCCGCCAGCGGGCCGGTGACCGTGCAGGAAGATCTGGTCCACCTCGCCTTCCAGGTCGAAAATCTGGACGACACCATCCGAAGCCTCGAGTCCAACGGCATCCCGATTACCGATGGTCCCACACATACGTCATCCGGCAGCCGGTTTATCTTCATCGACGCGCCGGACGGGTATGAGGTCGAACTCATCGAACGCCCGCCCGGCACCGCGCTTGTCTAGTGGCCGTCGTTCGTCGCCCGTGAAGCGTCGCTCGTCGTTCCAACCCATGAGAGCTCCACGGCCCGCCCTTACGCCACCAAACGCGGTCAGACCTCACCCCCATTGACGAAATCAAATCCGCCCACGTATTGTGCCTTCGATTCACGAGTGACGAACGACGAACAAGGAGAGCGCGCAGATGAAGAACGGGTTTTTTCGCGGGCATGGACTCGGCAACGACTATCTGGTCATGGATCCCAAGGAGCTGAGCTTTGCCCTCTCTCCCGGAAGAATCCGCGGCATTTGCGATCGCCACTGGGGGCTCGGCAGCGACGGCATCCTCGCGCTGGTCCCCTCGAAGAAGGCTGATTTCGGGTTGCGCATTTACAATCCGGACGGCAGCGAAGCGGAGAAATCCGGCAACGGACTGCGCATCTTCGCCCGCTACCTGCATGCCACCGGCAAAACCAAAAAACGCTCCTTCACGGTCGAGACCAAGGGCGGCCTGGTTTCGATCACGCTCCATGTCGATCGCCACGGAGATGCGGCGGCGGCCACGGTCGAAATGGGCCAAGCCACGTTCCAACCGGCGGCCCTTCCCTGCACCTTGTCCGTCGATGAATTGATACAGGTTCCCATTCAAGCCGCAGGGCGGTCATTGGAATTTACGGGAGTCAGCGTCGGTAATCCCCACTGCGTGATCTTTAAAAAAGCCGGAGAGGCCTGGACGCGCGAGGAGCTGCTCGAACTGGGACCAGCGCTGGAACACCACGCCCTGTTTCCCAAGCGCACCAATGTTCAACTCGCCGTGCCGACCGGGCCGAAAGAAATCTTTATCCTGATCTGGGAACGCGGCGCCGGTGAGACCCAGGCCTCCGGCTCGTCCTCCTGCGCCGCAGCCAGCGCCGCCCTGAAGCTCGGGCTGGTGAAAGGTCCGGTCACGGTGAAGATGCCGGGGGGCACACTGAACATCGAAGTCGCGCGCGATTTCAGCCTGACCATGAAGGGGCCGGTCGCGGAAGTGGCCCGGGGAACTCTCAGTCCGTCGTTTGTTCGGGGACTTCGCTAAGAAGCCATCAGCGGTCGGCCTTCAGCCGTGAAAGCCACGTTGCAGTGAATTTGCAACGGCCATTAGAATGATTCGCAGCGGAGGCGGTTGATTGCTTCCCGCTCATGGTTGAACGCTGACAACTGATGGCTGACACCCGCAACGCGCTCCAATCCAAGCTCGATCATCTTCCCGCGCAGCCGGGCTGCTATCTGTTCCGGAATGCCGGCAAGGAGATTTTGTACGTTGGCAAGGCCGCCGTGCTGTCCGACCGGGTGCGCTCCTATTTCCAGCAGGGGCATGACCAGACACCCAAAACGAGTCTGCTGGTCAGCGAAATCGCCGACCTCGAAACCATCGTCACCCGCTCCGAGCTGGAAGCGCTGATCCTCGAAAGCAATCTGATCAAGCGCCACCGCCCGCGCTTCAATATCGTCCTGCGCGACGACAAGCAGTACCCCTATCTGCGCTTGCCGATCAAGGAAGACTTCCCCCGTCTGTCCATCGTCCGGCGCGTCCACAGAGACGGGGCGCTCTATTACGGGCCCTATACGCCGGCCGGGGCACTCCGCGAAACGTTGAAGGTCATTCGCAAAGCGTTTCCGCTGGCCACGTGCGATATCGACATCGACGGCAAGGCCGACCGGGCCTGCATCGAGTTCGAAATCAAGCGGTGCATGGCGCCCTGCACCGGCAACCAGTCCCGCGAAGACTATCACCTGATCGTCAAACAGGTCCGCCAGTTTCTCGAGGGACGGGACCGGGAACTCCTCGACAGTCTGCGCCAGGCCATGGAGTCGGCGGCGGAACGGGAGGAGTTCGAGGAAGCCGCCCGCCTGCGCGATCGCCTCTTCAGCGTCGAGCGGACACTCGAAAAACAGCGCATCACCCAGGTTGCCACTACGGACCAGGACGTGATCGGCATTGCGCGGCAGGGCACGGCCGCAGACCTCCAGCTGTTGTTTGTGCGCGGAGGCCTGCTCATCGGCCGGAAAGATTTCTTCTGGCCGCAATCCGCCGACTCCCCGGACGAGGAACTGGCCCGCTCCGCCATCGAGCAGTTTTACAACAAGGAAGGGCAACCGCCGAAAGAGCTGCTGGTGCCGACGGAACTGGGCGACGCCCCGCTGATCGAGCAATGGCTAAGCGAGAAACGCGGCGAGGCCGTGCGCCTCCTGGCTCCGGAACGGGGGACGAAACATCAGCTCGTGCTGCTCGCGGAAGAAAATGCCGCCGCCGCCATTGCCGACCATCTCAGGAACGAGGCCTTGGACCAGCAGGCCACGGCCGAACTCAAGCGGCTGCTCCGCCTGGAGACCCGGCCTCGCCGCATCGAAGGGTTCGACATTTCAAACATCATGGGCAATCAATCGGTCGCCTCCCTCGTCGTCTGGGAGGACGGGCAGGCAAAAAAATCCGACTATCGCAAATTCCGCATTCAGACCGTGGAAGGCGCCAACGACTTTGCCAGCATGCAAGAGGCTGTGATGCGGCGATACGGCGCCGCGGAGGATCTCGCCCGGCCGGATTTGATTCTGATCGACGGCGGCCTTGGCCAATTAAGCGCCGCGCTCGAAGGACTGAAACAGGTCGGCCACGAACAGATCCCGATCATGGGGCTGGCCAAAGCGCGGGGAGAAAAAGAGGAACGGATCTTCCTTCCGGGCCGCAAAAACCCCATCCTGTTGCGTCCGACCTCGCCCGCCACACATCTGGTGCAGCGAATCCGCGACGAAGCCCACCGGTTTGCCGTGACGTATCACCGGAATTTACGGGGCAAGGCTTTGCTGTCATCCGAACTGGACCAGATTCCCGGGATCGGCAAGGTCCGCCGCGCGCGTCTCCTCAAACAATTCGGCAGCCTGTCACACATCGCCGCTGCCACCGATGATCAACTCAAGGCCGCCGGCCTCGCCCCGGCCACCATCGCCGCACTACGTAAAGCCCTCAGCCCATCCTGACTCGTACCCCGTCATTGCCGTGCCCCTGGCTGTATGCGGTTCGATACACCCGTATCTGAATGGGTACGCTGATGCAACCCGCCCGCTCCGCCCGAGATCTGAGGCAGGCGTATTTTCTCCTTGCAGGACGGTCGTTTCATCGTTAGGCTGTATCCCCATCATTCCCTACGTATCAGGTACGTAGATTGCCTCTTCCAACGAGTGATCCGTCTTTTACGCTTACCAGGAGGCATCCCGATGAGGATGTGGCCCATCGCCGGCATACTGACCCTCGTGCTTCTATCCGCCTGCACGACGCCGCCGGAAATCAAACAGGCGCTCGCGACGAAAGATCAGGCCTACGCCGACAATGAACGGCTCATGCAGCAGTATCGCGAGCTCGTCAGCCGGATCACCACGCGGCATCAGCTCTGGTACCGGCATATCCAAACCAGACTCAAACTAAATCTGGCGCTGCAGTGGGCCACGACCAACCCCAGACTCATCGAAGTGGCGGACCCCGAGCTGGCACTGGATGATGCCGCGCGGCTGGGTCCCGAGGTCATGGCGGTCGTCAACGACATCCGCCTGAAATCATTGCCCGAGCGCAAGGGGCCGAACGGCCAACCGGTCTTCCTGGCGGGAACGGGCGACATGAGCCGTCTGATCCAATCACTGCCCGAATTGATCACCCGTGTCGAACGCCTGGTCGCCCAGAGCTCGCAGAAGCCCTCCGCACTCGATCTTTCCGCCTTCGACCGTTACCGCACGAACGTCCAGGCCTTGCGCCGGATCAACGGCATGATCAAACACTATCTCGATGTCGATGTCACCCTCGACCGCGGCGAGGTTCAGTCTCTGGCCGAGTCCGTGCAGCAGGTGCGCCGATGACCCCGCGACGCGAGCGCAACCAGAAGGAGGCTCAGATGGCCGGACGCATTGTCTCGTGGTTTGCCCTCGCCGCGCTTCTCCTCATGGCGCCGGGATGCCACTCGATCCACAGCGGATCGGTCCGCGACCTCATCCAGCTCGAAGGCACGAAGATCGATGCGGCTCAAACCAACATCGATACGTTTCAGAAGGAGACGGAAGAGCGCATCAAACTGCTGGAGAAGGCACGCGCTGAATTGCATCAGAGTTACAAAGATCTACAGACCGTCGAAGCCAAACATCGCTTTGCCCTTGGAGCTCTTCGCCAGGCCACGAACAAGAAGGGCGAAGCCGCCTATGCCGCCGCCTACCTCCTCAGCCTGATTCACATGAGTGAGGCCCAGGGCCTGGAGAAGGCCGTCTGGGATCAATTCGAAGAGGATTTCTGCGGCCTGCGCGATTCGGCCAACGCGCTCAACGATTCCTGGAAACGGACCGCCACCCTGCATGCGGAAATCCAGCGGTTTGCCAAGAAATCCGCCCTGGCGTCCGTGGATCCTGAGTTGGTCACCGCGCTGATGGAGCAGGCGCCCGGCGGCTCGGACCGGATCATGGAAATCCTGGACCATTCCCGCACCGTCAACGACGCGCTGGAGGAAGTGGTCGGGGCGCGGATCTTGCGCATCGGCGGATTGGACCGCGCGCAGGGCGTCACGGCCGATCTCGTGGAACTCCTCGACCGGATGCACAGAGAAGAAGGACCGTAACGGAGGCCTCCATGAACCGCAGCATCGACGGCATCGTCACCTTTCTTCAAGACAACGACAATCTGATCAAACAACTGATGGAGACCGCGGAGTCCGCCACGACGGAGATCGAGGCCTTGTCTACACAGGTGGACCATGCCCGCGAGGAGGCCCAAATTCTGGTGGACCAACTCGGCACGGCAGAGTTCAGCGTCGGGCGCGACGATGACACCAAGGTCCGGCAAACTGCGCTGCTCGAAGCGGTAGCGACATTGCGGAAGAAGTTCGAAACCTATAAGAACGACGCTTTGCGGCGCGGCATCTACGCAGCCGAGATCTCCAACCTGTACCTCCAGTTGGCTAATACCTACAACAATGAGACCGTCGCCCGCATCGTGCCCTTCGAGGCCGAGGAGATCAGCACATACAAGGATCTGCTGAACAAGGCGGTCTTGGACGCGGCCACACGCAAGCGGCGCGCCGCCGTCATCAAGGCCGCCGTGCATGTTTCAAAATTGGCGCTCGGGGTGGCCGGCAAGCTGGCCCTGGTCTGAGATGATGACCCTTGACACTTCGAAATGGATCGCGTTGCCCTTGCTGTTCGCACTCGGCGCCGGCTGCACGCTCGATGCGGGATCGCGTGGGCCGTTCGGTCCTGAAGATCCTGAAACGGCCATTCCGAAACAGGCGCTTCCCCCGCAGCCGCCGGCCAGGCATGCGCTCGCCTTTACGGCCGATGAAACGCCTGGCCGCCACCTCAAGCCCAAAATGGCCGGCACAGTTGCGGACACGGCGTTGAAACGGTCGGCGAATCCTAGCGCGATGCTCACGCCGACCGAGATCACCGCCTTGCGTAAAGCGGCCGAGGCCGATCCGCGTGTGGCCGGACTGCTGGACAGCCGCTGGGGCTTCGTCGAGGCCAATCGAGTCGCGCCTGAGGGCAAGGTTTCGTTCGGCTGCTGCCGGGACGAGGCACGGTTCGCCAGGCTCACCTACTTCAGCTACAGCCAGAACGTCGCGGTCGAGGTCCGCATGAAGGAGCAGCTGGTCGTCGATGCCGCACGCCGCGAGGGCTACCTCCCGCCCGAGGGGCCGCAGGATGTCGAACGGGGTATCGCCTTGGCCCGCGCCGACTCGCGGCTCGCAGGCCGAGTGGAATCCCTGCAGGGGCACGGGCTGTTGATGCAGCCCGATATCGGCTTCTTCCGCAACGATCCTGGATACGGGCACCGCACGATCTGGATCACCTTTTCCCAGGGGCAGGATGGGGATCCGAAATACTGGGCCGTCGTGGACCTGACCGACGACCGCGTGTTGGACGCGGGACAGGAACCGCCCCGCTAGGCGAAAGGAACCGGAATGAATCGGATGGCACTCGGCTTGGCCCTCTGGCTCGGCATCCTCACGCTTCCCCTGACCGCTTCGGCCGATCCGGCCGCGGAACATGTGGAATGGGGGCGCTGGACGCTCGATTACGAAGTGCGGGACAACACCGGCCTCACGCTACGCAACGTGTCCTATGGCGGGGAATTGGTCCTGGGCAAGGCCAGCATGCCGGTCGTACGCGTCAAGTACGTGAAGGAAATGGTCTGGTGGAATCCGTTCACCTGGTTCGGCTCCCGCGCCGAGAGCGGCCGCTGCGGGCCCTTCCAGGATCGATTACGCTGGCAGGATCTGGCCCCCATCGCCAATTGCGCCGACAACAAGGTCTGCGTCGAGCGCGCGACCGTGAACGGGGTGCAGTGGCTGGAGATCGGCATCTATGCGCGGATCGGCGAATACCACCTCTACCAGGCCTGGCACTTCTCCGAAGACGGCGAGTTACGCCCCATCCTCCACAGCCGCGGGCTCTCCTGCAACACAGACCATCATCACCATGCCTACTGGCGACTGGACTTCGATGTGAACGGGAACGGCCTGGATCAGGTCTTTGTCCAAGATCGCGGCGGCCCGGACAAGGGATGGGGAGCAGGCTGGCGAAAATATACCAACGAACGGAACGACGTCAAAAGCCCCGCCACCCAGCGTGTCTGGTTCGTGCGTGACCAACCGACGGGGCATGGCGTGTGGATCCTGCCGGGCGACGGCTACCTTCCCCTGAAAGATGACGGCGAACGGGATAAGTTCGGCGATCTCGATGTGGCCATCCGGCGCGCCAGCCCGGCGGAAGATCTCCCGTGGACATTCGGCGCGCGCGGCCAACTGGGATATGACGAGGACAATCAAGGCGTCCAGGAACAGGATGTAGTGGTCTGGTATGTGGCGCACCTCCCCCACATGGCGGCTCTCGGCCCGACCAAGTGGCTGACCCTGGGACCGACTCTCAAAATTCAGCGCTAGCGGGCCTCGTCGCCCCGGCGCTCCCCATCCGCCGTTCCAAACGGCCCTATTCTTCCCCGTTGCGGTTCATACCTTAAGCACTCTATACTAGGTGCTGTTCTCCCTAGCTACCGTTCCTTCGGTCGCAGTACAATCAGCTGATCTCACGATGGTACAGCTGCCTCATCATGAACCACGGCAGAATTTCTAAGCGCCTCCGGTTGCTTGCGATCCCTCCGGCAACAGTGCGCGTTCACCGGAAAGAATTGGCATGAGTCAGCCGGCATTTTCTGCCAAGGAGTTTCAGCGGCTCGGCGAGATCATGCATCACGCGCGCTCGGTCGATCGAAACGACGGGGTGTGGCAGTTGGTGTCGGCTGTGCAGCGAGTCGTGCCTTATGAATTCTCAGGGTGCGGCGCGGTGGATCTTCTGCACGGCATCGATCCGTCTCTCGGACATTCCACCTATCCCCGGGAATTCTGCCAACTGTACATGGGCCAGGGCCTGGCGGCGGATCCGGCCGTCCACCGTCTGCTGACCTCCGGCCAAACCATCACCTCCAGCGCGGATGAACCGGCCGGCCACGAGCCAAAAGACATCACGTCGCTCAAGCTCGATTTCGGCATCAAAACCTGCCTCTCGGCCGGCGTGCGCGGAGATCATGGAGCCTGCTCCTATTTTGCCTTCAGCAATTTCGACGCCAAACAGACGGAGAAACTGCGCCTCCTCCTCGACATTCTGACGCCGCATTTCCACTTAAGTTATATGCGCTGCAAATCGGCCTGGCGCCCTGTCCGGCCTGTCGAGTCCGCCGCCTTGCTCAGCAAACGGGAAGAAGAAATTCTCCGCTGGGTGGCGGCAGGCAAAACGAACTGGGAAATCTCGGTTATCCTCAAAGTCAGTTTGAACACGGTCAAATTTCATCTCAAAAATATTTTCCAGAAAATCGGCGTCGAAAACCGCTGGAGCGCCATTGCCTACTGGCAAACCGGTGAGCAGCATCGGATTATTCCGCCCTCGGCGCCCAGTGATGATCGCCCCCCTGCAGATTCCAACGCGCCGGCCTAACGCTCATCATGCATGTCGAACCGCGATCCGCCCCCTCCGCCACTCGCTGACCGACCCGGAACCGAACCTTCGCCTACCCCGACGGGTAGGTGACGCCGAACCATACCTCTCGTAAAGTCTGCCCAACCACGCCGCCTCCGGCGTGGCATGTCAGTCAAGACAGCCCTACTGCCATTCACATGACCGGACAGGGCCGAATGGCCCCAGGAAAACCGGAAGGAGAGGCCCTATGAAGCAGCTTGCCGCACATCCTGCAGCAATGGACGCCACATTCACTCTGCTCGATCTCCTACAACAGCGAAAGACGCGCCGCTTCGGCCGCGGCATGACCCTGCCGGGCGGCCCGCTTCAATACGCCAGTCACCATGAACCGCTCCCGCTCAGCCGGGACGAGGAACGGTATCTGATCTATGCGGCGGTCGGCCAAACAGGACGCAATCTCGGCGACATGCAGTTTGCCGCACGTCCCGGAGCCGGCGCAGGGCAAGGCAATGCGCTGATGAATTTCAAGAGTCGCACCGTCCCCAGCCCCTGCTCCGCGCAAACCACGCAGCTGTTTTATACCAACGATGACGGGGTCTTTTTTGTCGCCGGCGCCTCCGGCCCGGACCACCCGTGGGACCTGGACGTCATACACCTACAGTCGTCCCGTCTGGACATTCCCCGCGAAGCACCGTTCATGCTTCCCTTTAACCAGTGGTATTCGAATCGTCCCGGCACCACACTCTTCATGCCCGTGACCAATATCGCGCTGTTGTATCTGAACCTCCTGCTGATGATGTTCAGCGAGGAGCCCGGCTATTTCATCGTCGATACGGACAACGGCAACGCCGGCTGCGGTCTCGATGCCTTCCGCAAGAGCGCGGGCGGGCACCTGCATGACGACCTGAGCGCCCGCCGGATGTTCAGCTTGCGTGAACTCGATGCGGCGATTTGTGAAACCGCCATCCAGGAACAGGGCATCATCTGCGAGCATATTTCCTTGATGCAGCAAGCGCTGGGGCTGGGGGGCGGGATCCAAAGCGTGGGAAGCGGCCGGCATCTCCTGGGGTTGGAGCCCCACATCTATCCCGGGCTCGGATTCCACTTCGTCGTCCCGCCGGGCAAGCCCATGCGCGCAAACCCGGTCGGCATTCCAGATGTCTGGGAAGGTCCCACACCGCCGTTCGTGCCCTCGATGAAGGACGCCGTGACCCGGCTGGTCGCCAGCAAGTTCGGGCCTGCGGGCACCTTCAGGAAACCGCAGGAACAGCCTTGGGTACAGGCCACCACAGCGCAACAGGTGCCGCAGCACTCCGAACGAGCGATCGAAGCGACGATCGCGTTCACCGACTATGTGCTCAACACCTACGGCCGGTTTCCCGCGCACGCCGACGCCTGCAAGTCGATCGTGGCCTGCCAGACCCATCATGTGGACGAAGACTTTTACGCGACCTATTATCCCGACTCCGCCTTGCCGGATGCGCATCGCGAACACATGCACACATGGCATACCCATTGACGACAAACATTTTCACGCTCTAGCGAGCAGAGGAGGGTTTTATGACACCACAGACCTCTCGTCGAGTCGTCATTACCGGAATGGGAGTGGTTTCTCCGCTGGGTTCGACCGTCGATTTGTTCTGGCATTTGCTGAGCCAGGGACAGAGCGCCGTCCAACCGATCACCTCGTTCGATACCACGCCGTTTCAGGCCTGCCTGGCGGCGGAAGTGCGGGACTTCGACCCCGAAGATTTCCTCCACCGCAAACAGGCGCGCCGCATGGGACGGGCGACCCAGTTCGCGGTGGCCTCCGCCATGATGGCCGCACGCGATTCCGGCATCGACCTGGAGCAAGAAGACCGCGGCGCGATCGGCATCAGCATCGGCACCTCCATCGGCGGCATGAAAGAAGCCTTCGAATTCCACGATGCGGCCAAGATCACTGCCTATGAACGGGTCAATCCGTTCACCATGGGCATGACCTTTCCAAATGCGATCTCCTCGGAAGTCGCCATCGTGCTCGGCCTGCATGGACCTTGCGAAACCTATTCGATCGGCTGTTCGTCTACGGCCAACGCCATCGGCCGCGCCTATGAATGGATCAAATCAGGCCAGGCCTCATTGGTGGTCGCAGGCGGCACGGAAGCGCCGCTGCACCCGAGCGTCTATGCGGCCATGAACGCCGGCCGCGCGCTGGCGCCGGATGAACGGGGAGCGATCAGGAACCTGCCGCGGCCGTTCGACAAAACCCGTTGCGGCATGGTGTTGGGCGAAGGCGCCGGCTCGTTCATCCTGGAAGACTACGAACATGCCCGCGCGCGAGGCGCCCATATGTATGCCGAACTCGAAGGATGGGGATTTACGTGCGATGCCCATTCCATGGTGAAGGCGGCCACCACGGGCCAAGAGCAGCAGCGGGCCGCCCGACTGGCGCTCTCCACGGCCCACTGGTTCCCGGAAGAAGTGGACTACGTGAACGCCTGCGGTCTCGGTACCCTGGAATTGGACGCGATCGAAACCCAGACGGTCAAGCAGGTGCTGGGCGACCATGCCTATCGTGTTCCGGTCAGTTCATTTAAAGCGGCGCTGGGGCACGCCTTCGCCGCCAGCGGCGCCTTCCAGCTCATCGGCACGGCCAAGGCCATGGAACATCAATTCATTCCGCCGACACTGAATCTGACGACGCCGGACCCGACCTGCGATCTGGATTATGTGTCAGGGGAAGGACGGGCAGCGCATGTCGATCGCGCGCTGATCAATAGTTTTGGATTCGGCGGCAAGAATATCGTGCTGGCCCTGTCACGCGTCGATGCCCGAGCTGCAACGACCGGCTCCGCAGCGGCCGCACCGGGTTATGGACTGCATCATTTGGCAGGCGTGTCGTAGGCTCAAGCAATGAGAGACCGCAGGCACATGTCAGCACCTCGCAAGGGCGACGGCTTCTGCGGCCCGGCCTGTTCCACGCCGGGCCGCAGCATGATGCATCAGCCGCGTCCCTCCGACATGGCCGGCAGGGTGGACACCGACCGCCGTGCGCCTTTTTTCAGAGGTTTCCGGGCAATCACATTCACGGGCGCAGGCATTCAGAAGTACGACCAGGCATCCATCCACATTGAGGTGAGAGTCAACCATGAACGAACCTTCATATAGCCCCACACGAGTATTCATCATCAATCCACAGGAATTAGTCCGCGTCGGCATGCGGACGCTGCTCAATTCCGTCTCGGACTTTACCGTGGTCGGAGAGGCGGCGACCCAAGGCGACGCGCTTGCGCTCGTGCTCCAACACCACCCCGACATCGTCATCGTGTATCTGCGCGTGCAGGACGGCACCGGCATTGAGACCGCCAAGGAAATATTGACCCATCTCCCGGCAACGCGCCTGCTGTTCCTCGCCGACACGCTCAATGACAACATCCTGCTGTCGGCCGTCTCTACCGGCGCCCATGGCTATGTCCTGCAAGACGCCGGATCGGAGACGCTGTTGCATGCGCTGCGCAGTATCACCAAAGGGCAGGCGTACCTCGACCCGGGCGTCACCCGTCACACCTTCGCCTATCTTCGCAAGGTCGCGGATCGGGAACCGGAGCGGGGCCGGCACCTGTTGTCGCCGCAGGAACGGCGCCTCCTCCCCCTCATCGCCCAGGGGAAAACCAACAAGGAGATCGCCGCCGAACTGGGACTCAGCGATAAGACCGTCAAAAATTATTTGGCTAACGTGTACTCCAAGCTTCATCTCACCAGGAGGTCTCAAGCTGCGGCCTTTTACCTCAAGACCATTCCTTGACGGACAGGTCGCCTGACATCGACCGGTGCGTGTTCAAGTTCTCCCGCGCGAGCGCCGACAGAGTACCGACGGACTCTCTCGCCTCCGCGGGATCACTCAAGCATGTACCATCTGCAATCGTTTCAGCTCCGTGACATGACCGCCTGCGGAGCCGCCCTCCGCCGGATGGGCGCCGGAGCCACCAGCTTCGACGACGTGGCCGACCGCTTGGTTCGCCACCTCTACACCTCCTTCACCATGGCCCAGACCGGAGAGCCGGCCTGCGTCCTGATCCGGCTCTTTAAAACGACCCCTTACGATCTCTTGTCGCCGGACCTCAAGGCTCTGACCGTTCAACGCCTGGGCGGGACACCGGCGGTAGCCTCCATGACCTGTCTAACGCTCTCGGCCAGCGCCGGCATGTTTCCGGGCTGGAATGACCCCTCGCAATCCAGCCGTTTTCGCGTCATCCCCCTCGGCACGGCCGACGACCTGGACAAGCTTCCCATGTTCAGCCAATTGTTTCACCAGTTGGGCGCCCAGTTGCCTCGTCTCGTGGAACCGCAGCAGAGCCTGCTCGTGGATCCCCGAGAACACGACTTTAACGTCTTCCATGTTCAGGAGGCGGCCGGAAGTCCCTATGTGCCTGCGCAAGAGGCCTTCGTCCTGAAACATGGGATCCGATCCGTCTTGGGATTCGGCGCGCCGCTGCCAGACGGACAGCTCTTCTCCATCATCCTGTTCAGCCGGGACGTCATCCCCGAGACCACCGCCCAGCTGTTTAAACCGCTGGCACTGTGCGCGCAGGCGGCGCTGTCCCCCTTTGCGGCGAGCGCGCCTCCGACGGCCCGTGGTCGCGGTGAATCTTCGTCCGACGGTCATTTGACAGCGCGCATCGCCGAGCTTGAACGGCTTCTCACCGTGCATGAGCAAACCGTGGCCTCCCAGGCGGAACGGATGGACCTGGTAGTCCGCGGCGCCGAAATCGGCACCTGGGATTGGCACATCGGCACCGGGCACGTCACCTTCAACGAGCGTTGGGCGGCCATGCTCGGCTACCACTTGGACGAGATCGAACCGCACGTTCGCACGTGGGAGCAGCTGGTTCATCCGGACGACCTGCCGGCCGTGATGGAACTGGTTTCCGCTCATCTCCGCGGGGACACGGCCCTCTATTCCAGTGAGCACCGCCTGCGAACCAAGGCCGGAACCTGGTGTTGGGTCTACGACAGCGGGCGGGTGGTCGAACGCGATGCCAACGGCGCCCCCGTACGCGCCGCCGGCATTCATCTCGATATTTCCGCGCGCAAGGAATTGGAAGCAGCGCAAGCCCGCGCCCAGCGAGAATTGCACACGAAACAGCAAGCGCTGGACGAAGCGCAAACCCTTGCCCATCTCGGCTTCTGGGAGTGGGACATTGCCACGGGTAAGGAGCGATGGTCGGACGAGCAATGCCGCATCTTCGGATTAGATCCGGGGAAGATCACGCCGACCTATGCCACCTTCCTCTCGGCCTTGCACCCGGATGACAAAGCCCGCGTGCAGCAGGCGGTCGAGGCGACCCTCACCTACGATTTCCCCTGCCACATCGACTGCCGGATTCTCCGGCCGACCGGGGAAGTGCGCCACATCAACTGCCGCGGGATCGTTCGTCGCCATGCCGACGGCTCGCCCCTCTCCATGACCGGAACCGTGCAAGACATCACGGCCTACAAACAAGCCGAATCGGCCTGGCGGGAGAGTGAAGCGCGCATGCGCGCCATTTTTGAGAGCGCGATCGAAGGCATCGTCGTCATTGATCAGCGGGGACGCATCGAGAGCGCGAACGCGGCCCTCTTGCACCTGCTGGGGTATGAGGCTCACGAATTCGTTGGGCAGAATATCTCGATCATCATGCCGCAGCCTTATCGTGACGAACACTCACGGTATCTGGCCAACTATTTGGTCACCGGCAGACAGGTAATCATCGGCAGCGGCCGCGATGTGAGCGCCGTGCGCAAAGACGGCACCGTGATCGATATTCACGTGTCCGTCAGCGAAATGCACATCGGCGGAACAAGAAAATATACGGGGATGATCCGTGACATTTCCGAACGGAAGCGGATGGAGGAAGCGATCCGCGAGAGCGAAGAGCGGTTCCGGCAATTGGCCGAGTCGATCGACGCCGTCTTCTGGCTCACCACTCCGGATAAGAGTCAGGTGCTGTACATCAGTCCCGCCTTTGAAACGATCTGGGAATGCCCTTGCGAGATTCTCCAGTCAAATCCCCTGTACTGGCTCGATCACATCCACCCGGAAGACAAACCGCGCGTCTCCATTGCGGCAGCCTGCCAGGCGCATCTGCCCTATGACGAGGAATACCGGATCATCACGGCAACCGGTCGCGAGCGTTGGATCAGGGATCGCAGCTTCCCCATCAAAAACGCGGACGGAGTGGTCTACCGCATTGCCGGAATCGCCCAGGACATTACCGAGGCGAAGGAACTGAATGCGCAACTCCGAACCAGCGAACAACGGCATCGTGCCTTAGTCGAACTGTCGCCTCACGCCATCTTCGTCAATTGCGAGGACCGGATCGCGTTTGCCAACCGGGCCTGCGTGAAACTGCTCGGCGCGTTCGACTCGTCACAGCTGGTGGGCAAACGCGTACTCGATATCATTCATCCCGACTCCCAGGGCAAAGTCCGGGAGCGCGTGGCGTCCATTCGCGCGTCGAATCAGGCGGTGCCGCCTATCGAGGAGCGGTTCGTCGGTCTCGATGGCCAGCCCGTCGAAGTCGAAGTCGCGGCGGCCCCGGTCAGGTTCGAAGGGAAGCCGGCGATTCAGGTCATTGCCACCGATATTCGAGCCCGGAAGAATCTGGAACGGGCGCTGCTGGCGACCAACGTGCAGTTGCAGACCATTCTCGACAGCGCGACCAATGTGTCGATCATCGCCGCCAACAGCGACGGCATCATTACGACATTCAACACCGGCGCGGAGGAATTGCTCGGGTATTCCGCCGGAGAGATGATCGGGCAACACTCGCTCGCCCGGCTGCATGTGCCGGAGGAAATCGACCGCCACGCCAGGGAATTGAGCGAGCTCTATCAGCGTCCCCTGCATGGTGTCGAGGCCTTGATCGAACCGGCGCGGCAAGGTCGCTCAGATGAACGGGAATGGACCTACCAGCGGAAAGACGGCACCCGGATCACGGTCCTCGTCACGATTACCGCTCTCGGAGAAACCCAGGGCACCGTCATGGGGTACCTGGCGATCGGCAAGGATATCACCAGGCGCAAGGCTGCGGAACTCGCTCTCGCCCAGGCGCGGGATGAAGCCCTTCGCGCCGCGCAACTCAAAGCTGACTTCCTCGCCACCATGAGCCATGAAATCAGAACGCCGATGAACGCGATCATCGGCATGACGGGGCTCTTGCTGGATACCGCGCTCACACCAGAGCAGCACGACTTCGCCGATACCGTCCGGCGCTCCAGCGACGCCCTCTTGACCATCGTCAACGACATTCTCGATTTCTCGAAGATCGAAGCCGGGAAACTCCACTTTGAACAAGTGGCCTTTGATCCACGGCTGGCGGTCGAAGACACCATGGAGCTCATGGCCGAACAGGCGCAGAGCAAGGGGCTCGAATTGATCGCCCTGGTCGATGCCGCCGTCCCCACCGGCGTGCTGGGCGATCCGGGTCGCTTGCGGCAAATCCTGGTCAACCTCGTCGGCAATGCCGTCAAGTTCACCTCGGCGGGCGAGGTCTTCGTCCATGTCAGCCGTGCGGCGGGCGACAGCCCCAATCACCTGCGATTCGCCGTCACCGATACGGGCATCGGCATCTCGGAGGAGGCGCAGAAACGATTGTTCCAGGCCTTCGTCCAGGCCGACAGTTCAACCACTCGCCGCTATGGAGGAACCGGTCTCGGACTCGCCATTTGCCAACGGCTCGCCCAACAAATGCAGGGGCGTATCGGCATCGAGAGCAAGCCGGGACAAGGCAGCACGTTCTGGTTTACCGCCCAACTGCCGGAGACCGCTCTCAGCGCCCCCCCGTCGCCGCTCTCGTGGGAGCAATTGAAAGGGCGCCGCATTTTGCTCGTGGAGCCGAATCACACCGTCAGGAAGGTGGTCCAACAAGACCTGGCCGCCAAAGGCTTGCAGTGCAGCGGCGCCAGAAACGCCGCGGAGGCCGTGGATCTGGCGCAAGCGGCCGCAAGCATGCAGCAACCGTTCGACCTGGCCTTGATCGAGCTGCATCTGCCTGACAAAGACGGATTCGCCACGGCCGCCTTGCTCAAACAGAACGCCACCACCAGCACCATGCGCCTGGTGATCTTGACCAGCGTCGGCCGCCGGGGCGACGGAGCAACGGCGCGCGAGCTCGGTATTGAGGCCTATCTGACGAAACCGCTCCGGCCCATGCAACTGCTCGAATGTTTCTGCCAGCTGCTGACTATCAATCAGCCGGACACCGCTTCCCAGTCGGCCTCCTCCGGCGCGCCGCCGCTGATCACCCGCCATACCTTGAGCCAATCTCCGGCGGCAGGCACCACGCGCCTGCTCCTGGCGGAAGACAATCCGGTGAACCAGAAGGTCGCCAGCAAGATGCTGGAGAAACTCGGGTATCGCGTTGATATCGCCGGGAACGGCCAGGAGGCCGTGGCCGCCCATGAACGCATGCGGTACCCGCTGATTTTCATGGATTGCCAAATGCCCGAGGTCGATGGATTCGAAGCCACCGCGCTGATCCGCAAAATGGAAGGCCGATCGGCTCATACGCCCATCGTCGCCATGACCGCCAATGCCATGCAAGGCGATCGCGAACGCTGCCTCGCGGCCGGCATGGACGACTATATCGCCAAGCCGGTCCGGCCGAAGGATCTTCAGACCGTGTTGGACACCTGGCTCGGGAATCGCGCAGACAAAACCGGCACCACCGGATAACAGAAAGATCTGCATGTCCGTCCATCCCCTTCGCATCAGACATCGGCATGACCCGGCGCTGGATTCCAGCATCCTGCACGTCCTGCCCGCGAACATCGCCGTGCTGGGCGCCGACGGAACGATTCTCGCCGTCAACGAAGCCTGGGAACGGTTCGGAGCCGCCAACGGGCTCACCGCCGAGGCCTACGGAGTCGGCATCAACTACCTGCATGTGTGCGACAGCGCCGGAAACCATCCTGATGCGATGCATGTCGCCGAAGGCATCCGGCATATTCTGGACGGCACCATTCGCGCGTTCTCTTACGAATACGAAAGCTCGAGTCCTTTTCTCCGCCGCTGGTTCCGCGTCATCGTCACGCCCATGCAAGGGCACGGCCGTTACGGCGCGGTCGTCATGCATATCAATGTGTCCGACCTGAAGCAGGCGGAAGCCGCCATGCAGCGCAGCGAGGTTCGGCTGCGGGCGATCGTGGAGACGGCGGTGGACGGGATCGTCGTCATCAATGAGCGCGGGATCATCGAATCCGTCAACCCGGCCGTCACCAAGATGTTCGGCTACACGCCGGAACAGTTGCTCGGGCAAAACGTCAAAATGCTCATGCCCGATCCCTATCATTCGGAGCATGACCAATATCTGCGTAATTATCTGGCGTCCGGCCAGAAGAAGGTCATCGGCATCGGCCGGGAAGTGCTGGGTCGGCGGTGCGACGGCGCCTCCTTCCCGATCGAACTGGCCGTCAGTGAGATGCTGGTCGATGGAGCGAAGAAGTTCACCGGCATCGTCCGAGATATCTCCTCCCGCATGCAGGCCGAAATGCAGTTCCGGCAGGTGGTCGAATCCGCGCCGAACGGCATGTTGATGATCGATCCGCAGGGCACCATCACGCTGGTCAACAAGCAGGTCGAAACCATGTTCGGCTACAGCCGGGAGGACATGCTCGGCCGGCCCGTCGAAATGTTGATTCCCGAACGGTTTCGCCCCAACCACCCCAGCCATCGCACCGGGTACTTCACCGCGCCGACGTCGCGCGCCATGGGGGTGGGACGCGAACTCTTTGGACTGCGCAAGGACGGCACCGAATTCCCGGTCGAACTCGGGCTCAATCCGATCGATACCCCCAATGGCAAACTTGCCCTCGCGTCCATTGTCGACATTTCGTTACGAAAGCAGACGGAGATTGCGCTGGCGAAGGCCGCGCAAGACCTCGAATGGAAAAACTGGGAATTGTCGGAGGCGCGCGACCAGGCGGTCCGGGCCGGCCAGGCCAAGACCGATTTCCTGGCGACCATGAGCCACGAGATCCGGACCCCCATGAACGGGGTGCTGGGCATGACGACCCTCCTGCTTGATACCAGCCTGACTGCGGAGCAGCGCGATTATCTGCAGACGCTCCGGCATTCCAGCGAATCCCTGCTGCGCATCATCAACGACATTCTGGATTTTTCGAAGATCGAGGCGGGGAAATTTACGATCGAACACATTCCGTTCGATCTCCGGCTGACGATCGAAGATACCCTGGATATCCTGGCGCCGACCGCACAAGGGCGCCAGCTCGAACTGGTCGGCTTGATCGATGCCCAAACGCCCCGCACGGTCGTCGGCGATCCCGGGCGCATTCGGCAAATTCTCACCAACCTGGTCGGCAACGCGATCAAATTTACCGAACATGGCGAGGTGCTGATTCAAGTCTTGCAGACCGACGAAGATCCGGGATCGGTCGCCCTGCGCTTCGAGGTGATCGATACCGGCATCGGCCTCAGCCCGGAGGCGCAGGCCAAAATGTTCCAGGCATTTACCCAAGCCGACAGCTCCACGGCCCGGAAGTACGGAGGCACCGGCCTCGGCCTCACCATCTGCAAACGGCTGGTGGAGTTGATGGGGGGACAAATCGGTCTGCAGTCGATCGCCGGCCAGGGGACCTGCATCTGGTTTACCATCCGATTCGGCACTCAAGAGGACGCCGCGCCCGCGCTTCCGCCGCCGGCACCCGTGAAGAACCTCACCGGCCTGCGGGTCTGTCTGGTCGATGATAACGCGACCAACCGGAGCCTTCTCCAATACCATGTGTCGGCTTGGAACATGCACCACGAAAGCGCGGTCGATGGCCCGTCGGCGCTGGCTCTGCTGCGGAGAGCGGCTGAGGAAGGGACCCCGTTCGATCTCGCCATTGTCGATATGTACATGCCGGAGATGAACGGGCTCGAACTCTGCCGCTCGATCAAACAGGATCCCGCGATCCCATCGACACATGTGATCATGCTCACCGCATCCGGCCAACGCGGCGATAGCCTGGCCGCCCAGGAAGCCGGCGCCGCCGCCTACCTGACGAAGCCGATTCGCGAACGCCACCTGGCCGATTGCATCCGACTGGTCTTCAGCAGGGACGAGACCGAAGAACCAGCCGCCCCGGTGATTACCCGTTATACCCTCACCGAAACGGTCGCCCGCGCGGCGCCGCGGGTGCTGGTGGTAGACGATAATCCGGTCAATCAGAAGGTTGCCGTCAAGATGCTGGAGAAGTTGGGATGCCGCGTGGACTTGGCCGCAAGCGGCATGGAAGCGCTGGCCGCCGTCTGCCGGCATCAATACCCCTTGGTCTTCATGGATTGTCAGATGCCGGATCTCGACGGACTCGAGACCACCCGGTTGATTCGATCCCAGGAAAAACCGGGCGAACATCTCCCGGTCATCGCCATGACGGCCAATGCGATGGAAGGCGATCGCGAAACCTGTCTCGCAGCCGGAATGGACGACTTTATCAGCAAACCGATTATTTCCTCCGAGCTGAAGAAAATCCTCGCCCGATGGATTCCGCAGACCGGGCCGGAGGGTCAAGCGGCCGCCTCGCCGGAAGCACCGGCGGCCTGATCGACCGCCCGGCCGAAACCGCCGTCCGCCGGCCATTCCCTGCTCCCACCGGCATCGCTCCTCTCACCCGTCTCGCGATTGACAGAAGCCGGCGCGCCCACTAGGATACGCCCTCAACAAGGAGGGTGCGTACAGTCGTGAGTCATCCGTCTCCGCCCGGTCCCGCGCCGTCAACGCCCGTCCCCCACAACCCTGTTGAACAGGCCTTTGAGTTCCTGGTCTTCGGCAGCCGATGGATTCAAGCCCCGCTGTATGGCGGGCTCATCGTGGCCGAGCTGCTCTATGCCACCAAGTTCATCATGGAGCTGTGGGAGATGGCGAAACACTTCGGGCAGCTGGAAGAGACGAAATTCATGCTGGGCGTGCTCGGCCTGATCGACGTGACGATGGTGGCGAATTTGCTGACCATGGTCATCATCGGCGGCTACGCCACCTTCGTCAGCAAACTTGATCTCGAAACTCATCCGGACCGGCCAGAATGGCTCACCCACGTGGATCCCGGCACCATCAAGATCAAACTTGCCGCGTCCTTGGTGGGAATTTCCAGCATTCACCTGCTGAAATCCTTCGTCGATATCGCCAACGAAAATCCCGAGCATGTGAAATGGAAAATCTTCATTCACGTGACCTTCCTGGGTTCGGCCATTTTTCTCGCCTATACGGACAAACTGATGCAGCGGGACCGGAAACACTAAGGGCCTGCTGGATACGTCAGGGCTCGAAGGGGTCGATACTCCGTCACCTCAACATCGTCCATACGGAGCCCCCATGACCGATCCCGCGCCTCCGAAAGACAGCTCTCTCAAGCTGGCCGACATCCTGCGAGAGGAAGCTGAACTGCTTCACGGGCCCTTCCCTGACGATCATCCTCTGGAAATTCTCAAACGCGCGGCCCCCGAACAGCTGTCGGACCAGCAGTATCTCGAGGCGCTCACGCGTTACATCCACGCCTGCCATCCGAAGCGAGCGGGCCTCTGCCTGTCCGGCGGAGGCATCAGGAGCGCCACCTTCGGACTGGGTGTCCTGCAATCCCTGGCGCGCCTGCAGCTTCTAGATAAATTCGACTACCTGTCCACGGTCTCGGGCGGCGGATATATCGGCAGCTGGTTGACGGCCTGGATCCATCGCCATGGCCACGGCCTCGCAGGCGTCATCAAGGATCTCAGCCACCCGCCGAAAGCCGGCGAGGAAGAGGCCGCACACCCCGTCCGCTGGCTTCGCAACTACAGTAATTACTTGAGTCCGCATCTGGGATTCTTCTCCGCCGATTCCTGGACCTTACTGGGCATCTATTTACGCAACCTCCACTTGAATTGGCTGGTCCTGCTGCCGTTGCTCATGATGCCGCTGCTCGCGCCGCGCTGGATCATCGCCTTCGCCCAGCTCAACCCCAAAGAATCCCCGTCGCTGTTCATGTCTCCTTCCTTGTTTCTGACCCTCGGGATCGGCCTCGCGGTCATGGCCTTGATCTATTTACACCTCTGCCGGCCGACGCTCCGCCCGTTCCGCCGCGGCACCTGGTGGCAAACGCTGGAGAGCCAACGCTGGTTTCTGATCGCCGGCCTCTGCCCGTTGATTCTTTCGGTCTTCTGCCTCACCACCGCCTGGGCCTGGTTTCGCAACGGCGGGGGGACAGCCGACGCATTCACACTGAGTCATGCCATCCTTGGCGGCGCGATCATTCATACGACCAGCTGGCTGTTTTCCGCCGTCGCCCTGAAACGATTCCAGGCGTTCACCCGCTGGCTTGTGTGGGAAACCCTGGCCGTGGCGGCGACCGGCGCGCTGGGCGGATGGTTGCTTCGTGCGGCGCTCATCAAGACCGCCGACCATACAAGCCTCACCGCTCACGCAGAATGGTTTGCCACACTCGCCGTTCCCACTGTCCTGGCGATCTTTCTCCTCACGGCGACGATCTTCATCGGCCTCGCCAGCCGGTTCACTGAAGAGCAGGATCGCGAGTGGTGGGGGCGCACCGGTTCATGGGTGCTGATCGCCATGGTCATGTGGCTGGGCCTCTGCGCGATCGTCAGCTTCGGGCCCCGGCTTCTGCACCAGATGACGCCCACAGTCGCCGCCTCGGTCGGCGGCCTCTCCGGTCTGCTCACGCTCTTGCTCGGATTCAGCGCCAAGACCACCGCGCAAGAACAGGAAGAACGCTCGCGCACGACGATCCTCTCGGATTTGGCCGTCAAGGCCGCCGCGCCGATCTTCATGCTCTGCGTCTTCATCGCGCTCTCTCTGGGCACGAGTTGGGAATTGGACCTGCTCGCTGAGCAATATGGGAAGGCGCCTCTTGGCAGCCCCACCGCTCCCCAGGAGGCTTCAAACGCAGGCTGGACCGATCCTTGGGGTCACGAACGGGTGCTCCACCATACGCCGATGTGGTTGTTGTTCCGGTTCACGGCGACGGTGGCCCTGTTGGGGTTGCTGATGTCCTGGCTGATCAACATCAACCGGTTTTCGCTCCACGCGATGTATCGCAACCGGCTCATCAGAGCCTATCTGGGAGCTTCCCGCCGGCGGACTGACCGGGAGAAATCGTTCAACCCGTTTACCGGCTTCGACAATCTGGACAACCCGGCCATGGGCGACGTGCGGTTCGACGAGGTCCGGCTGGCGCGCTGGATGTTCAACAAAGAATTTACGGCGGAGACCCGCACGTTACTCGACGCGTTTCACAAACTTCCCAGCCCGTCACCGGGCGAGGTGGAGGCGCTGACGGCCCGGCTGGCGCAGGAACTGTCCGAGGCCTTGGCCAGGAACCAGCTCGGCCTCATTGCCGACCATTTGCGCATCGGACCTGCCTGCCGCACGAATGTCGCCGCACTGGAGCAACCGGAAACCGCCCGAGGCCGGGCGGCCGCGACCTGGTTTACCATGCTGTTTGTGAACAGCCTCCATCGGCAAGCGCCGCGCCCGTTCCATCTCATCAACATCGCGCTCAATCTGGTCAAAGGAGACAACCTGGCCTGGCAGCAACGCAAGGCGCAGTCGTTTACGATCAGCGCCCTCCACAGCGGCAGCTGGAACCTGGGCTATCGCCGCTCGGAGGACTATGGAGCCAACCGGTATCTCGATCAGGGCCTCTCCCTCGGCACGGCCCTGGCGATCTCGGGCGCTGCGGCGAGTCCCAACATGGGATACCATTCCTCCTCCGCCGTGACGTTCCTCTTGGCGCTCTTCAACGTTCGTCTCGGCTGGTGGCTTGGTAATCCGGGACCGGCCGGCGCCGAGACCTACCGGCGGGCGTCGCCCTCGTTGTCGATTCGACCTCTGCTGGCGGAAACCTTCGGCCTCACCGACTCCTGCCATCCGTACGTGTATCTCTCGGACGGCGGGCACTTCGAGAACCTGGGGTTGTATGAAATGGTCCTGCGCCGCTGCCATTGCATTCTCGTGGTGGACGCGGGGTGCGATCCCCATTTGACCTTCGAGGATCTGGGCAATGCCATCCGCAAGATCCGGATCGACCTCCATATCGACATCGAACTCAACCTCGATCAAATCAAGCGGGCGGAGGGTGCCAAAACCAGCAACCGCCACCATGCCATCGGCATGATTCGCTACGACAAGGTTGACGCCAACGCCACGGCCGGCACGCTGATCTATCTCAAACCCTCCCTGACCGGCAACGAGCCGTCGGACGTACAAGACTATGCGGCGCGCCATTCCGCCTTTCCCCATGAACCGACCGCCGATCAGTTCTTCGACGAAGCGCAATTCGAATCCTACCGGCGCCTGGGTGAACATGTGGCGCAGGAGGTTCTCCGCCCGGCCCTTCATCGCACCGAACAGGACTTTGCACGGCTCTGCCACGCCTTGCGCTCCTACTGGGTCACCACCCCCCCGGGGATGCAGGAGTCTTTCCTCGGTGAAACGGACGACTTGAAAGACCTGGAGCGGCTCCTGCGGGACGACCCTGATTTGCTGCGGTACGACCTGGAAATCTATCCGGAGCTCTGTTCCGTCTTCGGCGTCGATCCCGGCGGCATCGCGGTGAATCCGCGTGCCGCGCTGCATACGTGCAACCAGCAAATCCAACTCATGGAGCAGGTCTACTTAGCGGTCAAGCTGGAGGAGTTCCACGGGCATTCACTCAATCGCGGATGGATGAATCTATTCCGGCGCTGGACCTCTTCGGCCACGTTCCGGATGTTCTGGCCCACCGTGTGCAGCATGTACAGCCAGCCATTCGTTCGCTTTGCCGGCCAGCATTTTAATCTGTCGATCACGCAGGCGACGGTGTTGCAGCCGTTGGAGGACGGCGCCGACCTCACCTCATTGTTCCGCGAGTTGCTGATCGAATGGGCCACGGCGCCGGATTATGCCGAGACGTTCATGCACGCATTGAAACGGCCCTTGCCGTTGGAAGAGGCGGTCGAGGGCATACCACCTCGACGCGCGGCCTGGCAGATGCGCATGCCGGCCATCGAATCCCAGTCGGGGCCGGTGGGTACGGGAGAGATTCTGGCGGTCGTCGCGGTCACCCGGCTTTCCGTAACCGGCCACCGGCTGGCCTTGTACGGCTGGGTTCGTCCAGCCTATCGGGGATTGGGGTTAGGGCACCACCTGTTCGGCGAGGCGATGAAGGAATTGCGACAGGCCTATCCCCGTCACAACGTCGTGGTCGATTTGGGGCCGAATGCTGCGGACTGGGCCGGCACCCCGATGCGTACCGTCGGCTGGCTCCGGTTTTACGAGCAGCTGGGATTTACGCGGGATCGCTCGGACCCGCTGCGGTTTCAAATGATGTGCGAGCTCTTGTAGCTCAGGAGAAGGAAGGAAGGAAGAGACATCCGCAGTTCAGGCGGAATGCTGTGGCGCCGGTGAGAGGAGCGCCTGGATTTGTTGCAGCAATGATTCTTGGCTGAAGGGTTTTTCTAATACGCCATGCGCCCCGAATGCCTTGGCGATTTTGAGGATGTCGTATCCCGGCAGCGGCTGACCCGATATCGCCAGAATTTTCACCCCTGACTGCCTCTGCTGGAGCAGCAGGATGGTTTCCAGACCATCCTGCACGGGCAGATACATGTCCAAGATCAGCAAATCGGGCCCGTCACGTTCGACAGCCGCCATCGCCTCCCGGCCGTCCTCGGCTTCGATGACCCGATAACCATTCGCTTCCAGCACGGCTCGCAGCCACCCGCAAATCTGCCGGTTGTCATCCGCGATGAGAATCAGCGGCATCATACGGTGCCCTTGCGTTAGGCATAGCGGCTCGACGAGACGGCGCGGCCGGGGATCGCCCTGGCGTAGAGGGTCGCCGCTTGCGTCCGCCTGGTGATCCCGAGTTTGGAAAAAATATTGGCCAGGTAGTTCTTCACGGTTTTATCGGACAGGTCGAGGGCGGAAGCGATTTCTTTATTCGTTTTGCCCTCAGCCACCAGGGGGAGCAACCGGTATTCCTGCGGAGAAAGGGTGGCCAACGACTGTGAAGACAGGCCACTGGCCATCTGCTGCACTTCCTCCAGCACCAGGCCGGTCAACTGCGGCTTGAGCATCGCCCCGCGCCCCGCCACCCGCCGAATCGCCTCCACCCACATCGCGACCGGCGCATCCTTCAGCACATACCCTTGGGCTCCGGCCGCAATCGCCTCATGGACGAGGGCCGGGTCGTCGTGAATACTCAGCATGACTACCAGCCGCGACGGGTCACGCGCCACGATCTGCCGGCAGGCTTCCACGCCCGAGAGATCCGGCAAGCGGCTATCCAACAACACCAGGTCGGGATTCAACTGGGTCACCAGCTCGCTTCCTTCGGCGGCCGACATCGCTTCTCCGACCACGCGAAATTCGGTCGCCCTCGCGAGCTGCTCCCGAATCCCCAGTCGCACCATCCGGCTATCATCGACTAATACGACGCGATAGAAACGCCCCTGCTCCATATCCCTCCCGTTGCCGCTTCACGGCTGCTCCGCGGACTGGTAGTTTCGGCAGTTCGGGGTTGTAGGAATATAGGCAGGAGGTGGATTTCTGCGTCGGTGTTCGACTGACGCAGACTCAGGGATTTCCTGTACGAGGAGGAACCAAGGAGGGAGGCAAGGCCTTAATCGATCAATCGCGCCTCGATGGCGTACCGGATCAACTCGCCGGTACTCTCGCAGGACAGCTTTTCCAGTATTCTCGCCCGGTAGGTACTGATTGTTTTTACGCTGAGGCAGAGTTCTTCCGCAATGACGGAGACCGATTTGCCCCGTCCCAGCAACCGGAGCACTTGCATCTCACGATCCGAGAGCCGCGCATGGAGCACCTCTCCGGTACCGGTTTCAAAGGCCTGCGCCAGCTGTTCGGCAAGCGCAGCGGTAATGTACCGGCCGCCTTGCAACACGCGGCTCACCGCCGCCAGCAGCTCAGAAGGCGCGCTTTGCTTGGTGAGGTATCCGGAGGCTCCGGCCCTGATCGCCCGCATCGCAAATTCTTTTTCCGGATAGAGGCTTAACATCAGCACGGGCATCTTGCGCTGCAGCAACTTGGCCTCCTTCAGCACATCCAGGCCATGTTTGTCGGGCAGGGCAATGTCGAGAATCAGCAGGTCCCAGGGCTCACGGCGAAGGGCTTCGAGCGCCTCCTCCCCGGTCTCGGCCTCCAGGATTTCAGAACAGAGCTGCTCATCTTCCAGTAAATCGCGCACACCCCGGCGCACCACCGGATGATCATCGGCAATCAGGCAACGACATTTAGCCATCGATCCCTTTCCTCCGCCGCCGGCGAAGCGTCGTGGCCTTCTGCTTCCGGTTCGAGTCAGGCTCGGGTTCCACACCCACCGGAATCATCACTTGTACCCAGGTTCCACTGTCGCGAGTGGACAGGATGTCGACCTGCCCGCCCAATATCTCCACCCGCTCCCGTATGCCTCGTAACCCGAAGCCTCCCGTCGGAGCCAACCCTCCGACATCGAAGCCGATGCCGTCGTCCTGCACCGTCATGCGCCAGGCCTGCCGGCCGGTCGTGATGGCGATGGCGACAGTCTTCGCCCTCGCATGGCGCACGACATTGGTCAGTAATTCCTGCACGATGCGGTAGAAAGCGGTTTCCAACGTGGGAAATCGTGACGGTCGTTGCTCCCCCTGTTCGAACAGCAGCGTGCAATGCAGTCCAGTGCGCGCTTGCACGTCGGAGATCAGCGCTTCCAACCCGGCTTTCAGCCCCAATTCTTCCAAGACCGGGGGACGGAGAGCTCGGACGATCTGGCGGAGGCTGACGAACAGCAAGTCTGTGGTTTCCAAGGCACGCGCCAATCGTTCCTGCGTTTGGGGACCCAAGGCTTTCGGACGCGCCGCGACGCTCCGTTTGACGGAGGCCAAATCGAATTTGAGCGAGGTGAGTAATTGTCCGAGTTCGTCATGCAACTCGCGCGAGAGCCGGCGCCGTTCGCTGGATTCGACCATTTGCAGCTCCTGAGACATGGCCTGGAACCGCCGATAGGCTTCCTCGAGCGAGGCATAGGCGCGTTTGGGGGCCGTGACATCGATCATCGCGCCGATCATCCGGATGGCCGTTCCCGCCTCGTTCCGCACGATGTGGGCCCGATCCAGGAAATATCCGTACGTGCCGTCGGCCAGCCGGAACCGGTACTCCGCGGCAATGGTCTGGGCGTCCGACGTGACGGCCTGTTGGAGCATGTCGAGAATGGAGGCCTTGTCGTCGGGGTGTAACCGCACCGTCCAGGCTTCAATACTCGGCTCAAGCCGCGGATCGTACCCGAACTTTTCGCAGGCGTTGGGGCTCCACCAGTGGTCGTTCGTGACGAGATCCCAGTCCCACAACACGTCGTTGGTGGCCTGCGCCACGAGACGGAACCGCTCTTCGCTGAACCGCAGGAGATCCTCCGTACGCTTCCGCTCCGAAATATCGCGCACCGTGGCGAAGTTATACTCACGCCCTTCGAACAGCACGAAGTTGGCCACGACCTCCACGGGGTACAGTGTTCCCGATTTGGACCGATGCTGCGTTTCCAGGCGCCGGCGGCCGGCCGCCCGGAGTTCCTGCCAATGGCGAGCCCAGGCGTCCATCTGATAGTGGGGGTCGAGATCCATTACCGCCATCTGGAGCAATTCATCACGGCTATAACCGGTTCGTTCGCAGGCGGCCTCGTTAACCAGCAGCAGGCGCGCCGCTTCATCGATCCAAAACACCATGTCTCCCGCCCGTTCGATGGCGAATTGCGTCAGGCGCAGCACGCTTTCCGTCCGCTTGCGTTCGATCGCGAGGCAGGCCAGATGCGAGGCGCGCGCGACCATCGGAGCTTCGTCGGTCGCCTGGCTGGGCGTCTGGTTATAGATGGCGAACGTCCCTAACAGTTTCCCTGCCGCCGAGATGATGGGCGTCGACCAGCAGGCCCGGAGCCCATGCGCCAGCGCGAGCTCGCGGAAGTCGGCCCAGTAGGGATGGCTGGCGATATCCCTGACCACCACCTGGCGGCCGGTGAACGCGGCCGTGCCACAGGATCCGCATGCCGGCCCAATGGCGATGCCGTCCAACGCCCGGACATACGATTCCGGAAGACTGGGCCCCGCGCCGTAGCGCAGATGGGTCTCATCGTCATCCAGGAGCAACACGGAGCACAGCGCTCCGCTGAACAAGCCTTCGATCATGCGACAGATTTCCGCCAGCACCACCGGCAGCGGCGCATCGGATCCCACCATTTCCAAGACGCGGGTTTCCGAGGCCATCATCTGCTCGACCTTCTTCCGCTCGGTAATGTCACGCCCCACGCCCGTGACGCCGAGGACTCGACCCTGCACGTCTCTGTACGGAGCGCCGGCCCAGTGGTAGAGCATGGTCCGGCCGTCTTTCGCCAGCAGATGCCCTTCCAATTCCGCGTAACCGGCTTCATAGGCCCGTCGAATGGCGGCCGCCGTTTTCTCGGCTTCATCGGCAGGCACCATGTCGAGGGCCGGTTTTCCTTCCAATTCTTCCCGCGTATAGCCGGACACCGTTTCCAATCGCCGGTTCCAATTGGAGACCCGCGCTTCGAGGTCCAACGCAAAAATCACATCGGGCACGGTTTCCATGATCGCCCGCAGATGGCTCAGCGCTTCGTCCCGCTCACGCTCGGACTGTTTGCGCTCGCTGATGTCGGTGATAGTGCCGACCATGCGTAACGGCCGCCCATCCGCATCCCGGGCGACGACTTTGCCCCGGTTGAGATACCAGCGGTAGTCGCCGGATTTCCGTCTCAGCCGCACTTCGATTTCCTGCAAGGGAAGATGGCCGTCTAGATGAGCCTGCGCGATCTCCGTGGCGCGGGGAAGATCCTCAGGATGCAGGAGCGCGAGAAAGAACGCATGAGAGGGCGTGACTTCTTCGGCCTGATATCCGAGCAACCGAATCCACTGCGGGCTGTAGTACACCTCGTCGGTCCGCATATCCCGATCCCACATGCCGTCGTTCGTCGCTTCGATGGCAAAGTGGAAACGCTCCTCGCTGGCCCGCAGCGCGCGCTCGGCCGACTTGCGTTCGGTGATGTCGCGCACAAAGGCAAAATGGCATTCGGCCCCGTTGAAGCGAATAAACGTCACGTTCACGTCGATCGGAATCAGACGGCCGTCTTTGGCGCGATGACAACTCTCGAACGAGACGCGGCCCCGTTCACGGGTCTCCTCCCAAAAGGCCGGCCAGGAATCGGGCTGGAAATACGGATTGAGATCGTGGACCGTCATCCGCCGGAATTCGTCTTTCGAGTATCCCAACATGGCACAGGCGGAATCGTTCACATCCAGCAACTCCGCCCGGGACCCTACCCAGTAGATGGCCTCCGTGGCGTGATCGACCGTGTATTTGGCCAGCCGGAGCGCGTCTTCGGTCTGCTTCCGTTCGGTGATGTCCTGAACCATCGCCAGCGTATTGAGTGGCGTGCCGTCTTCCTCGCGAATGACGGACACTCCCACCTGCGCCCAAACGACGCGCCCGTCTTTCCTGAGATACCGCTTCTCAAACACGTCGTACACGCGCGTTCCGGCCACCAACGCCTGGATGCGATCCAGGTTCTGGCTGAGATCGTCCGGGTGCGTAATCGATTGAAACGTGCGGGTCAGGAGTTCCTGTTCGGAATAGCCAAGAATTTTGCAGAGGGCCTGGTTGACTTCCTGAATGCGGCCGCTCATGTCGGCGATGGACATGCCCACCGTCGCATTGCGGTACGCGGCGCGGAATCGATTTTCGCTGGCGCGCCGGGCCTGCTCCGCTTGTTTGTGCTCCGTGATGTCCTTCACATAGGACACGCGCGATACCGGGACATCGTTGGCATCCCTAATGAGCATGACCTCGATCAGGACCGGGAACAGACTTCCATTCTTGCGCCGGTGAATCGATTCGAAGGTCAGGCTGCCCGTATCATGAAGCCGCTGGATTCGTTCCAGCAGAGTTGCCTGTTCGTGAGGGGGATAGACGATGAGGACGGATTGACCGACCAATTCCTCCACGCGATAGCCGCATTGCCGCGCGAAGGCCGGGTTCACGGCCAGGAAGGTATTGGTCGCGAGATCCGCATGAGCGATCCCGAGTTGTGCTTGGTGAAACACCTGCTGCCAGCGTCGCGCCTCGTCTTCCGCCTGCTTGCGTTCGGTAATGTCCGTGGTCGCTCCGACCATGCGATAGGCGCGGCCCTGTTCATCCCACAAGGCCTGAGCCCTCGTCTGTACCCAGCGGTAGGTCCCGTCCTTGTGCAACACGCGGCAGGCCACATCGTAGGGCGTGCGGCATTCCAGATGTTTCTGTGTTTCTGCCTTCACCCGGGCCAGGTCCTCCGGATGCACCCGATCGAAGAACGAGGATTCGTGGTCCGGCAATTCGTCCTCGGCAAATCCCATCAACGCTTTCCAACGAGCGGACAGCACGGCCTGGCCCGTGAGCACGTTCCAATCCCAGATGCCGTCGGAGGTTCCCCGGAGCGCCAGGGCATACCGCTCTTCGCTTTCCTTCAGCTGCTGCTCCGCAAGATGGCGTCCCAGTTCACTGCCGGCGCGACCGGCGGCCGCGCGCAGCAAGGCCTCCGCTCGCTCAACGTCCTTGAGAGGCTTTTGGCCGAGCAAGGCGATCCATCCGATCGGCACGCCGGCCGTTGAGGGCAGCGTGAGCGCCATGTAGGACTCAATCGACAACTCGCGAAGCGCGTCGTCCTGCGGGAAAAAGGTCTGCACGCCGGAAGCATAGTGGCAAAATTCTTCCCGCAGCACATGTTCGCAGGGCGTCCCGGCCAACTCGTATTCCATCGGTGCCAGACGACCCTCGGGCCCCCGGCCCGCCAGAGACTGCGCGCGCCGCCCTCCCGGCAGCATGCGGAGACAGTAAACGTAGTCCGCGCCGACCATGCGGGCCAAGGACTCCATCAGCTCTTGAAGAAACGCCATCCCCGTGAGCCTGGTGGTACGGGCCATCAGACTCAGGCTCTCTTCATTCCGTTTCTGTGTCGTGAGATCCCGGACCGAGAGGATTCCGCCGACCCGCTCTCCACGATAAAACCGCGGAACGTGGCTCCAGCGGACCTGCAGAACAGCACCCTGGGCGTTCACAAACACATCGTCCTGCTCGAACAAGGTGGCGCCGTTGAGGCAAGCCGCCATGAGATCGCAAGATTGCACCGGGAGTTCTCCCCCGCCCCTGCCGTGGCGATAGACGCACTCCTCCAGCAGCCGGCCGATGAGTTGAGACGCCGCCGTACCGAGCAGCGCCTCCCCCTCGCGAGTGACATGGACAATCCGTCCACGGCAATCGGTCATGAACGCCGCTTCCGTGAGGCCCGCAACCGGCTCGGCCGCCGGCTCCGCGGCTGATTTGCCGGACCGCAACATCCCCAGTTCCAACAGAGCCGAAGCCTGTTTCGCCAAACGCAGGATTGCCAGGGAGTCCTCGCCGGTCCCTGCCCGCGGGGCGGGATCCATCACGGCGATCGTTCCCACCGCATACCCGTCACTGGTCACGATCGGCGCGCCGCAATAAAACCTGACATGAGGCTGGGCGCGCACCAGCACGTGCGAAGAGAAGCGGCTGTCGGCTTGCGCATCTTCAATCACGAGCGGATCCGGGCCCTGGATGGTCCGGGAACAAAGCCCGCCTGCTCGGTCGGTCTGGCTCACACCCAGGCCGATCGCGGCTTTGATCCGCTGCCGGTCCTGATCGATGAACGTGATCGCCGCGATGGGAGTGTTGAACAGCGATGCAGCCAGTTGTACGAGATCGTCGAAGGCTGGGTCGGGAGGAGAATCAAGAATGTTGTAGCGGGACAGCGCGCCGAGACGCGCGATTTCATCGGCGGGCAGAGTGTGCGTCCCCATGCGTGAGCTCCCACGCGCGAGAAAATGAACCGGTCAAGTCACAAGACAGGCCGAGTCATATCACAAACGCCCAAGATCGACTAGGGCCATATGGAACGGCCTCTTTGTGTGCCGTGCCGCAACCGGAACCGGACGTGAGGATTCCGCTTACAGCCAGGCCGGAACAGAGGCGCCGTCAGCCGAGCGCCAATGCGGGACCCAGGCGAGCGCCACTAATTTGACGGCGATATTGGATTTGCTGGGCTTCAGCGAGATGAGGTCGAGCCGTTCGGTCAAGGGATCGGTCGCCGCCGTGAGCGCGTCGCTTTCCGACTTGAATTGGGCTTCCAGATCCGACAACTGTTGTTCGAGGGCCGCGACCGTCTCTTCTGCATGGCCGACCTCTTGCGATTCCTTCATCACCCGGCCCGCGCTGCGAATGGCCGTGGTGGCACGGCCGATGTTGGTGGCACTGACCGTCTTGCGGCCGAGGAACGCGCCGAGAATCGACGCCCCCACAGAAATGACCGCCTGCACCTGGCTGGAGCGGGATTCGTTCTGCTGCTTCTCACGGGCCTGTTCGGCACGCCGGACCCGGTCGCGAAGCGTGGTAATTTTCGGGGCATATTTTTTCCGCAAGGCGTCGAGCTGGCTGTCACGTTGCTCCCGGCCGGCCTGCTGTAACCGAAGGCGAAAATCGCGTTCCGACTCGCCGGGCTGCGAGAGCAGATTCGTTGACGGGCTTCGCCGGAGCTCGAGCTGTTGGGTGCGAAACAGCCAGCCGGACAGGTCGCTTTTCCAGGTGTCGTATTGTTTTCCCTTAGCGGCCGCGGCGGGCAATGCCTCGAACTCCGCTTCGCCCGCCGGTTCGCGTTCAAGATCCGGCACCTGCAACTCGGCAGCGGTGGACTGCTCCCACTCCACCGGGACGACCCCGCTGCTGATCGCCGCCAAGCGGGTGAGGTCGTTCGTCACATCCACCGCCGCTTTCTTGTCGGTGAACCGCACCTGCGCCACGCCCAGGACCATCGGCCGATAGACGAGTGCGGAGCCACCGGGTGGCGTTCCGCGTAGTGGAATAAAATACTGCGGCACGTCCGGAGGCAACATGGGCCGGGAAGCCGTCGAACGCGAGACCTCGCTTGCCGGTGCCGGAGACGCGGGCACACCTTTCTCGCCTGGCCCGCTGCTTACCGAGGCTCGTTGTCGCTTCACCGGCTCCATGAGCTGTTTGATCTGCGTGCGGGTCAGCGGGCCGCGGAGGTAGGACAATGTCCAACGGGTTTGAAACACTTCCGGCGCGTCTTCGTGCACGTTATTGAGTAGAAAGACCCGATTCCCCAAGCCGGCAAGAATTTGCTCCATCTGCTGGCGATCGAACTTCTTGCCGCTGCTCGCAGCCGCTCCTTCCAACCCTTCCATGACCCGCGCCTTATCGCGTTCCGTTTGCAGGCGCCCAATGAACCAGGTGCCGGTATTGGCCAGCCCTTTATAGTCGAGATCCACCGGATTCTGCGTGGCGAGCACGACGCCCAAGCCGAACGCGCGCGCCTGCTTCAAGAGCGTCAACAGCGGCGCCTTGGAGGGCGGATTCGCCACCGGAGGAAAGTAGCCGAAAATTTCGTCCATATAGAGGATGGCGCGGAGACTCGTGGTACCGGACTGCGCGCGCACCCAGCCCAATGTCTGGTTGAGCAGGAGCGACACAAAAAACATCCGTTCGGCGTCGTTCAAATGGGCGATGGAAAAAATTGCGATGCGCGGCTTCCCGGACGCGCCGTACAACATCTGCCCGACATCCAGCGCCTCGCCTTCCATCCACGCGGCAAAACCAGGCGCGGCCAGCAGGTTGTTCAACTGCATGGCCAGGGCAAACCGCTCCTTGGACGGGAAGAATGATTCCACATCCAGCACCCCGACCTTCGTCACGGGCGGCGCCTGAATGTGGTGGATCATGGCCGCCAGATCCAGATCCCGCCCCGCCCGCCAGGCACTGTCGAGGATGGAGGACAACAAGATATGCTCGCGGCTTTTAATCGGATCAGCCTGCAGGCCGATCAGCCCCAATAGACTGGTTACCGTGGTGGCAATCCGTTCACGCATGAGCTCGGCATCGTCGAGCATTTCCGGCGAAGGCGCGGCAAACGACTTCAGAATCGACACCGGCAAACCCGCCTGACTTCCTGGCGTGTAGATGACGACGTCGGCCGCATCACGCAGCTTTTGAATCCGCTCGCCGCTCTGGCCCCACTCCCCCAATCCCTTCTGCCACATGGCTGCCTGCTGGGCCGCATAGTCGGCGGGCGAGAGCCCCTTTTTGCGCGCGTCATCCTCGTTGATCCAGGGTGCGAAGTCCTCGCCCCGGAGCTGCGGAAAGGTCAGGAGCAGATTGGCAAGATCACCCTTTGGATCAATGACGATGGCCGGAATCCCGTCGATCGCCGCTTCTTCCAACAACCCCACGCAGAGACCGGTCTTGCCGCTCCCGGTCATGCCGACGCAGACGGCATGCGTGACCAAGTCTTTGGAATCGTAGAGCAGCCAGCCCGGCTTGAGTTGTTTCTGAGTCAGCGCATAGGGACGTCCGAGATAGAACAGTCCCAGTTTTTCAAATTCCGTCGTCGGATGCCCCTGCTCGGCGGCAACCCCGCGAGCCGCTGACCCCTTCTTGGGTGACATAGTCGCTCCTTCATCACCTGTAAACATGTGCCGGCCCTGCCGGCCGAGGCCATTGTAGGGATTGGGAACGACCTCCGCAAGCACAGCAAACTCGGGTGGCTCCTAGGGCCAAACTAGGGAGGCCCCCAGTGTAGGGATTCGTCTCAGTTTCATACAGTCACTGCTGATAGATCGGGACGTTTTACCGTTAACGAGGGGAGCTTAGACATGACCAGAGGGTGGGCACTTGGAATCGCGGTCTTACTGGCAGGATGCGGGCCTCATTACACCATTCCGAACTACGAAACCGATGAAATCGAAAAGGTGATTTCCAGCGGCCGTTCGCCTCAGGGGTGCATCGAGAACCTGAAAGAAGACGCCAAGAATTTGAACGTCAACGTGCGCCTCACAGACGTGCAGCACCAGGCGACTTCCGGGCCGATCGCCTGGATCTACTCGAACAGTTACGTGTGCACGGGAAAAGTGGTGGTGAAACGATAACCCCAGGAAGGCCGGATTGTGAATACCGCATCGACGTTGCCGTCAGAAACCAGAACGGTCTTTCTCAGTACGCGCCGGCGAGCCGATATCCCGCTCACCTTGCGCTTCCTGGTGACCTTTGACGACGGACCCCATTCCAACACGGGCAAAGTCCTCCGGCAACTAGCACGCAATCCGGTGCAACAGCAGATCAAAGCCATCTTCTTCGTGCAGACGCGCCATCCCAAGCGAGGGGGATCATCGGACGGGCGAGCCATGCTGGCCATTCAGCAGGCGGAAGGCCATCTCCTCGGTTTGCACACGGGGACCCAGAAGGGGCACCTCAGCCACACCGGCCTGTCGCAAGCTGAGCTGGACCAATCGCTGGTCAACGGCAAGGAAGACCTCGATCGAATCACGGGAAGACCGACGCTGCTGGTCCGCCCGCCCTATTGGCGGTTTAATGCGTCCACTTTCAACTGTTATGGCCGGCATCAGTTGCATATGCTGTTATCCGATATCAAAGCCTTCGATGGGGTGAACTGGGGCATCCACCTGCTCCGGAGAGTAAATTTCCGCTCCCAACTGGCCGGACTGCGCACCCGGTTTTTTCGTGGGACGCTGCCGGTCGTGGACCACAGCATTCCGATCGTCGTCACCTTTCACGATACGAATGATTTCACGGCCGGCCATCTGAGCGACTATCTCAGCCTGCTGGTTGAGGAGGCCGCCCGCCTGGGTCTCCCATTGCATCACAAGCCGTTCCTCGATGATCCCGATGAGCTGTTGGCGACGGCGCTGCGCTGTGCCCGATTCAATCCGAAGCGGCAGCAGGCACCGGCCGCGATGCAGGAGGCGCAGTGATATGGCTTCTCCCTCCCAGCCGCACACGCGCGCCGATGACGCCTTAGAACAGGAACTCGCATTCCTGATCGTTGAAGCGTTGCGCCTCGAAGTCCTGCCCGAACAGATCGATCCCCAGTCGGCGCTCTTCGGCGAGGGGTTGGGCCTGGACTCCATCGACATGCTGGAAATCGCCCTGCTGGTGTCGAAACGCTATGGCGTGGAATTGCGCTCGGAGAACAAGGCCGCGTTGGCCTCACTCCGGGCATTGGCGGATCACATCGGCCGGCACCGGATTCGATGATGCTGCATTCACTCGACAGCCCCAGGGCTCCGGCACAGGCGGCTTCTGCGCGACGCGCCGACGCGCCGGTGGCGGCGGCCGCCTATCCTCTGGTCGCCCACCATGACCTGGCCACCCCGATTGCCTGGCGCCGTGACCGCGTCCGCTCCGTTGAAGAATTCCTGGGTGCCGCGCAACGCCTGGCTGCATCGCTGCCCCGCGCGCGCTTTGCGATCAACCTGTGCCGGGACCGTTACCATTTTGCGGTGGCATTTGCGGCCGCCATGCTGGCGCGGCAGATCAGTCTGCTGCCGACGTACCGGGCCGCAGAACCTCTCCAGCAATTGGCGCGCCGATATCCGGGTGCCTACTTGCTCACCGATCAGGATGAAGGGGAGACGTCGATTCCCCGCTTCTGCTTCGACGGCGAGACCTCCACGGAATCGAGTCCCGCGGAGATTCCCGTGATTCCAGCCGATCGGATTGCCGCCATTGCCTTTACCTCAGGCAGCAGCGGCTTCCCGCAAGCTCACGCAAAAAGTTGGGGTTCCCTGGTGACGGGCGCGCAGGCCCTGGGACGGCAATTCGATCTTACGCACTCCGCTCCGCGAACCGCGGTGGGCACCGTCCCTGCGCAACACATGTATGGCTTGGAAACCACGATCATGCTGCCGCTTCAGTGGGGGTGGACTCTGCATGCCGGCCATTCGATCCTCCCTGCGGATATTCGCGCCGACCTGGAGCATCTGGAGTCGCCGGCCTGGCTGATGACGACACCATTTCACCTGAAGGCGTTGCTCAGCGAGCGGAGGACGCTATCGGGCCTGGAGGGGATCATCTCAGCCACGATGCCCTTGGATCGCTCGGTCGCGCTCGGCGCCGAACGGGAATGGCACGTGCCGGTCCATGAGATCTACGGATGCACGGAAGGCGGGATGCTGGCGTCGCGTCGCACGACCGCCGGCGAGGCCTGGACTCTGTGTCACGATTTGCGGATGCGGCACTCCGGGGAGATCGCCTGGGTCATGGGCGGGCATGTGGGAGCCTGGCTCCAGCTCGCAGACCGCATCAAATTGCGCAACCAGCGGCAATTTCTCCTGCTGGGACCGAACCGCGACCTGGTGAAGGTCGCGGGGAAACGCGCCTCTTTGACGGCCCTCAACGAAGCCCTGAACCGCATACCAGGCGTAGTGGACGGCACGTTTTACCGCCCTGATCCGGGACCGGCAGGCAGCGGCCGCTTGCGGGCGTTTGCCGTGGCTCCCGGCCTGACCCGCGCGGCGATTCTGGCCGAACTCCGGACGCGCATCGATCCGGTGTTCCTCCCCCGCCCCTTGTACCTGGTGGACGCCCTGCCGCGGAACCAGACCGGCAAACTGCCGCACGAACAGTTGAAGACCTTCGCCCTGCACATCATGCACCCTCAACGGCAGGCGCACGAGTAACGCATGGGCCAAGAGAAACGGCGACAGATCCCGCCGGATCATCCGGCTTTGGCCGGACATTTTCCCGGTAATCCCCTGGTCCCGGGCGTGCTGTTGTTGACCGAGGTGTTGGAGAGGCTAGAGCAAGAGGCCGCATTGGATCGAGGTCCCGTCACATTGACCTCGGGCAAGTTCATGCGACCGCTTCGCCCAGGAGAGCCCTTCACCGTGCGCTGGCAGAGCTTACCTGATCAGAACGTCGCCTTCGCCGTGACGCACGATGAGGACAAGATCGCGACGGGGACGGTCCGGAACACGGCGGCCCCTGCGAGGCAGGCCGGATCATGAGCAGCGCCTGGCGCCATCAGCCGGAACGAGGGAGTCCAAGGCTGATGCGCCTCCTGGTCTTCATCACGCTCTGGGCGGGACGCCCGGTGGCGCGCGGTCTGCTCTACCCGATCTGTTCCTATTTCCTCCTTTTTTCCGGCGGCGCCCAACGGACTTCGCGCGAATACTTGCGGCGGATTTTGCAACGGCCCCCGTCCTGGAAAGATGTCTTCCGGCATTTCCATGCCTTTGCTTCGACCATTCATGATCGGGTGTACCTGCTCTCGGGACGCCATCGCTACTTTGACATCCGGACCGAAGGCGCGGCGGCCCTGCAGGCCGTGCTGGCGCAGAAGCGCGGCTGCATTTTGCTGGGTTCTCACCTCGGGAGCTTCGAGGTCCTCCGCGCCCAGGGCATGTTCGACCATAACCTGCCGATTACGGTGATCATGCACGAAGCGGCGGCCTCCAATCTGAATGGGGTGCTGCACGGCCTCCGACCTGAGATCCGGGACCGGATCATTCCCCCCGGTACTGCGGACACCATGCTGGCGGTCAAGGAGCGCCTGGAGCGAGGGGAAATCGTCGGCATTCTGGGCGACCGGCTGTTCAATGAGGAAAAGGGCATGGCCTGCGAGTTCCTGGGCCAGTCGAGAATGTTCCCGGAAGGGCCGTTTCTGCTTGCCGCTCTGCTGCAGGTCCCGATCGTGCTGTTTTTCGGTCTGTACCAGGGAGGCCGCCGGTACAACCTGTATTTCGAGCCGCTGGCCGATCATATCGAGATGAGCAGCGACCGCCGATCGGACATGCTGCGACCCTGGATCGAGCGCTACGTCAGCCGCTTGGAACATTATTGTCGCCTGTTTCCCTATAACTGGTTCAACTTTTATGAGCTCGCCGAGCACGCTCGCCCCTCTCGTCCTGCTGTGTAGCCTGCTGACCTGGCTGCCGGCTGCCGCCGATCCCGAGATCGAAGGGGCGCCGTTCGACGTGCCCGGATTGATGGATCTCCTGGCGCAGGTCGCATCACGCAAGGACCGTTTCACTGAAACGAAGACCCTCGCCATGCTGACTCAGCCGGTGGTTCTCAAAGGCACGCTGGCCTATGTCCGCCCCGATCGTGTCGAGAAACATGTCATCTCGCCCTATACCGAAGATCTGGTCGTGCAGGGCGACCGGCTGACCCTGACTTCTGCCAAGGGCACGAAACAGATTGCCGTCGAGAGCCATCCATTGATTCGCTCGTTCATCGAAGCGATCCGGGCCAGCCTGGCGGGGGAACTCTCTGTCTTGCGGCGGCTGTATCACATCAAGTTCCAGGGAACCCGCCGGCAGTGGGAACTTACGTTGCGCCCGCTGGAAGCGCAGGCGGCGGAATATCTGACCTCGATCACCCTGCGGGGAGAGGGCGATCGTTTGACGGCGGTCGACATACGGGAAACCGGAGGAGACCGGTCCGTGATGGAGATCGATGGGCCGGTCTCGTGACCCTGCATGCCAGGCCGGCCTTCCTGCTCTGGATCCTGCTGCTCTTTCTCAGCGGAGGCATCCTGGCAAACATGACGATGACCACCGACCTGACCGCCTTGTTGCCCCGGTTGGCCGATCACCGGCAGGAACTCCTCGTGTCACAACTCCGGGATGGCGTGGCGGCGCGGTTGATTCTGATCGGCCTGTCGGGTGCCGAAGCGGAGGCACTGGCCCAAGCCAGCCGAACCGTCGCGCGGAAACTGAGAGACGACACGGAGATATTTGCCTCGGTGCACAACGGCGATCCGGCTGACTTGACGGTCGTGCGGGACGTGCTGATGAGCCACCGGTATCTGATGAGTTCTGCCGTGACCCCGGAACATTTCACCCCGGCGTCCTTACGCGAGGCCTTGGAAAGGCAACTGCAGCTCCTTACCTCCCCGGCCGGTGCGCTGACGAAGGCGGCCTTGCCGGCGGACCCCACCGGAGAAGTCGCTCATATCTTGTCCGCCCTCGGGCCGGGTGAAGGACCGTCGATGCGCCATGGCGTCTGGTTCTCCAGCGACGGCACGAGGGCCTTGCTCGTGGCCGAGACCAGCGCACCCGGGTTTGCCATGGATGAACAGGAGTCGGCGGTGAAGGCGGTGCGGACGGCATTTGCCTCATCCGGGCTGCCCGAAAGCGCCGCGCTGGTGATGACGGGTCCCGGCGTCTTCGCGGTGGAGTCCAGGGCGACGATCCAGCGCGACGCCTGGCGCCTGTCTCTGATCGCCGTCGCAATTGTGACGGTGATCCTGTTCAGCGTCTACCGGTCGGTGACGCCCCTGTTGCTGAGTCTGCTGCCCGTGTTGACCGGCCTGCTCGCCGGAGTCGCCGCCGTTCAAACCTGGTTCGGGTTCGTCCACGGCATCACGCTCGGCTTCGGCGCGACGCTCATCGGCGAAGCGGTCGATTACCCCGCCTACGTCTTCACGCAAGGCGTCGCAGGAGAACGGCTCCAGCAGACCTTGTCGCGCGTCTGGCCCACGCTCAAGCTGGCGGTCCTGACCACTGTCTTCGGCGCCCTGAGCCTGTTGGGTTCCAGTATCACCGGCCTGTCGCAACTGGGTGTGTTGGCCTTCGTGGGCGTGCTCGTGGCCGGATTCGTGACGCGCTGGATTCTTCCCGCCCTGCCGCCGGGAGTGATCCGTTCGACGCCGCATCAGGTCCTTCCCGTGACGTGGCTGCCCGCTCTGCTCTCCCTCCATCGCGCTCGATGGATCATGTGGGTCGCGGCCGCTCTCGCCCTCACCATATTGACCCTGCGCCATGAGGTTCTCTGGGACAACGATCTCGCCAATTTGAGTCCGATTGCCTCCCCCTCGAAGGCGCTCGATGAACAACTGCGGAAAGACCTGGGCGCGCCGGACGTCCGGTATGTGGTGACCATCGAGGGCGCGAGCAAGGAAGAGGTGTTGCAACGCAGCGAAGCGGCCGAATCGCTCCTGCGCCGGATGGTGGATGACGGACTGCTGGCGGGCTTTGAACTGCCGAGCCTGTACCTGCCGTCGGATCGTACCCAGCAGAGCCGGCAAGCCGCGCTCCCTTCCTCCGATGTGCTGGTTGCGTCATTGGCTCAAGCGGTGAAGGGGCTCCCCTTCCGGGAAGGCCTGTTCGAGCCGTTCCTGCACGATGTCGAAGCCGCCCGCATGAGCCAGTTGATGGACATCGTCAACCTTCAACAGACCCCCTTCTTTCTCAAAGTCCGGTCGCTGCTGGTGCGGACCGGGGGCACATGGGCCGGGCTAGTCCCGCTGCGCAATGTGACCAATGCCTCCGCCCTGGCAGATCGGATCACCCAGGAGGCAGGACCGGGACTCACCTTTCTCGATCTGAAATCGGAAGCGGGGCGTTTAGTGAACGGCTACCGGCATGAATCGTTCCGGTTGACGGCTATCGGGCTGGCCGCGATGACTGTCCTCCTCTGGTGGGGCTTACGCGACGCAGCCATGGTGGGCCGCGTGCTGGTCCCGCCGCTGCTGGCTATCCTCTTTGTCGTCACCTTCCTCACCCTGGTCGGCGAACGCCTCTCCCTGTTTCACCTGGTGTCCCTCTTGCTGGTGTTGGGGATCGGGCTCAATTACGCGCTCTTTTTCAACCGGCCCTTTGTCGATGACGAAGAACAACGGCGAACCTGGCTCTCACTCACCGTCTGCATGATGGCCACCCTGTCGGCCTTCGGAGCCTTGGCCTTTTCCCGCACACCCGTCCTCCATGCCATCGGCCTCACCGTGGCGCTCGGCGCTGCTGGGTCCTTGCTCATGGCGGCAATCCTCGGCCGGCAGCAGGTGTCCCGATGATGGCGCCGCTCACCATCACGGCGATGGCCACGGCCAACCCGCTCGGATCGGGCCTTGCAGCGACGTGGCATACCCTGCGCACCGAACGGCAGGTTCTGCGGCCCAATGACTTCGAAGATGCGGGAATCAACACCTGGATCGGGCGGGTCGCAGAGCTGGACCAAGAACGGATCACCGGGGAACTGGCCGACTTCGACTGCCGCAACAACCGATTGGCGTTGCTCGGGCTGCGGCAGGATGGTTTTGAACAGGCTGTCGCGGCCGCGCGCGCTCGTTACGGTCCGGATCGCATCGGCGTGCTGATCGGCACGACCACATCAGGCATCCTCGAAACCGAACTGGCCTACCGGCGCCGTTCGCCCGCCGGAGGCTTCTTGCCGCCGGTGCTTCGCTATCGCCACACCCAGAACTTGTTTTCCGTCAGCGACGTCGTGCGGCGCCGACTCAGGCTCACCGGGCCGGTGGCGTCGATTTCAACGGCCTGCTCTTCCAGCGCAAAGGTGTTTGCCAGCGCCTCGCGCTGGATGGTGGCGGGACTCTGCGACGCCGTCGTCGTGGGCGGCGTGGACAGTCTCTGCTTCATGACGCTGTATGGCTTTGCCTCGTTGGGCCTGCTGTCCGATCGTCCTTGCCGGCCCTGCGACGTGAACCGCGACGGCCTTTCGATCGGCGAAGCGGCCGGCTTCATACTACTCGAGCGCGAGGGGCTCGAGGATGGAAGCCTGCGATTCCTCGGCTACGGAGAAAGCAGCGACGCGCATCACATGTCTACGCCGCATCCGGAAGGGCGAGGCGCCGCCCTGGCCATGGCACGCGCGCTGGACCGGGCGGAATTCAAACCGATCGACATCGATTACATCAATCTTCATGGCACCGGCACCCCGGCCAACGACCTCGCCGAAGATTGCGCCATCCGTCAGATATTCGGCGTGAACACGCCCTGCAGTTCGACCAAGGAGAGGACCGGCCATACGCTCGGCGCCGCCGGCATTACGGAAGCGATCGTCTCCCTCCTCTGCCTGCGGCATGACTTCATTCCCGGCATGGTCCGCATTGAACGGCCGGACCCGCAACTGCAAAGTCACATGGTCTTGCGCAGCGAATTCCGGCCGCTGCGCGCAGTCGTCAGTAATTCATTCGGGTTCGGCGGCAGCAACTGCAGCCTGATCTTTGGGAAGCGGCCATGATGCAGATCTGGATCATCAGCATCGGGATCACCGGACCGGGCCTGGACGGATGGGCCGCCGCCCGGCCGATCCTAGTCGGCGAGAACGAATACCGGCTGACCCCGCTTGCTCCGGCCGTTCCGCATCTGTTGTCCGCGGCCGAGCGCCGCCGCTGCAGCCAGTCCGCACGCCTCGCGATGGCGGCGGCGCAGGACGCATTGCTCACGGGAGACCTACAAGGGGACTCGATCGCCACAGTCTTTGCATCTTCGGACGGAGACGGAGCGATCACACAGGAAATTTGTGAATCGCTGGCCGGCGCTGCGCGGGACGTGTCGCCGACCTCGTTTCACAACTCCGTGTACAATGCTCCGGCCGGCTACTGGAGCATCGCAACCCGTTCGCAACTGTCGTCGACCAGTGTCTGCGCATACGACGCCTCATTTGCCGCCGGACTTCTCGAAGCCGCCACCTATGCGACTGTCGAGCAGGCTCCGGTGATGCTGGTCGCATCGGATCTCCCCTTTCCCCCTCCCCTGCATGAGATCCGACCAGTGGCTGAGAGTTTTGCCGTCGCGATCTTGATGGCGCCGGAAAACCGGCCCGGGGCTCTCATGCGCTGCGAGATCGGGCTGGCGCCGCATCACCATGTCACGGCGTTTCCCGCTGCCATTCCTGCCGGCCTGCGCAGCAACCCCGCGGCACGGAGTCTGCCCTTGCTGGCAGTGCTGGCCCGTCAGGCCGCCGACAGCGTGCGCGTCGACTACACGGACGAAACCGATCTCGTGGTGCATTGCCAACCACAGGGAACGTAATCGATGGACCTGTGCTGCGACGACATCTCCCGGCTGGTTCCCCACAGCGGAACCATGTGTCTGCTGGACGGCGTGGACGAATGGGACGAAGGCCATATCGTCTGCCGCGCCACCAGCCACCGTCGGCCGGACAATCCTTTGCGTGACGAGAGCGGCCTCCGCGCCGTCTGCGCCATCGAATATGCCGCACAGGCCATTGCCGCCCATGCCGCTCTGGTCGGGAGGGCGCATGGCCGACGCGTGACAGACGGGGTCTTGGCCTCTGTGCGGAATGTCACGGCGACGATGTCGCATTTGGATGGGCTTAAGGGCGCGCTGACGATCGTGGCCAGGCTCCAATTGAGCCATCCGCAGGGCCGCATTTACGACGTCGAGGTGACCGGAGATGGGCGGACGCTGTTGACCGGCCGGCTCTCCGTGATGCTGCGGGACGTTGCCGACCAGACTCGGTCTGTCCCGCATGAAGGAGCCGTATGAGCAAGCGCGCGCTGGTCACCGGAGGCAGCGGCGGCATCGGGCGCGCCATCTGTCAGGTGTTGGGTGCCAGCGGGTTCGAAGTGATGGTCCACGGTTGCCGCCATATGGATCGGGCGGAAGCGGTCGCCCAAGCCATCCGTGACCAGGGCGGCAAGGCGGAAGCCCTCTGCTTCGATGTCACGGACGCCGAGCAAACCCGTCTCACGCTGGAGCGCCTGCAACCGGCCGGTCCCATTCAGGTCCTGGTCAACAATGCCGGCCTGTATGATGACGCGCCGATGGCAGGCATGACCGGCGACCAGTGGCAGAGAGTGATCGATGTGTCGCTGAACGGATTTTTCAATGTGACGCAGCCGCTCCTGTTGCCCATGATCCGGACGCGGTGGGGCCGCATCGTCACGATCACGTCCATCAGCGGCCTGATCGGCAATCGCGGCCAGGTCAATTATGCCGCCGCCAAAGCCGGACTCCATGGCGCCACGAAAACGCTCGCGCTGGAGCTGGCGTCGCGCCACATCACGGTCAATGCCGTGGCCCCGGGCATCATCTCCACTCCCGCGACCAAGGACACATTCAGTGCGGACGCCATCGACCGGCTGGTTCCCATGAAGCGCGCCGGCACAGTGGAGGAAGTGGCCGCTCTCGTCTCGTTCCTCGTGTCCGATTCGGCCGCCTATATTTCCGGCCAGATCCTCTCCGTGAACGGAGCCCAGGCATGAGGGAGAAAGACGCCATCGCCATCATCCCCGCCTACAATGAGGCCGGGACCATTCGGTCGGTCGCCTCCCGGACTCTGCACTTTGTAGAACGGGTCGTCGTGGTGGATGACGGCTCAGCCGATGAGACCGTGGCGTCCTTGGCTGAATTGCCCGTGACGATCCTTCGCCATCCGCACAACCTCGGCAAGGCCGCTGCGCTCCGGCGGGGCATGCAGTATGCCGTGGCGCAAGGGGCGGGCGCGATCATCACCCTCGATGGAGATGGGCAGCACGACCCGGCCGATATCCCGGCCCTGCTCGCCATGCACCGCCGCGACCCTCGCGCGATCGTGGTCGCCGCAAGGCGGCGGCATCGCCACAACATTCCCCGGCTCCGCGCGCTCGCGCAACGGATCGCGGATGGGTGGATCTCGCTGGCGGCCGGCTGTGCGGTCGATGACAGCCAATCCGGATTTCGCCTCTATCCGGTCTCGGCCTGGACGGCGGCCGGTTGGCCTTGCGATCCCGCCTCGGGGTTTGTGTTTGAAAGCGAAATCCTGATCGAAGCCGGCCGCTCCGGCATTCCGATTCGATCCGTTCCCGTCTCCGCCATCTACGGGCGGCATCTCCGGCAGAGCCATTTTCAAAGCGGGCGCGATATTGCCGCCATTACCCGGATGGTCGCCGGCAAACTCCTGTCCGCTTGGTTGCGGTGGCCTGCCGCGCGGCTCCGCCGGTGCCGAACCGATTTGACTGCCTGTCCTTCTCCGCATACAGCCGTGCCTCTCCCCGCGCGATCGCCCTCACACAAGCCTCGCGTGCTCTTTGTAGCCGAAGCGGTGACGCTGGCCCATGTGGCCCGTGCGGTGGCCTTGGCCCGCAGCTTGGACCAAGACCGCTACGAGGTCCACCTCGCCTGCGATCGGCGCTATCACCATCTCTTCGAGGACCTGCGGGCTACCGTCCATCCGATTGCGACGATCTCCGGCAAGCTCTTTCAGGATCGCTTGCGGCGAGGGGAGCCGCTCTATCTCCGGGAAGAATTACACCGCTATGTCGAGGACGATCTGCGCCTGCTCATGCGGTTGCATCCCGATGCGGTGATCGGTGATTTTCGCCAGTCGCTGTCTGTGAGCGCCAGAGTCGCCGCCGTTCCCTATCTCACCGTCACCAACGCCCACTGGAGTCCGTTCGCGCGCCAGCGGTTCGTTGTTCCGGAGTTAGCGCTGACCGATCGTTTCGGCCCGCGGATCGGACAAGCCCTGTTCACCGTGATGCGCCCATTCGTGTTCGCGCAACAGGCCTCTGCCTTGAACCTGGTGCGACGCGACTACGGATTGCCTGCGCTCGGCTATAACCTGCCGGATCAGTACACCGACGCCGATGTGACGCTCTATGCCGATGTGCCGGAGCTTGTGCCCACCTTCCATCGCCCGTCGCACCATCATTATCTGGGTCCGGTGCTGTGGTCGCCGAAGACGATTCCGCCTTGGTGGAACTCGTTGCCTGTCACGGGGCGCATGGCCTACGTCACACTCGGCACGTCCGGCCGGTCTGACCTCCTGCCGCTGATTCTGGAGGCGCTGGAGCAGCTCGGTATCGGAGCAGTGGTGTCCACGGCAGGAGATGCCATCTCGGCGCGGCTTCCGCCCCGCACCTGGATCGCGCCTTATGTGCCCGGCCAAGCGGCGGCCGCCCGAACGGATCTCGTCATTTGTAACGGCGGCAGCGCCACGGTCTACCAGGCCCTGGCCGCCGGGAAGCCGGTCCTGGGTATTCCCAACAATCTCGATCAGTACTTAATGATGGACTATGTCCGCCGGAGCGGCGCGGGCGATTATCTCAGGGCAGGGGCGACCTCTCGCGCCGCCATGACCGCCATGTGCGGACGCCTGTTGGATCAACCCGCTTGCCGCGAGCAAGCCGGACGGTTACAAAGCGCGATTGATCCGACGCGCACCGCGAGCACATTCGAGCAGCATCTCCAGGGCTTGCTGGGCACTCAGATGACTCCAGCGGCCTCCGTTTCCACGAGCTCGGCGTCGAAGATTTCGGCCTTCGAGGCCGCTCCCGATCATCACCCCTCATCCAGCCAAGCGAGTCGGCGATGACACACACCTCGTACTCCGTCCATGATCCGGTCCCGCCTCAGGATGCCGATCGCATCGAGCAACGGGTCGAAGAGCGTCTGACGGTGCATGCTCGAGCCCTGACCGGCCTGTTTCTGTTGGCGCTGTTTTATACCCTGCATCTCGGGCGCGTGATCTTTCTCCCGATGGCGATTGCGCTGCTGCTGGCGGTGCTCTTCGCTCCACTCCTGCGCCGATTGAAACAGTGGCATATTCCAGAGCCGCTGGGCGCGGCGTTGTTGTTGGGGCTGTTTGTGACGGGCCTGGTCTTCGGCGTCTTGCGGCTGGCCGAACCGGCGACGGAATGGAGCGCGAAACTGCCGGTGGCGTTGCACACGGTCGAATACAACATCCAGGCCTTCAAAAAATCGATGCAGGATGTGACCAAGGCCACCGAGCTCTTGTCCAAGGCCGCCGCCTTGGATGAGGCCAAACGGGTGCAGCAGGTGGAAGTGAAGGGCGATGCGTGGCCCATCAAGGTGTTCAGTCTGACCGGCGACCTCATGATCGGGCTCGCGACCACTGTCATGCTGTTGTACTTTCTTCTCTCCTCGGGCGATCTCTTCCTGCAGAAGTTGGTGAAGGTGTTGCCGCGTTTGCGCGACAAGAAGCGCGCCGTCGAAATTGTGCGGAACATCGAGGAGCAGTTATTCCAGTATCTCTTCACTGTGACGGGTATCAACCTCGCGCTGGGCGCCGCGGTCGGCATCGCCATGCACCTGCTGGATATGCCGAACCCGATCCTGTGGGGCACCATGGCCGCGCTCCTGACCTTCATCCCGTACATCGGGCACGTCTTCGGCATCGTGGTGGTGATGCTGGTGGCCGCCTTGACGTTCGGCGACCTCGGTCAAATGCTCCTCATCGGCGGAGTCTATTGGGCATTGGCCATTGTGGAAGGATCCTTTGCGTCGCCGATGATCCTGGGACGGCGGCTGGAGAGCAACCCCGTCGTTCTCATTCTGGCCGTGATGGTATGGGGATGGATCTGGGGCGTCGGCGGGGCGCTGCTGGCCGTCCCTCTGCTTGTGGCCTTCAAGATCATGTGCGACCACCTCGAGCCCCTGCAGCCCATCGGCGAATTTCTTGGCAAGTAACTCCTCACGCTCAACAGTCATCCCGCGACCTCGCTCCCTTTCCCGCGTCCGCAAAGAAGTGTTGCCAATCTCACGGCGATACTGGCAGGATGCGCGCGCATATGACTCGCCGATGGATCATTGCCCTCGCCCTGGGCCTCTACGCGCTTGCGACTCCTGCCCGGGCTGAACCCCCTCCTCAAAGCGTGCATTGGGGCGCGATCGCCTTTCCCGACCATGACCCGACACTCACGCTGAGCACGGCCGTGTTGGACCGTTTTACCCAGTTCGACGGATCTCGAAGACGCTACAACGATATCAACGAAACCATGGGGTTCAACTTCTTTACCCTCAGCTGGACCAAACCGCTCACCCAGTGGCCGGGGTGGAACCTTAACCTCACAGCCGGCGGCGGGCCCACCGCCGATGGCCCAAGCCGGTTCCTGCAGAATGACGTCGTCCACAAACTGCGCGGTATCGATCCGGTTCCTGTCGGCGAGAAGCGCGACACGAACGATTTTATGCTGAGCGGGAGCATGACGCGGTGGTTCGGGTTGCCGGGGATCAGCGATGTGTTTTTTGTCGGGGCGGGAGGCGCCGGCGGATCGTTGTATTACGAGCCATACGTACAGGCGGGTTTTCGCCGGCTGGCCATCTTAGGATTCATTCCCTGGGTCGGCGACTATCTCCGCGTCTCGGCGCTGGGGCGATACGGCCGCCCGTTTGGCGGCGCCGCCTTTCGCCAGGTGGCGCCGCAATCGTACATCGCCCAGGCTTCGGTCGGCCTGGGCAACTACCACCGCTGGAAGGATTCGACGCCTTTCGAACTTGAACTCGCCGTGACCGTGGACTCCGGCCTGTTCGTGGACCATCGAGGGGACGCCCTGGAGGAACGATTCGTCTCTCTGGCGGTACGTTATTCTGCCTTCACATTCGAGACGTGGAACGATCTCATCAACCAGAAAGACTACGGCCCGACCTTCGGCGCTCGTCTGACGCTCGATCTGTTCTATATGTACGACCGCTGGTTTCACTGAGGGCCGGGCCGGCCTTCCCTCCCTGCACGTCACTTCCCGCACGTGATCTTGAGCGACTCGATATCGTTCGCCATGTCCAGCTTGCCGAGATTGGGCACCCGCTGGCCCGGCGCGAACGCGATCTCCGTTCCCTTGAAGTCCTTGTCTTCGTAGGCGCGCACCGTGGCGTTGGAGCCCACGATCACGCTTTCGATGTCGTTGCTCCAATCCTTCCCCGCCAGATTCTTCAACGTCGCATACTCCTTCGGCCCTTGCAGCACCACATGGGGATCATCGGCGTCGAAGTCGTCGTCTTCGAAGATTTCCATGAAGCAATTCTTGTCCACGACTTGCAGTTCGAGATCCGCCGCATAGGCCGGCAGGGCCGCCAATGCCAGCAGCAGGGCCGCGATTGTGGGTCTGTGATATCGTCGCATTTGTTACACCTTTCAGCTGAGCTTATTTTTGCCTCGGCGCGTTCGGCCTTACTTCAAAATCCCCAGAAACCAGAGCAACACGAGAAGGCTAGCCGGCACGCCCAATAACCAGAGGATGAATCCTTTGCCCATCGGTCCCATGGATGCCTCCCTGTGAGCCAGACTCACGGTATGATGGCTGCCGCCGTCAGCTCACGATTCAAGGCCGCGACCATTTTGAGATGCGCGTTGCGATCGTCCTGAAGGTTCGCCGCAAATAAGTCGGCATGTTTTCGCTGCAGCACCTGCCCGAATTCCCCTTGCTTGGCAGCAGGAATATCGTAGAGCGCAGCCAGCGCACTCACATACTGCCCGCTGCCGGATGCCGCTTCCTGCCGGAGATTTTCATAGGCGACGCCTGCGAACAAATTGATCTTCTGCTCCTTCTTCACCATGCCGTCCGCTGTAAACAGTTCATTGGGACTCGTGCTGGAGAAAAAATTGACAGTGGTATCGACGGTGGCTTTGGTGGTGTTGCACCCTCCGGCCACCAAGCCGGCCGCGAGCACACAGACACCCATGGCCAATTGTTGAGCGGATGATAATGATTTCATACAGGCCTCCTTGTCCTGCCTCGCCGGGGTACTGGCGAGAGCGTCAACGTCGTTCTGTTCTTGTTGTAACCGGACGCTGAAGAAGGAGTATCTAGTTATTACCCTAGGAGGGGGAGGAGAAAGGCCCTAGCGAGATTGCGAGACAGTCACCACTCGTTAAAGATCACGAACACGGCGCCGATCATCATGCCGAATCCGTTGGAGATGGTGAGCAAGTCAATCACGTGCATGGGACCGTCTCTTATGCAACGAGTGGCGACGGAACTGTCCGACTGGGACGCTTGCTCATTCGGTCATGAATACGCGCCGTCCCATAAACGGGCCAGAAACTCCTGCCAGGGAAGGATGTCAATGTCGCCTACGCGACGCGGATGTGTCTCGAGGCTCACGACGACGGCCTGCCGTAGTAGCCGCTCCTCTTGCAGTGCACGGAGCCCTCGGAAATCCCGATCCGAGACATTCGATTTCGCCTTGACCTCAATCGCGGTGCGATCATTCAGGATGAAATCGACCTCAAAATCAGATGTCGATCGCCAATAGGCCAACTCGGGAACCCCGTGATAGTCACAATAGGTTTTCAGCTCATGGTAGATATAGGACTCAAAGGCCTCTCCGAATTCCGGTGAGCCTTCTTGGAGCTGGCGCCGCCGCTGCAAGTGCCGCACGATGCCGATATCGAAAAAATAGAATTTGGCGGTCGTCAGCGGCTTTCGTTTCTCCGTCCTCCTCCACGCCGGCAAATCGTCCCCCAGCAGAGTGTCGCGCAGGATGTGGAAATACTCCTGCACGGTAGATTTCGGCACTTGGGCGTCACTCGCGATCTTGGAGTAGTTGAGCATCTGCCCATTACACAAGGCCGCCACGGTCAAGAAGCGGCTGAATGCAGGCAGATTGCGAACGACCGCCTCGGCGGCAACCTCTTCTTTCAGGTAGGTCCCCACATAGGCCTGAAGATCTTCATAAGGCGAATCGGAGAAATACAGTGAGGGAAGGAGACCGCGATCGAGAGCTGTCACGAGGTTGAACTGCTCACCGAGTTCCTTCAGGCAGAGAGGATGAAGCCGCTTGGTTCGTGCCCGGCCTCCCAGCAGGTTCAGCCCCTTCCGCTTGAGCGCGCGTGCGCTGGAACCAGTCAGCAAGAAGCGGACGTTCCGATCGTCGATCATGACCTGGATCTCATCCAGCAGCAGCGGCAACTTCTGAATTTCGTCCATGATCACCAGCTTGTCCTTGCTGGTCAGCTCTTGACGCAGTCGGTGGGGCGATTGGTTGAATTTGAGAAAGGTGTCGGTCTCGTGGAGGTTGTAGTATTTCGCCTGGGGAAACTGGCGACGGATCATGAACGTCTTCCCCGTTTGCCGCGGGCCGAACAGAAAATGGGATTTCGCAGCGAGAAGCTTTGGTAGGTCAAGTATGCGAGGGATGTCCATATATCGAGATTATGATATTGGACACCAATGATGTCAATTTTCATGATATTTGACATCTAATCAGTCAGATATCATGACCCCCTAAACAACCCACTGTCGCCTAGCGCGAAGCCGCGCCTGTCGAAATCATAAGTTCGCCGAGGTCATAGACCCGCGTGCAGGGTCCGCCGCTCTTCTCTTCCGTTCCACGATAGAGTTTTTGGACAATATCCTTTTCGGCAAACGCTGTTTGGAATCCGGCAGAATCGATCCTCAGTGAAATGGACTTAGGATGGTCGAGACAGTCAGATCCGAGGGTATAGGATGGACGCAAAAAATCCTGTACCTCGCTATTCGTCCAGGGGGTCAGCGCCGCCATGATGGCGCCGATTGGAGTCACAATCACGGCTACGGGACCGAGTAAAAGCATACCGACAATTCCACCAGTTTCTACTGTGAATTTCCCTTCGTCACGTGTGTGCGCTACGTCGCCTGCAATTCTGTCTTTTGTGTCATGATGAGATTCGGTGGCAAACCACTGAATCCGAACCTCCTGCCCGTCTACAAATTGACCCTCTTCGCTGGTCACCTTTCCTTGAACCGAAGATATCCTGTTCCCTCTGCAACATAACAGCCGCTCAGTAGACCGAAAAGTCCCGCAATGAGAATCTGGATGGCTAAGGGCGTTTTCACTCGCTTCCGGAGGAATTGCTTCGGAGGTACCATTACGCTGACGCCGCCAAGTTCGCGGATTGCCCGCCCATGCCTTCACTTTCAATCACAAACTCATCGAAGCAGGCGGCCCGGATCGTCCCCCACTGCACGCGTCCAGCGATCAGCGTCCCTCTCTGTCCCATCTTATGGAGTGGCCCGGGCGGCCCTCCCACTGCGCGCATCGGACGAGCACCGTCTCATCGTGCGCGTTCTGCGAGCAAGGGAGGGCCGCCTGGGTCACTCCATCTCCCATCATTCTTCTCTCCCTCTCCTCCCGGAGGGGCGGGCTGGATCGTCCTTCACTGCGCGCGTCCAACGAGGGCCTTCTGAGGCCGCGCGTTGCGCGAGCAAGAAGGATGGCCAGTCCACCCGTTCACACTCCCGCTTCCCTCAACACCTGTCCCGTATACGACCGCTTCACCTTGGCAATCTCCTTCGGCGGGCCTTCCGCGACGATTTCGCCTCCGCGATCGCCGCCCTCAGGCCCCAGGTCGATGACCCAATCGGCATTGCGGATCATATCCAGATTATGTTCGATGACGAGGACCGTGTTGCCGGCCTCGACCAGACGATCAAGCACGTCCAGCAACCGTTGAATGTCGGCGAAATGGAGGCCGGTGGTCGGTTCATCCAGAATATACATGGTGCGTCCGGTGGGCCGTTTGGAGAGTTCACGCGACAGCTTCACGCGCTGCGCCTCGCCGCCCGACAAGGTGGTAGCCGATTGCCCCAGCTTGACGTAGTGCAATCCCACATCATGGAGCGTCTGCAGCTTGGCCTTGATGAAGGGAATGTTCTCAAAAAATTCCAAGGCGTCATCGACCGTCATGTTGAGGATATCCGCAATGCTCCGCCCTTTGTATTGGATCTCCAGGGTCTCCCGGTTGTAGCGCTGCCCCTTGCAGACTTCGCAGGTGACATAGACGTCGGGCAGGAAATGCATTTCGATTTTGATCAGCCCATCACCCTGGCAGGCTTCACAGCGACCGCCTTTGACGTTGAAGCTGTAGCGGCCCGGCTTGTAGCCTCGCACGCGCGATTCCGGCAGATTGGAAAACAGATCACGGATGAAGGTGAAGAGCCCGGTATAGGTGGCGGGATTCGAGCGGGGCGTGCGCCCGATCGGCGATTGATCGATATCGATGATTTTATCCAGCGCCTCCACGCCCTTGATGTCTTTGCAGCCGTCGATCTTCGGTTTCTTGTGATAGAGCAGCTGGGAGAGCGAATGGAAGAGCACTTCCAGCACGAGGGTGCTTTTCCCCGATCCCGAGACACCCGTCACGCAGGTCAACAGGCCGAGCGGCACATTGACCGTGAGCTGTTTCAGATTATGTTTCTTCGCTCCGACGACCGTGAGGAAGCCTTTCGGTGTGCGACGGCGATGCGGAAGGGACACCATCTGCTCGCCGCGCAGATACAGGCCGGTCAACGAATCGGGATTCGCCATGACCTGTTTCGGAGTGCCCTGGGCGATGATTCGTCCCCCATGTGTGCCCGCGCCGGGGCCCAAGTCGAGAATGTAGTCGGCCGCCGCCATCGTTTCCGCATCGTGCTCAACGACGATCACCGTATTGCCGAGGTCCCGAAGCCGGAGTAACGTCTGCAGAAGCCGCCGGTTGTCCCGCTGATGGAGCCCGATCGAGGGTTCGTCCAAGATGTACAACACGCCGACGAGTCCGGACCCGATCTGCGTGGCCAATCGTATCCGTTGCCCTTCCCCGCCCGAGAGCGTCGCCGCCGCCCGGTCCAGCGTCAGGTAATCCAATCCGACATTGATGAGAAATCCCAACCGCTCGCGGATTTCTTTCAGGATACGGTGGGCGATGACGAGTTCCCGTTCGGTGAATTTGAGCGATGCGAAGAGATCCGCTGCCGCCCTGACCGACAAGGCGGTCACCTCGGCAATCGACTTCCTGGCGATCTTCACGGCCAGGCTTTCCGGCTTGAGACGCGCGCCGTCGCAGGTCTCGCATCGCTCCAGCAGCGTCAAATCTTCTTCTTCCGAGGCGCCGGGCGTCATGGCATAGCCGATCCCGTCGCAGGCCGGGCAGGCGCCATGCGGGCTATTAAAAGAAAAGATTCTCGGGGTGATTTCCGGATAACTCACACCACATTTGATACAGGCCAGTTTGTCGCTATAGAGATGGAGCTTGCCGGTCTCCGAAAGGACCCCGACCAAACCGCCGGCCAGCTTGACCGATGTTTCCACGGAATCCGCAATCCGGCGCATCAACGCGTCACCCGGCTTCATGACCAGCCGATCGACCACGATTTCGATGTTGTGCTTCTTCTGTTTGTCGAGGGTGATGTCGTCGCCCAGATCGACCATCTCGCCGTTGATGCGCGCACGCACGTAGCCGGCCTTGCGCATCTCCAGCAATTCTTTGCGGTATTCCCCTTTCCGCCCGCGGACAATAGGAGACAGGATCTGGAACTTCGAGCCTTCCGGCAGTTCGCAGATGGCATCCACCATCTGCTGCACGGTCTGGGCGGTAATCTCCTGCCCGCATTGGAAACAGAACGGATGCCCGACGCGGGCATAGAGCAGCCGCAGATAGTCGTAGATTTCAGTGACCGTGCCGACGGTGGATCGGGGATTGTGGCTGGTGCTTTTCTGCTCGATCGAGATCGCCGGCGACAACCCTTCGATGGAGTCCACGTCGGGCTTCCCCATCTGTTCCAGGAATTGCCGGGCATAGGCGGACAACGACTCGACATACCGCCGCTGCCCCTCCGCATAGATCGTGTCGAAGGCCAGCGAAGACTTTCCCGACCCGCTGAGGCCCGTCATGACGACCAGCTTGTCCCGCGGGATCTCGACGTCGAGATTCTTCAGATTATGTTCACGCGCGCCCTTGACGATGATGGAATGGCTCATACGCGCGGGATTATACCATGGCGTTCCGCGAGTCTTGGCACCCGGCTGCCGAAACTCTGACATCGACTCCGGCGCGAACGTCAAAATATCGACGCGGCGTTTCACTAGGGCGGGAAGAAATTTGAGTTTTTCAGAAAAGTGCCGATAGAGACCTGCGGGCCTCTTCATCCCGTTCCACAACCACCTGCGACGTTCGACCGCCATGCATGACGCCCTGAGCCTCTTTAAGCGGAACATCAATCAATTGTTCGGGATCACCGTCGATATCCTCACCCTCGGCCGCTCGCTCCAGCAGCTCTCGCTGTCCATGCAGATCCTCGCGAATAACGGGGTTGTGCAAGCGGCGAAAATTCCCGGCGGAAAAGGCCGGCCCATGCTGGCGCTGGTTGAGATCCTCAACAACACCCCCAAGGAAATCCGGCCGGAAGTCGAAGCCCTGGAGCACCTCTGTTCCGGGCTGGCGAAGGTCACCGCCAGTAGTTCGAATATTGTTTGGCGTTATCACCAGTTGATTGCGAGCCTCCTGACCGCGATGAGGCAGAGTGAGTCGTTTGCCAAGTCCGACGGCTTCGACACAATTTCCCATCTTCGCTTCACGACGGCCGCGGATGTCACTGAATTAACGCACCATCCGGCGTTCACCGCGGGGGGAGCTCTCGAGCGGGAGAATCGTCTCTATCTCGTGAATCACTGCCAGGCCAATCTCACCGAACTGCAAAATCGCCTGAAGGATGCGCTGCGCTGCCTAGGTGATACCCAGCAGGCGCTGAACGGGTTGAAGATGATCGGCCTCACCGCGCGGTATATGGCCTTTTGCATTTCTTCCGAGGCGGCCGGCCTGGCCGAAGCGGAAGCCAACTTCAAAAACCTGGCCGCCGAAATCAGCCGGGTCGTCGATGACCTCGATCACAAAACACGTGCCATGAAAGAGGCCATCGAGCATGGACAAGAGCTGCTTGGACTGCTGCTGAAAGGGCATACCTATGCAAAGTAAGGTGTTGTTCAGTAAAGACGAGCATCAGTGGGTTGTTATCGGCCGTGATCCCGAAAAGGACGATCATGTCATCGATACCAATGAGTATGTGATCATCCACCGCGGCCAGGCCATGCTACTGGACCCGGGAGGCATTCAAATTTTCCCTCAAGTCTTGGCAGAACTGGCGAAATACGTGCGCATGCAAGACATTAAAGTGATCTTTGCCAGCCACCAGGACCCGGACATCTGCTCGTCGCTCGCCATGTGGCTCGACCTGAACCCGGCGATCAAGACCTATTGCTCCTGGCTCTGGACCGGCTTCGTCAGCCATTTCAGCACCGGCGCCATTATTACCTTACATGCGATTCCCGACGACGGCATGCGCATCAAGATCGGCGAGACAGGTCCTGAAGTGGAAGCCATTCCCGCCCATTATTGCCATTCTTCCGGCAACTTCTCCCTGTATGACCCGACGGCGGGCATTCTGTTTTCGGGAGACGTCGGAGCCGCCCTCGTTCCCGACCACCACGCCAACCTGATGGTCACCGACTTCGAGCAGCACATCCAGTACATGCGAGGGTTTCATCTCCGCTGGATGCCCTCGACCACGGCGCTTCGCGCGTGGGTGCAGCGCGTGCGCGCCATCAAGCCCAAAATGATCTGCCCGCAACATGGATCGATCTTCGAAGGAGAAATGGTCGGGAAACTGCTCGACTGGCTGGAGACTCTCGAAGTCGGTCAATGGAAAGGGGCTGACGCGAACGCAGAAACCCGCGCTGCGGCCTAAGCCGTCACACCTGCGACCCGATCAGTTTGGCCACAACCGCCCGGCCAGCCCGCGACCTTGACAACAGGCAAAAGCGGGTGCTACCACCCTCGCATGGTGCGGGCAGAACAATCTCCCATAACCGAGCCGTCTGAAGGCGCGGCACGATCCGTCTCGACCTGGTCCGGCCAGGCTCGCGAACAGGCCGTCCAGCGCATGTTCACGGCCATCGCGGGCGTCTACGACCTGAACAACACGCTGCTCAGTTTCGGTCTCCATCACCATTGGAAACGGCTCACCGCGTCCTACGTGCCCACCGTACCAAACGGGCGCGCGCTCGACATCGGCGCCGGCACGGCGGACCTCGCGCTCCTGATCGAACCCAAGATGGGCGAACGGGGCCATGTGGTCGCCTCCGACTTGAACCATGCAATGTTGGCGGAAGGATTGCGGAAAGTCACCGGCCGCGGACTGCTCGACCGGATTACCTGCCTGCAGGCCAATGCCGAGCAGCTCGGGTTTCCCGATGACACCTTTCATGCCGTGACGACCGGATTCTGCATGCGGAATGTGGGCAATCTCACTCAGGCGTTCACGGAAATCCGGCGGGTGTTGCAGCCGGGCGGCCGTTTTGTCTGCCTGGAATTTTCCCGGCCGGCCTACGGCTGGCTGCGCGCCCTCTATGATTGGTATTCGTTTCGCCTGCTTCCCTGGATCGGCACCAAGGTGGCGCGTGATCGCACCGGTGTCTACGAATATCTCCCGGCTTCGATCAGGACCTTTCCCGATCAAGAACGATTGGCCACGCTGTTGCGGGAAGCAGGGTTCCGGCAAGTGGAGTACCGCAACCTCAGCGGAGGCATCGTCGCCATCCACGTGGCCACGAAATAGAAGGAGCCGATGGCTAATGGCGTATAGCGTATGGTTCAGAGTAACCCACGATTTAATGCCATCGGCTATTTGCCATACGCTATAAGCTCTTGGCCCCATGAATTCCATTCTTTACATCTTCCTGCCCTGCAAAAAGGTCTACCCGATCGGCGTGACCTACCTGGCGGATTTCATTCATCGCCGCAAACCGGAGGTGCGGCAGCGCATTCTCGATCTGTCGCTGTTTGCCGAGTCCCAACGCACACAAGCCATCCGTGATGCCGCCCTCGACTTCAAGCCGGACCTAGTGTGTTTTTCCTGGCGGGACATTCAGATTTTCTCTCCCCACGAGGGTGACGCGTCGCTGGAGCACGCGTTCAATTTTTATTTTGCCAGCAACCCGATCAAGCGTGTGGCTGCGTCATTTGCCGGGCTAAAGCAGCTCTATCGCTATTACAGCCACATCCGCGCGAATCTGTCCTATCCCTGGCTGATCCGGAAGGAATTCCCGAAGAGCCAGATCATGATCGGCGGGGGAGCGTTCACGGCCTTTGCCGATCAACTGATCGAAAAACTTCCGGAAGGCACGATCGGCATCCTGGGTGAGGGCGAAGATGCCATTCTCAAGGTGGTCAACGGCGAATCGCTGGAAAATGAACGCTATATCATTCGAGAAGGGAAACAGACTCGCAAGGGCAAACAAGGCTCGCCGGCTCTCTTGGATGCGCTGACCGTCGATCTGCCTTATCTCACCTCCATTTTCCCCCAGCATGCCTCCTATATGGATGAATCGATCGGCGTGCAAACGAAACGTGGCTGCCCCTATGACTGCGCGTTCTGCCTGTATCCCTACATTGAAGGCAAACGGGTACGGTATCGCCCGCCGGAAATGGTCGTGAAGGACATTTCGCAGCACTATCATCAATGGGGGGCCCGCCGCTTCTGGTTCACCGATGCCCAATTTATTACCGGGAAGGAAGCCTATCCTCAGTGCACGGAAATTCTTGAACGAATTCTGAGCGAGAAACTCGAGATTGAGTGGTCGGGGTACATCCGTACTTCGTTGATCACGCCGGAGCTCGCCAAGCTGATGGTGCGGTCCGGTGTCGGAGATTTGGAGGTCGCCATCACTTCCGGCTCTCAGGACGTGCTGAACAATCTCCATATGGGCTTCAAACTCGAACGTCTCTACGATGGATGCCGGTACCTCGCCGAAGCCGGCTTCAAAGGCAAGGTCATCCTGAATTATTCATTGAACTCCCCGAAGGAGACGGAAGAGAGTCTGCTCCAAAGTGTGGAATCCTATAAGAAGGTCGCGTCGATTTTAGGCGAAGAGCGGGTGTTCCCCCTGATGTTCTTCCTCGGAATCCAGCCCAACACCGACCTGGAACAGCGGCTGCTGGAAGAGGGGTACCTCTCGGCCGGGTACAACCCCCTGATGCTCACGCCGACCAGCATTCGGAAGCTGCTCTATAATCCGGCACCCCTCAACAAACTCATTGCCAAGGCCTGCCTCACCGCCTGGGAGCAGAAAGTAGGCAGCCGCGATCCTCGCGCATGGACCGGCTCCCTTTCTCAAACGACTGCCTCCGGGACCAAGCCAGAACAGGCCCATTACGCCGATGCGAATCTCATTCGCGGGATTCAGAACAACTCGGGACGTGAAGCCCTGTTGACGCTGGAAGAGATTCTTCGATCGCGCCGCCCTCCTCAACCGGCAGCCGCGACGACGGAAAAGACGGCTGTGAGTCCAATGAGTTAGCCACTATCCACAAGCCCGTTGCGCCCTGCCGGTTTGCTTGCAATCCCCGAGAACACGGTGCTATCATGCCGCTTCTTTTGGGGTAAATTTCCATTCAACCGTTTGAATTCTTGGCGGTTCTCTGATCTCCATCCCCCTATAGAGTGTTTGCCTAGGAGGCGTTTCGATGTACAAGACGATCTATATCCCGGTCGATAATTCCGACCATTCCAATACAGCCGTTGATGTCGGAGTTGAGCTGGCGAAAACCTATGGCTCAAAGATCGTGGGTAGCCACGTCTACGCGGCCAAGATGCACGATAAGCGATTTAAGCAGATGGAGGCGGGCCTTCCGGAGGAATACCACGACGAGAAAGAACTCGACCGGCAGCGCCAGATCCATGACTCGCTCATCACCCGCGGACTGCAGATCATCACCGATTCGTACCTCGATTACGTCGACAAGAAATGTAATGAAGCCAATCTGCCGGTCGAGCGTCGCTCACTGGAAGGACGCAACTGGAAAGTGTTGGCGGAGGATATCAATACCAACGCCTACGACCTCGTGATCATGGGCGCTTTGGGAGTCGGAGCCGTCAAAGACAGCGTCATCGGCAGCAACACCGAACGGGTCCTGCGGCGTGTGCGCAATTCCGACATGCTCATCATTAAGCAGCCCACTCCTGCCGGGACGGGGAAAATCGTCGTGGCCGTGGACGGCAGCCCTTACTCATTCGGCGGACTCATGACGGGGTTGGCGCTCGGCAAGGCCTTCAATGTGCCGGTCGAGGTCATTTCCGCCTTCGATCCCTACTTCCATTATGCGGCGTTTCACAGCATCTCCGGCGTCCTCAATGAAGAGGCCGGGAAAGTCTTCCGCTTCAAAGAGCAGGAAAAGTTGCATGAGGAAGTGATCGACAGCGGATTGGCCAAGATCTACCAATCACACCTCGATATTTCACGCGAAATCGCCCAAGCCGAACAGACCGACGTCAAAACGACGCTCTTGGACGGCAAAGCGTTTGAAAAAATTATTCAGTATGTGCGGAAAGAAAATCCCTGGCTCCTCATCGTGGGCCGCATCGGCGTCCACAGCGACGAGGATATGGACATCGGCAGCAATACGGAAAATCTGCTCCGTTCCGCTTCGTGCAATATCCTGGTTTCCAACCGCAAATATGTTCCACCGATCGACACGCAGGCGGAGTACACAATTGCCTGGACGGAAGAAGCCTTGCGCCGGATGGAACGTATTCCGGTGTTTGCCCGCGGAGTGGCCAAAACCGCCATTCACCGGTACGCCATTGAGAAAGGTCACACGATCATCAGCAATACGGTCGTGGATTCCGCCGTCGGGCATATCCTTCCAAAGGGCGCCATGGACGCCATGCGAGCCTTGGGCGGAAACCTGGATGCGGCCGGTATTGACCGCGACAAGATGCAAGCCGACGATTCGGTTGCGCAGGATCTGATGGGCTCCACGTTGAGCGGCATGATGACTCAAGTCGTGGAAGAAAAGCCGGCGCATAGCCCTGGAACACAGGCCTATCTGGACCGCATGAGCCAGAACTACTTCGTCTGTGACGGCTGCGGGTATGTCGGCAAGGGTGATACCCCCGTAAAATGCCCCGTGTGCAGCGCCGAAGGAGATCGATTCAAGCAAGTCGACAAGTCGATCTTCGAAGCGGCGGCCAAAGCGGAGGGCGGCCTCGAGACCGACGTGGCCTACGACGATATCCCGATGCAGTGGACGAAAGATGCCAAGGAAGCCATTCGGGCGGTGCCGGCCGGCTTCCAACGCCGCCGGGCCAAAGCCAAAATCGAAAAGAGCGCCCGCAAACTCGGCATGACGACGATCACCCTCGAATACGCCAACCCCATGATTCAAGAAGCGGCCTCCGAGGATTACACGCCGATTTTTGCGAACAAGGGGACGGGAACGGCAGCCCCACCTTCCGCCGATCTGCCGATTGCCAACGGAACCCAAACCAGTGCGGCGAACGGCACTGCCACTGAGCAGGTTCAGGCGGCTCAAGAACCGTCCTCGCCTTACACCTGGACCCCTGACGCACAAGGCCGGCTGGATCGCGCGCCAGAAGGTTTCATGCGCGAATGTACCAAGGCGTTGATCGAAAAACATGCCGACAAGATCGGCACGACGGTCATCACCTTGGAAGTGGCGACTGAGGGGATTGAACAAGCGAAAGGCTACATGGCCGATGCAATGAAGACCGGGAACTTAAAGGACATGATTGCCAATCTGACGGGCTCCAAGACCGGGGCGAACCGGTGATGGGAAAATCATTGCCGGTCCTCAATTTCCCGTTTCTTGGAGACAAGCTGGAGTCTCTCCAGCAGCAGATCTCGAAGTTCATGTCCCCCACCTCGCCGGCCGCAGCGCCGAATGATGGCCGGACGGTCGATGACTTCAAGCCCTATCTCGTCGCCCTGAACCTCACCAAGCGTTGCAATCTCAAGTGCGATCATTGTTATCTGGACGCCACGACGAAAGCCGGCGGCGGATCTGATGAACTCAGCACGGAGGAATGCTTCCGCCTCATCGATCAGATTGCCGAGGTCAATAAAGGGTGCCTGCTCGTCATTACCGGCGGCGAACCGCTCGTGCGCCCGGACATTCTCGACATTGCCCGCCATGCGGTCGGACTCGGCTTCATCGTCGTGTTCGGCACGAACGGCATGTTGATCAACGATCGGATGGCAAAGACGCTGGTCGAGATCGGAGTGATGGGCGTCGGCATCAGTATTGATTCACTCGATCCCGCTAAACACGATCACTTTCGCGGAGTGCCTGGTGCATTCGCCAGCGCGCTGGCCGGTATTGAGGCCTGTAAACGCAACGGCCTTCAGTTCCAAGTGCATTTCAGCGCCCAGCCCATGAACTATCAGGAGTTACCGGCCGTAGTAGAATGGGCACATACCCTGGGGGCACGGGTGCTCAACGTCTTTTTCATGGTCTGTACCGGGCGTGGAGAAGAGCTCACCGACATCACACCTCAGCAGTATGAGGAAGTGTTGGGATATTTGGTGGATTGTCAGGACCGATACAAAGACATGCTGGTCCGAGCGCGTTGCGCCCCGCACTTCAAGCGGCTGGCCTACGAAAAGGATCCGAATTCCCCGCTCACAAAAGCGACCGGCTATATGGGCGGCGGGTGCCTTGCGGGAACCAACTATGCGCGCGTCACGCCGAACGGTGAGCTGACGCCTTGTCCCTACATGCCGCTGTCGGCCGGCAACGTGCGCGAGACGAGTTTTGCTGATTTGTGGGACCGGTCGGATGTGTTTAACTCCTTCCGCTACCCTCAGCTCAAAGGCAAATGCGGTGACTGCGAGTATACCGATATCTGCGGCGGCTGCCGGGCCCGGCCCTATGTGGATCATGGAGACTGGCTGGACGAGGATCAATGGTGCCTCTACACGCCCAAGGGCGGCGAGAAAATCAAAGTCGCATTCAACACTCCCGAAGAAAGCGCAGTGGCATGGGATGAAGCCTCGGAGCTCCGGTTGAGCCGGATTCCGTATTTCCTCCGTGCCATGGTCAAGAAAGGCGTCGAACGCCATGCCCGTGAAAACGGCATTACGCTCGTGACCATCGAATTGATGGAAGAGCTGCGAAAGAAGCGTTTCGGGAACGATGCGCCGGTCTTCAAATTCTAAAACCACGTATCTCGTCGCTCGTGAAGCGTCTCTCGCCAGAGCGAAAGATCTGGACCAATGTGTAATTTGAGCGCTTCACACTTCACGCTTCACGAGTAACGAGCACAATGGATTCCGTACAAAGCATCTTTCTAGACTTGAACCAGCTGATTCCGATCGTCAATCACTGGTTCCATCTCCTGTCCGCGGTCATCTGGATCGGCGGGCTTGCCTTCATCGTGATGGCCGTCAAACCGGGGCTCCGGGAATCCGCCTTGCCCAAAGAATATGTTCGCCCGATCACGGACGCTTTTTACAAGCATTACAAGCGGGTGGCGGGCATCTTGCTCGTCGTCCTGCTCTTCACCGGCGGCATCAATCTTCACTACGTCAACCAGATCTTCGTCTCCCAGACCGGCCAGGGCATGCAGAACCACCCTAAGTACCTGTGGATTTTCTGCATCAAGCTGATTCTGGTGCTGTGCCTCCTCACGCTGTTTCTCTATACGGTCATCTTCAAATCGGATCAGGACGAGGAAGAAGAAGGCGAACACTACGAGTCGATTCCCTTCCAACGGGCCGCGCTCTGGATGGGCTTCTTCATCATCCTGTGCGCCGCGGCCATGAAGCATCTCCACCAATAGGCACCCGCACTAACGGCACTCCCCCGCTCCCGACACCGCCCCTCGACCATCGGATTTCCTACCAAGCCGCCGGATCCGGCGACATGCCTTTGGTCTACCTATTCAAAATCTATTGGCATTCGGAGTTCGATCCAGGTACCCTGCGTCCGCGCATATGGCACGTGAGTTGCTTTGTGTAGATTGGTTATTGGTACGTACTGGAGCGCGCTAGGAATCGCTCCACCAGCGTCGCCCTGGCTCACACAAGCAAGTGCCCCTTCGGGAAACTTGCGGGCCGGATCGACCATACATAACCTGACTCATTACTCTCGTCCTTCATGAGGAGATGAACCATGCGCATCCGCCTCCACCGCTCGCTGGTCCTGACCGCTCTGCTGCTGGCATTATCTCCCCTGCATTGCCGGGCAATCGATCCTGGCTCTCCCTCGCAGGTTGGTCGGTCGATCAATCAGGCATTGTCTGACCAGGAACTGCAGCAGTGGTACCATTTGTCGGCCGGAACCCAGCTGATTCCCTATGATTGGCTGGTGGCGTTGCTTGATGACTCGCTCACCAAGACGTTCACGGTGACCGGTCTCGTGGAAGATCGCAACCATCCAGACAAACTCCCGGTCGGCTTTGCCAAAACCAACGGGCCGGAGGGAACGGTGCCCCAGGTCGGCTTCACCTGTTCGTTTTGTCACACGACTCAGTTCACTTACAAAGACCAATCGATCAGAATCGAGGGCGGGCCTTCGTTACAGAACAATTCGACCTTGGTCAAAGCCCTGATCCAACGGCTGGGAGCGCTCACGCCTTCCGACATGCCTGCATTCCTCAAGAGCCTGAAAGAATTGAGCCCGCCTGAGCCGTTTAAGACCTTTGCCACCCGCGTCCTGACCAGCCGCGGGGAAGCCATGACTGCCTATACCCTTACGGCGCTGGCGCAAGACGTGCGAAAGCTCACCTACGGGCTGGTTTTGCGCAGCGGGAGAGACATTTCTCCGGAGCTGTGGGGTCCGGGCCGATTCGATGCGCTCGGTCGCGGTGGCAACATGGTTTTTTCCCAGCTCAATCCGGACAATCTCAGACCGGCCAACGCCCCCGTCAGCATTCCTCCCTTGTGGGGCGTGTGGGAATATGACTGGGTTCAGTGGGCGGGGTCGATCCAGCATCCTCTGGCAAGAAATATCGGGCAGGTGATCGGCGTCAATGCCGGACTCTTCGATTGGGCTCAGCGCGGCGGCGCCCTTCCATCGGACAAGCGCACCCTGTTTCACTCCTCCGTCGATGGCAAGTCCCTCACGATCCTTGAAAACCTGGCGCGCCGCCTGCCTCCGCCGCAATGGCCGTCGGCCTTCCCGGCGATCAAACGGGAATTAGCTGCCCGCGGCAAAGACCTGTACCACGGCAATACAGCCAAGGGAATTCCGAACCTCTGTGCCCACTGCCATCTCCCCGCAAAGCTCCCGGCCTCATCCGGCGGTGGACCCAGCCTGCAAATTACGATGGTGCCGCTCCAGGAAATCGGCACCGACTCCCTCTATCTGGAGAATTTTTCCCAACGCACTGTGGATATGAGTCGCTTAGGGCGCGGGCGGGTCTCCGCGCGGGAAGCGTCGGAATACCTCACGAGCGAATTGATGTCCATGACGGATGCTGCGACTGACCCTTCCTATCGGGACCGGCCCAATGTCTGGCGAGATAAGGCCCAATACATCGCTCGCCCGCATCTGGCCATATGGGCCACCCCTCCCTTCCTTCACAATGGCTCGATCCCGACCCTCTACGAATTGCTCTCCCCAGCAAGAGAGCGCCGCACCTGCTTCGTGCTCGATCCGAACATGGAGTTCGACACCGAAAAAGTGGGCGTGCTGACAGGAGACTGTCCCCCGCCCCAATCGCCGAGTCCTCCCCCCCGGCTCGATTTCAAGACCGCCTGGCCCGGCAATAGCAATCGGGGGCATGAGTTCACCGATACGCCGGATTGCGACAGCACGAAGAGTAACGGGGTATTGGGTTGTGAGTTGCCGGTCGATGACCGCCTGGCCATCATCGAATACCTCAAAACCTGCGATCTGGACCAGATGATTCTGCCGAACGCACCGGTCTGCCGGAATCTTGAGTAGCAGACAGGCGCGAACCGGCCGCTGCCGCTCGCGCAGGACGTCGATGCATCGAACGAGGCGCGCCGACGCATGACCGACCTTCTCTCCAGCGAGCACTCCATTCTCGAGCGCCCGTTCATGGAGTTTCGTCCGTTCGGCCTCAACGACCAGGGCGAAAAGATCTCCGACATCAGCGGGGTCGTCGTGCAATCCAATGTGGATTACCTGTGCGACTATCTCACGCGCACCGCCGGCTCCACCAAAGCGGCGGACGCACTGGAGGAACTCTGCCGCCTTCTGAATACCCGGCTCCCCGACCGCACCTATCATGTCACGCCCGACTTTCTTCGCAATATCTGGAACAGCTACTCCTACGAATTCGTCTGCTATTTGAGAGAATTCTGCGAACAGTTGTCAGGAGATCCGCAGTTTCACGTCAACGTGGGAACCGACCGGAAAGTTCCGCCGCTCATCCAGATCCTCTGCCGCCCGTTTTCGACCCCCCAACTCTATAAAATGTGGCCGTACTTCGGCAGGAAGTATGTCCGCGATGTGCTGGAATTCGAGGTCGGCCGAGTCACCAGACGCTCCGCCGTGCTTCGCATGACATTTACGGAACGGGCCCTCGTCCAGTTCGGCCCGTACCGGAAGCGCTGTGTCGACGTGATCTGCCTCTCCTGCAAGAGCAGCATTGCGCGCGTGCAAACGCAACTGCACGGGACACCGGCCGCCACGGTCAAGGATCTCTCCTGTACGGCCAAGGGCGATCCTTATTGTGAATGGGAGTTTACTTGGACGCCTCAAGTGCGGAGTTCCATCCCCCTGGCGATGTGCGCGCTGGTCGCCGGCGGCACCTTCACCTATCTGCATCTGCGCTGGCCCCACGTGCCCACGTTCGAAGCGCTGGGACTGGCGGCCGTGCCCGCCTCGCTGCTCTGGTGGATGATGACCAGCCACATGCGGCAGGCCACCAAACCCCTGCAGCGCCTGATCAAGGATCAGGAACAGGTCGTCGATGCCAGGCATGAAGAACTCCGCGAGGCCTACCTCGAACAGCAGAGTACGGCCGTCACGTTACGCCGGAAGGTGAACGACCTCACGACGCTTCATCGCGCAGGATTGCTGTTCAGCTCGACATTCGACCGGGATGAACTGCTGACCAATGTTCTGGACACCATCGTCCGCGACTTACACTACGATCGCGCCATGATCACGCAATTCGATCGGACCAGACAGATCGCGCACGACTTTCGCGTGCGCGGGATGCCGCCGGAAGTGGCGGAGTTTTTGCGCACGCAGGAAGTGCCCGTCACCGACCCGGAGACTGTGGAGGGCGCCGTGTTGTTGCGCGGCGAACCGGTGCTCACGAATAACGTGCACGAGATCTGGGATCGGTTGCACCCGTTCGACCAGAAATTGATCGCGATGGTCAATGTGAAATCCTTTATTACCGTTCCGCTTAAGACGCACGACGCCGTGATCGGCTCCCTTTCGGTCGACCGCACGCACAGCCAAGCGTTGACGCAGGATGACCTCGACATGCTGATGACCTTGGCGAGCCAGGTGGCTATTGCACTCGACAACGCCCAAGCCTACCGGGAAATCGAGGCGCTGAACGCCGGCTTGGAGGCGCGCGTTCGGGAACGGACCGCCGAATTGGAGGCGGCCAATAGCCAGCTCAAACAAATGGACCGGCTCAAGTCGAAATTTCTCGCCCATGTCTCGCACGAGTTGCGGACCCCTCTGACAAGCATCGTCGGATTTGCGGACAACATGCTGGAGGGGCTGGTCGGCTCACTCAACATGAAGCAGGAGCAATATCTCGCCCGCATCAAGGCCAACGGGACCAGACTCGCGCGTATGATCACCGATTTGCTCGACCTCTCCCGGGTCGAAGCCGGCAAGCTCGTGCTGTCCTTCGAGCACGTGGCGCTTCAAACTGTGGTCAGCGACGTCATCGAACAACTCCTGCCCCTGGCCATCGCCCAACACTTGCAGATTGAACTCCGGAGCCCTGACCCCGCATTGCTGGTCTGGGCCGACCCGGATCGCGTGAGTCAAATTTTGACGAATCTGCTCGATAATGCTATCAAGTACACCCCGGAGGGGGGACACATCACCGTAGACCTGTCGATCGGTGAGCATGATATGGCCCGCGTCGTCGTCCGTGACACGGGTCAAGGCATCCCCGCCGACGCCCTCCCCAAGCTCTTCGATCCGTTCTTCCGCGTGCACCACCAGGAGCGGAGCCAGACGAAGGGATTAGGCCTCGGACTGGCCATTGTGAAAGATTTGGTCGATCTGCACGGCGGGACCATCATGGTGCACAGCACGGTGGATGCAGGCACGGAGTTTACGTTCACCCTGCCGCTCCATTCGCCGATGCCGCAGCCCCCCGCTCAGCTTGCTGCCGCCCGACGGAGATTGCTGGTGGTCGATGACGACGCAGACATTTGCGATCTGCTGCGTGATCGGCTGGAGTCGGAAGGATTCCATGTCGACACCGCGGCAGACGGCCGGACGGCCTTACGTATCCTCGCGGAGAGGCCGATCGATGGAGTGCTGCTGGACATCGCGCTGCCGGAGGCGGATGGATTTGAAGTCCTGCGTCAATTGCGTCCTCAACATCCCTCATTACCGGTCGTGATGATGACGGCGGTCGAGGCGTTGGACCGCGCCATGGCGGCGGTTGAAGCCGGCGCGCAAGGCTATCTCCTCAAACCATTCGACGCCGCCCGTTTGCGACACACCATCGATCACTGGTTCCTCGAGGGCTCCGGCACAACGGATCCGCCAATAGGACAATAACGCTATGCTGTGCTCCCGGAGATCTCGCCTCACCCTGCTGCTGTCCCTCAGCCTACTGCTCTGCGTCATCTTCTCCATCGCCCCCTCCGCACAGGCGCAGACGCCACGCCTCCAAGGACAATCGGCTTCCGCCGCCGCCATGGGCAACGCTTTCGTCGCCCAGGCGGATGATCCCTCCGCGCTGCATTACAACCCGGCGGGCATGACCCAGCTGCACGGATTTCAAACCCTGTTCGGAACGTCGCTGATCGGCGGCACCACGCAATTCACCAGCCCTACAGGCGCCCAGGCGATCGGAGATCGCAACGGGAGCCTGGCCTGGCCACCGCCCGGTCACGTCTATCTGGTCGCCAACCTCAAAGACCTCGGCTTCTCGGCGCTGGGAGATTTCAGCGCCGGCATTGGCTTCAACAATCCGTTCGGCTCCCTGTCACGCTATCCCAACGACGGCCCGTTTCGTAGCGCGCTCACGTTCACCACCTTGCCCCTACTCGATATCAAACCCACCCTGGCCTATAAGCTCAACGACCAACTGTCGTTCGGCCTCGGCGCAGACATCTACACCTTCTCAGGCCTCTTCGGTGAGGGGCACCTTGAGCAGAAATCGGTGTGGCCCGGCGGGTTGGGCATACCCGGCGGCTCGCTCGTGGAAATTAATGGGAGCGACACGACCGCCGGCTTCAACGTCAGCTTCCTCTACACGCCCTACCGGAACAGCGACGGCAAGCCGCTCGTGAACATCGGCATGGTCTATCGCAGCCAGGCCACGCTGCATCTCACAGGAAATCTCCTCGCCAACGGCAACCTGGTCGCCGGCACAGCGGCGACTTTTGTGATACCTCAGGTATTCTCCGGAGGCATCGCGGTCTGGCCGGTTCGTACCCAGGATCGCGAATGGAAGCTGGAGTTCGATGTGGATTATGTCGGCTGGAAGTCCAATCGAACCCTCGACATTCGCTTGACCAACGGCGCGCTGTTGCCCTTCCCCCAAAATTGGCAAAGCGGCTATACCGCCATGATCGGGACCGAATATCGCTGGCTTCAGCTGCCCTCGTTGCCGGACTGGGACATCGCTCTGCGTGCCGGGTATATGAACCAGCAGACTCAAATACCGGATCGCACCTTTAACCCCGGCGTTCCCTCGGCCAACTCGCACATTCCTTCAGTCGGCATCGGGTTGGCCTGCCACCCCAACGGGTCGTTCCTCGGGCTGATACGCTGCGGCGACTTGGGAATCGGCCCGCTCAAACCAAAACTGTTTGCGATCGATCTAGCCTATCAAGCGGCCATCTATGAAGTCCGCACCATCACGGGCAACCAAAATCCCACCGTCAACGGCCGATACGATACGCTCATTCACGCCGGATCACTATCGTTGCGCTTCAACTACTAAGCAATCGGCTCATGCCCATGGGCGACTCGCTCACAGTTTGGCTTCCTTCCCTCCCCAGGGCACAGCGATTGCTTCTTGTTGCGATAGAAACGTTCCGCGCAAGCTAGTGCTCAGGTAGCAGGTGCGCAGACAGTGCGGCGTGGCGTGGAACCGGTTCCTGCCGCCGGTTGTCACTGACCGGGCGTATCTCACGCCTCCTGGATCGTGCCCATCCAGCGCTGAGGGGACCGCCTTCCTCCCCGCGCCATCCGCCGCGTCTTCGTCCCCAACGGAGACGCGGCTCCTTTATCGTCGTATAAGATTCTCGCCTGCAACTGGATCCTCTGCCTTCCTGATTCTGCGCAAGGAGTCCTTCGACAGCCAGCGTTTTTCCATCATGCGTATCAGATCAGATACGGCCTGAATCCGATCCGATACAGTCTGAACGGTACTACGTATGTTCGGCCAGGGCTGAATAGAAGGGACTGGACAGTAGATGCCCTTCATATTGCTACAGTTCGATGGTCGATATGAGAATCGAGGCTCCTCGGCAAGCGAGGCATAGCCTTTGCGCCTCCGAGCCGTCAAGACAGTTTCCACGGAGAGGGCACACCGATGGGTGAACGGCGCTCCGATTCGCGCATCGTCGATTCAACGACACCAAACAGACCCGGCAAGACCGTTCCTTTACTCCATGTATCCTAAAGCAAGGACTCGGCGGGTATCTTGATATGTCCGGCTGACATACGAGAGCGTGAGCCGCGCTGCGTTTTTAACGGATGGGCAGTGCCTCAGCTTAGGATACTTCCTCCATGGCCTAGCGTGGTGCGGTTCGCACAAGGCAGACAATCAAGATGATGGAGTGAGCCATGGAGACGGCTGGTCCTCAGTCTTTGCATCCATTTCCTTCCGCGAATATTTGGGACCCCAGGCCGGAGAATGACATGGGTCGTGAGATTAAATAGGTGACGTGTTTCATCAGCGACCATGAATTGACACACGTACCCTGATGGGGAGGTGAGGTATGGCGAAGTGGGGATTAATGGTGACAACAGCTTTTTCAGTATTGGTATTGGCGTACCCGACGGGCTACGCCGCCATGGCGGAGCCTTCGAGCAGTGACACCTTGATGGAAGGACACACGCCGCGTGAGTGGGGATGCGCCCATTCCCGAGCCGATTACCAGTGCGGCAAAGACGCAGCTCAGTGCTTCTACACGTTTACGGTTAATAAATTAGGAGATGGGCAGAACCTGGAAGTGAATTATCCACCAAGCGTCTGGTCTGCAACTAGGGAGGAAGATAGAGATTCAGAAAAGGAGCAAAACTATAAGAAGGAATATGACAGGACGTTCTACCTTCGTCTAACAGCGAAGAGTGATGCTGTGACAGCGGGCAAGACATATAGTTTCACCCGGTGTCCTGAAAATGAATTCACCTTGGGAGACATCCTGCCTGATGAACAAGTTGGGTCCGGCGGACCGGAACAAAAGTCTTCAAAGTAAGACTTGATGGTAAGCAGCTCCGCACGGATGGCATAACAAGGAGGTTTTGTGATGGCCACTCGCACAGTCGTTTCGAGCCTTATGTTAATGCTAGTGCTCGGCGCACAAGCAGGCCTCCCAAGCCCGGCCGGTGCCGCTTGCTGCCCCTGTAGCAATCCCTGTATGTATGGGTGCACCTGTCGCGGAACAGCTCCATGTTCTTCATGCCGCGCGGAAGGGGGCAATCTTTTCCAACGGCATGCTGTTGCAATCATGCCCTCACCAGAATTCAGCCCGAGTCATGAAGCGCTATCCGCTCTGCCAACCATCTTAATAGCCGACCTCTCCGATGAACTCGTCTCGCTCGCGAGAGGGGAGAAGCGCTTGATTGGTGATCTCACATCGCGTTTCATGGCAGGGACAGCGTTCAGGATCAAATCTTGGTGTTCAGGGTCTCTAGACAAACGTGTTTAATAGCCGTAGCTTATCGCCGGTGGAAGCGGAAAGGTAGAGGCTGATCTAAACATTGTGGCTGGCTCCATCAAAGCCAGTTCCTTGATTATTGGCGCTTCAATCAAACCGAGGCATGGTCCAGGCAGGAGGAATTCCTCCATGATAGGGACGGTAGGCCAAGTGTCACTATCAGGCGCGATGTCAGTCTTCGTGCTTGCGTTGGGGGCCTCGGAAGGGTCACTCGGTCTCGCGCAGATAACTCCTCCCATCACTTCGTCCACTGGTGCCGGCAACATGGGCACTACAGTGAACCAAGTCGGAAACACCTACAACATCATGGGTGGCACGAGGCCGGGAAACGGAACCAATCTTTTTCATAGCTTCAGCGATTTCGGCGTTCCCACCAACTATGTCGCAAACTTCCTAAACGAAACCGCTTTACCCACTTCCAATATTCTTGGACGCGTGGCCGGTGGCAATCCCTCCAACATTTTCGGGACCATCCAAACCACCGGCTTTGGCAGCGCCAATCTGTTCTTGATGAACCCGGCCGGCATCGTCTTCGGTCCAAATGCCGCATTGAATGTCGGAGGCTCTGTCAGGTTCACCACGGCCGATTATCTGCGACTTGCAGATGGCACACAGTTCAGCGCGATTCCTGGCCCCGCGGATTCTTCTGTATCGAGTTCGCCGGTGGCGGCGTTTGGATTTCTCGGTTCGAATCCGGGAGCCATTACAGTTCAGGGCGGACAACTCTCCGTGCTTCCTGCTCAGAGCATTTCGCTCGTCGGCGGAAACATCACCATCGAATCCGGCACGCTTGCCGATGGCACGGTCCAGCCGGCACGGCTAGTCACACCAAGCGGCACCATTGCTCTTGTGAGTGTTGCTTCCCAGGGGGAAATCCTCACTGGCACCTTGGAACAGGTCCCCAATGTTAACGGACAGTCCTTTGGAGCGCTCGGTACCATTCAAGTTTCGCAAGAATCAGTCCTCGACAGCGGGGGCTATGACGGCGGGACTATTCGTATTCGAGGCGGCAATTTTGTTGTGGATGGCTCGACGCTCTCGGCCAACGTGACCGGCCCGTCAATTGGACAGCCAAGCCAAAGTGGGGCTGGGATCGACATTCAGACGGCTCAGGATGTGGTGATACGGAACCTTGCCATCCTTGAAACCAATGTGACCGACCAGGCGTCGCCAGGTGTCGAATCGGGCGGGGTGCGTATACGAGCCGATCACATCGAGATTGCAGGGGTCACTGACTTTGAGACATTTCCCATCTTCACCGGTATCAGATCCAATGTGGCGCCCATGAGCGCAGGGGGGAAGAGCGGGGATATTACATTGGAGGCCACCTCCATTCTCATGAAGGACATTGCACATCTTGAAACCCTAACCGAGAGTGCGAGTGCGGGAGGTAACATCACGCTAACAGCAGCACAGAATATTGAAACGCAGAGTATTTTTGCAAATATCTCTGCAGGTTCGGCGAACGGGGGGAATGCAGGCCATATTGCGCTGGTCAGTACAGGCGGCGGTATCCTCCTCAAAGGCGCATTTATCACCTCACAGGCCACCCAATCCGAGGAAACATTCGGCCTTAACATTTTAAGTGCCGGCCATTCAGGCAATATTGCCGTGAGCGCTCCACATGGCCACGTCATTCTGACCCAGCAGAGCTTCATCTTCAACACTGCCGATGGCACAACCGGGTCTTTAGGAAAGGTGGAGGTCACGGCCCAAAACCTAACCCTTCATGGAGGTTCTTTTATTGAAGGTGACAACCTGACCCCACAGCCCCCGGATAACATCACTGTGACGCTCTCCGATCGATTGAGCCTGGATGGGAGTTCGGGAATCGTTACTAATGCTTGGCGATCGGCTCCGGCTGCAGACCTTACGATCATGGCTCCTCAGATCGAGGTGACCGAAGGTAGCCGCCTGAGCGCCGAGACTTTCCAGTCCGGGCAGGGAGGCAAGCTCAATCTCTACACGGATAGGCTGCAAGTCACCAGTAGCGGGCAAATCAGAAGCGGCAGCAGCCTCTTCCCATTTGATCCCCCCGATGGGATTTCATTGATCCCATCCGGCGCAGGCGGGACGATTACGGTCCAAAGTCCTACGGGGCCTGCACAATCGATTGTCATCGATGGAGTCAGGAGCGGAATCTTCACGGACGCACAAGGCACGGGAGCCGGGGGCAACATCAATCTGGCAGCGCGATCGATTGCGGTTCAAAACGGTGGAACCGTTTCCGCTTCCACTTCGGGAATCGAACCCACCGCCGCGGGCGGACACATCTCGATCATGGCGACTCAATCAGCCACCCTCAACAACGGCGCGGCAATCTCCTCTGGCAGCACCGGCCCGGCGAATGCCGGGAATATTGCGATCAATGCCGGAGCCCAGTTCCTTAGCCAGAATGCCTCTGTCACGACCGAAGCGAGCCACGCGAGCGGGGGGAATATTCTCATTCAAGCAACCGATTCCATCCGCCTCGTCAACGGCCAGATCAACACCTCTGTCCAAGGCGGTCCTACCACCTCCGGCGGCAATATCATCCTCGACCCGGCGGTGGTGACACTGCAAAACAGCCAAGTCTTGGCGCAAGCGGTGCAAGGACAGGGCGGGAACATCAACATCACGGCAGGCACCTTCCTCGCCGATCCGGGCAGCATCGTCAGCGCTTCGTCGCAATTCGGCTTGAGCGGGACGGTGACCATTCAATCCCCGGTCTCCAGCTTGAGCAACACCTTGGCCACGTTGCCGCAGCGACCGCTACAAGCTCAGCCTCTTTTGCGGCAGCGCTGCGCCGCGCAGCTCGACGGACATTTGAGCAGCTTCGTGGTGGCAGGACGCGATGCGCTGCCAAACGAACCGGGCGGGTGGCTATTGAGTCCATTAACAGCCATCGCGGACAACACCCACGGGCCACAGGCGCTCGGCGTTCCCGACCACGGTTACGAGCAGGCCGCCGGTGAGCAGGCCCAGGCGGGAGAGTCGCCATCCTGGAGAACTAACGGCGATCCGGAGGGCTGCAGTTCTTAAGCACGACAGGTCGACAGAAGGGGCGAGAACGCACGTATGATGAGCCTGTCACAACTCGCGGCCGCCCTCTTGGCCTGCTGGCTGATCCCGGTGAGCATGCCCGCCTCAGGGCAGGCTCAAACACCCTCGCCGATCACCTCATCGGGGCTGAACACCACCGTGACCAATCGTGGTGCTTTCTATGACATCACCGGCGGCACGCGCCCCGCCAACGGACCGAATCTGTTTCATAGCTTCGGCGAGTTCGGCGTGCCGGCCAATACCATCGCCAATTTCGTGAACAACGCGGGGCTCGCCACCTCTAATATTCTCAGCCGCGTCACCGGCGGCAATCCGTCCAACATCTTCGGCACCCTGCAAACCACAGGCTTCGGTGCCGCCAATCTCTTCCTGATGAACCCGGCCGGCATCGTCTTCGGCCCGACGGCCTCGTTGAACGTGGGCGGATCGGTGAATTTCACGACGGCAGACTATCTGCGGCTGACGGACGGAGCCCGGTTCAACGCCCTACCCGGCCTGCAGGACGCCGCCGTGTCCACTGCACCGGTGGCGGCCTTCGGGTTTCTGGGATCGAACCCCGGCGCAATCATCGTCCAGGGCGGGCGACTGGCGGTGCCGGAAGGACAGGGGCTTTCATTGGTTGGCGGAACCATCGAAGTCCGTTCCGGCACGTTGGAGAGCGGATCACCACAGGCTGCTCGACTCTCTGCTCCCGGTGGACACCTCCATCTGGCAAGTGTCGCCTCGCCGGGGGAAATTCTTGCCGGAACATTGAAGCCAGCTGCAGACTTTAACGGGCAATCTGCTATTGACCGCGGCACGATTCACATCTCCCAAAACTCTGTCCTCGACGTCAGTGGTGCCGGAAAAGGTAGCGTGACGATTCGCAGCGGCCACTTCGTATTGAACGACTCGACAGTCGCCGCGAAAGTAACAGGATCCGGCGTTGATCCCCTGTCTCCTGAAACTACCGGGAGCGTCACTGTTTCCGCACCAACCATACGATTGGAGAATGGAGCCGCAATCCGTGCTGATTCTGAGAATGGCGGAAACGCGGGCAAGATCACCATCCTGGGAAATGAAGGAGCGGAGAGCACCGTCGGAAATGTGACGTTGGACAATGCCACACTCAGCACGACTATTACAGGAGGCAGCAAGACCAATAGAGCAGGCGATATCACTATTAGGGCACATCAGGTCGCCTTGAATAACGGAAGCTATATCACGGCTGATACATTTGGCGCCGCCTCGGCGGGAGACATCAGCTTCAATGTGGAAAGCTTGACCTCTAGGGGGGAAGGCCCCATTCGTCTGCACGTGTTTCCGGAAAGCTTGATCACTAATCCAATCATTTCCGAGACCGGAGTTCTGATTGAGAGTACCAGCAGAAGCACTGGAGCTACGGCGGGAACTGCCGGGCGTATCACGATTGAAGGAATCAGTGGTCCGGGAAGCCTATCCAAGATGGCCAATCTCAATGACACCATCCTCCACACGAGGTCGTTCGGTGGGACAGCGTCCTCTATTCCCGGAGGGATCACCATCGCCGCCGACTCATTGGTCCTCAGCGACCAAGTAGAAATTTACACCACCGCGAACGGGGCTGCACCCGCCGGTCCGGTGTCATTACACGTCAACCAGTTGCGGTCCAATTGGAATCCCGACGGATCGTTCATCCAAGGCAGGCCTGTCCTGATTGGCAGTCCCACCGAACACCCTGACAGCACGGCCGGTCCGCCGGGGATCGTCACCATCTCGGGACCAGGCCCAGAGTCCACGGACCCCGCCAAGCTGGTCATGCTCAGTAATACAGAAATCGACACCTTCGCGGTAGGCGGGTCCTCGCCGACACCAGCTCCAATCATCATTACAGCGGATACTGTGGCGCTGAGTAATTTGACCATCTTGGTGACGACCTCAGGCGCCGCTGCCCCGGCGCCTGCCGGGGACATTGTACTGAACGTCGATACCTTGAGAGTGAACGTGAACCCGGATGGGACGCCGATCACGAGCGCCAATCGTGTCTATCTCAATAGCCCAAGCGGGCGTAGAGACAGCACTGCCGGGCCGCCAGGAACCATCACCATTTCTGGCCCGGCTCCTGAACTTACTGATCCGGCCAAACTCGTTGCTCTTTACAATACGCAGATGAGCACAGCAGTCGTCGGCGGATCGGAATCCCTTCCGCCGGGGACCATCACGATTACAGCCGACACGATGGCCATGAGCGGGAGGACTGAGATTTTTGCATTCACAACCAGCCCCGCACCGGCAGGAAATATCGCGCTCAACGTCAACGTGTTGCGGGCGAATGTCAACCCTGATGGCACGCTCATTAACGACGGCCGGCCTCGGTCGCTCATCGCCAATGTTGGCGGAGGCATGGACAGCACTGCGGGACGGGCTGGCACCGTGACCATTTCCGGCCTTGGCCCCGAATCTACAGATCCAGCCTCCCTCGTTGCTCTCAACAATATCGAGGTCAGCACCACTGTGCGAGGCGGGACAACAGCCACAATCCCGGCCACCATCACCATGACAGCCGATACACTCACCTTGACAAACAGCCCCAATGTTAACACCGACACGAGTGGCGGAGCTCCGGCCGGACATATGACATTCAATGTGAGTCGCCTGACGGCCGATCAAGGCTCAAAGATCAGCAGTAGTACATCCGGCACAGGCCGAGGTGGAACAGTCACGATTAATGCCGATCAGGCGGTCGCTCTGAATAACGGGTCTTCGATCGCAGCCAGCAGCACTGGTCCTGCCGATGCCGGCAACATCACGATCAACGCTGGTTCTCAATTTCTGAGCCAGAATTCTGCCGTGATCACAGAGGCAACCCAGGCCAGCGGCGGCAACATCACACTCAAGGCCACCGACTCGATCCGGCTCATCAACAGCCAGCTGAACACGTCGGTTCAAGGCGGTCCGACTACAGCCGGCGGGAATATCTTGATCGATCCGGCGGTCGTCACCCTGCAGAACAGCCAGGTGCTGGCGCAAGCCGTGGAGGGCCAAGGCGGGAACATCAACATCATTGCCGGCACCTTCCTTGCCGATCCGGCGAGCGTCATCAGCGCCTCGTCTCAATTCGGCCTGAGCGGGGCCGTGAACATTCAATCTCCCGTCTCCAGCTTGAGCGGTAGCCTGGCCACGTTGCCTCAGCAACCGTTTCACGCGCGTCAACTTCTGCGGCAGCGCTGCGCGGCCCAGTCCGGCGGGCAACTGAGCAGCCTCGTGATCGCTGGACGGGATGCCCTGCCTGCCGAGCCAGGCGGATGGTTGTTGAGTCAATTGGTTCTCGGGGCCACCGAAAACTCTTCCCCCGAGCCATTACTAGGCGACGGGTTGCCCATCGTGCCGGACCAACGTCTAAGATTGGCAGGACAAACGTCTCGGCAAGGAGTATATGACAGGGCAACCGGCTGTGGGTCTTAACGATCGAACCGAGGTCGTGACGATGAATACCGTTTCGATCTGCGTTAGCCATCGACGAAGATCTATGTTCACGGCGGCATTCATGACTTGTTGTCTGATTCCACCCTGCTTACCCGACAACGGATATCCGCAAGCGCCAGCGCCGATCACCTCTTCAGGGCTGAACACCACCGTGACCAATCGTGGTGCTTTCTACGACATCACCGGCGGCACGCGCCCCGCCAACGGAACCAATCTGTTTCACAGCTTCGGCGAGTTCGGCGTGCCGGCGAATACCATCGCCAATTTCTTGAACGACTCCGGGCTCGCCACCTCAAATATTCTCGGTCGTGTCACCGGCGGTAATCCCTCCAATATTTTCGGCACTATTCAGACGACCGGCTTCGGCGGCGCCAATCTCTTCTTGATGAACCCCGCCGGCATCGTCTTCGGCCCGACTGCTTCGCTGAACGTCGGCGGATCGGTGAATTTCACGACGGCGGATTATTTACGTTTTACCGATGGCACTCAGTTCAATGCGCTTTCCGGACCAGCAGACGCGTCCATCTCCAGTGCACCCGTGGCGGCCTTCGGGTTCCTGGGGTCAAACCCGGCGGCGATCACCGTCCAGGGCGGGCAGCTCGCGGTGTCGGAGGGACAGGGGCTTTCACTGGTTGGCGGGAACATCGAAGTCCGGTCCGGCACATTGGAAAATGGATCGTCACAGTCCGCTCGTCTGTCGGCTCCCGGTGGACACATCAATCTCGCAAGTATCGCGTCGCCGGGTGAGGTGCCGATCGGAGGGACACTGACCGGCGAATCGTCGCTGAACAGCTTTGCCTCGATGGGTGCGATGGAGCTCGCACCAGGCTCGGTGATCAGCGCAAGCGGCCCCACGGCAGGTCGCATCGCGATACGTAGCGGGCAGTTCAGTATGGAAGGCGCGACGCTGGAAGCGAACAGGACCTCGATCGTGCCAAGCCTTGTTTCATCTCCTGCCGCCACGGGGGGCATAGCGATCCACGCGGAAGACATCGCCCTGTCGCATGGATCGAGCGTGATCGCGTCCACCAGCGGTGGTGCGGCAGGACCTATCAAGTTTGAGGCGAGCACCTTCCGCAGCAATGTCGCCCTCGACGGAGTACCTCTCACCGGAGCCGCGCCGGTGACCATTGCGAGTACCAGTAGCGGGCCGGGCGGAGCCGGCACGATTACCATCACCGGCAAAGCAGGGGGCCCGGCTGACGCTCTACTCCTCAGCCATACCCATGTTGTGACCGGCGTGGGCAATGCCGCCGATCCAACCGTCGCTCCCGGCAATATTGAGATGACGGCTCAACACGTCGAGTTGATCAACGGAACCGTCATGCGGGCCGACACCACCGGCGGCGCGGATGCCGGGGCCATCACGCTGAACGTGGATACGCTCACCACACAATCCGGCCCGGACGGGCGGGTGCTATTTTCGGCAGACAGCCATTGTGGAAGCCAGTGCTTCGGTGGACAAGCCGGCGATATTACCATTCAGGGTCTTCGCGACCCTGCGCATAGCGTCACGCGAAACTACTCGTTTATTTTCACTCCGGAGCTGGGACGAACAGATCCACTGACCATGTATTTCGCACGGCGACTCGACGTGCAGGGTACGGATCTTCAATCGCAAGCCACGGGTCATGCTCCGGGTGGAAAAGTGATCATGCGGGGACAAGAACAGGTGTCGTTGACGGATACCAGCATTTCGGTCGCTACGCAAGACTTCCACCTGAAAGGTAACAAGCCCAACGGACAACCGGCACGCTATCAAGGATTGAGCAACATCGATATCATGTCGTCGGAGATCGTCCTGAACGAGAGCACCATCAAAGCCGATGCGGAGGTATCCGACATCGGCACTTGCCCAACATGCCAGGGAGGACCGACGGCCGGAGAAATCTGGTTGCGGGCCGACCGCTCTGTGACCGCCACCAATTCTTTTATCACCAACACCAGCCGAGGGAGAGCGCAAGCAGGTCTCACGAAGATCATTAAAGATCACTACTTTACCGAAGGCGCTATTTGGGACACCCTGTATCCCGATGAGCCGACCGGCACGGTCCATCTGATCAATTCAGAAGTCACGGTCGAAGCGCTTCATTCGGGGCTTCCCGGCTACCTTAGAATCAGGGCCGACAAGGTCGTACTGGATCACACCGTCCTGAACTCCAGCGCCAACGATGTGTCCAACGTCAGGGACTCCGCGGGTCAATTGTTCGATGTCGTCGGCGCGGGTGAACGGGGGCCTGTGAGTTCGGATGGCCGAGACGTCCAGGGCAGCACGCTGATTTCCGCAAAAGTCTTAGATATCACCGGAGGCGGGATCGTCGCGCCAACGCAGGGGACCCGAATCGCCAGTCGCATCCAATTGCAAACCAATGAGGTGATCACCCGAGGGGGAAGCGGCCCGGGAGGAACCCTCCGCGCGCCTCGAATCCTGAACCCGGATGATCCTACTCGAGTGGTCATCTCGAGCAGCAGTACCGGCTCCGGCGGCGCAGGGATGATCGCGATCAGCGGTTTTAGGCCCCCGGCACGAGGGGATACGCCCTTGCCACCCGGAACATCCATTTCTCTGAGTGAAACCGATCTGCTGACAGACACCAAAATTGATGCGCTAGGCGGAAAAATTCTTTTCAAAGTCAGAGGTCCCGTTGAGCTGCACGATTCCACCATTTCAGCCACCGTGACAGATGTGAGGCCGCAGTCCAGGACCTTGCAGGAGCAAGGTGGAAATATCGATGTCTCGTCTGGCAGTTTATCGATACAAGGCGGAGGCGTCGCGGCCCTCTCTAGGGGAACTCAGAACGGCGGGAACATCACGGTCAACGCTCAGGGGGCAATCTCAGTCGGTCACGGCGCCACGATTTCAGCCAGCAATACCGGAGCTGCCGACGCGGGCGACATCGTTCTTCATGCCGGCTCCCAGTTACAGATACAGAATGCGTCGGTCACCACACAATCCGCTCACGCCAGCGGCGGAAACATCACACTCAAGGCCACCGATTCGATCCGGCTCATCAACAGCCAGCTGAACACGTCGGTTCAAGGCGGCCCGACCACAGCCGGCGGCAATATCCTGCTCGATCCGGCGGTCGTCACCCTGCAGAACAGCCAGGTGCTGGCGCAAGCCGTGGAGGGCCAAGGCGGAAACATCAACATCATCGCCGGCACCTTTCTCGCCGATTCGACGAGCATCATCAGCGCGTCGTCTCAGTTCGGGCTGAGCGGGGCCGTGAACATTCAATCTCCCGTCTCCAGCTTGAGCGGCAGCCTGGCCACGTTGCCTCAGCAACCGTTTCACGCGCGCCAGCTTTTGCGGCAGCGCTGCGCGGCCCAGTCCGGCGGACAACTGAGCAGCCTCGTGATCGCCGGACGAGATGCCCTGCCTGCCGAGCCCGGCGGATGGCTCATGAGTCCGCCGATGTTCGCCGGCGAAGACGTCACCGGCACGGCCCAGATGCCCGCCGGGCCCTATCTTGAGTCTGCGTCTGAGGCGCGGGCGCATGTCGGACAAGAAGCGGATCGCCGTGCCTTGTCAGAACATGTCGCAGTCGGCCTGACAGCGGGTTGTCGATCATGATCGGTTGAGGCGGCGCCTGAACGAAAAGGAGAGGCATTGTCGCTGGGGATACTCAACACCCGCACCCTGTGCGCGGGATTGATCGTGGGGCAGTGCCTGACTGCCGTGGCTGCCACGGCGCAGGTAACGCCGCCGCTGCCGCCGGTGTTCGATCCGACCGGCCGATCGGGAAAACCTCCCGCTCCGCTGAAGGAGGAGTTCAAGGCGCCCGACATGCCCCCGCCGAGTCCCCTTCTTCCGGACATCTCTCCCCCTTTATCAACGCCTTCTCAGCGGCTCGGATCGATCCGGGTTTTCGTGCATGACATCCATGTCACCGGCAGCACCGTCTTTTCGGAAGCGGAGCTCGCCGACGTGATCGCCCCCTATCGAAATCGCGAACTGACCACGGAGGATCTGGAACGGGTCCGCCTGGCCCTCACGCTCCTGTATGTGAACAGAGGCTATCTCACGTCCGGCGCCGTTATTCCGGATCAAGATGTGTCGTTCGGCACCATCGTCATTCAGATCGTGGAGGGCAAGCTTTCCCGCATCGATATCGAGGGCAACCGCTGGTTTCGCAGCTCGTATCTGCGCGACCGGGTGGCGCGCGGGCTTTCTACGCCCCTGAGTATTCAGCCGCTCCAGGAACGGATTCAATTGCTCCAGCAAGATCCGCGCATCGAACGGATTAATGCCGAGCTGAAGCCGGGAGACGTGCGGGGCGAGAGCCTGTTGCATGTGCGCGTGAAGGATGCAAGCCCGTTCAGGGCCTGGCTGGAATTCAACAATTATCAAACCCCGGTGGTCGGCGCCGAACGGGGTCTGGCAACAATCGCGCACCAAAACCTTACGGGCCATGGCGACCAATTTACGTTCACCTATGGTCGATCGAGCGGGGTCAACCCGATCATCGATACCTCCTATAGTCTGCCTCTCAATGCGTACGACACTACCTTGACCGCTTATTACCGGAAGAACGCGTTCCTCGTCGTGGAGGATCCGTTTCGCACGCTGGATCTGAATGTCGATACGCAAATCATCGGGCTGGCCCTCCGTCAACCGGTCTACCGCACGGTCACCGACGAGTTGGCGCTCTCCCTCATTGGAGAACATCTCTATCTGAAAACGACCTCCGCCTTCGATGCGCCGGGCCTGCCGTCCTTGTTTATTCCCGGCTCATCCAACACCGGAGTGGCCACCGTCAGCGCGCTCCGGTTCAGCCAGGAGTACACCCATCGTTCGTCCTCATTTGTGTTCGCCGCCCTGTCCCGGCTCAGCGTGGGGGTGAACGTCCTCGGGGCCACGATCAACAGCGGACCGCTGCCCGACGGGCAATTTGTCTCATGGCTGGGGCAAACCCAGGCGGTCAAACGCCTGGACGAATGGTGGGGGGTGCAATTGCTGGCGCGCGTCGCCGCGCAGCTCGCCAATGACCGGTTGTTTCCTCTTGAACAGATGCCGGTCGGCGGACGTTTCAGCGTACGCGGGTATCGGGAGAATACCCTCGTGCGCGACGATGCGGTGCTGGCATCATTTGAATCGCGCATCCCCCTGTGGCGCTACGCGTCCGGCGAAGACCGGCTGCAGTTTGCGCAATTTGTCGATTTTGGCCATGCCTGGAATGCCAAAGGCGACACGCCCGATCCGAGCACCCTGGCCAGCGTGGGCGTCGGATTGCGGTGGATGATTTTGCCGCAGGAACGCGCGCGCTTCGAACTCTATTGGGGCCAGCAGCTCAATCACATCCGGGGAGGTGAGGGTAATCTGCAGGATCACGGGATTCATCTCCAACTGGTGGTGCAAGTTCTCTAACAGGCTGCGGAAAAACTGGGTTATGGCGTCATACGCCGCGTTTACACACTGGCCATCTCGCGTCAGGACAGCCGGCACGATCGCGCTGAAAGGAATGGCATGCAGTCACGGCATCGCGCATTGACCGGGATGGCGATCCTGTTCGGGATGGCGTTCCTGCTCCTCTGCCCGCTGGTGTCGAACGCCGGGGCAGAACCTTCAGCCGAGGCGTTCGTGCGGCAAGGCCTGGCGGCAGAGCAGGCCGGCGACTGGGAACAGGCGCTCGTCGCATGGAAAGAGGCCGCGCGGCTCTACGATCAGGCCGGCCAGACCAAGGACCATATTCAGGCGCTCTCTCATGCCGCCCATGCGGCCCGGACCTTGGGCCACCTCAATCAAGCCTTTCTGCAGCAGGAACTGGCGCTTCAACTCGCGCGCAAACAAAGCGATCCGTACTGGTTGACGCTGACCCTCTCCGAACTGGCGAAGACCTACGTCACGAATCGCCAATTCGACGTCGCCGCGGAGTACATCCAACAGGCAGTCGACCTCGCCCAGGCGCATGCCTTCAGCGCACTGGCCCCTTCGCTGCAGAACGACCTCGGCATTGTCCTGGCGTTGCAGGGTCGTCCGGTGGATGCGCTGGCCGCGTTCCATCAGGCCGCCGCGCTGGCCGACATCCAGGGGACCACCCTGCTTCCCGCTCGCGCCCGCATCAACGCTGCGCGGGTGGCGATGCAGGTGCAGCGGTGGGAGGAGGCGGCGGCGGATTTGGATGACGCCGATCACCGGCTGGCGGCATCGCCAGATTCACCGGACAAGATCGATGGGCTCATCAACCTGGCCTTGGGCTATCGCGGCCTTTCCACGGCTCAAGCGGACGATCATGCCCCCCGGCTCACAAAGGCCGCGGCGCTGCTGCAAGAAGCGGCATCGATGGCGGAGCGGTCAGGCCACCGGCGCTTCGCTTCCTATGCCTACGGGCACCTCGGGCATATCTACGAAGACGAGCGCCGTATCGACGAGGCCCTGCTCCTGACTCGCCGAGCCCTGTTTGCCGCGCAGGCCGCCGGCGCGCCGGAATCACTCTACCGTTGGCAATGGCAAAGCGGCCGGCTGCTCACCAGTCTCGGCAAACTCGATGAGGCCTTGTCGGCCTACCAGGACGCGGCATCGACCCTGCAGCCGATTCGAGCCGAAGTCGCGCGGGCGGCGCAAAGCTCTCCGGATCCGGACCATCCGTCGATCCGTGCCTTGTATTTTGAATTCGCCGACTTGCTCCTGAAGCGAGCGGCCCTGGTGCAGGACGAAGGGGAAACCGAACCCTATTTGCGCACGGCGCGCGATGTCATCGAAGTCTACAAGGCCGCGGAGCTTCGCGACTACTTCCGGGACGACTGCGTCGATCAGCTGCAAGCCCGCATCACGAAACTCGACAGCGTCTCCGCGTCAACGGCCGTCGTGTACCCGATCATGTTCAAGGATCGTACAGAACTGCTCGTGAGCTTTCCCGATAGACTCACACGGCAGTCCATCCCGGTCACGGCCTCGGCGCTGACGGAAGAGGTCCGCCGCTTCCGGCAACGGCTGGAAAAGCGGACCACCAGGGAATATCTGCCGCATGCGCAACAGTTATACGATTGGCTCATTCGCCCTCTGCAACAGGATCTGCGGCGGCTCCATGTGGACACGCTGGTGTTCGTTCCCGATGGAGCGCTCCGCACGATTCCCATGGCGGCATTGCATGACGGCGAGTCATTTCTCATCGCGCACTATGCCGTCGCAGTGACCCCGGGGCTTGAGCTGACCGATCCTCATCCTCTCCCACGGACCGGCATCCAACTCCTTTCCAGCGGATTGACCAAATCCGTACAGGGATTTCCTCCGCTCCCGCACGTGGCCGAAGAGGTGGGCTACCTGCATTCACTTTTTCGCGGAGAGCAACTGCTCGACCAGCAATTTGTCGCGCCGCGAATCGAAACCGCGTTGCGTGACGGCCGGTACAACATCTTCCACATTGCCACGCACGGCCTGTTCGCGACGGACGTGTCTCAATCGTTCCTTCTGACGTTCGACGGCAAGCTGACCATGACCGAGCTCGAGCGGCTGGTGGGTCTGTTTCGTTTTCGCCGGGACCCGTTGGAACTGCTGACCTTGAGCGCCTGTGAAACCGGGATCGGGGACGACCGGGCGGCGCTTGGACTCGCCGGCATTGCGGTAAAGGCCGGCGCTAGAAGCGCGCTCGCCACACTCTGGTTTATTAATGACGACGCCTCGGTCGAGTTGATGTCCGAATTCTACCGTCAATTGCGTGACACGTCGATTTCGAAGGCACAGGCATTGCAGCGTGCACAGTTAAAACTCATCTCGGAACGCGTGTATGAACATCCGGCTTATTGGGCCGCGTTTCTCCTGTTGAACAATTGGTTGTGAGGAGCGCGCACGAGGTCTTGCTTGGCTACTTGGAATTTTCGCTGCCTGACCCAGACGATAGGTGTCGCGGCCCTCGTCATCGTTGCGTTCGCAACCCCGACCCAGGCCGTCACCGACGCCGACCCGGACCTGCCGATCTATCAGGCGCCCCAGCGCACCACCCCGCGCGCTCGCATCGGGGGAACGCTGCGAGGCAGTGAGGGTGAAGACCCGGCGATTTCCGCGCTCGTGCCCGACCATGTCGGCATCACGGTGAAACAACATCCGGCGCTCAATTGGTTCCTTTCCAAACACACGTCCCTGCCGATCCGATTCACCTTGATCGACGAGCGGTCGATTCGCGCATTGGTGGAGCGGTCCATGCCCTCTCCGCACCAGGCCGGGGTCCATGCCGTCAAACTCGAAGATCTGGGCTTTGCGCTTCAACCCAACGTCCAATACCGGTGGTATATCTCCGTGATCAAAGACCCGGGCGCGCCCTCGCACGATATTGTGACCGGCGGCATGATTGAGCGCTGTGAATTCAGCGAATGCTCAATACTCGGGGCCACGACGACCTGTACCCGTGACGCAGTCATGGACAATGCCGGCAAAGGATTCTGGTACGATGCCATGGCCTGTCTCTGCGAACTCATTGAGACCAATCCGGCAGACACAGGACTCCGGAAACAGCGCGCCGCCTTGCTCAGGCAGGTGGGTCTGCACGATGTGGCGGATTGGGATCTCGCGCAATCCCATGCCCGGCAACGGTGACGAATGCCTTCTCGAGGAGTGCCTTTTTTGCTGCTCTTCGCAGCCACGTGGCTGGTGTGCTGGCCAGGACTGCCGTACGCCTTGAGCGCTCCCAGCAGTATCGCCGCTGAATCTGCCGGCACCTCCGACCGGCAGCTGCCTGAATACAAGCCGAGAAAAGCCGACGCGCCGCGAGCCCGTATCGGCGGGCAAGGCCGTGGCGTGGACGCCGGAGCTCCTGTCCTTATTGCCCTGGTGCCCGATCACATTGCGTTTACGGTGAAGACCGATCCCACCCTCTGCTGGTATCAATCTCTGCGTACGTCCCGGCCCATGATCCTGACCGTGGTCGATTCGCGAGGGATCCGCCCTGTCCTGGAACAATCACTGCCTTCGCCGGTTCAACAGGGAATCCATTGTCTGAGGCCGCGCGAATACGGAGTGGAATTCCGGGCGGACGAGTCGTATCGATGGTATGTGACCGTGGTGATGGACGCCGAAAGACCATCCCTCGATGTGGTGGCGGGTGGGATGATCGAACGAATCTCTTTGGATCAGGCCTGCGCCCTCGGCATGCCCTGTCCCTCGTCTTCTTGCGATATTGAGGGCGTGTATCGGTATGCCGAATCGGGTCTGTGGTACGACGCCATCGCCTGCCTCGTCGAACTGATTGAACGAGACGCCGACAAGGAGAGGCTGCGGCTGATGCTCGACCATTTGTTGCATCAGTCCGGCGTGCATCTTCCTGGAGACTCCGCACCCTGATTTCGCCCCGTGTATCGCGCGCGGAGCGTCAGACCTTGTCCCGGTATCGAATCAGATACGCGTTGCATCTGATCCGATACAGTGAGACCCGCCTCCTCTGCCTGCCATCTTCATGTAGGAGAACGGCCTGCCCTTCACGCATGTTTTATCAATCGCTTGTCCATCGATCAGAAGCCTGCGAAGCCCACCTGGTGGCACGGCTGTTGCTGCTTCAGCGGGTCATCGATCATTCTTGGCGTGGCTGTCCGACCGGACAGCAGCCTTCGAGATAGAAAGGAGCCTGACATGGAACTCATCATGGGCGGTCTCCTCGTGGGAGTCAGTGGCATGTTGGCCCTGTTGATCGTGGCGGTCTGGAAAGACAGCGCGTCTCAGCATACCGATACCCATCCGTCACAGCGGAGGACGTAGCCGGCTGTTTCCCTGAGGAAGGAAGCGGCGCATCGTACAGACGGAAAAACGGATCGGGAGGCCTGTTCCTCCACACGCCTCTCGTGCAAAGGAGTGGCATCATGAACCGATTCATTTATTTGCGACCTCAAAAACGGCAACGCATGACCGTGAGTCTTCCGGCAGAGCTGTTAGAACGCATGCGGGATGCGGCGTACTGGACCTCCGGCACGACCATGGCCGGACTCATTTCGTCGGCAATTGAAGAGTTGCTTCACAATCTGGAGTCTCAGAATGGCCGCCCCTTCTCCCCGCGGCTCCAGGATTTAAAACCAGGCCGTCCACGAACCGCCAAACCGGATCTCCCGGTTGTATCTGAACACATACAGTCTGTATCCCCTTAGATACGCACATCGAATCACACGTACCCCGCACTACCATCTTTCCTACGAAGATCACCCCAATCTCGCGGATCTTTTCGAAACTCTCACCCGCCCTTTCCTGATCCCTCCCACCGGGGCAAGCATGCCTTTTGCGTGAGCGTTCCTAGAGGCACTCAGATCTCGCTCCCTTTTTCTGTCAGACCACGTCCGATGCCGCCGCGAGAGGGCTCACGATATGCCAAGCGCACTCGGACCGCACGAGACGGCACCGTCGTTCACAGTCTCGGTGCGCCCACTCCCCCTGAGCCCCCACCGGCGATACCACCGCCCGGCAGCGGCCGGGATCACCAGGCGCTCTGGTGAACGTTCGCGTGGAAACGCCCGGGGAAGACAGGTCGCAGGATCGATCACAGTACGGTACCGAGTCATGCATGATGCATCCTGATTTCAAGGGAGTGTGGCATACGATGGTCGCGGCATTCCTGACGGTGGGCGTGAGCACGGGCGCTGCCGCCGAATCTCCGACCAGTCGTTTTGACGATCCCCCATCCTTTTCCGCCAATCAGGATCTGGAGCTGCTGAAAGAAGAAGAAACCGTGAGCATTGCGTCACGGTATGAACAACCCATTTCACAGGCTCCGTCAAACGTCTACGTCATCACGGACGAGGATATCAGGCAATCCGGCGCCATCGATCTTCCGACCGTGCTCCGACGCATTCCCGGGCTGGAAGTCATGCAGATGACCGGAGCCGATTTCAACGTCAGCGCGCGGGGAGACAATCAACCGTTCGCAAACAAGATGCTGGTGATGGTCGACGGACGTTCGATCTACCTCGACGTGCAGGGAAACGTCTTTTGGAAATCCCTTCCCATCACGCTCCCTGAAATCAAGCGCATCGAAGTGCTGAAGGGACCCGCGTCCGCCATGTACGGGTTCAATGCCTTCGACGGGGTGATCAATATCATCACCAAATCCCCAGAAGAAATGAAGGGAACGACGTTGCAGTTTGGCGGAGGCGAACAAGGCACGCTCAGCAGCGCCGCGGTCCACGCCGGAACCGCGGGCAAGTTCGGCTACCGGCTCTCGATCGGCCGGGATCAGACGCAGCAATGGCGAGACGCAGACGCTTTGGCATTCCGCTCCCACCGATTCAATATCCAGACGGACTATGCCCTGTCCTCCACGTCGAAGCTGCAGCTGTCCGGGGGGTTGGTCGAAACGAACCGGTTCGATGGGCAAGTCGGCGAAGTGACCAGCAACGCCACTCGCCCGTCGTTCGGCTACGCGAACGCTGTCTACGAACATGGAGAATTTCTCGTTCGAGCCTGGTGGTCCGGCTATACAGACCATGCCACCATCAATGCGCTGCCTCAATTGACCGGTCTCATCAACGTGACCGACCGCAACGGCGTCTCGACCAACCCCTTTTCAGGCAACACCTACAACGTCGACGTGCAACATGCGTTGACGATCGGACCGGCGAACCGGCTCCTGTATGGTGCGAGCTATCGGCACAATTCGCTCTCGAGCCCGACCATCGATCAATTCAGTCGCGAGAACCGGCTCGGATTGTTCTTGCAGGATGAATGGCGCGCCGCACCGGCACTCACCTTCGTGGCAGGTGTCCGGTATGATCTCCACTCGCAGATCAACGGCACGTGGAGCCCGCGACTGGCCGTCCTGTATCAACCGGTGGAGGGCCACACGTTTCACCTCTCCGGTTCGGCGGCCTATCGCCCTCCCACTCTGTTCGAATCTCATCAGGACCAACGCGTCACGACCACCATCCCGACCGGTCTGCCCTTCCCCCTGCCTGCATCGGTTTCGTCCACTGTTCCCGTCACCGGTTCGACCGGCCTCGCCCCCGAACGGATTATTTCGTATGAGGCCGGGTATCAGGGCTGGTACTGGAAACATCGCCTCCGCGCGCGGGCCAACGTGTTTTTCAACCATCTCTCGGATCTGATCGGTAGCCGGGTCACCGCAGGCGGAGCTTCTGCATTTGTGAACGATCCCGGGTCCGCGGATATCTACGGAGGCGAAGCCGGCATCGAAGTGCTTGCCAGCCGGTGGCTGAGCGGATTCGCCAACTATGCCTATGAGGAAATCAATCAATCCTTCACCGGAACAGTCCGCCGGGGCGCGCCGCGATCGAAAGTCAGCGCAGGTCTCCGGACGGAATGGGATAGCGGCCTGAGCGGAGAAATCAGTTACTACTACGTCGGCGCCAGCGACTACCCGCTCGCGCAAAGCTTCACTCAATTAGGAGCGCTTCCAGCGGCCGGCGTCACGGTGCCGGGAAGCCGGGTCGGCAGCTACAACCTGCTCAACCTGCGGGCGGGGTATCGGTTCTGGCAGCAGAAGGCCGCCGCCGGCTATATGCGCGATGCGGAGCTGGCGATCTCGGTCTTCAACGCGTTGAATGACGAACATAAGGAACACCCGCTGGGCGACCTGATCAGCCGGCGGGTCATGGGTTGGCTGACCCTTCGGTTTTAGCACGTGCCCGGTGACACCCGGGAGGATGCGATGGCACAAGCGACGCTGACACATTCCATCCTGGTCGTGGACGACGATCCTGATATTGCCCTCGGGCTGCAGGATTTGCTCGATCACGACGGCTATCAGGTGAACGTTGCCATGACCTGCGCGGACGCGCTCGCGCAAGCCCACGCCCACCACTACAATGCCGTCCTACTCGACCTCGGGCTCCCGGACGGAGACGGCTCCTCCGTCCTGCTGACGCTCCAGCAACAACAGCCGCAACTGCCTGTCATCATCCTCACGGCCTATACCGGCACCGACCGTACGGTCGGTTCGCTGACTCAGGGGGCCTTCGCCTACCTCACCAAGCCCTATAACCGGGATGAGTTGCGCGCCGTTCTGCAACGGGCAGTCGGCGTGCAAGCCTTGGCCGTCAAGGCGGAACATGCCGAACATGCCCTGCATGAAAGCGAAGCGCGATTCCGATCTCTCGTGGAAGCGGCGACCGACTCCATCGTCCTCGCGGATCATCACGGCCGCATCCTGTCCTGGAACCGCGCCGCGGCGCATCTCTTCGGGTATACGGATGAGGAGGTCCGCGGGCAATCCCTCAGCATGTTGATGCCGGCCCGCCACCGCTCGGCCCACGAACGCGGGCTCGCGCGCGTGAGAGATACAGGAGAGTCCCGGCTCATCGGGCGACTCGTCGAACTGGAAGGGTTGCGGAAGGACGGGAGTGAATTCCCGCTGGAACTGTCATTGGCCATGTGGAAGACCGACGAGGCGGTGTTCTACAGCGGCATCATTCGAGACATTACCCAACGGCGACGCGCAGAGGACATTCTGGACCGTCTCCGCCATCTCCACGAGGTCATCCTCACGCAGGCGGGCGAAGGCATTTATGGCCTGGATCGCGAAGGACTGACGACATTTGTCAATCCGACGGCGGCGCAATTGCTGGGCTACGAACCGTACGAGCTGATCGACCGGCCCATGCATGCCCTGCTGCATCACTCCCGATCGGACGGCAGCCCCTATCCGGCCGAGCAATGCCCGATTTATGCGTCGTTGCAGGACGGCTTGGTGCACCGCGTGGCAACCGAGGTGTTTTGGCGGAAAGACGGCGTGACGGTGCCCGTGGAATACGTCAGCACGCCGATCGTTGAAAAAGGGCATACGGCAGGCGCGGTCGTGGTGTTTCGCGATATTTCCGAACGTAAAGAGGCTGAGCGGGCGGTCGAGGAAAGTCAGCAACGGTTTCGGCAACTGGCGGAGCATATCCGGGAGGTCTTCTGGATCACCAACCCGGAAAAAACGCAGGTGGTGTATATCAGCCCCGGCTACGAAGAGATCTGGGGTCGCTCCTGCGACAGTCTCTACGCCTATCCCGCTTCCTGGATGGAAGCGATCCACCCCGACGATCGCGCTCGTATCGAGCAGGCCGCGCTCAGTCGCCAAACCCAGAATGCCTACGACGAAACCTACCGCATCCTGCGCCCTGACGGGTCCATGCGATGGATCTGGGATCGTGCCTTTCCCATCCGTGACGCATCGGGCCATGTCTATCGTATCGTCGGATTCGCCGAGGATATGACCGAGCACAAGCGGATCGAAGCCGAATTGATCGCCAGCGAGCGACGTTATCGGGCGTTGTTCGACGACAACCCCTCGATGTACTTCATGGTGAATGCGACCGGCACGGTCTTGTCCGTGAATCGCTTCGGAGCCGAACAGCTGGGCTACGAGGTGCGGGAGCTGATCGGCACCTCCGTCTTAGAACTGTGTCATCCGGACGATCGGGCAGCGGTTCGCCGGAATCTCTTTGATTGCCTGTCCACCGTAGGGCAGCCCAGGCGGTGGGAGCTACGCAACACCAGGAAGGATGGCCAGGTAATCTGGGTGCGAGAAACCGCTCAGGCCGTACGGGAGGACGAACAAACGCCGGTGGTTCTGATCGTCTGCGAAGACATCACCGCCATCAAAGAAGCGGAGATCGCCCTTCATGACAGTGAGGAGTTTAAAAACCAGATTCTCCACAGCAGCGCGGACTGCATCAAAGTCCTCGATCTGGAAGGTCGGCTGCAATACATGAACGACGCGGGGCGAACACTCTTGGAGATCCACGATCTCGCTGGCTACCTCAACAAACCCTGGCCCGACTTCTGGGAAGGCGACGATCGTGCGGCTGCCCTGGCGGCCTTGGAAGCGGCCAAAGCGGGGGAGATCGGCAAATTTGTCGGCTTCTGCCCCACCATGGGCGGAGTCGCGAAGTGGTGGGATGTGCAGGTCACGCCCATGCTCGATGCGCAAGGGCGGTCCCGTCGGCTCCTGGCCATCTCCCGCGACATCACCGCATACAAACAGGTCCAGGAATCCCTGCGCGCCAGCGAGGAACGTTTGGAACATGTCATTCGCGGCTCTCACGACGGCTTCTGGGATGGCTGTATCCTGCCGGAACAACCGTGGAATGCGCCGATCACGCCTGTTTGGTGGTCTCCTCGCGTGCGCGAGATGCTCGGGTACAATGAGGAGGAGTTTCCCGACGTCTTGGACAGTTGGACTTCTCGCTTGCACCCCGAGGATCGCGACGGCGTCTTTGCGCAACTGACGGCCTGCATGGATCCAGGGCACTCTCACTATGACGCCGAGTACCGGCTGCTGAACAAGCGGAATGAATATCAGTGGTTTCATGCGCGCGCGGAGGTGGTGCAGCGGGACGCGCAGGGGCGAGCCGTCAGGATGGCCGGCGCCCTGCAAGATATCACCGACCGCAAACGGACCGAAGCCAGATTACGCCTCAGCGAAGAACGCCTGCGGATGGCCCTCATCTCGACGGAACTTGGTATCTGGGACTGGGATGTCGTCTCCGACCGTCTCTATTGGTCCGAGGGCGTCGAGATGCTGTTCGGCTTGGCGCCGGAATCTTTTCCCGGCACCTATTCCGCCTATATCGGACTGATCTACCCGCTTGATCGCGGGTCCACCCTCACCCGCCTCGAACTCGGTCTTCGCGATCAGACCTCCGTCCATATCCGGCATCGTGTCGTATGGCCCGATCGCTCGATCCATTGGCTGGCGTGGAGCGGACGGATCTATCGGAACGCCGACGGAGCCGCGACACGCGTGCTCGGCATCGTTCACGACACGACGGGACGCGCGGCCGAATGAACCGGCGACATTCGGCGACCTCATACCGGGCCGGCTGATTCGACGAGGGCGCAGATTGTGATGTTCGCATTCCTACAGATACCGTTCGATGTTCCGTCTCCGACACGTGTTCGGTACAGGCTGTGCCGGATCCTCGCTCTGATGCTGTGGGCGCTGCCGCTGACAGCCCCGGCCTTTGCGGCGGACATCATCATTCTAAAATCATCCGATATCGCTGCCTATAACCAGGCCATTACCGGTTTCAAAGCCGCCGTTCCATCCGGCATCAACCTCTCTGAATACGACTTGCAAGGCGATCTTGAAAAGGGCCGGAAACTGGCTCGAAAGATCCGCGCCTCCGATCCGGCGCTGGTCTTCGCGGTGGGCTTAAAGGCGGCGAAAGCTGCGCAACTCGAGATCGTCGACATTCCCGTGGTCTATTCCATGGTCTTGGACCCGGCCAAATATGGTCTCAATTCCCAGAACATGACCGGCGTCCTGCTGGAAGTGCCCGTCGAACGGCAACTGGCCATGATTCGAAATCTGCTGCCGCAACTCAAACACATCGGCACATTGTACGACCCCGCGAAAACGTCGGCGCTCATCGACGAAGCCAGGCGGTTGCTGAAGCAGAGCGGCACCGAACTCGTGCCGATGCAAATCACGAGCGAACGGGAGGTCCCCCAGAATCTGCGCGCGCTGCTGCCTTCAATCGACGCCTTGTGGCTCGTTCCTGATTCCACGGTGCTGACCGACGAGTCCCTGCGCTTTATCCTGAATTCCGCGTTGGAAGGCCGGGTACCGGTGATCGGGTTCTCACGCGAGTTCGCGCGAAGCGGCGCATTATTGTGCTTGTCCGTCAACTATGCCGACATCGGCCGGCAAGCCGGGCAACTCACCCGCAAGCTTCTCGACGGGCAGCTCACACTCCCCATGAAACCCTGGCACCCTGAACGCATCGAAACCAGTCTGAATCTCAAGACGGCCAAATTCCTCGGTATCGACATTCCCCATGAACTCGAACAAAAGGCCGACGAGCTGTACTGATGAAAGGACCGCTTGTGAAAGATCCCACCCATCTGGCCGCACCGCCGTTTCTCCCCGACGGCCTGAAGCGGTTCGTCAGCCTGAGGACGAAGTTCGTCGTCTTTTTCAGCCTCATCATCATCCTCACGTGTTCAGGCATGAGTTGGTATTTCATCCACAGCAAACGCCTCGCCATGACGGAACGCGTCCAAGGCCTGGGCAGCATCCTGGTCAAGAACCTCGCGCACAATGCGCGCTACGGCATCATTCTCGAAGACCGGGTAATTCTGGAACAATTCATCGACGGGGTGCTGGGAGTGGATGAAGTCGTCTACGCGCAGATCACCGGCGCAGGGGGCCAGATTCTCGCCGCCAAGAGCAAGGGGAAGTTAAAGACGACGCTCGGGACGGAGCGCGCGGTCGATCAACCATTTTATCCGGCCCCCGCGCTTGCCGCTTCCCTGATGGAACATCCCGTCGCGGAACCGGCCGTGACCCGGTACAGGCTCACGGGCGAGAGCACGATCCCGTTTGAGGATGCAGATTCTACGCTGCGCGTGTCGACCCCCGGCATACGCGGAGAGACCTTTTACGACTTCGCCCTTCCGGTGCTTAAACGCTCCGAACCCCGGCTGGAAGCGCTGGCTCTTCAAGAGGCGGAAACACACAAGACGCGCACCGCTCAAACCGCCTCGCCCGCCTTCGGCGTGGTTCAAATCGGCTTGACCGAGGTGCCGATGCAGCGAGAACTGGCGGACGCGCTGCGAACCTTCCTCCTGCTGACCCTGGGGATCATCGCGGCCGGTATTCTCTTCACCAATCTTCTCGCCCGCCGCATCATCACGCCCTTGCGGAATCTCGCCGCCGGGGCGCGCAAGGTCGGAGAGGGCGATCTCTCGACGTTTGTCGTGCCCACTACCCAAGACGAAGTCGGCCAGCTGACGGCGCTCTTCAATGTCATGACGAAATCGCTTCAGGAACGCAACCAGGCCATCTCTGCAAACCTCGAAACCATCCGGCGCCATGTTACGCAGTTGACGACCTTAAACCAATCCAGCGCGGCAATTACGTCCACCCTCGACCTCGATCGTCTCCTGTCCACGGTGCTGCAGCTGCTGAGCGAAAATTTGGGGTTTGCCCGGATGGTTCTCTTCTTGTGGGACCGCGAGCGCGGCGTCGCCACGGTCGGGCAAATGCTCGGCATGCCGCCGGAAGCCGAAGCAGCCGCACGGCGTCTGGTCATTCCCGTGCAGGAGGACGGCGGGTTCGCCGCTGAAATCCTGCTTCACGGGAAACCCGTGTTGGTGCCCAATCTCGAGAGCGTCGCCGACCGCATTTCTCCGGCTGTTCTGCCTTGGCTCCGCCAGGTCGGCTTATCGTCCTTCGTTGCCGCCCCGCTTCGCAGCCAGCAGCGCATTCTCGGCTACCTTGGGGCCGATCGCGGAGCGCAGCCTTGCACCCAGGAAGATCTCGACCTGCTGGTCACGGTCGCCAGCCATGTGGCCGTCGCCGTCGACAACGCGCGGGCCTACACCGAACTGGCGACCTTGACGGAGCATCTCGAACGGCGCGTGCAGGAACGCACGCAGGAATTGCAGACCGTCAACGAACGCCTGCAGGACCAGGATCAGCGTCGGTCAAAATTTGTGTCCGTCGCCTCCCACGAATTGCGCACCCCGATGACGTCGATCAAAGGATTCGTCGAAAACATGCTGGATGGGTTGACCGGCGACCTGTCCGAACGGCAGGAGCACTATCTGCAACGCGTCAAACATAACGTGGATCGCCTGACCAGGATCATCAATCAATTGCTGGATTGGTCGCGCCTGGATCTCGGGCGAATCGACATCAAACCTGAACCGTTGCTCATCGATCCCTTCGTCCGTGACGTGGTGGAGAGTTTACACACCCTCGCGGCAGAAAAGTCCGTGAGCCTCGAGGTGCTGCCCTGCGAGCAGCCCCTCACGGTACTCGCCGACCGCGACAAACTGGAGCAGATCATGTTCAATCTGGTCGGCAATGCCATCAAGTTCACGCCGCAGGCCGGACATGTCTCGGTGCAATGCCGCATGCATGACGCAGGCTTTGCGCTGATCACCGTCGCCGACACGGGCTGCGGAATTGCTCCTGACGAACTGCCGCGGGTATTCAATGAATTTTCCAAGGTGGAATCGGCCATGCCGACCTCGCAAGGCGCTCAGCTCGGTCTGTTCATCACCCGTAGTCTCGTCAGCCTGCACGGAGGCCAGATGTGGGCTGAAAGCCGGTTGGGCGCGGGAACCCAGTTCTCCTTCACCTTACCGCTCGCCGGCAGACAGACAGTACCGGCGTAGGCCGACTCCGACATCACCCTGCGACCTCACCTGCCCTGCCCTGTATCCGATCCGATAATAGCCGCATTGTTTTGAACAACACTCAGCCTGCCGCAATGACCGACCAGTCGCCGGCGATGGGTCGCTTCGCCGGAGAATCAATACGTTGCTCCACGGCGTCTTGCCGGCATCGGCATCGCCTTCGCGGCATGGGTATTGCGGACGCTTCCATCAACGCATGCTGTCTCACAAGCCGGAGCAGGCATACCGTGCACAGCGCCGTACTCATTGTCGATGACGATCGGGACATCCGGGAATCCCTCACCGACATGCTGCGCCATGAGGGGTATCTGGTGGAAACCGCCGGTTCGGGGCATGAGGCGCTGCATCAGGCCAAACAGCGGCAGTACGGCGCAGCCATCCTCGATATCCAGCTCCCCGACTTGAACGGACTCTCTGTGCTGAAAGTGCTGATGGAGTTGGACGCCTCGCTGCCGGTCATCATCCTGACCGGCAACGCGACGTCCGAGAACACGATCGGCTCCCTCGCGAAGGGCGCGTTTGCCTATCTGACAAAACCCTACAATTCCCAGGAGCTCAAGGCCGTGGTGCGCCGGGCCGTTTCAGTCAAAGGCCTGGCCATACGGGCAGAGCATGTGGAAGAAGCCTTACATGCCAGCGAGGAGCGATTCCGGGCGCTGGTGGAGTCGGCCACCGACGCCATGGTGTTGGCCGATCACTGCGGCCATATCATCTGGTGGAACGGGGCCGCAGAGCGGATGTTCGGGTATTCCAAACGGGAAGCGCTGGGGCAATCTCTCGCGAGCTTGATGCCGGAACGCTTTCGCGGGGCGCATGACAGCGGCCTCGCGCGCCTTGCCAAAGGGGAGGCGGCGAAACTCATCGGCAAAACGGTGGAATTGGTCGGACTGACCAAAGCCGGAGATGAGTTTCCGATCGAGCTGTCCCTGGCATCCTGGCGCGCCAAGGAGGGCACATTTTTCAGCGGCATCATCCGTAACATCACACGCCGCAAAAAGGCGGAAGAATCCGTCGTGCGCCTGAGCCACCAGAACGCCCTCATTCTCGATGCCGCGGGGGAAGGGATCTTCGGGCTCGACCTCGACGGACAGGCCACCTTCGTCAATGCCACGGCGGCGAGAATGCTGGGATGGAGCGCGGCTGAATTGATCGGCAAACGCCTGGCGCCGCTCCTGTATCACTGTCGCGATGACGCCGAGCATGCGGCGGACCCCTTCTGCCTGTCGGCCGCAATTCATGACGGAGCCATTCACCGCGTCCAGAACGACATGTTCACCAGCAAACGCGGCGTGTCGTTTCCGGTCCAGTATGTCACCAGCCCCCTTCGTGAACAGGACCGCCCGGTGGGCGTGGTGGTGGTCTTCGAAGATATTACCGAACGGAAGCAGCTGGAATGTCGGCAGCAGGCGCAACTCTCCGTCAGTCATATTCTCGCCCAGGCCGGCACCCTCGACGAAGCCATGCCACAACTGCTTCGCGTGGTCGGAGAAATGGGGCCGTGGGACATGACGATCTTCTGGCAAAAAGAATCGATGACGGACCGGCTCGCCTGTAAGGGCGCCTGGATCCGGCCATCCTGCCGCTGGGAGGAATTCGCCGCGGTGTGCCGCAACAGCGACCTGCCTCCGGGCATGGATTTTCCCGGAGTCGTGTGGAGTATCAAACTGCCGCTCTGGATACCGGACGCCTTGACGGATCCGCGTTTTACCAGGGCTCCGACGGCCGCGCGGCTCGGCATCCACGGAGCCTGCATCGTTCCGATCCGGACCGGCAACGTCATCCATGGTGTGTTGGAGTTGTATGCCGACACACCTCGCGCCCCTGATCGGCAACTCATTCACATCCTGACCGACACCGGTATGAAGATCGGACAATTCATCGATCGCGCTCAGGCCGGTAGCGCATTGCGCGCGACCCATCGGATGACACAGAGTGTACTGGCCAGCCTACCGGGCGCCATTTTCCTCTGCGGGCGCGATTGGCAGATCCAGTATGCCAACACGCTGGCGCATCACTATTTCGCGGGGGCAGGAACGTCCTTGCTCGGCAGGCCTCTGTTCGAATGCCTGGCGCTGGGTGAGACTGCGGCTCAACAGTTGATCAAGGAATGGACGGACCTCGATGCCGAATCACCGCATCACGCGCCCGAGCGCGAGTGCGAAGTCGCCTCACGCCTGTACCGGTACCGGTTTTTCCCGGTTTCGACTCCCGAACGCGCGCAGGATCAAATCGGCATGGTGCTGTGGGATGTGACCGACGACAAACACCTCCAGGATCAACTCATCCAATCGGAAAAACTCACCAGCCTGGGGACGATGGTTTCGGGGATGGCGCATGAGATCAATAATCCGGCCCAAGCCATTCTCAGCATGGCCGAGCTGATTCAGGAGGAAAACAATCCGGCGACGGTAAAGGAATTTGCCGCGGATATCGTGGGATACGCCCGTCACGTCTCTAACGTGGTCCGCGATTTTTCAGGGTACGCCCGGTCCGCCGGCCGGGACGGCGAAACCGAAATCGATGTGGCGGAGCGGTTGATGGAAGCCGTCAAAATGGCCCGCCGCGGCCCCCATTTCGGGTACGTGGATGTCGTGACGCAATTCGAGGCGCCGGCCTTCCTGCGCGCGCGCAAGGGTGAGATCGACCAGGTCTTCGTCAACTTGATCAACAATGCCACGCAAGCCATGAACGGGACCGGCCGCCTCACCTTAGGCACGGTTCAGGATGGGGCATGGATCGATGTGATTATTGCAGATACCGGTCCTGGCATTCCGGCCGCGGTGCGATCGCGCATTTTCGATCCGTTTTTTACCACCAAGCCGCCGGGTAAAGGGACGGGACTGGGGCTGAGCATCGTACGGAAGATCGTGACCCGACATGCAGGGACGATCACCGTGGAGAGCGCGGAGGGGCAGGGCACCACGTTCAGGCTGCGCTTCCCCGCCCTGTCGCAGTAACGGATCGACATCGCACACTATCGCGAAGGGTCTCGATGGCGGGACTCACGCGCGAGAACGGGGCGAGTAGGCTCGCTTAAACACAGACCGCAATCCGAAGTAGGCGAACGAATCCTTCAGGTTGGAATAGAGCCGCTTGAAGGCCCCCATGTCCGCGTTGGTGACGTACTCCAGTGTCAGCACAATCCGCTCCTCCTGCTCGCCGAGCGGCGTCACGGCATGCCAGAGCTTGTCGCCGTTGAAAATCACCAGGTCTCCTGGCGCCGTCGCCAGTTCCATATGCACCGGCTGCTTGCCCGGTACGTCCTTGAACAGATCGCATACGAGGCGGCACTGCTTCGACTGATCGAGCAGCCCCAGCAGGATCGTATATCGAGCGCCCTTATAGTAGGACGTGTCGTAATGGTATCCGATGTGGTCGCCGGCTTCCGTGTAGTAGTACAAGGCGCAGGAATGGGGATCGTTGTCCGGGCAAAGCAGCAGATTGACCTTGGTCAATCGGTTCAACATCTCGCGGAAGGCCTCCGAGCGATAGAGATCGATGAACTGCGGAGCCTGTTCCCTCACCGCGTAGTAACTGACACTGCCGCCCTTCTTATGTCCGGGAATGTAGTTGCGGTTCAGCCCTGGTTTCAAAGCCTGCGCCTGTGAGGTCAGCTCGGCCTCGACAAACTCGCGCGGCAAAAATTGAGGGATATACAAGAATTCATTCTGCGCCCAATAGTCCTGCTCCAAGCGATCGAGATCCAGGGCCGCAACAGCCCGCTCCACCGCTTCCGTTACGCTGCTTGCACAGGTCTGGCTCATGGCACAGCCTTTCGTGAAGGGTCGTTCGTATCTCGTCCGGGGATATGGCGTCTGCGGTCAGACTGGAAGGAGTGATAAGTGAAGGCGAGCGAAAGGCCACTGGCCAATGACAGGAAGACCGAAATCTGAGGCACAGAGCTTGTCATATGATGGCCCGCCACTTACGATCTGTACCATTCCACTTCAGATACAGCGAGATACGCTTCACGATTCACGCGTCACGAATCTGACGTGCTAGGGACGGCTCAGCACCGGCGCCCGCACAACTTCTACATCGGCCGGCGCCTTGAAATCAAACAGATCGTCTTTCAATCCGCTGTTCGGCTTGAGTTCTGAAAACTCGAACGTGGCGACGTTGCCACTGACCTCGTGTAGCGCGATGGTTTTCAAAAAGTAGGTTTTCGGCTGGACCTCGATCACGATTTTCTGAATCGCCCGCTCCGGCTCGGCGCGTCCCTGCTTGGGGGTCAGCGAGACCAGCAGAATGCCCCCCGCTCCCCGCTCCTTGTTCGGAGCCGGTTCGATATCGAATTCCTCATCCAGCTTGGCCACACCCTGCAACAGCTGCAGCGGCGCCTGGGAAGCCGCCATATAGGTCAGCTTGCCGACCAGCACCTGCTTATGCTCCGGCACGTACATCTTCACATCGTCTTTGTTGACGTAGATTTCTTCCGTGGCCGGTTCGATGTAATCCCACCGCAACTTGCCGGGCTTCTTGATGTAGAAATGACCGGTCGAAATCACCGGCGTGGAAAATCCTTCAATCCTGGTTTTTTGCGTGAAAGAGGCCTGCAGGTCTTTCGTCTTTTCGTAGCGAACTTGGATTTTTCTGACGATATCCTGGACCTCCTGCAGCGCTTGGAGGTCGACCGCCGGCTCATCCGGTTTTACCAGTTGAGCCGCAACCGGAATCGCAGTCACCAGGAGAACCCCAAGTAGTATGAATGTGCGCATTATGCCTCTTCTCCGCCGACCGGGCCCCGGCGTCCCAGCACCTCGCGGCGCCCATCCCGCCCGGCCGCTCCCACGACGCCCTCTGCCTCCATCTGTTCGATCATCCTGGCCGCACGAGGATACCCGACGCGCAGGCGGCGTTGGATGAGCGACGCCGAGGCCTGGCCTGTCGAGAGGACCAGATCCTTCGCCTGTTCATACACGTCGTCTTTCGCCTGCTCCTCTTCCGCCTCTTCGATCTTGAGCGATTGCAACTCACGGCAATAGGAGGGCAGCGCCTGCTTCTTGACAAAATCGACCACCCGGCGCACGTCGTCATCCGATACAAAGGAGCCGTGGATACGCATCAATTTGCCGGTCCCCGACGCGAGGTAGAGCATGTCGCCCCGGCCGAGCAACGCTTCCGCGCCGTTGGCATCGAGGATCGTGCGGGAGTCGGTTTTGGATGAGACCTGAAAGGCGATCCGCGCCGGAAAGTTGGCCTTGATGAGGCCGGTCAGCACATCGACCGACGGCCGCTGCGTCGCCAGCACGAGGTGAATGCCCGAGGCGCGCGCCATCTGGGCAAGGCGGGCAATCTTGTCTTCCACATCTTTGGGGGCCACCATCATGAGGTCCGCCAACTCGTCGATCATCACCATGATATAGGGCAACGGTTCCGGCGGACTCGGCTTGACCGAATCGGTCGGTCCGTTCTCGCCGGCCGGTTCCGCATCCTCGCCCTTGGAGAGCCGTTCTTCTTCGGACAGAAAGGTCAGCTCCACCTGCTCGGCTTTGCCGGATTGCCAGACATCGGACACGGCCCCCTGCACCTCGGAAATCCGTCGATTGTAGGCGTCGATGTTGCGCACGCCCGCTTCGGCCAGCAGCTTGTAGCGCCGTTCCATTTCCTGCACCACCCAGCCCAGCCCGCGCGCCGCGGACTTGGGATCGGTGATGACCGGGCGAAGCAGATGCGGAATGCCGTCGTAACTTTGGAATTCCAGCATTTTGGGATCGATGAGGAGCATCTTCACTTCGTCCGGACGAGCACTGAATAAAATGCTCAGCAGCATCGTATTGAGGCCGACGCTCTTGCCGGCCCCGGTGGCACCGGCCACGAGCAGATGCGGCATGGTTTTCAAATCGGCGCAGACTGCGCCGCCAAAAATGTCCTTCCCGAGCGCCAGACTCAGTTTCGAGCGTGACCGTGAAAAGGCATCACTGGTGACGACTTCTTTCATGGACACCATTTCACGATGCGGGTTCGGCACTTCGATGCCGACGACGGATTTGCCCGGCAAGGGAGCCACGATACGTAAACTGATCGCCTTCAGTGCCAGGGCCAGGTCATCGGCCAGGTTGACGATACGCGCGACTTTGGTGCCCGGCGCCGGTTCGAATTCATACATCGTGACGACCGGCCCTGGCCGCACTTCGGTGACTCGCCCCTCAATCGCAAAACTCTTCAGAGCCTTGGTCAGAATCTCCGATTGCAGCTTCAATTCCTCGTCGCTGAGCCGGGCGATGGGACCGGATGGATCACTGAGCAATTCTTGCGGGTCCGGCAAGACATACCCGTCGGACACCGATGGACTGGTCGCCACGGCTGCGGCCGGTTCTTCATCAGCCGTGGACCGCTTCTCCACTTTCATCGGCGGCTGAATCTTGGGAGGGATCACTGGCACCGCGATCTGTTCAACCGCTTCAGCCACCACCTGGACTTCGCGATCGAGCTCCGGATCGTCCGTCTCGCGGGGCGGGCGCGAGACCTTCACTCGAGCCCGCTTGGATTGAGTCGCCGGCTCATCCAGCTTTGCCGGCCATTCCGGCAGGAGTCCGATCATGCGCTCGCGGGCGGCGCCCCACCAGTCGGGCAGCCGTTGGAGCAATGCCGTCAACGACAGCGGCACCGTAAACAGAAGGGCCACCATCAAGCCGGTGAGGACCACGATATGCGCGCCGGTGGTCGCGAAATAACTGCGCAGGCCATCGGCCAACACCTGGCCGATGATGCCTCCGGCCAACCCGCGGTTCACCCATCCGCTGGCAATCGTAGGCACCGCCGTCACTTCCAAATGCAGGAGCGCGCTCAAAAACACCATGGCGGCCAGACCGCTGCCGGCATGTCTGAGTCGCATCGTGAGCGGGATGGGGGTGAAACAACGGGCACCGAGGAGGCCGAGCAGAATCGGAAAGAGATAGGCGGCTCCACCCACCAGAAAAAAACAGGCCGCCGCCGTCAGCGCGCCGACCGACCCGATCATGTTTTTGGGCTGACTGCCGGCCGCTCCGGATGCCGCGATCGATTTGGCGTCGCCGGGAACGAACGACACCAGACTAAGCAGGATCAAGAGACCGACTGCGATCAGGAGAACCCCGATCACTTCGCGCTTCACATGAGAGGAACGGGAAGGGGCTGAGCGGGCGTCACCGCGCTTTGCCGTGGTGGATACACCCATGCGGCGGATGGTAGCACAGGAAAAACGCCTTTTCAAACAAAGGGCATTGTTGCGCAGGCCGATCAGCCGCGGCTCGAGGCTCTGTGCCCGCGGTGATCACCGTGGCTCGTCGCCGAACGCAGCGGCGAGGGCATGATACTGCTCGAGGGTCAAGGTTTCGGCGCGAGCCTGCGCCGGAACATCGACCGCCTGCATCACGCGGGCGATCCGATCGGCCTGGTATCCCTCGTCACGCAAGGAATTCATCAACGTTTTTCGACGGTGGGCAAAGGCCGCCCGGACCAGCCGGCGGAACCGTTCATCACGAACCGGATCGGCACCATCGCAAGACTTGATCTTGAGATGCACGACCGCCGAGCCGACGGTCGGACGAGGGCGGAAACAATTGGCCGACACACGAAAGGCCACCTCCACCTCGGCCGCTTCTTGCGTCAGAACCGAGAGGACTCCGTAATCCGCGCTGCCCGGTTTGGCAGCCAATCTGAGCGCCACTTCCGTTTGCAGCATCAGCACCAGCCGGTCGAAGTGGGCACGGGCATCCAGCAACGCGAACAGGATCGGCGTCGAGACATAATACGGCAAGTTCGAGACCACCACCGTCCGCGGCGGCAGACTGTCGAAGGGAAACTCCAAGGCATCCCCGATGCGGAGGTCGAGGTTGCGACAGTGCGCGAGTGTCGCCTGCAGGTGCGGCTCGAGTTGCGAATCGATTTCGACGGCAATGACACGTCCCGCTTCGGCGCACAACCCGGCCGTCAGTGCGCCCCGCCCCGGGCCGATTTCCAACACCGTGTCCTCCGGCCGAAGCCCCGCCAGGGACACAATTTTTCGGATGATGTTCGGATCGATGAGGAAATTCTGACCCAGCCGTTTCAGGGCCGGGGGGAAGGATGCAGCCATGGATTCACGCGGCGTTTTATCCATCCGTGGGAGAAACCGCAACCCGCAGGCGTGACGCTGATTGAACAGGAGACCAGGATTGCGCCAAACGGGCCGCGACCTTCACCGCCTCCAACAGACTGCCATGCTCGGCCACGCCTTTGCCCGCAATATCGTAGGCGGTCCCATGATCGACCGAGGTGCGGATGATCGGCAGACCCACGGTCAAATTGACGCAGGTGCCGAAGGCGACCAGCTTCAAGGGAATCAGTCCCTGATCATGGTACATCGCCACGACTCCATCGTAGTCGCCGCGGGCCGCTTTGCCGAACAGGGTATCGGCCGGCAAGGGATCGCTGGCGTTGATGCCGGCTGCCCTGGCCGCTTTGATGGCCGGCGCGATGCTGGTCTGTTCCTCGTTGCCGAACAACCCATGTTCACCCGCATGCGGATTCAACGCCGCCACGCCGATCTTCGGGCGGGCGATGCCGAAATACTTCGTCAGACCGAGATGCGCGAGACGAATCGCCTTGGTGATGCGCTGTCTGGTCAAGAGCGGGGACAAGGCATGGATGGCGACATGGGTCGTGGTGAACATGATTTTCAGGGGCCCGCCCACAATCATCATCCCGAACTCTTTCGTCCCGGTGAGATCCGCCAGCAATTCCGTATGACCCGGGTAGTGGAACCCGGCCATGTTCATCGCTTCTTTGTTGATGGGAGCCGTGACCATTCCGCCCAGGCTGCCTGCCTGCGCCAGGTCGACCGCTCTCTTGATGAATGCGATGGACGCCGCGCCGGTCACTGCCGACGCCACCCCCATGCGAAACTTCGGCAGCGGCCTCTCCAGCGGATCAGCCACAGCGACCTGGCGTGGTTTCAACCGTGAACGGCCGGCAGGGTCAAACGTCACCACCTCCAAGGGCAGGTTCAGCCAGGCGATCGTTCGTTCCATAACCGGTCGGGAGCCGATGACCACCGGCTGACAGAGCCGCGTCAGCGCCTTGTCGGCCAAGGCCTTGGCAATGACCTCAGGCCCGATCCCGGCCGGATCCCCCATGGTGAGACCCAAGATCGGGCGGACGGATCGTGGTGAGGGGTTACGAGCCATGCGTGTACAAAAATAGCGTGTACCCAAGGTACAGCAGCGCGCTGCCGCTCAGCAACCAGGGCCGCCAATGCCCGGACAAGATCGCCTGCAACAGGCTGAGGCCCATAGCCACGACCGCGAGGACCATCGTCGCCAGCGCTGTGGTGCCAAGCGTCCATTCGGTCCCCAGCAATCCGACCGAAACGGGGATCGAGCCCTGGAACACCATCGCACCGGTCACGTTGCCCACCGCCAGCCGATCCTTCTTTCGGTACAACCACAAAAAGCTGTTGGACATCTCGGGCAGCTCCGTGGCCAACGGAGCGATCAGCAAGGCCAGGATCAGCGGCGAGACCTGCAGTTCAGCCGATATGGAATTGGCCGCGGTGACGAACAGATGGGCTCCGCCGACCAGTCCCAGCAACCCCACCAGTCCTTGCGCCCCGATCATCAGATAGGATGGCCTGGCGGAGCGGCGGGCGAACAGCAGGGGTTCCAGTTCGCCTCCCCCCTCGCCTTCTTCGTCCTCGGCAGAAAATTTGAGCTTCATGTAATAGACATACATGGCCAGCAGGACGAGTGCGACGGCTGCATGGAACACCCGCGAGGGGACCATGGCGCAGGTCAGCGCCAGCGCATAACTGACCAGAAAGAAGCTGATATCGACCCGGACCTCGCCATAATTGAGTTTGAAGGTCGCCGTCCGTTTTCCCAATTTTGCGTAGAGGACCAGCAGCAGCGCCAGAATCGGCAGCACCAACGTGCTGAGCATGAACGGCGCACCAAGGATCGCTCCCAGGCCGACCTCCATCTGCTCGCGGCCCGCCCCGAAGAAAATGGCGATGATCGGAATCGAGGTTTCGGGCAGTGTCGTCCCGACGGCGGCAAACACACTCCCCACCGCGCCTTCGGAAATATTCAGTCGCTTGCCGAGCCACTCAATGCCGTTCGTGAACAGATGGCAACCGGCCAGGGTGACGACGACGGAGACCACGAACAGTCCCACATACAGCAGAACCGTCACCGGCGCCCCCGATTCCGCTCTGTCCGCGCGCGGCTTGCGCCTGGCGTCCGGCGATAGGCCAGCAGGGCCTCGTGTAACACGTCTTTGACGGGGCGCCCGGTCTGTTCGGCCACGCGTTTACAATCCTCGTATTCCGGCGCGGCTTTGGTCTGCCCCCGCCCGATGTCGGCGAGTTTGATGCGCACATCCTGCCCGCTCAGCCGTACCGACGCAAAGCGGCGCGGCAAAACGTGCCGCTGCACCTCGCGCGTGCGGACACCGAGCGCCGTCGTGTCGGCAAAGAGAATGGCCAGAATCGCGTCTGCTTGTGCCCGCGGCGCAAGAATCGAGAGGACATTCCCCGGCCGGCCTTTCTTCATCATGACCGGCGCGAGCGTGGCATCGAGGGCGCCGGCGGCAAACACGTTGCCGAAGACCGTTTCGTACACTTGCGGATTCATATCATCGAGGTTGGTCTCCAGTTCGACGACCGTTTCCACCGTCCCGAGTAGATCTGCCTCCTCGCCGATAAAGACACGCAAGACGTTGGCCCATTGCGGGGGATCGGCAGTTCCCGCCCCGTAGCCCACCAAGCGCACCTGCATGGAGGGCAGCGCACCGAATTCCGCCGCCACGGTTTTAAGCAAGGCCATCCCGGTCGGGGTCGTCAGTTCCCGTTCAGGGCCGCGGGCATAAATCGGCACGCCGGCCGCTAATGCCGCCACGGCGGGACCCGGCACCGGCAGCGCGCCATGCGCCGAATGCAGCATCCCGGAGCCGACATTGACGGCAGATGCGGTCACGCGCTGAATGTCGAGCAGGTGCAGGCCCAGGATGCCGCCGACGACATCGACAAACGAATCGATCACGCCGACCTCGTGGAAATGCACATGCGCCGGTTCGACCCCGTGAGCCTTTCCCTCGGCCTCAGCCAGGACATCGAACACCGCCTGGCTCTGTGCTTTCACCACCGGCGGCAGGCCGCTTTTCTGGAGGATCCGCGCAATCTGGGCCAGCGTCAGCGGAGCGCGCAGGCCTTTCTCGATCAGCACATCGACTTTGGTGGCCGTAATGGCTCCGCGCTCGACTCTCTTCCGCGCCAGACGATATCCCTCGATCTTCAGCGACGCCAGACCGCGCGAGAGTTCCTTGAACGGCAATCCCGCATCGACCAGCGCGCCCAATGTCATGTCGCCGCTGATGCCGGAGAAACAATCGAAATGAAGATGCCTCGCCACGTCTCTCCTACGATTCAGTCGTCCGCGCAAACGAGCGGCATCTTACCGGAGCCGCACCCGGACAGCAATCATTCCGCTCGTTCATTGACAGCCCTGCGGTGCTATGTTATCCCCAATCGAAGCACGCATTTCCATCGAACCACCAGCCGCAGTCTGCAGCGACGTCAGCCATGATCCATTCAACCTCAGCTCCGCAGATCGTCAACAGGGGCGCACGGGCGCGATTACCATTCGCGCTGCTGATTCTGCTCAGCGGCATCATGCTGCTAGGGGGGCAGAGCCTGGTGTTCGCCAAGACCAAAGGGAAAAGCAGTGTGCCGCGCCCTGAGCCGGATCTCAAGATACTCTCGCTCCAGGCCACCCCGATGCCCTACCGGCCGCAAGACGGCCCCTTCCATTTCATCGCCACGGTGCAGCTGCCGAAGGAAGTCGATGAGCACCTCATGCTGGAGGTGTCCGCCCTGGTCACCTCTTCTTCGATGACCTCGCTGCGCTTCCTGTCGATCCGGCAACCGGTAAATGAACATGCCCAAACGACGCCCAGCGCCAATGGAGATACGCCGCAAAAGCATGTGCAGGTGGATCTCGAGTGGGACGGACTGGATCACAATAAACAGCAGATACCGGTCGGCTCGTATGAGTATGAAGTGCGGGTCAAATTGTTAAGCAACGGAGAGAAGGGCCAGCGCACCCAAATGCTCTCGTGGCCCAAACGCGGCAAGATCATCGTCAAGAACTAGCAGGATCGTGAAACAGGCCGCCGGCTTTGTTCTCGCGTCGCTCCAAGGCCTTCACAACGGCGGCCGGATGCGCCCCCCTCAATCCTTCTCAACTGCAGGCTTCACACCATCCATCCCGCTCATCATGTTGATGCGGTGGGCCAGGCAGCCGGCGCCGAATCCGTTATCGATGTTCATCACGCCGACACCGGCCGCGCAGGAATTCAGCATCGTCAACAAGGCGGCCAAGCCGCCGAAATGCGCGCCATAGCCCCGGCTCGTAGGCACGGCGATCACCGGCTGCCGCACCAACCCGCCGACGACGCTGGGGAGCACACCGTCCATCCCCGCTGCAACAATGATCGCCCGCGCGTCATGCAGCCGCTCCTGTTGGCCGAGCAGGCGGTGCAGTCCGGCCACACCCACGTCATAGAGGGTCTCCGTCTTGCTCCCCATGATGTCGGCCGTCACGCGCGCCTCTTCGGCGACGGGAATATCGGCCGTTCCGGCGGTGACGATGAGCACCGACCCGCGACGCACCAGCTTCGGCGGCACAATCGCCACCACGCGCGCCGCCTCATGATAGGTCGCTCGCTTGCTCAGCCGCAGCAAGGCGCGGGCCGCGGCAGGCTCCACGCGCGTGGCCAGCAGCGCATTGTTCTTCTGCAACAACGTCTTGGCGATGGCTACCACCTGCGACACTGTTTTCCCTTCGCAAAAAATGACTTCCGGGAAACCCTGCCGCAGCGCGCGGTGGTGGTCGAGCGAGGCGAAGCCCAAATTTTCATACGGGAGGGTGCGTAACCGGTGCAGCGCGTCCGGCACCGCCATGGCGCCCTGCTGAACCTCGGTGAGCAATGCCCGCAACTGGTCTTGATTCATGACAGGGCCTTTTCTTCCTTGGCTTCACGTTCCATCAGATCGCCGACTGCCTGGCGACAGGATTTACCGGCGAACAGCACAGCATTGACCTCCTGCACGATCGGCATATCCACTCCGCACCGTTGCGCGAGGCCTAATGCGGCCTTGGCCGTACGCACGCCTTCCGCCACGGCCTGCATGCTCGCCAGTATTCCTTCCAACCGTTCGCCCTGCCCTAACCGCATCCCCACCGAATGGTTGCGACTCAAGGGGCCAGTACAGGTCAGGATGAGATCACCCACACCGGACAATCCGTAAAAGGTTCGCGGATCCGCGCCCATGGCCATACCGAGCCGTATCATTTCGGCCAGGCCGCGCGTGATCAAGGCTGCGCGCGCGTTATGGCCGAGTTCCAGCCCATCCACCACGCCGGCAGCCAGGGCCATGACGTTTTTCAACGCCCCGCCGAGTTGGACTCCGATCACATCGTCATCCGCATAGACCCGGAACGCCGGCGTCATGAACAGGGCCTGGATCGTCTTGACGGCGGCGGCATCCTGGCCGGCGAGACAGAGCGCCGTGGGTTTGCCTTGACTGACTTCGCTGGCGAAACTCGGGCCCGACAAGACCATCAAGGCATGCCGCATATGGGCAGGCAGGACGTCCTGCATCACGTGCGTCATCAGTTCGAGCGTGGTTTCTTCGATGCCCTTGGTCGCGCTGACAAAAGGAACCGATGGCGCCAGAAGCGGGCCGACCCGGCTCAGGACCGGTCGCGCCACATGGGAAGGCACGGCGAAGATGACGCAATCCGCTCCTTCCAGGGCGTCGGACAACCCATTTGTGGCGGTCAACGTAGAGGGCAGTCGCACGCCCGGTAAAAACACGACGTTTTCACGCCGTTGTTCAATGGCCTGCACGACCTCCGGTTCATGCGCCCACAGGCACACGGACATCAGCTTCTCAGCCAAGTGCCGGGCCAATGCGGTGCCCCAGGCGCCGGCGCCGATGACTGCTACACGTGGACTCGATGGTCGCGTCATGGACGCGGATTATAGGAAGGGGTCTGGAAGGGTGTCAACGAAGCGGTCCGGCACATTCGCCTCAGCACTGGAATTCCACTCGCGCAGACGGTAGGCTGCAGGTCCACGAGGAGCGATCATCATGAAGCCCTGTCCAGCTTGCGGACGCGCCCTGCCTGAAATCAATCGCTACTGCACCTACTGCGGCAGCAACGTGGCGAGCGAGACGGAGGAGACGGCGACGCAGGGCAGTCCCGCATCTGCCAAAGAACAGCTGAATCTCCACATCCTCTACGGCATGATCACGGTCCTGATCGTGTCTATCATCATGCCGCCCTGGGAAACGCCGCCCTCGCAACCGGCCGCCTTTCTTGGCTTTCACTTCATCCTTTCCCCGCCGCGGCCGGACGCTATCGTGAGCCGGTTGTTGCTCACGATCGAGCTCACCACGACGGCCATCGCCGGGCTCTACTTGTCGTTTCTGTTCCGATCGAAGGGATAACCGCAGCAGGATGTTGAAAAAGTCCGCCAGCTTTGTTCTCGCGTCGTTCAGAGGCTCAACGTACTCGGAGTACGCTTCGCCGCTTCACTTGCTGCGGCCGCGCTGGACGGCCATTTGAACATCCTGTGCGCGGACGGCGCCTGTTCCCACACCTGGAGTCTTGCTCTCCAGGGACCTTCCAAATAGTTATTCAACAGCCTCCTACGCGTCAGGCGGGTCAGGGTCCTTGTCAGTCCAGCGCGAGGGTCAGGCATTTGGCGGCGCCGCCCGACTTCATGAACTCACTCAGCTCCACCTCATGCGTCAGATACCCCCGGGATTCCAGGAGCCGCATCGTGCGGGGACAGCCGGCCGGAATCACGATGTGCTTGCCGCTGCACACCGCATTACAGGCAAATCGAATCGCTTCCTCCTCAGGCACCGCCAGCCGACGCTCCTCCGGGAGGCGTTGCGCGATGGCGGCCAGGCCATAGGCATCGAATGCGGCAGGAAAGTAGAGCAGCTCTCCGCCGCTGAGGGGACAAAAACAAGTATCGAGGTGATAGAAGCGGCTATCGATGAGTTCGAGTGGAATGATTTCACGCTGGAAGAGTTCGCTGAGCCTTGGAAACGACCGGATATCCGATCGTTGGCGATAGCCGCCGAACCAGGTTTCGGGAAATCCTAAGAGGTCGCCGGCCCCTTCGAAATAGAGCGATTCATCGAGCGTCAGCACCTCATAGCCCTGCTCGCGAAACCACTGCGCAAAATGCAGTTCCTCTCGCCGGCGCTCGGGGTAGCGGAACCGGCTGATGACGGCCCTGCGACCGGCCACCACCCCGGCATTGGCGGTAAAGACGAGGTCCGGCAGGCCGGGCACCGGCTGCATCCGCTCGACGCCCGCACCCACGTCCTCTTCCAGCACCTGCATCAGCCTCTGCCATTGAGCGACCGCGCGCGAAGGCACGACCGCATTGTCACGCTTCATCCAGGGATTGATTTCGTAATCGATCTGAAAATAGTCGGGAGGGCAGACCAGCAACCGGCTCATCGGCGCCACCCGAGTTCCCGCGCCAGTTCCTTGAGGAAGGAGGCCGCGTCCATCACGAGGCCAACGGCTTGAAAACTGCCCCGGTCTGCCAGTTTCGTCGGCACGGAAGGATTGACATCGACGCAGACGGTGGGGACCGTGGCCGGCAACAAATTGCCGGTCGCAATTGCGTGGAGCGTGGACGCCACCAGGAGCGCCAAGCCGACACCCTGCACCGCCTCGCGCATTGCTTCCTGGGCCCGCATGGAATCCGTCACCACGCCGGGCAGGGGGCCGTCGTCACGGATGGTACCGGCCATCACCATGTTGACGTCGTGGCGTACGCAGGCGGCCATAATGCCATCGGTGATGACTCCGGAGCGCACGGCCTGATGGATGCTGCCGATCGCGCGTATCCGATTGATCGTCCGCAAGTGATGCTCATGCCCGTGCGGGACGGAACGGCCAGCGGTCAGACCGTACCCGAGTGACGTGCCGTACAGTCCGGCTTCCATATCGTGCGCCGCCAGGGCATTGCCGCAGAATAACACGTGGATAAAGCCGGACTCGATCAACCAAGTCAGCGCCTCCCGGCCCCCGGCGTGCACGATCGCCGGCCCCCCGGCACACAGCACCTTCGTCCCCGGTTGTCCCTGGCGATGGCCGCCGCGCATCTTCAGCATGCGTTGCGCAATATCGGCGATGACCGGCTGATGCGGCCGCTCCGAGGACACCACGGACTCCATGAACCCGAACACATCGCGTTCGGCGGGCCGGGCCAGCGGCGTGACCCTGATGCCGTCTCTTCCGGTCACGATCAAGTCGCCCGCCTTGACCGCTCCCATCGGCATCGTCCTGGCCTGAGCCTTCGCCGGGTCGACACAGATGCCGAGATCCATTTCCATGCCCTCGACTTCCACCCAGTCGCCATCAAGACGGATCTGCGTCGGCAAATGTGTGGTGGCGTAGAACTCGTCCGGAAAGATGCCCGCGGCCGGAGCCGGCTCAAACCGGCAATCGGTGTCCCGCTCGACGGCGGCGCCATGGGGTTGAATGGCCTGGAGAATTTCCGCCAGCAATCGGCCGGAAGAGGCGCGCACCACAATCCGCGCCTGCGAGGGCGCCTCTCTCGTCGCTCCGATGTTGACGTCCTGCAGATCGAAGGTGCCGCCCATCATAAGAATCGTGTCCAGCACCTTGGCCAGGATCAACGAATCAATGATATGGCCCTGGAGGAACACGGTTTCCTGCGATGCCGTCATGGCCGAACCTCTGGACGTCGGACAGCATGCGCCGTGGATGATCGCTGCTTATGATGATTCTACCATTAGTCCGGAGAGATGACCTGCTACGCGGTCGATTTCACCACTTCTCGCAGCACGCTGGTCGCATAGGAACCGGGAGGAAGCCAGAACGAAAGCGTCAACACCGACCCGTCCAGCGACCAGACCAGGTCATTGAGACGAACGCGAAGGGCTCGCCGTTCGCCGCGGAAACCGCATTCCGCGCCGGCTTGCGACAACAACTCCGGCGTGGTCCCCAAATCGGCAATGACTGCTCGTTCGATCTCTCCCGGCTCGCCTGTGGCCCAAGGGGCGCGGGAACCGAACAGCGGTCCCGTCGGGCTGATCTCGAATCGATCTGCCCGCGGCTGTTCCATCTCCGGCTGCTCCACCGGGAAGCAGGCGCCGTTGTCGGACTTCATGGCCCAGTCGCCGAGAAACACCCGGTCGAGACTGCTGATTCGCCTCGCGACGATGTGATTGAACACATACGACTGATAGGCATTCATGAACCAGATGCGTTTGGAGCGGGCCATCGTGTTGCGCCGTGCCGCATCCCCCAGCAGTTCGGCGCCCAGTTGAAAATTCGTCCCCGACCGCCCTTGCCGCTGCGGGCCGAAATAATTGGGCACCCCGCGCCGAACGAGCTCATCGAACAGCCGGTTCAATAAGTCCTCGCTCCCCTCGCGAACATCCCGCACGACCAAACGGAAGTGATTCCCGGCATGGTGGCCTTTACGCAGCCGATTGCGATGGCGCCCCAACACCTCCACCGTGAGCAGCCGCTCGTCGGTCGGCAAGGCCGCCACCTCGTCGGCCTTCACGCCCTGCAGAGACAACATTTGCGTCGTCACGGCTTGGGCATCCTTGAGTCCGGCCACGCCGATCGTCTTGGCCTTCACATGCAGGTGGGACGAGAGTCGGAGCAGCAGATCGGGAGTGGACAGCCCACGCTTGGTGATTTTGATGTAGAGGTGCTCTCCTTCGCCGCAGGGCAGATATAAGGGGCGCTCCTCCACGCAAAAGTCTTCCGGCCTGCTCCGAATGCGCCCGCCGAGCGCGGGAATGGAAGCGGTCAAATACGGCACCGTATCATCGAGCCAAGAGGGAGTCGGCATAGTGATCCTTTATCGACCCTGAACGATTACACTTCACATCATTTGAATAGGCGCGGGAACGACCCGTGTTATACTCATCTCTGTTAGTCTCCGACGCCAACAATCCCGCTGGATGCGATCCCAATGCGAAGAGGCATGGCCCGGACGAGTTGTGTGATGGTGATGTGTTTGTGCGCCGTCACCGTCATGCGCGTCTCGCCGGCGCCGGCGGCGTCCCGGCTGATCGGAATCGATGTCTTTGCGCAGCTGACCCAGCACATCAAGCGCCAAGCCGATACCGACAAACAAGCCTTCGCGATGGCCAGCCAATGCATGAATCTTTTTTACAAACAGCAGCGTCGCAAGCCGGCGCAGCCCGACGTGCAGCAAATCGCCTGGATCGTGCCGGAGTCATCCGCCTTGCCCACTGCCGATTCAGGGCCGGACGACGCGGAGTGCCGCACGCGGTATCCCGAAGGACTCGATGCGGTGCGGAAGGATTTTCAACGCACCCAGGCGCTGCTTTCCCTGAGTTTAACCTTCTATGAATTCGCCCTGGTCGGGGACGGCGACGACAATTCGCTGTACAACGCCCGTGAACTCCACGACATCCTCGTCGCTTTGAACCTCGCCGCCGAGCCTTCACTGGGAGCAGCGGCCCATCTCCGTTCGCTGACCGCACAATTCGATTCGCTCCATGATGCCCGCGGCATGGAAGCGCTCATGGCCGGGATGGGCAAACTCTACGATCAAGGCTATCGTGTCACCACCGCCGACAAGGCCCACTTAAATCGAGTGATGGAATGATCTCCACGGTGATGCGATGGCAGGAGCTCGCGCGCGTCTGGATCGGCCATTGGCTCAGCCGCCCCTTCCACCATCTGTTCAATCTGATACCGGGAGTGGAAATCGGGATGTCGACGGCGGGCATAACCCGGCTATCGCTCACCCATGCCCCACTGGCCGGACGGCGCGCCGTCCATCTGAGCGATCTGCATCTGGACCGGTACCGCCCCCGGCATCGGCTGCTGGTTCGCACCGTGGCGGAGCTCAAGCCGGACTGGATCTTCATCACCGGCGATCTGGTCAACGTGCGCGACGGACTCCCGCATCTCTTGCGTTTTCTCGCGGAACTCCGCCGGGTCGCGCCTGTCTTCGTCACTCTCGGAAACCACGATCACTACAGCGGCATTGCCATCGATGAATTCGCCGAACAATTCGATCGCCGCAAAGTCACCCTGCTCCTCAATCAAGTCACCTTCATCCGGGTGCCCACGGGCGAACTGGCTCTCGTGGGGCTGGATGATCCTTCACTCCATCGGGCGGACCTCCGCTGCATTCCTTCGCCACAGCCGGGGCGTTTCACACTGGTGCTCGCGCATGCGCCCAACATCCTGGACCAACTGACGGCCGATCATCATACCGATCTGACGCTTTGCGGCCATAGCCATGCCGGGCAATGGCGGATTCCCGGCATTCCGACCTTTTGGCTGCCGCCCGGTTGTCATGGGCGGACCCACGGCCTATTCGAAAAGGGAGGCCACCGGTTGTATGTCAATCGCGGCCTGGGGTGGTCGGTCCTTCCCCTGCGAGTGAATTGCCCTCCCGAAGTCGTGCTGCTTGAGTGGGCCGGGTAACCGTTCGCCGCAGATCTCCGCAGTGATCTTCATCGAATGCGCTCCAAGGCTTCCCGCGCGCGACTCCGCACCGTTTGATCCCAATCTTCCTTACTGACAAACGCCAACTTGTCTTTGGCCGCGGCGGCGCGCAGACGACCAAGCCCCAAAGCGGCGCTGGATCGCACATAGGCATGGTCGTCTTCGAGGGCCGCCAGTAAGTGAGGCACCACCCTCTCATCCCCGATCACGCCCAAGTGACTCGCCGCCATTCCTCGCACTTGATGCTGCTTGTCACCCAAGGCTCGTTTCAGCGTCGTGAGAAACAATTCCTGAAAGCGCGGAGCAATCGCCTCGAGGCCGGCGCGCCGGTATCCATTGACCTCAATCACCGCAAACGCCAGTTGCAGTTGTTTATCGGCCGAAGGCTGGCTCTCGAACAACGTGATCAACCGATCGCGCTCCCGGTTCCGCCGGCGGCGTTTGCGTATCTTGCCGGCCAGTACCCAGAGCACCGCGATCACGGCCAGCGCCGCAGCCGCGACGGGAATGGCCTGATCGATGATCAGATCCTGCATGTCCGGCGACAGGCGTTTCCACACCCAGACCCCGGAAACCACCAGGCCCAGCAGGAGAAAAATAGCCGTCAGATTGGCTTGGCCGGATTGCGCGTGACGAGCCATGGCAGGCGACATGATAGGGGGGCGCTCCGGGCGGCGTCAACGCACGTCCGCACCGCTCTTGACAGTGACCTGTAGGGATGACTAGTCTTCGCCGGCGATGGAACTTCCGGACCTGCAGGACGATCCCCACCTCAAAGTGCTCCGTCCCTTGGTCGAGACCTATCTCGCATTCTCGCGTGCCGACAGCCGCCACGTGCGCTCCCTACGGTTGACGCCGTCGCAATTCGACGTGATCGCCACCCTTGGTGACACGAAGGGAATGACCTGCGCTGAACTGTCGACCGCGACGCTGGTCACCAAAGGCACATTGACCGGCGTGCTGGACCGGCTCGAGGCCAAGGGATTAATCCGCCGGACTCCGGTCGCCGACGATCGGCGGAGCACCCGCATCTGTCTGACCAGCAAGGGCAATCGGCTGTTCCAAACCACCTTCTCCGCCCACGTGGCATTCCTCCGCCCGTTCTTCGAACGCGCGCTCTCGGCGGTGGAAGCCGATCAATTGCGCACCCTGCTGTTGCGTCTTCATCGGAGTTTTCAGGAGAGCCCGGGCACATGATCCGTCTCACCGTTCTGGGATCGGGAACCAATGTGCATCCCACGCGCGCCGCAGCCGGGTATCTTGTACAAACCGATCAGACGTTTCTCTTGGATTTCGGACCGCGCACGCTCTCCAACTTGATCACAAGCGGGGTCGATCGGCACTCCGTCACGCATATTCTGTTTTCCCATTTCCATGCGGACCATTTCGCCGACTTTATTCCGTTCTTTTTTGATGCGGTGATCTTCTGCAAATACCAGGGCGGGACCAGACCGCCGCTGACCCTCATCGGACCGCGCGGCACCGCCACCTTGATGGGTGCGATGATGACGACCTTTCCGAGTTTCGATCGAGCGCCCTTCCGGGTCACCATCCGCGAAGTGTCCGACCGCAGCTTCCGCATCGGTGAGACCCGCATCACACCTGCCACTGTCACCCATGCGCCCAGATTGCATTGCGTCGGGTACCGGATCGAATACCAGGGGCATGCCGCGACCTACTCAGGCGATTCGCTCTATTGCGACAGCCTGGTTCGGCTCTGCCGCGAGGTTGATCTCGCCGTCCTCGATTGCTCGTTTCCTGAGAACCGGCCGGGAGAGGGACATTTACATGCGGGATTGTGCGGGCGGGTCGCGCAGGAGGCGGGAGTCAATCAGCTGATCTTATCTCATTTTTATCCGATTGCCGAACGGTACGACGTCTGCGCACAGGCGAAGCAGTATTTCCCGGGGAAAGTGAAGATGGCGAAGGATCGGCTCAAGCTAAGGGCGTAGGCCGATGCGGGATATCCACGCGTTTGCCCAGGGGAAGGACAGCGCCGAGCGCTCAAACAGACCGTCCGGCAAGGCCGCAGCGAGTGAAGATCCGAGGCGTACCCTTGCGGTACGTTGAAGATCTGAACGAAGCGAGAACGAAGCCGGCGGTCTGTTTCAGCGCTCGGCCCTAAAGCCCCTCTTCGCGCTGCTCGCAACCCAAAATCTCCACAAACCGCGGCAAACGATTCTTCTTCAGCGGTTCATCGAGCTTATTGTAAATCGCGAGGAGATTCTTGATCATGCGGGCGAGAATCGCGCGGGTCGGGCTTTTTTGCAGGAACCGGTCTTCGAAGCCGTAGCCGGCTTCGGTCAGAAAGCGCGCGCAATTTTTTTCTGTCAGCAGCGCGCCGCCGTTGAAACAATCGATGAAAATCTTATACCGGTCGGAATCGAACTTCACGAGGAAGTGGCCCGGCATTCCAATCCCGTGCACGGGCAACTGCAACCGCCGGCCGATCAGCAAATACACCGTCGACAGACTGATCGGGATGCCCGTCCGGCGATCGATCACACAATTCAGATAACTGTTCTCGACTTCGTAATAGTTCTTGGTGTTGCCTTTGAATCCCGCTTCCGTGAACAGGTACCGATTCAGCGCTTTGACCGTCTCCTCGCCCGACACGCGGGATCCGATCTGTTCCCGCACGTCCTGCGCCATACGATCCAATTGCCGGCGATAGGCCTGCACGTCCAGCGATGGGTAGGCATACCGCGCGAGGATAAAGGCCCCGGTTTCCAAATCAACCCGGTCATCCGGAAAGGCGATCAGGTCGCGGAGTTCTTCCTCCAGCTTCGTCCCGCGAATCTCCTCCAGCACGGTGCTGATACGATCAGCCATTTCCGGCTGCTCAATTTCCGCCTCTTGCAGCAGAGGGACGGCGCAATCGCCGTAATCAATGAGTTTCCCGCTGATCGTCTTGACGATCCGTTCATCCTCGTCACCGAGGAGCCGGATCAGGGCGCGGATTTGGCTTTCGTTCACGAACATGGAAGTTCCCCGGTGCGTCACGGTGCTCACCCGATCGCCCGCCGGAAGGCCCGCGCACCCCCATAGAGGCATAACGCATCAAACAGGATCATCACACCGATCACCATGCCGACATGCGGCAGCGCCTCGGCCCATCCCTGGAGAATGAGCGGACGGACGGCATCGATGGCCCAGGTCATGGGATTGAACTGCGCCAAAAATCCCATCCAGCCCGGCATGGCCGACAAGGGCACCAACGCTGAGCTCAAGAAAATCATGGGCAGCGAAAGGAACCCGAGGACGGAAAAGAAATCGCCGTGACTCTTGACGGAAAAGGCCATCGCCATAGAAATGGCCGTTAACCCCACTCCGAACATCATCCCGATCAGCAAGATGGTTGCGACTCCCGCCAGGCCGGTGACCGGTTGCACGCCGAAGAGCCAGGCGACAGCCAGAATGACCAACACTTGCAGCGAGGTGATGGTCATCACAAAAATGAATCGGCTCAAGATCACCGAGGTCCGATGGATCGGCGTGGACATCAATCGTTCCAGAAAACCATTTTCTTTGTCGAAAAGGAGATCGACGCCGCCGGCCAAGCCGTTATTGAGCACCGTCATGACCACGACCCCGGCGGTCAGAAAACTGATGTAACTCGCCGATTGAGTCACCTGCAGGTCCGCCGCGCGCTGAAACAGGTTGCCGAAGAAAATCAGCCAGAACAGCATCGGCTGCACCAGCGTAAAGAGCATGCTGAACTTTTCCCGGCTCAGCCGCCGCACCCAACGCATCGTCAATGCGCGAATTTCCTGCCAATATTCTTTCATGCCCGGTCCGCCTGCTCCTCAAGGACCATTAGGAATCTTCCGTCTTCGGCTGATCGTCCTTGATGGACCGCCCGGTGTGGGCGATAAACACGTCGTCCAATCGCGGGCGATGATAATCGATGAACTCCAGCTGGCACGTCAGGCGGTTTGCCGCTTCCAGAATGGCCGGCAAGGCCTTTTCGGGAGAGTCGACTCGAATGTCCAATCCGTTCGGCCTTGTCGTGACGGCCCGGATCGCCGGCAGATCGCTGATCGCCGCCGCCAGCTTCTCCACGCGATCTTCTTCGCGCACCGTCAGCGAGACCAGATCCCCCCCCAATCCGGCTTTCAATTCGTTCGGCGCTCCCAAAGCTTTGATCCGCCCGCCGTCGATGATCGCGATCCGATCGCACAGCTGATCAGCCTCATCCAGGTAGTTGGTCGTCATCACGACCGTGATCCCCCGCTCCCGCATCGCCCGCACGTGGCCCCAGATGCGCAGGCGGCTTTGCACGTCCAACCCGAGCGTCGGCTCATCCAGGAAGAGCACGTTGGGATCGGGCAGTAAGCCGCAGGCAATATCCAGCTTGCGCTTCATGCCGCCCGAATAGGTTTTGGCCGGACGGTCGGCTTGCTGCTCGAGCTCGACTAATCTTAACAGTTGAGGAATTCGTGTGGCCGCCGCTTCCGCAGAGAGATGATAGAGATCGGCCAGCAGTTCGAGATGTTCGCGGCCGGTCAGGAACCGATCAATAGCCCGTTCCTGCGGTACGTACCCAATGGTCTGCCGGACGCGATCGGCGTCCTTCACGGAATCCAACCCGAAAATTCTGGCTGACCCTGACGTCGGGGTGAGCAGGGTAATCAAAATGCGTAGCGTGGTGCTCTTGCCTGCGCCGTTCGGTCCAAGCAACCCAAAAATTTCCCCGGTGTAGACCTGAAACGAGAGGTCATCGACGGCCCGCACCTTGTCGTAGGTTTTCCCGAGGTGGGAGACTTCGATGGCGACCGGCCGAGACATCAGCCCCATCCTCCGGCGCCCCGCCGCTCCGCCAACTTGAATTGGATCAAATCGCTCAGGCGGCGAGCCTGTTGCGGCACATGTTCGGCTTCCAGGAGGAACTGCTTTTCCAATGGCGTACAGTCAAGATAAGTGGAGAGGGAGTTGACAAATACCTCGTCACTCACGTCAGGCCGGATCAAACTGTGCAGCGGCGAGGCCTCCTCGTCGGCTTTCAGATATTCCTCCAGCACTCCCAGCAGATAGCGGCGCAAGCCCTCATCGAGGGATAAGGACCCGTCGCGCGGCTTCAGCGTGACACGGGCTTCGCGGTAGCTTTTCTCGAAGAATTCTTCGTGGATTTCGTAGCGTTCGAGGCCCTGCAAGAGGATATTGGAGCGGCCATCGGGAAGCATTTGGACGCTCGCCAGTCGCCCGACACAGCCGACGGAGAAGATCGGCGGATTGCCCTCGTATTGCTCTTCCCACCCTTCCTTCAACAAGGCCATGCCGATGCATTGCCCTGTCGCAGCCGCATCCGCTACCATCTGGCGGTAACGCGGCTCGAACACATGGAGCGGCAAATAGGTCTTGGGAAAGAAGACCACGTTCGGCAGCGGGAACAACGGTATGCGTTCAGGAACGGGAAATGGCTGGACCTTTCCCGAGAATTCCCGGTTCGACGGCTCGCGTTCAGGCTCAGAAAACATGGTTCACGATAGCTGATGCCTTGCAAAATTGTCAACGCTGCCTCAGCTCCACTCCGGGTGACGAACGCTCACAAAACCCGCATGAACACTGCATTTTATGAACTCACCCTCAAAATTGACCGGCGAGCAATCGGCGAACCTCCGGGATGCAATGAGGACTGACCATTGATTCACCGATGACGAAATTACGACTCGCCGCTGTGGCGGCCCTTCTGCTCTTGGCAGGACTGCCGGCCACTTTCACGCAGTCCGGTGCCGCCGACGAGGCTCCCCTCGCCTTCGACAGGGCCGTCCCGGGATATCAGTACCGATTTCCTGGAGACCACGGGGCGCATGAACAGTTCCGCACCGAATGGTGGTATTACACCGGGCAGGTCACGGCAGCCAACGGCCGGCGGTTCGGATTCGAACTCACCTTCTTTCGCCGAGGCATTCCTCCTGGGCAGGTTCAGACGCTGCCGTCCAAGTGGTCTATTCAACAACTCTATCTCGCCCATTTCGCCGTGACCGACCTGTGTGCCGGCCGATTCTATTACGCCGACAAGGTCAGCCGCGAAGGCTTCGGCAAGGCCGGCGCAGCGACGGGCCGGTTGCATACTTGGGTCGATCGATGGTCTGTGCTGATGGATGAACGGACCACGCCGCAGCATCATTTGCAGGCCGCGACGGAGGACGTGGCGATCACGCTCGATCTCGTGGCCGAAAAACCGCCCGTTCTGCATGGCCGGGACGGCATCAGCCGCAAAGGCGCCGATCCGGGACAGGCCTCTCACTATTATTCGTTGACTCGTCTCGCGACGGAAGGGCAGATTCGCGTCGGCACGGACACGTTTGCCGTCACCGGCCTCAGCTGGATGGATCACGAATTCGGCTCCGCCGATCTCGGGGAGCACGTGGTGGGGTGGGATTGGTTCAGCCTCCAGTTGAGCGACTCGACGGAACTGATGTGGTACTCCCTGCGGCGTGCCGATGGATCGAGCGATCCGGTTTCGAGCGGCACCCTGGTCTTGGCCGACGGGCGCGCGCAGCCACTCGGCGCAGAGGACCTCACGGTTGAGCCGCTCGTCTATTGGACCAGCCCGCGATCCAAGGGACGGTACCCTCAACGGTGGCGCCTCACATCGCCTGCCTTCGACTTCGATGTGACGGTGGAGTCGCTGCTCGCGGATCAGGAACTGGATACGGCCCGCAGTACCCGCGTGACCTATTGGGAAGGGGCCGTGTCCGCCTCCGGCCGGTCACGCGGTGCGCGAGTGACCGGACGAGGCTATGTCGAATTAACCGGCTACGCAGAACGCTTCACACCGAAGCTTTGACATATCACGCGCCTCTCCCTTTGTCTCACCTTGACTCAACCGCGACGCTGTGGTTAGGTCTGCGACCATTGTGATGTCCTTACGCACTCGAATGGCGACCTGGCTCCGACTATCGATCTGCCTGATCGGCTTGTTGTTCCCGGCCTGCGGGAGCCGTGAATCGGCCGTGGTCTCCATCGCGCTCCATCCTTCGAATCCCAACATCGTGTACGTAGCCACGAACGATGCCGTCCATAAAACGCGGGACGGCGGCGCGACCTGGGAACAGTTTCCGGCCTTCACGGCTCGACGAGTCACCACGATCGCCATCGACCCGAAGCTCCCCGCGACCGTCTATGCCGGCACCATGGGCGATGCCATTTACAAGAGTCCCGACGGCGGGCAGCATTGGCTCCCACACAATGTCGGTCTCAAGGAGCATGTGTCGTTCATCAACGAAATCATTTTCCATCCCGACAATACCGAACTGATCTATCTCGCCACCACGGTCGGCGCCTTCCTCTCCAAAAACGGGGGGCGGGAATGGGAAGAGCGGATGGCCGGCATGAAGGAAGTGCACATCGTGACCTGCATCACCATGGATCATCAGCACCCCCGCGTGCTGTATGCCGGCACCACCGGCGGCACCTATCGCAGTGACGATGGCGGCACGACCTGGCAGAAAAAGAACACCGGGCTCATTCCCGACGACGTGCTCAACGCCGCCATGGCGCTGGGCGTGAATGTCCTGGCGGTAGATCCGCGGCATTCCGAGATCGTTTATGCCGCCACCACCAAAGGCCTGTTTCGATCCGCCGATCGCGGCGAGCACTGGGAGCAGATCGGACAAGCGCTGTCGAACCAATTCATCAGCACGCTGGCGCTGCATCCGGCGGACGCCGATATTTTTTACATCGGTGGCCCGGACGGCGTGCACAAAACCACCGACGGCGGAAAAACCTGGCGCCCGCACAATGAGGGTCTCACCACGTTGAACATTCGCACGATCAGCCTGAGCTCGAGCGACCCCCAGCTGCTCTATCTCGGCACCAACGGGAGCGGGTTATACCGCTCGACCGACGGGGGTCTGCATTGGGCGCCGGTTCCGCTTACGGGAACGGGCCAATCACCTTCTCCTTAAAAAGAGGCCTCACGATCGCCGATGCCGACCTTGCTCATGATCCGACATGGAGAAACCGACTGGAACCGATCGGGACAGGTGATGGGGAACCAGCCCATTCCTCTGAATGAGATCGGGCGACAACAAGCCCGCGCCTGTGCCGAGATGCTCGCCACGACTCCGATCGCAGGCATCGTCACGAGTCCTGTGCTGCGGGCCGTACAAACGGCGGAGATCATCGGGCGTGCGCATGCGGCCCCGTTGCACCATGCGCCGGGGCTGAGCGAGATCGGAGTGGGCGACTGGATCAATCGGTACTGGAAGGATTTGGCGGACGATCCGGCCAAGCGCGACTGGTATCGCCATCCTGACCGCGCCCGTCCCTCAGGCGGGGAAACGCTACGCGAGGTACAACTGCGCGCCGTTGCGGCGGTTGAGCAGGCGCTGCAGATCGAGCAGGAGGCGCCCTACGTGTTTGTCTCTCACGGCGACGTCATTCGCGCGCTGCTGGCCCATTATCTTGGACTGGACCTGAATGCGCTACGCCAGGCACGGATCGACCACGCAGGCGTCAGCGGAGTGGACGTGGCTGGAGACGGCACGCACCTGCTGTTCCTGAATCATCGACCCGGCCTCCACCGGCTGGCCTGAACCAGAACCGGCTTCCGGGCTACTGAGCCGAAGCGGCGTCGGAGCCCTTCCCGTAGTAGCGGCTGCCGTACCGCTTCAGCTCTTCGGATAACGCCGTCCATTCCTCGGCCGTCAAGAGCGCTTTCATCTTGAAGCGGAGCCCCAGGATTTTGGCGGCGGAACGCATCCGGTTGTTATTCAATTCGTCGAGGATTTTCGTGAACTCCTCCGGTGAGGCCGAATAGTTCGCATTCAATTCATAGAGCGCGCGGTGAGAGTGGCGCTGTTGCTCCCGGGCCGACTTGACCTCGGTGATCAGTTCTCCCATCACCACATTCACCTGCTTGACGGTTTCCGGATTCTTGACGTGCTTTTCAACCAGACCGCTCACATCCTGAGTGGCCTTGCCCCAGTAATAGTCTCCTTTGGCATGCTGATAACTTCCATGATGGTGAGAACAACCGGCCAGCCCGGCAACCAACAGGCCGACGAGAACCAACAGGGATCGACAGCTCATCAGAACCTCCATATAAAAAAATGACCGCGGTGCATGAAACGCGTTGCGCCCCGCTTCGTGTCTCCCGTAAGCTTCCCGGAACATCTCACAAGCCAAGGAGTCGGGCATGGGCGAGCAGAAGACAGCTCAACGTGGAGCCGGGCCGGTCGATGCACTGCGGAATGAATTCCGCGGGCATCTCGATCTGTTTTACAGCCGCCTGAAATTGGCGGCTCCCTACGACAGCGTCGAGAAAGCCTTGGGAACCCTCACCGCCACGCTGAAAGCCTTGCCGCCGGAGCAACTTGAACGCCTGGGAACGGACACCACCCAGCGATGGACCTGTTTTCGACAGGCGTTTGTCGAATCAGGGTTGAGCCAGAAACATCGCGGGATCATTGCAGGCCTGGTGCGATCCGGAGCACTGCGCGACCTGCCGCCCGAATTCACCCATCTGCTCGATCTGTATCGCCCCCACGCCTAGCCTGGTGCGTTCCCATGGCGCGCTGCGCACCGACCGCGCCCGTGGTCGACGATCATGGCCGCTGGGCGGCGCCTTCGTTGTCCACCGCCACGGCTCTGAGTTCCGTATACACGAGCATCAGGCGCGTGTTTTCGATGCGATAGGCGACCGTGACCGTGAGCAGGCCGAAGGCGACGACGATCAAGCCCACCCCGGTAACGCCGATCCCGAGCAACACACTCCCCAACGATTCGAGCCCGCCCTGAAGGACGTAGGTGACGAGGAAGCCGAGCGTTCCGAACCCGACGAGACTAAACCAGAGCAATGTCAGGATCGAGGATGACCAGGGCACCCGCTTCGTGCATACCATGCGGAGCCCTTCCGATTCCGAGGCCAATTCGATGCAGCCCTTCAGCGGCCAGGCGGTGCGAAAGCGCATGGAGAAGAGGCGATGGGTCGGCCGGATGATCATCCGATTCGCTTCGGGAAACACACGCGCGACCCCGTGGGGCAAACTCAAGAACCCATTGCCGTCGAATGCGCGCAGTAGCTTCGGGACGGTCAGAGCGACAAACCGGTCTTCCACCTGCCCGATTCCATACCCGTACCGACTGGCATCGGACGACAGGCGGGTGAAGTACATCCAATCGCCGACGATCAGTCCGAGAAACAGCACGATGGCAAACGCACCGGCGAGCATCATTGCCGAAACTTCCCACAGGCCTTCCCGAAGAATCAAGCCCGAACAGCTGATGGTGGCAGGCAAAAACCGCGAGGAACCTGTTGACTAGCCATCAGTGCTTTGGCTACATTAAGCCCGTTCTTATCCGGCGGGTGAGGACGAGTCATCCCAGTTACGTTCCCGCCTTCATAGATTTTTCCACGCCACACTTCTTATCGCCGTCACTTCTGCACTGCAGAGTTGTGCGGGCAGAGAGGCGTGATTTTGCGGAGGGACGATGGATATCGCCAAAGTCGAGCGTGTGTACACGAGTTATTCCGGCGTTTACGATCACATCTTCGGGAAAATCTTTCATGAGTCGCGCGAAGCGTGCGTGCGGAACCTGAGGATCCGGCCGGAAGAAAACATCCTCGAAGTCGGCGTGGGAACGGGCATCGCCCTCGAATACTATCCTAAAAACTGCAACATCACGGGCATCGATCTTTCGTCAGGCATGCTGGCCAAGGCGCGGCAACGCCAATCGCATTATCACCTGGACCATGTTCGGCTCATGTTGATGGACGCGGGGAAAATGGACTTCCCTGATGATACCTTCGATACGGTCATGGCGGCCTATGTGGTCACGGCTGTGCCCGACTATCGGAAGGTCGTCAACGAAATGATCCGCGTATGCAAGCCGGGCGGCCGCATCATCATGCTGAATCACTTCAGCAACGGCAATAAGCTCATCGCCGCGGTCGAGAAAGTCATTTCTCCGCTCTGCAAACACATCGGTTTCCGGACCGATCTCTCATTGAACACGGTGCTGGAAGGCACCGAGCTCCACGTCGCCCGCAAAGAAAAAGTCAATCCGATGAAGTTCTGGCACCTGGTGGAATGTGTCAACCGGAAAGGCGCGAAGAACGGTCATGGGAACGGGAGCATGAATGGGAACGGGAATGGAAACGGTCGGCACGGGCACGTCAGCTGACGCCGGACCTCCTCCCTCACCACTCCGCGCTTGATACGATCGTCTCTCTCGTCAGGTATGTCCCCGTAAACCCTTGCGTGACCACCTCGGTGACCGCTCGCATAAGCCGCCGATCGAGGCGACCGGAAGCCTGCCGCGGCTGGAGTCTGATGCCGAAGCCGGCCCCGTCGATCGGTTCATAGGCCCGCACCAGGAGCGCTGCGGGTGAACCGGCAGTGACGCCGGTAGCGGCCAGCAATTCGCCCTCCCAACACATGGTCCGCGGCCCTTCCGACCGGTGGGTCGCCGTTTTCCATATACAAGGCAGCCCGGCCTGATCGAGCGCTTTGAGCAGCCAGTCCACGGTGGGAGGATCTCCGGCTTCAGCTTGAAAGATCCACTCTGCGGCCTCCGGGGCAAGGTCCGTCTCACTGTGCGGTAACGAGACCTCCTCCAGCAAGGCCTCCTCACAGACGACATAAAAGTTTCCGTCCGGATCGAACCAAAAACGCAACGTGCCTTCATGGACTTCCACGTGAATCGTGCCGAGCGACATACAGTCTGCGCCGTCCTGCTCCAAGATGGAAATATCGGACACCCCGTGCAGCGCGAGTTTCGCAATCCGGAGGATGCCTTGCAGGTGGTAGCGTATCACCACGGTCACGCAGCTCCCTGCGGTCACCTCCCGGCCTGACTCTTCATCGAACATCCACCGTTTGGCGAGATGCACATTCGCCACGCGGCCGCCACGAAACCCCTGCGTGTGCGTGAGCAACCAGCGAACGTCGTCGGCCGTTTTGATGAGATGTGTCATGGCGACGTGAGGCCCTCAGGGACCCTCTCTGGAGACCTGAACGCACTACTGTATCACGAAGGCGCTATTGAAGAAGAGCTGGAACGGCCATGCGGGGAAGAAGCGGAAGCTGTCTCGGGGGGATTAGAACAGGACCTGCTGCTGTGTGATTTCCGCCAATCGGCGCTCCAGTTCTTCGACACGTTCTTGCAGGCGCTGATTATCGAGGCGGAGAAGATCGAGGCGGTCCAACAATTGTTCGCGTTGAATGTTCGTCCATTTCAGCGTGCGCTTCAAACCGGCTAATTCGAGCTGTGCCTGTTGACCGTCTTCGAACCCTGACCCCATGCGTACGCCTCAGCCGACCCCATCCGGAATGATAGGGCAAATCGTAACGCACTCTTGGTCAGTTGCGGAGCGATTAGTGATTTATCGACGAGGGTCATGCAGGCAGGAAGGGCCGGGCGGCTGATCGGAGAGTGGTTCGACCAGCTTATCCTTGGCGAGCGGAAAACGGCACCGTATTGCCCTGGCGTTTGTCGCTGGATTCCCAACCATACCGAACCAGCACGCCGTTGGCTTCCCAGCCGGGCGGGCAGAGGTTGCCTGTGCCGTAGTAATCGGCATCGAGCACCGAAAATGGCGCGACGTTCTTGATCCAGTCCTGGGCATGGCCGTTGGCCTCGATATAGGACTGGAAAAAGTACGCCCCCCCGGTCAAGGGCAACTCGGGCACGATGAAATCCACGTATCCCTCTCCCCGCAGGGTCAATGGCGTCGGATCCACAATATCCGTCGAAAGGACGAAGAGATCCTGGCCCTTCCGCCCGTTGACGGAAATACTGACCCGGCAGTTGCGGAACTCTTTGCCTTCCGCGCAGCGATAACGCATCCGGATGATCACATCGCGGCCCGTAATGGCCGCCGCCACGGAATGCCGGTCCTTGTCCAACAGATCGATCTCGGTGAGGAGGATCTCTCCGAGTCCCACGCGGTCCGGGCGGTCGCCGATCGCCATGCTCGCCTGGCTGCGAATCGCATCGGCATACCCCTCCACCACGCTCTGTGTCTTGCCGATTTTTGCCACCCGGCCCTTCTCCAGCAGGATCGCCCGTTCGCACAGTCCTTCGATGATGCCCATATTGTGGCTGACGATGAGCACCGTGCGCCCGCTCCGGCTGACCTCTTCCATTTTCCCGAGACACCGCTGCTGAAAACTCGCGTCGCCCACCGCCAGCACTTCGTCCACGATGAGAATCTCCGGCTCCAGATGGGCCGCAACGGCAAAGGCCAATCGCACATACATCCCGCTTGAGTACCGTTTGACCGGCGTATCAATGAAGTCTTCCACGCCTGAGAAGGCGACGATCTCGTCGAACTTTCTCCGGACTTCATCTCGGCGCATGCCCAACATCGCCGCGTTCAAAAAGATGTTCTCCCGCCCGGTCAACTCGGAGTGAAAGCCCGTTCCGACCTCCAAGAGCGAGCTGACGCGCCCGTAGATATCCACCGTGCCCTTGGTGGGCTGGGTAATGCGTGACAAAATCTTGAGCAAGGTGCTTTTCCCGGCCCCGTTGTGTCCGATGATGCCGAGCACCTCGCCCTGCTTGACCTCGAAGGACACATCCTTCACCGCCCAGAAAGACGGATCGGATTCTGCTCCTCCGGAACCCCAGCGTGTGAGAGCTTTGAGACGATGCATGACCTGGTCGCGGAGAGTATTGTGCTGAACCGCTGCCCCCAGCCGATAATGTTTGAACACCCCTTCTGCGCGAATCGCGATCGTACTCATTTAAATCACATCCGCAAACGTGCGCTCCATCGAGCGGAAATAGATCAATCCGCCGACGAAGACGACGAAGACGATACCGAGACTGGGAAGCGCCATTGAGAAATCCACCTGATATCCCGGGATCAACGCCCAACGAAATCCCTCCACCACGCTGACCACCGGATTCAATGAGTAAATGGCGCGCCAGGCTTCGGGCACCTTGCTGACCGGGTACAGGATCGGTGACACAAACATCCACAATTGAATGAACATGGGGAGGATATGCCCGACATCCCGGTACCTGACGTAGAGCGCCGACACCCATAGCCCCGCGGCCAAGGTGATCAGCGCACCCAATCCCGCAAAAATCGGCAACAACAGGATTCGCCAGGTCGGCACCACGTCAAACCAGGCCATAAGGCCGAGGAATGCGACAAAGGCCAGAAACAAATCGACCAGCGGGGCGATGGTTGCGGAGAGCGGCAAGATAAGCCGTGGGAAATACACTTTGCTGATGAGGGGCGCTTCGCCCACGAGGCTGGTCCCGCCCCGGCTCAGCGCCTGCGAAATATAAAACCAGGGCAGCAGACCGGCATAGAGAAACACCGGATAGGGAAAGCCATCGGAGGGAATTTTCCCCATCACGCTGAAGACGACCGTAAAAATGAGCATGGTCGCCACAGGCTGAAACATGGCCCAGGCCACACCAAGGAGGGTCTGCTTGTACCGTACGGTCACATCGCGCCAGACAAGAATATGAATCAGCTCGCGATACTGCCACAGGCTGGCCAAATCCAATTCCAGCAGGCCCTTCGCCGGCTGGATTCGAACATGGGGCAACACCGCCTGGTGCTGCTGATCAACATTTACGACTGACATCTTGTGTTATGTGTCCTTACGGATCTGCGCGCGAAAGAGATGGATGAAGAACCGAGTGCGGATAATTCCAGTCCCGACGAGCCCGACAATGATCCTAACTCGAACGGAATAGGAATGTTATGTCAAATTTGTGACATTCGGTCAAGAAACTTGGAGCTCTCGACGGACTCTTTTAATGTAGCAGATATTTTCAGATGGGAAGAACGCCACCACGGCCGCAGTGGTAAGCAAGCCCGGCTACGGCGTGGAGGGTGCTGTACGGGTAGCGCGCAGTTCGTCCTCTGACAGGTACCGAATCGCGAGTCCGGACATGTGGAGCATCCAACCTTGTCCGCCGCCGGCTCCTTGGGTAAAACTCCAGGCATCCATCCGGAACGGGTTCCAATACCCGCCGCGGTACGAATTATTATTCGCTACTCCTCCCGGCACCCCCGTCCCCATCGTCGATTGAAATGTAGGGCCCCGGTCTGCCAGGCGCCGAACGTCCGCCTGACCGAGCACGACGGCATCTGCGCCCAGTTCCTTCGCTCGGGCCAGGATGCGGTCGCGCAAGGTTTCTTCACTGGCATACTCACTGGTGGCGACAATTCGGGCGATCTGCACATGGCCATGGTTAGGCTCGCGCTGCAAGGTCGCCACATCCTCCGCTCCCGCGCGCGGCTCAAACTCTTTGGTCGTCAGCGGATCAACCTGTACGGAGACACAGGCACTTAAGAAGGCGATACACAACAGAGACGTGAGATGGATCGCTCGTCTGATCACAGCAGAACCTCGTCTGTTCTTGGCCGGGGTCCATTTACTTGGCTTTTAAAGCTATCTTGACGCCCTCGATCGACCAAATCAACCCCCGCCGTCCGTCAGGAACGCGACGCGCCAGTCCACTCCTACAACTTCCCTTCGACCAAGCTGCGGATCTCCTCCATTCGCCGCCTATTCACGCCAAGGTCGCTATAGCCCGTCCGGGAGGCTGAGCGAAACTGAACCAACTTGGCCCCCTCATCAAAAACAAATTCCACGTCATCCACGAATCGGAGCAAGAAGCTGGTGAATTCAAAATGGAGGTACCCCTCCGTCTCCTCGACCAGCTTGGTGCGAGGCAACTGGCTGACGATGGACTTGAGCCTGTCCTTTGCGCCGGCCAGATTTTGTTGATACCGAAACGGGGCCATCCGGCGGCTCTGATCCGTTGCCTGCGTCGAGACGCAGTTCGGACTTGACGGACAAGGCGCGAGTGCTTTCATGGCAGCGCGATCGGCAATCGTAAGCGTGACAGACAACGGGCCATCTGATCAGGAGTCTGCCTTGACTGTAATGAGCGATGCCACCGCTGTCAACCGCCCGGCCAGGCAGATCGTCACCCCTGCCGGCCGACCGCCAGTACGACGGGGCCACTATTTGACCGGCGAGTGACCAGCCAGGCATGCCAGCGTGGCACCGCATCCATGCCCGGCTTTTCCACGAAGCGAAACGTCGCAAAGCAGATGAGGATGAGGGCGGGGACCTGGCAGAGGACGATGGCCCAATGTTCAACCGGAGAAAACCCCGCGGCCCATTCGGCAAGCAGATCGGTAGGTCATGGTAGTCAGGGAGCTCCCTCCGTTGATTGCGAGACTGGTCCTGGGGTAGGCTAGCCACTTCCGATTCCCGGCTGGCAGTGGCCGGCCGCCATCTGTCGTATACCGCTGAGCGCCGCCGCTCGGGTTAACAAAGGAGTGCTCTCGCATGGCCGGTTTTCCGATTGAAGTCGCGACCCGCATCAAAACGCTGCCTCCCTATCTTTTTGCCGCCATCGATAAGATGAAACAAGAGGCACTTGCGCGCGGGGTCGATATCATCAACCTTGGCATCGGAGATCCGGATCTGCCGACACCAACGCCCATCATCGAGAGCCTGTATCAAGCGGCTAAGAATCCCAAACATCACCAATACCCTTCCTACGAAGGCATGCTCTCGTTCCGCAAGGCCGTGGCCGACTGGTACAAGCGACGGTTTCACGTCACGCTCGATCCGGCCCATGAAGTTCTCACTCTCATCGGCTCCAAAGAAGGGATCGGGCATGTGCACCTGGCCTTTATCGATCCCGGCGACGTCGTCCTGGTGCCCAGTCCCGGCTATCCCGTATATCCGGTCGGGACCAGCTTTTGCGGCGGGGTCTCGCACATCATGCCCCTCACAAAGGCCAACGGCTTCCTGCCCGACCTCCAGGCCATCCCGAAGGACGTGGCGAAGAAAGCCAAGCTGATGTGGCTGAACTCCCCGAACAACCCGACATCCGTGATCATGAGCAAGGACTATTTTGAGCGTGTCGTGGAATTCGCGCAGGAGAACCAGATTATCGTCTGCCACGATGCGGCCTATTCGGAAATCTTCTACGACGGTCAACGGCCGGCCAGTTTCCTCGAAGTCGACGGCGCGAAAGAGGTCGGCGTGGAATTTCACTCCCTTTCCAAGACCTACAATATGACCGGCTGGCGGATCGGATTCGCCGTCGGCAACAAAGATGTTCTGGCCGGACTCGGCCGCGTGAAAAGTCAGCTGGATTCGGGCGTCTTCGAAGCCGTGCAAGCGGCCGGCATCACGGCGCTCGGGCTGGATGACTCCGTCACGGACGGATTACGTAAGATTTATCAAGAGCGGCGCGACACGCTGGTCCCGGGCTTGAAGCAGTTAGGCTTAGAGGTCGATCCGCCTCCCGCGGCCTTTTACATATGGGTCACGGTGCCGAAGGGCTATACCTCTGCCTCCTTCACCGCCCATCTTCTGGAAAAGGCCGGGATCGTGACGACACCAGGCAACGGATTCGGGGCGCCCGGCGAGGGCTATGTCCGCATGACTGTCTGTACGACGAAAGAGCGGCTCGCGGAAGCGGTGGAGCGCATCCGCAAGGCGGGATTCTAGCTTCGAGCGTGGCTGACACAGGACGCAGCTCGCCGGGCGCAGGACGCTGAAAGCCGGCTTTACCCTATGGCCACAGCATTTATCGGGTTCGGCTCTAACCTGGGTAACCGGATCGATTTTTGCGATCGAGCCGTTACCCTTCTCGGGCTTCTGCCGCATTCACGGCTGGACGCGGTTTCGTCATTGTATGAAACCGAACCCATAGAAGACGGCGCGGCTCCCGGGCCCGCCTGGTTCCTGAATGGAGCTGTGCAAATCGAAACGAACATTACGCCCAAGAGCCTGCTGGAGGTATGCCGTGAAATCGAACGGGCATTGGGGCGTGATCAGGACAATCGCAAGGGGCCGCGCACCCTTGATCTCGATCTCCTCTTGTACGATGACCTGGTGCTGAAGGAGCCGGACCTCATCGTGCCCCATCCGCGTCTCCATCAACGCCGATTTGTGCTGGCGCCGTTGGTTGAGCTCGATCCTGAGCGGCACCATCCGGTGCTTGGCAAAAGCCTCCGCGAGCTCCTGGACAGGCTGGCTGATCGATCGGTCGTCCGCTTGCTCGATCCGCAGCCGAATTCGCGTTACGGGTCGAGACCGGCCTGCAGTCCACCACCGATTCCGAGTTCCCACGCGTGAAGACCATTCGCACGACCTCGGCCATGGCCGACTGGAGCCGCCGTCTGCATCGCGAAGGAGTGACGATCGGATTTGTCCCGACCATGGGGGCCTTGCATGAGGGACATCGTGCCTTGATTCGGGCCGCGCGCTTGGCCTGCGACGCCGTGGTCGTCAGCATTTTTGTCAATCCAACCCAATTTGGCCCGGCGGAAGACCTCGCGAAATATCCTCGCCGGTTTCGACTCGACCGCGCGCTCTGCGCGAAAGAGGGAGTCGATGCGATCTTCGCCCCGACGGCCGCAGCGATGTACCCGGCCGGTTTTCAGACCATCGTCACAGTCCCTCCACTGGCACGGCGCTGGGAAGGCGAGGCACGCCCGCACCATTTCCAGGGCGTCGCCACCGTCGTGACAAAATTGCTGTCGCTGGTCCAGCCTGACATGACCTGGTTCGGGCAAAAAGATTTCCAGCAGGCCGCCCTCGTGCGTCAACTTGCGAAGGACCTCAACCTCCCGGGTACGCTGAGAGTCCATCCGACCGTACGGGAACGTGACGGGTTAGCGCTGAGTTCTCGCAATGTCTATCTCTCCGCGCTGCAGCGGGAGGCCGCACCTGTCCTCTATCGCGCACTGCAGGCGGCCGCTGCCGCCATTCGTAAAGGCGAACGCCGGGGAGCGCATATTCAACGGGTGATGGCTCACGTGGTGGGCACCGAGCAGTCGGTGAACGCAGAATACCTGGCCGTCTGCGATCCTTCCTGCCTGGAACCAGTACGGACCGTTGAGCGCGAAGCCGTTCTCCTCGGCGCGATCCGGATCGGAACCATCCGGCTTCTGGACAATCTGCCGGTCACGATCAGAGCGAAGTCCTGACCTTTCCAGCGGATTGACTCTCCCGGCCGCACCGGACAGCCGACTTCTCTACATGGAAACCGCTCGGCTGAGTCTTGAGATTAGACGGAAATGCGGGGAGGCGCTTGTTGATCCGCAAGGAGCTCAAGGATCAGCTGCCCCATGCGCTGCTTATCTTCAGGCTGAAATTCCAGGAACTTCATCCCGATCGACTGAGGTTGGATCGAACAGATCATCGCGGCGTCGACCTTGATGTCCGGCCGGCCCGATGGGCCGTGTAACACGAACCTCACGAAGGTGCCACGGGGAAGCGATGTGGTCGCCTGCAAGGTACATCCGCCCATCGAAATGTCGGTGACGACCCCTCCGGCCGCTGGTTGATCCAGAATCAACGTGGCGGCGAAGTTCGCGGACAGCCGACGGTACTCGCGGCGATCGAATTCCTGCGTCGTCAAGCGGTTCCCCGGCCTGCGGGCCTGAAAACGAGTCGTGCACAGCTGACAACGGACCTGAAAAATAGACAACCGGTTCAGCGTCTTCTCGATAAGACTGGTGCCGGAAGTCACTCTGACGCAGGGCGTGCCGCAGGCCGGACAATACAACTCTTTCATACTACGCTTCTGACTCCTGCATCCCGGTGTCCACTTGAGAAACCGGGCTCACACGTTGGGACAATTGTCTGGCGAGCAGGGGCTTCACATCGGCCGGAGAATAGGTTGGTGGTTTCACCCACTTGCCGTCTTCCCGCTTATAGCCCCCGACTTTGCTCAAATTCGACCGATGCACCTCGCGAAAGACCGGATCCATATCCAGCCCATAGGACACGGCCGTGCCGTAGACCACATACAAGAGGTCGGCTAATTCCTTGGCCACCGCCGGCAGGTCCTGCGCGACCATGGCTTCCTGAAGCTCGGCAAATTCTTCGTGAATCAGCCGCACACGCAACTGGCGCGTGGCCTCGGAAGGAATAGACGGCCGGTCGCCGACCGGAATATCGAACTTGCGATGAAACTCGGCGACCATATCCTGGGGCTGCATCATCCTGAGGTCCTCATTTCTTCAGCTACAAACGGAATTTCCGCCCTCGGGTCGACGCCGGACGCTTCCAGCATCGCGATCTCTTTCTCAGATGATATCCCGAGGTCTTTAAATTTTCTAGCGGCAGGCAAGACCCTCGATTCCAACGATCCCACCGCCTTGTTATAGGCCCCGACACTTTTCCCGAGCGCCTGTCCGATCTCATTGAGGTGATCGGTGAGGACCGCCATCCGCTCGTAAAGGTCCTTCCCCAGCCGGCCAGCTTGCTCGGCATGTTCGGTCAATTGCTCCTGTCTCCACCCGTAGGCCACGGCGCGCAAGAGCGCCATGAGTGTGGCCGGCGTCGCAAGGACGACCCCCTGCGCGAAGCCGTCCTCGATCAGGGTCGGATCCTGCTCCAGCGCGGCACCGAGAAACTGTTCGCCGGGCAGAAATAACACGACAAATTCCGGAGTCTTTCCAAACTGCGCCCAGTAGGCCTTGAGGCTGAGCGCATCCATTCTGGTCCGCACCTGGGAGGCGTGGCGGCGCAAGTGCCCCTGCCGCTGCTGATCATCTTGGGCTTCATAGGCATCGAGATACGCTGCCAGCACAGTCTTGGCATCTACTACGATCTGCCGGCCCGCAGGCAAATACACAACCATGTCGGGGCGGAGCAATCCGTCCAAGGAGTCGACCGAGTCCTGCTCCATAAAGTCGCAATGCGCCACCATCCCTGCCAGTTCAGCCACACGGCGAAGGGTCATTTCCCCCCACCGCCCCCTCACGGCGGGGGTGCGTAACGCCTTCACCAGGTTGCCGGTTTCCTGCTGGAGCCGCTGGTGGGATTCCGCCATGAACTTCAACTGCTGATCCAACCCGCCGTACTCCCGCTGGCGAATATGTTCCGCCTGCTGCAATTGCGCCTGGTAACGCTGGAGCGATTCCTCCAGTGGCTTCACCAGTTCACCGATAGCCTGCTGGCGTTGCGACAATTCCCCTTTGGCTTCCGCGTGCAGCCTGTCAAATGAGGCGCGGGCAAGGTTCAGGAAGGCCTCATTGTTGAGTTTCAGCGCTTGCCCAGACAGGGCTTCGAAGGATTCGTGCAATTCCTGCCGCGCTTGGCTGAGCATGGTTCGCTGGTCTTCCACGCTCCGACTGAGCTCTTCCAGCCGCGTTTCGGCCTTGGTCCGGCGTTCTTGAGAGTCGGCCAGCACCTGCCGCAGTTGTGCGACTTCGACCTGTTGGTCATCCAGGCGCTGTTGCAGCACCACCGCCAGGGCATCGGCTCTTTGGGCGCGTTCCCCGGTGCGAGTCGTCATCCACCATCCGGTGACTAGGATGCCGATCCCGATGCCGGCCGCACCGCCCGCGACAAAGGCTGCGGAGGTGAGATCAATCATGATCGGTCCTCACGACCACAGAACATCGCCGTCATTCCTCTCAGCCGCACGTTGTAGGGAAATCGCGTAGAGGGTACGAGAAAGCCGAGGAAACGTCAAGGGACCAGGCGTCGGATTGTACCTGTTGCACTCACAATTTCGACCAGCTCATCTTCGCGCAATCGGCTCATGGCATAGGGCACATTGACCAGGACCGGAAGGCCGTATTCCCGCGCGATAATGGCGCCGTGCGAGAGCGTGCCTCCCAGTTCAGCGATGAGGCCGGACGCGATACCAAACAAGGGCGCCATTCCTGGATCGATCACCGGGACGACCAGAATGTCGCCCGGACGCACTCGTTGCCAATCGTCGGTCGAGCGAAGGATGCGAACCGGACCGGTAGCCGTTCCAGCGCTGACGGCAATGCCGCCGAGCCGTCCATCGCTCGCTCCGCCTTCTGGGAGCGTAAGGCCCTGCGCGAGAACCAACTCCCAGTCTCGAATCGTGTCAGGAACCTGCAGCCTGTGATGACGCATCCATTCCTCTCGACGTTCCTGGGCGAGCCGTTGCCAATCACGTTGGCCTCCCTGACTCACCAGCGCCTGCTCTTCCACCGTGAGAAAAAAGAGGTCATCACGCTGGGCCAGGACTCCCTGCTCCACCAACCGTTCGCCGAGCTGGAGCAGGAGATGGCGAACCGCCGTGGAGTAATACAGTAAATGATGGCGATTCGCTTCGCGCAGCGCGCAAAACCGGCTGAGCCGCCGGTACCACCATCGAAAGATGACCCCCCGGTGAAGCCGCCAACCGAACCGCCGATGAATCTCTGCCAGCGCCTCTTGGCGCCGCCGCGATTGTTGCGCCGTGACGGCTCCCGGCGGCGCGCCCTTTCCGGCACCCAACTGCGTCCGTAACAGGACTAAGACCGCATCCGGCTGATCCGCGATCCGCGGGCTCATGATATCCGACTCTCCAACTGCTCGGTGGCCATAGTCAGCCAGATAGTCGTCGAACCGGCGCAGGAACCTGGTGCCCGCCAACGCCTCGCGGAACGCCGGAGCCTCCCACTCTTCGGAGAGAAACCATCGCCGCACCACAGCCTCATCGCTCGCAACCTCGGCCAATTCCGCCAGGCGCAGAATGTGTTGGGCGCTGATCACGCTGCCCTGACCTTGCAAGGAGGCGTTCAACAGCTCACGCCAGTCGGCTCCTAACCAGCCAGGCAACAATGTGCCCATCGCCTGGAGGCTCTGCGCCACTCCCCCCACGATCCCGAAGGTCATCTCGTGCCTGCCGAGCCAGTCTGCCAAGCGATCAAGGGCTCCCGTGAGTTCAGTCGCTGAAGGATTTTGGATGTGGATGGGTTGATATGTCTCCGCCATCTGTTTCATGGCGGCAAAATGCGCCGGGGCCTCGCGCGCAACCCTTCGCCATTCCCGCAGCATGACTAGCCCTGCGCGCGCGAGGGCGAGGCCGTTCAAAGGGCGCACCGGCGGCGTCACACCCAGCGGTTCCCCGCCCATCTGCTCGGTTAAAAAGGAGGGATTCCCACGGAGTTGGGCGACCAACGTGTACAACAAGGTGACATTGAGATAGGGGCGCCCGTGCAAGACCCGCACGGATGACAGTCCATCAGGTACCGTGCAGCCGAGGCGGCGATAGGGCCCGATGATATAGGCGTCCATGAACCGCTCAAGAAACGAGAGCCCCAATGGGCTCGGCAACTCAGGCATGGTTTCTTTCAGATTCGCCCGCGTCCACTCGCACTCATCGTTGGTCAGCGCTGAGGAAGGGTGGACGCCGGTGATCGGTCGCGCCTGCACGACCCACAACTGTTCCGCGTCCCACACCCACTCGAGGTCTATCGGCCGGCTTAACGCAGCCTCGATGCGCTTCGACAGGCGGGCCAATTCGACGAGTTGCGCGTCGGATAATGAGGACTGCTCCTGCGCGGCATGCGCAATCCTCTCGGCCCGTACTCCAGCGGGCGCGGAGAGTAACTTCTGCTGCTTCCTGGCCAACACCCGTCGCCGGATGCGGATGGGCCTGGCCTCGCCTTCTGCCACTTCAACGACGTACTGGTCCGGCGTGACCTCGCCGCTCACCAGGGATGCAGCGAGGCCGGGCACGGCGTTGACGACGACGTGGGAGGTGCGCCCCGTCACCGGATGAATCGAATAGGCCACGCCCGCGGTACTGGCCTTGAGAAGCGGCTGGATCACCACCGCCATGAGCGGGCAGGCTCGCTCGCCTCCAGCTCGCATGGCATAGGCAACCGCCGCATCCGTCCACAGCGACAACCAACAATCGTAAACGCCCCGTACCAATTCTGAAGACCGCAGGCCGAGGGAGGTGCGATAGAGCCCCGCTCCACTGGCATGTGCGAAATCTTCATTTGTTGCCGAAGATCGCACGGCCCATCGGATGTCAGGATCCTGAGTCAACTCGGCCAACCGCCGTTCCAATTCAGCCGGCAATCCTGCAGGCCAGGCCTGGCTCATCACACAGTCCCGAATTCGCGATAGTTCCCGGCTTCGCTCCTCGGGAGTCGCTTGCGGCAATCGACGCCACACCTGTTCAGGATCAATCCCTGCCCCGGCCAAGACATCTCGGTACACAGCGGTTGTAATGCATACCCCGCGAGGTACGGCGAAGCCGGCCGCGATCAACCGGCTCAAGCCCATAGCCTTACCGCCGGCGAGTCGCGGGTCGTGGCTCTCTTCCAGAGAGAGAATATATGGAGGACCCATGGAGGGGATCGTACCTAGAGTGCGAGGAGGAGGTAAAGATCGTTGACGTTCGTCCCGGTAGGACCAGTGATGATGTGGCCCTGAAGTTTCTCGAAGAATGGATAGGCATCGTTCTCTCGCAAGGCACGAGACAGATCGAGCTGTTTTCGACGCGCCCGTAAGACCGTCCCCCCATCCACAACGGCACCCGCCACAGAAGTGGGCCCGTCAGTTCCGTCCGTAGCAAACCCGACTATCCAGGTATGGGACAACCCGGCAATTTCCGCTGCGGCTGCGAGAGCGAACTCCTGTGCCCGTCCGCCCGTCCCCTCACCTCGAATCGTGACCGTCGTTTCCCCTCCGGCGATGATACAGCAGGGCCGCTCAAGGGGACGCCCCTGACCGGCAATTTCGCGGGCCATGGCGCCGAACATTTTTGCGAGCTCCCTCGCCTCTCCGGTGACTGTCGTGGAGAGGATCACTGTGCGCAGGCCCTGTTGCTGGGCAGCCATCGCGACCGCATCGACCGCTGCGCGATTGTCGCCGATCAATATGTTGTCGACCCGGCGAAACAGCGCGGCGCGCGGTTTAGGCGTCTCCTTCACGCGATGCTGCATGCCCATCTTGAGACGCTTTCGCACGGAGGCGGGAATGGTTTTCGACACCCCATAACGCTCGACAATCTCCCAAGCCTCTCCGAACGTCGTCGGATCGGGCGCGGTGGGCCCTGATCCAATCGTCCCGAGGTCGTTGCCGATCACGTCGGACAGAATCACACTTGCCACGCGCGCCGGAGTCGCCGCGGCAAGCTGCCCGCCTTTGAGGCTGGAGAGGTGTTTGCGCACCGCGTTGATTTCATGGATGGTGGCTCCGGACCGGAGTAATAGTTTGGTGGTCTGCTGTTTGTCTTCAAGATGAATACCGGGAGCAGGAGCAGGAAGCAGGCTGGAGGCACCACCCGACAGGAGCACGATCAACAGATCAGCAACCGTGAGCGTGTTGACCATCGCCATGAGTTGACGGCTGGCCTCAAGACCGGCGGCATCGGGAATGGGATGCCCAGCCTCTACGATACGAATGGTGGTGGTCGGCGCGCCATGCCCGTACTTCACCACGACCAAGCCACTGTCGATCCGCGGCCCTAGCTGCTGCTCCAGCGCCAGGGCCATGCGAGCCGAGGCCTTGCCCGCCCCCACTACGACAATGCGTTGAAGTTTCTCAAGAGCGTACCGGTGGGAGCCGATGGTGAGGTACCTGCGTCCGATGGCGACCTGACGCCGCACGGCCTCGTAGGGATCAACGGCCTGCAATCCCGCTTGCAACAGCCTTTCGAGAAGGGCTCTGGTGCGAGGCTGCGGGACGCCGATGTGTATCATGCGGACTACGGGAGCTTGTCTTGCTTGAAACAGCGGTTCGGACAGGTTTGCCGGGGCACCTTAACCTGATAACTGCCCTTTGGCAAGTAATCCTTCGTGAACTCAGGATTCAACATCTTCAATTCAAGAAAATAGGTTCCATATTCCTCGGCGATCGATGTCAGGCGGCGCTGGGCTTCCTTTATGGTGACGGTGACCGTTTCTGTCTCCAGCGGCGGATACAGGTCCTTCTTCGTCAAGCCGAGATATTTTTCCGGCTGGGAATAGATTTCCTTCGCCGCAATAATTCGCGCCACATACCGCATGGTTTCCCGCGGGCCATGCATGCGCCAATAATCATGCACGTTCTGCTCTTTGATCAATTTGCGCACACGGTCTTCGCCGGCATTGTAGGAGGCCATGGCCAAAAACCAATCCCCCTGATACAAATCCCGGAGGTAGCGCAAATATTTGATGGCAGCTTCGGTAGACATCTCAAGATTGCGCCGCTCATCCAGCCAGCGCTCATTGTGCAACTTATAGCGCCGTCCGGTCGAGTTGATGAATTGCCAGGGGCCCGAAGCCTTGGCGCGAGAATAGGCGGCGGCAATGCATTTGCTCTCCACCAGCAACATATATTTCAGATCGTCCGGCAAGCCCGCTTCGGACAATTGCTTTTCCGCGGGGGCAAAACACCGCCCCGTCCGTTTGGCCAGAATGATGCTCTCTCCCTGATCTTCCAGGAACTGATAGAACTCATACTCGATGCGTTCACGGACCTGCCAATTATCCAATGGAATCGACTGCCCCGCGAAGGTCAACTTGTCGGGCAGTTTGAAGGAACTCAAGAAGAAGCGCTCACCCTCGCGTTTGATTTCAGGGAGAATCACCAACCGGTCTTCCAACTCCGGGACACCCTCCGGTTCGCTTGCTGCGGAACTGCCCGCGCGGTCTCCCCCCTGGGAACGCTGATCATCCGCCGGAACGGCCGAAGGCACCGAGGATTTTGAATCACTCGACACTTCTGCAAACAACGGTGCCAATCCCAGCACCATGGTGAGACCGACGACAAACGCCCGAAGCCCCCAATCATTGTTCCGCATGCCCCGCCTATCCTTTCGTCACGCTGAAAGACCCATGCTATCAACAAGCCCCTTAGGGGACAAGAAAGTCATCGGTTTGGTACACTGCCCCGTCATGTCGGCTCTTGCAATGTTGAATCGTGAAATCGTTGCCTGCACACGGTGCCCCAGGCTCGTCGAGTATCGCGAATCTATTGCCGTTACGAAACGCCGGCAATACCGGGACTGGTCTTATTGGGGAAAGCCGATTCCGGGGTTTGGCGATCCAACAGCCAGACTGTACATTCTGGGCTTGGCGCCGGCGGCTCACGGAGGCAACCGGACAGGGCGGGTGTTCACCGGAGATCGCAGCGGGGATTGGCTCTATGAGGCCTTGCATCGATTCGGATTTGCCAATCAAGCCACGTCCACACACCTGGGTGATGGCCTGATTTTAACGGACTGTTATATCGGCGCAACGGTGCGATGCGCGCCTCCGGCGAACAAGCCCTTGCCGGACGAGTTCAACGCTTGTCGGCCGTTTGTGTTGGGGGAGTTGCACCTGTTGGAGAAGGTGCAAATCGTGGTAGTACTGGGCAAAATTGCCTTTGATCACTATTTCAAAGCGTGCCGTGAAATGGGGCGCGAACTCCCCACGCCCTGCCCGAAATTCGGGCATGCTGCAACCTATGAGTTGCCGTGGGGAGTGTCGCTGATCGGTTCCTATCATCCCAGCCAGCAGAATACCTTTACGGGCAAACTGACCAGACCGATGTTTCACCGCGTTTTTTCCGCTGCCGCTCGTCGCCTCGCAGATAGTCGGCCCAGGCACCCATCGGCGTAGGAACGCCTACTTCTTTCCCATTGCCTCCCAATCCGCCAGGAATTTTTTCAGACCGATATCGGTCAACGGGTGTTTGACCAATTGCTGGAACACCGAGTATGGCATCGTACAGATATGCCCCCCCGCCAGTGCCGCCTCCACTACGTGCTGCGGATGCCTGACGCTCGCGACCAGCACCTGCGTCTTGTAGTCATAATTCTTATATATCGTGATGATCTGCCGGATGAGTGCCATGCCATCGGAGCTGACATCGTCCAGTCGGCCGATAAACGGGGACACGCACCAGGCACCGGCTTTCGCAGCCAGCAGCGCCTGCGTGGGAGAAAAACACAACGTCACATTCACACGGATACCTTCGGCAGCAAGTTTCCGTGTGGCTCGAAGCCCTTCAGGGATGAGCGGAACCTTTACGACAATATTCTTATGGACTTTCGCCAGGTCCCGGCCTTCCTTAATCATGGCCTCGGATTCGACCCCGACGACCTCCGCACTAATCGGGCCATCGACCATGTTGCAGATTTCCAGCAACATCTCTTTGAAACTGCGCCCCTCCTTCGCCACCAATGACGGATTCGTCGTCACCCCGTCAATCAGGCCAAGGCTGGCTCCTTCTTGAATTTCCTTTACGTTGGCCGTATCCAGATAGAGTTTCATGAAAAGGTCCTTTCTTTTCTCTTCAACTTTTCGCCCGTTGTACCACGTTTTATTGTAGAAGTAAGTCAAAGGCAAGGCAACGGGTCGGCATCACTATGCTAGACTCGTCGTACAGAATAAGAACGATTCGTTATTGCCCGACTGTGCATAGCTCATCCGCACCGGGCGGACGACACGGAAGGAACACGCAAAATGCACGCAGCCGTCCATCTCCTTGCAATCGGCCTGTTCTTGGGAGCCTGCAGCCACAATCCTTACCTCGAAAACTCATTGACCCGTTATCAAGGCAAAGACCGAGCGTGGATCGAAAAGGAATTGGGGCCTCCCGACGCGAAAACTACTCGCTTTTTCGGAGGAGAGAAATGGACGTACAATCGGATTGCCGGGGGAAAAGCGGGCCCACCGCTGTTTAATTTTAAGGCCAATGAGTGCCAGATGATTTTGTTTTTTGATAAAGACGATACGGTCTCGGATTCCACTTACACAGGATGTTAGGCCGAGAGTTGCTTTTCAAATGCCGTTGCACAACTACGGCTGCAAAAAAAGTAGGTATGCCCGCCTATCGACTCCTTTACCGCATGATCGCGAGGAATAAAGACACGGCAGACCGGGTCTTGTACCATGTGGTTTCCTAGCGCCCCGCCGTCTTTGGGCTTTTCCAACGCCCTCTCCTGCCCGATTTTTCTGATGGCCCGCCGGATCAGGTAGTACAGGATGACTAGCAGCGCAAGGATCAAAAAAAATCTATACATGGTGGTGTTCCCTCTCTCACCCACGAAATATTCCGTAGACTCAATTCTTAATCTAGGCCCACCTAGACAACTTACCAGCCTGGAACAATCCCTTAAGGGCATTACTAGGACCAAATGGCCCAGATACTTTCATTCCGATGAGGGTCTTTTCCCCTTTCTCTCGCAGTACTTCAGATGGATGGTTTATCCTACAGCGCAATGATATAAGCCAGCCATGCATAAATGTGACAAATGCCGCGGAACGATGTTGCCGGAACGGGCGGTTGATCTGAATGCTGGTTTGGCGATCACAGTCCTTGCTTGTCTGAACTGTGGACGCCGAAAAGCAGCTGATGCAGAGCCGCGACCGATTACGTCACGACATTGACCCGTTGCTGTAACAATCTCCCCCAGAGCGCTCACATGCGATGAGTAGCGGGTGCCTCAAAACCACCTGCTACTGAGTACCGTCCTAGACTGGACCTCCGTACCACCACATTGCACGATAAGCCTCCTCTGTTCTTCACTTTGGCCAACGTACAGAGCCACCTGCTAGGTGCGCCCGTCCGTATCAACGCTTTGCCCGATACCATTCCAATGGATGAGAGTTGAGACGACTGGGGATGCTCCGATGGCTTTCTGTCAAAAATCTCCCTGCAATTCCAGGAGAGCGGGAGCGAGGAGAGAGCTCGTGCAGTACCGGCTACTTGAGACTTAACACATCCAGCATGTCGTAGAGACCCGGTGGCTGTTTCACAACCCATCGCGCCGCCCGTAGCGCGCCGCGTGCGAATGTGTCTCGACTGCTGGCCCGGTGAGTCAGCTCGATCCGTTCCCCCATAGTCCCAAACATCACCGTGTGGTCTCCGACAATGTCGCCGGCACGAATGGTTTGGATGCCGATTTCTCCCTTTTGACGTTCGCCGATCAACCCCTTGCGCGAATAGACCCCGACTTGTGCAAGGTCCCTGTTGACCGCTCGAGCAAGAACCTCCGCCATTTTGAGAGCCGTACCGCTGGGGGCGTCCTTTTTGAGTCGATGGTGCGCTTCGATCACTTCGATGTCATAGTCCTCGCCGAGCGTCTTCGCCATTTCCGCAATCACTTTGTAAATGACATTGACCCCCACGCTCATGTTGGGCGAAAACACGCACGGGATCTGCTTACTGACGCTTCGAAGCTCATCCAATTCCGACGGGGAGAACCCGGTCGTTCCGACCACAATTCCCCGCCGATGCTGAGCCACGATTTTTAAATGGCCGAGCGTCGCTGCGGGAGTCGTGAAATCAACGACGACCTCCGCTCGTTCCATTAGGCTTGCAAGATCCTCGACGATAGGCACACCAGTTCGACCACAGCCGGCCACCTCTCCCGAATCCTCCCCGAGAGCGTGATGGCCTTTACTCTCTACCGCTCCCGCCAGCGTCAGAAACGCTGAATCTTTGACAAGGGACACGAGACGAGAACCCATTCGTCCGGCAGCCCCAGTGATAACAACCTTGATCATGGCACCATCCTTCAGGACTGAGAGGCCGATTACACCAGGCCGGCGGACTTCAGCACAGCCTGCAGCTTTGCTTTGTTTTCGTTTCCCATAGAGCAGAGCGGCAACCGTATTTCAGGCGCGATTTTGCCCATGAGATGTAACGCTTCTTTGACAGGAATGGGGTTGGTCTCATAAAAGAGGGCGGTAAAAAGCGGGTACAGCTCATAGTGCATCGCGCGTGCGGCCTCAATCCGGCCATCGCGAAAGTCATTGACCAATTGAGCCATCTTCGCTGGAACGAGATTGGCCGTGACCGTAATCACGCCCTTTCCGCCGACCGCCATCATCGGCAGGGTAAGCGCATCGTCGCCCGCCAGCACAGTCAGACGTTCCCCGCAGAGCTGGATGATTTCGGATGCCTGCTGAACCGACCCGCTTCCTTCCTTAATAGCCACCACTGTCGGGCAGATGGTCAGGCGCGCAATGGTGGCGGGCATCATGTTGACCCCGGTTCGACCGGGAATATTGTAGACCACGAGCGGCAGGTCCACAGCCTCAGCCACCGCCTTATAATGCCGAAATAGGCCTTCTTGGGTGGGCTTGTTGTAATAGGGCGTAATCAGCAGGGCTCCATCGACGCCGGCTGCTTTGGCGTGCTTCGTCAGCGCAATGGCTTCCTCCGTGCTGTTGGATCCTGTCCCCGCGACTACGGGAACCCGGCGTTTGACCACTTCCACGGCAAAAGCCACCACGCGATCGTGTTCGGCATGTGTCAGTGTGGCGGATTCGCCGGTGGTGCCGCAGGGAACAATCCCGTGCGTCCCGCTGGCGATTTGCCATTCAATGAGGTCACCGAGCGCGCGCTCATCCAACTTGCCGTTCTTAAACGGCGTCACAATGGCAACGTAAGACCCTGTAAACATGGGGCGCTCCATCAAGGAAGACAATGAACTCTCGACTTACGTCAAAAACTCCGGCACCTGTTCGCCTCGCACCAAATCCTCGTAACTCTCGCGCGACCGGATCACATGATACTGCCCTTCGTGCACCAACACCTCCGGCACCCGCGGGCGCGAGTTGTAATTCGAAGACATGACGAATCCGTAGGCGCCTGCGCTCATCACCGCCATCAGGTCACCGGCGCGCATTTCCGGCAAGACCCTGTCCTTCGCCAGAAAGTCGCCCGATTCGCATACGGGGCCCACAACATCGACGGTCTTCTTTTCCGCTTGCGCCACTTTTTCATACACCGGCCGAATATCGTGATAGGCATCGTACAGACTGGGACGGATGAGGTCGTTCATCGCCGCGTCGACGATCAGGAAGCGTTTGGCCTCGCCCTCTTTCGGATACAACACTTTCGTGAGCAACACTCCGGCGTTCCCGACGATCACACGGCCGGGCTCCATAATCAGCACGCACTTCAGATCGCGCACAAGCGGAGCGATGGCCTCGGCCAAATCTTTCGGTTCCGGAGGGGTTTCGTCGGAATAGGTAATCCCCAATCCACCGCCGATATTGACATACCGAAGCGTTATGCCTTGCTCGGCCAGCGCCTGCACCATCGTCAACACTTTTTTCAGCGACTCGACGAAGGGGGTCACCTGCGTCAATTGCGATCCGATATGGGCGTGAAGTCCCACCACTTTGATGTGGCTGAACGCGGCGGCATTCTTAAATTCCTCAAGCGCGCGATCGGCCGCAATGCCGAACTTGCTTTTTTTCAAGCCGGTGGAAATGTACGGGTGCGTTTTGGGATCGATGTCGGGATTGATCCGCAACGCCACCCTCGCCTTCATTCCCATAGAAGCCGCCACATCATTGATGGCCTGCAGCTCCGCGGACGATTCGACATTAAACATCAGGATGTCGGCATTCAAGGCTTCGCGAATTTCCTCCGGCTTCTTCCCTACCCCGGCAAACACGATCTTTGAGGCAGGCACGCCGGCCTTGAGCGCGCGAAACAGTTCGCCACCCGAAACGATATCGACGCCGCTCCCTTCCTTCGCCATCAGGCGGAGCACCGCCAGGTTTGAGTTGGCTTTCATCGCGAAGGCCACAATGTGCGGGATGTTTGTAAAGGCACCGTCGTAGACCCGAAAATGCCGGACTAATGTGTGATGGCTATACACGTAACAGGGAGTGCCCACTTCTTTCGCGATACGCGAGAGCGGCACATCTTCGCAATATAGTTCCCCTTGCCGATATTGAAAATCATGCATGGTTACAATCCTCGATCAACATTTCTGAACTGGTCCTTGAAACCTCTAGCAAGAGCCGTGGTGCGTTAGGCTCCTCGCTATCGGGTCCTGCCCCCTTACCCCTACCTGGTCCCCATCGACCTCCAAGGCAGAACCGGCAATGGATCAGGGTCTGCCGGCAGCGGCGCCTCTTCGATGGTCAGCCCGCTCGGAGCGTTCGGCCGTGAAGCCGATCCCGTGACACTGGCGCCAACGGCCAACAATCCTTCCCGGCTCAACTGCCGTTCGATGACCGGCGCTACACCGACATCTTCAGGTGGAATCGGAGCACCCAGGACTCCGCAGCCGGCCAACAGGGTGAACGCTCCCACCACCAATAGGACAGGTTGCCGGATGGCCACGCGCCTTCCACCGGCGGCTCTCATCCCTTCAGCGCCTTTTCGAGTTCCTTGATCCTCGCTTCCACGCGGCGCCGCGCCGTCCCCCCGATCTGCGCTTTTCGATCAATCGCGCCTCGCACTGTCAGACAGCTCAGCACATCCGGCTGGAACTGCGTGGAAAACGCCTGCAATTCTTTGAGCGTCAGTCGTTGAAGCGGCCGCCGTTTCTCAAGTGAGAATCGCACAATCTGTCCGGTAATGGAATGGGCCTCCCGGAACGGGACTCCCTTCGTCACCAGATAGTCCGCCAGTTCGGTCGCCAACATGCCGCCGCCTTCGGCCGCTTCTGCCAACACATCCCGATTGACCGCCAGCCGCCGCACCAACTCCGTGCAGAGGACCAGCGATTGCCCAGTGGTGTCCACGGCGTCGAACAGCGCTTCCTTATCTTCCTGCAAATCTCGGTTGTAGCTCAACGGCAATCCCTTGAGCAGGGTCAAGGTTCCCATCAAATGACCGTACACCCGCCCGGTTTTGCCGCGGACTAACTCCGGCACGTCAGGATTCTTTTTTTGCGGCATCATGCTGCTGCCCGTACAAAAGGTATCGGGCAGGTCCACGTACCGGAACTCCTGCGAGGCCCAGAGAATCAATTCTTCACTCAATCGCGAGAGATGCATCATGATCAGAGACAAGGTGCTGAGCACTTCCACCACCCCATCGCGATCCGACACGGCATCAAGGCTATTGTGCGTGACCGAGGGAAAATTCAGCAACGCGGCCGTGTAACGTCGATCCACCGGATAGTTCGATCCGGCCAGAGCGCCGGACCCCAGCGGCATGACATTGAGCCGCTGCCGGCAATCCTGGAGCCGCGTTCTATCCCGGTCGAGCATCTCCACATAGGCGAGGAAGTGATGGGCCAACAACACCGGCTGGGCCCGCTGCAAATGCGTGTACCCCGGCATCACCACATCGACATGCGCCCGCGCCTGTTCCACCAGCACCAGCCGGAAGGCCTGCACCTGTTCGATCAGGGTCGATAACACATCGCGCAGGAACAAGCGTAGATCCAACGCCACCTGGTCGTTGCGGCTTCGGCCTGTATGGAGTTTCCCACCCACAGGGCCGATCAACTCCGTCAACCGGCGTTCGATCGCCATGTGAATATCCTCGTCCTGCGGCGAGAAGGGAAACCGATCACCATCCAACTCCACTTTCACAAACTGCAGGCCTCGCACGAGTTGGGCCGACTCGCGGCCGCTCAGGACTCCAGCGCGCTCGAGGGTCTTGCAGTGTGCAATGCTGCCTTGAATGTCGTACGGATACAGACGCCGGTCATAGGCAATCGAGGAGGTGAACTGTTCCACGAGACGATCGGTGTGCTCGGCAAAGCGTCCCCCCCAGGCTTTCCCTTTGGGCAAGGTTCGGCCTTTGCGTTGCGGAGAACGGACCGGCTTGGGCACGCGAGCGCCGGGAGAGACGGATTTTGCCATTATCGAGCCGACCTCTTCTTCCGTTGCGCGCGAATCGCCAAGCGGAGCGCATTGAGGCGAATGAAGCCCTCCGCATCTTTCTGGCGGTACACATCATCTTCTTCGAACGTTGCCATGTCCAGGCGATACAACGAGCGGGGAGACTTCCGCCCGACGACCGTACAGGTTCCTTTGTAGAGCTTCACCCGGACCGTGCCCGTCACGTCTTTCTGAGCTTCATCGAGCGCCACCTGCAGCATTTCCCGCTCGGGAGCATACCAATAGCCGTAGTAAATCAGTTCGGCATAACGCGGAATGAGACTATCCCGCAAATGCAGCACTTCCCGATCCATCGTCAACGATTCCAAGCCCCGATGCGCCGCGTGGAGAATGGTGCCGCCGGGCGTCTCATACACGCCGCGCGATTTCATGCCGACATAGCGATTTTCCACCAGATCGACACGCCCCACGCCATGCTGGCCACCCAATGTGTTGAGGTGGGCCAATAAGGCCGCAGGGCTCAGTTTCTTGCCGTCCACCGCGACCGGATTACCGGCGACATACTCGATCTCGACTTCGCGCGCCTTGGCCGGCGCCCGTTCCGGCGAAACCGACATGACGAAAATTTCTTCCGGCGGAGCCTCCCACGGATCTTCCAGAATGCCCCCCTCATAACTTGTATGGAACAGGTTCATATCCATGCTGTATGGCTTCGCCTTGGTCGCGGTGACCGGAATCCCGTGTTTCTCCGCATATTCGATCAGCTCGCGGCGCGAACGCATCGTCCATTCCCGCCACGGGGCAATGATCTTGATCTGCGGATGCAGCGCCATGTACGTCAGCTCGAACCGGACTTGATCGTTGCCCTTGCCGGTCGCGCCGTGGCAGACCGCGGCGGCGCCTTCCTTGGCGGCAATTTCGATTTGCCGTTTGGCGATGAGCGGGCGCGCGATCGACGTTCCTAGGAGATAACTGCCTTCGTACATCGCATTCCCACGCAACATGGGAAAGACATGATCCTTGACGAAGGTCTCGCGCAAATCCTCGACATAGACCTTCTTCACCCCCAGGGACTGCGCTTTTTTCTTGATGGCTTTTAAATCTTCGCCCTGGCCGAGATCAGCGCAAAACGCCACCACTTCGCAGCCATAGACTTCTTCCAGCCATTTCAGAATGACCGAGGTATCCAGCCCCCCCGAATAGGCCAGCACTACTTTCTTGTACGACGACTGACTCATACCACTCCTTTTCCCTTACGTCTTCCGTGCGGTTTTCTTCCCGAGCAGCCTTACCAGAATCGCCTTCTGCATGTGCAACCGGTTTTCGGCCTGATCGAACACGACCGACTGCGGGCCATCCAATACCTCGGCGCTGATTTCCTCACCGCGGTGGGCGGGCAGGCAATGCATCACGAGCGCATCCGGCTTCGCACCTTTCAACAATCGTGCATTGAGCTGGTAGGGAGCGAGAATTTTGAGGCGCTTGGCTTGCTCCCGCTCTTGCCCCATGCTGATCCAGACATCCGTATAGACGACGTCGGCATCCTTGACCGCCACGAACGGATCGGCCCCGATTTCAATCACGGCGCCCGTTTGCCGCGCCTCGATCCGGGCCTGATCGACAATCGTGCGGTCCGGCTGGTATCCGGGCGGGCAACCCACCGCGATCGTCATGCCCATTTTGGCGGCAGCCTCGATGAGCGAATTCGTGACGTTGTTTCCATCACCGACATAGGCGAGCTTGATGCCCTTCAGCCGCCGCTTCTTCTCCTGAATAGTCAGGAGATCGGACAAGGCCTGGCAGGGATGGTTCAGATCGGTCAGGCCGTTGATGATCGGAATGCTGGCTTCGCGCGCCCACTCCTCCGCGATGGCATGGTCGAAGGTCCGCAAGACAATCGCGTCCAGGTACCGGGACAATACGTGCGCCGTATCGGCGATGCTCTCGCCGCGGGACAATTGAATGTCCCCCATCGGCAACACCATCGCCTGGCCGCCGAGCTGATTCATGCCTGCTTCGAATGAGACGCGGGTCCGCGTCGAAGGTTTCTGAAACAGCAGCCCCAGCATGCGGCCTTGCAACAGGGGGTGAGGCAGACCGCGGCGCTGCTTGACTTTCAACTGTGCCGCGAGGCGCAACAATCCGGCCAACTCTTCGATGGGAATCGAGAGTAAATCCAGAAAATCTTTCCCGAGGCCGGTCCCGGGAACCGACCGCCGTGGACGCCGCAACATACGCGCCATGACACAATTAATGGGTTGAGGTGGATCGTTGACTCAAAATCTGTGCGAGCGAGGCCAGTAGGCGATCGATCTCCCGTTCCGTGATGATCAGCGCGGGCACGAAGCGCAGCACCCTGTCCCCGACGCAGTTGATCAACAATCCTCGCGTCAGGCAATCGGCGACCACGGCCTTTCCATCGATGTCTAATTCCATGCCCTGCAGGAGGCTCATGCCACGCACCTCCTTGATGCAGCGATGCCGCTCTTTCAGCGTGGCTAGTCCTTTCGCGAGGCACTCGCCCATCCGGCGTCCCTGATCCAGAATCTTGCCGTCCAGCAAGACTCGCAGCACCGCCAGCGCGGAGGCACAGGCCAGGGGATTGCCCCCGAACGTCGAGGCGTGGGTTCCGGGTCCGAAGGCACGGGCGACGGTATCCGTGGCCAGGCAGGCGCCGATCGGAACTCCTCCGCCCAGGCCTTTCGCCAGCGTCATGATGTCGGGCTGCATGCCGAATTGCTCGTAACAAAACAGGGTGCCCGTGCGGCCCATGCCGGTTTGCACCTCATCAAAGATCAATAACACGTCACGGTCCCTGCACAACTCTCTCAACCCCTGCAGGTAGCCTCGTTCCGCCACATGGACGCCGCCTTCGGCTTGAATCGGCTCCAGCATGATCGCGGCGGTTCTCGGCGTCATCGCCCGCTCGACAGCCGACAGATCGTTAAACGGCACATACGAAAAGCCCGGCATCAACGGCGCGAACCCTTTTTGAACCTTCTCCTGGCCGGTCGCGGTCAGCGTCGCCATGGTGCGTCCGTGAAACGAGCTCGTCATCGTGATGATCTCGTAACGGTCGGCGCCGTATTTGTCGTACGAATATTTTCGGGCCAGCTTGATCGCCGCTTCATTCGCTTCCGCGCCGCTGTTGCAAAAGAACACCTTCTGCGCAAACGAGTGTTCGACCAAGGTCTGGGCCAACCGCACCTGCGGCTCGGTATAATAAAGATTCGACGTGTGGAGCAGGTGTTGCGCCTGCTTCTGAATAGCCAACACCAGATCCGGATGCCCATGCCCGAGCACGTTCACCGCAATGCCGGCCACGAAATCGATGTATTCCCTGCCTTCCAGGTCGTACACCTTCGAGCCGCGCCCCCGCACGATCGAAATCGGCTGGCGCTGGTACGTATTCATCAGGTACTGCTCGGCATTAAGACGCAACTCACCCGTCGGCATGACACACCTCTCCCATCGTGAGTCGGCGAAGCTATCATAGGGCACAGGTGAAAGCAACCGAACGAGCGCCGGTTCGCGGCTCCCAGCGCGGCAGAGAGAGGGATCGAACCGGCGGTTTCGACGCGGCGTCCCTTGACGGGAAGAGACGGCGAATGGGATAAGGGGACGATATGAAATCCTGCACGCAATGCCGGCAAGAAAACCGTGACGACGCCCGATTCTGTCACCAGTGCGGGGGGGCCTTTGCCCTCGAAGCGCGCGCGGCCTCCAGTGAGCCGGACCAGGTCGTCGCCCCGCAGACGGATACCGAACTCTGGAAAGCCTTCATCGGCCCGAATGCCGACCGGTACCTGGAGACGTTCAAGAAATTTTCAGGCCCGGGCGGACCCCAATTCGCGCTGACCTGGCACTGGCCCGCCTTTGTCTTCGAGCCGTTTCTCTGGTTTCTGTACCGGAAAATGTATGTCTACGCGCTCATCTATGCCATCGGGCCGGCCATGGCCTTTTATATGACTCAGGACCTGTCGGCCGACATTGTCTGGCGGGTCATTGCAGGTGGGAGCGCCAACTACATTTATTTCTGGCATGCCAAGGAACAGCTCGCCAAAATTAAAAGCGAACGGACCACGGGCGGGGAATCCCGGCAGCAGCTGTTAGGAGAACTGGGGGGAGTACAGCCCTATGTCGTGTGGGTGGGCGTCGGGTTACTCGTGCTGAAAATCGGGCTGGTCGTCGCGATGTTTAAGGAAGGCCCGCCGGATGGATCGAAAAGTGCGCCGGCGAAACCACACCCTGCCGGCCTGACGCGCGTCTGACCCCTATGTCTCGCATTGATCACCCCTCCGAGATGCGCTCCCGCTGCCATTCGATCCACGAGACGAACCATTCAAAATCCTGTTGGTAGGCCGCCCCGCTGAGATCGGGCGCCGCCTGCGTCTGTTCGAGTTGGGTATAGGTGCGCGGCCAGTTTTTCTGCCACCACGACTTCAGCTCGTCCGGCCCGTAAGGCTGCCCGTTAGGGTTAGCGATTCCAGCCGCCGCGCAAAGGCCCGCCACCAAGGGCCAATAGCGATCCTTGCCGATCCCAAGGCTCCGGAAGTGCTCGCGCAGCAGAAACACCACCCACAATTCGGCGCTGTTTTTCTTGTTGTGCTTAAAAGGCTGGGTCTGGCGCAAAGGCACCGGATCGAAGGTTTTGATCACGGACGTATAATCGGGCCCCCCATAGCTGCCGGCCGATTCCGCAATCCCCTGCAGCATATTTGCGAGTTCGACCTCGACCAGCGGCGGGCTGGCAGAGGATGCCTCAGGCGTCCCCGAGCCTAAGGGATTGGTCGCCGTCAGCAGTTCGATCAGCGGCTTGAGCTCCCGCAAGCGCACGGCGGCCGCTTTGAGGATCTGTTCGGACTCCAGCCAGTAGTCCGGATCGCCCTTGGACGCCCGCTCCCGTCCTGCCGGGGGGAGTACCACGGGAATCCAATAGCGAACCAGCACAAAGAGGATGTATTCGACTTCCCCACCAACCTGCACCACCCCGGCAAGCGCTTGGCTGACTCCCATCGCCCGGCGGAAAAATGCCTCCACCCGATCTTCGACCTGCAGGCGGCGCCCCATAGCCTGCCACCATTGCTGCAAGGAAGACCAGTCCGCGGGGGAGACGTCCGGCATCGATCGGTTCCACGGGTGAGACAGACGACTGGATAAATCGGCGGCATGGTACTGACTGCCAGGTCTGATTGCAACCGAGCCGCACGGCTCAACGCGTGCCTAAGGCACCGGAGAACTTGACAGGGTGAAGGGGAAATCGCATAACCTGTCGCGACAAGGTCGTATCCCCTCGGATAAGGAGACGAAGCACGATGAGCAAACTCGTTCTCATTCGCCACGGCGAGTCGCAGTGGAATCTGGAAAACCGCTTCACCGGCTGGGTGGATGTCCCCCTCTCGCCGAAGGGGATCGAAGAAGCGAAAGCCGCGGGCAAAAAACTGGCAGGCTTCACCTTCGATCGCGCCTTCTCCTCCGTGCTGGCCCGCGCCAACGAAACCCTACGCTTCATTCTCGAAGCGATCGGGCAGACGGCTATTCCGATTGAAAAAGACAAGGCGCTCAACGAGCGCATGTACGGCGAGCTGCAGGGTCTGAACAAGGCCGAAACGGCGAAAAAGTTCGGCGACGAGCAGGTGAAAATCTGGCGGCGCAGTTACGACGTGCGCCCTCCGGGAGGAGAAAGCCTGAAGGATACGGCGGAGCGGGTCCTCCCCTATTACGAGAGCCGCATTAAGCCCTATGTACTCAAAGGGGAAACCATTCTGATCGCCGCCCACGGCAACAGCTTGCGGGCGCTGGTGATGCAACTCGAACAGTTGACTCGCGAACAGGTGCTGGAACTCAACATTCCCACCGGCGCGCCCTTGCTCTATGAACTCGACAACAGCGGGAAGGTGCTGTCACACCGATACCTGTAGCAGGCTGCGGAAAAACTCGATTCTTGCGTCATCCGTCGCGTTTCACACACGGGCCGTCTCGCGCCAGAATAGCGCGCAGGATGCGAAAAAAGGCCGTCCAGCAAGGCCGCAGCGAACGAAGAGGCGAATCGTACTCGTGCCGCACGGTGAGCCTCTGAATGATGCGAGAACGCCGCTGGCGGACTTTTTCCGCATCCTGCTAGAAGTCCTAGACACACTGGCTCAGCAGTTCCTGATACTTATCCAGCGGCACCAGGTCGGGAAGTAAGACCAGCAGCTTCGGCCGATCTTCCGGTTGGATCAATCCCTCGGTTTCGAGCAGATCCGAGATTTCTTCAGACGCCGCCATCGCGCCGCCCTCGTAATCTCCGACCGGCGCATAGCGCGCGCGACGGTCTTCGACCTCATCGAGGTAGGCCTCCCATTTCACCGCCCCCAGTTTGTATTCCTTTTCCCAATCGGCGCGAATCAGGTCCATCACCCGGTGGAACACCAGGTCGCGATACTTGCGCGGAATGTGCGCATTGATGGCAGCCAGGACCCAGTAGAGCGTGAAAGACAGGAGTTCGCGCGTCATGGCGTCTTCATGCGCTTCCTCTCCCTGAATCCCGTAGTCGCTCAACATCTCCACGGTAATCCGGCGCGGAATCAGCTTGTACAAGGCGTCGGCGGCCTCAGCCGGTGTCATGGATTCTCTTTTCATGCCGTCCCTCCCCCTCCCGGGAATCGCAGCATACTGGAGCCGCGCGCGCATTGACAACCCTGAGCCGCGCCAGGGCATGAGGCAGCGTCGCTTGTCCGCGGCAAGGGCCTATGCTACATACAGACTTTCAATTTCGGACCCCGGACAATGACACGCTTACGACTGATCCCTCGCCTTCTTATCAACCTCGCCCTGATTGGAGTCCTGTGGCCCTGCGCCGCCCGATCCGCGGATCAGCAGGATCCACATTGGGGTTTTGCCACCGATCTCGGCCTCTGGACGGGAACCACCAACGATACGACCTTCGCGATGGGCTTCGGTCTCGACTACTACATGGACCCCAATTTTTCCTTCGGTGGCATGGCGCTCTTCACCCCGGTGGGAGACCTCACGCAAGTCGGCGTGGCCGGTGTCGCCAAATATCATCTTCGCCTGAACGGAGGATTCAATCTCGTGCCCTTCGCGGGATTAGGCATCCTCCATGCCGATCTCAATCGCGGCAGCGGCCCCTCCAAGGTCGATCGCAACGACACCAGCCATTTCATTCCACTCGGCATGTCGCTGGAATATCAGGTCGGACCGAAGATCGCGTTCTCTACCACCCTCATGGTGAATCTGCATCGTATCAACCTGTCCCCGCCAGTCCCCGACGACAATAGCAGCGTGGCACTGCTGTTCGGCATTCGCTGGGGGCCGTAGTCGTCATCCCGCCGATAGTGTGGTGCCTATGTGGTGGGGTGCTCTTTCCAGACGTGGCAGCCGCTCAAACGGCTTTCCAGCCAGGCCGCAGCCGAGCGAGGAGGCGAGGCCACACCCTTCTTACCCGCCCACCCCGAGCTTGCCGAGACAAGCTCTTTTCCCATGCGCGGTACGTTGAGCTTCGGAGCGAGGTGAGAACGAAGTTGGAAGGCCGTTTCAGCGGCTGCCTCAGCGGATGTTCAAACGGGTCTTGCGGCAAGGCCGCAGTGAGTGAAGGGCCGAGGCGTACTGAGAAGCACGTTGAGGGCCTGAGCGCAGCGAGAACGCAGCCGCAAGCCCGTTTCAAGGTGGTGGCAGCCGCTCAAACGGGTTTCCAGCCAGGCCGCAGCCGAGCGAGGAGGCGAGGCGTACCCTTGCGGTACGGTGAGCTTCGGAGCGAGGTGAGAACGCAGCGGGAGAGCCGTTTCAGCGGCTGCCTCAGGCGGCTTGGGCGGGGCGCCATCGCAACCCAACCTGCAACAATTCCTGCAGCAGGTCTTTGTAGGCAAGGTCGGCTTTTTCGGCCGAGTCGGCGAAGTCTTCACCGCTGGCGATTTGGGGGTTGGGATTGGCTTCAATCACATAGACCGTTCCCGCTTGATCCATCCGCATGTCGATACGGGCATAGCCGCTCAGTCCCAAGGCGCGATAGACGCGTTTGGCCAAATGCTGGATATGGTCGACCACCCCGTCCGGCAAATTCCGCGCTTCGCAGGACCGGATGCCGTATTTGTCCTGGTACTTGCGGCTCCATTTCACCCGCTGAGTCGCGATGCGCCGCGCCTCGTCCGGCATTTTATCCATCACCAGTTCCCAGACCGGAAAGACCTGCAAATGCGCATTGCCCATGACACCGACATACAGTTCACGCCCTTCGATATATCGTTCGACGAGTGCGCCGGTTCCCACACTGTCATGAATGAAGGCTACCCGCTCGCGCAACTTCTCATCGTCCTCGACGATGGACGCTTGGGAAATGCCCAGCGAAGCCTCTTCGGTGATCGACTTGACGATCAAAGGAAAGGGCAGATACTTAGGCCGGCGCACCATGCGGTGAAGCGGCACCACCATAAATTCCGGATAGGGAATCCGGTGGTACGACATCACTTGCTTGGCTAACGCCTTGTCCCTCGCCAGCATGAGCCCGCGCGGATTGCAGCCGGTGTAGGGAATCCGCATCAATTCGAGATAGGACACGACATTCTGGTCATACACCGCCATGCCATCGAACTCTTCCAGGAGGTTAAAGGCGATGTGCGGCTTCCAATCCTCCACAGCCGCCCGGATGACTTCCAAATCACTTTTCACGCCCAGCGCCTGCACCTCGTGCCCGAGCTTGCGTAAGGTCGAAACCACGTCGTATTCGGTCCTCCACGCGGCGGTTTCCAGCTCCTGCCCGTTGAGCTGTTCCGGAGGGACCAGATCCTTATGCATAAGCACGAGTACGCGCATTCGTCTCATAACGCCACCTTATGTCTCCCGCTATGCAGATAGTTCATGGTCTGCACGGTCAGCAGTATCGCGAAGTCGAGTTTGGCCTGCTCCTTCTGCTGGGTCAGGTGCAGCTTCGACGCATGGCACCGCTCGATCATCCCCTCCAGCACCTGATCGATCGTGTAGTGATATTCGCCCGTCCACTCGGCGACCCGTCGGCGAATCTCTTTCCTCGTGCGGCGGAGAAACTCGGCCGCGCTGGGGTTTTTGACGTAGGCAGGGGCGGCCGAAAATAACTTGTTCAAGTCCGTGTCGTATGACGGGGCCCGGCCGATTCCGTAGTGCTTCCGCTTCTCCTCGTAATGATCGCGCAGCGTCTTATAAATGCGCGGCAACGGATCAAGCTGCTGCCGGCCCGTGACCATCGGCGCCACCCCGGCCAATTCACCCATGAGCCGTTCCATGAAATCCAGCTTCTTCATGACCGGCCATCCGCGGTACCGGTCTTTCCATTGCGACCCGGAGTCCAGCCACACGGCAAATGTTTCGGCAAAGTCCTCGTCCGGATGGCTCTGGGCGTACCAGACGTCGAGATGGCGCACGAAACTCCGGCTATAGGGCCGCGGCGTGTAATATTTCGGATAGGGCTGGGAGGAACGGCCAAAGAGTTTCTGCCGCCGCCGGCGGCGCCGCAGCAAAAAGGCGTTTTCAATCGCATGCCCGGCCTCATGGCGCAGGATGCGCATGCACCAGTCGTGCGTGCCGCCTTCCACTTCCAACATCTGGCTGGCCTCCAACTTCGCCAATCGCGGATGCGCGAGATAAAACGGCACGGCAATACCAGGCACCCCGTCCGGCGTAAACCATTCGTCCGACAACCAGAAGTGCGGCCTGAACACCAGCCCTCGCCCATCCAATTCCCGATAGAGTTGTTCGATCGGCTGCTGATAGAAGGTGCCCTCAAGGCGCAGATCGAGATCGCACATGCGCAGGTCGAGTAACTGCTCGTCAGCCCACTCTGCCCACAGCGGTGCCGCTTCGCCCGTCCCGAGCCTCTGTCGTCGATGAATCTGCGTACGCCCCATCGTTCAACCACCAAAAAGCCCCGTCCGGCGCCATTTTGTGCTGTTTCAACTATAGCAGCTCGCAAGAATCGCGCTGCAAATCTCCGGCCTGGTCTCTGCTGTGATCAGGGAAAACCCTCGGGTCTCGTGTTCTGGCGAGGGTCGATGTGGGGCGAAGCCTTCGGCCTATCCCATTCGCAACCTGTCTTGAGATAGAATGCCGGACCATGCAGACGATCGGCACAGGACTCATTCCGCCTCCCGTACGAACTCCACAGTCAGAGGATCTCGAACGCTTGCAGACCCGCCTCTGCCGTCTCATGGGGCAGGCCATCGCCGATTACCGCATGATCGAGGACGGCGACAAGGTCATGGTGTGCCTGTCGGGAGGAAAAGACAGTTACGGCCTGTTGGACATTTTGCTGTCGCTCCGCAGCCGCGCACCGATTCATTTCGAGATCGTCGCCGTGAATCTGGATCAAAAACAGCCAGGATTCCCTGCGCATGTGCTCCCGGAATACCTGGCGCGGCGCGGCGTGCCGTTTCACATTGAAACCCGCGATACCTATTCCGTCGTCAAACGCTTGATCCCGGAAGGCCAGACGACCTGCTCGCTCTGTTCCCGCCTTCGCCGCGGCCACCTCTATCGCCTCGCCACGGAATTGGGCGCCACCAAAATCGCGCTGGGGCACCACCGCGACGACATTCTGGAAACTCTGCTGTTGAATCTCTTCTTCACGGGCAAGATGAAGGCAATGCCGCCGAAGCTGCGCTCAAAGAGCGGCCGCCATGTGGTCATCCGGCCGTTGGCCTATGCGAAGGAGGCCGACCTGGCCCGTTATGCCGACCTGATGCAGTTTCCAATTATCCCTTGCGACCTCTGCGGTTCACAGGAGGACCTGAAACGCAAACAGGTCAAACAGATGCTGCAAGACTGGAATCAGCGTTTTCCCGGCTCCAACGACAGCATGTTCGCCGCACTCGGGAACATCGCTCCGTCGCTGCTCCTGGATCGCTCGCTCTTCAACTTCGCCGACCTTAAGGCTGATACAGCCTCGCCCGCAGAAGCGGTGAGCGATGCGGAGGAAGACCTGTTGTAGGAACTGAGGAGGAGATCAGACGCGTTGGCGCAGATGGGTGCGCCGGCCGCACCGCAGACAGCGGTAAGGATAGTAGCCGATCAGGAAAAAGAGAAAATCCAGCAGCCCTTGGCGGCGTGAACGTTTGGTATAACCCGAGCACTTACCGCAGTACGACATTTCCACCACCCGCTTGCGCAAAAGCCATCCGTGACCACCGAAGGAAGAATCCTACTGAAAGACCCTAGGTACATGCAAGTCTAGTTTGCACGACGCGTCCCTCGTCGAGAGGCCGAAGATCTGTGACAAATGGGCACAGAGCCGTCCTGACTTGGCACAGAACGTTTCCCCGCAGGCATCACGCGCGGCGGCGCAAGCGGAAGCGGTAGAGGCAGAGGGTGCATCGAAACGGGTAGAAGCCGATCATACGCATCACAAAATCACGCCAACCGTGACGCGTCACCCGCTTGGCGCTGCCGGAGCACATTGGACAATAGACCATGGAGACCGTCGCGGCGCGCCTTTCTGCCTCGCATCAGGTAAGATGAGCCCCGTGCGGGGGAGCTGAGTGTGAAACAGTTTGCGCGTGGACGCAAGTCCCAACTGAGGGAGGCCGGACGGCAGGCATGAATCGGGCGACCCAGTCCTCCCGGCAGGGAGCCGAGCCTCCGCTCTGGTCCATCGCGGCCGCAGCAGCGGTCATTTTGTTAACGCCGATGCTGCTGTTTTCTCTCGCACCGGATGGACCGATTCGCGACGGCGATACGGTCTTCTCCACGGGGGCCCATAAGGTGCCACTCTTTAAGCCGGCGCAGCATCGCCAGGCCGGCTACGATTCCACCTGCCTTTTAGACCCGAAGGATCCGATGATCGTCCTCCATACGCCGGCCGAGGGATCGGATGAAGAGGACATCGTTGCGCAGGTCCAAGGCAAAAACACCATCGAATGGCCCTTTTGCCCGCCCCAGGCGGAACTCCTCGTCAAACCCCACCAGGTCACGCAGCAACCCAGCCTGATCAAGGATCTGCGAGACGGCCTCATGAGGCTGCTCAAGTCTTCCTAGCTCGATCCCGTCACAGGAAAGCTCAGCCTTTCCGCAATGCCAGAAACCGCTCGCGGAATTTCGCGACCTTCGGCCCGACCACATAGGTGCAGTAGGCTTCGTGGGGATTGCGCGCAAAATATTCCTGGTGGTACGCCTCGGCTTCAAACCACCGGGTCGCGGGCACCACTTCCGTGACGACCGGATTGGGATACAGGCGTTGGTGATTCACGGCGGCGATCATTTCTTGCGCGGCCTGCTGCTGTTCCGGCCCGTGATAGAAAATCGCCGAGCGATACTGGGTGCCGACATCGTTCCCTTGCCGATTCCTGGTCGTCGGATCGTGGATCACGAAAAATATCTCGAGAAACTGCCGGAAAGTGATTACGGCAGGGTCAAACGTCACCCGCACCGCTTCGGCATGCCCCGTTCGCCCCCCACAGACCTGTTCATAGGTCGGCTCGTCCACCTGCCCGCCGATATAACCCGATTCAACCGACTGCACACCCTTGACCTGGTCATAGACCGCTTCCAAACACCAAAAGCAGCCGCCTGCCAGAGTCGCTGTCTCCATCCCCGCCTGCGCCATCTTGACCTCACTGTTGATGAGGACCGCCGCCTACGCCTGCCCGCCGTTCCACCACTCGCGGCCTTCGCGCTGCATCAGCGCGTCGGCTTCCGGCGGCCCCCAGGTTCCGCTCTGATAATTCGGAAAGGCCGCCGCGCCGGGAAGTGATTTCCATACATCCAGAATCATTTGCACGACGGACCACCCCAATTCGATATTGTCCGCCCGTTGAAACAGCGTCGCGTCGCCGGCCATCGCATCATGGAGCAGCGTTTCGTACCCCGTATTCGGCGCGTTACCGAAATAGTCGGCGTACTGAAAATCCATATTCACTTCCCCGATCCGCACGGTCGGCCCCGGGACTTTGGCATCAAACCGGAGGCAAATGCCCTCGTCCGGCTGGATGCGGATGACGAGCACATTCGGGGCGAGGCGATCGACCTTGGTTTTTCGAAACAACATGAAAGGCGCTTGTTTGAATTGCACCACAATTTCGGTCAACCGCCGCGTCATGCGTTTTCCGGTTCGCAGATAAAACGGCACTCCGGCCCAGCGCCAGTTGTCGATGAAGAGTTTCATCGCCACGAACGTTTCTGTCGTCGACTCAGCCCCCACATGCGGCTCCGCTCGATATTCGACGGCAGGCTTCCCGTCAATCGACCCACTGCCATATTGGCCGAACGCCACAAATCGCAAGACATCGAGCGAACTGAGCGGGACGACGCCGCGCAGGACCTTGGCCTTCTCATCGCGCACGGCGTCGGCGGCAAAGGAGTTCGGGGGCTCCATCGCCAGAAAACACAGAAGCTGCAGAAGATGATTCGGCACCATGTCCCGCAATGCGCCGGCCTGCTCATAATAGCGGCCCCGATGCTCGACGCCGAGATTCTCCGCCACGGTAATCTGGACATGGTCGATATACCGGCGGTTCCACAAGGGTTCAAATATGCCGTTGGCAAACCGGAACACCAAAATGTTCTGGACCGTTTCTTTCCCGAGATAATGATCGATCCGATAGATCTGCCGTTCCTGAAGCACTCGCTGCAGCTCATGGTTGAGCGCGCGCGCCGACTCCAGGTCATGCCCGAACGGTTTCTCGATGATGACGCGCCGCCAGGTGCCGTCGCGCTCCACCGTCAGGCCATATTCCCCCAGATGCGTCACAATCCGGCCGAACAATCCCGGGATGGTCGCCATGTAAAACATGTAATTGCCCTGGGTGCCGGCGGAGGCATCCACTTCTTGAAGCAGCTCATTCAGCCGGCGGTAGGTCGCGCCCTCCTGGAAATCACCGGCCATGTAATGCACCCGCTGAGACAGAGCCTGCCAGACAGTGCGATCGGCCTTTTCAGGCAGATATTCGGGCATGACGCGATCCAGCTTGGCCCGGAATTCGTCGGTGGTCATCTCCGAACGGTCCAGTCCCACAATCGCAAAGCTTTTAGGGAGAAAACGTCCCGCCATCAGGTTATAGAGGGCAGGCAGCAACTTCCGTTTAGCAAGGTCCCCATCGACTCCAAAAATAACCATCACGCAGGGCGTGCGTAGTTGCGCCAGGTCCATGCCATGATCCTGCTTCATATCCGACCTCGTTCAAGAGACATGTTGGTATCCTGCCTGATCCCTCCCCTAACCGCAACCACTGCAGGGGATCAGTAGGATTTCGTCAGATGCCGTGCCGCATGTGATGGTGAAAAGCCACTCGACAACGTCCTGTCATGGGTACATGTCGCCGAGAGAGAGTATCCAACCGATGGCGGAGGAGCAGGAACTGCAGGTAGGCTTTGAAAAGGAGCATCGGCAGGGAACGCGATGCAAGCGAGCTGCAGCGAGGGCAATTGCGGCCAAAGCGGCGTCAATTGTTGTGGGTGCGTTTTAACCAGTCGATGAACCGCTGCAGCCGCGCATGTTCTTCGTCGTGCACGTGCACGAAGGCCAAGCCGAAGCCGGTGGCATTCGTCCAACGCACTTCTGCCACTTCCACGATCATCGGCTCATAGGGCGCGGGGAACTGCACATGGAGCGACACATTGGCGCGCATGGGAAGCGACGCCTCGCTCGTGACATGGCAGCCATCTTTGGAAAGACTGGTCACCACCCCGCTCCCGTCGACCGCCTGGCCGGAGAACGTGAGGGGCACGCGTATTTCATACCGAGGCGTATCGCGGCGCTCCACATGAGCCTTTCATGATGACAGGATGATCTCTCAGCGTCCGGAGATGGATACGCTCTTCCGTCTTCGAAATCAATCACCTTCCGTGAGCGAGGATCAGCTTTGACTGGGGGCCGGCGGCGGCGGCTTCCCGCCGGTCATCGGCGTCTATCCCACGCGTTTCGTAGCACCCACCAGGCGTTCCATGAATCGATTTCCTGGGATTTCAGGCTTAAGTTCGGGAAATACCCTACCGAAAAGGTCTATACGCCCTCGGAAGAGAGGGCCAAGGCAAGGAGGCCTTCACATGGACACGGATCTTCGTTCATCCACTCGCGTCACCGTCACCTATCCAGTCCGGCTGTCCGGCGATTCGATGATCGGCCAGGGCACGGTCGTCAATCTCTCCGCCCCCGGTTGCGCCATCGAAACGACGCTTCCTGTCCAGCCGGGCGACTACCTTGAACTGCACGTTATGGCACCGGACCAGGCCCGGCCGCTGAATGTGGGACTGGCGAAGGTTCGCTGGGCCACCGAACAGAAAGCCGGCGTCGAGTTCATCCGGGTGCGCCGGGACGAACAGAGCCGGCTTCAACGCCTGATCGGTCAGGTCCTCGAAGCATCCGCCGGCGAACAGATCAAGGACGGGCAGGAACTGACCGCCGCCTGATCGGCGTTGCCGGCAGAATCACCGCCGGAACCGTCATGCCCGGATGACGGCGCGGCTCGCCGGTGACACCTTTTCGACTATGGGCTAGTGCCCGGAATGGTCGCCGGTGGGATTCGCCATCCGTTTGACGATAATCTTTCGCCCCACGGTCATGAGGGTAAAGGAAATCCCGAAGGCGATCGGAACAAAAATCGCCGTCGCCACGTTGGCATTCTTCACCCACCCCATCTCGTAGCAGGCCTTCAGCACGTAGCTGCCCAATCCCGTCAGATAATACGTGATGACGATCACGGAGAGACTTTCGACCGTGCGCTGCAGGATCGCCTGTGCCCGCGTCGTGGAATCCACGCTGGCCAGCAACTTCATATTCTGATCCTGCAGTTGGATATTCTGTTCCTGCAGCCGCAACTCAATGTGCGTGCGCAGCACGGCCACGGTCGCTTCGAAATCCTTCTCCATGGCATCGATGCGGCGGAGCAACTGCTGGTACCCGTCGGTAACGCCGGTAATCTTCCAGCTCACATATTCTGAAATTTGACGCAGGGGAGGATAGGGCCGTTCCTGTAATGCGACGAGGTTGCTCTGCACGATGCGGTCGTAAGGGACCGAGGCGGAGAGCCGGTATCGCATCGACTCCGCCAGCCGGCTCACCTGCAACAGATCCTGGGTGAGCACCGTCAGCCATTTCTGCATCGTCGGTGGAGTGGTCCCGCCCAACTGCTCGATCAGCACGGCCCGTTGATAGAGGTGGCGCTGCTCATAGTCGTGGATTTGATCGACCGCCCGAGAAAAGGCTTTCATCGGCAGCATGACGAGATGGTAATAATTTTCGATCGCCACGATCGTATCGACGATCTTCGCCACTTGCTGCCGCAGCGCCTGCTCGGAAGTGGAGCAAATCAGATACCGTTCCCGATCGAACTCATCGGGCGTGAAACTCGTCACCGCCACGATCTCATCTCCCAGAATGCGGCTGCCATATACCGTGGCGCCGGGAAGCCGCGCCGGCAGTTCGCGTTCGAGGGGTAACTCTTGCGGCAGAAACAACAGATCGAGCGCATTGACGCGCAGACCGAGGGGGCAGAGCGGCATCTGATAGCCGGGGAACGTGATCGGGCCGAAATCGAGCGGCTTGCTCGAATCCCCCACCACATGCCAGACCTGATAACTGTAATACTCCGTGTGCGCCTCCCATACGACGACGAGGCGGTCGCCGTTGGAAGCCGTCTTGAATCCATAACCGAACCGCTCCTCGATGGCGCCTTCCGAAATCTCCAGGGCCTGGAGCAGATGTTGGAACTCCCGCCGGCTATTGGGCCGTTCGACCGGCGGATTGGCCATGCGGTACGCCACATGGTGAATGTGCGCCGGCACGCCAAGCCACTGCGGCAGGTACTGCTTGTTCGATTGGTGGATCCGGTTTAAAAATCCCGGGGGGCGGGCATGCGTGCCGGTAGGCTCGACGGTATCCGTCATATCACCCCCGACTCCGACCGAACCAGGCGCATGGCACAGGCCTCGTCATCACTCGTCTTCCTCTTCAATATCCTCAATGCCTTCGTAGCTGACATCCCCCTCGTGGATGGACGACGCCATCTTTTCACAGCCTGATTCAATAATCTCTTCAGCCTCCTCGGGGGAGTCGGCCGAAATCAAAAACTTCACGGTAATTCCAAAGCGCTGGTTCACAATCATGCTCCTTCGGCGAAATAGGCGGCAGAACGCCTGCCGCCTACTGTGGCTCAATACCATAAGCTCCCGCGTATTGTCACCCTCTGTGACGGGGCGAGAACATTGCATCGGAGTGGTCACCCCTCGCGGCTGTCAAGAAATCCTCAGGGAGACTGTGAGAAACAGACCGCGCGCACACTTTGGAACGATGGGCTTCTGGGAAGGCGGGTCCTGATCGGTCTGGATCGTGATCGAGGAAGGATAGGGGAAAGAGCCCGCTCGCGGAAACCTGGCCCCGGCGCCCCGCAGGCAGGCGCCGGAGACTCTCGGTTATTTGCGCAGCAACATGTGGCCGCGCCGGTTCTGTTGGTAGCAGACTTCGTCGTGGTCGGCGCAGAACGGGCGATCTTTGCCGTAGGACACGATCGCGACCTGCTTCGCGCTCACGCCCATGTCGATCAGGAAGCTCCTGGCCGCCTTCGCGCGTTTTTCACCCAGCACGAGATTGTAATCGTGGGTGCCGCGCTCATCGCAGTGCCCGGAGATCTTCAGCAGGGCCTTCGGGTTCTCCTTGAGCCATGCCGCGTTGACCGTCAACGAGGCCACACCGTCATTGTCCGACACGTTATAGCGGTCATACCCGTAGAACACATCCTTGAGGCCGGCTTCGAAAGCCGCGGCTTCTTCTCGCCGGATTTCTGCCGCCCACTTCTGGTCCCGTTCATTCGCGGTCAACATCGAGCCCATGTTGCTTCGGCTCAACCGTTCTTCGCCGGCAATCTGACCGTTCACCAGGGGAGAAAACCCCCGCAATTTGCCGCCTTCCTCTTCTGAGAGGTCCTGCTGCAGGCCCAGTGAAGGATATTGCCCGTCACGCCCGGCCCCTCCCTTACCGTACCCACCAGAAGCGCCGCCAGACGCGCCGCCGGAGCCACCAGCTGACGCCGACAAGGAGGGATCCGAACTGGAGGACTCGTCCGAGCCGGACTGAAACCATTTCATGCCGCTGCAACCAGGTGCCGTTAACAGAACCACTGCCATTCCGCCCAACATCAGCTGCGACACGCCGCGGTACTTCATGAACCTTGCTCCTTGCGAGGGGGTGGAACCTGTGCTGTACGTAACAACTATAGCACCGGCCGCGTTTTACGCCGGTTTCAGCGCGGCGGCATGCTGGAAGGCGCAGTATTCCAGGCGATTGCGCTGATTGCTCGAGGCAGAACTCGGTCAGGTCTTGCCTCATAACCTCAGCAGATTCAAGGAGTTTCAAATGGCTGCGTGGCCATTGACCGGCCAGGTTCTTCCCCGAATCAAGGACGTAGGAGCGAACAGCCGATGGAATCGCAGGGGCAGAAGTGAGGAGAGAAGAGAGGCTATCGCAACGGCGGATTCAACGTTGAAGGTTTCAGCCTACCGCGAATGGTGCGCCCGGAGGGACTTGAACCCCCAACCCTCGGATCCGAAGTCCGATGCTCTATCCAATTGAGCTACGGGCGCGCGCCGGTATAAGAACCACTTTACTGAGGGGATGTCAAGAAACGCGACGGCATCTGGGCGGTCGAACTGCAGCCGCCAGGCCTGCTCACTGGCCTGTCTCGGGCGAGATCAGCCGGAGAATGCGGTCGGCTACCTCAGCCGTGGAGACACCATCGGTTGGGACCACATGAGTGGCGGCAGCCTGGTACTTGGGCGTCCGTTCGGTCAACACGTCACGGATTTCTTCCGTGAAGGATTTGGTTCCCGTGAGCGACGGCCGCTGCGTATCGCCGCCGATCCGGCGCGTAATGGTCTCGACCGTCGCGGTCAGCCAGACCACCGTGCCGTTCTTTCGCAACGCCTCCACATTCTCAGGCCGCAAGATGGCGCCTCCGCCTGTATCGATGATCACCTGATCCCGCGCGGCAACATCCCGGCAAACGGCCGACTCCACATCGCGAAAATGGTCCCACCCGAATTGCTTGACGATCTCGGGCACAGGCAGATTGGCGCGCTTCACGATCTCGGCATCCGTCGAGACGACCGTGCGCCCGAGCTTGCGGGCGAGCATTTTTCCGACCGTGCTCTTGCCGGTTCCACGATATCCGATGAGGACGAGATTCATTGGACGTTCCAGGTGGTCAAAAAGGAGGGCATGATCTGGGCTTGCGCGCGGCGGAAGGCCGGGGGGTTACACAAAGTGTGACTCCAGCACATGCCGCATGACATCGACCGGAGCCGGCTGCTTAGTCCACAACTCAAATTGCAGCACGGCTTGATTGAGGAACATCTCCAAGCCCGAAATGGTCCGGCAGCCGCCGGCCTTGGCTTCTTGAAGGAGTTTCGTCTCGCGCGGGTTGTACACGATATCCATCACGGTCAGCTCCGGCCGGAACAGATTGGCCGGGACGCAGGACTCCTCCACCTTGGGCGACATGCCGACCGGCGTGCAGTGAATCAACGTGCGGACGTGCGGGACCCAGTTGCGCAGCATATCCAGCGTGAGCGGCCCGTCTTCGATCGGCACTGCGGTCTTGTCCCGCAGGTCCTTCACCAGCTTCTGCCGCTCCGCTTCTTCGATTCCCAGAATGGTCAGCCCGGCAATTCCCGTCTCGGTCGCCAGGGCAAAGGCAATGGCGCGCGCGGCCCCGCCGGAGCCCAGGATCAACACGCGATGGCCCACCAGCAGCGCGCCGCCTTCTTTGAGCGCCCGGAGCGCCCCCGACGCATCGGTATTATAGCCTTTGAGTTTTCCCTCTTCGGCGACGATGGTATTGATCGCCCCAATGTGTTTGGCCGTGGGCTCCACCTCGTCCAGTAAGGGAATGGCCGCGACCTTATGGGGAATCGTCACGCTGAATCCTCGCGCATTCCCCAGGGCTCGTATGCCTTTCAACGCCTCCGCGAGCGCTTCCACGCGAAAGGCCAGATACACAAGATCGAGCTCCATTTTTTGAAAGGCCGCATTGTGGATCGCCGGTGAGAGTGAATGCTCAACCGGGTTGCCGATGATGCCGCACCATTGAGTGTGAGTCGTGATGTTCATATGCGAGAACCTTCTACTTCTTGAGCGTGACGTTCAGGGCCACATATTGAGATCCTTGCACCTGATACAGTACCGTCACATGATCGTCTTTTTTCAGATCCTTCACGGCTTTCGCCCCGCCGTCAAATTGGGTTTTTTCATTGGCAACGAAGGTGAATCGGCTTCCCCCGCCGTCTTTCTTGACGGCAAATTTTCCGGATGCCGTATCCACCGACAAGATCGTGCCTACGAATTCCGTCCCACCTTCCGCTCGCACCGGCTCCACGCTTGATCCCAGCAATCCTGACACGATGGCGGCCACAAAGAGAGCCGGAACCACCACTCCGCTCATACGTGACATGCCCCTCATGATCGCCTCCTTGGTTCCGGCGACCCGGTGCCACAACATCCTTTCGGAGTCGTGGCCCTACGTCCGACAGAGCGGTCGCCTTCTGTTGCCTACCCCTTGCTGATCGTCATGCCGCCATCGATCGGAAAGGTGCCGCCGGTGACCCATGCCGATTCGTCGGAGGCCAGATAGAGCACCATCTTGGCGACTTCCTCGGGCTTCCCCGGCCGGCGAATGGCGTAGTGCGCCATAATGGGCTCCAAGCTGGCGGGATCCGCCATGAGCGGCGCCGCCATCGGCGTATCGACCAGGCCGGGGTTCACCGCATTACAGCGGATGTTGTCTGAGGCGTAATCGACGGCCAGGGCGCGGGTCAAGGCATCCACCCCGCCTTTGGATGCGGCATAGGCCGACAGCCCGCGAATGCCGATCAGGCTCGCCACGGTGGAAATGTTGATGATGGACCCGCCGCCGGTCTTGATCATTTCGGGAATCGCGGCGCGCGTCATGCGGAAGACGCCCGTCAAATTGATGTCCAGCACCTTTGCCCAGGTGGCGTCGTCCGTCTCGTGGAGCCGCTTGCCGAAATCGCCGATCCCGGCATTGTTCACCAGAATATGCACTTTGCCGAAGGTACGCATCGTTTGCGCCACCACGTCCTGCACATGGGCCTCATCCGTGACGGATCCGGCCACGGCCAGCGCCCGCCCTCCATTCACGCCGATGCCTTTGACCACCCGGTCGAGCTCTTCTTTCCGGCGACCGGTCACGACGACCTGCGCCCCTTCATCGGCAAATAATTTTGCGATGGCCTCGCCGATCCCTGCGTTCCCGCCGGTGATGATGGCCACTTTTCCCTGTAACCGGTTCATGCCGTGCTGTCCTCCCCCTCCTGCTCCTCATGGGCCGCCTCGTCGGCAGGTTCCTCCAACTCGACGGCCTTGCTGGGGCGCGTCCACCAGCCCTCTTCGACCTTTCTCGCGACCGTCAAGAATCCCGAGTGCGCCACCATGCGATGATCAGGGCGGACACTGCGTCCTTGGATCGACCAGGTCCGCAGCAGGGTCTCAAAGGTTTCGATATTGCCGAAGACCGACGTGCGTTCAAGGGCCTCCACGGTTTGCATGACTTGCGGAACCGTGGGCACAAAACTCAAATAGATGCCGCCGGAACGCAAGACCTTCGCCGCGTGCGGGACGACCTGCCAGGGCTCCGGTAAATCGAGCACCAGGCGATCGAACGGGCGGCCGTCTTCGAGGAGGTCGATGCCCTCATAGGCATTCTTTCTCATGGGCATGAGGGTAGACACAGGCCCCATGTAGCGTTCGATATTGGTCAAGGCGGTGCGGGCAAAGTCATCGCGGGCTTCGTAGGTCACGACCAGGCCGGTCGGACCGACGGCCCGCAACAGGGCCATGGTGAGCGCTCCGGAGCCAGTTCCCGCCTCGAACACCCGCGCGCCGGGATACACGTCCGCCCACATGGGGATCAAGGAGAGATCCTTGGGATACAACACTTGCGCCCCGCGGGGCATTTTGAGGACATACTCGCCGAACGTGGGCCGCAACGCCAGGAATCGCTTGCCTTTCGAGAGCGTCACGATCGACCCGTCAGGCTTGCCGATCAACTCGTCGTGCGCGATCGTCTCGCCGCTGAAGTGATAGACATCCCCGGCCTTCAAGGTCACGGCGTACTGACGCCCCTTCTTATCGACCAGGTGAACCCGCTCTGCGTTTTGTAGATGTGACATAGCTCGGCATTCTAGGAGATGGGCTCGGACGTTTTCAACCAAACCATCCTTCCTCAGGGCGCCATATCTCTCCGATCGGTCCCTTGACAGTTCACCGCCCAGCCCTATCTGAACCAAGAAGAAATCTACTCGGCTCTGTATCCCGTAGTATGCAAGGGAGAGCCGGCGAGTGGGATGAACAGCTCGAATCCTTTTCCCCACTCCTGGTCTCTTATATATATGCGGAGTCTTCCTCAAGGAATCCCGTAGGCTAACCATCCCCGGCGAGGGGAAAAGGGGTGACTCATGATGAAACATGCGATGGCGGTTCAAGACGATACAGATCCCACGGCCACGGTGGAAGTCGACCCGGACGCCGATGACGCAGAAGCCAGCACGCTGCTGGACAGCATCGCGCAGGGCGACCAGCCTGAAGCAGAGGCCGAGGAAACGGTACCTGAAAAACCCTTACGTTCGACGTCGTCTCCTTTTCTTTTGGAATCTTTATATTTTCGTTCCTTCGGCGAGCGGGGACTGCTGGAGCGGGATGAGGAAATCAGACTGGCCAAGCAACTCGACCTCGGTACACGGCAAATTCGCCAGACCCTCCAGCAGGCGGTGAAAGCCTGCGCAGGCGTGAAACGCTCGGAAGCGGTCACCGAACGCATCCAGACGTTGCAGACGGTACGGCGTCTCAGCGGTCTGTCGGCCACAGCGCTCAATGACGCCGATCGAGCGCTGGACCAATTGCTCTCGGACCAGATCGTCGGCGTGAAATTGCCGGCCTCGGTACGCAAGGAGTTGGAGGCCTGCCTCTCCACCCTGCGACAATCGCGCGTCACCCTGGAAACGGCGAAAGATGAGCTGGTGCGCTGCAACCTCCGGCTCGTGGTCAACGTCGCGAAGCACTATACGGGGCGGGGCCTCACGTTGCTGGATCTGGTGCAGGAGGGCAATATCGGGTTGATGAAAGCCGCCGAGCGGTACCAGCACCGCAAAGGGTTCAAGTTCAGCACCTATGCCACCTGGTGGATCCGGCAGGGCATCACACGCTCCCTTGCGGATCAGTCGCGCACCATTAGAATTCCTGTGCACCAGACCGAAGCCTCGAATCGGATTCTCCGGGCCTCGCGCCGGCTCGTGCAGCAGTTGGGCCGCCAGCCGCGCCTGGAGGAAGTCGCCTCGATGATGCGGATGCGTCCCGATCGCCTGCATGAAACCATGCAAGCCTTTCAAGAGCCGGTCGCGCTGGAACATCAGGTCGGCGACGGGGGAACGGAACTGGGGGAACTGCTCCCTGACCAGCAAGCGGTTCCGCCGGACGCTCATGTGAACCGCACCGAACTCACGCGCGAGATGGATCGGATTCTCGGCACGCTGACACCGAGAGAACAGACCGTCATCCGGTTGCGCTTCGGCATCGGCGAAGATCAGGCCCGCACGCTGGAGCAGGTGGGGCAGCACTTGTCGGTCACACGTGAACGCATCCGGCAGATCGAAGCCAAGGCGTTGAAGAAGCTTAAGACCCCGATGGTCAAGGAGATGTTCGCCGCGTTGAAGTAGCGACGGCGGACGCCGATTGCGTATGACAAGGGCGAGGCCTCGGCCTCGCCCTTGTTGTGTGGCCTGCGCTTTCGCCCCACGCGCGAGTATGAGAGAATGCGCCGGCGGAGGATCGGCTTCTCATGCAGACAGGCTTCCACGGTTGCGGCAAACTCTTCACAGGCGGTACGACTCGCCTCTTCGCTTGGCCCTTCCTGTTCCTCTTCATTTTTACAGGGACGATTTCTGCGCAGGCGCTGGAGCAGCAGTCCGCGCCATTGACCGAGCTTCCGGTTCCCGCCATCGTGTCCAAGGTGCGACCGTCGGTGGTGACGGTGTTGACTCGCGGAATCCCGGCGGGAGGTTCGCAACATGGCGCCCCCTCTGGATCCGGTTCCGGCGTGATTCTCGATACCAGCGGCTACATCCTCACTAATAACCACCTGGTTCAAGGCGTCACGAGCGTGGTGGTGGGCTTGTCCACGGGCCGGCTGACGCCCGGGCGGGTTGTGGCTCGTGACTTTCTCCTGGATCTGGCGCTCATCAGAATCACGGCGCCCGACCTGGTCCCGGCAGAATTCAGCCGGCGAACCGCCCTGGAGATCGGCGAAACCGTGATCGCCATCGGCAATCCCTTGGCCTTGAAGGGTGGCTCCACCGTGACTGTCGGCGTCATCAGCGCGCTGGACCGCTCGGTCTTGACCCCGGAAGGAGAAACGCTCTACGACTTGCTCCAAACCGATGCGGCCATCAACCCGGGCAACAGCGGCGGCCCGCTGGTCGATCGCTTCGGCCAGGTCGTCGGCATCAATGTCGCCATCGCCCCCTCCGCTCAGGCCATCAGCTACGCCATTGCCATCGAAGCCATGACGTCTCATATCGAATCGATGATGGTGCGGGGGACCGTCGAGCGCCCTGACCTTGGCTTGATTCCGCTGACCATTACGCCAAGCGTGGCGGCGAGTTTCGACCTGGAGAGCGATCGAGGCATTCTGGCCCTGCAGGTCGACCAGGGCAAACCAGCCGGACAAGCCGGGTTGCAATCCGGTGATGTGGTGACGGCCATCGATAACCATCCCCTCTACAACATGGGCGATTTCTGGCATGCCATTGCGCGCGCCAACGGGCAGATGTCATTCCAAGTCGCCACACAGGGCAAATCCGGTACGGCCACGATCATCATTTCACGACCTGGCCTGCCGCGCCATTAAGCCATGAGCCTCGACCATTCCATCCATGATGCAGGAGCGGCCCCGTTCTCAAACCAGGAGACATCTGAACGGAACGCCGCCTTACGGCCTGGAACACTCGTGTACGGAACGACGCTGCCGTACGACGCTGCCTGGGATCTCCAACGCGCCTGCCGCGCCGAACGAGCGGCCGACCGCTGCCGCGATTTGCTCCTGCTCATCGAGCACCCTTCGGTCTATACCGTCGGACGCACCACACACGATCAACATTGGCCGGGCGAACAACGGTTGACTCAAGAGACCGGTATCCCCGTCATCCGAACGGAGCGCGGCGGCTCGATTACGTACCATGGGCCGGGACAGCTGGTGGGTTATCCCATTCTTCGCTTAACCGATCATTGCCCGGGTCCCAAAGCCTACGTTCGCCGGCTCGAAGAGGTCATGATCGCCACGCTGGCCGAATGGGGCATCACAGCCCACCGGCGCGAGGGCTTGCCGGGGGTCTGGGTGGGCGGCGATCGCCCCGCCAAAATCGCGTCGATCGGAGTGCGTATTTCTCAAGGCATCACGACACATGGCTTCGCGCTGAACGTCTGCCCTGATCTGGAACCCTTTTCCCATATCGTGCCCTGTGGCATTTCCGATTGCCGCGTCACCTCGATGGCCGCCCTCCTGACGGTCCCGCCCGATTTCCATACCGTCCAGCAACGGATGGCCGCGCAGTTTGCCGCCCGGTTTCATCTGACCTGGACGGAGAGCATGCCCCCCGAGCAGCTGACGGCTCTCCTGGAACGATCGGCGGGCGATCTTCACCCGGCCGCCGTTCATGCGCCATCCACCCCGAAGGAGCACCTTGATGACTGAATTGAACACGCACACCTTCCGTTTGGCCGTGGCGCAATTTAATGAAGCGGCCGAAGCAATGCAGCTGGATACCAACCTGCGCGAGCGGCTGAAACTTCCGCAGCGTTCCCTCATCGTCAGCGTGCCGGTCCGCATGGATGACGGCCGCGTAGAGGTATTCACGGGATACCGCGTCCAGCACGATACGGCGCGTGGCCCTTCGAAAGGCGGCATCCGGTACCACCCGGAAGTGAATTTAGGCGAAGTGGCCGCCCTCTCCATGTGGATGACTTGGAAATGCGCGTTGACCGACCTCCCCTATGGCGGCGCCAAGGGCGGGGTGCGCGTGGATCCCAAACAATTGAGCCGTGGCGAGCTCCAACGCCTCACGAGGCGATACGCGGCGGAAATTTTCCCTCTCATCGGGCCGGACAAGGACGTGCCCGCGCCTGACGTAGGCACCGACCAACAGGTGATGGCCTGGATCATGGACACGTACAGCCAGCAGGTCGGCTATGCCGTGCAAGGCGTGGTAACCGGAAAACCGTTATCCATCGGCGGCAGCCTGGGGCGGGAAGAAGCGACCGGCAGAGGCGTGGTCTATGTGACCCTGGAAGCGCTCCGGCACCTGAAGCTGGATGTCTCGAAGGCCACGGTGGCGATTCAGGGATTCGGCAACGTCGGCTCCCATACCGCCCGTATCATGCAGCAGGCCGGCGCGAGGGTCATCGCCGTGAGCGACGTGACCGGCGGCCTCTACAACCCCCAGGGCCTCGACATTCCTGACTTGCTGCACCGCTACCATGAGAAGCGCGAGCCGCTTCACGAGATCACACTCGGCGACGCCATCACCAACGCAGAATTGCTTCAACTGGACTGTACCGTTCTGGTGCCGGCCGCCCTCTCCGAGCAAATCACCGGCGCGAATGCGGCGAAGTTGCGTTGCCGCATTTTGGCGGAAGGCGCCAACGGCCCCACCACGTTGGAAGCCGATCGCATCCTGACCGACAAGGGGATCTTCATCATTCCCGATATTTTGGCCAACTCCGGCGGCGTGATCGTCTCGTATTTTGAATGGGTGCAGGACGTGCAGCGCTTTTTCTGGAAAGCCAAGGATATTCAAGACCGGTTACAAGACATCATCACCAGCGCCTTCCACAGAACCTTGCATTTTTCCCTTGAACGGCGAACGACGATGCGGATGGCGGCGCTCATGTCGGGCATCGACAAGGTGGCCCAGGCTCATCTCCAACGCGGGCTCTACCCGTAAGCCATGATCATGCCGAGCCGGCGGTTCCGACCATGACCCGCTACATCCTCGCCGCGATTGCCGGCCTGTGGATGGCCGACGGCCTCGCCCTGCTGAGCGCCCCCCTGCTCGTGATGAGGCGGTTGCAGGACTCGCTCGAACAGAGTCCGAATCTGCTCCGCTGGCAAGGGTTCGGGATCGCCCTCGGGATTATCCTCCTGCTCTGGTCGAGCCCATTGTCCTATCAACCGCTGTGGTGGCTGACGGGCAGCGCCATGGTCGTCAAAAGCGGCTTCCTGTTGTGGAGCCCGACTGACTGGCGGATGCCGCTCTTGCGTTGGTGCTTCACGCGGGAGGCGGTGGACTATCGATTCTTCGGCCTCTGGCTCTGCACGCTTGCCGTACTGCTGCTGCATGCGTTAGGGTTGCTGCACGGGTAAGTCTCGACCTCGTTGCACCTTGGCCGCGCACCAACCTATGAGTCACCAATCCATCGCCTCTCTGTGGGAAGAACACAGCCGCGACGGCTGGCCGCAATTTTCCAGCCCGAACGAGGGCCAGTTGATGACGCTGGATACCGTGATCGGCGGATGCGCCGTGTTTTATCTCGACGGGCAATCGGAGATGGACAGCCACCGTCTCGCGATTCTTGAGGATTGTGTGACCGACCTTGATGGCCTGCTCGAAGACCTGTCGGATGATACCCTGCTCTATTTCCAACGCCTTCGCCGGCTCGCAACCGCCCTCGTGGAGGTCGGACGGGAGCCTTGAGCCTGTTCCATCGACGCCCGAGGACCGGCCACCAGACCGGCCCTCGCCGCGCCTCCCTACGGCACCTCGACGATGTCTTTCTTCATGGGCCCGAGCAGGGCCAAGAGCTCGCCCTTTTCTCCCGCCGGCACTTTGAATGTGTCGAGTGCCGCCACCAAGTCCTGGACCAAGGCCCCGAAGTCTGCGGAGCTGATCTGCATGCCGAGGTGCGTGGTCTTCATGTCGCGTCCCTGATAGGTACAAGGCCCGCCCGTGGCCTGGCACACCTGATCAACGAGATGCCCCTTCAATTTGGGGATATCGGTCGTCGCAAACCGGTTGTTGATTCGTCCGTCGGCTGCGACGTTCGCGACAAACTGATCCACTACCGCCGTAATCGCCGGCTTCCCGCCCAAGCGTTCGTACAAGGACTTCGTGGCATGGGCGCCGGCCGCCGGGCGCTGAGACCCGTTTGCCGTTCCGGTTTCGGCGCATCCGGCCAACATGGCCACGGCCCCCAAGAGCATCACGCCCACTCCATACTTCCCTACCATTGCCGACCTCCTTTGATGTGATTCGTGCGACTGCCTCACCTCGCCGCCGATAGAGGCGCAAGGTATTGTGGAGCGGCAGCTGATTGACCTCCCGACCTTAGGAGATTTATCATCTATTCGTCTAATATATTGTTTTCATACTGGCTATAGTTTCTGCCTATAGCGAGAAGGAGGCGGTCCATGGAGCTACGGCAACTCGAATACTTCATGGCCGTCGCGGCGTACCAGAATTTCAGCCGTGCCGCGGAACAGGTGCACGTGTCGCAACCGTCGCTGTCGGTTCAGATCGGCGGACTGGAACGGGAGCTCGGCGCGCGCCTGTTCGACCGGCTCGGGCGAAAGGTCGTGCTCACGCAGGCCGGCGAGCTTTTCCATGTCCATGCCGAGCGGGCGTTACGTGAAGTGGAACAAGCGCAGCTGGCGGTTCACGAGCTCCTCGGGGCAAAACGCGGCCGCTTGGTCGTCGGGACGCTGTCGACGGTCAACTCCTATTTGATCGCCCCGCTGGTCTCTCGATTCAAACAGCGTTTTCCGGACGTGCATCTTCAGGTGCATGCCCAACCCTCTTCCGAGATCGTCACTGGTCTCCTCAACAGTCGCCTCGATATTGGGATTTGCCTGCTCCCGCTGGCCGAACCGCACCTCACCACCGTCCCGTTCTTTGACGAACGACTCGCCCTCATCGCGCCCGCCGGCATGAAGCTCGGAAAGCGCCGCACGCGCATGCAGGATCTCGCGCACGTGCCTCTCGTCCTGATGCCGGCGGACTATTGCCTGAGGAAAATGGTTGAAGCCGAATGTGCGAAGGCGGGCGTCCACCCGCAGGTGGTACTGGAAATGAGCTCGCCGGAAGGCATTCTGCAGGCCGTCGCGGAAGGGACCGGCGCGACAATTCTCCCGGAGCTCTACGTCAAATCCCGGCTCCCGGCATCACGCCTGCAAATCATCGATCTCTATGATCCCACGCCACGCCATACGGTCGGACTGGCGTACCTGACCAAGCGGCATCGTGGCCGAGCTGCCGAAGAATTTGCCACGCTCTGCGCATCCACCATGCGGGAGCTGCAATCCGGCGCCAACATGCTGCCCCAAGACCGCACGCCCAAGCGGCAGGCAGACCATTGGAAGCCGGCACACAGGAGGCCTGTCTCAAGCCTCACCGATCCCCACGAAGCGCCCCCGCGAGCTTGAAAGTCAGACGGCCGCTTGGATAGAATGCCCTGTTGCCTGACTTTCCTTTCTTGCATTCGATCGGTCATGGTCACCCAGCCTGAAGTTTCAACACAGGCTTTCATGGGCTCTATGGAGGCATTCATGATGCAGCGTACGTGGACGTTCACAGCGTTGATGACTTTGCTGGGGTCCCTCTGCCTCGCTGCGATCGTCACTGCCGAGCCCTATGAACTCAGCAAAAACGACCTGAGCGACCCCAAGGGCATCTCCAGCCAGGATGTCTCGCTGTTCGGTATCAAGTTGGGAGATGATGAAGCAAAGGCGCTCGATGGGTTGGTGAATGAAAAGATTCCCGGTATCAAGGCCGAACAAGAAGCCACTTTCATTTTTTTGCTCGATCAGCGCAAGCCGACGGGCCCAATGGCCGGCGTGCGGGTGCAAGACGGCAAGGTCGATCTGATCTTCATCAACAATCGATTTGCGTTCAAAACGCGCGGCATCTTCCGCAATGTGCTCAATAGCGAAAGCCCGGACGATGTGCGCAAGATCCTGGGCAAAGAAGATTACGGGGATGAGAATGTCATGGGCGCCATGCTGGCCTATGACAAGCAGGGCTTTCAGGTAAATTATCTCGGCAAGGACGTCAACGTGGAGTTTTCACTTCCCAGATAATTAGGCAGAAACCGATTCGTTCCGGCGCTCGCTTCTTCGTAGTCTCACCTTCCCATATCCCTCCGCCATCCTCTTGGCCATCAACGGAACGCGCCGATGCCTGCCCGCTCCAGACGAGAGCGGCATAGAGACCTCGCATCGTGACGGGTTGATATTATCGGGCCAGCGCTGCGCGGCTATCGCTGAGCCGCAGCCCGTAATTGATGAGGCTGGTCGCCGTATTCCAGCGACGCTTGGAGTTGAGGATCACCAGCAGCAGATCGCTGCCGTCTTGGGAGACTTTCGCAATCAGGCAGCGGCCGGCCTTGGACGTAAATCCTGTCTTGACCCCCTGCACGCCGGGTATACGGCCGAGCAACCGGTTGGTCGTGCGCAGGACATAGGCGCGATGTTCATTGATCGGCATGATGATTTCCCGCTCTTCGCGGACCAGCTCCTTGAAGACAGGATGGTGCATGGCGATCTCGCTGAGCTTGGCCAAATCTTCCGCGGTCGAATAGTGACCCGGCGCATCAAACCCGCAGGCATTGCTGAAATGGGTATTGCGCAATTCGAGCACCGCCGCCTTGGCATTCATCAGATCGACAAATCGTGCTTCGTCGCCGCCGACATGTTCGCTGGCTGCCAGGCAGGCATCGTTCGCGGAGACAATCAGCATGGCCTTCAACAAATCTTCCAGGCGAAAAATTTGTCCGGTTCGCAAACGCAGGTGTGTCTTATGGGCGCGAGCGGCCTTGGGGCTGACGGTCACTTCGTCATCGAGATGGCCGTATTCGAGAATCACCAGCGCCGACATGATTTTGGTCAGGCTCGCCGGCGACAGACGCTTCTCGCTTTCAAATTGATACAACGTCGTGCCCGTCTTTAATTCCTTGAGCAGAATGCTGTGGGCCGGAACATGCCGCCACCGGAGGCTGTGATGCGCTTGCTTGGCGGAGGGAACAGGCCTGGGATCGTAGGGAACCGTAATGACCTCATCATCCTCGTCGTGCTCGACTGCCCAGGCCTGACCACTCCCCAGGGCGCTGACGAGGAACAGAAGGACGATGGCAGCCGCCGGCAACATCCGATCTGAACAGTTCATGCGGAATGTCTATGCTTTCTTGTGACGAGCAGAGGGCTTCTGACGGTCACAGGGTATAGGTTTCTCGGACCTTCGTGCCGCGTACACTGCTGGCAATGACCTTGTGAAAAAATCGGAGCAAGTCGGCGAGGTCGATCCAGAAGCCGCAATTCAGGCAGCGGGCGTAGAGCCGGCGATTCATGAGCGTGTAATGCCGCTCCACCATCATGAATCCTTTGCATTTCAGGCAGTGCATCGCCCGGCCATTGCCCCATCGACATGATTGCGTAGACGCCTCGGCTCATCTCAGACGATACCAGCGTCGTCATTCTGTTTAGCGGAGACGATTGAGGATAAGGGCGAGGCAGCCGGCCAACAACCCACCCCCGAAGATCGTGGTACTGAAGGAAAGGATCGCGCCGGAGCTTCCCGTGGGGTTGGTCCCCGATACCAGATCGCGCACCCCGCCTTGAACCATCAAGACTGCCAGCGTCGTCAGGCAGCCCATGCTAAACCACCACAAAAACGATCGCACGAGCCCCCGTGATCTGAGCGCTGAACACCCGCGCGGACCGTTGTCCGGCGATCTTTTCGAACTCTATCCGAGCCCTATCGAGGTGTCAAGCAAACCGCCTGTCTCCTCTTCGGTTGACGCGGCGCAAATCTGAATCGGCCGCTATTCCGTCGTGCCGCGCGGCGCGCCCTGCCCTGTTCTCCCGTGATGCAGAAACACCGAGATACTGGCAGCTCCGTTATCCGCCGTCACGAGACCCGGCTCTTCCCCATTGTCGGCTGAGACTCGATAACTGGCCACGGCAAAGGGCCCGTTCTTGGTGCGGTAATTTCGCGGTGGATAATAAAACGTACCGTCGCCGCGGCCGAACAGGATCGAGAGATCGGTCGACTGCAGATTGACGATCGCCACATCGTCGATGCGGTCGCCATTGAAATCATGCGCCACTCCAAAATTGGGGCTGGCGTCCGCGCCCGAGTCCTTTCCCGGCTGAAAGGTCCCATTGCCGTTGCCGAGAAAGGTGGTGAAGCTGTCTCCTTCCCCATTGATGACCAAGAGATCGGGGAGGTGATCGTTGTTGAAGTCGGCGAAACTCACGCCCAGCGGCCGTCTGCCAGTTTTGTAGTCTTTGGGATCGCGAAACGTGCCATCGCCGTTGCCGATCCAGACGGATACGGCGCTCAACATGGGGCCGCCGTTCGTCACGACGAGGTCCGGCTTGTCGTCCTGGTTGAGGTCTTTGAGCGCCACGGAGGTTGGGGTATCGCCATATTCATATTGGGCCCCCGGCCGGAATTCACCGCGGGCGTTTCCGAGAAAAATCTTCACCTTGTCGTTGCGCAAGGCGACGGCTAGGTCAGGATGCCCGTCGCCATTGACATCCTGGCTGGAAATGGACACCGGAGCGCGATGCACGGGGTATTGCGGGCCTTCATCGAACCTGCCGTTGCCTCGCCCGAAGAGGATGGACACCTGATCCCCGCCCGAACAGGCCAGTGCCACATCGAGCTGGTCATCGTGATTAAAGTCATTGAGGGCCAGCGACCTCGGCTCCTGGCAGACCTTGACCTGCACCTGGTCGCGGAAGGTTCCGTCCCCGTTGCCGATCAGCAGCGAAATGGAGTTGCTCGAGATGTTGGTCGTAATGAGATCGGTGATTTGATCACGGTTGAAGTCGGCGGTCGTCACGGTCGTGGGATTCTTCCCGACCGGGTAACTCTCAAAATAATAGAAGGGATCCGGCGGGACATACGGATCGGATTTTGAGCAGGCGAACAGGAGCGGCAAGCCGGCCACGAGCGCCAGGCCGGCACGAATAATAGACGACCTCTTGTCGGCACAGATATTGATGGTCATCCCCATCCGGATGAAACAAGCATGACATTCCGGCCAAGTCCATGCTTCGCCGCTCCCAATGCTGCTGCGCTGAGCGGAGTATACAGAGCCCCCTCTTGCTTCGCAACGAAGTGGACCCGTCCGCTTGTGTGTTTCCGCGCATGACGATGGGCTCCCGAATGGGCTCTGCCCTCTAGGCCTTTCGCCCCTTTGAAAACTTGGAAAGCCTTAGGCTACAATGCGGCCCAAGTGTGGAGGAGGTGCCCATGAGCAATAAAATGACGATTCCGTTGTCGATGTATGGTGTGGCTGAAGTCCTGAAATGGTGTATTGATCGCAATAACGGCCGTGTGCCGGGAGTCGATACAGAAGGGTTCAAGCGGATGCAGTCCCTTTTGGCCGAGAAGCCCACGTCGAACGACTATCTGGCTCTCGATCAATTCTGGAAGAAACAAGTTGACCTGGAATTGACCGAAGACGAGGTGGCGACTGTTGACCGGTGCCTCTACGACATCCCGAACTTCGATAACGAACCGCTGCCCCAGATCCGGCATAAATTCTGGCCCCAGGCGGCCGGCACCGCGGCCCATTAAGCGACCAGTTTCCCTGTAGTTTCCCTTCAATGTGGTGATCCTACCCGCAGGCCTGTGGCTTGCGGGTGGAAGCCTCTCTCGGCATCTCCTCTCTTGCGGTTTCGCCTGGTCATGGTCTGAAGATTCCATTGTGCTGACTTGGGCTCCTGGGCGCCCAGCTGCATAGATGCGTCCTGTGACAGTGGCATGAGCGATGTGCATCGGATCGCGTCTGCAGGAGAGCACAAAGACCAGACGGATAACGCGACTGCTGGAATGAAGAGGGAGTGGAAGGAAGGGAAGAGCCGCCCGGCATCACCAATCCGGGCAGCTCGTGTGAGGACTACAGCGACCCTTCGCCCTTGAGAAATTTTCTGAATCGGCCCATGAGATCGGCGCCTAGCGTTCCGCCCTCCGGCTTCTTGACATCGGGATCGCTGAAGTGGGAGCGAATTTCCTGCAGCCGCTTTTCCGCCTGATCGTTGCCCTGCAACCGCTTGGTCTTTTGGAGGGCCGTGTCGAAGGCATCGAACGTGAGCTCATTATATCCAAAGGACCGGATACGCTTGACGGCTTTCATCATCGCCTGATTGCGGAAGGTCGTGAGATGCTCGGAGTCGACTTCTTTTAATCCCAACTTGCGGGCCCTGCGCTCGGCCGCCTTGCGGATGCCGCTGCGAACAAAATCGGGCGAGGTCTGCAAGCGTTTCCAGGCTTCGTCGCTCCAGGCCACACGCTCCTGCGGAGCCTCCCACAACTGCACCGCCGTCTGCTCGTCGATTCTGGTCAAGCCCTTCTCCCGCGCCATCTCCTCGGTATCATGTCGGATCATGTCGCTTACGAAATCCATGGCGATGGGCGGAGACTCTTTAATTTTCTGCTGCAAGAGTGCTAAAGCGCCCTCGGTCCATTCCAGCGGAGCCGCCTCACGCTCGCGCATTTCGCCCAAGGCTTCGACCTTTTCGAACAGATCGACATTGACCTCCATGTGGCCGCCTTTGCGAGCGATCTCATCGGCAATTTGTTTGATCATTCCCCGCATGAACTCCGGCACCGAGGCCAGGCGCTCCTTGGCGGCGGCGGTCCAGGGCAATTGTCCTTTGGCCATTTGATCGGCCGCCTCTGCCATGCCGCCTTCCCCGCCCATGGTCCCCATCATCTGACCTTTAAACTGGTCGAGGATCTCTTCGGTGATCTCGGGATAGCCCAATTCGCGCGCCTTCTTCTCGGCCAGGCGGCGGACCATTCCACGCAAAAACATGGGCGCGCGCTCCATGCGTTTGAGCGCGCCGTCACTCCACCGCACCTCAGGGGCTGCTATATTGGACGAGTCTGCCACGGTCTCACTCCTGTTACTTATTAAGTAATTCCTTCAATTCCTTGCCCGCCTTAAAGAATGGCACACGTTTAGCCGGCACCGCAACTGTCGCGCCGGTCTTGGGGTTACGCCCTTCTTTCATGCGCCGGGCACGGAGACGGAAACTTCCGAACCCCCGGATCTCCGTCTTGTTCCCACTACGCAGGGAGTCCCGGATACAATCGAAAATCGTATTTACCACGATTTCCGCCTGCCGCTTCGTCAACGTGGTGACCTGCTCCGATACCCGCTCGATAATTTGCGCTTTGGTCATCGTCCCTCTCCTCGTGGGTGGGGCTTAGCTACTGGTGAACTGCTGCGTTGCCGTACCGATGACGCTCCGGGCGCTCAGAACGCCATCAAGTATTTCAGTTTGACGCCGGTATCGAACTCCAGCTTGGGAAACACCGACGACCACCGTGATTCGATGATGTCACGAAATGAAAACCGCTTACGCGGCTCGACGACTTTCGGCTCCCCTTCCATGCCGGCGATATCCGCCGCGATGTGGATCGCGTCGTCCAGGTCGCCCAGCTCGTCGATCAGCCGCGCTTCTTTCGCCTGTCGCCCGGTATAGATCCGTCCATCCGCCAGCGGTTCGACATCGGACACGTCCAATGACCGCCCGTCTGCCACGGCCTGAATAAACTGCTGATGGACGTCATCCATCACGGATTGCAACAGCTTGCGCTCTTCATCGCTCATCTTACGCAAGGGCGATCCGACATCTTTGAAGCGCCCGCTCTTGATGACGACGCCTTCAACCCCGACTTTTTTCATCAGCCCTTCGAAGTTCGCCATCTCCATGATGACGCCGATACTTCCGGTCAGGCTGCCGGGATTGGCAATGATTCGATCGGTCGCCGCCGCAATATAATACCCGCCGGAAGCCGCCACCGTTCCCATTGAGGCGATCACTGCTTTGTTACTTTTGTTTTTCACCCGCTTCACGGCATCGTGAATTTCTTGCGATGGCACGACACCGCCGCCAGGGCTGTCGATCCGCAATACGATCGCCTTCACCAGCGGATTTTCACTGTATTGTTTCAACTCGCTGATGGTCGCTTGCGCATCCAGGATCACACCCTCGATACGAATGAGGGCAACACGATCCTGGGTGGACAAATCGAGGTCGGGGAGGAGCGCATTCAAGAGAATCAACGCTCCTCCCACAATCACGAGGGCCCAGAGGATACGGCGCAGCAGACTCCGCTGAGGTTTTGCCGCCGTGTCTGTGTGTGGGCCCATTCAGCCTCCCGAGGTTTAGGCTTCGGAATCGCTCTGGTTGCGCTTCCGGCTCTGCTTGGCCGCGCGGCCCAGGGTCTGGTCGATTCCGCCTTGCGAAGCATGGAACTCATCGACCTGCCGGCGGTCGGAATCCAGCTGGTGATCGCGCAGGCTGAGCGCAATTTTTCGCTCGTCGCGATCCACCTTGATGATCTTCGCCGTGACGTCATCACCCGGCTTGAATTTGTCTTCCATGCGAACGTTGGCATCCAGACCCACTTCGCTGATGTGGATCAAGCCTTCCACGTCGCCGTCGAGTTCGATGAAGAGTCCGAAATCGGCGATCTTGCTGACCTTGCCGGTAATGCTGTCGCCGACCCGGTACTTGTTGGGAATCTGCTCTTCCCACGGATCGCGGGACAATTGCTTATAGCCCAGCGAGAGCCGTTCCTTTTCCTTGTCGATGCGAATCACGACCGCATCCACCTTCTGGCCTTTCTTGAAGAGCTCCGACGGATGCTTGATGTGCTTCGTCCAGGACATGTCCGAAATGTGGATCAACCCGTCGATGCCTTCCTCCAACCCGACGAAGGCGCCGAAATCGGTCAGGCTCTTCACCTTGCCTTCGATTCGCGTGCCGGCCGGATATTTGGCTTCGATCATGTCCCAGGGGTTCGGGGCAGTCTGCTTCATGCCCAAGGAAATCTTGCGGCTTCCCGGATCGATATTCAAGACGGCCGCTTCGACCTGATCGCCGACCGACACCACACGCGACGGATGCCGCACTTCGTGGGTCCAGGACATTTCAGACACGTGGACCAAGCCTTCCACGCCCGGCTCCAATTCCACAAACGCGCCGTAATCCGTCAGGCTCACCACCCTGCCGCGCACGCGCGTCCCAACCGGGTACTTCGCCGCCACGCCGGTCCAGGGATCGGCCGACTTTTGCTTGAGGCCTAAGGAGATACGGCCGGTCTCGCGGTCGTACTTGAGCACGGTGACTTCGACCTTGTCGCTGACCTGGAACAACTCGGACGGATGTCCCACCCGGCCCCACGACATATCGGTGATATGCAACAACCCGTCGATACCGCCGAGATCGATGAACGCGCCGTAGTCGGTGATGTTCTTCACCGTGCCTTGAATCAATTGGCCTTCCTTCAGCGTGGACAGGGTCGTCTGGCGACGACGGTCGCGCGTTTCCTCCAGCAAGACGCGCCGGGAGACCACGACATTGCCGCGGCGATGGTTGATCTTGATGATCTTGAGGGGGAACGTCTTGCCGACCAATCCATCCAAGTCGCGGACCGGGTGCAAGTCGATCTGCGAACCGGGCAAGAATGCCTTGACGCCGATATCGACCATCATGCCGCCCTTGATGCGGGAGATGATCTTGCCTTCGATGCTTTTTTCTTCCTTATGCAGCTTCTCCAATTCCTCCCAGATTTTCATCTTGTCGGCTTTTTCTTTGGAGAGCACCAGATTGCCGTCTGCGTCTTCGCATTCTTCGAGATACACCTGCAGGCGATCGCCCACTTTCAATTGCCCCAATTCTTCCTGCGAGAATTGATCGGCCGGAATCATCCCTTCGGACTTGTAGCCGATATCGACGACGACTTTGTCCTTGCCGATCGCGACCACCATGCCCTCGGTGATGGTCCCTTCCTCAAAATTGCGGAAGGTTTCCTCATACATCGCCGCTAAGGCATCGCGATCAAGTTTGGGTTCGCTTTGGGGAGTGGCAGTGCTCATGAAACGTCCTCGTCCTCCGGCCTATGCCGGGTGCTGATAGTGAAAAAGTCCCAGTCTTACTCAGCGTTGCAAGACTTGGCTGCCGGTCTGGCTGCTAGATCCTGAGACGGTCCCGTGTGTACCGGCCCGTCTCCGGGGTTCGGCACCTGTCCGAGCTCGGCGATCTTCGCCATCACCGTACGACTGACATGTTGATAAAACACTTTGCCTTCCAGTGTCGCGGCATCGGCCGAGAAATCCAATGGCTCTCCATACCGCACTGTCACGCGGCGGAATCTCGGCCACTTAGCCCCGGGCGGCAACACATCAAACGTGCCGCCGATATGCGCCGGCACAACCCGGCATCCCGTCTGCGACACGATCACCCCGATGCCGGGCTTACCCGGTTTCAAGGCCCCGGTCATCGTCCGCCCGCCCTCAGGGAAAATGGCCACCGCCTTCTCCTCTTTGATCAAGGCGACTGCTTTACTGAAGGCATCACGATCAAGCCGACCGATCCGGAGCGGAATCCATCCCAAGGCCTGCAACAAGCCATTGAGCAGCGGGATCGGAAACAGGTCGTGCCGCCCCATGTACCAGACCCGCCGGGGAATCCCGCAGCCCAGCAATGGAATATCCAAATAGCTGGCGTGGTTCGAGGCGATCAATACTCCACCCCGCCGCGGCACCTTGCCGATGGCGCGATACCGGAAGCACATCCATCCGATCGTACGAGAAAGCACCCACAGCAGGCCATACAGAGCGGAGCTCACGATCGCGCCGCAACCGCCGCCATCATGTGCGAGACGACCTCCTCCACCGGCATGCTCGATGTATCGATGCGTTCCGCGTCGGGTGCGGGAATCAGCGGCGCCACCGGGCGGGAACGGTCGCGATCATCGCGCCCGGTGAGGTCGCGCTTTGTCTGATCAAAGTGCACCGCGTGGCCTGCCGCGACCAGTTCGCGATGCCGCCGCGTGGCCCGGACTTCCGCATCGGCTTCCAGGAAAAACTTGATGTCGGCTTCCGGGAAGACCCTGGTGCCGATGTCGCGCCCCTCTGCGATAATACAGCCCTCAGCCCCGATGTCCCGTTGCACCGGCAACAGCCATTCGCGAACCGCCGGAATAGCCGAAACCATCGACGCCAGCGCGGTCACCTCCGGCGTTCGCAACTGCCCTGTGATATCGTGCCCGTTCAGCAGCACGTGGGATTGTTCCGGACCACAAGCCATCTGCAAGGTCGTGTGGGGCAGCAGCGCGGCGACAGCGAGATGATCCTCGGGGCTGATCCCCGCGTTGTGAACTTTCCACGCAATGGCTCGATACAAGGCGCCCGTGTCCAGGTACAGGTATCCGAGTCGCAACGCCAGGAGTCGCGCAACCGTGCTTTTCCCCACTCCGGCCGGGCCATCGATGGCGATGATCAAGCCGCGTTTGCCGCGGTTTGCGACACCGATTTCAGCCACGCAATCCTCGCACTATAGACATTTCCCAGAATCAGTCAACAGTTCCAAGAGCTTGTGCTCAAAATTCGGGAATGAAGTCTCGATACAATCCGTATGGTGGATCTGCGTCGCCTGGCCGGCGGTCAACCCGCCGATGGCGACAGACATGGCCACACGATGATCCCCATGGCTTTCGCAAGTCGCGCCGGTGAGCGCCCCGTTCGCCCCGGATCGTCCGAGCCCCTGAATGACCATGCCGTCAGGCCGCTCTTCGATGCGCGCGCCCATCGCCCGCAATTCTTTCGCCATGGTGGCGATCCGGTCGCTTTCTTTCACTCGCAGTTCTTCAGCGCCGGTAATCACGGTTTCACCCTCCGCCACGGCCGCTGCCACGCACAGGACAGGAAACTCATCGATGGTCTGAGGAATCTGCTCGGGACCAATCCGTACTCCGTGGAGCGGTCGGGAGAGCACCCGCAAATCCGCCACCGGCTCCCCTGCCTCCTCCCGTGGGTTGAGCACCTCGATATGCGCGCCCATCTGAAGCAGGATGTCGATCAGACCGGTTCGCGTGGGATTCATCCCCACATTGCAAATCGTCACATCGGAATCTGGGACAATCGATGCTCCGGCCAGGAAAAACGCCGCGGCCGAAAGATCACCGGGCACCACCACCGGCTTGCCGCTCCAACGGACCGAGGGACGGCCTTCGATCCGGATCGTAGAGCCCTCCCGCTGGAAGGGAATGCCGAAATAGGCCAGCATCCGTTCGGTGTGATCCCGAGAAAGACGCGGTTCGGAAATCGTCGTCAACCCGTCCGCATAGAGGGCTGCAAAGAGCAGTGACGATTTGATTTGAGCGCTCGCAACCGGCGAGACGTAGGACATGCCCTTGAGCCTGGTCCCCGTGATGGCCAGCGGTGCCAATTCCCCGCCCTTCCGGCCGGCAATGGTCGCGCCCATCGCCCGCAGCGGCTTGACCACCCGGCCCATGGGGCGTCGTCTGATCGAGTCATCGCCGGTCAGGATAGTAAAGAAGTCCTGCCCCGCCAGCAGTCCGGCCATCAGACGGATACCGGTCCCTGAATTGCCGCAATCGATGGGGCCGAACGGTTCCGCCAATCCCCACATGCCTTTGCCGTAGACCGTGAGGGATTCGGGCGTCTCCTCGATCCGCACCCCCATCGACTGGAAGGCGCGCATGGTATTCAAGCAATCTTCCCCTCGACAGTAATCCCTCACGGTGCTCGATCCCTCGGCCAAAGCCGTGAGGATAATAGCTCGATGCGTGACGGATTTATCGCCCGGCACGGTGATGGTGCCCTTCAGCGGGCGGCCTGGCGTGATCGTCAACGAGGCCATCTCAGCTTAGGCCTTCCCCGCGGTCCGGGGTGTGAGTTGTTCGCGTTCGTGCTTGGCCTTGTCCAATTGCTTTTCGATCCCCGCCGCGTCTCCGGCGGCGATGAGCCGCTTGAGCTCACCGAGATGGCGCTCGTACGTTTCAATTAACGAGACGACGTTGTCCCGATTCCACAGGAAGATGTCCCTCCACATTTCCGGCGAACTGGCGGCGATCCGGGTGGTATCGCGCAACCCTCCGCCGGAATGTCCGGCCAGGTCCAATTCCGGCACGCCATGGTCGCGCACGTCCGCCAAAGCGGTCATCAACGCAAAGGCCGCCACATGGGGAAGATGACTCACGGCACCAAGGATCTTGTCGTGCAGAAAGGGATCCATTTCCAGCACGATCGAACCAGCCAGTTCCCAGACGTGGCGTACGATCTCCAATGCCTCGGGATCGGTGTGGGCCGTCGGTGTCAGAATGCAGCGCGCACCGGAAAAAAGGGTCTCCGTGCCGGCTGCCACACCGGTTTTTTCCTTACCCGCAATCGGATGGGCGCCGACAAATCTCACGCCGGACGGCAGCAATGTCTCCGACCTGGTGACCAATTCCCCCTTCACGCTCCCGACATCGCTGACGATGGTCCCGGGCTTGAGGCATCCGGCCCATTCCTTCAAATGGCGCTCATAGGTGTCCACCGGGGTAGCCAGCAACACGAAGTCTGCATCTTCGACGCCTTCGCGCGGATCAGACACGTATCGATCGATGGCGCCGACCTCAATCGCGGTTTTGAGATTCTCCACGCGGCGCCCGATGCCGACGACCGAATCCGCCAGCTTCTGCCGACGCAGGATCATGCCCAAGGAGCCGCCGATGAGCCCGACCCCGATAATGGCCACTTGTTTGAATTGCGGTGTCGTCATGCAATCACTACCGTCTTCAAATCTCCAATGTTCAACCGATCGCCCGAATTCTTACAATGTGCGATCGACGGCGGCGGCGATTTTGCGCAAATCTCCCATCAATTCTTTGAATTTCGACGGCCGGATGGACTCCTCCCCGTCACAGAGGGCACATTCGGGATTGGAATGGACTTCGATCAATAGACCATCGGCGCCGGCGGCGATCGCGGCTTTGGACATCGGCGCAACCAGATCCCACTTGCCGGTGGCGTGACTGGGATCGACAATGACGGGAAGATGGGAGAGATCCTTGAGCGTCGGGATGGCCGCGAGATCCAATGTGTTTCGATACTGCGTTTCAAAGGTGCGGATGCCGCGCTCGCACAACATGACATTGCGATTGCCGCGAGACATGATGTACTCCGCGGACAGCAAAAATTCCTTGATGGTGGCCGACAGGCCGCGCTTCAACAAGACCGGTTTATCATAGGCGCCGACTTCCTTGAGCAGCTCGAAATTCTGCATGTTCCGGGCGCCGATCTGAATGATGTCGGCCTTCTCGAGGAACAGTTCGATATCGCGCGTGTCAAGGATCTCGCTCACCACCGGCAAGCCGGTTTGTTTCTTCGACTCCACCAGATAATCCAACCCCTCGCGCCCTAGCCCCTGAAAGGAATAGGGCGAGGTACGCGGCTTATACGCGCCGCCTCGTAAAACCGTGGCACCGGCCGATTTGACCTCGTGGGCGATCCCGACCGTCAATTCCAAGCGTTCGACCGCGCAGGGGCCTGCCATGATCGTAATTTTCTTGTCGCCGATCTTGACGCCGTTCACGTCAATGATTGTGTTTTCCTTTTTGAATTCCCGGCTGACCAACTTCCAGGGAGCCAGGATCGGCAACACGCTTTCCACGCCCGGCAAGGCGGTCAACGGCTGATTATGCAGGATCCGGTCATCCCCGATCACCCCGATGATGGTGCGTTCTTGCCCCGCGGAGATGTGCGACTTCAGCCCCAATTCTCGAAGCCGGTCGGTAATGTGATCGACTTCCCGCTCCGAAGCATCAGGCTTCAAGACAATGATCATGGTCTCGTCTCGCTTTCCTTATTGCGACGCGCGTGTGACGTCTTCCAGCGCGCTCAGGAACAATTGATTTTCTTCCGGGAGGCCGATGCTCACACGGAGCATGTGGCCCTCGATGTGGCGCACGATGATGCCCTTGGCCAGCAGCGCATCGAATACCGCACGCCCGTCTCTTCCGACATCGAAATACAGAAAATTCGTTTCACTGGGCAAGGCTGCAAACCCGAGTCGCTGCAGACCCGCCCGCACCTTGTCCAGTTCGCGATGATTGAGCGACCGGCTTGCGGCCACATGGGCCTCGTCGTCCAGCGCCGCCAGCGCGGCACGTTGGGCCATACTGTTGGCGTTGAAGGGAGGACGGATGCGGTTCAGGTAATTGGTGATTTCCGGGGTGGTGATGCCATACCCGATGCGCAAGCCGGCCAATCCATAGATCTTGGAGAAGGTCCGCAAGACGATGACCGGGCGCCCGGCTTTGACATAGCCGAGCGACTCAGGAAATTCCGGATGCCGCACATATTCGTAATAGGCCTCATCGAACACGACGACGACATGGTCAGGCACCGACTCCATCAACGCCGCCACCTCCGCCTTGGTCGCCATGGTGCCGGTCGGATTGTTGGGGTTGCATACAAAGAGCAGCCGGGTCTTCTCCGTGATGGCGGCGGCCATGGCCGGCAAATCGTGATGCCAATTGTTCTGCGGCACTTCGATCGCCACACCGTGCGCGGCCTTGACCTCCATCTTGTAGATGACGAAAGTGTGTTCGGCCATCACGGCCTCGTCGCCCGGAGACAGGAAGGTCCGCGCGAGCAGGCCCAGAATTTCATCTGAGCCGTTTCCCAGGATGACCTGGTCCGGCGCCACCTTCCAGCGTTCGGCTAAGGCTCCGCGCAAACGGAAGGCCCCGCCGTCGGGATACCGGTGTAGCGTCGGAATCGTTTCGGCTAGAACAGCCATGGCTTTGGGCGAGGGACCGATGGGATTCTCATTCGAGGCCAACTTCACGGCGCGCGGCAATCCCAACTCCCGCTGCAGTTCTTCGATGGGTTTTCCCGGCACGTACGGCACGAGGGATGCGATATCGGGGTGCACCTTCAATGGCATGGCGTCACTCAGGGCCTCTAGGAATAGGCGGGATACGACCCGAGAATCTTCATGAACAGACAGCGACTCTTCACTTCCTCGGCCGCTTTCTTGACCCGTTCCTCGTCGATATGGCCTTCGATGTCGACAAAGAAAATGTACTCCCAGGCTTTGCGACGCGAAGGGCGCGATTCGATCTTGGTCATATTCAGGCCGTGAGAGGCAAACGGTCGCAAGAGGTCGTACAGGGCGCCGACCTTGTCCTTAACCGATAACATCAGCGACGTTTTGTCCCGGCCCGTCCGTTCCGGCGCCTTTTGAGACAACACGAGAAAGCGGGTGAAATTGTTGATGTTGTCTTCGATCCTCGCCGTCACGACCTTTAAGCCGTATAACTGGGACGCCAGCTCCGAGGCGATCGCGGCAGCCGACGGATCATCCACCGACATTTCAGCGGCCCGCGCGGTACTCGCCACTTCCGACACCGGCACGTGGGGCAGGTTCGTTTCCAACCAGTTCCGGCATTGCGCGATAGCATGGGGGTGCGAGTAAATACGCTTGATGTCGCCTGCCAGCCCACTTTTCGACATCAGATGATGCGCCACTTCCTGCAGCACTTCGCCGTAAATCAGCAGACTGGAATCGACGAACATATCAAGCGTGTGATTCACCACGCCCTCTGTGGTGTTCTCGATCGGCACCACGCCGAAATGAGCGCGTCCCCGCTCGACTTCGCTGAAGACGTCCTTAATGCTGTTGACGGGAATATACTGCGCGGAGGCGCCGAATTTTTGCATGCAGGCCATGTGGGTAAACGTCGCTCTGGGTCCGAGATAGGCGACCTTTTGAGGTCCCTCCAGGGACAACGAAGCCGACATGATTTCCCGGTACACCGCCCGGATGGCCTCGGTGGGAAAGGGTCCGGTATTTTGCTTGCTGAGACGATCGAAAATGGCTGCTTCGCGCGCCGGCGTGTGCAAGTTCGCCTCGGCGTCTTTCAATTTCTTCAGCCGGCCGATCTCGATCACGGATTTCGAACGCTCGTTTAAGAGGCGCAAAATCTGGTCGTCGAGCCGATCGATTTCTTCGCGGTGGACTTGCAAGTCATCAGACATGACGGGGGGATTTCCTCCTCGCAGGGCGCGCCCTTAAGGAAGGCAGGCCCGCGACACGCGTCCAACCGACAGACGCAGCTGGACAAGTGGGTATCCTACAGGAGCCGCTGCGGGCATTGCAAGGATAGGTCTGGGGATTCAAGGAGTTGCGAGAGAATCCGTCTCACCGGAGAACGGCAGCAGGTCCTTCTGTTTCTTGAAGTGTTCGTAGGCCAACCTTGTTGCCTGGCGGCCTCGGCCGGTGCGTTCCAGAAACCCCGCTTGGATCAGATAGGGTTCATAGACATCCTCCAGCGTCCCCTTGTCCTCTTGCACCGCTGCCGCCAGAGAATCGACCCCGACCGGCCCTCCATGAAACTTCTCGATGACCGTCAAGAGGATCCGCCGATCCATCTCATCCAACCCCGCCGCATCAACCGCCAACCAGACCAGGGCGTCCTGCGCCACTCGTTGCGTGATGCGGCCCCCCGCCTTGATTTCGGCATAGTCCCGGATGCGTTTGATCAATCGGTTGACGATACGCGGTGTTCCGCGCGCGCGCCGGGCGATCTCCGCGGCCCCGGCCTCGTCGATGGGAATGTTGAGCAACCCCGCCGAGCGAGTCACGATCGACGTCAACTCTTGCGACGAATAAAACTCCAACCGGTGCACCAATCCGAACCGGTCTCGTAACGGTGAGGTCAACGCCCCGGCTCTCGTCGTCGCTCCGACCAGGGTAAACCGAGGCAACTCCAGCTTAACGGTCCTGGTCGAGGCGCCTTGCCCTACGACGAGATCCAGCTGGTAGTCCTCCATCGCCGGATACAGAGCTTCTTCTACCGACGCCGGTAGCCGGTGGATTTCATCGATGAACAACACGTCCCGTTCCTGCAAGTTGGTCAGAATCGCGGCAAGGTCACCGGCATGGCTCAGGACGAGACCAGATGTCGACCGGATTGCGGATCCCATTTCTCTGGCAATGATATGGGCGATGGTCGTCTTGCCGAGACCCGGCGGGCCATAAAAGATCGCGTGATCCAAGGCCTCGCCACGGCGCTTGGCCGCTTCGATGCAAATCTCCAGCGATTCCTTCATCCGTGATTGCCCGACGTATTCTCTCAGATTCTGAGGGCGCAAGGCCGCTTCAAGCCCGCGCTCGTCGTCGGTCAGCTGGTTGCTCACGGTGCGGTCGGGCATGGCATCATCCCATTAAATCCTGCCACAACTACCTGCTCTCGGGGCTTGGCCTGAATTTCGGCGGCGGCGGTGAAGCACCCTGCCCCGGGGCAGCCGTGCTACCGCAATCAGGCGGGCATCGAACTCCGCCCTGACTCGGGTCGGGCATGCTCGACCCCATCTGCTGCGACTGGCACTGTGATACCAGTCCGCTATCGACCGAGCCGCAACGCGAGGGGACATTCGACCGGCCGACCTCGCTATAGCCCTCGGGGCAGGGACCGCAGACCGACAGCATGTTACTGCCTAAGGGCACACATTGCACCAAGACCGTATCGCCGTCCTTACATAATTCCGGGGCATCGGTTCTCCCGGTGGTCGCGTAGCCCTCGGGGCAAGACCCGCAAGTCTTGCGAATACTTTTCGACTCCTCCATGCCGTCAGCGGCGGAGACACGCTCCGTCATCAAAGCACCGAGTAGGACAGCCACTAGGAAGAATCCGATCCCGATTCCTCGTCGAGTGATTTTGGTATGCGCCCGCTCCGTCATTGGCATGCGTCACCCCTTGGCCAGGTCTTTGAGAGCCTCTCGAATCACCTGCTCCAACCTCTCGGTCGTCACACCCGATTGTTCCACCCGTTTCAACGCGTCCTTCACATCCGGCTGCCGATAACCGAGGTTAACCAGCGCGGATAAGGCGTCCTCGTACAACGGATTCACGGATCGCCCGGATCCAGCGCCGGCCGGCTCGCCAGCCGGGTGCAACTTGGCCACCTTGTCTTTGAGTTCCAGTGCAATCCTGGCTGCCGACTTCTTGCCGATACCGGGAACAGTCCCCAACCTTTCCACATCACCGGCCTGAATAGCCGTGTACAGATCCCGCACGGAAAGGGTCGAGAGAACGCTGAGTCCCGACTTCGGTCCGATGCCCGATATCCCGGTTAATAGCAGAAAGGCTTCCTTCTCGGCAGCGGTGAGGAATCCGAACAGCTGGATGGCATCCTCCCGCACATGGGTATGGATGCTGAGCGTCACCGGCTCATGTTGATTCGGCAAGGAATAATAGGTACTGAGAGGAACCAAGACCTCGTAACCCACGCCATGGACATCCAGGGTCACTTGCGAGGGCGCCTTGAAGGCCACAAGGCCTGTCAGTAGGGCGATCATGTGATTCGGAGAAACGGGGGCGGCGGATTGATCAACACATGGGAAGTGCAGGCGTCGAGGCTCAGAGCCGACACTCCAGGGTTACGCGGTCGCGGCGGCAACTTTTTCCATGACCTCGTCGGAGATGTCAAAGTTCGCATGGACCTTCTGCACATCGTCGTGCTCATCCAGGATTTCCATGAGCTTTAACATCTGTTCCGCGGCCTTTTCCTCCAACGCGATCGTATTCTGGGGAATGAAGTTTAATTCAGCAAGCGTATAGTCGATTTTTGCGTCAGTCAGCGCTTTCTTGACGGCTTCAAAATCATGCGGGCTGGTCAAGACCTCGAACGCCTTGTCGCCGACTTTCACATCTTCCGCACCGGCTTCCAGGGCAATGGTGAGGAGCGCATCTTCCTCGACCTTTCCCTTTTCGACGACCAGGACGCCTTTCTTGTGGAATTGCCAGGCAACGGCCCCGGCTTCCGCCATGTTGCCGCCATTTTTGGTCAACAGACTGCGAATTTCGGCGACCGTGCGATTCCGGTTATCGGAGGTGATTTCCATCAAGACGGCCGTCCCTCCCGGACCGTAGCCTTCGAGGGTAAATTCTTCATAGGTCACGCCGGGTAATTCACCGGTGCCTCGCTGAATGGCCTTTTTCATGGTGTCGCCGGGCATGTTGGCTTCTTTGGCCTTGGCGATGGCCAGGCGCAGGCGCGGGTTGCCGTCGGGGTCCCCGCCCGATCGGGCCGCAATCGTCAACTCACGGATGATGCGCGTGAAGACCTTGCCGCGCTTGGCATCGACCGCCGATTTATGCCGCTTGATTGTTGCCCAATGGCTGTGGCCACCCATGGCGACTCCTCTGTGCGCGCATAGACCCGCTACCCGTCAGGTCCATAAGCGTGTGAACCGGAATTAAAAACGTAGAGCTAACACAGTCCCGACAGGGGTGTCAACGCGAAGCCGAAGCGTAGGAAGTCTGTGGGCGGAGAAGGTCCTACTCTGAATAGAAGAGCAATTGCAGGCCGATGGCGAGGACGAGGCACGCCCAGATGAGTTCCCAATAGGATCGTTCGGTGGCCAGGTGCCGCGGACGCCAGCCGGAGATCAACTTTGACGAACCAGCCGTAATCGCCATCACACCCATGATGAAGTGGTGCAGGGCAATCTTGTGCCCTGCTGGGTGATCTCCATGGGAGTGGGCAAACAACATGAGTCCACCCACGACGGCAAACACCGGAAGGGGCACCGTCCAGCCTGTGTGGGCGAACAAGCCGAGGCGCCGAAGAAATTCGATCGCCCCCACCGTAAGGGCCAGCACGCCGTATGTCTTATGCTGCAACACCTCCGGATCGCTGCCGGAAAACGTTTGTACAAACGTCATTGACCCGATCGGCCAGGAATCATGATCGCTCCAAATCAGCAGCCACAGGCCGGCCATAGCGAGGGCTCCTGGAAGGAGGAATCGCGTCCAGACCAGCCGCGGCCACCCCAGCGCCTGGCGTAACTCACCCAGGCCGATCAAGAGCAGAAAAATTCCCGCCAGGTGGTGATTGAATTCCGAGTAGGCGATCCCTTCGCGCGACCCTTCCCAGCGGGGCTCCGAAGCAGTTGATCCTTTGTGATGATGCTCTTGTTCATGGACGGACGAAGCATGATCGTGGCCAGCAGAGACGGCGAATGCCGAAGAGGCCACGCACAGGAAAATTGCAAAACCGCAGAGGCTCCACAACAATGGCGTCAGACATCTCAGACAAGAATTCGGTCGAGAGGGGAAAACCGGCGGGAATCGAAGGGCCCATCCGGACGGCCGGACGGGCCGAGCACTCGTCTCAGGCATGCAGTCGTCTATTACATGAACTTCATGAACTTCTCTTTGGCTTCGTCCATAACCTGGGCCGTGATCTCCACTAGGCCTCGCTCTTTCGCAATCCGCTCGATTTCCCGGCGAGCCATTGGACGAATAAAATCAGGAATATTGTCCATCCGCTGCTCAGCATCTTTCGTCCACGCGATGCCGTTCGGGGAGTCGTTCTTGGAATCGTCCATCACTTGGAGCGTGATGGTCTTATAGCCCTGCTTGCGGGCATAGGCTTCAACACTGCTCTGTACCATCGGTTTGACGAAGGAGGGCAACCGTTCCAACTTTTCCTTCGCGTCGGCCGACCAGGTAAATTCGCTCGCACCGCTGCCATTCTGAGGCTTGCCGCCCGACGTCAGCCCCATTTCTGCTACCATCGCGGAGAACGGGCACCCGCCCGAGGTCTTCTCCCCGCCGGCAGGCGGCGCACTGGCCTTCGGTGCCGCGGTCGCTGGCTGGCCACCTTGAATTTTCTCATTTAAATAGGCGGCCATTTGCCCTGCGCCGGCCTGCGCTTCGTCCTTGAGGGTCCCGCGCGTCATCTCGAACGGTTCTGCCGTTTCCGTGCGGCCTCCCAGTTTGACACCCAACGACGCGACCATTTGTGTTTCGCCGGGATTGGTCACCATCGAAAACTTGGCCTCGCAGGAGGGACAGCCGAAGAACACACCGAGTGAGCCCTCACCGGGTTTTTCGACCTTTTGAAACGTCATGTAGGTCTCGCAGTTCAGGCAAACGAACTTCATAGGGTCCCCCTTCCAGGCCGAGTCGCTTACAGCTTTTCCGCCAGGACTTTTTTGTAATCCAGCAACGATTGAATTCGCCCGACGATGTCTTGATATTTCCGGACCGTCGGATAGTCGGGATCAAGGAGCGGCTGCCCCTTATCGAACGTTTTGGCAAGTGTGCGGTCGAAGGGAATACGCCCCAGCAAGGGCAGATCCAACACCTCGCACATGGCCTCGGTATTGCCCTCGAACAACTCATTTTCGGCGCCGCAGGACGGACACCGGTATTCGCTCATATTCTCGACGATACCCAGCACCCGGATCCCCATATCCCTGGCGTAGGTCACTGACTTTTGCACCACATCGGAAGCAACTTCAGAAGGCGTCGTCACCACGATCGCACCGGCGAGATCCGGGATAAACCCGGCAATGACCGGAGGTTTATCTGCTGCCGCGCCAGGGGGCAGATCGGCCAGAAGGTAATCCAGCTCGCCCCACACCACGTCGGCAAGAAATTCACGAATCACGTTCATTTCCATCAAGCCCAGCCACACCGGGCTCAAATCCATTGGCCCCTTCCAGCGGACCGGCGAAGCGTCGCCCAGGAAGAAGTCCATTGACGCGACCTTGATACCGAGCGGCCCCACCGGGGGCTGGGCCCCTTCCGGCGTCATAGTCAACGATTGGCCGTGGAGGCCCATCATTCGCGGCACGCATGGACCGTTCAGATCCACATCGAGCAATCCGACCTTGGCACCTTGGCGCGCAAAGGCCAATGCGAGATTGACGGTGGTCATGCTCTTTCCAACCCCGCCCTTGCCGCTCATCACGACCAGCTTCTGCTTGATGCCGGCCATGCGGGCCTGCACCTGCTTCATTTGCGCAGTAATCTGCTGCACGACTTTGGCGTCGTCGGAATACTGGAGTTTGGTCAGGATCGACTTGAGGTCCTTCCCGGCAGCCATAGTCATGAAAAACCCTCGAAATTGTTGATGAAGGACGCTACCACAGGAATTTCAACAGAGTCAAACCGCCCGGCCCCCGTTCAGATCGAATATTGAATGGAGGATTTGGTTCCCGACGGCTCGATCAGGACACCGCGTTTCTTGAGTTCGTCGATGATTTGACGGGCGGCGGCATCGAAATCCTGCGGCCCGGCAAAATGCAGGTCCGTATTGGCCGGAGGTTCCTCGCCCGCCCTGCTCATATGCACGGCAATCACGGGCGCCGGCTGAACCAAGGTCCGTATCATCTCCGCCATGCGTTGATAATTGATGCCGAACGTTTTGCTGGTCGAGACGACAATGAGGCCTGTGTCGATCAACAACCGGGCGACTTCACCATAGCGACGGACCCGCTCGGAGGCAAATGACGGGTCTGCAGCGGATAAATCTGCGTCCAGTCCCTGTAATAAATTTTCGCCTTCCAGCAAATAAGCATGCCGGCTATCGGCCACCAGCAAGGCTTCCACCCGCCGCGCAAGAAAGGTCTTGCCCGTCTGCGCCGAGCCGGTGAACAACACGATGGCCGCGCGGTGCCCATATTGGAGCGCCCGATCTTCAGCGCGGACATCGCCCGTCAGCCAGGCATATTCCCGCTGCCGCGCCTCTTCACGCAACCCTTCCTGTTCGTCGTGCACCAATTCCGTGATGATGCCGCCGCCGGAAATGTCGTATTCATCCACCAGCACGAAACGGCCCGTCGCTTCAAAGGAGGATGACAGGTCGAATGCCAGCGGCGATTTCACGCGCAGAGTCAATTCAGCCACTTGATTGCGGGCTACCGATTGGCTCTCCTGCAACTGCGCCAAGTCGGCGGTATCGATAATGCGATGAATGACCGCCACCTCGCAGGCGGCTTCGCGTGTGGCCAGGCGCAACATGTATTTGCGCCCCTTTTCAAGAGGCCGCCGTCCCATCCAGAACAGGTTGACCCGGATCGCGGTGGACACGAGCGGAACGGAATCCCGATGCGAGGCAATTTCTCCGCGCTCGACAAAAATTTGTTCGTCGAGCGTAATGCCCACCGATTGACCGGCCTGCGCCTCGCGTGTCGGTGGATCGACGTTGAAGCCTTCGATCGACTGCACGACCGCCGTTTTGTTCGACGGTGAAAACACGAGCTGGTCGCCCACCTTCAGCCGTCCCGCCGTAATACGGCCCGCCAGAATCCGCCGCGCATCGAACTTATAGACATCCTGCAACGGCAAGCGAAGCGGCTGCTCGGAACGCACTTGCTCTTTTTTGAAGAGCGCCAGTGTGTCCAGCACCGTCGGGCCCTGGTACCAATTCATATGGGCGCTCCGGACGGCGATGTTATCGCCCATCTTGGCGCTGACCGGAATCATCTGCTGCGGCACCGCCCGGAACTGCCCGAGAAACTCCCGGTACTCTTTTTCGATGCCGTCGAACACATCCTGCCGGTACCCGACCAGATCCATTTTGTTGACCACGACCGCGAACTGCGTCACGCCCAGCAGCGACAGCAGGTATCCATGCTTCTTCGATTGTTCGCGCACCCCTTCCAAGGCGTCGATCAAAAGGAGCGCGGCCTCGGCCCGGGCAGCGCCCGAAATCATGTTCTTCAAAAATTCCTTGTGCCCCGGCGCGTCGATGATGATGTACTGCCGCCCGTTCCAGTTAAAAAACGTGCGCGCCGTATCGATCGTGATGCCCTGTTCCTGCTCCTCCAGGAATGCGTCGAACAGGAAGGCGTATTCGAACTCCTTGCCCTGTTGCCGGCAAATCGCCTGCACCTTTTCCAACTTGCCTTCGGGCAAGGAGCCGGTGTCGGCATAGAGGCGGCCCACCAGGGTGGATTTCCCGTGATCGACGTGGCCGACGATCACGATATTGAGACTTTCCTGCGGTTTGGTCTGTTCGTCCTGTGTCATAGCTTTACTCGTACAGTGGCACGTTCTTGGTCAGCGTTCGCCCGATTCCCGCGTGGCCGCAGGCCGGGAATTCTGTCACATGTAGCCCTTCTTACGGAGCATCTCCATGCCGCGCCCCGCATCCTGCGCGCGGCCGGCCCGCTCGGCCACCGTGCTTTTCTTGAGTTCGATGATAATGTCGTCCACCGTTTTTGCGGTCGACTTGATGGGCATGGTACAGGGTGCGCAGCCGAGGCTGCGATAGCGTGTTCCGTCGCCCCTGTCGAGATAGAGATCCATAAAAGGAATGTTCTCGTGCTTGATGTATTCCCAGATGTTGATCTCGGTCCAATCGAGAAGCGGATGGATGCGGATATGCGTGCCTGGAGGAAAGGTGGTCTTGAACTGATCCCACAATTCAGGCGGCTGATCGCGAAAGTCCCAGTCGCCATGTTTGTCGCGCGGCGAAAAATATCGCTCCTTGGCCCTCGTGCTGTCTTCGTCCGCACGGACACCGAGAATGATGCCGGTATAGCCCTTTTCTTCGACCAGATTTTTCATGGCATTCGTCTTCAAGGCCGTGCAGCAGACATCCCGCCCCAGCGTATGGTTCATTCCCGCCGCCAAAGCTTCCTTATTCTGACCCACCACCAGATTGAGCCTCCATTCACGCGCAATCCGGTCGCGATATTCAATCATGGCGGGGATCTTGTAACTCGTATCCACGTGCAGCAGAGGAAACGGCACATGCCCGAAAAAGGCCTTGCGAGCCAGCCACAGCAGGACCGTGGAGTCCTTCCCCATCGACCACAGCATGGCGAGGTGATTGAAGTGCTTATAGGCTTCGCGAAGAATATAGACGCTCTGGTCTTCCAGTTGACGTAAATGTTTCATAATTCACACTCGTGTATGTATGCGGTCAGGCCGACTTTCGACTCGCTGCCGCTTCCGCTCCTGCCCCCGTGATGAGTTCCGCTAATTTCGCCTTCGCGCGCCCTGATTCCAACGCGCTGCGGGCTGCCGGCAGATTTCCGGTGATCGATGTTCCCTTTCCCGCCGCGTACAGCAACATGGCGGCGTTCAGCAGCACCCAATCGCGCTGCCCGCCTTCAATCTCGTTGCCGATCAACCGTGTGATCAAATCGGCTTCCCGTTCGCGCTGTTCCGCCGGAAACCCGGCCATCTCGCGGAATGTCGCCATGGGCAACCCTGCATCTTTGGGCTGAAAGGCAAAGGGCGTGATGCGTTCGTCCTTGAGTTCCAAGAGGCGGGTCGAGTTGCCGATCGACAGCTCAGGATCGCCTTCCACACCGCGAATCACCAGCGCGCGCGGGCAGCTCAACATACGCAAGGCTTCGATCGTCTTTTCGAAATAGGGCGGATGCGACAAGCCGATCACCTGCGAACCGGCGCGGGCCGGATTGAGCAGTCTCGCCACCGGGTGAAAGCAATTGCGCACACCCAGTTCCTGCCGCATTTCGAGAAACCGGCTGACCGGCGGGTGATACAACGCGAGATCCAGATAGGCGAACCCTTTGTTTTCTAACTCCGGCCCGACGAGCTTGGCGGTCTGGTCGGTCGGAATCCCCAGCAGCTTCAGGACTGCCGACACACCGCGGCGATCGGGCGGTCCATCCACCCCGTGCAACAACAGCACGGCGCCGGCCGCCGCTGCAATGATCGCGGCGGGCACGATCGCGTGAAACGTCTCCCGTTTTCCCGCATAGACAGGCACATCCACGACGCCGAGACCTGAACGAACCGGCACCGGCGGGACATATTGCCTGGCCGTGGCGGTGAATGCCGCCAATTCTGTGACCGACTCCGACTTGAAACGCATGGCCGTCAGAAACGCGCCGATCTGAGCCTGCGTGGCCGTCCCTTCGATCATCAGGCGCATGGCCTGCTTGGCTTCTTCCCACGTCAGATCCTTGGATGTCTTTTGACCTTTGGCGACTTTGGCGAGCAGATGTTGCATGTGACGGTGGTACCTTGTCTGGTGTCAGGATGACGATGAGGTTATTTGTGCAGTCCGCATTCGGTCTTGCCGAAATTTTTCCATCGACCGGAACGCGGATCGTCCCCCGGAAGGACAGGCGCTGTGCAATGGGTGCAACCGATGCTGGGATAGTTGCGATCGTGCAAGCTGTTGTACGGCACCTCATGGAGCTGGAGATAAGTCCAGACCTGCTGGCTACTCCATGCGGCCAGCGGATTGACTTTGACCAGATTGAATTTCTTATCCCACTCGATGAGCCCCGCATTGGCTCTGGTCGGGGCCTGATCTCGCCTGATTCCGGTGATCCATGCGCGGTACCGACTGAGTATCCGGGTCAGTGGCTCGATTTTTCGCAGCTCGCAGCACTGATCGGGCTTGCTCGCCCATAAGGCCGCTCCATGCTGGGCAGCCTGCTGCTCCGGCGTCAAGAGCGATTTCATCTGAATTACCTGCGCCGGTTTCAATCCATAGCGGGCAATAATGCGGTCTCGCACCTCGAACGTTTCCGGGAACAGAAAATCGGTGTCGAGGTAGAAGAGCGGCGCCTCCGGATCGATCCGATGCACCATATCGACCAAGGCCACATCTTCCGCCCCGAAACTGCAGGCGAGCACGATCTGCCGTTGATACGCCTTCAGGGCATAGGCCAGCACATCCCACGGCTGTTTCGCTTCGAACGAATTGCTGAGGGCTCGTAATTCTTCATCCGCCGGACGAGTCATGGACGGCATTCCATCGTTGATTCCCATCTGACCTATGAGAGCGATGAGACTGATCCTTCCTGCGCGCATCGGCCGAGCACCGTTTCATCGTGCGCGGTCTGCGAGCGGAAGGATCAGTTCATCGCTCTCCCTTTCTTACCCCTCCACTTTTTCCACGAGAATTTTGAAATGTTTGGCGTCAGGCTCCAAGGGGCCTTCTTCGAGTATCTTGTGCCCGTCGTTCCGCAAACTCATCGGCACATTCCGGATGGGTTCGCCGGCATCGAGCCATACTTCGAGCTGCTCACCGTTGTCCATCATTTCGAGTTTCAATTTGGTCTTCACATAATTCATCGGACAGGCGACCCCGCGCAGATCATAGACCGGCGCGCTGACGGCGGGAGCGGCCGGTTCCGCCTTCGGTGCCGGTGCCGGGATCGCGTCTTCTTTCACCTGCGACAATTTCAAGTCTTTGCCCATTTGTTCGGTAGCCGCCCGGCAGACGGAGAGAAACCGCTTGGCAAAAGCCATCTTGTCGTTCGCCGCCTCGGCCGTCGCATCCTTCGATCCCAAATCACCGACTTGCGCGCCGAGATTTTGGTAGGTCACCGGTACGATGCCTTTGCTCGCCAAGCGCGTATCGAACTCTTGGAAGGTCTCGGCATCGGTCGCCGGATCGATCCCTTCAGTGACCAGCAACCCTTTGGCGGCCGCCAACACAGCCCGATACGACTTGTTCACCGAAAGGGCATACTGGTGCTTCTCGACGAGCAGTTTTGCCTGATAGAGCTCCTGATCGGCCTCCAGCATGCGGTCATCGATCATTTCCAAGGCTCCACCCGCGCACTCGCCGGGGCCCAAATCCTCCAACACGAATTCGGCTTCGCCTTCCCAGTCGTAATAGTAGGTTGGATCTTGTTCATACGCCGGTACGATCGTATAGGGAATGAGTTCGTCTTTCAGGACATGTTTCCCCACCCGCGAGATGAACGACTGGAGGTTCTCTCCCGGCTTCCGATCCCGGCGATAGACCTCGACCAAATGCCGCACCGCCGCGGGGACACTCTTCGCCGGCAGTTTGACTACCAATTGCCCGATCTTCGGCGTGCCGTCCACGTGTCCGCCTAGGTGCAATTCGTAATGTGGCGCAGTATGTTCGCCGAGACGTTTGCCGACCCCATGCAACCCGATCGTGGAGATATGATGCTGGGCGCAGGAGTTATGGCAGCCGCTGATTTTGACGCTGACATCGCGCAGGTCTTCCGGCACCTGCCCGGCAGGAAAGACCTCGGCCAAGGCCCGCGCCATTCCCTTCGAGGACGTGATCCCCAACCCGCACGTATCCGTCCCCGGGCAGGCAATGATGTCCTCGACGAGCTCGGCACCGGGGTCGCCCAAGCTGTGAGCCACAAGTTCCGCATGAAACGCCGCCAGCCGGTCCTCAGGAATCCAGCGAATAATCATGTTCTGGTTGATAGTGGTGCGGATGTTTCCATTGGAATACCGTTCCGCCAAATCGGCCACCACCCACATTTGTTCACCCGTTAAATCGCCCATCGGCAGCTTGATAGCCGCTGCGGCAAAGCCGGTCTGCCGTTGGGGCACGACGTTGGTTCGCCTCCAGGCTTCAAAGGCGGATTCGGCTCCGTTGCGCGAAGCCGCGCCGTTGCCGTTGCCATTGGTGCTCACCGGCGCTTTGGTGGGCATCAACAACGGCGGCGCATCGGCATATTCCAGCAGCTTGATCGGCTCATGAGTCGGCACCGCATATCCCATGGCCGCGTAGGCTGCTTCCCACCGGCGCTTGAATTCGTCGAACCCGAGTTTCTCGATGACAAATTTCATACGGGCCTTGTTCCGATTCTTGCGGTTTCCCAAGGTATCGAACACTTTGATGACGGCTTCGATGGTCGGGAGCAATTCGTCCATCGGCGTGAATTCTCGCAGCACTTGCGCCATGCGCGGGGTCGATCCCAAGCCTCCGCCCGCGACCATCCGGAACCCGATGGTACCGTCCGTCCGCTTCGCCGCCAGCAACCCGATGTCGTGAATGGGCGTCAGGGCGCAATCTTGCCGGCAGCCGGAGAGCGCGATCTTGAACTTCCGCGGGAGGCTCTGATTGAGCGGATTACGCAGCAGGTGATAGGCGACCGTCTTGGCATAGGGGGTGACATCGAATACTTCGCCCTGGCATACCCCCGCCAGGTGGCACGCCGTCACATTGCGCACCGTGTTGGCGCAAGCTTCACGCGTGGTTAATCCCACCGAGGCCAGTTGGCGCATCATCTCGGGCACATGTTTGAGTTCCACGAAATGCAACTGAATGTCCTGGCGTGTCGTAACATGGCCCACGCCCGTGGCGAACTGGTCCGCCAGTTCCGCGACGCGTCGCAATTGATTGGCTGTGAGCCCGCCGAAGGGAATTTTGATCCGGAACATCTGCACGCCCGGCTGCCGCTGGCCATAAATGCCGTATTGCAGCCGGAACGGTTTGAAGATGTCGGTCGAGAGGTCACCGGCGAGAACCCGGTTGGCTTCCGCCTCGAACGTCTCGATTTCTTCAGCAATATGAGCGGGAATAGGCTCGGCTTTGACGGCCGGACGCAGAGCCTCTGTATGTGCAGGTATCATAACGACCTCGTCGGTTTGGAGATAAGGAAAAGGCGCATCATATCGACATTTCAAATGTGGTACATCAACGTATGTTGCGCGTCGAGAGCCTGCTGGCGCTTGGCCAACTCCTCGACCGTGACTTCGGATAACACGCTCAATTCCGCTCGTTTCACCCGATCCCAAATGTGCGCGAGGAGCGCGTCCTGTTTCGATCCTCGTGTAGACGACTGTTTCGAGGCAGCTTCACCATTCACCGGAAGCAACGGGCCTTCCAAGGCATCGAGAATATCCGCCACAGACAGCTCCGAGGGCTTTCGACTCAGCACATATCCGCCTTGGGCGCCGCGCTGGCTCGTCACGACGCCGGCCTTCTTCATCGCGTGGAGCACCTGCTCAAGAAAGCGAGCCGGGATTGCCTGGCGTTTCGCAATCGATTTTGCGCAGACGGGATGCTCGGCGTGGTGGAGCGCAAGGTCGACGGCAGCAATAATCCCGTAGGTCGCGCGCAGGCTCACTTTCATTTTCGACTATTCCGATGGGGATTCCTGACTGTCTATACCTTGTGCCCGCCTTTCATGTCAAGCCACGGCGACATCGCCCACTTCGCAGCAATCATTATTGAGACACCCATCTCTCATCTACCCATCAAAAAATACCTGCGTTGAGTCGTCGCGATTCCCACATCGCACATGCATGAGCGACCGTGATGGGAGACCGCCATGCACGTTCCGTTGTGACAAATCACGACAATGCGCGCGGCGGATGTTTTCGTCATTGACATCATTTGGGGCCTGAGCAATAATCCCGCCCTCCTTCTTCCTCGGTACCTTTCCATGACGCTGCGTTCATCAACATGCCACATTCTCCTGCTCAGCTCGGACAGCGAGATCCAGTCCCACTACAAGGACCTTTTCGGCGAACAGTCGATCACGGTCGGCCGGGAAGGCCCCTCGCTGCAGAAGGACCTGTCGAAGCGCAACTACGATGCCGTGATTATCGAATCGAAGTTGGCGGCCGCCGCAGACCTTGGCAAACTGCTCACGGGAATCGATCCTTCACGGACGCTGCTCCTCGTGGGATCTCGCACCGTGTTGAAACGGACGGCCTCCGTGCTGCAGGCGTCCAAAGCCCCCAGGGACGTGCCTCCGCCCAACGGCAAAGGGCAAACATTGTGTTTGGACTCCTACCTGGAACACAAGGTCGGTGATTTCGTCAAAGGCATGCGGAACGGCTCGGGGAAAAATCTTCACCCCATGCTGATCGCCGCGGTCGAGCGGCCGTTGATTCTCTTGACCCTACGGGAAACCAAAGGCAACCAGATCCAAGCCGCCGAACTGCTTGGTCTGAACCGCAATACGCTGAGAAAAAAAATTCTCGATCTGGACATCCCGGTCAAACGCGCCAGAGCCAGTTAAGGCCTCACACGGCTGAATCGCATCTCACCAGGGCGTCACCACTATGCCAGTGCATCACATCCACAGGTCGCCAACCACCAACGGAGGGACGCAATGACCAAGGAAGAATTGATCGCAAAAATGGCGAACAGTGCCGGCATCACCAAGGTCGCCGCAACCGTCGCGCTCGAAGCGTTCACCGGAGCAGTCACCACCTCGCTCAAGAAAGGGAAGCGCGTGACGCTGGTGAATTTCGGCACCTTCACGATCTCCAAGCGCAAAGCCCGGATGGGACGCAATCCGCGAACCGGTGAAGCGTTGAAAATTCCTGCCGCCCGCATTCCCAAATTCTCGGCCGGCAAGGAATTGAAGGCTGCGGTGAAATAGCTCGTCTGCGGACTACCGAACAGGATTACCGGAGAGACGCGAAAGCCATAGGCAACCGCGGAGAAAAGCCTGTCTTCCCATCGCGTTTCCTTGACACCTTTGGCAAGCCTGTATTAGCATCGCCGATCGATAGGCGCGTAGCTCAGGGGGAGAGCGCTACCTTGACACGGTAGAGGTCGACGGTTCAAGACCGTCCGCGCCTACCATTCTGATTCGCCCGAGACGTTCGTGCACCGATTGCCGGCAGTATGGGTGATCGGCACGGCGATGTATTTTTTTTGGCAGGATTGACCGGAGTGGCCTCACAGCTCATTCACATCACCCTTCCTGACGGAACTCGAAAACAAGTACCAGCAGGATGCACCGTCCGCGACGTCTTGACGCCGCAGAGTGGACGCCTCGACGGCAGAATCCTGGCTGCAAAGGTCAACGACGAGCCGGTGGATTTGTTTTATGCGCTGGCTCAGGACGCGACCGTCGAACCTCTCACGTTTGAATCGGCTGAGGGACGGGACGTCTATCGCCACAGCAGCACGCACATTATGGCGCAAGCCGTTAAAGAAGTGTTCCCGACCGCGCAACTGACGATCGGCCCGGCGCTAGATGACGGCTTCTATTACGATTTCGCCTTTGACCGGCCGTTCACCCCGGAAGACCTGGAAAAAATTGAAGCGCGCGCCATTGAAATCACCAAGCGCGGGCTTGCCGTCAGCCGGAGCGAACTGTCGAAAGACGAAGCCATCAAGTTTTTTCAGGACCGCGGGGAGGCCTATAAAGTCGAATTGATCAAGAGCTTCGAAGACGGCTCGCCTATTTCTCTGTATCGTCAGGGAGAATTTGTCGACCTTTGCCGCGGGCCGCACCTTCCCACCACCGGTTACGTGGGAGCTTTCAAGCTCCTCTCCACCGGAGGCGCCTATTGGCGGGGCGACGAACGCAACCCCATGCTGCAGCGGGTCTATGGCACCTCGTTCCCCACGAAAAAGGAACTCGATGCCCATCTGGCGAAACTCGAAGAGATCAAGCGCCGCGATCATCGGAAACTTGGTAAAGAGCTGGACCTGATCACGATTCAGGATGAAATCGGTCCGGGCTTGGTGCTCTGGCATCCCAAGGGGTCCCTGATCCGGCTGCTGATCGAGAATTTCTGGCGGGAGCAACATATCAAGGACGGGTACGATCTGGTGTATTCCCCGCACGTCGCCAGGCTCGATTTGTGGAAAACCAGCGGCCACGTCGACTATTACCGCGAAAACATGTTTGCCTCGATGAAACTGGAAGGCAGCGAATACCAGCTCAAGCCGATGAACTGCCCCTTCCATATCATGATCTACAAATCGCACTTGCGCAGCTACCGGGACCTGCCGATCCGGTACGGAGAATTGGGCACCGTCTATCGGTACGAACGCACCGGCGTCTTACATGGGCTGCTGCGGGTTCGCGGCTTTACTCAAGATGACGCGCATTTGTTCTGCCGACCCGATCAGATCGAGGCCGAAGTCAGCCGGGTGCTGGACTTTACCTTTTTCGTCCTGGGCACCTTCGGCTTTACCGAATTTGAAATCTACCTCTCGACCCGGCCGGAGAAATCGGTCGGCTCCGATGAAAACTGGACTGTGGCCACCAACGCGTTGGAAGCCGCGCTGAAGAGCCGGAACGTGGCCTATCAGGTTGACCCCGGCGAAGGCGTGTTCTACGGCCCGAAAATCGACATCAAGATCAAAGACGTTCTCGGGCGTTCCTGGCAATGCTCTACGGTTCAGGTCGATTTCAACAATCCGGAGCGCTTTAAGCTGGCCTATACCGGCGAAGACGGCAAACATCACCAGCCGATTATGATCCATCGGGCGCTCATGGGATCGATTGAGCGCTTCTTCGGCATCCTGATCGAACACTACGCCGGCGCCTTTCCGACGTGGCTGGCTCCGGTTCAAGCGGTGGTGCTGACCATTACCGATCATCAACAGGAATTCGCGGCAAAGATCGTCTCTACGCTCAAAGGTCATGGCTATCGGGTGGAGGCGGATCTCCGCAATGAGAAAATCGGCTTTAAGATCCGGGAAGCGGAAAAGAACAAGATCCCCTACATGCTCGTCGTCGGGGACAAGGAAGTCCAGAGCGGCATGGTGGCGGTTCGAGGCCGGAGCGGGGCGAACCATGGAACCATGCCCATTGAACAATTCCTGGAACTCATCCGCACAGACACCAATCACGCATTGCGCGACACGGCAACCCACTCACAAACGAGGTGACCTATCGTCCCTAAATTACGTGTAAACCGGGAAATCAGGATTCGGGAAGTTCGCGTCATCGGTCCCGACGGCGAGCAATTGGGAATACTGCCGACCGTAGAGGCATTCAATAAGGCTCAGGAAGGGGGCTACGATCTTGTCGAGGTAGCCCCGACCTCGCAGCCTCCGGTTTGCCGTATCATGGACTATGGGAAGTACAAGTTCGAGCTCAGCAAAAAGGACCACCAGAGCCGGCGCCACCAGAAATCCACGCAGGTCAAGGAAATCAAGTTGCGCCCGCGCACGGACAAACATGATCTGGACATCAAGATCCGTCAGATCAAAGAATTCCTGGCGGACGGGAACAAGACCAAGGTGACCCTGACGTACCGCGGGCGCGAGATGGCCAATCAGGAAATGGGCCGCACGATGATGACGAGTGTGATTCAGCAGTGCATGGAAGCAGGAACCGTCGAATTTGCGCCGAGGATGGAAGGGCGCAGCCTGATCATGATTTTGGCTCCCAAATAATGTGCGCGAGGCACGCAAGGAAGGAATGAGAGCATGAAGATGAAGATGAAAACCCACAGCGGCGCGAAGAAACGGTTTAAGCGCACGGGAACCGGCAAACTGGTTCGCCGGAAGGCCGGCGGCCGCCACTTGCTGACCGGCAAGCCGCGGGATCGCAAGCGGAACCTGAAGGGGGCCACGGATGTCTCCTCTGCGTCGACTCCCGCGTTGAACAAGTTGCTTCCGCAGTAACGATCATTGTGCCGTGAACCGGATTTGAAAGGAGTAGCGTCCCATGCCTCGTACAAAAGGTGGTCCGAAAACACGACAGCGGCGAAAGAAGCGCCTGAAAATGGCGAAAGGCCAGTATGGCGCCAAGAGCCGGCTGTTCCGAACAGCAACCGAATCGGTCGATAAGGGGCAGGCCTATGCCTACTCGGGGCGCAAGCAGCGGAAACGTGATTTCCGCCAGCTCTGGATCGCGCGCATCAGCGCCGCCACCCGCTTGCATGGCATGGCGTATAGCCGCTTCATGAACGCCCTCAAGAAGGCGAATATTGCGTTGGATCGGAAAGTTCTCTCCGATATGGCGATCCGGGATATGGCGGGATTCGAAAAACTCGTCGGGATCGCCAAGCAGCAGCTCGCTCCTGCAGCGAGCTAGCAGGAACGTCTCACGCTTCGTGGCGGGAAAGTCCTGAGTGAACGGAGTTTCCCGTCACGCTTCATCCAGCAATCGATCAATTTCCAACTCCAGCGCGACGGCCGGCACTCCGATCTGCCACTGCTCTAACACCTCCGGATGCAACTCGCCGAGCAGGCCGATCGCTCGTCCCCCCAGCATGATTCTTCCCGCCCTCCCCTCAAGAAATGAGGGGTGGGGAACCGGTTCCAACGTGAAGGCGCGGTCCAGGTAATACAGCAACAGATCCAAGCAGGAATGAATCTCCGAAAAGTGCGCGCCGGCATGGGCGATGACTGCGCCCAGCATCGTGATCGTCCGTGACCCGACATCGGCGCTCGCATCGGGAACCGCCACTTCGCCGACTTCGAACATTCGATGCGGATAAAAGGCGCGGCTTGAATTGGTTTCCACCTGCAACAACGACGGGGTGATCCATTGGCGCAAGCAGGAATAGGTCAGCGACATGACATTATCCACTTCCACGACCTTTGCCCACTCGCTGCCATCCAATCGCATCCGCGTGCAAAAATCCTGGCGAGACCCCATGATGTTGGAAATGATCTCCTGAAACTCCATCCCCACCATGAGGTGGCGGACCCGATCGGCCATATGCTCCAACCGTGAAAGGCCTCCGACAGTAAACTGCGAGGGCATGACCGGAGCAAATCGTGCATACCCCTGACTGATCGCCACATCCTCCACCACATCCACGGTGTGCAGCAGATCGTTGCGGTAGGGCGGCAATTGCACCACCACCTTGGGGCCGGCCGATTTCACCGTGTAGCCGTAAGACTTGAGCGCCGAGGTGACTTCTTTACTGCCCAACGCTTCTCCCAGCGCGGTTTCGATGGCCTTGAGCGGAATGGTGCGCGGCGCGCCGAAATCAATCGGTGTGTGCCAGCGTTTACCGAAGGCGGTTTTCACGGGTGACTGAATTTCAACCGGCGCAATGACGGCTCCGCGATCGGCAAGGTTGGCCGCAAATATATTCAACGTGAGCGCGACCATGTGGAGATCGGTGCCCGTCACCTCCACGAACAGGCGATCGTCTCCCACCTGCACCTCCCCGATCTCACGGCTGTTGATGATCGGCGGAAACGACAAGACCTGCCCTTTTGCATCACGCAACACCGGGAGCCGGTCATGGCCGCTGACGATGCCCCCATACTCCACGCCTTTCGGATGGACCATGAGGATCTCCCGCAGCGTCATCACCGTTTCCATACCTAACGGTGTGAAGCGCACGTCGTCCGGCTTCACCAGATCGTACGATACCGGGAAGACGATCGGCGCCAGCCGATACAGTCCAATGGAGACTGAGCGGCGTTTGCGACCGAAAATATCCGCCAGCTTTTCCTGCGTCTGGATCAATTGCGTCAACCCCGAGGGCGTCACCCGATAGCCGATCGCCGTGCAGGCCGCCACATAAGGACGCACCTGCTCCAGCCCCGCCGCCACCACGAGTTTCTCATCCGCACGTTTCTGCTTTTTGAAAAACGGATAGGCAGTCGCGGCACCCTGCTGCTTGGTTCTGATCTGCCGCGCGATCCCTTCACAACACCACAAATCGGGCCGGTTGCTGTCCTGCAACTCGATCCGCAGTTCACCGGTTTCCGGGTTGTGCCCTTTCAACTCACCCTTCACCAGCATCAGCCATTGCTCAAGTTGATCGACCAACAGGCGAGACGGCGTGTTGCCCGGCCCGGCAATCAATGCCTCAAGTTCGTCTCGTTGTAAGGAAATGGTGGGCATGCTGTGATAATCCTAAAAACTTCCCCGCATCGTCCGGATGAATTCCAAATCCGCCGAGAAGAGGTCGCGAATGTCATGAATGCCCAAAGCCACCATCGCCATGCGATCGAGTCCGAGCCCCCAGGCAATGACCGGTACGGAGACGCCGAGCGGCGCCGTGACTTCAGGCCGGAAGAGTCCCGCGCCTCCCAACTCCATCCAGCCCAACTTCGGGTGGCGGACATGCATTTCGACCGATGGTTCGGTGAACGGGAAATAGGCCGGAAGAAATTTGACTTCCTTGGCCTGGGCCACTTCGCGGGCGAACAGGTTCAGCAAGCCCAGCAGGGTCCGGAAATTAATATCCGCCCCCAGCACGATCCCTTCCACCTGAAAAAAGTCCGTCGCATGAGTGGCATCCACCTGGTCGTATCGAAAACATCGGGCGATAGAAAAGTACTTGCCCGGCACGGAGGGGCTCGCCGCCAGCCTGCGCGCAGAGACGGCCGTTCCTTGGCTCCGCAACACCAACCGCTTCGCGCGTTCGGCATCGAACGTATAGCCCCAGCCGGTCGAGCCGGCGCCTGCCCCCGTTTCGTGGACCTCGGTGACCTGTGACAGGTAGGGTTCGGCAATCATGCGGGCATGAGTCGGGTTTTTCACGAAATAGACATCGTGGATATCCCGCGCGGGGTGGAACTGGGGCATAAACAACGCATCCATATTCCAGAACTCGGTCTCCACGAGCGTCCCGCGCATTTCTTGAAAGCCCATGCTGACCAGCTTGAGTTTCACGAGATCCAGGAACTCCCGGTAGGGGTGCCGTTTCCCGGCCGCGATTCTTGGCGCCCGCAAACTGATCGTGTATTTCCGGAACTGCTTCGTCCGCCAGGCGCCTTCTTTAAGCAGTTCGGGTGTCAATTGCGAGACTTCCTCCGCCACGCCGTCGCGAGACAGTTGGTCGGCCGCCTCCTGACCGGAAGGGGTCAGCAGAAACGAGCGCGTCACCCGTTCATCGACCCGGAAAGGTTCGCGCGCATTCCCGCGTTTGACCGCATGCTGCTGAAGCACGGCGCGCAGCGGTTCGGCAAACGTCTGCAACTCCCGCGGCCCGCTCCGCAATTCGTGCAGGAGCGCGCGCATCGCCTCTGCGGTAGGACTATTCCGTCCGGTACTTTCCAGACATCCGCCTTGCACGATGAGAATGGACCCCTCCTTCTTCAGGGTCCCGACTGCCTTACTGACATCCGAGGGTTCGAGCGCTTCTTTGGCCTGGATGTCCTGGATCGTCAGACGTTTGCCGGTCTGCCCTGCTTCGCGGGCCGCCGACAGCACCCGTTCGATCGGCGCATATTTCTCAAAAAACACCTCGCCGATGGGCGTCAAGGACGCGATGTGCGCCACCGTTTCGGCCTGCACGGCAATCAGGGATTTGGCCAAGAGCCATTCGACGGCCATGCTTAACTGCGAGGGTTCCAGCCCGGTGGACGCCGCGAGGTGGTCGAGTGTGGAAGGCGAGCCTGGCTGCGGGGCCAAGGCCAGCAGCACTTTGCTTTCGAGGGGATGAAGATTATCCATGAATGACGGTGCGGTCTCAGGCCTCTTCTATCGCCGGGCGACGGTAGCCCTGGTGGTCCGTGGCGGCGGCGCATGTCCGGCTCTGAGCGCCGTGATGGCTGCGGCATAATCGTGGTGAGAAAATACCGCTGATCCTGCCACCAGCACATCGGCTCCGGCCTCGAGAATGGATTCCGCGTTGTCCGGCTTCACGCCGCCGTCCACTTCCAAGAGTGCGTGGCTGTGGGTCCGGTCGATGAGAGCCCGGACCTCGGCAATCTTATGTAAGGACGATGGAATGAATTGTTGCCCCCCGAAACCTGGATTCACCGACATGATGAGGATGAGATCGGCCTCGCGCACGATTTCAGATAACGTCATGGCCGAGGTGGCGGGGTTCAACGTGACACCGGCCTTCACACCGCGCTCCTTGATCAATTGAACCGTCCGGTGCAGGTGCGGGCAGGTTTCGACATGGACGGTGAGGTAATTGGCGCCGGCCTCCGCGAACTCCCCGATAAACGCATCCGGATTGGTCATCATCAAATGCACGTCCAGCGGCAGGCTGGTGACTTTTCGGAGAGCTTCAACCACAGGCGGCCCGATCGTCAAATTCGGCACGAAGTGCCCATCCATCACATCCACATGCAACCAATCGGCGCCGGCCTCCTCAACCCGGGCCACTTCGTCGGCCAGCCGCGCGAAGTCTGCCGAAAGGATGGATGGGGCAATACAGGCGGTCTTGCCGGCCATCACTCGACCCTCCGCAAACGGGCGGCAAAAAACGCATCCATGTTCTGCATATTGGCCATCGTAGACAGGTCCCCTCGAGGGGTCAGGAACGGCAGACCGGCTGGGGGCAACCAGGGCGCGATCGAGTCGCGCAGAAATTCACGATGAGACTGACAGAACTCGTCGATGACCGACTCGGTCTCTTCCGGCTCGATCGAGCAGGTACTATAGACCAACACCCCACCAGGCCGCAAGAGACGACTCGTCGCAGCAAGCAATTCCAGCTGCACTTGCCTATGTTGCGCGATGGCTTCCGGCCTCTTGTACCACTTGGCTTCAGGATGGCGCCGCAGCACGCCGAGTCCACTGCAGGGAGCGTCGAGTAAAATCCGGTCGAACGGGCGGGACAGCGCCTCCGGCGGCGAGATGCGCCGGCACTGCTCGTCCCGCTTCGCGTGCACCCCCGTCAGTCCGCGCATGTCGCCCACGATCGGAGTCACGATCGTCACCCCCAAACGGCGACAGTTGTCCATCACCAAATCCAAACGTGAGGCGGCCCGATCTACCGCGATGATGTCGCCCCGGTTCTCCATCAGGGCCGCAATATGCGTCGCCTTGCCGCCGGGCGCGGCGCAGGCATCCAACACACGTTGCCCAGGCTGCGCATCCAGCAGGAGAGGCACGAGTTGGGCCGCCTCGTCCTCGACATAAAAGTGACCTGCCGCGTATCCGGGCAAAGCAGCGACAGCAACCGTACGGTCTACGTGAATCCCGGCATCGCTGATCGACGTCGGCTCAGCCGCCACCTGCGCCGCGGACAAGTCTGCCACGAACGCTTCCCGGGTCGTTCGAAGCCGATTCACGCGCAGTGTCAGCGGAGGCGCCGCCACCGAATTCCGGCACAGGGCTTCGGCCCGTTCGGGGCCCCACTGTCCGCACCATCGCTCCACGAGCCATGCCGGGCAGGAATACCGCACGGCCAACGCATCGATAAGGTTGATCGACGGATCCGGCCACTCCGGCGGCGACGCTCGCAGCATCGCCCTCAGCACGGCATTGACGAAGCCGCTCCAGTCTCGCCCGAGACGCCGGCGTTGCTGTTTCGCGATCTGCACGGATTCGTTCACCGCCGCCGACGCCGGTACCCGATCCAAATAGAGCAGTTGATAGGCCGCGAGCCGCAGCATGATCTGTACGAGGCCGGGAAGCTTGGCAATGGGGCGATCGGCCAAGAGGCCGAGACGCCAATCAAGGGTCGCTCGATGCCGTAACACACCCCGCACGAGTTCCACCATGAAGGCCCGATCGCGGAGATCCAAGCCGGCACCGGCGGCGATCTGATCGAATAAGTCATCCTTGAGCAGGCCGGCCTGATCGATGGCCAGCAACGCCTTGACGGCAGCATGCCGTCCCGGCGACACGGCCCGGGCTGATGACGCTGCGCCCGAATCAGTAGTCATGAGCACGACGCCTGGTGATTGGTGAACATCGCGATGCGATTATGCGTGACCGCTGCGGGTCAGGGCTGTGGTGGCGGAACCGCTTGCAGGCTGATGCCCTCGGTCACACGATGGCCTGCGAGGTATTGCGCCATCGTCATGCGGCGGCTATTGGATGGTTGGATGTCGAGGATCCGGATGGTTCCCTCTCCCGTGGCCACATCCATCCGATCTTTTGTCACGTGTGTCACGGTACCCGGAGTCGCTGCGTGAGGGGTGTCGTCCACCACGACGCGCCATAGGGTCCACCGCTCGCCGTTCACAGAAGTGAACGCGCCCGGCCAGGGAGAAAGGCCCCGTACCCGATTTGCGATGTCTCTGGCCTTGAGTGTCCAATCAATCAGCCCGTCCTCCTTCTTGAGCAATGGCGCCATGGTCGCCTGCGCGTCGTCCTGCCGCTCCGGAGTGAGTGTGCCGTCCTTGAGGCGGCGCAACGTCTCCACCAGTAACCGTCCGCCCACCGCGGCAAGACGAGGGGCCAGCGTGCCGGCCGTATCGTCCGGGAGGATTTCCACGGTTTCACGCAGCAGCATGTCTCCGGTATCCATCCCTTCGGCCATAAACATGGTCGTGATGCCGGTTTCCCGCTCTCCTCTGATAATCGCCCATTGCACGGGACCAGCCCCGCGATACTTCGGCAACAGCGATCCATGAACATTGATACAGCCTCGCGGGGGCATGGTCAGGATGACCGGAGGCAGGATCCGGCCGAAGGCCGTGACCGCGATGACGTCCGGTTGCCACGCACGTAATGCATCCAGGAAAGCAGGGTCTTTCATTTTCAACGGCTGCAGCACAGGAATGCTCTCGCGCAGGCAGACCATTTTTACGGGAGAACAGACGACTTCCTGCCCGCGGCCCTTCGGCCGGTCCGGCTGCGTCACCACGCCGACGACCTGATCGTCAGACTTGAGCAACGCCTCCAACGAGGGCACGGCGAAGTCGGGGGTTCCCATGAAGACGATACGCATGCCCAGGCTTTATCATTCTCCCCTCGCGAATGCAATTCTCGCCGCGGCGTTCCTTGACTCTCGTTTCGCACGCCTGCTAGTATCCGGGCGCGGGGTGGAGCAGCCTGGTAGCTCGTTGGGCTCATAACCCAAAGGTCGTCGGTTCAAATCCGGCCCCCGCAACCAACATAACTGACGATTCTCAAAGGGGTTGGCCGTCATCTCACGGTCAGCCCCTTTTTCTTTCCCCGCACCGATTGTCCGCCTGCTGCTTGAGTTTTCCGTCTGAGATCCTTCGACTGCGTCCACTTCTAGACAAGGAATGTCGGCGCACGGTCCGGGAGGAAGGCCCGAGAAGAAGAGAGACAGATCCAGGTTGCCCGGCCCACGAATGTTGTTGTGACATTTTAGATGATCGGGCAGACCACATGAGATATGATCGACTCTGGGTAAACGAAGGTGTCCTGATGGGTCAGATTGGCATACCACCCACCGCTCGCCATCAATGCCTCATTTATAAGGGCTCTCCAGCCATGCATCTGCCCGGGCTGTCGGCCTTGATGCGGCAAAAGCTCTCTGATAACTATCGCTGCCTGTACCTCAATAGCGCGGATATGGTCGACGCCCTACGTCCGTATCTCTCCGCCGCCGGAATCGACGTGCCGAGGGAATTGAGGAAAGGCAGTCTCCTATTGTCGTCGGATAGGGGGCATCTGGAGGATGGGCATTTCAACGCTGATCGGATGTTGGGACTGCTTGAGGACGCCGTAACCAAGTCCCGGAAGGACGGTTACGCCGGTCTGTGGTGCACGGGCGATATGACCATGGAATTCGGTCCGGATAAAGATTTTTCCCAGCTTCTCGATTACGAATGGCGGCTGGAAGAATTTCTGCAATCCCATCCGGCGCTGTCCGGGATCTGCCAATATCGTGCGGACAGTTTGCCCCATGAGGCGCTACGACAAGGCCTCTTGAGCCATTCGTCACTCTATATCAACGAAACCCTGTCGCGGCTCAATCCTCACTACGTTGAGCGAGCGTCCTTCACGGCGGAATCGCACAATCACGCTGCCCTTGATCAGACCATCAGAGAGTTGTGTCTCGTACCGGATGCGCTGATCTTAAACGCCCTCCCACCCGGTTATCTGCAGTAGATCGCGTCTATGCGCAGCCTGTGTGACGCCCGCAACGGCAGCGGCGCTATGCTTCCGTTCGCTGATCGAGTGGCTTCACAGCGCGTATGCCGATGACCAGTTCATAGTCACGATCATGGTGGTCCAACTCCGCCGTGGTCAGTTCTGTGGAATGGAGACCATGCAGACTCGCCACAGACGACAGCACGTTCCCGTAAGTAGTAATCGTAATGTCCTGCGCTCGAAACGCGCCTTCAAACAGCCGTCTGGCGGAGAGTGAGGTAAACCGCCAAAACTCACCCCAGTGATCCATATCGTAACGGGAAATCTGACTGATCCCGGGAACGACCGCCAAGACAACGCCTCCCGGTCGCACAATGCGCGCGAGGGTGGTGATCGCCGCGGGAACATCAAAAATAAACTGCAGGGTAAAGGTCAGAATGACACAATCGTAGGTATCCGACGCGATCTGCCTGGCATCCGTGAGATCGGCCTGGATCACGTTGCCGCCCAGGCCGGGACTGACATGAAGGATCTCCGATCGGACAACCCTCTCTCCTCCGAATTGCTTGGTATAACGATCGTCACCGATCTCCAACACCCGGCCGCGAATATCCGCCTGATACGCAGGCAGAAAGCGCTCCTCGGTATAGTAACGATCGATGGGGCGTCCCGACTGCCAGCCGAAATCACGTCGAATCGGGTGCGTGCGACGGAGCGAGTTTCCCCATCTCCAGTCAAGCCCTACCCCGCCGAGCTCGTGAAGCACGGTCACTCTCGCCTGCTGATAGAGATTCTCCCCCATCAACCGCCTGACGATTCCTTTGAGTGGCCATGCGACTAGAGAAAGCAGCTGACCCCGCGCCGAGCGGCGTTCGGGACTGGGCGGCGTCTTGGGCGATTCCGGCATTGAGGTGTGAGACAAGATATGCCTCCACGAAAACGGGCCGTAGGCGATCACCCGTTGCAAGGCGACATCAGGCCCGGCGATCAACCGTGATCAGACTTTCGACCGGACCTTATAGTGCCCCAGGAAATCGCCGGTCGTACCTAGGCAAACCCCGACAACAGTACGATCTTCCCAAATCTGGCAGCAGCATAAGTAAAAATAGCGTTGATGTCCATCGTAAGCTATTGAGAATGTCATGCCGCTCCTGACGGCCGCCAAGGACTTTCGGCGGACGGCGCAAGGTTCAACCAGCCAACCGCTGAGGCATGGCACCATTCTCGGCCGGATTGATGACGTGAGGAAGCAGGCTCTTGTTTGACGGTGCGAGGCGACATGCTAGAATCCCGAGCAAGCCGGTCCTTCAGGCGCGCGGGAAATCGAGTCCGGGAGAGATGTCTACACGTAACCTAGGCCCATCGTGGCCGGATACGCATGATGGGTAGGGCCCTCGCAGCATGTATGGCTGACTGTTCACAAACCGCTCTTCACCGCGGCTCTCTGCCGCTTGGCCCGTGGACGCCGACTATCCTTGGAGCCTGATCGCCGCCTCATGATCAAACTGCTGCTCGTGGAAGACAATTCCGTCGATGCGCAACTGACGCAGGATCTGCTGGCGGAGTGGACGTTGGACCGGTTCGAGATTGCCCATGCCTCCATCCTGGCGGATGGACTCGCTCGGCTGAGCCGGGAACGATTCGATGCCGTCCTGCTCGACCTCTCGCTCCCGGACACCCATGGCCTGGCCACCGTGACGCAGGTGCTGGCAACAAGTCCCCATGTGCCCGTCGTGGTCTTGAGCGGACACGACGATCACCCCCTCGCGCTCCAGGCGCTCCAGCGCGGGGCGCAGGACTACCTGGTCAAGGGAGAAGGCGGGACAGAATTTCTTGCGCGCTCCATTCTCTACGCGATCGAGCGCAAAAAGGCGCAGGAACGACTGACCTATCTTGCGCAGCACGACCCCCTCACCGGCTTGATCAATCGCGCCTTGTTTCGCGACCGGTTGATCCACGCCATGGCTCGCAGCAAACGGAAGGATCAGCCGCTGGCCGTGATGCTGCTTGATCTCGATCGCTTCAAGGTCGTCAACGACACGCTGGGGCACGATGTCGGCGATCAGTTACTGAAAGAGGTCGCGACACGATTGATGGAATGCGTGCGAGAGGTCGATACGGTCGCCCGGATGGGCGGCGATGAATTTACTGCCATCCTCGAGGGTATTTCAGGCGAGGAGGATGTGCTGGTGGTCGCAAAAAGAATCGTGGAATCGATCGGGACGCCGTTCTTGATCGGACCGCATCACATCTCGATCGGCGTCAGTATCGGCCTCACCCTGTATCCGTTGGATGATGAAGATCTCGACGAGCTGCTTCGGCATGCCGACAAGGCCATGTATGCCGCCAAACAGCAGGGCGGCGGCCGATATCACTTCCATTCACCGACGGGCCAGGCCCCGCTCTGACGACCTTCCCCCGCCGCTGCGTTCACGAGGCTGCCCGCCTTCCCCTCGCCAAGACTCACATTCACCGCCAACTCGATAGCCCGCGCCGCTACCGCCCGATGTCAGCGAGAGGCTGCTCCGTGACGACCAAAGAGCCCCGGGGATTGGGCAGCAGCACATTCGCTGCCACCAGCTCCGCAGACGAGGGAGTCGGATGCGAGTCCGGCGTCATGACGAGACCCCAGTGCTGATTGTCGCGGCAGATATTATCCAGGAGCAGAGCCTCCGCATGGTGAAACAAGAGCATCCCGCTCAGCATGTTGCTATGGCAGACATTGCGCACGCACTCCGGATGGCTGCCCGGGTCTCGCACCGCCACACCGAAGTGATGGTTCCCGTAACAGACATTCTGCGCCACCCGCGGCTGCGCGCCCGCAAAGACAAAGATGCCGGATTCCCGGTTCGCGCAGACCTCGTTCTCGATCAAGGCCGGTCGAGCCTCGGCGCCGTAGATCACCACCCCCGACAGAATGCCTTCCATGGCCCGGCACTGTGTGATCGTACACACCGAATCCAGGATATTGATGGCCGAATGTTGATCACTTCCCACATACCGGAAGGTGATCCCGGCAATCATCCCACTGGGCACCCGCTGTAAGTAGAGCGGTCCGCCGCGACGGCTGTAAATCTGCACATGGTCCCGGCCGGCCCCGACAAGACGCACGGGCTTGTCCGCCACAAACACTTTATCCTCATAGACGCCGGGGCGGACAAACACCTGGTCATCCTCACCCGCATCGTTGAGAGCGGCGCTTGGACAAGGGTACGCATGGAGATCGCGGCTATCGACGATCAACGTCTTGCCGCCTTTGGGATTGGGCGGGGGTTCGCTGAGTGGCTCGTTGATTGCGCCGGTTGAACCGCGCTCCTGTGGTGTCTCCATAGACCGCCTCATTCCTCAGTCAATTCGCGCAGGCCAGGCCGTTGACAAGAGCCGCGAGTACTAACCGATAACAAACGACAAGATGCCGTCCGTCAACCAGCTGCTCCCTATCCTGGCGACAGGGTCTTTTCCGTACAACCTGAGGTGCTTTCCGCACAGGGTTTCCCGGTCCGTCGCCAGGCCGGTTGGATCAATCATCCGATTTCACAACAGGTTCTTTGATCGCCCACGGCTGGTGCGTTTCTTTCATATCGCTGCGCTCACAATCGGCAATCGAATCGAGGCTCCACGACAGAAAGAGGAACAGACATGACCATGACTCACTTCACCCTTGGGAAGATACGAGGTATCGGTGCCGCGTTGCTGCTGTTCGGTATGCTGGCATGCGCGTCCGAGCTGTTCGCCGCATCGCCCCAGCCCCCGGATGCCTCACGCCGCCTGTACGATCGAGTCATGGAAGAGTTCCGGCACAAAGACTATGCCGCCGCCTTGGCCGGGTTTCGCTTCTTTCTCGAACTCCACGGGCAGTCTTCCTTGTCAGCCAATGCGCAATATTGGATGGGGGAATGCCAATACCGCATGGGGCGGCATCATGACGCACTGGCAACATTCTTCAAGCTCATTTCGGATTATCCCATGAGCCAGAAACTCGCAGCCTCGACCCTCAAGATCGGGCAAATTTACACCAAACAAGGCGACCTGGAAAAAGCCACCATGATGTATGAGCGGGTCACGGGCCAATATCCCGATAGCCCGGAAGCCGACGTTGCGCGTAAGGCCATCGAAGCCGCCGCGGCGACCATCGAACCAGTAGCGGCTGGGTCGAATTGACCGGCTTGTCCCATGCGCACTGCAGACCTGGCTCAGCGGGTGAAATCCTGGATCGAGCCGGCGTCAGTCGGGATCAGCAAGATCCAGGACCGTCACCAAACCCGGAACCGTGTACGCATGGAACGGGCTGAGACGGACAATGTGCACGCCGGCGGCGCGAAGCGCGCTGTCGAACAGCGGATGCATGGCAGCCGATTCACTGTCCGACGCCGGTTCCTCGACCTGCACCACCTTCTCCACCAACCGGCTCCCGGGATGCACCAACACGAACGTAGCGCGGGTGAGCGCGAGTTCCCGCAGCGTCTCAACCGGAGGCATCCCGGATGGAACACGCAAATCCAACAGGCTCCAGAGGGGAATCTGGGTGAACAACAGATACCGATCTTCCACGGCCAGGCGCAGCAGGTTATACAGCTGAACCTCCTGATCCGTCAGCAACGGCTTAGGGGCGAATGTCATTCCTGACGGCAAACCCCCCGTGGATGCCGTCGGCGCACGCCGCCGCGCGAAGGTTTCCCACGCCAAACTTCCTAGGAACACGAGCGCCCCGAGGCCGAGTATCGGATAGAGTACGTCCATGACAGTTCGAGTGCGCTACTGAGGCAGAGACAGCCCCTTCCTTCGCCTGCCCGCCCGACCGGGAACCACAGAACCGAGCAACACCGGATGATGAGCCCCTGTCACCTGCGGGATATTCGTGCAGTGCCCTTGCAGCAGGTCGTACGCGAGCAACGCAAACGCAGTCGCTTCAAACGCCTTGCTGCTCCACCCGCAATCCTCAAACGTCAGCACCGGGGCCGGAGCAAACAGAGTCCGCAGCGACGCCATGATGGCGTGATTGGACACGCCGCCGCCACCCACAATCACGTCGTCGACCTTGCCCGGAAGCCAGCGCCGGGATGAGCCGATCGCTTCGGCCGTCCAGGCTGCGCAGGTGGCCAGCAGATCTTCCATCGACACCCGCGCCTGCTTCTGCTTGTCGAGTAAGGCACGGACCACCGGGGCGCCGAACTCCTCTCGACCAGTCGACTTGGGCGGTCTGCGCGACAAGAACGGATGGGCCACAAGCTCTGTGAGCCACGCCTGATTGACGGTGCCTCGTCGAGCCCATCGCCCGCCGGCATCGTAGGCGCGGGCGCCTTGTGTGGCTTCCCGCACGATGGCATCGAGCACCATATTTCCCGGGCCCGTGTCGAACGCGCGGATATCAGCCACCTCGCCCCCCGCAGGCAGATAGGTCACATTGCTGATCCCGCCGATATTCACGACCAATCGCGCCCGGCGCGCATGGCTGAACGCAATCGCGTGGGCATAGGGAACCAGCGGGGCCCCTTCACCGCCGGCCGCCATGTCACGCGGCCGAAAGTTGGCCACAGTGGTGATGCCCGTACGCTCAGCGATCACAGCAGGCTCGCCGATCTGGAGTGTCGATCGGATCAGGCCTACGCCGGGCTCGCGCGTTCCCTTCGGTAAGTGGTGAACGGTCTGCCCATGTGATCCAATCGCCTGGATGTCGGCCGGCTGATACTTCGCCGCTCGAATCACCTTGAGCGCCGCCTTAGCAAACAATTCCCCCAGGTACGTGTTCAGGTGGCAGATTTCCGCCACGTGGCCGTGGAGCGACACATCCACTAATCGTTGCTGCAGCGCTCGAGGATAGGGCACGGACGTGAAGGCAATCGGCGTAATCTTCGGTCTCCCCCCGTGCAGGACGATATTCACCAGTGCTGCATCCACCCCATCTGCCGAGGTTCCGGACATGAGCCCGACGACCTTCATTCCTCCCCTCCCTCGGACACTTCCCTCCACACCTCCGCGTGGCATGCGGTGCGCTACGCTAATCGAAACCACGCAAGGGGTCAAGCGGTACGCGCCTGGATCGCGCGTGCCGGCTTCGCGCCCTCGCGTTGACTTTGAGTATTTCGGGTGTTACCGTCCGCCGGATGTTTCGCCCGATATTCCTGACGCTTCTGATGCTCGCTGCAGGACTGTGGAATCCTGCTGCGATGGTCTCCGCGGCATCGGCAGGTGAACCGCTCCACGTGGTCGTGACGCTCCCGGTCCTGAAAGATTGGGTGCAACAGATCGGCGGATCGCACGTCCATGTCGTCTCGCTCATGACCGGCTATGAGAGCGAGCATACCTATTCGCCCAAGCCCAGCGATCTGGTTGCCGTCCGGAAAGCGAGCCTGCTCTTCGAGGTCGGCGCAGGTCTCGAGGTGTGGGTTTCCTCGCTGGTGAAAAATGCAGGCAATGCGTCCTTGCAAGTGGTGACCACATCCAAAGATATCGAATTGATACCGGACGAACCAGACTCAACCGCCGATGCACAAGGGCACCAGCACGAAGGCGGCAATCCGCATGTCTGGCTGGATCCATCTGCGGCCGCCACGATGGTGCAGCATATTGCCAAGGCCATGTCTGAAGCCGATCCGCCCCACGCGGCGGAATACCGTACCAAGACGGCTGGTTATCTTCAGGCCCTCATGCGGGTACAGGAAGAATCGTGGGAACGGCTCAAGAGGGTGCCGAACCGGGCGGTCATTGTCCATCACCCGGCTTGGCCGTATTTTGCTCGCCGCTACGATCTCCGGATCGCCGGCACCATTCTCACGCAGCCCGGCGGGGAGCCTTCGGCGCGGCACCTGCACCAGCTGATCAACGCCATCAAACGCGGCGGCATCCGGGTCATCATCTCCGAGGTGCAGCTGAATCAAAAAGTTCCCCAACTGCTGGCCCGGGAAACCGGCGCGCGCATCGCTGTCCTGACCACCTTGCCGGGTGGTCTCCCGGGGACCGAGACCTACCTCGACATGCTTCGCTATAATGTGCTCCAATTGGCCCACGCGCTAGAACAGACATAACTGCCGCCTCCACCCGGGCACCGACGACAACCAGCAGCTTCATCCAACGCGCCACGCATGACCCATTCCCATCCAATTATCCGTTTTGACCATGCGACTTTCGGGTTTCCCGGCACCGTGGCCTTGGAAGACATCTCTCTGTCCATCCCCGAATCGGAATTCGTCGGCGTGATCGGCCCGAACGGATCCGGGAAAACCACGCTGTGCCGCGCCGTGCTCGGATTGATGGCTCCGGTCAGCGGAACCCTGCGCGTCCTCGATTGTGCCTGCGAAGAACTTCGTTGCCACCATCGGGCCCTCATCGGGTATCTGCCGCAAAAAGGCATGCTCGACCGCAACTTTCCGGTCACGGTCCTGGAAGCGGTCATGATGGGCCGCTATGGTGCGCTCGGCCTGTTTCGACGGCCATCCGGAAAAGATCGCGACATCGCCCGGCAAGCGCTGACCCAAGTCGGCATGGACCACCACCGGGATTCCGCCTTAGGAGCCTTATCCGGCGGGCAGCAACAACGGGTCTTTATCGCGCGGGCCCTGGCGCAACAGCCCCGCATTCTGCTGCTGGATGAACCCACCACCGGGCTGGATCTCACGGCGCAACACAATGTCGTGGAATTGATCCAGCAGCTGCATCAGGACCTGAAATTGACGATTCTCATGATTACCCACGACATCAATATGATTCGCTCGCGAGTGGATCGATTGGTCCTGCTGAAAACCAGATTATTCGCGGCGGGCCCCCCGCAGGACGTGCTGAAACCCGAGATTCTCAGCCAGGTCTATGGCAAAGAGCTGGTCATTACCGACAAAGACTTCATCGTTGTGGAGGACTACCATCATCACCACTGACGTCTGGCAGCCTGATGACGGAGCAGGCATTGAATGGACAGTCACGCCCGAGCAGGGCATCTCAGCCCATCATACATACATCCAACCTTCACCTGATTCACTGAACCGATGCTAGAGTTACTCGCCTACGATTTCATGCAACGCTCGCTTCTGGCCGCCGCATTGGTCGGTTCAGTATGTTCCGTGATCGGAGTGTTTGTGGTGTTACGCGGCCTGGCCTTTGCCGGTGCAGGGACGGCGCATGCCGCATTTGCCGGCGTCACCCTGGCCTACCTGGTCGGGCTGCCTCCCCTGAGCCTCGCCATCGTGTTCGGACTCGCCACAGTGTGGATTACCGGCTGGGTCGAGGAGAAGGGCCGTATGAAACTGGATGTGTCGATCGGCATTCTCTATACCGCGACCATGGCCCTGGCCATTCTGTTTCTGGGTCTCATGAAGACTTACAACCCCGAAGTCTATGGTTACCTCTTCGGCAGCGTCCTGTCCGTGACCAGCGAAGAGCTCATGACCATCGGCGGACTGAGCATCGCGGTGCTGGGAACGATTCTCCTGCTGTCGAAAGAACTGTACTTCATCGCCTTCGACCAGGAAATGGCCGCTGCGTCCGGCGTGCCGGCGCGGCAGATTTTTTATCTCCTCCTCACGCTCGTGGCCCTGACCGTCGTGATTGCCTTAAAAACGGTCGGCGCCATTCTGGTCTTCGCGATGATTCTCATCCCGGCCTCCACCGCCTATCAGCTCACGCACAGCCTCACGCAAATGACGCTCTATTCCATGCTCATCGGAATCTTCTGCGCGGTCACCGGCGTGTTGCTGTCCTATGCGTTCGACCTGCCCTCCGGCCCATCCATCGTCCTGCTGGCCACGAGTCTCTTTTTCCTTGCGGTCTGTTGTTCGCCGAAGCGATTGCATCGTATTCACGCGCAATAGCCATCGGCGCCGGGCTATGGAAAGTGGAGAGGCGAAAGAGGAAGGAGTGGATTCGCCGGTCAGGCCTGAGGCTCCGGTTTCTTCCGAGACCAGACCATACCGGTCTGCTCCTTGGCACTGAATCCCAAGCGCTCGTAGAATCCCGGCATCCGCGTGCATAACCAGAACAACTCAACCTGCCGGAGCGTGGGGTGATCGAGAATGCGCCGCACGATCTCGGTGCCGATCCGTTGCCCTTGATAGTCTCGATCCACTATGACATCCCAGATGGAGGCGCGAAACACATAGTCGGTCAGCACCCGGCCGAAGCCCACCAAGCGAGGACCGTCCCAGGCGGAAATGACGAGGTCCGTCTTGGCCAGCATGGCTTGGGCCTGCTCCAGTTCGCGATGTTTCGCCCAGGGAGCCTGCCGGTACAGATGAATCAGGTGGGTCGCGTCAAAATCGTTGCGATCGGAAAATGCGATGGGTCGTGGGCCGGTCTTGAGAGCGGGAGGCATCTTGTACTAAATTAATCCCTCCGAACGGGGTCAATCGATTAACCGTAGTGTAAGAGGAAGGCCATGGGAACGCAAGTGCGAAGCTGCCCGAAGTGTTTTCAATTGATGTGGCTCAAGCAAGACCACTACGACGTACTCGACGAAGAAACGGTCCGCACGAAATGTCCGCACTGCAACTCGACCGTTCGCTTTCAGCTGGTCACTGCCGGAGCCAACGCTGCCGGGCCGAAGATGGGGCATTGATCCGTCTCGCGAGTGCTGAGTGTTGAATGATGAGTTGTTGCACCGACGATCGGGGCATCCACTCACCACTCAGGACTGGCAACTCACCACTGCTTTTACATGCCTCGCCCGGCGCCTTCTAACTCCGGTTGACTGCCGGGCAGAATCTTGATCAGTGCCGCCCGATACTCCCCCATTCGCTTCTCCTCCGCCTGGCTGACTTTAATTTCCTTATCGCGCTGCATCCGTTCGACTTGGTCGAGGACGGCCATCAGCGGCTGAACCGTGCCCAGCACATTGCCGACTTCAAAAGCTTCCAACGACTCGATCAGATAGGCCTGTAACCCCTTGAACGGAGAGCGGCCGCTCTGCTCTCGAAACCGCATGAGCGCCTGCTCAAAGGCCTCCACTGCCTCCGGTTTGGGTTTCACCCCCGTGGGCACGGAGGCAAGATGCACCACGGTCGGCAACTTGGCGGCATACCCCTTGAGCTGAGCAATCAGCTCCCCGATCCGATCGAGCACGGCACTAGTTTCCATCGTTGATTTCTCCTCACCTAAGCCGACTTTCCGCAGGGTTTTTGTCATGCTGGCCCGGCATCATTCTCCGGCAGACAGCTTGTGTGGCGTGGCTGCGCGAAGGAGATGCTGCACGTGCACCATATCGGGAGGAAACGGGACCTCGAACTGATGATACTGCCTGCTCGTAGGATGTGTGAATCCCAGTGTGCGGGCATGCAGCATCACCCGGGGTATCGGAATGCCCGCAACCGTCGCCACTTTGGCGCCTCCATAGGTTTTATCCCCCAGAATGGGATGGTCGATGGAAGTGAGGTGTACTCGCAACTGGTGAGTCCGCCCGGTCCTGGGCGAAAGCCGCACCTGTGCCGCGATCTTTCCGTATCGTTCCTCGATCTGGTATTCCGTCGCGGAGGCTTTGGGATTGGTGGTCCGTGCTGAAAATTTCTTTCGCTCCTTCGTATCGCGCCCGATGGCCAGTTCAATGAGACCGTGCCCCTTCTTCGGCACCCCCCAGATCAGCGCTTCGTAGACGCGAGTGATGGTGTGCAATTTGAATTGCGCCGCCAGTGCCCGGTGCGACTGGTCGGTCTTCGCAATCACCATCACCCCCGAGGTTTCCTTATCCAAGCGGTGCACGAGACCCGGCCGCTCTTTGCCCCCGATGTGGGAAGGAGTGACCCCCGCGGTCGCAAAGTGATGCAGTAAGGCATTCACCAGCGTCCCCGACCAGTTCCCCGGCGCCGGATGCACCACTAAACCGGCCTGCTTATTGAGCACCAGCAGGTCGGCGTCTTCGTGAAGAATCTCGATGGGGATCGCCTCTGGAGTCAGGTCCAGAGGCTCTGGGCGTGGCACCTCCAGCCTGATACGGTCCCCGGGCCTGATCTTGTGGCTCGGCCTGACGGACTGGCCGTTGATCTGAATACGCCCCTCCCCGATCAGTCGCTGCAAGGCCGAACGGGACAGGGTCGGATCGCGATTGGCAAGAAAGACGTCGATTCGTTTGGATGATTCTCCTCCGGTCACGACGATTTCAACCGGAGTCGTGCTGACTCTATTCACGTGGTGACTGCCTGACTTCTAATCGAATTGATGAGCTGGCGTAAGCTGCCATAGGGAACCGGCAAAAACAAGCTCCTGAGATATCCACTGTCCCGCACAAGTCGCCCACACGTCATCCACAATCCATCCACAAACAGGCCCGGATCTGTGGCCGGCGAGTCGAGTCGCTGAGGAAGCAGCAGGCCGATTTTCTGTGTCAGGGGTGCGGGGTTTGTGACAGGACGATGACGCATCGTCGTCGGCCTCCAACTGATCAACTCAGGACTTCGCGACACAGAATCATACTGTTCGCGCCATGAACCTTGGCGTATTTCGAGGCACCTGACTTGCTTTCTTATACGCCGGGTTTTGCATCACACAATCTGGCGAACATGACCCTCTGATGAGCTCGAATTTTATCCACAGAATCCTCAAGTCGCTGCAAGGTCCAGTGGCGGCCGTTTCAGCTCTCAGCCCACAGACTGTGGACAATGGGCTGGACGCGCAATTGGAACAGGCCCTACCTGAGCGCCGGCTGGATGCCAGATTCGCGGTGAGAACACCCTGTCTGTACGCATTGAAGAAAGAACCGCGCCATACGCCACCGATGATTTCCGGCAAGGCTCATTCACTGAATGTCAGTTCCGGGGGCGTCCTGTTGTTACTGGGTCAACAACCACAGAGGGGGCAGGTCCTGACCCTCCACAATCCTGCGCTCCAATCGCAACAAGGAATCAGCCTGTTTGAGGTCCGGTGGACTGCCTCACTGCCGCTCGGGGCTCACCAGGGGTGCTACTTGGTGGGTTGTCATTTGGCTTTCGGGCACTTCCCCTTCTTTCTCGTGCAACGGCAATATCTGCACCGGGATATTTCGAGCCTTTCTCTCTAGCCCGGACTATTCATGAACACCCGCTGCGTCGTCCGATCCTCTCGCCCGGCGGGGCTTTTCTCGTTCGGCCTCCTCAACGGACTGAACGTACGCCTGCGTCGGCCTCACCTGCGAGAAGCCCCGGCGGGCTCGGTCTCGAACGCCTCGCGGAGGCATTCATGAATAATCCGGGCTAGACCATCGCCCCGTACCGTTTCTCTGGATGACGGAAGCTGCGGCTGTTCACACCCTCACACTCTTTCGCACGGCTCTTCATGCAGTGCGGTGACACGAAGCGCATCGTACAGAACTTGAAAATCTACCGGAGGGTGCGCCGTAAATTCGCAATAGGCCTGGGTGAGAGGATGCGCAAATCCAAGCGTCCGCGCATGGAGCATCACTCGCGGCGCCGCCGGTCTGGCCGAACGGCAGCTGCTGATTGCCCCATACATGGAATCGCCCAGAATGGGATGGCCGATGGCGTGAAGGTGGGCGCGTATCTGATGGGTACGGCCTGTGCGCGGGGTCAGGACCACATGCGCTGCGACGGTACCGAATGGCCGCTCGACCCGATACCCCGTGACCGCGGCTTTGGCAGACTGCGTGTCCGCCGACGTTCGCTTGAGGTCTCTCCGATCTGGCCCGATGGCAAGTTCGATCAAGCCTTGGCAGGGTTCGGGAACGCCATGTACCAGGGCTTCGTATTCTCTGGTGATCGAATGCTGTTCGAATTGCGCCGCGAGCCGGCCATGCGCTTTCCTGGTTTTTGCCACGACCATGACCCCCGAGGTGTCTTTGTCCAGGCGATGGACTAATCCCCGCATGGCCACGGCTCCTGCCCGGCCAGCATGATCCAGGAGGGCGTTCAGCAACGTGTCGTTCCAATGACCTGGACCGGGATGCGCCGCAACACCCGCCGGTTTGTTGACCACCAGGCAGGCCGAATCCTCGAACAGAATGTCGAGTGCCGTAGGTTGTCCCTCAACCAGTAACGGCGCCGCCTTCGGCCTATCGAGGCTCACTACATCGCCCGGTTTTATTTTCTGACTCGCTCTGGCTGATACATCGTTGACGCGTACGCGGCCGGCCGAGATCAGACGTTGCACGGCCGAGCGGGAGAGTTTCGGCTCCCGGTTGACGAGGAACAGGTCCAACCGTTTCGGCTGTTCCCCCGCTGAAATGAGGAATTCGGTTTGCATCGCGGCATTACGCTACGGCAGCGTCACCTGAGAATGCAATCGACGAGGGCGAGGCTGATTGCCTCTCAATGACATTCGGCCTATGCTGAACCTTGCGAGGCCGGGGCGACTTATGGAAGGAGGCTCACCATGAGAGAGACGAGAGGGACGCTCCCCTTGATCGCGATGTGCCTAATGCTGATGAGTGGAGTCGCAAAGACCGGCCAAGCAGCAGACCTGCCGGGAATCCCCCCTGAGGTGGTCGCAGATTACCTGCATGCAGTGATTGAAGCGGACCGAACGTTTTACACCATCCATGTTGTCGAGCGGATGCAGAAACAGGGCGGCACACCTGCATCGGAAACCTGGCGGAAGGACAAGGCTACGTTGCCCCTGCCGGCCCAATTTCTTCGGGAGGCCAGTGAATTGGCGACCTTGACCGGAACCAGCGTGCGCTACCGTCTCATCAGCTTGTGGCCCATCAATCCTCAGAACGCACCGGCGAATGACTCGGAACGCACCAGCCTGGAAGTCGTCCGACTCCACCCTGAGCGGTCTGTTTCCAGCACCGTCACCATCGACAGTCAGCCGTATTTTCAAGCGATCTACGCCGACCACGCCGTCACACAGGCCTGTATTGCTTGCCACAATGCACACCCGCAAAGCCCAAAACGCGATTTCAAGATCAATGACGTCATGGGCGGGATGGTGATAGAGATTCCGCTGCGCAAACAGTAAGCTCGGACGTCAGCATCCATATCTCGCAGGCAAGCCGCGCGCCGTGCCAGCAGGCTGAAGAAAGGCCGACGCACTGTGGGGCCTGACATGAAGTTTTCCACTTACGACCCTCAAGGATCACGTCATCCCGAGCGAACTGATCTATTCCAGCAAAGGGAAACCCTCCGATCCTATCGGACCTCCCCGATCCGACGATCGTGATTCTCACGCCCGGCAGTTACAATTCCGCTTACTACGAGCACTCGCGAATCTCTCGCTCGATCTCCCTCGTGGTACGGTCGAGCAGTGGGAGCCGCTGGTCGCCACGACCGGCGATCATGAGATCTTTGTCGCGCGTTATGGCAAAGCGACGAAGGAGACCGTGCTCCACTTTCTGGTGGCGGATGCCGAGAACCTGAACTCCATTCTGTCCTGCCTGTTAGGCGGGCGGGAAAATGCGTGCTCGGTCAAGGCAATCATCTCCAGTGAGATGTGGGAGCAGATCAACCGCGTCGTCAATCAGATTCCAGGCAGTGGCCGCCTCACACATGGCCTCGCTGTGAAAGTCGATGTCACCGGGTCGGGAGGCCGCTGCGTTTCAACCGCTCGTTGTCGTCATCGACCGAACACACGTTCATGCCCCAGCCCCACAGACCGACGAATGGCATATCGTTTGCCGCGACCTCGCTGTTCGCCCACATTCCGCGCTCTCGGCACACAGACCGCGTGTTTCACATGACGACCCGTTATGACGGTATACGCGGCAGGGTGCCCGGCGATGAAATGGATGGATTTCCCTTCGTGGCCACCGATTGCGTCGAGCCCACGCCGGAGGAGGATTAGACAGCGTCTCCATCGAAGCGTAAGATGATAAATGACCGTATGATCTGGTGGGCACGCCGGTTCGTACAGGCAAGGGGACTGGGGCAATGACTTCGCTACCTTCCCACGCCTTGCGCTTCCTCCCACCGAGCAACTATCCCTCGGGCTTCCTGATCGATCAGCGCAGTCGCGGCGCGCTGTTTCCCTGCACCCGGATAGATCGTTCTGCCGGTCTGCTTTCCGACTACACTCCTCTCTCCGCTGCAATTGCCCAACCCACGCAATCTTCGCGGCAACTCACCTGCCCGCGGGGGCGGTCGATGACGCCGACCCACCCGCGGGCACAACCAGGAGGTTTCTATGACATCCTCCAACCAATTCGTGTGGGGAACTATCCTGCTGCCCTTCGCCATTGCAGGTGCGACGCTGATCTGGCCCTCGCATGCCCTTCCCGAGAGTAGTCCGATCAGCCTCCCGATCGAGACGGTGGCGAACTACCTCCACGCCATCATCGAAGCTGACCGGGACGTGTATACGAGGCATGTGGTGGAACGGTTGCAAATGAAAGGGGTGGTTGTCGCCTCGGAAAACTGGGAGCAGAAGAATACGCTGCCCCTACCGGCCCAGTTCCTGATGGAGTCCGGACGGTACATCGCCAAGAAGGGCCTGGGCGTGCAGTACCGGCTCATCAGCCTGTGGCCGATCAATAAGCGCAATACCGCCACAAACGAACTGGAGAAGACCGGGCTCGGAACCATCCTGACGCAACCGACTCGTCCCTACACCGGCTTCATGAAGACGGGCGAGACGCGTTATTTCCAAGCCGTGTATGCAGATCTCGCGACCACCCAGGCTTGTATCGGCTGCCACAATGCGCATCCAGATAGTCCAAAGCGTGACTTCAAGATCAATGATGTCATGGGTGCGATTATGATCACCATACCAGTCGGGCAGCAACCCTAGGCCAGATCATGGCCGGCCGATGAAGATGCTGCGGAACGCCGGCGGGTTAGCACGGGGTCCCGCCGGCGAGGAGCGGCGTTTCCTGTTCCGCAATGGCCTTACGTAGTAGTTCCTGCCGACATCCTCATGGCTCGTTGAGGGAAGGCTATTCCCCTTCGACCGGGTGTATTGCCATCCCCCTCACAGGCAACGGCAGAAGCGATTTCAGCAGGAAGCGATCACGACCTCGGGCTTAGCAGCGCTGGGGCGTCGAACCACTGATAGCTTGGAATCAGGGCCTTGGCACGGAAGGGGCGGACTCGCGTTTCAACCGTTCGATCTCCAGATCTTTATCGACGAGTTGCTGCTTCATCCGTTCGATTTGTGCCTGAAGTTGCTTCACGATGGACGATTGGTCGAGTCTATCGGGTTCAGATGCCCGCCCGTGAGAAGCGTTGCGTTCTGTCAATAGCGGCTGTCCTGATGCCGGCGTCACCCGAAGAGGCGCAGCAGTCGAAGCCGAGAGTCTGACGTATGAAAGAAAGGCTTCATGGTCGAGGACTAATTCACTCGCAGAAGCCCGATGTCCACCGGACCAGTTGGCTTTGCTGCCAAGCCCAAACCGTCGCGGTTCAAACGTCAGGCTCCCTCCACTGCCTTTGATGGAGTAAAACGGATTATTTCGCACGCCTGTGAGATCCACCGAGTTCCCTGCGAGGAGCGTCCGGTGATTGGCCACCACCACATGCAATCGATGCGACTCGACAAACAGGCCGCCCGAAGTCACTGCTGTTTCCGCTCCGTGGGGTTGCAAAAGCAAAAACGCAATCCACTCCGCACGTGTCGCCTTCTCGAAGGCTAGCCGGATGGCTGGATGCAGGACATCAATCTCCTCCGCCGAGAACAATGGCTGAGACGGCTTCACGTTATCCATCAGCCCGACGCGCTCTTCAAGGAAGAGCCCGGCCATTACGGCAGCCAGATCTTCGTCTTTCCAAAAAACCGGATGATCATAGCGAGCGGAGGCTCGGTCCTCAGTCTCGAAGGAATCGAGCCGGACAAACCAGGCTGCTTCCTCCAGTACTACACGACTGGTGAGTACAGGCGCTGAACAGCCGGAGAACATAAAAAGCAGTACGACGTAGAGCAGATACTGTGGTGATACGGTGGGGAACACCTGAATACCCAGACAGGCTGGATCACAAGGTGACAACTATTGGATTGCGTGAACGATTCGGAGAGTGCCTAGGCGTGCCCGGTCTTTCTGGCACGATCGGCAATCTTTTTGCGGAGACGCGCCTTCTCGAGGCTGATTTCCGCTTCTCGCACTTCAGAAGGCAAGCCGCCGGCTTGGAGCCGTTGCTCGGCTTTTTCCACAGCCTGTTGCGCGCGGCCGACATCGATATCCTCGGCCTTCTCGGCAATCTCGGCCATGACCGTGACCTTGGACGGCGTCACTTCCGCATAGCCCCACAGGATGGACATGTACTGCCACACCTCGTGGGACTTATACCGAAGCTCCCCAATACGGAGACTTGAGAGGAGATGGCAATGACCCGGCAAGACACCAAACTCCCCCTCACTCCCCGGAGCGATGACCTCATCGACCTCCTGGCTCAGGAGCAGCTTTTCCGGCGTCACGACTTCTAAGAGAATCTTCCCAGCCATTGTCCTTTTCCTATTCTCACGAAAGGGCTAACGGTCAGGATGCCCTGTCGTGCGCGCATAGGCCGAGCACCTTCTGAGCGTGCGCGGTCTGCGAGCACAAGGGCACCTGAGCGCTAGACCTTGACGCCCATCTTTTCCGCCTTCGCGACCGCTTCTTCGATCGGGCCGACCATGTAAAAGGCCTGCTCCGGCAGATGGTCGTATTTTCCTTCGAGAATGTCCTTGAAGCTTCGAACGGTGTCCTTGAGCTTCACGTACTTCCCGGGAGCGCCGGTAAAGGCTTCGGCCACGTGGAACGGCTGCGACAGGAAGCGCTGAATCTTGCGCGCACGCGCCACGACCATCTTGTCGTCTTCGGACAATTCGTCCATACCCAAGATGGCGATGATGTCCTGCAGATCCTTGTACCGCTGCAGAACGGACTGCACGCCGCGGGCGACCTTGTAATGTTCTTCGCCGATCACCTGCGGGTCGAGAATACGGGAGGTCGAATCGAGAGGATCGACCGCCGGATAAATTCCCAACTCCGCCAACTGGCGAGACAACACCGTCGTCGCGTCCAAGTGGGCGAACGCCGTGGCCGGCGCCGGGTCGGTCAAGTCGTCGGCCGGCACGTAAATGGCCTGCACCGACGTGATCGATCCTTTTTTCGTCGACGTAATACGTTCCTGAAGCGCGCCCATTTCCGTCGAAAGGTTGGGCTGATAGCCTACCGCCGACGGCATGCGACCGAGCAACGCGGAGACTTCGGATCCGGCTTGCGTGAACCGGAAAATGTTGTCCACGAACAACAAGACGTCCTGATTCTCTTCATCACGGAAGAATTCCGCCACGGCAAGACCCGTTAGCGCGACTCGGAGACGCGCGCCCGGCGGCTCGTTCATCTGCCCATAGACCAGGGCCGCTTTTGATTTGGTGTGGTCATCGGGATCGATGACCTTCGATTCCTGCATTTCATGCCAGAGATCGTTGCCTTCGCGCGTCCGCTCGCCGACGCCCGCAAACACCGAGAAGCCACCGTGGTGGAGCGCAATGTTGTTGATGAGCTCCATGATGATGACCGTCTTGCCGACTCCGGCTCCGCCGAATAGGCCGACCTTACCGCCCTTGCTGTAGGGCTCCAGGAGGTCGACGACCTTGATGCCGGTCTCGAGGACCTCGGTCTTCGTGTCCTGATCTTCCAGTCTCGGCGCAGGGCGATGGATCGGATAGGTCTTGTTGGTCTTGATCGGACCCTTTTCATCGACCGGTTCGCCAAGGACGTTGATCAGTCGCCCCAGCGTTTCTCGGCCGACGGGGACGGCGATGGGCGCCCCGGTATCCGTCACGTCCATTCCGCGCGTGAGACCATCGGTCGATGACATGGCGATGCCGCGCACTCGATTTTCTCCCAGGTGAGAGGCCACCTCGAGCGTGATCCGCACTGCGGGCTTTCCTGCCGCCTTGTTTTCTTCTTGCGTCACCTTGAGCGCGTTATAGATATTCGGCAGGTGACCGGGAGGAAACTCCACATCGACCACGGGGCCGATGACTTGAATGACTTTTCCTGTGCTCATAACGCTCCTCTTGTCGTCACTGGTGCAGCCGGCAGCGTACCGTCGTGCAGCATTCCTCAGTCCAGATGTTATTTCAGGGCTTCCGCGCCACCCACAATGTCCATGAGCTCTTTGGTAATGGCCGCTTGGCGGGTCTTGTTGTAATACAGCGTGACTTTTTTGATCAGCTGACCGGCATTCCGCGTCGCGCCGTCCATGGCCGCCATTCGTGCGCCGTGCTCGGCCGCAGCCGACTCCAACAAAATGCGGTAGGTCTGAATCTGAAAGTGCTTCGGAACGAGGGCGCTCAGGAGCTCACCCTCATCTGGCTCATACAGATAACTACCGCCAAGCGATGCCCCCTCGGAAGCCGGGGCGGCGCCGAATTCGACGGCTGCGTCAATGGGGAATAATTTTTCCACAATGACGCGCTGCTGGATCGCGGACTTAAACTCGTTGTACACGACATACAGTTCGTCGAACGTACCCTGGACGAAGTTTTCCGTGAGATCGCCGCCGATATCGAGGGCGTGCTCAAAACTCAGCTTGTCGAAAATCCCGGTCCATTCCTGGCGAATCGTCCATGACCGGCGGCGGAAATAGTCACGGCCTTTTCTGCCGATCAGACTGAGATTGACCGACAGACCTTGAGCCTCGCATTGCCGGATAAATTCGGCGCTCTTCCTGACGATGTTGCCGTTGAAGCCGCCGCAGAGGCCGCGATCGCTCGTCACGACGAGGATTTCGATCTTCTTTCCCTCTCGCTTTTGGAGCAGAGGATGCGAGGTTCTATTCACGCGCTGGCTGAGATTACTGAGCACCCCGCGCATTTTATGCGCGTAAGGTCGTGCAGCCAGAATGCGGTCTTGCGAGCGCTTGAGCTTTGCCGCCGCGACCATTTTCATGGCCTTGGTAATCTTCTGCGTATTTTTGAAAGCGGCGATCTTCCGCCTGAGAGATTGTAAGCTCGGCATAGTGTCCGGAAGTAGATCGATGAAATTGGATGAGGCAGTGAATGTCAGCCCTAACGAGCCGGCGCATCGCTGATCATGCAATCACGAAATCTTACTTGCCTCCATAGCCCATTTTCTGCTTGAACGTCGTAATGATTTCTTTGAGCTTTCCGCCCACCTTGTCATCGATCTTGCCGACCGTGGCGATGTCCTTGCGCATATCTTGGTGGTTTTGCTGGACATAGTGCAGGAGGTCTGCCTCGAACTGCAGCACCTTCTCCACGGGGACGTCGTCTAAGAATCCGTTGACTCCCGCATAGATCGACAACACCTGGTCGGCGACGGGCATCGGCTTGTATTGCCCCTGCTTGAGCAGTTCCACCATACGGACACCGCGGGCGAGCTGCATTTGGGTTGCCTTATCAAGCTCGCTGCCGAACTGCGCGAAGGCGGCCATTTCGCGGTATTGCGCGAGATCCAGCCGGAGCGTACCGGCCACCTGCTTCATCGTCTTGATCTGCGCCGAGCCACCGACGCGGGACACGGACAGACCGACGTTAATCGCCGGGCGTATACCGGAATAGAACAAATCGCTTCCGAGGTAGATCTGCCCGTCGGTGATGGAGATGACGTTGGTCGGAATATACGCCGACACGTCGCCGGCCTGAGTCTCGATGATCGGAAGCGCCGTGAGGCTCCCGCCACCCAACTTATCGCTCAGTTTGGCCGCGCGCTCCAACAGGCGGGAGTGCAGATAAAACACGTCGCCGGGATAGGCCTCGCGACCGGGCGGACGACGGAGCAAAAGGGACAGCTGCCGATAGGCGACGGCGTGTTTGGATAAATCGTCATAGACGATCAAGGCGTGTTTCCCGTTGTCACGGAAATACTCCCCGATCGCGGCGCCTGCAAACGGAGCCAGGAACTGCATCGGCGCAGGGTCGCTGGCCGTGGCCGCCACCACCATGCTGTATTCCATGGCGTGATTTTCTTCGAGGGTCTTCACCACACGCGCGACGGTCGAGCGTTTTTGACCCACAGCGACATAGATGCAAAACACGCCGAGGCCTTTTTGATTGATGATGGTGTCGACGGCGATCGCGGTTTTTCCGGTCTGGCGGTCTCCGATGATCAACTCGCGCTGACCGCGGCCGATGGGGATCATGGCGTCGATGGCCTTGATGCCCGTCTGCAATGGCTCGCGGACCGATTGCCTCGTATTGACGCCAGGCGCCACCACTTCAATGCGGGACGAATGCTGCGAGTTGATCGGGCCCTTGCCGTCGATGGGTTGCCCGATGGCGTTCACCACGCGTCCGACCAGCGCTTCACCCACGGGAATTTCAGCAATGCGGCCGGTGCGCTTGACGGGATCGCCTTCCTTGATGCCGGTGTCATCGCCCATCAACACGGCGCCGACATTGTCTTCTTCGAGGTTCAAGGCGATGCCGTACAGCCCGCCGGGGAATTCAAGCATTTCTCCGGCCATGGCGCCGTCGAGCCCGTACACTTTCGCAATACCGTCGCCGACCTGAATCACAGAGCCGGTCTGGCTGACATCGACTTGTTGATCGAACCCCTTGATCTTTTCCTTGATGATGGAGCTGATCTCTTCTGCCTTGATCTGCATGGCTACTCCTTGGTCAACACGCGCTGCATGGCGCTCAGTCGGCCCCGGACCGTGCTGTCTACGACGGTACTACCCAGGCGGATGTGGAGGCCGGCGACATGTTCAGGTTCTGTATGGAAAGTGACGTCGACATCGCGCTTCAGCAGATCGCGCAATCGGGTGGTGATCCGGTCCTGCTCGGTGGCAGGCAGCGCCATGGCGGAAGACACCAGCACTTGCTGCGTCCCCTTCGATTCATCCACCAACTTGGCGAACGCTTCGGCGATGTCGGGGAGGAAATTGACGCGATTCTTTCTTACCAACTGATCGAGGAACCGTTGGACGACAGGGGGGCATCCCAGTTTGGTCGCCACTTCGAGCAGAACGTTGAGCTTGGTGGCTTCGGGAAACATCGGCGAAGCAACGGCATGCCGCAGAGCGGCTGACTGCGTAAAGGCCTCACCCAGTCCATTGAGAGCGAGGCGGGCAGGCTCGATGCTCGACGTATCAAGAAGTTCAAACAGAGCTTTTGCGTATCGACGTGCGACGGCTGTCTTAATCACAATAACTATCCGCTACAGTGGACCGTGTTTTGATCAAACGGGAAGCTTGCGTGCGGTGGGCACGACAAAAAGCGCGCCAAGGTAGCATTCAAACGCGGCCACTGTCAAGGAGGATACCTTTCGGAAGACAGGAGTAACCGCTCTTCGACATCAGACCGCCGGCATCTACCCGCGTTGAATGATGCCGCCGCCGAGCACACGGTCCCCGCGATAAAAAACTGCGGACTGCCCGGGACTCAGTGCCCGTTGCGGCTGATGAAATTGAATCTGCAGCGCGCCGTTCTCTGAAGGCAGCAGCGTCGCCAGTGCCGGAGGGGTGGCATACCGGATTTTCACCTCCACGTCGATCGGCGCATGACCGATGCTCGCATCGAACAGACGAAGATCCGCCACGATGCATCCAGACTCTACGAGCTGCTCTTCCGCGCATAACACGACTTCGCCCGATTCAGGAACGACCTTCTGCACGTATAACCTCTGACCGGCGGCAATGCCCAACCCGCGTCGCTGCCCCGGCGTATAAAACGCGATTCCCTCGTGCCGTCCCAACACTTCACCGTCCACGCCGACGAAGGATCCCGGCTGTTTGAGCGCCGGCCGCTCCTGCTCGAGGAAGGTGCGATAGTCGCCCTGGCTCACAAAACAAATCTCCTGGCTTTCCTTGAGTTCCTCGACCGGCAATCCGAGAGATTCCGCTTCTTTCCAGACCTCGCTCTTGTGCATCGCGCCGACAGGGAATAACAGTTGCGGCAGCCAGTCCGCTTGGATGCGGTAGAGAAAATAGCTCTGGTCTTTGCGCGAATCGAGAGCCCGGTGCAGCGACCAGCCATTGGCGCCCTGCTGCACGCGAGCATAATGTCCCGTCGCCACATAGTCCATGCCCCGCTCGCGCGCCAAGGCGTAGAGCGATCGTAACTTCACCCGTTCATTGCATCGGACACAGGGATTCGGCGTGGTGCCGGAGGCGTATCCATCCACAAAGTCATTGATGACGCCCTGCTCGAAGACTTCTCGGCGATCAACCACCTCGTGGGGAATACCTAGTCGCTGCGCGACAAATTTTGCAATCCCGACCTTGCAGCAGCCGCGCTCTTCCCAGCGCTTGGAAACGGCGACGTCCGCGTCTTCGTGTTCCCAGACTTGGAGCGTGACCCCGTGGACATCATATCCCTGGCGCACGAGCAACGACGCGGCGACGGAGCTGTCCACTCCGCCGCTCATACCCAGCAGAACTGTCTGGCGTCTCATATCTGATACCGGAAAAGTATTGAGCCGCGCGGCTACGGCTCTTGGGTTTTCACTTTGCCGCGATGGGCCACGAGGTCGCGCACGCCCGGATCCTGCGGAGAACCGAACTCAGACGTATCGTCCTCGGTCCACTTTTCGGCGCCCATATTGCTCATGCCATGAAAATGCGCGCCTTCCTCGATCACGATGACGGGGCTTTGAATGTCCCCGATAAGGATCCCGGGCTTCTGGATTTCAACCTTCTGCTGCGCCGTAATCGATCCCTTCACGCGCCCGCTGATCTCAACGGAGCCCGCGGCGATAATGCCTTTGATCACGGCGCTCTCCCCGACGATCACGGCGCCTCCCGTGTGCACCTCCCCCTCAACGCGGCCATCGATGCGAACAGTCCCGTCAAAGGTGACGATGCCCTTAAAGCTGGTCCCCTTCCCGAGAAAGGTAAACTTGTCGGATTCCGCGACGGATTGTTTTTTGGTCTCACCCCACATCAGCGTCCTCCCTGACACACCCCACGACAGTCATCGGTCGTGGCGACTGAAGATGGAACTCTATTCGCGCCGCTCTCCGGCCATCATAGCCGGCGGCATGCTCGACGAATTAGTGAACAAGCGGCCTAGCTATTGACGAGCTTGACGCCCTGGCCGCGCGAAGTGCCCTGCGGTTCGCGGGTTCCTGTCTGACTCATCTCCAACGTGCCATTGAACACTACCCCTTCTTCCATCGCGAGCAAGGGCGCCTTGACGCCCGCGTTGACAACCGCCGGCGCGCGCAATTTCACCTTTTCACGCGCACTGATGTCGCCGGTGATCTTTCCTTTGCACACAACGGTGCCGGCGGTGATCTTCGCGGTGAGGACCGCGTCTTCACCGACCAGGAGAACCCCTTCGGTATGAATCTCGCCGTCCAAATTGCCGTCGATCCGCACGGTGCCGTTGTAGGTAATGACGCCTTTGAAACTCACACCCTTCCCGACAAACGCGTTGATTTCTTCATTGCCTTCACGGGGCGCTGCCGATTCCAAGTTTTCCATCTCGCTTCCCTCACTTTGTCCTGCCTGGCGCTTTCCTTCTGGCTTGTCCTTGATCCACATTGGTCATACCTCCAAACAAATACCGCCCTACGCTCAGCGACCTGACGGGAGCTCGCCCGTCCAGGTCCATGACTGAGAAAAATTCCGTCGGCATTGTACTCCGGTCAATCCGCAAAAATCTGCCCCGAAATACTACCCCTATCCGTTCAGTAACCGCTCGACCACCCCGTCTAGTTCTTCCGGCGAGAAATAGTGAATGACGATCTTCCCGCCACGGCGGCCCTTCTGCACATCTACCCTGGTACCAAGGCGTTTTTGCAGCCGCTCTTCCAGGTCGGAACGCAGCGGCGCCCGCACCGGCCGCTTCCCGCCTTTTTTTGCTTCCGCGTGGCCCTGAACCAACTGCTCGGCTTCCCGCACCGACAATTGACCGCTCACGATTTGCGTCGCCGCACTGATTTGCGCCGCCGGCGTCATCAGGCCAAGAATCACCTTTGCGTGCCCTGTGGATAATTGATCGGTTTCAATCATGTGCTGAACTTCTGCAGGCAGTGTGGTCAATCGCAGCATATTGGCCACCGACGACCGGTCGCAGGCCACCTTTTGCGCGATCGCCTCTTGCGTGAGGCCGAACTCGTTGAGCATGCGTTGATAGGCTCGAGCGGTCTCCATAGGGTTTAGATCATCCCGCTGAAGGTTCTCTACCAGCGCCAGGACCATCGATTCCTGATCCGAGACGTTTCGGATAAGAGCTGGAATCTTCTGCATTCCCGCCAACTTAGCAGCGCGTAAGCGCCTCTCACCGGCGATTAACTCGTACATTCCATCGCCCTTGCGACGAACGAGAATCGGTTGAAGCAGGCCATTTTGCTTAAGCGAAGCAGTGAGTTCGGCGAGCTCAACTTCGGAAAACTGCTGCCGAGGCTGAAAACGATTCGGGACAACAGCCTCAAGACGCAGCTCTTGAACATCTCCACGCTCGGGGTCGGCCGTGCTCCGGCCAGTGGGCAACAACGCGTCGAGACCTCTACCGAGGGCTTTTTTCTCCATGGACCACAAACTCCTTCGCTAAGGACAGATAGGCCTGGGCACCCGATGATGCCATGTTGTAGAGCAACGCCGGGCGACCGTAACTCGGTGCCTCGGCGAGAGTTACGTTGCGCGGGATCATGGTTTGGTAGACAGTGTCGCCGAAATGACCCCGAATCTGTTCGACGACTTGCCGCGCCAGCGAATTACGGGCGTCATACATCGTCAACACGATGCCCTCAATTTCAAGATTGGGGTTCAATGACTGCTTCAGGCGCTCGATGCTTTCCATTAGCCGCCCAAGACCCTCCATCGCGTAATATTCACATTGCACCGGAATCAGGACGGAATGCGCCGCAACCATGGCATTGATGGTGAGAAGCCCGAGGGCAGGAGGACAATCCAGCAGAATCGTGTCGTAGCGGTCGGCCACTTCGCCTAACGCTTCCTTGAGACGCTGCTCCCGGTCGTCCATATTCACGAGTTCAACCTCAGCGCCTGCCAAGTGCGAATTAGCCGGAACCAACGAGAGGCCATTTACAGCAGTCGGCATCGTCAAAGAGGCCACACTCTCTTTCACGATCATGGCGTTGTAAATCGTTTTCCCGAGCGACATTGCATCGACACCTAGCCCACTCGTGGCGTTCCCCTGCGGATCAATATCCACGAGCAACACTGATCCTCCCTCAATCGCCAGCGCTGCAGCCAAATTCACTGAAGTGGTAGTTTTGCCGACTCCGCCTTTTTGGTTTGCTACAGCAATGATTCGTGCCATGTAATCTCTAACCCCCTAGAACACTTGGCCTTGATTGTGATGTTCCACGTGGAACATCTCCTCCATTCGCCACTCTCGAAAAGATAGAAAGAACGCGATGACCATAATTGGATGGAAGCTCATACTCAACTTCTTGCGCCAAAGCAAGGCCTGACAGATCAAAATCCCGTGGAAATGGCTCCGCGCGGTACAAGAGTACTTTTCCAGCGGGCTTGAGCAAACTCGCCATGACCTGCCCGTTTTTGTCTACCTTTAGTGCTCGCACCACGATGTAATCGAAGAGAGGACGATTCACCCCCGTTGCATAGGGCTCCAATTTGGCAGAGACAACGGTGACCCGCTGCAAACCCAAGGATCCGGCGACGTACCTCAAGAACGCACTTTTTTTCTGGCTCGGCTCAAGGAGTTCCAACGCTAGGTCTGGGAGAACTAACTTGAGGGGAAGCCCAGGAAACCCCGCGCCGGCACCAACATCAAGAATGCTAATTTCATCAGCCTTATCAATTGCTTTGATGCCGACAACAGAATCAATGAAGTGCTTCGCGATTATCTCCTCGTCATCAGAAAGAGAGGTAAGATTGATCGCCTCATTCCACTTTTTCAGTGCGCAGAGATAATGATAGAACTGGGGCACACAAGAATCAGGAAGAGGGACAGCGAGCGCTGCGGCCAACCTGAGAAAGGTATCTTCGAATCGAAGGAAGGAATCTTGTTCCACGTGGAACAATTACGCGAAACCCATCCATGGGTCAAGAATGTTTATGGGGCAGGATCAATTTTAAGAAACAAAAGCCGTGGCAGATGAGTTAGTGAGTGGATCAGTCTTCAAGCCGAGGCTGTCGCCTGTGGCGCTCAACCGCAACCAGCAAGAGGGAAATTGCGGCCGGCGTCACACCGGATATCCTCGAGGCCTGCCCAATGGAAGCCGGCTTAACCCGCTTGAGCTTTTCCCTGACCTCAGCCGAGAATCCTGAAACGTCGTCATAGTCAAAACTTCCAGGAATCAGCCGGTGCTCGAATTTTTGCGATCGCTGGATCTGCTGATGCTGCCGCTTGATATACCCCTCGTACTTCACTTCGAGCTGGACAGCCTCCATGATTTCGGGATCCTCGATCCCGGATCCTCCGAAGACGGAGCAAATTTTCTCATACGTCGCGTCCTGACGCCGGAGAATCTCGGCTAAAGATTGGGTGGGGGCGACGGACCCTACCTCACAATCCTCAAGCAGCTGCCTGATTTGCGGCGTGAGCTTAGGCCTTGTTTCCTTGAGCCGCTGCACCTCGCGCTCGATTGAGAAGCGTTTCGCATTGAACTTCTCATGGATGTCATTCGGAACGAGTCCGATTCGATGGCCGATATCCATGAGGCGAAGATCGGCATTGTCGTGGCGCAACAAGAGCCGGTATTCCGCCCGAGAAGTGAACATGCGATACGGTTCTCGTGCATCCTTAGTGATTAGATCATCGATCAAGACCCCGATGTAGGCTTGCGAACGGTCGAGCACGAGCGGGGCTTCCCCTCGCAGCTTCAACGCGGCGTTGATTCCGGCCATGATTCCCTGCGCCCCGGCTTCTTCATACCCTGATGTCCCATTGATCTGTCCTGCATGATACAGCCCTTGAACGAGCTTTGTTTCCAACGAGTTATGCAATTGACGCGGCGGAAAATAATCATATTCGACCGCGTATCCCGGCTTGAGAATTCTGGCTTGCTCCAGCCCTGGAATCGTTTTGAGTAGGGCTGCTTGCACATCAACAGGAAGACTGGTGGAAATGCCATTCGGGTAGAACTCGTTCGTATCCAGCCCCTCCGGTTCGATGAAGATTTGATGGCGGTCCTTATCAGCAAATTTGATGACTTTGTCCTCAATCGACGGACAATACCGAGGACCAACCCCGTCGATCACACCACTGAACAATGGCGATCTATCGATGTTTTTAGCAATAATATCATGCGTTTGTGAATTTGTATGAGTCAGGTGGCAGGGGACCTGCAGTAAGGGAATCCGGCTGGTGCGGTAGGAAAAGGGCGGAGGCGGATCATCACCGGGCTGGAGTTCCATGACAGAAAAATTAATGGTGTCTCGCTCGAGCCTAGGCGGGGTTCCGGTTTTCAGGCGGCCAACCTCGAACCCGAAATCGCGCATGCAATCAGAGAGCTGTTCAGCCGACGACTCCCCGGCCCGCCCCGCCGGAAAGTGACTCAAGCCGATGTGGATGAGGCCTTTCAAAAACGTACCGGAGGTGAGCACGACGGCACGAGCCTCAATGTGCGTTCCTGAATCGGTCACAATGCCGGAGACTGTCCCGCCCTGCGTCAGGATACGGTCGACCGTTCCGCCTCGAATCTGAAGGCCCGGCTGCGCGCGAAGCGTGTCCTGCATCACCCGGCGATAGATCTTCTTGTCGCATTGGGCGCGTAAGGCGCGAACTGCCGGCCCTTTACTGGTGTTGATCATGCGGAACTGGATCCCCGCCTGATCGGTATTCCGGCCCATTTCGCCACCCAAGGCATCAATTTCTTTCACCAGATGCCCTTTGGCAATTCCACCGATGGCAGGATTACAGGACATCTGGGCGATCCGGTCGGGATCCATGGTGAGCAGCAGCGTGCGCGCGCCCAGGCGAGCCGCAGCCAAGGCCGCTTCGCAGCCCGCATGCCCTCCCCCCACCACGACCACATCGCACTGCTCTTTCATACCGGCTGCCCTTTCATTTCCCGATACAAAACTCGGAAAAAATGCGCTCTAGAATTTCGTCGGTCGTAATGACGCCCGTAATTTCTCCCAAGGCATCCGCCGCAATGCGGAGATCCACCGCGACTAATTCTCCCGCACGGCCGGCGTCAACCGACCGCCGGGCCTGATCAACACTCTGCGCCGCCCGTTCAAGCGCTGACACGTGGCGCAGGTTTGTCACCATCACGCCTTCGTGTGATTCTAAACTGCTAGGCAACAGCCGGCTGCGAATCGCCTTTCGCAGTTCATCCAACCCCGTCTGGAGGATAGCGGAAATCTCGAGAACATCGCCATGGCCGGGAACAGCCCGATCCAGGGCGTCTCTCGACAGTCGGCGGGGCAAATCACATTTATTGATGACCAGCAACGCACCCGCAGCTTCCGGTTGGGAAAGAAGGTCGCAATCGCTCTCCGACAGGGGCTGGGAACCATCCAAGAGGATCAGGGCAAGATCTGCGTCGGCCCAAGCGAGTCGGCTCCGGCGAATGCCTTCGACTTCTACCGGATCATCTGTTGTCCGAATCCCCGCCGTATCGAATAATCGCACGGGGATGCCAGTGATGCTGATAGATTCCTCCAGCAGATCGCGCGTGGTGCCCGGGATTGATGTCACGATGGCTCGATCGCTTTTCAGAAGGGCGTTCATCAAACTGGACTTGCCGACGTTCGGCCGTCCCAGTATCGCCACCGCCGCTCCTTCTCTCCAGATGCGGCCGTCATGCGCAGATCGTAGCAATTGCTGCAGCTGGTGCAGAATGGCTTGGAGCAGTCGCAGCAGTTCGTCTTGGCGGACAAAGGAAATATCTTCCTCAGCAAAATCCAGAGCGGCCTCGATGTGCGCCAGCGCGACAACCAATTGCGAACGGATCTCCTCCACCAGACGGGACAACTCGCCCCGTCGCTGGGACTGGGCAAGAACGAGGCTGCGCGCAGTCTTCGCGCGAATAGTATCGAGCACCGCCTCGGCTTGCGCAAGATCAAGCCGCCCGTTAAGAAAGGCGCGCTGGGTGAATTCACCGGGAGCCGCAAGCCTCGCTCCCGCCGAGAGCAGTACACGGCACAGTTGGTCGAGAATGACCGGCCCACCGTGGCATTGGATCTCCACCACGTCTTCTCCGGTGTAGGAATGTGGGGCTTTCATCCAAACCACGAGCGCCTCATCGATCACACTCGGCGCGTGAATGTCGCGCCTGCCGGCGGCAGGCCCGTTCGGATCGTTCGCACAGAGGTCGGCGAGCATGAGCCGGTGGGTAGGAAGCGCGTGAAGGGGTTTGCCGGACCGGAGGCGCGCGACGTGGGAGGCCACGTCAAGAGCGTGAACGCCACTGATGCGGAGTATGCCGACGCCCCCTTCTCCCGGAGGCGTGGCGATGGCACAGATGGTGTCGTCTAGCGCGCCAGACATGACGCAGCCTGTGAAGTGATACTATTCGGTGGATGAGGTGACTCGCCGCTTGCTGCTACTTTTTTGTTCTTTCGATTCCTCGATAGGCACCACTTCGCCATCCGCTGACGGGACCTGCCATTTCTTCCCGAACAACCGCTCCGTCACGACTTGCTGAGTAATCGTGAGGGTGTTGTTCGTCAGCCAGTACAGGACCAGGCCTGCCGGGAAGTTGACGAACAGGAAGGTCATGAACACCGGCAGGAACAACATGATCTTGGCTTGCGTCGGATCCATCGTGGTCGGCGTAATCTTTTGCTGAATAACCATGGTCGCACCCATGATGATGGGCAGGACGTAATAGGGATCCTGCACGGACAGGTCCTTGATCCAGAGCATGAACGGGGCCTGCCGCAGGTCGATCGTCATATAGAGGATATTGAAGAGCGCAACAAACACCGGCATCTGCAGCACCATCGGTAGGCAGCCGCCGACCGGATTCACCCGATGATCCTTGTAGAGTTTGATCAGTTCCTTGTTCAGCCGCTCGCGGTCATCCTTGAATTTATTCTGAATCGCCAGGACCTTCGGCTGAATCACCTGCATCTGCTTCATCGACTTATAACTTTTATACTGGAGCGGCACGAACATCAGCTTGATCAGCATGGTCAAGAGGATGATCGTCACGCCATAGTTGTGCGTAAATTCGTAGAGGAAGCGTAGAACGTAAAAAATGGGCTTAGCGACAGCCTTCACCAGCCCCCAGCTGCCGAACACGAACCAGCCGAAGTCGATCGTATCTTCCAGGCCCGCATTCAATCCCTTGAGGGTGTCGTATTCCTTGGGGCCGGCATAGAGCTGCATCGCCATGGCCGAGCCGGCCGTTGGTGCTGGGAAGCGCACACCGGCGGAGACCAGCTTGTCGCCTTCCTTCTTCGCGAGGGCCGCGACAGCATTTTGAGGCATCAGGACGCTGAGAAAATACTTATCCTGGATCGCCGACCACTTCACGTTCCCTTTACGCTCAGCCTCGCCGTCCGGCGTTTCCTTCAAGACCTTGTCGTCGACCAGCGACGCGGACCCCATCAGGCCGATAAACCCTTCCCCCCATTCCACGATGCCGAAATTGGTCCCGAGCGTCACATCCACCGGCGTCGTCAGGCCTTGGGTATGAACCGCAATGTCGACCACATAGGATCCGTGATGAAAGGTCAGTGCTTTCTCAATGTCCACATTCCGCTGGGCATCGTGGTAACGGAAGGTCAGGTGGCCGACGGGATGGGCACTATCGAGATGAGAGAAGTCCTGCGTGACCTGGTACAGGGAGGTGCTGAGGTCGGAGGTGAGGGTCTGATCGTTCGTGATCAGACTGAGAGGCCCCTTGAACCGTCCCCCCGCATAAACGAGCTGTACCGGCACAGGTCCCTGCTCAGTCGCGGTAGTATAACGTTTCAGTTCCCATGATTTGATCGCTCCCCCACGGTTGCTGAACTTGGCTCGAAATAAATCTGTCTCCACCTCAACCGTCTGCTCTTCTGAAGCCGCTCCGGCCACGCCTTCGGATGCGGCAGACGAGGGAGGGGAACTCGAAGCGGAAGCGGCAGGACTCGCTGGCGGAGCAGAGGTATGTTCAGATCCACCCGACGTTTTTTCGGCAGCCGGGCTTTTAGCCGTGGTCGCAACTTGTACAGGCTCCGACGGCGGCAGCAATCCCATGCCTTTGAGCAAATAGTCATAACCGATAATGACAGCCAGGGAAACGATGAGGAAAATAACGACGCGTTTTTCCATGAATTTTTGGGGGATGAGCGACGCTAAGAGGTTATTGGCACCACGATCACCGTACTGGATCCACTCCGCCTGGATGGAATGGGTGGCACTTCAGGAGGCGCCGGACCGCCATGATTCCACCCTTCAGCACCCCATACCGATCAATGGCGTCCTGCGCATAGACCGAACAGGACGGGTGAAAGCGGCAGGCCGGACCCAGCATGGGCGACAAACAAGCGCGATAGACGGTGAGAAGGCCGATACACATGTATCTCACGACGAGGGCTCCCCAAAACGGGCCAACCGCTGTCTTCGCAATGTGTTGCGCCATACGGTTTGCAGCTCCACAAACGGTACATTCAGGCAGTCTCGCTTCGGGAACACCAGAAAGGCGTGCCCCGCGATCAACGCCGGCCGAACGGCGCGGCCCAATTCTCGAAACAGCCGCTTCGCCCGGTTTCGACGCACCGCCGTCCCAAATCGCCTGCCGATGACAATTCCCATCATCGCATCCTGCGGCATCATGCCGGGAGAAATCTGGAGATTGAATAATCCTACTGAAACACGCCGTCCGCTTTTCTTGATCAGCTGGATGTCCCGGCTACGCGTTAAGAAAAACGGCGCAGATGCCCGCCCTGCCGTCATAACCGACCTGTCTGCGGATTACCGGGTTCGACCGCGCTTCATCGAATACACGCCGCGAAGACACCTCGTTACCATCCCTGTTCTTCCATGACCAGGCTCAGACGACAGTACTCACCCGAGGTGACAACCTACCACCTGGATGTTTGCCTACATGCAGATTGCCTAGCGGCAGGAAAGAATCAGACGGTGAGACGAGCGCGGCCCTTGGCTCTACGACGAGCAATCACTTTGCGGCCGTTCTTAGTGCTCATGCGCTTCCGAAATCCATGTTCCCGCTTGCGCTTGAGATTCGAGGGTTGTTTAAAAGTGAACGACATGACGCACTCCTTCTCGAGAGATCATTTTCCAGTGAAGAGGCCGCATTATAGGGGCGCGACCGGAGGCTGTCAATGAATCTGCATCCAGTCCATCGCCTCGATTGCTTCAGAATAGGAGCCGAACCCCAGGACTCTCGCGTCGCCATCGCATGCGCAGACGGCTGAACGCCATCGGTTCTTGAGGCGCTCTTGTCCGATTGCGGCAAAGATGCCACAGCAAGCCCTCGGCTCTACAAACTGAATCGGCCGTGTAACTGTTTGTTCTCACGACACATTCACTCGTCTGCTGCGAAAAGAAATTCCTGGCACCTACATTGCGTAGCAAACTGCTGGTTTCATGCGATCAGCGGACCTTCTCGCAGAATTCAGGATGAGGATGCGGCAGGCCCCATACGCGGCCGGGCGAGAGTCCGGAGATTGCACACGACGGACAAAAGGCGGGAAGAACTCGCGAGATCGCCATCCGCCGGATAGAATACGAATATCATGAGCCGCCTGAGTCAAATATGCCGCCTGTTGACCAGCCTCACCCTTACCGGCCTGTTGTCGATGAGCCTGGGGGGCTGCGTCGAAACGGTCCCTGAGGAATTAGTAGAAGCCATCGAGAGTATCGATCGTGACCTGGGCACAATGCGAGCCGCAGATATCACCCCTGAAGCCTATTCTAAGTTTTCCCGCCAATGGAATGCCTTACGAAGCCGCGTCAATTCCGAGGAGAATATTGTCCGGTGGCCCTGGGAGGACAATGAACTGGAAACCGACCTGGAAGCCCTTCAAGTGGAAGGCACACAGCTCGTCAACGAGGTGAATACCCGTATTCAAGCTCAGCGCACGACTGCCGAGACGAAGTTGGCCAGAATCGAACAGCGGCTGCGCCTCCTGAACACCCGCGTAGGGGACATCGGTAGCCGCACGGTGCTGGGTGAGCATCCACTCGAAACCGAAGTGCATGTCAAGCAAGCCCGGCTATTTCTCGAGCAGGGACAATTTGAACATTCGATCCAAGCTTCTGAACGGGCTGGAAAGGTTCTGCTGACTCAAACCGCACTGCTCACGAACGAATTGGGTCGATATGCAGACGACGATCTCATCTCAGCGTGGCGGGAATCTGCGCAGCGGACGATCGACTGGTCTCGAACGCACCGGGCTCAAGCCATCGTCATCAGCAAGGCCGACCGTGTCCTCACCCTATATAAAAATGGCCGTAAGGTGCTCACCTATCCGATTCGCTTAGGCTCACGAGGCATCCGGGCAAAACAGCACTATGGCGATGGCGCAACTCCGGAAGGCGAATATCGCATCCAACGCAAGCGCGGGCCCGGACAAACCCCTTACTTCCGGGCTCTGATCCTTGACTACCCCAATGTCGACGATCGACGCCGATTTGAGCAAGCGCAGAAGGCCGGGCTGATCCCGAAGAGCCAACATATGCCGGGCCTCATTCAACTCCATGGCGTCGCGCAGGGCATTTCGGATCAACCATACGGAAGCATCGTGCTCGACAACCCGCAGATAGCCCGGCTGTTTGATCAGGTGGCCGTAGGGACACCGGTCACTATCGTCGGCGCCTTGGAATCCCAAAATTCCATCTCGCTTGTCCTGGCCGACTTGGGCGATCAGGAGGAAGAGACCTGACCTCCGACCAGGACGAGTGTTCCCACCCTCTCCCCGTTTGCCTTTTCACCATCTCGAACCTAAGATAGCAAATCAGCCGACGTGCATTGTCGTTCCTCCACCTATGGAAGAGAGCGTGTTATGCCGATCCGCCCCAGAGTCCCTTCGCTTCTGGACAACCAGACTCTTTCAACCACCTTCGATGACCTGGTCAGCAGCCGCGCCGTTGAGCGCACCTGGCTACGAGATCATACCCTCTGGAAATCGAATCCCACTGAAATCGACAATCGGCTGGGCTGGCTGACGGTCCTAGACCACATGCAGGACGGACTGTCCGACCTGCGCAGTTTCGCCCAAGCCGCGCGAGAAGCCCGCACAACCGACGTGGTGCTGCTGGGGATGGGAGGCAGCAGTTTGGGGCCGGAAGTCCTGCGTTGCACCTTCGGCTCCTCGAAGGGCGCACCTCGACTCTGGGTCTTGGACTCCACCGTACCGGGGTGGGTCCGGCAGGTGACCGATGCGATTCAACCGGCTCGGACGATCTTTCTGGTCGCGAGCAAGTCCGGTGGAACGATCGAAGTCATGTCCCTGTTCGCCCATTTCTGGAAACTCGTTCATCAGACGAAGGGTCATCGCGGCGGGGCACAGTTTGTCGCCATTACGGATCCCGGAACAGGCCTCGAACAACTTGCGCGAGAGCGCGGGTTTTGGCGCATCTTTACGAACCAGCCTGATATCGGCGGACGCTATTCCGTGTTGTCGTATTTTGGATTGGTCCCCGCTGCCCTGCTTGGGCTGGACGTGGGAAAACTCCTCAGTCGCGCATTCGCCATGCGGGAAGCCTGCCGCGATGCGGTGCCGAAGGAAAATCCGGGAGCCGCGCTGGGAGGTCTCATGGCGGCCATGGCCCAAAGCGGGCGAGACAAAATCACCCTGCTCACCTCTCCCACGCTGACCTCCTTTGGACTCTGGGTGGAGCAATTGCTCGCCGAAAGCACCGGGAAAGAAGGAACCGGCCTCATCCCCGTGGCAGGAGAGCCTTTGGCTTCGCCGGCCGCTTACGGATCGGATCGGCTCTTTATTTCCCTCCGCTTGAGAGGCGATCGTAATGCGTCCTTGGACCGGACCGTTTCCGCCCTCCAGCGAGCAGGCCATCCCGTGTATCCCTTATCCCTGAAGGATCGCTACGACCTGGGCGGCGAATTTTTCCGCTGGGAATTTGCCACGGCCATCGCGGGCCATGCCCTCGGCATTCACCCGTTCGATCAACCGAATGTACAGGAAAGCAAAGACAACACGGGCCGCGTCCTCAAAGAAGTCGAAACTCAGGGGAAGTTACCTTCCCTCCCGGTGGTGCCCTCTAAACAAGCTTTGGCCCAACTCCTCGAACAAACCGCGCCGAATCGCTACGTCGCCATTCTCGCCTACACGACTCCCAGCACGCAGTTCGAAGCCGCATTACGCGCCCTACGCAAGGCCATCATGGTCCGCTACCGCCTGGCCACAACGGCAGGATATGGCCCCCGCTATCTGCACTCGACGGGACAACTTCATAAGGGGGGACCGAACAGCGGATTGTTTCTCGAATTGGTCGATACGATGAAGCCGGATCTCGCAGTCCCGGAGAAGGTCTATACCTTCGGCACCTTGGCTCAAGCCCAGGCGATTGGTGACCTGCAGTCACTCGAGACACACCAGCGTCCCGCCGTCCGGATTGCTCTCGGGTCGAATCCCATCCGTACCGTCCGCAGCCTGGTGACCTTCCTCACACCGCCCAAGACCACGGGCCGGAGATCCGTGCCAAAGAAACGGGCTGCGCTAACCCGTCGCGGCCGCCGTTAAGATGCCACGAGCGCCGGAACTTCACATCTTCCCAGACGCGCAAGCACTGGTCCGCGCCGCAGCCACGCTCTTTGTCCGAATCGGGCAGGAGGCGATGAGAGACCGCGGGCGGTTCCTCGTGGTTCTTTCCGGGGGTACCACTCCCAAGACGCTCTATGCGGTCCTGACGAGCCAGGAGTTCGCGCCACAACTCGACTGGACCAACGTGCACTTCCTGTTCGGCGACGAGCGCGCGGTTCCCCCCACGCATAGCGACAGTAATTTTGCTCTGGCCAATACGATGTTATTCACCCCGCTGAATATCCCACCAGCGAACATTCACCGGATGCGTGGGGAAGACTCGCCCGAAACCGCCGCCGGTCACTACGAGAAGATTGTGCGGCGTCTGACGGCTACCATTCCCGGACAATGGCCGATGCTGGACCTCGTCCTCCTCGGCATGGGAGAGGATGGTCACACCGCGTCGCTCTTCCCCGGCACGCCGGCCCTCAGGGAACAGAGCCGCTGGGTCGTTCCCGGCCTGTCGCCGCAAGGCACGCGATCCCGCATCACCCTCACCCTAGGTGTGATCAATCATGCGAGTGTGATACTGTTCCTCGTGACCGGAGGAAATAAGGCTCCCGTCGTACGCCGCGTTATCGAAGGTCGTGCCGACGGCGCTGATTCATACCCGGCAGCGCAGGTCCGCCCTGAAACGGGACGGCTGTTGTGGTACCTTGACCGAGCCGCGGCGTCCGAGCTGACTGCGACAGATGAATTGTCATCATAAGGGAACCCATGATTCTGGCAGGAGATATCGGCGGGACGAAGACCAATTTGGCGCTCTATGAGTGGACCACCGGACGAGTCGAGCCGGTACGCGAGGACAGTTTTCATAGTGCCGATTATACAGCGCTGGAAGACATCGTCGACGAGTTCCTCAACATCCAGCTGCCCACACTCGCGACAGAGCATGTGGCGCTCGAAGAACCAGCCGATGCCGGCGGCGATGGGCCGACCGAAGCCGTCGTCATGCCTCCTGAGCCCATCAAGTTGACCGCGGCCTGTTTTGGCGTGGCAGGACCGGTCATCGACAACCGTTGCCGAACGACCAATTTACCCTGGTTCATTGACGGAGCCGCCCTGGCCGAACGCTTCGTCATCCCCCAAGTGCGCTTGTTGAACGATCTTGAAGCCACCGCGCATGGCCTCCTCCATCTCACTGCCGATGAAGTCGTGGTGCTCAACGCGGGCACGCCGCCAAAGAAAAAACAAGCCCTCGCCCTCATCGCGGCGGGGACCGGCCTCGGTGAATGTCTGCTGTACTGGGATGGGTCCCGGTACCGCCCCATGCCCTCGGAAGGCGGCCATACGGACTTTGCGCCGAACAGTGACAGCGAGATCGAGCTACTCCGCCACCTGCGCGGGAGCTATCTCCATGTCAGTTACGAACGCATTGTGTCGGGACCCGGCCTGCATGCGATCTACGAGTATTTGCGCGACACCAAGAAAAACGAGCCGACCTGGCTGGCCGAGAAAATCAAAGCCGGCAATCCGGCGGCCGAGATCGCCGAAGCCGGACTCAAGGGTCAGGCAGAAATCGCCACCCAAGCGTTGGAGTTGTTCTCCTCCATCTACGGCGCAGAAGCAGGCAATCTGGCGTTGAAAGCCCTCACGCTCGACGGAGTCTACGTCGCCGGAGGCATTGCGCCTAAGCTCCTGAAGAAACTGCAAGACGGCTCATTCATGCGCGGCTTCACCAACAAAGGCCGCTACAAACGTCTCATGAACCAGATTCCCGTGAAGGTCGTGATGAACGATAAGACCGCCTTGCTCGGCGCCGCCTCCGTGGCGGCACAACTCATACCCGCTCCGTCATTATGAACACATCCTGTGACCTTGATTCGGAAAAGCGCCAGGCCGCGCTGAAGGCGACTGAATTTGTCCACGACGGCATGATCGTCGGGCTGGGAACCGGCACGACGTCGAAGCATCTGATTATCGCGCTCGGCGAACGGGTGCGCGCGGGGCTCAAGATTCACGCCGTCCCGACCTCTCACGATACCGCCGCCCTCGCGAGGCGTTCCGGCATTCCGCTCATCGAATCGGACAATGCCTGGATGATCGATCTCGCAATCGATGGAGCCGACCAGGTCGATCCCGCATTCAACCTCGTCAAGGGGGGCGGGGGCGCCTTGCTGAAAGAAAAAATTGTGGCCGCCGCCGCGAAACAATTCATCGTCATGGTCGACCACACGAAACTCGTGCCGGCGCTCGGCGGGAGCTTCCCCCTCCCTATCGAAGTCGTACCGTTCGGATGGGGCAGCACGGCACGCCACATCGAAACCGCATCCGGCGGCAAGGCCGTGTTACGCCAGCGCGACGGGAACGTCTTTCAAACCGAAGCCGGGCATGTCATTCTCGATCTGCACATGCCGAACATCGATGACCCGGCCGCACTCGAAATTGAACTGAACCAGATTCCCGGCATCGTCGAAACCGGCCTGTTTATCGGGCGGACCAGCATTCTGATCGTCGGCAACGGACCGCGCGCCGACGTCACGCATGCCCGGGGGTCATGAATAGGCCACCCGGCGACCCGCCGGTGACTCGCCGCCAGGCCGCCGCCCTGGTCGCGCGCGCGGCCGCCCATACGGTCCTGTGGCTGGGCGCCGGGCAAGGAGCGGCGACACTATTTCTCGCGCCTCCGGCCAGGAGCGCAACCAATCCATCTTACAACCAACAGCGCACACGTATGACAAACTCATCCACTATGTCTTCCGATCCCTATCGACTCCCACGCCACGTCATTCCCACCCACTATGACCTGCGGATCGAACCGGATCTCCAATCCCATTCGTTCACAGGACATGAAGTGGTCACGCTCACCGTCGCCGAATCCACCAGCGAGCTGCTGTTAAACGCCGCGGAGCTCGAGGTCTCGTCCGCAACATTGTCCGGCGCGGGACAAGCGCCGCGCACCGGCACCGTGCGGATGGACGACGAACATCAACGGTGCCGCATCACCTTCTCCTCCATCATCCAACCCGGCACCTGGCAGTTGCGTCTCGCATTTCGCGGAACCTTGAATGGCAAGCTGCGCGGCTTCTACCGTAGCAGTTATAAGGATGACCGGGGCATCGCCCATTCCCTCGCCGCGACGCAGTTTGAAGCCACGGATGCCCGGCGGGCCTTTCCTTGCTGGGACGAGCCTCAGTTCAAAGCGGTGTTCGCCGTGACCTTGGCCATCGATCCCGCGCTGACCGCCATCTCCAATACAAGGATCGTCGACGACCGGATCGAAGGCGGCAAACGAATCGTTCGATTTGCGGAATCCATCAAGATGTCCACCTATCTGGTGGCGTTCATCGTCGGCGAACTGGTCTCTACGCCTCCCGTCATGGCCCGACAGACGGCGGTGCGCCTCTGGTGCGTGCCCGGCAAACAGCACCTGACGCCGTTCGGGCATGAGATTGCGGTCTATTCACTCAATTATCTGGCCGACTACTACGATATTCCCTATCCAGGCGACAAGCTTGACCTGATCGCCATTCCCGATTTCGCGTCCGGCGCGATGGAAAATCTCGGCGCGATCACCTTCCGTGAAACCGCACTCCTCCTTGACCAACGCACTGCCACACATGCGGAGCAGGGACGGATTGCGGATGTCGTGGCCCATGAAAACGCCCACATGTGGTTCGGCGACCTGGTCACCATGGCCTGGTGGAACGGGCTCTGGCTCAATGAAGCGTTCGCCACATTTATGGAAATGCTGGTCGTCGATGCTTGGAAACCGGAGTGGGAACGCTGGACAGCCTTCGGCATGGCGCGCGCCGCGGCGCTATCGGTCGATGGGCTGCTCAGCACGCGCCCGATTGAGTTTCCCGTGCGTGCGCCGAAGGAAGCCGAAGCCATGTTCGATGTACTGACTTACGAGAAGGGCGCATCCGTCCTTCGCATGCTGGAACAACATATCGGCCCGTCCGTATTCCGGGACGGCGTTCGACTCTATTTAACGTCCCATGCCTATGGGAATGCCGAGACAACCGACCTCTGGGTCGCTCTCGGGCAAGCGGCGAAACAGGATGTCCCGGCCCTCATGAATCAATGGATTTTTTCGCCCGGGTATCCCTTGATCTCATTGGCCGTCGAATCGCCCTCCACTTTGACGCTCTCACAACGCCGGTTCACCTATGCCGGCAATGCATCGGCAACCGTATCCGGAGCGGCGGCGCCAGGCTGGCAGGTGCCGGTGCAATTGCGCATTACCACCAGCCGAGGGACGGAAACCAAACGAGTGCTGCTCAGCGATCGCGAACAACACATCCGCCTGCCGGAAGGCTGGACGTCAGTGCTGGCGAACGACGGGGGCCACGGGTTTTATCGCGTTCGGTACAGTGCCGAGTTGCTCGGCAGGTTGCAGCAGGATGGGCTGCATCAGTTGGCTGCAGTGGAACGATTCAACCTGTTGAACGATACGTGGGCCGCCACCCTGGCCGGCATGGTCTCGCCCGCCGATTACCTGGCTTTGACCGAACAGTTTCGCAGCGAAGAAGACCCCCATGTCTGGGCCGTGATGCTGGGTTCATTCTCCACGATGAATCATCTGCTGGACGAAGGCGATCGGCCCTTGCTCGCAGCGTTGGTCCGCGATCGGGTCGCGCCCAGCTTCCAGCGGCTTGGATGGTCGCCGCACGCCGATGAGCGCGATCTCGTCAAAGAACTGCGCGGCGACATCATACGCGCGTTCGGCACGCTGGGACGCGACGAGACCGTTCAAGCACAGGCGCAAGAGGCGTACACGGCCCTCCGGCAACAGTCCCGGCCCATCGACCCCAATGTGATTCCGGCACTGGTCTCCATCCTGGCCTATACCGGTGATGCGGCTCGCTACGAGGAATTTTCCGGCCGCTTCCGCCAGGCAACCACCCCGCAAGAAGAACGCCGCTATCTGTTTTCCCTCGCGGCCTTCCGCCGACCGGAGCTGCTCGAGCGCACATTGGCGAAAACCTTGAGCGACGAGATCCGCACGCAAGACGCACCCTTCCTCGTCAGCAGCCTTCTGCACAATGTCTACATCCGCGAGAAGGCCTGGGAGTTTGTAAAGACCAATTGGGAGCGCATGGACAAGCTGTTTCCAAAAAGCGGATTGCGGAGAATGTGCGGGGGCATCACCGGACTGTCGACCCCGGAATTGGAGCGCGACGTGCGCGACTTCTTTGCCTCGCGCAAGATCGACCTCGGCGGAAAAACGCTGGAGCAATATTTGGAACAGCTGCATATCGCCGTACAATTTCGCGAACGGGATCGCGGAACGATTCGCGCCCTGTTGGCGAGCAAGATGACCTGACAAACCGGATCGTTTAGGTAAGCGTGAGTCATTCGTGCCGGAGCACGGTCAATGGGGGCTGGCCGAGAATACGATAGGTGCTCAGGAATCCCACGAGAAGCGTCAGCAGAACGGTGCAGCCCAATCCGATGGCGAGCAAGGGCCACTCCAACGACCAAGGCAGGTCCAAAATATATCGCAGAATCGCCCACGAGAAAGCACTGGCCAGGGCGACACCGATCACACCCGCCACGCATCCCAACAACGCATATTCCGCTGCAAACGATCTGGCAATCAAACCACGGGTCGCGCCCAGCGCCTTGAGAATCACGGCCTCATAGAGACGGCGGTACCTGGTGGCCGCAAGGGCCGCCGCCATCACCAGCGCGCCGGTCATCAGGCAAAACAGCGCGACGCCTCGAATCGCCAGCGACAACCGATCGAGGACGCGGGCAAAACTGTCCAACACTTCGCCGATGTTGATGGCGGTCACATTGGGAAAGGCGGCAACCACGGCCGATTGAAACGCCACCTCCTCCTGAGGAGGGACCCGAACCGTGGCGACATAGGTCATCGGTGCCGCATCCAAGGAGCCCGGAGAGAAGATCATGTAAAAATTTGTGGAAAAGTTCCCCCACTCGACCTTTCGAATACTGCTCACCTCAGCTTGCACAATCGTCCCTTGAATGTTCAGGTCCAGCCGACTGCCGATGTCGAGATCCAGATGCTTGGCGGCTTCCTCTTCAACGGACACCTGCGGTCTCGGGAACACTTGCCCCGGTTTCCACCAGGCCCCTTTGACGATCGTATTATCCTTCGGAACGTGATCGAGAAACGTCAGCACGTATTCGCGATTCGCATACCAGTTTTTGCGCTTGTCGTCCCTCGATTGACTCGACGGCTCCTCCAATTGGGCGTCGCGTTCGTCGGTCACGAGCCGCCCGTTGATGGCATGGATCCGCGAACGCACCAACGGAGTGAGGTCGGGAGCGAAATCGCCGGTCCGCCGGTGCACCAGTTCGCCGAAGGCGCTCGCCTGATCTGGTTGAATATCGATAAAAAAGAAGGTGGGTGAATCGGACGGCCGGTTTTCTCCCACCTGCCGCACGAGCGCCTGCTGCAGCAACGCGATCGCAAGGATCACCATGACCCCGACGCCGATCGACACCATCACGCCCAAGGCTTGCCCGCCCGGACGGTGAAGGTTGCCGAGCGCCTGTCGTAACGACAGGGCCCGCGGCACCGGCAGCGCCCGTAAGCCACGCAACAACCAGTGAGCCGCTCCGGCCAGAATCGCGATGGCCATCAACAGCCCGCCGATAAACAGGCCGCCGATCGTGAGAGATCCGGCCTGCCACATCGACAGCCCTGCCAACCCGATCCCGATGCCTGCCGCCGTGGCACTGCGAAGCGGATCCGCCGTGATCAATCGCAGGGCGCGGGCGCCTAAAGAAGTCTCCTGCCGCCCCAAGGGCGCTTCCCTACGTTCGACTTCACGCCGGAAGATAGCCGCTGGTTTGATGTCCCGAATGGTCAGCAGGGGCCAGAGACTGAACAGCAACGTCGTCAGGATGCCCAAACCCAGCCCTTTCCCAACCGGGACCAGTGCCCCGAACGAAAGCATCGACGTAAACTCGACCTGCTGCAGCACGTCGGTTGCCAGCAACGCAGAGACCGCTTGCGGGAGAATCGATTGCAGGGCGATGCCGATTCCGATTCCCGCCACACTGCCAAGCAGGCCCAAGCCGAGCGCCTGGCCCAGATAGGAAGCGATGATAGTCGCGGTATCCGCTCCCACCGTTTTGAGAATCGCGATGGATGACAGCTTCTCCCGCACGAAGGCGTGGACGGACAAGGCCACACCGATCCCGCCGACGAACAACGCCGTCAGCCCGACGAGTCCCAGATATCGCGCGAGTTGATCGAGGAACTGCTTGAGCTGTGGTTGGGCATCCCGATAGGAAGACACCCGAGCGGACTCGGCGGTGAGACGCCCACGCAATTCGTGGATGAGAGGTGACAGAGCCATCGATGCAGGAAGTTTTAACAGATGCCGTTCGCGCATTCGGCTCCCCGGTTTGATGAGATCGGCGGCAGCCAGGCCTTCTCGCGAAATCACTACCCGCGGACCGAGGCTGAACATGTTGGCCATGCGATCCGGCTCCGTATGAATCACCCCCGCGATGCGGAAGGTCGCCTGCCCGATCTTGATCGTATCACCCAATCCTAAACCCAGCCGGATCAGCAACGCCTCCTGCACCACGGCGCCATGGCACAGGTCGTGACATCGCTCCGGTGCCGGATGCAGCAATTCCATCAACGGCCGGTCCGGTTCGACCCTCACCACGCCATACAAGGGATATCCCGATTCGACCGCCTTCAATTCGACGAGCTGTGTGGCGTCCACTCCGCCCGGGGGCCGGTTGGCAGGCGCCGCCATCGCCACCAACTCACTCACGCGCGTCGTAATAATCCCTCGCCCGGCCACATCCGCCAGCACGGCAGCGCCCGGCCCCTCAAGCGGTCTGGACAGGCGGATTTCCAGATCGCCCCCCAGTAACCCTCGCGCCTCTTTGAGCACCGCGCGTTCGACATTGGCCGAAAACAACGACACTCCGACCACCGCGCCGACGCCTAATGCGATGCATGCGAGAAAATAGACAAAATGCCGCCAGGAGGATCGCAATTCCCGCCAGGCCAGATTGAACCAAAATGGCATCATATCTGGCCGCCGGACCCGTTGCCGCAATGGGAGGTGAGCTGATCAGAGCCGATGCGGCCGTCTCGCAGAGTAATCACCCGCTCCATCGAGGCCGCCAGCTGCTGGTCGTGAGTGACGAGCACGAGAGTGGTGCCGGCATCCCGATGCAAGGCCATGATGAGCTGGATCACCTGCTGGCCGGTCTGGGAATCCAAGTTCCCGGTGGGTTCATCGGCCAACAGAATCGGCGGCCGGCAGGCAAAGGCGCGCGCCACGGCAACCCGTTGCTGTTCCCCGCCGGAAAGCTGAACAGGATAATGCGAGACCCGGTGCCCCAACCCCACCGCCTGCAACAATTCGGTGGCGCGTCGGCGGGCGTGACTGTCGCCCGTGAGTTCCAGGGGAATCGAAACATTCTCTAACGCGGTCAACGTAGGAATCAGGTGAAAAGATTGAAAAATATACCCGACGTTCGCCAGGCGCAGGCGGGCCATCGCCTTTTCTCCAAGCTGCGTAATTTCTCGACCATTGAGCCAGATGGTCCCGGAAGTCGGCCGATCCAGCCCCGCGATCAAGCCCAGGAGGGTAGACTTTCCACTTCCGGACGGCCCGACAATCGCCACGGTTTGTTTCTCGGGGATGTCGAGCGTGACATCCTGAAGAATGGTGACCGTCTGGCCCCCGCCCTGCAGTTGCATCGTCACCTGTTGGGTCGCAATCATCGTCATGTTGTTTCGTTCAACCCCATTTTCAAAACAGTTTTCATATTATACTGTACACATGGCGACCTGCTCCGGCCTTCTACAACTCACCCCGCGGCTGTTGCTAGGCGGCTTCATGGCGCTGCTGCTGAGCGGGTTTGTCGGCTGCGATCAATCTTCTTCCAGTTCGCCAACCACGTCAGTGCCTTCGGGGCTTTCCAGTCCTCAGCCATCAAGCGGCGACCCATCCGCAGAAGATCCACCTGCGGCAGCGGCGATTCGGAAATCCGACCAACGGCCGAAAATCATCGCGTTCGGCGATAGTCTGACAGCCGGACTGGGCGTCTCCCCGGGACAGACCTATCCCGCGCAACTTCAGAAACAGCTCGATGCGCTCGGCCACCATTATCAGGTGCTCAATGCGGGGGTCAGCGGGGACACCTCCGCAGGCGGACTGCGCCGAGTCTCCTGGGTGCTCGCCGGAAAACCGTCTCTGGTGATTCTTGAATTAGGCGGCAATGACGGATTGCGCGGCCTGAGCCTGGAGGAAACGCGTTCGCACCTGGATGCGATGATCACACGGTTCAAAGAGGCCGGGGTGCAGGTGATTCTGGCCGGTATGAAGCTGCCGCCGAATTATGGGAAGGACTATACGAACAAGTTTGAAACGATGTATCGAGACTTGGCGAAGGCCTATTCGCTTCCGCTGATTCCATTTCTACTGGAAGGCGTCGGCGGTGAACAGAAGCTCAACCAAGCTGATGGCATCCATCCCACCGGGGAAGGCTATCGGATTGTGGTTCAAAACATCTTGCAGACGCTGCTTCCGCTCTTGGACACCGGCGAGTCTGCCAAGCCCGAGACCAAAAAGAAGGCGTGAAATATCCTCCCGTGTCCACCACCGGGAAGCATTTCACGCCGATCAATCCGGATGAGCTGCTTAGCTCTTCTTGAAGAAGGTGTCGTAAACCCCGAATGCCAAGATGAGAGCAATCAAGGTGTAGTAGAGACCCGTGATGCCGCTGTAATCCGGCGGGCCTTCACTGACGTTGGCAAATGCATGGGTCGCCTGAAGCGTCCCGATTCCACCCAAGACTCCTGCTATCAGCTTGTTCATGATCTCCCCCTTGTAATCAAGGAATGCCCAAAGAGGGCCGCATTGTACTGAAGGGACGAGGGATGACGCAAGAGGGGAGTGGCTAGACCTTTCCCAGGGCTTTCAGCATCGTCGACACATCTCGGCAGGTATCGGAAAGCCCCTCCAATCGACGCCCTTTTTCAGTCAAGAGACTCGCCATAGCCCTGACCTCGGTTTCGAACTGTTCGACATGCCGGGATAGATCGTTCGACTTGGCCAGCGACGCCTTCTGCTGCTCCACTTCCCGTTGGAGATCCCGGCAAATCCCCTGCAACGACTTGGCTTCCTTCACGGAGGCGTCCAGATCCTGAGTCAGGCGCGCAACCACCGCTTCACGCTGACGAATGTCGGTATCGAGCTCGATTTGCGCGACTTCGCTTTCCCGCCGGCGCTCATCCAGCTGCTGAATAATCCGGGTCCAGGTGGAGACCAAACCCGGCTCGATATCGGGCTGGGGAGGCACCGGCTGGCCCGATTCGATGGCGTGAACCACTCGTTGCATCCAATCGCTGAACTGATTCAATTCGCTCAGTTTCACATCGCCGGCCGGGACTGGCTTCGAGGGTGCCTTCTCGGCTTCAAGGCGAGGAGCCGCTGGCCGCGCCCGGGGAACCACTCGAGCCTTCGACCAACGCTGATATTCAAGCAGCGCGGCCACACCGTGCCGGCAGATGGGCTGCTCATGTAATGTGCAGGAACATTTGGATTCCAAGTGGCCGTTGTGGAGACGGATGGTCTGCTCGTACAATCCGGAGTTGCCCATGACCGACGAGGTGAACTCGGTATCCGACGCGTCAGTCAGCTGCACCCGGCGTTCCGCCTGATATTGCTTCCCGATTTGGAACGTTTTGGGCTCCACAATGGAGCTGATCATGTCCGCCTCCAGCAAACTGAGGCGATCCGCCGAACATGCGATTTTCCCCCGCATCGTGCCACCTGTGAAATGGTTGGATCCCGTGAGCCGCTCCTGCAACTTGCCGAATGATCGCCTGAGAGTCATGGGAAGGTACCCCTGAGATCCATCACCGGCCGCGAGATCTGGTGTACGGCAGGTTCCCTCAGACGACCGCCGCGATGGCGGGGGCCCCTGCAGGGGTCGAAACGATTCGGCAGGGCCGCGCTGACTCGACCGCTCACTGTCTTATCGGCACCGTCGAGGAGCCCCTTGAGACCCCGGCGGCGTCAACCACACAAAATCCGCAATGCCTTCCTGCATGGTCTGATACAGGTCGGCGACCCATTCCGGCTCAAAGGTGGCTAGATAGACCGTCACGTCTTTGAGAGGTTCTTGAACTCGTCGAGCGACACGATTCGGTACCGGCAGGCGGTATTGAACGTGCCCGCCGCCGGTGTAACTGACCACTGGCCCTTGCGCCGGGTCACTGGCGGCGCGGATCCGGCTCACCGCCGCCGCGACAGTCTTAGCCATGCCCTCGTCCCTCACCATCGACGCGTCATACATGGTCTGATAATCTTCCGGTGCCCCGCCGCCGTGGCAGGCCTGGAGTTGCGAGAGAATACGGGTGCGATAGGCCGGATCATGGACGATGGTTTCCTGTTCCATGCCCCACTGGCGCCACTCTGGTTGTTCTTTCGCCTGACCGAGCCCCAGTTTGACGACCTGGCGAATCAATGGTTTGGGGGGATTCATGGCCAGCACCGGGAGCCGGTGATCCTTGGCAAACTGAACCAATGGCTCGTAGTCCTCAAAGGCTCCGCCCCAGTTTTGCTTCCATCCCACACGCTCCAGAAATTCCGGGCGAGCCTGATCCTTCGATAGGAGGTACTGGTCCAGGGCCGGCTGGCCTTCCCAGCCGAACATCTCCATCGCGAGCACCGGCCGGCGCCCCCGGTCATCGAGAGACCGAAGTACGGTCAGCGCGGCCTCGATGTGCGACCGGTTGTGATGTTCTTCTCCCAAATAGATGACGTCATATCCGGCCAACCCCTGTAACCAGTCACCCATGACAACCGGGCGGCCCGTCTTGGCATTGAGTACCTGCCCCACCCGCCATTCGTCCCACACGCGGGCTGGGACCGTGGGCCGGGGCTCGTTTACTTGGCAGCCCCACAGGCCAAGCGTCAATGCCAACATGGCGATGGCGGAACCGAGGCGGCTCCATCTGTCGTGCGAAGGCTGAGGTGATGTACGCATATCGTCTACCTAACATACGCCTCAGGCCGCCGCAAGACGCCGTAACTTGACTCCATCGCGACCGGCCCGATACTCTGCGCGACGCAATCAAACGGTCGATCAACCCCGAACCGCACGCGGACCTCGAACCTCCAGACTGATGCCTGTTGATTCCGACAGCCTGGCCGCATTCCGGAAACAGGTGACGTCCGCCAGATCGCTCGATGCACCGGGCTGGGATGCCTCCCGGCGCCTGTTGAGTGCCACAGCCTGGCCCGCGACGAGGCAGGCCCTCATCGATGCGATTCAGGCCTCTTCCATACCGGACAGAATCAAGCAGGACCTCATTGCCGCCTTGCCGGTGGATGTCTCGACCGGCGATCGCGCCTCCGCCGCCGACCTACTCAAGCAACTCACGGGGCTCCCGCTCGCAAAAGCTCTGCGCGCCTTGTGCGTGTTTTTTGAGGTACGAGGACCATCCACAGCCAAATGGCCCCTACCGACCGTCCTGCCGGACATGGTCGGCCGGTTCGTTCAAGAGCATCACAATCCCTTCGATCTGCTATTGGAAGAGCTGCCCGCCTCGGTATTGGATCTGGGGGCGGGAGATCTGTCCTTTGCCGAAGAACTGGCGACCCTGTACGAACCTTTGCTGGCTGTGCAACAGAGGCCGCTCGTGCTCCACTGCCTCGACCGGCTCGATCCGTCATCGCAACTCGGGGGGCCATTACATGCCCCGCCGCCTCGACTCCAGCGCCTGCGCAGCAAGCCAGGCCTGCAGTTTCGCTTTTATGGCGACCAGGATATGTTTGCGCTCGATGCTTTGGAACGAGACCAACGCCTCGCCGACCGCTACCTCATCGTCACCTGCTGGGCCCCGGCGACGCCGACCTTTGCGTATGAACCGACCCGCCTGTCCTCCCGCTGCCTGGCCGACGAACTACGGCGGACCAAAGGCGAATCTCGCCAAATCCGGCACGGCAGAGAAGCCGCCCTCGAGGTGCACCATGGCGGACGAGATCTTTTGTTCCCACCATGGAAATTCGACATTCGCGGCCCGCTCGCCCTGCTGGAATTGATGGCCCGCCGCGGAGCGCTGTGTCTGTTGGGGGCCGTGGACTCTCAGGTCTTTTGGGAAATCCTCTCGCAGTTGATCGATGACCCGCGCGTCAGACCTGCAGATGTCGTGTTGTCCGCCCAGACACTTCCTGGGGTGTTCGGGGAGGTTTATCGCCGACTGTCGGCCCTCCCGGTCGGCGACTCCTGCTTCCTCTCGGACCTGGCGCCGCTGCGAAAGAGTTTTCCATCGGTCATTCGCACAGCGTCCGGGCAGACTGCCCCCTATCGATTCCGGCAGGTCAAGATTCAGCGGGGTGCGTTATTCGAAGGCATCCCTGCCAGCAGCACGGCCAGACGCTTCCAAGGCATGTCGGAAGAAACTCCCCCCTGGTTCCTGACGCTCGTGCCAGAGCCCTTCCCGGGCGCGTGATGAACTCGGGACCGCCTCGTGCTCCCGAGCGAACAGGTTCGATTCCTCGCCCACCGTCTGAAAACCCGTATAAATTGACGGTCCCCGGACCCTTTGTTAGACTTCGGCATACGTGCCATGTGCCGTTCATCATATCCCCTTCACACACAAGCCCATCGTGAATTCTTTTCAATCTATCCAATTGTTACGGGACAATATCGCGCAGGTCATCAAGGGGAAGCCGCGAGCCATTGAACTGGCCGTCGTCTGCCTGCTGGCGCGCGGGCACCTGCTGATCGAAGACGTACCCGGAGTCGGGAAAACGACCCTGGCTCACAGCCTAGCCCGTTCGCTGGACTGCTCATTTAAGCGCATCCAGTTCACGAGTGACCTGCTGCCATCCGACATTGTCGGGATCTCCGTGTTCAATCGTCAAAAACAGGCTTTCGAGTTCATGCCTGGGCCGCTGTTTGCCAACATCGTGCTGGCCGATGAGATCAATCGCACCACCCCCAAAACACAAAGCAGTTTGCTCGAGGCGATGAGCGAAGCCCAAATTTCCGTGGACAACCAAACTTACCCGCTCCAGCAGCCGTTCATGGTGATTGCCACGCAAAACCCCGCCGAATATCACGGCACCTTTCCGCTTCCCGAATCGCAGCTGGATCGATTTTTGATGCGGCTCTGCATCGGCTATCCGACGCCGGAGGAGGAAAAGAAGGTGCTGGACCGGCCGCAATTGCTGCATCCGGCCGACGACATCGAGCCCGTCCTCAACGCGCAGCATATCCTGGATCTGCAGGCTCAGGCCGACAAAGTCAAAATGGAAGACAGTTTGATGGATTATCTGCTGGCCATCGTGTTGGCCACCAGACAACATGCCTTGCTGTCATTGGGGGTGAGCACTCGTGGTGCGCTTGCATTGTGCAAGGCCGCGAAGGCCCTCGCTCTTGCGCGAGACCGAGCCTATTGTATGCCTGAGGACATCAAAGAACTCGCGCCGGTTGTCCTGTCGCATCGCGTCATGCTGAGCCGCTCACAGGGGACACGCACGAAGAGCGTCGAGCATACGGAACGCGTCATTCTCGACATTCTAGAAAGTATTCCTGTTCCGGTGTGATTCTACCCGGGCGCGGGAGGTGACGACCTGACTGCCTCCCCGCGAGACCGCGCGCGAGACGGGCCACCAACAGGACATCCATGACCCTCCCCACCTTGCTCCACCGACTTTCCCGACATCGCACCATCCGTGTCACCACGGAAGGGGGCCGCTTCCTCTTATTGACCCTCGCCGTGGGTGTCGCCGCCGTCAATACAGGGAACAACCTGTTCTACCTGTTGCTGGCCATGATGCTCAGCCTCATCGTCTTGTCCGGCTTGTTGTCGGAACAATCCGTGCGACGGCTGGAATTTCACCGGCATCTTCCCGACACGCTGTTTGTGAATCAACCGGCTACCGCCACGCTGTGGATTGCCAACCGCAAATCCCATCTTCCGAGCGTCTCCTTGCGATTCCATGACGTGGTCGCCGGCCAGGATCATGACCGCAGCATTCACCTCACGCACCTCGCGCCCGGTGCGTCAACCCTGCGCCCGTATACGCTGCGCATCCGGCGGCGAGGACGATGTCAGCTCGATGGTATCCGAGTGGTCACACCCTTTCCGTTCGGGCTGTTTGAGAAGAAAGCGTTCTATGAGCAGACGGCAAGCGTGCTCGTCTGCCCCGAACTCCTGGCTCTGCCACCAGTGCTCATCCAGGACCTGACCGCCGCCGGCCACGACCACGCAGTCGCGCGGCGCGGTCCCGGACATTCTCTCTACAATTTGCGGGAGTTTCGTCCCGGCGACGATTCGCGCGCCATCCATTGGATGACGACGGCGCGAACGGCCAAACTCATGCTCAAAGAGACCGAAGCCGAGGATCAACGCTTGATCACACTGGCCGTCTTTACGGTCGCCCCGGATGAAGACGAGGAAACCTTCGAACAAGCGCTCTCCATCGCCGCCTCGCTTATTGATCGATTCCTGAACGAGGGGCTCCGGGTGCGCCTAGTCCTCGGGGACCAACAGGATCTCCAAGCGGTCGGCAACGAGACGCCGCTGCATCTGTTTCAGGCCCTCGCGCTGTGTGAGCGGCGTCCCGTGACGGACAGGACAGCCGCGCAGCACGCGCTCGTTCACGCGCTCCGACGGTCGCAGGATGGGCCGACTGTCCTGCTTTCAGCCTGGCCGGACCCGCCCCTCCGCGAGATGTTTCCCGCGGTCGATCGGATCCTGACCCCCCAGACCCATAAGGATCTCTTCGATGCCGCTGGATCAAGCCTTTCGGCTTAGCTCAGTTCTGCTGGCGGCAACGGGGTTCGCCAGCCTGACGCTCGCCATTGCCCTGCCCTTGTGGCTGCTCGTCCTGGCGGCGTCGGCTTTCGCCATCGCCTTGCTGCGCGCCTACTGTTCGGATGGACTCTCCGGCATCCTCGGTCGCCTCCGGTTCTCAGCGCTGACTTGGAACATCTTTCTTCTGCTCGCCTTCGCGGGATTCTGGATTGATCTCCTGCTCGTCTCACAAGAGATCCTTCCGGCGGGCATTCACTTTCTCGTGCTGCTCCTGGTGAACAAACTCTCCAATCTCGATCAACGGCGCGACTTTCTCCATCTGTATGCCATCAGCCTGATCACGCTCCTCGCGTCCGCGGCGTTGACGACGCACATCTGGTACGCCCCGTTTTTCCTGATCTACCTGGTCATCGGTGTGTGGACTCTGCTCCTCTATCATTTATTGCAGGAACAGGAAGAACTGGCTGCACCGGGCGTTACCCACCAGGTGCCGTCCTCGCTGCCGCTCCCACAGCTCACGGCGCGTTTCTTCTGGACGACCAATGCGATGGCGGCGGGCGCATTCGGCCTTACACTGTTGTTCTTTTTTCTGATTCCAAGGGTCGGGGTGGGGTTCTTTCAAAACGATCGCGGAGAACATCTGCGGACGACGGGATTTTCTGAGCATGTCGATCTGGGAGTCATGGGGCCGGTCAAGCAAGACCCGAGCATCGTCATGCGAGTCGAATTGCCTGATCACAGGGCCCATGAATCCGAGCGAGAGCCGCTGTACCTTCGCGGCGTCGCCTACAATCGATACGATGGAAAATCCTGGAGCAACAACTTGCCGCACCGCCGCATGCTGACGGAACTTCCCGAAGGAACCTTCACTGTCCGCACGTCCGGGCCACAATCACCGGCCTCGGCTCGCCCGCTCAAACAAGAGATTCTCCTGGAGCCGCTCGATACGACGGTCCTCTTCGGCACACCCTTGCCTACGTCGGTCAAAGGCCACTTCCTCTCCGTTCAATCAGATCTCATGGGCTCACTCTACCTGCCGTATCCTCTCCATACGCGCAGCCAGTATACGGTTTATTCCTCGGCGCCCAGGGTGACCCCAGCGGAGAAGCAGGCTGCGGCGCTGGTCTACCCCGACCTGATTCTCCAGCACTATCTCCAGGTGCCTGCCGTCAATGAGCAGATCTCTGAGTTGGCGCGCCGGATTACCAGCTCTTCGACCAGCATCGCTCAGACTGTCGCCCAGGTGCGGAACCATCTGTTGACCCAGTATCGCTACAGCCTGGATGTGCCCTCTCTCGAATCGTCGCATCCGCTCGAGGATTTTCTTTTGACCCGGAAAAGCGGCTATTGCGAGCACTACGCCACGGCCATGGTGGTCATGCTTCGCACCGTGGGAATTCCCGCCCGGCTGGTGACCGGATTTCTGGCGACCGAATGGAATGAGTTCGGCGGCTACTACACAGTTCGTCAACGAGATGCCCACGCGTGGGTGGAAGTGTATTTTCCACAGTCCGGCTGGATCACCATGGATCCCACGCCGCCTTCTCCGGATGCCGCCGCCGCCACCTGGTGGGGGCCGGCCAATAGCGCGATGGATTCGATGCGGCTCAAATGGGATCGTCTGTTCGTCCACTACAGCGCCCATGATCAGTTCACCGTGGTGCAAGGGCTCCGAGAGGGCGGGGAGGTTGTACGGGCAGGTCTCTCAGAAACGCTGAGCGCCCTGTCGGCGGAGGGTGCCGCCATTGCAGGTCGTATGGTGAGCCGCTTGACTCCGTCCGGTGTGCCGCAGGAGGCGATCGGTCTTCTCCTGGGGTTGGCCGCGATGTATGGAGCCATGATGATCCTCCGGCGGTTCCGCACGAGAACCCCTCTTCATCGCGCGTTTTCACCGCAGCAGCAGATCGTCATGCGGCTGTACAGCAACATGCTCCAGTGCTGCGCGCAGCGCGGCATGACAAAATCACCCAGCACCACCTCGTTGGAATTTCTCACCCAGATTCGGGCGCAATGGAGCGAAGCCGGACCCATCGTCGATTCTCTGACACAGCTGTACGCACGAGTTCGATTCGGCCACGAGCCCCTCACCGAGTCGGAACTGGCTGAGGCGGAATCCCAGTTGCGAACCCTCCGCCTGCTGAGGCGTTCGATCCCTGACTCGCAGCAACCGTCGCACTGACGATTCATACGTTCATCCCCGCTCGCGCACCAGAACATCACAGGCCAGGACGAAAGATCAGGACGTCTCCTGCAGTCGAGGCAGCGCTCGACGGAGAACAAGTCTTAGTTTTTGAAGAGAAGGTCGCCTATGGAAAGAAAAATGAGAAACCGGCTTGAGTAGAAGTGCTTGAGAAAGTTGGAGCGGGAAACGGGATTTGAACCCGCGACCCTCGCCTTGGCAAGGCGATGCTCTACCACTGAGCTATTCCCGCATCCGACCGTCAGAAGAAGCGGGATTCTACCGACGACATGTCAAGACTGTCAAGCGAGCGCGCGCAAATATCGTGGTGCCGTGATCGAACTCCTCCACGAAGAACAGGGCTCCATCGCAACGGCCCATCGCACCGATTGCCCTTCTTCTTCCAGAGATCTGTCCGTTCGGCTCAGGCCTGCCTGCTTCTTCTGTCCACTTGACGGACTTGAGAGGCTTGAGTACAGTGAGTGTCATGTGGCTTTTCGCTCTTCTCTTCAATGAGGTAACCCTAGCGTGACCTCCCGCCCGCAGCCGTCGATTCCCTTTGCAGCGCAAGCCGTTTCATTCGACGAGTATCTCGCATCAGGCAAGATCCCCGAGGGACTGCTTGTCAGCGAGTACGTAGAGCAGCAGTTTGTCGAGAGACTGGTGCACTACGTACTCAGCGTTCCAGCGGGCAGTTACTCGATGGCCCAGCTCAGCCGGCTCCTCGAGCAGTTGGATCCTCGCGCCCAGGTCTTTTTCTTCAAGCGACTGAAAGAGAACAGCCCGGACAGCCTCAAAGATTTTGCCCCGCTGTATTACGGGTTCATGAACGAGTTTCACTCCCTCCTGTTCACCTAGTCGCGATTCGGCAAAAAAATTCCTTGTCGGCCCCCTAATCTCAGGTATAATCACGAGAACCTCTTAATGAGCCAAGGAGCATTATGAATCCCACGTTACAACGCGCTGTTACGAGTTTTTATAACCTGGTGTATGAAGCCCAGACGTTTGCCACGACCATGTCCCGGATCGATACCGCTGAGCAGGAACATTATGCCGGGCGGATTGAAGGCCTCAATTGGGTACTGGATCGCTGCCAGGAACTTGAGGACATGGATACCAACATCACCCCCACGACCCTTCAACGCGTCCTGACGGAAGTGAAGTCCGACTTGGATCATGAGCTCTCCGTGCAGCGTCGGGAAAAAGGCCGGCGGGCAGACGGGCGCGAGGAGGCCCTGACCTTCGTCGCAGACTACTTGTCCAGCCTGATCACGGCCACTGAAATCGAGTCCGCGAAAACCTCCGTGTAACCGCCTGTCGATTGTCTCCAGGCTTATTCTTCGTTATGGCCTCCTCCGAGGGCGACTATGGCCCGTGAGTGGATCATCTTCGCCATTTGTCTCGGCTTGGGAGGCCATATTGCCCTCGCCGTCGTGCTGCACGCGCCGGAGATGTGGCCGTGGAGCAAAGCCTGGCTTTACGGGCTGCTTTCGGGCCTGGCCCTTTACGTAGTGGTACAGGTCAGTCGTTCACTCTGGTGGGTGTTTCGCGGAAGAACCAGCGAAGAGCCCGACGCCCCTGAAGACCAGCGTATTCGCTGATCCTTCCTTCACGAACACTCCGCGCCGCCCGTTGCGCCCTCCACCGCTTCTCAGTAGAATAGCCTGCATGCAATCTCGCCCGAATAAGCCTTCCCCACCCGGCTGGCCTCCGCGTGCGGCGCAACCACGGACCACAGCGTCGTCTCACGGCCAGCGGCAGGTTGATCAATACGATTCGTTTCACGCGTCTCTGCTTTACTGCAACGTCTGCCGCCAAGCCACACCGACCCGCGAGCGGCTCCTTCTCGTGTTACCCACCGGCAATTTGTACGAGTATCTCTGCGCTCAATGTGGAACTTCCACCGGTTCGAAGACGGAGAGCGCTTCAGGAGACGGCGGCCTTTTAGCCCCGTGAGTGTGCGACGCACGTGCCGTCACGCTTCCGCGCGGGGATCCAGACAACAGGGCATCCATGGCACGAATCGAGATCAGCGTCGCCGCGTACTGTGGGACTATCCATTCAGTTGATGAGCGGAGACTGTGAACCTGAGACGGTTCGAGGCAGGAACACTAGGCCAGCTGGTCGAGAGGAATGCCTTCATCGATCAACATCACGGGAATATCTTCTCGCACCGGGTAGAGAATCTTATTGTCCGAACGCACGAGCCCGCCATCGAGCTTTTCAGTGACAGACTTTTGCGCCTTGTTCTTTAAGACGCCGCGTTCGATCGCGCCGTTCACCTTTTGAATCAACTGATCGTCGGCCAGCGCGACCGCCAGCTTGGTTTCAGGACAGCACAGAATGGCCAACAAGTCTTTGTCCAAATTCACTTTTTTTTGAACGGCGTCGCTCACGATCACTCTCACAATCTCACCCGTGAGGGTGGCCAAAGGTTACCCGAAACATAGTCCAAATTGTTTGGCAGATCAAGAAGATACCAAAACTGTTGTTCATCTGGTATCGTAACTGATCGGCTACCCCTCTCGCGCACCAAACACCAGGATCCAGCGTGACATCTTCTCATCGACTTGGACGCATATTTTTCACCGGGCTGCTCCTGCTGGTTCCGGCGTGGGCGACGTTTTTGATCCTGGCAGCTCTGTTCGACACGCTGGATTCACTCTTGCTTGATCTCATCGGCCGGCAGATCCAGCCCTATGCGCCAGGATTGGGCATTGTCCTGCTGGTCGGCATGGTGCTCATCGTCGGAGCCGTTGCCACCCAGGTGATCGGTCAGCGATTCGTTCGATGGGCCGAAACAACCCTCGAAGGCATTCCGCTGATCCGGAGTATTTACCTGACCTTGAAGAGCATGACCGATCTCCTGAACTACCGCGCGCGATTCGGACAAAGCACGGTCGTCGCCTTCCCTTTCCCTCGCGACGGGCTCTGGGCGCTCGGCTTCGTCATGGGCTCACCACCGCCGGCACTACAGATCGCGCCCGCCGTCGAATTGGTGATGGTCTTCGTGCCGACTGCCATCCACCCCTTCACGGGGTATCTGGCCATGATCCCGAAAAGCCAGTTGCAACCGTTGAATCTGTTGCCGGAAGAAGCCCTCAAGCTGGAATTCTCAGCCGGACTGTATCGTCCTTTACAGGGGTGGCTCACCGCGCCGGCGGCGAAGTCGTCATGAGGCCCATCGATCAGCTGCGGATACGCCAGGCCACCTTGCAGGACCTGGATGTCCTCACGAGATTCAGCGCCGCCATGGCCCTTGAGACCGAAGGACGAAGACTGGACCTTTCGCGCCTGCGATCAGGCACCCAGGCCGTCATCGATAGCCCGGAACGCGGACAATATTACGTCGCGGACTTGCACCGGAACCATCCGGCCGATACAGTGACAGTAGGGCAGCTGCTCATCACCTATGAATGGAGCGATTGGCGCAATGCCCAATTCTGGTGGATCCAGAGCGTCTACGTCGAGCCCACGTGGCGCCGCCAAGGCGTCTATCGTGCCATGCATCACACCGTGATGGCGCTGGCGCAATCGCGCGCCGACGTCTGCGGTGTCCGTTTATATGTGGAGGACGACAACACCATTGCGAAAGACGTCTACGGCCGGGTCGGGCTCAGCCGCTCTTCCTATCAGATTTACGAGTCTGATTTCGTCCTTCCCAAATCTTCTTCCCCCGTCCAGAGCTCATAGCCGGCCTGGTGGACTGTCTACACAAGGAGGATCGCACATGCGACGAGCGGGTGTATTGTTGATGATGCTGCTGATGCTGAATGCCTGCGCATTCAGCCGAGGTACCCTCGGTGATGAAATCAAGACGGACACCGTCAATTCGATCAAGAAGGGCACAACGACACGGGCGGAGGTGCTGGCGCATCTCGGCGCTCCGGACCGTCTGCTGCAATTGAACGGGCGCGACCTGTTTCAATACTACCGCTATGATGCAAAGGTCGGCAGCCTGCTCCTGATCTTGGTGAACTTCTCGCGCGTGTCGGTCAAGAGCGACGACCTGTTCGTTATCGTGAATCGCGAAGGCATCGTGGAGGAGGTGATCGCGTCGAAACGCACCGAAAATCTGGAATTCAGATTCTGGCCCTTCGGAGACTGACACCGTGTGGCGCAAGATCGTTTCACTCCCGCTTCTTTTCACGGCGATGCTGATGCCGTCGTTGTCCGGCTGCAACGTGGCCCGCCTGACCATTAACACTCCGCTGACGGCCAACGCTGTGGGCTTCATTACCGAAGGGAAGACCACGCTTGCCGATGTCGTCGAGAAACTGGGAGCGCCGGATTCCATTGCGGACACCGAGAGCGGAGCCCTGGTGACGTATCGGTTTCTCAACGCAAAGTACTCTCGTGTGAATTTCGGATGGCTGGCAAAACCTTGGTCGCCGGTGGACCCGGACCTGGTCTTCTCGCGTTCGGGGATGGGAACGGACGCTTTTGAGCTCCTCTGTGACACCAACTGGGTGGTGACGCATCAGGCATTTGTACGGCATCGTCCAGAGCCGCCCTTTACGCCGTATCCCTTTTAGCTCCGACCACGCTCACCGTTCGCGAATTGCCGCTTTGCACGCATCTCGTTATAATGCCGCCCATGGGCGCAGGTTCCTCCGACGAGTCAGCCAGCCGACAGACTCCCATCACGTCTTCCTCCTATATCCCAGCCGATCGCGACATCGAATTTCTCCAGCGCGATGAGTTGCGCCCGCTCCGTCTCGGCCTGGAATTGCTGAAGCCGGAATTGATTCAGACGGAGCAGGGGATCCGGTCGACGATTGTCGTCTTCGGCAGCGCGCGGCTGGTCGAACCCGCCCGCGCCCGGCTCGCCCTGGAAGTCGCCACAGCCGAACTGAAATCCGCCCCCCAGGATCCTTGGCGACAGCGACAGGTCACGCTGGCAGAACGCCGGGTGGCGATGGCGCACTACTATGACATCGCTCGCGAATTCGGCCGCCTCGTGTCTGCGACCTGCCAGATCGACGGGCAGTGCGATTACGTCATCGTGACCGGCGGAGGACCCGGCATCATGGAGGCCGCCAATCGAGGAGCGTCGGATGCGGGGGCCAAATCGATGGGACTCAACATCACGCTGCCGCACGAACAACAACCGAACGCCTACATCACCCCGGACCTGTGTTTTCAATTTCGCTATTTCGCCTTGCGAAAAATGCATTTTCTCCTCCGCGCGCGGGCGCTCGTGGTGTTTCCCGGCGGGTTCGGCACACTCGACGAACTGTTTGAAACCCTCACGCTTCTGCAGACGGGCAAAACGCGTAACCTGACGATCGTGCTCATCGGGCAAGCCTACTGGGAGCGACTGATCAACTGGTCCATGTTGGTGGAGGAAGGCCTCATCGGTCCGCACGATCTCTCGCTCTTCCATTTTGCGGAAACGGCTCAACAGGCGTGGGACCTGATCAGCCGGATGCATGGAGGCCCGGCCGCCCGATGAAGCTCTCCTTTCATGGCGCCGCGCGATCAGTCACCGGCAGTCGCCATCTGCTGGAAATGCCCGGCAGCCAGGTCCTGCTCGACTGCGGCCTGTTCCAGGGTCCGCGGCAGGAGGCTGATCGGCAGAACCGGTTCTTAGGCTTCGATCCGCGCGCGATCCAGGCCGTCCTGTTGTCACATGCGCATATCGACCATTCCGGTGCGCTACCCGTGCTCGGCCAACACCGGTTTCGCGGAGATGTGCACATGACCCGCGCCACCGCGGATCTCACCGCCGTGATGCTGGAAGACTCGGCCCGCTTGCAGGAAAACGATTGCGCTTATCTGAACCGGAAGGAAAATCGTCGCGGGCAGAAATGCCTGAAACCGTTCTACGATGCGCGCGAGGCGCGCGCCATTATCCGCCGCTTCGTGGGCGCACGCTACGAAGACAAGATCAAGGTCACCCCTCGGCTCACGGCCACCTTCCATGACGTGGGGCACATCCTAGGATCTGCCGCCATTCGGCTCAAGTACACCGCGCGCGGCAACAGCACCACCATCCTGTTCTCCGGCGATCTCGGGCGGTCGCGCATGCCTATCCTCCGCGACCCCACGCCGCCACCGAGTTGTGATGTGTTGATCATTGAATCGACGTACGGCGATCGCCTCCACGAAGACGCCGGCGACGCGCTGACCAAGAGAGCGCAACAGCTCGTTGCGCACGCCAAGGCGCATCACAGCAAGATCATCGTACCCGCATTCGCGCTGGGGCGGACGCAAGATCTCGTCATGCGAATCAAACGATTGGTGGCCGAGGGACAGATCGACCCGCTGCCCATTTACATCGATTCTCCCCTGGCGGCAAAAGTCACAGAGGTATTTCGCAAGCATCCGGAATGCTACGACGAAGAGACCTATCGCACCTTTACCTCCGAGGGAGATCCCTTTGCCGCCCGGTATATCCGCTATGTCTCATCAGCGGATGAAAGCAAGCGTCTCAATAACATGAATGGACCCTGCGTGATCATCGCCTCGTCGGGCATGTGCGAAGGTGGGCGTGTGGTCCATCACCTCAAACATGCCATCCAGGACGAAGCCAATATCATCGCCATCGTAGGGTTTCAGGCCGAGCACACGCTGGGACGCAGACTGGTCGAAGGGTGGGATGTGGTGCCGCTGTTCGGCGTGCCCACAGCGCGGCGCGCTCAAGTGGTGGTGTTTAACGGCTTGTCGGCCCATGCGGATCGGAACGATCTGCTCGCCTATGTCAGAGCCATCTCTCCGGCTCCTCAGCACATCTTCGTGGTCCACGGGGAAGAAAAACAGGCGCTGTCACTGGGGGCGGCTATCCAGCTGGAATGTCCGCGGGCATCGATTGTCGTGCCCCACAGAGAGAGCAGTTATGAGATCTAGCGTCGACCCTTCTCTTTAGCGCTTGTGAGGCATGGAGGCTGTCGTGAGCATGAGCCCTACACACACCGGTTCTCATTGGATCATCGCCTGCCTCTTCGTCAGCCTAACCGCCTCCGTCTCCCCCGGCTGGTGCGCGGAGACGGCAACCGATCCGGCTGAACAGACGCGGGTCCGCGTACGCGCGCTCGGCTTAAGGCTCGGGCAATTGGAGCGCGGCCCGCTGAATGCCATTACCGATGTGGCCGGCGTGAAAGTGGGTCAGGTGACGTTGATGCGCGGGGACGGTCCTCTGGTTCCAGGACAGGGGCCGGTCCGAACCGGCGTCACAGTCATCGTGCCACGGGAGGATGTGTGGCAGAAGAAAGTCCCCGCTGGCTCTTTCGTGTTGAACGGCACGGGAGAAATGACGGGGCTGGCGTGGGTGGCCGAATCGGGATTTCTCGAATACCCCATTGCCTTGACCAATACGCTCAATGTCCCGCGCGTGGCGAACGGCGTCATCAGCTGGATGCTCCGCCGCTATCCGGCGATCGGCATCACCGACGACACCCTCACCCCCGTCGTGGCGGAATGTGATGACGGACGGCTGAACGACATTCAGGGGCGCCATGTCTCCGAAGCGGACGTGATGCAGGCCTTGGACGAGGCGAGTTCCGGACCTGTTTCCGAAGGAACCGTCGGAGCAGGCACCGGGATGATCTCCTATGGATTCAAGGGCGGCATCGGGACGTCGTCCAGGCGTCTGCCGGCCGCTGCCGGAGGGTATACGGTCGGTGTCTTGGTTAACGCCAACCACGGTCGCCGCCCGGAACTCATCATGGGCGGAGTGCCGGTCGGACAACGGTATGACGCCACGCCGATACAATCCAGCGGGAGGCCGGATCCGAATCCGGAACGCCTGCATGCGTCGCGTGAAGGAGCCAGCGGGAATGCCGAGGGGTCGATCATCGTCATCATCGCCACGGATGCTCCGCTGGATAGCCGGCAACTGACTCGGCTCGGAAAGCGAGCGGCCTTGGGGCTTGCCAGAACCGGCTCGACCGCGCGCCACGGAAGCGGCGATTTCATGCTGGCCTTCTCCACCGGCAATATCATTCCCCATTATCCGGCCGAGCCAACCTTTTCACTCACGCATCTGGCCGACACCCATCTCAATGCCGTCATCACCGCTACGGTCGAGGCCACGGAAGAAGCGATCCTCAACGCCCTGACAAGCGCGACCAGCGTCACGGGACGCGATGGATTCCGGGCCGAAGCGATCTCGATTCCGCGCCTCCGCTCGCTGCTCCCTTCCGACCTGACCAGCGGGCAGTGACCGGCTCGCGGCGCCTTGCTTTTACAGGGCCTCACGGCTATTCTCCTGCCTTGTCTGATTCGGATCCGGAGGGCTATGGCTGACTATTCCATGGGAGGCGGCCTCACGCTTCTCACCGCGCTCGAAAAAAGCGACAAGTTTGCGGAATTTTTGAAGACGAGAATGGCGCAAGCCCTGGAAGCACAAGACCCGACCGAACTTCACTATCTACTCGCACAGCTGGATGATTTTCATTCGTACATGTGGCGCTATTATAAAAAACTCGCCACCGAACGACCGGAACGCATGAATCCGGGCGTCTGACCGCCCGGCGACACAGGCCGCCAACTGTATCAGCAGGGACATTCGGTGATTACGACTCCCTCGTCAACGCTGCGATTTGCCTCCGCCCTCACGCGTCAACATGAGGCACGCCTGGCGGCCGATGAGTTGATCACGTCGATCCGCCAACAACTCGGCTCCTCGCGAGTCGATGTGGCCTTCCTGTTTATTTCGGCTCAGCATGCAGACCAGGCCGAGGCGCTTTCTCGAGCCCTTCGCACGGCACTGGGCACGGTGACACTCGTCGGGTGCACGGGTGAAGGGATTATCGGCACGGGACGCGAAATTGAGTCGGGTCCTGCCGCCACGCTTTGGGCGGCTCACCTGCCCGGGGTCCTCGTCCAACCGCTGCGGCTGTCTTTTTCAAGTGTGCATGACCAGTTTTCGCTCCGCCACTGGCCCGACCTCGATCAGGCCGGCGGTTCGGAGCCGGTCATGATGCTGTTCGCCGATCCCTTCTCCACCCCCATGCAGGACGTCTTGGCCGTCATCGAGGAGCAGTATCCCGGTACGCGCACGCTGGGCGGATTGGCTGGAGGAGGTCAGGACCTCGGTGAAAATCGACTCTTCCTCGAGGATCAGGTCTACCGCGACGGATTGGTCGGCGTGGCGCTCTCCGGCAATATGGCGGTTCGCTCGGTCATTTCACAAGGCTGCCGTCCCATCGGCGACCGCTTCATCGTCACCAAGGCGGAGCACAACGTCATCCAGGAGCTGGGAGGCATCCCTGCCTTGCAGTGCTTGCAGACCGTATTTGAACACCTGAGCAGCGACGAACGTGCCCAGGCACAACGGGCGCTGCATATCGGCATCGCGATGGACGAGCACCGGGCACAATTCACCCGCGGCGATTTTTTGATCCGCAATCTGCTCGGGGCAGACCAACAGACCGGCGCCATCGTCATCGGAGATGTCGTCCAGGAAGGCCAGACCGTGCAGTTCCAAGTCCGGGATGCCCATTCCGCGGATGAAGATCTTCATGCCTTACTCTCCGCGCCTTCTCGCGACGTCCCATCACAACCACTCGGCGCGCTGCTGTTCAGCTGTTGCGGGCGCGGCAAAGGGCTCTTTGGCATTCCAGATCACGACGCCTCCGTGCTGGGCCAGCAACTGGGCGCCATCCCGCTCGCCGGGTTTTTTGCGCAAGGGGAAGTGGGGCCGGTCGGGGGGCGAAACTTTCTCCATGGTTATACGGCCAGCATTGCCATTTTCTCCGAGCCCGAACGAGGGCATCACACGCACCTGAATCCGTGAATGGCTCCGCCGGTGAATTGGGTTCGATTCACGCAAGGAGCTGAAAGGAACAGATGACAACTCGCTTCTGGTGGACAACTTGGGGTATCGTGGGGCTCGTTTTCATGACTATAGGGAGGCCGATGATGGCACAGAGCGAACAATCAGGTTCGGCGGCGGAAGTCACGACCGCATCCGGGCTCAAATATGTCGATGTCGTCGTGGGAACCGGACGCGAAGCCGCCGCGGGCAATCTGGCGACGGTGCACTATACCGGCTGGCTCACGAACGGCAAGAAGTTCGACAGCTCCGTCGATCGCCGCGATCCGTTCTCCTTTCCCATCGGCGCAGGCCAGGTCATTCGGGGATGGGACGAAGGCGTAGCCGGCATGAAGGTCGGCGGCAAACGGAAGCTGACGATTCCCCCAGACCTCGGGTATGGATCGCGCGGCGCCGGCGGAGTGATCCCCCCGAATGCAACCCTGGTGTTCGACGTAGAATTACTCGAGGTTCGATAGGGGCGGTTGGATTTCGCACTCATCCGATGAAACACACGCCGCTGATAGACGCGCACCGCAAGGCTCAAGGCAAGCTGGTCGATTTTGCCGGATGGGAGATGCCCATTCAGTATTCGGGCGTCGTCGATGAGTATCAGACGGTCCGGCGCCATGCAGGACTATTCGATGTCAGCCACATGGGGCGCATCCGTGTCGCCGGACCAGGTTCACTGGCGTTTTTGCAACGCGTCACGACGAATGATGTTTCCAAACTGTCTGTCCGCCAGTCGCAGTACTCCATGGTCTGCACGCCGGACGGAGGCATCAAGGACGATATCTTCATTTATCATGTGAAACCCTATGAGTTTCTGGTCTGCGTGAATGCGTCCAATCGTGAAAAGATCGTCGCCTGGTTTCACGACAAGGTGGCGCAGGCGCAGGGATGCACGGTGCAGGACCAGTCTACCGCTCTTGCACAACTCGCGATTCAAGGTCCCGCCTCGCGTGACATTCTTACCGCCGCCGGGCTGACCGGTCTCCCACAACTCAAAGTCCGTCACTGCCTGGACGCCATTGTCTGCGGCCATCCAACCCTCGTGACACGAACCGGCTACACCGGCGAGTTGGGGTACGAATTGTATCTTCCAGCCGCAGGCGCCATGACGGTTTGGAACCATCTCCTTGAAGCCGGACAGCCGTTAGGAATGAAGCCCGCCGGTTTGGGCGCGCGTGATTTGTTGCGGCTCGAAATGGCGTATTTACTTTACGGCAATGACATGGATGAGCACACGACGCCCATCGAAGCCGGAGCGGATTGGGTGGTGAAGTTCGAGAAGGGGGATTTTATCGGCCGCGCGACATTGCATGCGCAGCACAGCAACGGACCATCACGGTGCCTCATCGCCTTTGAGCTGATCGAAAAGGCCGTGCCCCGGCATGGCTTCAAGATCCTCAGCCCGCAGGCCCCCCACGCAGAGATCGGCGAGGTCACCAGCGGAAATCTGTCGCCCATTCTGCAAAAAGGCATCGGCATGGGATACGTGACACCGGCTGCATCTCAACCGGGATCGTCCATCTTGATCGATATCAGAGGAAAGGCCTGCCCCGCCGTCGTCGTGAAACCGCCTTTCTACAAAAAAAATCCCGGCGCGTCGTAACCACTGCCCATGGTCAAACCGATCTACAAAGGCACGGTCGTCACCCTCAACGTCGATACCGTGCGCCTGCCCAACGGGCACACGATCGACCTGGAGGTCATACGCCACCCAGGCGCATCGGCCGTCGTACCGTTGAAGGAGGATGGGACCGTCGTACTGATCCGCCAATTCCGCCACGCGGCAGACGGGTTCATTTACGAAATCCCTGCCGGCAAACTGCATCCGAAAGAAGATCCCTTAGACTGTGCCGCGCGCGAACTGGAGGAGGAGATCGGCTACAAGGCCGGCCGGTTCGAGCTGCTGTCCAGTATCTTCACGGCCCCGGGGTTTGCGGATGAAGTCATCCACGTCTATCTGGCGACAGAGCTGACGCATGGGACCCAGAATTTGGATCAGGACGAAATCCTGGAAGTGGTGGAGATGCCGCTGAAAGAAGCCATTGTCAAAATTGAGGACGGCACGATCCGGGACGCAAAAACGATTGTCGGATTACAAGCGGTGTATATTCGGCAGGTGGGGGACCGGTAAACGACGAAGAGGCCTCCCACCACTCGGATGGGAGACCTCTTCAGCCAGCTAGCCTCGCCAAAAAACGGGTGACTCTTAGTGGCCGCCCTTCTTCTCGTCTTTCTTCTTCTCGTCGCCGAACACGGTCTGGGACAGGTGTCCACCCTTCTTCTCTTCCTTCTTCTTGTCGTCACCGAAGAGGGTCTGGGAGAAGTGGCCGCCCTTCTTCTCTTCCTTCTTCTTGTCGTCGCCAGCGAACGAAGGCGCGCTGAACGCCACCAACAACGCTGCCGCCATGACCGTCAACATCATCTTCTTCATACTGACTACCTCCTGTTAGATTTGAAGTTACCGACCACCGACGGATCTTCGGTATAGCAAGGTTCTTGCCGTTTGCAGGCAGGATGTAACCCGTTGTTTTTCTGGACAGCGATTATTCATAAGCACCGAACGGCTCATGAAGCAACAATCCATTCTGTGGCAGAATAGCCTGATCTAGACTAAACCGCCTCATTCGACGGCTCGGAATCCAGCCGGTAGAGGTCATGCGCGCCCTCAAGAGACATTCCCGCAAGGAACCGCTTCATAGGATGCCGTTGCCGGCCTCCCTGCCCGACCGTCTTGCACCGGATCTCAACATCTTATTTGTCGGCATCAATCCAGGTCTACGCTCAGCCGCCCTGGGCCACCACTACGCCGGCCATTCAAACCGTTTTTGGAAACTCCTCTATGACGCGGCCCTGGTGCCAGAACCCTTGACCTACCGTGACGACGAACGCCTTCTCGAGTGGGGACTCGGACTGACCAACCTTGTCGCCCGCCCGACCGCAGGAATGGAAAGCCTCACGGTCGAGGATTATGCGAGAGGCCGGTCGGCGTTGATAGAAACTATTCGCCGATGCCGTCCGCGCGTGGTGGCGCTCCTGGGAATCACCCTCTATCCGATCCTGTTTCCTGTTGAGTCGCGCCAAAAAGGTCGGAAGCCGGGCCTCCAACCGGTGACGCTGTACGATTCCCGTATCGTGCTGCTTCCGAATCCAAGTGGACGCAATGCGAGCTATTCCTATCCCTCCCTCGTGAACGCATTTCGCGCACTTGCCCCTTGGGCCGGGACTTTTCAGGTGTAGCTCCCGGCGCATGTTGCCGCGTGAGAGAGTCTGGCATTCAACCGGACAACTGCTGTACCATTCGCCCTTTGCGTTGATCCACCCCGCTGCCTGGTGTTCATGAAATATCCACTTCTCACCGTATCACTCACGTTTGCGCTGACCGCTCTCGCCGGACAGGCCTTCGGCGGCACGCTGGTGCAACGACTCACTGCCGAGGCCATGCGGGAATGCTCGCTTGGGCGCCAGGCCCAGAGCCGTACAGATCGGATTCAACATTTCGCGGCAGGTCAAGCCTTCGGCGAGCAGGCTGTCGCGGCAGATGAATCTTCTCCCGATGCCCATTTTGCCTTGTTCTGCAATCTCGGCGAGCAATTGCGGGTGGATGGCGAAAGCCTCTCGTCACTGTTCGGGTTTCGCCGAATGATGAAGGAGTTGAACCGGACCCTGGAGCTGGCACCCGATCATGTGGACGCACTGTCGGCTAAAGGGACGGTGTTGGTTCGCGTGCCGGGTTTCCTGGGGGGCGACAAGGAGAAAGGCGAGCGGCTGCTGCGTGACGTCATTGCCCGGGAACCAGCCGCCGTCAACGCACGATTGAGCCTGGCCAAAAGTTACTGCGCAGGCGGGCGACATGAAGAAGCCGTGGCGATGGCGACTAAGGCGCTGGATCTGGCCCAAACACTGGAGCGCATCGACTTCATCCCGGAAGCGCGGCAGGTCCTCGCACAACTGCGGGCGCAATCCGCGAAAGGAAATTAATCACGCGCCGGCACGCGTCTGACTCCGGTTCTCCGGAGGCGGTCGATGTCAGCCCGGGTGGGCATCGCCGCCTGCGCCCCAAGTCCCGTTGTGGCCAAGGCTCCCGCAGCCACAGCCATCTCCACCGAGACCTCGATCGGCAGCCCTTCGGCCAAGGCACAGGCTAATGCCCCGTTGAAGGCGTCTCCGGCACCGGTCGAATCGACCGCCTCCATGCTGAAGGCCGGGACATAAGTCGCCTCCTTCCCGCGTGAAACAACCGCGCCCTCCGCACCACGAGTGAGAACGACCGTTCCTAAGCCTCCATGAGCCAGCAGCCCAGCCGCTTCGGCCGGATCTGTGGCCCCGGTCAACATGCAGGCCTCGCGCTCATTCGGCGTGAGAATATCCACCATCTTTAAGAACTCCGGCGGCAGCACAGAGGCTGGAGCCGGGTTGAGAATCGTCAACAGACCATGGTGCTTGGCTAACCGCAGACATTCTTGAACCGTCTCGAGCGGGATTTCCATTTGGACCAGGAGCACTCGCGCAGCGGAGATCAGTCCGGCATGCTGCCGCACATCCGCGGGAGTCATTTCCTGATTGCTCCCCGGCACCACGACAATCTGATTGTTGCCTGCCGCGTCGACCAGAATCATCGCGATTCCGGTCTGCGCTGCGGCATCGCGCAAAAGCACCATGCGCGACAATCCCTGCGTGGCCAGGTGCTGTGCGATCAGGTCACCGTTGGCATCGCTTCCCACTTTACTGAGAAAGGCGACCTGTGCCCCGGCTCGCGCGGCCGCGACAGCTTGATTCGCACCCTTGCCGCCGAACGATTGCAGGAACCGGTGGCCGAGCAGCGTCTCGCCTCGACCCGGCAATCGATCGACGGTCGCAGTGAAATCGATATTGCTGGACCCGACGACTACGACCATGGGCACAATCGGCTGCGAATCAGGCTCAATGCCCGCTCGGCATCGACATCAACGGCCACCTGCATATTCGGATTCGACTTTTCCTCGGGCCTGCGCTGTCGCCGGTCAGCCACGGTGGCTCCGCGGGACACCCGCCCCACGACTTCCACTTCGACATGCAATGGCTCCGTCCTGAGCAACGACGATTCGATGGCGGCAAGGACAGCCGTCGGGTCATGAAAGTACAGCTGTCCGTGGCCTTCAACCTGCTCGGCGAAATCGAAGGCCTTGGTGGTCATATCCGCTACGAGACGGCAACGCGGATCACGCGATGAAGTGGTCCACGTCTTAAGGACCTCGCGGGTCACGCCGACGCGGGTGGTCACGTCCAGCGGGACTAAGGTTAACGGAAGCGCCGCTTGAAACACTCGATGGGCGGCATGGGGATCGACATACATATTGAACTCGGCCACGGGCGACACGTTGCCGGGCACACCGATTGCGCCCCCCATGACGATCACTGAGCGAAACTTTTGGACCGTGAGCGGATTCACTTTGAGCGCGACGGCCACATTCGTCAGCGGCCCTAAGGTGATCAAGGTAATATCGTCCTGATAGCGCCGCACACATTCGTTCCACACATCCTGCGCCGTCGAAAGCAGCGGGGGCAGCCGGACAGCGGGATACCGCATCGCGCCTTCTGCCGTCAGCAAGAGATCAAGTTCACCCAGACCATCACTGCCATGCACGTGTACAGCCGTTTCCAGGTCTTCTTCCAACGGCCTGGCGGCCCCCTGTCCCACCAGCAATCCCGGCGGAGGGTTGAGATGATGCAGCAGACGGAATAGATTTTTCGTTCCCTGTCCCACCGGCACATTGCCGCAGACGGTGGTGATCCCCACCACGTCCAGCTCCGGTGACGCCAGGGCCAGCAGAAGAGCCAACGCGTCATCGACCCCGGGGTCGGTATCAATGATGACTTTTGTCGGAGAGGTATGCTGCATGCCTGAATGGTGCGGCCGCGAGCCGGAAGGGGGGTGGCCCATCTTCGCCACGCCCGATCACTGCGACCTATAACGTTGCGTCATGCCCTGAAGCCGGCTCGCCGAAACGCGTGGATTGTCCGAGTTGTTCCAAGACGGAATGGACGAGCGGCATGTCCTCTGGAGGCCCCATGACAAAATAAATCACTGCCCTGTCGCCGCTGGCCGTCACGGCCAACGCACGGCCGGCCATCTCTTCGCCCTCGTACGATTGAGCGATCCACTCTTCGGTCTCTAGTTGAGCGCCGGCCGGGATAAACGAGAGGCCATGTAATAGCGAGAGCGGCTCACGGAGTTGATCACGAAGCGCCTCTCGCGTCACCCCGGTGAGGGGGAACATCATCCCTAGTTGCTTGCCTGCCTCGGGCACAAGAAACGGCATCTCGGCATCGTCGGGGCGATTGCTCTGCCAACCATCGGGAACAACAAACGACCAGTCGGTGCCGGGAATTCTCAACCTTGTGCCCGGGCGATAGATCATCCCGGAGACCACGTCAAGAGGACGATCCTCGGCGTGACTCTCCGCAACACCAGCGGAATCTGTGGCAGCCTGCACAGGCAAAGAGACGAAGAGGGTGAGCAGCAGACAACCGAGCGCGATCTGGGCGGCCACATGCCACTGCCGCAGACGGCGCGCGGGGCCCAGGCCTGCGGCGCCGCGCGCAGCTCGACTAGGAGACGGCATCCACCGGCGGGCAGGTGCAAAAGAGGTGGCGGTCGCCATAGGCTTCATCGATCCGGCTCACACTCGGCCAAAATTTGTTCTCACGCACCCAGGAAGCAGGAAACGCCGCTTCCTCGCGAGAGTACGGCTTCGTCCATTCCGAGGCGGTGACAGCCATGGCCGTGTGAGGAGCATTCTTCAGCACGTTCCCCGCGCGCGGCTGGCGACCTTCGGCAATGGCCTGAATTTCGCCGCGGATCGCAATCAACGCGTCGCATAACCGATCCAACTCACCTTTCACTTCGCTTTCGGTCGGTTCGATCATCAAGGTGCCGGCCACCGGAAACGACACGGTCGGCGCATGGAATCCATAGTCCATCAGGCGCTTGGCCACATCCATCGCTTCGACCCCGCTGCTTTCTTTGAGCGGGCGCAGATCCAGAATGAACTCATGCGCCACGAAGCCGCGCGCGCCGCTGTACAAGACGGGATAATACTTCTCCAACCGCCTGGCCATATAGTTGGCATTGAGAATGGCCACTTGGGTCGCCTTGGTCAGCCCTTCCCGTCCCATCAACGCGATATAGACCCACGAAATCGTCAGAATGCTGGGACTGCCGTACGGAGCCGCCGACACCGGCCCGATCGACTGCGGCCCGCCGAGTTTCGTGACCGGATGTCCCGGCATGAACGGAGTCAAATGGCGGGCGACACCGATCGGTCCCATTCCTGGCCCGCCGCCGCCGTGAGGGATGCAAAAAGTTTTATGGAGATTCAAATGGCAGACGTCGGCGCCCAGATCAGCCGGCCGGCAGAGGCCGACCTGCGCATTCATGTTGGCGCCGTCCATGTACACCTGCCCGCCATGGGTATGCACGATCTGGCACATGCGGCGAATCCCTTCCTCGAATACGCCGTGGGTGGAAGGATAGGTGACCATGAGCGCCGCCAAACGCCCACGGTGCTGTGTCGCCTTGGCCTCGAGATCCGCCAGATCCACATTGCCGCGCTGATCGCAGGCAACGGGAACCACCGTCATCCCGCACATCGACGCGCTGGCCGGGTTGGTCCCATGCGCAGAGACCGGAATCAGACACACATCGCGCTGTGTTTCGCCTCGATGCCGGTGATAGGCCCGGATCACCATCAACCCTGCATATTCGCCCTGTGACCCGGCATTAGGCTGCAATGAGACGGCGGCGAACCCGGTGAGTTCCGCCAGCCACGTCTCAAGCTGCTGGAACAAGGCCTGATACCCCTGCACTTGATCGTCGGGAGCGAAGGGATGCATCCGCCCGAACTCCGGCCAGGTTACGGGCAACATTTCCGACGTGGCGTTCAGCTTCATCGTGCAGGAACCGAGGGGAATCATCGAATGCACCAGCGAGAGGTCGCGTGATTGCAGCCGGTGGATATACCGCAACAACTCATGCTCGGCGTGATAGCGGTGAAACACCGGATGTGTGAGATACGAGCTCGTGCGCGCGAGCCCCGCCGGATACCGCCCGTCCACCGACTCGAGGAGAGCCTGCAGCTCCGTCGCGGTAATTTCCTGGCCGGCAAAGAGCGCCAGCAGCTGGCGCACTTCCTCCGCATCGCTCCATTCGTCCAGCGACAAGCCGAGGCTATGATCATCAAACCGGCGAAGATTGATCTTCTGTTGGCGGGCCCGGTTCACGATCGTGTCCGATTGCGCCGGCGAAAGGGGAACCCGCAGCGTATCGAAGACCGGCTCCAGCCCGACTGCGCAGCCGTGCCGGCGCAAGCCTTCGGCCAATGCCATCGTGAGGCCGTGAATGCGTTCCGCAATCCGCTTGAGTCCGGCAGAACCGTGATACACGGCATACATTCCCGCCATGACCGCTAGCAACACTTGCGCCGTGCAGATATTGCTGGTCGCTTTCTCCCGGCGGATATGCTGCTCTCTTGTTTGCAGTGATAGGCGATAGGCCGTACGCCCGGTGGCATCTTTCGACACGCCGACGATCCGGCCCGGCATCTGCCGCCGGAATTCCTCCCTCGTGGCCATGAAGGCCGCGTGCGGCCCGCCGAACCCCAACGGCACGCCGAACCGCTGGCTGGATCCGACCGCGACATCCGCACCGAACTCACCCGGCGGGCGCAGCAACGTCAACGCGAGCAGATCCGTCGCCACGACCACGTAGACCCCGGCGGCATGCGCCCGCGTAATGAATTCGCTGTAGTCCCCTACGTAGCCGTCCGTCGAAGGATATTGGAGCAACATCCCGAAGAAGTCGCCTGATGACAAATCCAGCGACTGAATCGCGCCCACCTGCAGGAGGATTCCCAGCGGTTCCGCGCGAGTCTGCACCACCGCAATCGTCTGCGGGTGGCACGTTTCAGACACAAAGAACTTGGTTCGTTCGTGACCGGCAGCGCGGGAAATCGCCGCACACATGGTCATCGCTTCGGCTGCTGCGGTGGCCTCATCGAGCAATGACGCATTTGCGAGGGGCAATCCCGTCAAATCCGCCACCATAGTCTGAAAATTGACCAGCGCTTCGAGGCGGCCTTGCGCGATCTCAGCTTGATAAGGGGTGTATTGCGTATACCAGCCGGGACCCTCGAGGATATTGCGCTGAATCACCGGCGGGGTGATGCAATCGTAGTAGCCCATGCCGATCAAGGAACGCCAGACCTGGTTCTTCCCGGCGAGGCCGCGCAATTCCGCCAGAACCTCCTGCTCGCCGCGCGGGGCCGGCACCGCCAGCGAACTCTGCAAACGAATATCCGAGGGCACCGTCGATTCCACGAGCGATTCCAGCGAGGGCAGATTCAAGGTCTCCAACATCGCCTGGATCTCGGATTCGCTGGGACCGATATGGCGGGGCACAAACGTATCGTTCGATTCAAGAAAATGAGGCTCTGGCATGGGGGTGAAATCCTGCTATAAGGTGGCGCACTCGTTGATTCGAGGCAGCCTCGGTACCCTATCACGCAGCACCGAGTTTTCCAAGCGTTGAGCGGGCATCTCCCCTCGCTTGTTTTCCAAATTTCCATAGCGTAATAGTGAGATTGACCCTCTGCCCAGCTCAGGGTCGACACCGCACGACACGGATCGGGACAAGAAGATCTCATGATGATGCATGACATTCTGGTAGTCGGGGCAGGACTCGCCGGCATGCGGGCCGCCATCGCCGTGCCCCAAGACCTCAATGTGGCGCTGCTTTCGAAGGTGCACCCTGTCCGGAGCCATTCTGTCGCAGCGCAGGGAGGCATCAACGCGGCCATCGGGGCAGACGATTCCTGGGAAGCCCACGCGTACGACACGGCCAAGGGCGGGCTCTATCTGGGGGATCAGGATGCCATCGAAGCCATGTGCAAAGACGCGCCGCAGGACATTTTAGAACTGGAACGCATGGGCGTAATTTTCAGCCGTACTCCGGAAGGACGTATCGCGCAGCGACCGTTCGGAGGAGCCGGATATCCCCGGACCTGTTACGCAGCCGACCGTACCGGCCATGCCTTGTTGCACGCCATGTACGAACAACTGATGAAACGCCGCTGCAAGGTGTATGAGGAATGGTACGTGACCGCCTTGCTGGTGGAGCAGGGGCGTTGCTGCGGGGTGGTCGCCTGGGACCTGATCCATGGCGGATTACAAGCGGTACAAGCGAAAGCCGTCATTCTGGCGACTGGCGGGAGCGGGCGGGTCTTTTCCACCAGCACCAACGCCGTGATTAACACCGGAGACGGTATGGCCCTGGCCTATCGTGCAGGGGTCGCGCTCGAGGATATGGAGTTCGTCCAGTTTCATCCGACCACGTTGAAAGACACCGGCATTCTGATTACAGAAGGCGCGCGCGGGGAGGGCGGATATCTCCTCAACACGCTCGGCGAGCGGTTCATGAAACGGTATGCGCCCGAACAAATGGAACTGGCGACTCGCTCCACGGTCTCTCTCGCCATCGGGCAAGAGATTCAAGAAGGGCGAGGGGTTGACGGCTGCGTCCTGCTCGACCTGCGGCATCTCGGCCGCGCCAAAATTCTGGAACGGCTGCCGCAAATTCGAGAGCTGGCGATGGAGTTCGCAGGGCTCGATCCGATCGAAACACCGATTCCCATTCGCCCTGGTGCCCACTACCAGATGGGCGGCGTCCGAACCAATGCTTGGGGAGAGACCGACCTGCCCGGACTGTTCGCCGCCGGCGAATGCGCCTGCGTCAGCGTGCACGGGGCCAACCGCCTGGGAGGCAACTCCTTGCTGGAGACCATTGTTTTTGGACGCCGGACGGGCATCAAGGCCGCGGAATCGATCCGCGGTGCTGAGCTGCCGCCGGTCTCCAATGCCACTCTTGAACGCGAAGAACAGCGCATCAGCACGCTTTTGAGCAACCCGGGGCCCGAACGGGCATGGCAGATACGGGACGATCTCGGCAAGACCATGAGCCTGAACCTCGGCATCTTCCGCACGAAGTCCTCCATCCAGGAAGCGCTCAATGCGCTTCACGCCTTGAAACGTCGCGCGCAGCACCTGTGCGTACAGGATAAGGGACGCATCTTTAACACCGACCTGATTCATGCGCTGGAACTGCAGTGCCTGCTCGAGATCGCCGAAACGATCGTCGTGGGCGCCTTGGGGCGAGAAGAAAGCCGCGGGGCTCACTACCGGGGCGATTTCCCGGCGCGAAACGACAAGGTCTGGCTTCGCCATTCACTCAGCCACCGCCGCCCGGAAGGCCCTCAGCTGACCTACGCCCCTGTGACCATTACGCGATTCCCACCTGCCTGACACTCCAACTCCGATCCCGATCTCATTCGACGCTCAGCTCGTGCCCTCTACATGACCACCGCCCTTTCCGCTCTATGCGGCTGGTTGCGCTCCTCCCGTTTTGCGCTATGCTTTTCAATAATCTCCGAGTCACCCACTGACGGGACCGTCCACAACGCGCCCGGGCGAAGGGTCGTAAGGCAGCATGACTACCGTTCACCCCGGCGCAGCCGTACCTGCATTCCCCGTACTGACACCCTCGGACCTTGCCGGGACCGTCATCTGTCCCTTCTGCCAGGCGATCACCTCCTGTGCCCCGGTTGCCGGTGTCCCGTTGCATCAAATGGCCTGCCCGTCCTGCCAGGCCAACCTCCTGCTCCTCAACCTGGCAGCGCGGCCGACCGATGAAGACAGGAACAACCACGCGCCGGAAGGCGATCTACCGCTCGATCTCTCGCGACGGCTCACAGGACTTGCTGTCGCTGTCCTAGCCTGTGTGCTGAACTATGTGTTGTTAGCGGGAATGGCCTCCTGGATGCTCGGACAAATAAAAAACACCCACGATCCTTACGAGATCGACGCCTTGGTCCTTTCCCCGCTGATTTTGAAGGCCAATGGCTGGACCCCGCTCCATTTCGCAGCGGCGCGTGGCGACCTGGCCGCGACCGCGGCGCTCCTGGCTGAGAGACAGGCGGTGGATCAACGCAACGGCCACGGGCGGACGGCACTTTCTGAAGCGGCCAGGCGAGGGCACACCGATGTGGTCAGGGTGTTGCTGCAGCATGGGGCCAACCCCAACGCCAAGGGAAAGCAGGGCTTCACCCCGCTGCTCGTCGCGGCTGAACAGGGCCATGCCGACACCATTGAAGCGCTCCTTTCCAACGGCGCGGAACTGAGCGCCACCTGTACCTGCGGCGACTCCGCGCTCCATCGAGCAGTCCGGCGAGGACAGCTCACTGCCGCGCAGACCCTGCTCGAAGCAGGCATTCCGGTCAACCAGAAGAGTCACGGCGAGACCGCGCTGGAGATCGCGCTCCACGAGGAGGATCACGAACTGGCTGCGCTGTTGCGCGCGCATGGAGGCAGGGAATTTTCGGAAGCGAAGTCACGCCGTGCCCAAGGCATCGCATTTCAAAAACAAGGCCGGATCGATCAGGCTCTCTTGGCTTATGCCGAGGCGCTGAACCTGGACCCGGATGATGACGAAGCCTACTACGGCCGCGGAACCGCATTACTCGACAAACAGGAACCCGATGAAGCGCTCATCGCCTTTCACGCCACCATCCGCCTAAACCCGACCTCCATCAATGCCTACAGTGCGGCGGCGTCCGTGTATAGCGCGCGGCGGCAGTGGGACCGGGCCCTGGCCCTCTGGGATCAGCTTCTCGCGCAACAACCGCAAAACGGGCGAGCCTACTTTGAACGCGCCATCGTGAAGCGAGGGAAAGGCGACAGCGCAGGATTTCTGCAGGGGTTGCAGCAAGCCTGCACCTTGGGCCATCGGGCTGCCTGCTGAATCATGACCCACGCGGCACTGCATGACGACACCGGCGCCGCGCGCGTCACCTGCCACCGTTGCCGCAGCCACTACCGGGTCCGCGCCGTAGCGCAGCTGACGCCGGCGTCGCGAAGCATCTGCCCGACCTGCGGCGCTCGATTTGCGGTAGTCGAGCCGGTATCGTCAGTCTTCGCCGACACGGCGCCGACCGCACAAGACCTCCATCCGGCAGCTGCTGATCAAGCGTCCCCATCCAGCGCACCAGCCTTCACGTCTTCATCCCTGCGCGCATCTTTTCATGGAATGGGCGGCACTCTCCTCGGCATGCATGTCGTGAACGCCTGCCTGACCCTGGTGACGTTGGGCGGGTATCACTTTTGGGGCAAGGCGAAAATCCGTCGATACCTGTTCGGCCATACCTCGTTCGCAGGCGACCGGTTCGCGTATCACGGGACAGGGAAGGAACTGTATCAGGGATTTCTGAAGGCCATGCTGGTCTTCGGTATCCCCTATTTTCTGCTGAGCGCAGCGCGCACCTTTCTGGATCTGCCCGGGTGGATCGATGGGCTGGCGCAAGGGCTGGCCGGCCTGGTGTTGTTTTTCTATGTGCCGGTCGCCATCGTCAATGCCCGCCGGTATCGATGCACCCGCACCTCATGGCGAGGCATTCGCTTTTCATTTCGGGGGCGCACCGCCGATTTTTTGAAACTTTATTGCCGGGGATGGTTCTTCACGGTCCTGACCCTGGGCAGCTACTACCCTTATTTCCACACCCAACGCCAAGCGTTTCTTCATTCCCACACCTATTTCGGCAACCAGCGCTTCCGGTTCACCGGCCACGGCTCCGGGGTGATGATTCCTTTTGCCGTCACCCTCTTCGCCACCTATGCCGTGCTGGGCCTGTGCGGGTTTGCCCTGGCCCTGCAATTGACGAACGCCGGACTGGCGCTGCTGCTGATTCCCACTGTGCTTGGACCGCTGTGGATCTGGCTGCGGGGACAACAGCAACGCTATGTCTGGAATCACACCTCGTTCGGAGAAGCCCGGTTCTCCTCCGCCATCACCTGGCAAAGGCTATTCACCCTGTACCTCGGGAACCTCGGGCTTCTCCTGGTCACCTTGGGGTGGGCCTGGCCCTGGGTCACGGTGCGCAACGCCCGCTTTTTCTACGGGACCTTGTCATTGCATGGGCCGGCCGATCTCGATCGCGTGTTGCAAGATACCCTCGACGCATCGGTCACCGGCGAAGGGTTATCCAACCTCCTCGACACCGGCTTCGATATGGATGCGTGATCATGGCCACCGGCCGAACCGCTCATTATCTCGACGGCCGCACGGCCACGCGGCATCCTGTCACCCTTAGCATTCATCCCGCCGCATTACAGATCGCCATGCCCGACGGCAGCAGCAGAGCCTGGCCCTATGGCCGGATCCGGCAAACCCAAGGCACGTACCGCGGCGAGCCAGTGCGTTTGGAATGCGGCCCTGAACCGGCAGAAGTTCTGGTTATCGAAGATCTGGCATTATTGTCCGACATCCATGCGGCAGCCCCCGCGCTTGCACAACACTTCCACAATTCCGCAAGGCGCAAGGCCCGGTTCGTATGGACAGTCTGCGCGGGCTTGGGGGTCGTGCTCATACTCACCGGCTTATACCGCTGGGGCATTCCTGGTCTCGCCGCTGCAGCGACACCCTACGTGCCGGCGATGTGGGAAGAATCGCTGGGCCGGCGGATCGTGGACCACCTCGCGCCGGAAACGCAGCAATGCCGGGATCCGGAGCGGCTTCACAAAATCAACCAGATCGTGCAAACATTGGCGGCGACCCAACCCACGGCTCCATACCGGATTACGCTCTCCGTGGTAGACCATCCCGCCATGAATGCCTTTGCCGCTCCGGGCGGGCATGTGGTGATTTTGCGCGGCCTCTTGGAACAGACTACGGGGCCTGAACAACTCGCCGGGGTCCTGGCGCACGAACTGCAACATGTCTATCAACGGCATACCACTCGAGCCATTCTCGAACAGACCGCCGGCACCCTGCTGCTGACCGCTGTATCGGGAGATCTGTCCGGTGGACTGGCCTGGGGATTGGAAGGGGCACGGACGATGGGAGCCTTGCACTACAGTCGCCTGCATGAAGAAGAAGCCGATCTTGGAGGGCTCCGCATGATGCAAACCGCGCAGCTCGATCCCGCCGCCATGATCGCCTTCTACGAAACGCTGCAGCAGGCGGAGCAGGACCATGCCGGAGCACCTGACTTTCTTTCCACTCACCCCGACATGGGCCGGCGGTTGGCCACTCTGACCTCGCTGGCCGGCCCCGCGCCGGCGGACGCGCGCCGCTTGCTTCCGGGCGAAGACTGGACAGACATTCGCTCCCTCTGCCGCGTGCAGGCCGCCAGACGTTCCGGCCCGGACTCCGCCGATCGGCCCTAGTCACGTTTGACCTCATCACAGCCCACTGCCTCTGCTATAATCCACCACCTGTGGGCATGATGACCAATGCGCGTGCTTGTCGTTGAAGATGAAACCAAGGTGGGCTCCTTCATCAAGCGGGCTCTTGAGGAGGAGAGTTACGCCGTCGACCTCTGTGAAGACGGCGCGCAGGGCCTCGACTTAGGCCTGACCGGCAGCTACGACCTCATCATGATCGACCTCATGCTGCCGGGTTTACCCGGCATTGAAGTGCTGACCCGCCTTCGCAAAGAGAAAATTCAGACGCCGGTCTTGATTCTGACGGCGCAGTCGAAAGTCGATCAACGCGTCAAGGGGCTGGATGCGGGGGCGGATGACTACCTCACCAAACCGTTCGCCATCGACGAATTGCTCGCCCGCGTCCGAGCCCTCTTGCGGCGCGGCACGGCCGAATCGTCCGGCACGCTTCAGGTCGATGATCTCATCCTCAACCCCGCCACCCGAGAAGTCACCCGGGGAGGTCAACGTATCGATCTCACCGTGAAAGAATATGCTTTGCTGGAATATTTCATGCGGCATGCCGGCCGGGTGTTGACCCGCCCGATGATTTCCGATCATGTCTGGAATCAGGATTTCGACACGTTTACCAATGTCATCGACGTCTACGTGAATTATTTGCGGAACAAGATCGATCGCGGACGGGCTCGAAAACTGATTCATACGATACGAGGGAGTGGGTATATGCTCAAGGTCGACTGATGCCGCTGCGAGTCCGGCTCACGCTCTGGTACGGAACGGCGCTGGCCTTGATCCTGCTGACATTCTCCGTGGTGCTCTACACCATCACGGCCCGCGGCCTCCGCGACCAGGTCGATGAGTCATTGCAGGAAACCGCGTCGGCCGCCGTGCGTTCGCTGGAGACCCGCGGCTTCCTTCCCCTTATCGATGAAGATGCCCTGTTGAGCCAATTCCCGGAACTTACCCGCATCGACAAATTCTTTCAGATCTTCAGCCCGACCGGCACCATCACCATCCGCTCGCCGAATATCCGGCAACACGACGTGCCATTGAGCCGGCCGGCCCTGGAAGCCGCCTTTACCGGCAGCACGGTCTTCGAATCAGCAAGATATCCGAACGAACCGCCGCTGCGCCTGGTGTCGGTTCCCATTATCTATCGCGGGTCGCTGCTGTATATCGTGCAGGTCGGTACCACCCTGGAAGGCGTCGAAGAAACTCTGCGCCGCTTCCTCCTCGTGCTGCTCGTCATGGCGCCGATTGCGCTCGTCGTGTCGCTGGTCGGAGGATGGTTTCTCGCCGGGCGCGCTCTGCGTCCGGTCGATTCCATTACGGTGGCCGCGCAACGGATTGCCGCAGGCGATTTGACTCAACGGCTGCATTCCGAACGTTCGACCGATGAAATCGGGCGCCTGACCGATACGTTCAACAATATGATCGCGCGGCTGGAAACGTCCTTCGCGCAAATCCGGCAATTCAGCAGCGATGCCTCCCACGAACTGCGCACGCCGCTGACGGTCATGAAGGGCGAGAGTGAGTTGGTCCTGCGCCGCCCCCGGCCCGTCGAGGACTACATCGCCGTGCTTGAAAGTAATCTGGAGGAAATCGACCGTATGTCCCGTATCGTCGAGGAGCTGCTGTTCCTCTCGCGGGCGGACATGGGGCAGGTGAAAACAGAATGTGAGCCGGTCCGGCTGGAAGCCTTGGTGGAGGACATTCAACGCCAGGCCTGCCTCCTGGGCCAGGAACGGGAAGTGGATGTCAGCATGGGCACGATTCAACCGGCGACGGTGCGGGGGGACGAACTTCGCCTGCGTGAGCTCATCCTGAACATCGTCGACAACGCGGTGAAGTATTCGCATCCCAAGGGCAGGGTCGAAATCGACTTGCGGGTGGAGGGCGCCACCGCGCGCCTCGCCGTGCGCGATGACGGGATCGGCATTCCGCAGGATGCGCACAAACAGATTTTTGACCGCTTTTTCCGCACCGACGATGCCCGGGCGCATACCAAAAAAGGGACCGGCCTCGGCCTGGCCATCTGCGCCTGGATTGCAGAAGCCCACCATGGGCACATCGAGGTCCAAAGCGAGGTTGACAGAGGATCCACCTTCACTCTTGTCCTGCCCTTGGCTGCGCCGGCAGCTTAACGAGTTCTAATTCCTCGTTAATAGTGTTCTCATCCAGAACTGTTACCTTCCAAAAGACTGTTGCGTGCAGGAACGATTTCTCCAGCGCGCAGAGACCACCGTCTTTTAGGAGGAACCCTATGCAACGACCCACACCGTCACTCAGTCTCTTAGCCGGTATTACCGCCGTCGGCGCGGGCTTAATCTGGAGCTATACTCCGCTGTTACCGTCTCACGCCTCGAATCCCGTGCCGGCTGCTGAAGCACGTCCGATGGCGCCGGCCAGCGCCTTACCCGCCGCCGGATTCGCCGATGTGGCCAAAACGGTCACGCCGGCCGTCGTCAACATCACCACCAGCGGCGCGGAGGAAGTGTCCGACCACGCCCGCCCGCGCGGCAAAATGGAAGACTTTTTCGGTTCTCCGTTCGGCCCGCGCCGGTTCGGACCGCCGATGGAGCCTCGGGAACGCCGGGGCGGCGGCCAGGGGTCGGGCGTGATCGTCACTCAGGATGGGTATGTGCTGACCAACAACCACGTGGTCGCAGGCGCGAAAACGGTGACGGTCACGCTGCCCGACAAACAGGAGTTCAAGGGGAGAATCGTCGGCACTGATCCAAAGAGCGACCTTGCCGTCGTGAAAATCGACGGTTCTCAGCTCCCGACGATTCCCTGGGGCGACTCCGGCCGCCTGCAGGTCGGCGAATATGTGCTGGCGATCGGAAATCCGTTCGGCCTGAATTCCACCGTGACCCTGGGCATCGTCAGCGCGCTGGGGCGCGGCCACATGGGGATCACGCAGTATGAAGATTTCATCCAAACCGATGCCGCCATCAACCCGGGCAACAGCGGCGGCGCGCTCGTCAACACCAAAGGGGAGTTGGTCGGGATCAATACGGCCATCTTTTCTCAAACCGGCGGGTATCAAGGCGTCGGCTTTGCCGTCTCGACCGGCATGAGTAAGCCGATCTATGAAAGCCTGGTAAAGACCGGCAAGGTGGTACGCGGCTACCTGGGCATCGGCATTCAGGACCTGAGCCATGAGCTCGCAAAATCCTTCGGCGCGAAGGGGAGCCATGGCGCAATCGTGACCGATGTGAAGGAGGATGGGCCGGCGGACAAGGCGGGAATCAAGCAAGGCGACGTGATCCTCGCTTTTGAAGGCATTCCGGTCGATGATGCCGTCACTCTGCAGCGGGCTGTCACCCGCAGCGCGGTCGGCAGCAAAGCGACGGTGAAAGTGCTGCGAGACGGCCAGGAAAAAGAAATGGCCGTCACGCTGGCCGAACTGCCTGACAACCAGCAGGTCGCCAAGGCTGAAGCCGACCTATCGGATCAACCGCTGGCGGGCCTCGCCGTGCAGGACCTCGATCGGGAAACCGCGCAGGAACTCGGGCTCAAGGGCAAACTACAAGGCGTCGTGGTCACCGCTGTCGATCCGGACAGCGAGGCGGAACGGGCGGGATTGATGCCGGGTGACGTCATCCGGGAAATCAATCGCAAGCCCGTGACCTCGATGAAGGAGTTCGACCGGGCCGCATCGAATCTCAAGAAAGGGCAAACCGTGCTGGTCTTGATCAACCGGCGCGGAGCTTCCCTGTACCTGAGCGCAAAAATCTGAGCCTGAGTGAGGTCACGAGGCGGGTTGCCGGTGAGCAGACGCTTACCGGTAACCCGCTCCGGTTTTTTTGGGCATGAGCAGACCGGAAGAGGAGGACGTGTCTCGCCCGTTGGCCCGGACGGCAGGCTCGGCCATGAGATCGTACCCGGCGACATCGGTCACGGTGACCGGTATGAACTCGCCCGGCTTCGCGATACCGCGCTCGCAATACACCACCCCGTCGATCTCTGGGGCCAGCCCCTGATGCCTTGCTTCCAATAACCGGTCCGATTCCTCAGAAATCCCATCCACCATGACGTCAAGCGTGCGCCCGACGTACGACCGATTTTTGGATTCTGAAATCGATTCCTGCAAGGCCAGCAGCTCATTGCGCCGCTCTTCCATCACCGCGTGATCGACTTTTCGATCGAGATCCACGGCGGAGGTGCCTTCCTCGTCGGAATACAAAAACACCGCGACGCGATCGAACTCCATCTCACGGACAAACTGCTTCAATTCCTCAAAGTGCGCATCGGTCTCGCCGGGGAACCCGACGATAAACGCCGTTCGGAAAAACACGCCCGGAATCCTGGCGCGAATGCGTTCCACCAGTTTCGTGAGGTGCTTGCGGTCGCCCAGCCGGTGCATGCGTTTCAGCATGCCGTCGTTGATATGCTGGAGCGGCATGTCCAAATACTTGGTGATGCGCCCCTCACCGGCATAGAGATCCAGCAGCTCATCCGTGACCTGCTGCGGATACAAATAGAACGGCCGGATCCACCGCACGTCCTCCACCGTGACCAATTCGCGCAACAGCGCCGTGAGTCCCTGCTTGAGTCCAAGATCGACCCCGTAGTTGATGGTGTCCTGGGAAATAAGGTTGAGCTCCTTGACCCCGTCTTGGACCAACCGCCTCGCTTCCGCCACGATCGAGTCGATCGGGCGGCTCCGCTGCTTGCCGCGCATGATCGGTATCGCACAGAAGGCGCAGTTGCGATTGCAGCCTTCGGCAATTTTCACATAGGCACTGTGGGCCGTCCCCAGGCGGACGCGCGGCGTGTCGGCATCGTAGAGATACGGCGGCTGACCCAGCCAGAGACGTTGCTGGCGCTTCTTTGGCGCCAGAAGGCTGCGGCAAATGTCTGCAATCCGCCCGAATTCGCCGGTTCCTACTACGCCGTCCAACTCAGGCAGCTCCTTCAAGAGCTCGCCCTGATAACGCTGCGCCAGACAGCCGGCTGCGATCAAGACACGGCAGGAACCCGATTTCTTGAGACGGCCGTGTTCGATAATGCTGTTGATGGATTCCTGCTTGGCTTCTTCGATAAAGCCGCAGGTGTTGATGATCACCACTTCGGCGGCGCGCGCATCGCCGGTCAGTTGAAACCCATCGGCCACCAAGGTACCGAGCATGACCTCGGAATCCACCTGGTTTTTGGAACAGCCCAAATTCACAAAGCCGATCGTGGGTTTTTGTCGTTTCGCCCGAGCAGGAGTAATCAAGGATGAAGCCATAACCAGGCAGTCTACGAGACGGCAGAAAAGTCTGTCAAACGAGTGCTCTTGCTATTCGTGCTGCCGCTACCCTAGATTGAGCGGATGATCCGGACCTTTCAGGGCATCAAGCCCACGATCCCCCCATCCTGCTTCATTGAGGAGACGGCGGTCGTGATCGGCGACGTGGTGATGGGTGAAGACTGCAGCGCCTGGTTTCATGCCGTCATCCGGGGAGATGTGAATCACATCCGCATCGGCCACCGGACCAATGTCCAGGACCTCTGCATGTTGCACGTCACGCATGACACGCACCCGCTCATCATCGGCGACGACGTCACCATCGGACATCATGTGGTGCTGCACGGCTGCACTATTCACAACCGGGTACTGGTCGGGATGGGTGCCATCATCATGGATGGGGCGGTCATCGGGGAAGACTCGGTCGTCGGTGCCGGCGCCTTGGTCACAGAAAACACCATCGTTCCCCCGAAGAGTCTCATCCTGGGATCACCGGCCAAGGTCAAACGACCGGTGACCGATCAGGAACTCGCCTGGATACGGGAGTCGGCCCAAAACTACATTCGATATTCCCGTCAATATCTATCGGGACCGGATAAGCCGCGCCCTGGTTTTTGGGTCTGACCGGCGCCCCGACATCCCGCGACGCACCTCATCCAATCCGCATCAGACAGATGGGATCACCGACGGTCGGTGACGCAAACGTGTGCGGGTCAATCTTGTAGGGAATGCTCCGCCGATGGCACCACTCGGCAACCCACACCGCCTCTTCAACCGTCGTGGTGACTAAGGCCGGTAGAGTCAGTCGTCCCAGGCAACGTTCGACCAATTTGGCAACGGCTCGCTGTTGCGTCACAAATGTTTTCGCGTTGAACGTGACAGGGTTCGCCCGCCCGTAGGACAACACCGAGAGCTCCGGAAATCGTTCAGGATCATTCAGCACGCTGACAAGCCACAGGTGATCTACCCGCTGTTTCCCCGAGCCCGCGTCTTGATGGCGAAACCGAAGAGGGAGCGCGCCGCAGGCCCGGTTGAGCACCTGGACTTCCTTCTCCCGCAAGTTACAAGCCGTCACGCGCCGATTCAGGTCGAGAGTCTCCATCACCAGCGGGGCAATCTCCGCAACGCCGGCTCCCACGTACAAACTGGTGCCCCCTGGCTTGAGCCGCGCCTTCAGCGCCGCGGCCACTTTCGTCCCGAGACGCTGGCAGGGACCGCGCTTCGCGGCCCAAAATTCATCGCCACCTTCGTCGCAATAAATCGGACCCAGTCGCCTATAGTCGAGACGCGCAAACATCTCCTTGATCGCCCGCCTGGTGCCAGGGCCCAGCATGACTGGCTTACGCGCCATGGCCTCCCTCGCCGGCAGGCTCGCCGAGGAGCCGGCTCCGCGCTGGCATGTCCATTGATCCGGATGTATTCATGAAGCCAAGGAGGAGATGGACAGGTGCCTGGACCGCTCGCTACGCGACGATCTCGGTGCCGATGCCCTTGTGGGTGAAAATTTCCAGCAGAATGGCGTGGGGGACTCGGCCGTCGACAATATGCGCCTTCCCGACACCACCGGCCAGCGCATCCAGACAGGCGTGCACCTTGGGCAACATGCCTTCGCTAATCGTGCCGCGTTTCACCATCCGCTGCACGTCCTTGCGTGAGACCGTTGACAAATGGCGGCCATTGGCATCCCGGATCCCCTTCACGTCGGTCAACATCACCAGCTTTTCCGCCTTCAGCGCCGCGGCGATTGCACCGGCGACCAGGTCTGCATTGATGTTGTACGTGTTCCCTTCCCGATCCGTGCCGATGGGTGCAATCACCGGGATGTAATGATCTTCCTGCAGTTTCAGCAGCAAGGTGGGATCGATGGACTTGACGTCTCCGACAAATCCGAAATCGTCGTCCCTGTCTTGAACGTCGATGTCCTTTTCGATGCTCTCCGCCCAAGCCTTAGCCGTCAACGGCTTGGTCAACATCAACCCCCCGTCTTTGCCGCTGAGCCCGACGGCCTGGCCGCCATGCCGGTTCAGTAGATCGACGATTTCCATATTGATGCGGCCCGCGAGCACCATCTCGACAATTTCCATGGTCGCGGCATCGGTCACCCGCACGCCATGCTTGAACTTCGCTTCCATGCCCAACCGGTCTAACATCTGATCGATTTGCGGGCCGCCGCCATGCACCACCACTGGATTCAAGCCGACATACTTCAGCAAGACGACATTCTGCGCGAACCGGGCTTTCAGCGAGGCATCCGTCATCGCATGCCCGCCATACTTGATGACGACGGTTTTGCCCTTAAAGGTCCGGATGTAGGGCAACGCCTCAATCAGGACATCAGCTTTCTTTATGAGTTTGTTCATGCGTCACTCCTCGCGCTGTCTGGCCGGACTTACAGAATATAGCGGCTCAGGTCCTGATCTTTTACAATGTTCAGCAACCGCTCTCGCACGTACCCGGCATCCACGATGACCGTTTTCTGCGACAATTCGGACCCCTCGAACGACACCTGTTCGAGCAGCCGCTCCATGATGGTAAACAGCCGCCGGGCGCCGATGTTTTCCGTCCGCTCGTTGACCTGCACGGCCGTCGCGGCAATTTCCGCCAACCCATCCTCGGTAAACTCCACGGTGAGGCCTTCCGTCGCCATCAGGGCGTGATACTGGCGGACTAGCGCGCCACGCGGTTCAGTCAGGATGCGTACGAAATCTTCCTTGGTGAGCGGCGCCAGCTCGACCCGGATGGGAAAACGGCCTTGAAGTTCGGGAATCAGGTCCGACGGTTTGGCCACATGAAACGCTCCCGCCGCGATGAACAGGATATGATCTGTCTGCACGGCGCCGTGTTTGGTGCTTACCGTGGACCCTTCCACGATCGGCAGCAGATCGCGTTGCACCCCCTCGCGGGACACATCCGGTCCCATGGCGCGTTCGCGGCCGGCGATTTTGTCGATCTCGTCCAGAAAGACGATGCCGGTCTGCTCGACTTTGGTGATGGCCTCCCGCACGACCACGTCCATATCGATCAGTTTCTGCGCTTCCTCCTGAGTCAGATGCTTCAGGGCATCCGGGACTTTCATCACCCGTTTCTTTTTCTTCCCTTGGAACATGCCGCCCAGCATGTCGCGAAGATTCCCTTCAAGTTCTTCCATTCCGCCCGCGTTCGAGATCATCCCGAGCGGCAAGGCCCGTTCCTTGACCTCGACCTCCACCGACCGCTGATCCAGCTTGCCCTCGCGCAGTTGCAAGCGCAATTTCGAGCGCGTCGCATCGGGCGACTCCGACGGCTCCACCGTGTCCCCGCGCGATCCGGAATGGTCGAATCCCGGCGGGACTGACCGCGATGGCGCGCCGGGCAAGAGCAAATCGAGCAGGCGTTCTTCTCCCAGCCGCGACGCCTTCTCTTGCACGTCCTCCAAATGTTTGGTCTTTACCAGACTGATGGCCTGTTCCGTGAGATCACGGATAATGGATTCGACGTCACGGCCGACATACCCGACTTCGGTGAACTTCGAGGCCTCAACTTTGATAAAGGGCGCTTCAGCCAGTTTCGCCAGGCGCCTGGCGATTTCCGTTTTCCCCACGCCGGTGGGGCCGATCATGATGATGTTCTTCGGCATGACCTCATCGCGCAACTCCGGAGCGAGTTGCTGGCGGCGCCACCGGTTGCGCAGGGCGATCGCAACCATCCGTTTGGCATCCTGTTGGCCGATCACATACCGATCCAACGCTTCAACGATCTGCCGGGGCGTGAGACTATTCACATTGAGGGACCGGGACGTGGATTCGCTGGTCATGACAGGGCTGATCCTAACGCGTGAGCGATTCGATCACAATCTGTTGGTTGGTATAAATGTCGATCCCGCCGGCAATCATCAGCGATTCTTTGACGATCTGCTCGGCAGCCAGTTCGGAGTGCGCTAGCAAGGCGCGCGCTGACGCCAATGCATAGGGTCCTCCCGAACCAATGGCCAAAATGCCGTCCTCCGGTTCGACCACATCTCCCGTGCCGGAAATGATGAAGGAGTGCTCCAGATCGGCGACCGCCAACAACGCCTCCAGCCGCCGCAAGACGCGATCCGTCCGCCAGTCTTTCGCCAGCTCCACGGCGGCCCTCGTCAGGTTGCCGCGGTATTCGGCCAGCTTGGCCTCGAATTTTTCAAAAAGCGTGAAGGCGTCGGCCGTGGCGCCGGCAAATCCCGACAAGACCGTCTCATTATGCATCCGCCGCATTTTCTTGGCGTTATGTTTCATAACCGTGGTGCCGACCGTGACCTGCCCGTCACAGCCCATCGTCACCTGATTGCCCCGCCTGACACACAACACCGTGGTCGATCGAATCTTCATTGCGAACCCTTTGGCTTCCACCGCTCCCGCCTCGGCCGCCGTGACAGCACGAGGGTGGGTGCGATCGTATATCGCGAGTAGCTGGTCTGTCGCAAGATGGGTATATTTTTGGGTCGTGCTGAGAGACACATGCCCCAGCATCTCTTGAATGGCGCGCAGGTCCGCGCCTTCATCCAACAGATGTGTCGCAAAGGAATGACGCAGGGTGTGGGGATGTATCGCTCCGCCGCTCAGCTGTCTTGAATATTTGGCGACGATGCGGGCAATCGTTCTGGCGGTCAATCGCCCGCCGCGGCGATTTCGGAAGACAGGCCCGGCATCCTGTGAAGCGACTGCGGATGCTCCTGATACGCTGGTCTCGTGAGACTCGGCCTGGTAGGCATCGATGGCTTCAAGGGCGAGCGGGCTCAAGGGAATCACTCGCTCCTTCTGCCCCTTGCCACGAACCAACACGACACCCTCGCTGCGGCGAATGTCCTCACGATTCATCCCGACCAACTCACTGACCCGTGCGCCGGTGGAATACAAGGTTTCAAGAATGGCGCGATCGCGCAACCCGTCCCGCGCTTCTCCGGAGGGAAATTCCATCAATGCCCCGGCATCGTCCTTCGTGAGCACCTGCGGAAGATGTTTGGGCAACTTCGGCGCGCGCACATCTTCTGCCGGATTAGCATCCAGGCGGCCGGTATGAACCAGATAACGAAAGAAACTTCGCAGGCAGGCCAGTTTTCTGGCCAGAGATGTTTTCTTCTCTCCCAGGCGATCACGCGAGGCGAGAAAATCTCGAATCAGGCCCGCATCGATCGATTCGATCGCCGGCATTCGGTGAAGCTTCAGTGCGGCGACGGCAAAGGCGCGGAACTGCGCCAGGTCGGACGTGTACGCGCGAATGGTTTGCGGAGAAGCGCCTTCCTGAACAGCCAGCCTGTCTAGGAAAGCCCGGATTGCGCGATCCATGCGTCAAAATCCTCAACAGCCCGTTGCTGGATGAGACGCCGCTTTTGCTCCTTGTCGCGCGTCTTGGCGGTGACCGGCGGGAAGAGTCCGAAATTGGTATTCATCGGTTGAAAATGCGCCGGATCACTTTTTGTGATGTGCGCCACCAGGCAACCATGCGCGCTGGTCGGTGGCGGTGTGACGAGCGGTTGACCGGCCAGACCTCGCGCCGCGTTGATGCCGGCGAGGCCTCCCATTGCCGCGGACTCGGTATATCCTTCGACGCCGACTAATTGCCCGGCAAAAAAGACCGTGCCGCGGCTTTTGAGCTGGAGGGTTTCCCGGAGGAGTTGCGGAGAGTTGATGAACGTGTTGCGATGGAGACTGCCAAACCGCAAAAACTCAGCCTGTTCCAGCCCGGGAATCATCCGGAAGACGCGCCGCTGTTCGGGATAGGTGAGCTTCGTCTGAAAACCGACCATGTTGTAGCACGTGCCATGCACATTCTCGGTACGCAACTGCGCCACCGCATAGGGGCGCTTCCCGGTTTTCGGATCGTCCAATCCTACCGGTTTCAGCGGACCGAATTGCATGGTCTGCCGCCCCCGCTCGGCCATGACCTCGATGGGAATACAACTCTCGAAGTACGCGACTTTTTCAAACTCTTTGGGCTGAACTTTCTCTGCGGCCATCATCGCGTCGTACAACGCATTGTAGGCCGCTTCATCCATCGGGCAGTTCAGGTAATCCGCGCCGCCCTTGCCATATCGTGACGCGCGATACACGATGTCCATGTTGATGGAATCCGCATCGATAATCGGCGAAATTGCATCGAAGAAATAGAGATGCCGCTCGTGAGTCAGTTCGCTGATGGCCTTCGACAGCTTCTCCGACGTCAAGGGGCCGGTGGCAACGATCGTGACAGCATCCTGAGGGATCTCCGTCACCTCTTCTCGAATGATCCGGATATTGGGATGTCCTTCCAGGGCTTGCGTGATGGCTCGGGCGAAGATGTCTCGATCAACCGCCAGGGCCGAGCCGGCCGGCACGCGAGCCTCCTCTGCCGCGCGAATGACCAATGAATTGAGGCGGCGCATCTCGCCTTTGAGAATGCCCGGCGCATTGAGTGGGTCCATCGAACCGAGTGAATTCGAACAGACGAGTTCTGCCAGATCACCTGTTTTGTGCGCCTTCGTCGTCTCCTTCGGACGCATCTCATAGAGCGTGACCTTGGCGCCGCGCTGTGCCGCCTGCCAGGCCGCCTCCGAACCGGCCAAACCGCCCCCGATGATGACGATATCTTCGCGCATGAATGGGAAACCTTTGAAAAGATGGAAGGAAGACTCATTGTAAGAATGGCGTTTTCTCGATGTCAAGAAATCGAACGCGGATTCACTCTCATCGCTTTAGTTCGCGACCGCTCTGTGTGGGCCACGTCCGGCTCCCCTGCGGCCCCCATGATCGTCATGTGATTTGTTGCTCCTGTTTGCCGGACCATGGTAGACTCGCCTCCGGTTCGGGCGATTAGCTCAGTGGGAGAGCGCTTCCTTCACACGGAAGAGGCCACAGGTTCGATACCTGTATCGCCCACCATTTTTTCAACCACTTGCACGACAGCACTCTCCGACACACGCAACACTGTGGTCATTTTTGTGTCACGGTGTGACCGTCGGTCCAAAATCTCCACTCCATCTCGCAGGCTTTCCGGGTAATGATGCGCATACCGTTGCGTCATTAACGGTGACTTGTGCCCGAGAAGCCGTTGCACTTTATAGAGATCCACTCCCGCCTGGACCAGCCGCGTCGCAAAGGTGTGGCGGAGGTCATGGAAATGGCAATTCACAACCCCTGCTTTTGCCATCGCGGGCCGCAACGCCCGTCGCAGATGGTTGGGATCTAATCGTGTCCCGGCGAGACTGGGAAAGACCAGCGCGGTTTTGATGTGCCGCACTTTGGCCTTCTCCGTCAGGAGCGCCATTACGGTCTGATTCAATGGCACTGTGCGCCGCTCCCCGTTTTTCGACTCAAACACGGTCGCAGTTCTTCGGAACAGATCCACGCCGTTCCAGGTGAGTGACAGGATCTCGCCCAACCGCATCCCGCTATGCAGCGCGAACACCACGAGCTCGCGTAACCATGACGGACAGGCATCGAGCAATCGCGCCTCTTCATCCTCCATGAGCCACCGGTCTCGTTTCGTCGCGCCCTTTTCGAGAGACACGCGACTGACGGGATTGTCCCGGCACCATTCCCACTCCCGCTTCGCCAGGCTGAAGGCCTTTCTGAGACAGGTCAGCTCCCGATTGATGGAAGCAGGTTTCACCCCGGCAGCATACCGTCGACTTTTGTACTCCACGATCAGCTTAGGGGTAATCTCGCCAAGCGTCCGGTCTCCGAAGAAAGTCCGGAAACGCTTCAGGAAGGCTTGTCCGGTTTGTCGACTGGCCAATTTCACGAGATGTTCTCGCTCAAAACGATCCATCAATTCCGCGAAGGTCCGAGACTGTTCCTCCGCCCGGTCGAAAAACTGCCCCTCGATCAATTGCACTTTGACTTTCGCCACGATGGAGTCCGCCAAGGCTCGATTCGATGACCCTGTAGACCGGCGAATTCGTTTCCCTTGAAACACAATATTCATCCACCAAATGTTCCCTCGCTTAACGAGCCCCATCGTTGTTCTCCTTTCCAAGAGGGCTCGCTGTTGGTCTGGTTTCCCCGTGGCGGGAAGTATAGACGGCACGTTTGGCCTCCACAATCAGGTGGTCTACGTCACCAGCTTTGTGGCGGTGCAGGCAAGGAGGCCTGTGAGTGGAGGTGGCAGCAAAGCCATTCAACCAAGCCTGGATGGCCTCAGGTTCAAAGCGGACGAGGCCATGAATGCGACGGCAAGGAATCTTGTTCTGTGAGACCCAGAGATACAGTGTGGAAGGCTTGATATTGAGCCAAGCGGAGAGTTCTTTGACGGTGAGCATGTGTAGATACACCGGGGGAGTCTTGCGACACCCCCAGTCCCCCTAACATGTGCTGCCCGCGTGACCGCCGGCAGACCGGTGAAACCGATTGGGTGGTTGCTTGAGCAAATTGCGGTGTCGGTCTTTCCACCGAGCAATGCCCCTGACAATTTCGTTTAGTAGCCATTCTTCCCCTCCAGGGGTGGCACAAATGACCGCCAACATCGGCGTCAGGGTGTCACTCACCCATCGTTTTACGTTCTGCAGGATCTGCACCTGCTGCTCCTGGGCCAATCGCCCCTTCTGAAATCCCTCCGTCAGGAGGGCGTACCACTCCAACACGGGAGCCCGGTACCGTTCCTCATCCTCGGCATTCTTGGGAGTCTGCCGGAAATCCACATACGATCGCAGCAAGCCGACCACCAACTCCTTCCAATCGGCTTCGTCTAACGTGGCCAATGCTCGGGCACACTGTTCGGCTCGGTCCTTCTTGAGTTCTAATTCCCATCGCGTCCCGTAGTCCTGATAGTTCTCCTGTCCTTTGCTTTGGAGTTCGAGCCGCTTGTCATAGATTCGCAGCAAGGTCTGACTCTGCGGACTCCCGAAGTACATCGTCTCTCCGGTTGTCGCCCCGGTCCCATGCGTCAGGTTCGAGACGATATGCCGGACTTGCGCGGCGCGCGTCACACATTGCCCGGCAGCAACAGCCTCCCGAATCGTAGAAACCGGCACCGTTCTCAATCGATCATCCAGAGCACAGTCGATCCGTGTGACATGCCCCTGTTGAGCATGTACCCACTTCAGCAGAGTTCGGATCTGATCCCGTGTCAGGGCGGACGCGAGGCCGCCCGAGAGATCCACATGAATTTCATTCGGGCGACGAGGGGCATTGGTGCCCAGTTTGCCCACCCCGCGCAGACCGTCTACTCTCATCCAGGACAAGGGATAGCCTCGAAAGCCACCTTTGGCCTTGCTCCAGTCTCCGCCCAATACCCACATGGTCTCTTGGGGATTACTGGCTAAGACGGTAAACGCCAACCAGTCTATGGAGAGAGTGAAGCTCGAATCCATGGAATCTATCGAACTCCTGTAATGAGCGCTGTAGGTAGCGCCCCCGTGTTACCAAGACGGGGGCCATTCCGCTCCGCCCCGCAGCCTGTCGGCATGCGGCGCGGACCGGCATCACCTCCCGGCCAGGGACAACGGTGTTGCTCTGAACAGGGCTCCATTGGTGGTGTCATTGCATCCTTGTGACCGTTCCGTTGCACGCTCCGACCTTATGCAAACGCCATCACGCAGTAAAGAACCCTCTAGGGGACAGGAGGGGTCACGAGGGGACAATAGAGGACGAATTATCGAACGGCGGATGGTGGGAGGGAAGTTGGCATAAGCATGCTTATGTGCGCTTTACTGCGCTGGTGGCGGCAATTGTGAGCATCGTTCGGGGGAGATACAGAGATCAGGCAAAAATCAGGTGGTTTTTGACCGGTGCGGGAAAAAACTTTTGGAGGGCACTCCCCGCGTTCTAAGATAGGATTAGAGCAGCCGACAAGGGTGGAAAGCAGGTCAGGCAGTTACTGCATAATTCGGCGGCCTAGAACCGTCCAATGCCTTGGCTATTGCTAACATCCCCTAGGATGCCGCGAAGACGCGACTCGCCTGAAGTGACATCCCAAAAGGCAATGACGGGAAAGGATGGCGGCATGAGAAAAACACATGGGCGATGGTGGTTCTTCTGTCTAACCACACTGATCGCTGTGACCGAGATGAGTGCGTGCGCAATGGGGAGAGCTCTGCCGTTCGGTGGCGACAGCTGGCAAGAAGAAGTGCTGCTCCATGACGGCCGAACAATCGTGGTTGAGCGCAGGGTTGAACGAGGCGGGCGGCATGAAATTGGGCAACCGCCTCCGATCAAAGAGCAAACCATCGTCTTCACGCTGCCTGAGTCAAAGACGCGCATGACGTGGACCAGCGAGTATGGGGAAGACATCGGGCGCACCAATTTTCTCCTGCTGGCCGTGCATGTTTTGAATGGTACGCCCTACATCGTTGTACAACCGAATTCCTGTCAGTCGTACAACAAGTGGGGGCGGCCGAATCCGCCTTACGTGTTCTTCAAGTACGACGGCACGACCTGGCGACGTATTCCGCTGACAGATCTTCCCACCGAGTTCACCACCCTGAATGTCGTGATCAGCCTAGATTCAGGAATCGTTCAGAACATGGTCAAGCGGGGTCGCGTACCGGTAGAGGAGATCAGAAAACTCAATCGCGCCCTCCCGCAGCCCGAATACAAAACGATCCTGCGGGAGTCGGTGAAGGCGGATGGGATTAGTCAGACGAGTTGTCCAATTCCTTCAACAGCGACAGGGAAACTCATTCTGCCAGAAATAGACGGGAAGCCCCTTTACGACAACTGGTGGCCATTAGCGTCTGAGTGGCTTAAGAGCACATACGGCAAGACCAAATAACTTCTCACGCATTGTATTTGGAAGGAGAAGAACCGATGGTATCGACGATCGAATACGCATTGATGGCGGGCCGGGCCTATCAAACAACACGTCCTTTTCTGATTAATCAGTTTCCTGTTGCGCAGGGATGGCTTGAGATTGCCCACGTTCCAAACAATCCAAGCTTTCCGCAATTTACCGGAGCCGATGGTTTTGAGGCGGTTGCCTTTCAGCGGGGCTCCGAGATCGTCATCTCCCTTGCCGGCACAAATCCCAACGATGGCCTCCTCCCTCCCGGACCGGACAATACCGCGAATATCGGCTTGGCCACCGGCGTGGGATCCGTCCAGTTGCTCCAAGCCGCCGAATACTACCTGCAAGTCCAAGCGGCCAATCCGGGCGCGACGATTACCTTCACCGGCCATAGCTTGGGTGGAGGGCTCGCGGCCTTGATGGGTGTGTTCTTCGGTAAACAGGCGGTGACGTTCGACCAAGCGCCGTTTGCCAACTCAGCGGAACTCAATCTGCTCACTCCCAATGTGGCGGCGAATCTGAAAGCCAGCTTGCTTGCCAATGGCCATACGGAAGACGACCTCGCCGGTCTCACCGCCTTTCTACAGATCCGCGCGGCCCTGCCCATGGGCGAGATCCCGAACTCCAGTTTGGTCAAGAGCATCAATGTAGGCGGTGAGTTTCTCTCCGGGGTGCCCTGGAATATCCAAGATCGCATCGGCCAGTCATCATCCATTCCCACCAATGCCCCAGGCGTCTCCGGACTTGATCTGCACTCGCAGTCCCTCTTAACCGCTTTCTTACAGAGTATGCAGACGGCCCTATCTGGAGAGACGTTGAACGGTGTCACGTTCAAGCTCACAAATCTGGTGGAGATGATCTTTTCCCGCGATCTCTATCGTTTCGATACCGACACGCCGAACCGCAACTTTCTCGAACGGCTTGTCCAGAATGAACAGGGCAACGCCATGGTGACCCGGTTCACCGAGGATCTGTGGAAATTGGCGCAGGACGGTGGCTTGACGATGGCGGATGATGCCTTCGCCTCAGTTAAACTGGTCAGCCAGACGCTCATCGCCTTTGCGATGCAGATGTATTACGAGAATACGGTGAATGCCACGACGGCGACGAAGGAATTATTCACGGGCGTATCGGGTGGGATCCAATTCGACCGTGAAGATGTCTCCAGCTCTCTGACGACGACCAAGGGATACGACCTGTACTTCCAGACCTACCTGGCCAACTCCTTTTCGCCTGGCGATCGGGACCGGATTGAATCACTCCTGCCGGGATTGCGCGACTGGTACGTGCAGGCGGGACAAAGCGGGATGGATGCGACGGATACGCAGAACCGCGGCGCGTTCATGCTGGGTGGCCTCGGCGCTGATTCGTTGACCGGCGGGACCGGCACCGATCTGCTGGTGGGGAATACGGGGTTCGATAGCCTGACTGGCGGAGGGGGCACCGACACGTTGCTGGGTGGGGCGGGGTTCGACCGGTACTATTACACCACCGGTGATGGCAACGACCGAATCGAGGATTCCGATGCCTCGGGCGTGATCTTCGTGAATGGCCAGATGCTCGTCGGCGGGGTGAAGAAGGCCGGAAATACGGATTGGACCAGCCCAGACGGCACCCTCACGTATGCGATGCAAGGGACGGACTTGGTGGTCAAGCTGAATGACGTGACGATCCTAACCGTCAACGAGAACTTTCAGAGCGGACAATTCGGCATTGAGTTGATCGATGCGCCGACGGTCAGCACTGCATTGCCCACCACGACACGCACCATCGTCGGCGATTATGAACCGCTGGACATTGATCCGGAGGAGGAAGGCATCCAGATCGGGAGGAACAAAAAGGGGTCGGGAGTCTTTTTTGCAGGGCAAGGTGGTCTACTCGCCCACCGTATATTCTTGCCCCGCTTCTCCGCACTGTAGACCAATACAAGGATCGACTAGCGGTGCGTGAGAAGGCGAGCAAACTCGGCGGCGGAAATGACGGGCACTCCGCTGTAGTGCGAGGCCTCGAAATCCTTATCTCCGGTGACCAAATATTGGGGCGGGGGTGTGGTCGCCATGAGATCGAGGAACGGTCGATCATGCGCATCGCGCAGAGGGGTGTTAGTGGGATGGGGATCGACGAACTGCACTTCAGCTCGGATGGTCGTCAGAAAGCTCGTGATATTCACCCCCGCCCGAGTAAACGCTCGCTGGAGTTTTGGCCGCCGCAGGACGGCCTCCAATTCCGCGAAGGTCTCAGGGCTCATGACGGGGATCAGGCGACGCTGTAGGACGGCTTGGATGATCCGTGCAGGAGGTCCTGCGGCGGACAACAGACCGGACACGAAGATATTGGTATCAAGAACGACGCGCACGCTCGCGCCGAACCGCTGCCACCTCAGCGGCAATTTGTTCAGGGGTGATGCTTAGCTCGCGTGCGGCACGGCGCACCTTGCCGACCATGCGAGCCAGCTTCTTCCGACTGGCTGCTCTGGCTGGAGACTCCAAAATCAGCACGTCGGAGTCCCGATGTGCCACCACGGCTTTCCCCCACCCCTTCATCCAGGAGGAGGGAATCACCACGCCTTCTTTGGTGTACTTCACGGCTTTCATCGGCAACGCATCCAGTGTATCTGCGGCAGTATACCATGGTGCTGTGGCTCTGTAGTCAGCGCTCGCGATTTTGCGAACCGCTCGACTGTTGTTGTCGCTTCATTCTCTGAGGGCCCGATTGTGACCGTCCTCGCCAAACCACTCCTTTCAGCGTCGCCTGCCGCTTAACGGTCATGTCGTCCGAGATCATTTCACTGTGGTCATTTTTGTGTCAGAAACTATCCAAAACCTCAAAATGTCCTGTACACAGTCGAAGCAATAGAACACCCTTAAACACCTGATTTGCAAAGCTTTTGTGGGGAAACCATTGCAACAGCGAAGCTTGTAAATCTAGCTTTTTGCCTTCACACGGAAGAGGCCACAGGTTCGATACCTGTATCGCCCACCATCCACCTTTCAATCACCTCCAAGCCAGACCACTCATGCCACCGGTGAATCTGTCTCGCCCTTCTTGGTAAGGCCGGGGCAGGCACCCAACTCGACAGAACGCAGACCCTGCGCTAGACTTTTCTCACAAGGAACAGACTTCCTGTCTTAGGAATGTTCCGACTAGAAGAAAGAGAGGCATGGTATGCGCGGGACTCTGGCCACAATCATGTTGGGATTGCTCCTGACCACGGGCTGCTCCACCACCAATCAGGTGGCGACGCAGGATCAAAACTACAACGCGCCGCTCAGCATCTATAGCGCGATGGACAGTACGTCACTGGTCTACTCCGATCCCATGGCCGCCTCACAAGCCAACGACCATCCGTACCGGTGGCTGGGCTTTGTGCTCCACCCCGTCGGTCACCTCGTGGACTACACCGTGAACCGGCCGCTGTACGCCATTGCGAGACATGCGCCCTACCTCTTCGGCTACACAGCTGAAGATTCGATGATCGACTCGCAACGCCGGTAACTCTTGCTTGGTACCTCGCCGACGGGGATTCTCCATCCTCGGCGGCGGGGGCTCGCGTCGCTGATCTCCCCTCCAGTCGCATCTCGACACCCATTCAGGTATGCTCTGCTCCTCAATCATCTCTGGCATTGACCCGGGGTATCGAATCCGGCCATGCATCGTCGGCTCCCATTGCTGCTCGCACTCTCTGCCGTTTGTGTCTTGCTGACAGGCTGCGAGACTCCCCCGCCGGCACGCGCGCCACTGCCACCCTCAGAAAGCGATCTCGACCTGCTGCGAGCCACGAAACTCTGTGATAGCCGTCAGGTATTTCTGGAGCGCCATCCTGGCGTTGTGCCTCAGACCCGAAGCTGGGGCAGCGGGCAAGAACTCCTCATCCCGGCTGAGAAGAGCCTTTCCAAAGGGGACGAGTCATACTTCTTCGATGAAGACGGGACCTTGGTTGGAACACTCTTCATATTTCGTTCCGGGCTCGACTTAGATCCGTACAGAACGCTCCGCTATACCCTTTCCCAGCTCAAACCCAGCCTGGAATTTTACCTGACGGTCGCCCAACTGGCGGATCGCCAGAACATGGCCTTCAGTACCCTCTACGACACGGGGGATGAAAAAACCACCACACGGTACCTTGTGCTGGGCGACAGGAAGGCTCCGCGACTCCTTGCCGCATCATTTTCGATCGACCCCTACGTCACGCTCTTCTCTCCTTACCGGAAAGAGTTTCTCGATCGGCTGCGGGATACCGGGCAACAGAAGGGAGGCCAGCACCTCGACAAGCAAGGAGCGGAAGATAAGGAGCCCTTCGCCTCACTGCAGCAGTTCGCCCGAGGCCAAACCGCCCAACTCGCCTACTGCGGCACAAAAAATCAGACCATTGCGCTCGACGCGTATCAGAAGGCAAGCGCGTCAGGATTCACCAGCCAGGTCTGGCAAGCAGAACTCCACCATCGCCTCGGAGTATCCTGGGAAGCCGCCGGTGATTTGGAAAAAGCCAAGCGGGAAATGCTGGCGTCACTGGCGCTCCGGCCGAATTCCCCGGAAGTCATCAACAATCTAGGATATGTGTACGGCAAACTGGGGCAGAAGCAGAATGCTCTCGCGTCGTTCGAAAAGGCCGTCCTGATGCGCCCGAATTATGCGATTGCCCGCTTTAATCTGGCCGAAGCCATTGCGGACGCAAACCCCAAACGCGCCATTACGGAATACGAGACGTATCTCGCCCTCACTGAAGGAATCCCCGAGGAGGCTGATCGCGGGGCCCTTGCGCAAACGCGCGTTAAAGCCTTGAAGCATGAGTAACGGAAGGTGGCTCTGCAAGTACCGGGATAGCAACAGCGATGGGGGAGGGACAGAACCGACGTTACCGGGGAGACTTCTCCGCTTCTTCCTGACTTGTCTTGCACTCGATACACAGCGTCGTGACGGGACGAGCCTTCAGCCGCTTGTAGGGAATATCGCCGCGGCAGCCTTCGCAAATGCCATAGGTGTGCGTCGCCAGCCGCCCTAAGGCTTCATCGATTTTCTTGAGCAGTCTTCGCTCTCGCTCGCGGATACGAAATGAGAAATGCTGATCGGCTTCTGCGGACGCCTGATCACTCACATCGGGGAAGACTTCCAGACCGGTAGGATTCGTCAGGACCACCCCGGCTTCCGCAAGAATAGCCGCGCGCTGGCCTTCCAGGTCTTTCTGAATGTCAGGGTACTTAACCCCGTTCGCCTTCGCAGGTTTCTTTCGGGCGGAAGTGGATTTTTTCGCCGAAGTCTTCATCGATTACTCGGTAGTGCGAGGCCGGTATCGCCGCCAGACCATCCAACGAATGTCGACTATAGCAGCAGCGAATCGGAGGGGTCAATCGGTTCGTCATGGTGCGGGATGAGGCTCTGGCCTTGGTCCCGACAGAAAACTCAGGTCGGCCCAGACGGCCCCAATCACAGATCTCTTCGACCTTCGATTGATTTCACCAACGTGACCTCGTCGGCATACTCGATATCCATTCCGACGGGAATTCCATAGGCAATCCGGGTCACGCGGACATGGTGGGGCTTTAACAGTCGCGTCAGGTAAATCGCCGTCGCCTCGCCTTCGATCGTCGGATTGGTGGCCACAATGACTTCCTCCACCCCTCCGGCCTTCACCCGCTCGAGTAATTCCTCCGCGCGAATATCCGCGGGCCCCACACCATCCAGCGGCGACAAGACCCCGAGCAGGACATGGTACAGACCTCGGTATCCACCGGCGCGCTCGATCGCATACAATGTGCTCGGTTCCTCCACGACGAGAATCTTGCTGCGATCCCGCTTGGGATCCCGGCAGAACTCGCACAGCTCGCCTTCGGCGATATTGCGACACTGGCGGCAAAACGAAAGGCCATCCTTCACCGCCTGAATCGCTTCGGCCAGCCGTAGAGCATCCTCGCGCTCCGCTTTGAGAAGATGGAAGGCCAGCCGCTGCGCGCTTTTCTGGCCGATCCCGGGCAAACGCACCAATTCGCGAACCAATTTAGCCAGCAGTCCCTGTTGATCAATACTCATACGGCAGCGTTAGATCCGTCCCTTTGACCGCGGAAGCGCGAGCCTCCAGCCGTCACCAAGCAGGAGGCCGACCGCATCAGAACAGGCCGGGGATCTTCATTCCCCCCGTGACGGCTTTCATCTCCTCAGCCATCATGTCACGTGCCTTCTTCAATGCATCGTTGCCCGCCGCCACAACCAGATCCTGCAGCATGTCGACATCGCCGGACTTGACCACTTCCGGATCGATCTTCACGCTAACCAGATCCATTGCGCCGTTCACCGTCACGGTCACAATGCCTCCGCCCGCGGTTCCGGACGTCGTCTTGGCCGCAGCCTGCTCCTGCACTTTCGCCATTTGTTCCTGCATGGCCTGCGCTTGCTTCAAAATGTTGGACATATTTCCGAACGGACTTTTCATTCCTGTACCTCCTGGGCGGGAGTCGTCGTGCGGACCTCGGCCAACTCTCCGCCGAACATTTCCAACGCCTGTTTCACGAGCGGATGCGCCTTCGCCTGTTGCGTCAGGATCACCCGCTGTTCCTGCTCCTTGGCGACCCGTAGCTGCTTCATGGTCGGAGCCGCCTCCGGATCTTGCTCCGCCACCTCGACAATTCGAACCCGTAACGCACTTCCGTAGAGCCGTGCTCCCAGCGCGGCCAGTGCCTGCAGATTGTCTTCCTTTTCCAGCATAGACCGCGCCACGGATGCCTGCTTCGTAAAACCCAGCGTGACCAGTCCGCCTTCGATTTTTACCACCCGTCCCATTTCCAGGAACGGCGCGATATTGGGATGCTGTCCGGCAACAGCTTCCTGGAACTTCTCCCAATTGACTTCTGCGACAGATGCGGCGGGAGGCAGTGACTCAGGTTTTGGTGTCGGCTCGAGCGGAACCTGTGAGACCCGGGGAGCTTGAACAAGAGCTGCGGGAGGCGTAGCCCTCGGGGTCACTGCGTCACGAGCAGGCGCAAGAGCAGTTGGTGCCGGAGCAGACGCGCTTGAACCAAGCGTCTCTTCCCTTGCTTCCGACTGGGTCTTCGTCGTGTCCCGCTTCGGCGGTTTGGGCGGCACCCCCTTCTCCGACGGGGACGCTGATACGCGAGTTCCCGCTCCATGATCCGACAGGGAGGTCCGCGCCTGTACGTTCACTCCCGGGGAGCCCGCCGCAGCCTCCGTTGCGCGCAGCAGACGCGTCGCCCGAACAGCCGCCGTTTCGAGGACAAACCGGGGATGAGCGCTCATCCGTAAATGATCTTCCGCCGCCGTCCACATCCGAAACAATTCTTGTAGCTGCTCGACGGTGAACGGTTCCGCATCCCGAGCCAGCTGCGTGACATCTTCATCGGTCGCCTCGATCAGCCCTCGCAGCTCCGGGCCGGCGGGCACGACAGCCGCCACCAGCATATTGCGCACATACTCCACGAGTTCCGCGCAATAGGCGCGAAGGTCATGACCTTGATCCAACAGGCCGGCAATGACCTGCAAGGCCTTCGCGCTGTGTTGCTCGATCACGGCTTCGACCATCGCCCGCACGCGCTCCTGCGGCACCGCGCCGAGCAAGGTCTCAAGATCTTGATGGCGAATCGTGTTGCCCCCGAACGCAATGACTTGATCCAGCAAGCTGAGTCCGTCGCGCATGCTGCCTTCACTGGCGCGCGCCAGGGCCATCAGACTGCGGTCTTCGATGGTCAAACCATCTTCATCGGCCACATGTCGCAGCCGCCGCGCGATCTCGGCCTTTGAGATCCGGCGGAAGTTGTAATGCTGGCAGCGGGAGAGAATCGTCGCAGGGATCTTATGAATTTCCGTGGTCGCGAAGATGAACACGACATGGGACGGGGGCTCTTCCAGAGTTTTCAGCAAGGCGTTGAATGCCGAATTGGAGAGCATATGCACTTCGTCGATGATGTAGACCCGGTACTGCCCCCGGAACGGTGTAAACTTGACGTTCTCGCGGATTTCCCGCACATCGTCCACGCTGGTGTTCGACGCACCGTCGATTTCGACCACATCCACCGAGGTTCCTTGCGTGATTTCCTGACAATTGGCGCAGGTGTTGCACGGTGTGCCTGTGGGCCCCTGTTCGCAATTGAGGGCTTTTGCCAAGATCCGCGCGACCGTCGTTTTTCCCACCCCGCGCGTGCCGGAAAAGAGAAAGGCGTGCGCGATCCGCTTGGTGGCGATCGAGTTCATCAATGTCTGCACGACGTGTGACTGCCCGATGACGTCGTCGAACGTCCCGGGCCGGTATTTTCTTGCGGAGACTTGGTAATCCATCAGGATGGACCGCTCCTCGGGGATCGGAATCGCGTCCCTCATACGGACGCTTCACGAATGACGCATCACGAACGACGTCATCAATGGAAGTGGGGCCAGGTGATCCTGCGGCACACAGAACGAACCGCTTACCGTTGCTTCCTTCCGGACCTGGCGGGGTTCACAGGGTTCTGTTGCACAGGGCCCGGCCCCGAGAATTTCGTGGTCCGGCAGGGATGAACGGCGAAGAGACGCGCCGTTCCCCTCTCATTCAAATCTCGGTGGCAATTCCGGCTTGTACGCCTTCCTAGCCTTGCATCGTAGTTTGTGACGGCGGAGAGGGTGGGCATTCGAAGTCGCGCTGACGCGCTCCCACTGAGGGGGCCAGCCCCCTCGTGTCTCCCCGCGCGGGAGAGTGCCTCCCCCGCGATCCCCCTCGTTCGAATCCCACCCAGATCGGCTCTCGGTGGCAATTCCGGCTTGTACGCCTTCCTGCCTTGCATCGTAATTTGTGATGGCGGAGAGGGTGGGATTCGAACCCACGGTCCCGTTGCCGAGACGCATGCTTTCCAAGCATGTCGATTCGTCCACTCTCGCACCTCTCCACGATCGGACGACTGCAAGGGGTGGCATCTTATCACGCAGGTCGGTGGGCGGCAAGGCAAGGGGCATCCATCCAGGACCTATTTGATCCCGCAGCAGCGGTGCCTGGCCCAGGCGCAATGCTCCCCGATCGACAAGCGGTCTGCCACCATTGACCCCTTTCGCGCGCATTCCTATACTGCGGGGCAATTTCAGCGGAGGTATGTGATGAAAATCCTGGTCGGGATCGGTGCCGTGATCCTGCTCCTTTTGATCCTGATCGTCGCGCTGCCATTTCTCATCGATTTGAACAAGTATCAAGACCGGTACCGGCCGTTGATTGAGGAGGCCCTGAACCGGAAGGTCGAACTGCAGGACATTCGCCTGACCATTTGGCCGCGTATCGGCGCGCGCATCGGCGGGTTCATTGTCCAGGATGACCCGGCGTTCCGCACCGGTCCTTTTGCTTCCCTCGCGTCGCTGGATGTCGGCGTCAAACTGCTCCCGCTGCTCAAAGGCAGGGTCGAGGTGGAAGAAATCACCCTGCGCGATCCGGTCATCCTGGTCCTGAAAAATTCGCAAGGCCAGCTCAATATCTCCACCATCGGCGCCAGACCGGCCGCTCCGCCCGCACCGACGAAACCTGAGGCGCCGGCTCAGCCGGCCGGCAGCCCCCTTCAGGCCCTGGCGCTCTTCGCCGTAGACCGCGTGTCCGTCGATGGCGGGAAATTAACCTACCGTGACGAATCGACCCTGAAGCCCACGGAATACACGGTCACTCAACTTGAATTTTTGCTCACCTCCGTCCACCTGGGCGACAGTCCAACTGCGCATCTGGGAGCAACCGTCCTGCCGTATAACCTTCCCGTGCGCCTCGATGGGACATTCGGGCCGCTCGTGGAAACACTGGACGTCAAATCCTTCGCGTTTAACCTGGGCCTGGGCAAGGTGGCAGTGGGGCTCAAGGGACGCGCCGTGGGCGGGAACCTCGATGCCACCGTCAATGCGCTCCAAATCGACACGGCCGATCTTCCCGTCGCCTTGCCGCTGACGAAGCCCGTCCAGATAAAGGATCTGCATCTCACGCTTCATGCTCTGTACCCGCTCCAGCCCGACGTTCCTCCCGCCAATCAGCTGGACCTGACCGATCTCGGCTTCAGCGTGATCATGGGCGGCTCAACCATCAACGTGAAGGGAACGGCCTCGAAAGGTCTGGCCACGTTCACCGCGGCCTCGGCCAGCATCAATTCATCCGACCTTCCTGTGGCCGTCCCCCTGGCCAAACCGGTCGAGGTGAAGGACCTGCATGTCAACGTCCGCGCGAAATATCCTCCCAAGGAAGGGGCCGCGCCGCTCGATCTCGCAGAGGTGCCGAATCTGGGGCTGACAGTCGCGTTGGGGAGCTCACGGGTAGAATTGAAAGGATCGGTCCTCGGCGGGTTGGCGAAAGTCACGGCTTCGTCAAAACTCGTGAATACCTCCGATCTGCCCCTCGCCCTGCCGCTGAAAAAACCTGTGGAGATCAAAGACCTTCAGGTCGCGGCTGAAATGAAAGGGCAAGAGGCTCGCCTTACCACGCTCGCGCTGCAAGTCTTCGGAGGCTTCCTCCGCGGCCAGGGCACGCTTGGGCTCGGCACTTCGGCTCCGCCGTTCACGGGCACCGTTTCGCTCCAAGGCCTCCAATTCGGACCGGCGCTGCAGGCGGTCGGGACGGAACACCTGTCCCTGAGCGGCACGGCCAACGCGGAGCTGGCGGTGAGCGGGCGCGGGTTTACCCATCCCGATCTGGTGAAGGCTTTGGCGGGAACCGGCCGCATGTCCGTGAAGGAGGGCACCATCGAGGGCATCAATTTGCTGCAACAGGCTGCGATGTTGCTCAAAGTGGTCGGGGTCTCTCTGGATAATGTCAAAGCGACGGCATTCTCCACGATCGAAAGCGACCTGGTCGTCAAACAAGGCCTGATCGGCCTGCAGCGCCTGCTGATCGACAGCCATGATTTTCAGGCGACCGGCGGCGGCACGATCGGGCTCGATCAATCCCTCGACATGAAGCTGAATTTGAACCTCTCGCAGGCGTTGAGCCAGAAAATAGCCGCCGGGTCGCCCATTGCAAAGGTGGCCATGCACAATGGACGTCTGTCACTTCCGCTGGTGATCACCGGCAGCACGCAAGCGCCCTCCTATGGGCTCGACACGAAAATGTTCGCCGGCAAAGTTAAGGAACAGGTGAAAGAAAAGGTCAAGGGAGCGGTCGGCGATCTGCTGAAAGGTTCCGCCAAGCCGGAAGACCTCAAGCAACAGGGCAAGGACCTTCTGAAGGGATTGTTCGGCCGATAGGACGGGGCGGAGGAGACATGTCGCTGGCTAATGTGATTACCCAATACATCGTGCAGTACGGATTTCGCATCCTGGGAGCGATCCTCGTTATTCTTGCCTCCCTCTTCGTGGCCAATTCGGTGGGGCGCCTCTTCGAGCGATGGCTTAATGAACAGGATCTGGAGCCGCCCCTCCGGCTGTTGCTCCTGCGACTCGTCAAAACCCTGCTGGTCTTGCTCGGCCTGCTCATCGCGCTGGATCAACTCGGCGTGCAAATCGCCCCGCTGGTGGCGGGGCTCGGCGTGGCAGGCCTCGGTATCGGACTGGCCTTGCAGGGCGTGCTCAGCAATGTCGTGGCGGGGCTCTCGATCATCTTCACGAAGCCCTACCGCGTCGGCGAACATGTGTCGTTGCTGGGCGTCCATGGCGATGTCGCAAAAATCGATATCTTCACCACCACGCTCCTGCACCCCGACCATTCCAGGATCGTCATCCCCAACCGGAAAGTCGTCGGGGAGATTCTGCACAACTTCGGCACCATTCGACAGTTGGACCTGTCCATCGGCGTGTCCTACCAAACCGACATCGACACCACCCTCCGTGTGCTGCGCGAACTGATCGCCAGGCATCCGAAGGTGTTACAGGACCCCGCCCCGATCATCGGGATTGCCGCCTTCGCCGACTCCTCCATTACCCTGTCCATTCGGCCCTGGGTCCCGGTCGCGGCCGTCGGATCTGCGCAAATTGAGCTCAACCAGGCCATCATCCAGCGATTCCGCGCCGATGGCGTGGACATTCCCTTTCCACAACGTGAGGTGCGCCTGCTTAATCCCTCCTGAATCAGCCCCGTACGCGCCCCTTCCCGGCCCTAATCCCACCCCTCGGCAGGGCCCTGTGTGACTTGTTGCACCTTCGTAAACATGCTACTGTAGCAGCCTTTCGTTGACGGACGACCGCGGCCCAGGAGAGCACACCATGAGCAGGCACACGGATCTCGATCGCACCCGACATGCGGAACGAACACCCGGCACGGTCACCGAGCCTGAGTCGGACCCCGCTCTCGCCGATGATCCAACCGCCGGCAACAATCTCGATAAGATCCGCGACATTCTATTCGGCGCCCAAGTCCGCGACCACGAGCGCCGGTTTACCAAGCTCGAAACGCAGCTGCTTGCAGAGGCGGCTCAACTGCGGCAAGACCTCAAGGAACGCTTCGCCGCACTGGAACAGTACATTCGCACGGAAGTCGAGCAGGTGACGGGACGTTTGAGCACCGAAGAGCAGGGCCGCACGAGCGCCGTCGGCGCGCTGACGACGGAGTTGCACACCCTCGCCGGAGTCCTCCAGCAGACGGCCGGGCAGCTCCGGGAGCAGAGCGAGCAGGCGTACCGCGATCTGCGAGACCAGCTGCAGCATCGCGCAGCCTCCATCACAGATGAATTCACGCAACACCAGGCAACCCTGTCTGCCAGGCTCGAACAGGCTGTGCAACAACTCTCGCATCAAAAAGCCGACCGGGCAGCGCTGGCCACCCTGCTTCACGAACTTTCGCAGAGGCTCTCCGATGACCAGCCTCCTCAACAGGCATAATCCTTCCTCCATGCCGGGACCGTCACGGCTTGCCCTCCTCGCACTGAGGCGCATCAGGTCTTCCTCCATGTCCTCTGCTACGCAGCGCTCTCATGGCCACGAACAAGAGAACCGGTATGGCACAGTCCTCTAAAGCCGGCACGACGCCGGACGACCTCGACTATGCCGAACTGCGCAATCTTCTCCTAGCGCCGGAACAGACGCGCCTCGAACAGCTCAAAGAGCGGGTCGAGCACATCGACCTCAATGCGCACAACCTCAGCCGGGTTCTTCCCGATGCCATCGCGCTGCGCGGAGAGAACGATCAGCAATTGACGCATGTTCTGACCCCGCATGTGTCGGAGGCACTGGGCGTGTCCGTGCGGAGACAGCCCCAGATGATCGTGGAAGCCATCGCTCCGATCATGATGCCGGCCATTCGCCAGGCCATCGCCAATGCCTTGCGAAGCATGGTGCAGTCCCTCAATCAAACCATCGAACACAGCCTGTCGATCCAGAGTGTGAGATGGAGAATCGAAGCTCTGCGCACCGGCAAACCGTTCGCAGAAATTGTCCTGCTGCATACCTTGCGGTATCGAGTCGAACAGGTGTTCCTCATCCACGCACAGACCGGATTGCTGCTGGCGCACGCGGCCGGCGACTCAGTAGCCGTGCAGGATCAAACCCTGGTCTCCGGCATGTTGTCGGCCATCCGCAGTTTTGTGCAGGACTCGTTCGGCGGCACCCCGGACGAGGCGCTGAATACCTTGCAGGTCGGTGAGCTCACGGTCTGGATCGAGCAGGGGCCGGTCGCCATACTCGCCGCGGTGATTCGCGGCACCCCGCCGGAAAGCCTTCGCGTACAGCTGCAGGATACACTCGATCGGATTCACGCCGAACGGTCGGAGGCCTTGACCCGCTTCACAGGAGATGCCGCCGCGTTTTCCAGCGTCACCCCTCTTCTGGAAGAATGTTTGCGGGCGCAGTTCGAATCGCCCCGGCGCGGAGTCGCCCCGATGACCTGGCTGCTGGCACTGGCCGCTCTCCTTGCGATGGCCTGGTGGGGTTTCTCCGCCTACCAGGAACGCCAGCGATGGCAGACCTACCTCTCCCGCGTGGCGGCGGAGCCTGGCCTTGTCGTGACGGCCTCTGAAACGGAAGGCAGCCGCTACCGCCTCAGCGGGCTTCGCGACCCGCTGGCCGCCGATCCGGCTGTCCTTCTTCAGGAGACTGGCATCGACGCCGGTCGAGTGGAGGCAAAGTGGCAACCATATTATGCGCTCGACGCGGCATTCATTCTGAAGCGAGCGGGCTTCGTCCTTGCGCCGCCGTCCACCGCGCGCTTGTCCCTGGACGGGAAGGGCCTGGCGGTCGAAGGCACGGCCCCGGCGGATTGGATCAGGCAAAGCCGCATCCTCGCACGCACCTTGCCTGGCATAGATAAGTATGACGATCAACGCCTCGTGAGCCGGTCTCTAGATGAGCTGCGGCAACAGTTGACCGAGGCCTCGATACTCTTTGAACCGGGAAGCAGCCGCCTCGCATCGCCGGACCAACTTCATACTGTCCGCCGCATCTCCGAGATGCTTCGGCAGCTGGACGACATGGCCCGCGTTGCCGGCGCGGGAGCGACGGTGTCCATTGTCGGCCAAACCGACGTCCTGGGAGGAGCGGACACCAACCGCCGCCTCAGCGAGCATCGCGCCCAAGCGGTCCTCGACGCCATTCAGCCCGCATCCTTTCCCGCGCTCATGTTTGGGACCAAAGGCATCCCCTCGTCGGCTGAACAGGAGGGACCCACCGGGGCCGGCGCTTCGCAGCAGCATCGGCGAGCCTCGTTGGACGTTACCATTCAGCCTGCGCGGTGAGAGACTTCCAGCATGATTGAAAAAAAGATCTGCATGCTGGGCGCCTTTGCCGTGGGGAAAACCAGCCTGGTTCGGCGTTTTGTCAGCAGCTGCTTTTCCGAACAGTACCAAACAACCATCGGAGTCACGGTCGACAAGAAATCGATGATTGTCGATGGCACACCCCTCACCATGGTCTTGTGGGATTTGTATGGAGAGGACGAGTTCCAGAAGCTGCGCCCCTCCTACCTGCGGGGTTCGGCGGGGTATCTCCTGGTGCTTGACGGCACAAGGCGCGCGACGCTGGACATCGCCTTGGGCATTCAGGAACGCGCAACCGACATCCTCGGTCCCGTCCCGTTTGTCGTCCTGATCAATAAGCACGATCGGAGGACGGACTGGGACATCACGGATCAAGACCTGACGCAGCTGGCGCAGCGTGGATGGTCGTGTCTGATGAGTAGCGCCAAAACCGGTCAGGGCGTGGAAGACGCCTTCGCCACCTTGGCCCGCGCCATGTTGGTTCCCTCACAGGCTCCATCTCCAGGCGGGAAGACGCATGGCTCCTGATACGTCATCGCGCGCGCAAGACGTGCTTTGCTCCACACTGTTGCAACGATTCCACTTCGTCATCCTGGAGCATATGGCCGGGACGCAATTTCGCATCCTCGGCCATCCGCCATCCTGGCTGTTTCGCCTCTATCCGGAGGCTGAAGGCACCCTGAAGCTCTCCGTCGATAGTCGCACGCCGGTGTTGCATAATTTTCTGGCCGATGCGGCAGATGTGTGGGACGCACATGACGATCGCATCGGACACTCCGGCTTCTGGACAGAACGGACGGTCTTCGAACAGCCCTGGCACTTCGAAGCGTTGGCGTTACGCGTCGAAGCCCGTCGCTTGTTGGTCGTGCAGCACAATAGGACAGCCTATGAACAACAAGCTTCCACGCTCCAGCAGGCGCGGGATCAGGCACTCCAACAGCATGAGCAGGAGCGCGGACACCAGCGCACCAGGCATCGTCTCAACAGGCAGCTCGTGGACATGGAGCGATCGCGGGACGACGTGGCGGCCATCTTACAGGAGCTTGGGCTGGCTACGGTGCTGATCGACCGGGAAGGGCTGGTTCGGTTTGTGAGCGCCTCCGCAGCCGGCCTCCTGGAGTTACCCTCACCCGCCCTCGACCAGGGACTGCGGTGGGACAGCCTGCTCCCGCTCACGAAAGCCGACCGGCTGGCGCTGCAAGCGCTGCTTGATCAACCGCTGGCACAACGGGAACGAGTCCGCTGCCACCTTGAAACGCCGGCAGGGCGGCGCCTGTGGCTGGACATCGAACTGCACGACGACCCGCGGGACCAGCGAAGCAAGATTGCGTTTCTCCATGACATGACGGATGTCTATCATCTCCGGCGCCTGCTGGAGCAGAAAGCGCACTATTTCGATCTCATCGGCAAAAGCCGCGGCATGACCGAGGTCTATGAACAGATCCAGGACTTGGCCCGCGTGGATTCCACCGTCCTGATCGAAGGTGAAACCGGCACCGGGAAAGAACTGGTCGCCCGCGCGTTACACCAAGCCAGCGCCCGGCGCACGGGCCCGTTTATCGCCGCCAACTGCGCAGGCTTGACGGATTCGCTGCTTGGCAGTCAACTGTTCGGTCACAAGAAAGGGGCCTTTACCGGCGCCATCGACGACCAGCAGGGACTCTTTGAAGCCGCGCAAGGCGGGGTCCTGTTCCTCGATGAAATCGGTGATATTCCCCATACCGTGCAAACCAATCTGTTGCGCGTGTTGCAGGAGAAGGAAGTGACCCGGCTCGGTGAGACCAGGCCGAGAAAGGTCAACGTTCGCGTTCTGACGGCGACGCATCACAACCTTGCCCAAGACGTGGCCAAGGGAACCTTTCGCGCCGACCTCCTGTACCGGGTTCGAGTCGCTCGCATTCACCTTCCTCCGCTGAAGGACCGGAAAGAGGATATTCCGCTGCTGGTCACCTCATTCCTGGCCGAAGGGCGAGCGAGCATGGGCAAACTCATCCATCGCGCCAGCCCCGGAGCCATGGCAATGCTCATGGAATATCATTGGCCCGGAAATGTACGCGAACTCAAGAGTACGATCGAATGCGCGATGATCCACTGCAAAGGCGACCAGCTCGAGGCCGCGGATCTTCCCCCCGAGCTTCGGCGGCAGCAAGCCGGTCTCCCGTCGGATCCGGTCGCCCCTCACGATGAACGCAGTCGCTTCGTGTCCGCACTCGGGCAGGCGCGGGGAAACCGCACCAAAGCTGCGCGTCTTCTCGGGATGAGTCGCGCAACCTTCTACCGCCGCTTGACCGAACTCGACCTCCCCACCAGCTAGGCCCACAGCCGCACGCTTTCCCCGGCAGGTGTCTCACATCGTTTCCGGTGAGACAATGGAAGACGATGTGATGCGTCTCTTCCTGTCGCCAGGATCCTCTCCATACGACCAGCCGTGACGTTCTCTCGCAGCGCCCTGATTCGTCTTGACGCATGTTTCTCCGCGTAGGCACGGAGCTTGTAGAAGGAATCGCACAAACCCCTGCGTGCAATTCCGTGGGGATCACCCAGCAGGACTATCAGAGAGGAGCATGTGAATCAGCGATGGATAAGGTATTCCCATTGTCACACCCGCGGCCGGACCGGCCGACCCGGCGAGAGCAGGAAATTCTGAATTACATTTGGGCCGGGTTGACGAGTCAAGAAATTGCGGCGCGGCTGCAGATCGCGCAGAAAACCGTGGAGTCCCATCGCGCCAACTTGCTCAGAAAGTTCCGGGCGGCGAATGCCGCGCAACTACTCCGCCTGGCCCTGCTTGAAGGGCTGCTCACCGTCCCGTCTGCAGACGGCGCGCCGGACGCCAAGGTAGTGGCGACGAGCGCAAAGGCGGCGCGGAGACTCAGCAGTATTAAATGAGTGTATGGCCGGCACAGCAAGTTCGTGGCGGGAATGACGACTTGCCCCATGCCGGCGCAGCGCTCCGCTCGCCTCATCCTGACGCATGTTACATGGACCGCGCTGCGATCTTCTGACCGCGCACGTTCTTCCATGACTCGCGTGCACCATCATGGTTACCGTGAAAGCGCAGGAGCGCCAGTGCGGTGCGCGGGCAGGAGAAAAGTTGATCTGCTACGCAGAATCAATTATACAACGCGCACGTAGTTACTCATCGGGCAACCAGCACATCGTTGCCGTTCGCAAGCCCTGGGAGGATGGAATGATGCGACGTGTCGAATGGTTTTTACTTGCCCTGCTCAGCGTGGCGCTCACGGCTCCAGACGTATGGGCCCAAACACCGGCTCCGCCGGAGGCCGCAGCCGCGGCGCCGGCACTCGATTCTGTGACTCTCAAGGATGGTACCGTCATTTACGGGCATGTGCTCGGCATGATCGCCGACGAACTGCACATCAAGACCGCGTTCGGGCCCACCGCCGGCGAGGACATCGTGAAGGTCATGTGGCCGAACGTGGCGAAACTGGTCGTGAATCGTCCCGTGCCCTTCAGCCTGAAAGAAGGCACCACGGTGGTGGGAACGGCGCAGGCCGGCGAGCCCGGCGCGATGGTGTTGCAGGCCGCTCCGATGGGCACCACGATGACCATCCCGCTTGACGCGGTCGTCGGCATGAACCAGCCTGCCGTGATTTATACCGGCGCCCTTCAAGCCGGATTCTCGCAAACTACCGGCAACAGCCATCTGCGAAACGCCAGTCTGCTCGGTGAACTGTCCGCCCGCAGTGAATCGCTGCGCCTGACCATCTTAGGGCGGTACATCTATGGCGATAACGCGAATACCCTGATCGTGCGAAACAGCCGCGGCACCATCAAGCTTGACTTCTTTCTCACGAAACGTTTGTATTGGTTCGCGTCGGCCTATTTCGAACAGGATACCTTCCAGGATTTGAAGTTGCGGACCGCTCTCGCCACGGGGCCCGGCTATCAATTCCTCGACCGCGGCGACTTAAGCGGCATCTTGAAAGACATGACCCTCTGGGCGGAAGCCGGCGCTGCGTACTTTAATGAAGATTTCAAGCTCGCCGACGACAAATCCAGCACGCGAGGCCGATGGGCCGTCAAATGGAATTGGCCGTTGTGGGGCGGCGATCAGGTCAGTCTGTATCACTTCCAGGAAGGCTTCCAATCGCTCGCCAATGCCAAAGATCTCTACCTGACCGCCGATACGGGCTTGCGGTTCAAAATATGGGGCGGGCTGGTCAGCGGATTTCAATGGACCATGCGATACAACAAAAATCCGCCTCCGGGCGTTTCGGATACCGATAACCTGTACCTGATCACGCTGGGATACAGCTTCGACACCAGTCGAAAACAGTAAGGTCGGAAATGGAATTGCCGGGCATTCAGCTCACAAGGAGGTGGTTCGATGGGCATGCTGAGTGAATTCAAAGAATTTGCCATGAAGGGCAATGTGCTCGACATGGCGGTGGGGGTCATCATCGGAGGGGCGTTTGGGAAAATCGTCTCCTCCGTCGTCAGCGATATTCTCATGCCTCCGATTGGGCTGCTCATGGGGCACATGGATTTTTCCAGCCTCTTTATTCCGTTGACCGAAGAGGGAAAAGGGAAGTCCCTCGCCGCAGCCAAAGCCGCCGGCGCCGCGACGATCAACTACGGGGTCTTTTTGCAGACCCTGCTCGATTTTACGATTCTTGCGTTCGTGATCTTCATGGTGGTGAAACAGATGAACCGCTTTAAAAAAGCCGCACCCCCCGGACCGCCGCCGGCGCCGCCCAAGGAAGAGGTGCTTCTCACGGAGATCCGTGATCTCTTGAAACAGGATCGCCGCTAATTAGTCGTGTCCATTGATGTCCCGGTGCCGCCCGGCTCGCGCCAGCGGCGTCAGCGGTTTTGAAGGAGGAAACGCATGAAAGACTCTCGCATTGTCCCCATGCTCCTGAGCGCGGCCCTACTCACGGCGTGCACCACGTCTCCGGCGCCAAATGATACGGCTAACCGCGCACTGAATGAAATGAAAGCCGTCGCCAAGCCGGCCCCGCCCAAACCGGATCCGCGGGATCTGCGGATCGCGGAACTCGAACGGCAGAAGGCCGCCCTGGAAGGAGAGCTGGAGCGACTGCGTTCATCGAGTGCCGCCGACTCCAATCAGTCCAAGGCGCGGATCAGTGAACTGGACAATCAACTCAACCAGCGCGACCGGGAACTGGCAGGCCTCCGAAACGCCGCCGGCGAGAAGGATCGGTTGGCAAGCCAATTGTCCGACGCAGACCGGCAGTTGTCGGCCAAGGAGCAAGAACTCGCAGCGTTGAGACAGGGTGCGGCCGACAAGGACCGGCTGGCGAGCCAGTTGTCGTCCAAGGAGCAAGAACTGGCGGCCATGAGGCAGGGCGCCGGCGACAAAGACAGGCTGGCCGGAGAGCTGGCCGCAGCGCAAGGTCTGCTCGCCTCCAAGGATCAGGAACTCGCCGGATTGAAAACCAACGCCGGGGATCGCGATCGTCTGTCGTCCGAACTGGCACAGGCCAAACAACGCATCAGCGAATTGGAGCGCCAGCTTCATGGCAAGGACCAGGATCTGGCCGCGCTGAAAACTGCCGCCGCTGACCGTGAGAAACTCTTAGGAGATCTTGCCGCCTCCAAACAACGGGCGTCTGATCTTGAAAGTGATATCGCGCGGCGAGACCAGGAAATGGCCGGCCTGAAGGGCGCCCTCGACCAACACAGAACCAGCCTGGCTGAAGCCAAAGACGACCTTTCAAAACTTCTGCAGGCGGAAGTCTCGAAAGGTCACGTCACTATGAAACAGCTCGGGGACCAGCTCACGCTCGGTCTCGCCACGACGCTGCTGTTCGACTCCGGAGAAGCCACCCTCAAGCCCGGCGGATCCGATGTGTTGAATCGGATCGGGAGCGTGCTCAAGAACTATCCCGATCGGTCGATTCACGTCGCAGGCCACACGGACAATGTGCCCATCAAGGGAAGACTCGCCAAAACATACCCGACCAATGCCGAGCTTTCACAGGCGCGTGCCGAGAGCGCGCGTCAAGCTTTGACCGAGGGGGGCATGTCCGGTGACAAAGTGGTCGCGAAGGGACATGCCGACAGCCGGCCGATCGCGAGCAATGCGACCGCCGAGGGACGGCAGAAAAACCGACGCGTCGAAATCGTGGTCGGCCAGTAGAAGTCGGTCATCAGACAGTGCACGCCTTGCGTCCACCCCGAGAACGCGCTAGAGTATCGGCGTGTTCTCGGGGCATGCTTTGTTACCCCCATTCGTCGGGCACGCAAGGTTCACACCGGCTGATCACTCTCACATTGATCGGTCCCGACCGTCCGAACGTGATGCCCGCCGGAATATTTCCGTAACGACCATCGCCCCTCCGCAATATCGCCGCCGGTCCCAATGACCAGGGAGAGACCGTATGAGACGAGCTGTTTGGGCGCTCATGGTTCTCGGGGCTCTCGCTCCAGCATGTGAGACTGCTCCCCGACCGCAGCTACTCGCGCCTGCGCCGCCGGCGGGGGATGCAAAACTCCTGGCCCTTCAACAGGAGCGTGAACAGCTCCTGACAACGCTCGGTGAATTTCATGACCGCATTCGCGATCTTGAAAGTAAGCTCGGGGATCGCCAGAACCAACCGGCGACCGCCTCCTACGACCAGTTGCTGAACGCCAAAGATGCGGAATTGGCCGAACTGCGCCGACTCGCGCCTGAACGAGATAAAGCTGCCAGCCACTTGGCCCTGGCCAACAACGAACTCCTGCAGGCCCGCCAACGTATCGGAAGCCTTGAGCAACAACTTGCAGCGCGAGAAAAAGAGCTGGTCACGCTCCAAACGCGTTCGACCGCCGTTTCAGATCTCGAAGTTGCCCGACGGCGAATCATGGAACTGGAGGCACAGGTCGCCCGCCAGGATCACGATCTTCGCGCAGTACGTTCGGAAAATGCCGAACGAGACAGTCTCGCGGCCCAATTACAAACAGCCACAGCAACCATTGATTCGTTAAAGGCGCGCATCAGTGCGCTCGATCAGCAGCTCAGAGACCGGGAACAAGCCTTTGAGACGGTTCGCTCGCGCCTGATGGAACGGGACAAGCTGGTGCCTCAATATAATGCGATGATCGCCGAAATTTACCAGGCTCGCCACCGCATCGCCGCCCTTGAACAACGTGTGAATGAAAAGGCGCGTGACCTTTCGCCGCGCCAGAAAGGCGGGCAGCCAACCGCATCTCCGCGAGAAACGGAAACGAGGTCCAATAAAAATGCCGCCTCACCCGAAAGGGGCACCGGCCGCACGGGACGCCCGTTACCGACCGATCCTGACCAAGCCTCTGCGCGTGAGGCAAGTTTTGCGGCCATGAAAGAGGAGCTGTTGAAGGTGCTCCCAAGCGAGAGTGGGCAAAAGGCTGTCACGGTCAAACAGGACGGGGACCGCCTGACGATCGCACTGTCCAGCAATTGGCTCTTCGCATCCGGCGACGCCGCATTGACCCCTGAAGGCGTGACTATGCTCAAGCGCATCGGTACCGTGCTGGGACCGCTTTCAGATAAGTTCGTGCAGGTCGCCGGCCACACGGACAATCAAGCGCTGAGCAAAGCGCTTCAGAAAATGTTTCCGGATAATAAGGCGCTGTCCTGGGCTCGGGCTGAAAATGCCCGCCGGGCGTTGGTCAACGGGGGGATGTCCGCCGAACGGACCAAGGCGGTCGGCTTGGCCGACTCAAGACCCCTCGTCTCAAATGCAACTGAGCAAGGCCGCCAGAAAAACCGCCGCCTCGAATTGGTCATCGTGCAGGGCCCTACCGTTGCATCAGGAACGGGTAACACGACTGAAGAACGGAATCGTCTCGCCGCGCTGACCCCCGCTTACTAGGGCGATCAACGCCGACCGGCTTACAACTGGCAGACACCGGCGTGGCCAGCCGCAACCGCATCGCCGGCAACCGTCGTGAGAATCTTGTAGTGCCCCAGTCCAAGCTCCTTGCCATAGGCCTCGCCCACCAGCACATCCTGCACATGTTGATGGTCCGAGGCCCGAAAATACGATCGCCCCTCCTTGAGGCCATCAAATTCATACCCTTCCAATGCCTTGATGAGGGCAGACGCCTCAGTGGTGCCGGCCCGTTGGATCGCTTCCAGAACCTGAGTCATCGCCGCGTATCCGAGATAACAACGCGACGTCGGAGTGTGACTGTATTTATCGACGACGCCTTGGATAAATCGTCTGGATCCGTCGGTATTGATTTTCGGGTCCCAGATAAGGCCCCAGATACCGGCATTGTTGGCATAGCCGAGGGGACGGCCGATCTGTTCGCCGGCAATCATCCCGCCGACACCGATTTTGTCCTTGCTCAATTCCAACTTGGTATACGCTTTGAGCGCGTGAACTAAGTCCCACCCATAGAGATTCAACAGCACCAGCGTCGGCTGTTTGTCTCTGGCCGCCGTCAAGGCCGAGGAGAAATCGGTTGATCCGAACGGCATCAGCGTTTCGCCTGCAAACTCTACCCCATGCGTGAGTGCGACTGAAGCCATGGCTTGAGCCATCGCTTTCCCATCCAGCGAACTGGTCGTAATCATGTACCAGCGGTTGCCATAGGCTTTGACCAACTGAGGAACAACGGCCCGCGCCAACATGGAAGCATTCGGCATGAACACAAAGGTGTGTGAATTACACGCGGCCCCTGTCAATTCAGGCAAATGTGATCCCGTGACCATGAACAGCTTGTTCTGCTTCTTTGCGAACTCAGACACCACGAGCGCGCAGTCGGCATTGAATGTGCCCATCAAAACATCGACACGATCATGCTGCACGAACTTCGTTGCCGCCTTGAGGGCTGCCTCAGGGTTGGACGCATCGTCAGCCTCCACGATCGCCACCGGCCGCCCTAACACCCCTCCGCGCTTGTTGAACAGATCCACCGCCACATTCGCGCCATGCACATCATGGATGGAAGACGTTTTATAGGGACTCGACAATGGATCCAGGATACCGATTTTGATCGGCTCGTCCGCCAAGGCAGCTGGCGGCGTGAAAGGCATTTCGAAGATGCGCCCGGCGAGATCTCCAAAGAGCAAGGCGCCACCGCTCAGAGCGGAGATGTGCAGAAACCGTCGTCGTGAGATACCGCTCATCATCTGTCCCTTTTTGTTAAGCCAGGCTAGGCCAAGTCTGGTCTGTGTTCTTCGCTCTGACGAACTGTCCCCTCCATTGTGACTCTCATAACAGAGTCGCCGCCATTTTCACAGCTTGAAGGATACAATCACCCTTCTGGAGGCAAGTATGTGCAACGAACTGCCTTAACTATACTGATCTTCCGTGTAAACCTGCTTGATTGACCAGAAGACCGCCTCCTTCAATTTCTTAATCTGCGGATCGGGCGGGTCCTTTCTAATCTTCTGTAGTTTTCGGTCAAGTGCGAATAAGGGTTCGACGGACCGGCGATCCGGCACTCGCCCCAAAGCCCAGGCAATTTCCGTTTGCACCGTAATGTCGATCCCGGGAGCGTCCAGCATTTCCAGCAAAGGGGGAACCACTCTTGCGTCGCTATGAATATTGCCCAGATCACCAAGACCTTTGGCCGCAGCCGCCTGCAAGTCAGGCTGCTTGGAAGACCTCAAAATGTCGATAAGAATGGGAATACCTTCCTTCCCCATGTTGCCTAATGCGACCGCGGCCTGCTTGGCGAGATCTTTGTCTTTCAACGCTTCGGTGAGATGGGGTAAGGCCTCATCCGCAACCATCTCCCCCAGCAGGGAAATAATCTTCAATTTGCGGATCTGACTGGTTTGTGGAGCATCCATCAGTTTGAGCAAGCGATCGGGCTGACCCCATTCCGCTGTGAGGAGAAGGGGGAATTCGTATTGCTCTAAGGCGTTTTGAAGGGCATTCATCGCAACAAGCCCTGGGTCCGGGGCCTGAGCCGATTGCGCGGCCGCGCCGGCGTCCTCAAATTCCGTCCGCACCTCCTTCTGCCATTTGACCTTCATGCCTCCCAAAGCGTAGGTAATCTGACAGGCCGGACCTTTCCAGAGCCGGGATGGCGCATCCGGCAAGTCGTTGTCTCCGCCGGCAGACGCCGTCCCCTCCCACGTTTTCCTTTGCTCGCACTTCACGCGGACCACGACATCGTGCGGTAGGCGGGAATCCGAGACGGCTGAATACCCCAACTCGCCCATGCGCCGCGTTACCACGTTCAAAATTCCGCCGGCGTCCCCCCCCCCTTTATCTGTCAGGGAGAGCGCCTCGACCAACACGATTTGTATCTTTCCTAGTTCCTTCTTCTGCGCCTCAGTAAAATAGTCTCGGTAGGCCCCGACAGAAAGTGGGAGGCCGCACAACAGAATGAGACATCCAATCGTAATAATCTGAGGCCGGCATTTCATCGGGAGCCTCCTTTCTTTGGGCACAGAGCCCGCCTGGGGCCATGGCGCGACATCCTCGAACGCTCATTATAGCGCTCCTTCACAAGTTCAGTGCCAGGGCCGAACTTGTATCAGTGGAAGCACCGATCGCACGGAGCCTCGACCAGGCAAATTTCTCAGAACGATTCCGCCTTGAACTTCCCCTTGAAGCGACATGTCAAACGCAGGCCCCACCGGCGTATGGGTTGACAGGCAGACACGATCGACGGTACAAAATGTCATTATTCATCGTGCTTTTAGACGTGCGCACACATTCCTTACGCACCATCAGTGAGCAGCCTAGTACTCAGCGTCGCGCGAGAGTGGCGGAACTGGCAGACGCGCGAGACTTAGGATCTCGTGGGTAACCGTGGGGGTTCAAGTCCCCCCTCTCGCACCAACCCCTATACCCTGGCGTGACGCGCCATACATTATCGGATTCGGAGGACGTGAATATACTTATGAAAATGGAAATGACTGAACTCGGCCCCATGAAGCGAGCCCTCAAGATCGAAGTTCCGGCGGACGAAGTGAACTCCCGTTTTGTCCAAGCTTACTCCGAATTGAATCGACAAGTTCGAATCCCAGGCTTCCGCCCGGGAAAGGCACCCCTCCAATTGCTTGAGAAGCGCTATGCCAAAACGGTGGAGGAGGATGTCATTCGCAGTCTGGTGCCGGATTATTATGACCGAGCTATTCGCCAGGCCGGAATCGTTCCTGTTCTAGTAGAAATTCCACCGTTAGAACGGGTCAAAGTTAAGAAAGACTCCCCCTTTAGCTTCACGGCCACCGTCGAAATCAAGCCGACGATTGAGCTTCGGGATTACAAAGCTCCGAATCCGATCTCTCTGAAACAGGACCAGAGAACAGTGACGGAGGAACAGGTACAAAAAGCCCTTGAGGTGCTTCGTGAACAGATGGCTCAATTACATCCTGCTCCAGCCGGAACAACCTTGGCCGAGGGGGACTTTGCGGTCTTAGACGTTGAAGGCACATTGGACGGCGCTTCGCTTGATGGGACAACCAAAACGGGGCACCTCCATAAAATGGGGTCTCAGTCTTCCGTGTTGGGAATCGAGATTGAACCGCACCTGGTCGGAAAAAAAGACGGTGATGTCATCACCATTCCTCAGGCCTATCCGGCAACCCATCCCGATACACGTGTGGCGGGGAAAACGGTCAATTTTCGCTGCACCATCAAGTCGATCAAGCGAAAACAACTTCCTCCACTTGATGACGAATTTGCGAAGGATTGTGGCCCCTATCAGTCTCTGCAGGAAATCCGGGAGAAACTGCACGCCGAAATGGATCGTGCATTGAAAAAGGACATCGAGGATTCCTACAAGGAAACCATCTTAAAGCGACTGGCGGAAACACATCATTTTGATCTTCCCGGAACGCTGGTCGAACGGGAACTCTCTGCTATGGTTCGCCAGCAATTGCAGTCCCGTCAGCGAACAGCATCTGCCGGTGCCGAGACTCCCCCCCCCCAGACCGACGAAGCCAAACAACTGCAGCAAGAGTACCGCCCGGAGGCTGAGCGGCGTGTGAAGGTAGGGCTGATACTCGAAGCGCTCGCAGCAAAAGAAAACATCACGGTGACAAGCGAGGACCTCAGTAACGAAATTGCGCGACTCGCTGCTGAAGTCAAACTCTCGGTCGAGGAAGTCACCCGAATGATTCAAGCCGGTGGTCAAGATACGCTGAATGATTTGCGATCACGAATTTTGGCTGACAAAGCCTTGGATTTTGTTTACAAGCACGCCATGATTCAGGGCTGAGAGGATACAATGCCTGACTCGCGGCACGAAAGGTCGGGCGATGGCCGTCAAATCCCGGCGGGATGAGTATGGTAAACTGAAGAGTTTCCACCCGTCAGTTCTCTAGCGGAAAGGATTCAGCCGAATGCTAGTTCCGATTGTTGTCGAACAAACGAACCGTGGTGAGCGGGCCTACGACATTTACTCACGTCTTCTGAAGGACCGCATCATCTTCCTCGGCGCTCCGATTGATGACGTCTTTGCAAACCTAATTATCGCTCAGCTGCTCTTCCTGGAAGCAGAGGATCCTGAAAAAGATATCAACCTCTATATCAATTCCCCCGGTGGAAGTGTGACGGCCGGACTTGGCATCTATGACACCATGCAATATGTCAAGCCATCCATTAATACGATCTGCCTGGGACAGGCGGCGAGCATGGGGGCATTTCTTTTGACTGCCGGGACGAAAGGCAAACGTTATGCATTGCCTAATGCCCGGGTGATGATTCATCAGCCGATGGGAGGATTTCAGGGCCAGGCGACCGAAATCGACATTCATGCCCGCGAGATTCTCAAAATTCGCGAACGGCTGAACGAAATCATGGCCAAACATACCGGCCAGCCGCTGGATAAAATTTCGCAGGACACCGAGCGGGACTATTTTATGTCCAGCGATGAGGCTAAACGATACGGATTGATCGACGAAGTCATCACCCGCCCCCTGAAGAGCCTTAAGCCGCTAGGATCGACGGACTCAGGGAAGGACGGCAGCAAGAGCTAGTTGACCTTTGGTTTACAGGAGGCAGCATGGCTAAACAGGAAAAGATTGATCGGCACTTGCGGTGTTCGTTCTGCGGCAAAAGCCGGGACGAAGTGCGAAAACTCATCGCCGGTCCGACGGTCTACATCTGCGACGAGTGCGTAAACCTCTGCAATGACATCATTGCCGAGGATTGGGAAGAAGCGAAGGAAGAAATCTCTTCAAAACTGAAGAAACCGGCTGAGATCAAGCATCATCTTGACCAGTACGTGGTCGGTCAGGATCGCGCAAAACGCATTCTCTCTGTTGCCGTGCACAATCATTACAAACGAATCTCCGCCAAGGACAAGGACGTCGACGATGTCGAACTCCAAAAAGGGAACATTCTCGTTGTGGGCCCGACCGGGACAGGAAAAACCCTGCTCGCTCAGACACTGGCGAAGTTTCTCGACGTCCCCTTCACCCTCGCCGATGCGACGACACTCACTGAGGCGGGCTATGTTGGAGAAGATGTAGAAAACATCATCCTCAAGTTGCTCCAAGCTGCCGACTACGATGTCGAGCGCGCGGAACGTGGGATTGTGTATATCGATGAGATCGACAAGATCAGCAGAAAAAGTGATAGTCCGTCTATCACCCGGGACGTCTCTGGCGAGGGCGTGCAGCAGGCACTGCTGAAGCTCATCGAAGGAACGGTTGCGAACGTGCCGCCCCAAGGTGGACGCAAACATCCGCATCAAGAATTCATTCAGGTCAATACTTCAAATATCCTGTTCATCTGCGGCGGTGCCTTCGTCGGCTTGGAACATATTATTGAACAACGGTTGAACCGGAAATCTATGGGCTTCGGAGCCGAAGTCCGGGGGCGCAATGATATTCGATTAGGCGAGCTGCTGCCGCATGTCCAGCCGGAAGATCTGCTGAAATACGGCTTGATTCCGGAATTTATCGGTCGCTTACCGGTCGTCGCCACTCTCGATGAACTTGACGAAGAGGCGTTGATTCGTATCCTCACAGAGCCTCGAAACGCACTCACCAAGCAGTATGAAAAATTGCTCTCCTTTGAAAAAGTGAAGCTCCGCTTCACCGAAGGTGCCTTGAGTGCTGTGGCGAGGAAGGCGTTTACCCAAAAAACCGGTGCCCGTGGATTACGTGCAATTCTCGAGGAAGCCATGCTCGACGTGATGTACGATGCCCCTTCGCAGAAGCAAATTAAGGAAGTGGTGATCACCGAGGACGCCATCAGTGGAAAGCATGCGCCGATTCGAATTTTCGAACAGGACAAAGACGTCAAAAGCGCATAACCCTTCGACACGCCTCAATTATTTGAATGGTTTCCAAGAAAGGAGAGGGGGCTTTAGCCCCCTCTTTTTTTGTGTTTTTCCCTGTCGGGCAGTGACTCCAACCCGTTCGGGCCGCCTGAATCCGCAGGTTTCTATCGACAAGTCAGAGCGATACGCTATACTTGCACCAGATGCCTTTCCCGGACATCTAGATTTTCTGAAGGGCGGCTCGCGTGAAGTTTCCTGTCGTATCTAGCACAAGACACAAGGGCAAGACGCTTGAGATTGATCCTTCCAAGGAAGTGGTTACCGTGGTGGGCATCAATGGTGAACCAATGGGAAGTCTCGCATGGGATTTTCTGGTCGACCAGATTCTAACCTATCGCAAACCCCAGCAATCCCGTGAGGCCCGGTCCGAACCGCGAATCTCGCTTTCCATTCGCGTCAAATACCACACTCCCGATGGCCTGCAATTCGAAAGTCGAGCAGGGGGAATCGGCGGCGGTGGACTATTTATCGAGAGTGTGTCACCCTTGGCTGTTGGAACCAAACTCGCCATGGAATTCACATTGCCGGAGGATGCCGACCAGTGGATGCCGGCAAAGGGAGTGATCGCCTGGGTCTGCCCAAAAGCTGATCAGTACACGTTCAGCCCAGGAATGGGCGTACGTTTCACCGATATTGCACCGGAGACGCGGAGTCGCGTCCTGAATCTCGTCCACTCCGTCAAGGGCATCCCGCAAGGCGAGTCCCACTGAAACTCCTGACGGCCGCCCCATTCCAAATGGTCGATACACTCTGCATCCGCTGAGACCCCACGATGAAATTTCCCGTCACCGCCACGCGCGAACACCAGGGCAAAACCCTCGGGATTGATTGCGAATTGGAAACGGTATCTGTGTTCGATCAAAAGGGAGAGCGACTAAGCGTCCTCGGTTGGGGGCCACTGATCGACCATCTGCTCTCTCTGGATGAAGATGCCCGCTTCGCACATAATCGATCTCACCCACGAGCTCCTCTTGCAATCAAAGTACAGTGCGCCACCGACGACGGAAAGCGTTTCGACAGCCTGACCGGCGGGATCGGGGGAGGGGGATTGTTTATAGAAAGCAGTACGCCATTGGCACCTGGCACCGAACTGACCGTTGAATTTGCCTTACCGGATCGACCACATCAGAAATTTGCAACACGCGCAAAAGTCGCCTGGACGCGATCAAAGCCTGAGCGTTACCTCCTCTTTCCGGGAATGGGTGTTCAATTCACCCACATCGATCCAGAGGCCCAAGCACGGCTTATTGACCTTGTCGATTCCCTGAATCGAACCCGGACGATGCCGTAATCTGCCGGATAGCCCAACGCGCCCATTCTCGAACGGTCGGATTTACATCCTTCTCAGCAACCGCTGACAACGTACCGAGAGCATCGATACCCCCGACTTTCCCGAGCCGAAAGGCCGCCTCGGCACGTACACCGCCGTCGGCATCGTTTCGCACGAGATGCACGAGACTTGGGACAACTCTCGCGTCTCCCGTTTCACCCAGCACCGCTGCCACCCCTTGACGCACTTGCGCATCGGTATCCCCCAATGCCGATGTGAGCTGGGGTGAGAAAGAAACCACTTCCAGGCTCAGGAGCGCGCGACTTGCGGCAACCCGGACAGCAGCATCCGGATGGTGAAGCGTGCGAAGAATCTCCTTCGCATGAGCTGCCGGGAGGCGAATCTCGCCCAGAGCCAGGGCGGACGCCGTACGAACAGTGTCGGACGCATCCGCCAGGTGCGCAACGAGGGCCGTACCGCTCGTTCCGTCATTGATTCGACCCAGGGCAAATGCCGCAGCGGCCCGGACTGAGGGATCCCGGTCCTCCAGTGCCGCAATCAGTCCCGTGCTTGCAGATTGATGACCGATCTTGCCTAGAGCTTCTGCCGCTGTGCGTCGAACCTCGGGGTCAGGATCAGCGAGCATTTCGCTGAGTTTCCTCGAAACCTGTTCCGGACCTGCTGGAGAGACATCGGGATAACAGCCAAACAGCGAGGAGAGCAATATCAACGCGCAGAAGAATGCGATGTGACCACCTGCACGCGAGAGGGAACCGGGTTTCATGCGGACATTAGCATTATCAGGATATGCGGCACCGACCGGAATGCGCGTAGAACCAGCAGAGCAGCTTGGCATCAAGATCTAACCAATCGGCCGAAGCGAAAAGGCTCCATTCTCGACCCAGGATGCGCCAATCGCCGTCGCACACGAAACTGCGGAGCTTCTAAGAGCGGAACTCTCGTATCAGCTAGATCGGTTTTGCAGGAGCATCCTCGTCCAGCACCGGCGCTTGCCTGGCGGCTTCGATCGACTGTTCCAATTCTTTTTGAGCGGAATCCATTTCTGCCCGAATGGTTCGCATTTGAGGATCGACCGAACTGCGCACATCCGCGACGGCCTGTCGGAACGTGCGTACGGCATCCCCCAGCCCCTCACCCAGACCCTGCATGTCCTGAGGAGAAAGGCCGGCCGGCTGAGGCTGAGCAGCCTTCGCGCGCATGGCGGCCTGCGCGGCCTGTACACGAGCCACCGCATCTTTGTTCACAATGGCAGAGGGCCGCTTGGCTACGGGTTTAGCCTGAGCCGAAGCAGGCAGAGGGGGATATTGGCCTCGCATCACCGGTGCCGGAGCCGCCATACGATCTTCCATGGTTGGAGGTTGATGACCTTGCGCCACCGCCGGCTCGGCAGCAACTTGGCCTGCCGCTACTTGAGCCACCCTGGGTTTAGACGGCTGAGCAGGCTGAGGGCCCTGGGGTGCAGCCGCAGCCATCAAGGCTGCTGTCGTACCGGGCGTTAATTCGGGACCGGGAATGTAGGGAGCGGTGGCGGTCAGTACCGTAGCCGGCTGCGCGACCGGCGAGGGTTGATTTCCCTGGGCATCTTGAGCTGCCGCCTGAGAAGCGCTGCTCGGAGAATCGCTCTGCTCAGCGGTGGCGTCAGCAGGCGGGATGTCGTTCACTTCTTTCTTAAATCCTCTAAGAGCTTTGCCAACCCCTTCCCCGATCTGCGGAAGCTTCCCCGCTCCAAAGATAATCAGGACGATAACCAGGATGATAATCAGTTCGGAGAATCCCATCGTGCCAAACATGTTCGGTATCCTTCCTGGACAAGTAAATGCGATCAGGTTCCAGGCCGTTTCGGCCGTTCAAATCTCACGATAGCCGCCCGATACAAAGACTGTCAAGAAAGGGCGGGGCCTGGCTGGGGACAAGACCAGGCTTCACGCGGGAGGGATGAAAATCGCAACAAGTTCGGTTTGGACCGGTTGCCCGTAGACGACCGCCTCGTGGGCCGAGAGATACACATCCAGCTCACTTCGAATACCAAAGTTCTCGGGCAAATAAATTCCCGGTTCAATGGAAAAACAGGTGCCCGGCAACAGCCGGCGGGCATCCTGTGTTTCCAGGTTGTCGATATTCGCGCCGTTGCCGTGCACCTCTTCCCCTATGGAATGCCCGGTCCGGTGAACGAAATACTCGCCGTAGCCGGCCTCCTGAATGACCTTCCGGCACACATCGTCAACCTCCCAGCCGTACGGAAATTCGCCATCCCGCACACGCGTTTTCACAAAGGCCACGGCCGCATCCCTTGCCTGCCGGACGATCTGGAAGACAGCCTGCTGTCTGACCGGCACAACCTCTCCGACAAAACCCGTCCACGTGATGTCGGCATAGACGGCCCGCGGCTCTGGCTGTTTGGCCCAGAGGTCGATCAGAACGAGATCTCCTTGCTTGATGGGCTCAGAGCCCTCGGCGGAAGGTCCATAGTGAGGATCCGCGCTATGGGCGTTAACAGCGGCAATAGGTGGACTCGATGTTACTAGGCCGCGGGCCTGCATTCGGGAAAGAATGTACTGCTGGACGCCATATTCAGTGATCACCTGACCTGCGGCCACAGAGGTCCCGATAAACCCGAACGTCTCGTCCACGATCGCCCGCAGCCCGCTGGCAGCCACTTGATGCGAAGCCAACTGCGCTTCATCCCACACGGCTTCGAATTGTTGGACCAGATCCGCAGAGGTGACCACCTCCAAACCCCAGCTGCGCAGGAGCTCCAACGTTCCGGCGTCCACTCGAGAGAGATACGGAATCGCATTCATCGGCGAATATTGCATGGCAATCCGTGTGGCCGATTGCAGGAGGGCTCTGAGCGCCGCCTGCTGCTCTCGCCAGGAGACGTAGAACCGCACCTCGCCGGGCAACCCTTCCAGCACATGCGGCTCAATGCGATGCTGTAACTTTACAGGCGTCCCCGTCGCCGGAATCCAGTAGTACCAGCGGCGCGTCACATGGATCGAGGGGTTTAACAACAACACGCGATAGGCGATGGGATCGAGATGGCGAAAGTCATAGAAGAGCCAGCCATCAATGCCCGGTTGCTGCCGAATGGCCTGTTGAATCTGGTCGACCTGGGCAATGAAGCGGGAGGAAGTGTCCATAGCCGCATCATAACGTGATTGGGAAATCGAAACCAATCCAAAGCGGCCGGCAACCATGCGATGCTCTTCGCTCTTTGGAATGATACAATGCTCCCGGCCAGCTATGAACATTCCTTCCACAACCGATCCCGCTCAGTACCGCGTCACATTTTTTTTCGGCCCCGAACCGGTGGACGATCGGCCCGATGTGCTGCGCTGCGTGTTTAATGTCAAGAAACGCAGCTGGAAAGGCGGGGTGCAGGTCGGCATCGATATCGCCCAAGCTGATCTCGAGCAGGCTCGCCGGGACATTGGTTTTTCGACGTGGATGAGGAATCAGTTGCAGCACTGCGGCGAAGAACAGCAAGAGGCGGTGTCTCTCCGGGCTGATGAGCTGTTCATCCAGTCCGTCTGCTCCTGCATGCTCAACCTCGCCCTCCGCGCAGGCATCGAGCAGGCCAACCAAGTGATCGCCGCGGCCGCGTTCGCCAGCGACCTCCGGGACATCATCCGCGAGCAGCCCAAGTTGGTGACGGAACCCATTCGCCTGGAATTAGACCTGGGGGAGATCACGGATATCTGAGGAGCGGCCAACAGCGGCGGCAAACGCGGAAGGGGTTTGAAAACGGGGATGAATTTGTTATAACGACAACGGAGTACTCTGAATCGTAGATAGTTCATCGGCACTCATCTTCTATTTTCCACCGGCAGCATCTCAGCACGAAGGAGGCACTCAACGTGAACGTCTCTGTCAATCTGTCCTTTAAAAGACGCCGCAGCCTCTGGTCGAATGCCTTGGTTCTTGGCCTGGTGACGATGTGCTCCCTCGCCATCCTCATCGTGCCGGTCGCGGCTCAAGAATCGGGGAGTGCTTCCAACGTCCCCGCCTCCGATGCCAGCCCGTCAGGTGTCGGCATTCAAGCAGGATCCGCGCTGGCAACGATCATCTATTTCCCGCTCAAACTGGCGTTTGCCATCGGAGGAGGAGTGGTCGGCGGGTTGGCCTACGGGTTCTCCGGCGGAAGCGAACAAACGGCAAAAAATATCTGGGTTCCCAGCATGTACGGCACCTACATCATCACGCCTGACCATCTGAAGGGGGATAAACCGATCCGCTTTCTTGGTGTGTCCTCGAGCGAACCAGCGCGGGAAGCCGGGGACTATACACCTCAAGAACCCTTGCCGCTTCCCCTGGAACCGATTCGATAGCATGAAACCCGTCATCGGAGTCACGCCCGACTTCAATGCCGGTGATCGTCAGGAATGGGGCGGCAAAGAGCCCACCTATTTTCTCCGGGCTCGGTATGTTCGCGCCATCGAAGAACTGGGCGGGGTGCCGCTCATTCTGCCTCTGGTGGCGGATCGCGCGGCACGTCGCCGCCTCCTCAGAAGCATCGATGGCCTGCTTCTGACCGGCAGCGGTCCCGACCTAGACCCCTCGCTCTACGGAGAGCGGAAACAGTACACCTTTCCGATTGTCGCCCCGCGGCGCTCCAGCTTCGAATTGGATCTCGTCCGGCTGGCCGCGCGGACCCAGCTCCCGACCCTGGCCATTTGCGGCGGCATGCAAACGATGAATGTCGCGTTCGGCGGAACACTCTACCAGGATATTCCCGCTCAGGTTCCCGATGTGCTCCAGCATCGGCAGACAGCCCCCGCCATTCATCTCTCTCACAGTGTTTCAATCACACCCGACACGCTTCTCGATCGCATCGTCAAGCGCGCGCGCATGAAAGTGAACAGCTCCCATCACCAATCGGTGAAAGAAGTGGGGCGCGCGTTGACGGCCAGTGCCACCGCGCCCGATGGCATCGTCGAGGCAATCGAACATCCCGACCACCCGTTTTTTCTCGGCTTGCAATGGCATCCCGAGTTTTTATTCGATCGCCATCAATCGCACCGGCGACTTTTTCAGGCCTTCTTACGGGCCGCCTCACGACGCCCGGCGCCGCGACCCTCGCCTCCGCAACGCGGGACCGACACATGACAGCGTATGCATTCAACCATGAGAGCGGACATGGACGTGACGTCACCGCAGAGAGGACAGGGCGTGGGCAATCCGCTGTTTCGCACCAAATCGATCGAACGAATCCTCGCTGATTCCGACGCCCCCGAACATCGCCTGAAACGGAGCCTGACCGCCTGGGACCTGACGGGGCTTGGCATCGGCGCGATCATCGGGACCGGCATCTTCGTGCTGATCGGCACCGCGATCGTCGGCGATGCGCACCGGCCCGGAGCCGGGCCGGGGATCGTGCTGTCGTTCATTCTATCCGGTGTCACCTGCGCGCTCGCGGCCCTCTGTTATGCGGAGTTTGCAGCCATGATCCCGGTCGCGGGGAGCGCCTACACCTATTCGTACGCCACCCTGGGAGAATTCCTCGCCTGGCTGACGGGATGGAATCTGATTCTCGAATACGGCGTGGCCTGTGTCGCGGTCGCCATCGGATGGTCCGGCTATTTCAACAATATCCTGAAACTCTGCGGCTTCGAGCTCCCCTATTGGGCCACGCATCCGCCCGGCGCGGACGGAGGGATTGCGAACATCCCGGCCGCGGTGATCGTCCTGCTGGTCACGGGCATCTTAATCGTCGGCGTGAAGGAAAGCGCCCGAGCCACTTGCGGCATCGTTCTCGTCAAGCTGGCCGTCATCGTCTTTTTTATCGCAGTCGGCACCTCGTCCGTCGACATGGCCAATTGGTCGCCGTTCATGCCGTTCGGATTTGCCGGGGTAGGTGCGGCGGCAGCCATCGTGTTCTTTGCCTACATCGGGTTTGATGCGGTCTCCACCACCGCAGAGGAGGCGAAAAATCCCCAACGCGATCTTCCGATCGGGATCTTCGCGTCGCTGGGCATTTGCACCTTGTTGTATATAGCCGTGGCGGCCGTCTTAACCGGCTTGGTGCCCTTTTCCCGAATCGATATCCATGCACCGGTGGCAGAAGGGTTGCGGGTGGCCGGGTTCAAGTGGGGAGCCGCCATCGTCGCGGTCGGAGCGGTGGCGGGAATCACCAGCGTGCTGGTTGTGATGATGCTGGGCCAAATCCGTGTGTTTTTCGCCATGTCCCGAGATGGACTGCTCGGGCCCTGGCTGTCAGGCGTGCATCCGAAATTTCGTACGCCTCACCACGCGACCTATTTGACCGGCATCGCCGTGGCCATCATGGCGGCCTTGATTCCCATCGGCGAAGCAGCCGACATGACGAACATCGGAACTCTATTCGCCTTCGTCCTCGTCTGTATCGGGATCATGGTGCTGCGTTATACCAATCCGAACCATCCCCGGCCCTTTCGCATGCCCTTCATGCCGGTCATCCCTCTCTTGGGCGTCTTGGCCTGCCTCGGCCTCATGTATTTCCTGCCCTGGCTGACCTGGATTCGCTTTTTCGTCTGGACAATCATCGGCATCGTCGTCTATGCCACCTACGGCATACGCCGGAGCAAACTCGCCCTGAGTCCGGCTGGTACATCCAGCACGAGCCCAAGGCGGACCTGACGGAGCTGTTTCAATAATTCGACGATGGAATAGCTACGATGACGCTTCGGTAGGAGCGACCGGGGCAACTTTTGGAGCGGCGGCCACAGGGGCCGCAGCGGGAGTAGCAGGTTTCGCCGCAGCCGGTGCCGGTGCAGCAGGAGCGGCAGCCGAAGTGCCGGAAGCCGCCGGGGCGGGCGCACCAGCCGCAGGAGCGGCCGCAGGCTTCGGAGGAGCCGTAGGTTTTGGAGGGGCGGGTCTTTCCGGCTTGATTCCCCCTTCCCATGAGGGGCCTGAATACATATCAGCAGCCAACCCCTTGCCCTTCCATTTTTCTTCGAAATCCGCGGCGGCTTTGTTGGGAGTTTCACCGGCCCCTATCACGTCATTCCACGGATAGGCGCGCGGACCGATCTGGCATCCCGTTTCCGTACGCCTCAAATACAAGGCAATAGGATTACCCCGGTAGGGGCCGAGATAGATATGCACTGATCCCACATATTCAAGCAATGTGGCCACCATGCCTCCAAGAAGACGTGCATGATGCCATAAGAGGCACGGAGAGGGCAAGAAGGACCTAGTGCCCCCCTGCTGTTCGGTCCAGACTCAATCGTGAGCGGCTGGACGTTCGGTCGAAGGGCGCGAGCGAAGCAAGTAGAGTCCGCCGATGAGGATGATGATGACGAGCACATTCAACCCCACGTCCATGAGGTATTGCTGAAAGAGCTCGTGTCTGGTCTCTTTGGCGACCGCCTCAAGTTGATAGGAGAGTTCCGCGCTGGCGGTCAACAGTCTCCGCGTACAGGCAATGATGCCTACGGACAGGTATGGCTCTAATTCCAGTACCTCTGTCTGAAGAAATCGCACCACCGTGCGAAATAGTTCCAGGAGAATGATCACCAGAAGGAGATCGTTCAATAACTTGAGGGCGGCGGGCAGGAGCGCGAGCTGAACAGGCCGAGCCAGGAAGATGTACCAGGCATGGACGAAAATAATCAGACACAGCGCGAGCAGGCTAAACCCGGCGGCAACATACCCCAGGCGGTCCAGCTGGTCCATGAAACCAAGCCACCAGCGCAGACTAGGCCGATGAAACTTTTCCTCCGACCCCGGCATATTGGGTGCGGGCCTCACGCCTGTCCCGCCGGACTAGTCGGCACCGGGTCCTCGCCTTCGCGAGGTTGGCCGAACCGTAACCCATGCACCGCCCCAGCGGTAATGAGATGGCCACAACAGTCGATCCCTTGCAGCCCGGCGCCGCCATCCATCACCATGAGGCGAAGGCCGCAGGAATCAGGAAACTGCCGCTTTTCTTCCAACATCGCCCCCGGAAGCAAGGCCCCCCGTTTCCTGCCTCTCGACGGCATGATCTCCGACACAAGATCGACTTCAGTCAATTCATGTCCACAGCAGAAGATCTTCTGAAAGCCCTCACCGCCGCCGGTACACTTGACCACTAACCCGCAGGAATCCGGAAATCGTTTCCGCTCGTCGAGAATGTCACCTTTCTTGATGGCCATGGCCCCTCAATGTGATGAGTTGATGAGAGCTGCTTCGCACGGGACGAGTCAATCAGAGCCCGGAAGAACAACCCAGCGCGCAGGCTCGTCCCGGCTTTTCAGCACCAGCCGGTCCCCGAGTGAGGCACTGACGCCTCGCCGCCCGGTCACGAACAGAGTGCGGTAGGCAGCGGGCGCCTCTGCCTCAGACATGCGTGACCGGTGACTCGAACGGTGCCGCCGTCTGAACCGTTTCCGGCTCCTTCAATGAGGGAAGACGGGCATAGGTTTTATGCCATGAGTCCAGCAACACCTTGTGAGTCCGGCACCCGACCACCAGTCGTGCATCGGAAATCGTCACAGGCTTGTACGGGTGAAGAAATCTCGCCTTGAGCCGCGCCACACGAGCCAGCGACTGCTCCAGTCGTTCCGGCGTAATCCGGCCGTCTTGCACCGCTCGCTCCATCGCCTGCATGGCCGTCACGACCCGATCCTGATCCTTGCAGATCAACAGGACATCACAGCCGGCCACGAAGGCTCGGACAGCCGCTTCCCCGATCCCGTCATGATCGATAATGGCATGCATCTCCAAATCGTCGGTGAACACGACCCCGTCGTAACGAAACTCTTCGCGCAGCAACCGCTGAATCACGGCCGGTGAAAGGGTCGCGGGCGCATCGGGATCCAAGGCCCGATACACCACATGGGCGGTCATGAGACTGGCGACTCCCTGCCGGATCGCCTGCTGGAACGGGGGGAACTCCGTCTCGCGCAACCGTTGCACGCCCGCGTCCACCAGGGGCAGCTCCTTGTGCGAATCCGTCGCCGTATCGCCATGGCCGGGAAAGTGTTTCCCGCAGGCCACCACCATGTTGTCCTGCAATCCACCGATCGTGGCCAGCCCCATTTCACCGACGAGGTCTGGCTCCGCACCGAATGCCCGGTCGCCGATCACCGGATTGGCGGGGTTACTGTTCACATCCAGCACCGGGGCCATGTTCATATTGATGCCCACAGCCCGCAACTCTTTGGCGATGGTGGCGGCAGCCGAATAGGCCAGCTCACTGGAATTACATTGTCCGAGCTGACCGCAAGGGGGAAAGATCGTAAATTCGGCAGGCAAACGGGAGACCCGGCCGCCTTCCTCATCAATCGCAATCAACAGCGGCGAAGCCGGCGAGAGCTTCTGGAGCCCATTGGTGAGATCGACGATCTGCTGCATTGATTCGAGGTTGCGTCGAAAAAAAATCACGCCGCCCGGCTTGTAGGCCGTGAGAAGAGAGGCCAGGTCCTTGCTGACCGTCGTCCCGGTAAACCCCATCATGAAGAGCTGGCCGATGTGCTCGCGTAATGTCATAACCCCCTACGGTAACGATCTAGAGTGAGTAGCAGCTGAAACCCCGGCTGACTATCGTGTCATGCACCAGTTGCCGCTAGGGCAAGGTTCGGTCGAGCAGAAATTGGATGAGCAGCCGCGTGCCGATTCCAGTCGGGCCCTTCGGGAGATAGGCTCGCTCACGCTCGCTCCAATCGGTGCTGGCGATGTCCAGATGGATCCAGGGGCAGTCACTCACGAACTTGCTCAGGAACAGCGCCGCAGTGATCATGCCTCCGCCCCGGCCGCCGATGTTCCGCATATCTGCCACATCGCTGCGTAGCTGTTCGAAGTACTCCTCCCAGAGCGGCATTTCCCACACCCGCTCGCCCGCCCGCAGACCTGCATTCCGGATATGCTCTTTCAACGGATCGTTGTTGCCGAACATGCCGATCGCAAACTGGCCGAGCGCGACGACGCAGGCGCCGGTCAAGGTCGCGATGTCGATCAGCACCGCCGGTTTGTAGCGGGTGGCATAGGCCAGGGCATCTGAGAGAATCAATCGGCCCTCAGCGTCGGTGTTTTGGACCTCGACGGTCTTTCCGGAGAGCGTCTTGACGATATCGCCCGGACGCATCGCGCGGCCGCCAGGCATATTTTCGGCCACCGGTAAGATACTGACCAGATGCAACGGCAGCTTCAGCCGCGCCGCGGCCCGCATCGTCGCCAGCACCTCCGCTCCGCCCGTCATGTCGGCCTTCATATGTTCCATATTTTCGGCCGGCTTGAGCGAAATACCGCCGGTGTCGAAGGTAATCGTTTTGCCGACCATGACCACCGGGGGATCACCCTTTTTCGCCTTCGCCCCCTTGTACTCCAGAATGATGAACTTGGGCGGCTCGTGGCTGCCCTTGGCCACCCCGAGCAATGCACCCATGCCCAGCTGTTCCATATCTTTTTGCTCAAGCACCTTGAGCTTGACCCCGGGTTCCTTGGCGACGGCCTTGGCTTCCTGCACGATGCGGCTCGGCGTCATGACATTGGCCGGATGGTTGCACAAATCGCGCACCAGGACCGTGGCCTCCGCCGTCGCCGTGCCGCGCCGGATGCCTTCCGTGATCTGCGCCAGCAGCGAAGCTTGCGAGACGTAAATCGTCAGCCGTTCGACTTCCACCGGTGTGTTTCCGTTCGGGCTCCGGTATGCCGTAAATTGATAATTGCCGAGAATGGCGCCTTCGGTCATGGCCTGCGCAACGTCCTGAACAGGAATGTCCTCCAGCATCGCACCCGGCAGAACCACGCCGAATGAGGACACTTTGGCCTGGCGCACGCGTTTGACCGCAGCGCCTAAGGCCTGGCGGAACGCATCCAGGCGCAAGTCCTTTTCTTTTCCCAAACCGGCCAGCAACAGCCGCTTCGCCTTGGCTTTGCCCTGCGTATGCACCACCAGCCCTTCGCCGAGCTTCCCTTCAAACTCACCGCGCTGGATCAAGGCGGCGAGTTGTCCGCCCAGTTGTGTGTTGATGGCGGCAGCCTCCGGCGAAAGGTCGGACGCGCCCTCGCAGCAGAGCAACACCAGCACCTCGGCGCCCTCATGTTCCGCCCGCCCAACCTGTCCCTGCACGTGGATCTTCTTCATCAATCCTCCCCTGGTTCTTGCCGTTCGCTGATCACCATCTACCGAGTCGGCCACACAGGCCGCGCTCAAACCCCGCGCATCTCGGGCGCCCAAATATGCTTATGCATCTGCAACTGGAACCTGACCGGCAATCTGTCGGCCAGCACCCATTCCGCCAACTGTCGCGCATCCATTTCGCCGAACACCGGGCTCACCAGCACCGCGCAACGCGCCGCCAGATTCCGGCTGCGTACGACCTCGCGCGCCCATTCGTAGTCGGCCCGATCCTTGATGACAAATTTCACTTCATCTCCAGACGCCAGCCGGTCGAGATTCGGCCAATACATGCGCTCGGCCATCCCGCTTCCGGGACATTTCACGTCGAGCACCACGCGGACTCGGCGATCCACTCCGGCGGTATCGATGGCTCCGCTGGTTTCCAGCAGCACCTCGAATCCCTCGTCGCAGAGCCTGATCAGCAGTGGGAGCACTGCCGGCTGGCTGAGGGGCTCGCCTCCTGTCACTTCAACCAGCTGGCAGCCGAACGCGCGCACCTGCGCCACCACGTCATCCTGGCTCATATCCCGCCCGCCGTAGAATGCATAGGCGGTGTCACACCAGGTGCAACGCAACGGGCATCCCGTCAATCGAATGAACACACAGGGCCGACCGGCATGCGTGGACTCGCCCTGGATACTGTGGAACATTTCGGTAATCTTGAGCATCGTGGATCGAGGTGACGAGTCAGCGGGTGACGGGTGACCGGCGAAACGCGTCATGTCCATGTGGTCGTCGGCCATCCATTCCGTTGGGCGATGCGGTCCATGCCTCGAATAGGATTCACGACCAGCGGGTGCCCCACCATCTCCAGCAACTCGACATCGCCTGGACTATCGCCGTAGGCAAACGACTGTGCCAGATCAATCCCGGACTCCCGCGTCAGCCGGACAATCAGTTCTCGCTTCCCGGGACCATAGGGGAGAGGCGCGCAAACGTGACCGGTAAACTGTTGTTCCTGTTGTTCCAGCCTGGCGGCCAACAACGTCCGCACCTCCAGCAACGCGGCCAGCGGAGCAATGAGGAAATCGAGCGAGCCGGTTACTAACACAATATGGTGCCCGGCGCGGCGGTGCTCATCCATGCGAGACAGCCCCTGGGCGGACAGTCGCGGGCACAATTCGGTGCGGCAAAATTCTTCCGCCAGTGTCTCGATTTCAGCAGCAACTTTCCCGGCGAGGTACAGTTTGCGTTCGCGCAATGGATGCAACGAGACCGGAGGGGCGGAGCGCAACACCCACTGGATGCTGTCCCGGACCTCACGCCAACCAACGAGTCCGCGCTTCCAGAGAAACCGAAAAAACCGCACTTCGCTGGCTTGGCCGGGGAGCAAGGTGTTATCGACATCAAACAGCGCGGCAATGTCCGTCTGCCGACCGGTATCTGAAATATGTGGGGCTGAGAGAGGCGTCATCTCGACCGTTGGCCCGCGGATCGCTGTGATGGGAAGGGATGTGCGACGTGTTCGCGCGGCACGCGTCAGATTCTACCGGACAACTAGTTGATTGACAAGCATTTTGGACCACTTCTATAATGCGCTTCCTCTGAGGCCTGGCGCGACGCAGCACGAGCAGGCAACACCTCGCCGGCGTTCGGCTCGTGTGCACCGGCTTTATGTCGACGAAGATCTCCGGTTGCCGAAGTGGTGGAATGGCAGACACGCACGTTTGAGGGGCGTGTGGCGCAAGCCGTGCGGGTTCAAGTCCCGCCTTCGGCACCAAACTCAGCAGTCCCGGGATGGATATCCCACTGATCGCATTGTATCGCTAAAAGGAATCCAGCCCCGTTCAGCCGGTCGTTTCTTCCTGCCACGGCGCACCTGCACCCATCCAATCATACGGTTCTCCCTTCGAATGCCAGAGGCGCAGCACGCCGAGGCGGGCCGTCATGCAGATAAACGGCCCTATCGTCCTAGGGCCTAATGCCGTTGCAAAATATCACTCATCCCTCACCGCAAGATCGGGCTTGGTGGTATGATGCCGATCTTACGTAGTCGTGCTCTACCTGATGTCAATCGGAACCGGCACCACCTGAGCGGGATGAACGTCGCGCTGAGGCGGCCTGGCTGACGAATCAGCCCCTCAGCGCAGATGAAGGAGTGACCTGTGAGCGCCCAAGACCTGGCAACGGCCTTTTTTTCCTCGGGAGATTTCCGGTCGATGGAGGCCGTGGTCCGGACCCTGTCCTGTCAGGCATCGATCGGCATCTTCCTTGCGGATACGGATGGACGCACCCTGTATCTCAATGAACGCCTCCGCCGCATGGCCGGAATTCCCCCGGTATCGTCACCCGGTGCATGCTGGCTCGCTGCGCTGGCACCTGAAGATCAGGATCTGATTGCCACAGAATGGTCTGCGGCCACCGCCCAAGGCCGCAGCTTTTCCCGTGAATTTCGCTTTCAAAGACCGGATGGCTCGCTTCGTTGGGTCATGGCAGAAGCGTTTCCCTTGCATGCAGAAGAACATTCCAGCGGGTACGTGGGCATGATTCGCGATATCACCCCTCGCCACCTCGCGCTGGAGGCCTTGCATGGCGCCGAAGATCGCTACCGGAGCCTGGCGGCGCTCTCGCCCCACGCGGTGTTGGTCTACGCGAACGAGACGATTCTATTCCTGAATGAGGCGGGCATGAGGCTCTTTACGGTTCCTGCTACGCCCTCGCTTGAAGGGCGCTCGCTGTCGGACTGCTTCCCGAAAGAGTTTCTGCAGGATCTCCCTCTGGCCAATCCCGGCCATGGAGCCGAATCGGTCACGCCCGTGGAACGAACCTTCGATCGGCCGGATGGAACCCGTCTCACTGTGGAATTGATGGCATGCCAGGTGGTCTTCGATGGCCAGACGGCCGTTCAGGTGCTGGCCACGGACATCACGGCACAAAAGGATGCCGCTGCACAGCTGCGCCGCGTGCACAAAATGGCCGCCGTGGCGACCCTGGCCGGCGGCATCGCGCATGAGTTCAATAATTGCCTGACCGCCATCATGGGATTTTCCGATCTGGCGCTGCCGTTACTCGTGCCCGATAGCCGGGTACATGGTCATGTGCAGCAAGTGGTCCACGCCTCGAAACGAGCCCGCGACCTCGTGACGCAAATGCTCATGTTCGGCCGCCAGGCCGAAGGCGTCAAGCAACCGGTGTCCCTGGATATCCTTCTCAAGGAAACGTTGCGAATGATGAAGGGCACGCTCCCGGACAACTTGAGCCTTCGCGAGTGGATTGCCGGCGGCATCCATCCCATTTATGCCGACCCGACTCAGATTCACCAGGTGTGCCTGAAGCTCCTGGACCATGCCCTGTTGGCCATGAAACCTGACGGCGGAATTCTCGAGGTGCGTCTCGACAATATCCACCTGAACCAATCGGCGAACGAACGCGATCTTCCGCTGCCCCCCGGCCACTATGTGTGCTTGACCGTATCGGACACGGGCGAAGAGATGAGGGCCCAGGATCATCGGCAAAAATCAGGACGGCTTTACGCCAATTTTCCGGAAGGAACACCGCCCGGAATCACACTCGCCGGGGTGCAACGGATCGTGAGCGATTATGGCGGAACCCTCCGGTCGCTCAGCACAGCCGGTCAGGGTACGACCACAGAAGTCTACTTGCCTGCCATCCTTCCCTCCGGCTCTCTGAGCGCCTCCGACTCACCCGGAGCTGGGACATCGGGAATCACCGGACAGAAGGAATTTCTTGCCGAGCATGACAAAGAGCGATAGATTCGCGACTAAGGTGCGAGCGACCGATGAGAATTCTCACCCGGCCGTTTACCACCGCCGCACCGTGTGAACTCCGAAAGTCACTCACAGAACTCCAACGAGGAACGTTATGCCATCGGTCTTGATCGTGGACGACGAAGAAGCGATTCGCCGGCTCATCCGGAGCACGCTCGAACAGGCAGGGTATCGTGTCCAAGAGGCAGCCGACGGCAAGGAGGGTCTGTCGCACTATCGTCAATCGCCGGCAGATCTGGTGATTATGGATATTCTCATGCCGGACCAGGACGGCCTGGAGAGCATTTTGACCCTGCGGCGCGAATTTCCGGACGCCAAAATCATGGCGATCACCGGCGGCAGCGACATGATCGGCATTCTAAATTTTCTAGATGTTGCGCGCATGCTCGGCGCGCGCCGCACGCTTCAGAAACCCTTCGAAATGCAACAACTGTTGGACGCCGTCCAAACTGAGATAGCGGGCTGACCAATGCCGTACCTCTCCGTTCCCTCATTCACCCGTCATTGACTTCCAGCCGATCGATCAGCAGACTACGCCCGCTGTGTTTCACCTGGACCCAAGGGCGGCACCTGGATCATGACGTCGAGTCCCCAACTACACGCATTCCTGGGCGGCCTTGTCGTCGCCGGGGGAGTCTTCGTCATGTGGGATCAGGCAGGGATCGTCTGGACGCTGCTGATCGCCGCGGCGGCGACCGGATTTCTCCTCTGGCAAGGCCGGAGCGTCGGAGCGGTGTGGGCCTGGACGACATTGGGGTTGGGCATTGAAAGCATGACCTGGCCGGTTGTCACCATGGCGCGGATCCGGATGGAAGCGACTCAGCCGACCCAGGAACAGATGGAAACCATTCTGAATGCCGTGCTCTTCGGCCTCTTCACCTCCGTGTTCTGGATCACATTCGCCTTCGGCCTCTTCAAGCGCCTGCGGGCGCAGGGCGCTCCGGCACCCTCGGTCCAGGGAGGGACATCGTCCCCGCCAAGAGGTAAGAAAAAACGCGCCCGCGCCTGATTCGCATCACGCCATCGACACCGGATCGACGTCAATGTCATAGCGGAGGCCGCCCCGTCGAGACTCCCGTTCAAGCCCCTCGCGCGTTCGCGCCGCTATCTCCTTGCCTGCCTCGAGCGACGCGGATTTGACCAGGATCTGCCAGCAATACCGCCCTCGCGTCATGACATGCGGCGCGGGAGACGGCCCTAGGATGAGGATCTGCTTCGAGACTGGTTCCGGCTCGGCCGAACCCGTGGCCGTAGTGTCATGTTGACTGACCTTCGCAACCCCCCTCCCAGTAGCAGCCACTTGCGCTCGCAGCATAGTCACCCAGCGACCGGCGGCCTGAACCACCACCGATTCCACCGTCCCGGAGACATCCAGCCGAAGCAAATGGGTCCATGGCGGATAGTGAAGCATCTTCCGAAACACGTGTTCCTGCTGCACAAACAGGTCTTCCTCGCCTGAGACCAGCGCCGTGATCGCATGATGATCTGCAAACCGCGTCTGTATGAGGAGCCGGCCACCGGCACATCCGGGTCGAGCGAGATCGGCGGCATCCAGAAGGGCGTGGTACATCCGTTCTGCAGAACGGAAATCCGGAATATGCAAACCGGCATCTGCATCAGGCAAGGCGACGAAAGCGGCGCGTGTTTGAAGGCCAAGGCGGAATAGCATCTGCGTGCCGATCACGATATCAAGTTCCCCGGCGGCCAACAGCCGATGGAACGCCCGCGCGTCGGACGGGCGACGAATCGTTTCCCCGTCGACACGCGCGACGCGCGCCTGCGGAAACACTCGTCGGACAGCCTCTTCGACACGCTCCGTCCCTGATCCCACCGGTTCCAATTTCAACGACTGACACCGGGGACACTGTTCGGGCACAGGTTTGGTGCGGCCGCAGTAATGGCATCGCACCTGATTGCTTCGCCGGAAAAAGGTCAGCGCGACACTGCAGGCATCGCATTGCGGCATCGCCCCGCAATCCGCGCAATGCAGGACCGTCGCAAACCCTTTGCGGTTCAAGTAGAGGATCGACAAGGCCTGTTGCCGCAAGGTCTCACGAATGTTTTCAACCAAGGGGGGCGACAAGAGGACGCCCCCCGAAGACGCTCTGGGATAGTCTTTCATATCGATGACATCCACGTTGGGTGCCTGGTACGGGTCTCGAAACACACAACGCGTCATTCGTCCTTCCTGCACCACCGACAGGCTTTCGAGGGACGGATGGTTCGAGGCCAGCACCAACAGCGCGCAGGCGCAGGAAGCACGATGGCGGGCAACTTCTCGCGCATGATAGCGGGGGACTTGTTCTTCCTTGAGAGACGCATCATCCTCTCCTTCCACCCACACGAGGCCCAGCCGTTCCAAGGGCGAAAACGCCGCCATGCGGGTACCGATGAGGACCATGGCCGAACCCTCTTGCGCCGCGTGCCAGGCCTCCGCGCGTTCCCGTACGGACAGGCCGCTGTGCAAGAGCACCGGCCGTATGCCGGCCGTTGCCAGGGCTCCGGCCAATCGGCAGGCATGCTCAACATCACCGGTCAGAACCAGCGCTTGCTTCCCGCGTCGAATGGTGGCTAGGGCAGCCTGAGCCAAGCACCACAGTCGCGTACGCTGGTTTCCCTGAAGGAGCAAGGGGACGACAGCTTCCTGATCAAGTGTCCGTTCCAGCACATCCGGCCACGGCTGCGCTTCAGGTGGAGGATTTTCGAGAACTGCAGGCTCGGCCTCCAACCCGATTGGATGTGCGCCGTCCGGCGCTGAACACTCCTGCTTGTAGGGACGGATGGTTCTTGAGACAACCGGCTGTTCATGACGACCCACCAGCCCTTTTTGAACCAGTGCCTGCAAGGCGAGCTTTTGGCGGGATGCGTCGCCCTTGAGAAGAGTCGCCGCCATGATGCCCTTGGGACGTCTGCGTAAGCGCGCGAGGAGCTCTGTTTCAGCGGCACCCAAGGCGCCCACAGGCGAGGAGCCCGCGAGGCCAAGATCCGTCGCCACGTATCGAGACGACGAACGCCTCACCCGATCATCGGGCGGCAGCACGAGCTTGATACATTGCCCCCAGGGTGCGGCGTAACGGTCGGCAACCCAGTGACTGAGCGCAATTTGGTCAGCCGTCAACAGGTGGCCGGGCGATACCGCGCCAAGTGAGCGGATAGCCTTGAGATCCTTGGCCGGGGCGCCAGGAGGCAGTCGGTGATGGACGGCAATCACGAGACCTTGAAGATCCCGGGAGCCGAATGGCACAAGCACCAACCGCCCGACTACGACCCTGCCCTTGAGTTCTGCGGGGATCAAATAGGTAAACGGCCGATGAAGCCGACGTGGCAATACGACGTCAACATACGTCGCAGGAAGCGAAGGGACCGGCGAGGGGGCCGCTGGCGAGCGGAGATCGGGCATGCGGCATTCTAACAACACCGGTCTCGTGCAACAACGAGGGCGGTGGGAGGGACGCGCGGAGGATCAGGTCGGAAAGAAGTGCAACCCGAGTGGGATGAGCATCGCGGCACGGGAAGCGGAATGACGGCTGGCCTGCAGAAACCAGCCGCCGATTGGGCTACGAGCCTGGAGCGGGCGACGGTGGCATTCCGTCCGCAGGACCGGACGGCGCCCCGTCGTTAGGGACGACTGTGCCACGATCAGTCGTCATATCCGACGGCATCGGTGCGGACGGCGTATCAGCCACGGCCCCGCCGACGGGCATCTGCGCCGCATCCACTTGGTGGTAAGTAACCTGTCCCGCCCCCAGCTGCTTTTCAGTGGCTGGTGCGTTTACCGGCTGCGCCGGGGCCGCCTCTTCGACCGACTCAAGCACGATTTCAATGCGGCGGTTTCGTTTGCGTCCTTCTTCGGTTCCGTTGCCGGCCACGGGACGGCTCGCTCCATAGCCCACGGCAGACAACTTCGCCGAATCCATTCCGCCCTTCTCGATCAAATACCGCACGATTTCTGCCGCGCGGGCCTTGGATAATTCCCAATTGGTAGGAAAGACACCTTTCAACGACGGCCCGATTTCCATGTTGTCGGAATGGCCTTCGACACGAACCTGTTGATCGCCGGCCGTCGTCGCCAGATACTCGGTCAGTTTTTCAAGAATGGGAATTCCTGCGGGTTTCACTTTGATTTCGCCGGACTCATATTGGAGCTGATCCGCCAAATCATCGAGGTTGAGACTCCGAGCTCCACGGACATGCTCGACGTTCACCTTGCCGGCCGAGCCGGCTTTACCCCCCTCGGGGGTAAATGTATCTGCCTTCGACACCATCACAGGCTGCGCGGCTGCCGCTGGTCGCTCGATCTCGGGGCCGTCGGGCTGCATCGCTTCGAGAGGCAAGACTCGCTTGGACCGAAGACGATCTCCGACCAACGCCCGAGCCGAAGCCCTGGACAAGACCGCAGTCGCCGTGTGCGGCTCCGTCGAGAGCACTTTCACTTCGCCGATCTTTCGCTCGGGAAGTCCTCCTCCCGTACGAAATACCTCCATGTAGTCTCCGGACCGGAGGCCATCATCGTGCCCTTTGTCCAGGTACACGACATTTCCTTGCGACACGAGGGACATATGTTTGTCTGCCTGCAACTCGACGATCATCCCTTCCACTTGTAGTGTAGTAGAAGCAGACTCGCTGACTTCTTCAGCTGCAGGGGGCATAAAGCGCATGACCGGGTCACCGGGTGACATCGGGGCGTACGACCGGACAACCTGCACGCCCACCAGCAGGGGGTCCAGCTGAACGACTTTCACAACACCAACCCGGTTGATCACATACCCGAGATACTGTTTAGTGAGGGGATGAAACACTTTCCGGGATCGCCGATACACCGTATACAGGTCACCGAGCGCCGCCTCTCCTGGATTCTTCAATTTGAGGTACAGCGTATCCGTTCCGGACCATCCCAGCATCATGCGGTTGCCGGACAATTGATTGTCGCCGGTCATGACATTAATCACGCCTTCGATCGGCATGTCCTGCCGAATCGACCCGGCGGCATAGGTCAGCGCTGTCTCACCCAGTCGCACGCTTTGCGCGTTCTGAGAGTAAACAGGGCTGGCCATGACGGCCATGACACTGCAGGAGAGGATGGTCAGGCTGGCGCGCATAGGTAATGTCCTCATATTGATCACATCTAGGAGGGTTATCTGTAGCAACCTTAGCAAAGAGCAAGGGGTTGTCAAGAATTCGCCCCAGCGCCAGGCTTTGATTCACGTCGCTCTGGATGTTATCGTGAAGTCGAGACCGCCTTCCGTTCAAGGAACCATGCGGGTGACGTCATGGGAACAGAACAGCGACGCATCAATACTCAAGTGCCCCGTCGAACGAAAGTGCAACCTTCGACACCCATGGCCTCGGAGTGGGATATTGACGGTGAGTCTCGAGCCTCCGGTCTCAAAACGCCGGCAAGCAAGATGAAGCCTGCATCTGCGCAGGATCATTCCGGCGCCGGTGCTTCATCGGCATCCTGCATAAAGCCCTCAGCGATCCCCGCGTCCACTCATGACGGCGCTGGCTCCTAACCGCTGGACAGTATTCACATTCTAGGACTATCGGGACTAAAGCCCTAGGTCCTTTGTGCGCTTGCTATTAAAAATAAGCAGGGGCTAAGATTCCGACCTCCTAATTTGCCTTATAAGCCCTCAAACCTGTTGAGGTTCGAGCCAATGGCCGGTTCCGAGCTCCTCTTAGAGTATCTGAGTCGATATTTTCCGGTTTTAGTGTTTGTGTTCATCGCTCTTGCGTTCGGCGCGGGCACCCTGCTGATCAGCTACTTTGTTCAACCGAAATATCCAGAACCTGAGAAGCTTTCTACCTACGAGTGCGGATCCGAGCCCTTTTCAGACGCCAGAATGCCGTTTCCTGTTCGTTATTATATTTTTGCCATGCTGTTCGTGATTTTCGACGTGGAAGTCATCTTTCTCTATCCCTGGGCCATAGTCTTTAACAAGATCGGCCTCATTGGCCTGATCGAGATGTTGATCTTTATCGGTCTTTTCCTCGTCGCCTATGTATACGCCTGGCGAAAAGGAGCGTTGGAATGGGATTGATTCAACTCGGCGGGCACGATAAGGACGGCTCTCCCGATGTCATCACCCTCACGGTTGAAAAAGCCGTGAATTGGGCCAGGAAGGGCTCCCTGTGGCCCATGACGTTCGGACTCGCCTGCTGCGCGATTGAAATGATTGCGGCTGTCTCATCCCGCTACGACATGGATCGTTATGGAGCAGGGGTCTTCCGAGCGTCGCCCCGCCAGTCCGATCTCATGATCGTGGCAGGGACCGTCTGCCGGCGCATGGCGCCCGTAATTCGAAAAATTTACGATCAGATGCCTGAACCGAAGTATGTGATTGCCATGGGCTCCTGCGCCACGTCAGGAAATATTTACGATAGCTACAGCGTGGTTCAAGGAGTCGATCGATTCGTGCCGGTCGACATTTATGTGCCAGGATGCCCACCGACTCCTGAAGCCCTGTTCGATGGCATTCTGAAATTGCAGGAGCGCATCATGCAAAAGCGCGTGTTTCTCTCACAACCCCAAGAAGTGAAAGACGCATTGAAGGTCTGACGGGCGGAATCAACTTCATGAGTGAACTAGCCACACGCATCGAAGACACCTTTCCCGGCGCCTGCACAAAAGTGGTGGAATGGCGCGGGGACCTGGCCGTCACCGTAAAGCCGGAATCGCTACGCGATGTGGCCCGATTTCTGCGGAATGATCCCGCCTTGCGCTTTGATTACATCGTCCATGTCAGCTCAGTCGACTGGCCTGACGACGAAGAACGGTTCGAAGTCGTCTATGAAGTGTACTCGATTCGCACTCGGCAACGGATTCGCCTGAAAACGCGGGTGCCGGAATCGGACTGTATCGTCGATTCCCTGACTGAGATTTGGAAAGGCGCAGACTTCATGGAGCGCGAAGTCTACGACATGATGGGTATCCGGTTCCGGAACCATCCCGATCTTCGCCGGATTCTGATGCCGGACGAGTATGAGGAAGGCTATCCGTTGCGCAAAGATTTTCCGCTTCGCGGCAAGGGGTGGCGCGACACGTTCGAATTTTTGGATGAACCGAGCCCATAGTCAACGCGCGTTGACACTATACGACCATGGCACAGTTCGAAGATCAAAGAACTACCGTTTATAAAATCGACCCCGAGCATCCCGAGAGCGAAACGCTTCCCACGCTCCGGACCGAGGAACTCCTGCTCAATATGGGCCCGCAGCACCCCAGCACGCATGGAGTGCTGAAGGTCATTCTGGAGCTGGAAGGCGAGCGGCTGGTCAAATCCACTCCAGTCATGGGCTTCCTCCATCGCGGTGTGGAAAAACTCGCCGAAGAAGGGACCTACCATCAGTTCATCCCGCACACCGATCGCCTCGATTATGTGTGCGCGATGTACAACAACTTCGCCTACTGTCGGGCGGTGGAAAAATTGATGAACATCACCGTGCCGGATCGCGCGGAATACCTCCGCACGATCGTCGCGGAGATTCAACGTATTATCGGTCACCAGTTCTGGCTGGGTACGCAAGCCCTTGATATCGGCGCGATGACCGTCTTCTTTTATTGCTTCCGGGACCGGGAAATTCTCTTGGATTGGTTTGATGAACTCTGCGGCGCCCGCCTGACAACCAGCTGGTATCGCATCGGCGGTGTGGAACGGGATTTTACTCCATCCCTGTTTGCCAAACTGAAACAATTCCTCGACTACTTCCCTCCGAAGATCGACGAATACGTCATCTTTCTCGAGAAAAATCGCATCTGGCTCGCCAGAACCAAGGGGGTGGCGGTGATTTCCGCGGAAGATGCGCTGAGTTTTGGCTTGAGCGGACCCACATTACGAGGTTCCGGCGTGGATTTCGATCTTCGCAAATATGAACCCTATTCCGCCTATCCCAAGTGTGAGTTCAGCGTCCCGGTCGGCAAGAACGGTGATACGTATGATCGGTATTGGATCCGCGTGCAGGAACTTTACGAAAGCGTGAAGATCATCCGCCAATGCCTCGAACAGATCCAGGATGGGCCGATCATGGCGGACGTGCCCAGCGTGACCCTTCCGCCAAAAGAGCGCGTGTTCACGAACTTGGAGTCCATGATCCAGCAATTCAAATTATTCTCCCAGGGATTTAACGCGCCCCCCGGTGAAATTTACTGTGGCACCGAAGCGCACAAGGGCGAATTAGGTTTCTACATCGTCAGCACGGGCGGCGGGAAGCCGTACCGGCTGAAAATCCGCGCTCCCTCGTTTATTCACATGGGGGCCTTCGATCATATGTCGAAAGGCTATATGATCTCTGACGCCGTGACGATTTTCGGGACTTACGACATCGTCATGGGCGAGTGTGACCGCTAACGCAACGTATAGGTGATGAGTGCAGAATTGCGATTCTCACACATCGCCAAAACTTATAACTTCGTACTAGGGCGAAAGCATGGGCTTGAAACCAGCGACCAATCCCGACGTTGAAGCCGCGACGATTGAGCTGTCTATAGACGGGCGAACGGTCTCGGCCAAAGACGGCGTCTCGCTTTACGATGTGATCGCCAGCACGGGCAAGATTATTCCCGCCATGTGTTATCACTACACGTTTGATCCATTCGGGTCGTGCGGGATGTGTCTTGTCATGCAGGAAGGGAAAAAAGCTCCGGTGCGTTCCTGCACCGCCAAGGCCGCAGCCGGCATGGTGATCAGAACCGACGGGGATGACCTGTTCGCCGCTCGAAAGAAAGCGGTCGAAAAACATCTATCGGTCCATCCTCTGGACTGTCCGGTCTGTGACGCGGACGGGCACTGCGAACTCCAGGACATGGCCTTTCAGCATGGCGTCACCAACCTCGCCAACGCCAAGCAAAAGTTCATTCCGGAAGACACGCGCAGCCTCGTGCTGGATTTCAATATGAATCGCTGCATCGCCTGCGCGGAATGCATCAACGTCTGCAAAGACGTCTTGATGATCGACGCGCTCCAGTTCATGAAGAAAGGCGGCTTCAACCAGGTCGTCGCCAAGGGCGACCAGCCACTCGCGTGCGAATTCTGCGGCGACTGCCTGGCTGTCTGTCCTGTCGGAGCCATCACGAACAAATACTCGAAATATTTGTACAAACCCTGGCAGATGAAGAAGACCACCACCACATGCAACTATTGTGGCGACGGCTGCCAAATGCATCTCGAAACGAAGGACACGGAAGTCGTTCGAGTGACCTCGCCGCTTTCCTGGAAGAATAAATGGGGCGATCGGTCGGAGACCGCCAAAGGTCACGGCGGACTGTGCGTTCGAGGCCGATTCGGATTCCAATATATCGACAGTCAACAACGGCTCCGGCAACCCTTGGTCCGCACCGGCGACAGCCTGGGTGAAACGCCATGGCTCGACGCCATGCAAACCGTGATCGATCGATTATCAGATATTCACCGCAAGCACGGACCAGAGTCGATTGCCGGGCTCATCACCGCCCGCTGCACGAACGAAGAACTGTACTTGTTTCAAAAGCTCATGCGCGCAGGCCTCCGCACGAACCAGCTCGACAGTAGCGCCCGGTACGGCCACCTCAACTACGTCCATGCGGTTCGCCATGCCGTGGGCATCGGCCGACCGCTGAATGACTGGGAAGACCTGACCAAGGCCAAGGCTGTCCTCGTGATCGGTTCCAATATTACGGAAACCAACCCGTTGACCGCCGTCCGCATTAAAGAAGCCATTCGTGTGTATCACGCACAAGTGATCGTGGTTGATTCCTCCAATACCAATATCGCGCAATTGGCTTCCCATCCCCTGCTGGTGAAGCCCGGCACGGAAGGTCTGTTGATCGACGGTCTCGTCAAAGCCGTCATCGAGCAGGATCTCGTCGATGAGACCAGCACGGCGCAACATCCGCAGGCATTTGCTGCCCTGAAACAAGCCGTAGCCCAGGTGTCGCTGGAACAGATATCCGGCCAGACCGGTGTGTCTGTCGAACAGATCCGTGAAGTAGCCGCCATCTTTGCGGAGGCCCCGCGGGCCGTAGCTTTGTGCGCAGAAGGTATCGTCCGCCGTACCAACGGATATCAGAATGTCCTGAAGCTCATCGATCTTGCATGGGTCACCGGCAAATTGGGACAACCAGGATCCGGTGTCACGACCGTCACCGAAGAGGTGAACGAACAGGGCGCCCTCGACATGGGTGTGGCTCCTGAGTTCCTTCCCGGGCAGGCACGCTTCGATGATCCGGGCGCACGCGAGCGGTTCGGAAAGGCGTGGGAGGTCACTCTTCCAACTATCGGCACCGGCGCCAATCTTCTGGAGATTTTCACTCGCATTCACAAGGGTCAGATCAAGGCTCTCTACGTCATCGGCGAGAATCCGCTGGCGACCTTACCGGCCTCCATAGACGTGAAAGGCGCCCTCAGCAAGCTGCAACTTCTGATCGTTCAGGATCCGTTTCTGACCGAAACAGGCCGCATGGCCCATGTCGTGCTCCCGGCGGCCACCTATGCGGAAAAGGATGGAACGTTCACCAACTTGGAAGGAAAAGTCCTGCGCGTCCGCCAGGCGATTGATCAAGTCGGAGAAAGCCTTCCGGACTGGCATATCATGACGGCTTTGGCCAACGGCCTGGGTTACGAATGGCCCTATCAGTCGCCGCAGGATGTGCAGAACGAAATCATGAAGTTGCTCCCCGGTTACTACAACCTCGGTCAGCCGCGCCGCGTCTCCCCCTCAGCCGATGCGTACCTGTCGAACGGGTATACCGGCGAAGTCGTGAATCGATATCGCCGCCAGGCTACTGAAGAGGACCGCTCTCGCCCTTTTACCTTGGTGATGGGACAGGTTCTCTATCATTCCGGGAAACTGTCCACGCAGGCTTCAGGGCTCATCAACATTGAGCCGAACAATGGTCGTATCCGCATGAACCCGGCTGATGTGGAGAAACTCGGCCTCACGGAACAATCCACGGTTCGCCTGACCTCGCAACAAGGCTCCGTGCAGGCCGGAGTGAAAGCAGACCCTGATGTGCAAGTGGGATCATGCTTCTTCCCCGAACATTTTAATGAGCCTCCGATAAAAGATTTAATGACGATCGAAGCTGATACTGTAACGGGCGTGCCGTATTTCAAATCGGCGCGCGTAAAGATTGAAAAGGTCGGAGCGTAAGAGTAAGCTCGTCCGTCTTTTTGATGTCGTTAGAGGTGATGGGTATGAGTGTCGGGGCCCTGACCAAAAAAGTTCTGCAGGCGGCGTTGTTCTACGAAATCTGGGACGCCATGAAGGTCACCTTCAAGCACATGTTTCATCGGCCCATTACGTTTCAATATCCGCGAGAGCAGCGCACGATTCCAGACGGTCACCGGGGCGCCCTCGGGCTCCTTCGCTATAGCGATGGGCGTGATCGCTGCGTGGGATGCGATCTCTGTGAAGCGGCCTGCCCATCCCGTTGCATCAAGGTGATCAGCCAGGAAGATCCCGAACGACCACTGCAGCGGTTCGCCAGCGAGTTCTATATCGACATCACCAAATGCGTCTTTTGCGGATACTGCGTCGAAGCCTGTCCGGTGAACGCCTTGGCGATGACGAAAATGTATGAATACTCCACCCACGACAAGCGAACCCTCCTCTTCGATAAAAAACGGCTCTATGAGGTCGGCGAACGCCACCTTGAGGACGCCAAAAAATATCTGTACACCCATAACCAAGAAAAAAATTCGGACGAAAGCCGGGAGTATCGTTACTACTTTCCGCAGTCCGTCCTGAAACCCACACAGTCACAACCCAAACATTTGAGCTGAATCGTACCGTTATGGCCTTTGTGTTTTTCGCGTATTTCGCAGTGGTCAGTATTGTCGCCGGCATTCTCACTGTGTCATTGAAGAATCCCGTGCAATGCGGCCTGGCGCTTCTCGCACTACTGCTCCACGTGTCAGGGCTGTTCGTGATGCTGAACGCCGAATTCTTGTGGGCCGTTCAGGTCATCGTGTACGCGGGCGCCATCCTGGTTCTCTATCTATTCGTGCTCATGCTGCTCAATCTAAAAACCGACGACCGCTACTTTCATGCCCGAACGCCGTATTTGCTAGCGCCGGCCGTGGTCGGCTTAATCTACCTATTGTTCCTATTGATACGCTCGCCGTTCAGCGGATCTCGAGGAGATGCCCCGACGGCCGCCGTCCTGCTCAACGGGGATGCGCATGCGGTGGGCATCAAGATGTTCAGCGAGTATTTGCTCCAGTTTGAAATTATAGGAGTGTTCTTGACGGGCGCGATCGTGGGCGCCATCGTCCTCGCCAAGGCGCCGAAATCCATTGAGACGAGGCGGGACGCATGATTCCGTTATCCGCCTACGTGGCAGTTAGCGCCATCCTGTTTACGACCGGGTTGCTCGGCGTCCTCATCCGCCGCAATTTTATCATCGTCCTCATGTCTGTCGAAATCATGCTGAACGCGGCCACCATCAATCTGGTCGCATTTTCTCATTATCTGGAATCCATGCAGGGTCAGATTGTGGCGTTGTTTATCATCGCCATCGCGGCGGGAGAGGCGGCCATCGGGCTGGCCATCATCATCGTCGTATTCCGCGGAAAAATCTCGACCAATGTCGACGAAATGAACCTATTGAAGTGGTAACGTGTCCGACTCCATCGATCTGATCGTAAAATTAATTCCCTTGTTTCCGTTGATGGCCGTCGTCATCAACGGCCTCTTCGGGCATCGGTATTCCCACGACCTGGCGCACCGGTTTGCCTGGGGCTCGGTCCTGATGTCGTTCCTTTGCGTGCTGGCGGTCTTTACGGAAACCTTGCGGACCGGAGCGGCACGTGAAGTCATCGCTTACAAATGGATTTTCGGCGGCGATCTCACCATCAATCTCGCCTATCTAATCGACCCTCTGACCTGCATCATGCTCCTGGTCATCACCGGCGTCGGGTTTCTCATCCACGTGTACTCCGTGGGATATATGCACGGAGAGGCAGGCTTCACGCGATTTTTCGTCTACATGAACCTCTTCATGGTGTCGATGCTTCTGCTGGTGATGGGCAACAACTATGTTGTGCTCTTCATCGGATGGGAAGGTGTCGGCCTCTGTTCGTATCTCTTGATCGGCTACTACTATGACAAGGTGTCGGCGGCCAAGGCGGCGACCAAGGCGTTCGTGGTCAATCGCATCGGTGATGCCGGATTTTTGTTGGCCATTTTCCTGGTGTTTGTGAACTTCCGGACACTCGATTACACCCAGGTGATGCAGAATGCGGCGCAACTGTCCCCTGAAATGGCCACGGCGATCGCCTTATGCCTGCTTGTCGGAGCGGTCGGAAAGTCAGCCCAGCTCCCGCTGTACACCTGGCTCCCCGACGCGATGGAAGGCCCGACCCCTGTCAGTGCGCTCATCCATGCGGCCACCATGGTCACGGCCGGCGTCTACATGATCGTTCGCAACCACGCCATTTTCGACCTCGCGCCTGTCGCGATGACGACGGTCGCCTGGATCGGCGGATTGACGGCTCTCTTCGCAGCCACGATCGGACTGGTCCAGACGGATATCAAGCGAGTGTTGGCCTATTCCACCGTGAGCCAACTCGGATACATGTTCCTTGGCTGCGGCCTCGGGGCGTACACAGCCGCCGTGTTCCATCTCATGACCCATGCCTTCTTCAAAGCCCTCCTCTTCCTGTCAGCCGGGTCTGTCATCCACGCGCTCTCCGGCGAGCAGGATATCCGCAAGATGGGCGCCTTGAAGTCGAAAATTCCCTGGACCCACACATTGTTCCTCATCGGTACGATCGCGATCGCAGGGATTCCGCCTCTGGCGGGATTCTGGAGCAAAGATGAAATCATGGGCCATGCCTTCGTGCATCACCATTATCTGCTGTATGGCATGGCAGCGATTGGCGCATTCCTGACCTCATTTTATATGTTCCGACTGACGTACCTGACGTTCTATGGAACCTCGCGCCTCGACCATCATACGGCCGAGCACGTGCACGAATCCCCCATGGTCATGATCGGCCCGCTCGTCGTGCTGGCCACGCTGTCCGTCATCGGCGGATTCCCCGGGGTCCCTCCGGAAAACGGCTGGTTCCACCATTTCCTCCATTCCGTCGCAGGAGTTGCGGGAGCAGAACACGCGACCCCTCCAGCCTTAATGTTCGGGCTGATGGGGACAGCTACGGTCATTGCACTGCTCGGGTGGGGTCTCGCGCATTACTTTTACAGCGGGCCATCATCCGCGGCGGCGGTACTGTCCGACCGTCTGCCCGGCCTGTACACCACGCTGCTCAACAAATATTACGTCGACGAGCTCTACGACCGGCTGTTTGTGGAACCGACGAAACAGTTGGGGAGGCTCTTCGATTGGTTTGACCGAACCATCATTGATGGACTTGTAAGGGGCATCGACCGCGGTACAGACCTCAGCTCTGCTGCCATCACCTGGACCGAAAAACACGTCATCTATGCCGGTTTGAACATTATCGGGTATGCAAACCATCTGTTGGCCCGCTCCTGGCGACGTCTTCAGACCGGCATGGTTCACCAGTATGCAGCCATCATCGTGGCCGGACTCTTTATTCTCGTGCACCTCATACTGCTGATTTGGACGGGGGCCGGCTCCGCCGGCTATTCCGCACGCTGACACAGCCGATGGCCTAGACACACGATGCTTGAAGAATTTAGCTTTGGCTTCCCGATCCTCTCGTACTTAATCTTCCTCCCCCTCGTAGGAGCCGCCGTTCTTTGGCTGATTGACGACGAGGATCTTCTTAAATCCACCACACTCGGCATTACCCTCGTGGAACTCGCTCTGGCCTGCCTGGTGTTGGTGCGGTTCGTACCGGACTCGGCCGCCATGCAGTTCGCTGAGCACGCTCGGTGGCTGCCCGCGCTCGGCATCGGATACCACCTTGCCGTCGACGGCATCAGCGTGCTCTTCGTGGGCCTGACCGCATTCCTGACCGTGCTGGTCGTCATCTACTCCTGGGATACGGTGCGGAATCAGGTGCGACTCTACTTCATGGCCCTGCTGGCGCTCGAAACCACCACGATTGGAATTTTCGTCTCGATCGATCTGATCCTCTTCTTCGTGTTCTGGGAGCTCATGCTCATTCCCAGCTACTTCCTCATCAAGCTCTGGGGTGGAGGAGCCGATCGCCATTACGCTGCCCTCAAGTATGTGCTCTATACACTCCTAGGCAGCGTCTTCATGTTGGTCGGCATCGCCCTGCTGGATATCAACTATCACCAGTGGGCCGTGACACATCATGTGGACCACGTCTATTCATTCGACCTATTGGAATTGCTTTCCGTCCCCATTCCACTGTCGCAGCAGATTTTGATCTTCTGGCTGATGTTCATGGGATTTGCGTTCAAGGCGCCGGTCTTCCCTTTCCACACCTGGCTTCCTGATGCCCTCGTCGAAGGTCCGATCGGCATGGCCGTCATGTTGGCCGGCATGAAATTGGGCACCTATGGATTCCTCCGCTTCACCTTACCATTGGTGCCCGATGCATCGAAGAGCGAAGGGGTTGTCGCCATCGTCATGGTATTAGCGCTGTCCGCCATTCTCTATGGCGCGGTCGTGGCGCTGGTGCAATCGGACTTCAAACGACTACTCGCATTTAGCAGCATCAGCCACCTCGGGTTTGTAGTGGTGGGATTGTTCGCCTTGAACTTCCAGGGTCTTCAGGGAAGCCTGCTGACGATGATTAACCTGGGATTCAGTACGGCCGGCCTGTTTTTCATGGCTGGGTTTCTGTCGACCCGCCAACAGAGTTCCCACCTATCGTCCTTCGGAGGCTTTGCCAAACAGGCTCCGCTCTTGGCCACTTTCCTGCTGTTGATCGGCATGGCGTCGATCGGACTGCCGGGAACCAACGGCTTCGTGGGTGAATTCCTCATTCTTTTGGGTGCCTTCAAAGCTAAATGGTGGTTCGGGGCTGTTGCGGTGCTCGGCGTGATCTTCGGAGCTGCCTATTTTCTGTGGTATTACGAGCGCGCGATGCTTGGCCCGCTCAATAAACACATCTCTGCGGCCGTCAAGGATCTCCACATGCGCGAAATCACCATTGCCCTCTCGCTGTCGATCATGATTCTGTGGATCGGCCTGTATCCGTCACCATTCCTGAGGATGATGAATGGCTCGATTCAGGCTCTTGTCGACCGGCTGGATCGCGCGAAAGTGGCGTCGGTAGACACGGTTCTCCAGGTGCCCGCGAAGTAAGATCATGGCTGAATACACGCTGCTCATCATTCTCTTTGCCCCGTTTCTCGGCGCGCTGGCGCTGATTTTTGTCTCCAATCGGCAAGTCTCGCTGGTGCGCGGAATTGCAGCCGGGTCCGCATTCGTCTCACTCGCCGCATCCGTGTATCTTTTCTACGCCTATGATTCTGTAAAGGGCGGGTATCAGTTCATCCAACGTATCGAGTGGTCTCGCCAGCTGGGCATTTCTCTCCATCTCGGCGTAGACGGCATCGGCACGCCGTTGGTCCTTGCGTCAGGCATCCTCTTATTCGCCGGCATCTTCGTCTCCTGGCACATCAAAGACCGGATGAAAGAGTTTTATATCTGGATCTTGATCCTCGCCGCCGCGACGATCGGCGTCTTCATGTCGCTCGACCTCTTCTTCCTGTACTTCTTCTATGAAATGTCCGTCATCCCCATGTATCTGCTCTTGGGAATGTGGGGCAGCCATACCAAGAAATATCTGGAAATGACGGATCCTGAAGGTCTGAAACAGCGGGACTCCGTTGGCTTCATTTTCAACTTCGGCGCGAACAGTAAAGAATACGCGGCCATGAAACTGGTGCTGTTTCTTTCGGCCTTTGCCGTGGCAGCCTTGATGGGTATTCTGCTCATTTACAAATTCTCGGGGCTCAATACCTTCGATATCCTCGTGTTAAGAGAGAAAGCCCATTTCTCGGGGCCCTTGGCTACGCTCATCTGGTTGCTGATCTTTTTCGGTTTTGCGTCGATCGCACCGATCTGGCCGTTGCATTCCTGGTCGCCGGTCGGTCACGCGGCGGCGCCGGCCGCCACCAGCATGTTGCACGCCGGTGTCTTGATGAAACTGGGGCACTTTTCCATCATTCGCGTGGCATTCGAAATACTCCCGGAGACGACCCGTGAGCTGATGCCCATCGCCGCGGTGCTGTGCATCTTCAGCATCATTTATGGCGGCCTCGTCGCGTACTATGCCAAGGACACGAAGTACGTCATCGGGTATTCCAGCTCCAGCCACATGGGGTATGTGTTTCTGGGCATGGCGGCCTTGGATTACATCAGTCTCAGCGGCGCGGTGATTTATATGTTCGCCCACGCCATGGCCACCGGCATGCTGTTCGCCATGGCCGGATGGGTGTACGACCAAACCCACACGCGGGACATCCCGTCTCTCGGCGGCCTGTCGAACCGGATGCCGTTCATCTCCGCAGCCTTTGTCATCGGGTGTATGGCTTCGATCGGCATGCCGGGCACGGTCAACTTTATCGCCGAGGTGATGATCATCGTCGGCAGCTGGAATAAATATCCGTTCCAGGTCGTGGTGGCGGTCCTGGGGATCGTGTTAACCATGGCCTATCTCTTCAAGATGATGCGCGGTCTCTTCTATGGTTCAATGGCGGAAAAGTACAGCCACTCGCACGATGCCGTGGCCGTGGTCGACCGCATGCCCCTGCTCATTATGATCACGGTCAGCATCAGCTTCGGCATTTTCCCGGGACACCTCTACTCCGTCGTCCGATCAGGAGTCGACCCGCTGATCGCGCGCATCACCAAAGTGGTTCCGGTCGCCGAACTCCCGATGAACATTCCACAAGCCGGCTCGCCCACCATGCCCCTGCCTGAGTCCCGTGAGGCGATTGCGAAGGTGACCTCGCGATGACTTTTTCCCTGACGCTTTCAGCCAGCGATCTTCTCCTCCTGTTGCCCGAGTTGTTCCTGACCCTCTGGCTCTGTGTCGTGCTGGCGGTCGATTTTTCGTTCAAACGCGTCGTGCAGGAACAGTTGGCCTACCTGACCATCTTCGGCCTGCTTGTGACCCTGGCCTGCCTCGCATGGTTCGACATGAGCGGGATTACCGGGACGCTGTTCGGGAAAATGTTCGTCGTGGATCGAATGGCCATCTTTTTCAAAGCCATGATCCTTCTGGCAACGGTTCTGGTCATTCTCCTCTCGATCGACTATGTGCATCGGTTCTCCCTCTTCCGAGGCGAATATTACTTCCTCGTCGCGATGTCGGCATTGGGCATGATGTTCATGGCCTCGGCCAACGACCTCCTCTCGCTGTTTGTCACGCTGGAATTCGCAACCTTTGGCTTCTACGTGCTCGTCTCGTACCTCCGCGACGACATGGCCTCCAACGAGGCAGGCCTCAAGTTCTTCATCCTGGGCGTTTTTGCGGCTGGCTTGCTGGCGTACGGTATCAGCCTCGTGTACGGGGAAACAGGCAAACTCGTCTTTTCCGATATGAGCGGCGCAACCCCGACCACCGGACTGGTCATCGGCTTTCTGCTGATTTTTGCGGCATTAGGGTTCAAGATCGGCGCTGTCCCCTTCCATTCGTGGATCCCGGACACGTACCATGGCGCGCCGACCCCGGTCACCGCCTTCCTGTCCATCGCGCCGAAAGTCGCCGCCTTCGCGCTCCTGCTCCGGCTGTTCCTCGTGGCGTTGGCAACGTTCAAACCTGCCTGGGCCTTACTCATCGTCGCCGCTTCCATCCTGTCGATGACGTACGGCAATATCGTGGCCATCGCTCAGCGAAACATTAAGCGTCTTCTGGCCTATTCCGGTATCGCTCAGGTCGGCAACGTCTTGATCGGTCTGGCGGCGGGAACCAAAATGGGGAGCGACTCGATTCTGTTCTACCTCCTGACCTATCTCTTCGCGAACCTGGGAGCCTTCGCGGTCATCATGGCGATCAGCAATTCGGTGGGAAGCGATGAAATCGAGGACTATCGCGGGCTCAACCGCCGCTCGCCGTTTCTGGCGTTTGCCATGTTGATTTTTCTGCTTTCCCTAGCCGGAGTTCCTCCACTCGCGGGCTTTATCGGGAAACTCTACATTTTCGTCGCCGCGATTAAAGAAGGCCTCTACGTCCTGATTACCGTCGGCCTCGTCAACATCGTCGTCTCGATGTATTACTATTTGATCGTCGTCAAAAAGATGTACATCAACGAGCCGCTCGATTCCTCTCCCATCAAAACCACCGGTCCATTGCGAGCGGTCATCTATGTCGGGCTTGCCGGCACGCTCGTGATCGGCATCTATCCGCAACCGTTCCTTGATTGGGCCGTGGCAGCCACGCTGATGTTTTCCAATCTCGTGGGGCCGGCCGCAGCCATCACCCCGCCGGTCACCCCGTTCGGCGGCTGAGGATCAGCCGGGATCGCGCGGCTCGGCTTCCATCAATTCTCTTCGCCTCTCAACACCTTCTGCTACAATAGGCGCTGCGGTCTGCCGGCTGCATCCACATCTTGGCACAGTTCTCGTAGGCCTCAGTCCGCCGATCAGCGGAGCTTATCTTGGACATGGACGAATCGAACCGCCATCAACCCGCCGACGTCGGGCTTGATTCCCCGTTACCTGCATCGACGCAGGCGGACGCGACTCCACACCGAGCGTCGTTCCTCACGCCGTTGTTTCTGACGTTTCAGAAGCGATCGATCGAGCAGCGTGTGCTGGCCGGATTCGGGCTCGTCTTCGCCGGCATCCTGGTCATCTCCGCCATTTCCTACCGCAACATGACGGTGCTCATCCGTAACGGCCACTTGGACCAGCGGAGTCACGAGTTCATTCAATTTCTCGGGGCCACCGGGGAGGCCATCGACGACGCGGAGAATGGGCACCGCCGCTTCCTCGTCACCGGAGATGAGAGTTATCTGGCCTCCTACCACAGCCTGCGTGAACGGGCTCCGGAATATATCCGATATCTGCGGGAACTCACTGAAACGGACAGCCCGCAGCGCGCCCATGTGAGCGAGCTCGAGCAATTGATCAATCAACAATTGCAGGACGAACGGGCCGCGATCGAACTACGCGCCAAGACCGGCTTTGACTCGGTGCGAGGGATGGCGCTCACCGGGGTCGCGAAGGCCGCACTTGAGGGAGCGCGCCGGTTGCAGGCCCAAATGGATCAGGAAGAAACCAAAGCACTCGCACAACGGGTTCTTGAATCCACCACGACGACCCGTTCCAGCATCATTCTCCTGACCATCGGAGCCCTGTTGCTGTTCGTACTTCTCGCAGCCGTGTATTATTTGATCCGCCACGACACTACCGAGCGCCGCCGCATTGCCGATGAGCTCCAGCGCCGGGGAGAACTCCTTGAAGCCGCCAATAAGGAGCTGGAAGCGTTCAGCTACTCCGTGTCCCACGACTTGCGCGCGCCGCTCCGGCATATTGACGGCTATGCATCGCTTCTGGCCAAGGCCGCATCGATCTCGCTCGATGACAAGGCGAAGCGCTACCTGCAGACCATTTCGGAATCGGCGACACGGATGGGGCAACTCATCGACGATCTGCTGGTGTTTTCGCGGATGGGGCGGCAGGAAATGCTGCGCGGGACCGTCAATCTGAATCAATTGATCGCATCGCTGCGGCACGATCTTCGACATGACTTGCAAGATCGGGCCATCTCATGGACAATCGCTCAACTCCCGGAAGTCACGGGAGATGCCGCCATGCTACGGCAGGTCTTTATGAATCTCATTGCGAACGCCATTAAGTTTACCGAGACCAGGCCGCACGCGACGATCGAAATCGGCTGTGTGGACAACGGGCCGGATGAGGCAGTGTTATTCGTACGCGATAATGGGGTAGGATTCGATATGCGCTACGCCAACAAGCTCTTCGGCGTGTTTCAACGGCTCCATCGAGCGGATGAGTTCGAAGGCACAGGCATTGGCCTGGCCAATGTCAGGCGGATTATCCATCGGCATGGGGGGAAAACCTGGGCGGAAGGTGTGCTCGGTGAAGGCGCCACCTTTTACGTCAGTCTCCCAAGAGTGAGGCCCTCGGCATGACCGTCTCCAAACCCATTTTGCTTGCTGAAGACAACCCGCGCGACGCCGAACTGGCGCTCGCCGCCATGGAAGAGCATCATCTGGCCGACAAAGTCATTCTCTGCCATGACGGCGCGGAGGTGCTGGACTATCTGTATTGCCGGGGCCATTTCAAAACGCGGCTGCAAGGCAATCCGGCCGTCGTCCTGCTCGATCTGAAAATGCCCAAGGTCGATGGCTTGGAGGTCTTGCGCACGATTAAGAACGACGCGGCACTGAGGCCCATCCCCGTGGTTATGCTCACATCCTCCCGGGAAGAACGGGATCTGGCCGAAAGTTATGCCCTGGGCGCCAATGCGTATGTCGTCAAGCCCGTGGAATTTCATCAATTCCTGAAGGCGGTCAAAGAGTTGGGCGTGTTCTGGGGGATGATCAACGAACCGCCGCCCGAAGGAGCCGGCCGGGCAACCGGCCGCTCCACCTAACTCCCGACCTCGATACAGACGATGACTCAGCCCCTGCGATTCATCCATCTTGAGAGCAACCCGGCAGACGCCAGGTTGATCGCATCCACGCTCCGGGAGGCCGGCATACCGTGCCAGCCGAAGCCCGTTCAGACACGCGACGAATTTCTCGCGGCCCTCCGGCAGGAAGGGTTCAGCCTCATTCTCGCCGACACTGCGGTGCCCGACATCGATGGCGCGTCCGCACTAAACCTCGCTCGGACACTGCATCCGGACATCCCCTTCCTCTTTGTCTCCGCCACGCAAGGCGAAGAATTCGCCATCGACATGATGCAGCGAGGGGCCACCGATTACATCTTCAAGCAACGCCTGGGCAGGTTGGTGCCGTCCGTGAAACGAACCCTCCGCGAACTGGACGAGCGCCTTGAACGCAGACGGGCCGAAGACGCGTTACGCATGAGCGAAAAGCAGTTTCGCCAGGCGCAGAAAATGGAAGCCGTCGGCCGCCTTGCAGGAGGGCTCGCTCACGACTTCAACAATCTCCTGACGGTCATCATGGGGCATAGCCAGGTCTTGTTGGGCGAATTGCCGGCGGGCAACCCGATTCGCGCCAAAATCGAAGAGATGCAAAAAGCCGGTGAGAGGGCTGCGAGCCTGATTCGCCAACTCATGGCCTTCAGCCGCAAGCAACCGGTAGAGCCCCAGGTGCTCCCGGTCAATTCGATACTGGTGAATGTGGAGAACATGCTTCGCCGCCTGATCGGGGAAGATATCCAGCTGGTCATCCGGCCCGATCCTCACCACGGTCATGTGAAGGCCGATCCGGGGCAACTGGAACAGGTCCTGATGAATCTGGTCGTGAACGCCCGCGATGCCATGCCGAACGGGGGCTTGCTCGCCATCGAGGCATCGCAAACGGAACTCGCGCGCACCCCCATGCATCATCTCCACCCGTTGCCCTTGGGACAGTATGTCAAACTGACCGTGACCGACACCGGATGTGGCATGGATGCGGACGTGCTCGCCCATTTATTTGAGCCGTTTTTTACGACAAAGGAAGAGCACAAGGGGACTGGGCTCGGCTTGTCGACCGTATTCGGAATCGTCACGACCAGCGGGGGCGGTATCGATGTCTGGAGCCAACTCGGACACGGGACCACCTTCGATCTGTATTTTCCGCGCGCCAATCCGCAGACCACGGCTATGCGCGCCGAGAAACCTCAGGGCCGGTCTCGCGAGGGATCCGAAACGATTCTCCTGGTTGAAGACGACGGCGGCGTGCGGGACCTGATTCGTCATGAATTGGTCAAGACAGGGTATCAGGTGATTGAAGCGAAAAATGGCGTGGAAGCTTGTTTGACCGCCACGCAACAGAGCTATCACGTCGATCTCCTGCTGACCGACGTGGTGATGCCCGGCATGAACGGCCGCGAACTCGCGCAACACCTGTCGGTGATCAAGCCGAACTTACGGGTGCTGTTCATGTCCGGCTACTTGGACGATATTTGCGTCAATTGCGGCATGGATCCCCATCGGACCACGTTTTTGCAAAAACCCTTCACCCCGGACACTCTGCTGCGCACCGTGCGCGCGCTGCTTGATTCCTCCTCGCCGCCAGCGGGGCAGCCCCACCAGCCGCCCTCTCCCTCGGACCAAGCCCCGCGAACCGCGCGCCTCCTGAAGACTCCGCCAGCCCGATTTCCCCGACGGATTTGACCCCTGTGCCCATCCTTTTTATACTGAACCTGCGCGAGACGGTTCATGCCGTCATGGCCCGCTCGACACCGTACAAAACCGCGTGCTTCGATGATTACTCGTCACCGATACTCGTCACGACTCCTTCGCCGGCTGATGCTGGTATTCACCTGCCTCCTGCCGGTTTTCCCCCAGGGAGGGCTTCAGGCAGCACCGGCTTCAGCCGAACCGGTCCCCTGGGAACGACTCACCGCAGGCATGCACGTGGCGCTGTGGAATCCTTTGGAAGCCTGTCCTCTGGTGCCCTCGCTGCTGATGCTGCAGATCGATCCGGAACGCTACCGTTTTTCCATCTATCAATTCCGCGATGAAGGCCTTCGGACGCCCATCTCGATTCATGACTGGCAGCGGCGGACCGATGCCTATGTGGTATTTAATGCGGGATTGTTTCGCGAAGATTATTCCTACCTGGGCGTGCTCTTGAAGGAAGGGCGATCGCTCGGCAGCAAAAAACATCATTCCTGGCAGGGATTGTTCGCGGCAGAGCCCACCGACGGCAGGCTCCGCAAGGCGCGCGTGTTAGATCTGGCCTTCGAAGGCTTCAACGAAGATCCCCCGTTGTACCGGGAAGCTGCACAGTCACTGATGTTATTCGACCGAACCGGCAAACTGCGGGTCCGGGATAGCGGCAAACGCGCGTTTCAAACCGTGGTGGCGGAAGACGGGCAAGGAACCATTGTGGTGATCAAGACCGTGGACGTCGTATCGCTCCACCATCTCGCCGACTGCTTACACCGGCAGGTGCCCGCTCTGCAGCAGGCGATGGCCATGGATGGAGGCGCATCTTCCGATGTCATTGCCAGCCCCGATCTGCTCCACGCCGCCCAGGAAACGTCGTCGCAGGCCGGATGGCGATCGCTGCTGGCAGGCAACATGGGTGTGCATATCCCGCTTCCGACGGTGATCGGGATCAGTCCACGCGCCCCTACCCGCGGGGCACTGCCGCATGATCCGTCACCACCGACTCGCGGGCGCTGACTTATCGGCCGGGGGAAACGGGAAACCCGGCCTCAGTCCAGGCATTCATGCTGCCCACGACATTGTACACATGCGTATAACCCAAATCTGCCAATGTCTCCGCGGCAATGTTGCTGCGATGGCCGGACTGACAATAGACGACGATATGGTCATCCGTCTTCGCACCCAGTTCCCGGTGGCGGGCTTTGATCTCCCGAAAGTCGATGTTCAGATCGGTGCCGGGGATCATTCCTGACGCATGCTCTTCCGGGGACCGCACATCGACAAGGACAAACCCCTTGGCATTCGTCGAGGACGCCTTCACAAGGCCGGCACGCAATTGCTGCACGCTCAGGACATAGGAATGGTGCGCAACGGCTGAGGAAGGGCCATCGAGCAGAAACCCGCACAGACAGACCGCGCACATGATAGACCTCAGATATCTCATGGCCATCTCTCCTTTTCGCAAAGCCGGAATAGGTCGGTGACACATGCTGTATGATAAAAGCCCGATGAAAAGTTGGTCAAGCAAGACAGTGCTGGCTGCCTTCTTGTTCCTGGCAAGCTGCGGCGAAGGGGCCCTCCTGGTGAAGGAGAGCGCCGACGGAGGGGTGGTCGCATACCCGTATCGCGCCGAGCAAGGCAATCTGCTCTCGTCGTTCCGGAAAGAAGCCGTGCGCCTGATGCAAGAGAAATGTCCTGGAGGGTATGCGATCGTTCGGGAAGGGGAAACGAAGGGTCGCCTGCGCCAAGCCAGTCCTGTCGCCGGATCGAGCGACGTTGTGGAAGAGCGGCGGTGGGGCATTCAGTTCCAGTGCAAGGAATCAGAGAGGAATCGGACCTCCCTTCATCAGATCATCGATCGTTAACAGACTGGTCACCTTCACCCCTGCCTGTTCGATTCGGGCGCGGCCTTCCTGCTCCTTTCGATCGACAATGACCAATGCATCGGTCACCGCCAATCCTGCATCCCGCGCTGCCGTGATGGCCTTGAGGACAGACCCTCCGCTGGTTAACACGTCATCAACGATGAGTGCGCGATCGCCCTTGTGGACGACCCCTTCCACCAATCGACCCAGCCCGTGGTCTTTGGCTTGTTTCCGCACAAAAAAGGTCCGCCACTCACGGCGGGGAGAGGCTGAATAGGCATAGTCCGAAATCGACGTCGCAATCGAGATCGCCCCGATCTCCAGTCCTCCGAGACAATCCACCTGAAGATCGCGGATCACCTCCCAAGCCTTTCGCGCGACCAGGTGCCGGGCGTGGGGAAACGCCATCAAGGTCCGGCAATCGACATAAAACGGACTCATCAGCCCTGAGGCCAGCTTAAAGCCACCCTTCGGATCCCATTTGAACGCCTGCGTCTTGTGAAACGCAGCGACGAGGTCACCGGTCAGCATATCTGTACGTTCCATGCCATCGCGAGCTCATACCCCTTCACCTTATGGAGAACCGCCGGATGGATAACACAGCCCTCTCCTCACCCCAGCGACCGGCGGCGGACCATCGCTAGAAACTGCGCGCGCATTCTGCCATAGGCCACCGGCAAAGTGAAGACGCGAGAACAGGCTCAAGCGGGACTATTCCCCCGACCTGCCCATGAAGAACTGGCAGATTCCCGCTTCCATTCGCAGCCCAGCTGCTCATCCTGTCAAGGGGTCTTGCCGCCACCCCGATCTGGCAAATAAGAGGTGCGCGGTCGAAATCGAGCGTTCGAGGAATCCACCTTCACAATACGACAAATAAAACTCCCACAACCGCAGAAACTCCTCGCGAAACCCCAGCTGCCGCACATGATCGGCATTAACGAGCAGATTGTCGCGCCACCCGCGCAAGGTCGGGGGATAGTGAGCGCCGATATCCTGCAGGTGCAACAGGCTGAAATCCGATGCCTGGGCCATGGCCCGGCAGAGGGCGGTCACGGAGGGAATACAACTGCCGGGGAAAATGAAGCGTTGAATAAAATCGACCGAGCGTTTCGCCCGTTCGTAGTACCGCTCATCGATGGTGATCGCTTGAACCAACATCAGGCCGTCGGGTTTTAGCAGCCGGCTGCAGACCTGGAAAAACGTCGCATAATATTCATGGCCGACGGCCTCGATCATCTCCACCGACACCAGCTTGTCGAACAGCTCGCCCAGCGCCAGTAAATCCCGGTAATCGGTGAGCAGCACCCGGACACGATCGGAAAGACCGGCCTCACGCACCCGGCGAATCGCGACGTCGTATTGCGCGCGTGAAATCGTCGTCGTCGTCACTCGACAACCGTACGTTTTGGCGGCATGGCAGGCGAGACCGCCCCAACCCGATCCGATTTCCAGCAGATGGTCTTCGCCCGTGAGGTGGAGTTTACGGCAGATCATATCGATCTTCGCACGTGAAGCCTCCTCCAGCGTACTGCCGGGCCGCTGGAAATAGGCGCAGGAGTACATCATGGTCCGATCCAGCATCTGCGCAAAGAATTCATTGCTGAGATCGTAATGCTCCGCGATGTTCCGGCGGCTTCCCGATTTGGTGTTGCGCCGGAGCCGATGCCGGAGCGAGAGCAGGAGGGCAGACAGGCGAGCCACCCCTCGCTCCATGCCGTCCACGAGCTCTCGGTTCAAGGCAAAGATCCGGACGAGCAGGGTCAGATCGTCACACTGCCAATCGCCGCGGGCATAACTTTCTCCCGCGCCGACCGTCCCACAGACCGCAATATCCAGATAGCAGTCGGGCGTCAGAATGGTAATCGTCGCTTGAAAAGCTGAAACAGAAGCGGGCTCACCGAAGACAGTCCGATGTTCTCCATCGATCACCGTGATCGTGCCCCGGCGCAGGCGGCCCAGACGACCCCACACGACATGCCTGGCGAGCCGGATCAGCACACCAGGCCAACGCTGGCCCCTGGAGACATACACCGCAGGCCGCTCCGCAGCCACTGCACAGTCAGCAGGCACAAGGTCATTCATCCGGATAATCTCCTTTCGTTCCCGGCGGTCCTCACCCTATTGGGATGGGCCATGAAGGGACAACGTTTCAGCCACAACCGCAGCGCCTGCCAATAAATTGCTCCGATGACTTGCATCGTCATCAGCGGATAGCGGCACAAGACAAGGGCCAACGAGCGTCCGGTGATGGCCTGACGTCGAAGCCTCATCGTGGCGTCAAAGAATCGTTCTCCCCCACGCCGGTTTTCCATATGTATGAATACTCCCGGGCCCGGCGTGGTGAATCGCCAGTCGTAGTCCACCTCCATCTCCATGAACGGCGAGACATGAAACGCCTTGCCAAAGCGATACCGGTGGCGGCGACCGGTCCCTTCGTCCAGGCTCGGTCCGAGCACATAACAATGCTGTTCACCCCACGGCGTATTCGTGACTTCAGCAACAACGGTTTCAAGAAGCCGGTCGGTCGAATCGAAGCAAAAATAAAAGCTGACCGGATTGAAGCCGTATCCAAAATAGCGCAGGTGCGTGAGCAGGCGGATGGGCCCGGTTGGGCGGCGGCCGGTTGCCGATGCGACGAGATCGCGCACCGTGTCGTCCAACGGTACGGCCGGGTCCCCCACATGGTCTCGTCTGTCGAAGCAGGCGACATTCGGTCGCTGCACCGACCAGAGCCACCGGTCATGAAACAGCGTCGGCAACTCAGCCAGGTCCAGATACATCATGAAGATCGAATAGCGGAACTCATGGGGCACCGGCGCAGCGCGGCGATGCCTGACCGTGCCTTCATAGAGGCAGCTGTTCATGCCTGCCCCGCCGTCAGGGCGTGACAAGCCGCCATGGCACTCTTCACGCCGTCTTCATGGAAGCCAAATCCCCAGTATGCGCCGCAATACCAGGTCCGCCGCTGCCCGTTGATTTCCCCGTGCCGTTGCTGCGCAGCGATTGCCTCAGGGGTAAACAGGGGGTGGTGGTACGTGATGCGCTTGAGAACGGTCGCCGGATCGATCGCATCGGATCGATTGAGCGTCACGCAAAACTCGCAGGGGGCCGCCATTCTCTGGAGCGTATTCATGTGATACGTCACCAGGACCCGATCCGCCGGAGCCGGCAACAGATGATAGTTCCAGGCGGCCCAGGCGAGCCGCCGCTTCGGCAAGAGCGACCGATCTGTGTGCAGGACAGCCTCGTTGCGCTGATACCGGATGGCTCCGAGAATCTCTCGTTCGAGCGGCGACGGATCCGCCAACAAAGCCAGCGCGTCATCGCTATGGCAGGCCAGGACCACGCCGTCGAATCGCTCGGTGTGACACAGGCCGGTCCGATCGCGAACTCGGACCTCGACTTCCTCCGGATGGCGGACGATCGCAGCAACCGGGGAGCGCAGCCGGATACGGTCTCGGAAGGGGCGCACGAGTTTTTCGACATACCGTTGAGAGCCACCGGTAATGACTCTCCACGTCGGGCGCTCGTTGACCGACAACATGCCGTGGTTCTTGAAGAATTGAACCAGATACCGGGCGGGAGACTGCCAGATCGTCGCCGGTCCGGCCGACCAGATCGCACCCGCCATGGGGACAATGTAATGCCGAATGAATGGCGGGGAGTAGCGGTGCGCCTCCAGATAGTCGCCCAGGGAGGGACCCGGACCAGGCTCCTCCAGCAGGCGAACCGATTCCCGATTGAACCGGAGGATGTCGCGGATCATCCGATAAAACGGGGGCCGCAGCAGGTTGCGTCGCTGGGCAAAGAGTCCATTCAACGACGTGCCGTTGTACTCCAACCCGGTCTCCTCGCATCGCACGCTGAAGCTCATGTCGCTCGGCTGTGAGGCCACTCCGAGCCGATCTAACAGGGAGATAAAGTTCGGATAGGTCCAATCATTGAATACGATGAAGCCGGTGTCGACCGCATAGGTCTTTCCCGCTCGCTCCACCTCCACCGTATCCGTATGCCCGCCGATATACTCGCCGGCTTCATAGATGGTGAGGTCATGGTCTCGGTGCAGCAGGTGCGCTGCCGTCATGCCCGCAATGCCGGTTCCGACAATGGCGAGTTTCATGCCTGCGTCACCATCCTCGCGCACAGATGCATAAAAAGAGAGCCGGGTAACAGAGATACGGCCTTGCGCAGCAGGCTAAACAAGCGGGGAAAATACATGTCCAGCTTCCCGGCTTTGATCCCGTCAACGACCCCTCCAGCCGCCTCACCGGCCTCGATGCTGAACGGCATGGGAACGCCATGGCGGTCGGTCAACGGGGTCCGTACAATTCTCGGGCAGAGGACTGACGTTCTGATTCCCTCACGCATGAGATCCATGAGGTTCGATTCGAAAGAAATCTTGATCACCGTCATACTAATTCCACCGCTGCGGCACCCTCCGAACTTTGGAGATGTCGTAGCCTTCCGCCGCGATGAATTGCAGAAACCGCTGGTAATCAGCCTCGGACACCTGCGGGGTTCGCGCCATCAGCCAGACGTAATCGCGCTGGACCCGGCCGATGATGGTCTGCTCATAGCCCTCGTCCACGTAAAGAATTCGATAGTCGGCTTTGACCGGCCAGATGAATTGCATACCCCAGACGGCATTCGACTGCTTGTCGATGATATAGCCGGTGGGATGATAGGTCTTGCGCTCGCCCTCAAAGCCGCCTGCGCGGAAGCTAAAGGTCGTCGCGACGGTCCCGTCCTGATTCAAGCGATAGGACTCCACTGCGTTGTAGGCATCCGTCTCGATAAAGGTCGGGATATTGGCGATCACGTACCAGTCCCCCATGAACCGCTCCACATCGACGGCCGCGGCAGTGTGAATCGGCGGAGAACTGCTGCAGGCTGCAAGCAAGAGGAGTAGAAGGGGTGCGGAGAATGACCGTTTGATAAAGGACATGGTTCCCTCACTGGAGCGTATAGCGAAGGGTATCGCCCTTCTTCGTCGTGGATTGGAGCGCAACCCATCTGCCGCTTAAGGTGTACCAGAGATCGACGGCGAATTTGTCCGTGACGATTCGGCGGTGCGTGGTTCGGGTCGGTACTCCCAGCACGGGAATCGTTTCTTCACCTATCACGCGAATAGACACCGGCTGCAGTTCGCCGGTCTGCGAATTCAGCAATCGCTCGCCTGTGATCCATTCAGCGTTCCAGTAGGCAAACGTCTTGATGCAACCATCACTGCTCCAATCCCCTGCCTGTGTCTCCACCTGCAACTGCCCCTTTCGTAAAATTCCATTCACGAAAAAGGACTCGCCGTTATCATCCGTCTCCGCGCAAATCTCTTGCAGGCATGCACCCTCCCAGGTTTCGACATTGGTATGCCGGTACGTGTAGACGGTGATGTAGAGGAACCTCACTTTGAACTGCGCATCTACGCGTACCCGCGTCCGCTCGCCTTCCGAGGAGACATCAAAACGCTGGCGGCCGATCTCATCCTTGCCGAGAAAGACCTTGAAGTCATAGGTCTGCGAGGTGGCGCTCCACGCAGGCCCTGAAAGGCTCGCGAGGCACAGCAGGAGCACCAGGATCGCCATCGCCGTACGAGATCCGCTCGTCACCAGACATCGCCTATTCATCGCGCCTCTGTGCTGGAATGGAAGCCGGCGCACCCTGTTTCGGGGAACCGGGAATGAACGCATTGGTCCGGTCGATATACTCTCGATATGCAGGTCGCCGCTCCACGATGGTCTGCTCCATCAACGTCACGCCCGAAAATTTGAGAAGCATGTAGGTGATGAGAAGCGGCCCCACGACCGTCCACCAGGCTCCGGTGGGCACCGCAAAGAGATAGAAGCCCCACCAGATCACGCACTCCCCGAAGTAGTTGGGATGACGCGTGTAGCGCCACAATCCGCGGTCCATCACCTTGCCGTGGTTCTCCGGATCGGACTTGAATCGTGACAGCTGCCAGTCCCCAATGCCTTCAAAGACCATACCGATGGTCCATACGGTCACGGCTAACACATCGAATGTCCCCACCTCGACCGGCACGGTGAGAGCCGGCCATAGAGGCATCGAAACCATCCATGCCAATCCCGCCTGAAACCAGAAGATGATGCCCAGGCTTTTGAGTGCGAAATGGGGTTCATATTTCCGGCGGATCTCCCGATAACGCCGGTCCTCAGGCTCGCCCCAGTTGCGGTGGATGATATGACCTGACAGGCGCAGGGCCCAGAGCGAGACCAGTGCCAGGATCAGGATCGTCCGTCCCGTATAGGGCTCGGCACCATTGGCGTATACCATGGCAGCAGCGAGGAACATCATGGCCCACACGCCATCCACGATGCTCACATCACGCTTGAGGATGCTGACGAGCCATGTCAGCGTCGCCAGGCCCAGCATCGAGATCAGTCCCATGACGTAGAGCCACAGACTCATCATGCTTCCTCTCACGCGGCCTCAGCATAGCCATCGAAGCGAGCAGACAATGCCAGAAGCAACGGCGTCAGCACCGCCCAACCGATGGCCAAAGCCATAAGCCCCGCACGCATATTGCCGAACTCGAGTGCCCCGAGACGGAGGCCGCCCAAATAGGCCGCAGGACCCCCTGCGGCTCCACACAGAACCGCGATGACCCAGCGCCCCCTCATCCAGCGCAACGAGACATTCAAAAGGGTGGCGAAGAGCCCCCACAGCGCCACGATCCAATAGGGAGCGACGTTTGGTAGCACCATGCCCGAGGAATACCGAAGCCAGCCCTGCCACACCAGGATGCTATCGAAGACCAGTCCTGTGGCGAGTGCCAGGAGCACCAGCTTGAGCTCCGCCTGCGGCAGGGCAGCTCGAGAAACATGCACGAGCACCACCCCCATCGTCACGAGCAGGCCAATCCAGGGTTGGTCCGCCGCTGCGCTCCATACGCAAGCGAACCAACCAATCTGAAAAAGCAGGAAGTTGCTCACGAGCAGAGTGGTGCGTGACTTCATGACGCACCCGCCTCAGGTTGTGCGAAGAGATAGTGACTGACCCACCATTGTCGGCCCTCTTCGTAGCCGAACAGCTCGGCACAGGCCATGAAAAACAGCCGCCACCTCATCCACCAGACTCGCGCCGCTGCCGCGCCGTAGGCTTGCTCGATGACGGGCCACAGTGTCTCGCGGGCGGCATCCATATTCGCCAGCCAGGCATTGGCCGTCTTCTCATAGTGGGTGCCGCACCATTGCCAGCGCTCAACACAGGCGAGATGGTCCTGACAGGCCAACGGCAGACCATCGCTGGGCATCATCCCGCCCGTGAAAAAATACCGGCTCATCCAGTCGGCGGGGCCCCTGTCTTCGAACAGGTACGACGTGGCGCGATGCACGAACACGTGCATGAAGAATCGCCCATCGGGCGTGAGCCATCGGCCAATGCGTGAAAAAAGCTCGGGCCAGTTCCGCATGTGTTCGAACATTTCCACCGATACCACCCGATCGAATCGCCGGGAATCGACCTCGAAGGTGTTCATGTCGCAGGTCACCACCCGAACCTGGTTCTGCAGTCCACGCTCTCTGATCTGGGCCTCGATGTAGGCACGCTGCGAGAAGGAATTGGAGACGGCCGTAATACGGCTGTGAGGGTAGTGCTCAGCCATCCACAATGTGAGGGAACCCCAGCCACACCCGAGTTCCAGAATCGTCTGCCCATCCATGAGGCCCGCATGCAGGCAGGATTCACGCAGACCGGCGGCTTCCGCCTGGGCTAACGTTGTCGCATCGGCAGGCCAGAACGCGCTACTGTATTTCAGGTGAGGGCCGAGAACCTGCAGGAAGAACTCGACCGGGACTTCGTAATGCTGAGCATTGGCCTTCTCCGGAACCATGGCGATAGGACCCTGGCGCATCTGCTCGATGAAGTGCATTTCCTTCACTGCACCTGTTCGAACATCATCCGACCCGATGTCCCTGAGGCGGTGCTTGAGTAAGTGCCGAATCCCTCGACGGACCGCCACATCCGGACAGAGTCCACGTTCGACCAGCGTTAAGGCCAGATGGGTAAGATCGTGCATGGGCTTCGGTCTTTCCTTGAACCGAGAAGCGACTCCACGCCGGGGGCACGCGTGAAACGTAGTCACATAAAGCGCTGCACCTGTTGAGCCAAGGTGCCCGCGACCAATCCCAAGTCAAACGGCCAGGCATACCGGAGTTGGACCCCCGGGTAGTGCGGCCGCAGATGTTCGAGAATTTCCGGGATCTCGATTTCCGAATGCGACCCGCCCGGCGTGAACATCGTGGTGGCGACCGTAATGTGAGTCGCCCCCTGTTTGGCCAGCTGCTCGACCGATTCTTCCAGCGTCGGCGCACAAAACTCGTTGTAGGCCACGGCAAACAGAACATCTCCAAGCGTGGCGCGCAATTGCGCAGCCACCGCTTCGAGCCCGGCCTGGTAGGGATCCGTCTCCGCATTCCTCGGCCAGTGCCGAATCTTGGCGTCCAATTCCATCTCTTCAGCCGACGCCGGTTGCTTCGCCGCGCGACGCTGCGCCTCCAGCCGTTTCAATTTCGTCACCATGTCTGGCGGACACCCCTTGGGAATGCCACCGTGTCCCACCAAAATCACACCTTTCCGGACTGTTGCCATCTCCGCATGCCTCCATGAAATGTGACACCCACTCGACCCTACTACGCATCGCTTCCAATTAAGAATTCCTGCAGATTCGTCTTTCCATACCGGCTCGCCGGGTACACCCGCCGGATCAAATCCGCCCCCAGCGCCATCGACTTTTTCACCGCCGGAGTTTTTTCGGGATCCGTCGCGGGCAGGAGCCGGACCGTGATGGCTGCCTCGTGCTGTTTCAACTGGATAAAAAAACTCTGCGCCCTTCCTTGCTCGATCGCGACTGCCTCCAGCAGGGCTTCGCGGCCACTCTTAGCCAGGTAGCATTCTTGGATCTTCAGGATCTCCTGTCCGTCCCGTTTCAGTATGGGGGTAAAGGCCTGATAGAGCGCATGCAGGTCACCGGCTCCATCGACAACAACATGCGGCATACTGTCCTTTCTATACGTGATTCCGCAGCATCAGCTCTTTGGGATGCGGGTTCAGGTACACCTGGTCGCGAATGTACTCAACCTCGAAGAGCTGCACGTAATGTTTGATCAAGGTGATCGGCACGATCAACGGCGTGAGACCTTGGTGGTAATCTCCGATCACTCCCAGTAGCTCGGCCTTTTCCTGCGCATCCAGCCGCTCCTTGAAATGCCCGAGGATATGGTGCAGCACATTGACATGTTTGCGGACCGTGGCCCGGACCGCCAGCGCCTGCATGAACAGTTCGCCGTACTGCAGCGCCAGATCTCTGGGGCGAAACTCACTCACCCTGGCGACCAAGCGGCCGAGCTGGCGATAGTGGGGCGCGCTATGCGCCAGCAACAAATACTTATGGACGGTATGAAACCGCACCACCGGCTGCCGCGAGGCGCCGCTGCTCATCAGATCCTGCCAGCGACGGTAGCAGAACACCCGCTCGATAAAATTTTCCCGCAACAGCGGATCACAGAGCCGGCCTTCTTCTTCCACGGGGATCAGCGGGAAACGGCCGATGAACGCCCGCGCGAAGAGTCCCACGCCTTTGCGACCCGGCATGCCGTGCTCGTTGTAGGTACGCACTCGCTCGACTCCGCAACTGGGCGAATCCTTTTTAAACACGAAGCCGGACAAGTCAGCGCCGGCCAGATCGTTCAGGCGCGTGGCCGCCATGACTTCCAGCGCGCGGGTGTGATCCCGGCCACTCTTGATGGCCACCAATCGCGGCTGCTGGGGAGTCCCAACCAACCGCATGGCTTCCCTTGGCGTGCCTAATCCGGCCTCGACTTCAGGACACACGGGCACCCACTCGACATACCGGCCCAGCACATCGGTCAAAAATGCATCCCGCTTGTGGCCGCCATCGAAACGGACCTCCTCGCCCAGCAGGCACCGGCTGATGCCGAGACGGAGCGCCGAAGCCGTCACGAGGACACCTTTTGTTTGCCCAGATCCAAATACTCTTGGCGGGCCTGCCGGTGATCGACAATCGGCTCCGGATAATCCGATCCGATGCGGCATCCGGCACGGATCTGTTCTTCCTCGGGCATCAACTGCGGCTCATGAATCCATTTGGTCGTCACCGCCGCCAATTCAGGCACGTACTCGCGCAGATACGCTCCCTCGGGATCGAATTTTTCGCTCTGCAGGGTCGGATTGAAGATGCGGTATCCCTGCATCGCGTCGGTTCCCGTCGAAGCGCACCACTGCCAATTTCCGTTGTTGGCCGCCAGATCGCCATCGACCAGATGCTGCATAAAATAGCGCTCGCCGCTTTGCCAGTCGATGCGGAGGTCCTTCACCAGAAACGACGCCACCACCATGCGCACACGGTTATGCATCCAGCCCGTCTGGTTCAGCTGGCGCATGCCGGCGTCCACGATCGGATACCCCGTACGCCCCTCGCACCAAGCGGCAAATAACCGATCGCGCTCCGGGCCTGCAGGCCTGGGAGCGGGAAACCCTGGCTTGGCTTTAAACGGCCCCTCGGCCACATGCGGAAACGCCGTCAGCACCTGCTGGAAAAACTCCCGCCAAACCAGCTCATCCATCCAGGTAAAAACATCGGGGCGAGACACCTGACCGCCTGCAGAAAGCATGTTCAATGCGGCATGGATCATCGTCCGCGCGGAGATCGTGCCGAAACGCAGGTGTGGTGAGAGCTTGGATGTGCCGTCCTGCGCGGGAAGATTTCTCCCGCTGACATAACGATGCACCGGCCCTTTCAGGAACCAGTTCAGCCTGGCTCGCCCCGCACGTTCGCCGGGCTCAATCCACATCGGCACCGAGTCATATCCCAACTGCATGGCGGTGGGCCAAGCCGGGACCTTCAACGCCGGAGAAGCCGAGGGAATCGGTGGAATCGCAAGCAGGGATGGCGCGGCGGACCTCCATTGCGTCCACCAGCGATCGCGATAGGCGCTGTACCGTTGAAAGGGATCACCGGTCATGCCTCGCACCTCTTCGGCTTCGAACACGACATGGTCTTTGAAGGTTCGCACCAGACGCCCTTGCTCGGCCAACCGCTGCATCACCGTACGGTCCCGTGTCACCGCCGAGGGCTCGTAGTCACGGTTCCAATAGACGGCATCGACCCCGAACTCCTGTGCCGCTCGCAGCAGCGAGTCGATCGGCTCCCCTCTCCGCCAGACCAGCGTTACACCCTGCTCAGCCAGTGAGCGGCGCAAGTCGTCCAGACAGCCCAACATAAACCCCACACAGGCGGACCCGAACAGATGCTCGCGCAACAAGGGCTCGTCAAACACAAACAGCGGCACAATCTCCTTGCATTCCTTGCAGGCCGCCGACAGGGCAGGGTTGTCATGGAGCCGCAGGTCGCGGCGAAACCAGACCAGCCCCTTCATAAGTGAACCTCGCCGGACGAAGAGGCGAGCCGAGCCGCGGGCGGTACCGGATCAGCAAACAACACCCGGCGCCAGGCCACATAACAGAGGAACAAGGCGGTGGTGACCATAAATCCCGTGCGCAGCGGATGAAACCCGAATTGCCATTGATTCATCAGTTCGCTGGCGAGTCCGAATCCTCCGTAGGCCATGACCAATCCCCAGGCCCATGGACGCAAGAACACAAACCCGTAGCCGATCAGAAAATGCGCGGCTGGGGAATGCAACTTCACCACATAGGCCATCGGACCGGCAATCGTCACGCCGAAGAGTTTGAGGCCATAGGCGGGAAACCATTCAATGATCAGCATATCCAGGAGCCCCACCAGCACAAAGAGCGCCCCGAATAATTGAATATCGACGCCGCGTCGTTTGGTCTGCTGAATCATCTTGCTGCCCTCCTTCCCTGGACGCATCGCGCCGTCACGTCTGTCGCATCAGCGCAGCCAGGCGTCGGGAAACGCCTGCCACCAGGTCGTGGGACGCGCCTGTCGCCACTGCGTCTGTTCCAGCCAGAGACGATCGGATACCGCCTTATTGAGACGCACCGCCATCGCGGCGCTGATATCCGACTGCTGGCGGACGCTGGTTTGGATCATTTCTTTCGCCATCCGCGCGAGACCGCCCGGTGGATCGACGAGATCTTCGGTATGCCGATACGCCAGGTTCAGGTACAGCTGCTCCACCGCCATCCAGCTTTCGTCCTTGCTCAGTTGTTCGAGGTACCCGTCGATGGCCTGATAGACATAGGTCAGCCGAACGTAGGCCTCGGCGGACGGCTGTTCCTGGATGGCCTGCTCACAACTTTCGAGCGCGCGCCGATAATCGCCTGCCAGCAGATACAGCCCAGTCTTTTCGTTCCTCGCCATAGCCGATTCCGGCGCGGAACGCGCCTGCACGTCGGTGAGCAGCAGTCCCGGGAAGAGGATGAGGCAGGCAAGAAAGGCCGGTAGTCGTTTCACACATCACCTACTTGGCTGGGCCGCCATGTGACCCCATTTGACCTTTGTAGAGGGTCTGACCGGCCACTCGCGTGACCGCCACTTCCCGCGTCGCACTGTCTGCCTTCACCCCCAACTTCACCACGGTTCCGGGTTCTCCCCTGACCATCAGCGCAACCTGCTCATAGCTCTTCCCGGTCACGGGCGTGCCATCGACTGTGGTGATTTCATCCCCTTGCTTGAGCCCCGCCTTCTCTGCCGGACCATCCGGCAAGACCTGCGCGATGTACAACACCGCCGTCTCGCCCACTCGCTCCGCCCCAACATGGAGCGACACGCCGATCACGCCATCTGGAATCGGGACCTCCAGTCCAAACGATCCTCCCTGCGCCCCGGACTTTTCATGCCCTTCCCCCGCCCAAGCCGCACCTGCACCATCAGGTCCTTGAGTCATACAGAAACTCAAGAACCCGACCGCGATCCACGCCGCCAGAGATCTGTGTCTATGCATCGTCATCGTGCCTCTCCCTTCGTCACCTCGCCCGTTGTTCATGCCAGCCCCACCAAACAAAGCCCTCCGAGGAGCACCAACGAATTCAAATACAGCGACCGTTGATGCAAGCGTTCCCACGATGCTTTCAAGACCGGATCGACAGTACCGCGCACTTCCTGCTCTTTGAGCTGATCTCTCATCGCGTTGCTCTGAGGCGTCAATGGCGACCGGCAATAGGATTCCGCCAGGAAAATAATCAGCCAGATGACGCCCGCCGCCGACAAGGCTAGACTGGCTCCTCGAAATATGAGCAGGGCGGTCACCGATAGCAGACCACCGGCGGCCGCGCCCATCCCGAGGAGATAATAGGCAGGAAACAATTGCCGCACGACCTTGCCGAACTGCTCCGGCGCCAGTTGTTTGGCCAGAATCGGCGCCACCACAAACGACAACAGGATCACCTTGCCGACGAGGATCGCAATCACCAGCGCGTGCAGATACTGCATGATCGATTCGACGAGGCTCATGCCCGGCTCTCCTTCTTCACGATCGCTCGCAAGGCCGGCTCCAGGGACGGATACCGAAATGCATAGCCTCCTGTGTTCGCCTTGACCGGACCGACACGTTGACCGGTGGTCATCAAGGTCCCCAATTCCCCGAGCGCCAGACGTAACGCCAGGCCCGGAACCGGGAGCCACGATGGTCGGTGAAGCACCTTTCCCAAGGTGTCGCAGAACACGTTCATGGTCACGGGCTCGGGCGCGACCGCGTTGACAGGTCCGGAAAGATCCGGCACGTCAATCGCCCATTGAATCAAGCCGACGAGATCCGCGCGATGGATCCAGGAGATCCACTGAGTACCGGGCAAGACCGGCCCCCCCGCGAAGAGGTGAAACGGCAGCATCATTTTGGGCAATGCCCCGCCATCGCGTTCCAGAACCATCCCGAATCGCATCAGCACGACACGCGTGCCCAACCGACTGGCCGGCAGGGCTTCCGCTTCCCAAGCCGCGGACAGTTCCGCGAGAAATCCTTCGCCGAGCGGGGATCGCTCATCCACGAACCGATCATCTTGGGCTCCGTAGTATCCGATCCCGGAGGCGCTGATGAGCAGGGGAAGCGGCCGAGAACGGTTCGCCGCCGCCTCGACCAGCAGTCTGGTGGCGAGAGTTCGGCTTTCGACCAGGATTCGCTTGCGGGCATTCGTCCATCGCCCCTCTCCGATCGGCTCACCCGCCAGGTTGACCACGGCATCCGCCGCAGCAATCGTTTCTTGCCAGGGCCCCAATGATCGCGCATCCCACTCGACATATCGTACCGGCCCGAGGCCCGGACGCGGCTTGCGGCTCAACACCGCAACGTCGTGTCCCGCACGCGCCAACTCTGCCACGAGTGCATGGCCGATAAACCCCGTTCCTCCGGTCACGACAATGTTCATCTCATGGTCCTCCGCAGTCGCCGGGCACTACGCGTGACGGTCGTCTCCGGTCGTGGAATCTTTCTCATCGGCTGTCTCCGCTTCGCGATGCGGCGATTTCTTCGAGGCGCTGCCGTTGGAAATGGCCGTCACACGCTGGCTGAACTTGCGCTCCTTCGTACCGTACAGCAAGTTCGGCGGCGGGCTGTGCCGGTTTTTGAGGATGACGGGATCGAGCACTTCGCCGCACAGGGCGCAATGCCACGCCGTAATATCGATCTGGCCTGTGTCATCCAGCAAATCAATGTAGTGCTGCGTCAATAATAACCCGCCGCACCGCGGACAAACATGATTGCCCGGTTGCGGAGGGGAAAAGGATTCTGGTGTCCCATGTGTTTCCATTGGAACCCCCGGCTTCGTGACAATAAACCTCCGCATGTGATCTGCCTGCTTCGACTGGCCTGCGGGAGAGGACCGATCCACGATACTACCGGACCTGAGCCGACCCTCTGCTCCCGCGCCGCACGACCACGTAAGCAGGGCGACGCAGCCCCGCATACAACACCGCCCCCACGACGGCAACTACGATCGCCACTCCATAGACCATACCCTGAATCATGCCTGCCTCCTCCATCCTGCGGCCCGTCGAAGCGCTCCGCTCTGTCGTCGTTGGTGGTTCGCTGAGGGGACAGGTACCTCCGAAGGAAGTACCCATCCACCTCAGCGGGAGGCCGCGTGCGGAGTCGCGGTACCTCCATCACCACCACCCACTGTTCTGCCGGCCGCCGATCCCGCCGGCCCATCGCTTATCTGACCACCGGCTCAGCGCCGCCATCCGGTCGACCCTGACCATCGACGCTCCGTGCACAGCGAAACCCTGTCCCGTGCGTCTGGAGCGCAAATCCTCCACGTCCCCGCGCCGTTGCCGTGATGTCGGACTGAGGGCTATGCCAGGATCCTCCTCGAATCACGCGGACGATGCCCTTGTCAGGTCCTTGCGGATTTTTTGCCGGGGCATTGGCGTAGTAGTCCGGGTCATACCAGTCCTGCACCCATTCCCGGGCGTTGCCCGACATATCCTTGATCCCGTACGGAGAGTCACCGGAGGGCAAGGAGCCCACGGCATGCAGAGTCTTGTCGTCGAGCCACTCGCGATCGAAATTGGCCCGTTTCGGAGTCGGCGCATCTTCGCCCCAGGGAAAGGTCCGGCCATCGCTGCCACGTGCGGCCTTTTCCCATTCGGCCTCTGTGGGAAGGCGTTTCTTGGCCCAGGCGCAATAGGCTTTGGCGTCGTACCATGTGACCTGGACCACCGGGAGCTGTTCGATGCCCTTCACCGACAGCAGGACGCCGGTCCCATAGGGATTGGGCGGACTTCGGTGCCCCGTCGTAGCGACAAACGTCATGTACCGTTCGTTGGTGACCTCCACCGTGTCGATGGCGAATGCGTCAACATGAACGGTACGTTGCGGCCATTCATCAGCCCTTCCTTTCGGGCTCTGAGTACCCATGAGAAAAGGTCCGGCCGGAACGCTCACCATGGGGACCGGATCCAACTCTTTGACAGCCGGCGCTGCAAACACAGGAGATAGAGCGAGCGTCCAGCCGGCCGCCACCAACAGGCCCGCATATCCCCAGATGGAACATCCCCTGGTCAACCCTTGTGTCATTGCTTCTGCTCCTTGCTCCCCGCGATCGCCTGGTCCGTGTGAGTTTTGATCTGCCCGACGAGCTGTTCCACCGCTCCTGCGTCACCACGGTCGGCGGCTTCCTGCGCCTGTGTCACGAGGGTTCTTGCTTCATGCAAATGTTGTTCGATTTGTGCTTGCAGATCGGGAGACGCCACGGTTCCTCCCAACGCTGCGCGATGATAGACCTCCCAGGCATGGTCAACGCTATGTTCGGCCTCATGCACCAATTGCACTTTTTCTGGATGACTGTGGCGGCTGGCATCGATCGGACCGGCCTGGAGATCCGTCGCGGACAGCAGCGCCGCCAACCCGCCCAGGACTATGATTGTGATCATGTACCTCATGCCTCTGCCTCCTCCCCACCCTACTGTCGTTTCAGCGATTGTTCTATGAGAGGTCGCAGCTCCAGCAATTCGAGATTGACTGGATCGAGGGCCAGCCCCCGGGCCACGGCTTGCTGCGCCTCCGCGAACCGCTCTCGCCCCATTTCCACCAGCGCCGTGATATAGCTGTCCCGGATTCGCTGTTCCCAATCCGCCGGCGCCGCCTTGGCGCAACGAAACCCGAGCCCGACGCCGTAGCTGTTGTTCAGCGGATGATTCCAGAAGCGATGGGTCGAGCGGATCGTCCCTTCCGGCGCGATCCATGAACCCCCGCGAATCACGCGCTTCTCACCCACGGTCAATCGATCGGCATAGGTTCCAGTGCCCCCGATCCAGAGAGGCTTCTCCGGCCCCGCAGGATTGACCATGGTTTCCAGCCTTCCGTAGTACTTCGGGTCATACCAGTCGGCCACCCACTCGAACACGTTCCCCGCCATGTTGTAGACGCCGTAATAGCTGGCGCCTTCCGGAAGGGCGTCGATGGGCAAGGTGGCCTGGTGGTGCCGATCGTAGTTGGCTTTATTCGAATCGAAATCATTGCCCCATGGATAGAGGTTGCCCTGTGGGCCGCGCGCCGCCTTTTCCCACTCCGCCTCCGTAGGCAGGCGTTTCCCTCGATACTCGCAATAGGTCTTGGCGTCGATCCAATTAACACCGACGACCGGCTGTTGCGGCTTGTTCAAACGCGGGTCATCCCAATAGGCCGGAGCAGGATGACCGGTCGCCTTGATGAACTCGCCGTAGTCCTTATTGGACACTTCGTACTTGTCGATGAGGTATGAATCCAGAAACACGGTGTGCGCCGGCCCCTCGTCGTGGAACGCCTCCGCCGACCACGGCATGTTCATGCGTTTGTCGTAGAGGGTCTGGCGGCGCGTCTGCGCAGGCGGCTCCACTCGATCCAGGCCCATGACGGAAGGACCTTGCCCCACATACACCATGTCTTTCGGAACTTCAGCCTGACTGTTGCCTGCCGTGGCCATCAAGATGACGCCCATGGCTAGGCCCGTCCTGATTGCAGTGCCCATCACTGTCATGCCGCACCTCCTCCTGCTCGGGGCCCGGCGGGGAGGTGGTGAGTGATCCCACCTCCTCCGCGGCCAGCAATTATTTCTTCATCGTCTTTTGAATGAGTTCACGAGTTGCCAGATACTCCTTGTTGTTCGGATCCGCGGCTAATGCTTTCTCAATGGAGGCCATGGCATCCGCGTTCTTCTCGGCACCCATACCGACGAGCGCTTGGATGAACGCATCACGCCCGGCTTGCACGGCTTCCTCGGAGACCGCGTTGACCGACTTCGCGCAACGGAACCCTAGCCCCACACCGTAGGAATTGTTTTCCGGCTGATTCCAGAAACGGTGGCTCGTGTGCAGTGACGTTTCCGGTGCCAGCCAGGACCCGCCGCGTAAGACCTTCACTGGGCCTTGATTGGCAAAGTTGTAGCCTTTTTCGGCGCCCTTAGGATTCAACGCGTTGCTGGTCCGGTAGTATTTCGGGTCGTACCAATCGTCCACCCACTCGAACACGTTCCCCGCCATGTTGTAGACGCCATACCCGCTGACACCTTCAGGATAGGCGTCCACCGGCATGGTTCGGCCCACGTTCTGCCCGTAGTTGGCTTTCTTGGGGTCAAGGTGATGTCCCCAGGGATAATGGTTGTCGCCCTCCGGTCCCTTGGCAGCCTTTTCCCACTCAGCTTCGGTGGGGAGCCGCTTCCCTTCCCATTTGCAAAAGGCATTGGCATCGGTCCAGCTGACCCCGACCACCGGCTGCTCAGGCTTGCTGAGGCGAGGATCGTCCCAGTAGGCCGGAGCCGGGTGACCGGTGGCGCGCATGAACTCCTTGTAGCGCGCGTTCGAGGCTTCATACTTGTCGATCAAATACGCGTCGAGGACCACTTGATGTCTCACCTCATCCGCATGTTCGTGACTTCCCATGGTGAATTCACCTTTGGGAATCTGCACCATATCCTTATTGCCTGCATCCGCTGCTAAGGCCAGGGACGTGACTCCCGCCAGCAGCGCTATTCCCATTCCCGCCTGAAAAGTTACCTGTCTCCGCATGTGAAACCTCCTTGGTTATTGACCAGTCGCTTCGATGAACAATGAGGGCTGCTACATGGAAGGCTGTCTGTGAGCAGCCTGGTTCAGCGTATTGATGTCTAGGCCCGCGCCGGCTAGTTGCTGCAGATGGCGATTCCAGCGTATGACCGGATCGACCACGTCACCGCATTGCACGCATCGCCGGGTGGGACAATCGAGCCCGGATTTCACGCTCAGGAGATCAGTGCAAAAATCGCGAACCATCAACCCGCCGCAGCGTGTGCAATCCGAGTCTTGAGGGATGGATAAATGGTCCGGAACTCGGTTCTGCCCTTCATGTCCTAGTAATGGATGTGTGGTGGCCATGATCACTCCTGCTTATTTATGTCCAATGTTTGCAGCGACTATGTCTAGTGTTTAATCCATTTTGTCCAATGTGTCAAGAGTTATTTGAGTAAATATTTGACAAACATTAGACATCACTCTATACTTCAGAACAGAACAATGAATACCCACAGAATTCATAGGGTTGCGAAGCTAACCGGCCTCAGTCGGGACGTGATTCGGGTCTGGGAGCGGCGATTCGACCTCTTAAAACCAACACGCGGTGCGAACCGGTATCGCAATTATTCAGACGAGGATGTCGCCTTGTTGCGATATCTGAAAGAGCAATTGGATGCCGGCGCGTCCATCGGCGATCTCGCGCGCGTGGGGCGGGAAGAATTGATTAGTCGTATGCGAGCCGCCGCGCCGCGTGCAGCCGCGGTGGACAACACCTTCGACCGATTATTACGGGAATTACTCTTGGCGCTCGAACCGCTTGATCGCGTGATGTTCGAAAAGAGACTGAACGGCGCGGTGGCCGTGGTGCCGTTTGAGGAGGCCCTCCACGGGATTTTACTTCCGCTTCAAGAGCGGGTGGGACACCTGTGGCATAGCGGGCGCATCACGGAGGCGGTGGAGCATTACGTCACGGGCCAGATTAAACAGAAGCTGTATGCCGCCATGAACCAACTGCCGGTGGCTGAATTCGGAGCCACCGTGGTGGTCGCCTGCCCGCCGGGAGAAGAGCACGATCTGGCCGCGCTGGCCGTCGCCTATCGCTGCCGCGTTCGGGGCTGCCGTGTCTATTACCTGGGCGCCAATGTCCCGGTGCTGTCATTAAGCAAACTCTGCCGCGAAGTGGCTCCCGATCTCACGATCCTCTCGATCACCATCGCTCTACCGGATGCTCTCGCGACCGAACTCGTTCAGGCACTGATACATGATGTCGCCCCGGTTTCAAAAATTCTGGCCGGCGGCCGGGGAACGCTGGCGATGCGTCAACATTTCGCGGATGCAGGGATCGATTTGCTGGACACATTCGGCGAATTGGACGAGGCGTTAGAGCGATTCACCCGCCGCTTTCCGATTCCCGGATAACGAAGGGTCCCACCGATGGTTCGTTACCCGCTCACCGTGTTTTATGACGGCGCCTGCCCGCTCTGCTCGCGCGAGATGGGTTTGATGAAACGGCTCGATCGCAAACAGAGGCTGCGTTTGTGTGACTTCTCCTCCCCCGACTTTCACGATACCGCTGTCGGAATTCCTATCTCGGAACTCAGCGCCGTCATTCATGCACGTTGGAACGACGGAACGATCATCACCGGTATCGACGTGTTCCGCGCCATCTGGCAGATCGTGGGTCTCGGAATTCTCGCCCGGATGAGCAGGTTGCCTCTGATTGATCCGCTGGTGGTCAAAGCATATGCCTGGTTTGCGAGGCACAGACTCTGGCTCACCGGTCGCCAAGCCGTCTGTATGGATCAATGCCGGAACGGATCGACGGCCAGAAACACGCCGCCGGCTGCATAGTCTCTACCAGCCCGACGTGACACCCCAATCACACAGCGCCTGCGGTCTATCTCCGCCATCACACGTTGGGCCGACGCATAACCCCCGGCCGGCCTGCGTGGAGAGCGCGAGCGCATTCGGGCACGCTTTGGCGCCCCGGAACGAACGCCTGCGTAAAAAAACGACCGGCGGTTACGCGCTCCTGAAAGAACTGAGGATGGATCGGACAGTGGGCAGCAGGAAGAACGACAGCAACCCACCGACCGTGAGCGCCAGCAAGAACAGGAGAAAAGAGAGGCTGAGCCTGATCATGACGCGAATGCAGTAAAACAACAGAACCATGCCGATGAGGAGGGCAATGAGAGAGGATATCTCCATGTGCATGAAAAATAATCTACGCGCTTGGTGGGACTAGTTCAAGTGGCGAGTCAAGCCCGATTCAGACCGGACCTCCGACATGCCAAAGATGAGATCTCCGGGCAAGGAAGGCAGAGCTGTGCAGCGTGAAATGGTAAGGTTCCAGGATGCCCGCGCCTTGATGTTCATACCTCAGTAGGACCGCACCAGCCGTGACAGACAGCGCCACGCGGCCCTCCAACTCTTCCCTTCACTGAGGCTCAATTTGAACCCTTGCAGCAGAACGGTCCGCCCTTCCCCGCGCAGCCCGCGCTTGATGAAATACTTTCCCTGATCTGCAAGATAAAAGGCTTTTTCTCGTTGGAGATAACGTCGCTTTGCAGGGTCGTGGCTGAAACGCGCCATGAGTTTTTCGATGAGCAAGGGACGATGACCCAGGGCGATGTCGGCCGCTTTGATTTCGCGATTACGGTGATAGGTTAACGGTTCGGCAATGCCGACTATCGTCGTGGCCGCGCCGAGCCTGGTCCACAACTCATGATCATCCATGCCGGCACTATTGAACTGCTCGTCGAATCCCCCCACCACGTCAAGTACCGTTCTGCGAATGAGGGTGGCTGATGGGGTCGGAACAAAACCTTGGACGAACAATCGCGCGAATTCTTGTTGCGGCTGATAGGCCGGTCCGATTTGGTTCAGAGGATGGCCGGCACGATCGATGTGTGCGACATCCGTGACCACCATACCCACGGCGGGCTGCGCCTCAAGGACGGCCACTTGTTTCGCCAGCTTCTCAGGCTTCCACAAGTCGTCATGATCCATGAGCGCGATGTAGCGGCCGCTCGAGGCAGCGATTCCGCGATTTCTGGCATGTGCTACTCCGCCGTTGGACTGTCGGATATAGCGAAGACGATCACGATAGTCACGGAGCAGGTCCCCCGACCCGTCCGTCGAACCGTCATCGATGACCACGATCTCGTAATCGTGATAGGACTGAGCGAAGACGCTCTCGATGGTGTCTCTGATGACATCCCGCGCGTTATACAGCGGAATGATGACGCTGACTGCCGGCTCAGCCATCCGTTACGGTTTGACCGCCTCCAATACGACCGTCATTTCTTCGCACACGTTCCAGAAGTAGCGACGACTACGCTTCTGAAAATAGGCCGGTAGATACTTAAATGGTTTCCGCATCGCGAATTCGATCGACACGGTTCGAAAGTTCGTAGGCAACCCGTAGTAATTCGGCGATTTGAAATATTCGAAACTCTCTTCCGTCATAAAGCGGACGTGCGTGGGATCGATAAACGCTTTGCGAGAGGTGTAATACGGCGTTTTGATATAGACCCGCGCTCCAGGCGTGCACACGCGATAGAGGTCGACCATGAACGTGATCAAGTCGCGCATGTGCTCCACGGAGTGAATCGAGTAGGCGGCGGCAATACTATTCTCTCGGAAGGGAAGACCCCGCTCGAAATCACACACCACATTGACGCCCGGTAGCGCCCGTTGATCCACGCCTACCGTGCCGACTTGCTTGAGCGAGCCGCAGCCAATGTCAAGCACGATACCCCGCTGATGAGCGTCAGCGACCTCAGGCGGGATGGGTCGACCGAGCCAAAACCGTTCAGCCACTTCAGAAGCCATTGAAACGGAATCACCAGGCCCATGGCGGAGAATAACTCAAGGACCAGAATATCGGCCTCAGATCAGCCTCGAGTCGAATGAGTTGTGATGGTGCCGAAGCCGGGAGTTGAACCCGGATACCCTTACGGGCGCTGGTACCTGAAACCAGTGCGTCTGCCAGTTCCGCCACTTCGGCCTTGATGAATGCCTGAGGAAGAGAGGGGGATTATCGCTGATCGGTCCCAACCCGTCAAGGTGAGCGAGGGGAAAATCTGCAAGGGGCCGGGCCAAGTGAGACTCACACGACCTGAGAGACGCCGCGCTCAAGATTCCATGCGCCATGCGGCGTCACTTCCCGCAGATCACCGCTGAGCACAATGCGTTCGCGCACGAGGCCCGCGGCGGCCAGGAGAAACGGGCTCGAAATACGGGGAGCCTCCTCGGCAATCAGCACATCGAACCGCACCTTTTGAAACAGCGGATCCGCCGCCACTCGCGCCGCGGTCGTGATAATCACCCGCCGGTTCTGCACGAACGCCTGCCGGTTCGTGTTTTCTTCGGCCGCCAGCAGCTCGCGGATTTTTTTCGTGCCGCCCAAATGAAGGACATCTTCTTTCAGTTCCGCGAATTCCGGCTTAAGCTCCTTGGGCACCGTCGCTTCGGGAATCAGTTCCGCGATCCGCTGCTTGGCGATATCGACTTCTTTGCGAAGCCCGGCGCTGTACCGCTCATAGATCACTTTGTATTCGCGTAACGAGTCGACGTTTTTCCCCATGGCCTGCATGGACAGACGTTTCCAAATCGGCAACTGTTCGTACTGCGCCAGCGTGGCGTCGATGTCCTTGATCTTCCCCTGGTAGTCGCTCAACTGGGTCACCAAGCGCCATTCCAGGAGGCGCACCTCGTCTAAATCTTTTTGCTTCTGGGCTTTGTAGGCGAGGATCGGGGTGAGTTCGCGAAACCGATCGTATTTTTTGCGGAGCGCCGCCTTATCGGACCGGGATTTCGCATAAAACTGATGCATCTGCGCCTCGAATCCGAGATCGGGAAGCGGAATGCCTCCGCTTTCCTTGCTGGTGGCCAGTTCGTACCGACTCAACCAGCTCTTGAACGTCAGCCCGGCGGCCTTCATGGCCCGCGCAGCGACCATGGTGATCACATCGGCACTTTGGTGATCTGGGGTGATGAGGAGAATGCGCTTGTTGGCTCGTATCAACTCCACGACCAATGTCGCCACCTTCTGCCGGCGCGCCGTGACATCGTCCTGCCAGAGAGGAGTCAGCACGGAGGTGGGGATCACGGCCGCCAAAGCAGCCCGGTCTCCGGACTGTCCTGCTTCGATAATAGGCAGGAGACGCTCCGCCGGCCCAAGGCTATATGAAGTGCCCGCCTTGCTCATTTCGGCTAATCGACGACTGGTCGTCAGCGCCAACCCGCTCGAGTCCGGCACCAGCGTGGCCTGCGGAACCGCCTCGCCGATGGCGTCAAACAATTGGAGCACCAGACGCTCACCCTCTTGGAACAAGACGAGGCCTTCAGTCGGTTCCGCCTCCTCGCCCAGCAACAGCGTCGCCGCGAGGTCGGCCCCGACCCGCACGTCAGGCGGAAGAAAGAATTCGTACAGATGCAGAGTCCCGATCGTCTGGAGCAGCCTCCCCCGTACCAGTGCGACGGTCTGATCGCTCTCCTGATGTCCGGTCTGCGCGGCGTCACGTTCGAGCATGGCAGCCAGGTGATCAAGGAGATCCGGCAGCGTACCCGGCATGGCGGTCATGATGCGTCTTGCTCCAGCATTGTCGTCGGGGCGCATCCGCGAGAGGATGGGCCGTGAAAGCGGGAGCGTATCTTAAAGAGTCAGGAAAGATCCTGTCCAGCAGCGTGCAGCGATTTCGAATGCCGCACTGCCGTTTGCGCGCGCGCCAACGAGCGCCATACGATCCACCGCTGCCGGTCCGCCCGTTCCGGGACTGCGAAGAAAACCCTGCCGGCGACTCCGGATCAATTGACTTTTGCACAGCCCGCCAGTATGCTTTTTCCCTTTCCAACAGAAGGAGTTGCAGTATGAAAGTGATTCTCCAGGAAACACTCGAAGGCGTGGGCGACCTCGGCGATCTGTTAGACGTTTCCAACGGATTTGCCCGGAACTATCTGTTGCCGCGCAAGAAGGCCGTTGAGGCGAACAGCCGGAATATCAAAGAATTCGAACATGCCAAGCGCGCAGCCGCGGAAAAAGCCAAGAAAGAAAAGCAAGAAATCGAAGCGCATGGCAAGAAGATTTCAGCCGTCTCGATCACCGTTGCCGCGCAGGTCGGCAAAGATGACAAGATGTTCGGCTCTGTGACCGCCAAGGATATCGCGGAAGGTTTGGCCGAGCAGGGATTTACCGTGGATCGTCGCAAGATCCAGCTGGCCCAACCGATCAAGGAACTCGGTACCTTCGCCATCGCCATCAAGTTGCCGCGCGAAGTGACCGCCACGATTGCGGTCCACGTGGTGAAGAAACAAGAAGAGACGGAAGCAGCCGAAGAGGCCGCTCCCACGGCCTAGTTGGCGCGATCATGCGTGGTCGCCGCTGGATCAGAGGCCGGAGGCCACGCCCGGAGGAAGCATGCAGGATTTGATCGGATCGTTGGACGCGCTGAAATCGACCGACCCCGACACGTATGAAGCCATCGTCGCCGAAGAGCAGCGGCAGCGCGATAAGTTGCTGCTGATCGCCTCGGAGAATTTTGCCAGTCCCGCCGTCTTGGCCGCCCAGGGCAGCGTGATGACCAATAAGTACGCCGAAGGGTATCCGGGCAAACGGTATTATGGCGGGTGCCAGCACGTCGATACGGTTGAAAGCCTCGCTATTGACCGCGCCAAACAGATCTTCGGGGCCGAACACGTCAACGTGCAGCCCCACTCGGGCTCGCAGGCCAATATGGCAGCCTATCTCGCAGTGCTCAAACCCGGCGACACCATCCTCGGATTGGACCTCGCCCAAGGGGGACACCTCACCCACGGCAGCAAGGTGAATTTTTCCGGGATCATTTTCCGCGCTTTTTCCTACGGCGTCGATCGCCAGACCGAAACGATCGATTACGCAGCGGTCCGCAAGATCGCGGAGGAATGCCGCCCGCGCATGTTGGTGGTGGGTGCCAGCGCCTATGCCCGGACGCTCGACTTCGCCAAGTTCCAGGAGATCGCGAAGGCAGTCGGCGCCTACCTGTTAGTGGATATCGCACATATCGCAGGGTTGATCGCCGCGGGCTTGCATCCCAATCCCGTTCCTTACGCCGATTTCGTCACCACGACAACCCACAAGACCCTCCGTGGCCCTCGCGGCGGCGTCACGATGTGCAAAGCCGAACATGCCAAGGCTGTCGACAAGATTATTTTCCCAGGCTTGCAAGGGGGCCCGCTCATGCATGTGATTGCCGCGAAAGCCGTCGCCTTCAAGGAAGCGATGTCTCCGGCCTTCAAGCGGTACCAGCAACAGGTTGTGGCCAACGCCCGTACGCTGGCGCAAGGACTGGTCGACCGCGGCTACAAGATCGTGTCCGGGGGAACTGATACGCACTTAATGTTGGTGAATCTGACCTCCAAAGGCATCACCGGCAAAGAAGCCGACGCCGCCCTGGACGCCGCCGGTATCATCGTCAATAAAAACGCCATTCCCTACGACGAAAAGCCGCCGGCCGTGGCCAGCGGCATCAGGATCGGCAGCCCCATTGTGTCCACACGCGGCATGCGCGAGGCGGAGATGCAGGAGATTGTGGCCTTGATCGACCGTGTCCTCCAGCATCCTCAGGACCAGCAGGTGCAGGCCGAGGTGCGGGCGCAGGCCAAAACATTGTGCAACCGTTTCCCCATTTTTCATGCCTACGATTCGTCTCCCGCTTAGGCAGGACGGCCGCCCGTGAAATGTCCTTTCTGCGACGATGTCGAGGACAAAGTCGTCGATTCGCGGATGGCCAAAGAGGGTGAGGTCATCCGCCGCCGGCGTGAATGCCTCTCGTGCAAGCGCCGTTACACAACCTACGAACGCGTCGAGGAAACCATGCCCGCCGTCGTCAAAAAAGACGGGCGCCGGGAACCCTTCGATCGCAGCAAGATTGTGTCAGGGCTCAAAAAGGCCTGTGAGAAGCGGCCGATCAGCACCGCGTCCATCGAGACCGTCACTGATCGCATTGAAAAACGTATCCAGGATATGGGCGAAACCGAAATCGTGAGCACCGCCGTCGGCGAAGAAGTCATGAAGGAGCTGTCTCAACTCGATCAGGTCGCTTACGTGCGGTTCGCCTCGGTCTACCGGGAATTTAAAGACATCGATCAGTTCATGGATGAAATCAAGTCCCTGGCCCAGCAGCGCCGGGAGCGTTAGGCCCTCCCCTTCTCCTCGCTGTTCCGGATCAGAGTCCGCGTTGATAGCCCCAGGCAGGATGGATGGCAACAGAGGAGAACCGCCGTCCTTCGGAACGTCTGACTGATATGGCGACCACCAAACCCGCACGAGACCGACGCACTGCTCGACGCCCCGCTAAACGGCGATCGCCGGGAGCGACGCATGTCGTCATCATCGGCGCGGGCCGCGGCGGCACGGCCTTGATGGAGATTTTCGCCAACGACCCGCTGGTGCGCATCGTCGGCGTGGCCGATATCAGCCCGGAAGCGCCGGGCCTGGGGCTTGCCAAACGGCTGCATATCCGCGTCACCCGCAGCTACCGGCAATTGCTCAAATTGGGCCCCGTCGATCTGGTGATCGATGTGTCGGGCAATCCGGAAGTCGGCGAATACCTTCAAGACATTCGCCGGATGGGCGTGTCGGTGATCGGAGGAGCCAGCGCCAAATTCATGTGGCAGCTGATCGAAGCGCGCATCCGCGCCACGGCCGATATTGAGAAAGCCTTGAACAAATACCAGTCGTTGTACCGCCTCTATGTAAAAGAAACCGGCGCGGCGGTGACGGAAGAACGCACTCGCATCGCCTGCGAAATTCACGACGGCCTGGTGCAAAGCCTCGCCGGCGTCAATTTCAAACTGGAACTCTCCCAGGAGCTGCTGCGAAAAAATCCTCAGGCCAGCCTCGCCACCATCCGGGAGTCGAAGGCGCAACTGAAGCTGGCCATTCAGGAAGCCCGGCAGGTCATTTTTAATCTCCGGCCGCTCCACTACGATAAAATGGAGCTCATCCCGGCACTCACAAACTATCTCAAATCCTACGAGACTCAATACCACATCAAAACGGCCTTTTCCGTGGCCGGAGACGAAACGATCCTGTTCCCGCGCACGAAGATTTTTCTCTTCCGGATCGTCCAGGAAGCGCTGAGCAACGTCCAGAAGCATGCCAAGGCGGGTCGCGTCTCGGTCCAACTCGATATCCGAGTGGACCTATTGCAAGTCACCATTTCCGATAACGGGATCGGGTTCGACATGGAAGCGGTGCTTCGCGATCCTGAGAAGTGGGACCACTTCGGTATTCGTGGCATCTTGGAACGAGCTCGACTGGTGGGCGGGGAAGCCACGATCGATTCGAAGAAGGGACGCGGCACGCGGATCGTGTTGCGCATCCCGCTAGCCGACAAGGAGACGATTCGCCATGGAAAAAATTAAGGTCCTGATTGCTGACGACCACCGCGTAGTGCGTGAAGGCCTGGCGGCCATCCTGAAGACCAAGGACGACATCAATGTCGTCGGGGAAGCGCAAGACGGCGTGGAGGCCGTGGAAAAAACCAAGACCTTGATGCCGGATGTGATTCTCATGGACGTCAGCATGCCGCGCATGGGCGGGATCGAGGCCACCAGGCAAATCAAACGCGAGTTTCCTCACATGGGGATCGTCGCGCTGACGATGTACGAAGAGCAGCAGTATATTTTCGATCTCGTACGCGCCGGGGCAACGGGCTATTTGCTCAAAGACTCCGAATCCTCCCAGATCGTGGCGGCCATCCGCGCCATTTATCGGGGCGAATCGCTCATCCATCCGTCAGTGGCCAGTAAGATCCTGGCCGAATTCTCCCTCATGTCTCAGAAAAAAGGGAAAAAGCCGGCTTGGGTTGAACATGATCTAACCGAACGGGAAATCACCGTCTTGCGGCTGGTGGCGGACGGAAAAACCAATAAGGAAATCGCCAACAGTCTTGATCTCAGCGAAAAGACGGTGAAGAACCATGTGCGGAATATCTTCCATAAACTTCAGGTCTACGACCGGACGCAAGCCGCAATCCTCGCCATCCGGAAAGGCCTCATCGAACTCGAACCAAGGCCATAGAAGAATGATTCGAGAATCATGAAGCAGCGATAAGTGGAATAACCCATTGAAAATCAGCCGCTTCAGAGCCGGATTCGTTTTATCAAAAGATACAATTGTGTGGAATTAGCAACAGTCTGCCATCTCGACGAAAAATTATACATTCATAAAAAACAATGACTTGAGTTATAGCATCAATTGGCACAAGCATTGCTATGTTATTCGCGGAATTTACGAAGGAGGCGTTGTGCGGTTTCAGCAAACGATCGGCTCACCAGTATCCTGCTCAGGTGTTGGGCTCCATTCTGGCCATCCGGTCACGCTGACCCTTCGTCCAGCCCCTCCAAATACGGGCATTGTCTTTGTGTATCGCAACGGGTCGGAAGAAACCCTTCTTCCCGCCGCCATTTCGAACAAAGTGCCGACCGAACTCTGCACGGCCATCAGCGTCAACGGCCGGCAAGTCAAAACGATCGAACATCTTCTCTCCGCGCTCGTCGGCATGGAAATCGATAACGTGTACGCGGAAGTCGACGCGGGAGAAGTTCCGGTATTGGATGGCAGCGCGAGCCCCTTCGTGCGGCTGATCCGCTCGGCCGGCGTGATGCCCCAAACACGCCGTCAATCCTACGTGAAAATCACGCAACCGATTGAAGTGGCAGACGGGTCTAAGCGTGTGAGAATCGAACCGTCGTCGACACCGAAGATTACTTACTCTATCCACTATGACCACCCGTTGATTCAAACCCAGTCCTATACCTACACCTGCTCCGCCCAGGCGTTCGAGCAGGATATCGCCACGGCCCGGACATTCGGCTTTTTACATGAGGTCGAAGCGCTGTGGTCTCGGGGACTCGGCAAAGGCGGCACCTTGGACAACACCGTTGTGCTCTCCAAGGAAGGCGTAGTGAATGAATCCGGCCTGCGGTTTCCCAATGAGTTCGTGCGGCATAAGGTGTTGGATCTGATTGGAGATATCGCTCTGCTGGGGTTCCCGTTTATCGGACACATCGTGGCCGAACGGTCAGGTCACGCCATGCACACGAAGCTCGTCGAACAAATCCTCCTCCAGCGCGACAAGTGGGCGCTGATCACGGGGGAACATGCGGTTGCCGCAACGGAATCGCGCCCTTCCCTCGGTCTGCTTCGTCCCGCGCCCTCTCTCGCGATCTAACTTCTCGACGCCAACGTTGTGACTTGTAACCTGCTCCCATCTAGGGAGCATCGGGCATTCTGCTTGCGCGCATAAAAAAACGCCGGGGGCAAGTGGCCTTACCCCCGGCGTGTAAATCCTGGTAGGGACTTACTTCTTCTTCGCGGTCTTCTTCGCTGGTTTCTTCGCTGCCTTCTTCGTTGCCAAGACTCTCACCTCCCTTCACACATTAAAGTTGATATGAACTTCTTCGGCCCACTTACACTACCGCTGTCAATTCCTGCTGCGTCGTCACTGCAAACGTATTCGGCCCGACTTTTTGGAATCGCTTATCGCGCTTCAACGAGGTGGCCACGGAGGTTAACGGCGTTTTCCCCTTGATCTGCAATCCACCCTCAAGCAACCGCTGCAACAGTTCTTTCGCATGCATTGGCCGACTGGCTTCCTTGAGAATCTGGTAGGCCGCTTCTGGCACACTTTTTCCGACATACTTGCTTTTACCCAGCAAGATCTCTCGCGACTGATCCGTGACGTCCGTGACGGGCAGCGGGCGAATACCTTTTTCGTCGGTGATAATCTGACTGGAAAGGCTGGCCAGCTTGGCCTTATCGGCTTCCACGCGATAGAGCGTTTCAGCCAGCTCCAGGTACTTCTTGATCATGGCGATTTCATCGTCGAGCCGACGTCGCTTTTTCTCAAGTTCCTGAAAGCGATTCCGGTAGGCGCTGATCCGCTGTTCAAGACCCACCAGGATGTCGGTCAATTCTTCCACAAGCAAGACCTCAATAAAGCATACTTGCTTTATAGCAAGTGAATCAAAATCTGTCAAGTAACTGATCATAACTATTTGTTCGCGCATATCGCCTATGCAAGCAGAATGCACTCACTGCCTAGCCAAGCCTTGTTCCGCAAGAACAAGCTTTTCTAATGTTGTTGTTTTTCTAATAGTTATGATGCTCTTCTGGAAAGGGCCGGCACATTTAGCTCCGCTTTCCATCAATCATGGTAGGATGCCGACCATATGCGTAGCATGCATGCACTCACACCAGAAGAACGCGCCAGCTATCTTGCCACGGCCATCCAGGCCGCAGAAGCAGCCGGTGCCATACTGCTCGATCATGCGCGATCAGGCTTCAGGATCGATCACAAGGCCGCGATCAACCTCGTCACCGATGCAGATAGACAGGCAGAGGAGAGCATCGTCCGCACGATTCGATCGGCCCATCCCGCACACCGGATTCTGGCCGAGGAACGTGGACGTGACGGGGCCAGCGAATCGCCCTATCAATGGATCGTGGATCCGCTGGACGGCACCACCAACTTTGCGCATGGGTTTCCCTTCTACTCGGTCTCGATCGGACTGGAATATCAAGGCGACTGTGTCCTAGGCGTCGTGCTGGACCCGACGCGCAGGGAGTTATTCACCGCCGTCGTAGATGAAGGAGCGTTTCTCAACGGTGAACGTCTGCGTGTGTCGGCCAGTGCCTCTCTCGATCAGTCTTTGCTGGTGACCGGATTTGCGTATGACATTCGCGAAACGACGAATAACAATTTCGATCATTTCTCCCGCATCTCGCTCCGCGCCCAGGGCGTGCGGCGCACCGGATCCGCCGCACTGGATCTCTGTTATGTCGCCGCGGGGCGGTTCGACGGATATTGGGAAGTGAAACTCAGCCCCTGGGACATGGCGGCAGGCATCGTCCTGGTGCGTGAGGCCGGGGGTCTGGTGTCCGGTTTTCGAAAAGACACCTTCTCGCTGTACGGGCAGGAACTCGTTGCCACTAATGGCCGCATTCACGATCAGCTGCTGGATGTGATCCATCAACGCCCCGTCAATCCGTAATCTCCCCCGCGGTCCCTCCGGATTCATGGCTGGTGATCGGGCATCCTCGTCGCTCCCGCCATGTACAGTGCGATTGTTGATGCGGTATCATGCCCTCTGATTTATTCCGCCAAAGGAGTGCATGCAGCATGGCAAGCCAAGTCCCTCCGCAGAAACCAGCCCCTTCCTCCGCCGGTTCCCAAGATGTGTGGGACGTCGAGCTTCTCCACGTGCATGTCTCGCGCAAGGGACAACTCGTCAACGCCGAATGGGCGCTGCATCCGCAGATCAAATCCGATTTGAGCGCGGACGAATGGAAAGAACTCGGCGAGTTGATGAGCAAGGTCACCGCCATCGTCGGGCATCGTTTTTCCCAGGTGCTGGGCGAGGCCGAACCGATGCCACCCGGAAACGCGTAGAGAATCCTTTCCCACCGGCACACGCAGAGCCTGAACGTGCGCCCGACCTACAGTCGGGTGCCATCAACCTATTCAACCAGCGAGGGAATCATGGACTGCTACTACCATTCGAAGGATCTCGGGAAATTCGGAGAGATGGGCAAAGGCAACCCGGTCTTGTGGGAAAAGTTCATGAGCTATTACAGCGCCGTTTTTGCGGAAGGGGCCCTCACGGAACGGGAGAAGGCGCTGATTGCGCTCGGGGTGGCTCAAGCGGTGCAATGTCCTTACTGTATCGATGCCTACACGCAAGCTTGCCTGGAGAAGGGATCGAACATGGAGGAAATGACGGAAGCAGTCCACGTGGCCTGCGCGATCCGCGGCGGCGCCTCACTGGTGCACGGCGTCCAGATGCGAAACGTCGCGGAGAAGTTATCGATGTAGGGGAGAGGAGCAGGATGGAGGGCGTACGCCTCAGTGGTAGGGATGCTCGGGGATGGCGAGCGTAAAATATTTCCCCCGCTCTTCGTACAGAATGCGACGGCTCGTCAAGATGCTCAGCGCCTCGGTCAGATCCTCTTCCGGACAGGCGATATCCCGCTTCGCCTCGCTCAAGGCCGCGCGAATCTGATCGCGACTCTTCGCGGCCTCGTTACACACTTCGATAATGGCCGCCGCAGGCCAGTCGTACCGCTGTCTGGTCGGGATTTGCGGATCACGGCCGTCATAGATCGTCACGTACTCCATGGCCTTGGAGTAATATAAAAACGGACGGTCGTCGCTGCGCGCCAACCGCTGCCACTCTTCCACCAGGCCGATCAGTTCCTGATAGAGCTGCGGATCGACGGGCCAGTCGTCGAGTTCATATTCGAAATCATAGGCGATCTTCCGCAGATCGACGCGCGCCGCATCATACACATACTCATAGGCTGTGCCCGGACCCGTAATACGCACCCCATATTCATGCGGCTTCGTAAAATAGGGACTGAACCGCTGCAACCAGAATTTCCCGGTCGCTTCCGGCGCCTGTAGATGGAAGAGGGACGGCAGCAGATCGATCTGCCGGCGGTAGTCCTCATTGGTTTCGCCGGGAAACCCGAGCAGAATATTCCAGGAGACCGCGACCCGGTAATACGCACTCCACTTGAGGCAGATGATGTTCTGCATGGGTGTCACGCCCTTGTCCATCGCTTTGAGTTGCGACAGACTGAGGCTTTCCAGGCCCGGCTGCATGCACTTCACGCCGCCCATGGCCAGCGTCCGGATCTGGCTCTTCTGCAGATTGCTCTTGGTCTCTATAAACACATCCAGGTCGCAATGGTCGGCGGCGAACCGCCCGAACAGGTTGTCGACGTACTTCATATCGATGATGTTATCCACTAGCCGGAAGCGGGTGGTATCGTAGCGACTTGAGAGGTACGCCATCTCTTGTGCCACTTGCGCCGCGGATTTTGCCCGGAACTTCATGCTCTGCGCATTGAGCCCGCAGAAGGTGCAATGGTGCTTCTCACCCCACCAGCAACCGCGGGAGCCCTCGTACAAGAGAATCCGGTCCAGGCCGCGGGAGGCCTCGGTGCCGAGTTCCGCCAACAAATGATAATAGTCGTCATAGTCCGGCGGACCGGTCTGGGCAAACTCCGTGAAGAGGGCCGTATTCGGCTCGAGCCTGATCTCGCCCTGTTCCCGGTACAAGACACCTTTCGGGCAGGGCCCGGACGCTCCACCCAATACGTAGTCGACCAGGGCCGGGAACGTCACCTCGCCTTCGCCGGGGACGACATGATCGATGAACGGAAACGCCCGGAAATATTCCAACCCCATTTCACCGTCGAAGTTCGCGCCACCGAAGACGATGGTCACCTCCGGGTACAGATCCTTGATCAACTTGGCCATCGTGAGGCTGGCCACATTTTGATCAAAGGTGGACGTAAACCCGACGAGCTTGTATTGGCCCCAATCGATCCCTGTCATCGCGGCGGTCAGGAATTGCGGGGCCGCCCGCGACGCCATGTCTTCGAACAACGAGACCGGCTGTCCGCTCTCCCGGGCAATCTGGTCGAAGACCGGCTTAAACACGCGCGGATACTGCGCCTGCTTGGGATTGTCGCGAAACAGCAGATAGGAAAATAGCCACTCACCGAACAACCCGCGCTTTTCGCAAATCGATTCGTAGAGCGGAACGCCGATCTTGTGGGCGAACCGGACATTGAGATGATGGCAATCGACGGCGACGCCCCGGGCTTTCAACAACGCAGACAGCGTCCCCAGTTGAATGGACGGATACTTCGAAAAACTGAAGGGCATGTTGACGAGCGCCACCCTGGCCCTGTCACTCATGAAGCACCTCGATGATCTTCGCGTTGTGCATCGCCACGATTACCCGGCGACGGCGCGGAACGGCTCGAACTCACGATCGGCCTTGGCGGCCAAATAAAAATCGCTCTCGGTCAGGCCATTGATCTTGTGCGTCCAAATCTCCACCTTACACTTGCCCCAGGCCACATACAGATCCGGATGATGCCCTTCGGCCTCCGCCACTGCGCCCACTTTGTTGGCGAAGGCAAGCGATTGCGCAAAGTCCTTGAATGTATAGAGCCGTTCGAGATGCCCCTCTTTCGTCACGGCCCACCCTCGTCCCAGCTCCGCCAACAACGCCTGTATGCGATCAGCGGGGAGGGGAGGGATTCCGCCCCGGCAGGGAATGCACTTGTTATCGGCTAAACTCATGGCAGCTCCTTCGCAGACGACCATCGCCGTCAGCTCGCAAAAAAAGCCATTGTACGAGCCGCCTATTCGGTCTCGCAAGCTGCGCTACCGTCCGGATGGTTGCACAGCCCGGGACTGGCTCGTCGCGGCATGCCCCCGTTCGAAAAATAACCCGCGATTGATATCGCCCACGCTGACCATGCCCACTAACGTTCCTTTCTCGACGACCGGAATCCGGCGGAAATTCTTGACGCCCATATAGGACGCCGCCTCCAGCACCGGCGTGCGCGGAGACACCGTCAGGGGATTCAAGCTCATCACTTCTTCGACGCGCTGCGAGAGGACATCGGCATACCCTTCCTCCATCTCCACGAAATCGCGGCTGTGCACGTTGTCATGAATGTATTCCCCGTAATTGGGATAGAGCGGGATCAGCACGTCGCGCAGCGTCACCATGCCGATCAAGACGTCGCGGTCCTCCACCACAGGTATCGCGCCGCAATGGCGGCTGAGCATTTTCGTGACCACGGACCGGACGGATTCATTGCGCGTCGCCGTCACCACACCGGTGGACATCACTTCCTCAACAAGCATGGCAGCCTCCTTTTTCAGCAAGGGTGATTCGCGAACCGATCACCCCAAGAGATGTTCATGTTGTCGCGTTCGGCCTACGCCTTCCGAAAAATTCGCTCCCTGCATTCCGCCTTTGCAGAGCTTGACAAAATATGGTAGGGAAGTGCGGCTAGAAAAGAAACCCCCTCTCGATCCCGTCATACACGAGCGGGGAGGACCGTTCAGGCCTTCTCACGCGAGGTCGCTATCGATCCCGTCCTTCGCATCGGTCATCGCGGAGCCGCCGGCCACGCTCCCGAAAATACTCTCGCCGCCATTTGGAAAGCTCGATCATTTCGTGCCGATTTCGTCGAGATCGATCTGCGAGAAACCAGCGACGGCCATCTCGTGTTGCTCCATGACGAGACCATCGATCGCACCACCAACAAATCCGGGAACGTGGCCGAGATGTCGCTGGAGCAGGTTCAGCGGCTGGACGCAGGCAATTGGCAGCGCATTCCCACGTTGGAGGAAGCGCTGGATATCTGCGGTAAGGCGATCGGCGTCATTCTCGAATTAAAAGTCGAGGGCATCGGCAATGAGGCCTGCGCGATCGTGAAACGGACAGGTTTCACGAATTCGCTCATCTATGCCTCGTTTCTAATGACGGAACTCCATCGCGTGCGGCAGGCCGATGCCGGAGCACAGCTCATGGTATTGCACCATCGCCACCTCCCGCTGGACCCCGTCGCCGAAGTGGTGGCTCTCGACGCCTCTCACGTCGGCTTGCACTATTCGACGCTCACCCCGCCGCTGCTCCAGACCTACCACAACTTAGGACGACAGGTCTTCGTCTACACCGTCAACGATCCGAAGGACATCCGGCGCATGCGCGAGATGGGCGTGGACGGCATTGTGTCAGACTATCCGGATCGCATCTGATCGCACTCCTGACCGGCCCGCCGGCCACAATCATGCACGGTCGATCGAACGGATGGGGCACTGCCCTTGGTCAACTATCAATCGATGCCGCACCGACAGTGGTGTGCAGCAGTGAGGTAGATGTGTCAGCGTGATCGGCAGAAGGGGACGAACGGAGGCTGGAACTCTATGGAGAGGAAAATGCCACGGGCGACCCTACACTACGGTGGGAGGTCGCCCGTGGTCGGCGCTTGGGACGCCTGCAGTCATATAGGTTGTCTGATCGACAAGACCCGTTCGAGAAGACGGATGATCAGGATGTTCGTCGGGGGAACGTTTGTCCCAGGATTCCGGTGTGCCTCGCGCTTGTTCTCAATCCTTCTTGTTGCGGCTACTAGTATCCTTGAGTCGGATAGTGCCATGAGGCACAAGCCAGAAGAAGGATCGGTCAGCACGACCGACGATCAGCCCGTCCTCGACTCTGCGGGCCGTTTTAGTCCGGTGGCGTAAGTTCTTCCATGCGTGAACCTCCCCGGTTGAGGAGTGGCGAGGTCTCCCGAACAGGCGCGCACTGCTCATCGCCTCGTCACGGTTATCACCGACCGTGAAACTTACAATTTTCCATTTACGCTCCTTAGAAAACTCTGTCAACAGGAAATTCGGCCCTAGTAACTTTTCCCCATCCGCCCCACCTGCTTCGAGAGTCCTCATACGACACGGGCCCCCGTCTCTGACAGGAGCCCGCGCGTGGCGCTTAGGACGCCGATCGTATGTTGTGCCTGTAGCGGCCCGGACGAGACCGGCCGAGTTGGTCGGCAGCAGAAGTATCTCGTCGGGGGACTCGCAGTCACGCCGGTGCGGGTGACGCATCGCATCGTCAGCCAGCCCTCGACTCGGAGGCATGACGCCTGGAGGCGCGTTCGCGCATCATAAAATGCCTTGCGGCATATGCGAGAGAGAACCGGTTGGCAAAAACCGACGAGGTACCTGCCTTCAGCTCGGCAGGCCGTTTAGACCAGGGGGAGTCGTGTCAGTCATCGTCCACCCTCCTCTCTGTTGCGGGAATGTGTGGAAGATCTAGATGGCAGCCGCGCGGTCTGTCCGGTCTTCCACGTGAACATGGAATTCGGGCCGCACTGTCTATCTACGCCTCTGAAAAAATCTTGTCAACCAGGGAAATGCCCGGGGCCCGCTCCATTATCGGAGCTCGCGGCTCCCCTCCCGTGCTCCACTGGCCCCACCCTGGTTCGACCCACCGCCGGACTCGGGCGTCAACACTTTCATATCTTGCTTCTTGTAATGAGCGGGCGGCGTGAATAAGGTGTCATGGAGACGTTTCTTCTCGACCTTCACGGCTTCCCAGCGCACGTCTTCCTTCCCCTGGCCATTGCGGGAAACCCCCTTGACGGGAAACCCTCCGTCCTTGAACATCTCCTGTATGCGCGCAGGCAGCAGCGCACTTCCCGCCTGCACTCCCATCAGTGCCGACATGGCGACGCTCGTAATGCCGCGTGCCATGCAGACTTCCCCGGTACTCCCGTCGGTTTTGTCGGTGGTCCGATAGACCTCGCAGGTGTGCCCGGCCACGTTCTCGCTGCTACCGGTCTTCTTGACCAGCATGTCCTCCATGGCGTCGGGCGCGGCCGTCGAGCTGTCTGCGATAGGGATCTCCAGATAGATCTTGTCGTCATGCTGAAGACCATACATCACCTTCTTCTTGGCATCGAAGATCATGGCGCCGTTGTCCGCGTCCTGACCGGCCTCCTCGAAGCGCAGCCTGTCGCCCTTCAGGTACCAGACCTGCTGGGTCGTCGTCCCGTCGCTGGTTTCCTTCATGACAATCATGCCCTCGAACTCCCCGGCTGCCGCGACACTCGCCAGCAACAGGCTTCCACACAGTCCCGCCATCACAACGCGCATGTTCAGCTCCTTTCCATGCAGCATCGAACTATTGCCCACCCTGCGGTTGCGCTTGCTGCGTTTTCATCGCTTCGCCGAACTGCTGCATCAGCTCCTTCAGATCCGTCTGCTGGCCGTCGCCGCCGGGATCCTTGCCGGTCTTGCCCCGTGCAGCTTTTCGCTTCTTCATCTCCTCGATCATTTTGGAGAGATCGGCCCCGCCTTTTTTGTTGGGCTCCCCCAGAGTCTTCAGTCGCTCTTGCAAGGCCGACATGTCTTGTCTGGCCCAGTCGGCAGGAAAAGCGAAGAGACTCGCATCCAGACCTTTCTTATCGATGCGGACCACTTCCATGCGTAGGGATTCCTTCCCCGCCTCATCGAACTGGATGCTCCGAAGACCGAACCCTCCTTCCTCGACCAGCTGCTTCACCCAAGCTGGCTGGGAGGATCGTCGTATCTCCTTCGGGTCAATCCAGAACGTGGCGGCCTTCCCGAATCCTTTTGCCACACAGAGGTCGCTCTTCACGCGAGACTGTTCCTTGTCGATGACCCGCCACACCTCGCAGGTATAGCCTGCGATCTTGTCGGTCTGACCTGTTCGCTCGATGCGTTGCGCGTCAAGCGCGTCCTGAAGGGATTCATCGCGCTCGCTCTTCAGACTGAATTCCATATACGACTTCTGCCCCGGCAGGCCCATCTGCATCGTCTTGGTCCCGGCATCAAACAGTATCACCTGTGTCTGACCGTCTGTCCGCGCGATTTCCATCCGTCCCTTGTCGCCTTTGAGATACCAATCCATGGCGCTCGATGTGCCGGTCTCCCGATGGCTGGTTTTCATATGGAGCACCCCTTCAAACTCTCCCGCGAGAGCCGGGCATGACATCAGGGTGAGGACGAGACCGAGCACGATAGCCGGTGTCATTCGCATACTCGATGCTCCTGGTGAAGGGTGACGTACGATTCAGGCGCGCAGTGTAGCCGAGACCCGCCGCCGATGCCAGATGCGCCGCAGCAGAAGTCGGCATCACTCGATGGTGAGCTGATCGAACCGGATCCCTTCGGGAGCCGGCGGAGTCGAGAGGTTCATCGCGGCGAGCGCCTGCACCACCACCTCGGCGACCACAAGATTCCGATACCATTTCCGATTCGCGGGCACAATATACCAGGGAGCCCGCTCGGTGCTGGTCGCGCCCATGAGGTCCTCAAAGGCCGCCATGTACTCGTCCCACAGCTTCCGCTCTTCCAGATCACCCTCGTTGAATTTCCAGCGTTTCTCCGGATCGCGGATGCGTTCGGTCAGGCGCTCTTTTTGCTCGTCTTTGGAAATGTGCAGGAACAGTTTGACGATCGCCGTGCCGTTCTCGATCAACAAGTCCTCGAATTCATTGATCTGATTGAATCGCTGCGTGACGACTTGTTTCGATACCAGACCATGCACGCGCGTGATCAACACGTCTTCATACTGCGACCGATTGAAAATGCCGATGTGCCCTTTGGGCGGCACTTCCTGATGAATCCGCCACAGGAAATCCTGCTCCAACTCTTTCTCGCTCGGTGCCTTAAAGGAGGCCACGCGGCATCCCTGCGGGTTGATACCGGACATGACATGCTTGATCGTGCCGTCCTTTCCGCTCGTGTCCATTCCCTGAAGAATGATCAGCAAGGCCCGCGTGCGATTGGCGTAGAGGCGTTCCTGCAACTGATCGAGCCTGGTGATGAGTTCGGCAGTGGCGGATTTGGCTTTGGCCTTCCCGGCCTCATTCTTTTCGTAGGATCCGGTGTCGCCGGGATCGAACCGCTTGAGTGACGGGCGACAACCGGGCTTGATGCGATACCGATTCATATCGTCCCTCCTGCACGGATGTTTCGAAGATGTCCCAGGAACACGGATGGGGCAGAAAAAAAGTTTCTTGTGGCCCCGCCATTGATTGAAGAGGTTGCAGCCTTATGTGATAAACAGTCATCCATTCAATCAAGGAGGCATCAGTCATGCTCAAGGAAGTAAGCGGAGACATCCTGTTATCCACGGCCGGGGCGATCGCGCATGGGATTGCGCCACACGACAATTTCAAGCAAGGCTTGGCCTTGTCGCTCCGCGAGCAGTGGCCGGGCATGTACAAAGACTTTCGCCACTACTGCCAGACCTACAACCCCAAACCGGGCGGCGCCTGGTCGTGGAAGGGCCCGAACTCCCCCGTCATCATCAATTTATTCACGCAGGAGCCGCCGGCCGGCGACCAGGACCGTCCCGGAAAGGCCACGCTGCCCAACGTCAACCATGCGCTGCAGGCGCTGAAAAAGGAGCTCGAGGCCCATCAGGTGAAGAGTGTGGCGCTGCCTCGCCTGGCGACGGGCGTGGGCGGGCTGGAGTGGGAAAAGGTCTATCCCTTGCTCCAACAGGCGTTAAAAGAACTCCACATTCCCGTCTACGTGTACGGACTGTACAAGAAGGGGGTCGCCGCGCAAGAGGCCTAGCAGGATGTTGAGAATGTCCGCCAGCTTTGTTCTCGCGTCGCTCAGAGGCTCAACGTACTCGGAGTACGCGTCACCTCTTCGCTTGCTGCGGCCGCGCTGGACGGCCATTTTGAACATACTTGGCGCGGACTCTTGGTGATTTCACAGGGTGCAGCCTTGGTCTCCAGGGACCCCCCGAATAGTTTCTCAATGGCCTGCTAGGCCGAGACCGCCCGGGCGCGCGCCTCGATGAGATACTTGAGCAACTGCCCGATCTGCGACTGCCGCGTGAGGAACCATTGCGCGGCAGTCGCCGCCTTTTTCCCCACGCGCACCGACACAATACGCTCGTCGGGCAGCGAGAAGACATCCTCATCCGTATCGTCATCCCCGACATATAGCGCGGCGGTGGTCTGCAGCTGATGCATCAACTCCAGCATGGCCGTCCCCTTGTGGAGATTGCCGGAGGGAATGGCGTTGACGACCGCCTTTCCCAGTACCAGGCGGGGCGCCGGCAGCAGGGTCGACACCGCGTGGAAAATGGCTTCTCGCGCTGCCGGCGGCGAACAGGCTTGCCGATAGTGAAACGTGAGCGAATAGGTCTTATCTTCCACCACCACGCCGGCCCGCGTCAGGTCATCATGATCTTTCGCCACGGCCTTGAGCCAGGCTCGACAACAGTCCTCCGCCTGCTGCATGACGCGCTCCGACGCGGGCAACCCCTCCAAGCCGTGGTTGCCGATGAGATGGGCGGAAATTCCCTTGACGCGGGGAGCGAGGTCCGCCAAGGAACGGCCGGAAATCACGGCCGTCGGCGCGACGACGGACAGGGTCTGCAGCACCTCTCGCGTGGCTTCGGTCAGGCCGGCGGCATGCCGATCCTGAACGATGCGCGCCAGCGTACCGTCAAAATCGAAGGCAAATAACGATCCGCCCTGGCCGGCCAGCCGGTCGAGCAGACGTTTCCCCTGATCGCTGAACACATCCTGCATCGGCGCGACTATCGCCCCCGTCCCGAGGCCAGTCCCACCTGCTTCATCACACGAATGCGACGGCGCATCCTAGCCGCATCCATCAGCATGCGGCCTGCCCAGCGGTAGACGTTAAATTCCTGAATCAACCCGCGCATGCTCCGCATGCGGGCGCGCTGCTCTTTCGGTGTCATCGAGAGCGCCATGTGCAGCGCCGCCGCGCATTGATCGATATCATAGGGATTCACCACCAGCGCTTCAGGCAACTCCTGGGCCGCGCCGGTAAACTGGCTGAGGATCAGGACCCCCTGGTCATCGTCCCGCGCCGCGATGAATTCCTTCGCCACCAGGTTCATGCCGTCGTGCAGACTCGTAACAAAGCAGAGGTCGGACGCGCGATAATATTCATACACATCCGGCGGCTCGTGATGCTTGACCTTCAGCACGATCGGCTCATACCCTTCGCGGCCAAACCGTTTGTTGATGCGTTCCGCCAGCGCATAGACCTGGTCATGAAAATGTTGATATTGATCGATGATCGTCCGGCTCGGCGCGGCGATCTGAATGAACGAAAACTTGCCGACCCATTCCGGCTGCAGTTCGAACAATCGTTCGACCGCGAGAAACCGTTCGATGATGCCTTTCGTGTAATCCAATCGATCGACGCCGATGCCGACCAGCCGATCCGGCCCCATCGCATGACGCTCGCGAATGTGCACCCGGCAGTCCGGCACGGGCCGCTGGTTTTCCAGCCAGCGAGACGGCCACTCGATGGAAATCGGGTAGGGGTTCACCGCCGTCAGGCGTCCGCCGTACGACACGGTCGAGGAATCGCGATCGATCCGCGCTTCCAGGATGCGATCGATACAGGCCAGGAAATGGTTGCCGTGCTCGCGCGTGTGAAAGCCGACGATGCTGCTCCCGAGCAACCCTTCCAAAATTTCCTGCCGCCAGGGGCAAATGCCGTAACTTTCTGAGTTGGGCCATGGAATATGCCAGAACATAATGATGGTGGCATTGGGCAGTTTTTCCCGCACCATCTTCGGCAGCAGCGCAAAGTGGTAATCCTGCACCAGAATGACCGGATCATCGGTCTTGGCCTCTTCGACCACCGCCTTCGCGAACCGTTCGTTGACCGCCACATACTGCTCCCAGTCGGACGTCCGGAACGTGGGGCGAACATGCGCGTTGTGGCACAGCGGCCACAACCCTTCATTGGAAAAGCCGTAGTAAAACCCGGACTCCTCATCCGGCGACAGCCAGATGCGGCGGATATCGTAGGAGGGATGGTCCGGCGGCACGCGCACATGGTCCCGATTATCCACGACCTCTTTGTCGGCGGACCCGTTGCCGTGAGCAATCCAGACCCCCGAGCAGGCTCGCATGACCGGCTCCAGGGCTGAGACCAGCCCGCTGGCCGGCACCTGCACCTCGACTTTTTGTCCCCGCCGGTTGTGAATGTACGGCTGCCGGTTCGACACGATGAGAATTTCATCGCCCGACAGATGCTCGTGAAGAATCGTCTTCAGGCTGGCGGGGCTCCACGTAATCTGGCTTTCGTCCCGCATGCGGCGATCGGCTTCGAGCTCTCTGACCAGCGCATGGAGATCCTGCGCGACCGGATGCAGTTCCGGCGAATGGGCCTGGCTGGATTCAGCCGGCAGCCCTTTGCTGGTCAACATCGCCCGCACGCCTGCCACCCAGCCTCGCCAGCTAAGTTGTGCTACCAGCACGGTAACGGCCGAAATCAGTCCGGCCAGGCCGACGAACAAATAAAAGATGTACCACTTGGTGTCGGTGCTGCGCTGGTGCACGAAACTCATGTCGTGGACCAGCATCAACCGGCCCTGCACTTTGCCGGCCGACTGAATCGTGGCCACCACGACGTGCAGCGGCCCCTGGGCGAAGTCCACGACTTCCGACGAGCCGGGCGCCAGGTGCGCCAGGCTTTCGCATGACAATTGATCGGGATAGGTCAGGGTTTGATAGATCAGGCGCTGCTGCGTATCGCAGAAGCCCAGCGCGTACAACCGTTCATCCTGAATCACTTTGTGGAAGTAGGCGAAGATTTTCGTGCGCGAGCGGGACATCACGAGGTCTGCCAGCGGCACCTCCATCGTGCTGGCCAGCAACTTGGAGCGGCTTTCAAGGTCGCGCGTAAACCATTTCAGCGTGAGGGAGTCGACGAGCGGCACGACGCTGTAAGCGACGACGCCAAGGACCAGCAAGAGGGGAAGGATAAACCGGAGGGACAGACGCATGTTTTCTCCCGCAGTTTACTTTGCGACCAAAATCTCTTATGGTCTGGGGGCATGTATCATTACGGCCTCATCGGCAACTGCCACATCTCCGCGCACATTCATGAAAGCGGGTCGGTCGATTGGCTTTGCCTGCCCAGACCGGACAGTGAACCGGTATTTGGACGAATGCTCGATCCGGAGGGAGGGCACTTTTCCATATCAAGCCCTACCGGCTCCGCACAAGTCAAGACAACGCAGCGCTACCTCCCTAATACAAATATCCTGGTCACGGAGGTGTCCACGTCCAAAGGCGACACCTTCCGCATCACCGATTTCTGCCCCCGCTTCGAACAATATGGCCGCCTCTATCGTCCCGCGGCGCTCTTTCGCATCGTCGAGCCACTGGCGGGCACGCCCTCCATTCGCGTCAGCTGTCGCCCCGTCGCGGGGTGGGGAAAAGATCTGGCCCGCGGCATGCGCGGCAACAGTCACGTCCGCTACGACATCCGCGGAGAATACCTTCGGCTGTTGACCAACATGCCGTTGACCTATCTCTACGAAGAGCGCCCCTTCGCCTTGACCGAGAAAACGTACTTCGCCCTGACCTGGGGCTTGGGCATCGAGGACGATCTCGCCAAGGTCAGCCATGAATTTCTCGACCAGACGGCCCGCTACTGGCGCATGTGGGTGAAGCATTGTTCGATTCCGGTGTTGCACCAGGAAGAAGTCATCCGTTCCGCTCTGGCGCTCAAACTCCATTGTTACGAAGACACCGGCGCCATCCTGGCCGCCCTGACCACCAGCCTTCCCGAGGAGCCGGGCGGCCCGCGCAACTGGGACTATCGCTACTGCTGGTTGCGCGACGCGTATTTTTCCCTCACTGCCTTCCACAATCTCGGGCACTTCGAAGAGATGGAAGGCTTCCTCAAATTTCTCCTCAACATCGCTTACACCCATGAACATTCCCGGGAGCGGCTCGCGCCGGTCTACACGCTGAGCCAGGATCTGCCGTTGCCGGAAACCGAACATGCCAATTGGGGCGGGTTCTCGGGAAGCGCGCCGGTGCGGAACAACAACCAAGCGGCGGAGCATATCCAAAACGACGTCTATGGCGAGCTGGTGCTGGCGCTGACCCCGATTTTCACCGACAACCGCTTCTACGACCTGCGCACGAAAGATCAGGAACAGCTCGTGGCCAATCTGGCCCGACTGTGCGATCGAACCATCGCTCAACCTGACGCGGGGCTCTGGGAAATTCGCAACGGCTGGCAGGAGCACTCGTTTTCAAACTTGATGTGCTGGGCCGGACTCGACCGGGCGCACCGCATGCACAGGGCAGGATTCCTCCCGTCGCTGACGTTCGACCTCGACGCGGCAAGGGCGCGCGCGGCGCAGGCGCTCTTGAATGCCACAAAAGACGGCTCGTTGCGCAATGGCCCGAAAGACGACACCTACGATGCCTCGCTGGCGCAAGCGGCGATTCTCGGCTTTCCCAACCGCGACGTGTGCGAAGCGACCATGGAAAGCATCGCCCGGACACTGGCCGTTCAAACGGGAGGTAAAGAAACCGGGTTTTATTTCCGGTATCTGCGTAGTGACGATTTCGGACGGCCCCAGTCCAGCTTCGTCATCTGCTCGTTCTGGGTCGTTCAAGGCCTGGCGCGGCTCGGGCGGCTGGCGGAAGCACAGCAGATCATGGCCCAAGTCCTCACCGGCGCGAACCATCTCGGGCTCTTCTCCGAACATTTCGTCCCGGAAACCCGCACCCAGCTCGGCAATTTTCCCCAGGCCTACTCCCACGTCGGGCTGATCAATGCGGCGTTCGCCGTGAGCCCATCCTGGACGACGGTGCTCTGACGCCCACCCCTGCATAGCTTGAGGACAATTCACTTCGTCAGAGCGGTGCCCTGCGACCGTGGTCGCCTGCGCAAACGATCTCCGGCACGACTCTGATTGCTGCTTTCGGTGTAACAGGCACCCCGAGGCCGGGCAACAAGCCCCGGGGCAAAGAGAAGGCGCGAGGACGGGGCGGCGTTCAGCAGCGCCGGCGCACGCCGCTATTACTGGGCGGGGCCGACGACTCGGATCGTGCCGGGCTCGATCTTCATGCCGCCGGGATCGGCCGATCGCATACGCGCGTTGTAGCTGATGACAATGGGCTTGCCGAAGCACAAGCTGGCGCTCTTGCTCGGCTCCAATTCCGTCAACTCCCGCACGCCTCCCATCATCCCCGAGAAGCCGCGGTCGCAGGACAACATGTCCGCATTCAAGCCCGGGATATCGATCAGCACAGGGAGCGTCCGGTGGTTCACGAAGCGAACTTCGTCACCGACATGCACGGTCAGATCTGCCGGCGCGAGACTGCCCTCAAATTTGACCTCATGGATCACCGCCGTCCTCGACGTCTGCGGTAAACTCGTACAACCGGCCAGAAGGGCCATCGAAACCGCCGCGCACAATACTGTTCTCATTCCTCTCCTCCTTCTATGAATGGTGGGTCGCGAGCCATCCTGGCCCGCGCGAGCGCGTAAGGGCTTACGCTGATTTCTCTATCGTATATATAACAGGACTCCTGCCCTTGCCGCCATGCCGCCCGAGCAGTTCCACGTATGCGCTGTTCGGAATTATCCTACGATGGTCATTCTTGGGCGGTGGTGAACCATAGTCCGGCTCGTTGAGCGTATTTTTCCGCGAGGAGGAAATCGGCGGCTGGATCATTCTCGCATCCGGCCGACTCCCGGACACTACTCACGCCTTCTTGAGCACGTAGACCCGCTCCGTGGCCGGACAGCGTCCCTTGAGACCGCCAGGAACCTCGAGGCTGGCCAGGAAGGTGATGTCATATTGCTGACCGTAATGTCGCCGGATCTCTTCCTCAGTCACTGAAAACGGCGGGCCTTCCATGGCTTGTTGGTCATACTCGAAAGAGATCAGCAATTGCGGCGCCTGCGCGGTGAGGCTGGCGAGGTGGGCGGTGTACCGGGCACGCATCTGTTGCGGCAAGGCTACCAAAGCCGCCCGGTCATAGATGGCATCCACCGGACCCAGCAACTCAGGCGTCACCTGGAAGATATCGCCTACGAAGATGTCGAGCTGCGGGGCATGGTAGTGATCGAGCGCGCCGACTCTCGTGATCGTCGGAGTCACACCGAGTTCCGCGAACAATTGGTCGATCGCCACGGCGCTCAATTCCGCCCCGGCTACACCATAGCCGCGGGACAGTAACCACCCGATATCGAGCGTCTTCCCACAGAGCGGCAGGAACAGACGGCCGCCGCTCCTCAACGACAGCTCATCGATATAATTCACCAGCAATGGATTCGCTTCGCTCTTATGAAAACCGATTTCATTGGTTGCCCACCGATCATGCCAAAACTGTGCGTCCATATCTTCCGACCTCCTGGAATAAGGGACAACGACACTGGGGCCATCTTACGACAGGACAGGACCTGAGGGAACGCGCAGCGGTTGCGTGGTATGCGGACATATCATGCCATCTCACGGAGGAAAAAGTGGGACGGACTCAAAAGAGCCCGCTCGACGATGCCCTGGCACCATGGGGGTTGGAGCGCCCTGCGTGCGGGAAGTCTGCATGCAGCACTTCGAACGTCTGACGCATTCGGGCAAGAAAAAGGGCCCGGATAGTCTCCGAGCCCTTAGGTTTGGTGGAGGCGAGGGGAGTTGAACCCCTGTCCGAAGATCGTCGGCACATCGCATCTACATGTGTAGCCGATTCTTTACGCTTCGCAGCGACCCACGCCTATCGGCCGGCTTAGAATCGCCGCTAGCCCAGTATTGTCTCGCCCCCCGCCGCTGAGCACCGGCGTGGGACCAGCCCGCTGCATCGCGCCATTCCACCCCCGCGGGCCTCAGATGGAACGACGTCTCAGCCTAAATTAGGCTGCGAGTGCCAGTTCTTGGTTGGCAGTTGCGTTTTTCCCGGAATTTTACGAGTTCCCGAGATCTCGACATGCAACGATGGCGTCAATATCCCCGTCGAAACCGGTCGCCCCCCTTCTCGTAATGCGTGAAACGTCAGACGTAAAACGTGAGAGCGTGATCTGATACACGTCTTACCTTTTACCTTTCACGTCTCACGCCTAGATGCTCATCATACCGCATGGGTCAAGAGGATGCCAGCCACCCTGGATTCCTTCCCGGTCCCTGAACCTCACGATGATCAGACGCAGACATAGATTGACAATTACAAAGATCGAACATTGACAATACATTGACAATATGACACGGTCGTTTCGTGGACACCAAACAGAAAATTCTAACCTTCCTCTCGCGAAGAGCTTCGGCTACCGGGGGAGAGCTCCGTGAACACCTTGGTCTCAGTCGACAGGCCCTGAGCCTGCATCTGCGAGCTCTGCTCGAAACACACCAGATCATCCGATCAGGGACAACTCGCGGCGCTCGTTACAGTTTGGCGGGAAAGGCTCAGAAACCTGCCACGTTTGCCAGGCTTCTTGCGACCCGCGACTGCGATGAGGATCGCGTGTGGACCCAGCTGGCCATGCAGCTCAACCTTGAGCGAGTGTTGAGGCCGAACGTGCTGGCCATCGTTCGATATGCGTTTACAGAAATGCTGAACAATGCGATCGATCACTCCCAAGCAGAACGTTGCTCCATACGGTTCACCGTGACGCCGAGTTTAGTCAGCTTTGACATCCGCGATGCCGGTATCGGCGTGTTCCGTTCCATCGCGAGCAAACATGGTCTGCCTGACGAAGAGACAGCCTTAATCGAACTACTGAAAGGCAAAACTACCACGATGCCGGAGGCCCATGCGGGAGAGGGAATCTTTTTTACCTCCCGCATCGGCGACGACTTCATCGTGCGCTCTCATCGTATACAGATGGAATGGAAGCGCGCCAAGCACGATGTCTTCGTATCTCAACAGCGGAACCTCGCCGGAACAGCCATCCATTTCACCGTGCATCGGAGTGCCCGTCATAAGCTCGAAGAGGTGTTCGGCGAGTTTGCACCGGAGGAATATGACTTTCAGTTCCAGAAAACCAGAGTGTTCGTGAAACTCCTCCGGCACGATTACGTCTCTCGATCGGAGGCAAAACGCCTGCTCGCCAATCTGGAGAAGTTCAGAGAAATCAGCCTCGACTTTCGTGACGTACGCTCCGTCGGACAGGGATTTGCGGATGAAGTGTTTCGCGTGTTCGCCAGTCGCCACCCTGGCATCATGATTCACTCTGAGCACGCCAGTCCTGCCGTCCTCGCCATGATCAAACACGTCCGCCCCGTGACTCCTTCCACGACTACCTCTCAGTAACTATTCGAGCTCGCACAGGTCAAGGGGCTGCCAGGGGAGGGAGAGGGCGGCGCTCAACCGGATACTCTCGCTCCCGCCAGGCGTCAAGGCCGCCCTCCAACGGGCGGACGCGCTGGACACCCTTCTTCTTGAGCAGAAACGCCGTCCTGGCGCTGGACACTTCGTTGGGGCAGGAGCAGTAGAGGACGATATCTCGATCGCGCGGGATTTCGTGATGGCGATGTTCGATGTCTTCCAACGTGAAATTGATGGCGCCGGGAATCGTGTCCGGATCGAGTTGGACCGACAGAGGATGCCGCACGTCCACCACACTGATCGCCTCGCCGGCGTCAAGCCGCTGTTTGAGTTCGTCTACCGAGATCTTCGACATGCGCAGGTGTCGCAGGAACTTCTGCCGGAGGTAGAACTTGTACCCGATGAACCCCAGGAGGCCGACAAGCAACAGCGTGAGCAGCAGGCCGCCGGCCTGATCAAATAGACCGACCAGTTGTTCGAGTTGACTACTGAAGAGGGCCCCGACCCCTGCACTTGCACCGGCCCAGATGAGGGTACCGGCCACGTCGTACAGGATAAACGTGAGCGCGCTCATGCCGACGATTCCGGCCAGCGGGGGCGCGACGGTGCTGAAACCGGGGATGAATTTGGCGAGCAACAGCGCGCGAGGACCGTTCCGATGAAACAGATTTTCCGTGTCGCGCACGCAAGAATCCGGCTCCAACGAGAGCCGGCAGAGGAAGCCGAGTACCGTTCCGCCCTTGTACCGCCCCAGATAGTACCAGGCGACATCTGGCGGCAACGACGCGGCCACCGGCACCAGAAGCGCGGCCGCCGCCGACATTTTTCCGGCCCCCACGAGGGCTCCGGCGGCGATCAGCAGGGGAATGGCCGGAATGGGAAAGCCGATCTGCTCGGCAAAGATCACCCAGAAGAGGACGCCCACGCCGTGGTCGGCCAGGAATTGAAAGGTGGCCATCGTTCCCGCTTGTTCGTCAGGCGCTCCGGAATCGCGTGAACCGCGCAAACAGGATCGCCGCGAAGGGAAGCACCAAGCCCATGACCGTCTGCACGATGAGCAAGACGCCCAATTGACTGTAATCGTCAGGCGTCTGAAGCGCGTTGGTAACGGGATCCCGCACTTCCCGGGTCACCACGAACAGCTCGTTCAAATATTTCGTACCGAGCTGGCTGAGCGACAGGGCGAGGTTGGTGAAGGAGGCCATCACGGCAAAATACGTGGCCTTGAGATTGGCAGGCGCAGAGTTCGCGATCCAGGCCAGCATGGGAATCATGGAAATCTGGCCCAACGGCGATTCGAGCGCCGTATTCACCAGGGCGATAAACCGCGCATCGACCACGCCATCGGTCATGGCCGCCGTCCATTGGTGAAGCCCGTAATACATACTGACGACGGGAAGCCCGAGGACAAAGGCCGCCACCGTGAGAAATCCGACGACATAGGCGATGGATCGTTCGGCCATAAACCGCCGAAAGAGAAACATGCCCGCGAGCGTCAGGGCACTGCCGATGAGCGACAAGACGGACAGAAAGTGCTGATCGAATCCCAGTTTGTCGATCATCCACCAGGTTGCGCCCTCACCGGGTCCCGGGACCGCGCGGAAGACAAATACCACCAACGCAGTGCCCACAAGGACATGCCGGGCGTCGGGAGTCAGTTCGCGGGTCAGACGAACCATCAACACCGACACGATCGCCATCGACCCGGCAAAGACGAGTTCTTCGTTGAACGCAAAATCCGCCGTCCCCACCGTGAGGGTAAACAACACAAACAGCAGACTGCCCACGAGAATCCACCAATTGGGCTGAGTCGGTTCCGCAGGCCGATCCAGCAGCGCCGCCACCTGCGCGGCGGTCATGCCCTGACCGAGGAACCGGCGCTGCGCTCGCAGCCGGAGAATCGACGCGGTGATCACACCCAGCACGGACACGGCGGGAATCGTCAGGGCCAGCAGATAGACCTGCTGGTAGATCTCCGCGACTTTTTCCTTCGGCAGATTCTCGACCCCGGAGAAGAGATAAAGATTGATGAGCGCGACCAGAATCCCGCCGCTGATGATGGCCACACGGCCCAGCGTCTGCATGGTCGTGTGCATCAGCTTCAGTCTGGCCTCGTCGATGGGACGCCCTTGTTCGTCGACTCGCGGAACCGCCTCGACGGTCATCGCATCGGCGACCGTGTCTTGAATGACGTACCCGATCGGTGCCAGCAGTACGCTCAGCACATACCAGATTTCGGCCGGCATCACGGCGACCATGGCTTCGCGATGACCGATCAAGCCGACCATGATCAGCAGACTCGCGGCAATGACGCCCGCGCCGAAATACACCAGCAGGCTTTTCCAGCGCCACAGCAGGTCCACGAGATGTCCGAACGGCATTTTGAGCGCCCAGGGAATACCCGCCCAAAATCCCAGCGCCGCGAGGAAGGCGGCGGAGAGACCGAGATAATCTTTCACAAAGAATGTGCCGACGATGCCGGTCAGTCCGGAGATGCCGGCAGCCATGTAGACCATGAGCGGCGGCAAATAGGAGAGTTGGAAGTCGCGGGCGAGTTCCAGAATATTGCGATCGATCCAGCGGGAAATGGCAGTTATCATTACGATTTAACAATCACAGCAGAGCATCCATGGGCCTCCTCACTGTTACCCGTACCGGACAGGCATTTGCAAGCGGAGCGGTCCGACGAGAAGGACCGGGGTCCGAAACCTAGGTCCTTCTCATCGTGAAGGCCTCGCTTACTGAGGAAATTGGGCCGGTGCCGTCACCTGCTGCCAGCCTTCGCCGTTGAGGGATCGCAAGAAGGCCACGACATCCTGCTGCTCCCCGGTGGTGAGTTCCAGCGGAATAATCGTATTGTCCTGGTGAGGATTCGCGATCCCGCCCTGATTATAAAACTCCACCACCTCCTCCAGCGTGCCGAACCGGCCGTCGTGCATGTAGGGGGCGGTGCGCGAAATCTCGCGCAAGGTCGGCGTCTTGAACGCACCGATATCGTCTGGATTTTTGGTCACCATGTAGCGCCCCAAATCCACGGTATTGGTATCCCAGCCGATGCCCAGGTTGTGAAATTTTTCATCCGTGAAATTGAACCCGGAGTGGCAACGCGTGCAACGGGCCTTGCCACGGAACAATTCCAGGCCGCGTTTGGCCGAGTCGCTCAAGGCTCGCTCCTCGCCCCCGTAGTCGAACCGGTCCGCAGGGCTATTGCCTGAGACCAGCGTCCGCTGAAAACTGGCGATCGCCTTGCCGATATTCTTTTCCGTAATGTCGTCCGCGAATACTTCTTTGAAGAGCTGTCTGTACCCGCTCAGCTTCTTCATTTTCGCGGTCATCTCATCATAGTCGAGAAAGCCATGTTCGACGGGGTTGATGAAGGGCCCGGTGGATTGCTCTTCCAAGGTCTGGGCACGCCCATCCCAGAATTGCACCTTGCTGTACACCCGGTTGATGGCTGTCGGTGCGCTTCGGCCACCCTGCAGGCGGTTGATTCCCATCGACACGGCCTGCCCGTCGGTAAACGCCAATCCGGGCATGTGGCAGTTCGCACAGGCGACGGTATTGGTCTTGGACAGCCGTTTGTCAAAAAATAGAATACGCCCGAGCTCGATCTTTTTCGCCGTTTGAGGATTGTCCGCGGGGATGTACGCCGCAGGGTCCTCCAGGCCCAGCGGGACCTCTTGCGCGAGAGGCCCCGACCCGGATGGCGGCGCCGCAGATGCACCCATCACTCTCGTAGCCGCCATTCCCAGCACGCCGACCATGACGCTTGCTGCCACCCCCGCGATCCATCTCACCCGTCTGTTGTCCATAGCTCCTCCCTTTCTCCTCTCCTCTCTGAATGTCGAACACTTCTGCATCACCGAAACATCAACGTCGTGCCGGGCCGGTCTTGCCGATCCAGGTGCCGCTCCACCTTCTTCACAAATTCCTCATCCGAAGTCGCTCCGGTCTGCTCTTCGGCGAAGGCCACCCGATCCTCCCTAGCCTGTGTCGCCGGAGTCGCGCAACCTTGCAACAGCACCACCAAGAAGCCCATTGCTATAACTGCCGTAACCTGTCCCATACATCCACCTCCTTTACTGTATGATTCCGCGTTCACGATGACACGATACCGGTTGCGGAATTATCAGTCCAATTGATAGGGTATTAATGGACGATTAATGAAACTTATTCCACGGGGAGTCGCCCACGACGCTCACTGAACTGCAATACATCGTCGCGCTGGCGCAAGAACGGCATTTCGGCCGGGCAGCCGAGCGGAGCTTTGTGACCCAGCCTGCGCTGAGCCTGGCCATCAAGAAGCTGGAAGAGGAGTTGGGTGTGACGATCTTTGAGCGCCGCAAGTACCAGGCGGTGCCCACGCCGTTGGGAGAACAGATCGTCCATCAAGCCCAGCTGGTGCTGGAGGAAGTGGATCGCATCAAACTTCTGGCCGCTCAGGGCAAGAATCAACTGGTGGGAACCTTGCGGCTCGGCGCCATCGCGACGGTCGGCCCCTATCTGCTGCCGGATCTTGTTCCGCTCTTGCACAAGAAGGCACCGGAGATGCCGCTGGAGATCGAAGAAAATCTGACGGTCAATCTTACGGCGATGCTGAAAAGCGGGAAGCTCGACGTCATCATGATTGCCTTGCCGTTCGAGGAGCCGGGGATTCTGGTTCAGGCGCTCTATGACGAACCCTTCAAGGCCGTGGTGCCGGCGGACCATCGGCTGGCCAAGAAAGGGCACATCGATCCGTCAGCCATGACCGGTGAGCGCGTCTTGCTGCCCCATGCCGGGCATTGTTTCCGGCAACAGGTTTTGGAGTCGTGCCCAGAACTCAGCCGGTCGGATACGGAAGGATTGCAGGGAAACTCGCTCGAAACGATCCGGCAGATGGTGGCGTCCGGGCTTGGCATTACGGTCATGCCGTCCAGCGCGGTCACGGCTCGATACCTGAACAAACGGCTGGCTGTGGTGGAATTCACGAAGCCGGTGCCCGAACGGCGCATCGCCCTGGCCTGGCGGAAGGGATTTTCCAGACCCGCCGTCATGACGGTGATTCAGGATGCGGTGGGGATGCTCAAGATTCCAGGACTGGAGCCGATCCGCGCCCCGGCATAAGGGCGGGAGCCCGCCGTGTGATCAACGCTCGCAGTGATGTGTGCATCTGCGCCAGGGGCAAATATATCCGGCCCCCATGCCCGGCCAACACCCACTCGAAGGAATACTGAGCCAGCGTAGCGATCGACCCTCTCAAGGCCTCCGCGTCCCACACCAGCTGCCGCGGCGAGGCCAGCTCCTTGGTCTCCGGATCCCACCAGAGGTGATCACCCGTGAACAGGAATCGGTTCCGGTACAACATGCAGAGACTGCCTGCCGTATGACCCGGAACGGGAATGATGTGAAACATCTCGCCATGCGCCCGGGCCGCCACGCCATCGATGATCACTTCCGCATCGGGCATGGCATGGGCATCCGCGCGATGAATGATCCGCTTCGCCCTAAAGCGCTTGGCGTACCTGGCGGCATCGGCCACATCGTCTTCGTGCGTTAAGAAGATGCGCGCGATTCCGCCCATCCGATCGAAGGCATCGACCAAGTATTTGAGATAGCGCGGCGAGTCGATCAACCAGTTGCCTTCCGGATGCCGCACGAAGAAGCTGTTCGCACCAAAGGACTTGTCTGAATTGAACCCGCAATAATACACATCGTCTTCCACCAGGAGAGGAAAATCGCCCTTCGCCGCTTTCAACGCGAGCGAATCGCTCTGCTCGGTTCCGATTGAACCGGTGGGACAGGCGAGGAGGGCGCGGTAGGCCTCCCTGATTTCCTGCTCGCCGTCAGGCTGATGTAACACGGCGGAGTAGTCCCCGGCTTCCTCGAAACTCGCAGGAGCCAGTTGCCGGCAAGCATCACAGTTGATGCAGGTGGCATCGACGTAGAAGTTGCCGGGGCTGTTCGTGTCCAATCGTTTATGCGGGTCGGCCATTTGATACTCGCTTGGTCGAGGTGTGCGGCGGCAACATCGCTGCTCGCATGGCCTTCGCCTGATCTACCGCCCGCCACAAATACCAGGCAGCCGCGGTTCGGTGCGGCCGCCAGCGTTCCCCGTATCGCAACAGTTCTTGAGGGGTCGGCGGCACGGCGCGGTTGTAGGCGATCCGGAATCCGTTCCGCACGCCGAAGTCATCGACCGGCAGAACATTCGGACGGCCAAGCTGAAAGATCAACAACATCTCCACGGTCCACCGGCCGATCCCCCGCACAACCACGAGCCGCTCGACAATAGCGTCATCGTCGAGCCGCCGGATGGCGGCTGTGGTCGGCACGGTCCCATCCAGCGCCTTCGCCGCCAGATCTTGCAGCGCAGCCACCTTTGCACGAGAGAACCCCGCTCCTCGCATCCGCTCCGGCTCCAAGGCCAGCACATCCGCCGGCTGCGGAAACCGGCGGCCCGGGCACAAGGCGATGAAACGCGCGAGAATGCTCTCCGCCGCCTGTTCGTGCAGTTGCTGATAGGCGATGGCGCGAACCAGCGATTCGAACGGGGAACGTCTTGGCGGAGGTGGGAGCGCATAGGGACCGACCTTGCCGATCAGGTTGTTCATCACCGGATCGACTGTGCACAGGTGGGCCATTTCCGGAGATGGCCCGCTTCTACGTTCATCAGCTGACGATGGCATCGGCTTCGATCTCAACCAGCATGTCCGGATCGATCAACCGTTTCACCTCAACCATGGTCGTGGCCGGCCTGATCGACCCGAAGACGTCCCCATGCGCGCGGCCGACTTCCTGCCATTGATCGATATTGGCCATGTAAATACGTGTCCGCACCACATGCTCGATCGACGCCCCGGCCTCCACGAGCGCCGCCTCGATGGTCTTCAGCGCCTGCCTCGTCTGTGCATAGGGATCGCCCTTGCCCACGAGCCCGGTCGCCGTCATGGCGGTCGTCCCCGATACCTGTACCGATTGCCCGGCGCGCACCGCGCGCGAATAGCCGATTTTGCCTTCCCAAGGTCCCCCGGTTGACACGTTCTGCCTCGCCATGAGTTCTCCTTTCATCCTCTGTCGCGCACACATTGCTCAGCACCACGCGAGCCTACACCTTACTACATGACCACCCCGCCGCCGGCCTGAATCACCTGTCCGGTCAACCACCGCGCCTGTTCACTCACCAGAAATGCCACCACATCGGCGATGTCAGAAGGATGGCCCAGCCGCTGAATGGGCGACATCTGCGCTCCCATCCGGCGATAAGGCTCCGTTAACACTCCCGTGTCCGTAAAACCAGGGAGCACGGTATTGACCGTGATCCCTCGCGGAGCCAACTCCTGCGCGAGGCCTTTGCCGAACTGTTCCAGCGCCGCCTTGCTTCCCAAATGCGCGGTGGCGCCGGGAAACTTCAGGTGGGTGAGCGCCGACGATATATTCACGATGCGGCCGCCGTCGCTGAGCACCAGCGCCGCCTCCTGCATCGCAAAATAGGGTCCTTTCGCATTCAGCGCGAGAATCGCGTCGAACTCTTCCTCCGTCGTTTCCAGTAACGGCCGGGGAAGAAACCGCCCAGCGTTGTTCACCAGAATGTCCAGGCGGCCCAACTCCTTCACAGTCTCCTGCACCAACCGCCGCGCATCGGCGACCCGGCTCATATCGGCCTGCCGCACCTGGGCGCTTCCTCCGGCGGACTGAATCCCTTCGGCGACTTGGTTTGCTTTGTCGGCATTCACATGGTAGTGAACTACGACCGTGGCACCATCACGGGCCAATCGTTCGGCGATCGCCCGGCCGATGCCGCTGGACGAACCGGTGACAATCGCGACCTTGCCCGTTAACGAGCCCATTCCCTTGCCTCCAAGTCACTGGGACAATCCACGACCGACCGGGTCAAGCACTGACCCTTCACCTCCGGCGATTGGTTTCATCAGCATGGGTCTGTTACAGTGCGCCCATGACCATTCGTCTCGACCAGACCGTGCCGTTCGGCCGATCGCTCCGGGAGTATGAGCTCATGTTTGCACTCGGGCCGGCAGATCGTCGAGGCCGGATTCTCGACTGCGCGGCCGGCCCTTCGAGCTTCCATGCCGAACTGACGGCAGCAGGCGGGACATCTGCTCCCTCGACCCACTGTACCAATTCAGCGGAGCAGAGATCCAACGGCAGTTCTTCTCAACCCTGGATGAGGTCATTGCCCAGGTGCGCGCCACCCCGAACAATTGGACATGGACCTACCATCGAAATCCGGACGATCTCCGCAGGAACAGGGTCGCGGTCATGGAGAGATTTCTGGCCGATTACGGCAGGGAAAGGGGACATACCCGGTACATCTGTGGAGCCTTGCCGAATCTTCCCTTCGGCGCAGCCTCGTTCGATCTTGCCTTGTCATCGCACTTTCTGTTTCTGTACTCAGACCACTTCGACACCACATTTCACCTCGCGGCCCTCCGGGCGCTCCTGCACACCGCGCGTGAAGTGCGAGTCTTTCCACTCCTTGCGCTGCGCGGGGAACGGTCGCAGCACCTGCGGCCTGTGTGCGAGCAGCTCGAAGAAGTGGGGTACCGCGTTTCCATTAAACCGGTGGGATACGAGCTTCAGCGCGGCGGTAACGAGATGCTGTGTCTCCGAAGCACATAAGCGGTGGCCGCTACTGGGTGAGCCAGTCGGACGAATCAGTCCAGCTTCCCTGAGACACGAAAGCGGTGACGGGTTTACGCTCCCTGGGTTTCATTTCCCGCTCGCGCAAATACTCCGGCAGCAGGGCGGCATCACCAGGGTATCCCACAGCGATCATCGCAACCGGCTCATGCCCATCAGGAATTTCGAGGTCGGTGCGTGCCTTTTCTCTCTCGAAGCCCGCCATCTGGTGCGCAATCAATCCCATGGCCGTAGCTTGCAAGCATAGGCTAAGCGCAGCCATTCCCGTATCGTGCCAGGCGTGCCGGTTCGGTGTGCCCTCGTCTTCAAAATTCAGCCGTGCCACGGAAAGCATGAGGACGGGAGCCCGGAACACCCACTTCTGATTGCCTTCCTTGAGACAGGCAAACAGCCGGTCGTAGGCCGGGGGATCGGCCTTCGTCCCGACGATGAAATGCCAGGGTTGTTCGTTATTTGAGGAGGGCGCCCACCTGGCCGCTTCGAAGAGACTCTTTAAGGTTTCCATCTCCACCATCCGTTCCGAATAGGCCCGGGGGCTCCAGCGCCGCCGCAGCAGATCATGAATGGGATAGTGCGTGTCAGCCGGCTTTTCCATGCGTCATCCTTTCCCTGTGGTTTACATCACTATGCGCGGGCCATTCCATCCCTGGCGCCCGAGCCAGCTCGCGCCAGTTCAGCCATGCCGAGACAGACCGACGACGAACGTGCCGTCCGGCTCAAGAAGCAAAACACCTGTATCGCGATCGTGCGACGGTAGCAGGCATCAACCTTCTAACTTGGCATCCATCGTGATGGTGGTATTCAGTAATCGCGAAATCGGGCAGCCGGTTTTAGCCGCCGTCGTCGCCTTCTCCCATGCCGCCGCATCGGCCTTCGGCACCTTGCCCTTCACCTCCAAGTGAATGCCGGTGACCGTCCAGCCGGCATCCAGCTTCTCCATGGTGACCGTGGCAGTGGTCGCCAACTGGTCGGCCACAAGATTCGCCGCGCCCAATTGACCGGAAAGGGCCATGGTGAAACAACCGGCGTGGGCGGCCGCGATCAACTCTTCCGGATTCGTGCCCGTTCCATTCTCGAACCTGGTGCTGAACGAATAGGGCGTTTGGGTCAAGACTCCGCTGTTCGTCGAGACCGTCCCTTTGCCTGTCTTGAGATCTCCCTGCCACCTTGCTGAGGCATTACGTTTCATCACGTCCTCCCAGTTCACTCGTTCATCGTGTCTTTGCTATGAGGGATGTGCACGCCCATGGATCGGCGAATGAATAGATGGACGGGCCTCGCCGCTCCATGCCTGTTCGCCGATCCACCGGGCCTGCTCTACTGCACCTCGACCGTGATCATGTCGGTCGCGGCCAAATGGTCGTGATCGTGGGTTGCGGCTTGCACCTTGATCTCGTGCTTGCCCTTGCTGAGACCTTTAAAGGTACCGGGGAATTTCTTTTGCGGTTCGCCGTCCAGATACACATGCCCATGAGCCGCCTTAGAACCCTTTTTCAGGTCATAGGTGAGTTCGAAGGTGTCCCCGACTGTAGCCCCGTCCTTCGGTGAGGTAATCTTGATGTGCGATCCATCATCCACCTCGGCAAACAGGGAACCGGCCGAAAATACCAAACCAGCCGCAAACAAGACAGCGCAGAATCCTTTTCCAAATCGCATGACACCCTCCGTGGTTGGTTGTGGGGGTCGCCCATCGACCGCTCATGTTCATCGCCGGCGCTTCTTGTCCGTCGATGGTTCTGATTCATTCGTCTCAGTGATCGCCGTAACGATCCATCCACTTGCGGATATGCTCCACCGCTTCTGTCTTCTGCTCAGGCCGGAGCGTCGCATGCCAGTCGGTCACCTTCGGTAACACCCGCTGCATCACACGCTTCTGCTCAGCCTGGTGCCGCTCCATCAGCTGCGTCAACTTGGCCTGGTCCAAACGATCGCTTTTCACCTGGGCGATCATCTCCTCCATAATCGCCTTATGCTCCACTTGAGACTCAGCGCGAGCCGCCACCATTTCGTCCCGCACGACCATGAGTTTGGCCTTCTGCTGGTCGTCGAGATCCAGATGCTTGGCGATTTTGCTCGTCATCCAGTCGGCGCGCTCCGCCGGCGTGTGATGCCGATGACAGCCGGCCCCGGTCAGTGCTCCGGCCAATACGAGCCCTCCGATCGCGACCCGAACCACATGCTGCATGTTCATGGTGCCCTCCTTGGTGAAGTGGGTAAACGATATGGCACTTGCGCAATGCCCTCCTGAGCATTAAATCAGTATTCGAAGGCCACGCGATAGAGGGCCGGCGTCATTTCCACTCCCAATTGCCCCAGCTTCTCCTTCATGGGCGTCACACTCTTCTCGTAGGCCTTCCAATACACCGTTTCATTCTCCCAGACGGCCACGTTGATATAGTTAAACCGGCTGTCCGGCTTGAGGCTTTTGTGAAATTTCCCGCTGATGAAGCCTTCCTGCTTCGTGATGTGCTCCTTCGCGTCCTGCCACCACTGCACGAATGCTGCTTCGTTGGCCGCGGGGACTGAAAACACATTGATCAAGGTCACCGGCATCATACACCTCCATGACGAAATATCACTTCGTTGGGCTCAGCGGTGCTGCTCCCCCGCCACGACTCAGAGTGTCTGATGCGTGCCGTCACAGAACGGGGGATTCTTCGTCTGCTTGCATTGGCACAGGGCGACCGTTTTCTTTTCGGTCGTCACAAACTCCATCGGCGTAAAACTGGTGCCCTGGTGGGATCCGTCACAAAACGGTTGGTTCTTCGAACGCCCACACCGGCACCAATAGTACGTGCCTGCTTCCAACTCCAACACCGCCGGCTGCTTCGCTGCAATGATTGGCTGATCCATGTTCACTCCTCCTTGTGATGCCCTCTGATTGCGTTGCTCTCGCGCCTCACGGCCCAAATGCCGTGAGGCGCCCGTCGCCGGCGCTACGCCTTACTGCGCCAGTCTCACGTCGATGACTGTCCCTTGTTCGTTTAATTCCAGCACAATATTCGAGCCGTCCGCGATCGGCTTGGTCTTCACTTCCATGCGCTCCAACGGGAATTCTTTCACACCCTCCGGAGTCGCCAACTTCACCAGATTCTTATTGGGCCCGGTGCGGATCAGCTTCCCGAACACCAGGCGGTGAGTTCCGGCCTTGGCCTTATCCTTTCCATGGACGTCGATCACCATGCCCTCTTCATTGATCCAGAGAGACACCTGATCGCCCACCGCCGCATCCGGAGGGGCATACTTCGACATGAGCGTGTACTCTCCCGCCGCTGTTTTCACATGCGCGAGGCCCGACTTCATTTTGGTGACCGTGCCATCAACCTGGATGACATAGCCCGGCTTCGTGCGCGGATGTTCGTCAAACGTCATTTCGACGGTGAACGTGTGGATATCGATCACCTTTCCCTCTTCATTCACTTCAATCGTGATCGGCGCGCCTTCCTGAAAGTTGGAAAGCTTCGATCGACCCGTTTGGATATCGAACGCTTTCTCTCCCGCCGGCGTCCATAGTTTGATTTCCTTCCTGTCGGCCGAGGTGTACACCAGGTTGCCGGTCACGAAGCGATGCGCGTGCCCCTTGTCACCCTTCCGGTGTACGTCGATGACGACATTGTTATTACTGACCTGCATCTCGACTTCTTCGCCGACTTCGATGCCTTTCGGCGTCATGGCCGACGCAATGCGCATGGTGCCCCAGGGTGTCTTCACCGTGGTGAGCCCCGGCTCCACTTTCGACACCACCCCGCTGACTTTCATGTGTGCGGCAGTGGGGGAAGGCCGGCCTTCTTCGGCCATCACGTACGCGTTCACGGTCAGGATGCTGAGAACCAGAGATCCCAAGATAATCATGGTGCGTGTCATTGTCCGACTCCTTTCATAGTGTGATGTAAAAACCAGTCAATTCGACTCAGATCGTCATCGCGCCGGGCGTTTCTGATTTACCGCTCGATCGTCGCTGAAATTCTGGACGATGGCCCTCGTCAGACAGCCTGACGCTTCAATCGTGACCCCCCCGCGATACAGATGAGACAACAAGGCGGTCCCTGCCTCGTCGATGAAGGTCACTTCGCGAAGATCGATATGGCACTTTGCCGCTGCGTCGATCTCCTCCTTCAACCAACAATCCCGCAATTCCTCGACCCAGGGACCAGCCAGCCGCCCGGAAAGCACGAATCTGGTTCCCGGGTTCATGTTCGACACCGTAATCTTCAGCATGGCCGTCCCTCCCGTCGTTCGATCGGTACTTCTTCCGACCTGGCGCTTAGAACATCCGGAGCGCGTAGCTCGCTTCCCGCGCTTTCGGAGCCGGCGACGCGTCCCGCTCCCCGAGCCAGCGGGCGATGACACCATCGAGCGCCCACTTCCCACCGCCGATCACCAGCAACGCGAGGCTCATGCCGATCACCAGCAGGTGATATTCAAACCCTTCACCCGCCTGCTGCCCGAACCAGTTCATGAAGAAGCCTTGCGGCAGGTGCACGGTCAGGATCGCCCCCAGCATGATCACGATGAAGCTGGCCGCCGTGAACCGTGTGAGCAGACCGGCGATCAAGCCGAGACTGCCGATGGACTCCCCGATGATGACCAGAAACGCAATCAGCCAAGGAAGGCCCATCTTCTGGGTGAAAAATCCCATCGTGCCCTCGAAACCGAACCCTCCATACCAGCCCAAGAGTTTCTGGGCTCCATGCGCAAACATCACCCCACCCAGCACCAGCCGTAGAATCAACCCCGCCCACGAATCGTCCGTCTTGAAGAAGCTGTACATGGCGCACCTCCTGTTAAATAAGAATTACCCTCTGTGGGCCCGTACCCGTTGTGGAGCCACCGTCGGCATCCGATCCTTCACCAACAGTTCTGCCAGGAAAAGCGGCAGGGCCACGAGCACTCCGTACCAGCCAATCCACTGCGTGATGTCTTTCATGTGCCACCTCCGAGTCCCTTGTGCGTTCCTATCCACCGGTCATGGCAAGGCCCGTTCCAACAGCTGCGCAAACGGGCAATGCAATCTAAGTGATTGAAAGAACGTCTAAGTCTTTCCGAGGGCGGAGGTCGAGAGCTGATGGAGCAAGGAACGTGACGAAGGCAGAGAGACTGAGGCTCGTCAGGTGACGAAGCGCATCGTCACTCGCGAGGACGCGAGATGCCGAGCTTTTTGATTTTCGAGGTGAGGGTGGTGCGTTTCAGGCCCAGCCTGGCCGCTGCGCCGTCCGGGCCGCCGATGACCCATCGTGTGTCACGCAAGGTCCGCATGATTTGCTCGCGTTCGGCATCGTGAAGGGTGACGGCGGGAGCCGGAGCTGGCTGCGCCTGCACCTTGAGCTCAGGAAGCGGCACCTGCAAGTGGGTGCCTTGAGTGAGGATCACCGCGCGTTCGACGAGGTTTTCCAACTCGCGAATGTTGCCGGGCCAGTGATAGCGGGACAAGGCATCCAAGGTCGCGCCCGGAATCGAGTCGATGGGCTTTTTCATGCGAGCCGCATACAGTTGCGTGAAGTAGCGGATGAGTAACGGAATATCCTCACGGCGGTCGCGCAGCGGCGGCAGGGTGATCGGAAAGACATTCAATCGGTAATACAAATCGCTTCGAAATTCCTGCTGCTCCACGAGTTTCGCCAGATCCCGGTTCGTCGCGGCAATCAACCGGATATCCACGCGCACAGTGCGGGTGCTCCCGAGCCGCTCGAATTCCTGTTCCTGAAGCACACGCAGCAGCTTGGATTGCAGTTCCAGTGGAATTTCCCCCACCTCGTCCAGGAAGATCGTGCCGCCATGGGCCAATTCGAACCGACCCACTTTCTGCGCGATAGCCCCGGTGAAGGCGCCCCGTTCGTGGCCGAACAATTCACTTTCGAGCAGGCCGGTGGGAATCGCCGCGCAGTTCAATTTGACGAAGGTGCGCGTGTGACGGCCGCTCAACCGGTGGATCGCTCTGGCAATGAGTTCTTTCCCGGTTCCGGTTTCACCGAGAATCAGCACGGTGGCCTCGGTGGGCGCGACGATCTCCACTTGCGAGAGCACCTGCCTGAGCGCCCGGCTGTCGCCGATGATGTCGTCAAACCCATGTTCGAGCCGGATCTCCTCTTCGAGATACTGCTTTTCCTCGGCCAATCGATCCTTCAGGGTGTGAATCTCCTGATAGGCCAGCGCATTGTCGACGGCCAGCGCGATCTGCCCGGCCACCTGGCTCAAAAACTCCACGTCCTGCTCGCTGAACGCCTGCTCCCGATGGCTGGCCAGATTCAGGCAACCGATCACCCGGTCGCGCGCCAGCAGAGGCAGGGAGCAGTTCGATTGAAATCCCTTCTCGACCAGCAGCTTCGTCACCGGATGCGAAAAGGCTTGCATCCCGCGCCGATCCGGGATGACCACCGGCTGCTTCGTTTCCATGGCCAGCCCCGCCGGCGAATCGTGCGCGTCGCTGGTTCCTCCTTCCGTCAGGGCACCCTGATTATCAGGAAAATCGAGCGCGTGGAGCCGGACGCGATCCGTCTGGCTGTCGTAGAGAATCAGGCTGGCATATTCCTGTGCAATCATTTCACGCAAACAGAGGCTGACCGCACTGAACACCTCGCGCAGATCCAGCGTGGACGCGATGGTATTCGTCATCCGCAGGAGCAGGCTGAAGCGGTCCCGCTGCCGTTCCACATCACGCCGGGAGGCCTCCGCTGCCTCGCGGTTGAGGACGTTTTCCACGGCCACCGCCACCTGCCGTCCCACCTGCTGCATCAATTCCAAATCGGAAACCTGGTACGCATGCGGCTCCTGACTGGAGAACGTCAACGCGCCCAGGCGGCACGCCGCCGTGGTCAAGGGAACAAGACAGCAGGACTGAATGCCGTCTTCGCGCATCAATGCGATCACGCCAGGCCAACGCCGCTCACCGGCGAGGTCGTTGAGGAGCATAGATTCCTGCGTCTCCCAGACCAAGCCGGTCGGACTGTCCCCCGGCGCATGTTCATGGCCGCCGATGATGTCCGCCGCCACATTGGCCTGTAGCACATGGAGCCGCATGACCCCTCGCCGGGGATCGTGCAACGAAAGCCCCACGAAGTTTACGGGCACGACCGAGGGCAGCAAGCGCGCGAGGTCCTGAGCCAGCGCGGCCAAGTCTGAGTGGCGGGCGATCGCCTCGGTGACGCGCAGGAGGGCGCGATAGCGGTCGAGATGGGAAGGAGACGAGGACACCCTGTCTGAGAAGAATTCGGCGTTCATGGGCGGCCTAGTATGCCGAAGCCCCGCCCGGCGCGCAACGTCAGGCCAGCCCGGACGAGGCTGCTGATGGCAGAACGGAAGAGCCCCGGCTACGGCTTGGCATAGCTGATCCGATAAATCGCGCCGGCCGCGTCGTCGGAGACCAGGAGCGCGCCGTCCGGCATCACCAGGACATCCACCGGTCGCCCCCACGCGTGCTGACCCTGCAACCACCCTTCCGCAAAGGTCGAGTACTGCAATCGCCCCTGTTCATCTCGTGACACGAGCGTGATCCGGTAACCGGATTTCTCACTCCGATTCCAGGAGCCATGCTCCGCGATGAAGATCTGATTTCGATACTCCGGAGGGAACATGGGGCCGGTATAAAAGCGCATGCCCAGGGACGCGACGTGGGGACCAAGCTCCACGACTGGCGCAGTGAACTCTCGGCAGGGGCGTTTGCCGCCGTATTCCGGGTCATTAATCGCCATGCCATGGCAATAGGGGTATCCGAAGTGCAGCCCGGCCTTTGGCGCATGGTTGAGTTCATCCGGCGGTTGATTGTCGCCGAGATAATCCCGACCGTTCTCCGTGAACCACAGATCCTTGCTGGTCGGATCCCAATCGAAGCCGACGGTATTGCGGACCCCCCGAGCGACGATTTCGTACCCGCTGCCGTCGGGATTGATCCGACCGATCAAGGCGTACCGGTCGGGATCTGGCTCGCAAATATTGCAGGGAGCTCCGACGGGCACGTAGAGTTTCCCGTCCGGCCCGAAGGCGATGAATTTCCACCCATGCTGCGTCTCTTTGGGAAAACGGTCCGTGATCATCACCGGAGCAGGCGGATTCGCCAGCCGTTGCTCGATCTCGTCAAATCGCAGGATCCGATCGACCGCCGAGACAAACAAGGCGCCCTGTCTATACGCGACACCCACCGGCATATTCAGTCCCTTGGCGATGGTAAACACCTCGTCGGCGCGATGATCCCCGTTGCGATCCACGACTCCATACACATCCCCCTTGCGCGTGCCGACGAACAGCGTGCCGTTTGCTGCGAGTGTCATGCCGCGCGCGTTCGGGACATTGTCCGCGTAGATTGAGATGGTGAACCCGGGGGGGAGCACGATCTTCTCCAGCGGGAGAGGGCCGGCATGGAGCCGGCTCGCCGAGCACGCCAACAACATCCATGAAAGGACCAGCACCGCTGCGCGAGTCATCATGCCGTCACCTCTTCGTTGAAGGTCTCCGGTTACTTTTTCGACAACAGATCGAATAGCCACTGGCCGATGATTCCCATGAGCGGCGGCACCAACAACGCCGGCAGGCAACGCGCGAGCGTCATGGGCCAACCCAGCAGCGGAGCTTCATAGGTCAGCATGCGGATGGGACTCACCAATGTCTTCGCCGTGATCAAGGCGATCAACACCCCCGGCGCCGCGCCGGTCTTCAAGAGATTGGCGGCAATCGGAAACAACAGATAGGGGCCGCCGGGAAGAACCAACCCGGCCATCCACCCGGCGAAAATTCCCCGGAGCGAGGATTCAGTGCCCAGCCAAGCGGTGATCTCGGCTGGAGACACGAGCACCTCCAACATGCCCGCGATGATGAACCCCAACAACAACTCGATCCAAACGCTCCCCAACAGACGACCGCCGGCCGAGAGTCCTTCAAGCGGCAACGAGCGGTCCTTCAACCATGCGAACAGGATGGCGCCCGCTGCCATCAGGATCAACATGATCAGGCTCAGATTCATACGACGGCTCATACTCAGGCACAGCCTCGACCAGTCCGGTATTCGAACTTGACCGGTCTCCCGACCTCACGATCGGCCTGAAGGCGGGCGGACTCGATGCGCCCATGGTCGGGAGAAAACGAACAGGCGGGATCGGTCGCATCAACGTTCCCTGTCAGATGGTACGCCTGACAGCGGCAGCCGCCAAAGTCCAACGCGCGGCGCTCGCAGGTCCGGCAGGGCTCAGGCAACCATGCCTCGCCACGAAAACGCGTGAAGCCGGGAGAATGGTGCCACAGATCCGCCAGATGCCGTCCTCTGACATTGTCGAATTGCAGACCCGGTAACGTGTGCGCCAGATGACAGGGCAGCGCGAGTCCTGCCGGATTAACGACCATGAAGCGGCGGCCCCAGCCATCCATACAGGACTTTGGATAGGGCGAATAATAGTCCGGCATGACGAAGAGCAGGTCCATCCTGCCCTGTAATCGCACCCGCGCTTGCGCCGCCGTGGCACGCGCGGCCTCGACCTGTTCGCGGGTGGGGAGGAGGGCGGTACGATTCTGCAGCGCCCAGCCGAGATACTGGGCGTTCGCCAGTTCGAGCCGATCGGCGGACAGGCGTTCCGCCAGCTCGATGAACGTGGCGACTTCGCCGATATTCTGGCGATGGAGGACGACGTTCAGAGTCAGCGGGAGGCCGAGCGCCGTGACCCACCGCATGGCCTCGAGCTTGCGGTGGAAAGACGGTGTGCCGGCGATCCGGTCTGATTCGCCCGCCGTGGTGCCCTGGAGCGAGACCTGCACCGAGGCGAGGCCGCAGTCTTTCAATCGAGCCAGCCGTTCGTAGGTCAACGGGACGCCGCTCGTGATGAGGTTTGTATACAGATCCAGCCGGCTCGCTTCCTCGATGAGACGTTCAAGGTCATCCCGCAGCAACGGCTCGCCGCCCGTCAGATTGAGCTGAACGACTCCCAGCGCCTCCGCCTCTTGAAACACCCGCAGCCAGGTGTCGCCGTCGAGTTCATCCCCCCGCAGAGCGTCGCCGGTAGGGTTTGAACAATAGGGGCAACGCAGGGGACAGCGGTAGGTCAATTCGGCGACCAAGGTGTATGGGCGGCAATCCTCGTTCATGACAGACCGTGAAGCAGACCCCGGCGCGCAAGCGCCGCGAGAAAATCTTGCACGTCCCGCTCGATGGCGGCCAGGGGAGTCTCAACGTGACTGGCCGCCAGTTGCCGGACCATATCGTCCAACGTCCATCCTCCCGTGCAGAGACGGACGATCTCAGTCGCGGTCCGGTTCAATTCCATCCCTCTCTCGGGATAGAGCAGGAGGTAGCGACCGGTCCGCCGATCGAAACGGAGCCGAACCTTGTCATGGAGTCGCGGCTTGGTCGGAATGCCTGCCATGAACTGGGTCATAGTCAGTCCTCCCATGTGCTGGTTCGACATAGGCCATGTGCAGGCAATCGAGCAGGTGCCACAAGATCTCCGCCTTCTTGATCAAGGCTTGCACACAGCGCTCTTGAAGCTGGGGAGTCATGGCATGTCGCACCACGAAGTCGAGGGCCTGCTCCGAATCCAGGCTCGCGCGAGCAATACGCATCTGAAAATAGCTCAGGGCGTCGGCGCGCACCCAGGGGTAATGTCGCGTCCACGCCGCCAGACGCCGAGCCATGAGCGTCGGCGCGAACAATTCGGTCAGCGAGGAGGCCACCGCTTCGAGGAGTGTCGCCTCGCGGACAAATTGCACGTATCCGTCGCAGGCGAGCCTGACCCCCGGCAATACCGACCGGCAGTCCCTGACCTCATCGACGTCGAGTTCCACGCCTCGCGCCAACTCCAGCCACGACGCCAGCCCGCCTTCCCCTTCTTGCCGGCCATCCTGATCCTGAATGCGACGAAGCCACGCCCGCCGAAAGTTCGGATCATTCGATTTCGAGATGATCACGGCGTCTTTGATCGGAATCCGCGTTTGGTAATAGTAGCGGTTCAATACCCATTGTTGCAGTTGAGCCCTTGTCAGATGCCCCTCGTGCATGAGGCGGTGGAACGGATGATGGTCGTGATAGCGGCTCGACCCTTCCTGCGTCAGCCGCTCGATGAAGGACGACGGTGAAAGCAGGCCAGATCGCGAAGGGTCCGTCATAACCTGATCTCCATGCCATCCTGGGCGACCTCCCACCCGGCCGCCTCGACCGCCTGCCGCTCGGGAGAATTTTCCCTCAAAATCGGGTTCGTATTGTTGATATGGATGAAGAGTCGCCGAGGAGCCGTGATCTTCGCCAGCGTCGCCACCGTGCCGTCCGGTCCACCCATGGGCCAATGAGCCAAGTCCTGGGCCGATTTGCGCAAGAACCCGCGTGATGAAAGCTCATCGTTCGACCAGAAGGTCCCGTCGAACAGGACGCAATCGGCCGAAGCCAGTGCGTTGACCACCGCAGGCGTGATCCGGCCGGCAGCAGACATATAGACCAGCAGCCGCCCGTTGTCACAGCGGCGAAAGCAAAGGCCCACGTTCATGCCGGGATCGTCCGGCGAAACCAGTCCCTCCAAATGGAGGGGCGGCTTGCCGGGAACCGCAATGGCTGTCACCGTCAAACCCGCTGGACGACCGTCCGCGCACAAGAGCTTCTCCTCGGCGCCGACACGCAATGTTCGCCACGTGACCTGACCGGGAAACCGTTCGAGCGTCCGATACAGCACATTGCCTTCGGTGAAGCCGCGGCGCACGGATTCGGTCGCGTAGACCACCAGAGCATGGTTCTCTCGGAGCGAAAGCAGGCCCAGACAGTGATCCAGATCGCCGTTGGTTAAGAAGATCGCTTGAATGGGCGACGCGCGGGAGGTTTTCGGATGGAGCGGCTCGAACCCTTCAATCTGCGACCGAATATCGGGAGAGGCGTTGATGAGGAACCAGTCCCGCCCATCGGCGCTCAGGCAAAGGGATTCTTGCGTGCGCGGGCTCGCACGGATCAGCCCCGCGCGCAACCCGCGGCAATTCTCACAGGCACAATTCCATTGCGGGAAGCCACCTCCGGCGGCCGACCCCAGGATTCGAACGAGCATGCCGCCCTTTCATCCCTGTGGCTGAGACTCGCCGGCGACCGCCATGGCCGGCGGGGGAGCCTGGATATCGGGAACGTCGGCAAAATCATCTTGGTAGGCATTGATCTCCGCATCCATTTTGATTTCTACGAACGACGGTGCTTCCCAGCTCATGATCGCCTCCTGTTCGTTGAGGATGGATTCGGCTGTGTCTGGATCTATTGACCATCTATATCCGATCGGTCGTCCTACTACAACCACCTTGGCGTGATCGAGATACGATCACTGAGGGGCGGGAAGCCGGAGACCATCGCCGCCGCGTGCATCACCGTTGTCTGCGCCATGGTGAGATCACTCAGGCCATCTGGCCGATGGTGCTCCGGAGCCGCCCCAGCGCGACCCCGAAAAAGATGGCGCCGATCGCCGCCAGGCTGATGAATTGAGGCCAAATAACCTCCAAGCCGGCCCCGCGGTACAGAATCGCCTGGGAGAGCGAGACGAAATGGGTCGTCGGTGCCGCCAACATCACGAGCTGCACGAACTCCGGCATGCTCTCTCGCGGCGTGGCCCCGCCGGACAGCATCTGCAAAGGGAGCAGCACCAACACCAGCAACAGGCCGAACTGGGGCATCGAACGTGCGATTGTGGCCATGAAGATCCCCAGAGACGTGGTGGCGAAGAGGTGCAGCGTGGTACCGGCCAAGAACAGCGGAATCGAGCCTTCGATAGGCACCGACAACAATCCTTCCACGATGAACAAGAGTGAGCAGGCGCAGGCCACCAGGACGACCAGACCCATCGCCCAGACCTTGCTGCTCATGATCTCCAAGGGCGTCACCGGCATGACCAACAAATGTTCGATGGTGCCACGCTCCCGCTCGCGGATCAGTGCGGCGCCGGTGAGCACGAGGGACAGCATCGTCACGTTGTTGATGATCTGCATCACCGCGCCGAACCAGGTCTGGATCAGGGAGGGATTAAAGCGCGCCCGGAGCGCCAGGTCCACCGCCGGCACAACGCTCCCGCGATGCCGCCGGGCGAACTCGCTCACTTCGTCGTTGATGATGGCTTGGATGTAGCCGCTCCCGACAAAGGCCTGGCTCATGCGGGTGGCATCGACGTTCAGCTGAATTGTCGGCGACCGCCCGGCCAGCAGGTCGCGCTGGAATTCCGGCGGAATGTTGAGCGCGAAGGTGAACAGCCCGGCATCCATCCCCTCATCCATGCCGGCCTGTGTGGTCAATGCCGGCGCAAGGAAATGCGGGCGATAAAATGCGCCGACGATACGCTCCGAGAGAGGTGATCGATCCTCGTCGTGAATGGCGATCGGAGCCTTGTTGAGCGTTTCCGGCATGGCCGTCGCCCCGATATAGACCGCGACGGTGAACGAGTAGACAATCAGGATCAGCAGCCTCGAGTCCCTTGCCAGGCTATACAGTTCTTTGATCCCCAGCTGGAGAATATTGGCGGCGCGCATTCACGTCTCCTGTTTTTTCAAGAGAGCTACGCACATCCCCATCAAGACCGGCACAGCCAGCACCAGGGAAAGAAAAGCGGGCTGCAAATCCGCGAAGCCCAGGGCCTTGGAGAACGTCCCCCGGCAGATGGTGAGGAAATGGGTCGTCGGATAGAGGCGGGCGATCAAGGCGCCAAGCCCTTCCAGCGAGGAGACCGGGTCGATCAGACCGGAGAACTGTGTCACGGGAAGCATGGTCAGCACCGCGGTGCCGAAGACTGCGGCGATCTGGCTGCGCGTGAAGGTCGAAATCAGGAATCCCATGGCGGTGGCGGAGATAACATAGAGCAGCGCCGCCCCGGCCAGGGTGAGAAAGCTTCCGGTCATGGGCACGCCGAAGACGGTGACTGCGAGGGTGACCAGCAGCAAAAAGTTCAGCATCGCCAGCAGGATATAGGGCAGTTGCTTGCCGAGCAGAAACTCCAACCTGGTCACCGGCGTGACATAGAGGTTCACGATCGAGCCCGTCTCCTTATCTCGCACGACAGAGAGCGCGGTGAGCATCGCCGGAATCAACATCAACAGAATCGCAATGGTCCCCGGCACGATCGAGACCAGACTCTTCACGTCGGGGTTGTAGCGAAAACGGGTTTCGATGTTGACCAACCCAGCGGACGGAGGCTGCCCGAGTCGGCGTCTGGCCATATCGGCCAGCCAGTGGGCATGCATGCCGCGCACATAGCCCTGGACGGTTTCTGCGCGTTGGGGCATGGCCCCGTCGATCCAAGCACCGATTTCTACGCGATTCCCGCGGCCCAGATCGCGGGCGAAGTCGGGAGGAATTTCGAGGGCCAGGCTCAGCTCTCCGCTCCGCATGCGCCGGTCCAACTCGGCATGGTCGGCAATGGCGGGGCGCTGGGTGAAATACCGCGAGCCGGCGAGGTTCAGCACATAGTCTCGGCTGGCGGTGCTCTGGTCTCGATCGAGCACGGCAAAAGACAGGTCCTCGACATCCATGCTGATGCCATAGCCCATGACCACAATCAGCAGGACGCTGCCGAGCAGGGCCAATGTGGCGCGAATCGGGTCGCGGCGCAGGCCGAGCGTCTCAATACGGGTGTAGCTGAGGAGCCGGCGAAGATCGAACGCCTGTTTCTTGTCCTGGGCCATCGGAGCCGATGCCGACAGAGCGGCGGAGGGAGCGCGGGCCTGATCGCCCGCCTTGGCCCGGGGCAATGACGACTCCTTTGTCTTGTCTTCTGCCACGACCTCTTCCAGGAAACCGACGAACGCATCATCCAGCGTCTTCACCCCCCGCTGCTCTATCAGCGCGGCCGGGGAACCGGTGACGAGCACCTTGCCCGCGTGCATCAGCGAGATCCGGTCGCAGCGTTCGGCCTCGTTCATGAAATGGGTGGAGATGAAAATGGTGACTTTGTCCCGGCGCGCCAGGTCGATCATGATCTGCCAGAAGGCATCGCGAGCGATCGGGTCGACGCCGGAGGTGGGCTCATCGAGGATCAACATCTCCGGCCGATGGATCATCGCCACCGCCAGCGAGAGACGCTGACGCTGCCCCAACGGCAGAGCCTCAGGCAGCGCGTCAATCACGTCGGCGAGATCGAAACGATCGGCCATCGCCTCAACGCGAGCGCCGATCTCTCCGGCGGGTACGTGGAACAGCTTGGCATGCAGCGCCAGATTCTGACGGACCGTCAGCTCCAGATAGAGCGAAAAGGATTGCGACATATAGCCGACACGCCGCCGGGTTTTCAGGTCCTTCGAGTCAACCGCTTGGCCGAACAGCCAGGCCTGGCCCTGGCTGGTCGGTAACAGCCCGGTCAGCATTTTCATGGTGGTCGTCTTGCCGCAGCCGTTAGACCCGAGAAAACCGAAGATCTCGCCTCGCTCGATGCGAAACGTCACATGATCGACCGCGACGAAGTCGCCGAAACGCATCGTCAGGTCCTTGGCCTCGATCGCGATATCGCCGCCGTCGCCCGTGCGGGCCGGGATCACCACGGCGCGGTGATCTCGTCGCTCGACCTCCGGCAGCAGCGCGATAAAGGCTTCCTCCAGTGATCTGGTGCCGCTGCGCGCGAGCAATTCTTGAGGCGTGCCGGTGGCCAGCACTCGGCCCGCGTCCATGGCCACCAGCCAGGCAAAACGAGCGGCCTCTTCCATATAGGCGGTCGAGATGAGCACGCTCATACCGGGGCGGCCGGTGCGGATACGCTCGACCAGATCCCAGAATTGCCGCCGCGACAGGGGATCGACCCCGGTAGTCGGCTCGTCGAGAATCAGCAGGTCCGGATCGTGAATGAGCGCGCAGCACAGCCCGAGCTTTTGTTTCATGCCGCCGGACAACTTGCCCGCCGGCCGATCACGAAAGGGGGTGAGCCCGGTGCTGTCGAGGAGGTCATCGATGCGGCGCGCCCGCTCGGCGCCGCCGTGCCCGAACAGGCGGCCAAAGAAGTCGATGTTTTCGAAGACCGACAGCGTCGGATAGAGATTCTTGCCCAGACCCTGCGGCATATAGGCGACACGCGGGCAGACCGCCAAGCGGTGGCGCGCCTCGGTCATGTCGCCGCCGAGCACGTGGATCCGCCCTTCCCGGATCGCGCGGGCACCCGAGATCAGTGAGAACAGGCTCGACTTCCCGACGCCGTCCGGCCCGATCAGTCCGACTATTTTCCCCGCCGGGAGGTCGAGGTTGATCGCGTCCAAGGCGAGTCGCTTGCCGTAACGCAGGCTGACGTTGCGTAAGGATACGACCGGCGTCTCCTCCACCCCCATCACGTCGGCCGGCTCGTCCCGAGTCATTGCGGCAACTTGACCTGCAGAGCGGCAGGCCACTCGGCCTTGGCATCGAGGCGCACATAGGCCATCCCCGGCAGGCCGGTCTTGACCTGGCGAATATGTTTCTTGAGCAGCGCTGGGTCGATATGCGCCTTCACTCGGAACATGAGTTTCTCACGCTCGACGGCAGTCTCCACGGTCTTGGGCGTAAACTGGGCCGCGTCGGCCACGAAAGAGACCTGCGCGGGAATCACATACTGGGGGACCGCATCGAGCACCAGGCGCGCCTCGGAACCGATCGCGACCCGGCCGGCGGCGGCGGTGGGGAGAAAGAACGTCATGTAGACGTCAGCCAGATCGAGGAGGTTGAGCACTTTGCCGCCCGCGCCGATCACCTCGCTGACCTGGGCAATACGATACTGGACCCGACCGTCGCGCGGGGCCTTCAGCGTGCTGTCGTTAAGGTCTGCCTGCAGCCGGTCGATCGTCGCCCGCGCTGCCTCTACCACCGATTCGGCCTCCAGCACTTGGGATCGGGCCGTGGCGATTGCGGCGGCCGCAGCGGCTGCCTGCGCTTTGGCCGCACTGACCGCCGATTGCGCCCCCCGGGCAGCCGCGCGCGTGTCGTCGAGTTCCTGTAGCGCGATGGCTTGATCGGAGGCGAGGGGCTCGGAGCGAGCCTGGCGTGTTCGCGCCAGCGTCAGATCGGTTTCGCGTTGCGCCACCACCGCGAGCGCCGCAGCTTTTTCGGCTTCGCGTTGCGCCACCAGGCTGCGGGCCCGCGCCACTGCGCTCTCCGCCTGACGCAATTGTGCCTCAGCCTCGCGGCGTTGGGACTCCAGCACTTCGACGTCCATGCGCGCCACGATCTGCCCGGCGGTCACAAAGTCACCTTCCTTGACGAGAATATCCTTGATGCGGCCCGGCGTCTTGGCGGCGATGTCGATCTCCACGGCCTCGATGCGGCCGTTACCGCTGGCGAACCCGTCACTCACCTGTGCCGGTTGAACAGCACGCCAGACGAGAAGCCCGAGGCCTGCCGCAACCGTCACCAGTCCGATCCTCACGAGCCATGACTTGTTGACCTTGATCATTCCCACCCATGCCGCACAGTGCCTCGTCGATGAGGCCGCGTCCGATTGTCCGATCGATCTTCAACCCTGCGCGATAAAACAGGACTTGGTAGGATACACACAGAGCTTGGTCCGTGCCTCGGATCGGCGCTTCAAGATTGTTAATACCCAACCGTAAACCGCTGCCGGCTATGTTTCGGTTGCTCCACTTCGTCGATCATCGCCATCGAATAATCCTGGGTCGAAATGTGGCTCCGGCCGTTCGCATCCTTTAACATCTGATCTGTACCGAGCCGGAACCTCCCCGTCCGTTGGCCGGGGGCAATATCGGCCGATGGGGAGAGAAACGACCAATCCAGACCGGACTCTTTGCGTAGCATATGCAGGGCCTCTCGGGTCGCCAGCGCACCCTGCTTCCATTCAGCCGGGAATCCAGGCAAGTCAAGAGCCTGGACATTGGGCTCCACCTCCAGGCTCCCGGCGCCGCCGACGAACAACACCCGTTGTATTCCGGCCTTCTTGACACTGTCAATGATGGCCCTGGTTCCCTTGACCTGAAGAGTGTAGATGTCCGGGTTGCCCCAGTCTGGATTGAAGGCACTGATGACGGCATCATGGCCGGTGATCAATCGAGCCATGTCGTCGGCATCGTAGACATCACCCTTCTGAGGGTGGAGTTTCGGATTTCGCTGACCGATCATGTTGTCGTCCCGGATGTGTCACGCCGCGATCGGAAGCCGGCCCTTCGGCTCACGCCGGTAGCCGTCTCGTTGGCCCAGCCTTCCATCCATCGAGACTGAGAGATCCGGCTCCGTGCGCCAACACGTAGATCAGGCCTCCCAAGATCGCGAGGTTCTTCATCATATGGAACTGTTGATCCTGTAGCGTCGCATCCAGGACGAAACTCATGGAGGTTCGATGGAACATGATCGTTGCAGGAATGATGAAGAGGATCAATGCCGCCGCGCCGACCCTGGTCCACCAGCCGAGCCACAATGACAGGGCGCCGCCGATTTCCAACAGGACCGCTCCGGCATACAACAGTTCCGTGCCCGAGGTCATTCCCATGGCGGCCATATATTGTGTGGCTCCCACCGGATCGAGGGCTTTGTTCAGGCCCGAGAGCAGAAAAAGGCCGCCGAGAAAGAGGCGGCCGGCCAGGGTCAGGGCGGGGCGTCGAAATCCTGCCATGTCAGCGCCGGTCGGCTCTTCGGCCTGCCCCCCGACGTTGGAAGCGCCGGGACCATAGGCGAGGACGTAGAACAGTCCGCCGGTGATTGCAATGTTCTTGGCAAAGTGGATGACCTGGTTCGGGTCCACCAGATGAGTGTGAAACACTCCGGTCACCATTACCATGAACAGGACGAGCAGAGCAGTGGCTTCGCGGGTCGAATGTCCGATCGCGAGCGCGATGCCTCCCCCCACCTCAACCACGGTAGCGGCAAGAAAGAGAAACATCGTCCCCAGGGTCAGGCCATAGGCCGCCATGTACTGCTGCGTCCCCACAGGGTTGAAGATCTTGTGGAGGCCGGCCCACAGAAAGAGGGCCGCGAGCAAGAGCCGGCCCCCCAAACTCAGCGCCGCTTCATAGTGCTGCACGACCGGATCCTTTCACGACTTCGGCGGTGGATTGCGAGGACCTCCGAGCACGACACCATCCCATCTCAACGCGCTTCAACCTGCACCTGACCCTCTACTGCCAGCACCTCATGCCTGGTCGCAGCTCCCTCTCGCCAAAACCGGAGATCGAGCGTCGCCTTGCCGACCCGCAATCGGCGCAGCGTGAGGTCCGGCAGCCAGGGTGGCAGCAGCGGATCGAGGTACAGCCGATGCTTCGAAGCATCCGCGTCCATCCCTAACATGGCGCGAAGCAGATGAAACACGCTCCCGGCCGCCCAGGCCTGGGGGACATTCGCCCCGAGATATTGAACCGGGAACGTGCCTCGCTCCCGTGCAATCCCGGCATACAACTCCGGCAGACGATTGAGCAGAAAGTACGTGCCCGCCTCGCTGATATCGCGGGCGATCATGGCCGCTTCCTCTGCAAATCCATACCGCTTGAAGCCCATCGCGATGATGCCGTTGTCGTGCGGCCAGACTGAGCCGTTTTGATAGGAGAAGGGATTATAGGCGGGATGACGCTCAGACAATGTCCTGATACCCCAGCCGCTCCACATATCCGGCTCGCGCAATCGCCGAACCACCCGTTCGGCACGGTCGGGACGGACGATACCGCTCCAGAGCAGGTGGCCGGCGTTGGAAGCGACCGTCTTCACCTGCTTTTTCTCGCCATCCAACGCATAGGCGTAGTAACCGAGCTCTTCACACCAGAACCGCGCTTCGAATCGCTGCTGCAGCTCGGCCGCTTCCCGCCGGAGTGTGGCGGCGAACTCAGGCTCGCCGAAATGGTCCGCCGCGTCGGCGGCCCGGCGCTTGGCGTCGAAGACGTACCCTTGCAATTCGCACAGCGCTTTCGGGCCCTTCACGAGCGAGCCGTCAGGATAGAGGACGGCATCGCCGGCGTCTTTCCACCCCATGTTTTCGTACCCCTTGTCGGATCGCGTCTGATACTCCTGAAAACCATCGCCGTCCCGATCTCCATGCTCATCGATCCACTGCAGACATCGTTTGACGACCGGGTAATAGTTTCTGAGGAGGACCTCATCACCCAACCACTTCCAGGCTTCATGCCAAGCGATGATGTAGAGGATGGTCGCATCGGCAGTTCCGTAATAGGGAGTATGGGGGATGCGTTTGAAATGGGCCAACTCACCGATTCGGAGTTCGTGAGGCATCTTCCCCGGCTCCGCGTCCCTGTAGGCATCCTCTTCCGTCGCCTGGAGTTCGGCCAATCGCCTGAGAGTACCCCTCGCGAAATCCGGATAGACCGTCATATTCTGCAAACTCACGATCAAACTGTCTCGACCGAATACGCTGACGAACCAGGGCACGCCGGCGGCGGCCAGCAGTTCGTCCTGGTGCCGATCGTCCGCCCTGAGACGCAGCGCGGCCATATCTTCCACCGATTGGCGGTACACTCGATACCATTCCTCATTCGAAGCCGTGATCTGCGTCGTGGCTTCTGTCCAGCGCGCCAGGGTGTGAGCGGTGTCTGTGTGCTCGCAATCATGCGCGCAACCGGTCGGGGCCCGGCTCACCATGTCGCCTTCCCCGAGGTCATACTTCCCACAGATATGCCAAGCGGCGCCGGGCGCGAGATCGATGGTGAAGTTGATGCGTCCATTGCCATACAGTGCCTTCGACTCGCAGCCCTCGAACGACAGCACCAGAGTCCGGAGAAAGTCGCCGTGCACATAACGGCTGGTCAACCGCTGGCTGTCGCCGGCCCACTCTGTCTCAATGTGACCACGGCGCGTGAATGCCTTTGCCCTGACCTCGAAAATGTCGGCAAAGTCGCTGCGCAGCAGGAATTCAAAATTGAACCGCACAGGCCCGGTGCTGTAGTTTCTGATATCGATATCCTCGTGCAGCGCCTCTCCGACCGTGCGGCCCAGCACGAGTCCCAACATTCCCGCGGCAACCGCTCCATGCTCCGTCACGACCTTCGGGTTGATGAAGTAGGTTCGCGAGGCATAATAGGTCACGGCGCCGGAATTCAGCAGGGTCCAAGGCTCACCCTCGATATACAGTTGATACCGACTGATGTAGCGCGTATCCCCTGAATACAGACCTTGGTCGGAGGCGTTGGTGATGGATCCGTCGAGTTCCGTCACCAGAAAGGTGCTGCCGTGGTTGATGGTGACGACGGGAGGACCCACCGTGACTTTCACTGCCATGCCATCTTACCTCCACCTTCTCGAGTGATCCTTCGGTTCAATCGACACCCTTCCTCCCGGTTGCAGCCGCCGGCTGTTCCGCCCGCATCGAGCCGGCCTCTTCCTGCTGGGCCGCGATATTGAATCCCACCACCTCGCCTAAATGATCCGCACGTTACGCGATGCGCGCAGGATGTGGCGGAGCGAAGAGGCAATTTCGCCGGGCGAGAGCAGGGCCAACGCCACTTGATACAGGAGCGGTTGGAACGTGTGATGGTTTTTGCGGTCGATCAGGGTCACGTCGACCGCTTCATTCGACAAGGCCTTCACAGCGTGAAGACCGCCGAACCCTCCGCCGACGATGACGACCTTCGGACGGCGACCGGTTTCCCCGGCTGAAACTCCTGTCCTGTCCATCTTCGGTTGCCTGGCTCCGGTTCAGCTTGATTCAATAATCGCGCTGCAGTTTGCGCAGGGTGAGTGGGACTTCCTCCGCCTTAAATAAGTCCTTTATCCGATGACCACTAATGATCAGCAGACCATCGACTCTAGTACAGATCAGATCGTTAGTGTGCGCCACCGGCGCCGGCCCGGTGCATATCGATGACCGTTCCCGCTTCATTGAGTTCCACGGTCACGAGTTCGCCCTCGCCCATGCCCTTTGTTTTCTGTCCCTCCTCGGCCAGCGGGAAGACCTTCTCGCCTTCAGGGGTTTGCAGCTTGATCTGCTTCTTCATCCTGCCGACATGGATCAGCTTGCCGGTCACAAATTGGTGCTGGCCCTCAAGGCCTTTGAGATGCATATCGACGATGTAGTTGTTCTCATCCAGCACCACGGTCACTTCATCTCCGGCTTTGAACGGCTGCTGTCCGTGGCGACGAGCCATGTTTTCGTTGAGTTGGTGGATCGCGCCGTTCGGCGTCGTGACGACCAGCACCCCGGCCTTTTTCGTGACCACGCTGGTGAATTGCGTGTGGCCTCGCGCGAGATGCTCTTCATCAGCCGCCGCGCTGGCAAGGCTGGGAACAAGCAGGACTGTGGCGAGCACCATCAACGATACAAGCTGTCGGAACATCTGACGATCCATGGATGCCTCCTGTTCGAGCCCGCGGGAGTGGTACGTACATCCTCGTGAGTGCAGGGAGAACCCACCGGTGGAGGAAATCCACTGTCTCAAAATGGGTACTCGCGCGGCGTATGTTGCACACTCACCCAGTGATCGGTGGTGAATTCCTCGATGATCCAATCACCACCGAAACGGCCGAGGCCGCTGTTCTTTTCCCCGCCGAACGGACAGTTCGGCAGATCGTTGACGGGCTGATCGTTCACGTGGGTCATGCCCGCTTTCACCTGCAGCGCGACCCGCACGCCCCGCTCGGCATTTCTCGTGAAGACCGCGCTCGACAAACCAAACTCCGTATTGTTTGCCACGCGGATCGCGTCTTCCTCCCCGGACACCTTGATAATGGACACGACCGGACCGAACAGTTCATTCTGGGCGATCGGCATGCCAGGCGTGACGTCGGCAAACACGTGGGGAGGAAGCAGCAGTCCTTGAGGGTCTCCGCCGGCCGTTTGCCTGGCCCCATTGGCCCGAGCGGTGGCGATATGGTTGAGCAGCCCGTCCAACTGCGACTGGTTGATGATGGGGCCGATCGCCGTCTCCGCGCTGTTGGGGTCTCCGACTTTGAGCGTCCGCACGCGAGCCGTGAAGCGCTCGACGAACTGATCGTAGATCTTGCCGTCCACGATCAGGCGGTTCGTGATCATGCAAATCTGCCCCTGATGGATGAATTTCCCAAAGACCGCGGCATTGACCGCCAGATCGAGGTCGGCATCATCGAGGATGATGAAGGGGCTATTGCCGCCAAGTTCCAAGGCCACTTTTTTGAGCATCGAACTCTTGGCTGACAGTTCCGCGATGCGACGCCCGACCGGCGTGGAACCGGTAAAGGACATGACTCGCGGGACGGCGTGGAGCACGAAGGCATCGCCGATCACGCTCCCAGGTCCAATGACCACGCTCAGCACACCAGGAGGGAGACCCGCTTCGTCAAAGATCTTCGCCAGCAGCAGTCCGCCTGTGACAGGGGTGTCCGAGGCGGGCTTGATCACCACCGAGTTGCCGACCGCGAGCGCCGGGGCGACCGAACGATTGCTGAGATGCAACGGAAAGTTCCAGGGACTGATCACCCCGACGACGCCGACCGGCTGACGGTACACCCGGTTCTCCTTGCCGGGAATGTCGCTCGGCAGGATACGGCCTTGGACCCGGTAGGGTGCGGCCGCGGCCTCCAGCATGATCGCATGCGCAGAGCCCCATTCGACATTGGCTTTGAGACGGGTGCTGCCCGATTCCTTGATCAGCCAGGTGACGATTTCCTCCCGCCGGGCTTCCATGATCGCAGCCGCGCGACGCAGTAGAGCGGCGCGCTCGCCGGGCAATGTCGCCGCCCATTTCGGTTGCGCATCCGCCGCCGCCCGAAAGGCTTCATTCAAATCTTCTTCGCCGGCGAGGGGAATGCGCGCGAGAATCTCGCCGCTGTACGGATCGCGATCTTCCAGGAGGCTTCCGCTGCGTCCCCCCCGCCATCGCCCGCCCAACGGCATGCCGTCAAACCCACCATACGGGGTCGCTGTCATCATGACGCTCCTTGTGCCTGTCGGCAGAGGTTGCCGGTCATCACGCCCCGAATTGGACGATCGGCTTGATCGTGATGCCCTTCTCGCTGTCTTCGGCAGCCTGGTTGATCTGGTCGAGGCTGTAGAACTTGACCAGCCTGTCAAAAGGGAACCGGCCCTGCGCATACAGCTCCACGAGACTTGGGATGAACAAGTCCGGCACACTGTCGCCTTCGATGATGCCGATGATCCGCTTGCCGGCCGTCATCACCCCGTTCACATCGAAGCTGGCTTCGGTGCCCAGGGCGGGAGCGCCGACGATCCCGCAGGTTCCACGAATCGCCAAGGCATCGATGGCCTGGCGCAACACCGCAGGCCTGCCGCTGGATTCGAGCGTGAAATCGGCACCGCCGCCGGTGATCTTGCGGACCGTCTCAACCGGATCGCTCTCTTTGCTGTTGACGGTATGGGTGGCTCCCAGTTCCTTGGCGAGCGCTAAACGCGACGGGACGACATCCACGGCGATAATCGTGGTCGCGCCGGCCACACGGGCCGCCATCACGGCACTCAAGCCGACCGCGCCGCCGCCGAACGCCGCGAAGCTGCTTCCGGGACGAACCTTCAAGCCATTCATCACCGCGCCCGCGCCGGTTTGGATACCGCAGCCGAGAGGGCCGAGCATGTCCAACGGTGCACTGGTCGGCACCTTGACCACATTGCGTTCATGCGCTAAGGCGAAGGTGCCGAAAGAAGATTGCCCGAAGAAATGATCGCGAACCGCCCCTTGCTTGTCATGCGTCGCCGTGCTGCCATCTTCGCGAGCGCCGCCGAAATTCAACGGGTAGAAATTCGCGCAGTAGGTCAAGTGTCCGTTCAGGCACGGTTTGCAGTGACCGCACCACATGTAGGTCAGCACGACATGATCCCCCCGTGCGATCTTTTTGACGTTGGCGCCGATCTGCTCCACGACACCGGCCCCTTCGTGGCCCAAGACAACGGGGAGGGGAACCGTATAGAGTTGATCCCGTGCGACCATGTCCGTATGGCACATGCCGGTCGCCACGATCCGGATCAAGACCTCATCAGGACTCGGCCCTTCCAAGGCAAGCGCTTCGATCTGGAACGGTCCGCCCTTCTTGCGGACCACGGCTGCTTTGATCTCGCGGGTTGCACGCTTCTCACTCTGTGTCATTTGATGCTCCTCTCAATCGACATGGCCAAGCGGTTGCCGCTCCCTTTTGCACGCTCATCCCTGCCGAGCCTGCCCAGCTGAGAGGGACGGCGGTGATCTCAGCCTCTTCCAGGTGGAATCAGCCCCTACAGCCGGATGCCTGATTTCCCCGGAGCCAGGATACCGTTGGGGTCGAGGGCTTGTTTCAACGTCCGGTTCACGGAGCGCTGGATTGGGTCGTAGGTTTCCGCCACCTTGTCCATGAAGGCCGTGTTGGTGCGGTACGACCCGTAGCCCTCAGCCGAAAAGGTCGTGATCAGCTCATCGAAGCACTGATAGGCCGCCTTGGTCATCTCTGGATCGGAGCGATCGAACAGCATATCTAAGATGTGGTGCATGTCTCGCATGCCGACGATAAACTCGCCGGTGTAATCCAACCCGTACTTGGTCAGGATGCGCTTGGCCATCGCCATCTGCTTGAGTGTTTCGCTGCCCCGCGTTTGACACACGGGCGCGAACCAAAGTGAACCGCCGCCCCCGCGCCAGTTGTAGAGATTGAACTCCCTCAGGTCCATCCCGCCGCGCATGAGGGCCGCCCGGTACCCAAACTGGGGGTCGTCGCCCACATCCTCTTGGGTCAAGAACTTCGCCTTGCCCGACTTGCCGAAGGCATCGGTCACGATCTTCCAGTTCACGTCCACCTGCTCCTTGGTGCCATAGAGCGCGGCCGTGACGTTCCAGATCCCCATGTTGTGATCCTTGATCAATTGCCGCACTGCTTCATCCGAGATCGAGCCGGGCCCGGACACATAGTCTCTCCGCTTGGCTTTCAATCCCGCTTCGTATAAGGCATGGGCGATGACGCCGGAATTCGGAATGACGCCGCTCAGACGCAGCGGCCGCATCGTCTCCACGATTTCCACCACGTCTTCTTCATGTTGATACTGAATCATGAACGGCTTGTACACCGGCGGCGCCGGCTGGAGCCAAAATCCGAATTTGGTGACGATGCCGTAATTGGACTGCGTGAAGATCCCATCGAGGTACGGGCCGTACCCCCACTTGAAGCACTGCCACGTATTGGATTTCGGCAATCCACCCATCGCCGTGCGGAGGACTTCGCCGTTTGCGAGCACCACTTCCATGCCGCAGGCATTCATGAAATGCTCGCCGTAGGGCGTATAGCCGACGCCCCGGTCCATCGTATTGCCGGTAGGCCCGGCGATAGCGGAAGGCGCCGGCACGGACAGCCAGAGGCCATAGTTGTGCTCTTGGAAGTAGTCGTAAAGTTGCTTGTAGGTGACGCCCGGTTCGACCAGGGCGTAACAGAGGTCGGGATCCACCTCAAGAATGCGGTTCATGCGATGGAGATCCAGCACGACCTGGCCGCGCGCCGCGGGGGCTGCAGAGCCGTACCCCAGATTCTTGCCGGTGGAGACCGTCCAGATCGGCACCTTGTACTTGTTACAGATAGCGACGATCTTCTGGATCTGCTCCACAGTCGTCGCCAGGAGTGCGGCGGACGGGGTGTGATTCGCCTCCGGCACGGGCATCATGACCTTGGTATAGGGCGCGAGCTGTTCCGCACTCGTGAGCACCTGGGCATCAGCCAGCACCCCACGGAATGCCTTCACCGCGGCATCAAACGTCTCTTCGGAAACCCCTTTCGGCAATGCGAGATACTTGCTGGCCATGCTTCTTCCTCCCGGGCAGGCTGCTGAACAGTCGTCCAGCTTCCTGCTCGCTTCGCTGCGGCCTTGCTGGACGGCCCGTTTGAACAACCGGCTTCATATGATCCCCGCTCAGTGTGTGATGTGCTAGATGTCCATGACGAATGAGACGAATTGTTCCGACGGACGCGGACGCGCCCGCTCGCCGATCGGCGATTGCCGCACGAACGCACGGCTGGCGCAGGACTCCTGAACGGACTCGACGCCCAGCGCCGCAGCGGTCACGGCATATCCCACGGAATCGATCCAATCGACGGACTGCCGCCTGACGGTCTCGCGCCTGCATGCTTGCAGTGGAATCGGCTTCCAACCCTCGAGTGCCGTCAGCCCTGCCACCCTGCACCCCTCCGGCAGCGGGAGCCCCGCACTGTGGAGATGGACGGATTCCGAGTCGGTCGACAGATACGACGAAAATCCCGGTGCAGACCAACCTGACAAGCTGCGCGTATCCGTCGGTGGCTGAAGAAACTCTTCCCTCACGGAAAAGCCGTGCCGGCCGGCGGCCAGCTGCGACGCCAATATGCCACCCAGACCATGGGCCGGGGAGGAAGTGGCCCAGGCATGGCGGAGCGGGAAGACATTGTCTGCCGAGCACGCATGCGTACCCATCGAGAGGAGCCGCGCGCCGGCCGTACGAGCCAGCTCGAGAAAGACGACCGCCTCGGCATCGTCCATCACGGTGATCATCCGCATCCCGCGAGACTGATCCAGCAAGCTGACCATCCGATCCATGCCGGTCGACAACCCGCCGTTCAGTTTCACCACCCGGAGCGCGTCGTAGGCCAGGGCGGCACGGGCGGCCTCTGCGCCGGCGGCGAAGGCTTCATCCGCGCTGACGCCGCCCAAGAGCAACAGGCAACGGCTGAGTCTTCGCGCAGGTGACTCTGCGAAGCTCAACGGCAACCGACCCATTGCCAGAAGCGCCCCGCCGGCCAGGAGGCCCTTCATCAGACTCCGTCGATCAACGTTCATCTGAAGCCCTCCTTACTTATTGGCGTTGGCTTTGGATACAAAGGCGGCTACCTTTTCCAACGGGTCGTCATCGATCTCGGATGCGCGAAACGCCGGCATCGCCCGGTTGCCATGTCGCACGATCCATTGAATGTAGGCAGGATCCAGGCCGCGGCCTCGAAGGGGCGGGCCGACTGCGGTGTCGTGGCAGAAGGCGCAGATCTTTGCATAGACTTCGGCTCCATCTTTCCACGCAAAGCCCGGCCGAGGCGCTTCTTCAGGTGCCGCCCATGCGACTCCCGCGGCAATGCCGAGCACCACCGCCGCGACCACAACGAACCTGGACAATGGCTTGCTGTTTGTCGTCATCCCCATATCGACTCCTCTCGCTGGCATCTCTCACGCTCCTCTGCGCTAGACGGTGGCCATGGGCATGCTAGGCGTTCGACTTCCTCAGCCGAATCGTCCAATCCACCAAGGCCTCGAGCAGTTCTTTGATCTTTTGTTCGGTCTTCGCATCCCGCAGATTGCCCTGCTCATCGAACTTTTCAGAGGCATTGGCGATCATGACCTCCGGCTGGTTCAAGGGAAACATATTCAAGAACACGAACGTCTGGCGCAGATGATATTGCGCGCGGGTGGTCCCGATTGTGCCGACCGACGCTCCCATGATCGCAACCGGCTTCGCGTTCCAGGCACTATCACCATAGGGGCGGGAGGCCCAGTCGATGGCATTCTTAAGCACACCCGGAACGGAGTAGTTATATTCCGGCGTGACGATCAACAGCGCGTCGGCCGATTTGACCTTGGCCTTGAATTCTCGCGCCTGCGGAGGAAACGCCTGTTCCAGATCCTCATTGAATCCCGGGATCCCCTCGAGGTCGAGAATCTCCAATGTGCTGCCCTCGGGAACGAATTTGAGCGCGGCACGCAGCGCCGATTTGTTATACGACCCTTTGCGGAGGCTGCCGGCGATCCCGGCAATTCTGATACCGTCACTCATTGGTGCTCCTTCCTTTCCATCCGTGACCGCGTGACGAGCCTCTTGTGTTACCAATGCTGTTGCGTCTACTCCGTCATTGATCGCTCGTGAGTTAGTACCCCGCGAACTTTTCCGTGCGGATATCACTGTCGTCGATGCCGGCCGCTTTGAGCATGGCTCGTAGCGCCCCGACCATGCCCGGCGGGCCGACCACATAGTAGATCGGCTTCTCGATGTTCACGAGATGTTTGGCGAGCAAGGCCGCGTTGAGATATCCCGTCTCGCCCTGCCACGGACGGGAAGAGGTCTCGGGCGCGGTCATGGTGCCCACGAAGCGATAGTGAGGATTCTTCTCCTGCAAGGACTGCAGTTCGTCTAAGAATGGCGCGTCTTCAGGCCTTCTATTGGAGTAGAACAGCACGATGGGGTGCGGCGACTGTTGCATCGCAGCATGAACCGCCATGCTACGGAACGGGGTGATCCCGATGCCGCCCGCCAGCAAGACGGCCGGGCGGCTCTGGTCGGCATGCAGCATCAATTTACCGAAGGGGCCTTCCATCTGAACCGGTGAGCCGATCGGCATCCGCTGCAGTTCCCGTTTGAACGCCGAGTCGCGCATCCTCGTGGCCACCATCAGCATCCCTTCCTGCGGGGCGCTCGCAATGGAAAAGGCCCTCGTGTTGCCTCCCGCCTCGGTCTCAGAAACGTGGGGCAAGGTCAGATCAATGAACTGCCCCGGGGTGAAGACAAACTGCCCCGGCCTGTCGAAGTAGAACGCCATGGTCCCCTCGGCCACCAGGCGCCGTTCGGTCAGGGTGATCGCATAGCCCTGTTCACCCTCCGCAAGAACACCCATGATTCACCTCGTGCGTCGTACCCTGCTCGCGCTTCAAGAAGACCGCTTAGAGCGACTTGTGGGAGCCGTCGCAAAACGGAGGCTTTTTGGTCTGTTTGCACTGGCAGAGTGCGACCGTTTTCTTTTCAGTAGTGATGAACTCCATAGGGGTGAAACTGGTGCCCTGGTGCGACCCGTCGCAAAATGGTTGCTGCCTCGAGCGGCCGCAGCGACACCAATAATACGTTCCTGGTTCCAACTCCAATACGGCCGGCTGCTTCGCTGCAATGACTGGTTCTTCCATGCTCCGTCCTCCTGTTGAATCGGATTGGTGGGTGTTCGCCCGAATGTTCATCCGCGGGGTGCACTGTTAGAGGTCACACGCAAATCCCCTGCCATTCACCGCAAGCGACAGTGTGCGCTGCCATGCATCGTTGTGTATGGATGCCGGAGGCTCGTGGGGAGAAACGCGCCAGACCGCAGCGCATGCCCTGCTGCAGAAAGGAGCACGAAGATCCGGCCGATCGAGCTTGGCTAGAGTCGCAGTGGCTTGATCGGCGAGACCACCGCGTCGGGATTGGTTTTCCAGATCGCCTCATCCGCGTCCACGTAGAGCTCCACTTCATTGCCGTCCGGGTCCCGAAGATAGAGGCTCTGGCTGACTGTATGGTCGCTCATGCCGTCGATCGCAATACCGGCTTGCTCCAACTCTTGTTTGGCCGCGCGTAGCTCATCGAGGCTGTCGCCGACCTTGATTCCGATATGATACAACCCGCGCCGCCGCCCGGGCTGAGGTCCCGGCGCATCACCGACTTGAATCAAGAGCAATTCGTGATGTGTGCGGCCTGATGTGAGGGCCGCGGCCGCGCCGTTGAAAATGCGCCCGACTTCTTGGAAACCCAACAAGTCGCGGTAAAAGGCCAAGGAACGCTGCAGCTCTTTCACGTAAAATACGACATGTCCCAGATAGTGCGCCTTCATCGTCCTTTCTCCTTTCCGCGCCTGCCGTCACCGGAGTAGCGCCCTGACAGCCGCATGCGCCAACACCACATCGGGCTCGCGCTGCAACGCATCGTAGTAGTTTCTGCCGAATCCATTGCCTTCCTCGGAGGGAGTGAGGAGGGTGCGCACCGAGTCGATTGTCTCGGTCACCTCCGCCCGATCCTCGATGTCTTTGTCCTCGGAGAGCTCATCAATTTTCGCCATCAATTGCGACAGCGGGCGCAACCAGGCAAACCACGCATCGCCCAAGACGAGCTGGAAAAAGGCGCCGTTCGTCTCGATCCGCCCATGCACCCGCTCGTAGGAGACCCGTTCGCTGTCGAGCAACGCCTTATGGAGACGCAGCAATGACCGCGACAGATTGCTCAAATGCGCGCGCATGTGATCGTGACCGGCCATGTTTCGCCTCCTTGCGCTCGGCTCCGCCTATCCCGTCGGCTCGCTATCCAGTTGATGCGCCTTGCGGCCACCGCGAGTGAGCGGATGCCTCGCGAGTTGCCCTTCGACCATGAGGCGCGCCATCTCCGCCGCTCGAGTGACGAGCGCCTGAGCCCCCTCGCGCAACTCCCGGCTGTTCTGGATCTCCGCATTGTTTCGTTCCATGTCTTCGGCGCTCCATCCACGCGAATGGGCGATAAACGGGAACTGAGGGAATTGGCAACCGACCTCGGCGAAAAAGGTCATCAGCTGACCGGCGACACCCTGGACATTGTCCTGCCCGCCCATGATGATGAACGCGGCCACTTTATTCTTGAGGAGATGCCGGTTCGCGATCGTCTCCTGATTCTGGATGCAATTCATCCGTTCGACCATTTTGTAATAGAGGCTGCTCGCGCCGCCCCATCGGATCGGGGTCGAGACCAGGATCACGTCCGCCCAGTGCACCACGGCCTCGTACACGCGGTCCATTTGGTCGGCCGGATCCATCTGTGTGATCGAGCAGGGCCAGGTACAGGCTTCAGCCGCCTTGGAATAAAATCCTTCACAAGCCCGAAACGCGAGATCCCGGAGTTTGATGAGCTGCGTGTCGAGCTGCAGATGTTCCCGCGCGTAGGCGAGAGCCTCTTCCAGGAGAGCATCGGAGGCGCTGTACCGCGGGTGCTCCGCCGTCATCGCGGTCGTGGCGATGCCCAGCACCCGGAGGGGACCTTCGGTTCGAACGATGGGACGTGCCAGCGGGTGCGACGCTTTCGAGAGCTTCTGCCGCTTCGTCACCGGAGTCAAATCGACGAACACTCGCCCGTCCTCGACCTTCACCGCATAGGTCGCCACCTGATCGCCTTCATATCCAGGCTCGCCCCGTCCCGTTCGGTGGTGAAACTTCCAATAATGCCAGGGGCAGACAACGTAGTCGCCCTCGAGCCGCCCCTCTCCCAGAGGCCCGCCGATATGATTGCAGACCCCGGAAATCGCCGCGAATCGGCCGTCCTTATAACTCAACGCCAACTTCGTCTGACCGCAGACAACCTGCTGGAGCGGACGTTGCGTGAGGTCATCGAACGAACCGATCTCAGTCCACCTGGGGTCGGGCATCAGGCAGTCCTTCTCGCATCACCCGTGCGCTCCTGCGTCACAAGCGCTTCTCCTCGAGATCGTACACGTCGAAATACACGTAGACGGGGCGGTGGCTGGGGACATGTTGCGGAATGTAGTCTTCCATATAGGCCTGCACCTGCGGGGTCATCTCCGAAAGCCGCATGTCCCGCATCTGGTTATTCCACTGAATGATCGCCTGGCGGTCGTCCACCTTGCTGTGGGCCGTAAGCCAGGCGGCCAGTTCGTCATCGTCCACGCCGCTGGCCACGATCTCCTTGAATTGTTCCGGAGTAATCCCTGTGAACGAAAACAGCAGGCCTGCCAGCGAGCAGGGCCAGTAGTTGTACTCCCCGTTGAGACCCAAGAGAAAGGCCCGGCATTTGTCCGCGCAACGCGCGGCGATGACATAGCCCCCCAGCATTTCCCGCGGGCTGCGGGGGTAGGTTTTCGTCAGGTCTTTCGCGAGCGTTTTCACTTTATTCAGATCAGGTTTCATAGTCACCCTTGTACTCCATACGGCGACCGCCGAGCGAGCCGGCGCCTCCGGCATTTGCTGTCATGATCGCGCCTTGCTTACGACGCCCGCTTTCCCGTGTCATAGTAGAACCGTTCGTGGACGATCTTACCGTTCTTCCACTTCGCGACGGACACCTGCTCCAGCCGTACAGGTTGGCCGTTGGTCGCGACGAACTCCATGACGCATTCATAAAACGTCGTGTTGTCGCCGACGCCGGACGCCGTCACCTGAAACCCTTTCCACTCCTTGACGCCGCTGAGAAACTGTTTCTCGCGCTCGATGTTGGCGGCCAGCCCTTTGGTGGGAGGATTGGCGTTGTCCTGCATGACCGTATCGACGTCGTAAAACTCATTCATCGCTTCCATAATCTTCCCCTGCTGAATCGAGGTCAACAACCCCTGGAGGCGTTGCTGAAGCGTGTGATTGCTCATACGGTTTCCTTTCGTGATCGCGTTCGCGACGCGTGGGTCAACGTGATTCCCGCTTTTTGCACTTCTCGATAGGGGAGGAGCCACACGAGAGATTCGTCGCTTAGGTCGCCGACTTGAATGCGATTGCCCCAGGGGTCGCGGAAATCGCAACGGAAGTGGGGTTCCATCTTCAACTTGTACTTTTTGGTGAGTTTGCGCCTGACTTCTTTGATCTGGCGGGCATCGCGCACCATCAATCCGAAATGTTTCATGCGGTCCGGCTGTAATCGGTCCACTTCAAAAATGGCCATGAACTGATGTTCACCCAGCTTGCACCAGGCGGCGCCCTCTCCACCACGCAACATTTCTAAGCCGAACACATCCGAATAGAACTTCACGGCCTTTTTCGCGTCGGTGACCTCGATGACGATATGGTTGCATCCGTAAACCTGAACCGCCATGTCCAGCTCCTCTCACCGGGTCGCTTGCTCGATTGCCGCGAGAAAGGTCTCGCCCGGCTGCGCGCCCGACACCACCGTTTTATCGTTCACGAGGAAATAGGGCACCCCTCTGATCCCGAGGTGACGACCGCGTGCTTCTTCTTGCCGCACGGCCTCGATGCCGTCCTGACTCTGCAAGAAACGCCCGACCGCCGGGCCGTCCAAGCCGGCCCGACCGGCAAGGGACTGCAACACCTCGGCCTCGCCGATATTCAGCCCTTCGGTAAAGTATCCGTGAAAGAGCTCTTCAACCACGGCATCCTGGCGACCCTGCTGCTGAGCGAACCAGATCAGCCGATGGGCATCGAACGTATTCGGCGTGCGCGCAATACGATCGAAGGCGAACTCAATGCCGGCGCTCAGGCCGGCCCCGGAGATTCGCTGGTGAATCGCCTGCATTTCCCCGGGCCCCCCGAACTTCGCTTCGAGGTAGACGCGGCGATCCATACCGGCCTTCGGCATGGTCGGGTTCAGCTGGAACGGGCGCCAAAACAGGCGGGCAGATGCCTGTCTACCCGACGATTCCAACGCCTGCTCCAGCCGCCGCTTCCCGATATAACACCAGGGACAGACCACATCGGAGTACACCTCGATCATCAGTGCCGGGGGGGTCACGACAAGTGTCCCATCTTCCCCGCTTGGTAATCCTGCACGGCCTGGATGATCTCATCGCGCGTGTTCATCACAAAGGGTCCATAGCGAGCGATCGGCTCCGCGATCGGCTCTCCGCTCAATAGTAGGATAGTGGCATCCTGCTTCGCCTCCAGCACCACCCGCTCGCCTCGTTGCCCGAACAACCCGATTTCCACTTCGCCCACGGTCTGAGACCCGTTGACCACAACCTGGCCATGGAGCACAAAGAGGGACGAATTAAACCCTTCGGGCAACTCCAGTTCCGCCCGATGGCCTGCCGTGAGCCGCAGATCGAACAGATGGACCGGGCTAAAGGTCTTCGCCGGCCCTTTCACGCCGCGAAACTCCCCGGCAATCACGCGCAACCGCCCGGCTCCTCCGCCGAGCTCCACGCTCGGAATTTCTTTATCGAGCAAGGTCTGATACCGCGGCGCCGTCATTTTGAACGCCCTCGGCAGATTCACCCACAGCTGGACCCCTTCCAGGAGACCGCCTTGTTTCGCGAACCCTTCCTCATGCAGCTCCTCGTGGACGACACCGGAGGCGGCTGTCATCCATTGCACATCGCCCGGCCCGATCACGCCCCCGCTGCCGGTCGAGTCACGATGCGCCACTTTCCCGTGGTACATGATGGTCACCGTCTCAAATCCCCGATGCGGATGTTCCCCCACGCCCAGCCGGCGTGTCGTCGGGGGAAATTCCTCCGGCCCCATGTAGTCGAGCATCAAGAAGGGAGAGAGTTGTTCCTCTACTCCTGCGCCCGGAATCATGTTGCGTACCGGAAAGCCGTCTCCGACCATATGGTGTGATCCGGCCTGATAGACCCCCACAAGCTCCTTCGCGCTCGCTGTCTGAGTCCGCATATCCGCCCTCCTTTCGTATTCCGCTTCCCTCGCTGTTCTGTCGCCATCCGGCTGCGCCGGCGGCAACCCTGAAGGAGGTGAATCCAGGGACCACCGCTCGCAGTGGCCACCTATCAGGACTGTACTCCTCCTCGCCTGCGAGTTCCACAATCGCGCGGTCCTCGCCTGCGGTTACCCCGATCTTCCGCACCCCACAATAATAGTTCTAGTTAGAATCAAGTCAAGTGCCGACATCTTGTGCCTTCCCGCTTCAGGAATCGCGGCCGCGCCACGCCTTCACGTTATCCGGGGGTCACAGAAGTCTCACCGAGAAGAAGGGACGTCCGACAGGAGAAGACGCGTGTGGACGTCTTGGCAGGAGATAGTGGTGATGAAAACGGAGCGGGAGCAGCGTGAGACGCGAAGGACAGGACCGGTGAGGGACGAAAGTTATTTCCGACTCTTGATCGCGCGTTCCACCTCGCGCCCTGCCTCCCTGGCCTTGATGGACTCGCGGCGATCGTATTGCTTTTTGCCTTTGGCCAGGGCCAGCTCCACCTTCGCGTGACCGCGTTTGGAGAAGTAGATGCGGAGAGGCACCAGCGTGAGACCCTTGAGCTGGGTTTTACCGATCAGTTTGTTGATCTCCTTCCGATGGAGCAGGAGCTTCCGTTTGCGAAGCGGATCATGATTCATCAGGTTGCCGTGCGAATAGGGGCTGATATGGCAATGGTTCAAGTACACCTCGCCGTCATCGACCGAGGCGTAGCTGTCCTGGAGGTTCACGCGCCCCTCCCGCAGCGACTTCACCTCGGTTCCGCGCAGGATCACGCCGGATTCGAACTTCTCTTCGATAAAATAATCGTGGTAGGCCTTCCGATTGGTGGCCACCACTTTGTACTGATCGTCGGGATCTTGCGCCTTGGTCATGGTGAGGAAGCAACCGCTGTTTCAACGTCACCCAGTTTGATATGATGCCGCCATGCGCGGGCAGAATACACTCGATTCCTTCGGCACTATTCTAGCAGGTGTCGCCCATCGGTTGGGCCTCGAGAGCAAACTCTTCGAAGCGCGCCTGCGCCGCCATTGGCCCGAGATTGTCGGTGAACCGATGGCGACCCACACGCGTCCCGACCACATCCGCTTCAAAAAGCTCCAAGTGTTCGTGCAGAACTCCGTGTGGCTGCAGCAACTCACCTTTCTGAAGCCGGTCCTCCTGGAAAAGGTCAATGGGTTGGCCGGGGGTGCGCTGGTGACGGACATCGTGCTGCGCATCGGGGAGTTTTCCGGCGAGCGGAAGGTGAACCCGCCGGCAGCCATCGGGGAGGAGCCTTCACCCCAGCCGAGCGCCGAATTGCTCAAGGAGGCCACACTTCACGCGCAGGGCATTCAGGATCCGGCCCTCAGGGAACAGCTCGCGGCCGTCATGGCGCAGGCGTTGTCGGTGAAGCCGCCGGATTCTTCGCGACGGGTCCCTTGAACAATTGCCGCGAATAGACGGCCGTGGCCGCGCTGTCTTTACCTTTTGGAACCGGTCCGATACGACCTTCTTCTTCCTGCTCGTCTAACTTATAATATCCCCGCACCGATCCCTCGAATCCCTCACGCACCGCCGGATCGTCGCCTGCCACGTACTTGTGCAGCATTTCCGGCTCCGTCCACCCCTCATCCGTGAAGACGTAAATCGCGATACGTTGGTAGCGCCCTTTCGGGTCATCGCCGGTGGTCGGGCGGATTTTCATGGGGCCAAAATTTCTGGTCTCCGCACCCACCTTGCGGAAGCGTCCGATCAAGGTTTCGATTTCGGTATCGCTCGTCCAAGACGGGACGTGCACCGCAACAATGTGGCCCTCTTGGGACCCGATGCTGTAGGGAGGAATCGACCGATCCGGACGGCTGAGAAACATGCCGCCCCAGATGAGCGCAAACGAGCTGAACAGCACGCCCAGCGCCAATTTCACGACTGTATCCAGGGGGCGTTTAGCTGGACGTCCCGCAGGAGCCCCGGCGGCCGGCGGATTCTGGTCGGTCATCACCATGGTACGGGCTGCCTGAAACCACCGCTGTTCACGGAGTCACGATTCGCCCTCTTCGGGCACCCCTTCTTCGCGCTCGACCAGCCGCACCACGGCAACCACGCGGTCTTCGTCACCATCCATATCGAGCAGCCGCACCCCTTGCGTGTTGCGTCCGATTTCCCGGATGTCATCGACCTTGCAACGCAACACTTTGCCCTGCGCAGCCATCAGCATGATTTCATCTTCGTCCCGGACCTGGAGGAATCCGACGGCGGCGCCGTTTCGTTCGGTGGTCTTGACGCTGATGATGCCCTTGCCACCGCGGCCCTGCACACGATATTCGTTCACCGGGGTGCGCTTCCCGTACCCGCCTTCGGTGACGGTGAGAATCGCGGTGGTGGAATCGGGAGTGATGGTTTCCATGCCGATGACCTCGTCGCCCGGCTCCAGCGTGATGCCGCGCACGCCGTGGGCCGTGCGTCCCATCGCGCGCACATCTTCCTCTTTGAATCGGATCGTGATGCCCTGTTTCGTGCCCAGCAGAATCTCGCGCTCCCCGTCGGTGAGATCGACGCCGATCAACTTATCACCCGCATCGAGCGAAAGCGCGATGATGCCGCCCTGGCGCGGATTGCTGTAGGCCGACAACTCCGTCTTCTTGATCACGCCCTGTTTCGTGCCCATGATGACGAACCGATCAGCGCGGTATTCTTTCACCGGCAGCGTGGCCGTGACCTTTTCGTCTTTGGAGAGAGCCAGGAGATTGACCAGCGCCTTGCCCTTGGCCGCCCGGCTCGCTTCGGGAATTTCGTGCACCTTGAGCCAGTAGACCTTGCCCGCGTCGGTGAAGAACAGCAAGGAGTCATGCGTGGAGGCGGTGAAAAGGGTTTCGACAAAATCCTCTTCCTTGATGCCCATGGCAATCTTGCCTTTGCCGCCACGCCGCTGCGCACGATAGAGCGTGACGGCGTTCCGCTTGATGTACCCGGCGTGCGAAATCGTCACCACGACTTCTTCTTCGGCGATCAGGTCTTCGAGCGTCAGCTCCGCTTCTTCCTTAACGATCTTCGTGCGGCGTTCGTCCTGATACTTCTCTTTGACCTCCGTCAGTTCATCGCGAATGATCTTGCGCACCAACGCTTCGCTGCCGAGGACTGAACGGAGGTATTCAATGGTCTTCAGCACTTCGCGATACTCTTCGATCAACTTATCGCGTTCCAGCTGGGTGAGACGCTGGAGGCGCATGTCGAGAATGGCATTGGCCTGGATTTCAGACAACCCGAACTGCTGCATCAAGCCCGCGCGCGCTACGTCTGGCGATTGCGAGCGCCGGATCAAGGCAATCACGGCGTCCAGGTTGTCCAGGGCGATCTTGAGCCCTTCCAGGATATGGGCGCGCTCTTCCGCCTTGCGCAAATCGTATGCCGTACGGCGCACGACCACTTCGCGCCGGTGCTCGACAAAGGCTTCGAGGATCCGCTTGAGGTTCAAGACCTCCGGCCGGTTGTTGACGAGTGCCAGCATGTTGACGCCGAAGGTCGTCTGCAATTGGCTGTGTTTATACAGATTGTTCAACACCACGAGCGGAATCTCATTGCGCTTCAGTTCGATCACGACCCGGACTCCTTCGCGATCGGATTCATCGCGAATGTCGGAAATGCCGGACACGCGGTCTTCCTGCGCCAAGTCGGCAATTTTCTCGATCAGCTTCGACTTGTTCACCTGGTACGGAATTTCGGTGATGATGAGCCGCTCGCGATCGGTGCGTTCGTCCGTTTCGATGGCGACCTTGGCCCGCACGGTCAGCAGCCCTCGGCCGGTCTCATACGCGTCCTTGATGCCGGATGTGCCGTAGATGAACCCGGCGGTGGGGAAGTCGGGACCGGGGATCTTTTTCATCAGTTGCGCAATCGTCACCTCGGGGTTGTCCAGCAGCAGGAGTAACCCTTCGATGACTTCACCCAGATTGTGCGTGGGGATATTGGTCGCGTAACCGACGGCAATTCCGCCCGCGCCGTTCACCAGCAGATTCGGCACCCGCGAGGGCAAGACCAGCGGCTCCACTCGTGATTCATCGTAGTTGGGACCGAAGTCGACGGTTTCTTTTTCGATGTCCGCCAGCAATTCTTCGGCCAGTTTGGTCAAGCGGGCTTCGGTGTACCGCATGGCCGCCGCCGCGTCGCCGTCCATCGAGCCGTAGTTGCCCTGACCGTCCACCAGCATGTAACGCATGTTAAAGTTCTGCGCCATGCGCACGAGGGTGTCGTAAATCGCGGAGTCGCCGTGGGGATGGTAATTCCCCATGATCTCGCCCACGATCTTCGCCGACTTGCGGTAGGGCCGGTTCGCGGCCAGCCCCATCTCGTTCATGCCGTGCAAAATGCGGCGATGGACCGGCTTCAACCCGTCCCGCACATCGGGCAGCGCGCGACCGACGATCACGCTCATCGCGTAGTCAAGGTACGACGAGCGCATCTCATCTTCGATCGCAATTTGGCCTAGGCGTTCATCTGGCGGCATCTACCCTCCATCGGATGCTGAAAATGGTCCCCGGCTTCGTTCTCGGCTTGCCAACATCCTCAATGTACCCAGAGGGTACACCTGCGGTGTTGGCGTCGCCTGCGGCCTCGCCGGATGACCATTTTGAGCATCCGCTCAATTCATCGAACCAATGTGTCGGCTAGACGTCCAAGTTTCGGACTTCGAGCGCATGTTGCTGGATAAAGTTCCGCCGGGGTTCCACTTCGTCGCCCATCAAAATGGTGAAAATTTCATCGACTCCGGTCATGTCTTCGAGATTGACGCGGAGCAGGGTGCGCTTCTCCGGGTCCATGGTGGTTTCCCAGAGCTGACCCGGATTCATCTCGCCCAGACCTTTGTACCGTTGAATGTTCAAGCCCTGCTTACCTTCTTCCAGAATGGCCTGCATCAATTCGGAGGAGCCGTTCTTGAGGACTTCCACGTCCTTAATCTTGATTTTGTAGGGAGGTTTTCCCAGCCCGATAGCCGAGGGGGCCTGCTTCTGCAATTCGCGGAAGTCGGCCGACCCGACCAGTTCGTGCGTCACCTGCAACTCATAGGCGATCCCGCCCGTGGCGACCTTGCACACCAATTTGCTGGACTGATGCTCTTCATCCTCCAGAATATCGATGGTGGGCTCAGCCTTCGGATAGACCAGCGCCAGCGTCGCTTTCACGTGATCAACCACCGCCCGCAGCGAGGCCGGGTCCTTCAACACCTCTCGCGTCAAGGTCGGTTCGTCGACGAAGGCGCGCAGCATGTTGGCTTCGTGATGTTTCTTGTTGACCTTGTGCAGCAGGCTCTCGAACGCGATCAGCTTTTTGAGAATCGGCAGCAACCGGCGACCCGTGATGAACTCCCGGCCGCTCTCCAGATACACTTCCACCCCTTCGACGGCGAGATCCGCGAGATACTCGTTCATCGCCGGCTCGTCCTTGAGGTACCGTTCGGTCTTGCCTTTTTTCACCTTAAACAGGGGCGGCTGGGCGATGTAAATGTAGCCGCGTTCCAAGAGCTCGGGCATCTGGCGGAAAAAGAAGGTCAGCAGCAACGTGCGAATGTGACTACCGTCCACATCGGCGTCGGTCATGAGCACGATCTTGTGATACCGCGTGCGCGCGATGTCGAACGCATCCTTATCCACCTTGTCGGCATCTTCTTTTTTCCGGCCGATCCCCGTGCCGAGCGCCAGAATCAGCGTGCGGATTTCGTCGCTGCTGAGCATCTTGTCGAAGCGGGCTTTCTCGACATTGAGAATTTTCCCCTTCAGCGGGAGGATGGCTTGGAACTTCCGATCGCGGCCCTGCTTGGCCGACCCACCGGCCGAATCTCCCTCGACGATGAACAATTCGCTCAACGCCGGATCTTTTTCCGAACAGTCGGCCAGCTTGCCGGGCAGGGAGCCGCCGTCCAGGGCGCTTTTTCGGCGGATGAGATCCTTCGCTTTCCGCGCGGCTTCGCGGGCGCGCGCGGCGTCGATCGCCTTCCCGATGATTTTGCGGGCGACCGGGGGGTTCTCTTCGAAGTAGGTGCCAAGCGCGTCGTTGACCGCCGCTTCGACGATGCCCTTCACTTCGCTGTTGCCGAGTTTCGCCTTGGTCTGCCCCTCGAATTGCGGGTTCCGCACTTTCACACTCACGACGGCGGTCAGCCCTTCGCGCACGTCGTCGCCGCTCAGCGATTCCGTATCCTTCTTCAGGAGATCGTTGGTGTTGGCGTAGCTATTGATCGTGCGCGTCAAGGCGGCCTTGAACCCCACCAGATGCGTGCCGCCTTCTTTGGTATTGATGTTATTCGCGAAGGAGAACAGGTTTTCGGCGTACCCGTCGTTGTATTGCAGCGCCACTTCCAGAATGAGGTCGGCCCGTTCCGTCTGCACGTAGATGGGCTTATGTAGCGGGGTCTTCGCTTCGTTGAGGTGATCGACGAAGGAGACGATGCCGCCCTTGTAATGAAAGACCTGCTCCTTTTCCTTGCGATCGTCCTTGAGGGTGATGGCCAACCCTTTGTTGAGAAACGCCAGCTCCCGGAGCCGCTGGGCTAAGACGTCGAAGCTGAATTCCAACGTTTCGAATATCTGGCCGTCGGGTTTGAAGCGCACTTTCGTGCCGCGGCGTTTGGTTTTGCCGGTGACGGCGAGCGGCGCCTGGGGTTTTCCACGCTCATACCGCTGCTCGAACACCTGGCCGTCCTGCCAGATTTCCAATTCGAGCCATTCAGACAAGGCGTTGACGACCGAAATACCCACGCCGTGCAGGCCGCCGGAAACCGTATACGCGCCTTGTTCGAACTTGCCGCCGGCATGCAGCACGGTCAGGGCCACTTCGGCAGCGGACTTCTTTTGCGTGGAATGCATCCCGGTGGGAATACCGCGCCCGTTATCGACGACCGTGACGCTGCCGTCGATATGGATCGTCACTTCGATCGCTTCACCGAAGCCGGCCATGTGTTCGTCGACGCTGTTGTCGACGACTTCGTAGACAAGATGGTGCAGTCCATCGACACCCGTGCTGCCGATGTACATCGCGGGTCGTTTGCGGACCGCGTCGAGGCCTTCGAGCACTTTGATTTGATCCGCGCTGTAACTGTCGGATTTCTGCGTGGCAGGATTGTCCTGCTGATCTTCTTTGGCCATTCAACTCCTAGCAGGGGACTGAACAGGTCCGCCGGCGGCGTTCTCCCATCGCGCAGGCCTCAACGTACCGCCAAGGTACGCCTCGGCCCGCCACTCGCTACCGCCTTGCCGGACGATTGTGTTGAGTCTCCTGAAAAAGGGCATGTTCGATGCTAGATCTTGATCGGCATCACCACGCATTTGAATCCCGGACTCTCGGCTTCCTGTATCAAGCAGGGGCTCAAGGCCGTATCCATCTGCAGCGAGACCGATTCTCCGTCCATGACGCTCAAGGCGTCCAACAGATAGCGGGCATTAAAGCCGGTATGCAGCGCTTCGCCCTCATAACGAGCCGCTAATTCTTCCGTGGCTTCCCCATAATCGGGATTACTGGAGAACAACGTCATCCCGCCTGGGGCGAACGACATCTTGACCGCATTGGCCTTGTCCTTCGACAACACCGACACGCGCCGCAAGGCGCTCTCCAACAATCCGCGATTGACGATGATCCGCTTGCCGCTTTCCTTCGGCACCACCTGCTGATAATTGGGATAGTTCCCCTCCATGAGACGGGACGTGAGCAGCAGGCCGCTTTTCCGGAAGATCATGAGGTTCTTGGTAAACCCGATCAGCGGCTCCTCGTCGCCTCCTTCTTCGAGCAGGCGCCGCATTTCCTGAGCGGCTTTCTTCGGGATGATGGCCTTGATGTCCTGCGCCGGCGGCTTCGCGCTCGGGCTGCCGACTTCCCGCTCCGCCACGGCCAGGCGGTGACCGTCGGTGCCCACGAGACGCAGCAGCGTCGTCTTTTTATCGGTGGTCGAGAGGCTGACGAGGAGGCCGTTCAGGATGTAACGGGCATCGTTATCGCCTGCGGCAAAGAGGGTCTTCCTGATCAACTCCAGTAAGCCGGCTCCGGCTAGCGGCGTCAATCCCTCCCGTTCAATCGAGGGCAACGCGGGATAATCGGCGCTGGGAAGACCGACGACCTTGAATTGGCTTTTCCCGAATTGGATGGTGGTCCAGTTGTTGTCGCCGGAGGTGAGTTCAATTTCGCCGCTGGGCAGTTCCTTGATGATTTCGTACAACTTGCGCGCCGAGATCGTGACGCCGCCGGCTTCCAACACGGTGGCCTTGTACAACCCGCGCATGCCGATCTCGAGATCGGTCGCGACGATTTCGGCTCCGTCGTGCTTGGCCTCCAGCAGGATGTTCGAGAGGATCGGCATGGTGTTCCGCTTTTCCACGACACCCTGCACGCGCTGCAGGCCCGTCAACAATTCCTCCCGTCCGATGCGTACCTTCATGGTCGGTCTCCTCAGAGAGCGCTTACGCCCTCAAGATCTGTTCTTTCAAGCCTTCCAGCGTCGTCTGCAGGGTGCTGTCGGCCTCTTTGGCTTTAGTGATCTGCCGGCAGGCGTGAATGATCGTGGTGTGATCTTTGCCGCCGAATTGGCGGCCGATCTCAGGAAATGACGCGTCCGTGAGTTCACGGCACAGATACATGGCGATCTGGCGGGGATGCACCAGCGTTTTACTCCGCCGGCGCGATTTCAGATCGGCAATTTTCACATGGTATTTCGATCCCACGGCTTCCTGGATATCCTCGATGGAGACGATCTTTTTCTTGTCGCCGATGAGATCCCGTAAGACACTCTTCGCCATCTCCAGGGTAATGGCCTGCCCCGTGAGCGAGGAATAGGCCCCGACCCGTACGAGGGACCCCTCCAACTCACGGATGTTGTTCTTCATCGTGTTCGCCAGAAAATGGATCACGTCTTCAGGCAGCGCAATCCGCTCATCTTCGGACTTTTTCCGCAGGATGGCGATCCGTGTCTCGACGTCCGGTGGCTGCAGATCGGCAATCAAGCCCCACTCAAACCGCGACCGCAGCCGCTCTTCGATATCCGGCATGTCCTTTGGAAAACGATCGCTGGAGAGGACAATCTGTTTATGGGCCTCGTAGAGCGTGTTGAAGGTGTGAAAGAATTCCTCCTGCGTCCGTTCCTTCCCCGCTAAAAACTGGATGTCGTCGATCATCAGCATATCGACGTTCCGGTACCGCTTGCGCAGGTCGATCATCTTGTCGTAGCGAATCGAATTGATGACTTCGTTCGTGAACTGTTCCGTCGTCAAATAGGCGATACGCAGGTCGCTCCGTTCAGCCAGATAATTGCCGATGGCATTGAGCAGGTGCGTCTTTCCCAATCCCACGCCGCCATAGAGGAACAACGGGTTGTACGCCTTCGCCGGTTGTTCGGCAACGGCCATACAGGCCGCATGTGCAAACTGATTGCCGGCGCCGACGACGAAGCTCTTGAACGTGTATTTCGGATTGAGTTGAATGCCTCGTTTAGAGCGAGAGGCCACGAATCCGCGTCCGGCCGTCTCCGCCGCGGACTGATCAAGCGGTCCCTGAGCAGGCCCCTGTTTCTGGTTGACGACGAACGAGACATCCATCCGCCCGCCTCCCTGAGCGGCGGATACCGCTTCGGCGAGCAGATCGTGATAATGCTCCCCTAACCATTCGCCGAAAAATTTGTTCGGCACGGCAAGATAGGCAGTCGTGTCTTCAATCCGATCCAGCACGACCGGAGTGAACCAGGTTTCATACACCTGTTTAGGCACCTTCTCCTGGATGTACGTTAACGCGTCGTTCCACATCTGATTCATCTCTTTAAATCAATCACTTAAGAATGTTCACAGGCTTATACACAGGTGTGGACAAATACCTAGAATCTCACCGTTTTAGGGGTGCGGCTCGGGCAATCTTTGCGCGATTCCTGTGGACATCCGCCCATCACCACTTTCATCGCACTCCCCCATGCACAAGCCCCCTCACCTTATCCCTGAAAGCCCCCTGCCTTATACACCATCTCATCAACATGGGCTAGGAGCTTCCTTCGTCAATTCCGGCGCAGCTCCCGGCGTTCATCCACAGCATTCACAGGACTTACTCCTACTCCGACGGCTCCTAATCTTCTCTTGTTAAATAGAATACATAAGAGAAGAGGGTGGGGGAGATCACAGCACAATCGTCGAGTCATGCTCGGCAATCAACTTCACCAGCTCTCGATAGGAAATGTTCGTTCCGGATCCCTCCCGACCCGGCGCGCCGGAATCTTGGCGGAGTATGTAGACCGGACCGGGAAACGGCGGTGCCGACGAAACAGCCTCCTCCAGTAGCACGAGCGAGACGCGATCAGAAAGTTGTGTCTCTGCCGCCGCAGGTAACAAGGATTCGGCGGGATCCGAGATGGGGCGTCGCAGGAGATAGAGCGTCTTATGCTCCGGCATCGAGAAACATCCTTCCTAAAACACCAGAACCCGGTCGGCCGCGGCCATGGCCTGCCGGGCCGATTCGATGGTTCCGACAGTCACGGCAAATCCTTCTTGAAGGTCAGGAGGAGGGCCGGATGGATAGACGAGAAGAAACGGAATCTGAAGATGCTCGAAGGAGGGGAGATATTTTTCGAGGATCTCCAGATCAATGATGTCGTCTGACTCTTCAGCGAGGAGACGGACCGCCGGCCCTATCAAAATGACGGTGATCGGATTTTCCCCGGCGGCCAAACCCAAGGCAATGCGAAGCGCCTCGACCGGGACGGCGGAAGTCAGAGGATCGGCACGGATGATCAGGGCAATGGAAGCGGTCGCGGCCACTATGACATCCTTCGAGGAGCCGTTAGGTGAAGGCTAAAAACCGGTCGCAGCCGTTTACGATATTCGACAACACGACTAACCCGCAGAGGGAGATACGTGGATCGAGTTGATCGGTGGACACTCCATGTTGCTGGCAGCCATATGCACAGACGAACAACTTCATGCCGCGACCGACGAGGTCCGAATAACGAGGGTCACGAAGATTCCTGACCCCTTCGTCGATGCAATAGAGATACACGTCAGCCCCTTGGCCTAATGCTTCAGAGGAGAGCGCGGCTACCGTCTCCACACTGGGGTGTGACGGGGGTGTGGATAAGAGGAAACCGACTTTGAATGCCCCCATACAAATGAGCCTGTGGAAAAAGTTTAGTAGCGCTTAATAATCAATTAGTTACGGATTCAATCTTGCAAGCGGAGCGTACGAATTTTGGGCGGGAAAGTCAACTAGAAAAAGGAGCGAAATTACCGCTTGAGAAACCGGTCACGAAACAGGGACACGAGGTTTTGAATGGGAATCTCTTCCTGCGCCTTCGTCTGCATATGGCGTACGGTCGCGGTGCCTTTCGCCACTTCGTCATCGCCAAGCAGAATGGTGTAGAGGGCTTCCAGACGATCAGCCTGCCGGAGATGAGCCTTGAGTGACGCGGAGCGAAAATCCATATCCGCCGGCACACCCGCCCGGCGGAGCTCATCGAGGAGGACGAACCCCGCGTCGGCCGCTTGGGTGCCGAACGCTGCGACATAGACTCGCGGGATGGAGGGCACGATGAACGTTTCGGGCAACATCAAGGCAATGCGTTCAAGCCCGACGGCAAACCCGACCGCCGGGACGGCCGCACCACCAAGCTGTTCGACGAGACCGTCATAACGTCCACCGGCGCCTACTGCATTTTGCGCCCCCAGATGCGAGCAGGTCACTTCAAAGGCCGTGAGGCAATAGTAGTCGAGCCCACGGACCAGACGAGGGTTCACATGAAAGGGGATGCCAATAGACTGCAGGCCTGCCGTCACCCGTTCGAAATGTTGTTGCGCCGCCGGCGACAAGGAATCAGCCAGGCCGGGCGCGCCCTCCGTCGCGGCTCGGCAGTCGGGAACCTTGCAGTCCAATACGCGTAACGGATTCGTCTCGATGCGGCGCCGGCAATTGCCGCAGAGACGGCTTTCCACGGTCTTCAAAAAAGCGACGAGAAGCGGTTTGTACCGGGCCCTATCCTCGGCGTACCCGAGGTTATTGATTTCCAGCGTCAAACCCGGCAGCGTGAGATCGGACAGCAATCTCCAAAGCAGCGACAGCACTTCGATATCGGCCCGTGGATCCGATAGTCCAAACGATTCCACCCCGAACTGATGAAACTGCCGCAGCCGCCCGGCTTGAGGCCGCTCGTGGCGGAACATGGGACCCGCATAACAATACTTTTGCGGCCTGGGATCGGCGGCGCGGTTATGTTCGATGAAGGCGCGAACCGTGCCGGCCGTCCCTTCCGGCCGCAGGGTCAGGGATGAGCCATCGCGATCCGCGAAGGTATACATTTCCTTTTCAACGATGTCCGTCGTGGTCCCGATGCTGCGCGCAAAGAGCGTGGTCGTCTCGAAGATCGGGACGCGAATTTCCTGGAACCCGTACGCGAGTGCCCAGCGCCGCGCGGTATCCTCAATGAAACGCCAGCGGGGTGACTCTTCCGGAAGGAGATCCTTGACGCCTTTAATGGCCTTAATCATCGCTCTAGCCGTGGGTTCGCGGTCATTCGTGCGGGACTATAACGGCGGGCTCGCCGGCAAGTCAACGCGTTGCGCGCGTCTCTCGTCAATCGTGAAGCGTCATTCGAAGGACAGGCTGTGCCGCTGTCGGTAGCCGTTTCCCAAAAACAGAGGACGGAGGTTCGCTTCTTGCGCCCGTGATCGAGCGGGCGTATAGTGCCCTCCTTGTAAAAAATATGCCGCCGAGGTTTGCCGAGTAAGTAAATAGGTCCGCTGCGTAACCAATTCCGACCTCTACTTCACGCCTATGACGACTCCAGCACGCCGCGTGATCGCTCTGGCTCCGATGCCTCCGGAGAAGTCCGCCTATGCCCTGGCGCGCTATAGCCGGTCCCCGGATTCGATTGAAGACAGCATCAAGTGGGTGCACGGCCATTCGTCCGAAAAATTCTGGGAACAGTTTTACTTCGATTACGGGCACGGGTCGATTGCCGATCTCGGCCACGTCATTATTTGTTTTGAGCAGATTTCCGAACTCGCCGCTATTCGTTTGGAAGACGAACCGGTGTGGGACGGGCAAGCGAAGTCGAGCCGGTATCAGAATTTCGCCACCTCCAGCTGGTTCGTCCCCGGCACCATCCGGGGACAGGAAATCGAAGCAAGTTATCTGGGCATTCTGCGCGGGCTCTCGACGGTCTATCGCGCTCTGCACGATCCCTTGAGCCAATTCCTGACTGAGCGCGAGCCTCGACCGGAAAGCATGACGCCCGCCGCGTACCAACGGGCCATCACCGCGCGGGCCTTCGATGTCACCCGTTATCTGCTGCCCCTGGCGGCGCAGACCAATGTGGGGCAGGTCGTCAGTATCCGGACGCTCGAAAAGCAGATCACCCGCCTGTTGTCCTCGCAGATACCGGAATTGCGCCAAGTGGGAGAAGATTTGCAGGAAGCCTGTCGCAAGCCGCCGGTCAATCTCTGGGGTGAGTTGTCCGGTCAGGCGGCCGGGTTGGGGGAGCCGATGGCGCCGACCCTAGCGCGGTACGCGAAACCGAGCGTCTATCAAGCCGAAGTGTATTCGGACCTGGCCCGCTACGCGAAGGACGTGCTGAAAGGCACCGGGCTGGATCAGCCATCCGCCTATGGGGCCGCCGAGCCGGTCGATCTGATCGAACCTCACGATCCATTGGACGAAGTGGTGACGACGCTGCTCTATCGGGTCTCGCAAGCCCCCTATCGAAAGATTCTCGCCGTCGTCCGGGACTGGACCGAGAAACAAAAGCAAGACACCCTGGAAGTCGCCTTTGAGAAGCGCGGGCCCTACGACGAATTGATCAAGGAATTCCGCAGCGGCTATGCGTTCATGTTCGATATCATGATGGACATCGGCGGCTGGCGCGACATGCATCGGCACCGGCGCTGCCAGCAAGTACAGCAGAATTTCACGACGGTGCATGGGTTTGAAACACCGCCCATCCTGGCTGAAGCCGGGCTCGAACAGGAATATCGAGAGGCGATGGGCCACGTGAAATCGGATATCGAACGGCTGAAGAAATCCAGCCAGGAGGCGGCGCTCTACGCCATTCCGTTCGGGTTCTCCGTCCGCTGCCTGTTCAAGATGGACTATGCCGAAGCGGAATACATCGCGAAGTTGCGATCCGGCGTCAAGGGGCACTGGTCCTATCGCACCATCGCCTGGCTCATGAAAGAAAAAATCACCGCACGGTATCCCATCCTCGGCGCGCGCATGCAGGCGACATCGCCGGATGTGCAGGACGCGTTGACGCGCTGACCGGCGAGCCATCCGATGAATCACCCTCTCAGCCAGATCGAAACGGCCCTCCTCGCGGGCGACTGGGACCGGTTGGGGTATGAAGCCGGGGCCTGGGTTCGTGCGCTCAACGCTGCCAACGAAAAGGACCCCCGCCCGTATTTCGCATTAAATGTCACTCACCTGATTCGCGGTGAATTTGCCGACGCCTGGCGGGTGCATGCGCATGCCCTGCAGGAAGCGGAGGACATCGAGCGGGTGGGAGCATGGGTGCAAGCGCTCTTGAAGCAGCATCCCGACAATCCTCATGTGAATTTGGTGCAAGGGATGTTTCTGGCGCAGTCCGGCCAGTCGGAGCAATCGGTGGTGTTCTACAAAGAAGCCGCCCGCCTCGCGCCACAATCCGCCTATCCCCATTATTTTCTTGCCCAGATCCATGAGCGGGCGGAGCATCTGGAAATGGCGATCAAAGAGTATCGTGAAGCGGTGAAACTCGACCCGGCGTTCGCCGCCGCCCGCACGAACTTGGGCGTCGCCTATCAGGAGCAGGGCCGGCTCGAAATGGCTATTCCGCAATATCGCGAAGTGATCAAATTGAATCCCAACGACGGTGTCGCCCATGCGAATCTCGGCTGCGCGCTGGCGGAGCAGGGAAAGTTCGAGCCTGCGCTCCAGGCCTATAAAGAAGCGCTGCGCCTCAATCCGAACGATGCGGAAATTCACTTTGCGCTGGGAGGCGTCTACGAAACCAAAGGCCGCATGGATCTCGCCATGAAAGAGTATCGTGCGGCGACCGAGGCCAATCCCGAACTGGCTCCTGCGCACACAGCGCTGGGCTGGTTGTTGATGGAGCTCGCGCGGCCGACCGAGGCCATGGATGCCTTCAACCGCGCCGTGAAAGCCAACCCCGAGGAAGCACAAGCGCTTTACGGCATCGGGAGAATTTATGCCGCCAAGGGAAAACGGGAAAGCGCCGCCGAGAACTTCTCCAAAGCCATCCGCTTCGAAAAAGACCCCGCCAAGAAAAACGCCATCATGAACGCCCTCTTCGCCAGCGGTCAGACGGGAGATTGAGGAGCCGAGGAGGTGTACTTCCTTGCTCGCGGATCGCGCGCCCTCGGAAGGACCTCGATCAACGCGCGCAGGGGAAGTACATCCTCTCAGCTCCTTGGAAGAGGTGGGGTCTGCTTGACCGGTAGTGAGTCCTCAGTTAGTATCCATAATGGTGCCATTACGGAATCCCCTGAGGAGAATACCATGGCAACCTTGACCATCAAAAATATTCCCGAGCCCTTGGTGAAACGCCTCAAACAGCAAGCAGCCGCACATAGACGAAGCTTAAATTTCGAGGTCATTTCATACCTCGAACAGATGACCCAGAGCGTCCCCATTGACGCGGACACATTACTGGCCAGGGCGCGAGCCGTCCGCCGTATTCCGACGGGTGTTCGACTCAACGATCGTCTGCTCCAGGATTTGAAAACGGCCGGCCGTCCATGATTGTGGCTGATACGAATCTGTTGATCTATCTCTATGTTCAAGGGCAACGGACCCAGGAGAGCGAAGCTGTGCTCAGGCGGGACGCAGTCTGGACGGTGCCGCTACTGTGGCGATCGGAGTTTCGTAATGCCTTGGTCGGATTGATCCGTACCGGCGCGCTTCAGTTGAACGATGCGCTCGCCATGAGCGAGGAAGCTGAACGGTGGTTGAACGGATATGAATACACAGTGTTATCAGGGCGAGTGCTGGCGTTAGCTAATCAGTCGGGATGTTCGGCCTATGATTGTGAATTCGTGGCCCTCGCCCAAGACTTGGAAGTGCCCTTGGTTACCAGTGATCGTCAGATCCTGAAGGCCTTTCCAACAATGGCGGTTTCTCCGTCGGCTTTTGCGACTTAACTGGGGAGAATCGCTTCACAGAAAGACGTCAGCATTGAATCGGATGGCATCGCAAGTCCAGCGACATTCCCTCCAGCGTCAATGTATCAACGTGGACATTCTGTAAATTCACCGGTTGCTCAAACGGGCGGCCCGCAAGGCCGCAGGCGAGGAAAACACCGCAGGCGTACCCTCTGGGTACGTCGAGGATTTATTCGAGCTGAGAACGAAGTTGGTCGCCTGTTTCAGCAACCGGCTTAGAGTTCGCGGATGGCGCCTTGCAGGACAGTCATCTGGGTCATGGGGTCGCCGGAGGCTTGGAGTTCTGCGCGGATCTGTTCTTTGAGGTAGTTCGTGTAGCCGATTTTGTCGAGGAGGAGATCGAGAAAACGTTCAGAGGAGAGGAGGCTTTGCGCCTTCAGTTCGTCGATGGTCTCGTCGCTCACCGGCACGTAGCTGCTGCCGATGTGGAAAATGATGTTGTAATGGCGATCGCGCCCGAGCCGTTCGAACCGTAATCCCTTCACGTGCCGTCCTTCCTCTTACAGGTCAACGGGGGCACATTGTAGACAATCACCGGTGAGAAGACAAGGTCGGCCTCGTGGCTGCGGGCTCGCCAGCCGCGGCGTTCCGGTCCCCCGATCAGGCTTTCGCGCTCTTCTTTCCGAAATAGTCACGCCGGCTGACGGATACATCAGACACGAACATGACCCCTGAGTGGCGGTCAAACAGCGGTCGCAGTCCGGCCAACACCGGCTCCACCTTCTCCTCAGGCACCACCGCCATAATCATGACCAGGCTCTCCTGCTCGCTGAACATGAAGTGCGCCTCGCGCACCCCATGGTGCCCCTTCCCGGAGATGTTGCCGATGATGGTGTACCCGGTCGCTTCCACCTTGTCCAGCAATTCCGTGACGAAGGGCCGGTGTTCCCCAGACACAATGACCCGGATTTCTTTCATGGGATGCAACGTCAGTGCGGCCATGTCTCGACTCCTTTGCTTTGCGAGATCGTCGTCTGCGATGAAGCGCGGTTACCCAGCCTGCGAAGGTTCACCCGGATGTTGAACCCTGCGCCACACGCCTGACGGCATGTAGCGGTACCAGGTGCCGTCCTCAGGATCCAACGCCGCGAGATGAACCCACTCGTTGTGATAAAAATGTTGCAGAATTTCATGCCGCGCGATGAGTCGTTCGATTCGCGAGCGCGGGGCTTCGACCAGCGTCATCAGGCGGATCGGCTCATGAAAGGGCAGCTCGCCGTTCATGACGGTTTGCCAGGCCAGTCCGAGGCGAAGATCGCTCCACGGGCCGGACATGATCCCCAAGCGGCCGACGACGTTGTGATAAATTTTGCTCCCGCTCCCATAGACATCATTATCCACGGCGGAGAAATAATGCTCCATGTTGATCCACTGCGCCACCACTTGCGGGGCAGTGAGGAGCACTTCGAGCCATCGGTCGGTCGGGTCTTCGCGATGATCATAGGATTGGAGAAAGATCCGCCCGGACAAATTCAGCCCCTTCGTCAGTTCCCGCCGGCCGATGATGAAGGCCGTGTTGCCGGACAGGCCCCATTCGGGCCGCACCTGACTCCAGTCCGCGCTGCGCTCAGCCGCATGGCCTAACGCCTTCTCAAGCGGCAGCACGGCGCCGACATCGGGAAATCTCGTGCATCGCTCCTGGCTGGTGAGCTGAGCCGCTTCCCGTAAATCCTCATACAGGCGAGCCACATCCTTGCGGTGGGTCGGCGGCGCGTCTTCGAGATCGAACAGCTGCACCTCATCGGTGGTGGTATCCACCTGCCCGGCCAAAAAGTGCGTATCCGGCGGAATGACGATGCCGCGTTTGGCCAGCCGTTCACGCACCGGAGCGCGGTTGGCCATGGCCGCCAGGACACGCGCGTTCGGTTTCCCTTCGTTGCCGCCGCAGGCGCCGCAGTCCAGCGCCGACTCGAACGGATTGTTTTCCGTGGTACTGCCGTGGGCGCAGAACAGCACGAGCCGGGCGAAATTTCGCACCAGGCCCATCATGCGCAACGCCGTTTCGAGCGTCATCACCTGCTCCTCGAGCGTGAAGCCGGTGCGCGTGATGCGTTCCTTCTGGCGCGAGGCTGCGCGGCCGTTGATTCGATAGTGCCGCTGCAGCTCATCGATAAACGTCGAGAGTTGCTCGCTTGAGAGATCGATCGCCCGGGCGGCCTCGCTCAAGAACGGCTCCACGGGCGCATCCTCGTCCAAGGCGCGCCGTCGCAGCGCTTCGACAAATTCGGCCTCGACTCTGGAGCCATGCAAGCCGAACCGATCACGCAGAGCCTTCCAGATCAGCGCGCGTTGCTCGGAGGCGACCATTTCTTCGGTTTCAGCCGGCGCCAGTTTGTCGACGGTTAAAATGGTCGCGATCGGCGGCACAAACAAGCGGCGGATCCAGCCGGTCAGGCGCTTGTAGAGGGCCGGTAGAAAGGTCTTGCCCATCATGGGCAGAACATAAAACCAGCCCAAGGATTCCACCATCACATACGGGGTGACGACGTTTTCTTTCAAGTCGTGCAACAGCGTATGGCCCGCATGCACCAGTTTGGCCCGGGACTGGTGTTTGGACACGTAATGGTCCAGGTAGCTGCGGGGGATTTCCCGCACCTCGTTCTTGGCGCGCATGATGACCGGGAACTGCTCGGTTTCATGTTCCTTGCCCCACGCGCGATATCGAATCAGGGCGGCAAAAAAGCCCGCGAACCCGTAGGTCTCGTTGGCGCCCGTGGATTCCAGGTGCCGGCGGAACGGCTCGGACCGTACATCGATGCAAAAGACCGATTGGGAATGCGGGCGGACCGGCGGTTGACCATCGGGGGCGGCGGGCTGCGGTTTGGTCGGCGCGCGCCGCAACATCCCGAACAGATGCTCGTGATACCCGGCCTCCAAGGCCTTCAGCCATACGGGGCCATGGGCCGACTCGGGAAATTCGTCCATCCAGTCCAGGAGCCGTCGAAGGGCGGCCGGCGGCGCGTCCATCAACAGGGCCGGCACGATTTCGAGCGCCTGTGCGAGGGTGAGGAGGCGTTGGGCCATGGCCCGCTGAGAAGCTCGTTCCCGCCGCGGACCGAATTCGATTTGATAGTGGTGCGTGAGCCGCTCCCATTCGTGGGACAGACCGGCCTGGGCCGGTTGGCCGACCGATCGTGCGTGGAGGCGAGCGACCCGATCGGCAAAGGAAGCGGGCAAACGGCCGGCGACCCATTCCTTGCGCAAGAAGTACGCGGGAGACTGCTGGTCCATCACGCGCATGGCCGCGCGATAGGTGCCTTCGATGCCCAAGTGTTCCCGGCAGACCTGTTCGACCAGTTCGCGGACATACCAGAGCCGCACGGCGAGAAATTTTACCAGGCCGACAGGGTAGGCCTGCTGCCAGGCATAATCGTTTTCCTCCGCCCTCCATTTGATGAAGCCGGCCCAACCGGGCAAGGCGGCAAGCTGCAGCGAGAGGTAGTCCTGCCGGAACTCTGCCGGGATCGCCAAGGCTTCGAGGCAGTCCAGCACCAGGTCTTCCGGATGTTCCGGCAGCGCGGCAATCTTTCGGCGGCTGTCCGCGATGCCGCAGGTCGTCCATTCATTGGCGGCCGCCTGCTTCCAGGCCGCATACAATCCCTGGCGCCGTCCCGGCATCGGCCAGGCGGCATGGCCTTCATCCAGGAAGGCCTCGCACCATTTGATCAGTTCGCCGTTGATCAGCTCGCCGATCCTGGTGCCCAGCGTCCGGTCGCACCAGGTCGAGAGAGTCACCTCGCGGCCCAGCGCAGCCACATCGTCGCGCACCGTGGCGGCGATCCGTTCCTGCACCGTCGGCGCGGCAAAGCCGACCAGGTGCTCGGCCAGGACCTCTACCTGTTCCTCGTTCGGCGCTCGTTCCATAAGCCGGTCACAGGTTGCCTCGCCCGGGCGCGACAAACCATGGGTCAGGCAGGCACGCAGCACCTCACGCTGTGAAATGCGGCAAGATCCGAGGTCGACTTCTTGATCCTGCGCGAGGGGTGCCAAGGCCTCATCGAGATGGCGGACCAAAATGCGCCCGGTTTTGACGTAGCGACGGTAGAGATCCCCGGAAAGATATCCATCGCCGCCGAGGAATTGCCGGCCGCGCCGGACCGTTTCGGTAAACGGCAAATATTCGAGGCTGTGCAGAGGATTATGGTGCACAAAGGTGCGCATGGGCCAATACTGCGCGATGACTTCGCTGGCGAGCCGGATCATACCCCGCAATTCCATGCGGCGGGTTTCCTGATCCATCGGATCTGCGGTGCGAATTATCTGGTCCATGGTTCACTCGTCAGGGCGATTGCGGCGGGAGTGCCGCCCGGCGGCTCAAACATTCGAGACGGAGCAGTCCCCAGCAGGAGCAGCAACAGCAAGATAAGGAGCAGCGAGACGAATTCCGTCTGCCGCAAATCTTCGTGCCGGATGTCCAGACGCGACCGGCCGAACACGATCTGTTGAATGAGGTCGGTGTAGTACCAGGAGGCGGTGAGCCAGACGAGCATGATGATGGCGAAAGGTCCCGACGGGGAAAAGGCGGGCGTCAACAACATGCCCAGGAAGCCGGAGAAGATACCGAACGGCGGCATGCCCAACGCGGCGAGCGCCAGCAGCGCGAGCAGGGTGCTAAAACGGGGCATGGGATAGGCGAGACCGCCGAGCGCCCGAAAATCGATATCCCCGTATCGCGCCCGGATGGCGTACCAAGCCAGCAGAAGACCGCTGATCGTCAGCCCCACCGCGCTGAGATACACCAGGGCCTGGGCCGGCGCCGTTCCCGTCTCGGCAATGAACCACCAGAGCAGGCAGAAAAAGGCCAGCGCCGCATAACCGAGTCGCGGCAACGGATGCGACTGAATCAAGGCCCGTAGAGAACCATAGACTGCGCCGGCCAGCGCCAGGATAGCCACCGTGCGGAGCGCGGCACCGGGCAGGCTCGGGAGCAGCAGAGAGAGGGTGTGAAATCCAACCGTGGGCAGAACAAAGGCCAGAAAGGCGGGAAGGTTGCCCGGCAATCCGTTGAGCGCCGCCACGAAGCCGCTCTGCAAGGGCAAGAGGGGCAGCAGTGTCGCGCAGGTGATCAGCGACGCGATGGTCGAAGCCGGTGCCGGAAGCGCCAAGGCCATCAGCGTGCACAGGATGCCCAGGCCGAATGACGATATCCCTTGCCAGGTTTCCGCCGTGGAGCTCGGCGGATGCGCATACAACAATCCGGAGACGACGGCCAGGAGCAGCACCAGCAAGAACCCCTGCGCAGCCGCGTGGCTCGTGAGAATGCCCAGCGCCAGGCCGAGCAGGATCAGGGTCATGGTCCAGGCTGAATGGTGAGCCCGGTGCAACGGCTGCCCGAGGAGCGTGAGAAACGCCGTGACCGGAAGCAGGGACAGAAACGCCATGCCGGCCGGCGGTTCCGGGTGTGCCAGAGATGTCCCGATGACGGCCAGCAGGCTGGCTGCGGTCGTCACCAGCGCCACAGTTTTCATGCGCTGCAGGGACGTGTTCACCAAGAGGCAAAGACTGGCCCCTAACAAAGGAATGGCCAGGAGGAGCCAGGGTACCATCCAGGCCTCGATCACGACCGGCCCTCGATGGCGGTTGCAGACGCGCCGCCATGGTTGCACTGCCTGAATGCCATCACGACAGCGGTTTCTCCAGGCGATGGGCGACCTGCGCCACGACGCGGCCGATGGTGAGATAGAGCTGATCCAGATACAGCCGGTTCATGAAGAGGACGTAGAGGCGGACGAGAAAGGCCTCGATCCATCCGGGAATCGTGATGGTGCGCCCGTGGGCATGGGCATACAGATAGACCCAACTCAAAATCGTCAACACCGTCGTGCCGAGGACGAGACTGTCGAACAGCCGTCCGGGCAGCGCCGCGGCCTTGAAATAGCCGGCCACTTCATCGGCGTTCGGGTACAGAAAATGGGTGAAGCTTTCCACCGCAAACAGATAGGTGAACACGACGATCATGAGGGTCGCCAGCATGGCCGCCGACACCTTCCAGGAAGCCACCGCGCGGATGCGCGTCAACGAGAGGATCGCCTGCGAAGACGTCACCCAGATGAAGAAGAGGAAAATCACCGTCCCCTGCGATTCGAGCAGCGGAATGCGCAGTACGCCGTGCGTCACCAGCAGGATGATCAACGGCAGCAACAGGGTGGTCAAAAATCCTGTGGACCAGGTCAGGTTGGAAAATTCTTGTTCCTCCGTCTCGCGATCGACCGGCGGAAAGGAGGGTTCTTGGCGCGCCTTATGAATGACGTTGCCGCAGTTCAGGAAGACCGTCCCTTTGAACAGGCCGTGCGCGATGAGATGGAAGACGGCGAGAGAAAAGGCGCCGAGGCCGCATTCCATGATCATGTAGCCCATTTGGCCGATCGTGGAGAATCCGAGGGTCTTCTTGATATCGTTCTGGGTCAACATCATGGTGGCGCCGAGGATCGCCGTGAGCATGCCGATCACGAACACCACATGCAGCGTCGTCGGGCTCATGCCGTAGAGCGGGGCCAGCCGGTTCAGCAGGAACCCTCCCGCATTGATGATGCCGGCGTGCAGCAGCGCGTGGATCGGGGTCGGGGCGTAGAGCGATCGCGGCAGCCAGGTGTGAATCGGAAATTGCGCCGACTTGCCCATGGCGCCGCCGAAAATGAGCAGGGTCACCGCGGTGACGCCGTTCATTTCCCATCCCAGCGCGGGCCAGATCGAAAGGGTCACCGGCGACGCAGCGGCGCGTGTGAACAATGTCTCAAATTCCGACGTGCCGTATAGCGAATAGGCCAGGACGATACCTGCGAGAAAAGCGGCATCGCTGAGCCGCAAGGTCGTAAAGGTGTTGGATGCGCCGGACAGGGTGGCCGCATGCCCGTGGTTGTGCGCCAGGAGAAAGAGCAGCCAGGAGAGAATTTGCCAGAAGATGAAAAGCATCACCAGATTGGCGCTGGCGACCATGCAGAGCAGCACCGAGGTCGTGAGGCCCAGCATGCCCAGATACCGTCGGTACCCGCGATCCTGATACAGGTAGCCCATCGAATAGCGGTAGATGAGGGTGTTGACACCTGTGATCAAGACCATCATGACCGCACTGAGCCGGTCGATGTAGACGCCGATCGGAAAGGCGAGATTGGCGACGGCGGCCGGATCGTACAATCGGAACATGATCGGGCCTTCCGCGGTCACCATGATCAATATGATGACGGAACCGAGGAAGGATGCCGCGATAGGGAATAGGCCTGATCGGGCGTTCTGCTCCTGGTCGGCTCGATCGCCGGTCATCACAATGAAGGCCGTGAGTAACGGCAACAGCGGGACAAGCGCCGACAAGGACATGCGAACCCCATGCTCGCGTTAAAATGAAACAGGCCAGCCGGCGGTCCTTCGCGCAAGGAACCAACGACTGGCCTGCACTGTCCCCGGCCTTTCCCTGAATGGAAACACCGGCAAGACCCTACTGCCTGTCTCAGTACATCAATGGAGTGGGTCCGGGCCGCGCAGCAATCACGGCCTCTCGTCGGCACCACCGGAAAACTGGGTTAGATGTATCCGTGGAACCGCCGCAATTGCAAGCGAAAACTCCGCCTTTTGACTCTGATGCGTGCGTGCGCCACGCACGGTTACAAGGCGGCGACGGCAGGTTCCGATACCGGCTCTCATAGGACTAGAGTCCTGGAGCGCCCGTGACTATAATCCGGTCGTCCGTGTCTATCTCACCAGGGAGCAAGATGACCGTGCCTGCTGCCAGCAAGGGAGAAAAGGAAGCCGCCGTTCGCACGGCGATCATCAAATTCGAACAGGAATTTCTCGGTCGCGGCCCCGACGAAGTCCGCGTGTTCATTGTCCGCGATATGCTGGTGGCGCGGCTGAAAGGGGTGCTCACCCCCGCAGAGCGACAACTGGCCAAGACGGCCGAGGGCATCGACATGGTCAAGCGGCTGCGGCAAAACCTCATCGCCCAAGGGCGGGATCGACTCTGCGAACAGGTGGCGGATCTGATCGGCGCCAAGATTACCGCCCTCTTCACCGACATCGATACGGTGGTCGGCGAGCGTATTTTCGTCTTCACCCTGGAATCCGATCTGGAAGCGAATTTTCGGTAAGATGAGTGAAGTGGGGCACTAGGGCCATGACGAAACACAAGCTGGAAACCCTCACCTTCGACAACAGCTACGCGCGCCTGCCGGAGGTGTTCTACGCCAAGGTGAATCCGACGCCGTTCGGCGCCGCCCCCTACCTGATCAGCGCGAATCGGGCAGCAATGGATCTGCTCGACCTCGACCATGCTGAAGCAGCGCGACCCGAATTCGCCGGAGTCTTCGGCGGCAGCCTGCTGGTGCCGGGCATGGAACCGCTCGCGATGTTGTATTCCGGCCACCAGTTCGGCGTGTATGTGCCTCAGTTGGGCGATGGCCGGGCTATTCTTCTGGGAGAAATCGTCAACGGGCGTGGCGAGCGGTGGGATCTGCATTTGAAAGGCGCAGGCATGACGCCCTTTTCCCGCGACGGCGACGGTCGATCCGTGCTGCGCTCGGCCATTCGCGAATATCTCTGTTGCGAAGCCATGCATGGCCTTGGGATCCCGACGACCCGCGCGCTCTGTTTGGTCGGGAGCGACGACAAGGTCTATCGCGAGCAGGTGGAAACCGGCGCAACCATCGTCCGCATGGCGCCCTCGCACGTGCGGTTCGGCACCTTCGAGATTTTTTACTACCGGAAGCAGCATGAGCATCTCCAGCGTTTGGCCGATTACGTAATCGAGATGCATTTTCCCCAGCTGATCCAGGCTGCCGATAAGTATCTCCGCTTCTTTGCCGAAGTCGTCGAGCGCACGGCGAAGCTGATCGCGCAGTGGCAGGCAGTGGGCTGGTCCCACGGCGTGCTGAACACCGACAACATGTCGATCTTGGGAGCGACGCTGGATTACGGTCCCTATGGCTTCATGGACGACTACGACCCGGGCTTTATATGCAACCATTCCGACTACAATGGACGGTATGCCTTCGACCAGCAGCCCTACATCGGCCTGTGGAATCTGAGTTGTCTCGCGCAAACCCTCTTGCCGCTCGCGCCGAAGGACGCCTTAAAAGAGGTGCTGGATGGCTACCAGGTCCTGGTCGATCGATTCTATCGAGAGCAGATGCAAAAGAAGCTCGGCCTCACGGAAGATCGCGGCGAAGACGAAGCGTTGCTCCAGGAGCTGAAATCGCTCATGGCCGGCAGTCGCGTGGATTACACGATATTCTGGCGTGAACTCGGCACGTTCTCGTCCGACCCTGCGGCGAAGAACGAGCGGTTGCGTGAGCATTTTTTGGATCCCGGACGGTTCGATCTCTGGGCTGCGCAGTACCGCGACCGGCTGCGCCTGGAGCAGAGCCGGGACGACGAACGGCGCGTTCGCATGGATCGCGTCAATCCCAGGTACGTCCTCCGGAACTATCTCGCGCAAGGGGCCATCGAGAAAGCTCAACAGAAAGATTACACGGAAATCGACCGCCTCCTGAATCTGCTGCAACATCCCTATGTGGACCAGCCCGGCATGAATTCTTACGCGGCCGCTCCGCCGAACTGGGGCAAGCATCTCGCCGTGAGTTGTTCGTCGTAGAGATTAGTTCGTTCGGACTGCCCTGTGACAACCAGCATGAGGTTAGGTGATGCGTGTTGAAAAACTCGGCGGCCTCACGGTTCGCTTGACCGGCGGGACCGACGGCAAGGGCGGCGGCAATGGCCCATGGGTGGTGTTGCTCCATGGATTCGGCGCGCTGGGTGATGACCTGGTGCCGCTCAGCGAATATCTGGACGCGCCCGCTGGCACGCGGTTTCTTTTTCCCGAAGCGCCGATTCAGATTCCCATGGGCTTTGGCGATTCGCGGGCTTGGTGGATGATCGATATGGCGCGCATTCAGGCCGATCGAGCGGCGGGCAAGGTCCGCGACATGTCCGGCGAGATCCCGCGCGGGCTGCCGGAGGCGCGCGAGCGGGTGAAAGCTTTGCTGGAGGATGTGCATAAGAAACTGGGGGTCGACCCGGCCAAGACCCTGCTGGGAGGCTTTTCCCAAGGCGCGATGTTGTCCTGCGACGCGTTGTTGCAGAGCACCCTTCCCTATGCCGGGCTCATCCAACTGTCGAGCACGCTGGTGGCCAAGCAGGAGTGGGGGCCGCTGATGGCCAAACGAAAAGGCCTGCCGCTTTTTCAGAGCCACGGCACGCAGGACCCGATTCTCCCGTTCAACATGGCCGAGCGGTTGCGCGATGAATTTCATCGGGCGGGGCTAGTGGTCGATTGGCAGCCGTTTCGCGGAGGCCATGAAATTCCGGAGCCCGTTCTGCGCCGGCTTGGCAGTTTCATCCTCAAAGCGTTGGTGTGATGCCGATGGCAAATGATCGCCAGACGGAAGGCTTGCTCTCCACCCGGTCGGCCTATGACCAATGGGCTGAAGATTATGACGACGAGGATCCCACCGTTCTCCTCGATCAGCCGTTTCTGCTGTCCATGCTGAAGCCCTTTGCAGGGTGCCGCATTCTGGATCTCGGATGTGGCACCGGTCGCTATCTGCGGTTGGCGAGTCACGATGCTGCTGTGATTGGCCTGGATTTGTCTCGAGGCATGCTCGAGCGGGCCAGGCGTCAAACGCCGCCGACTGCCGGTGCCAGATGGATACAAGGCTCCGTCGAGCTGATTCCATTCGGTCCTCACACATTCGACCGCATTGTCTCCGGACTGGTGCTGGACCATGTCCACGATCTCTCGGCATTTTTTCTGGGCATCGCGGCAGCGCTCCGGCCAGGCGGGCGCGCCGTCGTGACGGCGGTCCATCCGGACATGCAACGGAAAACCGGTCCGATGGTGCGATTCACGGCGGCGGGCCGGGAATATCGTACGGAAGGGACGATTCATGAAAAGTCCGACATCCTCGCAGCCGTTCAGCAGGCAGGGCTATCCATCGAAACGCTCGAGGAACCACGAGTGACAGCACCACTCATTGCTCGCCGAGAAGCTTGGAGAGATCGGCTCGGCTGTCCGGCGCTGTTATTATTGGCCCTCACGCGCACGGCGGATTTTCATCATGACCACTGACCCCACGATGTTTGAACTACAGGGCGCCGATCAGAGGCGCATCCGCGGCAATCGCATTGCGGGCAAAGACCGCCAGATTCTGTTCATCACCGGGTTTCTCTCCAAGCGTTGGGGCAACAAGAGTAAAGCCCTGGCCCAATGGTGCCAGGAGCGAGGGTGGGGATTTTGCTGTTTCGATTTTCGCGGGTGGGGCGATTCAGAAGGCCAGTGGGGCGACTATCGATTGCTGCACTGGCTGGAGGATGCGGAAGGCGTCACCCAACTGCTGGCTGATGGTCCGCCGATCACCATCGTGGGCAATTCCCTCGGCGGCTGGCTGGCCTGGCTGGTGGCACAGGAGCAACCGTCCGTCGAAGAACTTATCCTGATCGCCCCCGCCTTCAATATGATGGATCTGCGGGCGACACAAATCTCCGCTGAGCGGCGCGAGCAGTGGCAGTCGACTGGTGTCATGCCCTGGGACGACGAGCCCTTGCACAGGGACGCGCCGATTCCCTGGCATTGGGTCGAAGACAGTCAGGCGTTGTGGCGCCGTCGCTTCACCATGCCGCGTCGCGTCAAGACAACCATTCTGCACGGTCTGCAAGATACGGTGATCAATCCGGAAGGCAGTTGGGCCTTCGTGCAGCATGTGCTGTCGCAGGATCCGGCGTTCCCCATCGAACTATTGCTGAAAACGGGCGATCATCGGCTGAGCGGTCCGGAACACCTGGATACATTTCGGCGGCTGGTAGTAAAGGAATAACCATGTTGGCCTTGATCCATAAAGAGTGCGGCGGCCCGGCGTTGGAGGAATCTCCTGTCGGGGAAGTGTGCGCGATTCCGGTCGATCGGTTTCCCTTTCCTTGCTTCACCTGCCTGGAAGAAATCGTCGACGAATCGGAGTTGCGGCTCACGCAGGACTTGGGCATCTGAGCCTGCAGGACGCGGAAACAGTCCGCCAGCGGCGTTTTCGACACCCGTGAAGTGTGAAGCAGATTTCGCAAAACGTGAGACGTGAACGGTGAAACATTTTCCGTGAAGCGTATCTCGTGAAGCGTGAAACGCAAAACGATCGACGAGACACGAAGAACGAGAGACGAACGACGATTCACGAACGACGGGTATTGAGGGTATTTTCCGCATCCCTCTAGAAAGGCGAGAAGTTCATGTCATCCTTAGGCGCACATAACAGCGGACCGGACTCAGAAGGTCCTGATGTTCCCGAACCGTCCCATGCCGAAAAGGCCAGGACCTTGGTGTATCTGCAACAGACGGGTGGTCTCTCCACCCTCTCGCGGAAGCAGCCGGGCTGGCCCTTCGGGTCGGTGATGCCGTACGGGTTAGACGATCAGGGCCAGCCGAGTTTTCTGATCAGTGCCATGGCGATGCACACCCAGAACCTGCTCGGTGACCCGCGCGCGAGCCTGCTCATCACGCCGCCGGAGAGTCAGCGGGATCCGCTGGGTGCGGCGAGGGTGACCTTGATGGGGTCAGTGACGAAAGTGCCCAAAAATGAGGTGGCCTCGGTGCGCGAGCGATATCTCGCCCGTCATGCGAACGCATCGTACTGGGTGGACTTCGATGACTTTGCGTTTTTTCGTATGGCGCTCGCGGATATCTATTTTGTCGGCGGGTTCGGCTCGATGGGATGGGTGGCACCGGCAGACTACATGGCAGCAGCAGTTGATCCATTAGCCGAGACCGCGGCGGACCTTATCCGCGAGATCAATACGACGCAGCAGGAAATGCTGCTACTGCTGGCCCGCGAATGTGGCAAGCTGGATGCCGAGCAGGCGAGCATCACGACGATGGATCGTTTGGGATTTCATCTGCGGGTCAAAACACCCGACCGCATGCAGGGCGGAAGATTCGCCTTCGCTACCCCCGTTCGCAATGCTGACGGAGCCCGCGCCGGCCTTGCCGATCTGGCCGAGAAGGCCAGGGCTGGCACTCAGGTGCTGCACTCGCTGTAATCATCCCGATCGCCTCAGCATTATCTGCCATATGCATGGTTGATCGCGGAGTGAGCTGACTCATGGGTTTTAGTAACTACACAGTTTCGCGACTAAAGTCCGAATTCTTGAAATTATTCAGCACGAATTTTGACAGCCGTTTTACGTAACGCGTAAAACAGTGGTAAAGTAAGACCCGTGATCCGAAGTTTCCTGGACAAAATGACGGAGCGCCTGTTTGCCGGAGACTCCGTCAAAAAGTTCGCAGGTATTCGCAATGTGGCTGAACGAAAGCTCACGATGCTAGACAGTGCCGCCGGCCTCAAGGATTTATTGGCTCCTCCCGGCAACCGCCTGGAGAAACTGAGAGGTGATCGCGTGGGTCAGCACAGCATCAGAATCAATGACCAATGGCGCATCTGTTTCGTCTGGAAGAGTGATGGCCCTCACGAAGTCGAGATCACGGACTATCACTAAAGGAGAGTGGTCATGGTGAAGAGCGGCATGCGGCCGGTGCATCCCGGAGAAATTTTGCTGGAAGAATTCATGAAGGGATCCGATTCCCCGATCAACGCCAATACGCTCGCCAAAGCACTTGAGGTCCCGGCAAACCGTATTACGGCAATCATCAAGGGGCAACGCGGCATTACCGGAGATACGGCCGTTCGTCTGGCTGCCTTTTTCAACACCACGGCTGAATTTTGGATGAACCTGCAGAAAACCTACGAGCTGCGCCTTGCCGAACAAGCTCTGCCTGATAGGGTCAGAAGACACATCGAGCAAAAGAGAAACGCACTCGTCTCGGCCTGACCAATGTCGGAGAGAAGCTGTTCCAGGAACCATTTCAGCGATCAGCAATTTGGGTCTGTAACCGATTCATGACGACATGTGAGCTCAATCGGCGACTGGCTCCGATGTCCCTCCGAATCAGCAAAGCTTTACTTCCCGTGAGTTGCTTTCACGATCTCCTGACGCAACGTCTCCGAATGCGGATTCTTGACCTCGCGGCGGATGACGGTGTCGGTCGGCGTGACCGGGTTACCGTAGTAGGCTCGGCTCCATTCGTCCCGCGAGATGAGTGCTGCTCCTTCCAACGCCACCCCCGCGAACAGGCCCTTGGCCCGCACGAACGACAAGAGGTCTGCGCTGAGGTTAGGTGTGGTGGCGCCGGACACACCGGCTCCGACCGGTCCGACGGCGACCGATCCATCCGCCCCCAGTTTGAAATTGCCCAGCGGCAATGAATCGACCCCGCGTTGCGTCAGAACCTGCAATACGACCTCTGACAATTGCGCGCCGAACTGAAACCCGACGCTGGCTGCTCCAATCGTGAAGAACGCCCTGTTCGCTCCATTCGCCGGTCTTTTGGTCCTTGGCCACGAAGACGCCACTGCCGCCGGCCGCGCCATAGATCAAGGCGCCTTTCATGTAGTGCGGCACGATGAACAGGCCCTTGGCCTCTTGGATGTGGTCGCGAAACCAGGTCATGTTGGCATCGGCGAGAAAGTTGGCGAGGGTCATGCGCGACTGGTCCACCAGGTCGCGCTGCTGCGATCGTCGGCAAGGGCGGGGGCAGACCCCGTCCAGGCCAGTAGCGGTAAAAACAGGGCCAGGATGATGCGGCAGAATCTTCGCTGAATCCCTACGTCTGGCATAAGGAGCAGGACACCGTCGCGCGGTTGTGAATACGGCCGCGCTTTGTTATGGTCATCGATTGCACGATCGAACAGACGGTTCACACTCTACCGAGGATGGCTATGGCGACGAACGATAAGCAAGTTATTTTTTCACTGGTTGGAGTGGGCAAGGTCTATCCGCCCAAAAAACAAGTCCTGCGCGATATCTACTTGGGTTTTTATTACGGTGCTAAGATCGGCGTGTTGGGGTTGAACGGGTCCGGCAAAAGCTCGCTGCTGAAAATCATCGCCGGGACCGATCCCAACTATGTCGGCGAGATCACCCGCTCGAAAGGCTACAGCGTCGGCTTACTTGAACAAGAGCCGCAGCTCGATCCGAACAAGACCGTCAAGGAAGTCGTGGAGGAAGGCAAGAAGGAACTCGTCGCCTTGTTGCATGAATACGAAGCGGTCAGCAACAGCATGGGCGACGGGAGCCCGGATGAGATGGAAAAGCTCATCGACAAGCAGGCGCAACTGCAAGAGAAGATCGAGGCCGCGAATGGCTGGGAACTCGAAAGCGAACTGGAAATCGCCATGGATGCGTTGCGTTGCCCGCCCGCCGATCAAAAAGTGGGCGTGCTTTCCGGAGGCGAAAAGCGCCGGGTGGCCCTGTGCCGGCTGATGATTCAGGAGCCGGACATTCTGCTGCTGGACGAGCCGACCAACCATCTCGATGCCGAATCGGTGCAATGGTTGGAGCAGCATCTCCAGCAGTACAAGGGGACGGTCATTGCCGTCACCCACGACCGGTACTTTCTCGACAACGTGGCGGGTTGGATTTTGGAGCTGGATCGCGGGCACGGCATTCCGTTTCAAGGGAACTACACGTCATGGTTGGAGCAGAAGCAGGATCGGCTGGAGAAGGAAGAGAAGGCCGAATCCAAACGCAAGAAGACGCTGGAACATGAGTTGGAATGGATCCGGATGTCGCCGAAAGCCCGCCAATCGAAGGGCAAGGCGCGCCTCAACCGGTATGAGGAACTGGTCAATCAAAAGCAGGATCAGCTGGCGGCAGACCTGGAAATCTATATTCCACCGGGACCGCGTCTGGGCGACGTCGTTGTGGAAGCGAAGGGCATCAGCAAAGCCTTCGGCGACAATGTGTTGTATGAGAATGTGGAATTCAGCTTGCCGAAAGGCGGCATTGTCGGGGTGATCGGCCCGAACGGTGCGGGGAAGACGACCATGTTCCGCATGATCATCGGCAAGGAGAAGCCGGACAGCGGCACCATCCGGATCGGCGAAACGGTCAAGCTGGGTTACGTCGATCAGGACCGATCGCTGGATCCAAACAAAACCGTCTACGAAATTATCTCCGATGGCCAGGACACCGTGATGCTGGGCAAGGCTGAGGTCAATGCACGCGGGTACTGTGCCCGCTTCAATTTCGCCGGCACCGACCAGCAGAAAAAAGTAAAGGACCTGTCGGGTGGTGAACGCAATCGTGTGCACCTGGCTCGGATGCTGAAGGAAGGCGCGAACCTGATCATCCTCGACGAGCCGACCAACGACCTCGACGTGAACACGCTTCGCGCCTTGGAAGAAGGGTTGGAAGGGTTTGCCGGCTGCGCCGTCATCAGCAGCCACGACCGCTGGTTCCTGGACCGCATCGCCACGCACATCATGGCTTTCGAAGGCGACAGCAAAGTGGTCTGGTACGAAGGCAACTACAGCGAGTACGAAGCCGATCGGAAGCGGCGGCTCGGGAAAGAAGCCGACCAGCCGCATCGGATCAGGTATCGCAAGCTAACCAGAAATTAGCCCGCATGATTCATGAGCACTTCTGCTGCAATCGCCGATTCACTGCTACGACGAGCCTTCGGCCGGCGGGCTCGCCCCTCCGGTCCGGCCGCCTCACCAACTCGGCGGCGCGCACAGACGTGGCGCTCTTTATTCATCGCGCCGTGCGCCCCTCAACGTACTGGGCCAGTACGCTTCGGGTCCTCCCGGCTCCGCGCGCCGGTCTCGCAACGTGACTCGGCGATTTTGCGACGAACCGTCATGAATCATGCGGGCTAGCAGGCCGTTGAAAAGGGCTGCCAGCTGCGGCCTTGCTGGACAGCCTTTTTGAACAGCCTGCAATGTTTCTAAGCTTGTCACCATTCTTATGGGAGAGAGATCCATTTTTCCGGCTCAGCCGTAGATTCACACATGAGCATGGTACCGGGACGTTTCCTCGGCGGTTGCCTCGCGACGTTGCTGCTGACCTGGGTGTCCTGCACGACTGGCGATCCTCCTCAGGCTCTCTCCACTGACCCTCGCCCCACACCCACCAGGGCCACGCTGCAATTAGGACACCAGGAACTGGCGGATGGCCGGTTCGTCGGGCTGGCCTTCTCCGGCGGAGGGAGCCGAGCAGCCGTGTTCGGTGCGGCGGTCATGAAGGAACTGGACCGAGTTGGCCTGCTCTCGCAGGTCGATGTCTTGTCCGCTGTGTCGGGCGGCGCCCTGCCGGCTGCTGCCTATGCGCTGGAGGGCTACCGTGACCTGAATTTTCAGAACGGCTTCGTGGAGCAGATCGGCCGGGATATTCAAGGGGCAGTGACGGGGCCCTGGTATGCCGCTCCCCACAATCTGATCCGGTACGCCTTCAAGGACACGATCCCTGCTGAACCGGTGATTCGTGCTCTGGACGACCAACTGTTTCACGGCGCGACCTTCGCCGACCTCAATCCCTCCCGGCCGATCTTACTGTTGAATGCGACGAATGCGCTGACCGGCGATCCGCTGATCATTGCCGATCAGCCGCTCGCGCCGTTGGGCATCCAGCTGGCGACGTTCAGTATTGCCCGGGCCGTCTATATGTCGGCCGCTTACCCGGGCCTGCTGGAACCGCTCACATTGGCGGACGGGCGCGTCGGCACGAATGGGTCGTCTCCCAGTTCCATCCTTGCCTATGATGGAGGCGCGGCCGACAACCTGGGTATTCGGACGCTTATGCAAGTGGTTGACGGTGCGTTGGTCGACCGGCCCATGACGGATCTGTTTCCGCAGGGCTGCCTGGTCATCTCCATCGATGCCACGAGCCGCCCGAGCAACGAGGCACGCAAACCGCTCTCCGCTGCCGCGGCCTTGCTCAGAGGCCATCGCCGAAATGTCTTGGAGCTGGCGGGAATTCCTGCCTCCCGGCAGGATGCGACGCATTTCGGTACCTTTCGAGTCGGCCAGAACGGGAGCGGAGGGGTCTGTCAGTTTTGGCATGTGGCATTGCGCCAACTGCCGGATAGTGATCCCTTGGGTGAGCGGGTGACGCATATTGCAACCAACCTCGGCCTGTCGGCCGACGATCAGGCTGCGTTGACGGCAGCCGCCGCGCGGCTCGTGGCGAAGGGGCGCGAGGAGATGAACGGGACGGCCGGGTGGGCCGGGTTCCTGGGGTCCAAGCCGGCGCTCCTCTCACATCCATGAGGGCGACCGACAGGCATCACATCTTTGTCACCGGTGCCACCGGCTACATAGGCGCCCGGCTGATTCCCTTGCTGCTCGAACGAGGCCATGATGTGACGGCGTTGGTTCGCCAATCATCCCTAAAGAAACTTCCGGCCGGGTGCCGACTCGTGGTGGGCGATCCGTTACAGGCGGAGACCTTCGCGGAATCCGTACTTGGATGCGATACCCTGGTGCAGCTCGTCGGCGTACCAAAGCCTGCGCCGTGGAAAGGGGCACAGTTCCGCGCGATCGACGGGCCCTCTGCCACGGCGGCGATGCGAGCTGCCGCTTCCACGGGCGTACAGCACGTTGTCTACGTGAGTGTGGCTCATCCCGCCCCCGTCATGCGTGACTACATCGCCGTGCGCAGTGACTGCGAAGCGGCGATCGCGGCGGCGGGGTTGGTCGGGACGATTCTCCGGCCCTGGTACATTCTCGGTCCCGGGCATTGGTGGCCATTGGCGCTGGTGCCGGCCTATCGTGCATTGGAACGAGTACCCGCGACGAGAGAGGCGGCCATGCGCTTGGGATTAGTCACGATCGGACAGATGCTTTCGGCTCTTCTCTGGTCCATCGAACATCCTCCGGTGAAGACGAGGGTGATCGAGGTACCGGAGATCAGGCGTCTGGGCGGAGGAGAAACATGAAACCGGTCGCGCTCATCACCGGGGCCGCCGGTTTGATCGGTGGCTATCTCGTCAGAACTGCGCCGCGCTGGGTCCCTGATTGGGAAACGCGCGGCGTGACGAGGCAGGAGGCCGATCTTACCGATCGAGGAGACGTACAGCGGCTCTGGGATCGTCACCGGCCCGACCTCGTCATCCACTGCGCGGCGTTAAGCCGGACCGGTCTCTGCGAACAGGATCCCGCGCAGGCCCGGCTGATCAATGTCGAGGCGACCCGCATGCTCGCCGACCTGGCCCGCGGCGTGCCATTCATCTTCCTGTCCACCGATCAAGTGTTCGACGGCGTGAAAGGGCAGTATGTCGAAACCGATGCTGTCCATCCGCTCAACGTCTATGCGCAGACGAAGGCTGAGGCAGAGCAGGTGGTGCTCGACAATCCGGCCCATGCGGTCGTGCGCATCGCGCTGACAGCGGGAACGTCGCCGACAGGCGACCGGAGTTTCGTGGAAGATATGCGGCGCGCTGCGGGGAAGGGCCAGCAGCTCGCGCTGTTCACGGACGAATTTCGCTGCCCGTTACCGGCGGGTGCCTTGGTGCGGGCGCTCTGGGAATGTGCGGTGCAGCGCCGATCGGGCCTCTATCATCTGGGAGGTCGGGAGCGGCTGTCTCGATGGGAGATCGGACAAGTGTTATCGCAGCTCTATCCCGAGTTTCGTTCCTGCCTCCAACCGGGATCAGTCGCCGCCTATCACGGCCCGCCGCGGCCGCCGGACCTGTCGATGCGCAGCGACAAAATTCAGGCGCTCCTGTCGTTTCGCCTGCCGGGACTCCGGCAATGGCTGACGGAGGTTGCCCAGGACAGTATCGATCCCTGGGACTATCCTGCGTCAATCGCGCCCTAGCCGGCTGCGCAAGAAGGCCCTCATACCCGCCGTTCGTGAAACGTCGTTCGTCTCTCGTTCTTCGTATCTCGTCGATCGTTTTGCGTTTCACGCTTCACGAGATACGCTTCACGGAAAATGTTTCACCGTTCGCGTCTCAGTTTGACGAAATCTGCTTCACACTTCACGGGTGTCGAGAACGCCGCCGGCGGATCTTTTCCGCATCCGGCTAGATCAGTGCGGCAGCGTGCGGATATAGGCCAGCACATTGTGGATGTCCCGGTCGGAAAGCCGTCCCTTCCAGGAGGGCATGTTCGGTTTCCCTTCGTGGATCGTCGCGAGCAGCGCGTTATCTGACTTTTTCCTGGTCTCGGGTGCCGTCAGGTTCGCCGGATCCGCACCGAGCAACTTGTAGCCGTCTCCTTTCCCCTCAGGGCCATGGCACCCGGCGCAATACTTGATGAAGAGCGTCTTCCCCTTTGCTAAAGGAGAAGATTTCGGCGCAGGATTGTCTCCGGCTCCAGAGTGGGTCGGTCCCGCAGCCACTCCGGCCATCGCGGCGATCAGCATTCCGACGAACCCTATCCTCATATCCGTCCCTCCGGTGTGATGTCACGGTACTCGTCACAGTCTCGATGTTGAATCTTACCGGTCTCTGCAGGTGAATGCCATGCTGCACCGGCGGCTCTGTCTTGATGGAGGGCGGCATAGTACAATGGCCTGACTCTGTGCGATGCATCCGGTTGTATGTGGCTCCTGTCCGATCGCTGATCGCATGACAACGAGCGATCCCCTGTCCCTCCTCCTGACCGCCTGGGTCGCCTCGGCGCTCCTGATGGGTGCGCTGTGGCTGCTCGAACGCCGCCTCCAGAATCTTTCCCTGGCCGATGTGGGTTGGTGTTACGGGCTGCCGTTGGTCGTATGGTGGTATGCCGGCGCTCTTCCCGGCGAACCGGCCAGGCGCCTCCTGGTGGCGCTGATGGTGTGCCTCTATGCCGTCCGCCTCGGCACCCACGTGCTCATCGATCGGCTGTGGGGGAAGCCGGAAGACGGTCGCTACCGCGCCCTGCGTCGGCAATGGGGCGAGCAGGGCCCGCTGCGCCGGTTCTGGTACTTTCAACTCCAGGCGGCAGCCATCGCCTGGTTCTCTCTTCCAGCCCTTGTCGTGATGCAGAATCCTCATCCGCCGTTTCATCTCCTGGAACTGCTCGGTGTCGTGCTGTGGGTGGTCGCGGTGGCAGGAGAATCCATCGCCGATCGGCAGTTGGCCGCCTTCCGGCGCCAGCCCTGGAACAAGGATCGCGTGTGCCGGGATGGGTTCTGGTACTACTCGCGCCATCCCAATTACTTTTTCGAATGGCTGCACTGGTGGAGTTATGTCGTGATGGGACTGGCGAGTCCGCTGGGGAATTGGGGCGTGACCTTGATCGGCCCGCTCACGATGGGCTGCGCCTTGCTCAAAGTCACCGGCATTCCCTGGGCCGAAGCGCAGAGCATGGCCAGCCGCGGCGAGGCGTATGCGGAGTATCGTCGGACCACGAACGCGTTTATTCCCTGGCCCCCGCGCCGGTGATCGACGTCCGCCTCCTCGGTATGATTACTTCCCGGCGAGTTCCGCCAGCCGCGCGCGAGCGATCTTGGCGGCGGGACTGTCCGGATACTGGCGGACGATGTCCTCGTAGAGTTCCTTCGCATGTGCCATGTTGGTTTGCCGTTCTTCAAACCGAGCGGTTTCGAGCATTTGCGAGGCCTGATCCGGACCGCAGCCTGACGTGACGAGGAGCAAGAAGAGCATGGTGGGTGTGAGCCATCTGGACATAGGGGAGTCCCTTCGTTGATCGTCGAGCGGTGTCTTGCTCGCAGGGTGGACAATGTTCACTCAGTCTCATGTGACCGGCGGCGATGCCGATCGTCAGGAGGCGCGAGCGTCCCGGATACCATACCGCGGTGAGGTAATGGCTTCACTCTTGCACCGAGGGCATCGGCTCGGGCGCGTGAGCTTGGTTCGATCGCGGAACGTGTACGTACAGTCCTGACAGTGCGAGGGCTCCAGCACAAAGGTTCGTGAATCGTCGCGGGCCAGGGTTTTCACGATATGGGGCAGATGCTCTTCCACCTGGCGCTCGGGGATGCCGAGGAGTTGGGCCAACTGGTGCGACGATAGCCATGTGCCGGTCAGCAGCATCATGATGCGCTGCCGCGGTGTCTGCTGTGGAGTGAGCATGCTGCGTTTATTCTAGGCGAACCGCCCGCCGATGAAAAGGCAGGAACAGCAGCCACGATCTTGTTATACTACGCGAAACTGCCTGTGCGTTCGGCACAGGGAAAGACACCGTCATGACTGGACTGCAGTGGGATGAACTGGCCGAGTTAGCCTTGTCTCGTCTGCGCGCGGCCGGAGTCGAGTATGCGGATATTCGGCTGCTGGACACGACCACGCGAACGCTTGAGGGGGAAGACCGGCGCATCGCGCACATCCGCGAGTCCACCGATCGAGGCTTCGGCATCCGTGTGCTCCACCGAGGCGCCTGGGGGTTTGCCGCCAGTTCCATCATCTCGCTCGAAGAAATTCCTCGTGTCGCCGATCTGGCCGTGGACATCGCCAAAGGCTCTGCATCGCTCGCGATCACCAAAGTGCATTTGGCTCCTGAGCCGGTGCATCGAGACCGGATTGTCACGCCTTGCCGCCTTGATCCCTTTGTCGTGCCCTTGGAAGAACAGGCCGAACTGCTGCTCCAGACCATGGAGGTGATCCAGCGGCACCCGGGCGTGGTGAGAAGCCATGCCAGCCTGTGGGCGCAACGCGATCGCAAGCTGTTCGTCTCGACCGAAGGCTCGCACCTTGAATTCGACTTAGTGGCGATCGAGGCCGACTGCACCGCCACGGCCGTGCATGACGGACGATTTGCGAAGCGGTCCTTCAACACGCCGAGTCTCCGAACGGGCTACGAATTGGTGCGCGACGCCGACTGGGCGCGTGAAGGGGCGCGTATCGCGGAACAGGCGGTGGAGAAGGTACGGGCTCCGGCGATCGATGCGGGACGGTACGATCTGGTGCTCGACCCCGAGCACCTGTCATTGACCATGCATGAATCCTGCGGACATCCGAGCGAACTGGATCGCGCGCTCGGCTACGAAGCCAACTATGCCGGAACCAGTTTTCTCACCCCCGACAAGCGCGGCACGTACCGCTATGGTTCGCCTCATGTCAATCTGGTGGCCGACAACACCGAAGCCGGTACGCTGGCGGCAACCGGCTACGACGACGACGGCGTCAGTTGCCAGAGATGGGATATCGTTCGGGAGGGCATCTTTGTCGGGTACTGCACGAATCGCGAAGTGGCGTCCAAAATCAAGGAGGAGCGCTCGCGCGGGTCGAACCGTGCCGACAGTTGGGGATCGGTTCCCATGGTGCGCATCGCCAACATCGGCCTGGAGCCGGGCAAGGCCACACTGGACGAGCTGCTGGCCGACGTGAAACGAGGAATTTATATCGAGGGCCACGGATCTTATAGTATCGACCAGCGGCGGTACAATTTTCAGTTCGGCGGCGATGCGTTCTGGCTGATCGAGAACGGCCGGCGCACGCAGATGGTCCGGGATGTCATCTATCACGGTATTACGCCGGAATTCTGGGGCCGCTGCGACGGCGTGGCCGATGCCGCCCATCGCCGGCGGTACGGATTTACCAGCTGCGGAAAGGGCCAGCCGGTCCAGTCAGGCTGGATGACCCACGCAGCCTCCCACGCCCGCTTCCGGCGTGTGGATGTGATTTGCGGGCACACGAAGGCCGACGCATGACCTCACCGATCACGTCTTCATGGCCGAAATTGACGAGCCGCCAGGAATTCGAATTCCTGGCCGACCTTGTCATGAGTCACTCCACCGGCGAGCACACGTTCTTCTCATTGCGCGATACGCACGGCGGCACCGCGCGATTCGCCAACAACCAAATCATTCAGAACGTCAATCAGCGGCGAGGCAGCCTTTCGGTGACCGTGGCTTTCGGGCGACGCCATGGGACGGCCAGCACCACGGATTTTACCGCCGGGGCGGTACGGGAAACCCTCAAGCAAGCCGAATCGCTGGCCCGCCTGTCTCCCGACGATCCGGAGTATCTCCCGCCGGTCGGGGCGCAAACCTATCTTTCGCTACCCACCGCACGTCCGGAAACGAGTGGCGCGGGTCCGGCCCGCCGGCTCGACTATGCGCGCGAAGCCATCGGGCAGTGCAAGATGGAAAATTTGAACGCGGCCGGCACGGTGTCGTCGAGTGCGGCGACAGTCGGATTGGCCGCCGATACAGGCTTACGGGCCTACGAGGAACGGACCGAGGCGCGGTTCAGTTTAACCGTCCAAGCCGGCGACGCTACCGGGTGGTCGGCGGCCGCCCATCGATCCATCGATCGCCTCCATGTGCAGGAGCGCACCTTGGCTGCCATCATTAAGGCCAAGCGGGGAGCGGATGACCCGCAAGAGCTTCCGTCCGGCCGGTACACGGTCATTCTGGAACCGGCGGCCGTAGCCGGGCTACTCAGCCCGATGATCTGGATGTTGGACGCAAAACCCTTTTACAAAGGAACCAGCCCGTTCAATGGGAAGCTGGGTTCCCGCCTCATCGATCGCCGGCTCTCGCTGTTCAATCAGCCGGCCCATGCCGATCTGCTCGGACATGGGTTCACCCATGAAGGGTTGCCGGTGATCGAGTCCGGCTGGATCGAGTCGGGCGTGCTGACTCAGCTTCTGCATGATCGATACAGCGCCCGGGAGCACCAGGTCGATCCGCTGACGACATTGGAGTCGCCCCACCTCTCAGGTGAACGCCCCATCGGCACGCGGGTGGAGGACCTCGTTCGTACCACGCAACGCGGGATCCTCGTGACGAACTTCTGGTACATCCGGCTCGTCAATCCGTCCGACCTGACACTGACCGGTATGACGCGGGATGGCACCTTTCTGATAGAAAACGGGGAGATCACGTCGGCCGTCCGGAATTTCCGTTTTCACGACAGCCCCTTGCGTGCCTTCAACCAGGTGGAGGCCTACACCACGCCGGCGGAGGCGGTGACCTCGGAGACCGGAAAGGCGCTGGTGCCGGCCATGCGCATCCACGATTTTCACTTCTCCAGTGTGACCAAGTTTTAGGCGGCCCTTTCCCCCGGCCCGCGAGAAAAAACCTCCTCCGGCCATTGACTCGGACTATGGGAAAGAGTAATGAATTGAGAATCGTTCACCGAAACCACGTCGGTTGGTATGACGCGGAAACAGCAGCGTTTGGCCGAAAAACCCATTCATCTCCTGACGCTCGCCCCGGACAAGGGTGAGAAGGGGGCGGTGAATCCGTTCGCGCCTTCGCCGTTGCGCGCGGCGATCGGCAAGGTGTTCGTCAAGCTCGAAGACATGACCGAACGGTTCGAGGATTGGTGCCAGTACGGCAACTCTGAGGACCGGACGGAGCAGCCCATCGGACAACGGGTCTCGAAATGGTTGGGCGCTCCTGTCGCGCGCCATATCGAGCATGAAGTCCAAGCGGAACAGGGGTTGGTTCCCCATCGCCGGTGGGATGGTGCCGTCGGTGATCTCATTTTCCGGTTGCGCGACCGTGCGGGGTTTCTGCAGCGTGCCTTGGCTGCTCAGGCGCGTGAGCTCAAGGACTGGGTCATCCAGCATACCCAATCCACCCAGGCGGAACTCCATGATCTGCGCGAGCAGGTGGCTACGCAGCAGGTGCAGATGGAGGAGCTCTCGGCGCAACTTCATGACTTGCGCGCGCTCGTCACATCGCAACAGCAGGTCTTGATGTACATGGGCAAGGACATGGAAATGGCGCCGCCCACAGAACTGCAGCTGTCTCTTGTGCCGCCCCGTTCTCTGCCCTATCGTGAACGGGAGACGGCCTCGTCCCGGGATCGGCGAGACGCATCCGCCGAAGCCGCTCAGGTTCCCTACCTCAACGCCTAAATCCTGCCGATCGAGCAGGACGCTGAAAACGACCACCAGCTTTGTTCTCGCATCGTTCAGGTCCTCAACGTACCCCAGAGGGTACGCCTCCGGTCCTTCACTCGCTGCGGCCTCGCTGGACGGCCGCTTTGAGCGTCCTGCATTCAGGCTCTTCCAATCCATGTTCTCTTCCAAACATGCTTCGACTAGCAACTTCTCGGCGGGGCTGCTAATTTGTGCCGTTCGCCGCGATGGAGGACCGGTCGCACGTTGATGGTATTGTCCGTCTCACCTCGAAGAAGCGAGCCGGAGAGGGGTTCATGGCCAAGAAACGATATACGCGAGCGTTGATCCATGGGTTGATGGTCCTGGGGTTGACGCTGCCTGTGTGCGGTGGAGCCGCGGGGGCGGAAGTCACACTGTTCGACAATCTCGGTACCTGGCATCATCAGATCACGACCAAGGGCGATCTCGCGCAGAAGTATTTCGACCAGGGCCTGAGGCTGGTCTATGCCTTCAACCACGAGGAAGCCATTGCGGCCTTCACCGAGGCTTCCCGCCTCGATCCCGAGGCACCGATGCCCTATTGGGGTGTGGCGCTGAGCCTGGGGCCGAACATCAATGCGGCGATGGATGCCAAAGCGGAGTCGCGGGCCGTCGAGGCCGTACAGAAGGCGACGGCACGGCTGGCGCATGCCACGGCCAAGGAGCGGGCATACGTCGAGGCCCTTGCCGCGCGGTATTCCCTGAAGAAATCTCCGACCCGGAAAGCCAAGGATGAAGCCTATGCCAAGGCGATGCGAAGGCTGGCCCGCGAGTATCCCGACGATGCGGACGCGGCGGTTTTATTGGCCGAGGCCTTGATGGTGCTCCGTCCGTGGGATTATTGGCGCGCCGACGGTCGCCCGCAGCCGGTGACGGAGGAAATCGTGACGACCTTGGAAGCGGCGATCACGCAACAGCCGGATCATCCCGGCGCCTGCCACTATTATATTCACGCGGTCGAAGCGTCGCCGGAGCCTCAACGGGGACTGCCTTGCGCCAAGCGTTTACCCTCGCTCATGCCGGGAGCGGGGCATCTCGTGCACATGCCGGCACACATTTATATGCGGGTCGGGCTCTATCGGGAAGCGTCCGAACGCAACGCGAAGGCCGCCACCGTGGATCGCGAGTATTTGCTGCACCACCCCCTTGAGGGCAACTACGCATCCGGCTACTATGCGCACAATCTGCACTTTTTGAATGCCTCCTTGGTGATGGAGGGGCGCAGCGCGGAAGCGCTGCAGGTCGCGCGGGATCTCTTGAGCAAGGTTTCGGTGAGCGAGATCGTCAAGGAGCCCTCGCTGGAATGGTATGCGCCGACGCTGCTGCTGACGATGGCTCGCTTCGGACAGTGGGGCGAATTGATCAGGCAGCCGCCGCCGCCCAGAGAGCTGCGGTACACCACCGGGCTCTGGCATTACGTGCGCGGTCTGGCGTTTGCGGCGACCACCCGGTTCGGAAGCGCCGAAGGCGAGCTCTCGAATCTGAGAAAGTCGGTGAAGGGATTCGCCAGAGCGAACACGGCCGAGGCCAAGATCAGCCGCACACTCCTAAAGATCGCCGAGCGGGTGCTGGCAGGAGAGATCGCCGCGCGCAAAGGGGATATGGAGGCCGGCATTCGTGCCTTGCGAGAAGCCCTCCAACTGGAGGCGACGGTGCCCTACAGCGAGCCGCCGTTCTGGTTTCAGCCGGTGCGCCACAATCTAGGGGCGGTGCTGTTGCTGGCCGGGCGCGCGGATGAAGCCGAGTCGGTCTACCGCGAGGACTTGCGCCTCAATCCCGAAAACGGGTGGGCCTTACACGGATTGGTTCACAGTCTCCAGGCTCAGCAGAAGGATGAGACCCATGCGCGATCGCGGTTGGAGACGGCCTGGGCACAGGCCGACGTCACACTGACCGGGTCTCGATTTTAGGATCGCCCGGTCGTCGATGGCAGGAGTGGCATCATGGTGCCGGATAAGGGACAGGACATGTTGAAGACGGAGTATGTGTTTCAGGCTACCGAGGAAGCCCGCGAATTACAGCGCCTGCAGATGCTGGAGCGTATCTTCGATGCCGGCACGCAACGCCGCATGCTGGCCACCGGCCTGACGACTGGCTGGCATTGTCTGGAAGTGGGAGCCGGCGCGGGCTCTATTGTGCGTTGGTTGGAGCAGCGTGTCGGGCCATCGGGAAAAGTGGTAGCGCTGGACACGAATCCGCGATTCCTGCGAGGCAGCAGCATGTCGAACATCGAGATCCTCCAGGGAGACATCTGCGATGCGGAGCTTCCGCTCGCCATGTTCGATCTGGTTCACGCGCGGTACCTGTTGATTCATATCGCCGACTATCGGACGGCGTTTGAGCGGATGTTGCGCTGCGTGAAGCCTGGCGGCTGGGTGGTGATCGAAGAACCGGATTTCGAGTCGGCTCGCGCCATCACCGGGCCTGATGAGGACAAGGCTGCCTTCGGGCGCGTCACCCATGCGATTGAACGGATGTTCACCTCGCTCGGAATGGATTATGCGTTGGGCGCGAAGTTGCCCGCCTTGTTTCAGCAGCAGGATTTAACCCAATTGACGGTGGAGCACGAGGGGCATCTGTCGGCGGGCGGCGGCGCGGTCGCGCAATTGATGAAAGTCTCCGCCGAACAATTGCGGGAGAAGTATGTGGCTACCGGCCTGGTGACCGAAGCGGACATCGAGCAGTACTGCCGGTTTGCCGATGATCCGGACTCCTGGGCCATCTATTATGCAACGGTGGCGGTCACCGGCTGGTGGCAGCCGCAGTGCGGGGGGAGCGCCCAAGGATAGGCATGCGATACATTGTCGGAGTGATGGGGCCGGCCAAGGCCAGGAAAAAAGATGTCGATCATGCCCGGGTCTTGGGAGAATTGATCGCGCGGCGCGAATGGGTGCTCCTGACGGGGGGCCGCGATGTCGGCGTCATGGATGCAGCCTGCCAGGGCGCCAAAAAAGTTCCCGGCAGCTTGACGATCGGCGTGCTGCCTTCAGCGCGCGAGCGCGTCTCGAAGTATGTCGATTTGGCGATCATCACCGAGATGGGCAACGCGCGCAACAATGTCAATGTCATGTCCAGCAACGTGGTGGTGGTGTGTGGACTGATGGGCGCGGGAACGGTGTCGGAAGTCGCCTTGGCCTTGAAAGCCGGGAAGCCGGTCATTCTGGTCGGAGCCACGCCGGCCGAAGAGAAGTTTTTCAAGAAGCTGGGCGGGCGCCTGATCGCCTCGGTGGATAGTCCGGAAGAAGCCATCACCCTGATGATGAAACAGTTCGAGCAGCAGCAGCCGGATTTGGTGCAAGGGGCGCGCTCCTGGGGCGTCTGACAAGCTGTTGAAAAAGCCCGCCAGCGGCGTTCTCGCGTCGCTCCGAGGCTCGACGTACCGCAAGGGTACGCCTCGCATTGCTGCGGTCTTGCTGGACGGTCTTTTTGAACAGCTTGTCAGCGTTTGCGATCTCGGGAAACCCGAAGCCGTTGAAGCAAACCGCTGGCGGCGTTCACACGCGTGACGCGCCGTATTCGAAGCGTTGTGAACCAATCAGGCTCAACGTACCGCAGATGGGAAAAGAGCCTGTCCCGGCAGGCTCGGGGTGGGTGGGTAAGACTATAGCCTCGTCTGTTCGCATTGCTGCGGCCTCGCTGGATAGGCTGTTTGAGCCGCCTGCACAAGCTGTTGAAAAATCCCGCCAGCGGCGTTCTCCACGCCCGTGAAGCGTGAAGCGCAAAACGATCGACGAGATACGACAGACGCACAACGAGATACGAAGAACGAGAGACGAACGACGCTTCACGAACGACGGCGGAGCGGTTTCCCTTACTGAGCTGCGGGAGAGCCGGACAACGCTCCCTGTTCCAGCAATGTGCCGGAGTTGTCGAAGGGAAGACGGCCTTCCTTGGTATGGACCACACCCGTCAAGTGGTACGTGAGTGGCTGATTGCCGGAGAACGAGAGCAATTGCCTGACGACTTGTAGTGTCGACGTGCTCGTCTCGACGGAAGTGACGGCGTCGCTCAACCGTGGCACGACCAGCTCTTTGTTTCCCAGCCCCCGCGCGAGCCGGTTTCCATTCAGATCCAGGCGGAAGTCGATGCCGGTGACGGCGAGATCGAAGTCATTGGGATTCCGGATACGCAGATCCACCTGCAGACGCTGTTCGAACGCGCTCGCCTCCAGCGGAATGACATTCGTCACCAACACTTCCGGTGGTTCGCCTTTCATCGCCCACAAGGCGCAACCGGACAAGGTCAGCGCGAGCAATGCTCCAGCCAGTGCACGTCGTCGTTTCACGGTGCCTATCATACACACAGATCCAACCGTTTGCGACTCGCGTAGATAAGGGAACAGGCCGTGATCGGACTCATCCCCGAGGGCGCGTTGCTCTGGTAAGATGAACGGGAGTCGGCTCAGTTTGGAGAGGAGGCGTCCATGACGTTCATTGCAGGTTGGAAGGCCGGTGTCCTGTGGGCGCTGCCGATGCTGTTGGCAGGATGGCTGGTGTCTCACAGTCAGGCGGCTGATCCGTCACATTCGGCCACAGCCTATTTTGCCGGAGGCTGTTTCTGGTGCATGGAAGAAGTCTTCGAGAAGGTTCCCGGAGTGGTCTCCGTGGTCAGTGGATATATGGGCGGGCGGGTGGAGAATCCCACTTACGAACAGGTATCGGCAGGAGGGACGGGGCATGCCGAATCAGTGGAAGTCGTGTATGACCCGGCCAAGGTGAGTTACGCTGCCCTGCTCGATGCCTTCTGGCACAATGTGGATCCGGTGACGCCGAACGCGCAGTTCTGCGATCAGGGCAGCCAATACCGCGCGGTGATTTTTTATCAAGACGAAGATCAGAAACGCCTGGCGGAAGAATCGAAGCGGGCGATCGAACAGTCCGGGCGGCTTAAACAACCGATCGTCACCGAGCTGACGAAGGCCTCCCACTTTTATCCGGCTGAAGAGCATCACCAGGATTTTTATAAGAAGAATCCGATCCGGTATAAGTTTTATAAATTCAATTGCGGCCGCGCGCAGCGGCTGGAGGAAGTGTGGGGGGCAGGGTGATGAATCAGGCTTCTTCGCCGGAAGACCTCGCGCGCCTGTTGCGGGAATGCCGGACGATTGCCGTGGTCGGGTTGTCATCGAATCCGGCCCGCCCCTCCAATCGAGTGGCTCGCTACATGCAACAGCAGGGCAAGACTGTGATCCCGGTGAACCCGCATGAATCAGACGTCTTGGGCGAACCGGCCTATCCTTCGTTGTCGGCCGTGCCCGGCTCAATCGACCTGGTGAATATCTTTCGACGATCCGAGGAGGCCGGCGCGGTCGTCGATGAAGCGATACGTATTCGGGCCAAAGCCGTCTGGCTTCAGGAGGGCGTGGTCGACGAGGCGTCCGCACGCCGTGCGCGTGAGGCTGGGTTACAAGTGGTGATGCATCGTTGTTGGCTCAAGGAACATGTCCGTTGGATCGGCCAGACAGGCCGTGAACCATCATAATCTCCCTTCGGCCACGCGCCGATTTCCCTCATTTTCTTGAGCATTCCTTCCCTCCATGAAATAGTGACCTGACGGTGCGTCCGCGCCGTCCTGCGCCCGCTCCCCACACCATTATCTCTGGAGGTTCAAAGTATGATGCGTTTGCTCGCCGATTGTCGCCTTGTGCTGTTGATCCTTCCGCTGGTCATCGGGGCAACGGGCTGCGCTCAGCCTGCGCTGCAGGGACATTCTCCGCAGGAGGATCTTGGGATGGGGATCGTCTCGGGAACCTTGGGCGCGCAAAGCCGGTTCGCCGTCACCGCCAATGAGCCGTCTGCCGCATCAGTAGTGGGCCAGGTGCAAGCCGTCGAAGGCGGCGCCTATCTGGTCCGCGATGTCCGGGGCCAGGACCACCGGATTCCTCATGACGAAAACACCAGAATCGATCGGCCGGCCCACGTGGGCGATCGCATCCAATCCTGGTTCGATCGGCATGGCCGCGCCGTGCTGATCCGAAGCCTCGATGAGGATGGGCGCTAGACCCGACCCAGCCACTCTCGTAGGACGATGCAACAGCCTGACTGGAATACCCGCTGGAGTCGAGCGGCCCGCGCCCTTTTTCCCGTAGTGGTGGCGGGATGCCTGATGGCCGTGATGCCGCCTGCCAGCAGGGTCGCGTTCGACCCGGTCATGGAGGTTGCCCGGCGGCCCTCAACCGAGCCCATCGCCTCGCTCATTGCGACCTATGCCGAACAATATGCGCTGGATCCTGCGCTCCTGCAGGCGATCATCAAGGTCGAGTCGAATTTCAATGCTGACGCTGTCTCCTCAAAGGGCGCGATCGGTCTCATGCAGCTGATGCCGCTCACGGCGGCGGCATTCCATGTGTTGGATCCCTTCGATCCGAAGGACAACATTCGTGGGGGCGCAGCGCTGCTGCGCGGGCTGTTGGACCGGTTCGGCGGAGACCTCTCGTTGGCCCTGGCAGCGTATCACCTCGGTGAAGCGCGGGTCCGGCAGGCCATCGGCGTGCCGGCTCTTCCTGCGACCCAATTGTATGTCAACCGGGTGCTCGGCCAGTATGATCGCTTTCGTGCCGGAACCAGCCGGCTTCCCTCGCGCCTGACGACGCGACGGCAGGAGAGCCATGCGGACTGGTCGCGATCGCAGCGCCCGGAATGAACGGCCCGAGTGGAACCCAAGCCGCCGGCTGCTGTTCGCCGGTTGCATTTTCCTCCGGAAGGGGGTAGGGACATCTGCGTTGAGCGAGACTCATCACTGAACGAGCGATGGCGATATTGAGGATGCAATGAAGAAGAGCGATCGTACAGCCCGGCTGGCCCAATCCGATATCCGTGCCATGACCCTGGCCTGCGCGAAGGTCAACGGCATCAATATGTCGCAAGGCGTCTGCGACACTCCCGTGCCGCCGGTGGTCGTGCAAGGCGCGCAGCGGGCGATGGCGGAAGGGCACAACATCTATGCTCGCTTCGACGGGATTGCGGAGCTACGGCAGGCGATCGCCGGCAAGCTGGCCGATTACAATCGGATCACCGCCGATCCGGAAACGCATATTACCGTCAGCGCCGGCGCGACCGGGTCGTTCCAAGCCACCTGCATGGCGTTGCTCAATCCCGGCGACGAAGTGATTCTGTTTGAGCCGTTTTACGCCTATCACGTCCAGGCGATTCTCGCCGTGGAAGGCGTGCCCCGCTATGTGGCCATGCGGCCGCCGGATTGGACGCTGGATATGCAGGCGCTGGAGCCGGCCATTACGCCCAGGACCAAGGCCATCGTCGTCAATACGCCAGGCAATCCCTCCGGCAAGGTGTTCACGCGGCGTGAACTGGAGCAGATCGCCGAGATTGCCCGTCGCCGTGATCTCCTGGTGATCACCGACGAAATCTATGAGTATTTTGTCTTTGACGGGCGGGAACATGTCAGCATGGCCTCGCTGCCGGGCATGGCCGACCGGACGATCACCATCGGCGGCTATTCAAAAACTTTCAGCATTACCGGCTGGCGCATCGGCTACAGCGTGGCCGAAGCCTCATGGGCGAAGGCCATCGGCGCCATGAGTGATGTGTTGTATGTATGTGCCCCCACGCCGTTGCAGCATGGAGTGGCCGCCGGCATTCGTGAACTGGGTCCGGCCTTTTACAAGGAGCTGGCCCGCGAGCATCAGCACAAGCGGGATCGCTTCTGCGGGGCCTTGGCGAAGGCAGGATTGCCTCCGGCCCTGCCCCAAGGAGCCTACTACGTACTGGCGGATGTGTCGCGACTTCCCGGGACAACCAGCCGGGAGCGCGCGATGTATCTGCTGGACAAGACCGGCGTGGCGGGCGTGCCGGGCGAGGCGTTTTTCGAAGGGCCTGAGGGCAGTCGCTTTATGCGGTTTTGTATGGCAAAAACCGATGACGACCTGGAGCGAGCCAGTCAGGCGATCGAACGATTCACGTCATGAGTCGCTGAAACAATTCGCATCTTCATCGTGCTTGCCAGGATGCGTTTCTCGTCATCGTTCCCCACGTTGCTTGTTTCCCGCACACCCAACGATACAGGCCGATCAATTTCCACACCGAATTCAGTTGGCGGTATCCAAAGTTCTCCAGGATGGCCGCCAGCAATAATTTCAGCACGTCGCGCTGATCGGGGTAGACGTGGAAGGACATTTCTTCCAGTAAGAGCGCACTCACTGACAATAAGATGCCGAGGCCGATCGCTGCGGCGAGCAGGATCAGCCACATCTGCATCGAGACCAATCCCATGATGAAGCTGAGGATCAGAAAGCAATAGCCTAAGACCTCGATCGCCGGTCCGATCCACTCAAACACAGCCATAAAGGGAAAGGCCAGCCATCCGATCGTCCCGCCTTTGGGATGGCACAAGAGATCGACGTTTCGTGTCAGGCTCTCGCACAACCCGCGTTGCCAGCGGACGCGCTGATTTTTCAGCGTGCGCAGATCTTCCGGCGCTTCGGTCCAGCAAACGGAATCAGGGACGAAGGTAATGCGATACGGCTTGTCGCCCAGCCGCAGATGGCGATGCAGGCGCACAACCAGTTCCATGTCTTCCCCGATTGTATCCGATCGGTAGCCTCCCACCGAAACAACCGCTTCTTTCCGAAAAATCCCGAATGCGCCGGAAATGATCAGCATGGCGTTCATGGGTGACCAACCCAGCCGTCCGAAGAGAAAGGCGCGAAGGTATTCCACGATTTGGAAAAGGGCCAGCAGATTTGCGGGTAATCCGATCTTGGTCAAGAAGCCGTTTTCGACACGGCAGCCGTTCGCGATGCGCACGGTTCCTCCGCTGGCCACCGTGCGATGGTCGTCTAAAAACGGTTGCACGGCCCGCCGCAGACTGTCCGGCTGCAGAATGGAATCCGCATCGATGCAGCAGAACAGCGGATACAGCGACAGATTGATGCCCGCGTTCAGAGAGTCGGCCTTGCCGCCGTTCGCTTTATCGATGACGCGCAGATTGACGTGGAGCGATGAATGATAGATGGCTCGAATGTCCGCCGTCGGCAGCTGGGTGTTGCAGGCCTCGGGAAACGGAAACAGATCAAATTCTTTGCAGAGCACATCCATCGTGGCATCCTTTGATCCATCGTTGATCACGACAATTTCAAATTCCGAATAGCTGAGTTGCAGCAGCGAGCGGACGGAGCCCGCGATGGTGAGGGCCTCGTTATAGGCGGGTACCAGGATGCTGATCTGCGGTTCGAATCCAGTGTAGCTGTGCGGCAGGCTTTCGAGCACACGCTCCTGTAGATATCGCCGCAAGTGCACGATGGCGATGAGATCCAGCATCAAGTATCCGGCGGTCAGGCCGAGAAAGTAGAGCAGAAATAGCCATTCAGCAGTTGAGATGAGCGTGTCTAACCACATCGATCAATGCATCTCCGGAGACGGCGGTGTTCCTCAAACCAGGCATGCCGTGAAATCTGCCGGTTCTCTGCGCAAACAGGTAGCGGGCCGGTGGCTTGTCGTCACGGTGCTGCTCGGTGCTGTGGTCGGCCCCATCCTGTGGCTTCCTGCTGCACAAGCGGCCGACATTCGCCTGCCCTCGCCCATTCCTCCCACGGTCCATGAGATCGAACTCACTTATGTCGGGGAAGGTTCCGACCCAACCGTGACATTCCGCGGCCCTGTGCCCACAGCGGCCTCTCTTCCTTATCGACCGTTTGTGCCCATTCTTGAACTGCGCCCGGGGTTAGGGGCAGTCCAGCTTTTCGGTCCTTGCCAAGGGCAGTCGGTCCGAACCGATTCCCGTCTTGAGCTGAATTGGACTGCCGGGGAAACGGGGCGCTGCGGGCAGCGTATCGAGCTGCGTCCGGCCGGAAAGCCGATGGATCTCATGTCCTACCAGATGCTGCGGCTACGCGGGCAGGCTACCGGCCAGGTGGTGGTGGCCGTGGAAGATGTGTCCGGTCATGAGCGTGAACACAATCATCCTCTTGCTACCGTGACCGGGACATTCGATCTATCCATTCCGCTGAAAGAGATCGGTCGAGGGGTGGACCTTCGACACCTGACGGCGCTCGTCGTGTCCTCTGAGGGACCAAGCGGTTGGATTCAGTTTGAGCAGATGGCGGCGGCGCAAGGTGGATCGGTGAATAGGCGACCCGTCGGCACCGGTTTCTGGGTGTGGAACTACCGCGCGGCGATACGCGATTCACAGATGTTGTTGGCCACCTGCCGCGGGCAAGGCTGTTCCAGGATGCTCATCCAAATGCCGTCACTCAACGATGATGAGACTATCTGGCGAGACTATGCGCAGCTGTTGGCTCTGGTGCAGGAGGCCGGAATCGAGACCCTAGCGTTGGACGGGTATCCCGAAGCCATTCAGGAACCTCAGGTCTTGGCCGATAAGGTACGGAGACTCCTTCAGCTCGTACCGCCTGGTTTGGTATCCGGCATACAGCTCGATATTGAGCCCTATCTCCTGCCAGGGTTTCTTGAAGATGACACGCAGCTCCGCCGGTATCTCGGCACGATTGAGACCCTGAAGGATGCCGTGGGCGGCCGTGCCAAACTGTCGATGGTGATTCCCTTCTGGCTTGCAACACCGGCCGTCGGCGGCCGGCCTTTGGCCTATGCCGTCATGGATCGGGCCGATGAAGTGGCGGTGATGAGCTACCGTACCGATCTCGATGAAGTGCAGGACATCGCCGAAGACATCCTGAGATATGGCGATCTGATCGACAAGGCGGTGTGGTTGGCCGTTGAGACGACCCGATTGCCGGTTGAGCAGCATGTCGTCTTGCGGCGGGACCTGCGGCCTGATCGCGCCGATGTCCTCCTGGATCGCGAACACCAAGTGCTACGAGGGAAGCCAATCCCTGAGTTGGTCGCGCCGACCCGGCCTGGAGAATGGTTTCGCATCCATCACCGATTTACGGTCAGGCCTGAACAACTGACCTTTGCCGGGCGTCCCCGTGCCGAGGTGTGCAAGGCCATCAGACAGATATTGGAGACCACATCCCATCCGAGTTTTGCCGGGGTGATTATTCACGATCTCGATGGATTCCGAGCCCTCTCCGATTAGGGTCGCATGTCGAGAGAACAGCGTCACGGATGAACGACCCTTCCAGATGGATCAATCAACGGAGGTCTGTAGCCGGTTTGCTGGCGGGAATTGTGCTCGCCGTGGGGTGGATCGCCGCGCCCGCCGTGATGATTGCCGCCATGGCGGAGTCCTCTCCGCGCCAGATACTGCAGCAAGCCAAAGCGTTGGAGGAGGAGAAACGGTACGAGGAAGCCATTGCGGCCTACCGGCAATACCTCCAAGCCAAACCTGACCATGACGACGTGCGCGCATCAGTGGCCAAGCTACTTTCCTGGCAGGGCCAATGGGACGATGCCGCGGCCGGCTATCGCGACCTCCTCACCCGCCACCCCCTCGATCACGACATTCGGGTGGGTCTCGCCCAAGTCCTTTCGTGGCAGAAACAGTACGAACTGGCGCGAGAGGAGTACGAGCGTGTTCTGCAGGACGAACCGGACCATGTCGAGGCGCTGACGGGGCTCGGCAATGTGTTGTTATGGAGCGGCCATCAGGCACAGGCCGTTCCGTATTATGAGCGAGTCGTGGCGGAGACCGGCGACGCGGAGGTTGCGGCGCGTCTGCAAGCCTTGAAGTCTGCCTCCGGCTCGCCGGCTGGTCCCGTCTCTTCGTCAGAGCCGGCTTCCCCTCGCGGTAATGAGCCGGTCACATCTGACGCCGCACAGGCGTTGCAGCGGGGAGGGCGATTGGAAATCATGCGTCAGTATGACGACGCGATCGCCGTCTATCGCGAGGAACTGGAGCGGTCGCCTGGGAATGATGAAGTACGCGCTGCCTTGGCGCGGGTGCTCTCCTGGCAAGGCGTCCATGCGGAAGCCACGGCGTTATACCGTGAGATTCTGGCGCGCCATCCCCAGGATCAGGATATCCGTGTGGCGCTGGGGCAGGTTCTCTCCTGGCAGCAGCAATTCGAGGAGTCGGGCCGCCTGTACCACGAAGCGCTCCGCACCGACCCGACGCTGGTAGAGGCCCGGCGCGGTCTCGCCGATCTGGCCTATTGGCAAGGCAATCACTCAGAAGCGGTTCAGCGCTATGAAGCTTTGTTTGCCGAAACCCATGATCCCGACATCGAGGCACAGTTGAAGACCATTCGATCGGAATTGCGTGCGACCGAGCCACCAGTTGTCGAGCGCCCGGTGCTTACTCACGCCCCACAGGAAACGAAGGTGCGGGATCTCGCAGCCGCCGTGGAGCAAGCCACGAAATTCGAGGTGGCCAAGCAGTATCACGACGCAGAGGGCGTCTATCGCGACGTCTTGCGGCAGCACCCGGACAACGATGAGATCCGAGGTGCGCTGGCCCGTGTCCTCTCATGGCAGGGCGCTCATGCGGAAGCGACGAGCTTGTATCGAGAGGTGCTGGCACGCCACCCTGACGATCAGGACGTTCGCCTCGCGCTGGCGCAGGTTCTGTCGTGGCAACAACAGTTCGATGAAGCAGGACGGTTGTACGGGGAGATCTTACAGGCCGAGCCAGGACAGACCGACGCTCGTCGCGGACTGGCGGAGGTTGCCCATTGGCGGGGCGACCGGTCCGAAGCGTTGCAGCGATACGAGGCCCTGCTCGCCGATACGCATGATCCTGCCATCGAGCAGCGGATTCGCGCCGTGAAATCGGAATTGCTCGTGTCGCCTCGGGCCGTGGTAGGACAAGGCCTGCCGGGGTTGCGTCTTCCCTACCGGGACTACGCCAAGATCGGGTACGGCCATTATTCCTATACCAAGAATCAGCCGGACGAACGGGACGCCTTGTTTGAACTCGCCAAATCGATCGGCAATCAAACGCTGGTGCTCCGGGTTGAACCGATCAATCGCTTCGGATTTCACGACACGCCCATGGCAGCCGAACTGTATAGCCCCTTGTGGTCGAGAGCCTGGGGATATGTTGCGGCGCAAGCCACGGTCAATCCGAAATTTTCGCCGAACTATTCCTTTGTCGGTGAAGTGGCGCAAGGTCTGGGAGGATGGCACGCCTCACTGGCACCCGTTGAAGTGTCGTTCGGCTACCGGCGATTAAATTACAGACAGGACAACATCGATCTGTTGATGCCGGGACTCACAATTTTTCTCCCCTTCAATCTATGGCTGACGGAGAAGATCTATCTGATTCCGGATACAGGGGCGGTCACACTGGCTTCCCAACTCACTTGGCGGCCAACTGATCGCCTGCAGTTCTTCGCCTCCGGCTCGTTCGGTACGTCAGGCGAACGCATCGTGGCGGAACAGGATTTTATCCGGGTGGGAAGTCGTACGATTCAGGGCGGCGTCACGTTCCCGATCAACGAACGATTCTCCGCTGAAATCGGCGGGTACTACGAAGACCGGGGATTTCTCTATGTCCGGCGGGGCGGGAACTTCAACCTCATCTATCATTGGTAGGGCTATGCAACGAGCCACCCTTGTGTGCCTATCAGGTCTGGCCTTGCTGGGTGTGTCTCTCGTCATCGGCATCCGGATCCTCATCGGGCCTTCCTCCGTCCAGCACGTCGAGGTTCCGGAGAAAGACTTTTACCGTTTCCCAGGGGTTTCGGGTCCCGGCGAGGCGGCGGTGCTACCTGCCCGCGTGCCGGCTGCGTGGACGAATTATGAGCAGGGTTCGGCGAGTCGGGTGGCGATTCTCTTGACCGATCCGGAGTCCTCATGGCTCGGGTTGGCTCATGGATTCAAATCCATCGGCATTCCCTTCCGTATCACCCGGAATGTCCATGAGGCCCTGGCGCATAAGGTGGTACTGGTCTATCCCATGATCTCCGGGAAGGTCTTGAGTCCGGATGCGCTACAAGCCCTGGCGGAATTTCCGAAGACAGGCGGGACACTCATCGGCGTACAGGTCCTAGGCGGCGGACTGAACCAGGTCTTCGGGTTTCGTGATGCCGTTGCCTCGCGCCAGCGTTACGATGTGACGTTGGTCCAGGCGGATCCGCTGCTGGCGGACCTGACCGACCCCCGGGAGCGCCAGTTGCGGGTCGGCATCCGTGGCAAAGGTATCGAAGTGATGGGAACCTACGGCTACACCGAAGCGTTGACCCCTCTCGCGCGTTTCGACGACGGGACCGCCGCCATCACGCAGACCGCTCATGGACCTGGCCGAGCCTATGCCATCGGACTCGACCTCGGTTTTCTCCTGCTGAAGGGATACAACAATCGCGGCGAGGAGCTGGTTAAGACATTCGACAATGAGTTCGACCCGACTCTGGATGTCTGGTTGCGGCTGATCAAATCGATGTATCGCGCGGCGCAGGAGGGAGCCGTGACCTTGGGGACGGTGCCCTTTGGAAAGTCGTTGTCCGTCATGCTGACCCACGATGTCGATTTTACGCAGTCCATCAGAATCGCGGTTGACTATGCAGAGTATGAAAAAAGCCAAGGGTTGGTCGGGACCTACTTTATCCAGGTGAAGTACATTCGCGATTATAACGACGACATCTTTTTTAACGACGAGGGCGTGCGGTATGTGAAGCGACTGGCGGATCTGGGGATGGAGTTGGGAAGTCATACGATCGCGCATTCACGGGTGTTTGATCAATTTCCGATGGGGACCGGCCGGGAAACCTATCCGTCGTATGCCCCGTTCGTGAAAGATCGGGCGACGGCCTACAATGCGAGCATTCTGGGTGAATTGCGAGTGAGTAAGTTTCTGATCGATCACTTTTCAGGGCAGACGATCGTGTCATTCAGGCCCGGCGAACTGTCCAATCCGTTCGGGCTCCCGCAAGCACTCGTGGCGACGGGGTATCGGTACAGTTCGACCGCGACGGCGAATAACTCGTTGACCCACTTGCCGTATCAATTGAATTACGATCGGCTCACTGACAGTGAGGTCGAGATTTTCGAGTTTCCCGTGACCATCGAAGATGAAGCGTTGCCGAAGATGGGGGACCGTCTTCCGCAGGCCCTGGACGTGGCAAGCCGTATCAGTCGGTACGGGGGCTCCGTCGTGATACTCATTCATCCGAATATTCTCGATCATAAGCTCGCCTTCGAGAAAGGATTCGTCGAAGCCGTGCGTCCTTATGCGTGGTTCGGTTCGGTGGGAGAGTTCGGCCGATGGTGGGCGGCACGCAATCGCGTGGAGATCGACGTCGCCCGTGACCCGACTGCCATGCGAGTGACATTAAAGGTGCCCATCTCTGTGGCCGGTCTCACGCTTGAAATACCGGAGGGATGGCAAGTGGCGCGCTCCGGCAACTCTGCGCGGGGAGTGGAGCAACATGGAACGGTTGTGACGTTCGCCGAATTGCAGGGCACCCGCACCGTTCTATTCAGGCCTCGTTCTTCGAGCCCGTCGGCCGAACGCCGTTCCTAACCCGCGTCCTAAACATCTTTACCAAGGGGGTTGTATTCGGGAGTGACGTGCGTAGTGGGGAAACGCGCTAGGCTGTGCGCGCCGGATGGTGAGCCTTCGCGTTCAATTGTGCCAGAAATGGAAGCAACTGTTCTTGTGACTCGACGGTGGTGAGGGCATTGTGTAGTCTGGCGAGCCGCTGAGAGTTCATCCAAGGAAGATTTGCGAGTGCTTCGGCGGCCCGGTAGCGCACCCACCAATGTTCGTCATTCAACAGGGCGATGAGCCCCGCTTCATCGTCCTCGATCCCCACTTTCCCCAATGCCGATGCCGCTTGAAGCCGGACATACCAGGTCGGATGGGAGAGGTGTTCCCGGATCGTGCCGACATCTCTGGGATCGCTGCACTCCCCGAACAGGAACAGGCAGGCCGCCAACAGGTCATCCGGTGGCGATCCGTTCTGCAGCAGCGCCCTCAAGGGCGGCAATGCGTGCCGACTTTGCGTGGCGGCCAAGTGACGAATCAGCCGGGAGCCTATTTCCGGGCGGGCGAGACAGGCGGCTTTGGCAATGGCTTCGGCCGCGATGTCCGCGCCAGCGGGTTCGAATATGGCGACGACTTTGAGCGGAGACCAATCCTTGCGCATGCTGATCACGGGGATAATCAGCGGAACGGCGGCGCTCGCGTCGATATGCAGGAGGGCTTTGGCGGCGACCAATGAAAGAAACGCATTCTCAGCCTGCAGCATCGCGGTGAGGTCGTTCCAGATGGACCGTTCCTGAAGGTGACCAAGCGTCACGATCGCAAGCAATCGGCGGCGGAGCAGTCGGGCGTGAAGCAGTCCCTTGGCGAACCGGTCCGACCCCGTTCGCCGGGCCAGCTCCCGCAAATTTGCGCGTGCGTCTCCACGAATGGACTCGTAACAGTGATTCCAGAGGTAAAGCAGGACGAGATGGTCCCGAGTGGTGAGCGGAGGCAGTGTATCAGGCACCTCAGCGACACATTCAGTCAGTAAGGGTCGCCAGGTTTCGGTGACGGCGCGCCGCCGTCGCTCCTTGTTGCGGCGTATGTACCGAAGCGAAAGAATACCGACCAAGAGCAGGCTTACGGCGGAATAGATGGAAATGGCGGCAATGGCGCCGATGCGAAGCGTCAGGTCTGACTGGTCGAGGCCCGACATGCGATTCTTGGGCGTCGCTCAGGCCGCCTGACCGACAAACCGTTTCAGCCGATTGGTCAATTCCTGCGGGTTGAAGGGCTTGATCATGTAATCGTTGGCGCCGTTCTCCAAGGCGCGCTTGATATCATGGGCGCTTCCATCAGCCGTCAACATGACGATCGGGACCTTTTTCCAGCCCTCGCGTTTTCGGATCACGGTGAGCACCTGCAGTCCGCTTAAGAACGGCAACATCACGTCCAGCAGTACGAGGTTTGGAGGGGCGATCGTATTGACAAGCTCCTGCGCCTGCCGGCCGTCTTTGGCGTGCACCACCTGATAACTTGCCCGCTCCAGAAGAAATTTCAAGAGGCTTGCCGTGTCTTCTTCATCTTCAACCATGAGAACCCTGAGATTGGGACTGTCGGGGCTTTCCATAGAGGCGCTCCTGAGGTGGCGAAGGGTGAAGGGGTTGATCGTTTGTAGCACGAATTATTACAAATGCACGAATACTTCCTCTTTTTCCTGCAGGATGAGCCGCGATTCTGGCGCATGCGCCGCGCGAAAATCCGGCCTGCGTTATTCGTAAGCGATCTCAACCCGGGCCAGATACGACGCCAGCGTCGTCAGGTCACGGCGTATGGATGCTTCATCGGCGACTTTGGCAGCCTGCTCCACTCGACCCGCAATGGTCGTCATGCCGTGAAAGCCATAACTGCCGCTCACACCCTTCATGCCATGAGCGACTTGCCTGATACAGTCAAAGTCTCTGGCGGCGATGGCTTCGGTCATGGTCGCCACTTCTTTGTTCCGATTGGCCATGAATCGTGGAATCAAGGGTTCAAACGCAGAGTCCACGAACACGGCAATCGGTCCGGCGTCGCAATCGGGGGGAGCGGGGGTTGCGTCGTTCATGCGGCGGACTCCTTGTCCGGTGAGCTGACCGCATAACGTTGAATCGCCTCCAGCAGAGCGGCTTTTTTCAGCGGTTTGGTCAGATGGGCGGTGAAGCCGGCGGCCTGGGCCTTCTCAATGTCTGCCGCATCGGTATGGCCGGTCAGGGCGATAACCGGTGTCGCGTCGCGCTGTTGCTCCTTTTCCCATCGTCTGATGAGGCGGACCGCTTCATAGCCGTCCATGATCGGCATCTGGATATCCATGAACACCAGGTCGTACCGCCCGGCTTGGAATTTCTCGACTCCCACGGCGCCCTGTTCGGCCAGTTCGATCCGATAAGGCAGGGCCTTCAGCAAAACGGTGACGAGAATGCGATTATCTTCCATATCTTCAACGAATAGAATATTCACCTGCGTCTCCTGCATGAGTCTGTCAGGGTTGCCGATTGCCTGTGGCGCTGGCCCCGCCGAATCATGGCGTCCCGGACCAGTGGCGCGGTACAGATCTACCCTGCCAATTCTTTATCGGTAGAGGCCGCCCGACCTTGAGATGGTCTGACGAGGGAAACCGCCCGCATGATTGTATGCCTGAAGCGTTCAGGCCCGGGATCGAGACTGACTCAGACTGGGTCAAGACGATCGGACGGTTGGTGGATATGAGCAAAAAGTAATTGCGATCTTGAGCAGGCTGGGTGTGCATGGTATGTAAAGTATCGCCCGAAAACATCCGGGAGGTGGATTGTAAGTATGTCTATCATGAAAAAGTTTCGGTGGCCTGTTCTCGCGATCGGTCTGAGCCTGCTGAGTCTTCAGGGTTGCAGTCATGCGCCAAGCCTTCAAGAAACCGCTTGGTCTGAGCCTGTGGCCGAGGAGATTTCTTTGACACGCACGGAGCATGCCGTTCTGGCCGGTGAATGGGAATACGAGGAAGACGGGATGGTTGTCCCCTTGCGGTTAGACCGATTCGGAAACGGGTCCTATGATTTCAAGGACGGGCGTTTTCGCACCGATCTGTTTGCGGACCACCGATGGGCCGGGGCCTGGGCCCAACGGGAGAATGATCGGGAAGGTGGTTTCGAGATTACCTTGTCCCCCGACTATTCGGAAGGAGAAGGGCGCTGGTGGTACACGCGTATCGAAGCCGACAAGGCTCCGACGAAGGCCGGCGGACGCTTTCATGTGATGAAGGTGCAATCGATCGTGGATAATCAGCCATGGCCGGCCACTCACTGAGAGTTAGGATGCCTCATCCCGATCAGGATCGATGCGTTCATACACCGCCGAGTAGTCTACCTCTCCCAAACCTGCCGCGATCGTCTCGATGAGCAATGATCGTATTCCCTGCAGCCCGACCGTTGAAAGCCGAGCAGTCTCCGCGGCGCCCAGCGCAAGTTCCACATCTTTGAGCAGGTGCCTGGTGGAGAAGTTCGGGTTCGCATAGCCGCGTTGCTCCAACCGGGGGAGTTTCTTCGCGAACATCGGCGCGTAGAGCGCACTCTTCCGCACCACTCCCATAAAGTCTTCAACCTTGACGCCGCCTCGGCGGACCAAGCCGAGGCTCAGCGCGAATGCGGCCATTTCCGCGGCGATGAGCTGGTTGAGCGCAAGCTTCATCACCGCTGCCTTTCCGACCGGCCCGACCAGACACACCTCTTCTCCCAGGCTGCGCAGCAGCGGAGCCCAGGTCTCGTACTGCTCCCCTGTTGCGCCCACCATGACCAGCAGCGTGCCGGCCTTGGCTTCCGCAATACTGCCCAGCACGGGCGCTTCAAGATAGGAACCTCCTAGGCGTCTCACTTCGTTCTCGATCGAGCGGCTCTCAGCAGGCCCGATCGTACCCATTTGAATGATCGTCCGCCCCTGGATCGCGGGGCCGGTGAGCGTATGGAACAACACCGCACGGATCGCCGCGGCATCCGACAAGAGGAGGAGCGCGACGTCGGCTGCCCGCAGCGCCTCCGCCGCGGTCGGAGCGATATGGAGGCCGCGCTGCCGGAGGGCATGCGTTTTTTCGATGGAACGGTTATAGGCCGTCACAACGTGGCCGGTGGCATGGAGCCGTTCCGCCACGCCTTGGCCCAACAATCCTGTGCCCAACAAGGCCACCTTCATGGTGATACCTCACATTCGAACATGATGCGGGCCATCGTACAGAGAAATGTGAATGCTGAAAAGGGTTACGGCGGAGAGGAATGATCTTGGGCGGCAGCGATGCCCTGTTGGATCAGCTGCGCCCGCGCCGGCGCGGGCAGGTTCGACCCGATGGCGAGCGTACCCGGCAATCGAGGATCAGGGCGGTTGAAGGTGACAGGATGACCGGCAGCGGTGGTGGCGCGCCCGCCGCTTTCTTCAACCAACAGCATTCCCGCGGCGACATCCCATTCATTCCCGCCCGTCAGGGTGATCACGGCATCCGCTTGTCCCGCTGCGACAAGGGCGAGCGCGTAGGCGATCGATCCGATTGGGCGGCAGTGGAGATGGGCCTCGAGGCCTTCAAGCCGGCCGACCCGCAGCTCCCACGGATTCACGAGCGCAAGCGGACGATGGGGCGATGAGAAGCCAGGTTGATCCGAGTCCATGCGGCGCTCAACACGGATTCCTCGCCCGCGTATGGCTGAAAAAAATTCGCCGGTCGCCGGATTGAAGATGGCTGCCACGATGGGCAGGCCCTTCTCAACGAGCGCGACAGACAGGCAGAACTCCGGCAGGCCCCGCACGAACGAGCGAGTGCCATCAATCGGGTCGACGATCCAGACGCGAGGTTTGCTCAAACGTGCCTCGTCGTCCGCTGTTTCTTCGGACAGCCATCCGTCGTCGGGAAAGGCCGCCGACAATCTCGCATGGAGCAGGTGATTGACGGCCAAGTCCGCTGAGGTCACGGGCGAGTGATCCGGCTTGGTGAAGGTTTCAAATCCCTCGGTTGCCAGTCGGACCGCTTCACGGCCTGCTTCGCTCATGGCTTCGGACAAAACGGTGAGTTCATACTCCATCGGCATTCGTTCCTGAGCGAGGGCAGACGATCGGTCCTCTCTTCAACCTATCAGGTATTGCGGCGGGAACAAAGCCCGCCGTCGCTTCCTGCCGGCTCCGCGGCTCTTGACCCTCCTGCCGGTTCCGCGTACAAGCTGGCAGTACGATGAAGCTGAAACACAAACATTCGCGCAAAGCGGGATTGCCGCCCGGCACTCTGGTCCATATCGGTGAAAAGAAGTCGGAGACGGTCACCATCACGGTGTACGAATATGGTGAGGGCCACTACCAGGAGCGTACGGTGTCCAAGCCGGACGAGGTGGTCGTGGCGCCGGAGCCGACCGTCCGCTGGGTGGACGTGGGAGGCATCCACAAGATGGAGGTCTTGGAGGCTTTCGGCAAAATGTTCGGCCTCCACCCCCTGTTGCTCGAGGATATCGCCAATACCGACCAGCGTCCCAAGCTCGATGATTACGGCACCTACGGCTATCTGGTGCTGAAAATGCTGTACGAAGGGAGCAGCGAGGGCGACATCAATGTCGAGCAGGTCAGCTTGGTGTTCGGAGAGAATTTTGTGCTGTCGTTCCAGGAAAACGGCGGGGACGTCTTTCAGGGCGTGAAGGAGCGACTCCGGAACGGGAAGGGTCGTTTGCGCCATGCGGGCGCCGATTATCTGCTCTATGCCCTGATGGACTCAATCGTGGATCGGTACTTCGTGATCCTCGAAACGCTGGGAGAAAAGATCGAAATCTTACAGGATGTCTGTGTCACGAATCCCGGGCCGGAAACGCTGCGGGACATCCATGCGCTCAAGCGGCAACTGCTGTTTTTCCGCCGCTCCGTCTGGCCTCTCCGCGATGTGATGAACAACCTGTCGCGGTCGGATGGGCAATTTCTACAGGGATCCACCAAGGTCTTTTTCCGCGACGTGTACGACCATATCATTCAGATCGGCGACACCATCGAAACGCTCCGGGAAATGGTCTCGTCCATGATGGAAGTGTATCTGTCCAGCGTGAGTTATCGCTTGAACGGCGTGATGAAAGTCCTGACGATCATCACGACGATCTTCATGCCGCTCAGTTTTATCGCCAGTATCTATGGGATGAATTTCGAGCACATGCCGGAGCTCAAATCGACGTGGGGCTATCCGGCGGTACTGGGCGTGATGGCCATGACCGGGATGGCCATGCTGTACTTCTTCAAGCAGAAGAAGTGGCTGTGATCCTGTCCTCAGTCTAAGACCTCGACGCGATCCACGAAATACGGGGTTTCTCCAAAACAGGTGGTGGGAATGTAGCGAAACTCCTTGTAGTGGAGGATGACACGCTTGCCCATCTGCCCATCGAGCTTCTTGGCCACGTTCTCATCCCACACGGTGAAGCTCCAGAGCACCGGGGCGACGCCCGGCACGGTCGTCATCGCGAGCTCCCCTTCCTGCGTTTTGCACACCCACCCTTTCCGGGACAGTTTTTGCAAGTACCCGGCGCGATCGCCGTCCGAGTAGCTCCAATTAAAAACGACCAGCAGGTAGGCCGCGCCGCCGAACAGCAGCAACGTGAAGAGCAGTTTGGGTCTCCAGAGCCAGGCTACAGGAAACAAGATGGTTTCCCACCACGTCATAGGACTCCTTTTCCGACGGCTACTTCACGTCTTGAAACAACCAGGGGGCTTGGGTGCGGCGGCGCTGCTCGTACTCCGCGATTTTCGGCGCATGTTGAAGCGTCAGGCCGATGGCGTCCAATCCCCGATAGAGGCAATCTTTCCGGAAGGGGTCGATGTCAAAGTGGTAGGCCGTGCCTTCCGGCGTCGTGACCTGCTGGGCCGCCAAGTCGATGGTCAACCGGTAACCCGCCTGCGCCGCCACGCCCTCAAACAGCGCCTGAATTTCTGACCCTTTCAGCACGACCGGCAAAATGCCGTTCTGGAAGCAGTTATTGTAAAAAATGTCGGCGAAGCTGGGCGCGAGAATACAGCGGAAGCCCTGGTCGAGTAGCGCCCAAGGCGCATGTTCGCGGGAAGAGCCGCAACCAAAGTTATCGCGCGTGAGGAGAATCGAAGCCCCTTGGTAGCGCGGCTGGTTCAGGAAAAACGCAGGATCTTGCGAGCCATCCTTCCGCCGCCGCCAATCGTAGAACAACCCTTCCCGCAGGCCGGTGCGCTTGATGGTCTTCAAGAACTGCTTCGGAATGATCTGATCTGTATCGACGTTGAGCCGGTCCAACGGAGCGACCAGGCCGGTGAGAGTCGTGAATGCTTCCATGATCTGTCCTTTTGTGCTGCGTGTCTGCCGGCCGTGCTCATGGACGGCTGCGGCGTCAGGATCGAATCGCTGGCCCGCTTATGACCACTGGCGGATATCGACGAAATGCCCCTCGATGGCGGCTGCGACCGCCATGGCCGGCGACACCAGATGCGTCCGTCCTCCGGCGCCTTGACGGCCTTCGAAGTTTCGGTTGCTGGTCGAGGCGCAACGTTCGCCCGGTTGGAGCACGTCGGCGTTCATGGCCAGGCACATGCTGCATCCGGCTTCCCGCCACTCGAATCCGGACTCCTTGAAGATACGATCCAGGCCTTCTTGTTCCGCCTGCTGCTTGACCAGGCCGGAGCCGGGCACGACCATGGCGTGCACGCTGCCGGCCACCTTCTTGCCTTTTGCGAAAGAGGCGGCCAGGCGCAGGTCTTCGATGCGCGAGTTCGTACAGGATCCGATGAACACCTTGTCGATCTTGATGTCGCGGATCGGCATGCCGGGGGTCAGGGCCATATATTCGATGGCCCGCTCGGTGGCCTGGCGAAGTTTTTCATCTCCCATGCTGCGCGGATCCGGGACAGTGCCGTCCACGCCGGTTACCATGCCGGGGCTGGTCCCCCAGGTGACTTGCGGCGCAATCGTCTCTGCATGTAACTCGACCACCGCGTCGTAGCTGGCGCCCGGATCGGTCGTGAGCTGCCGCCAGGCTGCCACGGCCTGGTCCCACAGCGCGCCCTTCGGCGCCATCGGGCGGCCCTTGATATAAGCGAACGTCGTGTCATCCGGCGCGACCATCCCGGCCCGCGCGCCGCCTTCGATCGACATGTTGCAGAGCGTCATACGGCCTTCCATGCTGAGGGCGCGGATGGCGGACCCTGTATATTCGATGACGTAGCCCGTTCCTCCCGCCGTGCCGATCTTGCCGATGATAGCCAGGATGACATCCTTGGCCGAGCAACGTGGCGACAGCTGGCCCTCTACCCGGACCTCCATCGTTTTGGGACGCTTTTGGACAAGACATTGCGTCGCCAGCACATGTTCGACTTCGCTGGTGCCGATCCCGAAGGCGAGCGCCCCGAAGGCGCCGTGAGTCGAGGTGTGAGAATCGCCGCAGACGATCGTCATGCCCGGCAGGGTGAATCCTTGCTCCGGGCCGATGACGTGCACCACCCCTTGCCGAATGTCATTCATGCCGAAAAGGGTGATGCCGAAGGTCCGGCAATTGTCATCCAAGGTTTGAATTTGCTTGGCGCTGATCGGGTCGGCAATCGCGATGCGGCGGTCGGTCGTGGGGACATTGTGGTCGGGAACCGCCAGGGCGGCCGCCGGTCTGCGCGGCGCGCGACCCGCGACGGTCAGCCCTTCGAAGGCCTGCGGCGAGGTGACTTCGTGCACCAAATGGCGGTCGATATACAGCAACGTGGTTCCATCCGGTTCCGCCCGCACCACGTGGTCGTTCCAAATTTTTTCGAAGAGTGTTTGTGCAGCCATGGCCATGCTCCTTCTAAACCCGCGCCCCCGCGAGAGATTGAGGCGCGGGGCTCACGCGCAGCTATTATATATGCGACCAGGCCTGCCGCATCAAGGGCAAAGGGTCCGCGGAAAAAAATGCCTCTTTAGGTTTCAATATGGCGGACCGATACAGTATCCATGGAACGGAAACCTATCGACGCCGAACACATCACGATCCCTCGCTGGACGATCAAACGCGACCCCCGCGCACTGGGCTGCTCCATCTGCGGTTCAGCGATCGTGAAGATTACCGCCGAATGGCGACAGGTCTCTTTCTGCACCTGCAGGCTGATCGAGTATCGCGTGCTGCCGCGAGCGCCCAAGGCCTTGCCTGCTCCTTCCCCTGCCGCAGACTCACGCAAAGATCCTTGAGCTCGTCGTAAATGGAGGGTCACATGATCCGGTGGCGGTGGGCGCTCCTTGTGGCCTGTTGCGCGATGATGGTCGCCTGGGGGCCGGCCGCCGCGAAGGATCGCCCGCATGCGAAGTCCTTGACGCGATCCGCCTTGCCTGCCCCGGCATCCTCACTGCGATCCTGTGCCGGCGAGGATCTGCTCGGAAGTTGGAGTCTGGTCACCTTCGAGTCATCGTACCGCTTCAAAAATCCTGAGGCGCCCTACCTGTTTCCGTACCAAGTCTTCCAGTACTCACGTGAGCATGGTGCCAAGTCGGCTCACTCGCGTACGCCGTTTCCCGATCGCTCGGACCGAATGTTCGATGGTGTGCCGCTCGATCTGACCTATCACCTCGATCAGGACGGCCGCCTCCTGCTCAAGAGTAGGGGAGAGGGCGCGGTGGTGGAAATGTGGTCCTGCTCGGTTGTCGGGCAGGATTCGCGCGCGAAGGACGATACAACTGCTCTCCGGCGCGGCGACTTGGTCATGACCCTCCTCGGAAGCCACGGGCAAGTGTTGTTCATGCGCCATCTGCGAAAAAGCTCGACATAATCGTTCTTGGCAGGCGCCAAGGCGGCGTGGTACTACCGGCAGCAGGCGAAGAGCCCACTAGTAGTGCTCTCCGCCGAGGAATCCATGGATAGTTCAAATGCCGTGTGGCACCGGCCGGAGGTTATCGAATGGTCTGTCTGGCTGCTCGATAGCTACCGCCGTTGCGTCGGTCGAGAACTGATGCCCCGGGCAGGTGAGGCTGAAGAGCAGGCCAGGGCATTGTTCACCGCTCCGATCGTGGTGGTTTCGCATGGAACGCAAGACGATCCGATCCTGAATTACGCGTCGCAACTCGCGCTCACGCTCTGGGAGATGACATGGGAGCAGCTGGTGCAGACCCCGTCCCGTCTGACGGCGGAACCGGTGAACCGCGCGGAACGCGAATGGATGCTCGAACGTGCACTAGCTCAAGGGTACATCGATAATTATCAAGGCATCAGAATATCGAGCAGCGGGCGCCGGTTTCTGATCGAGCAGGCCATCGTGTGGAATGTGGCCGATCGCGCAGGGTGTCGTCGAGGGCAAGCCGCGACGTTCTCACACTGGACCTTCCTCTAGCCGCCGGAATCGTGGCACGAGCTCCCCGCCGACGGAAACCGATTCCATAAACATCGTCAGCGGTCTGATCCACAGCCCGCCTTCTCCGTACAGTTGCCGATAGACGACGTAGTCCTCCTCGGTTTCCGAATGCCGGGCTACTCCAAGTACCTCGTAGTCGTTCCCTTTATAGTGACGATAGCGGCCGGGTTGAATCATGGTGTATCCTTGCGGGTTTGAAACAGCAGGCTAGTCTATCGAACCACCCATGCCATCACAACTCTCCCAACACGTAGAGCGCCGGCACGATGTCGTCGTCATCGGCGGCGGGTCAGCCGGGTATGCCGCTGCGCGGACGGCCTGCGATGCGGGCGCGGATGTCGCGATCGTCGATCAAGGCCCGTTGGGAGGACTGTGCATTTTGCGCGGCTGCATGCCGACGAAAACCATTCTCCGGTCAGCCGAAATCATGGCCTTGATGAAGCGCGCCCGGGAGTTCGGGCTGGCGCCCGTCTCTGCGCGGGCGGATTTGTCTGCCATCGTCGATCGGAAGAACCGGCTGGTCAAGGAATTTGCCGACTATCGCATTGCCGCCTTGCGCGACCCGCGGTTTACCCTGTACGAGGCGCGCGCCGAATTCGTTTCATCGCATGAGATTCGCGCCGGAACCTGGCGCATTCGCGGCGAGTCCTTTGTGATTGCCACCGGATCGAGTGTCGCCGACGTGGCCATCCCCGGATTGTCGGAGGCAGGATATCTGACCAGCGACGAGATGCTCGACCTGCGTGACGCACCGGCCTCGCTGTTGGTGCTGGGAGGCGGGCTGGTCGCGGTCGAGTTTGCACAATTTTTTTCCCGGATCGGCACGAAGGTCACGATGCTGCAGCGCGGCGCAACGCTGTTGTCCGATATGGATCAGGATGTCGGCTTGGCGCTGGCATCGGCTTTCACCACTGAAGGCGTCGAGGTGTTGACCGGGGTGTCATTCAGCCGGGTGACCTCGTCGCCCAGCGACAAGTCCGTGCATTTCCGTCAGAATGGGGTCTCGCACACCCGTTCGGCCGACATGATTCTCCACGCGCTCGGCCGTCGTCCCAATCTGAAAGGGCTCAATGTGGAAGCGGCCGGAGTGAAGGTCGTGGATGGCCGCCTGACGGTCGGGGCCGATATGCGGACATCGCAGCCGCATATTTTTGCCGTCGGCGATGTGAACGATCTCACGCCTATCGTTCATTTGGCGATTCAGCAAGGCGAAACGGCGGCTTTCAACGCGACTCACCCGGATGTGCCCGCGCGAGTGATCGATCACCGGTTGGACAGCGAGATGGTGTTTACGGATCCGCAGGTGGCCATTGCCGGCCTGACTGAACGCCAGTGCCATGAACAGGCGATCCCTTATCTGACAGCTTCGTACCCCTTCGCCGACCATGGGAAGGCCATGTGTCTGGGGGCGCTTGAAGGATTCGTGAAGCTGCTGTGCCGCCCGGACAACGGCGAACTGATCGGCGCGCAGATTGTGGGGCCAGAGGCGGCGGAACTCATTCACGAACTCATTGCCGTCATGTACTTCCACGGGACAGCGCAAGACCTGTTGCGCATCCCGCATTACCATCCGACGCTGGCGGAGATCGTGACCTATCCGGCCGAATCCATCCTCGAACAAATGGGACGGTCATGAGGCGGCAAGCGCTCGTCTGGGCCTGCGCCATCTGGCTATTGTCGGCCTGGTCCTGCGGGCAGCAGACGTGGGAGACCGCGATGCAGGCCGGTGAAACGGCCGTGCAACGGGGCCAATATGCGGAGGCCGAACAGATTTTTACCACAGCGGTGAAAAAGGCGGAGGCTTTCGGCGTGCACGACCGGAGGGTTGCCGTCACTCTGGCTCATCTGGCTCAAGCCTATAGCGCGCAAGGCAAGTTTGTGGAGGCGGAACCAGTCTATCTGGAGGCGCTCAAGATCTATCAGGAGATCCACGGCGAAAATCACCTGGATGTGGCAGCCATGTTGAACAATCTCGGAGTGCTGCACCGCAAACACGGACAATTTGCCGATGCGCAGCGGCTCCTGACCCGTGCGCTGTCGATCAAGGAAACACTGCTGGGTCCCGATCATCTTGAGGTGGCGCTGGCCATCAGCAATCTGGCCGCGATGCATGCGGCTCAAGGGGATGGAGCGGAGGCTGCCGCACTCTGGGCGAGGGCGCTGGCGATCAGGGAAAAACAATTGGGGCCCGACCATCCGGATGTGGCCAAGACGATGATGGAGTATGCGGCGGCGTTGCGGAAGATCGGTCGGGCCGCTGAAGCGGATGGGCTTGAAGGGCGAGCCAATGCCGTTCGGGCCAAGGCAAAGTCGTAAACGGTACCGGTGAGTTGAACCGGCCTGATGCGGCAGTGTAGCGTAACGGATTGACAAGCAGGAGCGGGGGGGACGATGTCAGATTTGCGGACCAACGCATTGATTGCGCGCGGGATGGGCATCATCTTCATTGCCGGCGGCTTTATGCTGGGGATTTATGGGCTGGAGTTTCCCAATACGATGTGGCTCAAGACCGCATTGGGTTTGCTGATCACCGGGATGATGGCGCAGGGGTATGCGATGTATTGTTCGATCCGCTGGGTCAGGGAACAACGTGATTCAGAACGGTAGGCTCACCAAACATAACCTGCCTTGCCGGCCGGCCCGTCCGTTGCATTGGAAGAGGATCGCCATCCTGCTGTGCCTGGTGATGTTGTCGGGTTGCGGTGGACCCTGGCGGGATACCTATCTGAAGAAGGGGGTTCACAAGCTCACCCAGGCCGATATCGAAGAGAAGTTCGGCCCACCAAGTACCGCCAAGACGCCGGTGCTGGGGGGCGATACGGTCTGGACCTACCGTGTGCCTATGGGAGATCGGGAAGTCCATCCCTGGGATCCCAGCAGCCTGGCTGCCGGGAAAAAAACGAAAGCGCCGCCTTCGCCGTCACCCTTTGGTAAAAGTCTGGCCGGCAATGAAGAGCCCTACCGGGAGCCCTTGTATTGTTACCGCTATACCCTGTCGTTCGACGAGCAGAAACGGCTGAAAGATTGGAAAAGAGAAGAATGCGTGCCACGCACGAGTGAGGATGGTACCGTAGTGCAATAACAACGACGGAAACAACCTATGCAAGATGTGCTGCCCGTAATTGGCTCCAGAGTCTTCTTCGATCTCCTCAAGTCCGTTCTTCTTCTCCTCATCCTCCTGATTGCGCGAGCGGTTCTGGTTCGATGGATCAAGGGCAACCAGGCGCTGACCATCGACGCCAGGCGCCGCTGGATCGTGACCACGCGCAACAGCATGGTCCTGGGCCTCTTCGTGGGGCTCGTGGTGATTTGGGCGCACGAGTTGGAGGCCTTCGCCGTCTCGCTGGTCGCCTTGGCGGCCGCGATGGTGCTGGCAACAAAGGAGTTGATTCTCTGTTGGAGCGGCGCCGCGTTGCGGGTCGGCGGCGGGGTCTACGGCGTCGGAGATCGAATTCAGCTCGGCACGTACCGGGGTGTCGTGCTCGAATACGATGTGTTTGCGACCAAGCTACTCGAGATAGGCCCGGGGCTGACCTCCCATTTGTACACCGGCCGGACCGTTGTGTTTCCCAATAGTCTTCTGTTTGGAAATCCCCTGATCAAGGAAAGTCCGTCACAAGAATATGGACTATACGTCTTAACGGTCCCGCTCATGAGCACCGAAAATTGGCAGGCCGCCGAACAAGCGCTCCTCAGCGCCGCAAAGGTCGAGTGCGGGCCTTTTATGGATCAAATGGGGCGTCAGATGAAGCTGCTGGAGCAACGCAATCTATTGGAAGCGCCCTCGCCTGAACCACGGATCACCATCCAACTTCCTGAAGCTGGTCGTATCCATCTGGTGCTGCGATTTCCCGCTCCGGATCGCGGCCGTTCGCGGGTGGAACAGGCCATTTTGCGGCGGTATCTCACCAGCGTCAGTCAGTAGTCCTGCGCAAGTATCGTGAATGAGATGTGTCGCGAGGCACCCTGCGTTCAACAGATGCCTGACTCTGCGCAATCGCCAAAAGCGGCAAAAAAATTGGCAAATGAAATCCTTCAAGGTATTGATGGGTGCTGCATGCCTGGCGGGTTGTGGGATGCCTGGCGCCATATCAATCAAGGGGGGTGTTGATGAGAAGGTCAATCGCTGTGATGGTCGCTGCCGCATGTGTCAGCATGAGCTCGTTCGCCGTGGCCGATGATCTGGGCATGGGCAACATGTCCGAGGCAATGAAGCAGGATATGGGCGCCTTATCCGACGAAGTGACGGCCCACAAGGCAGAATTGAAACAGGATCTCAAGGCGAAGAAAGAGTCTGCGAAGAGCACAGTCAAAGCGAAGCAGGACGAGGCCAAAGCCAAAAAGAAACAAGCCAAGGCCGATGCGAAAGCCAAGAAGGAGCAGGTCAAGGCCAAGCTGAAAGCGAAGAGAGACGCGGCCCATGCGAAAGCGGCCGACATGAAAGGCGCCACGGAAGATGCCGCGCAGGACATGGGCGCGATGAACAAGGAGCTGAAAGAAGAGGCCCGGTACTAGGATTGAGACAAAGAGCGGCGTATTTCCCCGCCGGATGCACGCCCGCGGCCTGTGATTGGATTTTTCCGATCACAGGCCGTGGTATGTGAAGCGGCGGCGGTTGTTGCTGGAGGGAAGCTCTGGTAGAATCCGCGCCCACGATGAGAGTCGCCACCTTCAACGTCAATTCCCTCCGGAAACGCCTTCCGATCGTCTTGCAGTGGCTGGAGCGCCATCAACCCGACGTGCTGTGCTTGCAGGAAACCAAAGTCCAGGACAGTGAATTTCCCTTGGCCGCGCTCGCGACGTCAGGGTATGACATCACCTTCCGTGGCATGAAGGCCTACAACGGCGTCGCCGTCCTCAGCCGCACCAAGCCTCAAGCGGTCTTTCATGGATTTGACGATGGGGGAGATGTGGAGGACGCGAGGTTATTGCGGGTGGTGATTCAGGGGGTTCCCATCATCAACACGTACATCCCGCAGGGGTTTGAAATCGATTCGCCGAAATACCAATATAAACTGGCCTGGTATGAACGTTTACGGCAGTATTTTGAGCAGCATCTCTCCCCGAAGGAGCCGGCGATCTGGTGTGGAGACATGAATGTGGCCCCAAGACCCATTGATGTCCACAGCCCGGAGAAACATCTGAAACATGTTTGCTATCACGAAGACGCGCGCAAGGCCTATGGGAAGACGATTGCGTGGGGCTTCGAAGATGTCTTCTGCAAACTGTATCCAGATCGCCAGCAATTCACGTTCTTCGACTACCGTGCGCCCAGTGCGCTTGCCGCTAATAAAGGGTGGCGCATCGATCATATTCTCGCGACCCCGTCACTCGCCGATACCTGCCGGGCTGTCGAGGTGGATTTGGAACCTCGCCGAGCCCCAGAGGCGTCAGACCACACCGTACTCTGGGCCGACTTCACTCTCTGATCTCTCTCTCGATTGTCGTCTCGCGTAAGACCGTTCGCCACCAGGCCGGAGCATCGTCTGCCCCGGTCTGGCGGCGTCTCGACCTACTGCAGAGCTTCGACTGGTTCCAGGAGTAACTGCTCGGCCATTCGCGTGCGCCGATTCTGTTCAATTAACGGATCGACAATCGATCCGCAGTTAATGCACCGCCAGACAAATGTTTCGGGGGAAAAATCGGGCCGCCACTCATCAACCATCAATCCTTGGCATCGTCCGCAGGTCATGGTATCCACCTCCTTAGAATGTGCCTCCAAAGCGTGAAGGCCGTGCCCATGTGAGGGAGAGACTAACAAGGGGAGATTAAAGAGGTGTTAGTGCGACGTTAAAATGAATTAATCAAAATTTCTTTGCGATTTCATGATGTTCAGACGGCGCAGTTGGACAAATGTGGAGTCCGAAAGCATCGTTCTGTACAAAATCCGATCGGGGAGATGAGAGAAATGACGCTCCAACAACAACAAGTCGCGCGTCCGCCCTCCACGCAGCAAGGCCCCTACACAACGGTGCTCGATCGGCCGGGCGGAACCGTTGAGTTTCTTGACAGATGGGGCCCCATCATTTATCGATTGAACTGCAGCGGTCGCGCGCCTGCAACAGGATGGCCTGGCAGGCAGGCCCTCTAGAGCGCTGGGTTGTCGAGGCCGGACCGGTAGGCGGTCTGTGCGAGCCCTGCTCCAGCCTGAGCTTGAAAAGGACACGGGCACTCAGAGGCCCGATCACTGACTATGGCCCAATTGTTGACTTGCCCGCAGTGCGGCCAAGATACAGTCTTCCGTTCCCGCTGCTCCACGTTCATGGAACGCTTGCGCTCCTTCGCCTGCATTTCGCCGTTTCATTGCCAGGCCTGCAGTTTCCGTTTTTCGGCGTCTCGGTTGGGATACCGGTATCCGGATAAAATGATCGATCGCCGCGAGCATCTGCGCATCCCGGTGAGGCTGTTTCTGTCATTTTCCGGCGGGAAGGTGCGAGGGGAGGGGACGGTTCGGGACATTTCAATGGGTGGATGCATCATTGAAAGCCAGGCATCGGTGCACGTGGACGATATCTTTTACCTGCAAATCGTGTTGGAGAACGAACAGGTCCCCCTCGAAGTGGCGGCGATGGTTCGATCCGTCAGCTCGCGAGGCATCGCGTTCAAATTTCTCCGCTCGGCACAGGAAAATAAGCGGTTGCTGGCGTTTGTGCAGTCTAAGACCGAGTCGTGCGGATCCCGCTCCCCCGCCTGATTGCGTTCACCGGCATCGTATCGCCTCGCGCAACCGACAAGGTTTCTCCCTCCCGGGGAGTCATCCTGCTACATTCTGTTAGAGTGGAGTTTCCCAGGCAGAGGCCTGAGGGTATTCTGTGGTGAGGCGTTCGTGTTCCGCGTGGTCGAAATCTTCGACTGTCAGATCGTCTCGGTTCAAGCGGTCGGGGCAGGCAGGAGAGGACAGATATTCGACATACGACTGAGCCTTGGCTTCAGTGGCAAAGCGGCAGAGGCCATACTCAGGCATGTGGGAAGATGGGTGCCAGAAGGCCAGTCCGATCGAGCTGCCTTGAAAGATGCCCAAGGAGCGGTGCCGGACCTGATACCCTCCCGGAGTTTCGCTGGTTCGATCGAGAGCCATGATGGTGATCCCCGACACGTTACGCCGTCGAGCGGGGAAGTATAACAAGGTTCTGAGCGAAGCGAAATCTCGGGAGCCGACCACTCGTGGGATAATTGACTTCGCCGGGAGAAGCCTTACGTGAGAAGCAGCGCTGTCGCAATTCGGCGCGGAGGAGGAACGATGATGTCTGTAGCACGACTGATGGGCGCCTGTGTGATTCTTGCCGGTCTGCTGGTCACGACCGGTTGCGGCTACAACGACTTGCAGGGGCTGGATGAGGACACGAAGGCCGCCTGGAGCGAGGTCATCAACCAGTATCAACGCCGGGCTGATTTGATTCCGAATGTGGTGAATACGGTCAAAGGGTATGCAGCGCATGAAAAGGAGACCTTGGAAAGTGTGGTGCAAGCACGCGCGAAGGCCACCAGCGTGCAGGTGACCCCGGAATTGTTACGAGACGAAGCGGCGTTCAAGAAATTTCAGGAGGCGCAGCAAGGTCTCTCGAGCGCATTGGGGCGGTTGCTCGCGTTAGCCGAAAATTATCCCAACCTCAAGGCGGATCAAGGCTTCCGGGACCTTCAAAGCCAGCTGGAGGGAACGGAGAACCGTATTGCCGTGGCGCGGAAGCGTTATATCGAGAAGGTGGCGGAGTTCAACAAGATGGTGCGCTACTTCCCGACGAACCTGACAGCCAAGTTTCTCCTCCATTTGGATGAGAAAGCGAACTTTACCGTCGCGGACGAACAGTCGGTCGCGAAGCCGCCGGAAGTGAAATTCTAGCGTCCGCCTCTGAGGTCGGGAGCGATGGTGATGCGGCTCATGGGCCGAGCAGGGTGGTGGTTCCTGGCTGGATGGTTCTGGCTGCTGTCGGGACCGAGCCTTTCGGCCCTGGCGCTTGATGTGCCTCCGCTGAGCGGCCGCATCGTCGATCTCGCGCATGTGCTGCCGCCGGCTACCTCAGCTCAATTGGCCGAGGCACTCCAGGCGCATGAAGCGAAAACCTCCAATCAAGTCGCGGTTCTGGTTATCCCTTCGTTGGAGGGCGAGCCGCTGTTTGATTTTTCCCACCGGGTGGCGACGGCCTGGAAACTGGGCACGAAGGCCTCCGACAACGGCGTGTTACTCCTCATCGCGATCAAAGAGCGAAAAATCCGTCTGGAAGTCGGGTATGGATTGGAAGGCCAGCTGACCGATGCCCGATCAGCTCAGATCATCCGCCATGAAATCGTGCCGAGATTTCGTAACGGCGATATTCCTGCCGGGGTCACGGCCGGCCTGCTGGCCGTCCTGCATACCATCGAAGGAACCTATCAGGCGCCGGAACAGCCGACGGAGACTCGCTCCGACGGTGACGTGGTGGCACACACGGTCATGGCGGTCGTTCTCGGCCTGGTCATCGGCCTGCTTTTGTCTCGCGCGCATGGTCTCCTAGGTCCCGCCGTAGGGGGAGGACTGTCGTTCTTCGTCGCCCCCTGGATCATCCCTGCCCTCATCGCCGGCGCAGTGAGCGCCGTTCTGGTGAGCCTGGCGAGCGGGATCGGGCAAGGAATCGGAGGAACGCGACGAAGTGGAGGTGGCCCGTTCGATGACACCTGGTTCAGCACAAGACACGGAGGATGGGGATCGGGTGGATTGGGAGGATCTTTCGGAGGATCGGGTGGCTTCTCGGGTGGTGGCGGCGAGTTTGGAGGAGGCGGCGCGAGTGGCGATTGGTAAACAGCCGGTCCTCTCGGAACAGGAGCGCGCGCGAATTGAGGCGGCCGTGCAGGAGGCCGAGCGTCAGACGAGCGCAGAGATCGTCCCAATGATTGTCGGACGATCCGGTATCTATCGGGATACGCATCGCCGGGTCGGCCTGTTGTGCGCAGTGCTCGCCCTGACCATGTTAGTGATGAGCGAGCCTGCGTGGCTCCCATGGGGATGGCACGCATCGAACGCGGTGTGGTTGCTGGGAATCACAGTGCTGGCCTATGGCGTTGGAATCTGGGTCGGCACCTGGCCGGTCGTCCTCAGAATACTTACCTCCCGGGAGCGTATGCGCCACAAAGTGCAGATGCGGGCGGAACGGGCCTTCGTCCAGCAGGGACTCGCAACGACCCGTGAGCGTACCGGGATACTGCTGATGGTGTCCTTGCTGGAACGGCAGGTCTATGTGCTCCCAGATCAGGCATTGCAGACGCGCATTTCAATCGACCAGTGGCAGGAGATTGTGTCGGTTGTCGTTGAACGACTGAAGGTCGATGATCTCGTTGGGGGGCTGTGTCGTGGAATCGAGGCCAGCGGAGTGCTTCTCGCGCGTGCCTGTCCCTCCCGTGACGACGACAATCCCAATGAGTTGCCGAATGCCGTGATCCAGGATCTGTGACGGCCGGATCTCGCCGGACCGTGGACGCCCTCGCGCCGTTCCGCTACAATCGCCGCAATGTCCGAGCCCGCCGCCCCTGTCGAGTCAACTCGATCAGCCGTCGATGAAACGCACTCCGTCGTCAAGGCGGCGGGTCTCATCGGCCTCGCCACATTTTCCAGCCGCATTCTCGGGTTTGTTCGAGACATGGTGTTGGCCAGGCTCTTTGGCGCCACACCTGCCGCGGACGCCTTTTTTGTGGCCTACCGCGTGCCCAACCTCCTGCGAGAATTGTTCGCGGAAGGATCGATGTCCGCGGCATTTATCCCCGTCTTTACCGAGTACCACACGCTGAAATCAAAGCGCGATGCCTGGGAACTGGCCAGCGCGACCTTCACGACGCTCCTGACACTCGTGACCGCGGTGACGGTGGTCGGGATTCTGGCGGCGCCCGGCATTGTCTGGCTCCTTGCGCCGGGGTTCCGCGAAAGCGCCGACCAGTTGGCGCTGACGACGTTGTTGACCCAGCTGATGTTTCCCTACCTGATCTTCATCAGTCTGGCGGCCCTGGCCATGGGGATTTTGAATTCCATGCGCGACTTTGCGGCGCCGGCCTTCTCTCCCGTCTTCTTCAACATCTTCACGATTGCCTGCATGGTGTTCCTGTCGCCCTGGTTCTCGGAGCCGATCATGGCGGTGGCCATCGGGATCGTCATCGGCGGCTTGGCGCAGTTTGCGATGCAGCTGCCGGGATTGAAACGGCGCGGCATGTTCTTCGGTCTCCTGTTTCATCCCGGACATCCCGGCGTGAAACGCATCGGCCTTTTGATGGTGCCGTCATTGCTGGGGTTGTCGGTGACGCAGATCAATATCACGGTGAGCACGATCCTGGCGTCGTACTTTTCCGGCGGGCCCACCTATTTGTTTTACGGCATGCGGTTGATCCAGTTCCCCCTCGGCATCTTCGGCGTGGCGCTGTCCACCGCGATTCTGCCGACGCTTTCGGCCCAGGCCGCGCGCGGGGCGCTGGATGAATTGCGGACGACGATCGGCTTCGGGCTCCGGATGATTTTTTTCATCATCCTTCCCGCGATGGCCGGCCTGATCCTGCTCCGGTATCCCATCGTGCATCTGGTCTTTGAGCATGGCTCGTTCACCCGAGCCGATACGATCGCGACGGCCACCGCGCTGCTCTGTTACGCCGTCGGGCTGTGGGCCTTCGCGGGGGTGCGGATTATCGTGTCCGCGTATTATTCGCTCCAGGATACGAAGACTCCGGCGGTCACGGCGGGAATTGCGGTTATGGCGAATATCGGCTTGTCCTTGTGGTTGATGACGATGTTGGATGCCGCCGGGCTGGCGTTGGCCACGGCCTTGGCCTCGATGCTCAACGGAACCATTCTTGTGGCGCTGTTGCACCGGCGGCTGGGGTCTGTGGAGTGGGGTGCAATCGTGCGATCGGGCGGGCGGGTCCTGCTGGCTTGCGTGCCGATGGTCTTAATCTGCCTCTGGGTGGCGAGCGCGCCGCTCTGGTCGGAAACCGGTCAGTGGATCGTGAAGTCCGCCCTGCTGTTCGGCGGGATCGCCCTCAGCGTCACCGCCTATCTGGGGATGCATGTCCTGCTGGGGTCGGACGAACTGGGTGTGGTGCTAGGAATGGTGAAGCGCAAATTCGGGCGACTGGCGCGTAAACTCGGGACCGGATGACAGAATGACGCAGACGAGCACATTCTCCACGCCTTGGGGCTGGATGACCATCACGGCTTCTGCAAAGGGAATCACGGCCATTGATCTAGGGTCGTCCGCTCTTGTCACGCATCACAGGTCGCCCGGTGACGATATCGCCGCCTCCATTCTGAAGAAGGCGCAGGCCCAATTGGTCGCGTATTTCGAAGGCACGCGCTGCGAGTTCACCTGTCCTGTCGATTGGTCGGCCGGCACCTCGTTTCAGCGAAAGGTGTGGAGGGCGATCATGCGGATTCCTTATGGCCGTGTGCGCTCCTATCAGTGGGTCGCCCTGCGCGTAGGAGGGAAGCAGTATGCCAGGGCCGTGGGCATGGCGTTGGGAGCGAACCCGGTTCCGATCGTCGTGCCCTGCCATCGCGTCATCGCCCATGACGGGTCCCTGGGCGGATTTTCCGGCGGGTTACCGATGAAGCGGCGGTTATTGCGCCTGGAAGGCACCTTGGCGCAGTTGCGCAGCGCCCGCTAGTCGGAAGCATCCCGGAGACGGACAGAGGATGAAGGCGATCATTCAGCGGGTGACACGCGCTTCGGTCGAGGTGGACGGGCAGATCGTCGGCCGCATCGGTCTCGGGCTCCTCGTTTTATTAGGCGTAGCCAAGGGCGATGAAGAACGCGATGTGGCGTACATGGTGGAGAAGCTCCACAGCTTACGGATCTTCGCTGATGCGCAAGGCAAGATGAACCGGTCGCTGGTCGATGCGGGTGGCGCGCTGTTGGTCGTCTCGCAGTTTACGCTGCTCGGCGAGACCGGAAAGGGACGTCGGCCGGGGTTTGACCTAGCTGCTCCACCGGAAGCGGCGCGTGCATTGTATGATGAGGTCGTGAAGAGATTACGATGTGCCGGCGTGCAAGTGGAGACCGGCCTCTTCGGCGCTCACATGCAGGTGGAACTACTCAATGACGGGCCGGTGACGTTTATTCTGGATAGCCGGGGACAGGGAGAATATCGGGACCTCAAGTCTTGATGGACTGTGCCGATAAAGACTCAGGGAGAAAGTCTCCTCGGCTTGAGAATGGTCTGCTATACTACTTTCAAAGGGCAAGGATTGCCCGGGAGGTCGAGATGGGAAGTTCCGTGTCTCGCAGCCATCCGCTCCGGCAGCTCTTCGGAGCGTTGACGGAGAAAAGCTTCACCGAACATCTCGGGTGGCCCGACCTGAACGTCACCGAGTACGTCTCCAACCTGCTCGTCGAATTCGCCCACACCGATCAACTCTACAAGATTCAGAATACGCAGGGCCGGGCGATCGATTCCGTCGTCGAGATGCTCTTCGAGTCCGAAGTGCTGTTGGAGGCGCAATCCTTCGAACGGGAGCGCGAGGTCCATCGGCACATCGGCGACTTTACGCTCTTCATGACCGGGCTCTTTCCCGAATATCTCCGCCGCCTCAAGAGCGCGGGCCTGATCTATCATCAGGATTTTCTCGTCGATTACGTCAAGGCCGGGAAGCGCTCGTATGGCCTGGTGGCGGAGTTCGGGCATTACGATCCCGGGCAGGATACCCCGCTGTTCCGCAAGCTGTCGGAGAATTTCGAGCTCTGTGTCACCGGATTGGGATTTGTCCGGTCGGACTTGGACCGTATGCAAGATCCTGCCTGCCGTCGCGTGAAAGATCTGCTTCTCAATTGAAACGCCTACGACCGGCTCTCCTCATTCACGGAGGCGCGGGACGCCGCGCCATGACCGTGGCTCAAGCCACCTGTCTCGAACGCGCGCTGGCCGAGGGTCATCATTTGTTGATGGCCGGTGTGCCGGCGGTGGCGGTCGTCGAGGAAGCCATTCGTGTATTGGAAGATTCCGGCCTGTTTAACGCCGGGCGCGGTTCCAATCGGCAACTGGACGGGGTGCCCCGGATGGATGCCTCCCTCATGGAAGGGCGCGAGCTCCGGGCCGGAGCCGTCGCGTCCATCGAGGGCATCATCCACCCTATCGCCGCCGCACGGCTCGTCATGGAAAAAACCGCGCATGTGCTGCTCGTCGGGAAGTCCGCGACCCAGTTTGCCGGTTATTTTGGATTGGCGCGCGCTCCTCGCATGAAGGAAGTCAGGGCGGTGCAGCCCAAGCAATTGCGACCAAGGGGCGGCGCGGGTCACACGTTGCGGCTCCATCGGGCGATGTTGGCCGCGGGCCGCGTTCGGAGCAGGAGTTTGGGAAAAGAAACGGTGGGAGCGGTGGCATTGGATCGAGCGGGAACGGTGGCGGCTGGCGCATCGACCGGTGGGGTGGATGTGATGTTGCCGGGTCGCGTGGGCGATACGCCGCTCATCGGCTGTGGCGTGTATGCCGACAATGACGCAGGAGCCGTCTCCATGACCGGACTGGGAGAGAGCATCATTCGTGTGGCCGTTGCCAAAGAAGTGAGTGATGCCCTCGCGAGCGGTCTGAGTCCCGTCGCAGCGGCCAACCGTGTGCTGCGGAAAGTCGTCGAACGCGTACAGGGCGCCGCCGGCCTATTGGTGCTCTCGCCCGATGGCCGATTCACGGTTCGCCACAGCACCCCGCATATGGTGGCTGGGATCGTGGGGCCGGACGGACGAACGATCGTGCGCGACCGGTTTGCCTAGCCTTGCCGGCGGCTGATACAGTGTCACAAAGGTTCAGGCTATGCCGGCGCTGTTTCATCTCGCCTTTCCCGTTCACGATCTGGCTGCCGCCAAGCGGTTCTACGCCGATGGTCTCGGTTGCGTGTTAGGACGGGAATCTTCCACGGCCGTCACGTTCGGGCTCTCGGGGCATCAGTTGATTGCCCACCTTTTCACCGAGGCACGCCCTCCTCAGAAAGGGATCTACCCACGGCACTTCGGGCTCGTGTTCACCACCGAGACGGAATGGCAGGCGCTGGCCGATCGCGCCACTCAACAGGCGCTCACGTTTTATCAGCATCCCCGCGTGCGGTTTCCCGGCACGCGCCTCGAGCACCGCACGTTCTTCCTCGAAGATCCCTCCGGAAATCTGTTGGAGTTTAAGTACTATCGCCAGGAGTCGGCGATCTTCGGCGAGCGGGATGTTTCGGCGGTGGGGGATGCTGACTAGGATGGAGACTCAGGACATCAGTTTTCAGTGATGACCTCTTCGGGCAGATCGGACGGACTGCGATGGGTCGAGACGGCTTTCCGGCCATTGCCCCGTTCCAGCCAGCGCACGATGTGCCGTTGCCGCCGGGTGAGATAGGCGGTGCGCCGGATCGGGTCATAGCGGCGCGGAGAAGGAAGAATCGCCGCCAGCAGGGCCGCCTCCTCAATCGTCAGCTCCTCCGCCGATTTTCCGAAATGGTGCCGCGCCGCCGCCTCCGCGCCAAAGACGCCCTGCCCCCACTCGGCGACATTCAAATAGAGCTCCAGAATCTGTTTCTTCGTCAACTGATGCTCCAGCGACCGCGTGATCAAGGCCTCCCTCGCTTTCCGCAGGAGCGACCGCTCAGATGACAGGTAGAGGTTTTTGGCCAGCTGCTGAGTGATGGTGCTGCCCCCGCGCTTGAATTCGCCGACCTCCAGGTTATACAGCGCCGCATCCTTGATGCCTTCCCAATCGAATCCTTCATGCGCGAAGAAGGACGCATCCTCAGCGGCGACGACGGCACGCTGGAGGGCCGGTGCAATCCGAGCCAGGGGAACCCAGGCATATTTGATGTGGAGCGGGCGGCCCTGTTCCTTGGCCTGAGCCCGACGGGCTTCCATCACTGCCGTTTCTGTCGGGTGATGTTTGGCGAGGCGAGACACGTCGGGCAGCGTGGCCAGCCAATACAACGCCAGGGCCGCCGCGGGCAGACCGACGAGCACGGTCGCCCACAAAAGTACCCGGCCGAACCGACTGCCTGTTGACTTGCTCATTGCCGACGCTCTATCTATGAACGCACGTGATGGCTCACCGCCCGCCCCGCGGCTGAAGGTGGCGCGCATCCCGCAACGCCCTCCGCCGCAGCCGGTATGAAATTACTCAGCGCCGAGTTTATCAAAAGTTCCGTGTCGCCAGAACAGTTTCCTGCCGACCACCTGCCAGAAATCGCATTCGTGGGACGATCGAATGTCGGCAAATCCTCGCTGATCAATTCGCTGCTGCATCGCAAAAAGTTGGCCAAGGTCAGTAAGACGCCGGGGAAGACCCGCGCCGTCAACTTTTTCACCGTTCGCACCTCGGACCCCAAGCTGCCGCTCTTGTCCCTGGTCGACCTGCCGGGCTACGGGTACGCCAAGGTCTCCAAGACGATGCGCGCGCAATGGGGACCGATGATCGAACAATATCTCACACAGCGGCAATCCCTCGGCGCGGTGATTTTGCTGATCGAGTCGCGGGTGTGGATGCCCCAGGATGTGCTGACGGTCCAATGGGTGCAGTCGCTCGGCTGCGGGCTCATCATCGCGCTGACGAAAGCCGATAAGTTGCGGCAGAGTGAGCGGAAGCCGACCCTGAGCGAAGTGCGCATCGCGTGCGGGTTGCCGTCCGAGGTGCCGGTGCTTCTGTATTCGGCCGAAACGCACGAGGGACGGGACGCGTTGTGGGGCGAGATTCGCGCGCAGTTTAAAACTTGATTTCGATGTAGGCTTTGTTTTTCAGGTCGGCCATCCAGATCTGGTATTGATCCTCGGTCTTCTGCTGGAAGACCAGTGATTGGATCTCCGCCTTGACCTGTTCAAACGGCCGAAACTGGCGGGGCTTTTTGTCGTCCACCCGCACGATATGGAGGCCTTCCGGCGTCTCCACAATCCCCGTGATCTGCCCCACCGGCACAGAGGCCAGCGCCTGCTCCAACGCCGGAATCAGTTCTCCCTGCCGGACCAGACCCAGTCGGCCGCCGCGCGAGGCGTCCGCTCCATCGGAAAAGCGCAGCGCCAGATCCTCGAAGGGTTCGCCTTGCTTCAACGTCGCCAAGAGAGCTTCGGCCCGTCCCCGCGCGACCGAGAGGCCGTCCGGCGTCCGCGGTTTGATCAGGATTTGGCTCAACTGGTATTCCTCAGGATAGGCGAAACGATCCTGATGTTCCTCGTAGTAGCGCTTCATTTCCGAGTCGGCGACCATGATCAGGCCGCGGACTTCGCGGTCGACGACGCGCATCAAGGTCAACTGCTCGCGGATGCTTCTAGCCGTATTGGGGTCGGCGGTGTTCAGGGTTTCGCTCTGCTTCTTCATCTCCTGGACCGCCTGGGTGACTTCCTGGTCCGACACGTCCACACCTTTGTTCTTCGCGGCCTGAAGCTGCAGCTTGCGCTCAATCATCTTGGTGACGGCCATCGCCTCCGCGGTCTTGAGGCGCCGTTCCAGATCCTCGCCGGTGTACAACTTGCGGAGGCGTTCCTGGTCGGGAAGCAAGTCGCGTTTGAGTTCGGACAGCATGATCAGGTCGGTATTCACGACTGCGACGATGCGGTCTTCCAACCGGGCGGCGCCGGCGGGACAGACGGAAACAATGCTCATCCAGAGGCACAGGGTGAAAAGACCCATGGTCCGGTGGACCAGGGATTGAGCGCAGAACAGTCGGGCCGCGCGGGCGCAATGAGAGGCAAAGGACAATCGATGGTTCATCACGGTAGGGGGATTGTACACAATCGCAACTTCAGAAAGGGAGCGATCTTGCGCTGAACTCGATAGGAATGTGAAGCCGCGAGGCGGGCAGGAATCCGGCGCGCAGAGGGTTACGGGCGCCCTGGTTCATCGGTCACATAACGGGCTGCATCGGCCATGCGAATCGTGGCGCCGGTGCGGAGTTCGGAAAAGACATCATCGAGCCGTTTTCGCCGCTTTTCGGCCAGCAGTTCCTGCCGGAGCCGTTCGCGGGTGGCCTGGTCTGCCTGCAGGATCTCCGGCTCGAGCGGGCTGACTTTCATGAGGTAGTAACCCTTGTCGGTTTTGATCGGGTCACTGACGGCCCCCGCGTGCAGGGAGGGAATCAAGGCCTCCAATTCGGGCTCCAACAAGCCTTTTCGATAGGGGCCCAGGTCGCCGCCTTTGGCGCGGCTCCGCTCGTCGATCGAATAACGCAGGGCAAAGCGGGTAAAGTTTCCGCCGCCTTCCACCTGGCGCTTGAGGTCCTTGGCCGCATAGACGTTCGGGAGCAGCATGACCGAGACCTGCACCTTGGGATTGGCCAGGAGCTGGTTGGCATGTTTTTCCAGATAGGCGTCCAGTTCTTCCTTGGTGACTTCGACCTTGGTCTTGATCCGGTCTTTCAGGAGTTCATCCAGGATCAGTTGTTCGCGGTAGCGGAGGGTTTTTTCCCGGATCTCGTCCAATTGATCCAACCCCTGTTTGCGCGCTTCCTGCATGAGCAGCTCGCGCATGATCAGTTCGTCGAGGAAGCGGCGCTTTCCGCCTTCCTTTTCATATCGGGCACGGGTGGCCTGGGAGAGTTCTTCCCATCGGATGTCGAACTCGGCTTGCGTGATAGAGCGGCCGTTGATCATGGCGATCACCGGTTCCTCCTGCGGAGGTTCCGTGCAGCCGGCCAGCGAGGCCAGGACGCACAGTCCGAGCGCGGCGCCGGTGAGTCGAGTTCGCCTGATGAATTGGTGTCGTATCTGCGCTGCTGTCATGCGGTCGGGGCGAGCATCCTGTGCTGAGGTCAGGGAGAGCCGGTCCGTGGCTCTTGATTGTTGGTACCATAGACGTGGAGGGTTTGCAAGGTTGCGTTGAGTTCTGGAAAGACCAAACTCCAGTCGTCATGCGGCATCTGGAGTTCAAAGGACAGCGGCGACAGAAAGCGCAGCCGTTTCTTGTGCCGGTCCATGAGGGCCTGCACGGCGGCTTCCGACACCTTCGCCTTCGGGTCGAAGGTGATCACGACCGCATGCGTCTGTTCGACCACCGAGCTCAGCCGCAGCTGTTTGGCCAGCAGGCGAATCTGCATCAGTTCGAACAGCCGCTCGACCGGATCCGGCGGCGGCCCATACCGGTCTTCGATCTCGCCATGCATGAGCGCGAGGTCGCCGAGTTGCCCGCAGGAGGACAACCGCTTATACAGCGACAGGCGTTGATGGCTATCGACCACGTAGTCCTCCGGGATGTAGGCCGAGACGCTGAGCCGCAACGTCGGATCCGGCTCTTCCTCGACGACCTGGCCTCTCAAGCGCTGGACGGCCTGTTCCACCATCTGCAAATACAGATCGAGCCCGACCGCGGCGATATGCCCGGACTGTTGTTTGCCGAGTAGGTTTCCCGCCCCGCGAATCTCCAAATCGGCCGCTGCGATCCGGAATCCGGATCCCAACTCCGTAAATTGCTGGATGGCGGTCAGCCGCTTTTGGGCGTCGTCCGACAGATTGCCTTCATCCGGCACCAGAAAATAGGCGTAGGCCTGTTCGCCGCCGCGACCCACCCGCCCGCGCAGCTGATAGAGCTGGGCCAGGCCAAACGTATCGGCGCGGTTGACGATGATGGTGTTGGCCGTCGGCACATCGATGCCGGATTGAATGATCGCGGAGGCGATGAGGATATCGGCTTCCCGGTGAAAGAATTTCAGCATGACGGCTTCCAGGGGCTTGGAGTCCATCTGGCCGTGCGCCATCACAATGCGCGCCTCCGGCACCAGTTCCTGAAGCCAGGCGCCCATGCGTTCCATGGTTTCCACGCGATTGTGGACGAAGTAGGTTTGTCCGCCCCGGCCGAGCTCGCGCAGAATCGCTTCGCGGATGGCTTTCTCGCTGAAGCGAAGGACCTGAGTCCGGATCGCCAGCCTGCCCGACGGGGGGGTATCGATGATCGAGAGGTCGCGCACGCTGGCCATGGTCATTTGCAAGGTGCGCGGAATCGGCGTCGCAGTCAGCGTCAGCACGTCCACCTGGGTGCGCAGCTGTTTGAGGCGTTCCTTATGTTTGACCCCGAACCATTGTTCCTCGTCGATGATGACGAGGCCGAGATTGCGAAACTGCACATCCTTCTGGAGAAGCCGATGCGTACCGATCAGGATATCGACCAATCCTGCGGCCGTGTCCTTGATGATCGCCTTGGTCTCTTTCGGGGATTGAAAGCGGGAGAGCAACGCCACGCGGGTCGGGAACGGCGCGAACCGTTCGGCAAAATTGTCGTAATGTTGGTGCGCGAGCAGTGTGGTGGGCACCAGCACGGCCACCTGCCGGTTTTCCTCGACGGCTTTAAAGGCGGCCCGCATCGCCACTTCCGTTTTACCGTAACCCACGTCGCCGCAGACGAGGCGATCCATCGGTTTGGTGGAGGCCAGGTCGTTGGCGATGTCTTCGATCGCCTTGCGCTGGTCCGGCGTTTCCTCATATTCAAAGGCCGCCTCGAACTCGTGGTAGAGCATGCTGTCCTTGCCATAGGACGTCCGGTGGACCAGTTCCCGGTTGGCGTAGAGATCGACGAGTTCATGCGCCATTTCTTCGATGTCTTTTTTGACCCGCGCCGTCGTTTTGGCCCAGCTGGTGCCGCCCAGGCGGTCGAGGCGCGGCACATGCGCATCGGCGCCCGCGTAACGCTGCACCTGGCTCAGCCGGTCGAGCGGCACATAGAGTTTGTCGGTCCCGGCGAATTCAAGCACCAGAAAGTCACTGTCAAAATCCTGCACGGAAAGCCGGCGCAGCCCCTGATACTTCGCGATGCCGTACTGCATGTGGACGACAAAATCGCCGATGTTCAGATCTTCGAGCGAAGAGAGGAAGGTGGCGGCTTTGCTCTTGTGTTGCGGCTTATGGCGGGCGCCCTTGGCGAAGAGCTCTTCCTCAGTCAGCACCACGAGCCGCAGGTCGGTTGAGAGGAATCCGGCCGATACCTCGCCGTTCAATACCGAGAAGGGAGCCTTCTGTGCGCCACCGGCCGAAAGCGCGGAGGGCTTCCATTCCATCGCCGGTCGATCGTGCTCGCCGAACAGGGCAAGCAGCCGGCCGACTTGGCCTTGGCTACGGGCAACCAGCACCACCGGTCCGCCTTCACGAAGACGATCGAGTACGTCCAACGTCTGGCTGAATGCCGTGCCGCGCTGGCCGAGTCCCACACTGGCGGGCGTTTGAGCCGGGCAGGTCAGCACCGGATCCCAGCTCGCATCCGGCGCCGTGACCGGATCCAGCGCGAGGGTCGCATAACCTTCCGTCGCGGCGACGATCTGGTCCCAGGTCAGATAGAGCTGATCCGGGGTCGGATAGGGATTCGGGTCGGTGCGATCTTCGTGACGCAGGTACCCTTCCTCAATCGCCTGCCAGCATTCTGCCGTGTGTGCTTTGAGGGCGCCCGGCTGGTCCAGCACGAGCACGGGCGGTTGAGGAAAATAATCCAACAGGCTATCCATTGCCCCATACACCGACGGAGCATGCCACTCGGCATCCGCGGCTAACGGCGCGAGCGCGTCGGGGGCATCGTCGGGTCGAATCAGCTCGCGCGCGGGCAACACCCAGGCTTGCTTGATCTTGTCGGTCGATTTTTGCGTGGCGGGATCGAAAAAACGGATTGACTCGATCGTGTCGCCGAGAAACTCCACTCGTAATGGATCCGGATAGGCCGTCGAATAAATATCCACGATCCCGCCGCGAATACTGAATTCCCCCGGGATCTCCACCACCGAACCCTTTCGATAGCCGAGGCGCAAGAGGCCGGACACCAACGCTTCCCGCTCCAGATCACTGTTCGGTTGAAATTGCAGGATGGCGTCGGTGAAGACCAGGGCCGGAAGCACCCGTTGCGTCAGCGCCGGTACGGAGGTGAAGAGCACGGTGCGAGCCGTGGTGCAGAGTCGATTGAGTGTCTGCATGCGGCGGGCGACCAGATCGATATGGGGAACCGTCGATTCGTAGGGCAGCGTTTCCCATTTCGGAAACAGGGCCAAGTCGTCGCCCGGCTGCCCGCAGAGCGTTCTGAAGAAGAGCGCGTCGCGATAGAGACGCTCCGCGTCGTCATCGGTCTTGGCGACGATCAGCCAGGAGCGATCGGCGAGCGGTTGAGCCGGCGCGCTGGATGTCAGCAACGCGAGACCGAAGCCGGCCGTGGATCCGTGCAGTCCCGTCAGGCAGGGCTTGCCTGAGCCGGTGCGGAGGGCTTCTCGCGCGGGCGCGAGCCAATTCGTCAGGTGCGGTGGTACGACAGGTGGCACAGGATCCTTACGCCGTGGTGGAGCGAATACGTTGCACCAGGGTGGTGGTTGAGACGCCGGGGACGAGGGGAATGGTTTGGACGCGCCCGCCGCGCGCTTCGACTGTCTCACGGCCCACAATCCGGTCGAGCGGCCAGTCTCCCCCCTTGACCAGAATATCCGGCTGGAGCGCGGCGATGAGGGCTCCGGGATCAGGCTCGGGGAAAATGACCACGTAATCGACGCAGGCCAGCGCGGCGAGGACCTCGGCCCGTTGGGCATCCGGCACGATGGGACGATCGGCACCCTTGTGCAGGGCGCGCACGGAGCCATCGGAGTTCACACCGACCACGAGCAGATCACCTAGATCGCGGGCGGCCTGCAGGTATCGGACGTGGCCGATGTGCATCAGATCGAAGCAACCGTTCGTGAAAACGACACGTTGGTGCCCCTGGCGGCGCTGGGCCAGCTCAGAAACCAGTTCTTCTCGCGTAGTCACTTTTGTGGGCATCACGTTGGGCGTCAGTCTCAGATTGCATCTTAACAGGATGGAGAAAAAGTCCGCCACCAGGAATGCGGGGGCGGCGCGCCGTCCCCGCGAATCAGTCGGGCATGTGGCGTCTTCGTGTCTTCTTTGCGGCATCGCCCTGAGGGAGGGCACCCAAGCGAACGATCTCCGATCCATGCCGCTCGATCAATCGATCAAGGGCCGCCACCGCATCGCGTTGGCGCCGGTCGAACAGCGGTTCGGGAGCGGGAACCAGATCCGACAATCCCAGGCCCACCAAGCGGTACCGCGAGCGCGGCTGCAGCAATTCGGCCAAGGCCCGGCGAATCTCCGGCCACATGTCCGGGTCATAGTTCAGCGGTGTGGAGAATGTTCGCTGCCGCGTGGTGATGCGAAAATGCGTATCCTTCAGCTTCACGGTGAATGAGCCGGCAGCGAGCCCCTCCAGGCGGAGATCGTGCGCCAGCGTTTCTAGAAATCCATGGATGATCGGCTGCAGCACGGCCGGATCGTTCGTATCCTCATCGAAGGTCGTTTCGTGGCTCACGCTTTTGGTTTCGCGCTCGGCCACGACCGGATCGGAATCCACGCCGCGAGCGAGCGATTGGAACGCCGCCAGGCGTGTGCCCAGCAGGCGAAGGAGCGCCGGTTCGAAGCGAGGGAGGAGCAGGTCGCCGATTATACGGATGCCCAGACGTTCGATGGCTTCCGTCGATTTTGGGCCCATGCCGGGTAACGAGCGAATCGGCAGCGGGGCCAGAAAGATGGCTTCCGACCCCGGCTCGATCACGGCCAACCCATCCGGCTTATGCGCATCGGCGGCGATCTTGGCGACGGTTTTTCCGGACGCTAGTGCAATCGTGCAGGTGAGACCGGTCGTGTGAAGAATATCGGCTTTCACGGCGCGCCCTAACAGGTGAGGATCCGGATGGCGGGTCTGTAGTCTGGTGGTGTCGGCATAAAATTCATCGATACTGGTCCATTCCGTTTCAGGGAAGAATCGCTGGGCGACCTCTTGAAGCTGGTGATGGAGGCGGGTGTACAGCGGGCGGTCCGGCGGCACCAGGATCAGCTGCGGGCAGAGGCGGAGGGCTTGAATGGTCGGCATTGCCGATCGCACCCCGAATCGACGGACCGCATAACTGGCGGCGGCAATGATACCTCTCGGCGGCGGGCCGCCGACGGCGACCGGTTTTCCCGCTAAGGACGGATCGGCCAGCACCGCGGCGGAGGCAAACATCGCGTCGATGTCACCGAAGAGAATTTGTCGCGGCCAACGAGCAGCCATGGAATCCTAATTCGTGTGGAAGGGGAGACTGAATTGCCGTCCGACGGAGGAAACAGGCGCCGATTCCAGTGGGGGCTCATCGCGGGCGATGGCGAATTCGCGGAGTGGGCCCTTGCAGGCGCCGCAGAGGTGCCGCCGGGGTTGGATGGTCCGGCGCTGGCGCCGGTAGATGGAGCCGCATTGCTGGCAGCGCCAGGCATACTTGGCCAGCGAGGCCACCTCTGTGGTCAGCGAATGGTAGATCGTGATGCCGAGGCCGTCGTGGTTCATGCGCGCCATCATGCGGCGAAAATCCCGTCCGTGATTGGGGCGGCGCTTGAGGACATCGTACTGCCACTGATGGATCATTTCGTGGGCGAGGGTCGTGACCGTCTCGTGATCCTGGCCGATGCCCGCAACCGGGAGGAGGACTGCCGAGAGTCTGATGCAGCGCCGCCGCGCCTGATCCGCGTGGCGACCCCCGTGAGTATGCCTTGGTCCGACCCGGCAGACAAACATCCCGGCGGAGGAGGTGAGTCGCCGGCTCCATTCAATGGGAATCTCCGGCAAGGCGTTCTGGAAATACCGGCGGTTGAGCTCGGCCCACAGGGCCAGCAGCGGTTCGACAGAGGGTGTCATGGTCGTCACAGGATGATGCAGAGGCCGTCCGGAGATCGAGCCTGCCCGCCTGCGTCAGCGGCCGGCCAACTCTTCAATGACCGCGGCGGCCAACAAGGGCACCATGATTTCATGATGTCCGGTGAGGGCGTAGCCTTTTCCGCCTTTTTGAGTGGGCCGGCGTACTACATTGGTCATGGGGCGATAATGCGTGAGGAAATCCATATTCACCGTCGTGATGTTCGTCAGCGAATGGCCGAGGTTCCGTCCCAGCGACACCGCCTTCAGAAACACTTCCGGCAGGATGACGGCCGATCCCAGGTTGAGGTAGACCCCGCCTTCCATGCCGGAGACGACGGCAGCCAGGCGCCGGAAGTCGAGCAGTGATCCCGCGCCGATGGCCGCGCCGTCCGCGGACGGATGCATGTGGATGATGTCGGTGCCGACGGCGACATGCACCGTGACGGGAAGCCCCAGTCTGGCTCCCGTTGCCAGCAGGCTGGTGGCGCGATGTGGAAACTGCTGTTTATGGCGATGGATATACAGGCCGAGTGATTCGCCAAGACCCAGGCCTTCTTTCATGCCGAGCGTGATGGCTTCGTTGAGCATCCGGCCGGTTTCTTCCGCCATCCCGAATCGCCCGGAGTCGATCTCCGCGTCCACTTCCTCGGACGTGTGCCCCATGAAGGCCAATTCGAAGTCGTGGATGATGACGGCTCCATTCATGGCGAGGGCGGTCACGATGCCGCGCTCCATCAGGTCCACAAGCAGCGGGCCCAACCCGACCTTCACGACGTGGGCGCCCATGCCGACAATCACCGGGCGGCCGCGGCGATGCGCCTTCGCAATAGCCTGGGCCACTTCTCGCAACGTCTTGACCGCGAGGATGTCGGGTAGGGAATCGAGAAAGCGTTTGAACGAGCGGCCTTTGGTCCACGCCTTGGCAAAGTTGGACACCTGCACCTTACTGTGCCGTCTCTGGAGCGGATAGGTCTTCAAGCGAGACGCATCGATAGGCTTGATAATCGCGGGGGGCGTCGCGGATCGCGCGGGACGCTTAGGCCGGGTTGGCAAGAACGTGGTCCTCAATGAGTTCGCAGAGCACATGGCCCAGCGTGATGTGACTTTCTTGAATGCGTGCCGTCAATGTTGAAGGGACGACGAAGCCGTAATCGACCATGCCCGCCAGTTTGCCCCCGGAGCCGCCGGTCCAGGCGACCGTCGTGAGGCCCACAGCCTTGGCCGCCTCGACGCCCTTCAACACATTGGGCGAATTGCCGCTGGTGCTGATGGCGATGGCCACGTCTCCCGCTTGCCCGTGGGCGCGTACCTGGCGGGCGAAGAGTTCCTCGAAGCCGTAGTCGTTGGCGATGCAGGTAATAGCGGCGATGTCCGTGGCGAGCGCAATGGCGGGGAACGGCGCGCGCTCCCGCTTGTAGCGGCCCACGAATTCGGCGGCGATGTGGGCCGCATCCGTGGCGCTGCCGCCGTTGCCGAAGAGCAAAATTTTATGTCCGGTTTGTAAGGCGCGGCCGAGGAGTTGCGCGACCTGCACGATCTTCTCGGCATGGTCCCGCGCGAAGCGCCGCTTGACCTCGGCGCTCTCGTCGAACGCCTTGATGGCAAACTCTTTCATCGTGCGGAATTGTAGGGAAGCCCTCGGCCACTGTCAAACGAGGCAAGACGGCGTTACTTGCCGGGCGAGGCGGGCGAGGACCGTTTGCCGATCATGTTCATCGCCAGCGCCAGCATGGAGCCGACATCCGATACATTGGCCGGCAGCACGAGTGTGTTGCTGGCCTTGGCCAATTCCCCGAACTTGGTAATGTACTGTTCGGCGACGCGCAATTGCACGGCTTCGTATCCGCCGGGAACTTGGGTGGACTCGGCGACCTTGCGCAGTCCCTCGGCGGTGGCGCTCGCGATGGCCGTAATGGCGGCAGCCGCGCCCTCGGCCTCGTTGATCTGCTGCTGCTTTTTCGCCTCGGAGGCTTTGATGACCTGCTGCTTCTCGCCTTCGGCCTGGTTGATGGCGGCGTCGCGCTCGCCTTCGGAGGTGAGAATCACCGCGCGTTTTTCCCGCTCGGCGCGCATCTGCTTTTCCATCGCGGCCAGGACATCCTTCGGCGGCGTGATGTTCTTGATCTCGTACCGGAGAACTTTCACGCCCCAGGGCTCGGTGGCCTTGTCCAGTTCATTGACCACCTGGCTGTTGATGTTGGTGCGTTCCTCAAACGTGCGGTCGAGTTCGATTTTCCCGATCTCGCTGCGGAGCGCGGTTTGGGCAAGCTGGGTGATGGCAAAGCGGTAATCGCTGATGCCGTAGGAGGCGCGTTGCGGGTCCAGCACTTTCGAATAGAGGATGCCGTCCACCCCGACCTGCACGTTGTCGCGGGTGATACAGATCTGTTCGGGAATATCGATCGCGGTTTCTTTCAGCGAGTGTTTGTATTGCACGCTGTCGAGAAACGGCCAGAGAATATGGAACCCCGCGCCGAGCGTGCGAGAATACCGGCCGAGACGTTCGACAACGTAGGCGCTCTGTTGTGGCACCACACGGGCGGTTTTGGAAATGACCAACAGGACAAGGCCCGCGAGAAATATGACGACCCACAGTCCGCCCGGCATGCCGCTATCCTCCATGATGGTGCGACCTCATTCAGGTTTGATCCACAAGGTGATGCCGTCCACATGATCGACGAGACTGCGTTGGCCTTTGGTCAGCGGCCTGCTCCCGAGGTTGTGCGCATTCCATGTGCTGCCGCGGCATTCCGCCTTGCCTCGGCCGTCCGGAGGAATGTCTTCCAGGACGATGGCCGTTTCACCGCCCATGGTATCGACCGGCGACACACCGCCTCGGTCGGGTTTCATGAGACGGCGCAGTGGTTGGCGGAGGAGGACCAGGGAACCGGCGGAGAAGACCGAAAACAGCAGCCAGGACATCCACGCGCTCTGGATCACCCCCAGGCCGACCAGCGCGCCGACCAGCAGCGCGCCGATGCCGAAGAACAACATATAGAAGCCGCCGGGCGTGAGCATTTCGCCGGCGAGTAGAAACAGTCCCAGAAAGGCCCAGAGCCACCAACTCATCGCACCTCCTCAGCCGGCACCACTCGTCGGAGCGCGCAGGATTTCACGCGAAAGAATATGCGTCTTTCCCGGGAGCGTCAAGGATTGCCGGGAAACCCGCGTGCATTGAATCAGCCGGATTGTGTTATAGTCCGCCGATTATGCCGCCAGATACTCCCGTTAAAGCGCTCATCCTGGCCTTCACCGATGCGCCGCCTCTCGCGGCCTATGTCATCAACCGCCTGCAGCCTGAACTGCTCTGTTTTTTTGTGCCGGAGTCGGCGAAGGCCCAAGTCGAATCCGCTGTGCAGCCGTTGGTCCAGCAAATGCCGAAGCGCTGGGATTGGATCGTCACGCCTGATCCGGCCGACATGTTGGCCTGCCATCGCGCGCTATCGCGAAGCGTGCATGATCTCCTCCGCACCTGGTCGGTACAGGTGGGTGAAGTGGTCGTCGATCTGACCGGGGCGACGCCGGCTATGGCCGCGGCCCTGGCGACCGTAAGCCAGCCTTGGACGTCCCGCATGATCAGTCTGGTGGAGGCAGCACGATCGGACGAGAGCGAACAGATCACGGTCGATGGTCTCACCAAGCGCTGGGTCCAGGGCAATCCTTGGGACGAATCGGCGGTGGTGGTGCGTCGTGAAGCCAGTGAGGCGTTTAACCAGGGATCGTTCAGAGCCGCCGCTACGCTGTTCCATACGCTGGAAGCTCGAGTGAGCGGAGGACAGAAGCCACTGTACCGCGCCCTCGCGGACCTCGCGCTGGGGTATGGGCTCTGGGAGCAGTTTCACTATCGCCAGGCCTGGGAGAAACTGAAGACCTCGCTGAAGGCGCTCGACATGGCCTCGATCTGGGGCGGGCCGCCGGGACTGAAAGAGCTGCTGCCCTCGATCAAGGCGAACAGCGGATTTTTGGAAAAGCTGGTGCTTGACCCGGCTGAGGTCAAAGAGGGCGTCGTGCTCGATCTGCTGGCGCATGCGCATCGCCGCGCGCATGACGACCATGATTATGAACGTGCCATGATTGCGCTGGTGCGCGCGTTGGAAGCCTTCGCCCAGCGGCAGCTGTTCAAGCAATACAAGATCAAGACCTGGGACGTGCAACCAGATCAGTTGCCCGCAGCCTTACGCGACACCTGCCGTGCCTGTTACCTGGACGATGTCGATGGCAAGTATAAGCTGCCGCTGCCGACCCAGTGGCGCGCCTTGGCGGAGTTTGGTGATCCGGGAGGGCAGGCCTTCGTGCGCGATTGGCCGAAGATGAAACCGCTGCTCGATGCCGCCAATCATGCGGTACTGGGCCACGGGTTTGAGGCGATCAGAGGCGAGCGGGTGCAGCAGCTTTCCGATATCGTCATGAAGCTCACCGGCGTGAGCGAGTCTTCGCTGCCGAAGTTCCCGGTGTTGAATCTGTAAGAGCGTATAGCGAATAGCTGGTGGCGTCTAGCACGGGCAAAGAATCGGATGGCATTTCGTTTCGAGACACTGGAAATTTGGCAGAGGGCGAAGGAGTATGCCACCAAGGTTTACACAGTGACGGCCAAGTTTCCTCGGCATGAAGACTACGGCCTAAAATCTCAGATGAATCGTGCCGTGAATTCAATCAGTCTCAATATTGCTGAGGGCACAGCTAAGAACTCCAATAAAGCATTCGATCATCACTTGGAGATTGCGTTAGGCTCCGTTTTCGAGGTCGTGGCGGCGTCAAATCTGGCTATGGATAGAGGCTACCTAACGAAGGACCAACACGAAGACATCTACGCCAGCGGCGAACGACTTTCGAAGAGCATCAATGCTTTCAGGAACACTCTTTTGTTTCCAGATTCATAGAAGAGTCGTTCATCAATACGATCTTCATCTATCTGCCATGGGCTATTAGTTTTGGCACTTCGAGCTTTTCAGGTCCGCGCCATACGCTATAAGCTATTGGCCATAAGCTCATAATGGACATCCGCATCTATTACGAAGACACCGACTGCGGCGGAGTCGTGTATTATGCCAATTACCTCAAGTATTTCGAGCGGGCGAGAACGCAGTATCTCGAAGAGCGGGGACTGTCGGTCGCGGGCCTGCGCGATCAAGGCACGCAGTTCGTTGTGGTGCATGCCGAGGTGGATTACCGGTCGCCCGCGCGTTACGGCGACACATTGGTGATCGAGACCAGTCTGGCGCGTATGAGCCAGGTGTCATTCACGTTTGCGCATGTGTTGCGGGAGCGGGCGAGCGGGCGTATTGTGGTGGAGGGCTCGGCCAAACTAGTCACGGTCGACGATCAGCTGAAAGTGAAACGGCTCGACAAGGCCGCTCTGGCTGCGTTACAAGGACCTCCACAAACGAGGAACTAATGGATAAACTGGGCACATGGCTGGCGGTAACGGGTGTGGCTATCGGATTCGTGGTCCTCGCCTGGCTCCTCTTCTCCGAAAATCCTTCCGACAAGAAGAAGAAACCCTGACTCGTCTTGTGAATCTCTCTGCTGCGGATGTACCGCTCCGTCTCGGTACCTCCTTTTCACGGTTGCTGTGAACCAGCCGGCGTAGCCAAGTAGCGATTATATCGCGGGCGGAGTTTTGTCCGGTGCGGTGGTGACCGTGGTTTGGAACTCTTCGTAGCCGCCGAAATTATCCCGGTAAAAGGCTTTGAGGCGAGTCTCCACCTGACGCTGAAGCTGCGCGTCAGGGGCGATGCCCAGAGCGCGTGTCTGCTCCTGTTTGATCACATCGGGGAACACTTCCAGGACGCCTTCCACCAGCTTGCCGTCCTCCTTGCGGCGAAGCGCCTCGAGCGCGCCCGGCTCGCGCGCGAGAGCACGGGCCTTTTCGACGGCGCTGTCATATTGATGCATCATGACGAACAGACGGACCAGGATGCCCTGCATCGGAAAGTCGCGTTGTTCGTCGTAGGGGGCGCGGCCGTCGATCGCCGGTGGTCCACCGGAAAAAGCCGTGATCGATCCGGCGGACGTTGATCCGAGAAGGCCGCGCGCGACGATCTCGTCATAGACCGTTTTGGCAACGAGCAGATTGCCGCGTTGGGTCGGATGGACATAGTCCAGGAACAGGTCGAATCCCGGAGCCAGAGGAGCGCTGGCTGCCAGAAATGCCTGCTCGGCATCGGCCAGCGAGACATGGTCGTATCGGCCGGCAATCTGTCTGAGAATCTGATTGAGATCGGACGGCGTGCGAAACGGGTTGTAGTCGAGGTCGCGCGCGCGGCTGTAGGCCTGGAGCGCCGCGCCATAATTTCCGGCTTGCTCCAGGGCGCGTCCGAGGACAAAGTGCGTGTCCGCATGGAGAGGAGCGAGTTCGGACGCTTCCTGCAAGCGGCGGACTGCGCCCGAGGCATCACCTTGCAACAGCAATCCCTCGCCGCTCCGATAGAGACGCTCCCAGGTATGAAGCGCCGGCCCTTGGAGAGCCTGGTGAGACACGTTCGGATGCCACTGGCGCAAATTCACCGGGACCGAGACAAGAATGACCGGCACCTGCCGCTCTCCCGCGGTCTCGACCATCGATTGGATGCTGGACGCGTAATGGTGTTTCACCTGCTCGTATTGGCGAGGATTCCGGCGAAGCTCTAGCGCCAGTTGTTCGATCTTCGACCATTGTTCGTAGGCGACATGCTGGCGCTCGTCCGCCAGGAGCGTGTTCTCCGGCCATAATCGGCGCCCCAGCGAGCTGCCTTTCACCCGGCGAACCAGATGCAGCCGGTTCAGCGCCTGGCCAAGCGGCTCCCACCAGGCCGGCTCTTCACGGTACACCCGTTTCTCAAGAAACTCGTTGTTCCCGCTGTAGATGACGATCAGATCCGGCTCGAATTCGATGACTTCCTGAAAAATCAGGCGGACACGGTAGGCTGCATAGGCATGGGCGCTGACGTTGAGCACTTCGATCGTTCGATCTGGATAGGTATCCTGCAGCGCCCGTTGCAGGTACCGAGAGTAGATTTCCTCCTGCGGATGCGGCCAACCGGCGCTGGCTGACCCCCCAAGACAAAACACGCGAAACGTGCCGGGTGTTTTCGTGACTGGAAAGACCGTGTTCCGCTCACGATACACTTCCCGGTTCGCAACTTGGTAATGCGGGCGACCGCCGATCTCCTTTCGGACGAAGTAAGAGTCGACCTGCCCAAAATTGAGATAGGGGTCGTCGGCGACTCGCACATCGGAGACGCGCAGGAGGATTTCACAGGCGATGAGGGGCGAGACGACCAGCAGCGTCAGAATCACGCGGAACAGTATGCGGCGCGACGCAGAGAGGGCGGTGCCGGGGGATGGGACGAGGTTCCCGCTGGGTGCGGACATAGGGACACCCTTTCGATGATTCAGGATCGGCCGGCGATCTGAGGCGGATGCAGGAGGCCGGCGAGGACTCCGTTCAGCAGTGTCGCAACAATGCGATGACCGCGTTCGTCCGGATGACACAGGTCGAGGTAGAGACTGGGGTCCTGGGCGAGGACCCGACCGGCCTCGACGACGGTGGCTCCGTACTCGCGGGCCACAGCGCGGGCGATGTCGTTATAGTCGCTGTCGAGACGCAACGGCCTCCCACCGTGGGTGAATTTCCAGGCGGGCAGCGTCAGCCTCGCCGTGAGCGCCGCCTCTTCTGACGCGCCTCGTTGCTCCAGGAGCAGGGCGAGGTGCTTCCTGGCGAGATCCGAAAACCAGTTGTCCATATTGACCGCAATCCGTAGTTCCGCCTCGGCCTGTTCCGGCCGTCCTGCGCTCAGATGAGCGAGCCCGGTCCGTAAATGTTCCGAGTGGGCAGGATTGTCCTGAAAGGCGATCAATATCAAGGGCACCTGTCGCTCACGACAAAACTGCGCGATGCGCTCGAGATTGGCCCGGTATTGTTCGGGTGAGACTCTGGTTGGTGCTGTCCTTGCGTCGACGGTCACACTCCCATCGCCGCCGCTTTTGAGCAGGTGCAATTTGATCAGGAGCCGCTGCAGTCCCCGGTATAGATAGATTTTTTCTCTGAAGTCGAATCGATGCAACCGGGCATCTCGCTCGAATTTGTCACGACCGTCGGTGGCTGATTCCGACGGCACGACCCGCCGATCATTGAAGCTGAAGGAGGCGATCACGACATCGGGGCGCACCCTGTCAAAATACTTGACCAAGGTGGCATACCCTTGCATGGAGGTGTACCCGCTCACGCCCAGATTGATAACATCGGCGTCCGCACGAAGATCGTCCAGAACTTCCGGATACGCGCTCCGAGTCGGCACACCCCAACCAAAGGTGTTGGAATCGCCGATGGCAAGGATGCGCGCACGGGTGGCCGCACCGATCTGCGCCGAATCGATCACGAAGAAACCCTCCGCATCAAATTCGCGCAGATAGCGGGCCGGATCCTGTTGGCGAAGTTCTCCGCCGACTAGCCCTGTGAAATATGGCCGACGCTCCCATCCCAGCTCGGGGGTGTACTGATACCAGTCCGGTTTGGTTGAGGCCAGGTCGGCTTCGGCAGTGAGCAGGATGCGCGAGAGCCCTTCAAGTGCGAGCAACCCCGCCAGCGTGAGGGCCAGGCTGAGCAGAATTGCGATCAGACGAGAGTGCATACGGAACTCCGATCGTAGGGAATAAGCGAGCGTCGGATACGGTCAGCAGTGGCCGATCGATGCCGTCACTTAGTATTGAAGAAGACCTCCGACTTGCCAAGCAAAGCCTAAAGTTTTGCACGGATGAGGGATGAGGACCTGCGGGCGAACCCCGGTCCTGGCTACGAGTGGCGCGAGCGATGGGACGGGAGGATTGTGTGGTCCTGTGACAGTGGCGCAGTTATGGTTCCCCCATCAACTGTTTGACGAGGCCTTCCATGCCATCGGCCCAGATGCGATAGCCGCGCTCGTTGGGGTGCAACGCATCCGGCATGACATCCTCGGAGAGTCGCCCCGCGCGGTCGAGAAACTGCGGACCCAGGTCGAGAAAAAATATCTGACGCTGGTCGGCGAAGGCCCGCAGCCGATCGTTCACCGCATCGTTGACGCGTCGAAGGGGGTCGTCCGCTGAATGGCCTCGCGGGAAGATGGCCAGCAAAAGGATTTTGGTGCCCGGCAAACGGGTCCGTATTGTCGTCACAATGGCCTGGATCCCGGCCGCGGTGTCTTCCGGAGGATCTTCACGCCTGGTCGCGTTATTCGTCCCGATCATCACGACGGCCAGCGTGGGTGCGATACCGTCGAGTTCTCCATTCTGGAGCCGCCACAACACATTGTCTGTCTGATCGCCGTTGAAGCCGAGATTGGCGGCATGACGATGGCGATACAAGGCGTTCCAGATCCGTTGCCCGTCCGCTTCCCATCCTTGCGTGATGGAATCGCCGATGAAAATCAGATCGGCAGGGCCCTGCCGCAGGCGATCCACGGTGCGTGCATGCCGTTCCATCCACCAATCCTCCGGTTGAGGGGCGGCCATCACGGCTCGGATCTGTTCCCCGGAAGCGGTGGTGCAGCCGAGCGATGGCAGCATCCCTCCAAGACACAGCATAAGAAGAAATGCAGGAAACAATCGTGCTGTCATCACGGGCCTCCGCAATGTGAGCTCCAACTTTCATGGATTCCTACGCGCAGCGTCAAGAGCCGGTCCCGCCCTGGTTTTCACGCTCTCTTCCGACAGGTCGATCGAAGGTGCCACACGATTGGTTGGTATATCGGATGTGATACAGGGGCTCTTTCTCTGCGAGGCTCACAGGAGCCAATTTCAATGGCTTGGATGAAATACGTACAATGATGCGCCCGCGGTCCGGTCCTTGCTCATATACAGGGCGAGACAAAGGATCTGCTTGGAAGGGATCGGTCGCGGGCTGAATGCCGCGAGGAAAGGTCTCGAAAGGAGGATGCACCATGACACGGTTCTACACCATGTTGTCCTCGATCGGTATCCTCGTGCTCTTAAGTGGCTGCGTCGCCCAGCACACCTGCAGCAGCCAAGAGATGATCGGGATGAAGGAGAAAGGTTTTTCGGTGGATCAGATCAACAACCTCTGCACCACCTACAAATTCCAGGAGGAGGCGGTTCAGGCTGTCTCCAAAGTGTTCGAAAAAGACCCCGCGAAATCACCGCAACAGGAAGCGCAAGCGACTCCGGTGGCGGCGCCGAACGGGGTCCACACCCGTTCAGTCGGCAGATGGTCGGCTCCCGCCATGAGTTGTGCGACGCAGGCCGGAGCTTGTCGATTAACACAACCTGCAGATCGCGGGTTGGCCTGTACTTGTCCTACGATCTTTGGACACGTTGCGGGAGTCACTCAGTAGTCTCCCTCCAGCAGCCCTCGCCATCCATCTTCGGTCCGGTGGATTGCGGGGGCTGCTTCTGTCTCGACACCGGCCGAGCTGTCCTCCGCATCCTTCGCCGGTACGAAAAGCGTCACGCCACTGAAGGCACAACCAGGTCTGGATCGCTCAGCCGCGCCGGATGGAACATGCCCTGCGAGAGGGTTCCTTCCACAATCAGTCACACTGCTGGTGCAGGCCGGCAAGATGTCCGTGGTGCGGTTGATCTTCAGCCGGCGCGGATGGACAGGCATCGGCTACGGTTTCGGTTGGCCGACTACAAAGCTTCCCCAGAGTCCTCCCGCCCAGAGGTGCGCCGGGCCGTCGCGATAGAGCCAGGAGCCCGGATTGGCGTGGCGAATGTTGACGGTCAGCCCCTTGCCCACGGAAATGAGCGGACTGTGCGGTGAACCGAATCGCGGCAAGAGATCGGCAAAATCGTGACCATAGATCAAAAATGCATGTTGCCGATTCCTTCCATGCGGTTGAAGCACTCGGAACCGGACCTCTTCACGCGCGTTCGCCTGGTACAAAGTCGTAGGGATCGGTTGATACGCGGTTGTGAAGAAGTCGGTTGGATAGAGCGCGCCGTTGAGGTTGGCCAGCGGACGCTGGCCAAGGCGGGCGTAAAAGGGGGCGCTGTGGTAGTTGAATCCCTTTTCGCCGAGGTCGTAGGAGTCGTCGCAGATTCGACAGTCCGGCAGCGGCGAGGTCTTTCCCCCTGCGTTGCCGTCGTGCAGGTTCAAGCCGTCTCGATACAACACCACATGCTCGCGGAACTGCCGGCCGGTGTTTGGATCATTGACGATTACCGATGTCCCTCCGTTTGAAACCTGGTTTCCCGAAACGGGATCAAGGTAGGTCGCGCCGGCAGGTTCGGTGATCAAGGCGCCGACGAGCCCGTGCGGGCCGTGATTGATGATGTCGCCCCAGGACGTGAGATTCGCCGGCAACAGCTCTGCGCCATTATGCACAAGCTGATCACCGTCCCGCGTGACCGTTCCCGCATACCAATAGTATCGGGTACGCTGGCCGGGGCCGATCGGCGTCTCGCCGTTATAGCCCGTGGCCGCGCCGTTATAGCTGGCCACATTGTAGGCCACGAGCTGCGGGTGCAGCGTTACGTAGGATGAAGGTCGTACGTCTGTCTCCTTCGTCTCGCCGGTTGTTGCCGGATCTACGTTTAAGGGCACGATCTTGGGCATCAAGGCGTCGCCCGGTTCATCGGGCAGGAATGCAGGGAGCCGGTTGGCAAGTTCCACTCGCAGGCAGTCCCCTGCGTTGACCCGCATGACCAAGGGTTCGATCGGATCGGCCACGGCCTGATCCTGCAGCCGCGCCCGGTAGTGGTCGCGGAGGTGAGATCGCCTCCGGTCGAGTTCGTCGTCGGACAGTATCTGCTCGCCCGGCGACAGCCGTGCCAGCAACACGAATGCCAGCGCATCCGGATCGACAATCTTGTTCCGGCGATCATAGGGCAAGGCCTCGCCGAGCCACTCACGGATGCTCACGGCATCGACATAAAACGTGACTTCGGTGGCCTTGCCCTGCGCACTCAGCGCTGCAAAATTCTCGGGAACCGGACAGGTTCCGTCATACAGGCTTTGTTGTCCAGTCAGTTGGACCTTGCCTGACGGGTTTCCTGGCAGGGGGCTCAACCTCTTACCGATGGGCACATACAGCGGGTCTCCGCGTTTTAATAATTGAGGCGACGAGTTGCCCCGTTTGGTCTGAGACAGTTGCCGCGGGTCTGCCGCTTCGACGCCGTTATAGCTGCGGATGAAGCCCCAGGCGCCGTTCCACAGATCGTCCACCGCACCGAAATCATATTGATAGTCTGCGAACTGTAAGCCGCGGAAGACGTTGGCCAGGGGGAGGGTCAACTCGAAATGTTCGGAGATACCGATCTCCTGCGCGGCGACGAGCGGACTGTTGGGGTTGTCGATCTCCCGCGGCCAGCGCATGCCGTGAAGATTGATCATGTGCTGCACTTCTTGCGCGCCCTGGATGACCCGCAAGTGCGCCAGTTCTCCTTCGTACCCTTCAAAAATCTCAGTCGCCGGATCTCCATGCACGGTGGAGTCGAAGGCAAAGGCCATGTCACCACACTGGGCCTTTAACCGCTTCGTGAACTCGATACGTTGCTGCTCAGGCAAGGCACTCCATTCCGCAGGCGGTGTGAGCCAGCATTCATGGGGCGTGACCTGTCGCTTGATGCTGCCGTCGTGGTCGCGCAGTCCGATGCGCAAGGGAATCGGCTCGTGCCGATAATTCACGAGGTAAGGATTATGGTGGTCCTTGGAAATCGCTTCCGGCAGTCGCGGCGGATCGACCGGCCGCCCATGGCGCTTCCAATAGCCGGTCGCATGGGCTTGGAGCTGCCGGACGACGCCGGCGTCCTGGACTTCTCGCGTCGCCCGCTCGATCTGATGCGCCATGCCTTTCTTGTTGTCGGTCTGCGTCCGGTGCGGATCGTACAGCAAGGCGAAGTCGGCCACCGCCAGCGCAAATTCCCGATGATCGGGATGCAGCGCGCCATTCTCTGCCTTCACGATCATGGCCTGTGTCCCGACTCCATTGGGCAATGGCGTGCCGTTGGGTGTCTGCCACTCCGACTTGAACGGTTCAATCAGCAAGGCGCTGTAGAAGCCATGATGCTGAATCGAGGAGGGACCGAAATGGTCGTGAGTGAACACGGTGCGAATGGTCCGGTCTTCACAGGCCTTGGGGGCCAGCGCCGGGTTTCCGCGGACGCCGCCTTCTGCTTCGCAAACCCGGTGATCCCTCATCAGAGGGTCTGCGAACCAGCGTTGCACGGTGGTCTGGAACTGATCGGGCTGAGGGAGGGCGAGGCTGACTGGTTGTCCCGTTTCGTCCCGGGCCTGGCCGCCCGGCCGGTGGCTGGCCTCGATTCGTTCACGGATGGCGCCTTGCGCGAAGGTCCCGTCTTCATAGTTGAAGCCGTTGCCGGACCCGTCCGATGACATGACATCGAACTTGACCAGGTGGATGTGTTGGCCGATGGTGTCGGTGGGAGTCCGGACTTGGAAATCATCCAGTTGCAATTCATGAGACGTGCGGTTCGTGTGCTCGAATCGGATGCATTCCCCGGAATTCGCGCGAAAGAAGAACGGCTTGGCTTGGTCGGTCTTCACGATCGTTCGCCCATCCCGGCCGGTAAAGGTCTGCAGATCGTTGTCGTGCACGTTGATGCGGCCTTGCGGATCGTGCCAGCCGTCTTTGTTGACGACCAGGTCGACGTCAATGGCCGACACCTTGTAGGTCCGATCGTAGAGCTTGCCATCTTGATCCACCTCGCCGGCCAATTTGGCCACATCGACATCGCAGGGATCGGCGAACGGGGCCCCCGGCTGCGGGGCACGACCGTTCACCCGATAGGTGGCGGCCGCGCCTTCCGGCGTCGTGCTGGCATGACCGTTGGGGTCGGCATGAAAGGCCATGGCGGCGCGCTCGAGGTTGGTGCCGTCATTCGGAAGCAGCGCGAGGGTGGCCGTTTCCAAGGCGGTGGTCATGTCGCCGGTGCTCAAGGCGCGTTGGACCAATTCCTTTGGGTTCATAGTGGTCGCCTGAGCATGGGGCACATGCGAAACGGTTCTGGTCCCGTCCATCACGACGTGGCGCCGGAGTCCGCCGTCCTTCACTAAATCCATCGGCGGTTGCGGCGCGCGATGGCCCGCGGTTCCGGGAATAAAGAACGGAAAGCCGGGATTTTTGCCGGGGCCGTAGGCCGGAGCGGGCGGCATGGCTTGCCGCGGCAGCGGAATGAGGGCGGGTATCGGTGTGCCGGTGGCCGCATCCGTGTTCCCTGTCACCGGATCGGTTCCCGGCCCCCATTCGCCGTCGGGTAGGCGGCGGGTTCCATCCTCCAACACGTCGTGCACTCGCCACAGCTCCCACATACCCTGCGCGAAGTGCGGATAGAGATGGCAGTGGAAAATCGAGTCGCCGGGCGCCCGATTCCGATTGCCGCTCCCGCCGTAATAGATGGGATACACAAACCCCTGCTGCGGCGCGATGGTTTGCGAATCGAGATAGGTGCCGGTACCGTTCCCTTGCTGCGCCAGCCATTGATGGGCATGGAGATGGAACACATGGGTTTCTTTCGGACCGGCGTGCAAATTGCGGAACTCCACCCGGTCGTTCAAGTAGGAATGGTGCACGTTGGAGGGATCATCCGCATATTCGACCAGCAACGCCGGGTCACCGTTGGCCCAGGATTCGAGAAAAAATTCTTCGTAGGCACATTCCACGCATCGCTTGGCCGGGCCGATGCCGAGACGATTGGCCAATAAAATTGTGCCCATTCCGCTGGCGCCGTAATTGATGCCGAAGCCATCCCGCACTCCGGCCAGGGCGAACTCCGTTTCAAGCGCCGTAAACTCATCTCGATAGAACGTTTTCAATTCATCGTGAAAAATGGCGGTGAACTCGCGGAAAGCCGGCGTCTCTTGGCCGTTATCGACGATGATGGCGTTGAGGTTGCCATACGTGAGTTCGTAGTCGGTCGGGCCAAGCTGCCGCAGCATGTTCAGAACCGGGCGGCCGTCCTGCCGCACCGCCTCATAGTTGAGGAACGCCGAACCTGAGCGCTGCTTGCGGGCCAGCGCCAGATCGGCGGGGGACGTTTCGCTGCGGTACCAGCGGCTGTTCTTCGGCTCCACGTGGAGGGCGCCGAACAACCCGTGGACCAAGCTTCCGCCGTCTCCTTGACCGCCAGCCGGGGCGGCATCGCTGAAAAACAAATGCGTCGAAGTTTCGGCTGACGCGGGGATGTTCCACTGATAGGTGTACGTCTGGCCTGGGGCGATGCCCGCAAGGCCTGTCACGGCGGGATCGAAGCCGTCGCCGGCCGGAGTCAGGCCGGAAATTGTGATGCCGGCGCAGCGGGTGCGCGGCCAGTCATTCCGTCGATCGACGGGATTCCTAGGGACCATGGATGCCGACTCGGAACCACAGCCACGGACGGCCGCCGTTCCGACGATCGGTGGTGACGGAGGCTCAGGTTCTTCAGTGCCGCCCGGCAGCTCTGTCTCGTTGAGGTTCGTGTAGGGAGCCGGCCAAGGCTGAGAGCTGAGGTCCGGTTGTTCCGGCGACAGCATGTTGGAAAAATGCACGATCAATCGATCGCCCGGGTTGACCCGCAGCACCAGCGGCCGCGGCCGCTTGCCGTCGCCGAGGCGAACCTGTCCCGGACGAGACTGGTCGTTCATCGCCTGGCCGTCGGCCTTGTTCACCACGTCCTGTTTCAACGCGTAGATCATGCCGTAGGGGTTCAGGGACCCGAATCGGTTGTAGACGATCGGTTGTTCCAACGCGACGACGTGGGCATGGATCGTGCGGGGCGGCTGAGGCAGAGCGGTGCAGCCGGTCTGCATGGAAAGCGCCGTTGTCGCTAGGAGTGCGGGCAGGATGAAGGGCCTGCGCCGTATCATTCGGAAGAATTGTTGGAATGCTGTTCGGTTCGTGCACCGCATGTCTGCCTCCTCGTTGAGTTCTGAGAGCCGATGCCTACGAGAGTTCAACACAATCGAGCAAGAGGGCCGATGGCCTGGCATTGGCTCCGGGGCGTGGAGTAGGGATGGTCGTCGAGATGCCGTTGGAGACGATCCACAGCAAAGTTCCGCTGAACGCAGTGTTCGGGCGCCAGGAAAAGGCCTGCCACTCGGTGAACCAGCGGTTTTGTCGCTCCAGTTGCAGTGATTCCGCGAGCAGGCAGGTGTAGATTGGCGACCCTCCTGTGTGGCCGCCGTGATAGGCGGCGAACAAGCCGAAGTCATTTGCCGGAGACCAGTCGAATCGCGTGAAGGCCCAGTGGAACCAGAGCGTCTGGTTCGGTTGAATGCTGACATTGGCGCATTCGAGGATGGCTCCATCGGCTGCGAGCGTGGTCCTGCCATCGGCATCAGGGGTAAAGGTGAAGCGTGTGGTATCCGCCGGCTTCGGGTCTCCCGGGGCCGGCTTTCTCGCTCCGTCTCCGTCGATTTTCGCAGGGTCATCCAGCACGATGAAGTTCATGCCCCGGACCGGTTCGAAGCGGTGGGCGCCGTGGATCGCGTCGAACGATTGCACGATGCGCACGGCTCCCTGCGTGCCGAAGCCTTGTAGGGTCCCATCCTGAAAATATGAATTGGCGCTGGGCAACGGCATGGGTCGCTCCTCCAATGAATGGTCGATGTCTCTTCGGATAGTGACGACGTATCGAACGCGCTGCTTCTGAGCCGGATCCTCGGTGCCGCTTGGAGAAGGATGTGCGATCCGGCAGGAATCTGAGCTGGCTCACCAGTTCACAGCGTGAGACTGGCGCAGCCGGGTATCGGCCCGGCGTTCTCTACCTGCGGCAAGCGCGCGATAGGAACATCGCGACGTGCGCTGCTGTTCCTACACAAAAGCAAAGCATGTGCCAATCGCCTTGTCGCTGGCTGACGGCGGAAATTTCACAACATTCGAATGGGGCGCCTTATGAATGTATTCACGCATGAGAGGAACTGTATCCAACTGGTCAGAGAAGATATCTCAATGGATACACCGTAGATTGCGGAGTGTCCATGTGGGGGCAGGAGCAGAGGATCTTTCGATCCTCCGCTCCTGCCAGGGCGGCGCCTGGTCCTTGTGTGGGCGAGACCTAATGCGAGCTTAACGCGACAAGCCGTTCGCTGTTCCCCGAGAGTGTCATGGCCGCTCCATTACCGGCATAACTCGCGAGAAAGGCCTCGGCAATTCCTTTCCGAATGGATTTGTATTTCGACCAATCGAACGTCTGCAAGAAGTCGGCGGCCGCCGCGGCGCCACGTGCAAAGAGATCGACTTTGTCTTCATCTGCCATGCTGAAGTTCAGCCAGTTGTGATGGCCCGTGTCGATCATGGAGACCAGATGCTTGTAATCCGGGTTCCGGGAGATGAAATCAAAATCGAGCGTGTGACGGGCGGCATCGAAGACTGCGCCGAGTAATCGTGAGGGTTTGTCGATGACGGCCGGGTGCGCGCGGTCGGTGCCGATCTTGGCGCCGAACGTCGGGGAAGCCGGCACATGATAGGGCTGGTGAAACAAATTGATGGGGAAGTTGGACATGATGCCGCCGTCCATGAACATGACGCTGTCCGGAAGGGTGCCTTCATAGCCGGCAAGGTCTTTCCACTTCGCCCGGTCTTGGGAACAATTGCTGACTCGGAAGGGGTGAAAGAAGAGCGGGATGGACATCGAGGCGCGGGCGAAATAGGCGGGATTGACCTCGTTCGGATCGGCCCAATAGAGTTCCGCCATGCGAGGAAATTCGACCTTGGTTTCGGTGGTGATGTCGGCGGCCACCATGATGAGCCTGCCGATCGTGTCCGCTTCTGTGAGTTGCCTGTCTGTCCGCTCCGGGCGGAGATGCAATCCTGTCGGCACAGTTTCGAGCCGCTTGGTCAAATCCGCATTGGTCCTGATTCCGATTTTCAGGAGTTGGGCGCTCAACCAGTTAAAGAACGCCGTGCCCTGATTCAGGCCCAAGTCATCCGAGAGGTTATCCACGATTTGCATGGCTTTCCACAGCAGCTTCATCATCCCGACCTTTCCCAGAGCGGCATGGGAAAAATCGCGGGCGTCTTGGTCGCCGTCGATGAAACTTGCCATCGGCATCCCGGCGAGAATCTCCAGGAGGCGTTCACTTTTCGCTTCTTGCGGGGAGCCCAAGGCCGCGATCATCAGGGCGTTGATCGATCCCGCGGAGGTTCCGCCGATGCCGAGGAAGCGAAGGCCGGCTTGCTCCAGCACATAGGTGTACCCGGTGAGCGCGATGCCGAGTACGCCTCCGCCCTCCATGACGAAGTCCACATACTGGAGCCCGTTCGCATCGACGATATCTGAAAACTGTTTTCTTGCGCTGGCCGTCTTCGCATCCCGGACGGCCGCTTCGACGGTTGGATGGCGGGTAAACGCATCAATGGTTGTCATAAGGCCTCCCTATTATGTAAGCCCAGGCCAGGAACGCCCGATCATTCGGCAGCGTGATGAGCGAGGCGCCGGCCCGAGAACGTGAACAGCATCTTTAGAACGAGTCCGGCCAAGGCGATGTACAGACCGCCGGTGAGCCAGAGCTTGAGAATCGTGGCGTAGCTGGACAGCTGGATCCATAGGCCCTGGGCGTATTGCTCGTTCGAGGACACATAGTGGCGGAGTTGCGCCAGTTGTATGAGGTTCTCCAGCCAGTCGGCCAGCATGATGATCACGAGCGGCGCAATAATCCAAATAGGATGGAATGGCCGCTCCAGCGCCATCCAGACCCACCACAAACTTGCGGTCAGCGCCCCTCCATAAAAGAATGGAAACAGGAGGTCGAGAGTGAGAAACGTCTTCTCCGCCTCCCGTCCCGCCGGTTTGAGCCAGTGCCAGTAAGCCTTCACGACGTCCGTGCCATACCCGAACCAACGCTGGGTGCGCGGTTTGAGGTCGCCTCCCTTTCCGACTGCGAGCTGCGAGAGGGCGGCGCCGCGACCACTTGCGGCAGACAGCAGGATATCGCCGCACAAGAGGACGGCCGCCGGGAACCCCAGCACGAGCAAGGCGATGAAAATTTTTCCAGCCATGATCTGCCATTCCCGGTTCACTCAAATACTGAGCAAGAGCGGTGCCCAATGACGGCAAAACGGAGATGAAAAAACCGCCGTTTTTAAATGGTGAATGACTCAAAGTAGAGCGAAGCGTGGTGTCGTTTAACGCCGTCGTATCAGAAGTGATACGCGGTCGTATCGAAAGAGATACCGAATCGAGGGATCGGGTACAGAGGTCAGGAATAAGCGGCTAACGCAAAGGGCGCCGGTAGAATTCCAACGGCTGAGCGATGGCACTCTCGAATGACAGGCTTTCGCCATCGAGGCGATATCGCGTCGAGGCTTCGAGTGCGCGAATGAACGCCGCCTCGAACTCCATGCGTCGAGGCTCGCAGGCCATGCGGGTGCTGATCCCGGGCGAGATCGCAATCTGGCCGGCTTTGGGTCCGAACGTGATGCCGGCCGAATACCGATTGCACCCCGTGTAACCGGATACCTTTCCATCCTGGAAAGCCAGGATCACCGGTTCGCCATCGTCCCCGTGGGGAACGGTGTGGTTGCCCCAGTGGGCGAGTTCCCAGCGGTTTCGTTCTGCCACCTGCTTCATGTGGTCCGGGGCAGGAGTAGAGGCGCATCCTGTGACGAAAGCCATTACGCAGAGGGTGATGAAGTGAAGTGCGCGCATGGGTTGTTCCTCGGCGAAGAAGTCCAGTCCGCTGTCGCCTGCCGCCGATCAGGCCGTGCCGGTACGGTTGCCTTTCGGGACAGCATACCGCAATTCTGCGAAGCCTGGTCCGATCTTGCGGGCAGAGACCAACTGAAGCGGCGGATTCGTGACGCGGCGAGGAAAGAGTGGTTTGCCGCGCCCGAGCGTGACGGACCCAATCTGAACGATCACTTCGTCCAGCAGCCCGGCATCGTAAAATTGACCGGCGAGGTCTCCTCCGCCCACGATCCAGATGTTCTTCGAGCCGGCTGCCTGCCGCATCTCGGCATGAACGGCTCGAACATCGCCCCGCACCAGGCGAATATCGGCGTTCGGAATCACAGGAAGCCGGCGAGTGGAGAAGACCCACGCCGGTTGAGAATAGGGCCAGGGCGCGCCGGTCTGCGGGTCGGCGATCTTCTCGGCATGGCGGAGCATCCATTCGTAGGTTGCAGACCCCATGGCCAAAGCACCCACGTCGGCAATGAATCCGGGGTAACTCGTCTCGTTCACATCGCCGAGTGGAAAGAGCCAGTCGAGCGAGTCATCTTCAGTGGCGATGAACCCATCAAGACTGGTGGCTGTGTAGTATTGAGTGGTCACAGGGGTTATTAGGTGAGTTCTTCGAAAAATGCATGGCGTCGCAAGGACTCATACCTTCGACCGTCGGCAGCCGTCCTGTATTGCTTCGGCTTCGGTCGCATAGCACCGTTCGGCTTTGGTGCGAAGATAGAGGCGCTGGCCGGTCATATGGTAGATGCAGCGTTCACCACTATAGGTGGTGAAGTTGCCTTTGATCGGATGTTCGCCGGGACACTCGCCGTTTTTCAACGGCTCGACACCGGTACGATGGATGCCACGAGGGCGTTTCTTTGCTGTTTCTGCATAAGCAATACCCATGAGTAGCACGATCACAAGCAGACTTGCCAACACTGGTCGCATGGGCTTGCAGGTACCTCTCTTGAGGAGTGACCGGCAGGTTACGGTAGGTTCCCCAGAGAGTCAATCTTGGGCTGGATGACGCCTATCCCCTCCACCCATACCCTTCCCCCGTCATCACCTCCGCCACGTTCTGCCCGTTCACGAAGACATCAGCCAAGGTGCGACCGTAGACATCGCGGCCGTGCGGAACGATATCGATGGTGCCTTCCTGCATCAGTTGCTCGAGGCGCAAGGCGGCATCTCGCCCGCCCGGCTCCGACAACTCCGGCGCGTTGTAGCCGCGAATACGGATGCGGTCCGTACCGTAACGAATGGTGTCCCCGTCGACGGTACGGACTTGCCAGGGCTCCACGCTCCGCTCGAATCCTCCCATCGAGAGGGCATACCGCGGAAGGGACCTCAACCCTCGACTGAACGAGCGAGACTTTTTTGCGAAGGGGTTCTTGTGCGGGCGAAGCCCTCGGTCATGGTGTCCGCGGCGATATCGCTGGGACTGATGTTGCGGGAGGGAGGAGCGTGGGGCCGGTTTCAGATCCCAACAATTGTCGCAATGGAAGGGGCCGGGGCTGTTCGCGGCGGCCGGGGTGTAGGTGTGCAGCGAAGACCGGCTTTCCTCCTCGACGGCGAGTGCGGGGGTGGCGGGTGAAGCCACCAGCAACAGGAGGGCCAACCGGCTCAAAAGGCGGGAGTCGGGTACGATGTGGTGCAGCATCCTGAGAGTCCTCCGTTGTTGTAGACAGACTCACAGCATGCTCCATGCCATGCGCGAGGTCATCGGCTCTGCGGTTGACAAGCCGAAAAACCGCGTGCTCAAATGCCGTTCGGATGCAGAGCGTATGGCTGATTGCCAATAGCGGATGGTGAGATTCCCGAGCGCTGTTCTCCTCTTGCCATCAGCTATAAGCCATTCGCTCTTAAGGATTTTTTTGAACTACTACAGGAGAGCTGCTCATGGATATGTTTGGAAAAGTGGGGCTGGTCGAGGTGCCGATCTTGATCGCTCCGGATCAGAAGGCGTGGATGGATCGCATGATTAAGGAAGGGAAGATCGCGATTCCTCCCGGTGGAACCTTGGAAAAAGGTTCGTTGTATTCGATGTTTGTCCGCATGCTCCTGCACAACGCGATGGAAGAGCAGAAGCGCCAGGAAGCTTTGGAGATGGACGACGAGGACGACGACGAATAGCTCAGGATGCTGAAAACGGTCTCCAGCATCGTTCTCGCATCACTCGGCCCCTCAACGTACCACAAGGGTACGCCTCGGGGCCTCATTCGCTGCGGCCTCGCCGGACAACCATTTTGAGCATCCTGAGGTCACGGGGTGAATTCGATGGGATACGCCGCGACCTGTATCTTAATGGATGCATTTCGTATCGGTTTCGATACGGGAGACTTTGCGAACGACGCTTCACGAAGGATAGGCGAGGGCTGGCCGTCCCGTCTGATCAGAGGTTTTTGAACGCGGCTTGAGCGACATTCAGGGTACGCTCGATGTCCTTCGGCGTGTGGGCGAGAGACATGAAGGCGGCTTCAAACTGTGATGGCGCGAGGTAAATTCCGCCATCCAGCATGTGGTGAAAAAACTTCGCGTAGACTTTCGTGTCGGATTTCTTGGCGGTCGCCCAGTCCAGCACGGGCCCCGGGGTAAAGAAGGCACACATCATAGAGGCGACGCGGGTCTGGGTGAGCGGAATTCCGGCTTTGCTCGCAATCTTCCCTAATCCCTCGGACAACGCCACCGAGCGTTCTGCAAGTTGTTCATAGGTGCCGGGTTTCTTCAACCGCTTCAGCGTTTCGATGCCTGCCGTCACTGCCAACGGATTTCCCGACAAGGTTCCTGCCTGATACACAGGTCCGGAGGGGGCAATCATCTTCATGATGTCCTTCGCCCCGCCGTAGGCACCAACGGGCAGTCCACCACCGATGATCTTCCCCAGGATCGTGAGATCAGGAGTGATGCCGTAGAGGGTTTGCGCACCGCCGTATTGGACGCGGAACCCCGAAATGACTTCGTCAAAAATGAGCAGCATGCCGTGCGCATCGGTCAGCTTGCGCAGGCCTTCCAAAAAACCCGGTGCCGGGGGAATCACGCCCATGTTCCCGGCGATCGGCTCGACGATCACGCAGGCCAGCTGCCGGTGATGTTTCTCAATCAACTTCTTCACCGTCGCTAGGTCGTTATAGGGCGCCGTCAAGGTGTGCTTCGTGAAATCCTCCGGGACACCAGGGCAGTCGGGGATGCCCAGCGTGGTCAGGCCCGAACCGGCTTTGGCCAAGAGGTAGTCGCTGTGGCCATGGTAACAGCCCTCGAATTTCAGGATGCCGTCACGTTTGGTGTAGGCGCGGGCGACCCGGAGCGCGCTCATCACTGCTTCCGTTCCTGAGCTCACAAGTCTCACCTGCTCCATCGAGGGCAGGGCTTCGCGGATCATCGTGGCCAGTTGAATTTCCAATTCCGTGGGCGCGCCGTAACTGGTGCCGTTGGCGGCGGCCTGTTGAATGGCTTTTGTCACGGTCACCGGCGCATGGCCGAGAATCATAGGGCCCCACGAGAGCACGTAGTCGAGATAACTGTTGCCATCGACATCGTAGAGCCGGGCGCCCTTGGCGCGTGCGATAAAACGAGGCTGTCCGCCGACTGAGCGAAAAGCTCGAACCGGACTATTCACGCCTCCGGGAATGATCTGCTGTGCTTCTGCAAAGAGTTGTTCTGAACGTTGTGTTTTCATAGGGTTCTTTCATCGAGGGGTGATGTTGGGGCGCCAACCTAGCATGGGAAATTCCACAGGGTCAATTGAAGCGCCGGGTCCAACCAATCAGGCAGAGGATTCGATACAGCGTGGTATCTGAATCGATACAGAAGCCGAAACTCTCCGGTGATTAAATCAGATTTCTTCAAACATATCATGGTTTTTTACACGAGAAACAAATGGCGCAAGTTTTGCTCAGCTCCTGGTGTCACTGCGTAGGAGAATATGATGACAGTAATCTGCTCCTGGTGCGAAAGCGAAGGGCGACCGGCCGTGGTGAGAGAAAAGGCTCCGTTGACCGATCGACGCGAAACCCATGGGATCTGTTCCCGTCACCTTCAACAAATGGGGATCGGGCGAGACCCCTTGGTCCCTGGTTATGAAGAGGGATCGAGTCCTCGTTATGAGCCTGTGGTCGTCCGCCGGAAATCCGAGCTGGTTTCTGTGGTCTTGTCCGTGATGGCGTAAACCCTCGCCCATCGGAAGAGACAAAAAATGTCCTTCATCGTCAGAATACACCACCGCGGTCAGCAGGACATGTTCGGATTCCCCCAGTTCAATCATTCTAACCCATTGAAACATTGGTAGTTCGTCCCGCGCTGTCCTCCTGGTGCGGCTTTTGCGCCCTCGGGCTGCGAGTCGGCCGGCAACGAATGGAGTGATTCGTGAGGGTATTGTGCGCCTGGTGCGTGCGAGACGGGAGGCCGGCATTTCTCCGTGAGAAGTTGCCGCTCGAGGATCTCAGTGAGACGCACGGATTGTGTGCGGATCACTTCCTGTCACTGAGCGCGAGCGTGAAGCAGGTGGTGACGCCGAAAATGTGGTGGCTTGCGCGCGCGAACCACTTGTCTTGGACACTGACCCGCTGGGTGCGCCGACAGTCCGGACGACTGTGCTCTCTCCTCGTCCCAGACAGGTGAGGCATCACACTCATGGGTGCCTGCCTAGCTCAGGTCTTATCCGAGTTTGCCCCGGAACAAATTTAATCCCTGTTCAATCAAATTTGAGTCCGGCACCTTACCGCCTGGCGTCAGCTTATCGATCAAGCCGGGCAGCAGACTTGCCAGTTGGCCACCGGCCGCCTCCGTGCTGACGCCGGCTTGAGACGCCAGTTGCTTCAGAAGGTCGCCGCCCAATCCTTGTTGAATTTGTTCGGCGGAGATCGGCAGATTCTGGCCTGTGCCGACCCACGAATTCACGATGTCTCCCAGCCCGTTCTTTTGAAACGCCTGAATCAAGCCGCTGAGTCCGCCGACAGAACTGTTCTGTCCGAGCAAACCGACGACTGCTTGCAGCAAGGGATTGTTGTTGCCGGCCTGTCCCAACATGCCTGTTGCCGCTTGACCGAGTTGATCGAACAGTCCCATCGTGACCTCCTTACATGTGGCGAAGTGGCGCAGTCTAGCGACTGCCGGTTTTGGATCCCTTCGACCCGCCGGATTTCGTCGCCTTCCGCTCCATTGCCAGGGGCGGCGCGAACCAATTGTGGCGAGTACGTTTATGCCGTTCCTGGACCGCCAGCACCGCATGAAAGGGCAGGCCGTTACCAGTCGCGTCGTCGGATTCTTTGAGGCTCCAGGCTTCTCCCGCTTCGCTCAGAATTTCGACAAAGGTTTCAAAATCGTCCTCTTCGTCGGGTTTCGTCAGGACTTGGTCGGCATCCGTGACGACCACGAGGTAGCCTTTGGCCGGGAGCCAGTCGAGGTCGGCGAGACATTCTTCCAAAGCATCCCAGTTGTGGCCGAAGTAGTCGGGAAAGGAGAATACCCGGCTGAATTCATCCAACAGCCCGGCCTTGGTTTTACATTTTTTCCCCGATATGGTTTTGGTGACGAACTGAGCCGGGACCGATAGCAGTTTATCCAGCGCCTCGCCTTCGGCATGTACCAGGAGGTGGGCCCATGGTTTCTTGATCGATTGCAGCGCGGTGATCGACATGTATCCTCAATTCATGGGAACAAATGAGCGATAGTGATCGGCGGTGTAGTAGGCCTTGCCGTTGGTCTGATTGATGACAATCCGTTCGGCGCCCCGGTTTTTCCCCGGCACTTTCGGATGCACGTCGTACTCGCGGTAACGACCCCGAGGAAGGACGCGCTCACGATTCTGAAAGTTGCGCCCCCCGACATAGCCCGGCAAAGGGTCTCCATGCCGCGCTTCGATGGCTTTGAGGGTTTCGCGCGCAGCAGAAGGGATGGTGCCGGACACCTCGCGCTGCTTCGCCTGCGGACCGGCGCGAACCGATGCGTCGGGTGCCGGTTGTGGTGGCTGAGGCACGGGAGTCAGGAGCGGAGACGGTGCGTCGAGAAGTGCGGGGCCCGGCTCAGCCGCGAAGGCGACGCCCAGGTGTAAGAGCAACGTCGCGCAGATCCAAAGGACAAGCCGTGTGAAGCGCGGGGCAACCATGATCATTCACAACCTGCGATGGCAACAGGCAAGACCCTAACATGTCACATACGAGCGGTCAACGTAGCCGGGCGCCTCGCCGGATGGCGTGCCGCTCACACACGTTCGTGCTGGAGCTCCGCGACGTGCATGCGGGTAAACAATTCCCAGTCGAACGGTTTGGGCGACAGCGCGTGAAGCGGGATCGTTTCGATCCGGTTCGAATCGTGATAGGCCACCATGCAGCCGACGATCGTGTCCGGCTCCTCCACGAGGCGGCGAACGGTTTCGTAGGCCAGATGTTGCGCGATCATTTTATCTTCCGGGGTCGGGGGAGCGCCTCGGAGCGTATGGCCGAGAATCGTGGCCTTCGTGGCCGATGCCAGTGAGTAGTGGCCCGCGGCTTCTCGGCGCGCCGGCCATGTGGCAATCGTCTGTGCGACGTAATCGACCAGCCCGTGCACACCGCCTTCGGGGTGGTGCCGGTGCGGCGTCCGCTCCGCGACGACGAAGATATGGCTTTTGTTCGGCACACCCAAGGTGCGTTGTAAGGTACCCAGGACAACGTGTTCGATATAGGCATCGGGATCGGGATGCTCGTTGACCAGGATGCCTTCCGCCCGGGCCTGATAGGCGCAAGCCAAGGCCAGGTGGCCGGACCCGGCGCCCATGACCTCGACAAAAAAGATACTGCCCATGGCCGCGCTCGTGGCTTTCAGCGATTCGATGGATTGGTTCGCCAGCGCGATCGCCGAATGAAAACCCAGCGACGTGGTGCCCGCGATGTTGTTGTCGATCGTACCCGGGATGCCCACCACCTGCACGCCATAGGTTTCGTGGATCGCCCGCGCGCCGCGCAAGCTGCCGTCTCCTCCCAACACCACAAGCGCCGAGTCTTCGAGATAGGGGGCCAGCGAGCGCATCGCGGCGCGTTGCACCTGCTCGTCTTTAAAATCTTCGAACCGGCTGCTGCCGATGGGGCTGCTGGCATGGCTGCTCATGCCGCGCGTATCTTGCTCGGTGACGGCATCGATCCAATTGTTGGCCAGGCCCAGAAATCCATGCCGTACAAACAAGACGTCCAGCCCGAAGCGGTTGCCGGTGACGCGTAACTCCTTTAAGGCCGCCCCGCCGCCGCCGAAATCCCCGCCCGATACCAGGGCGATCAGCCGTTTGATGCGCCCGGGCTGGAGCGTCACCCGCTGACTGCGTTCCCGTTCAACCGTGACCCAAGCCTCCCGCGCGACGCGGTCGCTTTCGATCAATCCCACAGCGGTGGAGTAGCCGGAGAGTTTGCCGTTCTCTAACGTCAGCAGCACGACATTGTCCTGCCCTTCCTTGTATTCGCCGAATTCCGAAAAGGCTTCGCGGAACGGGCGCGGATCCAGGTAAATCCTGAGCGCGCGCAGGGTCGAACTGTGAGTGTAGAGGCACAAGACCTCGCCCGGGTGAGAGTGGCCCAGCCGATGGAGCCCGTCGATGACGTCGACATAGAGGTCGAAAAATGAATGTCCGCCGGGATAACTATAGAACGGATGTTTGATCAGCCGTTTGGCCGTCTTCGCATCCACGCCGAACGCCAGCGCTGCCGCGTCCAATTCCGCTTGTTTCTCCATGCCCGTGACCCAACCGAAATCCTGCGATTCCAAAGTCGGTTCATGGTGGGGATGCACCGCATCGGGCCGGTCGGGGAGCAAGGCCTTGGTGATGCGCCGGCAGAGCTGCTCCGTATTCGGGCTGTGACTGATGAGGTGAAGAAAGGTGCGAGGGTCGAGATAATTGCGCAACTGCAGATAGCCCAGTTGCTGGCCGACCACCCCCACCATGCGAGCCAGCGCAGCGCCCACGGCGTCGGCTCTCGGCACGCCGCGCTCGGCATCCAGCACATTCGCCAGTCGCCGCCCCACCCGGTGGGTTTTGCTCTCGACCTCCGAGACGCCGTGCCGCATCGTGAAAAACAGCGTCCGGTCGCCGAGGTCCCGTGGGAGCAGCCAGAAACGATCATCACCCAGATCCAGCACGATACGGCCTTCGGCCAGCTGCGGCGTCAATTGCGCTCGCGGCACGATGGCGACCGGACGGCGGTGCGCAGGTTTTTGCGTGGCGCCGATCGGCGCGCGATACAAAGGCGCGAGTTCCCCGCGGGCGAGCAGCAGGTTCCAAGCGGCGAAAAACACCAATGGATCATTCCCGCAGGCCGTGCTGATGAGTTCCTGCCGAGCCGCGCAATAGACTTCGGCGCTCGGGAGCCCCGCGTGGGCTTTCTCGACGAGGGCTCTGATCCCCTCTGCCGCCTGCTGGGCCTGCTGCAGGCGGTCGGAGGCCGCCGGGGGCGGCGGGGGAGGTACTACGTACCTGCCGCTCGATGCGCGTTGCGCGAGGGCTGCTCCATAGGCCAGCAGGCCTTCCATCGTGACAAAGTCCAACTGCTCCGTTGATTGCTTGTCCGATGCGCTCATATCCGGCCTCGCCCTGGGTGGCTTCATAAGAAGTTTTTCATGAGTCCGGCGTTGTTGTTCGCCTGAAAATCCGGAGATGTTCTTTTGCGGCATACGAACGGGTTTGTTAGAATAACGCGGTGCCGACAAACCCCGGATCTCTGCGTCTCGCCGGTTACGTACAAGATGGTGTGCCGGGCCACTCTTGTCAAGACAGAAGAACAGCAGCATGCGAAAAGCGAAAATCGTCTGCACCATCGGGCCTGCGAGCGATGGCGCCGGCGTGCTGGAGCAGCTCATCCAAAGCGGCATGAATGCGGCGCGGCTCAATTTTTCTCACGGCACGCATGCCTTTCATGGACATGCCATCAAAGTCATTCGCGAGGCGGCGGATCGCCAGGGTGTGGCGGTCGCGATCATCCAAGACTTGCAAGGCCCTCGTATTCGTGTCGGAGACCTCGACGGAACCTTGCAGCTCAGCGCGGGCCAGCGGGTGCGCTTGCGGACAATGACCTTGCGTTCCGGCGGGCAGATCAGCGCCAGAACCGTTCGGCCTGCCGATGCGGTGCAAGAGATTCCCGTGACCTACCAGTCGCTGACTAGGGACATTCGGCCTGGGGCCAAAATACTGATCGATGACGGATTGGTGGAATTGACCGCCGATCGCATCGTCGACGGAGCGGTGGAATGTACTGTGGCGGCGGGCGGTCCCGTGACGTCCCATAAGGGGATGAATTTGCCCGGCACGGTCGTCAGCGCGCCGACGTTGACCGAGAAGGACCGTGAGGACTTGCGATTCGGCGTCGCGCAGGGCGTGGATTATATCGCGTTGTCCTTTGTGCGCGGCGCGGAGGATATCCTGGCGGCCAAAGAGCTGATCGCCCAATGCGGCGGAGACGTGCCGGTCATCGCCAAAATTGAACGCCAGGAAGCGGTGACGGAGTTGGAGGCCATCCTGCAGCATGCGGACGGCGTGATGGTTGCCCGCGGAGATTTAGGCGTGGAATTGGGACCGGAAGCCGTGCCTGTGTTGCAGAAGCGTATTATCGCCTCTGCGAATCGCCACCGGCGATTGGTGATCACGGCGACGCAAATGTTGGAGTCGATGACGCGCCATATGCGGCCGACCAGAGCGGAAGCGTCGGATGTGGCCAATGCCGTCTTCGATGGCACCGATGCCGTGATGTTGTCCGCGGAAACGGCCGTCGGGCAGTATCCGGTCGAAGTAGTCCAGGTGATGGACCGCATCGTGCGGGCGGCTGAGGTCGAGACGGGACCGGGATTTGTTCGGAGGGCTTCCCCCGAGAACCGGCGCCTGACCTTCGAGGAAGCGATCTGTTTGTCCGCCTCTTCGGCGGCGGCCGCAACCGGCGCGGCGGCCATTGTGGCGTTCAGCGAGCGGGGGACGACGGCCCGGCTGGTTTCGAAACAACGTCCGGCCGCGCCGATCATCGGATTCACGCCGTTCGAACCGATCCGCCGGCGAATGGCCATGTATTGGGGAGTGTTACCCCATACCATGCCGCAAATTGCGACGACGGACGAGCGGGTCAATGAAGCCGAGCGGCGGTTGAAGCAGGAAGGCCTCGCCACGGCGGGGCAACGCATCGTCATCCTCTCCGGGACCAGAATCGGGCAGCCTGGGGGGACGAATCTGATGAAACTGCACGAGGTGAATTAGCGGTATGATGTTGCTGCGGGCAATATTCATCGGATGGGTGGCAGCGGTCATCGGACTGACGCTGTGGGCGCTCCCCGGACACGCGCAGACCAACGCGGTGTCGCATTCGCCTGCCAAAGTGGTGGAAAAATACTTTGCGCTCGATAACAAGGGCGTGCGGCTCGACGCGAGTTCTTTCGAATCGGTTGCGGGATATGTGGAGTGGAAAGAGGAGCCGGCGTGGGGCAAGGTGATCGTCATCAACGGCTTCACGGTGCCGGACGATTTTCGCCAATGGGAGATCGTCAATCGGTTGGAGGTGGTGGTGCCGGTCGAGTTTCGCGTGCTGGGCGTCATGTACCTGGATACCGCGGGGTTCGTGCCGGAGCCGGGCACGGAGCAGGCGCGTGTCCGGCTCAAAGTGCTGAACGGGCGGTGGAAGATCGTGGAGCCGATCCTGCCGCCGCACGTCGGTCACAAACGCATGCTGAATGTGGTGCGACAGGCCATGCTGGATGAACAGGATGGAACCCGGCAGGCGTCGCTCGCGGCCCTGCAGGCAGAATTGCGAAAGGCAAAGGAATGACGAAAAAGTCTGAGATCGATTTGCTCATCTTCGACCTGGACGGCACGCTGATCGAATCGAAGTGGGATATTGCCGACAGTGTCAACTTGACGTTGCGTGATCTGGGCGTGCCCGAGCGATCGCAAGAGGAAATTTTCGGATTTGTCGGCGACGGCGTGAAGAAGCTGCTGCGCCTGGCCGTCGGCGAGGAGAACCAGGATCTGTTCGACCAAGCGCTGCGCGTCTTTCGCGGGCACTATCTTGAGCATTGCCTGGATCGCACCGCGTTTTATCCGGGCATCGATCAGGTGCTGACGCATTTTGCCGCCAAGCCCAAAGCCGTGGCGACCAACAAAGCGATCGAATATACCCATGTGATTCTCAAGGGGCTGGGCCCCCACCACTTTGCCTATGTGGTCGGCGGCGACAACGGATTCGGCCTGAAGCCGGAGCCGGGCATGTTGGTGCATGTGATGGAACAACTCGGCGTGAAGAAGGATCGCACGGTGCTCATCGGCGACAGCACCAATGACATCAACGGCGGGCATAACGCAGGCATTCGGGTCTGTGCGGTGGGATACGGCATGGGCAATCGTCAGAAAATGGCGGCTTGCCAACCGGATTGGTTTATTGAACGACCGGAGGAACTGATGGAGCTCTTCATATGATCAGCATCACACGAGTACGCACAGTGGGTATGCTCATCCTGAGCGGCATTCTGGCAGGGGCTGCGCCAGTGTACGCGGAGTCTCCGAGCCTGGCCGACCGGGTGATCGAACATAAGCTGGCCAATGGAATGACGGTGCTCATGGTCGAGCGGCATCAAGCGCCGATCGTCAGCATCAACATGACCTTCGGGGTCGGCGGGGTGAATGAACAGGTGGGGCTGACCGGCTTGGCCCATTTGTATGAGCACATGGCGTTTAAGGGGACGCGCACCGTCGGCACGCGAGATTACGAGCGGGAACAGGCCGTGCTGGACGAACTTACCACGGTCGGGAACGAGCTGGATCGCCGCGAGCGCGATGAAGCCGCTCGCGCCGAGATGGACGGCAAGCCGCATGTGGTTTCTGCGGAGGTGCAGCAGTTGCAGCGGCGCTTTAAGGAATTGCAAGACAAGGCGGGCGAGTTTGTGGTGGGCAATGAAATGGCGTTGCTCTATCAACGTCATGGTGGAGTCGGCCTGAATGCCTCGACCGGAAAAGATATCACCCGCTATGTGATCAGCCTGCCCGCCAACCGGTTGCCGCTCTGGGCGGCTCTGGAATCCGATCGGATGGCTCATCCTGTGTTACGCGAGTTCTATAAGGAACGGGGCGTGGTCATGGAGGAGCGGCGACTCCGGACCGACGACAGCCCGAACGGTCTACTCTACGAGACCTTTACCTCGACGGCCTTCCAGGCCCATCAGTACGGCGTGCCCACGATCGGCTGGGGCTCGGATATCATGGCGCTCACGCCGGCCGCCACAGAAGCCTTCTTCAAAACCTACTACGGTCCGAACAACGCCACGGTCGCGATTGTCGGCGACATCCAGCCGAAAGACGTCATTGCGTTGATCGAGCAGACGTTCGGCAAAATTCCGGCTGCCCCTCCCATACCGGCTTTGGTGACCGAAGAGCCCCCGCAACGCGGTGAACGGCGGGTTGAAATCGAATTCGATGCCGAGCCGGCGTTGGCGATCGGCTATCACAAACCCACCATCGGCCATCCGGACGATTTTGTCTTCGATGTCATCGACGAAGTCCTGACCGAAGGCGTGACCTCGCGCTTGTATAGCACGCTGGTGCGGGATAAGCGGTTGGCGGCGTCGGTGTTATCTGATACGAACTATCCCGGCGTTCGCGCGCCGAACCTGTTCGTGATTGCGGCGACCCCCTTGGCCCCCCATACCACCGCGGAAGTGGAGTCGGCGATTTACGACGAGTTGGAACGGTTGAAGACAGAACCGATTTCGGCGAAAGAGTTTGAGCGGGTCCTCAATGGGCTGGATGCGGATCTGGTGCGGTCGTTGCGCTCCAACAGCGGCCTAGCCTCGCAGCTCGCGTTTTATCAGACCGTCGCCGGCTCTTGGCGGTATGTGCTGAACGCTCGCGCGAAGATCGCCGCCGTGACACCCGCCGATGTGCAGCGGGTGGCCTCCCAGTATTTAACGAAGCAGAATCGGACCGTGGGAGTGTTGGTGAAGAAGGCGCCCGAGAAAAAAATGGCGGCCGCCGGGGAGGTGGCTCGATGAGGCGCGTCATTCGTGAAGCGTATCTCGTGAAGCGTGAAGCGGAGAGAGGAACTGCCATGAAGAAAGCGATGGGGCGGATGTCGTGCGTTGCAATGGTGCTCATGTTCCTGTTGCAAGCGACGGTCGGATTGGCGGCGGAACGGGACTTGGACAATCCACGGACGATGCGGTTCCCGACGGTAGAATTTAATCCGCCTGATGCCGAGCGGCTCGTGCTGGACAACGGGATGGTCGTCTACCTCCTCGAAGATCACGAATTGCCGCTGGTCACGATCAATGCGACGCTCAGAACCGGCAGCTGGTTGGATCCGGCGGACAAGGTCGGCCTCGCAGGGATGACCGGCGCGGCCATGCGCACCGGTGGATCGGCCGGAATGTCACCGGACGAGGTGGATGAAGAACTGGAACAGTTGGCGGCCACCATTTCCATCGGCTTCAGCAAGGAGTCCGGTTCCGCCTCGCTCGATGTGCTGAAAAAGGACCTGAGGCGCGGGCTACAGATTTTTGCCGAGCTGCTGCGCCGGCCCGCCTTCGAGCAGAGCCGGGTGGAACTCGCCAAGTTGCAGGCGCTGGAAGGTATCCGCCGGCGCCAGGATAGTCCCGGTTCCATTGTCGGACGGGAGTTCGCCAAGCTGCTCTATGGCCCCATGCACCCGAGCGCGCGGGAAACGTCGGTGCGATCGATCGAGTCGATCACCCGCGAAGATCTCGTGGCGTTTCATCGGCGGACCGTTCATCCCAACGGCATCATCCTCGGCGTGACCGGCGATTTCGACAAGGCCGGCATGGTGGCGCTCTTGCGTGAAGCCTTCGGCGATTGGGCGAAGGGGACTGTGCCTGACGTCACGATTCCGGCCGTGCCGGAGTCCGACTTCAAGAGCGGCCTGGTGCGGTTCGTGAACAAGGATACGTCCCAAACCCATCTGCGAGTGGGGCACCTCACGGTCAAGGAAACGCATCCCGACTACGTCGCGGTCGCGATCGCCAACGATATTCTGGGCGGCAGTTCCTTTCGCAGCCGCCTGTTCAACGATGTGCGCACGAAGCGGGGGCTGGCCTATTCCGTCGGCAGCGGCCTGCGGGCCAGCGTGTATGACGAAGGCGTCTGGCTGATGCGGGCGGAGACCAAACTCTCGTCCACACAGGAGGTGGTGAATCGCTTCGTGGCGAACATGGAACGCATGCGCAATGAGCCGGTGACGGACGCCGAGCTGGAGGAGGCCAAAGAAGCCTACGTCAATTCGTTCGTCTTTTCGTTTACCAGCGCGTCCAGCATCGTCGCGCGATTGATGGACCTGGAATATGACGGCTTACCGAAAGACTGGCTGCAGCAGATCCGGGACAAGGTGGTGAAGTTGACCAAGGAAGATATCCAGCGGGCGGCGAAAGCACACTTCAATCCGGACCGGTTGCGGATTCTCGCGGTGGGCTCCGGCGACGCCCTGTCGAAAGTGCTGGCGAGTTTCGGCGAGGTAAAGGAGATTACGCTGGCCCCTGAAAGTTGAGGGAGGGATCCGGAATTGGGGAGCACGGCCATAGGTCCTTCTTGCTCGCAGAGCGCGCACGATCAGAATGTGCTCGCTCGATGCGCGCAGTAAAGGACCAGGCGGCCATGCCCCTAGTTAGCATCCTCCGGCGTCCTCTCACGAACCAGCTGGGTTTAGGGCAAACGTGGAAGGCCCTCGTTGGATGGGGCAGTGAAAGCCACCCCGACCTGCCGGCTTGGCGTTGGGTTTTATAAGGGAACTCGCTCGATGCGCGCAGCGAAGGACCAGGCGGCCATGCCTCCAAATAGAGAGATGAACCTGTCGCGAATTCATCTCACGGCTCATGACAGAACGAGGGATTGAATCGACTATGCCGCTTGAAGACGAGCTGAGCGATATCATGAAGAAGGCCCGGACCGGGCAGCAGCGATCCGTAGCCGATGTCGCCCGCGCTGCCGGACTTCCTGAGGCGGATGTCAGCGAACTGGAGCGTGGCCGGCCCCCGAGGAATCGAGAGCAGGTGCAGGCGGTGGCCCGTGCGTTAGGGCTGAGAGCCGACCAGCTGGCGCAGGTTGCGGAAGGGTGGACCCCCGAAGCGCTCCCCGCATCCGTCCCGCATGTGGAAACGATTCTTGGCTCCGTCGGCGGTTATGAGGTCAAGGGCTACATTGTTCATGATCGCGGCGAAGCGGTGATCGTCGATACCGCATACAACGCTGATGCCATGTTGAACGTGCTGGCCGCCAGGAAATTGCGCTTGCGGGCGATCTGCCTCACGCACGGCCATTCCGACCATGCCGATGGCATCGAGACCATTTTGAAGACCCATCCGGTGCCCGTGTATCTTGGCCCGGAAGATCTCGATCTTCTCAGCTGGCGTCCCTCCCGCGAAGTGCTGCACGGACCGAAAGAGGATGCAACGTTCGATGTGGGCGGGTTGACGCTGCGGTTCATGCCGACTCCCGGCCATACCCCCGGCGGCGTCTGTTACCGCCTCGAACAGGCCGGTCAGCCGATCTGTTTTGTCGGCGATACTCTGTTTGCCGGCTCGATCGGCCGGTCGAATCCGGCAGGACTCTATCCGTCACATCTCGACTCCGTCCGCCGGCGCGTGCTGGCCCTTTCTGCCGAAACGCGCCTGTTTCCCGGACATGGCCCGGCTACGACGGTGCGGGAAGAGTTGCTGCATAATCCGTTCGCGACGTAATGCTGAGGCTTCAGATGAACCGCGACGAGTCGGATCACAGCCGGTCTCCTGGTGAGCTCGTCTCTGCCCCGTTCGAGGACAGCGAGGCGGAAGAATGGGAGGAAGAAGCGCGTTCGGCTTCCTCCGCGGTTCTGCTTCCAGGGACGCTGTTTCTACTGACCGTCTTTACGGTCTTATGGGCCGGCGCGTATCAAACGAATACTAATCCGCTGGTTGGGCCCTGGAACTTTCTGGTGGATGACCCCGGTTCGTTATGGAAGGGCATTCCGTTCGCGGCGACCCTGCTGGGCATCCTGGTCACGCATGAGCTCGGACATTATGTGTTGTCCCGTCGGCATGGGGTTCCGACTTCGTTGCCGCTGTTCGTGCCGGGGTTGCCGCACTTCGTCGGGACGTTCGGAGCGATTATCCGGATGCGCGCGCCGCTCACCGACCGGCGGGCGTTGTTCGATATCGGCGTCGCCGGTCCGATCGCCGGATTTGTCGTGGCGGTGGTAGCCCTCGTGATCGGGCTCAAGCTATCCACCGTGGTGCCGATTCAAGGCAACTATGGCATGCACCTGGGCGAACCGCTGTTGCTGCAATTCACCTCCTGGGTCGTGATCGGCCCGCTGGCGCCGACCGCGGATGTGATTCTGCATCCGGTGGGATTTGCCGCCTGGTTCGGCCTCTTCATTACCTCGCTGAATCTCTTGCCTATCGGCCAACTCGACGGCGGGCACGTCGCCTACGCCCTGTTGGGCGAGCGGCAGCGCAGTGTCGCGCTCGCCCTCGTGCCCATTTTGATGGTGTTCGGCTGGCTGGGGTGGAAAGGGTGGTTTCTGTGGGTGGGGCTTGCCGGCTTGATGGGCTTGGCTCATCCGCCGGTCCGCAATCCCGGGCGCGAATTGGGAACCATGCGGATGTTGGTGGGGTGGATGGCCCTGCTCATCTTTGTGCTGACGTTTTCCTGGGAGCCGTTCGTTCTGCGCTGATCGATGCATTGTCCAACATGCGGCTGGGAACAGCAGGACGGACAGGCGGAGTGCGCGCGTTGCGGCATTATCTTCGCCAAGGTGCGGCGGTCTCCACGCCCGGCCTTGGTGCCGCGTCCCCCCGTTCAGGAATCAGCCGGGGCACGGTTCGTTGAGGAGTGGTTGCTCGCGACCGAGGAGTCGGTCAATCCGTTCTATTTTGCAGGGCGCATCCTGGTCTTTCTGTTACTGGTCGTTTGGGGCTGGCGGTTGATCCTCACGCCGCTCGAGACGAACTACACCGGCGAGTCGTTCCTGCACCTGATCAATCTTCCGTTTCATGAGGCGGGACATCTGCTTTTCATGCCTTTCGGGCGGTTCATGACGATCCTCGGCGGCAGCCTCGGGCAGATCCTCATGCCGCTCGTCTGTCTGGGCACATTCCTCATCAAGACGCGCGACCCGTTCGGGGGGTCGGTGGCCCTCTGGTGGACCGCGGAAAACTTTATGGATGTCGCGCCCTATATCAACGATGCCCGCGCGATGGATCTGATTCTGCTCGGCGGGTTTACCGGCAAAGAAGTCGATGCGCACGATTGGAACAATCTCCTCACCATGCTGGGCTGGCTGCAGTACGATCACGCGCTGGCGAAGCTGGCCTACGGCATCGGCACGGTCCTGATGCTGGTATCCCTGCTGTGGGGCGCGGTGTTGCTCCGGCGGCAATACCGGCGGCTGGATTGGTCGTAACTCCCGAATCCCCTCTCCCATTCTTGAAATGCTCCGACACATCGGGCACACTGCCGGGCATGGTGATCCTATCGATGCTCTCGCGGGTGGCCGGCTGCCTGTTCTGCCTATGGGCGGGCCTGTCGCCGATCCTGCTTCACGCCGACGAGGGTGCCTCGCGATTTACGTTGGTGCTGAACGGGGAGGCGGTGAAAGATTCGGCGAGCGGCCTCATCTGGGAGCGGGAGCCGGATTACATTTTTGATGTGTGGGACCGCTCCATTGCGAGGTGTGCTACGAAAACCGTCGGCGGGACGCAGGGCTGGCGCGCCCCGAGCATCGACGAAATTAAGACCTTGGTCGATCCCGATCAGCAAGATCCTTCGTTGCCGGCCGGTCATCCCTTTCGCAATATCAAGTCCGGTATCTATTGGACCGCCACCGCGCATCCCAAGGACGAGATCGTCGCCTGGCAGCAGAGTTTCTTTTCCGGCCAAGCCGTGACCGATCAAAAATCCGGCACCAGGCGATTGTGGTGCGTGCTGGGTGGAACCGCGCGGTGATCCGGTGGGGCCGTCCTTCGGCTGTGCTCCTTGCCCTGCTCGCGCTCGGTTGCTTGTTCGATTCTCTTCTCTGCGCGCAAGCTGAAACGGTCTTGGCGCCTGCGGCGGCCTCCCCCTCTTCCGGCCTTCCCAAGGACTGGCACTACGGCGCCTATCTCGATGTCGGCTATATTCTCAATTTCAATTTTCCCGAGAACCATCTCTGGCGAAGCCGGGCGACGGCGGCGCGGCACAACGAATTTGCGCCGAACATGGCCCTGGCCTATGTGCGCAAGGATGCGACGGAGTCATCGCGTTGGGGGATGGAACTCGGCGTGCAGGGCGGGTACGACTCGAAGAACTTCGCCTATCTCGAAGGCGAGAGCAGGGTCGACGGGGCGGATACCTGGCGCCATGTGCATCGCGCGAACGTGTCATATCTCGCGCCGGTCGGCCAGGGGCTTACGATCACCGCCGGGCTGTTCAACAGCCTGATCGGGTACGAGTCGCTCTATGCCAAGGACAATGCGAATTACACGCGTTCCTGGTTGGCCGACAATACGCCCTACATGATGTTCGGCGTCAACGCGAAGTATCCCGTCAGCGACCATCTGACTGTGACCGCGTTTGTCGTGAATGGCTATTATCATCTCTCACATCCCAACGATCAGCCGTCCTATGGAGGCCAGTGGTCGTACAAGGCGACCCCGCGGTTGACCCTCACGCAAACCCTCTACGGCGGACCCGATCAAACCAACACCGCTCTGCAGTTCTGGCGGTTCTATGCGAACCATATTGTGGAGTGGAAAGGCGATGACCTCACGCTTGCGCTCTCCTATGACATCGGGACCGAAAATATCGCCGATCGCCCCGGCCATCCGCGAGCCTTTGTGACCGGCGCGAATCTGGTCGCCCGATGGCACGTGGGCGGGCCTTGGGCTGTGGCCCTCCATCCCGAATTCTATTGGGATCGAAACGGTCGATGGACGGGGAGCGAACAATTTGTGAAGGCCATGACGTCCACCCTCGAATACCGAGCGCCCTATGGCTGGACGAATACGACGATTCGGCTTGAACATCGATGGGACGAATCGACCGGAGCAGGGGGCGGATTCTTTCGCCGTGGCGACGTGCAACCGGCGGTGCTCAGCCTCACGCCCAATCAACATCTCGTGCTGCTCGGCATTCTCTGGACATTCGATAGTCCGTGACCGGGCACTGAAAATGGCTTCGGGCTTTGTTCTCGCTTCGCTCAAGCCTTCGACGTACTGCGGGAGTACGCCTCAGCCTCTCGCTCACTGCGGCCTCGCCCGACAGCCATTTTGAGAGCCCGCGCCGCCGCTCAGTTGAGAACTCGTTGCTTCTCCCTCAACAGCCGCAGCGTATCGGCGAGCTCTCTGCCGAACCGGGCCATCGCGACATCTTTCGCCTCGGCCACGGCAGCTCTGTCGTCAAGTGACGGCGCCGGCCCGATGAGTGTCGTTTCGCCTTCCGCCGTTTGCGTGCCGTAGAGATACCCGGTCCGCACATCCCATAACGTGCCTTCCATCATGAACAGGGCATGGCTTTCGGTGCCGTGGGCAAAGTAGGCGCCGATCCCGGTGGCATACCACCAGGCATGGCCGTTGTTGTACCGTTCAAACGCCGAGGCGCCTTCGATGATGAGGAGCGCGTCGGCGTTATAGCGGGCGGCGGCGAGCCGTATGTCACGAAGGGTCGTGCCTTGCACGGTTGAATGGGCGAGGAGGAAGGTCCGTTGAAGAATGCCTTCCTCCTGTACCGGTTTGAGCGTCTGCTGGACACGGTCGGCATCCGCGCTGACCCAGTCCACGCGGTGCAGCGCGGGCCGGCTGGGGAAATCCTTCTGTTTGAAATAGATGGCGAGACGATAGGGCATGGGCAGAGTGGCTTGCACCGCCATGGCACCGGCGATGTCACGATCGGTTGCCACTTCTGGGTGGTCATGAAAGGAGTCCTGCAACATCTGGCGATTTAGGCCGCGGGCTCCGTTGCAGGCGGATAATGCCATGGTGAATATGAGTGCCGGAACAAGAAGATGCCTACCCGTTTTCATGCGGCTCCTGTGATGGTGGTGAGATCGAAAGGTCGGTCGGGTGGATATGGGACAGGGCTTCCAGCGCCAGCATCAAGGCGTGGGTACCTGAGCGGCCATGGCCCAGCGCCTGGGCCTTCTCGTAGAGCTGATGCGCCAGCGCCAGGCCCGGAAGGGTGAGCTGCCGCCGCCGCGCCTCCTCCAGCGCGATGCGCATATCCTTCACGAAATGGTCGACGAAGAAGCCGGGGTCAAAATTGCGCGCGAGGATGCGGGGCGCGAGGTTGTCCAGCGTCCAGCAGGCGGCTGCCCCGCCGCGGATCGACTCCAGCATGCGCGGCAGGTCGAGTCCGGCCTTGTAGCCATACAGGAGGCTCTCGCAGACGCCGATCATGGTGCCGGCAATCACGATCTGGTTGCACAGCTTCGTATGTTGGCCCGCGCCCGCAGCGCCTTGGTGCACGATCTTTTTCCCCAGACATTCGAGCAGCGGCATGATCCTGTGCACGGCGCCGGCCTCGCCCCCGATCATGATCGAGAGCGTCCCATCTCGGGCGCCGATATCCCCGCCGGACACCGGCGCATCGACGGCACTGAGTCCTTGCGATTGAGCCGCAAGGGCAATGTCCTGTGCGAGGGATGGTTCGGTCGTGGTCATATCGACAAGCACCATGCCCGTCGCAGCGCCTGCCAGCACGCCATGGTCGCCGAAGTACACCTGGCGCACGTCTTGCGGAAATCCCACCATGGTAAAGAGAACGTCTGTCTGCTCGGCCACCGCGCGCGGAGAGTCGGCCCAGGTGGCTCCCTTGGCGAGAATGGCGGACGCTTTACTGCGGGTCCTTGTGTAAAGTGTCAGGCGATACCGCGCTTCCTGAAGGTGCCGGCACATGGAGGCGCCCATCACGCCGGTCCCGATCCAGCCGACGCGCGTGCGGGCAGGATCGGCCTGGCGGAAAGCTGGTTCACCTGAACGATTCGTCATGGTTATTCCGCCAGCGGTGTGATGCGATTCGCAATCGCCTGCACAATGCCTTCTTGATCCATCGCCACTTTCGCGCCCTTGAAGCTCAAGGCATAGCCTCCATGACTGGGTGCTTGGACGGTCGCCTCCACCGCGACACGCGCGCCGTCTTCCACGTCGGGATCCTTCACCATCGGCACGCCGCAAAGTCCCGGCACGGCGATGGCCAAGGTGGCCGTGTCATCTTCCAGGTTGAAGAGATAGCCGCCGTAACAGGTTGAGCCGGCAGGAATCTCGTAGGGATCGAGCGGCTGCACGTTGCGCACGGTTCCTTTGAGCGTAATCTGCCGCAAGTGAAACAGTTCAGGATCGGCGAGCACGTCCTGCACGGTCACGGCTTCTTGCGCCGACACCCACCCGGCGCCGGACGAGCCCCACAGCATGCACACCAGCAGGCCTATTGCACGCGACTCAGACTGAAAGGTGCTCCGGTTCATGGCGCTCATTCTACATGCTTTGCCGCAATCGCCGCCAACATAGGCTTTCCTGTTCCGACTGGATATAATCGCCCGCAACCAAGTTCGAGTTGTACGTAGTCAATGGTGGCCGAAAAACAGGGATGACGACATTCGATAGTCCCCTATGAAGATCGGGAAGGAGCAGCGATGAGCGATAGGCAACGGCAGATCGAGTCCTACATGAACGATGTTCGGCCGCAATATGAAGATATGTTGGGACAGGCAGTGGAGATTCCCTCCATCAGCATGGACCCGCACTATGCACCGGAGGTACGGCGCATGGCCGAACTGGCGGCGCACTATCTGCGGGCGGCGGGGGCGGAAGCGCACATCGTGGAGACAGCCGGGTACCCGGTCGTGTCGGGCGGCTGGACGGTCGATCCGCAATATCCCACCGTGACGGTGTACAACCACATGGATGTTCAGCCCGCGCAGGAGCCTGAGTGGAAACAGTCCCCGTTTGCGTTCAAGAACGACGGCGGCATCTATCGCGGGCGCGGGGCGACCGATGACAAGGGCCCGGCCCTCGCCGCATTGTTCGGCGCGCGATATGCGATCGAACAGGGAGTGCCGATCAATATACGGTTTCTCTGGGAGCTGGAAGAGGAAAACGGGAGCCCCAGTTTTGCGGCGGCGATCAAAAACCGGACGGCGATCCCGCGGCCGGATTCCGTGGTCATTTCGGACACCATCTGGCTCTCAAAGAATCAACCGGCGATGCCGTACGGATTGCGCGGATTGCTCGGCGCCCGGCTTGTCCTTCGAACCGGCAGCAAGGATGCTCATTCCGGGGTGACCGGCGGGGCGGCGCGTAATCCGCTCGTTGAGCTGATGGACATCGTCCATGCTTGCGTGGATGCCGGAACCGGCAAGGTGAAGATCCCCGGCTTTTACGACGACGTCGTTCCGCCGACTAAGGCCGAGATCGCGAGTTTCCTCACATCAGGGTTCCAGGTGAGCAAGTTCAAACAGGCGTACGGCTTCAAAACGTTGCGCACACACGACCCCGCTGAGGTCATGCGGCGGATCTGGGCCGCCCCGACGTTCGAGGTGCACGGCCTCAGCGGCGGCTACCATGGCCCAGGCGTCAAGACCATCGTGCCCGGCCACGGCGAATTGAAAGTGAGCATGCGATTGGTCCCCGGCCAAACTCCTGAAAAGGTCTTCGGGTTGTTGAAGAACTACGTGGCCAAGTTGAATCCCGCAGTCAAGGTGGAACGCGAGGGCATGTTGCATCCGTTCCGCGGGGTGTTCGACGGGCCGTATGTGGAGGCCGTCAAGCGCGCCGTGCAAGCCGGATTCGGAAAGCAACCGGCGTTCATCCGCGAAGGCGGCTCAATCGGTGCGGTGGTGACGATGCAGAAGGCCTGGAAGGTCCCTATACTCTTCATGGGCCTCAGTCTTCCCGAACACGGATACCATGCGCCGAATGAGTACTTCGATTGGGGGCAGGCTTCCGGCGGCATGAAGGCCTTCGCCCATTATTTTGGAGAATTAGCGAAGAAGGGTAAGAATAGTATGGCCTGATGATCTTCTATGCTCGCGCAACGCGCGGAATTATTTCAGCGATTGCATGTCGATGACGAAGCGATACCGCACATCGCCGCGGACCAGACGATCGTAGGCCTCATTCACCTTCTGAATCGGAATGACCTCCACGTCGGCGCCGCATCGATGTTTCGCGCAGAAATCCAACATTTCCTGCGTTTCACGAATGCCGCCGATCAGTGACCCCACCAGCCTGCGCCGTTTGAGGATCAGTGGAAACGCCCCCAGTTCCGCCGGTTGATCCGGTGCGCCGACGAGGATCATCGTGCCGTCGGTCTTGAGCAATTCCAACTGGGCATCCAGATCATGCGGGGCCGAGACGGTATCCAGAATGAAATCAAACTGCTTGGCGAGCGTGGTGAACGTTTTGGGGTCTGACGTCTTGAAGAAGGCCCCCGCGCCCAATCGCTTGGCATCGCGCCGTTTTTTGTCGGAATGGCTGAGCACGGTCACGTGAGCGCCCAGCGCCTTTCCGATCTTGACCGCCATGTGCCCCAATCCCCCCAGGCCGACCACCGCCAGCCGATGTGTCTTGCCCACGCCCCAGTGCCGCAAGGGTGAATAGGTGGTAATGCCGGCGCACAAGAGCGGGGCGGCCTCCTCAGGGCGCAACTGTTTGGGGATGCGAAGGACATAGCGCTGATCCACGACCACTTTGGTCGAGTACCCGCCATAGGTCGGCGTGACGCCGTCCCGCTCCTTGCCGTTGTAGGTAAAGCTCAGATGGCCTTCGCAGTATTGTTCCTGGCCTTTTTTGCATTGCGGGCAGGTCCGGCAGGAATCGACGAAACAGCCGACTCCGACCATCTGGCCGACCTTGAATTGTTTCACCGAGGCGCCGACCTGTTCGACGATGCCCACGATTTCATGTCCGGGCACCATGGGAAATATCGAGCCGCCCCATTCGTCCCGCGCTTGATGCACGTCGGAATGACAAATACCGCAGTAGCGGATCCCGATGAGCACATCCTGCCTGCCCACGTTGCGGCGTGCAAACGTGAAGGGGGCGAGCCGGGATTTGGCGCGACGTGCAGCGTAACCTTTGACGTCAATCATCCTGTTAGTTCCTCACAATTCGATCTTGGCTGATCACGCAAGCCCAACGACTAGCAGGATGCGGAAAAAGTCCGCCAGCGGCGTTCTCGCATCACTCACAGGCTCACCGTACGGCACGAGTACGATTCGCCTGTTCGTTCGCTGCGGCCTTGCTGGACGGCCTTTTTGCGCATCCTGCGGGCTATTCTGGCGCGAGACGGCCCCTGTGTGAAACGCGACGTATGACGCAATAATCGGGTTTTTCCGCAGCCTGCTACTGAGATTGCGCCGGCTGAGGGTTATCCGGTTCGAGTGTAACCGCGATCGCACCCGGGTCCTGCTCCCAAGCGCCCGGTGCGATCAGGCCCAGCAGCGGGAGCAGGAACAACGCTCCTCCGATAACGTCGACGATGCCGACGCTGCTGAGTTTTCGCCCGGTCATTCTGGATTGGGGTTTAAATCCCGCCTTCTGCACTTCGACGGTCAGATCTCCCCGTCGCGGCACCTGGTGCTGAAGCGGCGTGGTCCCGGCCAGGGCGCCGTTGATCAAGACGTTGGCGCCTGAGGGATCCGAATTCACCGTCAGCGCTTGCGAGCTCCCGCCGAAGATGGAGCAGGCGGTCACAGTGAGATAACAAACCAGGACGAAGCTGATACCGATAAATTTTTTCGCGCTGTGAAGCGATGGTGTTGACATAAATCTCTCCCGCTCGATGCCGCGGACATCGATACCACAGCTTGTCTGGGTTGACAAGATACGGAGCATGCGCGCAGTGTGCTGAGGGCGCGGCCCTAGCGGAGGGCGAAGGGCCGAAGCCCCCGCCATCCGATCTGTGGCCATGAGCGGAATCGACTACGAAGCCGTCGCCAGGATGGGCGCGAATATGGGATCGGCATCCAACACCGCTTTCAGCAGCCCCGTATGGAGGAAATAGCGCCAGGCTTCATCCGTTTTTCCCGGCACTTCATCGAACCAGCGTTTGGCTTCCGTCAGGTGATGGAGCATCTTCGCCTTGTCACCATAATCGGGCAGAAAAATCATGCTGTAGGCCATGGCATATTCTGCGAGGAACTTGTCGAGGGGAAGCTCGGCCTGGGCCAGTGATGCTTCGGCATTGGCATAGGCGCGCGGGGTTTCCGTGTCGTGCAGAATGCGGTTCCAGGATACCTTGTTGATGCGAGACCAGGCCAGTTGCAGCAGCGCTTCAGCCTTGGGGGTTCTCCGGTGTTCGGGAATATCTTTGACCAGGTCCTCAAAGGTTTCGACCATGGGAATCTGGTCGTTGTTCCACCGATAAGCGACCCCCAGACGAAACCGGTTGTCGAGCTGCTCTGGCCGGATCGAGGCCAGGGTCTGGAGAGCCGGGATGAGTCGATAGAGAAAATCCGCCGGCGTGGGTTGCGAGAGGCCGCCCATTTCCATGCCGTTGGAAAGGTCCAGGCGCATGCCCTGTGCGTAGATGTTCCAGTAAAACTCATCCAGCACGATGCCGAGTGCCGGGTCCTTGACCGGCACTTGGTGGTTGCTCCTCGCCTCCCGCAAGAGCACGCTGTACAGATGGCGAGTCAACACCGTCAGCGCATCCGGTTGTTTGGGGTCGATGATCAACACACGGTTCAGCAAGGCGACCCGGTCGCGCAGTTCGGGAAAGCTGGCCGCCCGTGCCGCCGCCGCGGTCAACACGCCAGGCTGGTCGTCCGGTCCCCACCAGGCCAGGGATTCCGGCAGCGCGCGGCTGGTTTCTGTCGTAAAGGGAATTTTATCGGCCACCATGCCGGGCGCTTCCGGCTGTGGGGGCACCGGCAGATTAAACACCGCCGTATCACCAGGAAATCCGTGCTGCTTGAGGCCGCTGAAGACCACCCACTGCAGGGTGACGGATTTCAACGCCCGGCGCGGCCGCTTGATCGTATTGGTCCATTTCACATTGCCCGCCGCATAGGTGACGGGCGAGGTCAGCGGATCCTGGTACCGCACCGACAGCTGGACCAGGGTGGTCGGCGCGGCCAGCACTTTGCCCGTGCGCGCGAGCTTGAACGAGCCCGACGGTATGGTACGGCTGTTCAAGGCGGTGACGTGAAGTCCGCTGCCGGGAGGCGCAATCCCCACCGCATCGGCGACAAAGGCCGAAGCGGGCGCTCTGGGAAGGTCGTCGCCGAAGAACACCAACGGGCCGGTACTGGGCCAGATCACATCCATGGCGATGTCCGACCGCACGAGCATCGGCGCATAGGCATCGGTCAGGGTTTGCCAGCAGGCGTCGTAGGAGGGATCGTCCTTCGGGGCGAATTGTTTCACCTTGGTCGGCGATGCCGCGAGGTGCCGGTACTGGCAGGCAAAGTCCAGTTGCCCGGCGGTAATGCGGTCGCCCTGAGCGAGCGCCTCGGCATATCGTATGGCGGTTTGTACCGCCGGTGTATTCTTGGGGGTGCCGGTCTTGGCATGGCCCTTTCCGCCTACGGCCGGCGCGGATTCGGCGATTCCAGTCCAGGAACCGAGCGCGAGGGCCAGGGCGAGGATGGTGATGGTCTGTCGGTGAGAGAACAGGTTCCCGCGAATCATGCGAACGACCTCCCATGAGGATAAAAGAAGGTCACTCTATCATGCGGCTCTTTTCAGACGAAAGAGGTCAGCTCAGAGAAGAACGAGGTTACGGGGCAGGGGGAGGAGCGACCGGAGCCCGAGAAAACTGAATCATCGAACGAATGTATTGGAGCACGGCCTGTTGATCTTCTTCCGGGAGCGCCTCTTTCCAGCCGGGCATGGCGGTGCGGGGTTTGCCTTGCGCGATCGTGTGCAGCAGTTCCTTGTCGGTCTTGGCCGAGGTGGATGCAGAGATCAGATTGCCGGGCCGCGGCGAGAGAAACGGCGCCTTCGGGCCGTCGCCCTTGCCGTTGGCGCCGTGGCATTCCATGCAGTGCTCGCGGTAAATGGTCTGGCCGCGCTGGACCCCTTCAGCCGTCTGAGCGAGCAGGACGCCCGTGCCGCCGCACACCAACGTGAACGCGAGCAGCAGGCTCTCGGTCCAGACCCGGGACATCTGCCATTTGAAAGGAGTCTCGACGGACGATGCCGATGTTACGAAACCGGCAGCCGATTGCTCATGGACGTCTGAAATGGGCTTCGGACGAATCACGATCGGTCACACCGTCGCGGCTGCCTTTAAGATCTCGCGACGGAGCGCGGCGCGATCTTTGTCTGAGAGGGGTGGCGATGGCCGATGCTGGCAGAGGCGGACCGTTTGACGCAGCGAATCGAGAAAGATCTCGCAATTCGGGCAGTCGCCCAGATGCGCGCGGATTTCCTGACAGATGTCGCCGGATAACTCGTCGTCGAGATAGGCCGAGAGGCGCTCGAGGACTTTGACACAATTCCGTTTGCGATGGCCCTGGTGAGGCGTGGGCTTGCGGGTGCCTGGATATGTGCGTACACGATCAGCCATGGTCGTACTGCTTCTTTGACTATACCAAACTATCGGTCGACAGTGGCAACGTCGCGGTGAAATTCTTCTGCGAGCCCTTTTCCGCTGAGTTCCTTCCTGACAAACAGCCGGGCTCGATGCAGCCGGGATTTGATCGCGCGCTCGCTCAGCCCGAGGATGTTGCCCACTTCCTTGGCGCTCAAGCCTTCCATATCGCGCAGGACCAGGACCATCCGGTACTTGCGCGGCAATTTCGCGATGGCACGGTCGAGAATCTCGCGCAGCTCCTTGTTTTCGAGGGCTTGCTGTGGACTCTGTCCTTCCATCGGGATCTGCAGCGCAAACTCGCCTTCCGACGTCGGCACGAATTCGGTCAGGGACAACTCGCGTTCCGGCTCGCCTTTGCGCTTTCGTCGCATGCGCTGGCAGGCATGGGAGGCGATGGCATAGAGCCAGGTCGAAACCCGCGCATCCCCTCGAAAACGGTCGTAGGCCCGGTACGCGTTGAGAAACGTTTCCTGGACCAGGTCCTTGGCCGCTTCGGCTTCGCCGCAGAGCCGGTAGGCAAAGCGGTACATGACATCGACGTGGTCGCGATAGAGTTGATCGAAGGGAGGGGAGCCGGCGAGAGACGAGCCCTGGTCATCGGGGAGCGCCGGCGGACTTTTCTTCCGTGATGCCATAGGCGGAGGCGAGTCTACGGGCGATCTTCAAACTCTGTCAAGCGAGCGGACCGAGGTCGGCCTGCCGCCGGCATGCGATCAATTCACACGCCGGACATCGAGGAGTTCACCTTGCCGGCCGACTTCGACCGTAATCGGCATGCCTTCCTTCACGGAAGCGAGCGCAGCCGGCCGCTGGGCGAGAGGAATGGACTGCACACCCTCCGGCCCTTGCATGATCAGGGCGCTCTGCCCTTCCGGCGCATAGGTCAGCGGGCCGGAGAGGAACCGGCGCGAGGGAGTAGTCACACCGTCTTGATACAAATCGATGGCCACATGCCGATCCTGCACCCAGACCGACATCTCCTGTCCGACCTTGGCGTTCCGGACGCCGGTTTTGCCGCTCACCGTGACGATTCCCAGAGAAGTTTTGAGGAATACGTAGTTCGATTTCAGTTTTGAGACCGTGCCGTTCAGGAGAAGACGGACCGATGACGGTGTGCGGGGAACCTGATTGACTTGAAGATCGTATTGCACGTCGTGCAGGCCGCGAACCGCGCCCGTTCCATCGACTTCGATGGTAAAGGGTTGTTCCTCCGAGCGTCCGGCAATTTTCGCGGCCAGCCCGCCGAGGGCAAAGGATTGTTCGCCGTCCGGAGTCCAGAGCGCGACAGTCTGTTTCTCGGGAGAGGTGAAATTCGGCATCGCCGTCACATACCGGTGCACCAGTTTGTCGGCGCCCCTCTCGCGGATATCAATGACTGTCGTGGTGCCGTGGACCCAGAGCGTAATTTTTTGCGAGCTCTTCACGTCGCGCAATGTCGTCTTGGAACTGAGCGAGAGGGGACCGATCGGCGTCTGCAAAAAGACGATGCCCGGCTTGGATCTCCAGATCGAACCGGAGACTTGCACGGACGGAGAGACGGGGGCCGCGGCGACGGTCTGGGTCGGCTCCGGTTCAACCGGAGCCGCTTCCTGAACCATCGGCTCTGCCGTCTCGGCCGGCTCGGCGAGCGGGGGCGGTTCGATCAGCGGGGCGGCAGTGTCCGCCCAGGCTGCGGCGGAGAGTGAGCCAAGGCACAGCAGGACATATAAGGAGAGCGAGACGAATCGGAATCGTTGGGCGTTATTCACGAAGGTGGCCATAATGTGTGTCGAATGATGAGGTTTGGAATGGTCTCACGACGATTGAGCGGGGGAGAAGCCGGCCGTGGCACGGGAGTGGCGGTTTCTGCCGGATCGTACGTGGCGTACAACGTCTCCTGTGCGAATAACATGCTGGTCGGCATGAGTCAAGCCGAAAGGTCTTCAGGGCTTGCGTACGGGCGATTCTGGAAACGAAATGAGCGCCAAGGGCGAGGGAGGCAACCAACGACGCGACCTGATCGCCCGCCGATTATTTCTTGCGGATCATCAAGCGAATGGGGGTGCCGGAAAAATGATATTCCTTCCGGATTTGGTTCTCGACAAAGCGGAGATAGGCCGGGGTCATGTTGTCAGGGTGTCCCACAAACAACGCAAAGGCCGGGGGGCGTGTCGCCACCTGGGTAACAAAGGCCGACTTACTGGTCTTGGCCGGCTTGCCCTTTCTGACCGGCAGCGGATGGTCTTCCAGCAGTCCCTGGAAAAACTGATTGAGCGCGCCGGTGGGCACACGTTTGCAAAAGGAGAAATAGACCTGATCTATCAAGGCGAACAGGCCGCGCAAGAAATCCTGTTCCAGGGCGGAGATGAAGAGGACCGGCGCCCAAGCGAGAAAGGGAAAGCGGCGTTCGAGGTCCTGCTTGTAGGCCTCGCGGGCATTGACGTCATCGGCTTTGAGGTCCCACTTGTTCACGATGAGGATGCAGGCGCGTCCTTGTTTGAGGATGAGGCCCGCAATTTTGGTGTCCTGTTCCGTCACACCCTCTTCCGCGTCGAGCAGCAGCACCGCGATATCCGATCGGCCGATAGCGCGGAGGGAGCGCGCGACGCTATAGCCTTCGATGCCGCGCTCAACACGGCCCCGGCGGCGGATCCCCGCCGTGTCGGTCAGGACATATTGCCGGTCCTTGAATGTCGCGATCGAGTCCACCGGATCGCGAGTCGTGCCTGGTACGTTGCTCACCACCACGCGCGCTTCCCCGAGCACCGAGTTGACCAAGGTGGATTTCCCGACGTTCGGGCGTCCGACGATGGCAATGCGGGGAATTTCCGCGGGCGTCTCTTCTCCCGGCGGCTCCACCATATGGGGAAACAGATCGTCGAGCAATTCGGCGACGCCGATGCCATGTTCGGCCGAGAGGGGATAGAGTTGCTCTTGCCCCAGGCGGTAGAAGTCGGCGACGAGTGGATCGGCCTTCGGCGTATCCACCTTGTTGATGACGTAAAACACCGGCTTGTCGGAGCCGCGCAACGTCGCGACCACCTCTTCATCGGGTGGAGTCAGACCGGCTCGAGCGTCCAAGACAAGGACCAGAATGTCGGCTTCCGCGATGGCGAGTTGGGATTGTTGCCGGATCAAGGACAACATGCCCTCGTGGGCCGTCGGATCGAGTCCGCCCGTATCGACTAAGCGGAAATGGCGGTTCCGATAGGTCGTATCGGCATAGTTACGATCCCTCGTCACGCCGGGCACATCGTCCACGATGGCGGCTCGAGTGCCCAGAATGCGGTTGAAGAGGGTCGACTTGCCCACATTGGGCCTTCCGACCAGCGCGATGATGGGCAGGCGTCCGCCTTCGAGCGTGAAGAGCGGCGTCACCGGCCCGCGAGCGGGTTTGGTGCGTGACATGGCTCGCGACGGTAGCATAGAAAATTCGTTGAACACAATGACTCGTCTTGTCCCGCCGCGCTCCGTTATACTGCGCGAATGCTGCGTCACCGCTCAGACTCGACTTCCCACGCGGTCGATTGGACCAGGATCGACGATGTGTTGCTGGACATGGACGGCACGTTGCTGGATCGCCATTTCGACAATTTCTTCTTCGAAGAGGAGTTGCCGAGACGGTATGCGGCCAAACATGCGCTGGCGTTCTCGGAAGCCCGGGATCGACTCATGAGCATGTATCGCTCAGTGGAAGGCGAACTGGCCTGGACGGATTTGCACTATTGGACGGAGCGCGTGCAGATCGACGTGGTGGCGATGCATCGCGAACTCGACCACATGATCGGCTTCCTGCCGGATGCCGAGGCCTTTCTCCTGTCGCTGCGGCGGTTGGGAAAGCGGGTAACGATTCTCACCAACGCGCATCGCGCGGGGGTCGAGGTCAAAACCGCCAAGACCGGTCTGCACCGGCGGGTCGATCGCATCGTGGACGCGTTCGAGGTGGGATGGCTGAAGATGCGGGCGGAATATTGGCCGACCTGCCGGGACCTGGTGGGCTTCGATCCGTCGCGAGCGCTCTACATCGACGATGATGAACAATGTCTCGCGGCCGCTGAACAGTTCGGGATCGGCAGGATCTTTCATCGCTCCAAGTCGAGCTCGCAGGCCTCGCCGGTGGCGTCGACGCGATTTCACTCCATCGAAAACTTCCAGTCGATCCTGCCCGAATAGCCGGCCGGGAACCCTCCTGCGCGCCGGGGTGATGCCTCGCGCTTATTTGACGGCATCCAGCAGTTCGCGGAGTTTTTGGGCGAGCTCGGTGGGTAAAAACGGCTTTTGAATGAAGCCGGTTCCCGGCTCCGCGAGAAACGTCGGCAGCACCGTGCCCTCCGCATACCCTGACATGAACAAGACTCGAAGCTGCGGCCATTGCTGGCGCAGGCGCTCGGCCAGAGCGGGGCCCGTCATCTGCGGCATGACCACATCGGTGAGGAGAATGTGAATGGGTGTCTTCGCGGCGGCCACCAGGCGGAGCGCCTCCTGCCCGCTGGAGGCTTCCAGCACGGTATACCCGTAATCCGAGAGGGCATGCATGAGCAGCATCCGGACGGCCTGCTGATCCTCGACCAGCAGGATGGTTTCGCGGCCGCAGTGCGGGCGCGAGGAAGCGGGCGGCGCGGCGGCCAGAGGCGGCGCCTGGGCCAGCGGAAAATAGATGTCGAAGGTCGCGCCTTCTCCGGGGATACTGTCGGCAAAAATGAAGCCTTGACTCTGCTTGACGATTCCATAGACCGTGGCCAGACCCAGGCCCGTCCCTTTGCCTTCTTCCTTCGTGGTGAAAAAGGGTTCGAAAATATGCGAGAGCGTGGTCCGGTCCATGCCTTCTCCCGAATCGCGCACGGAGAGGTGGGCATACCGGCCCGGGAGCATCGACGGGTGCGGGACCGGCATGTCTGGGGCCAGGGTCAGGGTTCGTGTCGCCATGGTCAATGTGCCTCCCTGGGGCATGGCGTCCTTGGCGTTGACCGCGAGATTCAACACGACCTGATCGATCTGTCCCCGGTCTGCGCGGATGATGCAAGGCTGTGACGTCAGGTCTCTCACGAGGGCGATATCTTCGCCGATCAACCGTTCGATCATGGAGCTGATCGACGAGAGCGCCTCATTCAAGTCGAACACCTGGAACGTCAGCACCTGCCGGCGGCTGAAGGCCAGCAGTTGCTTCGTCAGCGCCGCTGCCCGCTGGCCGGCGGTGAGAATCTCGGTCAAAGACCGATGCAACGGATCCTCAGGGCGCACCTGATCCAAGAGCAGCGTCGCGCACCCGTTGATGACCGTGAGCAGGTTATTGAAATCGTGGGCCACGCCGCCGGCCAACCTGCCGATGCCTTCCATTTTGTGGGCCTGCCGGAGTTGTTCTTCGAGCTGTTTGTGCTCCGTCACATCGATGAAAAATCCGATGGAGCCGGTCGCCTGGCCGCCCGGGCCTTGGAGCAACGTTCCCCACATGTTCACATCGATCAGGGTTCCGTCTTTTCTCTGGCGGCAGAGTTCGAGGTTGCGCGGGGCGCCGCCGCTCATGACAGAGGTCCACAACTCGTCCGAGGCTTGTTCCTGGCCCGCCGGCACATAGGGCAGTTCCTTTCCCAGCACTTCTTCCCTGGACCATCCGAACAAGGCGGTCGCGGCGGCATTCCACGTCGTGACGTGGCCCTCTTGATCCAACTCGATCATGGCCAGCGGCGATTCTTCGATGATGGTCTGCAGGTGCGCCGTCATACGCCGCAACTCGCCCGTCCGGTCGCGGACATGACGTTCCAGCGCCTCCTGGGCCTGGCGGCGGTCGGCCGCTTCCAGGGTCAGCGTGGCCATGGCGGCGAGGGAGGCGGCGAAAGCTTCTTCTTCGGTGGTCCATGTCTTGAGCGCGCCGACATGTTCGAGGCACAACACGCCGACGACACGTCCATGGCGGCGAATCGGGGCGTCCAGCATGGACTCAATGCCGAGCGGGACCAGATATGACGGACTCAGTTCACTGGTGCGCGGATCGGTTCGGGCCGCATGGGCGGCCAGGGAATAGGGCTCTGTTTCGAGGGCGCGCAGATACGACGGATATTCCCTGACGGAGAGCGTGGTTGCCTGGCTATGGCGTCTGGGAGTGGCTTCGAACAAGTCTTGCAGGACCAGGGCGGATTGGGACTCATCGAACAGCCAGATGCTAGCCCGTTCCACTGCGAAGGTGCCGGCCGCATGTTCGGTCATGACCGGAAATGCCTGTTGGGGGTGGCCGCTGTGAATGGATGGATCCTCCGCCAGTTTGTGCAGGACGGACTGTTGTGTCGCCAGTTGTCCCAACCGGAGTTGTTCGAGTTCCTGGCGCTGTTTTTGATCGGTGATGTCTTCGGAGATGCCCAGGAGATAGCGAGGCACGCCGGTGTAATCATAGAGGGGTAGTTTCTTGGTGTGCAGCCACCGCAGACCTTGATCCTTGGTTTGGATCGGTTCGGCGGGGATGTCCAGCAGGGCTCCGCCGGTGAGCACTTCGCGATCCTTCGCGGTAAAAAATTCCGCCTGCTCGCGGGGGAAGAAGTCGAAGTCGTTTTTCCCCAGGAGCGCTTCCCGGGGCAGGCCGATCAGTTGTTCACCGGCTTTGTTGAACTGGGCGAAGCGCAGCTCCTTGGCATCTTTCAAGAAGACCATATGAGGGATGTGTTCCACGATGGATTCCAGCAGCTGGCGCGTATGGGTGAGGGCGTCTTCCATGCCCTTGCGCTCGGTGACGTTTTCGCTCACGATCAGGATGTCGAATTGCCCGCTCGGATTGCGTACGGCTCTTGAGGCCTCCCGCACCCACAGAGGACTCCCGCCTTTGCGGATTTTTCGGAACTCCCCCCGCAGCACGTCTCCCGGCCGTTCCAGGCTCTCAGCAAAATGTTGCTGCACGGCAGTGTGATCGTCGGCGTGCACGATCAACGAGATGGGTTGGCCGATCAACTCCTCGGCGGTATAGCCCAATTCGGCGGCGGCGGTGGCATTCACCGTGAGTAACGTGCCCTTCGCATCGACCGTCAAGAGCATTTCAGGGCTGCTCTCAAACAAGGCCCGGTACCGGTCCTGGCTGAAACGCAGGGCTTCTTCGGTTTCTTTTCGAGCCGAGATGTCGCGCAGCACGGCTTGAAATCCGATGACCTCCCCCTCGCGCAGCAGCAACTGCACGTTTTGCCCTACCCACAGCGTCTGGTTCGTTCTAGTGACCAGCGGGAATTCGTAATAGGTGCTGGCCGTCTTGCGGAGAAACTGGCGGATATAAAAATGCTCCGTGCTGCGACGGTAATTCGGGTGCACGAAATCCAGCGCCCGATGGCCGAGCACGCTCGTCTCGTGATAGCCGAGGAACCGGACGACCGCAGGATTGATAAACGTAAACCGGCCGCTGCGGTCGGTCCGGTAAATGATGTCCTGCGCATATTCCATGATGAAGCGGTAGTGCTCGGTATGCACGTTCAACAGCAGCGCCGTCTGCTCGCCCTCTTCCAGTTGCGACGCGAGCTGATCCACCAACTGCGCGTTGTGATATTTCAGCCGGAGGGTTTCCGCGACGCTGTTGGAGGTGCGATAGGCCGTATAGACCATGAGCAGGGAAAACAGCAGGGTGCACACGGCCATGGGCAGGGCCTGCTCATGGTTCAGCAGGAAGAAGCGCAGAATCAGCGGCGCCAGGGTCGGAGCGGCAAAAGAGAGAAAGGCGTCGAAACGCGCCGCCAACGTGGAAGACGCGCCGGCAGACACGCCTCCCAGCACGAAGGCCAGAAACGCTTGATGAGACAGGGACGATTCGGGAAACAGGATCAGGGCGGTGGCGCCCCACCCCAGGCCGGCCAGCATCGTTCCCGTCAGGAAGGCTTGATCCCATCGTCGGATCGTGGCCGGCGTGGGTGACGCGAGCCTGAAGGCGCGCGCCAGCCCATAGCGGCCGATGGATAAGAGCAGATGGTAGGCCAGCCAGGCGAGAAGCCACTCATGTGGCAGCACGTTCCAATTGACGAATACCAAGGCGACGGCGCACCCGATACCGGCAATCAGCGCGGCGGGCATGGCCTGATACAGCAAGGCGACCCGCTGTATAGCCAGGCTCTTCTCTCTGGCTGCGTCGATGGGTTCGGAAGCGGATGGAGAAGGCCGATCGTGGGAGGGAAACAGCTGTGAGGAGGCCATCGGGATCACTCCCGTCTGCGAGAAGAATAACTGCGCGCGCGCTCCTTCATGGGTGCAGTCTACAAAATTGGCGGGATGGATACAATTTCACTGAAACATCATACGGGAGCCTACGTAGGTATGCAGGCCTTCCCGCGATACATCTCTCCGCCGATGCGAGGGATGCCCGGCAGGGTGTAACGATCGATCTCTTCGAATCGAAAGCCCGCCTGGACGATGAGGTGGTCGATGCGCCGGTTGAGGTGGCAGCCGCACGCCACCACCTGTTGCAGCGGATCGAGACGGTCCTGCCAGCGGGCAATGGATGGATTGTCGCTCCGGCCGTGTTCGAGGAACAGGAAACGGCCCTCGGGTTTCAGGACCCGCCGGATTTCGCCTAAGGCCCTGACGGGATCGGGAATCGTACACAAGGTGAAGGTGCTGACGACGCAATCGAACAGGCCGTCCTCAAAAGGCAGGCCTTCCGCGCTCAGGTGATGCAAGTGGACGGGAAACGGCGCAGCCGCCACTCGCCTGGCGACCCGGTCGGGCAAGAGGGTCGCCGGTTCCACCGTATGTAGCGCCGTGATGGACGGCGGGTAATGCGGCACATTGAGCCCTGTGCCGAAGCCGATCTCCAGCACCAGGCCGTGAGATGACACGAGGAGCCGGCGGCGTTCGGTGTGGAACCGCTCCCCGCGGAGCACCCAGTCCATGAGCCGCGGGAAGATGTAGCAGGCGTAGATACCCAATTTGCCGCTCCTGTCCGAACGACGGGCCGGCGTTGTTCGCGCCGCCTTCTGTCACGCATTTGAACAGGAGTGACGCCGAGGATCAAGCGAAGCGGGTGTGCCGGTGCGAGCGCTCTTTGTCCCGCTGCGTCCTTGTTGCCGCGTATCGCGTATGCTACAGTCGTCCGTTCTTCAGTTGAGGACTAATCACTGCATCGGCGAATGTTTATACGATGAGCAAATCCTACGATCACCAGGCCCTCGAATCGAAGTGGCAGGCCTATTGGGAGAGCCACCGCCCGTTCCGAGCCTCCGACGACGCCGCGAAGCCGAAATTCTACTGCCTGGACATGTTTCCTTATCCATCGGGGTCGGGACTGCATGTCGGCCACTTGGAAGGGTATACCGCGACCGATATCGTCTCGCGCTATAAACGCATGCGCGGTTTTAATGTGCTGCATCCCATGGGGTGGGACGCGTTCGGCTTGCCGGCCGAACAATATGCGGTGAAAACAGGTGTCCATCCCGCTCTGACCACGGCGCAAAATATTGCGACCTTCAAGCGGCAAATGAAACGCGTCGGGCTGTCGTACGATTGGGAGCGCGAACTCAGCACGACCGACCAGGACTACTACCGTTGGACCCAGTGGATTTTTCTCAAACTGTTCGAGCGGGGGTTGGCCTATGTGGCGGAAGTTCCGGTCAACTGGTGCCCGGCGCTCTCGACCGTGCTGGCCAACGAAGAAATCGTCGACGGCAAGAGCGAGGTCGGAGGCTTCGACGTCATTCGCAAGCCGATGCGGCAATGGGTGCTGAAGATCACCACGTACGCGGAACGGCTGCTCGAGGATTTGACCCTGGTCGAATGGCCGACCAGCACGCTGGAAATGCAGAAAAACTGGATCGGACGGTCGATCGGCGCCGAAGTGGATTTTCCGTTGGCTGATACTACGGGAAATCTGCGGGTCTTCACGACCCGGCCCGATACGCTGTTCGGCGCCACCTATATGGTCGTGGCGCCTGAACACCCGCTGGTCGATGTGGTGACCACTCCCTCCCAACGGGCGCAGGTCGCGGATTATCGCGAGGCGGCGGCTCGGAAAAGCGATCTGCAGCGCCAGGAATTGGACAAGGTCAAAAGCGGCGTCTTCACGGGCGGCTACGCCGTCAATCCTGTCAACCAGGAACGCCTGCCGATCTGGATCGCCGATTACGTGCTCATGAGTTACGGGACCGGCGCGATCATGGCGGTGCCCGCTCATGACGAGCGTGACTGGACCTTTGCCAGGCAGTATGCGTTGCCGATCCGCGAGGTGATCGAAGGCGGCCAGATCGAGAAGGCGGCGTTCGTCGAAACGGAGCGAGGTCGCGTGATCAATTCGACCACGCCGGACGGGTCATGTTCCCTCAACGGGTTGTTGCCTGTGGACGCGATTCCCAAAATGACGGCCTGGCTTGAAACGCAGGGCAAGGGCAAGAAGACCATCAATTACAAACTCCGGGACTGGCTCTTTGCTCGGCAGCGGTATTGGGGAGAGCCCTTTCCCATCGTCTGGGTCGACGGGGAGCCCCGGCCATTGCCGGAAGAGCAGTTGCCGCTTCGCTTGCCGGAGACGAGCAACTTCAAACCCTCCGGCAGCGGCGAGAGCCCCTTGGCCAATCTTGAGGACTGGTTGAACACGACCGATCCTGCTTCCGGCAAGGCGGCGCGGCGCGAGACCAACACGATGCCGCAGTGGGCCGGGTCTTGCTGGTACTACCTGCGTTTCATCGATCCGAAAAACCCCCGTCAGCTGGTCGATCCGGCGAAAGAGCAGTATTGGATGCCGGTGGATCTGTACATCGGCGGCAGCGAGCATGCGGTGCTGCATCTCCTCTATAGCCGCTTTTGGCACAAGGTCTTGTTTGATGCGGGTGTGGTCAGCACGCCGGAGCCCTTCAAGAAATTGGTGCACCAGGGGATCGTGCTGGGCGAAGACAATCAGAAAATGTCGAAGTCGCGCGGCAACGTGGTCAATCCGGACGAAATGATCGATCAGTTCGGGGCCGATGCGGTGCGCTTGTATGAAATGTTCATGGGGCCGCTGGAATCGATGAAGCCCTGGAGCACGCGCGGTGTGGAAGGCATTACGCGCTTTCTCGACCGGGTGTGGCGGCTCATGATCGGAGAAGATGGCGCCGTGAGTTCCGCCGTGACGGACGGAGAGCCGACGGCCGAGCAACTGCGGTGGCTTCACTCCACGATCAAGAAGGTGACCGACGATATCGAGGCGTTGCGGTTCAACACGGCGATTTCGCAGATGATGGTCTTCACGAACGACATGACCAAGCTGGATCAGCGGCCGAGGCGGCTGTTGGAACCGTTTGTCTTGCTCTTGCTGCCGTTTGCGCCGCATCTCAGCGAGGAACTCTGGGAACGGCTCGGTCACCCTCCCAGCGCGGGCCAGCAGCCCTGGCCCCGGTTCGATCCGGCCTTGGTGGTCAGCGACCGATTGACGATCCCGATTCAGGTCAACGGCAAGTTGCGCGGAAAGCTGGAGGTCGATGCCGGGGCGTCGCGTGAGCAGGTGGAACCGCTCGCCAAAAAAGAAGTCGCCGAATGGCTGCAGGGGAAAGAGCCGAAGAAGGTGATTTACGTCGAGAAGAAATTGATCAATTTCGTGGTGTGATGCCATGCGCCGGTACGTCTTGCTGTGTGTGTTGTGCCTGTGCCCTCTGAACTTCGCCGCCTGCGGGTATCAGTTCCGGGTGCAGGGCGCCGGCCCCACCATAGGCGCGGCAGCGGAACCGGTGACGAAGCGATCGCAGGCTCCGCGCTTGGCCATTCTTCCCATCGCCAACAGTACCTACGAACCGAACTTTGAGATCAAGCTCGCCAATTATTTGCGCCGGGAGTTTTCTGCGGGAGCGGGCGCGGAAATCGTCGGCCCCTCCGCCGGGGCGGATTTGTACTTGTCCGGCCAGATCATGCAGATTTTGCTGCCGACCTTGAGTTTCGATCAGACGACGACGTTTGAAAGCCGGGTCGAGATGCTCGTGAGTGTAAGAATCGAGGAGGCCAAAACCAGGCGACTGGTCTGGTCGCAGGTCGCGAAGGGCACCTCGGAGTTTTTTGTGACGCAGGATCTGCAATTCAACCGCGTGCTGCAAAACCGGGCGTTGGAGCAGGCGGGCCGTTTCGTGGCGGAAGATCTCGCCTCCCGGTTCTTGTTATTCCTGGACAGCGGTGAACTGGACAAGGTTTTGAAGCGCCCCGTCAAAGCCGAGGCGCTTTCCGGCGGCAACGCACCGCCCGAGCCCGGCCGGTACTGACAGTAAAAGGTGTCTCTGGATGAGTACGTCGGTCATCAGCCTGGAACTCCCGCAGTCCCTCGCGCGCAGTGGCGTAATGCCGCTCTATGCGGTGGTCGGAGAGGAAGATTACCTGCGCGACTATGCCATAGCCGCCCTGCGCACGGCCGCCTTGGGTCCGGGATCTGAGAGTGGATTCAATTTCGATATCTTCCATGGCGACGACTGCTCGATAGCCGATGTCCTAGCCTGCGCGGCAGAAATACCCGTCTTCGCGGAGCGCCGCGTGGTCGTCTACAAGTCTGTAGAGAAGCTGTCGGCTCGCGAGGGCGAGAAGCTGTTGCCCTATCTCGCTGCCCCGAATGACACCACGACGTTGATTGTGGCTGCCGCCAAGCTGGACGGCCGGCTCAAATGGACGCAGGCCTTGACGAAGCGGGCGATGACGGTCAGTTGCGCTCCACTGCGCGATCCGCACCTGTCGGCCTGGATCCGGCAAGAGGCGGCGGCGTTGGGCGTGCGCCTGCAAGAGGACGCGATCCAATTGCTCAAGGAAGCGGGGGGTGAGTCCCTGTACGCGGTGAAGCGTGAGCTGGAGAAGCTTGCCGCCTACGTGCCGGCGGACCGGCCCGCCCAGTCGTCGGATGTAGAGGTGCTCAGGGGGACCGAACCCGGTGCGTCGGTGTTCGATCTGATGAATGCCATCGGCGCGCACGATCATGGCCGGGCGCTCAGAATTCTTGCCAGAAATGTAGAAAACGGCGAGGCGCCTCTCCGTATCCTCGGCGCGCTGGTGTGGCAGTACCGGCGCCTCTGGAAGTTGAAGGACCAACTCAAAGCCGGGGGGCGGGAAGCAGAGGCGGCGAGGACGTTCCGGATGGATCCCTCGCGAGTGCGGGGATTTTTGGCGCAATTTTCCGATGATCAGATGGCGCGGGCCTTTGACTGGTTCCTGCAGACAGACTCCAAGCTGAAAGGCGGGAGCGGAAGTGCACCGGTTCGGGTGATGGAGGAGTTGTTGTTTCGACTGTGCGGGACGCCATCGAAACCGGCGGCATCCGCGCGACAGGCGCAGGCGGCGGTACGACCGGCCTCGCGCCCGTCGGGGTCGAGACCGGTATCGAATGTCAGAACGGTTACGCGGAAGCGGTGATGGCGTTCACCCGCACCGCAAGCCGGGACACGCGGCGCGAGGCCGTGTTCGGCTTCAACACGCCTTTGGTCACCGCTTTGCTCAGGGCTGCAGTGGCGGCGCGCAGAGTGGCTTTGGCCTCATCCGGGTTTTTCGCCGCGATGGCATCTTGAACCTTGCGGAGGATGCTGCGAACCGAGCTGATGGTCGAGCGGTTGCGCAAACGCCGCTTCTCGGATTGGCGGGCACGTCGAATCGTGGATTTGTGGACAACAGGCATACGGATTCTCCTACGTTCAAAGCTTGAGCTTGTAACATAGGTGAAGAAGAGAGGTCAAGGATGCTGATAGGAATGAGCTGCGACCGGGAGCCCCGGTCGCCAGGGCGGAGGTACCATGACGCGCATTGATGCTCGAGACCGGTTGATTGTGGCCCTGGATGTTCCCTCTGCCGGAGAAGCGGAGGCGTTGGTTGATCGTATGGGCGAGCAAGTGCGATTTGTGAAAGTCGGATTGGAACTCTACACGGTGGCGGGGCCGGACATCGTGCGGAAGCTGGTCGACCGCGGCAAGCGCGTGTTTCTTGATCTCAAATTCCTCGATATCGAAGAAACCGTCCGGCGCGCCACGGCTCGGGTGGCCTCCATGGGCGCGGCATTTTTGACGGTCCATGCGAACCGGAAGGCGTTGATCGCGGCAGTGCAAGGCCGCGGGCAGTCCGATCTCAAGCTGCTGGCGGTGACGGTGCTCACCAATTTCGACGGGGATGACTTGCGGGAGATGGGGATTCAGCGGAGCGTCCAGGATTTGGTCACGGCCCGGGCCATGCTGGCGGCCGAGGCCGGCTGCGATGGCGTGGTCGCGTCCGGAGAAGAACCGGAGGCGATTCGGGCAAAGGTGGGATCGAAGTTGCTGATCGTCACCCCTGGCGTCAGACCCGCGGGCAATGCCACCGACGATCACGCGCGGGTGACTACCCCGACTCAAACCATTGCCGCCGGCGCGGATTATCTAGTGATTGGCCGTCCCATTCGTGATGCGCAAGATCCCCCTCTGGCTGCGGCAGCCATTCTCAAGGAAATGCAAGCGGCATTCGACCGCCGGCCCTAGCGACGGCTTGCGAGCCCTTCGGGCAGGCCCGCACGGAGAGGCCCTGCACGGCTGATGAGAGCGGTTGCGACTATTCTCCCGGGTTTGTTAAGATGCGCGCTCTCTGCCGCCTTGGTGTGGTGGGTGTAGCTCAGTTGGTTAGAGCGCCGGATTGTGGATCCGGAGGTCGCGGGTTCGAAACCCGTCACTCACCCCAACCTGCGTCGAGGGGCAGGAAGCGAGGGGTACCATGCCTGGTAGCCATCAACAGCTCGTACCTTCTGTGCCGCATCGTCCTTCTGCTGCGCCGGCCGTCCGGTTTCAGGTGCGGTCCTTCCGCCGTTTTCCCGTCCAATGTTCGGTCTATTATTCTTGCGATGCCTTCCAAGGAAGCGGTATCGCCTGGAATTTGTCTCTCAACGGATGGCGTGTCGATGGGACGCATCCGGTTGAACCCGGAACGGTTGTCACCCTCTGTATCTTTCTTCCTGGTCAACATCCCACCGTGTTCGTCGACCGCGCGATAGTTCGCTGGTCCCGGGGCCAGGAATTCGGCATCGAGGTGAATGCGATCAAAGCCGATGAGCGCGCCCGTCTAGAACAGTTCGTCACGGCACTGGTCTGATTCACCCTCCCTTTGAAGATTCCAATCCGGTCGGCGTGATCTGTTCTCCCGGTCGGGAACCAAAATCTGCTTGGCCATTTTCTTCAAGTTGAGTAGACTGGGTTCCAGCCGAGGCTGATGCCGCATGGTGCGCATCCCCTCGTTCATACCTATGGCGAAGTCACACACGTCCCGCTCCCATTCCCGCGTCCCCGTCAGCTGCTTCCTTTATTATCTGGGCGAGGGGCTGGTTGGAACCGGCAAAGTCTGCGACCTTTCCGTGAAGGGCTGGCGCATCGAGGGAGATAAACCCGTGTCGGTCGGGATGAAACTAACGTTGCGCGTCTTTTTACCTGATCAACCCAAAGCGATCGATGTTGAAGGAGTGACCGTGAAGTGGGTGAAAGACCGCTGTTTCGGGCTTGAAACCCTCAAGCTGAGTGACGCCGCCGAAGCGCGCATTCATGCATTTGTAGAAAGGGTGCTGAAATCCGCCGATTCCTCGCGCGTTGCGTAGTCGGGGGGTTGGTTCCCCATCCCCTCCACCGGCTTCCCAGCCGGCTGTGAAATCTCGCAGATCCTGCCCTCGTCGTTCCATCGCCAAGCCCTGCTGAGGCTTGTTTCGCTGATCCCCCACTTTCGAGGACTATCCCACAACCTGTTGTTTTTCATATTCTGCCGGGGCTTTGGCTGGGAGGAATGATGGAACAACAGAATCGTCCGCGTTTTATCGTCGAATGCACGGGATCTCGTTCCGAGGATGGCTTGCTGGTCTGGAACGGACGCATGCTCGATCTTTCGATTCCGGGATGGTCGCGAACCGGGCTGAAAGGGTTGCAGGCTGGAGATGCCCTCCAATTACATCTGCATATTCCTGGACAGCCCAAACCCCTGTCGGTCAGGTTGGCGACGATTCGCTGGGCGAGCGAATCGCGACTGGGGGTGGATCCCATTCTCATGGATGCCGACGATCAGCTGCGATTGAGCGATTTCGTCAGCGCTCATGCGCCGATGCCTTTTTTCAGTAAGGATCGGAAGGAACAGATCGTTATTGCTGATGCCGGGTAAAACATTCCGGCAGCCCCTTTTCCCCCGTCGGTCCTCCCCCGTCCTTCTCGTGTACGACTTCCGCTGAAACCAGAGCCTGAATGCCAGGTGCCCTCTTCGCATCCGGCGAGCCTTGCTGCGTTGATCACATCCGACAGACCCGACCGGCATGAGGAAGCGCGACCGAATTGCTTGACATCGTTGGGTAAGATGGTGTCTCTTAGCTGAGAGACAGTGTCACACACACCGGCCTTTCGCCAGTCTATTTCTGTCATGCCATAACCGTGTTGCGAGGGCGGAGTCGCGCGAGATTGACGTATGACCCCTGGGCCTCCACTTCCTGACACGACTCATACAACCCCGCTGACGCCTGAAACCGAGGCGCAAGTCGACCAATTCGCCCATACGGATATTCTGGTCGGTATTCCCAGCTTCAACAATGTGGAAACAATCGGCCATGTGGTTAAGGCGGTCAGCGCCGGCCTGGCCAAGTATTTCCCGGAAGCCCGCGCCGTCCTGGTGAATTCGGACGGCGGATCGACCGACGGCACACAGCAAGTGGTGTCACAGGCGGTCGTGGATCTCAAAACGCTGTTCATCGGCGACCAGCAGAGTTCGCTCCATAAGATCATTACGCCCTACCACGGCATCCCCGGAAAAGGCAGCGCATTCCGTACGATTTTCGAGATTGCCCGCCGTTTGAAAGCCAAGGCCTGCGCCGTGGTGGATTCGGATTTGCGCAGCATTACGCCGGAATGGATTGAGCTGCTGGTGAGTCCGGTCTTGGAGCAGGGGTTCGACTACGTCGCGCCCTACTATCTGCGCCACAAATATGACGGGACGATCACAAACAGCATCGTCTATCCGCTGACGCGCACGCTCTACGGGCATCGGATCAGGCAACCGATCGGCGGCGATTTCGGGTTTTCAGGGCAATTGGCTCAGCATTACCTCGACAAGCACGTCTGGGAGTCGGAGGTCGCCAAGTTCGGAATCGACATCTGGATGACGACGGAAGCGATCGCCAGCGGAGCGCGCGTCTGTCAGAGTTTCCTGGGCGCCAAGATTCACAATCCCAAGGACCCGGCGGCTGATCTTTCGGCCATGCTCGTGCAAGTGCTGGGCGCGGTCTTCGCGCTGATGGAAGATCATTATGCGGTCTGGGGCAAGATGGATGGTTCGAATGCGGTCCCCCTGTTCGGGTTCCAGTATGAAGTCGGCGTGGAGCCGGTGAACGTGAACGTCGATCGGATGATCAATACGTTTCGCCAGGGGTTGAGCGACTTGGGGACGATCTGGGATCAGATGCTCGCTCCCGGGACCAGGCAAAGTTTGCGGCCGTTAGGAACCTGTTCGCTGCAGGACTTTCGAATCGCCGACAGTCTGTGGGCGCGGGTGGTCTATGACGCGGCCGTCGCGTACCGGAATCGGGTGTTACCCCTCGATCACGTCTTGAAGGCCTTCACGCCTCTCTATTTGGGGCGTACCGCTTCCTTTGTATTGGATACGCAGGGTCTGACATCGAGCGAGGCCGAGGGCCGTATCGAAGCGCTCTGCCAGGCGTTTGAAAAAGACAAATCCTATTTGGTGGCGCGTTGGAACGAGCCCCATGCCGGCTGATCATCGTGTATCGATCCATCTGAAGGCAGGCTGCCGTCGAGGCCGGAGGAGGGAACTATGAAAGAATTTTTCGAGAAGGGGCTCCTCGATCCGTTGGAGCTGATGGCGCGGCAGGTGCTCGCGGTATTGCCGAGCCTGCTGGCCATGTCCATCATTTTCTTTGCGGGCCTGGTGGTGGCCTGGACGGCGAGCCAGGCGCTCGAGCGGCTGCTCCGCGTCGTGGGATTGGACCGGCTTTTCGATCGGTTAGGAGTCACCGGCGCGCTGCTGCGGGGCGGGGTCAAAACGGATCCGTCTCGATTGGTAGGACAAGCCGCCTATTGGCTGGTGATGATCTTCGCGACCGTCGCCGCCTTGGGTGCGCTGAATCTTCAGCCGATCAACGATTTCGCCAAATCCTTCCTGGCCTATGTGCCGCATCTGGTCACGGCGGGCCTGATTCTGGTTGCCGGGTGGTTGTTATCGAACTTTGTGTCTCAGGCCGTGCTGATCGCTGCAGTCAATGCGGGATTACCTCCAGCACGGTTGGTGGCAACCTGTTCGCGGTGGGGGATTCAACTGTTGGCGGTCGCCATGGCGTTAGAGCAGCTGGGGATCGCACAAAACATCGTGGTCGTCGGTTTCGGGATTACATTGGGCGGGATCGTCATGGCCGGGGCGATCGCCTTCGGGTTGGGCGCAAAAGACTTGGCGAAAGATTATCTCGAGCGCGGGTTGTCGGTCCGTACGCGAGATGGCGCCCCGGACGATCTGCGGCATCTGTAACGACCGCTCGGCCCGGATGGATGACTGATAAAGGACACGTATGACGAATAAGATTCAGGATATCGACGGCGAGGCCAAGGCGCGCCGCTGGTTAGGCGGGGAAGCAGCCGTGCCCCGGTACCCTCACCGCCGGCCGAGCCGGTTTGTGTTCAACCGTTCCCTCCTCGGGCTCGTGGCCTGCGCTATCGGTGCCGGATTTGCCGGAGGCTTGGTGGTAGGCCTGCTGAGCCGCCGCCCCATCACGCCGGATGTACCGCGCGGTCGCTGATGCGCGGAGTTTCTGTGGTGAATTACATGAGCCGGAATGTTCGTTTTCGATCGTCAGAGTGTCGGTAGGAGATCAATCACGCTGCGATTCCATCCGACCGGTCCCACCCCGTCGGCGCGGATGAGGCCGGAAAGCCGTATCTCGGGGTCGTAGGAGCCGTCCGGCTTCTGCACAACGATCGGATAATCCACCACTTCCAGCATCGGCAGATCATTCAGGCTGTCTCCAAGACCGACCGTGACCAGCTTGGACCCTTCCCGCCCTCCTTCCCGGTGATACCATTCGATGAGCTTCCGGGTCGCACTACCCTTATCATTCACGCCCATCAAGTGGTAGAAGCGGCCTCCGCGTGTGCAGCGCAGTCCGCGCTGGTCCGCCGCTGCCTGCAGCTCCGCCCACGCGATGCCTTCTTGATCCACCACGAACGGCTCATCGTACTCTCGTTGCATGGCCAATTCAGCTTCCGTGGCCGGCATCCCCGTGAGCTGGATCACCTCCTCGAGAGTCAGATCGCCGAATCCCCGCAATCCTCCCCCAAGTTCCTGGCGGATCTCCTTGAATGCCGCTCGAAGGTGAGCATAAGGAGTTCCAAGCTGGAGGACCTCATAAGCCCCGCGGGGGAGAGTGTGCTCGAGGGGAAAGGAAAACGTGCCGTCGGGGATATACACGGCACCGCCGTTTTCGACAATGAAGGGGTGGTGATTGCCCAGACGGCGGCGGAGCGGCTCCATTTCCGCACGCGTCTTGCTGGAAACGAGGATCAGCGTCGCGCCGCGTTGCTCTATGGCCGCCAAGGCTTCGGAGGCCTCCGCGTGCGAATAGGTGTGGGCATCCAGCAGACTGCCGTCCAAGTCAGAAAAAATGAGGATGCGTCGCATGCCGGCCAGGTTCTCCCTGTCGCAGTATACGGAACTCACCCGCCTGGCGAAACAGCGGCCCGGGGGGTCGGAGCCGGCCCTGGCCTGTGTCAAAACGGGCACAGGTCAATCCCTCATCAAGATCGCACGGAAGAATGCCGAAAAGGATAGGCACATGTCTCTGCCAGGTCCCGATGGGGTCGGGGGGTGCAGCGCGTCAGGCATCGATCAGAGATACGTGTACTGTCATAGGGTTACACCGTGCGATCCGACAAAAAATCTCCCCTGAAGTCCGATAAAAAAGCGCCTCCGAAAGTCCAGAAGAAGGGCAGCATCGGCTACAACAAAAAGTCGGCCCTTCTCGAGGATGCCATTACCCAAATGAACGCCGGCAAGTATGGCCGCGCGTCCTCCGCCCTCAAGGATCTCCTCGCGCTCGACCCACTTAACGCCGAGGCTCGGCGGTTATTCGCCACCCTCCATTTGCGGCTTGGCAGTTTGATCAGCGCCAGGACGGCCTTCGAATCGCTGGCCCGGGAGGCCATGGAGCGGCAGGATTATTGGTTGGCCGAGTCGCTGTTGCGGGAATATCTGACGGCAGGACCCCGTTATGTGCCCTTCCTGGAAATGCTGGGGCGCGTCTACGAGGAAAAAGGCGACGTCATGGCGGCAGTCGCGGAGTATGGCAAGGCCGTGGAAGTGCTGCTGGAAGATCCGGACACCGACAAGCCCAGCCACCCCAGCGATCTCTTCGCACGGATCCGTTCGATTGCGCCAGGCAGTCCGGTAGCATTCCGCCTTGCCGCCATGTTTGATCCGGTCACCGGGCAAGTATTGCAGACCACCCCTCCGCCCGCAGTTCCCGCTCCCGAAAGTGAACCGCCTCAGGCTGCGGAAGCAGCGGCTCCCCCATGGGAACAGGTCGATGCGTCTCCTTCCGACCCACCCGTCACGCAAACGCCTTCTGGTTCCATGGACGCCCGGGTGGGAGAGGTTGGCCGACCGGCCATACCCCAGCCCTTGCCGGTCGAGGTTGAGGCGCCGGTGGTCTCGACACCGTCCGGAATCGATCAGCTTCTTGTAACCGGCACATCGGAGCTGACGCCGCTGGAAGCGTCTGCTCCTGTTGAACTCACTGTGGCGCCGGTGTACGCCGCGGAAGAGACGCAGAAGATAGCGGACGAGCAGCCGGTGATGGATCCACTCCCGGCGATGACCCGCGAAGTCGAACCGGCATCTCCTGCGGCCCCGCCGGAGTCTCTGCCGGCGACCGTGGCGTTGGTCGCCGCCGATGCTGATCCGATTGCGCAGGCACCGGCGAGCCCGGCACCGATGCCATGGGACCAGGTTGAAGATGTCTCCGTCGAGATTCCCCCCGCCTCTGCGAGCCAAGCCGCGACGGTATCCGGGGAGACGCCGGCGGTGCCATCTGCTCCCGAAGCAGTACCGACTCCCGCGGTCGACGCTGCGCTTCATGCCGTGGAGGCGGCAGCGCAAACCGGCAGTCATTCTATCGATCACGCGCTCACCAGCCCTGTTCCTATGCGCTGGGATCAGGTTGCAGAGGAGGCGGTTGCGATACCCCCTCCGGCAGAACATGTGACGGAGGATTACGTCGTTTCAGAGACGCCCGCTTCTGAATTCGAATTGCCGCCGGCGACTGCCGGTGATGCGGCGCCTCAAACCATCGAAGTGCTATCGCACACGGGCAGTCATCCGATCGTCGAAGCCCCGACGACTCCTGTGTCCATGCCCTGGGATCAGGTCGAAGAAAACCCCATTCCTATTCCGCCACCGGCAGCACCAACCCCAGTAGGCGTGGTGGAGGTTCCATCCGAATCAGGTGAGCAGCAGGAGCAGTTGTCATCAACCATCGAGACAAGTTCTCCCGGTGGAGAGATGGTCACACAACAGCCGGAACAGCCGGCAGAACCACCGGCCGCGTCGAGTGCCTCAGAAATGACTTCATCCGGACTCTCCTGGGAGGAAATTCTGGCTGCCGTCGCAGCCATGCAATCCTCCCCTGCGCCTGCGCAGACCCTGCCGAGCGCGGAATCGGAGCAGGCAGCGGATCGCGCTGCGATGGACGAGCCCGCTCCTGCAGTTACAGCCGTACCGGATACTGCCGAGTTCACAACGACGTTCATTGACACGCCCTTGCCGGAACCGTCCCTCGATGCCGGCAGTGCCTCGTCGACCTTGTCCGCGCCCATGCCCTGGGAACAAATCGAGGTGGAAAACCTGACCATTCCGCGCCAAGAGCCGGAACCGGAATATGGCTCGATCTCCCAGGTAGCCGCAGAGGCAGGAGATGGAGGCGGCGCGAACCAGGATTCCACGCTGGTGCTGCCCGCCGTGCCGGAGGCGCCTCAGCCGGGAGTTCAGACGGAATCGCTAGCTGTCGCCGGGCCGACGGAGACGGCTGATGAATCGGCGCAGGAATACCGTCTTGTCACGCCGGAAGCGGAGAGGGCGCTCGATAACCCGCTCCCGGCTGGAACCGCCTCACCTGTGGCGACTCTTGCCGAGGAGCCCGGGGCGGTGTCAGGCCCGGAATCATCGACCAAGCTGGTGGTGGAAGAATCCGTAGCGCTTCCCTTGCGCTTAGTTGACAGCGACACTCCGCCTCCGCAAGCCCCGGTTGAGCCTGCTTCTCCCGCTGTGGAACCGGTCACGGAATTTACCATCGCGGTCACCGGCGCTGAATCATCGGCTGAAGCTTCTCAAGACGGATCTCCTGTTGCACCATCCTTGGAGTTGTCGCAGGCGCAAGAGGTCATCACCCCTGAAGAGAGTGCCCCGGCAGACGAGATGACCGCCGCTTCCGCTGCAGTGTCTCCCGTTGAAGATCAAACCGCCCCACCGGCTGAGCTGCCGATTGAGCCTGCGCAGGTGGCGGAAGTCCCGGCGGAAGATCCCGCCGTAGACATGTCTCCGGTGGTCTCTCTGGAGCCGGTCTCGAAAGAGGACGAGCCTGAGGCCGTTGTTGCGCCGCAGGCAACCGCCGAAGTGTTCACCGCTGAGGTGCCAGCCGCAGAGATCGCGCCTGTTCACGTGGAATCAGTTCAAGAATCGTTGTCTGCGGTACTCGAGGAACAATCGATCGTTGTGCCGACCGATCATGTGAGTCGCCTCGTCGAGTCGCCTCCGGACCCTGAGCCGGTCCAGGTTGAGCCGCTCATCGAACAACCCATGGAACCAGCCGCTGCCGTCTCTACCGAACCGGTTGCACCGGCTGACTCCGTTCCGTCCAATGCGGCCCAAACCGCGGCGAGTGACGGGTTACAGATTCTTTGGGACGATACGACTTCTGCGCCCGTTCCGAAACCGTCCGGCGGGAATATGCTGACCCGCTGGCTGAGAAAAACTGCGGAGCCCGTTCCGTCTGAGGAGAGCGCAGTCGCTCCCGTGACCGCCGCTCCTGTTGAGCCTGAGGTGCCTATCGCTCCAGAGCCGACTGGCGACGCGGTTCCTACCGCCACGTTGGCGGAGCAGCCTGATGAACCGGTTGAGCAGGCCTCGCCGGTGGTCGCGGACGAGCCCCACCACCGTCCGAAATTGGTTCAGCCTGCCGGCGGCGGCCTCTGGCGCCGGGTGGGTGAGGCGGCAGCATCGCTGGTCGGCGCCGGAGTCTCGACAACGCGATCGCTCATTGTCCTGGTTCTGGGATTGGTGGGCTTCACGCTGTTGCTGATCGGAGGCGCCATCGCGGCCGTGGCCGTGGCGTGGCTGATCCTCGAGGAGCAACCCAGCGCAGCCTATCGCAACATGACGTCCGTGCCGCAAGAGACGCTGCGCGACTCCAGCAAGAATGGCTATCTCCTCCTGCTCGGTCTCGGGGCTGCCGCCAGTCAGGATCCCGTGCAGGCCGCCTTGGATCGGCGGGTGGAAGGCGCCGACCGGGCGTTCACGCATACCTGCTTGACTGGAGAAGGGTATGCACGCGAGGGTGGACACAGCGCCTCGGCGGAAGCGGGGGCGAAGTGGATGAAGGCTGCCGATCCGGCGCTGCAGATGCGGCTGGATGCGACCGCCGTTGCGCTGGGTCTGTCGCAGGTCGAGGTGAGCCTCAGCCGCTACCGGCAATGGTTGAACAAGCCGTTCGAAGATGTCGGGTACGGCCAGCCGATCAGCCCGAACTGCGGCCTGATTCTCCAGACGCACCGGCTCTATCTGGCGGACGGGTTTGCGCAGGACGTGGAGACGGGCGTCGCCCGGCTGGAAACCGATTTCACAGCCTGGCGGACGGTGTTGGGGCAGGCGAAATCGTTGCCGGTAAAAATGCTGGCCGGCGTCGCGATCAATGACGATGTGGCGATCATGGGCGGGCTCTTGCAGCGAGCGGATCTGGATGATCGCTATGTCAGCCGAATAGCCAAAATAGCGCGGCCGTTGGAGCCATCCGAACAGTCGATGCGGTGGCCGATGCAGAGCCAGTTTGTGCTGGCCACCAAGACGCTGGATGAAGCCATCAGCCGGGATCGGGCCGAGACCCGCCCGTTCTACGGCGCCATCGCAGCCGCGTTGCCGTTGCCGAAGCAGCGCCGGTTTAACGCCTACGCCGAGTATTATGAAGCCGCGGGAAAGGCGGCGGCCGACGGACGGTATGCCGATCTGCCGAAGCAAGCACAGTTTGCGCCCGGTCCTCCCTATGGCATCGGCGATATGGTGGTCAATCCGATTGAGAGTCTCGTCGGCGTCGATCCGTTACCCTCATGGGAAACCTACGGTGGCCGAATCATGGAAACCGATGCGCGCTTGCGGTTGGTCTCGCTACAGGCCTGGTTGCGCCGGACTCCGCCGGAGCAGGACCTGTTGACCAGGTTGGCCAAGGCCGGCCAGGGGTTGTACGATCCCTTTACGGGACTGCCCATGCTGGTCAATATGAAGAAGGGCGTGCTGTATAGTGTCGGATCGGACCTCAAGGACGACGACGCGCACGAACGCCTCGATCTCGTCGCCCCGATCCCGCCGGTAGCCTGGGCCGGTGGAAAGAAACCGGCCGACGCAGGTAAAGCCAAGTAACTCGCCTGCCGATCCTCTCCGCGCTTCTTCAAGTCCTTCCAGCCTGTTTCGCGGAAGCTCCAACTCTCCCTCGCAACCCTGTCAACCGCGAGTGTCCTCCTGCGTTCTCCTCCGTAACTGATCGCGTTAGCTTGTCGACCGGAGGTGTTCACTTGGACTGGCTTGATTTCAGACTGATTCGAGCCGAGAATCGGGCCGGTCTCGGCCGCTGCCAGGACCATGTGGCTGCCGTGCAGAGGTTCCTCATGGTCAATAACGGGACCTATCGAGGACGAGGACGAGTACGGGGATGAGCGGCTCCCATTTCCCCATCGCTGTTCACGGGCAGCCAGGCAGCCTGTGCCTGGGTGAGAGGGTGGGCTCACTGGATCGGACCCAGGCATTGGATCGGTTTCTGGCCGGGATTGAGCGGCGCGCATTTCGCATGGCGCACATGGCCACGGGAAATGAGGATGAGGCGCTGGATCTCGTCCAGGATGCCATGCTGAAACTGGCGCAGAAGTATGGCCGGCGGCCTGAAGAAGAATGGGGCCCGCTGTTTCACTGCATCCTCCAGAGCCGCATTCGTGATTGGTATCGCCGGGAGCGGGTGCGAAATCGACTGCGGGAATTTTTCCCCGGCTTTCAAGATGACGTCGAAGCGGAAGATCCGCTGGAGCAGATTCCCGATTCAACCGCTCCGGCGCCGGATGGCGAGCTGCAGCGCAAGCGGGCCTGCGCGGAACTGGAAGTGGCCCTGCGCGCCCTGCCGCTCCGGCAGCAGCAAGCTTTCCTGCTGCGCATCTGGGAAGAATTGGATGTGGCGCAAACGGCTCAGGCGATGGGATGTTCTCAGGGTAGCGTCAAAACCCATTTGTTCCGGGCACTGCAGGAGCTGCGCCGGCGATTGGGAGCACATTGGCCATGAACGACCGATCGGACGAACAGCCGGATCAGTTTGCAGCGGCAGCGAAGCGTCTGCTTGATGAGAGCGTGCAAGACCTCGATCGAAAGACGGTGCTGGCCCTCCAGCGCGCGCGGGTACAAGCCATAGATCGGGCCTCGGCGCGTCGGCCCTGGCTTCAATGGAGCGGTGGATTGGCCCTGGCTTCGATGGCTGCGCTGGCGGTGACGATGTGGCTGTGGCAGGCGAACAGCGTCAATCATTCGCCTCTCCTATTGGAAGATCTGGAACTGATGCAATCGCCGGAAAATCTCGAATTATCCGAGGACCTCGAATTTTACGATTGGCTGGCCGATGGTACCGCCGCAACCGGGTAGGGCAGGACTGATGTTCCTGTTCTGCCTAGCCGCCGGGGTGGCTGAAGCAGCGCCGGTGCCGGCATTGCCGGCTGACGAGCCGGATGACGCATTGCTGGACTTCCTAGGAAGTTGGCCATCCGATGAGGGCCGCTGGGTCGATCCCTTCACGATACCCGACGATCAGGCGGCGCCGGTTCTTACGGAACCACAACCGAGTCGTAAGGAAATGTCGGCGGACAGTCACAAGACTGCCCAGGACGCGCCGTCCACGTCGGCCACACATCGCCCGCGCGAACCAGTAAGGAAACGAACCGGCCCATGAACCTGTTGCTGGCAGGGATCATCCTCTTGTGCATCGGCCTGGCCCCTGCGTGGGCGCAAGGGGAGCAAGCAGGGATACCGTGGAGCCGGCTCAGTCCGGGCGAACAGCAGCTGTTGCAGCGGTTCAGTGACACCTGGGATCAATTGCCGCCCAAGAAACAGCAACGCCTGCGGAATGGGGCGCAGCAGTGGGGCACGATGACGCCGGAAGAGCGTCAGGAAGCGAAGCAGCGGTTCAAACAATGGCGGTCGCTTCCACCGGAGCAACAACAGCAACTTCGCGAGCGGTATCAGCAGTTCCGCCAATTGCCGCCCGAACAACGCGAATCAGTGCGGAACGCGCGGCGATGGTTCCGGTCGCTTCCTCCGGAGAAGCGAAAGGAGTTGCGGGAGAAGTTTCAACACATGTCGCCGGAAGAGCGTCGTGCCTATCGGCGGGAACTACGCCGCCAGTATGGCGGCAGTGGCGGCACGCAGGCGCAGGGCGGAGAGGCTGTTCCCTAACCTTCCGGCCGGCGACTTCATCCTATCGGCCAGGGTGCTCCCGTTTCCGGCACTCGCACCCGTCGCGCCTCAGTTTTTTCGATGATCCTTCACGTAGACGCTGCCGGGCTGGCTCTTGGCGATCTTTTTGAGTTCCGAGGCGATCTTGCTGACATCGCCCGGATGCGTAATCGCGCGATGTTCGTTCGTGACCACGGCGATCGAGAGGCTCATGAAAGGAAACCGTTCGTGGTTGCCCCGCCGGTCCACGGAGTCGATAAACCCCTTGCCCCGGTCGTCGGGATCGTAGAAATCCGGGATGACCAGGTCGAACCGTTTGATCAAGGTCTGACAAATGGCTTCGATGGTGGACGGCGCGCTCATAAACACAAAATCGTCCCCGCCCACATGGCCGACGAATCCATCGGTGCCGGCCAGTTCGCTGACCACGGTGGTGAGGATCCGGCAGGTCACCACCAGCACCTCATCGCCGCGCGCATATCCGTAGCGGTCGTTGAACGATTTGAAATTGTCGAGATCCAGGTAGGCAAGCGCGAAGGGAGCGCCGCTTTCGATGCGCGCCGTGGTTTCGTGGAGAATCGTGCTGTTGCCCGGCAACCGCGTGAGGGGATTGGCGTCCAGCGACCGCTCAAGACGGCTCAGGCACAACCGCACCCGTTGCGGCACTTCGTCAGGCCGGTAGGGCACGGCAATATAATCATCCACGCCGAGCGCCGCCCAATCCACATCATTGACCCGGCTGTCCCGAATCAGAATGACGATCGGGAGCCGACCGAGAAAAGGATCCGCGCGCAACTCCTTCGCCAGCGTATCCGCCGACCGTCCGTTCGTCCCTTCCGCCGCCAAGACCAGGCAAGGGGGATCATGCACCAATTCATGGAGCGCGAGCCGTCCGGCTTCCACCGCCACCACAGTGAAGCCCCAACGGCTGAGTCCTGCCGTGAGCCGTTCGATTTCAGCCGAGTCGTTGTGCAGGAGCAGAATACGCCGGTTGGAAGGAGACCCGCTCATAGATAGTCGTCGATGGTTTGAAACTCGTCCGTAGCTTGCGCCAGGCATTGGGCGAGGCTCTGGGCATCAAGGCCCACCAGATCCCAAGCCTGGCGGGAAAGCGGGGGGACCAGGTCGTCGCCGGGATTCCCGCAGGCGAGTCCCTTCACCAGCACGTCGGCCACATGCACGATTGCCGTCGGCAACTTGGCATCCTGTGCCGCGGCCGGATTGTGGTGGTGAAGGATCGGTTCGCGCAAACTCGTGGGCAGATGCCACGCGGTCGCGAGCCAGCCCCCCACGTCGGCGTGGGTGACGTCGAACAATTCCTTCTCCTGTTCCATGAGCGGTTGGGAGGTCTGTTGCGCGGCGGCCGTGATCTGCTGGCCGACATCCGGCCACTTCACGTAGAGCACCACCTTCCCGATATCGTGCAGCAGGCCGCCGACAAAGGCTTCCTCCGGATTTTTCATGCCTGCTTTCGTCCCGAGCAGATGCGCCGTGATGGCCACCCCCAGCGAGTGGCGCCACAGGTCGTGCATGCCGGCGTTTTTCATCATGTCGAAGGCGGTGGCGCAGAGCGTGAGGCCTTTGACGACACTCAGTCCCAGAACCACGACGGCATGGGCCACCGAAGCAATCCGCGAGGGAAACCCGTAGAACGGCGAATTGGCTAGCCGCAACACTTTGGCCGACAGCACCTGGTCTTTCTCGATCAAGGCGCCGATATCCTCCGCCGAGACATTGGGGCGGCCGATCATCGACGCCAGCTTCTGGACGACGTGGGGCAGGGTCGGCAACTCGCCGACTTGCTCGATACGCCGCCGGAGATCTGCGTGGGCCGAAGGATTCATGTGCTCGGAGGCGCCTCCTGAGGCTCAGTCATCCCATGTGTCGTCCGAAGCTGCGCACGGATCGCTTCACGAATCTGGTATTGAATGGGATCGTCGATCACGCGGCGGAAGCGGTGGTCGAGTTCGGCTTCCAATTCGGCAAGGGTTTTGCCGCTCGCGTCGCCGGCGTCACCCTCGACATAGACGGACGTGAGGCCGAGACGCTGGAGACGGGAAAGCGTCGCCTCGTCCAATTCAGCGCCGAGAGGGAGGACCACCAGTCCCGTGCTGTTCGTGACGGGTTTGGCGAGGATCATTCCCGCAGTGAGTTCTTCGATCACGACGCGCTTCATGCCTGGCTTTCGTCTCTGGAAATGTTCGGGCGGACAAGGATCATCGCCTGGCCGAAAATGAGAACAGCCCTTGGGCGTTATCGGCTGAAATGTGATCCATCTTGAATGGAAGCCAGGTGGGGTGCGCCGGTCCGCCGGTTCGGATCGACAGTCTGCTTGACAGGACCGGGGACATTCCACAGAATCGGGCGGATATTCTGCGATCAGCGGTTTCACGAAGGGAGCGCGCAATGAAGTGTGAGATTCTGTATCCGGGAGCCTTTCCGATGGTGCGGGTCTATCTGGATGCCAGTGAGACGGTGAAGGCCGAATCGGGCGCCATGGTTGCCGCCTCGCCGACCATCGATATCGAGAGCAAGATGGAAGGCGGATTTCTGGGCGCGCTTTCACGGAAGATGCTGAGCGGCGAAAAGTTTTTCTTCCAGACGTTGCGGGCCAGCCGGGGGGCAGGAGAAGTCTTGCTGGCGCCGACGGTGCCCGGTGAAATCGTGTTGCTGGATCTTGATGGCGTCAACGAGTACATGGTGCAGAAAGACGGATTTCTGGCCGGCGCGGAAGGCGTCAAGATCGAAAGCAAGATGCAAAGCCTCACGCGCGGGCTGCTGGGCGGCGAAGGGTTTTTTGTCCTGAAGATCGGCGGGACCGGGCAACTGGTCCTGAATAGTTTCGGAGCCATCCATAAAATCGAGCTCAAACCGAACGAAGAATATATTGTGGACAACAGCCACCTGGTAGCGTGGACCTCCACCACGACCTACAATATCGAGAAGGCTTCCTCCGGTTGGATTGCCAGCCTAACGTCGGGCGAGGGATTGGTCTGCCGCTTCCGCGGGCCGGGCGTCGTCTACATCCAAAGTCGTAACCCGGGCAGTTTTGGGAATTGGATACGACAGTTTATCCCCGTCTCCGAGTAGCGGCCGAACGGCAGCCGATGAACATGCCCGCGCACTTCGTTCTCGGCTCACGACAAATCCTCAACGTACCCCGAGGGTACGCCTCCGGTTTGCGTTCGCCTGCGGCCTTGTTCGCAGCCATGTTGATCGGCCGCGCGATCTGAAGCGATGAGTGTCACTTCCTCACGATCGCCTGCGGCCGCGTTGGTCGCCGTTTTGAGCGCCCGCAATCCGGGCAACATCTCTTCGTAAGGAAGACGCAAGCCGCATGAATCCTATTCCAAACGCGCTCTGTTTCGGAGATGGTCTGCCGGGAGCCGGTGCGCCCTGCTATGTCACGGTATCAGTCGAAGGTCTCATCATAGCTCCGGCGGGAAACTCGCCGTTCTCGGAGCAGGTCGTGGCCTTTACAGAGATGTCGGTCGAGGCCGGAGGGTTGGATCACGATCAGCTGGTAGTCTCCTGGGGGACCGGTTCATCGGCCCGGACGATGTACCTCAAAGATCCTGCCCTGATCGTCGCCTTCCGGCGCGCGGCGCCGCCCGAATTGACCGCCCATCTGGAGCGGGCGGCCGTGCAGGTCCGGCGGGCGCGGCACAGCCATCGGCTCTTGTGGGGCAGCGCGCTAGGAGTCTTGCTCGGGCTGGCGCTGTTGTTGTGGTTCGGGACGGATCTGATCGTCGAATGGGCGGTTGCTCGAATTCCCATAGAATGGGAGCAAAAATTAGGCGAATCCGTATATCAGGATTTCCTGTCCAAAGAGACCGTGCTGAAGGAAGGGCCGGCGGTCAGCGCGGTACAGGAGATGACGCAGCGGCTGACGGAGAAAATTCCTCACAACCCCTATGCCTTTCAGGTGTCCGTTGTGCAAAGCCCCGTGGTGAATGCCTTCGCGCTGCCGGGAGGCTACGTCGTGGTCTTTACCGGTTTGATGACCAAGGCGGAGAGCGGAGAAGAGGTGGCCGGGGTGTTGAGCCATGAGTTAAACCATGTGTTGCAACGCCACGGGATGGAACGCATGGTCAAGATGCTGGGGCTGGCTGCGGTAGTGAGCATTCTCGTTGGAGATCAGCAAGGCCTGACCGGCTTGGCGAAGCAGGTGGGCATGGAGTTGGTGACGTTGAAGTTCGGGCGGGAGCAGGAGACGGAAGCGGACGTCACCGGCATGCGCCTGTTATCCGATGCGCGGATCGCGCCGGATGGCATGATCCGGTTTTTCGAACGGTTGTCGGAGAAGGACAAGGCGCGCGTCGAAGTGTTCTCTACCCATCCCATGAGCGCGGGCCGTGCAGAACGATTGAAGGCCGAACTGACGGCATTGCCCAAGCGAACCCCCGAACCCTTCACGTTTCAGTGGAAGACTATTCAGGATTCCTTGGGATCATCCGGGCCAAAGCCGTAACGAGGCGAAGCATGCGCATCGGGATCATCTCGGATACGCACGGACTGTTCGATCGCGCGATCACGCGACACTTTGCCGGCGTCGATCATATCCTGCACGCCGGCGACATCGGCCCCGGCGATGTCCTAGCTCAGCTCGCGCGGCTCGCGCCGGTGACCGCCGTGTCCGGCAACGTGGATGGATTTGAGGCGAGCGGTATTTCGGAGGAACAGACGGTTGAACTGGCAGGCCATCGGATCGCGCTGTACCACCGGCTATACGAAGGCGGCCGGCTGACGCGAGGGGGGATCGAGTTCTTGGCGCGGACGCACCCGGAGATCTGCGTCTATGGACATACACACCAGCCGAAGGCCGAATGGCGAGAGGGAGTCTTGCTGTTTAATCCGGGCTCCGCAGGGCCGAAACGCTTTCGCCTTCCGCGCGCAGTGGGAGTCCTACTGTTCCAAAATGGAGCGATTGAGACGCAGCACATCATGCTGGCCGATCGAGCGGAGTGATGCGAATCACGGGGCGTGGTTTTTTTGCTCTACATGCCTCCGTGGCTTGGCTATAATGAGCGAGGAATTATGGAGTGTCCATCGGGCGGAGTCGTTCACTCATTTACAGGAGGAGGACTTATGCTGAGACAATTCATCGTGGCGTTGGGAGTTGCGGCGGTTGCATCACAAGCCGGGCTGGCGATGGCGGCCAACCCTGACACGGGACCCGGTTGTGGTCTGGGGAAGTTGGCCTGGGCGGACTATAAGAATCAGAAGAACATCGCCCCTCAGGTGATGATGGCCACGACGAACGGCACGTTCGGCAGCGGGACGTTTGGAATCAGTTCAGGAACGTCCGGTTGTACGAATGATGGTCAGGTCATGGCAGATCAGAAGACCACGATGTTTGCGCTGTTGAATTTCGAGAACCTGACGCAGGAAATGGCGCAAGGGAAAGGCGAGCACTTGGCCTCTCTTGCGACCTTGATGGGCGTGCCCGCCGAGCAGCATGCGGCCTTCTTCGCTTTGACCCAGGAGAGGTATACCGCACTGGTGCAGGAGGGGGAAACCTCCTCGGTGGCCTTGGTGAAAACGCTGAACGACGCGGTCTCTAAGAACCCTGTCTTCGCCCAAGCCGTCAGCCGCTGATCGATTCATCGCAGGGCTCCGGTCGTCGGGGCCCTGCGCTGTGTTCCATCTCCACGTGCAGATGTTGTTGATCCTCCTGGCCTGCCTGTTCCTGGCAACTTCCGCCCGGGCGCAAGAACAGCCTCCGCCATATCTCTCCCAACTTCTTCACCAAGCTCGTCAGGCCCGCCTCGCTCATGAGCGCGAATGGCATCTGTTGCTCCACTATCGCGCGAATCTGTTCGGCGGGTTCACCAGCGAGCAGGACGATCCGGGCTTTTTTCTGTCTCCTGACGGGAAGACCGATCCCGAGGCTGAGCTCGACGCGACGTTGACTCAATTCTTTTCGCCCGACCTGGTGGGCCGTTCCAAACAGCCGGCGCAGTGCGCGTTCGTGGCCCGGTACGCGTGGCTGAAGGCGCAGCTTTCGATCGACGATCAGCGGCTGCCACCCATCACCTGCGAGCGTTTCAACCAGTGGTTTGCCGGATTCGACGCGCAGGCCATTTCACTTATTTTCCCTTCTGCGTTCATGAACAATCCGGCTTCCATGTTCGGGCATACCTTCCTTCGCGTCGACCAAAGGGGACAGACCGCTTCGACCCGGTTGCTGGCCTACACCATCAATTTCGCGGCGGACGTTCCCAAGGGCGAAGGTTTGGCCTATCCGGTGCGCGGGATCTTCGGCGGCTATAGCGGGTACTTTTCCACCATTCCCTATTACCTCAAAGTGCAGGAGTACCGGGATATCGAAAATCGCGATATCTGGGAATACCGGCTCAATTTCAACGAGACGCAGATTCGCCGGTTGCTTATGCATGCCTGGGAACTCGGGAATGCGTCATTCGACTATTTCTTCTTCAAGGAAAATTGTTCCTATCATTTGCTGTCGCTGCTGGAGTATGCGGATCCCTCGCTGCGCTTGACCGACAAGTTCCGCTTCTGGACCATTCCTGCCGACACCGTTCGGTTGCTGGCCGATCAACCGGGATTGGTGACCGACACCGCGTTTCGCCCGTCACGCGTCACCCTCATTCGCCGGAAACGAGAACACCTCACCGCCGCCGAGCATGGATTGGTCAAGCGATTGGTGCGCGATGCGGCGGTTGCGCAGTCGGAGGATGTGAAGCGTCTGCCTCTGACGCGCCAGGCCTTTGTCCTGGACGTGGCCTCCGACTATGTGCGGTACACCGGCGAGCGTGATGAGTCGCAGGCGATCGAGGCGCGCGACCGCAACCGGCAACTCCTGACCGCGCGCAGCCTGTTGCGGATTCCTTCCGAAGATCTGCCGATTCAGCCCTTTGCGACGCAGCCGGAATCGGGGCACAAGACGTCCCGCGCGAGCCTCGGGGGCGGCTGGCGCAACAACGATACCTTTGAAGAGTTCAGCCTGCGGACGGCCTATCACGACCTGCTGGATCCGGAGCCAGGGTATACGCCGGATGCCCAGATCGAGATCGGTTCGATCAGCCTGCGCCGCTATAACCGCGCCGACCAGGCCCGAATCGAGCGGGCCACCCTGCTGAACGTGGTATCGCTATCTCCAATGGATAGCCTGTTCCGTGCGCCGTCCTGGAAGCTGAATATCGGCATGCAGACCATCAGATATGGCGACTGCCGGCTGTGCAGTAATTGGAGCCTGAATGGGGGGATCGGAGTATCGACCGAAACGCATGTGCTGCGCCGTGAAGTGTTCTTTGCGTTTGCGGAAGTAGAAGGAAATTACAGCCGGGCCTATGAAGAACGGCATCGAGTAGGCGGCGGTGCATCGGCAGGGTTCTATGCCGACTTTACAGAACGCTGGCGTCTGCTGGCCTCGGCGACCTATCTGCGGTATGCGCTAGGCGATCGATCCGACGATGTGCGCTGGTCGGTGGCGCAACGCTATACCCTCGCGCAGAATTGGGCGCTCCGCCTGGAATACGCCCACCGCGATCATGACAACGATGTGTTGTTCACGGTGCAGGCGTTTTTTTAGGACGCCTGCACGGCTGGGTGACATTAGGGGATAGGCGGAGACTGCGTAAGGCTTGACTGTGATGGAGCCGGAGAACTGCCGCCCCCCTCGACAGGCTTGAGTGTCACCGCGACCTGGTCCGGTTCAATTGTGCATCCGCCGCTGCTCATCACATCCACCAGAATGCCCACAAGGCCGCCAAAGATGACGTTACCCGCGACCCACCCAGAGATGTGGCTCTCGACCCTCGATTGACTCTCCTCAAATCCGTCTTTTGTAAGAACTACGGCATGATCTTTCTTCCGCTCCACTTTGGCTGCCCGTGGGGTCATCCCCCGTTCAGTTCCGTCGATGACCACTTTTGCGCCCGACGGCTCCGACGACACGCTCAACTCTTCGTTGCTACCGAGATGAACGATAGTGGCGCAGCCGGAAGTCATCATTCCTACTATCCCCAACGCTGCCATTGTTATCCATCCCCTCGCCATCATTCCCTCCTTATGCTGAGTGACTTTTGAGGTATGCGCTTGCTCAGACACTATGCTGTGAGCATCCCGTGTGGGGTGTTACGGGGGCGAGGCAGCGATCCTGACAATCCTACGAATGCCAAGCTGGGCCTCTACGAACGAGGGAAAGGTTCCATATGCGTAGGATAGAACACGTCATCCGTTCATGGCACATAAGAGCCCGCGCCGTCCTGGGCTATACGTACTTGAGGTGAACCTGGTCGCGAGTGCGTACAAATGCGAAGGCTGGACATCAGGTCAGTTAAAGATGAGGAGTGTGGGCTCAACCAGTGAGGGCAACACCTGCCGCGAGTATAGCCGCTGGCGTCTGAAATCCCAATGTCTTCCGTGGGCGTTGATTCAGTCGTAACGCGATCGCATTTAATTCTGTTTGCGAATAGGGCGACAGGTCCGTGCCCTTCGGGAAGTACTGACGCAGCAAGCGGTTCGTATTTTCATTGGTGCCCCGCTGCCAGGGGCTTTGTGGGTCGCAAAAATACACCTGGACCTTCGTTGCGAGGGTGAATTGTTTATGCTGCGCCAATTCCATGCCGCGATCCCAGGTCAAGGATCGACGCAAGGCCGCAGGCAGGGTGCGTACGTGCTGGCTCAGCGCCGTCACGACACTCGCCGTGTCTTTCCTTGGTACTTTCACGAGCATTGTGAATCGTGACCGCCGTTCCACTAACGTGGCAATGTGGGAATTCTGTGAGCCCGCCAGCAAATCCCCTTCCCAATGGCCGGGAATCGCCCGATCGTCCACTTCAGCGGGACGGTCACGGATCGAGACCCCATCAATGATCTGTCCGCGCGGCTGGCCTTCCGTGCTCGCGTGGAGTGACCGCCGCATCCTGCGCCGGGATCGGAGATGCCCCAGCAATTCTTTCTTCAGCACGCCGCGGGCTTGAATGAACAAGTTGCGATAGATTGTTTCGTGAGACACCCGCATCGTGTCCTGATCGGGGAATGCCCGTTTGAGCCACCCCGCAATTTGCTCAGGCGACCACTCGCACATCAATTTCCCTGCGACGATTCGCTGGAGCGTGCGGTGGGTCGCGAGCCGACAGAGTTTGGGGCGCCGAGCATGCGCCCAAGCCCGCGCATCGGCGGCGGTGGCGCGATACCCAGAGAGCCCACCATGGCGTTTGATTTCCCGACTGACTGTCGAGGGCGCACGACCGAGCGAGGCGGCGATCTGCCGGATTGAGAGCTTCCTCGCCATGCCCCGCGAAATCTCTTCTCGCTCCGCCAACGTCAGGGCCCAACGCGACAGTCGTCGGACGGCAGGAATGAATCCCCCGTTCGACGACACGACGCCGTGAATTGACCCTGCGTGCTTGCCGAGCGCACGGCCAATCTCGCTCAATGACTGTCCCTGCTTCCATCGCTGCCACAGGTCTGCTTTCTGGGCGGCAGACAAACCCGGACGCCCCATTTGCCCCATACAGATCCTCCTCCACATCTATAGTAGACCAAATGGTGTTGCTGTGACCGGTTGAACCCACAAGGGGTTATGAGGTTGTTGCGAGTCGTTCTTTGTGCCGGTCTTGTAATGGTGAGTCAGTTGGGACTGTCGTCGACTGGGCAAGCACAGGACGTGCCTGTCCAGGAGTCCGAGGTGAAAGGCGCAAGGAAGACCCAGGCCTATCTTGCTCCTTACCTGCTTGGCACCTTTCCGATTGATAAGAATTTGTCGATCGGAGGAAGTGGATTTGTAAACGAAACCTTTAGAGGAACAAATATAAAAAGTTCAGGTGGAGGCGGAATCAAAGCGGGTGTTTATCCGGGGATGATGGGCGGTGTGTTGGGATTGGAAGGGGAATTTTTTGGACATGGTGGAGCACTCAAGACCGCCAGGGGAGCATTCCCTAGCGCTGACGCCAATTTGTTGGTGGTGAATGGGATGGTCAATATCCTAGCGCGGTATCCGGGTGACGTTTTGCAGCCGTATGTCGGTGCTGGTGCGGGTGCCTCCCTGGCTCACTTACGCGACATCAACTTTCATACTAGTACCGGATCATTCTCCGGGAAGGCTGGCGACGTGGCCTTTGCCTACCAGTTTCTGGCTGGCATGCGTGCCCACCTGAACAAGAAAGTGTACCTGTTCGGTGAATACAAATATTTCGGATCTGCCTATGACTGGAAGAGCGAGAGTTCCTCTGGAGTATCGGGTCCGATCACATCGCTGACTTTTCGAACGCACATTGTCGCACTCGGGCTTGGCGTCACCTTCTGATGCCATTCATTCAGACTCAGGCTTTCTCGGAGCCATACGGCCCTAGTGTTTGTACGCGGGTTCGGATGAGGCCGTGGCCGGCCGGCTTTGCGATTGACAAGCCTGTGGAGGTTACCTATACTCCCGCCACGTAGAGACCCAATAGGGTGGGCACCATCAACCGCTTACTTCACGAGGGAGGACTTATGAAGAAGGTGACCGTGTTGTTTTCTTTGAGCCTGATCAGCGCAGCGTATCTCAGCCTCACCGGTTGTCAGATCGTAGCGTCTCCGATGGCGGGCGGCATCTACAACGAAACGAAGTACGGCGATGTGGCTACCACGCACAACAGCGCAACCAAGGAAGGCAAGGCCTGCGGTCAGTCCATCCTCGGCTGGGTGGCGACCGGTGATGCCAGCGTCTCGGCAGCAAAAGCGGCCGGCGGAATCACCACGGTGGCATCGGTGGATCACTCGGCGAAGAACATTCTCGGCATCCTTGGCGAATGGTGCACGATCGTTAAGGGCAGCTGATCACGTTTGTTGTCCCTCTGAGGAAAGGGTCTTCGGGAGCATCTCCCGGAGACCCTTTTTCTTTCTCCGCCTTCTCCGTGGTACGCTACGACGCGTATGTGGTTGCCCCTCTTTTTGATGCTCTGCGCCGGTCCGTTCTGGTTCCCTCCGCCGGCCAATAGTGCTGAATTCGGTGAAGTAGACTTGAGCGGCTACCTGTTGGGGAGTTGGCCGCGCGACCAGCCGCTCTTCAATCAAGGCAGCACGGTGCCGGCGTCCATTCAACCGGGAATCGGCGCCGGCGTAAAAATCGGTTTGTTCCCTCACGCGACCCGCCGGATGCTGGGGCTCGAAATCGATTCCTACGGCCACGGCAGTGCGCTCTCGTTTCCCAACCGGGCGAACGGCCAGAACAACGGTACCGGCCGCTCCAACCTCCTCGTGCTGAATACGATGGTGAACCTGATTCTTCGTTATCCCGGTGAGGTCGTGACGCCCTATGCCGGCATCGGCGGCGGTTGGTCCCACGGGACCCTGCTGAATCCTAATATCATCGGGCGTGCCGATAAGGATTTCGATTCGGCGCGCGCCCTGGGATACCAATATCTGGCCGGCGCGCAGGTGCTGATCACTCCGAAAGTTTTTCTGTTCGGAGAGTATCGGTATTTTTCCGCGAATTATCATTGGGACGGGCTGGCGGTAGACTTTCGTGCCCATTACGGGCTCTTCGGAGTCGGACTGCGCTTCTAACAGGATGTTGAAAAAGTCCGCCAGCTTTGTTCTCGCGTCGTTCCGCGGCTCAACGTACTCGGAGTACGCTTCGCCCCTTCACTTGCTGCGGCCGCGCTGGACGGCAATTTTGAACATCCTGTGCGCGGACGGTGCGTATTCTCACACGGTGGAGTTTTGCTCTCCAGGGACCTTCCAAATAGTTTTTCAACAGCCTGCTAAAAACCTATGAGTCTGCTCGATCAGATTTTTGTCTATCATCCGCATGCGTGGGAAGAGCGCGACTGGTCCGCCGCCGCCGGCGTGCCGCTGGAAGATGTGTGGTTTCAGGCAGCCGATGGCACGAAACTCTTCGGCTGGTATGCGGAGCATACAGCCGCCTCCGCCTTGTTGCTCTGGTGTCACGGCAATGCCGGCAACATGACGCACCGGTTGGAGAATCTCCGTGCGCTGTATCGCCAGGGATTGTCGGTGTTCCTGTTCGACTATCGAGGCTATGGCAAAAGCCACGGGCGCCCGTCTGAAGCCGGTCTCTATCAAGATGCGCTCGCGGCTTATGACTATCTAGCAAAGGTGCGCCGGGTCAGGCCGGAACGTCTGGTGATCTTCGGGCGGTCGCTGGGGGGCGCGGTGGCGGGAGAGTTGGCGGCGCAACGCCCGGCCATGGGACTGTTGCTGGAATCCTGCTTCCCGTCGATCGAAGCGGTCGCGCGTCACCATTACATGGGATTGCCCATGCATTGGTTGCTGGGCGCCGCATTCCGGCTGGAAGACCGGCTGCCGCATCTCTCGTTACCGAAGTTGTTTGTGCACGGCGATCGCGACCACATCATCCCTGTCGAGCTGGGCCAGCAGGTCTATGCCGCCGCGAAAACTCCCAAAGAGTGGTATCTCGTGCGCGGGGCCGATCATAACGATGTGCCGTCGGTCGGGGGGAGGGCCTATTTTGCCAAGTTGTCTTCATTCATCGCCGCCGCCCTCGGCCGTTGACCGGTCAAGATTCCTTCCGCGCCTACTGCAATTTTTCTCGGCAAATCCACTGCGCTTGGTAAGATGCGGGAGATCGATCGCACAGGATCGGGAGATCGGCGGCAGAAGCCGCGTCATCTGGCAGCTGTCCGTATATTCTGCTAGAGTGCGTCCGCTTGCCGCACGGACCCGGCGCGGCAGCAGATGTAGATGGGCATGATACGCTCTCGCTGAGGAGGCAAGGTGCATCGGATAGGAGTGCGGGCGAGAAGATTCGTAGAGTTGGTGTCTGCAGTGTCGGTTCTCTTCATAGTGGGATGTGCCGGTAGCCCCTCGCATACGACGCGACAGAACGGTGGGGGAGTTGAGCCCGTGGCGAACGAGCGGTGGCGAGCGGGCGTGACGTCGATTCAGAGCGCTGCTTCTCCAGCGGCCTCATCGGACGTGGTGGTCTTGATCGCCAACAAAAACGCTCCGCTTCCGGCCGCGAATGAACCGGCCGACCCACCTGAGGAAGATCCGTTGTACGACCCCTTTGCCAGGAGCGACGAGCCTGCGGGGGGCGAGGAGTATGATCCGTGGGAACCGGTCAACACGAAGGTGTTTGAGTTCAACCGGCAATTCGACCGCTGGCTGCTCAAACCGGTTGCACGAGGCTACAATGCGGTAGTGCCGGATCCGGTGCAGATCGGTATCAGCAACCTATTCTACAACATGCGTTTTCCTTCGCGGCTGATCAACAATCTCGCCCAAGGGAAACTTTCCGGCGCCGGCACCGAAGTGGGCCGCTTTCTGCTCAACAGTACGTTCGGGATCGGCGGGCTGGTCGATGTGGCAAAATATATGGACATCACGACGCCGGAGGAGGATACCGGCCAGACGCTGGGCTACTACGGGGTGAAACCGGGACCTTACGTGGTGTTACCCCTGTTGCCTCCCTTCACGCTGCGCGATCTCGTCGGGTATATCGGCGACATTGCGCTCAATCCGATCAACTGGATGGTGTTTCCCATTATCGAGGTGGACGGCATTCCTTCGCTGGTGGCCCATCACAATCGGACCACCTCGTCCATCGCTCAAATCGGCGGCCGGGTCGAAGAAGTCCTGAATGACCGATCCTTGAACCTGGAAAAATTCCAAGGGGTGGAGGAAGCCACGCTGGATTTGTACACGGCGGTGAAAAACGCCTACATTCAGAAGCGGCGCAACGCGATCAGAGAATAGCAGCTAGTCGATGACTTTCAGCTCACGCCCCACGCTGGCGAAGGCGGAAACGGCCCGTTCGAGCTGTGCGCGGGTGTGGGCCGCAGACAGTTGCAGTCGAATACGTGCCTGCCCTTTCGGCACAACCGGATAACTGAACCCCACCACATAGACCCCTTCCTGCAGCAGACGGTCGGCCATGCGCGTGGCGATCGATGCGTCCCCCAGCATGACCGGAATGATGGGATGATGGCCCGGCACGAGGGTGAAGCCGAGGGCCGCCAGTTGGCTCCGGAGCCAGCCCGCTTGCTCCATCAGGCCTTTGCGCAGGTCGTCGCCTTGCTCGACCAACGACAGCGCCTTCAGCGCGGCGGCGGCGATGACCGGCGGCAGGCTATTCGAAAACAGGTAGGGCCGGGAACGTTGGCGTAACAGCTCGATAAGTTCCTTTCTGCCGGTGGTAAATCCGCCCGCGGCGCCACCCAGCGCTTTGCCCAAGGTACTGGTGATGAGGTCGATCCGCTGGGCCACGCCGAACTGATCGGGAGTGCCCCGCCCGCCTTTTCCCAGGACGCCTGTCGCATGGCTATCGTCCACGACCACGGCGGCGCCGTAGCGGTCGGCCAGATCCGCGATGCGATCCAGTTTGGCCAGATCACCGTCCATTGAAAAGACGCCGTCGGTCACGATCATCCGCACCCGGCTCGCGGCGGATTCAGCCAAACGCACTTCGAGTTCCGCCATGTCGGCGTGCGCATACCGCAGGCGTGCGGCCTTGCACAGACGAATGCCGTCGATCAGGCTGGCATGGTTCAAGGCGTCGCTGATGATGGTATCGCGTTCATCGAGCAGGGTTTCGAACAATCCGCCGTTGGCATCGAAGCAGGAGCTGTAGAGAATGGTGTCTGCGCTGCCGAAAAAGGTGCTCAGGGCCTGCTCAAGCCGCTTGTGCAGCTCGTGCGTGCCGCAAATGAATCGTACGGAGGCCATACCATACCCGTAGTCGTGGAGCCCTTCCACCGCCGCCTGCCGCACAGCGGGATGATTGGCCAGCCCGAGATAATTGTTTGCGCAGAGATTGATGACTTCTCCCTCCGCGACACGAATCTCGCTGCTCTGCGGGCTTAAAAGGTATCGTTCATGTTTGTAGAGACCGGCGGCACGGATTTCGGCCAGCTGCTGTTCGGCGGCTTGCTTCAGGGAGGTGTAGGCCATGGTCCTCGAATGCGTGAAGGTGAAAGGTGATGCGTCAAACTGACATGGTGAAACGTGAAACGGTTGAGGGAGCCTCGGAAGCCTCGTGTGACTCGCGTTCCCGCCTTTTATGGAAACAGGACTACTTTGCCGCATTGGCCGGACTTGATCAATTCAAATCCTTGGGCAAAGTCCTTGAGGGGGAAGGTATGGGTGAGGACTGGTCGAATGTTGAGGCCGGCTTTGAAGAGCCCGGCGAGTCGATACCAGGTGCTGAACAGGCGTCGGCCGGTGATGCCATGGACACGGATGCCTTTGAAAATCACTTCGTTGGCAAGGTCGCAGGTGACGGGACCGGTGGGAATGCCGAAGAGCGTGACGCGGCCGCCGTTTTTGACGGCACGAAAAGCATGGTGTAGCGCGGTGGGATGCCCGGACATTTCCAGCGAGGCATCGACGCCTTCTCCCCGGGTGATCTCGAGAATGGCCGCGGCAATGGCGTCCGGTCCGTCGGTCTTCGCGTTCAGGACGTGATCGACTCCCACCTGTTTCGCTAATCCCAAGCGGTAGTCACTCACATCGGTGGCGATAATTGTGGCGGCGCCCGCCGTGCGGGCCACGGCAGCGGCGAAGAGGCCGGTCGGTCCGCAGCCGGTAATCAAGACAGTGTGCCCGGTGAGATCTTCGACGAGCGCTGCATCGACCGCATTGCCCAAGGGTTCCTGCAGGGAAGCCAGCTCCGGGGGAATGTCCGGAGAAGTTTTCCACAGAACGGTCTCCGGCAGCACGATGTAGTCGGCAAACGATCCGTCCAGGTCCACGCCGAGGATGCGATAATTCTTGCAGACATGGGCTTGGCCGGTCCGGCATTGAAAGCAGGCGCCGCAGGTCAAGTGCGATTCAGCAGCCACATAGTCACCTACTTTCACCAGGCTGACATCCGCTCCGACGGCGACCACCTCGCCGCACATTTCGTGGCCGATGATGCGCGGAGGATGGATCCGGCTGTGGGCCCAGGCGTCCCAATTGTAGATATGGGCATCGGTCCCGCAGAGCGACGTGGCCTTGACCCGGATGACCGCGTCGTTGGGGCCAGGGGTAGGATCGGGACGTTCGGTATAGGTCAGGCCGGGCTGGGCGGCAGTCTTCACCAGGGCGCGCATGGGCTCATTATAACAAGACCGCCGGAAATGCCCAGCTGAAGCGGAAACGTCTCCGACGGCGCCAAAAAACGGGTTGAACTGGGTGGGGCGCCTGGGTAGGATGCGGACATGCCCTGCCGATTATACTCCGCCTGTGCAGGCGTCATGCTTGGATTGGGAGTGGTGCTCTGCGCGAGCGTGCCACTTTCTGCCTCGGCCGGTCCCACCGCCAATCAACCCCCGGCGGCGCCGAAACGTTGGGCGCAATTCGACTTGGTCAGCACCGAGCCGGATGGTTCGGTGCAGGCAGGCAAAGATGTGGTCTTGAGTATCACCTTGGGGGGCGTGCCGGCCGGAAGCGAATCCGTCATGGCCATCATTGAGTCGAACGGATTTCAGAGCCAGACGGTGTCCTTGAGCGAAGAGCCGACGGCGTCGGTGTACCAGGGCACGGTCATTCTCGAACCCAATTCGACGCTGAAGAGCAAAACCACGGTGCATCCCAAGGCCGTGCGAGTCCGGGTGACGTTCGCGCGCGCGAAGAACAGCGGGTTGGAAGAATTCTTGAAGCGCGACGTCTATGTGACGCTCGGTGAACCGCCCCCGAGTGACCCCGAGGCCGAGGTGCAGCCAGGGCCGCCGGTCGAAAGTCCGGAAGCCGATGCCGCGGCCGTACAAAAGGCGACGGAGCAGGTCATGGCCGTGAATGCCACGATTGCCGAAGAGGATCTGCTGCCGCTGCCTCCGCCCGGTGAATCGAAAGCCTACTGGAAACAGGTCAGCGATCTGATCAGCCGGAATTGGAGCCGGCAGATCCGCTCCATCCGCCGCGCTCCCAGCAGCGAAACGGTTCGGGTGCAGTTCAAGATGTACGCGAGTGGAATCGCCCAGGTGATTCAATTGGAACGAAGCTCGGGGGCTCGCGACGTGAACGATGCCGGGCTTCAAACGATCATTCATGCGCAGCCGTTTCCGCCGATTCCACCCGATCTCGGCAGCGATGTGGTCGATGTGCATGTGCGTATGCGTACGGGGGCGAAAGTCGCCACGCGCGATGTGCAGATGACGGTTGAGAAAAAGCCGTCCAAAGCTGCCCAGCCCGCGCCCCCGCCATCCAAAGAAGGAGCCGCGGCTGGCGGTTCCGCAAAGGAGTGACTATGAGGAAATGGAGCGGTCGTGCGGTGGCCATGTGGGGATTCGGAACGGGACTGTTATTGAGCGCAACCTTCGCGCAGGCAGAAACGGCGCGGTATGATGTGGATCTCGACCACTCGATCGTGGAGTTCAAGGTTGCCCACATGGTGGTGTCGAAGACGACCGGCCACTTCAAGGACTACACCGGCTTCATCGAAATGGATCCCGAGGCCGGAACGGTCAAAACTCTGGAAGCGACGATCAAAACCGCATCGGTGACGACCAACCACGAAAAGCGTGACGCGCACCTGCGCAATCCAGACTTTTTCGACGCCGAGAAATACCCGACGATGACCTACAAGATGAAGAGTTATCACAAGTCGGGCGACGGCTATACGGCGGTCGGCGATCTCACCCTGCACGGCGTCACCAAAGAGGTGACGCTGATGGGCAATTTCAATGGCGTGACGAAGGATCCATGGGGAAACACGCGCGCAGGATTCACGGCCGAAGGGAAGCTGAACCGGAAGGATTTCGGGATGGTGTGGAACAAGGCCCTCGATAGCGGCGGCCTGGTTGTCGGAGACGATGTGTTCATCCGACTGGACATTGAATGCATTAAGGCGAAATCGTAGTCGAACACCCTCTCTCAGGGGCCCCGCGCCTGCCCGGTTCCTGCCGGGAAGGCTGAGCCGGCAACGGCCTAGGGAGCGGGGCCTCGCAAAGGAATGCAGCCTGCCGCAACTCTACTGCGGTTTCAGCAGACAGCGCAGCTGATAGAGGTCGAGCGAGGAGGTCCGAGCATCTCACCGCTGGCGGGTTGGTGCGCCGGTTTCATCGGGCGGAAGCGAACGGGCAGAAGCGCGGACCGAATGACGGCAGGGGGATCTTACGAACATGGCGACGGGTTTTGAACGGACTGGAAAATCCGGGCGCGTCATCGGTAGGATACGCCGCATGCGATGTTGGACACTGATAGGTACGGCGCTGGCGCTGACGTGGATGATCGGCATCACGGACGCCGGCGCGTTGGAGTTTACGGCCGATCAGATCACGAAGATCAACGGCCGGACGCAAAAGGCCAACATTTACTATCGCGACAATATGTGGCGGATCGAGCACCATACGATGGGGCCCGTCAACATCAGCATCGTGCGCAAGGATAAGCAGGTCGTCTGGCTTCTGCTGTCGCGCATGAAGCATTTCAAAACGGTGCCCTATAAGGCCGAGCAGGATCTCAAAGTCTCCGAGCACCTGGAAGGCGAGATCGCGCGTGAAGAAATCGGCACGGAACTGCGCGAGGGACACCCGACGACGCTGTATGAAGTGACGGTGCAGGAGGGCGAGCGCACGGAGGTCTATTATCAATGGCTCGCCACCGATATTCGGTTCCCCATGAAGCTCGCCAAAAAGGACGGGAGCTGGATCGTGGAATACCAGCACGTCAAATTCAGGCCCTTGATCGATTACCTGTTTCAGTTGCCGCTTAATTTCGAACCATTGGAAGAGTTTGATCATCAGCCGGCTGCTGCGGAGCCGAATCACCAGCCGATGTAAGTGATGATCGGACGATAAAGGAGCGAGATCGTGCGCAAGCGAGGAATAGCCGTCTGGGTGTTGTGTGCGGCCGTGGGGGCCATGAGCGGATCTCTCTATGCGCTCGATGTGGCCGATGTCGTCAGGGAATGGACGCCGGAAGGAAAGAAGCTGGCTGCGGAGCGCGTGAAATTGCCCGCGCACGATGAGATGGTGCGCATCCCGGCGGGCGAGTTTCTCATGGGGAGCGACAAAAAGGTCGACAAGAATTCTTATCTGGCCGAGTTCCCGCAGCGGAAAGTCTACCTGGATGCCTATGACATCGATAAATACGAAGTGACGACCGTGCAGTTCCTGAAATATGTGCTGGCCCACAATCTCGGTCCCTTGATCGATTGGCAGTACGACGGCGGAAATTTCCAGGATACGATGGTGAGCCACCCGGTCATGCACGTGTCCTGGTTCGACGCGGATGCCTATTGCAAGTGGGCGGGAAAACGCTTGCCGACGGAGGCGGAGTGGGAAAAGGCCGCGCGCGGGGAGGACGGGCGCATCTATCCGTGGGGCAACCAAATGGCCGGGCTCTCGCGGGCGAACTTCGGCCGGACCGGGCTGTCGGGTCCGGTTCGCGACCGGCCTGAACGGTTGCTGCTCTATCCGCCGATTATCTCGGTCGACAAGTATGACAATGCCGCCAGCCCCTATGGCGTGTTTCAAATGGCAGGCAATGTCTCTGAGTGGGTCGCCGATTGGTACGATCCAAAATACTACACCACCGGACCCACCAGAAATCCCAAAGGCCCCGAGACCGGCAGCCAACGGGGTTTTCGCGGCGGCGGGTGGATCGATAGCACGCCCAGTGTCCGTGTCGCGCAGCGCAACGGGACCGACCCCAACACCAAGATGAATTGGATGGGATTCCGTTGTGCGCGGGATGGCAACGAGGGGGCAGGCGCCCCCCAGGCTGAAGCGAAATAAACGCGGATGGACTGTCTCCAGGTGCCGGATGAGACCTGACCGGCGGATGTGAGGAGTTCAGGAAGGTCGTTTCGCTTCCAGCAGCCGGTGGACGTGCTCGCTCGTCTCCTTCACCAGAATCCCCATTTTCCCGTGTGACGGTTCGAAATCTACGGAAAGTCCATGGCTGCGGATGCGTTCGCCGGCTGTGGGTCCGATGGAGGCGATCACCAACTTTTTGCAGGCTTCTTTGAACGGCCTCGTTTGCCCGTCCTGCTCCACGACTTGCATCACATGGTCGATCTGGGCGGCATTGGTGATCAGCATCACCTGCACTTCTCCGGCCAGAATCCGGCTAAGCGTATGTTTCAGCGGTGAGATGTCTTCCGGAAGTGCCCAGCGATAGATCGGCACTGCCGTCACCTGCGCGCCACGCTGCCTCAAGGCTTCCAGGAGGTCGCGGTTCGATACCCCGTATTCTTGCACCGCGACGCGCAATCCCTTCACCGGGCGATGGGCGTCCAATGTAGAGAGGACATCGATCCAGGTATTGGGCTCAGGGACAGTGAGGGTCGGTCGGAGGCCCAGAGCCTTGAGCGCCGCGACCGGTTTCGGGCCGCGCGCGATGAGGACAGCCTTCAGTAACGCCGTGCTCAGGTCTCCTTTGGAATGGCGACTCTCCAGGATCTCAAACAGGGCCGTGGTGCCGGCACCGGTCATCAGCACAAGCACGTCGACCCCCTCCCGCATGAGCCGGTCGCCGAATTGTAGCGCGGCCGAATTGTCTTCCAGCGGGATTTCTCGCAATGCCGGCGCCACGAGCGGTCTTCCGCCGTAACGCTCAATCAGGCGGGTCATATCCGCGGCCATCCGCGATTCGAAGGCCGCGACCGTTAGCCCGTTGAATCCTGCCGTAGTCATACGCTCCCATGCCCCCGCACCAGTCCGGCCCTGTTACTTGGCGTCGGCGGCGCAGCGAAATCCCGTGGATTCGTTTCGCATGGCCGGATCGCTTTCCACCCGGGTGAAGATGCGAACGGTCGGCGTTTCGTTCTGCCATCCGGCGCCTCGAATCACTTTCTTCGTGCCGCTTTCCGGTCCGGGAGGATTCTTCTCGGGACTCTTTTCGTAGTACTTCGGATCGTACCAGTCATTGACCCATTCCCACACGTTCCCCGCCATGTCATAGACGCCATACGGACTTTTGCCCTTCTCATAACTGCCGACCGGCATCAAGGTCTTTTCTCCGATCCACTTCTGGTTGAAATTGAGATGCCCGTCGGTCGGCTCGACATTGCCCCACGGAAAACGCCAATCATTGTTGCCTTTGGCGGCTTTTTCCCATTCGGCCTCGCGCGGGAGCCGCCGGCCTGCCCAGGCGCAGTAGGCATTGGCATCGGCCCAATCGACATTGATCACCGGGCGGTCGGCCAGCGATGCGGGAATGCCGATCCCTTCCCAGAGATTCCGAGTGGGATTTTTGGGATTTTGCGGGACGCGATGATTGGTCGCCTTGACGAATTCCAAATACCGCGCGTTCGTGACCTCATACTTGTCGATGTAGAACGGATCGATGTCGATGACGTGGCGAGGATATTCATCGCGCCCGCCGTCACGATCGCCGAACGGCACTCCCATAGGATACGAGCCTGCAGGGATCAGGACCAGCGGCGCCCCGTCCTTTCCTGTGATTTCCTTGGGCAGGGCCGCGGTCTCTGCCGCGACCGCGTGAGACCCCATGCCGTGTAAACCGATAAGCACCAGCACCAGTGCCAGGACGGATCGTGCCAACATAGCTCCAAGCTCCTTTGGTTCGAGAGAGTCGATGACCGATCGTACCACAGCCGGAGAGTTTTCAAACACGGCCGGGAGAGGAAAGACGCCGATCTCAGGAGACGCGGCGCGGAAGAATGAGGATTGACGGGGTGACAGGCCCCCCCCTACTATACGGCCGAAGAGAGGGCGGCATGGCGATTCATCGAGGCTTGCGGCATCTGGCGCTACGCGTGACCGATCTGGCCCGGTCGCGGGCCTTCTACGAACATTTTCTGGCGATGAAGGTCGTGTGGGAGCCGGACCCGGACAATGTGTACTTTAGTTCCGGTTCCGACAACTTGGCCTTGCACCAGATCGGCGCCGCAGAGCTGGCTCACTACCAGCCGCTGGGCGGGCAGTTGCTCGATCACTTCGGCGTGATTCTGGAGAGCCCTTCCCAGGTGGACGACATGTTCCGACACGTACAAGCGGATGCGGCCCGGTTTGGCGCCGCGATCGCCAAGCCCCCGAAGCAACATCGTGACGGCAGTTATTCGTTTTATTTCACCGATCCGGACGGTAACGTGATTCAAGCCCTGTACGAACCGACCATCAGCCGGATGGAACTGAAGCCGTAAGCTGCCTCCGCGACCCGACGACTATGGGAATCTGGAACACCTTATCGCGCGATCAGTATGTGGGGTTGGCCCCCTGGGTCTGGGTGCAACTGGAAAGCAATCAGCCTCCCGGGCCATTTCCCTTCATCGGCGGAGTCGCTCCGGAGGTGGTGGCCAGTCTGCACGAGGCGCACAGCTTGTTTCTCGCCTGCGTGGAAACCGCGATCAGCGACGTGTTTTCCCGGCGATCGGAACTCGGCGATCCCCGGACCAGAGTCCGCCTTGAAGATGCCTATGCCGAACTAGTGAATTCCCGCCGCCAGCTCAGCCAGCACATCACGGCGCGGCGCCAGCCCGACGGGCAATTTCACTGGTCACATCCGTTCGATCCCACAAAATCCGCCACGGTCGTCAATAGCGGCCTGCGCATCTTCAATGCGGTGAAACGCCAGGCGATTCCCGTGGCCTTTGAGCGCCCGATGGGGCCGCTGGTCGGAAGATTCCTGGGCATGTTGGACGGCACGCAGCAGGCCGGCGCCATTCAGACCATCGCCGCCACGGCCGGCCGGGACGGCGAGCGGCTCTTGACGCAATTAATGGAAATGTTCGTGCACTATGAGTGCCTGGCACCCGCGGCGCGCCCCTCGATTCGAGCTCACTGGTTACAGCAGACGCAGGATAGAGACACGATCCATCTCGGTCATGCCGCGCTTATGTATCGGCAACGCGATCAATTCCTGCTCTTCGATCCTTGGCTGCTGCCCTGGTTTGCGGAATCGAATGTGCCCAGTCTCTGGGTGTCCTTGTTACCGAAGCCGGCGGCGATTTTTCTGACGCACGATCATGACGACCATGTCGATCCCAGGACGCTGCTGCATGTGCCGAAAGATGTTCCCATCGTCATTCCCAGCCGGCGGAATCGGAAGAAGTTTTTCTACGACTATCTGCCGCTGCTGCGGGAGTTGGGATTCAGCCATATCATCGAGCTGGCGCATGGCGAGACGTGGAATTTCGACGGCGGTGCCGTGGTGTCGGTGCCCTTTTACGGCGAGGACCCTTGCGACCTGGAGATGCCGAGAAATTGTTATCTCGTGACCGATCGGGGGCAGAACGTGCTGGTGCATGCCGATAGCGGCCCGACGAACAACGGGCGGTCGGCGATCAAGGAAGGCATCATTCAGCAACTGGTGCAGAAATACGGTCCCATCTCCCTGGTGCTGGCCTCTCAGCAGCAACTGCAGGAAATTCGCAGCTATGCCGCCCATGCGCCGCTCTCTCACCCCGGCCTCTGGCTCGAGGTGGGCGAGAACGGCTATCTCACCAATAGTTACCTGAGTGAATTGTGCGCGACGGCGCAGGCACGGCTGTTTGTCTCTTACGCCACCGGCGGCGCCGATTGGTACCCGGACCATCTGTCGTTCATGTTCAGCCACCGCAATCCCGCGCGCACGGCATTGCTCACCGCGAATTGGGAGCCGCCGGAAAAACTCAAAGATCTTCTGTCGCCACAGAATTGCGGGTATCATCGCGCTCGGGCGTTGGATCTCTTCCGCACTGCGGGCGACGGATCCGTGCAGGTCTCCTCTGCGGTCGAGGCCCTGTCGCCTATGCCGCTTTACCGGCTCGATCATGACGAACCGGCATTCATGAAGCGCGAACGATCATCGCCATAAGGGAAACGAGAGACTATGGAAGCTGCGAAGGGTTTGGTGCTCGTCACCGGCGCCGCCGGGTTCATCGGGTCGCATGTGGCCCGGCGCTTGCTGGATCGCGGGGATTCGGTGCTGGGGCTGGACAACCTGAACGAGTATTACGATGTACGTTTGAAGGAAGCTCGTCTGGCGAAACTGCAGGCGCATCCGCAATTTCAATTCGTGAAGCTGGATGTGGCGGATCGGCCTGGCATGGCGGCCCTGTTCGAACAGCACCCCATCAGGCGCGTGGTGCATTTGGCCGCGCAGGCCGGCGTTCGGTATTCGCTGGTGAATCCGCATGCCTATACCGCCAGCAACATCGAAGGCTTTCTGACCATTCTGGAAGGCTGCCGGCATCACAAGGCCGAGCACCTGGTCTACGCGTCTACGAGTTCGGTCTACGGTGGCCACACGAAGTTGCCCTTTTCGGTCCACGACAATGTGGATCATCCGGTCTCGCTCTATGCCGCCACGAAGAAGGCCAACGAGTTGATGGCGCATTGTTATGCGCACCTGTATCGATTCCCCATCACCGGCCTGCGGTTCTTCACGGTCTACGGTCCTTGGGGCCGCCCGGACATGGCGCTGTTTCTGTTTACCAAAGCGATCCTCGAAGGCAAACCCATCGACGTGTTCAACTATGGCAAGATGCAGCGCGATTTTACCTATGTCGACGATATCGCCGAGGGGGTGTTGCGCACGCTCGACCGGCCCGCGCAGGTTGATCCGCAATGGTCGAGCGACCGTCCCGATCCCGGCAGCAGCTCGGCGCCGTACCGGCTCTATAATATCGGTAACAACCAGCCGGTGGACCTCCTGCGTTTCATCGAGGTGCTTGAGCAGACGCTCGGCAAAAAGGCCGAAAAAAATCTCCTGCCCCTCCAAGCGGGCGACGTGCCGGCGACCTATGCCGATGTGGCGGATCTCATGCGGGATACGGGCTTCAAGCCGGCCACCTCAGTCGAAACTGGCATTACCCGGTTCGTCGAGTGGTACCGCGAGTACTACAAGGTCTAATCCCGCCAAGGTTGCGTTTCTTCGATCACGGCATGAAATCCAACGCGAGGTTTGGAAGTACTTATCGGCTACATCTGTAGCGAGCGTGTGAACATAGGGATCTACGGTTGAACTGGTCAAACGCTTTCGTTGGCCCCGGGTTTCTGGAGTGCTTACGATGAGTCACGCAAACTTGTCCCGTCGACAGCTGATCAAGGCGCTTCTTGGATTAGGTACAGTCATGGTCTGTACTCCCCAAACGGGGCTTCGGGCAGATGGAGCATCTCAGGCCATTGATGACCTCGCTGCCCCCTTGATTCATGCGCCGGAAGATCCGCAACAGTGGGCAGCATGGAGAACGAGATTGCAAGAGTGGCGGGGTAAGGCCCGCAGAACCTTGCGGTATGACGACAGGCGCTACACAGAACCGGCACAGGCCTGGGTCACATCCAGCTTCTCCAGCTGTTTCCTTATGCTGTATGACCAGACCTTCTTTGATCACAGCTCTGGTCAGTACCAAGTTGAAGCATTCTTGCAGCAGGCGATGGAAGACTTCGGCGGCTTCGACCATCTCATCCTCTGGCATGCCTACCCAAGAATTGGAGCAGATCACCGTAATCAATTCGACTTCTACCGGGACATGCCTGGCGGTCTCAATGGTCTTCGAGATGTTGTGCGGCGATGCCATCGCTTGGGCGCTAAGGCGCTTATCGTCTACAAGCCCTGGGACATCGGAACCAGACGGGAGGCAGTCTCCGATGTCGACGCCCTGGTAACGCTGGTCCGAACGATCGAGGCGGACGGCGTCTACCTTGATACGATGTCGGAGGCTCCTCAGGGGCTCCGTAAGGGACTCGACGGAATCCGCGAGGGACTCGTCATGGAAGGTGAAGGTGCACTGCCACTTGAGCATGTCCATGACCATCACACGTCGTGGGCGCAACATTTCGAGGACCACAAAGTCCCCGGTATCCTTCGAAACAAATGGTTTGAGCGTCGTCATATGATGCATCAGACGTCCAGATGGAGACGTGACCGGTCTCGCCAACTCCATACTGCGTGGATGAACGGAAGCGGGATGGTGGTGTGGGAGGTTGTATTTGGGTCCTGGGTTGGGTGGTCGGCAAAGGATCGTTCTGTCTTGCGTGCAATGTTGCCGATTCAACGGCGGTTTGCTTCTCTGTTTTCTGGAGAAGGTTGGACTCCATTGGTTCAGACCGAAGCGGCCAACATATATGCCAGCCTCTGGGAGGGTCAGGGGATCCACCTTTGGACCTTGGTGAATCGTGCGGAGCAGCAGGTGTCGGGCTTGCTATTAAAAGTTCCAGCGCTCACCGGCGCAAGCTACTTTGATTTATTCGAAGGGCAGGAGTTGGCCCCCAGCATTCATGCGGGCACGGCATTCCTGCACGGATCTCTAGCACCTGGCGGGATCGGTGGATTCATCGCGGGAACTGCTACTTCACTCGGTCCTGACTTTTCGCGGTTTCTGGCGACGCAACGAAGACTACACCTCAGGGAGACCGGGGAGACCGAGTTTCCCAGGCGTCCCGTTCTTGTTTCGAGCCAGCCGCCACTTCAAATTTCTCCCGTTCATGACCATCTTGCCGATATGGTCAAGATTCCATCGGCAAGCGTCACGATGCGTGTACAGCTGAGGACTAGAGAATGTGGTTTCTATGAAAACGAAATGGACCACGATCAACTTTATGCGAACTTCCACAAACCGCAGTGGTTCGAACAAGCGGTTACCTTATCAGCCTATGCGATTGATTTGACTCCCGTTACGAATGCGCAATATGCCGAGTTTCTTCGCGCTGCACGCTACCAGCCTCGGTATCCGGAGAATTTCCTGAAGCATTGGGCCGGCGGAAAACCGCCTGTTGGAAGGGAAGATCACCCGGTCGTCTATGTCTGCCTAGAAGATGCACGAGCCTATGCCGAGTGGGCCGGTAAGGCGCTTCCGACCGAGGAGCAATGGCAATATGCCGCGCAGGGACCCGCGGCGTTGACTTTTCCGTGGGGGAATGCGATGGAAGCCGGGCGATGCAACGGGGGGGAAACCGGATCGACGACGAGTGTCACGGCGTTCCCCCAAGGGCGGTCGCCGTTTGGATGCTACGACCTCTGCGGCAATGTTTGGGAATGGACCGAGAGTGAACGTACTGATGGACGGACGCGGTTCTGCATGATTCGTGGAGGTTCCCACTATGCGGCTCTGGGTTCTAACTGGTACATGGATGGTGGGCCTCAACCGTCCGACTTCGCCGCGAAGTTTCTCCTAATATGGCCGGGCCTGGACCGTTGCGCAACAATTGGTTTTCGGTGTGTGGCACGCCTGGATTAACCTGCGGGTATGGCACCGCGCCAGCTCTAACCAGGGCCTCGACCCTTCCTCGTGAGTCCACGTATGTCGGCGCTTTCTCAAATTGGCAATTCAATGACGCCCTCTATCAAGCCCAATGTATCGGACTGGGGGCACCCCGGGAAAATATCGCTAGGATCCGAACCGTCATAACACTAGGGGACGAACCTGCACGGCACAACGGCGTGCAGGTCGGGCGACTCATGGACGCGGAAGGCGCTATGAGCCCTGGTCTTTGATTGGGAAAGGTTTATGAAGTCAAGATAGGTTGTCACGCTAGCCAGCCAGAGTGATTCCGATGACGATGCGCCAGGAGGCAAAACGGCTACTTGTTGTCGCTTCCCTCATGGAGTAAGGTGTGGATAATGGATCGCATCTTTTCGAAGACCCTGCGGATGGTGCTTTTGTTTCTTGCCGCCGGCTCTGTGGTGGACGCGGGTGCGGGCCAAGCCTGGGCCGATGCGCCATCGAATCATGTCCCTGCTTGGGCGGAGTGGCGGAGCCAGCCGCAGGGAAGCGCGGCCTCTGCCCCCGTTGCCAACGAGCCGCGCGCGGAACTGTTTCGTCAGGCGCCTGTGTTGAGCGGCCGGTTACGCGTCAGCGAGCAAACGGTGATGCCGTATATCGGCGCCGGATTCGGCGGAGGCTACGTCACGGACCGTGATCGGGCCTTGAATCCTCAGCCGGCCTTACCGCAACACAATCTCTTCGGCGACTCGATGGGCAAGAGCATGATGCCGAACGAATTTCAAATGGGCATTCGCATCCCATTCTAATCCCTTCCGATCTCTTCCTGCGGCGAGCGAATCTTCGACAAGAACAGATGGAGGAGCCGGCAAGCCAGGTCTCTCGACTTGCCCTGAGCGGTCCTGTTAGAGCCGCTTCGGCCTGCGCTATGGATCGGTCTGGGCATCGCCACAGCCGGCAATTCAGCAGAACTCCTTGTTCCATTGAGATCCCTACGGTATGCTGCGTCACGAACGCGCGTCCAGCCACGATTTGAACTGACACTCCACACGTTGTTGCCCCATGAGTGATTACGCAGTCCTCGGCGATTTGTTGGTGATCTATGCGGTGTCCACCGCGGTGGTGTTTGTCTTTCACCAGTTCCGGCTGCCGTCGATCGCCGGCTTTCTCGTGGCGGGCGCGCTGATCGGTCCGCATGGCTTGCATCTCATTCCCGACGTCTCGCAAGTGCAGGTGCTGGCCGAAATCGGCATCGTCCTGTTGCTCTTCACGATCGGGATGGAGTTTTCATCCACACATTTTGCTTCAGCCCGCCGCATTCTCGCGGTGGCCGCGCCGGTTCAAACCGGAGGCGTGCTCATCCTAGCTTTGCTCGGGGCGCTGGCCGTAGGACTCTCGTATCAGCAGGGCATTTTCTGGGGGTTCCTCTTGTCGCTCAGCAGTACGGCCATCGTGCTGAAAGCTCTCTCCGAGCAAGGCGAGAGTGATTCGTTTCACGGCCGCGCCACCGTGGCGATTCTGATTTTTCAGGATCTTGCCGTAGTGCCGATGATGCTCATCACCCCGATCCTCGCGACTCCCAGCGGGAGCGCGATGGGGATGGTCTTGCTCACCCTGCTCAAGGCGGGGATGGTGGTGGTCTTGATCGTCGCGGCGGCCTGGTATCTGGTGCCGCGATTGCTGCGCCATATCGTGCGAAGCCGTAGCCGGGAACTCTTCCTCCTGTCGATTATCGTGCTCTGCCTCGGGATTGCCTGGCTGACGTCGTTGGGTGGATTGTCGCTCGCCCTGGGCGCATTTATCGCCGGGTTGGTCATATCCGAGTCGGAATACAGCCACCAGGCGCTGGCGGAGGTGCTGCCGTTTCGCGACAGTTTCAATAGCTTGTTTTTCGTGTCGATCGGGGTCCTGATGGATCTGCGGGTGGTGCTGGACCATCCGTTCATCGTGTTGGGGCTGCTGGTGGCCGTGATTGCCGGGAAACTACTCGCCGGGGCCGGAGCCATGCTGGCATCGGACGCCCCGCCCAGGTCGGCTGTGCTGGTCGGGGTGGCGCTGGCGCAGGTCGGGGAATTCAGTTTTATTCTCGCGCAGCAGGGGCAGGATGCCGCGTTGTTCAGCGGGGATCAGTATCAGTTGTTCCTCGCGGTGTCGGTGTTGACGATGGTCGTGACGCCGTTTCTGATGCAATGGTCGCCACACCTGGGCCGGCGCATCGAAGCGCTGCAGCGAGTGCGGGGCTGGATGCCCACCCGCACGGTGGCGCACGTGGAACAATTGGAGGGCACCCAGGTCCGCATCAAGGACCATGTCATCATCGTGGGTTATGGGCTCAACGGCCGCAATCTTGCCCGCGTGCTGAGCGAAACCGAAATCCCGCATGTCGCGCTCGACCTCGACGGCGAAACGGTACGCCGTGAATCCCGCCATGGCGTGCCCATTTATTATGGCGACGGGTCCAACGCGAATGTCCTCCGCCACATGAAAATCGAGGAGGCGAAGGTGCTCGTCGTAGCCTTATCCGATCCGTTTACGGCCCGCCGGACGGTGAAGGTGGCGAAGGGGCTCAACGCAAAGCTGCATATCGTGGTGCGGACGCGATACCTGCGGGAACTCGAAGAACTGCATCAACTCGGGGCGGATGATGTGGTGCCCGAGGAGTTCGAGACCTCGATTGAAATTTTCGCCCTGGTGCTGCGCACGTACTGCCTGCCGCAAGAATTCGTGGCGCGCAAAGCGGAACAAATCAGGCGGGAAGGCTATGCGCTGTTACGCCGCAGCGAAATGCCGGAGTTGGCCCATCATCTGCGCGGGGGGACGCTGACCGATGTCGAGGTGGAAACCTGCCGGATCGACGAAGACGCGCCTGCCGTGGGCAAATCGTTGACGGAATTATCGATTCGTCCGCGCACCGGCGCCTCGGTGATTGCCTGGACTCGCAGTCAGGTGACGCAATCCAACCCGTCTGAAACCGTGCGACTGCAAGCCGGCGACGTCGTGACGTTACTCGGATCCCGCGAGCAAATCCGCCGGGCCATGGCTTTGTTGAACGAGCCGAACCATGGTACGAGTCACCAACTCGCCTAGTCTGGCCAGCCTGTTCTTATCGATCCACCCTACCGCAGCCTGCCCTGTTAACTTCTCCATCGCAGCGTGACAGGTCCTTTGAGAGGGTGGTCCAGCGGGCGCCCGGTTTGTACTGCGGCGAGGTGGGCCGCCTTCAGCTTGTAGTACCATTTGGCGGGGGTGTCGGCATCGTCGATCAGCATCAGCGCCGGCTTGTACTTCAGTCCGACCGCCTGCCGCTCCATGGCCTGTTTGTCCTGCTTCATGAAGATGTTCGCAAAGTAGCGGAACAGCGGTTTGGCGAACGGCAGCCAGGGGAGGATGTTCCAGGCGGCGGTAAAATCAATTCGGCATTGCCGCTCGCCGACCGGTGTGACGGTGGCGCGCGAGGAGACGAACATCGAGCCGCATTGCACAAACTCGAAGCGCTGGTTGGGCAGCACGAAATCGATGGTGGTCGTCAGCGGGCCGCCGTACAGCTTGTTCAGCAACTTGTAGGGGCCGCTGTTTTTCGAGGGCGCGTGGGGCACCATGCGAAAGCCGTTCGGAATGGGCTCGAAGGTTTTGGCCTTGTCATGCATGCTGGCCTGTGTTCTCCACCAGGAGCTCTGATGGACGAAGGGCCCGTGGGCCGGGTCCATGAGCCCGACGATGCCGTCGTCGATCGTGCACTCCAGGAGCGTGGAAATCTGAACCATGCGATAAGGTGAAGAGGGCAACGGCAAACGCGGGACTTCCGGCACGCTCTGATCGGGCTGTTGCGGATCGGGTACAAAGACCCACACGTATCCGTCGTGATCCTGGCAGGGGTACGATGTGATGCCGATCTTCTCCGGTTGCAGCGCGGACCCCTCCACCAGCGCGGGAATGTGGCGGCAGCGGCCTCCCGTATCGAATTGCCATCCATGGTACGCGCATTCGACCCGCTCCCCGTCAAAATGGCCGAACGACAGCGGCATCCCGCGGTGCGGGCAAATATCGCGCATGGCGGCGACCTGACCTTCGCGGTCGCGGCAGATGAGAATGGGCAGTCCCAGCATCTCCTGCGTGCGCATCTGCCCCACGGCCAAAGAACTGCTGGTGGCAGCCGGATACCAGAAGCCGAGCAGCGGGGCGCTTTTCGTCGGTTTGAGTTCGGTAATGAGATCTGTGCTCATGGATCACTGGGATACGATATGGCTTCGAGCGAACGAAGGGACTATAACGGCGGGTCTGCAACAGGTCAAGCAACGGATCATGCGCGCCTATGAGTCGCGGGGCGGCGCAGAAGCCGGCCGTGACCGGCCAGAGCGCCCCGCATTTCTTGACAAAAAAAAGACGCGGAGACTATAGTCATTTTTGAGATCAATCCTGCCGTTTGTGCTCCGACATTGCGAGGGGACACCATGACAACCGCACAAATCGAGCCTGCAGCCGCGCTGGCGGAACTCCGCGATTCGAAGGCCGACCGCGTCACGATCGTGCTCCTCAGCGGGGATCTCGATAAAGCGATGGCCGCCTTTATCATTGCTACCGGCGCCGCCGCGATGGGCATGCGCGTGACGGTATTTTTTACCTTCTGGGGACTCAACACGATTCGCAAGAAGGGTGCGAGCAGTTCTGCGTCTGACTGGCTCCGGCGGATGTTCGGCTTCCTCAATAAAGGCGGCGCCGATACGTTGCCCTTGTCCCGCTTCCATTTTTGGGGGTTGGGCACCAGGATGATGCAAGTCGTCATGAAGCAGAATCGTATGCCCGGCGTGCCGGAGCTGATGCAAATGGCGCTGGATCTGGACGTGCGCTTTATTGCCTGCACCACGACGATGGGCTTGATGGGGATTACGAAAGACACGTTGATCGATGGCATCGACCAATTTGCCGGCGTGACCACGTATCTGGCAGAAGCCAAGCAGGGCAGTGTCAATTTGTTTATCTAGAGGGGCTGAGGAGAGGGCATGATACAGGCTGATGTAAAGCTCGATACGTTGGGGTATTTTTGCCCGATGCCGATCATTTTGACGTCGAAAAAGATCAAAGAACTCACCATGGGGCAGGTGTTGGAAGTGGTCTCGGACGATGAGGGCATCAAGAAGGATATGCCGGCCTGGTGTGAGACGACCGGCCATCAAATGGTGGGGCTGGAAGAAGAACAAAGTTCTTCCAAACGGATCTATAAGGCCTTCGTCAAAAAAGCCAAGTAGCCGCATTCAGCGGCAGCCACGCGAAGACGAGGCCGTCATGTGTTTGCCAAGCCGGAGGGGATGGTTGTCCGCCTCCGGCTTTTTTCTTGTCCCGGGCTTGCCCCAGAAGCAGGCAGGCACCCCGGCAACACGTTGTGTATCTATCGGTGGTCGCGCCTCGCCTGCATGGCCTGCAGAAGGAATGCCGTGAGTCAAATTGTCGAATGTGTGCCCAATTTTAGTGAGGGCCGGAATCCCGAGGTCATCCAGGCCTTGGTCGCGCTGGTTCGATCCGTGCCCGGGGTGGCCTTGCTGGATGAATCACACGATGCCGACCATCACCGTGCCGTCGTGACGTTCGCCGGACGGCCCTATGCCGTCGCCGAGGTGGCCTTTCAAATGGCGCGGCTGGCCTCTCAGCTGATCGATTTGCGAAGCCATCATGGTGAACATCCGCGCATCGGCGCAACGGATGTCATGCCGTTCGTGCCCATTCGCGAAGTCAGCATCCAGGATTGTGTGCAATTGGCGCGCATGGTCGGCCAGCGGATTGGAAATGAGCTGAAGATCCCCGTGTTTCTCTACGAACAGGCGGCGGCGCGTCCCGAGCGCGTGCAACTGGAATGGATTCGAAAAGGCGGCTTAAAGGGACTGGCGGATCGGATGGCCGCGGACCCCGCATGGCTGCCGGATTTCGGCCCGAAGCAGCTGCACCACACCGCCGGAGCCACCGTGGTCGGCGCGCGATGGCCGCTCATCGCCTTTAACGTGAATTTGAAGAGCGCGGACCTGTCGGTGGCCAGGGCGATTGCGAAGGCGGTTCGGCAGTCGAGCGGAGGGCTTCCATGCGTGAAGGCGATCGGCGTCGAACTCAAAAGCCAGGGGCTTGTGCAGGTCTCGATGAACCTGACGAACTATGAAGAGACGCCGCTTCACGTGGCGTTCGCCGCGGTGGAGCGAGAAGCCGCGTCCCGTGGAGTCGACGTGGCGGGGACGGAAATTGTCGGACTGGTGCCCGAACAGTGCCTGATCGATACGGCGGAGCAGGCGCTGCGCCTCGATCGATTTGAAGGAAGACAGGTGCTCGAAATGCGATTGGACAGTGCTGAATCGCGAGCGGCGATCGGGCGGCTGGCCGGGTCGCAGCCGGGCAAGGAGTCGCCGTCGCTGCCGGCGAAATCCAGGACGCCCAGTGAGACCGTGGCCGCTGAGCAGGGGTTGACGGGCGGCAGTGTCGGCGCGCTGGCGGCTTCTTTCGCGGCGACGCTCGGCACCATGGTGGCCAAACTGAACCGCGCACGCGAGACTGAAAAACGCCTATCCGAGATCGGCACGCGGCTGCGCGAGTTAGTGCAGGCGGATCGGGAGGCCTATGCACGGGTGCTCCAGGCGAGGAAGCTTCCACCCAACCACCCGGATCGCGCCCTGCAACTCGCATCCGCTGGGTTGGGCGCGATTGAAACGCCGATAGAAATCGTGAAACTCTGTTGCGAAGTGATCCCGCTACTCCGCGGCCTTTTGGCGCATGCGAAGCCGGAGCTTCAGCCGGACCTGAAGATGGGCATTCAGCTGGCCGATGCGGTCATCGACGGCTGTGTGGAGATGGTCGGGGAGAACATGAAAGCTCAACCAAATCAGCAACTTGTTGCCTCGATTCGGGAACGTTTTGCCGTTGCGGAACAAATGCTTGTGGATGCGAAATCGCTATGCTACACTCCGCCCTTCGATTCGTGGTCCCAAAACCTGTTGAATATTCTGAAACTTCGGTGAAAGAGAGTCGAAGGTAGCTGACGATGGAAATTAAGGTCTTCAATAACAACGTTGAAAAAGCTCTGAAGGTCGCCAAGAAGAAACTGGCGGGCGAAGGATTGTTCCGCGAACTGAAGCGCCGCCGGTACTACGAGAAGCCGAGTGTCCGGAAAAAGGCGAAAGAGCGGGAAGCTCAACGCCGCCGCCAGAAGTGGCTTGCAAAGAGACGCCCCGAATAGACGTCAGGCGCTTTTCCCTCCGCCGACCATCGCGACGATTGCCCTTCAACTTTTCTTTCCGGCACCTCCATGCAGGCGCATGAGATCCACGCCGTCATCCGAGCGGTCAAGCGGGAGATCGCCCGCTGGCCTGATCCGGTTGTCGGCGTCGTCGCGAAAGAGTCCGGCCGCGATCCCTTCCTGGTGTTGATTTCCTGCCTGCTCAGTCTTCGAACCAAAGACAAGACCACTGCGGAAGCCAGTGCCCGGCTTTTTGCATTGGCTTCGACGCCGCAGACCATGCAGCGGCTATCCCGATCGGCTGTCGAGTCAGCCATCTATCCTGTTGGATTCTACCGGACCAAGGCCAAGCACATTGAGCAGATTTGCACGCAACTGCTGGATCGTTACCAGGGTCGAGTGCCGGACCGGATCGAGGAGTTACTGACGTTGCCCGGCGTGGGTCGGAAGACGGCCAATCTGGTCGTGACCGTCGGCTATGAGAAACCGGGCATTTGTGTCGACATCCATGTCCATCGCATCAGCAACCGGTGGGGTTACGTGGACACGAAAACTCCCGATGAGACGGAACAGGCTTTGCGCGGCATCTTGCCCCGCAAGTATTGGATCACGTTCAATGACCTCCTCGTGCCCTTCGGGCAGAACCTCTGCCAGCCCGTGTCTCCCTTCTGCAGCCGGTGCAAGATCGCCCACTATTGTGATCGAGTGGGCGTGACGAAAAGCCGTTAAGCGTCACGCGCCGTTTTGTTATCAGCCGCCAGCTCCTCATCCTCAGCGAGATTCCGAGCCACGAGATAGGCCAGACGCGGTCAAATGAAGAGCTTCGTCTCCGCCTGCGCGGTCAGAGAGAGAATGGCAGGGAGGCCGAGGACTTCATCCACGTTCTGTTCGACCGCGCCCGCTTGAACTCCCATATATTCGAGTCCCGCGCTGCAGGCGATGAGCCGAAAGCGCCCGACGAGCCGAGCTTCATGAAACATCTCGGAGATTTTCGGGACCTTTTTTTCCTTCAACAGGCGTGTCACTTCGCCGGCCGAGGCGGCATATTCGGGAGGAAAGTCGATGTGGTCGATCCGGCCTTCAGCCAGTTTCTTGATGGTCCAAAACAGTAACACCACGATGACGTCTTTCCCCATGGCTGCGGCAGTGAGGCCGAGCGTCGCGACCTGGTGCAACTTGTCATAGGTGGCGTTGTGGGCAAAGATGACGAATTTGTGCTGATCGGCCATGGAACTTATTTGGCTTTCTGTCGGGTTTTGACACTATTGATAAAGTCGCTGATGGCCGCATCCACCTCGGCCGGGGTCATGGCGCGATCATGCATCTCGCTCTCATCCAGCAGGTAACGCTCTCCTTGTTTCTCCTGCCGCACGATCACGGAATTTTCCGGCGTGACCTCCACGCGCATAAACCATTCTTTTTTGCCCTGCGTCATAACGACTTCTTTGCCGAGCCCGATTTTTGTGATCTCGATCTGCAGATCAGATTCTACGGCGGCATCCGCAGCCTGTGCCTGCTGGGCGATGCCGCCGGTGACGTTCAGCGACAGGACCAGGCCGAACACGGCCGAGCGGCATGCCAGGGAGCGGAGAACGGTCAGCGTCACGCGGCTGGAGAGCGGCGGCATGGTGCGGAATTATAACCGGCAGAACAGGCAACGTAAACCCGCCGCCTTCGGACCCTTCCCGGCGCGCAAAGCCCCATGCTAGGATGCGTCGGTGATGAGCGACATGTTGGCGCAGATCGAGTCCTACGTGCCGGGGAGCGTCCTGATTTGGTTCGCGGTTTCATCCGTCTTCATGTTCGTGGGAACCTTGATCGCGATTCCCATCATCCTTATGCGGTTGCCGGCGGATTATTTCGACACCCGCATTCCTCGTCCCTGGATGGAAAATCACCACCCGGTGCTGCGGCTGCTCGGGCACATCGTAAAAAATGTTGTCGGGGCGGTGTTTCTCTTCGCGGGATTTCTCATGCTGTTCTTGCCGGGGCAGGGTCTGCTGACGATGTTGATCGGCTTGTCGTTGATTGAGTTTCCCGGCAAGCGGCGCGTGGAAGCCAAAATTGTAGGGCAATCCACCGTCCTAAGCACGATCAATTCCATGCGAGCCAAGTTCGGCAAACCGCCGCTGATCATTGCGCCGGACAGCTAGCAGTCAGCTCACTGAGGCCTATTCACGTGCCCACTCTCTACCTCATTGACGGGAGCGCCTACATCTATCGGGCGTTTTTTGCCCTCCCGCCCTTAAGCAACTCCAAGGGCCTGCAGACCAATGCGGTCTACGGCTTCACGACCATGTTGCTGAAGGTGCTGCGGGAGCATCGTCCGGACTATGTCGCGGTCGTGTTCGATGAAGCAGGTCCGACCCACCGGCATGAAGCCTTCAAAGAATACAAGGCGCAACGACCTCCCATGCCGCAAGGCATGAGCGCGCAGATTCCCTATATCCACCGCGTGGTGGAAGCGTTGTCTCTGCCCGTCATCCGGCAGGCCGGATACGAGGCCGATGATCTGATCGGCACCTTGGCCAGGAACGGTGAGGGGCAAGGCCTCGATGTCGTGATCGTCACCAGCGACAAGGACATGTTCCAGTTGCTGACCCCGAAAACCCGCATTTACGATCCGGTGAAAGACAAGTGGTTCAACGAGGCTGATTCCCTGGTGCGGTTTGGCGTGGAGCCGGCCCGCGTCGTCGAGATCATGGGCCTCATGGGTGATACCAGCGACAATATTCCCGGCGTCAAAGGAATCGGCGAGAAAACGGCCGTGAAGTTGATCACGCAGTTCGGCACGATTGAGGAATTGTTGCGCCGTGTCGAAGAAGTCACGCCGGCCAAAACCAAGAATCTTTTACTCGACCAGGGCGACAGCGCCCGCATGAGCCGGCAGCTCGCGACCATTCAGGTGGATTGCCCGATCGAATTTGTCCCCTCACATTTTCAGGCGACGGCGCCGCAGACCGGCACGCTCGTCAGTCTGCTGCGCGAACTGGAATTCCTGACCTTGGCAAAGAGCTTTCAGGGCGAGACGCCCGAGCAGAATCGGCTAGGGGCAGAGGTCCAACACATTCACGATGCCACGGGTGCGGAGAATTTTCTGAAGCGGCGGCAATCGGATGCCATGCTGGGCCTCGCATGCGTGTTGAGCGGCGAGGCCGGCGTGCGAGCGAACCTGCGAGGCTGTGCTTTCGGCTGGCCGGACGGGGCTGCCGTGTTTGTTCAGGGTGAGGCACAGGATTGGCCCGGACCACTCACCGCCTATGTGAAGGATGGGAACAAGCCGAAGGCGGTGCAGGATCTCAAGCCGGCGCTGCTGGCGCTTCACCGGCAGGGGGTCGATATGCCGGGCCCTTACTTCGATACGATGGTCGCCGATTATTTATTGAACCCCAATCGCCGCGCACACACGCTGGAAGCGATCGCCATCGACCTGTTGGCCTATCAGCTGGGCGCCGGTGAGGAGGCGGGCAAGGGGCCACAATCACTCTTTGATGTCGATGAAAGCCTGGTCCATCGAACCGGCGAGGCGGCGGCGGTCACGGCCAAGGTTGCGCCGTTATTACGCGAGCGGCTGAGCCAACAGGGCAGTCTGCCGTTATTCGAGCAAGTGGAAATGCCGCTGGTGCCGGTGTTGGCCGAAATCGAACGCAATGGATTCTTACTCGACGTTGAAGGGCTGCGCGGGTTGAGCAAAGAGCTGGAGCGGGAACTCGAGCAGATGGTCGGCACGATTTACCGGTTGGGCGGCGGCGAATTTAACATCGGCTCGCCGAAGCAACTGGCTACGGTGCTATTCGAAACGCTGGGCCTGAAGCCGTTACGCAAAACAAAGACCGGTTTTTCCACCGATGAAGACACGCTCACGCAACTGGCGAGTCAGCACGAGCTTCCCGCGCAAATCCTCAGCTATCGCACCCTGACCAAACTCAAATCGACCTATGTCGATGCCTTGCCGCAGCTGGTCAATCCCGAGACCAATCGACTTCATACGTCGCTCAATCAAACGGTGGCCTCTACGGGGCGGCTTTCTTCGACCGATCCCAATCTCCAAAACATTCCGGTGAAGGGCGACTATGGCCTGCGCATCCGTGAAGCCTTCATTGCGCCATCCGGTCATCACCTGCTCTGCGCCGACTATAGCCAGGTCGAGCCGCGCATTCTGGCCCATCTCTCCCAAGACCCCCGGTTGTTGGAGGTGTTCGAGAAGGGCGAAGATATTCACATGGCGACGGCCATGGAGATTTTCAATCTGCCCGCCGGCGAGGTCACTCGCGAGATGCGGCGCGCGGCCAAGAGCGTCGTCTTCGGGATTGTCTATGGCATCAGCCCGTTCGGCCTCGCCTCGAACATCGGGGTGCCCCAAGCCGATGCTAAAAAATACATCGAAACATTTTTTGAGAAGTTTGCCGCGGTGCGGGCGCTGATGGATCGTAACATCAACGACGGCAAAACCAAGGGGTACACCACCACGATTCTTGGCCGCCGCCGCCCCATCCCCGAATTGCAGAGCGGCGATCCGTCCCAGCGCGGCGTGGGCGAGCGCATGGCGGTGAACAGTCCCATCCAAGGCTCGGCTGCCGACCTCATTAAAGTGGCCATGATCAAGGTGCACCGACGCCTGCAAGGCGACCTGCCCCGCTGTAAGATGATCCTGCAAGTGCACGATGAGTTGATCTTCGAGGTGCCGGACCAAGAGTTGGAGCAGGCGAAGCACCTCGTCAAAGCCGAAATGGAAGCCACCGGCGGGGCGTTGGGGTTATCCGTGCCGCTCAAGGTGGATGTGGGGGTGGGGTGTAACTGGCGCGCCGCCCATCCGTAGGCGGATGTTGAAACGGGCTGCTGGCCGCGTTCTCAGTCGCACGTCTCCCTGCGACGTACGCTAGGCTGTACGTCTCAGTCGACGTGCTCCTTGCGGCCTTGCCGGCAGCCCGTTTGAACATCCTGAATTCAAGCGGCCATTACTTCGCACCGCAGTCAATCCAGTTCAGCCATGTCGCCGCGAAAACGAAGTTTGACCATACCCGACGCGGAATTCCAGGCCTTGGTCCAGCAGGCGCTCGATGGCCTTCCGGAGGAATACGCCAGGCGCATGACCAATGTCGCGGTCGTGGTGGAGGATGAACCTTCCCCCGACGTTCTTGCCGATCTCGACATGGACGAGGACGAAGATCTCCTCGGGCTCTATCAAGGGCTGCCTATCGATAAAGAATCCTTCTTCCAGGCCGGTGGGCAACTGCCGGCGAAAATCTCCATCTACCGCGGGCCCATCTTGAGGCTGTGCCGTACCAAACAAGAAGTGGTGCAGGAAGTGCGCGATACGGTCGTACACGAAATCGGGCACCATTTCGGTTTCGACGACGACGAGATGCCGTTTTAGCAGGATGGCGAAACAGGCTGCCGGCGGCGTTCTCTATCGCACGACTCCCTGCAACGTATACACCTGTACGCCTTAGTCGTCGCGCTTCCTGCGGCCTTGCTGGACAGCCTGTTTGACCATCCTGCAGCTAGAAAAGATGGTAGCTACATAGCGATCTGAGCGGGAGTCGCGAGGCTGACGAACTGCTTACGAGTACAGCCGCCCGACGATCTGATTGAAGTTGAAGAGCATGGCGTTGGCGCGGGTGTAGGCGGCGTGGCCGTAGTAGTGGTCGCGGACATTGGTTGAGCTCGTGCAGTCTTTGTAATCGACGAGCAGGCATGTCCCTTCGCTTGGGAAACGAGTGGCGCGGCGCGCGCATTCCACCCAGCGCTCGAAGCCATCGTACGGTTCCAGCAATTCCCACACGGCCTTATTGGCGGCCTTGGCGCTCTCAGCGGGGAGGGCATCGCTTCCGGCCACCGCCAATTCCTGCACGTAGTCGCCACCCCAGGCGATCGGCATTTCCACGGTGATCTGCGGTAAGTCCATTTTGGAGAGCCAGGTCTTTCCGTCGGTGCGCAGATTGCGGTGGTTCACGATGTGAAGCAGCTTGCCGATGCCGGAAGGGTCCCATCCGTAACGCACCGGCGTGCCGAAGGTGACGAGATCAAGTGCTACGCCGTTGAGCAAGGAGCCCGAGGTCAAGAGTGGATCGATGCGCTGAATGGCCTGCGCGTCCGGGCCCTGCGGGTTCGCCGCGAGGAGCAGATCGAACAACGCCTTCCGCCCCGTGATCGGTGACGGGCAGAGCAGATTCGTCGCCAGCGCGAGCACGAGTCCGGAGTGCCCATGGGCTTGAATCAGGATTCGATCCCCCGATCTCAAATGGTGTTCGGTCACCAAGGCGCGCAGGCGATCCAACAGCCGGCAGGCAGCCAAGGCGCGGCCGAGGTGATGGTGCTCGCTGGACCAGAGTTCTCGCAAGCAGGTGATGGGTGTGGCCACCTGCTGATTGAGGGCTTTGCGGCATCGCTCCACGATCGAGGCGGTGAAATTGCCTGCGTCGCCGATCTGGCTGTCGAGGAGCGTTTTAGTCGCCTCGTCATTGGCCAGCGGCGGTTTCATGCCGCCAGGGAGCAGTGTGATGCCGTTGCTGCCTTCCCGCATGAACGAGAGGAGCGAATCCAACCCGGAGATGCCGCGTGAATACCCGCGCTTGAGGCCGCCCACTTCGTCGAGCCGCCCTAAGCCGAAGATGTCGGTGCCGGGGATAGCCCCATGCAAGAAGATGATCAGTCGGACTCCCGCCTGCGACAATTTCTGGCCGGCCTGGGCCATGGCTGCTTGCCAGGCGGGCGAATCCATGTCAGGCGGTGGCATCCAGTCCGCATAGGTCAGGCGGTCGCCGGGATTTTTCCGAGACAGTTCGTCATGCTGGAAATTGTTCTCGATCGGCATGGGAAGATTGTCTTACCCGAAACGCAACCCGAAGTTCAATGGACGGCAGGGGGCAAGGCTGGGTGAGCTTCACGACCAGCGGATGATTCGGTGGTGGATTCGGTCAAGCGGGGTGAATGCAGCGTAGGTTTCGGCATGACGGCGACCGCGGTGCAGGTCTTTGCCTCGTCGTTGATGCGGCGATCGATGATCGTGACACCCTGCAGATATTCTTGCACGATTTCCTCGCGCACGATTTCAATATCCTGCTCCGGTTCGCGGCCGGTGCGCTCTCGTACCCGATCGATGGCATGCTCCTTCACTTGCACGCGGATTTGTTTGGCGATGTCGGCCCGGGCGGCCAACTCGGACACTCGCTGGCAGACCAATTGCCCTTTGCTGAGATCGCCTTGGCCCTGTCCGATCAGGAACTGGTCCGTATGGTAGGCCGGAGCGGTCTCGGGTTGTGGCCGGGCCCTGTTCGTGGGTGCGATGCCCTGTTCTCTCGCGCGAAGCTGCTGAAAGCTCTGTTCGGAATGAGTGCGAACGTCTTGAGGGCTGGAGTCAGCCGCCATGGCGGAGGTGGTCAAGAGCAGAGTCCAAGCCATCGACAATGCCATCCGGATCTGCCGCGCTGTGATCGGCATGGCTATTTTCCCTCCTGATTGTTGTGAGTGGAACCGCTCTGCGCAGAGGACTGGGGAGGCGAAACCGGTGGCGTTTGGCGACTCTCATGAGTAGCCCTGTCCAATGATGAGGATGCCGGATTTGAGGAAAGACCGCCACCTGCGCGATAGGTGCGCAACGTCTGATGAGTCGGCGGACTATCGGGCGCGGGGATTTGGCGATAGGTCGGCATGGTGCTGCGGTTCGGCATAGACGGGGTGCCGGGAGAAGGCGGTTGTTGCGGCACGACAGAATATCCCGGCAAAAATGGCACGGTATGCGGCACCGGAGGCTGCCGGGGTTGGGGGGGCGCCGGAGGAGATTTGGTCCCGAGGGTCTGTCGGGCGATGGCGAGGTGCGGATTGTCAGGGTTCAGCCGGCCGGCGATGGCGAGTAATGCTTGGACCTGAGTCACCCCCGCCGAAGGGTACGGTTGCGCGAAGGGAGCCATTAACACCCAGTCTGTCCAGGCCTGCGCCACCAGAGCGTCCGCCTCCGCCTGATTGAGCAAGTCGGTGCGTTGCCGGGTCAATGCCCGGGTCTGCTCGGGTGACTTCGCGCGGGCGAGTGCGTGATTCGCGTCGACGAGTTGCCGGTGAAGTTCATCGATATGATCTTTCAGCGTGACCAGTTCCTGCCGCGCGTCCTCATGTTGTCTGAGGGCTGCAATGGCCCGCGCCGCCTCTTCGCTGTCCACTTGCGCCTTGAGTGTGACGCGGATCACGACCACATCTCCATCGAGCCCGGTGTCCACCTGCTGATCCAGCACCAGTACCATCCCGGCCGTGTAGCTGCGAATGTCGTCCTGCGTGACGTTGAGGTCGCGCACGACGGTGACACTCTCCAGATAGGACGCGACCTGCTCCAGCGCCTGTTTTTTCGCCTGCTCCGTCGCGAGCCGGATCGCGTCGATCTTCGTTTCCCGATCCGTCATCCGGTGCGTTCCTGTTGCAGTCACCACGCGAATGTCGGCGAAACTTTGGATGGGGCGGGCGAGAAGGAGCAGGCTCAGCCCTGCAGTGATGAGGCAGAGGAGGGGAACGAGGCGCGGCTTGCGTCGAGACTCGACGGGGAAGAAGCCGTGGTCGCTGGAATGACGGGTGTGGAGCATGGGTCGGCACCGTGGCGCACATGAATTCGACGGCTGGATTTCCCTGGCCGCGTCCGATTCGCTCAGGATACCATCGAACCCGCTCGGGCGCCATGAGAGCCGGGTTTCGTACCTTGCCTTCCCGGAAAACAGCGTGCTAAGGTATTTTTTCTTCGCGTCATACATCGATCGTGTGGTGAGGTTTCTTATGAGGGTGACCCGCAATATTTCAGCCGCCTCGGTGACACTTTGCCTGGGTTTTCTGCTGAGCATGACTGTCCTGGCCTCGTCTTCCCCGTCGGCGGCCTTCGCTGCACGGGATACGGGAATCGTTCCGCCGCCGGCGCCGGCCGGGATGACTGAACATGTCATTCTGTTTGTCCTGGAAGGGTTCGGACAGGAGTCGCTGAAGAGCGGCGCGATGCCGGTCCTGTCTTCGTTGGTCAAAGATGGCGCGGTCACCTGGTCCGCCACCGCGGTGTCGCCCGCCCGCCGGCTCCCGACCATGGCGTCGCTGGTGACGGGGATGCCGGTGGCCAAACATGGCATCACCTGGAACGTCTTTGAATTCAGTCGCGGATACCCGCGCGCCCCGACGGTCTTTGACTATCTGGATCTAAGCGGCGGCCGGGACAGCGCGATTTTCTATATGGATGAATCCTTGTACCAGCTCGCGAAGCCGGAACCCTACACCGACTATCAAATGTGCGGGCCGCTCAGAGCCGAGTGCAACCCCGACCGTTTAATCGGGTATGTGCGGGATTATTTCAAGAAAGCCACGAGCGGGTCCGGTCATGGCCACGCCATTCCGTCCTTGCCGCATCTGTTGGTCGTACACCTGCCGGTTCCCGGCCGTGTGGGGGAAACCCAAGGCTGGAAATCGCCGGAGTATAAAGATGCCTTGAAGGCCGTGGATAAGGCGATGGGGACCGTGCTCGATCTGTACCGCGATCTTGGCCTGATCAAACGGACGACCATTTTCGCCACGTCGCTGAGCGCTTTCGGAGGAACACAGTTTTCTTCAGGCGAAATGTCCGCCGATCAACAGAAGGCGCCACCGGTGGTGCCCTGGATCGCGTCAGGCGTGGGCATTAAGGCCGGCCATGCGATTCGCCAGCCGGTGTCCATTATCGATACCGGGGCGACCGTGATGCGGGCGCTCGGGCTGACGACCTATACCGAATGGGAGAGTCAGCCGGTCGAAGAAATTTTCAAGACCGCGTTTACGGCGGCTCCTGTCAATCCACTCCTGCAATAGAGGCCCAATGCGTATCTCGATACACAGATCGTTCACGGGGCGGCAGGCGTTTTTCTCGTTCATCGCGTTGTCTTGCGTGTTGTTCTCCGGGAATTCGGCACGGCTCCTGGCAGCCGGTCCGCCGCCTGCCTACACGAAGGAACATACGATTACGATTGATCCGACTCCATTGGTACCGCAATCCTGGTGGCAGGTGCCGGGCATTACGCCACCGCTCTGGGTGCTGGATCCGGAAACATCGGATGCCTACCGGACAACCGAGACGCGAGATCTGCAGCTCAAGCCGGGACAATATAAGTTCATCAGTTTTACCTTCGACTTCCCATTCACGGTGAGTTTGGACGGAAAACTGGAATACTCCAAGTCACTCGATCAATGCGTGGAGGGCCGCGGGACTCAGACCCTGGTGGTGCGGTGCAAACGCACCTATCCCCATGGCGGTCAACGTGATGCCTATTACGGGAATAGTGAGGTGGGTGATGGCACAGGCACTCGATGATCTGCTGGACTCCCTGGAAGATCCGGATGATGCGACTCGTGAGGAAGCGGCTAAAGCCCTCGCGCAGTTGGCGGACCCGGCCACGCTGGACGCGCTGATCGGCGCCTGCGGGGACGAGTATTGGTCTGTGCGCACGCGAGCCGGCTGGGGTGTCGCCAAGATCGGCGGTCCGAAGGCGATTGAAGCGCTGATTGCCCTGTTCAACGACCCCATCATGGAAGTCCGCAACGAGGCGGTCGCGGCCGTGGTGTCCCTGGGCGCGGGGCAGATGGATCGACTTCTTGCGGCGATGAAGGACGAACGGTGGCGTGTCAGGGAACATGCGGCCAAGGCCTGCGGCGAGCTTCGCGATTCGCGGGCCGTCGATGCATTGATGTTCGCCTGCCGGGATCGCGACGGTGCCGTGAAGAGTGCGGCGGCGGAAGCGTTGGGAAAAATCGGTGACGCGAGGGCCATTCCGGCCCTGATCAAACTGTTCCGGGATTCCTCGAAGATTGTGCGTGAAACCGCCGGCATCGCGCTGGTCGCGATCGGGCAGCCGTCCGTCGATCTCCTGCTCGAAACCATGAAGGACAAGGATTTCGTTGTGCGCTGCCACGCAGCCCGCGCCTTGGGCGGCATGACCACAGACTATCAAATCGGCAAGAGCTGGGTGCGCGAACCGCGCGTGGTGGATGCGTTGATCGAGGCGTTAAAAGATCCGGACCGGGCTGTGCGCGAAGATGCCACGATTGCGCTGGGCATGATCGGTGACCCCCGGGCCATCGACGGCCTGCTGGAAGCCATGAAAGACGGCGCTGTGAAGCGTCATGCCATTGCCTCGCTCGGGATGATCGGTGACCCTCGGGCCCTCCCGGCGGTGCTGGCTGCCCTTAAAGGGAAAGGCGTGCGCCAGGACGGAACGCCGACGCCAGGATGCATCGTCAGCGAAGACGCGTTTATCAAGGAGGCGGCAGCCACGGCGCTGGGACATTTTCGCGACCCGCGCGTGATTCCCGATCTCATCATGCTCTTGAAGGATGGAGTCTTGCGCGAGAAAGCGGCCGCGGCCCTGGTGTTGATCGGGGACTCGGCCATCGAGCCGCTGATTTCGTTCCTGTACGATCCGAAGGCCTCGGAGGTGGAAGCCGAAGGCGAGCGGGTTCTGTCCTATGCCTCAGTCCGGCTGACCGCCAAGGATTCTTTGCGATTGTTGGTCGTGGAAACGCTGGAGCACTTGGGATGGACGCCACCCGATGAAGAGACCTCGGTGGATTCCAGCCAGGCCGACAACCTTCGTGTCGATCGCCCGCTGGGAGATATCGGTCGTTTCGGTCCGAGCGGAGATTTTGCCAAAGGATCGGTGCGATAGTCTTCGGTGTCCACTCGCGGGGTCCTGGCCCGGTGAGAGCGTCCTGTGCGCCCGCGTCTCTTCTCCTCGTCCGACCAACTGCGCGGGATGTGTGATACCAGGTGGTAGGGCCGACCCGCGTTGACCCCTCAAAAAATCCTGTGTTAAGGTCGATGGCCTCACCTGAGGCCGAAATACCATGGCCGACACCGTCAGCGAACAGATCGCAGCCTTGTCGGATGAGGATTGGGCCATCCGTGAGGAAGCGGCGACCCTCCTGGGAACGTTGAAGGATGCGCGGGCGGTTCTGCCTTTGACCAAAGCGCTACGCGATACGGATCGTGCCGTGCGCGAAGCCGCAGTGGGAGCCCTCTCGTCGCTCGGTCCCGTGTCTGTTCCGGCCCTGGCAGGCTGTTTGACCGATCCGGCCTTGCAGGTGCAAGAAGCGGCGTCTGCCATTCTGGCTTCTCTGGCCGATGAGCGTGTGTTGGCGCCGCTCATGCAGGCACTAGGTAGTCGCGATTGGATTGTGCGCATGCACGCGGCAAAGGGCTTGGGACGTATCGGCGATCCCGAAGCGCTGCCTGCCTTGATGCCGCTGTTGCAGGATAAGGTCAAGGCCGTCCGGGAGGAAGCGTCCAGCTCGCTGGCTGCCATTGGCGCTGCCGCAGTGGCCGGATTACTTGAAGCCCTGCAGCATGAGGATTGGCTGGTTCGCCTCCATGCGGTGGAGGCGTTGGGAAAGCTGAAGTCGCCGGATTCCGTCGAACCGTTGCTCCGCGCTTTGTTCAACGAGCGGGACTCGGCGATCCGCGAAGATGTGGTCCGGGCGCTGGGCGCGATTCGAGACGGGCGCGCAGTGGAGTATCTCGTGGCGGTGATGAAGGAGCCGGGGCTACGGCTCCTGGCCGTTGAAGCGCTCGGTCATATCGGCGATCGGCGGGTGGTGCCGATTTTACGGCGGCTGGTCGAGGGCGTGCCGTTGGGAGAGCCGAGGGATTCGGCCACACCTTGCGCCGACGGGTGGACGGACGAGATGGCCACGATGGGGATGGCGGCCCGCGCTCTGGGGATGATCGCCGATGAGGTGGCGATCCCTTCTCTCATCGTGGCCTTGCGAAATACTATTACGAGGTCGGAAGCGGCGGCGGCTCTCACAAGATTTGGTTCGGCGGTGATCCCGTCTCTCTTGCCCATGCTGGCGAACGAACGGGACGAAAACATCCGCTATCACGTCCGGGAAACATTGACCGCGGTGGGGTGGCGCGCCGGGCGAGTTTAGGACAGGCGGTGAGCCGATCGGATGAAGACGCCGTTTCAGTAACGGCCTCTTTCCGACCGGTTCCATGTCGGCAACCCACGCAACTTTACGATGTCCAAAGAATCGATCGACACCTTAGTCTCCGAATTGACGCATGAAGAAGAGTGGCGGCGCATGCGAGCGACGGCGGCTTGCCTGGCCGGCGGTCCTCGGGCGGTCCATGCCTTGACGCTGGCGTTGCAAACCGGCGATGTGCCCCTTCGTGTCGAAGCGGCGGCGATGTTGTCGCGCATCAAGGATCCGGCGGCCGGTGTGGCGCTGGTCGCCCTGATTCGCGATCCGGAAGAGACCGTTCGGCAGGCCGCGTTTGCCGCGCTTGAACAGATGGCCGGCAACCTGGACGACGACACGGCGGCAGGGCTCGTCCGCAATCTCCACGAGTCGCCCGATGAGGATGTGCGCCATCGGGTTCGGCAGCTCTTGGGCGTGATCCCCAATGCCATTACGCCGCTCTGCGAGATGTTGAAGCATCCGGACGTAGAGGCGCAGACCACGGCTGCGACGATTCTCGAGCATCTGCTCGACCCGCGTTCAGCCGATGGATTGATCGACGCCATGGCCTCGCCGGCGGTGCGCGAAATCGCTGTGCGGACGCTGAAGAAGCTGGGGGCGATCCGGGACCGGATTGACGCCACGTTTAATGCCTTGCGCGATGTGGAAGGCGCGAGCGAACGCGAAGAAGCCCGCATGGCCACGGTGATGGATCTCCTGGGGATCGGCCGGCCGGCGGTGGAAATCCTCATCGAGTATCTGGAAGACGACGATTGGCTGATCCGTGAAGCCGCCGCGGATTTGCTCGGCAAGATCGGGGATGTGCGCGCGGTCGAGCCGTTGATGAAGCGGCTCGAAAAGGATAAAGACACCGGCGTGAAGGAGTATGCCGTGAAGTCGTTGGGGCTCATCGGCGACCCGCGCCCGGCACAACTGTATATTGAAGCGATCCCGATCCGGCCTCTGCGCGTGATGGCCATCGAGGCGCTGGCGAAGATCAAAGATGTCGAGGTGTTGCGGCCGTATAACGAGCTGTTTAACCGGTTGCGGAGCGATCGGGACGGCATCGTGTCATACAGCGCCGGCCTCATTGCAGACAAACTTGCGGCCCTCGAGGGCGAACAGCCTGTCGGGCAGGAGGAATCGGGCGATCATGAGTGATGCCGAGCGAATTGCACAATTGATAGCGGCGCTACGCGACGACAATGAGGCGTTGCGGGACCATGCGATGGCGAGTCTCGGGCAGATGGGGATGGAGGCCGTGCCCCAATTGATCGGTCTGATGGCGGACGAAGATGTCGTCATTCGCGAGGCGGCGGCGACGGCGGTGGTGCGTATTGGTCCTGTGGCATTCGATCAGCTGCTGGAAGCCTTGCGAGACGATGAATGGGCGATCCGCGAGCAGGCCGCGAATGTGCTCGGGCGGTTTCGCGATCCGCGCGCCGTTGATCCCCTCATGGCAGCGCTCAAAGATAAGGACGGGGCCGTCAGGACGGCGGCAGTATGGGCGTTGGAGCGTATCGGCGACTCGCGGGCGACGCCGGGATTGATCGACGCACTGGGCGACGGCACGGTACGCGAAGATGTGGCGCGGGTGCTCAAGAAGATCGGCGATACCAGGGCAGTCGATGCATTGATCGGCGGCCTCATGGGACCGAATTGGATGGTTCGGCGCCATGCGGCTGAAGCGCTCGGCAAAATCGGCGACCCGCGCAGCGCCGAGGCCTTGATTCAGTCCTTGCAGGATGAGGATTGGCTGGTCCGCCGGAATGCCGCCGAATCGCTGGCGCGACTGGGGGCGAAGCAGGCCATCGAGCCGCTGCTTCCTCTCTTGGAAGATGAAAATACGATGGTTCAAGAGACCGTCGAAGGTGTACTCGCAAGTTTGGGATGGAAACAGGCGACCTCGTCATAACCCGACAAAGGAACTCTACTATGGCAGAAGAAGCACCGGTAAAACTGATTCAGATCGGACCGAAGGGCGGCCCCAAAAAGGATGGATTCAACCTCGTGACGGAGCGGGTCGTGGCCGTGAATCCCGAAGCCCGGCAGTTGGAAGTCGAACTGTTGGCGTACGACGGAAAAACCGTCGTGCTGGATGTGGGAGAGGAAGCCCTGGAGGATTTCCTCAAGATCAAGCCAGGCGACGGAGCCACCATTCGCGTGGTGGAGGAAGGCGGGAAGCGGGTTGCCAAGAGCTTCCGGATTCGCGCCAAAGATCCGAACGCCGCCAAGGCCGACGCGATGCTGATCGATTTGAAGGATTCACATTGGCTCAACCGCAAATATGCGGCGGAAGTCCTCGGCGACTTGAAAGACCCGCGTGCGGTGCTGCCCTTGGTTGAAGCCCTCACCGATGAAGTGGGCGATGTGCGCCAACGGGCTTATGATTCGCTGATTAAAATCGGCGGGTCGGCGGTTCCTTCACTGGTGCCGTTGCTCGCGGCTGAAGAAGACGATGTGCGTCAGTCGGCGACGGAAATTATCCGCAAAATCGGCAAGCCGGCGGTCGAGCCTCTGGCCACCGCGCTGGCGGAGGCCGACGACCGGTTGAAGACGAAGATCATGAAGGTGCTGGATCGGATGGGCTACAAGCCGAAGGCTAAGGAAGGTGCGCAGCCTGAACCGGCGAAGTTGATTGGATAGCCGAGACTCCCCGGCCGCCGGTCAGGCGGCCGGATCCTTGGTGGGGCGGCCGACCGAGACGTGGCGGAAGCCGTAGGGGACGACCCGGTCCGACTCGTAGGTGTTGCGCAGGTCCAGCAATAACGGCTCCCGCATCGCTTTCTTGAGCCGCTCGAAATCGAGATTTCGGAACTGGTTCCATTCGGTCATGATGATGAGGCCGTCGGCCCCTTCGGCCACGTCATACGTCTCCTGGCAGGGAACCATGCCGGGCAGCAGTTTCACCGATTCCTCCATCGAAGCCGGATCGTAGGCGCGGATCTTCGCCCCTTCTTTCATCAACTCACTGAGAATGGTCAGCGACGGCGCTTCCCGCATGTCGTTCGTGTTGGGTTTGAAGGAAAGTCCAAGCACCCCGAGCGTTTTCCCTTTCACTCCTCCGCAGGCATTCTTCACTTTCTGGACCATGCGCAAGTGCTGCTCGTAGTTCACCTTCGCGGCCGCGCCGGCAATTTGGAACGGATACCCGACCCGCTCACCGGTCTGGACCAGCGCCGCGAGGTCTTTGGGAAAGCAGGATCCGCCGAATCCCGGCCCGGCATGCAGGAATTTGTTGCCGATCCGGTTGTCGAGCCCCATGCCCTTGGACACCAATTGGACATCCGCGCCCACCTTTTCACAGACCGTCGCGATTTCGTTGATGAACGAAATTTTCACGGCGAGAAACGCGTTGGACGCATATTTGATCATCTCCGCAGTCGGAATGTCGGTGACGACGATCGGAGTTTCGAGCAGGTAGAGCGGACGATAGAGGTCTTTCATGATGGCGACGGCCTGCTCGCTGTCGGCCCCGATGACCACGCGGTTGGGCCGCATAAAGTCTTCGATCGCCGAGCCTTCCCGCAGGAATTCCGGGTTGGATACGATGTCGAACCGGAACCGGCCGGTTTGATTGGCTTTGATCACCTCGCGCAGTTTTTCTCCCGTGCCGACGGGGACGGTGGATTTGGTGACGATGACCTTATAGCCGGTCATGTTCTTCGCAATCCCGCGTCCCACCTCCTCCACATAGGATAAGTCGGCCGATCCATCGGATTTCGGGGGGGTTCCCACGGCAATGAAGATGACCAGGGCTTTGTCGACCGCCTTAGCGACATCAGTGGTGAAATGGAGCCGGTCTTCCTTGATGCCCTTGGCAACGAGTTCCGTGATGCCGGGTTCAAAAAACGGCACTTCGCCCTTCTCGAGTTTGGCAATCCGGCGCGCGTCCGTATCCATACAGGTGACGTTCACGCCGAATTCCGCGAAGCAGGCCCCGGTGACCAAGCCGACATAGCCCGTTCCAATCACGCTGATATGCATGGATGCATCTCCTCTTCAAGAAAAAGCGGCGAATCGTGGGTGAGAATCCGTGTAGAGTCGGTAGTATAGCAATGCCTGCCGAAGCGAGCAATCTTCTCGCCGGTTTTTGCGGTGCGTGCCACCTGGCTTCTCGCACGACGAATTGCAGATTGCGGCGTACTTGAGTAGAATTCGGCCCTCTTCGCAGGAGCGATACCCATGGTGGTTGCCGGTGGACCCATCCAACGACCCTTGGCCATGATGATGCGTCCCATCACCCGGTCTGTGCGACCCGATGATTCGCTATTGGTCGTGGCGCAGCAATTGCGCGATGCCCGGGTCGGAGCGATGCTCGTCGCTGATCATGGGGACTACGTGGGCATTGTCAGCGAGGCCGATCTCGTTCGCAAAGCCATGGCCAGTGGCGCTTCGTCCGAGCAGATGACGGTCCGGTCGGTGATGAGCGCTCCCATCATGACGATCGACATTGCCCAATCCGCGCATGAAGCCAGTGATGTGATGGCCGAACGAGGCATCCGTCATCTGGTCATCACCGAAGAAGGGCGTGTCGTGGGCATGATTTCCGTCCGCGACCTGCTTCGATATTTCAAAAACTGGGGTACGTTGTAGCATGGTGTGGTCGCATCGCCGCAGTTGTCCTGCCCCCTCATGGTGTTCCGCGGTCTTTTGTCGATGAAGGCACAAAGCCCTCCCGCGGTTTCACCCCCCAGGCTCTTTTTACTCGTCACGGCCCTTGTGACCGGCGCGATCGTGATGGCGCTGGAAATTTTAGGCAGCCGTTTGCTGGCCCCGGTGTTCGGCAATTCCCTCTTTGTGTGGGGAGCCTTGATCGGGATCATTCTCGCCGCCATGAGCTCGGGCTATGCGTTCGGCGGCTGGGCTTCGGATCGGTACCGTGTGGCGGCGGTGCTCGCATGGCTGCTCCTGGGATCCGGCGCCTGGACGTTGTTGATGTCCTGGATGGGGCAGGGCGCCATTTTCAAAGTCGCCAAAATGGTCGAGGACCCGCGATGGGGTCCCAGCCTCGCGGCCTGCGTGCTGCTGGCTCCTCCCGCATTCGGTTTGAGCGGTGTCATGCCGGCGTTGCTACGCCTTGCCGTCGTGGATATGGGATATCTCGGCCGCCATACAGGCAGCATGATCGCGTTATCTACGGTCGGCAGCCTGGCGGGAACCTGGGGAACGGCGTTCTTCCTCCTGTCGTGGTTGGGAACCCACACCCTTGTGGCCACACTGGGAGTGATTCAACTGCTCCTGGGGTTGCTTTGGTTGCAGCAAGGCAGTGGAACGGTCACGCGATTGACCGGTGTGTGCGCAAGCGGCGCGCTGATCCTCGGATGGCAATTGTTCGGGCAGGCTCCTCCGGTGGCGGGGTTGGTGTACCAAGAGGACAGTCCGTATCAGCAAGTTCGTGTGCGCGACGACGATCTGTTTCGCTATCTTGTGCTCGACCGGACCTGGCATGCGGTGATGTGGCGGTCGGATCCGACGGCGTTGTTCCTCCCCTACAGTCAACTCATGGTGGCGGCAGTCGCGCTGGCTCCGGAGCCCAAACGGGGGCTCATTTTAGGGCACGGCGGCGGGTCGCTGGCCAAGTGGATTGCAAAGGTCTGGCCGGAGATGGAATTAGATGTCGTTGAATTTGACCCGGCCGTGGTGCGGATGGCAGAGCAGTATTTCGAGTATCGCCCTCCCTCAAATCATCATGTCTTCGTGAAAGATGCCCGCGTCTTTTTGCGCGATACCAAGGGGAATTACGACGTCATTTGGGTGGACGCGTTTGCCCGGCATCTCATTCCGTTCCATTTGACTACGGTCGAATTCTTTGCAGAACTGCGCGGACGACTTAATCCCACCGGTGTCTTGGCTCTCAATCTGGCTTCTTCCGGAGAAGGAGGGGACCTCCAGCGCGCAAGCGCAGTCGTGCAGACATTAAAGACCTCGTTTCCTTCCATTGAATCCTTTGCCGTGAAAGGGCCGTGGCGTGCCCATCAAACGACGGCGGAGAATCTCATTTTCTTTGGTGGCGGCCCGATCGATACCCTGTCGTACCCAGAGATCATAGACCGCGTTCAGACGCAGGTCGAAGCCCGGCGATTACCCCCGGAAGCGATCGCCTTGTTGGCGACGCGACGCACGACTCCTTGGTCTCCCGGTCTTACGTTGACGGACGACTACACCCCGTACGACCTGCTGATTGGATCACATGCGGTTGAGATGTCGCCTGAAGGAAGTGCGTCACCGTAACCACTCGAAATACATCGCCCCTGGCCGCGGTTGACTCCTGATTGGGCCAAAAATATCGGTCTGCAGACTCCGCTGACCGTCCAAGAACGTTCTTGCTTCCTTTTAAAACCCTATGCTATAAGGTGACCCTCGTCAGCCTTTTATTTAGGACATTTTCGAGTCGTGTGTGCTAGCCTCCGGGGCGCGGTGTCTAGCAGAGGTTCAGAGCGCGGTGGTCATTATTCACCAACCTAATCGTATCTCTTCTTAATCTCTTTAAGGAGGTAGGTCATGGGCAAGACGATGGTAGCAGTATTTTTTGGCCTGGTCATGGTAATGGCTGGGGCATCGGGCGCATATGCGCTGCAAGCTGGCGGTGTCGAGATCGGTGATTTGGATACCGGCTCCGTGGTCGGACAGCCGTTTAAAGAGTTGGTCGTCGATGCGGAATTGTATGCAGTGGAAATCGGGAGCTTGAAGGTCTGGTATCCGCCGGTCACGGTCATCGATTTTAAGGTTCGCCCGGGCCGTCCGGTCGTGCTGAAGGTGACGAATAACTCTTCGAGCGAACATGGGTTTCAAATGACCGATCCGGTCAATGCCGCTTCTCCGTTCGTGATGAAGGCTGAAGTGGTATTGAAGCCGGGTGAGACCAAGTATATCGGTGTCCCGACCAGCGACATGTTCAACGCGACGCAGGGTAACACGCTCACCTATCGTTGCCATCTGCATCCCGCCCACGTGGGTGGCAAGATCGTGATGATCAAGTAATTCGTTTTATACAAGGCCCAATCACAACGCCCCATCTGCAGTGATGCAGACGGGGCGTTGTTGTGTCGGCTGCAGCAGCGGACTGATTTTGACGCTGCCCTCGCTTAGACTTCCGCTTCTTTTTGGCATTCGGCGGCGGCATCCAGCGGAATGTTTTGAATGCCCTGGAGCCGACCTTCCACGATCAACAGCAGGAAGCGACTTTCCGTCGGCGGTGTTTGCCGACGATCCGTCACAATCGCATTCACATCGACGATCATTTCGTCGCCATCCCATTGAGTGTCGTTCACGATCCAGAAATGACTCGCCGCATCAGGGAATTGTTTGGCAACGAACCCTTCGATGATGGTCCCGATATCGCCCATGTCGGTCTTGGCGTGGGAGAGTAGGGGGGCCATGATCAGGACGGCTAAGAAGGCGAGGCGAGTGAAGCATCTCATACGCACCTCCCATTGAGAGGGTGGTCAATAGCCGATGCCGCAGAGCCGCATGAGGGGGAGGGCCTGCCGCATAGTTATCGTATCTTAAAGTCTACAGCGGTCGATCGCCGAAAGCCATAGATGAGTCTGTTCCTGCCGCGCTGCTTCGGCTGAAAACAGCGAAGGCTCCCGTAGGAGCCTTCGTGGTGCTTCGCACATGTCGGATTCGAATTAGTTGCGAACGCCGCTCCAGACTTTGGCCGGATCGATTTCCTTGTCCGGATTCAAGGTCTTGGCTTTTTCGAGCAATACGTCGGTCGTCTCCGGATAGGCGGGATCGGCAATGCAGCAGTTGTCCACGGGACAGACAGCCGCACATTGCGGCTCGTCAAAGTGCCCGACGCACTCGGTGCAACGATCATGGGTGATGACGTAGATATTATCACCGACTCCCTGCCCGTCTCCAACGTGGTTGCCTTTGCCTTCAGCATCGCTTCGCGTTTCAAAAATGGCTTCGTTGGGACATTCTGGCAGGCATGCCCCGCAGGAAATACACTCATCGGTGATCAGAAGCGCCATGGCCTATGCCTCCTTCGCAGTTCCTTTAATGACGGATAAGATGTTGACAATTTCGTGCCGCCGCGACCATAGTTCGCGACGAAACAGGTTCGCATTCTATGCCGCCGTTCTTCGGCAAGTCAACAGAATGAGACTCGGGAATAAGGCCTAGCACCGCGAAAGTCATGGGGCTTTGGGCCCAATGGACATGCGGCTCTACGCAGGTACGACTACATGAGGATCCATCCATGTCCGACAGCATTTGGTTATGGTGAAGCGCGCGAGCGGACCTGAATCGGAACAGCGTCGCAAGAAAATTGTGACGTTCGTGCTCTTAGTGATCTTGCTGATCAGTGTGAGCCTGTTTCTCGGGGGGCCGAAGGAAGCGGAGCTCATCATCGTCGAGTTTCCGAACGGAAAGACGATGGAAACGGAAGTGGCCAGCACGCCGGAAAAGCTGCTGTTCGGTCTCGCATTCCGGGAAGGATTGCCAGCCGATACGGGGATGCTTTATATCTTTGAATCGACGGGATTACATCGTGTCGCCACCCGTCAGTTCCGCATTCCCGTGGACATGTTCTGGATTGATGAGAGCCACCATGTGGTGCAGATTCTCGAGCAGGTGCAGCCCTGCGTCCAGGACCCCTGTCCGTTCTATGGTCCTCCTCCCGAGCCGGTGCGGTATTTAATCGAGGCAGAGGCGGGGTATGCGAAGCGGGCCGGGATTACGACCGGAATGGAACTCAGGTTTACATTGCGGATGTAAAGAGGCGTGGAGTCGGAGTTATTTATGGAAGGGTTTCAATGTGTGGCCAAGGTTGAGGATATCCCCCCCGGCCAGGTCAAGGTCGTTAAAGTCAACGAGCGAGCCATCGCGGTGTTTAATATCGAGGGGCATTTTCATGCCATCTATAATTCCTGCCCTCATGAAGGCGGCCCGCTGAACAAGGGCCGCGTCAAAGGGCATGTCGTTTCTTGCCCCTGGCATGATTTAGCGTTCGATGTTCGAAACGGGCAGGGAACGGACGGCGGAGGCTATTGCGTCGGAAGTTACGATGTGCGCGTGGAAGATGGGCAGATCTTTGTCGGAGGGCGGCGGAAGGTCTAGCCGCATGAAACGATGACGTCGGAGTTGTCAGGAATATGAGCCCACTCAGTAAAGCCGTGCCAACGGGTACGGAACAGGAACCGGGCGCCAAAGACGTCAAGGCGCGAGTCGGGATGCCGGTGCAGATCCGGCTCTGGGAAGATCGCACCAGGGGAGAATTATGGGTTCCCATCTATGACGCTGCCGTCATGCCCCTGATGGGCGATGATTTCCTTCGCACCGCCAGCAACAATGCCGTCGATCAAGGGCAGCGCAGTTTCGAGTTCAAGCCCGCGGCTGCCGGCACGCATCGACTGGTCTTTGAAAAGCGCATGGGATGGAAATTCACCGCCGAAGATCGGCAGATTTTTTACGTCACCGCATCGTGAGCTGAGGAGCGCCGAAGACAGGGCCATGCCCGATATTGCCTGCGTGAACGGCCACTTCAGTCCTCTCGCGGAAGCAATGGTCAGCGTCGAGGACCGTGGCTTCCAGTTCGGGGACGGCGTGTACGAGGTCATTCGCACCTATCGCGGGCAACCGTTTGCCTTCGATGAGCATTTCGCCCGGTTCGAGCGGAGCGCGCAGGCCTTGCACCTTTCGCTCGGCCACGGCAAGGATAAGTGGTTGGCGTGGGTGCAGGAAGGCCTGCGGCTCAGCCGGTTTCCTGAAACCAAGATGTATCTGCAGGTGACGCGCGGGCAAGCTCCGCGAGACCATCCCTTTCCTTCCTCGGTCCTCCCGACGACCGTGCTGACCTTTCGAGAGCTGCATCCTCTGGATGCCTCCATTCGCTCAGCGGGAGCGCGGGCCATCACGCTGGATGACATTCGCTGGGGGCGCTGCGATATTAAGAGCGTCAATCTCCTGGCGAACGTGCTGGCGCGCCAGCGAGCGAAGGAGGCCGGTGTATTCGAAGCTATTCTCGTTCGAAACGGCCTTGTCACCGAAGGGTCTGTCAGCAACGTCATGATCGTGCGAAACGGCGTGATTGAAACCGCTCCCGAAGGGCATCAGATTCTTTCCGGCGTGACGCGCGCGATGGTATTGGAACTGGCTAGAAAGGAAGGACTGCCGGTTGCGGAGACGTTCGTAGGCCGGGAGGATCTGCTGGCGGCGTCCGAAGTGTTTTTGACGGGAACGACCGTGGAGGTCTTGCCGATCGTGCAGGTTGACGGTCATGGAATCGGCGCCGGAGTTCCGGGTCCTGTCTCCCAGCGTTTGGCTCGCCGTTGGGAGTCGCTCACCGGCTAGCGTCCCTTGCTTTCACTCCTATGGCATGGTAAGGTTCCTGCGCTGTAAGTGGGCCTGGGCCCACTTTTTTGTTTGAGCAACTTTTGCCTATGAGTGATGCGGGAGCGGTGTCGGCAGGGAAGCCTTCGGTAAAACGCGCTGAGGCGCTCAACCTCCGCGTGCAAGAAATTGCGGCTCCCATTCTGCAATCCCATGGCCTTGAGCTGGTCGAAATAGTCTGTGTCGGCCAAGGTCCCCGGACCGTGGTTCGGGTCTTCATCGATAAACCGGGCGGAATTTCGCTGACAGACTGCGAGCAGGCGCACCGTTCCCTGAGTCCGGCGCTGGACGTGATCGATCCGTTTCCCCATGCCTATACATTGGAAATATCTTCGCCCGGTTTGGATCGCCCCCTGCGTAGCGCGCAGGACTATCGGCGTTTGATCGGGCAGCCGGTGACGCTGAAATTGCGCGAGCCGGTTCAGTCGCAGTGGCGGCTGGCCGGGACGGTGGTGGAAGTAGAGGATCGCGCGGTGACGTTGGCCGTCCAGCAGAAGAAAACGACGGAGACGATTCGGCTGGAGTTTGATCACATCGCGTTGGCGCGCCGGAAGGTCGAGTTTTCGAAATAATCGGCGGGGCCCGTTGGTGTGTTAACCATGAGGTGTGAGCTATGAACCGAGAGTTGATCGCCGTCATCGATGAAATCGGCCGTCAAAAGGGCATCGACAAGGCCAGGGTCATTGGCGCGATCGAGTCAGCGCTGCAAACTGCTGCGAAGAAACGCTTCGGCCAAGCCGAGAACATCCAGGTCGAGATCGACAGCAAGACCGGCGAAATTTCGGTCGTGTCCAAGAAAATCATCGTCGATACGGTGGCCAATCCGAAAGCCGAGATTTCTCTAAAAGAGGCGCGCGAATATGATGAAGGCGCGGAGCTCGGTGACGAAATCGGGTCTCTCATCGAGATGGATGAATTGGGCCGAATTGCCGCGCAAACGGCGAAGCAGGTGATTTTTCAGAAAGTCAGGGAAGCTGAATGGGAAGCCGTTCAAAAGGAGTATTCGACTCGTCAGGGAGACCTTGTCAACGGCATCATCCTCGGCATGGAGCGGCGAAACTTCCTGGTCGATCTCGGTAAGACTGAGGCCATTCTTCCTATTCAGGAACAGATCCCGCGCGAAACCTACCGGCGGGGAGATCGCGTGAAGGCGTTGCTGCTGGAAGTGCGCCGTACGCCGAAGGATGTCCAGGTCATCCTCTCCCGTAGCCATCCGCAGTTTGTTGCGAAGATGTTCGAGTTGGAAGTCCCGGAAGTCGGCGAAAAAATCGTTGAGATCAAATCGATCGTGCGTGAGCCTGGTGATCGCACCAAAATTGCGGTGTCATCCCGTGATAAAGCCGTCGATCCGGTCGGGGCCTGTGTCGGGATCAAAGGGTCGCGGGTGCAGGCTGTGGTGCGAGAGTTGCGCGGAGAAAAAATCGACATTATTACCTGGACGCAAGACCCGCGCGTGTTCATCGCGGAAGCCTTGAATCCCGCGACGATCGAGAAGGTCGGCATCGATGAAGAGAAGAAGTCGGCATTGGTGGTGGTCGCCGACTCGCAGCTGTCCTTGGCGATCGGCAAGAACGGGCAAAATGTCCGACTCGCCGCCCGCCTGACCGGCTGGAAGATCGATATCATCAGCGCCACGGAATACGAAAAGGAAAAGGCGGAGCGGGATCGGGACATCAAAGCCGCCTTGGCGGAAGAGACTGAAGCTCAGCGCCAGCAGGATGAAGCGCGGGCAGCGGCGCAGCAGGCGGACTGAAGCGGCTCGCAAGTCACGAGCTGAATGGCCATATTTAAGCGGGTGGAGCAGAGCGGTATTGTATGCGCGTGTATGAATTAGCGAAGCAGCTGGGGATGGAAAATCGGGAGCTGATTCCTGAGCTGAAGCGGATCGGGATTCCGGTGGCATCCCACAGCAGCGCCTTGGATGAGGACTCGGTCCGCATCGCGCTCGACAAGCTTGGCTCGAAGGCGCGCGCCGGTCAGACATCTTCTCCCGGGCATGAGGCGAAAAAAATGGGTCGTGCGTCGAAAGAATCCGGGTCCTCCCACGCGGCCGTGCACGAAGAGCCTCCGAAGCCCGATAAAAAGCGCATTCTCATTAAGAAGAAACGCGAGGAAGGCGCGGAGGACGCTGTCGCGCCGTTAGCCGCGGCGGAAGCGGTGTTTGCACCGGCTACTCCCGCAGTCCCTGAGGCCGCGGCGGTGGCTCCGGTCCTGCCCGGTTCAGACGTGGGTGAAGCGGCCTCGATTGAGCTTGCTCCGACCGGAGAAGCCGCGGCTCAACCACCTGTGGCTGCGACCGCCGAAGATCTCGCGACGAAGCCGGCTCAGCCCTCCCTGGTCCAGACTCCTCCCGCCGACCCCTTTGCGGCAGCGAAAAAGAAAAGCCCGGCGCAGGAGATGTTGGAAAGCGAAGCCGCCGCGCGCGAAAAACTGAAAAAGGCCAAAAAGGCCCCCCGAACCCGGGAGGAAGACGAAGCCAAGTTTAAGAACGACGCGACGCGGTGGGGAGACTTGCGGGCAATCCCGGTCCAGCGGCGCGAAGATCGATCCAAACATATTCACCATGCCTCGCCATCGGAAATCACGAAGCCGAGAAAGAAAAGCGTGAAATTGACGGCCGGAGTGAGCGTGAAAGAATTTGCGGAACTCATCGGTCAGCGCCCGGCGGATGTGGTCCGGAAGCTGATGGATATGGGACAGATGGTGACCTTCAACCAATCGATCAATCTCGAAGCGGCGTCGTTGATTGCCGAAGAGTACGGGGCCCGGGTGGAAGTGTCGACGGAGAAGGTGGGCGAAGCCTTGTTGGAAGAGGCGGCGCAATCCTCCAGTGAAGAGCAGGCGGTGCCGCGGCCCCCGGTGGTCACGATCATGGGCCATGTCGATCACGGAAAAACGTCCCTGCTGGATGCGATTCGTGAAACGAAAGTGGCGGAGGGTGAAGCCGGAGGGATTACGCAGCACATCGGCGCCTATATCGTCGGTGTCCACGGCAAGCAGGTCACGTTTCTCGATACGCCCGGCCACGAAGCATTCACGGCGATGCGTGCTCGCGGCGCAAAGGCGACGGATATCGTCATTCTGGTCGTGGCGGCAGACGATGGCGTGATGCCGCAGACGGTTGAAGCCATTCATCATGCTAAGGCCGCCGGGGTGCCGTTGATTGTCGCGATCAATAAAGTTGATAAGCCGGGCTCCAACGTCGATCGTGTGAAAAATGCCCTCACCGAACATGGGCTGGTGGCTGAGTCGTGGGGCGGTGACACGATCATGGTGGAAGTGTCCGCGAAACAACGGACGGGTCTGGATCAATTGCTGGAAATGATTCTCCTGCAGGCGGAAGTTTTGGAATTGAAAGCCGATCCTGCGCGCATGGCGAAGGGGCTCGTCATCGAGGCCAAGCTGGACCGGGGGCGAGGTCCCATCGCGACGGTTCTGGTGCAAAGCGGGACCTTGCATGTGGGAGACGCGTTTGTCGTCGGCAATTTCAGCGGCCGTGTTCGCGCGTTGGTCACTGATACCGGCAAGAAAACCACGGAAGCGGGCCCCTCGGTGCCGGTCGAAGTGATCGGATTGCCGGGAGTGCCGTCGGCCGGTGATGCCTTTACCATTGTGAAGGATGAGCGGGTCGCCCGCGAGATCGCGCAAGAACGGGCGATGAAGCAGCGGGCTGCCGATTTGGCCGGCCCGGCCAAAGTCAGTCTGGACGATCTGTTTGCCAAAATCCAAGAGGGCAATGTCAAAGAGTTGCCGATTGTGATCAAGGCCGATGTGCAGGGTTCATCGGAAGCCCTGGCTGCGGCCGTGGAGAAGATGCCGGTCGGCGCCGTCAAATTGCGGGTCATGCATACCGGCGTCGGCGGGATTACCGAAACCGACATCCTGCTGGCGGCCGCCTCCAAGGCGATTGTCATTGGATTCAACATCCGACCCGAGCCGAAAGCGGCGGCGCTGGCGGAGCGCGAGGGCGTCGATGTCCGTCTCTACAGCATCATTTACGATGCGCTGAACGACATTCGCGCTGCAATGGAGGGTCTGCTCGAACCTACGCTGAAGGAGCGCATTCTCGGGCGTGCCGAAGTGCGGCAAATGTTCACCATTCCCAAGGCCGGCATGGTGGCCGGCTGTTATGTGGTCGATGGGGTCATCTCCCGGGCGAGTGTCGGCGTGCGAGTGATTCGAGATAGTGTGGTGGTGTATGAAGGCAAGTTGGGCTCGCTGAGGCGTTTCAAAGATGATGTGCGCGAGGTCCAGCAGGGATATGAATGCGGCATCACCGTTGAAAACTTCAATGACCTCAAATCGGGAGACATTATCGAGGCCTTTGCCATCGACAAGGTGGCGGCGAAGCTCGAATCGGCACAGCGCGGCACCTCCCCGCAACCTCATCGGGCATGATCGTCGGACTGTGTACGGTCGAATTGTTTATCCCCGATGGACAGTCATTAAAAGACAAGCGGCAGGTTTTGCAGAGTCTGAAAAAGCGTTTGCGGGATAAGTTCAACCTGTCCGTGGCTGAAGTGGGAGATCAGGAGTTGTGGCAGAAGGCCATTTTAGGGTTGGCCTGCGTCGCGAATGAGTCCGCCCACGTCAACCAGGTGCTGGACCAAGCCGTGAACTTGATTCAGGGGGTGCCCACAATTCAGTTGCTCCGTTCGCGGATCGAACTGCTGTAAGGCGGTGTCATGACGAAATCGACGTACAGCCGCGCCGATCGGGTAGCCGATCAGATCCGCATGGAAGTGGCGGACATCCTGATGCGAAAGATCAAGGACCCGCGCGTGCGCTCCGTGACGGTGACCGATGTGGAGTTAACCAAGGATTTGCGCATTGCCCGCGTGTTTGTCACGACCATGGAGCAGAACAAGGACGAACGGCTGGTCTTCGAGGGGTTGGCCAAAGCGAGCGGTTTTGTCCGAGCGGAGCTTGGGCGGCGCCTGGCGCTCCGCTATCTGCCGGAATTGATCTTTATGAAAGATGTCAGCGGTCCACGAGCCGATCGAGTTCTGGCATTGTTGGACGGATTGCATCAGGAAGACGCCAGAGAAGACATGCTCGCAGAGTCTCCTCGCGCCGATGTGTAACCCACGACTATGATCGCATCGACGGAATCCCATACAGCGACGATGGTGCAGGACGGAGTGCTCAATGTCCGCAAGGAAGCCGGATGGACCTCACATGATGTGGTCGCCCGGATCCGAGGGAAGTTGCGCGGAATGAAACTGGGCCATGCAGGCACCCTCGACCCCGCGGCCACAGGGGTCTTGCCGTTGCTGGTCGGCCGAGGCACACGCATCGCCGAATATCTGCTGGAGTGGGATAAGACCTATGTGGCGCAACTGAGATTGGGTGAAACGACCGATACTCAAGACGCCACGGGGACGGTGCTCCAGCGCTCGCCGCTGACCACCGTGACCGAAGCTCATCTCCGGGAAACGGTGGCGCGGTTCGAAGGCCGCATTCATCAGATTCCTCCCATGTACTCCGCCGTGAAGGTAGCGGGAGTTCCTTTGTACAAGTCCGCTCGCGCCGGGAAAGCCATCGCACGCGAGGCCCGGGAAGTCACAGTCTACCGTTTGGACGTGCTCAGCATTCAGCTTCCGGATGTCGTGCTTCGTGTGGCATGCTCCAAGGGAACCTATATCAGGACGCTCTGCGCGGATATCGGAGAACGCCTGGGGGTGGGCGGGCATCTGGCGACGTTGGTTCGCGAGCGCGTGGGGCCGCTGCTGGTAGAGCAGGCTTTGACCGTCGATGAGGTCGAGACACATCTGGCAAGGGGAACATTGGCTGCCTCGATGTTAACGCTGGACGAGGCGCTGGCAGGGCTTCCCGCCTGCCTGATCGGAGCGGAGACCGCGCGACGGGTGGTCCATGGGATGCCCCTTCCGACTGCCGATGTGGTGAGTTGGCAGGGGATGCCGGCGGATTTGTCGGAAGCCTCTGGGCGGGCCATCCGCATCAAGGACCAGGCTGGGCGATTGTTGGCGATCGGCAGGATGCCCGCAGGACTAGACGATCGGGCGCGGACAGCGATTGGGCTGTCGATTGCCGTGTCAAAGGTATTGGTTACGGACGCAATGCAAGGTGATAGGATCGCGAATTCAATAGAGGAGTAGAGACGTATGGCACTGGTAAAAGAAGTGAAAACGGAGTTGATGAAGAGTTTTCAGCAGCATGACAAGGACACCGGCTCTCCGGAGGTGCAAATCGCCATTCTGACGAACCGCATCACGTATCTGACAGAACATTTTAAGTTGCATAAGAAGGATCACCATTCGAGGCGTGGATTGTTGACGTTGGTCGGCCGCCGCCGTCGCTTGCTGGATTATCTCCGGCATGTTGAAGAGAGCCGGTATCGTGCCGTGATCGAACGTCTGGGTATTCGTAAGTAGTCGTTCTGTGATCGAATCGGCCGCCACCGGCTTGCGTGGCGGTCGAACTATTGTCCCCGCAGGTGAACACTGAAACACGTTCAAACGAATGGGTCGGCATACGGCGAACGCGGATGTCTGCGCCGGTGTTGCATGCGAATTGAACGTATCTCTGTGGGCATCTGTGGGATTAACCGAGGAGACCATAGATGAAACATGTTGTAGACATCGAGCTGGCAGGTCGCCGCTTGACGCTGGAAACCGGCCGTATTGCCAAGCAGGCAGACGGCGCGATTTGGGCCACGTATGGCGACACCGTCGTGCTGGCCACGGCCGTGGCGTCACAAACTGCGAAGCCCGGCGTGGACTTTCTTCCGCTGACGGTGGATTACCAGGAAAAGACCTACGCGGCAGGCAAGATTCCCGGCGGGTATTTCAAGCGCGAAGGCCGGCCTTCCGAGCGGGAAGTGCTCACCAGCCGGTTGATCGATCGTCCGCTTCGCCCGCTGTTTCCCGAAGGCTATTATTTCGAAACCCAAGTCATCACGTCGGTGCTGTCCGCCGATAAGACCGGCGTGTCCGATGTGATTGCGATCATCGCCGCATCTGCTGCCTTGGCGATTTCGCCCATTCCGTTTAATGGGCCGATTGCAGGGGTCAAGATCGGACGCGTTAACGGGCAGTTTGTCGTAAATCCTGACCTGGAGACGCTGGAGACAAGCGACTTGCATCTCGTCGTTGCGGGAACGGCTGATGCCGTCATGATGGTTGAAGCAGGGGCCAACGAATTGCCTGAAGCGACCATGCTGGAGGCGATCGAATTGGCGCACAGCGAGATTAAGAAAATCGTCGCGAAGATCGAAGAACTCCGCAGCCTGGCCGGCAAGCCGAAACGGGTGGTGACGCAGGAATCGATCGATGCGGCCTTGGCCGAACAGGTCCGGAAGCTCGTGGCCGGTCCGATCCGCGAAGCCATTCTCATTCCCAACAAGAGCGCGCGCCAAGAGCGATTGGATCAGGTGTTGGCGGACACGCTGGCCGCACTCAAATCGGATGAGCCGAACCGCGATCGCCATGTGAAGATCATCTTCCACGGGTTGGAGTACACCGAAGTCCGCAACATGATTCTCGAAAAGCGAGTGCGCGCCGATGGGCGCGGCCCGTCGGACATCCGCCCCATCACCTGCGAAGTGGGGGTTCTGCCCCGCGCGCACGGTTCTGCAGTCTTTACCCGGGGAGAAACGCAGAGCTTAGCGGTGGTGACGTTGGGAACAACCGACGATGAGCAGCGCATCGACGCCCTGGAGGGCGAGTACATGCGCACCTTCATGTTGCACTACAATTTCCCGCCGTTCAGCGTCGGCGAGGCGCGGCCTTTACGGTCCCCGGGACGCCGCGAAGTCGGGCACGGCGCTCTGGCGGAGCGCGCACTCAAGTCGATCATACCCGGGAAGGACAAATTCCCCTACACGGTTCGGATCGTGTCCGAAATTCTTGAGTCAAACGGCTCCTCTTCGATGGCGACCGTATGCGGCGGGACGCTGGCATTGCTGGACGCGGGGGTGCCGATCAAGGAACCCGTCGCAGGCATTGCGATGGGACTGATCAAGGAAGGCGAGCAAGTCCTGGTCCTCTCTGACATTCTCGGATTGGAAGACCATTTGGGCGATATGGATTTCAAAGTGACGGGCACGAAGAACGGGGTCACGGCCCTTCAGATGGATATTAAAATCGGGGGCATCAATTCCGCGTTGATGCGGGAAGCGCTGGCACAGGCTAAGGCCGGTCGGCTCCATATTCTGGAATGTATGGCGCAGGCGTTGACGGCACCGAGGACCAAGTTGTCCGCCTTCGCTCCGCGCATATTCCCGATGAAGATCAAACAGGACAAGATCCGGGACGTGATCGGCCCGGGCGGAAAAATGATCCGCAGCATCATTGCGGAGACCGGTGTGAAGATCAATGTGGAAGACACTGGCGATGTGACGATCGCTTCTTCGGATGAAGCCTCGGCACAGAAGGCCATCGACATGATCAAGCGCCTGACCGAAGAAGTTGAAGTCGGTAAGATTTATCTGGGAACGGTTCGGAAGATCATGGATTTCGGCGCCTTCGTCGAGGTCCTTCCGGGCACGGACGGCTTAGTTCACATTTCTCAGCTCGCCCATCACCGCGTGAAGGCAGTCACCGACGAGGTCTCCGAGGGTGACCAGATCCAGGTGAAAGTGTTGGAAATCGACAAGCAGGGGAAAATTCGCTTGAGCCGGAAAGAAGCGATGCCGGCGCCTGCAGGGTCTCCCGCAACCGAACCGACGCCTGCAGGATAATCGATCGTGTATCGCAAAATCGTGCTCGACAACAAGTTGCGGGTTGTGGCGGAATTACTTCCGACGTTGAAGTCCGTCACCATCGGCATTTGGGTTAATGTCGGGTCGCGCGACGAGCAGCCGGGAGAAGAGGGGCTCTCTCACTTTCTGGAGCATATGTTTTTCAAGGGGACGCGAAGCCGGTCGGCAACGCAGATCTCCCGGGAAATCGACGCGCTGGGAGGGGAGATGAATGCCTTCACCACCCGCGAGACGACGACCTTTTACGTGAAAGTGCTCGATCAGCAATTGGAGGCCGCGCTGGAGCTCCTCTCCGATCTGTTCTACCGTTCGAGGTTCGAGCCGAAGGAAGTCGAAAAAGAAAAGCAGGTGGTGCTGGAAGAGATCCGGATGGTCCAGGACGATCCCGAGGATCTCGTTCAGGAACTCCACATGAAGCATACGCTCGGCAGCCATCCGCTAGGACGGCCCATTTTGGGGCAAGCGCCGAGAATTCAGGCCCTGGGCCGCAACGACCTGGTTTCCTATGTCAGTTCTCATTATGACCCTGAGCGTACGGTCGTCGCGGTGGCTGGAAACTTCACCTGGAAGCGGCTTGAACAGCTCCTGGGCCGCTACTTCTCTGCGCCTCATAAGGGCACTGCGGTCAAGCCGAGCCGTCGGCCCCCCGAAGTTCGCGGTGGCGTGCTGGTCAAGCGCAAAGCCCTTGAACAAGTCCATCTCTGTTTGGGCCTGCAAGGTTTGGGTGCCGGGCATAAGGACCGGTATGCAGCCCATGCACTCAACGGGGTTCTGGGGGGAAGCGTCAGTTCGCGCCTGTTCCAAGAAGTGAGGGAGAAGCGCGGTCTGGTGTATTCGATTTATTCGTTCCTGTCCACCTACTCGGACGGCGGGATGACGACGGTCTATGCAGGCACGCGCCCGAAAGAAGTAGAACGTGTCGTGGAGGTGGTGTGCCGTGAGCTGAAAAAGCTGCGCAGCAAAGGGATTGATGCCAAGGATTTGGCCCGCGTGAAAAACCAGATGAAGGGCAGTCTCATGCTGAGCCTCGAAAGCTCGCATAGCCGTATGAGTAAATTGGCGAAGGATGAGCTCACGCAAGGGAGCCACGTGTCTCTCGAACAGATGATCGGCGAGATTGACCGCGTAACGACGGATCAGGTGTATGGAGTGGCGCAGACTCTGTTGGATCAGCGCTGCCTTGCCATCACGGCGCTGGGGCCCATTCCGGCCACCAGTCTTCAGTCGTTTGCGTCATAATCGGTCAGATGACCGGCAGGCTCATGCCGGCGGGGCAACAGAGCGATGAGAGGCAGGCTCCGACTAAACGAATTCATCCGACAACTGATGGCGTTCGGTGAGTGTCCCTGATGCCGATTGCAGCAGCATTTTCGAAAAACATTTTCTTGACACGTTTGGTGGATTTAAGTACCATGGCCGCGTTTTCATCCTATACGTTTGAATTCGTTTCGACTGTATTACAGGGGAAGGTAAGCAGAGAGAAAGGGGGTGTGTGTCGCACTTCCTGCTGCTAGCGCGTTCTCTGATTTTTTGTGTTTTCTTGCACTCTTTTTTTGGATACTGTGATTCAACGGTTCTCTGGTCATCATTTTTCCAAGGAGGGTAGGGTTATGAACAGGGTCGGAATTCTAGCCGCACTTGCAGTCTCCTCCGTTGTCGGCTTGTTGACCGCCGGTGTCTCGATGGCGGCCGACGCTCCAGCCGGTGGCGGTCCCAGCGAAGTGACGACGGGCAGTGGGAAGTTTTTTAAGGGTGAACCCACGAATACCTTAAAAGGCCGTGTCTGGTCGCAGTGGGCGGATAATCCCGAGCACGAACTCCTCTTCGGCATTCAATACTGGAACACCGGTGAGCCCGCTTCAGGTGAGGGTGGTGGTCGTTCTTCAACGCAGATGGACGTGAAGCCGCCGGATCCTTTGTTTACCTGCTGCGCGTGGGGTTTCACGGGCGGTGCGGAGAAGAATGCTCCTTACGCCGGATGGCATCAAGCGGCGACCACCGTTCGCCTGGCGGTGAAGGATAAGAATCTCATGGATCAGATCATCAAGGCGTCGCAAGAATTGGTCGCGATGGAAGTGACGCTCGACGGGCGAACCATTACGGGTTTCAAAGTTTTGAAGTAGATTTTATACGCGAGGCGACATTCTTTAGACTCTTTTGTCTTCTTTAAGGAGGATGTGATGATGAAGCTTCAAAAGCAAGGGTGGACCTTCATGGCTGCCGCAGCTTTGGTGGTAAGTTTTGCCTCCACTGCGCTGGCCATCGAGGCGTTCCAGGAGCGTTTTGAGTGGGGAGATTTGAGCAAGCCCACCACGTTGCAGGGCCGAGTGATCATTCTGGATCCGTACGATGAAGCCGTGTGGCTTAACATCGCGGTATTCGGCGGCAACGCGGAGAGCGGATTGTGGTGGCAGAGAGTCCATCCCGGAAAGAACCTCAAGTTCTATCCCGCGGACAAGAATGTGTGGGAGCAACTGAAGTCGATGGCCCGTCCGCATTCTGGACCGGCTGCTGCCAAGGAAGTTCCTCCTGGCTCTCCCACGACCCTCGTGGAATTCGTGGCTCAAGAGACCGAGCAGAATCATCGCGTGATCACTTCGGTGAAGAAGCTTAACGACAATGCCGGCGAAATGGGCAAGCCGAAGAGCATTTCCTCGCTCCGTCTGAAGGAATGTGAAGGCAAGACGGAAGTGGATGCTCCTTGCGCCGCAGCAAAGCAGATGTTGAACACCTCACCGAAGACTCCGGATGGAGCCAACTTGCCGCTGCAGTATGATGTGTTGCTGCCGGATGGCAAGCCAATTGCCAACCTGATTCCTTGGACTGCGAAGTACAACCAGGGCGGCGGGCATCATTAATCGTTAGCAGGCTCATCGCCTGACGTGAGAAGGCGGCACTCTGAAAAGGGTGCCGCCTTTTTGTTGTAGACGCCAGGGTGCGCGTGCCGGCACAGTTGATGCGGAAGGTCACTCGCTCAGCAGCCGTTGCTTGAACGCAGCGAGCCGATTGAGTGCATCTAGCGGGGTCATGGAGAAGAGGTCCATTTGTCGGACTTCTTCAAGCAGAGGATGGGGAGCCGGTAGCGTAGAATCAAACTGCAGGGCTTGCTGAGTCTCAAGAACGGGACGCGGGGAGGTCGCGGATTCAAGTTGAGCGAGTACAGCCTTAGCTCTGTGAATCACCGTATCGGGAAGACCAGCCAATTGGGCGACATGGATTCCATAACTGCGATCAGCCCCGCCCTGGACGATTTTGCGCAGAAATAACACCTTTCCTTCGCGTTCCTTCACCGCAACAGAATAATTTGTGATCCCGGTACGCAACGCTTCCAGCTGCGTCATTTCGTGGTAGTGGGTGGCGAAGAGTGTCCGCGCTCCGAGCCGCTCAGGATCTTCGATGAATTCGGCAATGGCCCAAGCGATGCTCAAGCCGTCGTAGGTGCTGGTCCCGCGACCGATTTCATCCAGGAGGATCAAGCTACGCTCCGTCGCGCAGTTGAGAATATGCGCTGATTCGGTCATCTCCACCATGAAGGTACTTTGGCCGCCTGCGAGATTGTCGGAGGCGCCGACCCGCGTAAAGATCCGGTCAACCAATCCGATCCGAGCCTCCGCCGCGGGGACGAAGCTACCCATTTGAGCCATTAACGCAATCAGTGCCACCTGCCGCAGATAGGTGCTTTTCCCAGCCATATTGGGGCCCGTCAGAATATGAAGACGGCTGCTCTGCCGATCCAAATACGTGTCGTTGGGGATAAATCCCCCTGACAGATCCAAGCGTTCGACCACAGGATGGCGGCCCTGTTTGATCTCCAAGACGTCACCGGTATCAATGATGGGCCGCACATACCGGTTGATCCCGGCTGTTTCCGCAAGCGCGGTGATGACATCCAGGATGGCCAGCCTGCGGCTGATGTCTTGCAGACGAGCGGTTTCGGCGGCAAGGCTTGCCCGGAGCTGTTCGAAAAGAGATTGCTCGAGCGCCATAAGTTTGGCATCGGCTCCGGTGACTCGTTCCTCCAATTCTTTCAGCTCGGCGGTCATGAATCGCTCGGCATTTACCAGCGTCTGTTTTCGAATATAATCAGGCGGCACTTTCCCAAGGTTGGCTTTCGTCAGCTCGATGTAATAGCCGAAGACCTGGTTGTAGCGAATTTTGAGGGATTCGGCGCCGGTCCGGCCGCGTTCCTTGGCCTCAAGTCCGGCGATCCAACTTTTTCCTTCGCGACTGGCTTTACGGAGTTCGTCCACTTCCGGGTGGTACCCATCCTTCAAGATGCCCCCATCACGAACGGACACAGGAGCGTCGGGAAGAATGGCTCGTTCTATCTGTTCAAACAGGTCTTGCGCGTTATCCCAAGATGCTGTGAGTTCAGCGAGAAGCGGCGCACGCAGCTGCGCGAGCTCTGCTTGAACGGCCGGCAGGGAAGATAACGAGAGTTGTAAGGCCAGCAGGTCGCGCGGATGAGCGGCACCGAGGGAGATCCGACTGCAGAGCCGCGAAATGTCTTGGACGGTGCGTAACGCGGCTCGAAGACGAACCCGCGGCTCCATGTGTTGTGTGAGTTCATCGACTGCGCTGAGGCGCGCTTCGATCGGGGCGCAATGTATCAACGGGCGCAGGAGCCACTCGCGGAGCAATCGGCTTCCCATCGCGGTGACGGTGCGATCGAGAACCCCCAGTAACGTCAAAGGTGAGCGGTTACCTGACGGCTCGTCCCAGCGGCCGGACGGTTTGACCAGTTCCAAGTTGCGGATGGTGACACTATCCAAATGCATGGCGTCATGCGCCTGCCGGACGCGCAGGTGGCGAATGTGCTCGAGCGACGCCGATGGCTGCGTTTCTCTGACATAGCGCAACACGGCCGCTCCGGCCTGGATACCCGAAGTGAGCTGCTGGCATCCGAACGCATCCAGGGAATGCACATGGAACTGTTCGAGGAGCAGGGCCCGCCCGGCGTCGAATTCAAACCAGTTCGCCGGCTGCGCGCAGCAGCGAAGTCCGGTCAACTCGGCCAAATAGGATTGTTCTGTCGGTGCCATCCCTTCGGCATACAAGAGTTCTTTCGGCTCAAGGCGCGCGAGTTCGTCCATGAGGGCGACGCGCGCCTGTGGACCGTGAAATTCACAGAGCCAGAACTCTCCCGTCGACACCTCCAGCGTCGCCAGCCCGAAGGAGGACGGCACACGGTCGTGACTCCCGGCGCGAAGGGTGATCGCCACCGCCGCCAGCACGTTGGATTCAGCGGACGGCAGGAATTCGCTATCAATCAATGTGCCCGGCGTATAGAGCCGGATGACTTCGCGCCGAACTAAACCCTTCGCGAGTTTGGGGTCTTCCACCTGCTCGCAAAGGGCGACCGTGCGGCCCGCGCGAAGCAGCTTGGCGATGTAATTGGTCGCGGCATGATAGGGAACGCCGCACAGTGGAATCGGAGTCTCGCTGGATTTATCCCGGGATGTCAGCGCGATCGAGAGCAGCTTGGAGGCTTCGATCGCATCTTCCTGAAACATTTCGTAGAAATCGCCGACACGGAAGAACAGAATGGCATCACGGTAGGCCTGTTTGATCTCGCGGTACTGCCGCATGAGCGGCGTGCCGTCAGCCTCACCCATCGACTGCCTCTCCCTCGGAAGGGATGTCCGACGAGGTCCCGACCCGGCGCGCGGCTTTGTCGAGCGCCTGACGCAGCCGCTCCAGATCGACTTCGGCTTCCTGCAGGGCTTTGGTCTTTCGTCGCAGTTCGATCCGACCGCGCACCCAGGCCGGAAACAGCAGGATGCCGGATACCAGCAGGCCGACGCCGAAGGAGGCGAGGATCGGCTTATAAATCAGAATTGACGCCGATCGAAGGCCGAAGAAATACCGAAGGGTTACCTCCTGTTCCTGATTTTGCAGGAAGAACGACAGCGCGAGCAGCAATACCGTTCCCACCAATATCAATCGGATCAAAGAGAGGCCCTCCTTGGCCGGGGGTCATTGTACACGGGTTTGTCGAACCACTCTAGTGGGGCGACGCGCCGACATGCGGGAGCGAAGCGCGAGAAGGAGGCGGGACGCGACCGGTCCTCTGGCCGTGACCACCGCCTGGCGCGCGGAGGGGAGACGATGCGAGAGATGAAGCTCCAGGCGGTCAGCCGGAAGCCCTGCGCCCCATCGTTCCGCCCATTCGATCGCGAGAATCGTGCGGCCATCTAAGTAGTCACTCAGGCCGGTATGGTCGAGTTGGGCGGCGGTGAGCCGGTACAAATCGGTATGGATCAGCGGGAGACGCCCCCGGTATTCGTGGATGAGGGTAAATGTCGGACTGCTGACCGCTGCTGGTTCGGCACCCAATCCGTCGGCGATTCCTCGAACCAGCGACGTCTTTCCGGTTCCCAATTCACCGAACAAGGCCAGCACTTCGCCGCCCCGGAGCAGAAGGCCCAGACATCGACCCAACCGGTGAGTCTGTTGCCGGGAGCGCAGGACCGTTCTCCAGGATGCGGTGCCGGCGGCCGTCGCCGCCTTCGGCTGCCGCGCGGGCGGAGCGGGCGACGGCTTACTGGTGGGCGTTCGGCGCGATGGCATGGGGGATTTGCTGAATCAGGTCGCCTGCGATCATGCCGGCTTGGCCGAGCTGCTGCGCGGCGAGATCTCCGGCGAGGCCATGAACATACGTCGCGGCACAGGCAGCATCCCACGGAGGCACGCCTTGAGCGAGTAACCCGCCGACCATACCGGTCAAGACGTCGCCGGTTCCTGCGGTGGCCATTCCAGGATTGCCGGTCGGGCAGATCGCTGCGACTCCATCCGGTCGGGCAATCACAGTCCGGGCTCCTTTGAGAATGACGAACACGCCGCGTTCGCGGGCGAATCGCGTCGCCGTGCCCAAGCGGTCTTCGTTGACCGACTGAGTGGTGGCCTCCGCCTCGAGCCTGGCCATTTCTCCCGGATGGGGCGTGATAATCGGCGGGCGATGGCATTCCGTTAGGAGAGAGGCTTTTCCCGCCAGTGCATTGAGCGCATCGGCGTCGAGCACACAAGGCTTGTCGATGCGCTTGACGAGTTCTTGTACGAGATCGACGGTCTCCGGATGCGTGGTCAGGCCGGGACCGATCGCCACGGCATCTCGCGATCCCGCGAAGGCCAGCAGCCGATCCAGACCCGAACGGGCAAAGGTCCGCGCCTTGGTTTCCGGCATCGGGAAGGTCATGGCTTCGAGTAATTTCGCTTCAAGAATGTCATTGACGCTCGAAGGGACGGCGGCCGTGACGAGACCGGTTCCAATGCGGAGCGCCGCCAGGGCGGCCATTGCCGCTGCCCCGGTCTTGCCGACAGATCCGGCGATGAGGCCGAGGTGCCCATAGGTTCCTTTATGTGAGGACGGGCGCCGCAAGGGAAGCGCCGCCTGTGCTGAGGCGGCGGTTAAGAGCAGCAGCCGGCTTCCGACGGCCTCGACAAAGGAGGGAGGAATGCCAAGGTCGGCGAGACGCACCAGTCCAGCGCAGTCGATGCCGGCTCCGCAATACAACCCGACTTTCGGCAAACCACAGGTCACGGTGAGGTCCGCGCGCACCGCAGCGCCCAGGATCGATCCCGTATCGGCATGGAGGCCGGATGGAAGATCGACGGCGACGGTGAGGCGCCCGGCGGCATTGATGGCGTCTATGGCCTCGCGGTACAGGCCGGTCAACGGCGTGGAGAGCCCAGTACCTAAAATGGCGTCGATAATGAGATCGCTTGCCGCCAGCCGTTGTTGGAGCGCCTGTGCACCGGACGGGCGAGTGGTGGCGGATGGGCCGGCCACTCGTTGAAAACGTTGATACATCGTCTTCGCATCGCGGCTCAGTTCTGTGATCGGCGCCAGCACGAGAACGTGGACCCGGGCTTTTTTCCGCCGTAACAACCTGGCGATGACGAAGCCATCACCCCCGTTATTGCCTTTGCCGCAAAGGATGACGACGTGTTTCCCCGCCACCGATCCGTGCCGTGCTTCAAGGTGGCTCACCACACCGGCGCCCGCCCGCTCCATCAGGACCAGAGACGGCACTGGCGCCTCAGTGATCGTCCGATGATCAAGCGCGCGCATCTGCTCGGCGGTCACGATCGGTATCATCATGTTACTCGGGTCTCCGGCCAATTCTGGGCGGCGGGAAGTATGGCCGTGGCGTACGCAAGGGAACCGGCTAGCTCACTAACTCCTTCATTTCGCGAACGGCCTGCACGAGCCCGACCATGACGGATCGGGCGATAATGCTGTGGCCGATGTTGAATTCGACGATCTCCGGTAGTTTGGCAAGCCGTTTCACATTTTTATAGGTCAGCCCGTGGCCGGCGCTCACGCCAAGGCCGAGTTTATAGGCCAGTTTTGCCGCCTGGGTAATCGCCTCAAATTCCTCGTCTTCTTCCTTGGACCGTTTGGCGTTGGCATAACGACCGGTGTGCAACTCGACATAGGCTGCGCCGATTTTATGCGCGGCTTTGATTTGATCCAGGCTGGGTTCGATGAACAAACTGGTCGGAATCCCGCCATCCCGTAGCAAATCGACGATCTTTTGGATGCGCTCGCGATGGTTGGCGACGTCCAAGCCGCCTTCGGTAGTCAGCTCTTGGCGGCGTTCGGGAACCAGCGTGACCAGATCAGGTTTCACGCTGAGGGCGATTTTGGCCATGGCGTCATCGGCGGCCATCTCCAAATCCAGCTTGGTTCGAACGATTTCCCGCAGCATCGTGAGGTCGCGGTCTTGAATATGCCGGCGATCTTCCCGGAGATGCACGACCAGGCCGTCTGCGCCGGCGAGTTCGACGAGAATCGCGGCGGTCAGGGGATCGGGATCGCTCCCCCCACGCGCCTGCCGGAGTGTTGCCACATGATCGATATTGACGCCCAGTCGAGCCATTACACCTCCCCACTACCCGTGGATGACGCTGGAGAAAGATTTCGGAACTGGTCGAAATTCATAGACAATTCTGTCGTTTCTGAGGCATTATTAGCAGAAGAAGGTGGGGCGGGGCAAGACGCGTTCTCTCACCGTGCGACTATGTGTTTGCCGCGTTCTGGGATAAACGGCAAGCCGCAAGTCCACAGAAACATACGTGAAATTGACTCATTCCGAGGGCTCCATTAAAATACGCCCCTTTCAGAGGCGTGACGACTCAGCCCGTTCAGCAGAGGACCCGCCAGTAGGAGCCTGACACATCCATGTCAATCAGCGACGGTTTTTACCGCATCAAACGACTGCCTCCATACGTATTTGCCCAGGTACAAAGCCTGAAGCTGGAAGCGCGCCAACGGGGCGAGGATATCATCGACTTCGGGATGGGTAATCCGGATCAGCCCACGCCGCCCCACATTGTCGACAAACTGATCGAGGCGTCCAAGAAAGCGAAGAACCATCGCTATTCAGCGTCGCGGGGCATCACCAAATTGCGCCATGCGATTACGGGCTGGTACAAGCGCAACTATGATGTCGAGCTGGATCCTGAGACCGAAGCGATCGTCACCATCGGCTCGAAAGAAGGCCTCGCGCATCTGGCGTTGGCCACGATCGGGCCGGGCGATGTGGTGCTCACTCCCACGCCGACGTACCCCATTCACATGTACAGTTTCATTATCGCGGGCGGCGAAGTGCGCGGCATTGAGCTGCGCCAGGACAGCGATTTCTTCGACGATCTGCTGCGGGTCTATCGCCAGACCCTCCCGCGGCCTCGTATTCTGGTCATCAATTTCCCGCATAACCCCACCACCGCGGTGGTCGATCTCGAATTTTTTAAGAAAATCGTTGCGTTTGCCAAGGAACACGACGTGATTGTCATTCACGATCTGGCGTACGCGGATATTGCGTTCGACGGGTATAAGGCGCCGAGCTTTCTCCAAGTGCCTGAGGCGAAGGATGTGGGCGTCGAGTTTTACACGCTCTCCAAGGCCTATAACATGCCCGGATGGCGAGTCGGATTTTGTGTCGGCAACCGTGAGGTGGTGGGCGCCCTCGCGAAGCTGAAGAGCTATCTCGACTACGGGATATTTCAACCCATTCAAATAGCCAGTACCGTCGCGCTGAATGGACCGCAAGACTGCGTCAAGGACGTCGTGCAGCGCTATCAAAACCGGCGGAATGTCCTGGCGAACGGGCTCAATCGCATCGGTTGGCCCGTGGCGTTGCCCCGCGCGACCATGTTTGTCTGGGCCCGCATTCCGGATCCGTTCCGGCACATGGGGTCACTGGAATTTTCAAAATTGTTGCTCCGCGAAGCCAAAGTGGCGGTCTCGCCGGGCATCGGATTCGGGGAAGGCGGGGATGAATTCGTGCGGTTTGCGTTGGTGGAAAATGAACACCGCACGCGGCAGGCGCTCCGCGGGATCCGGAAAGTGTTGAATCTGGATGATCAGGAATCATGAAAACTGAAATCGGGGTCGGACTGATCGGGTTCGGAACGGTGGGCACCGGGGTGGCGCGGGTGCTGATCGAGAATGCCGACCTGATTCGTCGCCGGGTCGGTGTGCCGATCAAACTGCTGCGGATTGCAGACTTGGATATCACGCGTGATCGAGGCATCGCGATTCCGCCGGGCCTGTTGACGACGGATATCCAGCAGGTCTTGGCGGATCCGCGTGTGGATATCGTGATCGAGCTGATGGGCGGATATGACGCTGCGAAACGCGTTATCTTAGAGGCCGTGCAGCGAGGCAAGCACGTGGTGACCGCGAATAAGGCGCTTCTGGCGGTGCATGGAGAAGAAATTTTCGCCGCCGCGTCCCGCCAAGGGATCGACCTCGGATTTGAGGCGAGTGTGGGTGGAGGAATTCCCGTCATTCGCGCCCTCACGGAAGGCTTGGCTGCCAACAACATCCAATCGATCTATGGGATCATCAATGGCACCTCCAATTACATTCTGAGCCGGATGACCAGCGAAGGACAACGGTTCGAGGTCGTCTTGGAGGAGGCCAAGCGCGCCGGATATGCCGAGGCCGATCCCACCTTTGATGTCGCCGGTATCGATTCGGCCCATAAGCTCACCATCATGGTGAGTCTGGCCTATGGCACTCCGGTCAACTTCAAAGAGATTTACACCGAGGGCATCACCGGTCTCACTCCGCTGGATATCGCCTATGCGAAGGAGTTCGGATTTACCATCAAGCTGCTGGCGATTGCGAAGTGTTCCGACGGAGAAATTGAAGCCCGGGTGCACCCCACCATGGTGCCGTCCGCATCACAAATTGCGAAAGTGGATGGTGTGTATAATGCCATTCAGTTGGTAGGTGATGCCGTCGAAGATGTGGTGCTGTACGGTCGTGGTGCGGGGTCGATGCCGACGGGGAGTGCCGTGGTGAGCGATGTCATGTCCATTGCGCGCGACCTGCTCAAGAATGCCACGGGACGTGTGCCGCCTGCCTCCTATCAGCCGGATCAACGGCTGCCGCGGCGGATACGGCCGATGGAAGAAATCACCTCCTTATATTACATTCGCTTCATGGTTCTGGATCGGCCCGGCGTGCTGTCTCAGATTGCCGGCGTGTTGGGTCGCTACGGCATCAGCATTTCCTCCGTGTTGCAGCAGGGACGCAAAGAAGGTCAGACGGTCCCCGTCGTCATCATGACGCATATGTCCAAAGAGCGCGATATTCAGAACGCGCTTCGCGAAATCAATCCGATGCCGTACATCTCCGAACCGACGACACTGATCAGAGTTGAAGGGCGGGACGAATGAGGGGGCGATGCTCCGGTGCGCTGAAGAAGGTGGTTGAATAAATCGTTATGACTCGCTGGCGCGGCATTATCGAGGAATACCGGAAGTTCTTGCCCGTGACGGCCCGGACGCCGGTCATCACGCTGGGAGAAGGCAACACGCCGTTGATTCGCGCGGCGCGGCTCGCCAAAAAAATTGCCCCCGGCGTGGACCTCTACCTCAAGTACGAAGGCATGAACCCGACAGGGTCGTTCAAAGACCGGGGCATGACGATGGCCATTTCCAAAGCCGTCGAAGGAGGCGCCAAAGCCGTCATTTGCGCCTCCACCGGCAATACGTCCGCATCGGCCGCGGCCTATGGGGCGCGGGCTGGAATTGCCGTGTATGTCCTCATTCCGGCCGGCAAAATCGCCCTCGGCAAGTTGTCGCAAGCCATGATGCATCATGCCACCGTGATTCAGGTGGAAGGAAACTTCGATCAGGCGCTCACCATCGTGAAAGAGTTGTCGGCGACCTATCCGGTGGAGTTAGTGAATTCGCTCAACCCCTTCCGTATCCAAGGTCAAAAGACGGCGGCTATGGAGATTTGCGACGATCTTGGTGACGCGCCCACGCTCCATGTACTTCCTGTGGGGAATGCGGGTAATATCACCGCCTATTGGAACGGCTATCGCGAGTATCGGGCGGCCAACCAAACGACGCGGTTGCCGCGCATGATGGGTTTCCAGGCTGCCGGGGCCGCGCCCATTGTGTTGGGGCATATTGTGGCAGAGCCGCAGACCGTGGCGACGGCGATACGGATCGGCAATCCGGCCAGCTGGCAGGCGGCCCTGACGGCGGTGGGTGAATCGTCGGGTGCCATTGATATGGTGACGGATGAAGAAATTCTCCATGCGTACGCCTTGGTCGCGAGAGAAGAAGGTGTCTTTTGCGAACCGGCCTCTGCCACCTCTGTGGCCGGTGTCATTAAGTTGAGCCAAGCCGGGCAATTAAAGGAAGGTGCCACGGTTGTCTGTACGTTAACCGGGCACGGTTTGAAAGATGCCGATACGGCGATCGGCATTTCACGTCAGCCTCAAACGGTGAAAGCCACCCGCGATGATGTGGCCCGCCTCCTTCATGTTTGATTACTCCAGGAACATTGCATGAAATTTTTGATCCTGCATGCCGACGGGATGGCAGATCTTGCCTGTGCTGAACTGGGTGGGTGCACGCCTCTCCAGGCGGCCAAGACACCGTATCTTGATCAGATCGCTCAGCGCGCAGAAGTGGGAGTGTTAAGCCTGCCTTCCGACGCAGGCACAACGGGCAGCGATGTCACCGCGGTTGCCGTCCTGGGGTACGATCCCAAGAAGTATTATCCCGGGCCTGGTCCTCTGGAAGCCGCAGGGCTCGGGGTCACGGTGGGTGAGCAGGATGTCGTATTCCGTTGCACCATGGTGACGGTACGCGGCGAAGCCGCCTCCGCCGGGAAGGACCGCGCCCTCGACATCAAGAAACTGGGTCCGCATGTGGTCATGGAAGATGCGACTGCCGGGCTCATCGAAACAGAACAAGCCCGGGAGTTAGTGGAAGCCGTCAACGAACAGCTGGGGTCGGAGAGTATTCAATTTTACCCTGGTTCCGGTCATCGGCACCTAATGGTGTGGGTCGGAGGAAAATCGCGCGCGACCTGCGTCGATCCTCAGCAGCTTGTCGGACGATCGATCGCCGAGGCGTTGCCGGCCGGGGATGGCGCCGACGTGTTGCGGAAAATCATGGACGCGTCGTTCTTTATTCTTCGCGACCATCCGGTCAACGACGAGCGCGAACAAGAAGGGCTGAAGCCGGCCAATTGTCTCTGGCTGTGGGGACAGGGGCGCGCTCCGCTGTGGCCGCCGGTGCCTGAGCGCTATCAGATCACCGGTGTAGTCGTGTCGGCCAGTGATGTGCACCGCGGAGTCGGCTTGTGCGCCGGATTGGATGCGGCCGAGCTGCCTCCCGACAACGGCGATGAATCGGACACATTCGCCGGCTGTGTGAATGCGGTCTCGCAAGAGTTAACGAAAAAAGATTTTGTCTATCTCCATGCCGGTTTGTCGGACGATGTGCTGCATGCGACCGATGTCCACGACAAGGTGCAGGCCATCGAACGGTTCGATGCCCAAGTGGTCGGGCCGATCGTGGCGGCCTTGGCAAAGTATCCGGCGTACCGGCTGCTGGTGGTCTGCGATCCCGGTTTGGCGAAAGGGCATGGGTCAGAGGTCCCGCCGATTTTGTATGCATTGTGCGATAGTGGTGCTGAATCGCCGGGCGGCTCGGAGACCCGCTTTCACGAGCAGGACAAGACCATCGCCGGATCCGCGCCTCGTGATGCCACCAAGCTGATGCTGCGGTTATTCCCTCGCGGAGCGTAAAGGTTGTGGCACTGATCGTTCAAAAATACGGCGGCACCTCGGTCGGGAATATTGAGCGGATTCATCGCGTTGCCGAACGGGTTGCCCGCGCGCAGAAAGACGGGCATCAGGTGGTCGTGGTGCTGTCTGCCATGAGCGGCGAAACGGATCGACTGCTCAAGTTGGCGCATGAGGCGACCAGCTCCCCGGATGAGCGCGAGCTGGACATGCTGCTGTCCACGGGAGAACGGGTGACCATTGCCCTATTGGCCATGGAGCTCCGGGGGCGAGGCGTCAACGCCCGTTCATTTACGGGCCGGCAGGTCGGCATTCATACCGACAGCGCACATACCAAGGCGAGAATTTCCCGTGTCACGGCCGAACGCATCAAAGAGGCGCTGGCCGGAGGCGTTGTTCCGGTTGTCGCCGGGTTTCAGGGGATTAACGCCAGTTCGGATGTCACGACGTTGGGTCGCGGAGGATCTGATTTGACCGCCGTAGCGTTGGCGGCGGCATTGAAAGCCGATCGCTGCATTATTTATACGGATGTCGACGGGGTCTATACGGCCGATCCCAATATCGTACCGGCCGCGCGGCGCCTCGAGAAGATTTCGTATGAGGAGATGCTGGAAATGGCGAGCCTCGGCGCCAAGGTGTTACAGAGCCGCTCGGTTGAATTTGCCGCCAAATATTCCGTTCCGGTGGAGGTCAATTCAAGCTTCAAGGAAGGAAAGGGAACACTCGTGACACGTGAAGATGCCGATATGGAAGGGGTCATGGTATCGGGTGTGACGGGGGACCGTAATCAGGCCAAGATCACGATTGTGGGTGTGCCCGATCGCCCCGGAATCGCCGCGCGGGTATTCAGTGCGGTGGCCAATGCCAATATCGTCGTGGATATGATTATTCAAAACGTCAGCCAGGCGTCCATGACCGACATTTCGTTTACGGTGCCGAAGCCGGATCTGCGCCAGGCCGTCGATCTCGTACAGCGCTTGTCTCAGGAAATCGGTGCGCGATCGGTGGCAGTGACCGAATCCATTGCCAAAGTGTCGCTGATCGGAGTGGGCATGCGGTCGCATTCCGGAGTGGCGGCGAAAATGTTCGAGGTGCTGTCGCGCGAAGGCGTCAATATCATGATGATCAGCACCTCGGAAATCAAAATCTCCTGTGTCATCGAGGAGAAATATCTGGAGTTGGCCATGCGGACGCTGCATACGGCGTTCGGTCTGGATCGCGTCACGGCGCCGGCCCTCGGCTGACGGCCATGGTGAAACACGTTCGCCGGCCAAGCGGGCTTTTCGACACTTCACCCAACGCTGGTTGACGCGCATATTTATGAAACGTCGAACGACAGCATCGCGCCGATCCTCTGATCAGGAAGCCACTCGCCTGCCGGCGCTGACCGCCGCGCAAACCTCCGCCTTGGAAATCTACGATACGACGTTGCGTGACGGGGCTCAGGCGGAGGATGTGAGCTTCTCCGTAGAGGACAAGCTTCGGGTTGCGCAGCAGCTCGATGAGCTCGGTGTGCACTTCATCGAGGGAGGATGGCCGGGGGCAAACCCGAAGGACATTGAGTTCTTCAGACAAATCAAAACCATTCCGTTTCGGAATGCCACCGTCGTGGCGTTCGGCTCGACGCGGAAAGCCAGCAATCCGGTCCGGAAAGACAAAAATCTTCAGGCGTTGCTGGATTCGGGCACGCCGACCATCACGCTCTTCGGGAAGAGTTGGTCGTTCCAGGTGACCGATGCCTTGGGCATTGCGCTCGCGAAGAATCTGGAGCTCATCGAAGACTCCATCCATTATCTGCGCTCCAAAGATCGGCGCGTGTTTTATGACGCGGAACATTTTTTCGACGGGTACAAGGCCAATCCCGATTATGCGCTGCAGACCATTCGTCGAGCCATTGCGGGCGGTGCCGAGCGCGTCATTCTGTGCGATACGAACGGCGGTACGATGCCGTGGGAGATTCGGGAAATTTGCCGTGTGGTCAAGCAGGAGTGCCCGGTCCCCTTGGGCATTCACGCGCATAACGACAGCGAAATGGCGGTGGCTAATTCACTCGTCGCCGTGGAGTCCGGGATTCTGCAGGTGCAGGGTACGATCAACGGCATCGGCGAGCGGTGCGGCAATGCGAATCTCTGCTCCATCATCCCCAATCTCCAGCTGAAAATGCAGCGCCCGGCCCTCGGGAACAAACTGACGCGGCTGAAGGATGTCTCGGGATTCGTGACGGAGATTGCCAATCTGATGCCGAACAAGCGCCAGCCCTATGTAGGCGATGCGGCCTTTGCGCACAAGGGCGGCGTGCATATCCATGCCGTCCTCAAGAATGCCGCGACCTACGAACACATCGATCCTGCCGTCGTCGGAAACCGCCGCCGCATCCTGGTGTCCGATTACGCGGGACGCAGCGGCTTGATGGAGAAGGTCGAAGCCTACGGCATTTCGCTGACCAAAAATCATGCGAAGCTCCAGGAACTCGTCGAGACGCTCAAGGAGCGCGAAAGCCAGGGCTATCAGTTTGAAGGCGCCGAAGGGTCCTTTGAATTGTTGATGCGCAAAGCGATGGGCAGTCATCGCCCGTCTTTTCAGTTGCTGGGCTTCCGGGTGATCGTCGAAAAGAAACAGGAACACGGGCTCTTGCTGTCGGAAGCGACGGTGATGGTGAAGGTGGGAGACGTAGTCGAACATACGGCTGCTGTGGGAGCCGGACCGGTGAATGCGCTGGACCATGCGTTGAGGAAAGCATTGGAGAAGTTTTATCCGCAACTGCGTGAAGTCAAACTTCTAGACTACAAGGTGCGGGTGTTATCCGCCGACAAGGGTACGGAATCAAAGGTGCGCGTCCTCATTGAATCGGGCGATCACAAGGACAAATGGGGGACGGTGGGGGTCTCGGAGAATATTATGGAAGCCAGTTGGCAGGCGTTGGCCGATAGCATCGAGTACAAATTGCTTCTTGCCGGTCGCTGAAGTTGTTTTACCCCACGTGGCGCACATAATCCTTGACAGCCCAGGTAACCTCACGTAACTTATGGGGAAATTCTGTGTCTTGGACGCTCGACACCAACAAGCACTTCCTAAGGAACGACTCTAGTGGATGGCGGGGGGAAAGGCATGAGAAAGGCGGATATCGCGAACGAAATCTTCAAACAGGTCGGAGTGTCCAAAAACGATGCAGCTGATATCGTCGAACTCGTGCTCAATCTGCTAAAGGGAGTGCTGCAGAAGGGTGACGCGGTCAAAATTGCAGGGTTTGGAAATTTTGTCGTGCGAAGTAAAGGGGCACGCAAAGGACGTAATCCGCGAACCGGCGAAGAAATCGGCATTACCCCCCGCCGCGTGGTGACGTTTCGGCCCAGTCAGGTCTTTAAAAAATACGTGAACTCCTAGTCGCCACCTTGCCACGAGCACAAGCAGCATGAGGACCGGTCATGGGGAATGATCCCAGACTGGGAAGTAAGGTTTTTTATAAAATCGGCGAAGTCAGCAAGATTTCTAAGTTGCCGGCTTATGTCTTGCGGTTTTGGGAGTCGGAATTTAGCTTCCTGAAGCCCAAGAAGAGCCGTGGCAATCAGCGGTTGTATGTTCAACGTGATGTGGATACGGTGCTGGAGATCAAGCGGATGCTCTATGATGAAGGGCATACGCTGGCCGGCGTGAAACGGTACTGGGCTCGTCGTGGACGGGCCACCGTCAAGAAGAGCGGCTCGCGGAAGGAGCTGGCGCAACGCGTCAGAGGCGATCTCCAGGCGATCATCCGAATGATCGATTCGCATTCAGCGTGAACGGTTCCAGTGATGCGGGCGGCTGCGTCCAACCGTGTGGGGCACATCGATGTCGGCCGTGTCGGGGCGTAGCGCAGCCCGGTAGCGCACTCGCTTGGGGTGCGAGGGGTCGTGGGTTCAAATCCCGCCGCCCCGACCATCGGCACGATGTAGTCCATCATGCAGGGTTCCAGTTGATCGTTGCCTCTCCGTGAACCTTCTCGACCCCTTCCCGCCTCCCTTGAGACAACGGTTTCATTCCCCCCCCCGTTCACGATCATGTTCATGCAGAAGGAGTGTCTGTGGCGCGCGTCAGGATTCTGGTCACCAACGACGACGGGATTGCCTCTCCCGGCATTCATGCCCTCGCGGCTGCACTCGGCCCGCTGGGGGAAGTGTGGGTGGTGGCTCCGGACCGTGAACGAACCGCAGTGGGACATGCAGTCACCTTGCACAAACCGCTCCGCATCACCAAAATGGCCACCCGCGTGTTCATGGTGAATGGAACACCGGTGGATTGTGTCAATCTCGCACTGGTGAAAATCCTGCCGGGACCTCCGGCCCTCATTCTTTCGGGTATTAATCGCGGCGTCAATCTCGGCGATGATGTCATGTATTCCGGTACGGTCTCGGGTGCCTTGGAGGGGACGATCCTCGGCATTCCGTCGGTGGCGGTGTCGCAGGAAGGCGGCGAGACGTTCCGGTTCGAGGTCGGGGCGAGGTATGCGGCTCGAGTGGCGGCGCAAGTGCTGCAGCACGGCTTGCCGGTGGAAACCATTTTGAATGTGAATATCCCCGATGTCCCGTTACGTTCCATCAAGGGCGTGAAGGTCACCTGTTTGAGCCGGCGCCGGTTCACGAATCCCATTGTCGAAAAAGTCGATCCCAGGGGGCGCAAATATTATTGGATTGCTGGGACACGTCAATCATGGAGCCGCAAGCAGGACGCCGATCATGAGGCCTTGGAGCGCCGTATGGTGTCCGTAACCCCGATCCATCTCGACACGACGTATCATGCCATGCTCGAGCACTTTAAGGCTTGGGAACGGCCGCTGTCCAAATTGCCTGCGACCAAGGCGGCGGCGCGCGCGCGTCCTCAGAGGAGGTCTCGCGCGTGACTGCACTGATTGAGTGGGTGATCGAAGTCCTCGGCCGATTTGTCATTGCCACCATTTCGACGTTGGGCTACACCGGTATTGTAGTGACGATGGCGATCGAAAGCGCCTGCATTCCCCTGCCAAGTGAAATCATCATGCCGTTTTCGGGCTACTTGGTGTTCACCGGCCAGTTTTCGATGCTCGGTGTGACGCTGGCCGGCGCGATCGGAAACGTGCTGGGCTCCTTAGTGGCCTACTATGTTGGAGTGTGGGGCGGGCGGCCGTTCGTCGAGCGCTACGGGCGGTATTTTCTCGTGTCCCAGCATGATATGGACGTTGCCGACCGATGGTTTGCGAAACATGGCGAGTGGGCGGTATTAATCGGCCGCCTGTTACCTGTCGTCCGCACGTTTATCTCTCTACCCGCGGGCATTGCACGCATGGACATCAAGAAATTTGTGCTCTATTCGTTTGTTGGGGCGGTGCCCTTCTGTTATGCGCTGGCCTACGTGGGGTTGAAGATGGGGGAGCATTGGAACGAACTGCACCAGTATTTCCATCACGCGGATCTGGTGATCGGCTTCTTTCTCGCCGCGGGGCTCGGTTATTTCATCTGGTCCCATTGGCCGAAGCGCCGGCCGTCTCTGGAGCAATGACGCATCATGTTGCGTGTCTATAATACGTTGACCGGAAGCAAGGAGCCGTTCGAATCGATGGTGCCCGGCAGGGTCCGGATGTATGTGTGCGGGGTGACGGTCTACGACTATTGTCATATCGGTCACGCCCGCAGCGCGTTGGTCTTCGATGTGCTACGGCGCTACCTGGAATATGCCGGGTTTGCCGTGGAATTTGCCAAGAACTTCACCGATGTCGATGACAAGATCATCAAGCGGGCGACTGAACAGGGCGTGAGCTGCGACCAGATTACGACGACGTACATCAAGGCCTATTACGACGACATGGACCGCCTCGGGGTTCGGCGGGCTACTCTGGAGCCGCGGGCCACAGAGCACATGGCCGACATCGTCGCCCTGGTCGAGACCTTGGTGGCTAAGGGGATGGCCTATCGAGTCGAGGGAGATGTCTATTTCGAAGTCGACCGGTATCCGATGTACGGCCGCCTTTCCAAACGAAAGCGTGATGATTTGCAGGCGGGCGCGCGCGTGGATGTGGATGAGCGCAAACGCCACCCCATGGATTTTGCTCTGTGGAAAGGCAGCAAGCCCGGTGAGCCATCCTGGCAGAGCCCCTGGGGCCCCGGCCGCCCCGGGTGGCATATCGAGTGCTCGGCCATGGCGATGCGGCATCTGGGAGAAACGTTCGACATTCACGGAGGGGGCATGGATCTCATTTTCCCCCACCACGAAAACGAAATTGCGCAATCCTGCGGCGCGACCGGCAAGGAGTTTGCGCGCTATTGGGTGCATAACGGCTTTGTGCAGATCAATCAAGAGAAGATGTCCAAGTCGTTGGGGAATTTTTTTACCATCCGCGAAATTTTCGACAAGTCCGAATGGCCTGATGCAGTGACCGGCGAGATGCTGCGCTATTTTCTGCTCTCTACGCACTACCGCAGCCCGCTTGATTTTTCCGACCAAAGCCTGGCGGAAGCGAAAAACGCCTTGAATGGATTGTATGACCTCTTTGAGCGACTCAAAGAGTCGGCTCCTGCTCAGGGCGTGGCGGATGAACACATGCGCGAGGCGATCATTCGCACAAGGCAGGCCTTCGTTGAGGCCATGGACGATGATTTGAATACGCCCAATGCGATCGCCATGCTGCAGAAGTTGCGCGGAGACGCGAACAAAGCGTTGGAGGCCGGGCTGTCTGCTCAGGGGCGGCGTGCCGTGCGCGATGAGTTTCGCTTATTGGGAGCGGTGCTGGGGCTGTTACAGCCGGACCAGTGGCAGTTTAAGCGGCAGAAAGCAGACGAAGGTCCTGGCGTCCGAGGTGCGTCAACGAAATCCTTGTCGGACGACGAAATCGCGGGCAAACTTGCTGCTCGACTGGCGGCAAAACAAGCCAAAAATTATGCGCTGGCGGACCAGCTCCGAGCGGAGTTGGCCGCGGAGGGCATCACAATCGAGGACCGCCCCGATGGCACCAGCCGCTGGAAACGATAATCCGCCGGAGGTGATTTACGGCCTGCATGCCGTGCGTGAAGCCCTTCGTGCCGGCGCCCGCCCTCTTCAACGGCTGCTCGTGTTGGCGACTGATCGGCAGTTCGGAGAAATCGTCCGGTTAGCCAGGGAACAGCGCGTGCCCGTGTATGTTGAACCACGCGCGGCATTCGATCGGCTTGTTCCCGCGGGTCACCACCAAGGCGTGATCGGCATGGTGGCTGCGAAGTCCTATGCCGATCCGGATACGATTGTCAGTTCGGCGCAGACGCCCGGCCAGACTGCTCTCTTGGTACTGCTCGACGGCGTCGAAGATCCTCACAATCTGGGAGCCATTCTCCGGACGGCTGAAGCGTCAGGAGTGCAAGGAGTGTTTATTCCCGAACGCCGCGCGGTGGGACTGACGAGTGTGGTGGCCAAGGCATCAGCCGGCGCGGTGGACTATATCCCGGTCGGCCGAGTTCCCAACTTGTCACGATGGATTGAGCGCCTGCAACAGTCCGGCCTGTGGGTTTATGCGCTGGATGCGGACGCGCCGAAGGCCTACACGCAACTGGACTTCCGAGGGCCTGTTGCCCTTGTCTTCGGCGGAGAAGGCAAGGGCGTGCGTCCGGGCGTCCGAGGCGCGTGCGACGACGCGGCCCATATTCCCATGTTGGGAAAGGTCAGCTCGCTCAATGTCTCTGCTTCGGCGGCCGTCGTTCTGTATGAGGCTGTGCGTCAGCGTCGGGAAGGAAAAGAGGGGAAAGCCTGAAGGGAGAGGCGGCGGATTACCGGAGCTTGAGCATTTTCCCTTGAATGGCGGCCTTGAGCAACTGGGCGGTGTTGGAGACCCGGATCTTCTTCATCATATTGGCCCGGTGCGCCTCGACGGTCTTCACGCTGATTTTGAGTCGCTGGGCGATTTCCTTATTTTTAAAGCCGGTCCAAATCAGCTCCAGGATTTCCTGTTCGCGTGTGGTCAGTGCTTCCGGACGCCGCTTGCGAGGCGGAAGAATCGGCTCGGGCATTGAGGCTCTGGTTCGACCTTTGGTAGTCCTGGCAGCTGTCGGCATACGTCTCGCTCCACGTGGAATAAGGGCAATACACAGATCGAAGGCATCGATCTCTCGGGCCAAAATCGTTGTCGGATTATACGCAGTGCTCCTGGTGTTTGTAAATGAAAAGAGGCGGGCGTAGAGGGGTGAGAGCATGCTCTTATTAGCCTAGGAATGGATACGTATACTTAGATGCGCGCGGAGGGCGTGGATCTGCGTGAGGTGCGGCGGGAGGCTGGATGTTTCCATATGTGATGCTGCTGTTGTTCGGTGCGGTCATCGGCAGTTTTCTCAATGTGTGTATCTATCGATTGCCGCGCGAAGAATCTGTGGCCTGGCCCGCTTCGCACTGTCCCGCCTGCCGGCAACGCGTCGCCGTGTACGATAACATTCCCATTCTCAGTTACCTGATGTTGCGGGGGCGTTGCCGCTCCTGCCATGTGCCGATCTCGATTCAATATCCGCTGGTAGAGGCAGCCAACGCGCTCGGATATCTGCTCCTGTTCTGGATGTTCGGCTTTACCGCCGAAGCCTGGGTCTATGCCGGGTTACTCTCGGCGCTGATCGTAATTGCTGGGACGGACCTTTCCCATACGATGATCCCGGATGCCGTGACGTTGCCGGGGATTGTCGTGGGGGTGGTCTGTGCCGCGGTGATTCTGCCCATCGGCGTGACGGACTCGCTTCTCGGCGTGGTCGTGGGCGGAGGAATTCTCTGGTTCTTGGCCTGGATCAGCCCCTATGTCTTCGGGAAGGAAGGTATGGGCGGCGGGGACATCAAACTGATGGCCATGGTCGGCGCGTTTCTGGGATGGAAGCCGGTACTGCTGGCCATTATGATCGGATCGTTTCTGGGCTCGTTCATCGGCGTGGGCCTCATGGCCGCCGGGATCATTAGACGTGATCACTATATTCCTTTCGGTCCCTTCCTTGCGGTGGGGTCCCTTCTGTCCCTCCTGTTTCACCAGCCGCTCCTCGACTGGTATTGGTCCTTGATCGATCTTCCTCAGTAACTGCCCGTCAGCCGGCTCCCAGAGCCAGGTTACAGGCTCGGTACGCCTGAGATCTGTATCTGAACGGATGTGGCACTGTATCTGATTCGGAACAGTTCACAATTGTTCAGGCCTGATAGCACGGGTTACGCCGTGGCGCACGGGCAGGCTCTACCCGCTTAGCACCCCCCAATGTCGGTATTTTTATCCTCCGTGTGGAGCTTTTCGGTGCCATTCGTCTTGGGCGATGGCATGTTCGACAACGGCACGGAATTTGGAAATGCACTACGCGCCGGACGGGAGGAGGGGACATGAATGAGCGCGGAGCCAGTCTCGTGGAACTCTGTATGGTGCTTGCCATCGTGGCGATCGTGATGGGGATGAGCGTGCCGGGATGGTCGGCTCTTGTGACAAAACACCGCCAGCGAGCGGTGGTGATGGAGATTGCCTCGGAGTTACGCATGGCCCGGCAGTTGGCCATGGCGCGGCACGAACGCATTCGAGTCGTCGTGAATATGGAACACTCTGAATTGCGCACTGAATGTGTGGACTGCGAGACGACGGTGCTGCGCCGCTATGAGTTCGCGCGTACCGGCACCGTCGTCGATTCGATGAGCACCAGGCCTGAAATCCTCTTTCAAGCGAGCGGCCGTTCCGCGACGGCCACAACCATGGTGCTGACTGATTCTAGGCGGGCGACGCGCCAGGTGACGGTCAGTATCACAGGACGGGTGTCGATGTTATGAACCAATTGGAGACGGAGATATGAAGCGGCAAGGATGGCCGGCGGGAACCGCCGGTTTTACGCTGGTCGAGAGTATGGTGGCGTTAGTGGTGCTGTCGATCGGCCTCATCGGGACGATCGGAATGTGCGAGTGGGCGCAACGTGGTCTTCAGCGCGGCGCCATGACGAGTACGGCTTTGGCGTTGGCAGAATCGTGTCTGGAAGCGAAACGCAGCCTGCCCTGGGATCAGCTGCTGGCGGATGATCTCGATCAGAACGGCACCCTGGAGTCTCTCATGCGCGACGACGGACTGCTGGACGATGGAATGACCGGAGACGGTATCTTCACGGGGAGTCAGACACGTTCCCATATCAAGCTGGTCTGGACGGTCGAACTCAATCGCGGAGGCCTGCCGGGGACTGCGAGCCTGGCGATCATCGAGGCCCGCGCGCGTTTCACGACGCTCGGAGGTCAAGAACGCGAAGTGCGCTTGCGCACGGTCCGGGCGAATCCCCGTGCTGTCGGTTCGTTGGCCATGTCATGACACCGCACAGATTTACTGATTCACGACAGGATAAACCGATGTCAAGCGGATGGGGTTTGAATACCAGAGGGGTGAGCCTCATCGAACTCCTCATCGCCATGGCGATCAGCAGCGTCGCCATATCAGCGGCGATTCAAGCCTTCGCGGCCTACGGTCTTCGGCTTAGTTCCCAACATGGCAGCATGATAGCGAATCAAGAATTGCGGCTCGGGTTGGATGTGCTGGCAAGCGAACTGCGGTTGGCAGGAGGCGGCTTGTTAGGCGGCGATGCAGCGTTTGTAAAGATGGAGAAAGACGAAGTCGAATTTTTTGCCAATCTGAACGGGGCGTCAACCGTCCTGACGCAGGGTGCCGAGGCAGGTCGTCAGGACCTGCCTGTAGAAGATGGCGCCGATTGGCCGAAAGGCAAGCAGGTGCTGCTCTGTAGTGCGGCGCATTGCGCCTGGAATCGGCTGGCTGCCGATGGGCGGAAGTCTACGTTGATGCTGATGGCTCCGACGAGTGAACCGTATCAGGTGAACAGCGCGGTCTTTGTGCTGAATCGGGTGCGTTATTACGTGAAGCGTCAGGATGATGGGACACAGCGATTGATGCGGGAGGTGGATGGTGTGGCGAGCACGGTGCTCAGTGATGTACGTGATTTCAGGCTGCAGTATTTTGATCGAAGCGGCGGCCTGATAACCGTGGCACGGGACGTGGTTCGGGTTCGTGCAACGATTCAACTTGGACAAGCAGGATCGATGCTCTCGCGTGAGATTGCGATCCGAATGTAATCAGCAAAGGGGACAATATATGAACTGGAGCGAGATGTGGCCGGTGAAGGCGAAGCAAAAGGATGAACGGGGAATGGCTCTGTTGGCGGTCCTGATGGTGGTGTTTCTCCTGACTCTCTTGGGAATGACCTCCATGCACTTGGCTGGGCAGGAGATCGTGGCTGCCGGCGCGATACAGGAAGAGCGAGTGGCGCATCATGCGGCGGAGGCGGCGGTCGATGTGGTGATGGGGTGGTTTCACGATCCGGCCCTCCGCCCGCAGGAGGTGACGACCTGGTTTGCCAAGCGAGTGATCAACGCTCAGGGAGATCCCTCGTATGTAGACGTGCAGGGGCGTGCGCAATTTGTGGGGACCAGCGCGAACCCTGATGTGGTGTTTGATGCCGCAAATCCCCAGCACGACCGGTTATTGAATGAGCCTCACACGGGGTGGTTCAAGTCTCTCAAGGGGCTCGCCAAAATTCTCAAATTACGAGTCTATGGGGCGACGCGGCCGGGGTTGCTCTGCACGGTCGAGGTGACGGCGGGGGCCGGCCCCTCCGCGCGGAGCGCAAAAACCGTCCGGCTGGAGTTCGGAGCCTATGCCGTTCCCGCTCTGCATGCGCCGTTACAAAGCGGCACCCTTGGAAACGAGGCAGTCCAATTCCGATCCGGTTCCATCTTCGCGCACTGGGGGGACATGGTGGTGCGAGGTCGAGCCTATTTCCCGAGGCCGGAAGAAGTCCCGGTCAAAAGCGGCCTGGCTCCCGTGAGCGGGCAAACCTATGACGAGATGAATCATCGCGAAGATCGATGGCTGGCGATCCGGCTCGGAGGAGAGGCCTTGTTCGCGCAACTTCCGGTCGAGGCCTGGTCAGGTGTGCCGCTGAATATTCATCCGCGCCAAGAGCCCGTCCCGGGCATCAAGGTGGATCAGTGGGACTATGCGACCTTGAAGCGCATGGCCATGCAGGCTGGCCAGGTGTACGGGATCGATCGAGATGGGTTGTTATATGCGGGCGGTGTGATTCAGCCCGGTTTGGGACGCCCGGCATCCGAGGTGTTTGCCTCGAAGGGACCGGGAGATCATCGCGGGCTCGTGTTCGTGGATACACTCGATGGGATGCCGCCCCGCGCCGACAATCTTGGATCGATTGTGCTTGATCAGGACTATGCCGAAGGCATTTTTATCGTGAACGCGCATGTGTTTTGGAAGGCAGGAAACACGGGAAAGCCCGTGCCGGCTTTGAGTCCGCCGCCAGAAGGACAGCAGTCGCTCGGGACACGAATCCCGGTGCAACTGTCCGGCATTCACCTTCAAGGGGTCTTGTACGCGGCGGGTGATGTGCGATTCGCAGGCCATCTCAAAGTCTACGGAGGGGTGCTGGCACAGGGGTCGATCATGGAAGGGACCAATGGGTCTGGAACGTTGGAGATCTGGTACAACCACGATCTTCGCGAAGGACTGGTGCAGGGTCTGCCGGTGGTATTTGTGGCGCCGGGTAGTTGGCAGAGCACCATATAGAACGGCAGCTGCCCTCGACATCAAGCAACCGCATCGGCGTGTAAATACTTTTGAAAATGAATAGGTACCATGATGCGCTCAACTTCGACCCTGATAGGATCAAGCAAACCGACAACGGGGACAACCTGCCCACCACGCTTCCGGTCGTCCAGCCTCTATGAGCCACTCGTTCGTCAGGGATTTCTCCGGGAGGAGGAGCTGGCCCTGGCCCTCTCAGATGCGCTGCGAAAGCGGCTTGATGTGACGACGCTGCTCATGGATCGCTATCGAATTCCCAAACCGGCGATAGGTGCCGTCCTGGCGGAATTCTACCAGTGCCGGTTTCTCGCCTATGAGGAGCAGACCCACGCCGACCCTGACTTGTTGAAGAATCTCAGCCTCGATTATTTGAAAGTGAATCACTGGGTTCCTCTGAGACGGCAGGGGGAGGGCGTGGAGGTGTTGATCGACGATCCCCAGAACCCTGACAAGCTCCTTGATGTACGGCGCGCCTTTCCGGGGCTGACCGTGTCCTATCGCGTTGGTTTGCGGGCGGATATCGAACGCCTATTGAGTGATGTGTGCGGGCGCGAGGTCGGCGATCCGATCACGGATATTCTCGGCGAGCTGGTCAGCGAAGCGCAGTTAGAAGAGCAGCAAAATGCGACCATTGCCGCCATAACCGAAAACGATTCGGCCATCGTCCGTCTCGCCAATCAGATCATCGCGGAAGCCTATCGGCGAGGCGCCTCCGATATTCATATTGAGCCCTATGCGGATCGGAAAGAAACAGCCGTGCGCTTTCGGGTGGACGGTACCTGTTTCACCTACATGAAAATTCCGGCCGCCTATCGGCGGGCGATTGTCTCTCGCGTGAAGATCATGGCCAGCCTGGATATCGCCGAGCGGCGGAAGCCTCAGGACGGCAAAATCCGGTTTAAATTGAGCACCGGCCAAGAGATTGAATTGCGCGTCGCGACGCTTCCCACGGCCGGATTCAATGAAGACGTGGTCCTACGACTGCTGACCGCCAACGGCCCCAGGCGACTCGAAGAGTTTGAATTCAATGCCGAGACGCGCCGCCGGGTGGAACAGCTGGCTCAAAAACCGCATGGCATTGTCCTATGCGCCGGTCCGACCGGGTCCGGGAAAACGACGACGTTGCACGCCATTCTTGCGTCGATCAATACGGACGAACGAAAGATCTGGACGGCAGAAGATCCGATCGAGATTACGCAGGATGGGCTGCGGCAGGTGCAAGTTCACCCGAAGATCGGACTGACGTTTGCCGCCACAATGCGGGCATTCCTGCGCGCCGACCCGGATGTGATCATGATCGGTGAGATGCGCGACAAGGAAACGGCGGATATTGCTATTGAAGCCTCTCTGACCGGCCATCTGGTGTTCAGCACCATTCATACGAATAGCGCCGTGGAAACGATCGTGCGGCTGCTCGATATGGGATGTGATCCATTCAATTTTTCTGATGCCATGCTGGGTGTGCTTGCAATGCGTCTATGCAAGCGCATCTGTTCCCACTGCCGGGAGCCCTACCATCCGACTCGTCACGAATACGATGAATTGGTGCAGGCCTTTGGTGAGGAAGAGTGGACGTTTGAGAAGCCGGCGTATGATGCGGGGGTACGGTTGTATCGCGGGCGAGGATGCGACGTGTGCAACCACACCGGATATCGCGGACGAGTTCCAATCCATGAACTGATGATGGTGTCAGACCATATGAAAGCGCTCATTCAAGGAAGGACTCGTACTGGGGAATTGCTGGCGCTGGCAAAACGTGAAGGGATGCACACCCTGCTTCAGGACGGCATTGAAAAGGTCCTCCAAGGGCTCACGACGTACCAGCAGGTCCGCGCCGTGGCCATCAAATAGCACCCTGCTTCGCGCGCCGGTGCATAGCGGTCCGTTCCGCGCCTCTCCCCCCTGCTGACCTGCCCGGTTGGTCAAAGATCGCCATACATCAGACGAAAATTGTCATCTCCGTGCTCGGCGAACGCTCGAATTTGTACGAATTCGAGTATGAAAGCCGTTGGAGTATCAATCGGTTAGCCAGATAATCCTCCTGGAATGAATCGGCATGGCACTTGCTCATCTGCCTGTTGCCATGTGGCTCTCTTTCTACCATCGACGGCCGAGCGACGCCCGTTGTCAGAGAGGGTTCACCCTCATCGAAGTCATGATTGCCGTCGCAATTGTCGGCATCCTGGCGATGGTGGCTATCCCTAATTATCTGCAATGGAACGCGCGGTATCAGTTAAAGCAGGCCACCACCGAATTAGCCGGCAGCCTGACCCTGGCGCGTATGGCGGCGATGAATCGGAATCTTGCGGTGACCGTCACCTTGGCACTGGTTTCGGGGAGAGTCACGGTCGACTTCGGAGGAGCGTTAGCCCCGATTGTATTGCCTCAAGCCGTGGTCGCCTTCACCGGTGGGCCGACCATTCAGTTCACGCAGCAGGGATTGAGCGGCGCTGCGGCGAATGTACCCGTCACGTTGACGACGCAACAAGGGACCACTTATTCCCTCGTCGTCACTCCCGCAGGCAAAGTGAATTGGTGCGCGCACGCAACGTGCCCATAAAGGCGTCATGAAACATCGCCTGAACATGCAAAGTCGTGTCTGTCTCAGAGCGTTCACGCAGCGAGGGTTTACGCTGCTGGAAGCCATGATTGCTGCGGGTGTGCTCTCGGTCGGATTGCTGGGACTGGCCGGCCTCTCAGGGATGTCGCTGGGAAAGAATGTCGATGCAAACGACATGTCGCGCGTGACGAATCTCGCTGCAGATATGGCGGAGCGCATACAAAATAATCGCCAGCGAGTGTTGGACTATCACAACACGAACACGACCGTGGCGTGCGCCCAGAGCGCGAGCACTCAGCGCATGGCGCTTGGAGATTGCACGCAATGGCAGGCACTCATGGCAAATTCCGGCCTCACGGGCGCCACAGGGATTGTCACGGCGACGCGCCTCGATCCGGACCCCACGGCAAACCCAGTAACGATGAATCGATTCCTCGTCACGGTTACCGTGAACTGGCAAACCAGACAGACGGATGTGAGCACCGCTCGAACCAAGACGGCGATATTTACGACGGTGATCGCGCCCGAATAGGCGCAGCCGGGAGCGTGACGATGCGGAAATTCGACCTCAACCAGCAGGGTTTTACACTCGTGGAGCTGATGGCGGCTGTCCTGATCACCGTGGTGATCGTGACCGCGACTATGACCACGGTGGTGACCTCGAATCGCGCCAACGTCGTCAACACACAAGTGGCAGATACCCAACAGAATGTTCGATTGGCCATCGATTTGCTCAGCCGGGATATCAAACTGGCCAGCTTCAACTACAACGCGACGGATCCCTCAACGAATTCAGTGGGCGCCTGTAACGCGACGATCGGCACCATCGTGAAGCCGGTTGGAATGCTGCCCCAGGATCAAACGCCGGCGGGGGCGGATACGGGGCCTGACAGCTTGTCGATGGTGCTCCCAGTCAACACGGCGGGATGGACCTTGACGGCCGCGGTCGGTGGAACGCCGGGCGCCAAGACGTATGAGAACAGCATCAGCCTTTCCGGAGCCGCCATGACGGAGATGGTGGCGCAGGGCCTCGTGGTCGGGTCCACGATTTCCATCGGCGGGGCCTTGTCCAAGACTGTGCAAGCCGTCAATGCCACCTCGATCGGATTCGGGAACGGAAACTTCGTCGACGGACAGTTCCCGATCGGCACGCCTGTGTTTTTGATGCAATGTGTCCGGTATCAAATTCTGGCCAATACACCGGCGACATGCGGCAGTAACGCGCCCTGTTTGGTTCGAAACAACGTGCCCTTGGTTGATGGTGTGGAAGACATGCAGGTGACCTACGCCTGCGATGGGTGCAACCAGGCCGCCCCCAATCCGTCGTTGGCGGACGGCATCATCGATGATCAAGACGGCTCCTCGTCTGGCGGCGTCCCGACATTCACGCAGGGTGACTTTGTCTCCAATGGCTCATGGGCGCTCAGTCCACGCATGCCCGACAAGATCAGGTTGGCGCAGGTGAGTCTCGTCGTCAGGCCGACGAACGCCGATAACGGCTTGGATGAGAAAGGCAGTAAGGCGGTCAATACCATAGGACCTGTCATCATCGGGGATCACGATCCATCGGCTGACGCGGGATATGACGCCACGGTGTATCAGCAGCAACGCCGGCGGGTGGTGGTGCGCACCATTCAGCCCAGAAATCTGTAACGAGAGACGCTGCGATGAGTGTACGGCAGACCACTATGAAAGCGGAACGGGGGCAGAAAGGGTCTGGGGTAAAGAACCAGCAAGGCATCGCTTTGCTCACCGTGATGTTGATGTTGTTGATTCTCACCATACTGGGAATTGCGTCGATCACGGTCACCAGTATGGAAAATCGCATGGCGGGATTTTTTCGCAGTACCGAAGCAGTGGTGGCGGCAGCGGATTCCTGTGAAGGTCTCGCCGTCAACATCGTTCAGCAGACGTTTCAGCCCCCCGGTGTGCTTCCGGCCTCGTTCATCGCTCCGGCCGGTCCGGTTCCCGCAGCGAATGCGACCACGCTCTATGCCGAAATCTATGCCTACGATCTCCCGTCACCGGCACCGGCGAATACTCCGGCCGTTAATTATGCGGATGCGGCGGACACGGCCCCAAACTTCGTCATGACCAATCTGCCTGGGTTTACCGTCAACGGCGACATCGATCTGCTCTATACCCACCAGAAGCAAGCGCAAGGAAACGGAACGCCATCCACGGAACACGTATATCGAATTACCTGCGTGGCGAGTAATGCTGCGACCGGGTCCAGCAGCACCGTGACCTCAGTATACGGCTGTTTGGACGGCGATACCTGTGTGAAGAAAATCAACTGAGAGAGGAAGCGTAACTATGAACAGCAGAGTATTGTTGACGATGCTCGCCCTGCTGACGTTGCTGTGCACAATCCCGCCTGTCGCTCTCGCAGAGACGGAGCAGGGGCCGGCGGCGATGGTATTTTCCGCCGTCGGGTTTCAGTCCGGCGTCATTGATGAAGTGCAGGGATCAAGCATTCGTATCGATGGACGCAGTTATGTACTGAAATCTGCGGTTGTGGTGGTGGATCGCGAAGGCGAACCGCTGGAACTTGAACGCATCATTCCGACCTCGCTCGTCAAATTCCATCTGAAAGAGGGCCACATCGACAAGATGGTGGTGACGCTGCCCCAGTAGCGAATGAAAGGTCTTGTCTCAACTCGTAGCCGGGCGTCGACGGCTGTTGTCCTGCTTGAGATAAGGAGGAAGAACGCATGAATCGCCGAACACTTGTCGTTGTGATGCTTGTGACCGCCGGCCTGTGCGCCGGGCTGATTGGCTCTCAGGACGCCGGAGCCGTGGTGTCCAACGCCGATTACACGGCCGTGCCGGCCTTCGTGTCGAACGCGACGACGCCCAACATCATCGTCGTGATGGACAACTCCGGCAGTATGAGCAACCGAGCCTGTGAATCATCCTCGTGCGGCACGCTGGCAGACGGGACCACGTCGACGAGCACGACATGGACCGATACCACCCGGTATTCCGGTTACTTCGATCCGATGACTTGTTATACCTACAACACCACGGACACTCGATTTGAGACCGGAGCCAGCAAGGCCACCTTGCAGACTGCCTGCGCTGACACGCAATGGGATGGAAATTTCCTGAACTGGGCTACCTTGCGACGGTTCGATGCGGTCAAGCGAGCGATGATCGGTGGGGATTGTTTCAGCACCAGAGCTGCAGATGGAACCTGTCCGGCAAGCGGAACCCCGGCACTCAAAACGGTTCGCGCCCAAGTTTCCGGTCTTACGAACGAGCGCGCTGATGTCAATTATGGCGGTGGCACAGGCGCTAATACCTATGTCGGCCGTATCCCTCTCGCCGATCGAACCGGTAGTCCGGCCACCATTTCCATCCATGTATCCGATGCCTATTTTTGTGTCGAGAACGATACGAGTTTCAATAGTAACTGCGGGGACTCCTACAGCGTTCGAAAATATCATCTCAAGATTGGGTACACGACAGAGCCGACCGGGGTCATTCAGCAGATCGGAAGCAAGGCGCGATTTGGATTGGTTGAGTTTAAGTCCAGTAGCGAGGGCGCGCGCATGCTGGTCGGAGCCGGCTCGAGGCAATCCATCGATTGGTCTGGCAGCGGGGTAGAGACGTTCACGACGAATACGGCAGCCATGATCGATGCGGTGCAGGAGTCCTATCCTTCGACTTGGACTCCATTGAGTGAAGCCTTGTATGAAACGACACGATATGTCGCGCAGATCCAATCGACGTTTGCGACCGGCTATGTCTATCCGATCGCCTTTTCCGGGGGTGTGTCCAACGGGGTCAATTTTGCCACGAACGGCGCCGGATCGATCGGAACGAGTGAATTGACGGCATTGGTCGGATCGGAGACATGCCCTGCCGGGTATATTTCCAGTGCCTGCGGCCGTGACCCGTATTTTTTTGGCCAAAACCATACGCCCCCATGGTCGGCAAGTTCTCAGGTCGTCGCCTGCTGCCGCACGTTTGTCATTGTTTTCACGGACGGTGAGCCGACGCAGGATCAGAATATTCCGACCGCGTTGCAAGATTATGCCCATGCCCATCATGGACAGCATTGCAACGGGAGCGATAACGCCGCTCCTCCACGCCCCATCAATGGCACCTGCAACACGCACAACGCCACTCCCTACAGTGACTTGCTCGCGGAACATAAGACCGACTATGCCGACAGCGGGACCCACTACCTAGATGACGTCGCCTATTGGGCCCACACGACCGATCTCCGGCCTTGCAGCGGCACGAGCGACGGGACCATTGCAGGCTTATCGGTTACCGGGCATTGTATCCCAGGCAATCAAAGCGTGACCGTGTATTCGTTCTTTGCCTTCGGCAACATCAACGGTCGTGGGATTCTGGCTCAAGCCGCCCGATTGGGAGGGTTTGAGGATGCGAACGGAGACGGTGTCCCGCAGACGTCTGAATGGGATAAAGAAAACAATCTCACGGGAGCCGCGACTCCTGACGGTATTCCTGACGCCTATTTCGAATCCTCGAATGTCGATGATCTTCAGGACAAACTGCTGGCCACGATCGCGAGCATTCTCAGACGCAGCGCTTCCGGTTCGTCCGTCTCGGTGTTGGCCACTGCCTCGACCGGCGAAGGCGCCCTGTACCAATCGTATTTCTTCCCCAGCACGATCGAACCCTCGACGCTCAATGACGTGAAATGGACGGGCTATACGCAGGCCCTGTTTATCGATACGTTCGGCAATACCCGCGAAGATACCAACCAGGATGGCCGGCTCGATTACAAGGTCGACAAGATCATCAAGACCCGCTTTGACTCGGTGTCGAATTCCGTCAAGGTCGACAAGTATGTGGATTCCGATGGAGATGGATTGCCGAACGACCAGAATAGCGACGGTCAGGTGACGGTCGCGGACTGCAATCCCTGCGGGCAGGCCTTGAGCGACATTCTGCCGATCTGGGAAGCTGGAAAGCGGTTGGCCTTGAAAGATTCTACAACGCGTACGATTCTCACCTGGGTCGATTCCGATCATGACGGCGTCGTCGATAGCGGCGAGGAAATAGCATTTACGACCGCCAACGAGCCTACGCTTCGACCGTATCTTCGCGCGACTTCGAGCGCTGAAGGCACAAAGATCATCAATTTCGTGCGCGGATGCGAGGTGGCGACATGCTCCGACCAGTCAACGACGCGAGATCGCCGTTTGCAAGTTCCCGCCGGCAGCGGGACCTTAAAGGTGTGGAAGCTCGGGGATGTCATCCATTCCACCCCGACGGTGGTGGCCGGTCCGAAAGATCGGCATGATGCGATTTATGGAGATCAGAGTTATTCGGCGTTCTTGCAGAAATGGTACAACCGCAGACAGGTGGCCTATGTCGGTGGAAACGACGGCATGCTTCACGCGTTTAACGCCGGCTATTACCATCCCGGCGATGATGTGAGTGCCTCCGCACCCGCCAATACTACGGAACACGGGTGGTTCACCACTGCTCCGGCTGATAACTCCAGCGGCGCTCCGTTAGGAGATGAGTTGTGGGGATTTGTGCCCTATGAACTGCTTCCGCAGCTGGAGTTCTTAAGCCGGGCGGACTACCAGCATACGTATTTCGTCGATTTACCGCTCAAAGTAGCCGACGTCCGCATCTTCACTGCCGACACCGACCATCCGAACGGATGGGGCACGATTTTAATCGGTGGATTCAGAATGGGCGGGAGTTGTGGCGCTTGTTCGGCAGGAACCGGCGCGCCGCCGATGACGGTCAATATCAGCGGGACCAACTACACCTTCTATAGTTCGTATTTTGCCATGGATATTACGAATCCTGACTCTCCTAAATTGTTGTGGTCCTTCAGTAGTTCAGACCTGGGGCTGACAACCAGTGTACCGGCTGTGGTACGTGTGAATCCTGCGGCCGATGCCAAGGCCAGCAATACGAATGCCAAATGGTACATGGTGGTCGGATCCGGACCGACCGGCTATGACGCCAGCATCAATCAAAGCGCCAAGCTGTTCGCAATTGATCTCGCGACGGGGCCCGGAAGCGGGAACAGCCTCGTAACCTCGTATTCAGTCGGATCCTGGAATTCGTACATCGGCGATATCACCGCTTACGATAGGGACCTAGATTATCGTCACGATGTGGTCTATTTCGGACGCGTCATCCATGACGGGGCTCTTCCCTGGAGAGGGAAACTCTATCGATTGACGATGGGAGCCGGCGGCGTCACGTCAAAATTCGGCACAGTGACGAATCCAGCGCAATGGGGCATCGCCTCCGGAGGTTCTCGTGTGCCGACTGAAATGCTGGATACATTCACCTCCGGGGCGGAGATGGGGCCGGTTGCGACCGCTCCATCCGTGACGACGGATGATGCGGCCAACGTGTGGGTCTTCGCGGGTAGCGGACGGTACTACAGCAAATCAGATAAGACGGATCTCTCCACACAGTATTTTGTCGGCCTGAAAGATTCCGTCCTCAATGCCGGATGCAATCAATCAGCCGGCGCACTCAACTGCATGGAGAACGATCTGGTCGATGTTTCGAATGCCACGGTCTGTGTGGTGGGAGTCGGCGATTGCGGACAGGCCAGCGGAACCAACCAGGTATCCGGCGTGTCCGGCGCCACGACGTTCACCGGCTTGATTGGCCTGGTCCAGAGCAAAGATGGCTGGGTGACCAAACTCGTTGAGCCAGCCAACCCACCGTCGAAGCCGGTTCCCTATGGTATCGGCGAACGAGTGGTCAGTAGCCCCACGGTATTCGGTGGCGTGGTGTTTTTTCCCACCTTCATTCCGACCAACGACATTTGCGTTTCATCCGGCACGAGCCGGCTCTGGGCGCTATTCTATAAAACAGGGAGCGCCTATCAGGAGCCGATCATCGGAACGGCTGCCTCGGGTTCGAACCAAACGATCAATAAATTCGGATCTCTGGGTGACGGATTGGCGTTCGGCATTGTCGTCCATATGGGCTCAGGCCGGGACGGTGGAAGTCCCTTCGGCCTCTTGATCAATATGAGCCAGGGAAACTTCGGTGACTGCGCAACCTGCGGGTTTGGTGGAGGGTCTCCAGGAGGCCTCCCGAGCTCAAATATCGGCGCCAATGTCGCAGTCGACCCAAGGAGTCGGTACTTTTCGTGGACGAATCAATGAAGACGGTTGTCCCTCACATTTGCTCAAGATCTTGGGGGAGGGTCTTCCTCCCCAACCTCACGCCTTCCGCTCAATGGCTGCTGATTGTCTTGGTCGTCGCTGCCGTGGGGGGGTGCTCGTCTTCGCCTCAAGACGGATCGGTTGCGGCGGGCACGACGAAAAATAATCAGCCTCCCACTGTTCGTCTCGTGACCATTGTTCCTAATCCCGTGGTACTGGCCGGCCCCATCACCGCGCATGTGATGGCGGATGATCCTGACGGGACCGAACCCACGAAGCGATTTCAATGGATCGTCAACGGCACTCCCGTCTTGGGTGCAACCGGCCCTGAGCTTGATCCGGCCCACGCGAAGCGAGGCGACCAGGTTGCGCTCGAAGTGGTGGCCGTGGATGCCGCGTCGGAGAGTGCGCCCTATCGGACGGATCCGGTGCCTGTGGTGAATACTCCTCCGCTTGTGTCGCATGTCATAGTTGAGGCAGAGAGCTCTGAAAAGGGTCATCGCGTTCTTGCCAAGGTCGATGCGGTAGACCCAGACCGCGATGAGATCCATTACAGCTACCGTTGGTGGCGAAACGACAAACAGGTGCAGGAAGGCGAAGAAGGCGTCCTCGATATTTCGGGCTTTGGGCGGAAAGATGTTGTGGTGGTCGAAGTGACTGCCCGGGACCAGGAGGCAGCAGCTGCGCCGGTCCGGTCGGCTCCGAGCGCCCTGGGCAATTCACCGCCTCTGTTTGTCTCAAACCCGGCGGCATTGACGAATCGAGAGCAGTATGAGTATGCCGTTCAGGCCAAGGACGTCGATGGAGACAGCATCAGCTATGGGCTTGAGACCGGGCCTCCGGGGATGACGATCGACAAGACGACAGGACAGGTAAACTGGACGATTACCCCGGGTGCCGCGGGGACGCATCGAGTGAAGATCGTCGCGGAGGACGGGCAGGGCGGGGTGGCCTGGCAGGAGTTCGAATTGTCGATCCCTTCCACAGCCCAATCGCAGATCTCTTCGCCCTCTCAAGGGTAGTCAGCAGCTCAATCCTCCTACCTGTGAATATTTCCCTATCCCCCTGTTCCGATCTTGTTCATCCCTTTCTCTGTTTGTTAGAATCAAAGCGAGCGATTTGGCGAAAGGAGTGTTCAACACCGGCGTGCGCAAGATCAAGCTACGTGAAGGCACGAACACTGCGGTCCTGTTTGGGCACCACGATCGTCACCTCAAATTGATTGAGGAAGAGTTCGGGGTGCGTTGTTCGGCACGAGGCGAAGAAGTCACCGTTGAGGGGACGCCGGAAGCGGTGAAGCAAGCGGAACGAGTCTTTAACGAACTCGCTTCGCTCACCAATGAAGGTTACGATCTCCGATCAGATGATGTCACCCACGCGCTGACCGCACTCCGTCACAATCAAGACGCCTCCGTTAAGGACCTCCTCTTCAGCGCGTCGCCTATCGTCACCCGGAAGCGCTTCATTGTCCCCAAGACCCCGACGCAGAAACAGTACCTCGACTCAATCGAAAAACATGACATCGTCATCGGGATCGGTCCTGCCGGAACAGGCAAGACCTATTTGGCTATGGCGATGGCGGTGAGCGCGCTGATGAAAAAGGATGTCAGCCGCATCATCCTCGCCCGTCCGGCGGTGGAGGCCGGGGAAAAGCTTGGGTACCTGCCTGGTGATATGTATGCCAAGGTCAACCCGTACCTTCGCCCCCTCTACGATGCCCTGTTCGACATGATGGAGATGGAGCGAGCCAATCGGCTCATTGATCGGGGAGACATTGAGATCGCGCCTCTGGCGTTTATGCGCGGCCGGACCCTTAACGACTCCTTTGTGATTCTGGACGAAGCCCAGAACGCGACCGCCGAGCAAATGAAAATGTTCCTGACCCGCTTAGGATTTCATTCCAAAGCCGTGGTCACCGGAGATATCACGCAAATCGATTTACCGTCCGATCGGGTTTCCGGTCTGATCGAAGTGCGGGACATCCTCCACGACATCCCTGGAATCGAGTTCGTGTATTTCGATGAACGGGATGTCGTGCGGCACCGGCTCGTCCAGGAAATCATCAAAGCCTATGATCGGCATTCGGCCGCATCGCCCGGATCGCCGAAGAAAAGCGAGAGTCTCATAAAGGGTCAACGCCCTGCTCAGAAGGCTGCTCGTTCCTCATCTCCTCCCGCAGGTTCTTGGGGTCAATCGCATTAATGCCGGTCGTCGTGGGCATGCGGCTTACGAGGCGAAAGTTGCGCCTCGAGCCTCTCAGGAAACTCGCGAGTCATATTCTCCACTTAATCGGCGAACGTGAAGCCCTCCTCAGCCTCGAAATTGTGGGCGACATCCGGATGCGCCGCTTGAATCGAACCTTTCGTCATCGTGATACGACCACCGATGTGCTCGCGTTTGCGACCAGAGAAGGACCTGGCCCCTCATCACCCCTGTTAGGGGATGTCGTCATTTCCCTGCCGCAGGCTCTTCGCCAGGCGCGCCATCATCAGCGGGGAATCGATTACGAATTGGTCGTCCTCCTGATTCACGGCATTCTGCATCTGTGCGGATATGATCACGAGCGAAGCGAATCCGAGGCCAGACGGATGATTCGGCGTGAGCGCGCCATCTTGCGCGCCATCGGACCCGTGCCGCGACTATTGGTATCCGGCGATTCAGATCCAGTATGATGCGGGACCTGCGCGTATCGCAGCGAGGCAAGGTACATCAGGGACGAGGTGAGCAGTGGGTTGGTTTCAGAAACTAAGCGAAGGTCTTTCAAAAACGCGCGATGCGGTGACCGGACAGCTGGATCGATTGCTCGGCCGCGCGGCCGATCCGGCCCTTCTCGACGAGCTGGAAGTCGCTTTGATCAGCGCGGATTTGGGCATGCCTGTCGTGGAGCGTGTCATGGAGGGCCTCCGCGCACAGATGCGCGGGGGGAATTTTGCAGCCGCCGAGAAGGTGCGGGAGCTGCTGCGGCAATCGGTGTTGGACATTCTGCTTCCGACACAAGCGGCCTCGATCGATCAATTGATCGCTCAGGGCCCGCGACCGTTCGTGATCCTCGCTGTCGGAGTCAACGGGGTGGGCAAGACCACCACGGTGGCAAAATTGACCCAACGGTTTCGCCAGCAAGGGCACAAGGCGCTGCTGGTGGCCGGGGACACGTTCCGGGCGGCGGCGATCGATCAGCTGCAGGTGTGGGCGGACCGCGTGCAGGTCGATATTATCCGGCATCGGCCCGGCGCCGATCCCGCGGCGGTCGCCTACGACGGCATCACCGCGGCCAAAGCGCGCGACTCGGACGTGGTGCTCATCGATACGGCCGGCCGGCTACACACCAAAACGAACTTGATGGACGAGTTGCGCAAAATCAAACGGATTGTGGCCCAAGAATGTCCCGGTGCGCCCCATGAGGTGCTCTTGGTCTTGGATGCAACGGTCGGCCAAAATGCCATCGCGCAAGCCAAACAGTTTCATGAGGCGGTCGGCGTGACCGGCATCGCATTGACCAAGTTGGATGGAACGGCCCGCGGCGGCATCGTGGTGGCGATTGCCGATTCTCTTAAAATTCCGGTCCGATTGATCGGAGTCGGAGAATCCGTGGAAGACCTCCAGGACTTCAACGCCAAGGCATTTGTCGACGCATTGTTTTGACTGATCCAACCTGTTCCATCCGTTCCTCCCGGCGCTACGCTTTTGCTCAATTTCTTCTCATCCTGCGACCCTCGTGCTAGGCTCTGTCTTGCAATGCCTGTCTGAAGGCAAGCCGGCAGCGGCGATGGGTGCACATGCGCAGGACATCTGTATGACGACCTTGTTGGTCATTGACGACGACCGTTTGCATTGCGATCTCTTGCAGGTCGCACTTTCTCGCCATGGGTATCGGGTCAGTACGGCCACCAGCGGGCGGGAAGGGGTCTTGCTGTTTCAGCAGCTCCGCCCGGCCGTGACCTTGCTGGATCTCCGCATGCCGGAGATGGATGGGCTGGCAGTGCTTAAGGAAATTCGGGCGCATGACCCGCGCGCGGGCGTCATCATGCTAGGCGGTGGCGCAACTGAGGAGTTGGAAAATCTTGCCCGGAAACTGCATGTAACGGATTTCTTCCGGAAGGGACTATCGCTGGATGTACTCGTGGGTGCGGTGCATCGGATCGCTCAGCAGGCAAAGCGGGAGGCGTCGCGCGCGCCGTCAATGGCGGGCAATGAGCCCGATCCGTCTTTCGAAGAAGAAATTCTCGTCGTCGATGACGATGTGATGGCGCGTGATCTGTTGATGCGGTTTCTCGGTCTGCGCGGCTATCGTGTGCGCGGCGCCAAGGAAGGCCGCGAAGCCTTGCGGATGATCGAGGCGTCGGCGCCCGACTTGGTGATCCTCGATCTCGTCATGCCGGAGATGAACGGTGTGGAGCTGTTGCGGGCGTTGGCCGCACGCGACTATGCAGGGCGTACGATCATTTTGAGCGGACACCATAATGAGCCCCTGCTGGCGGAGGCCTGGGCATTGGGGCCCCAGGAGGTGCTGGATAAACCGCTCGATCTGGAGCGAGCCTTGATGGCTGTCCAGCTTGTGATGGTGTGCCGGGAGTGTTAATCTCCACCGTCAACCTTGGAGTGCCGGTGAAGAGTGACTCGTTGGCATCGCGTCATCCGTTTCAGTCTGCTTGCCGGTTGTCTTGTTCCTGCGCTTGCAGTCGCTGAGCCTGGTTCCTCCCCACCGACCATCGCACATCACGAGTTGACCCTCGAACTGTTGCCGGATTCCCATCAGCTCATTGCGACGGATCGCGTGACGCTCTCGGGAGGATCTCCCGGGCGGACGTTGGCCTTTTCTCTTGCCCCCGCTCTCCATCTGGAGCGCATCCAGGATGTCACGCATTGTCAGGCTTCCTGCGAAACGGCTCCGGAGCTCGCGTTTGACAGAGGTGCGGCTTCAGGACGGTTGGAATCTGAGAACCTGACGCTGAAGCTCCCGCTCACGGATCGGACGGACCGAACGGTCGAGCTGAAGTTTTTTTATCGGGGAGTGATCGACGACCCGCCACGAGACCCCCGGCATCTGCGGTTTGTTACTCCCAGCGAAACCTCGGGACACATCGGACCCGAGGGCGTCTATCTCAGCAGTGAAAGCCAATGGTATCCCGACCTGGAGGGGTCGCTGGCGACCTATGACGTGACCATTTCCGTGCCTCAAGGGTGGTCTGCCGTCACGCAAGGCGCTCCTCAGTCTGATCCGGTCCGGTGGGTGGTTCCCACGAGGAGCGAAGCCTTGACGGTCGTTGCGAACCGTTTCGTGGTGAAGTCCCGCAACTGGAAGGCGAAGTCGGGGCAGGAGATCCGGCTCGCGACCTATCTCTTCCCAGACGAAGCCGGCTTAGCGGATGAGTATTTGGACGCCTCAGCGCGATACCTCGATGCGTACATTCCTTTGCTCGGGCCCTATCCGTTCTCTCAATTTGCTGTCGTCGAGAATTTCTTCTCCAGCGGGCTGGGCATGCCATCGTTCACGCTGTTGGGGAGCGGAGTCATTAAACGGCACTACACGCAACCCTACGCGCTCGGCCACGAGATCGTGCATTCGTGGATCGGAAACGGCGTATTCAATCGGACCGATCGCGGGAATTGGGCGGAAGGGCTGACCACCTATCTTTCCAATTACTACTACCATGAGCTCATAGGGGATGAGGCGCAAGCTCGGGAACAGCGCCGGTTGATGCTCATGGGATATGCCGTCTACGTCCGTCCGGATGAGGAGTACCCGGTCATCAAGTTTGTCCAGAAGCACGATGAGAAGGACAATGCCATCGGGTATCAACAATCGGCGATGGTGTTCCATGCGTTGAGGCAGGAGATCGGGGAGGCAGCGTTTTGGAAGGCCGTCAAACAAATTCCGGAGCGGTATCTTGGCAGGGCAGCTGACTGGCGTGATCTGGAACAGGTCTTCCAAGAAGAGGCCGGGCGGGATCTACGATGGTTTTTCTCTCAATGGGTCGAGCGGGCAGGGGTGCCGGACATCGAGTTGACGGCCCTCCGCACACAGCCCTCCGCCGGACCTTCCGGGGAAACGAACGCCGTCGATGCCATGGTCCATCTCGTCCAACGCGGGCTCCCGTATCGCCTTGCCGTTGAGCTGGAATTCGTGCTGGAAGGGGGGCGTAGCCACAGGACTCGTATCCATCTGGCAGATCCAGAACAGAACGTGATCGTGCCGCTTACGGAACGCCCGCTGGCGGTCCGGCTCGACCCGGATCTGCATCTCTTCCGCCGCGTGACACGTACCGCCCTGTCGCCCATGCTGAATCTCTATGTGACGGATGCGCAGCGGACGCTGCTGGTACCCCGGGATGTGACAGAACCACCCAGCCCTTTCAACGACATCGTGCAACGTATCGCAGGGCAGGAAGCGGCCAAGCCGGCGATGTCACGCACGACGATGCGCCGGCCGGGAGACTCCCCGACATCTCTGCCGGCGGGATCCTTGCTGGTGCTGGGTGGGCCGGACGAGAATCCGGGCGCAACAGACATGCTCCGATATTGCGGCGACCATCTGCGTTTTACCGCGAACGGGTTTGCGGTGGACGGAAAGACCTATGACGGGGCCGCGAAGGCGCTGCTCGTATCCTGCCGGCGCGACGATCAGCCGGGCAGCGTGGTGACGATGCTGTACGGGGTGACGCCCCAGGCGTTGGGCCGTGTGGCCCGGCTCTTGTTTTTTTACGGATGGCAGAGTTATGTGGTGTTTCACGATGGGGCCGTGGTGGCACGGGGAGACTGGGAGGATCGGATGAGTGCAGAGGTGAAACTTGAAACACAGTAACCGGGTCATGGCAGCAGTGCTGGGGCTGGTGGTATCTTTCGCTGCGACGAATCCCGCGGGAGCGGCCTCCAAGCCGGAAGAGACCGCGGTGGCGACGGCGGCTTCCGGCGAACGGCACCTCACCAATATCAAACAATTGACGTTTGGGCGGCAGAATGCCGAGGCGTATTTTTCGTTCAGCGGCGACAAACTCATTTTCCAATCGACGAACAATTGGATGAAGGATACGTTTGCCGCGGCGATGCATCCAGCCGACATTCCGCTCGGCTGTTACCAAATGTACGTCATGGATCTTGGTAGCGAAAAGATCCGGATGGTCAGCACCGGGTCCGGCACCACGACCTGCGGCTATTTCTTTCCCGGCGACCGGCGTGTGTTGTACTCGTCCACGCATCTGAGAGGCCCCAATTGTCCTCCCAAGCCCAAGCGGGAGGGGGGCGCCTACCGGTGGGCCTTGGACGACTATGACTTGTTTTCGGTTCGGATCGACGGCTTGGACCCGCAGCGACTGACCAATACCCCGGGGTATGACGCCGAGGCGACGGTGGCGCCCAACGGCAAGACGATCATCTGGACTTCCATGCGCGACGGGGATTTGGATATCTACGCCATGGATCTTGACGGAACGCATCCCCGCCGGTTGACCCACGAAATCGGCTACGACGGCGGCGCGTTTTTCTCGCCCGACAGCAAGCGGATCGTGTATCGCGCCCAGCATCCCGGCAATCAGGAAGAGCTGGATCAGTACAAATCGCTTCTGGCTCAAAATCTGGTGGAGCCGGGCCGCCTGGAAATCTTCATCATGAACGCCGATGGCTCGAACAAGCAGCAGGTGACGAGCAACGGCGCGTCCAACTTCTCGCCCTATTTCCATCCGGATGGGCGCCGTATCATCTTTTCGTCGAATGTGGAGACACGCAATGAAGGGGGGCGGCCGGAGTTCCATTTGTATCTGACCAATGAGGACGGCTCCGGCCTGGAGCGGGTGAGTATGGCCGGAAAATTCAACAGCTTCCCCATGTTCTCTCCGGATGGCAAACACCTTGTCTGGGTGTCCGATCGAAACGCCAAGGAGCCGGGAGAGTTCAACGTGTTTCTCGCCGACTGGGTTCCATGAACGAACCGGGTGACGGGCAGGCTGCGTTGTCGTCGGCGCAGCCTGAGCCACCACCGGATTGCCCGCCGGGCCCGAGCGTGATCCTCTCCGCGCTGGTGGTGCTCGGGTCGTTCGCTGCGCTCTTTCAGATCGATATTCCCATCCTGCGGTTGCTCCGCTCGCACAATTTGTCGGCGATCCAGTCAATGGGCGATCTCGGCGAAAAGCTGGGAAACGGGGGGACGTTGGTCGCCATCAGTGCGCTCCTCCTGGGAACGGGGTATCTGCTCAAGCGACAGATGTGGATACGTACGGCGCTGGATAGTCTGCTTGCCCACGGGGTGGTGGCCTTGGTGGTGAACAGTCTCAAACATCTCATCGGCCGTCCGAGGCCGCGCCTGACCCATTCGGGAGGTTGGCAATGGTGGCCGTCATTTGAATCCGGGCTCGACTCGTTTCCCTCAGGCCATACATCGGCGACGGTCGCCGTGGCCACCGTGTTGGCGCGGGCGCTGCCCAGGTTTTCATGGGTTCCCTTTGCCCTGGCCGGATGGGTCGGGGCCAGCCGGATCTGGCGAGGGTCTCATTTCCCCGGCGATGTGGTAGGCGGGATGGTGTTGGGCTTCATGGTGGGATCGGTCTTCAACGGGCCGCTGCGTTGGTGGGGTCGATCCGCGGCTCAGGCGCTGGTACGCATCGCGCCTGCGGTCGTATTGCTGACCGGCTTCTTCTGGGTGCTGACGCATCGCGTGGCCGATCCGGTGATCGATTCCATGCTGGTTGCGTCGGGAGTGATCCTCGTGCTCGCCGGGTGGGTGCTGCAAAAATTATGGCCTCGCAGGCTGGCGACCGGCCGGGCCGTTGCGGCACTCGTAACCGCAAAAAGTTTGTCACTGGCTGGGATAGGGATGGCGACCGGCATCCCGGTCGTTATCGCACTGACCGGTCTGCTCTGCCTGGCTCGATGGACGGCTGCGGCAATCAGTCCTGATTCACGTGCATCGCTCGTCTGGCGCGACGCGGGGCTTGAGGCAGCGGGAGCATTGGCCGCCGTCCTCGCGATCCAGTTCCTCAAAGGACTGGTGCCGTTACAGTGATGGACGATCAGTGGCCGGGAATCCGAACGGCCGGCTTTTCTGCCTCTTCGGGGACATGGATCATGGATTGATTCGCCAGCAGGATGAATCCGTACCGTTCGAGCATGACCGGATATTCCATGGTTTCAAACGGCAAGCGATTCCGCATGGCGGCCGGCAAAAGGAGCATCGTCCGCCCCGGCTGAGTCAAATAGGGCTTGATGTTGGCTTCCTGGCCCTTGGGCACGACGATGGCTTTCCGCTTGGCATAGAAGACGAGCGAGGGGCGTGGCTGTCCATAGAGAATCAGCCGGTCCTCCGGGCCAAGATTTAACCCTGCCACTTCGGCGAGTTGCTGGGGCGGTTCGATGACGAAGTGATTGACCAGCGGAAGGGTCAGTTGCGTGGCGGCGAGCACCATGAGGGCTAACGATCCCCCCGCGGCCCAGAAGGCGGCCGGCCGCCGCGACTCACTGAGTCCGAAATACGCCACCAGGCCCATGCCCACCAACAAGATCGAGGCGATGGTATAGGGCCCCGGTCCAAGTGTCACCTGGCCGGCGAGAGGAAACTCATCCACGAGTTTCACGGCGAATTTGGCATAGAGCGGCGGTAGCGAGGCAAAGGCCAGGGCCAGAATGTAGCCGACGGCCGTCATCATGTGGATCGCGGCGCGCAAATGTGGCGCAGCATAGTCGGTCACACAGCGATTCCAAAACGAGGCCGTCAAGATCGCCGCCGCCGGAAACAAGGGACCGATATAGTGCGGCAGACGCGTGGAAGAAAGGCTGAAAAATACGAGGCCACTCAGAACCCAGACTGCGGCAAACCAATCAAGTGCTGGCGAGGAAAGGGGTGAGTCTTCACTCGGAGCAGCTGTGAGCGCTCCGGCCTGCCTGGCCTCGCGCCAGCTTCGATAGGCCTGGTACCAGGCAAAGGGCAAGAAACCGCTCCAAGGAAAAAATCCGAGCAGAAACACGGGCAGATAAAAGAGCAGCGTGCCGCCGTGCCCTTCCATGGTGCCAAAGAAACGGCCGACCGTATCGCCCTGCGCGGAGGCCGTATACCGTTGCCCGTGGAGGTTCAACATGATCAGGTACCAGGGAAGGGCCAACGCGAGGAAAAGGAGAAGGCCCGGAACGAGTTGGCCTCTCCGGCGGAAGAGCGACCAGGAACGAGTCAGCCAGAGGTACAGGCCTGCTGCCATGAGCGGAATCAGGAACCCGATCGGTCCCTTGGTGAGCGTGGCCAGCGCCATGCCGATGTACCAGAACCAGATGCAGTGGCGCTCACGTCCTTCTCCGTGGAGACCCAGCCAGAACCCGTAGAGAGACAGTGTGGTAAAGAAGATCAAGACACTGTCGGTCAGTGCCATGCGACTCAGCTCGATGATCTCCAGATTCAGCAACAGCATGGCCGCGCCGAACAGGCCGATGACCGGTCCCCGACAGCGCGTCAGAAAGAGATATTGCAGCAGGATCAGGCCAAGACCGAACAGGGCGGACGGAAATCGTGCCGCGAATTCGTTCACGCCGAAAGCATGGTACGACAGGGTCATCAGCCAATAGACGAAGACCGGCTTGGCAAAGCGCGGTTCATAATTGAATGTCGGACTGACGTAATTGCCCGTTTCGAACATTTCCCGCCCCGCCTCGGCGTTTCGTCCCTCATCCCGATCCGTCAACCCGAGGGAGCCGAGGCCGACAAAAAACAATACGGCGGCCAATGCCAGCAAGACCAGGAGCGTCAAGGGCTGGATGGACCGGTCGATCGGCGCAGGCGTCTGCAAAGACGGGATGTCTCCGTTCATCTGGGGTTCCATTACGATTTGATCGCCGGAGAGGCCGTGCCGGAGTCGGCAGAGTTGGGGCGATGGATGAGCATCAGGTTGCGGAGGTAGACGATACTGCCGATGCTCTGACCGGCAATGAACACCGGGTCCTGACGGTAGATGGCATAGGCGAGCGTGATCAGCCCGCCGATCATGCTCATGTACCAGAACGCCGTCGGCACGCGGCTTTCGGCATGGCGCTCGGAGGCAATCCACTGGACGACCCAGCGCATAAAGAAGATTCCCTGGCCGAGGAATCCGATCAACAGCCAAATGGTATCGAGCGTCATAGCGGTATGGAAGCCGAGGTCGAACCGGACGGGGGCGCAGCGGCGATACGGTAGTGGTATCGCAGGCAGCGATGCTGCATCCATCGCACGGCCACCAGATCGTATAAGCCTTTGAACAGGCGATTGCCCACGCCGTATTTCGACGTGCCGCGCGTGCGCGGATAGTGTCGCACCGGCACCTCCGTCACCGTGAAGCCGTGCATCAGAGCCAGGGCGGGGAAAAACCGGTGCATGCCTTCGAAGAGCTGCATTTTTTCCACCACGGCCCGGCGAAACAGTTTGAGCGAGCAGCCGGTGTCGTGAACCCGATCGCCTGTAACGGCGCTCCGGACACGGTTGGCGATACGGGAGGAAATTTTCCTGGTCAGGTTGTCGTGGCGGTCTTTCCGCCAGCCGCAGACAAGATCGAAGGTGGTGATGTGCGGAAGCAGCGTGGCAATATCCGCCGGGTCGTTCTGCAGATCGCCGTCGATGGTCATCACCAGGTCTCCTGCCGACTGCTTGAACCCCGCATCGAAGGCCGCCGACTGCCCATAGTTGCGATCGAAGTGAAACACTTTGACCGTCCGGTATCGGGCCGCGAGATCATCCAGCACGTCTGAACTCCCGTCCGAACTGCCGTCGTCGATGAAGATCAATTCGAACGGGGCCGACCGCGACTCTTCCCGGCCGTCGAGGACCTTCACCAATTGCTCTGTCAGGGGGACCAGATTGTCGCGTTCATCCTTGATCGGGATGACCACGGAAGCCCATGGGCGGGTAGCCACAGTCATGGAGCGGGATCAGTTCCTTCACGCAGCCGGTTATCAGTACGCACGCGGCCCATTCTACAAAACGCACGGAGGGGTGGTCAAACGATTCTGTCTCGGCACGGTACTCCCGCATGAGCGCCACAACTGTTCAGCCGGTGCAAGGGTTGCGATCGCGCTGGCTCTGTGCCCCTTATGTATCAACGACGAAGGTGACTGGCGTGGCGCCTGATCACCGGCTTTTGGCTGACGCCTCCGATTCCGACGCGGCCGTGATCGTAAAGCGCATGGTCCCCATCAGGCTCATGTCGTTGATCTGTTCGCCGGCATGGATTTCCACCTTGTACCGTCCCGGCTTCCAGGCGCTGTCGGGAGGGAATAACTTGAGATAGCCCGTCTGATCTTCCAGCGCGATGTACATCGCATCTTCCGCGACCACGACGTTTCCGTTCATTCCCACCACCTCCTCGGGGTAACAGCGCCCGAAGACCTGGAACGATTGGTAGTGCTGGTGCAATTCAAACACGATGAAGACCGGCCTGGCGCCTGCGGAAAATCGTTCCGTCGGTTTGACGGGAACAATTTCGTGGGTCCGCTGGAAGCCCAGTTCTTCATCGAACCCTTCGGCGAGCACAATGTGGCGAAACATTCCCTCGGGCGGCGCGTCGAAATCGTAGGGTTTCGCGCTTTCGGTCCGGTTTTGGAAATCCGGAATGGGTACGTTGCGCGTCAAGGGGAGATCCTCGGCCCGGAGGAGGGAGCCGGACAGGAGCATGACGAGGCAGACAAGGAGGCACAGCGCGCGCATTCTGTCTTGGTACACTCCGCCCGGCAGGCCTGTCAAGGAAGGCCTGCGGCATCAGCGGTCATGTCGATGTGCCCGGCCGGAAGGCAGTATGGATGAGGATGGTGGAATCGTGTGAGAGAGGTTGCGGGTCAAATTTGCTTCCTGTTAGACTTTCCCTCTTTCTACGGGGGGACGGAATGGAACAGCACCTCATGACACCGGTCGAGGATCCCGATGCGTTGCCGCAACCGATCGGGGAATACAAACCGGTCGACTATTGGCAGGCGCATATCAATACGCTCTTCTATCAGTTGCGTGGCGATCAGCAACGCAGTTTCTATCAGACCTTCGCCTCGGCAGACTATCGACTGGCCCATGCCTTAGCGGCCGATTATTTTGAACAGGTGATGAAACGGGACAAGAAGGCGGCGGCGAAGTCGGCTCCCTCCGGCGATGCCGCTCCCCGCTCACTTTTGACCGTCATGGAGTGGGGCCCCGGCAACGGCAATCTCGCAGCCTGTTTTCTCAGCCATCTGCAGCGTCTCGACAAGGCAGGCCAAGTCTATCCCCGGGTGCGCTATCTGCTGGTCGATTCCTATGCCCCTGCGCTGGAACGCGCCCGCGCGCATCCTGACCTCGTTCCCCACCTCGCCAAGGTCGAATCCCTCTGTGGCGATGTCGAACGGATGGAGACGATCGCCGACGGCACGGTCGACCGGATCATTTGCAACGAACTGTGGAATGAATTGGCCACCAAGCTCATTGTGAAAAAGGCAGGAGAGTATGAGGAAGAGCACCTGCGGCCGAATCTCAATGAGCGCAAAGCGGCGGCGATTGCCGATTGGTCCGGCTTCGTTCGCGCCTTTGATGCCAAGGATATCGACACATTGAAACAGTTCCCGCCCTTTCTCGACGACCTGATTTGGGAGCGGGAATATCACAAGGTGGATTGGAAGGATGTGCCCTATCGCAAGACGCTGACCGAGTTTATGAAGGCGATCGACGACGAGGTGTTGGTGCCCGTCAATCTCGGCGCCTGTGCCTCGATCAAGGAAGCGAAGCGGGTGCTGGCGCCGGACGCCGTGGGGTTCAGCAGTTTCGATGCGGGAACGGCAGACATGCGCGTGCTCAACGATCCCGATAAGCCTTGCTACGGCCAATTCGGCGGCCAATATAGTTTCATGGTGAACCTGGCTCTCATTCAAGCGGTGGCGAAGCATCTCGGCATCACGACCACCGTCATTGAGACTCAGCGTGAGTTCGTGGGCAGTCGATTGGGAACGAATGTGATGACGCTGATGGATCTGCTGGCCTGCCATCCGACCGTGGGTTCGAAGGTTCAGCCGTGGCAATTGGATCATCTCACGTTGAAAACTATTCGCACGTTAAACGACATCTACGAAAGCCCGTATCAACGGAAGATCGAGTTTCCTCTGCGCGCCGATATGCCCGCGGAAGAACGCGAAGCCGCGCAGGGAACGCTCCTGTCGATGAAGCCGCATGGCATTCCCGATACCATCGCCTACATCACCGAAGAAGAGTTGAGCCAGGCGCAGGGTGAATTGGAGCAACTCGGGTATGAGCGTGAGTCCTGGTTGATGGCCCTCGGCGCGCCTCCGAGTCCGATCGAGTACTACCACTTCGCGTTCCGGCCCTAGTCGCGGGTTTTCGGCAGTCGGGGAAAGAGACGTAAGGGGGCACCTGTAGGAGAAAGAGCTTGACTAATTCCAGTCGTTTCTATAGCCTTTCCCGCGATTTCCGATGCTAGGACCCGTCCTGTTCATGGCGTTCTGGAAATTCAGCCAGAGACCGGGTTCGCAAGCAAGATCATTTCAGACGACGTATTCCACGAGAGGCAGTCGAGTCGCCGGTGCGTGAGTCTATGTCGTGCGAATAATCGCACAGCTGTAACAAGGAGCATACAGTACCATGTTTGGTTCGTTCGGCTGGATGGAGCTGCTGCTGATTCTCATCATCGTGCTGATCATCTTCGGGGCGGGGAAAATCCCCCAGCTCGGTGAAGGATTAGGTAAGGCAATCAAGGGGTTCAAGAAATCGGTTCACGAAGCGGATGCCATTGATGTCACGGCGAACGAGACGGAACCTGCCGCGGCTCAACCGGCGGCACAAATCCAGCAAACCGGACAGCCGGCCGCACCGCCGCCTCCGCAGCAGGCCGGTGCGGCTCCACCGCCACGAACTACGCAGGGGTAACTTGCGAGACTGAGGATGCAGACCGGATAACGGCGATTGTCTTTCGGGGTTGCGCCGCCCGGTCTTTCACAACCACCTCAGTAGGAACACCATGTTCGGTCTTGGCGCTGGAGAAATTCTCATCATCTTGGTCATCGCGTTCCTGTTGTTCGGGCCCAAGCAATTGCCCGAAATCGGGCGGCAGGTGGGCAAGGCCGTCAAGGGATTCAAGGAGACGGCCGACGACTTGAAGAAGACGGTCGAACCCGAACTCAACATGATCCAGCAGGAAATGAAGATGGTCGAACAGGATTTCGAGTCGTCGATGAAGGAAGCAGAAGAACAGATCAACCATGCAACATCGGGCGTAGAGCACGGGGCAGAGGAATCGGGTTTGCCCAAGCAGGCCTAATACCATTTCATACTCGCTCTACGGCTGTGAAGGGAGGTGACCACAGCAACAATACAAGACTGACGGTGTGAGGGGCTGCTTCGGGATTGAAGCAGGGTCGTGGCCGGATGGTGGGCACCATTCTGGTTCGGCAGACTGAAGACCCGCACACAGGAGTTAGCTTTGTAGTGCAATAGCGGTTGGATTTTAGGCGGCACCCGGAGTGAATGGGTACACGAAGGGTTGCCATCCAATTCACAGGAGGAACGCTATGAAACGCATCCATGGACGGACCAGATGGGGCCGGTTGGCCGCCATCTTTGGCGCTGCGGCAATCTCAGCTCTGCAGTGCCTGACGCTCCCGGCCTTTGCCGGATTCGAACTTCCCCCGGGCGAACGTATCACCAATCTCCCAGCCATCCCCCGCAACATGCCGCAGAAGGAAGCGTACGAACTGTACGATCCGGTCATCGGCAGGAATTTCGACATCAAGAATCTCTGGATGCGCGCCGATCTGCGTGTCCGCCCGGAAATGCGGAACAACGCCTGCTTCGGCGGGCCGCAACTTGCGGGAGGCGCTTGTAACTCCTTTGGCGGTGCCAATGCCAGAGGTGGGCCCGCGACAGGCGGCAACAAGGGCAACGATATGTTCGTGCAGCAGTGGATGCGATTGGGCATCGGCTACGATCTGTCGCCCGATGTGAATTTCTATGTGGAAATTATCGACAGCGCCACCTGGGGCGGCAACGGCAGCGCGGTGAACGCAGGCAACGCCGGCGACCCGTTGAATCACAACGGCGGCGCCGCCGGAGGAGCCGGCAACGGCGGTCGTCTGGGCGTTCGTGCAGCCTACATGTTGATCAGGAATCTGGCCGATGTGCAGGGGTTGAGCGTGAAGGTCGGACGTCAATATGTCGTCTTCGGCAATCACTCCTTGTTCGGCCACTTCGATTGGGCCAACACCGGCTATTCACATGACGGTGTGATGTTCGCGTACCAGACCAAGAATTGGGACAGCTACTTCGGCTGGTTCCGGAATTCGGAGAGCGATCTGGGGCAGGCCGCCCCGGTCGGCAGCGGCGCTCCGAACATTGCCGGCTCGGGCGCGCAGGACGGGCAGCGCGATGCCGACATGTTCATTTTCTACAACCAGATCAAGATGGTTCCCGGCATGGTCATCGAGCCGTTCTACGTCTTGTACCAGAACCGTTATGGTTCGGCGGACAACGCGGCCCAAGGTCTTGGGACGGCCAAGCATTCCAACCAGACTCGCCACATGATCGGAAACCGGATCGAAGTTCGCAAGGGCGGGTTCGATTTCAGCAACGAAACGGCCTGGCAGTTTGGACAAATGGGCCAAGCCGGCGCTTGCGCGGGTGAGCAAAAGTGTTTGCACATCAACGCCTGGGCAACCAGAAACTGGATCGGCTACACGTTCTATGACACGGCCTGGAAGACCCGCCTGGCCTTCAACCTCGATTACGCGTCCGGCGACAGCCGGAACAATACCTGCACCAACGGCACCAATTGTAAGACCGCGAACACTTTCGAAAACTTCTTCCCGACGAACCACATCCACATGGGTTACATGGACGTGCAAGCGTGGAAGAACATGCTGTCTCCGTCAGTCAACTTGCAGGCCCGGCCTTCGGCGCGTGACCATATCGAGATCTGGTACACGAACCTGAACCTGGCCAACTCGAAGGACTGCTGGTATCGGGCGTCGCAGGGTTGTTACGTGTTCTCGAACGCCAACAACACGAAGACCCACATCGGCGACGAAATCGACGTGGCGTACACCCGGATGTTCGCCGACGGCAAAGTCGCTCTGCAGGCCGCGTATGGCACCATTTTCGCTGGCGGTTATTTGACCAGCACCTTGAACCAGACGCAAAATCAGCACTGGGCCTATATGTCGTTGTGGATGAACTTCTAGGACGAAGCAATCAGCTCACAGCATTCAGCCGACAGCATCTGTGCTGATCGCTGATGGCTCTGGCCAGACAAAGGAGACACGCAATGAAGAAACTCATGTTCGTCACGCTGGGTGTCGCGGCGCTGGCGATCGGCAGCCAGCCGGTCACCGCGCAGGCCCAGGTCGCGGATGCGATTCAAGCAGTGAACGATGCCATCGTCGAGCTGACCGATGCGCCGGGCCTCGGCAAGCGGACCACGGTCGATCTGATGAAGCGATGGGGATCCGACCGGTCCGTCATCGACAGCGCCACGGCAAAACTCCAGGATGGGCTCAGCAAGGCCCAGTCCGGCGGAGTTGGCGCCGATGCCATGCGCCAGTTGAAGGCGGCGGTGGATTACGGCAAGGCTCGCATGCATAAGGAAGCCCGTTTGTCCGCACAGGGGGCCTTGCGCCATTTGTGCGTGGCGAATCAAGATCAGGGCCCGGGCTGCGACACGGTGCCCAAGTTCGGCAGCTACACCGCGCCCTAGCCCGATGTGCCTCAATTGCGAGACGTGAGGGCGACCCCCTGCCTGTCTCGAAACCAGAAGCCCCGCCGGGTGATCCCCGGCGGGGCTTCTTTTATGTCGGTCTGCCGTCGCGGAAGTCCGGCGCTAAGGCTCGCAACATATCGAGTTCATGCCTTGCCCGTGGTTCGCCGGGCGTCTTATACTCGGCAGTCCGCGCTGCACAACATGGCCGGTTCCTGAGTTTTCCTCGTGGATGATCTGAGCAAGCAACTGAGTCAACAATTCGGATTTTCGACATTCCGCCCCGGGCAGCGGGAGGTGATCGAGGCCGTGTTGTCCCGCCGTGATGCCATGGCCGTGATGCCTACCGGCCAGGGGAAATCACTCTGTTATCAGCTGCCGGCTACCATCTTGCCGGGGCTGACGTTGGTGATTTCTCCGTTGATTGCCTTGATGCAGGACCAGGTGAACAGTCTGAAAGCCCGGCACATTGCCGCCGCGGCGTTTCACTCCGGGCTTTCTGAACCGGAGCGGGACAAAATCGTGCTCAATCTCAAGTTGAGACGGCTTCAACTGCTCTATCTTGCTCCTGAACGAATGCAGCATGAGCGGTTCCTGCGCCTCTTGCGATCCTTGTGGGTCTCGCTGCTTGTGGTGGATGAGGCCCATTGCATCTCGCAGTGGGGACATGATTTCAGGCCCGACTACCTGCACATCGGTCGCTTGCGCCGCGAACTCGAAAACCCTCCCTGTCTGGCCCTAACGGCCACGGCTACGGCGCGTGTGCAAGCCGATCTCTGCGAGCGGCTGTCGCTTCACGATCCATTGCGGCTGGTCACGGGTTTTCGGCGACCGAATCTGGCCCTGTCGGTTCGCCTCTGCCGTTCGCGGCAGGAGAAACTCGCGCAACTGGAGCAGGTGGTGCGTGACTATCCGACAGGCACCCTGCTCATCTATTGCGCCACGCGGCGGGCGGTGGAAGACGTGGCGGGCTGCCTGAGTGGCTCTCATTCCTCTGTCGGCTACTATCACGCGGGCCTGTCGGATGAGGAGCGGCGGTCGGTGCACGAAGAGTTTCGCGTGGGGACGATCCGGATCCTGGCGGCGACCAATGCCTTCGGCATGGGGATCGATAAGTCGGATGTTCGCCTCGTGGTTCATTTCGATATTCCCGGAAGCCTGGAGGCCTATTACCAGGAAGTCGGACGCGCCGGGCGTGACGGGAAGCCGGCCGCCTGTCTGCTGTTATTTCATGAACGGGACGTGGCCACGCAGGAATACTTCATCCAGCAGGCGTCGAAAGAATCCGGCAATGCGCCGCGTGTGGCGCGCATGAAGACGCTGCTCAAGGACTTGCTCGACTATGTCTCGGTTGCGACCTGCCGCCAGCTCGCCATCCTGGAGTATTTCAGCGATGACGCTGAGCGAGCCTTGGGGCCTTGCGGATTGTGCGATCGATGTCAGAGACCGTTGCCATTGCCTTCGGGTATCGCAGATGACGAGGCCGCCTGCGCGAACGCTGTCTTAGCCGCCGTGTCCTGGTGCGGAGGGCGATTCGGGGTGACGCGAATTGTCGAGATGCTTCGTGGAAGTCGCGCGAAAAGCTTGCTGGCCTCCGGCGCTGAAGACTGTCCGGGATACGGGTCGTATCAAGGCTGGTCGAAAACCGCATTGACCCGTTTGGTGAGAGGCTTGATCGATTCGGGGCATCTGCAGGTAGAAGGCCTGGAATATCCCACGCTGGAGCTCACTCGACGGGGGCAGGATGTCTTGAAAGGCCTGGCATCCGTGCAAGTCAGCCCGGTAGCCGCGTTTTCGCCGCCGTCGCGGCTGAGGTCGCCGGTCGGTGGCCGGGATGAGGCCGCAGCCGCCTCGCTCACCTCGTCAGTGGACCCGCATTTGTTCGAACGGCTGCGCCAATTGAGGAAAGAGTTGGCTGAAGAGGAAGGCGTTGCGCCCTTCGTGATTTTTCACGACAAGACTCTTCGCACCATCGCCGGGCATAAGCCCGATACGCTCAGCGCCCTGCTGGAGATCCCCGGCATCGGGGAAGTCAAGGTGGAACGCTATGGCCGTCGCGTGCTTGGAATCGTGAACGACGACTACCGATAGCATCCTCCATTCTCCATGTCCGCTTTCCCTCCGCAGTCTCCCTAGGATCTCAAGCCGCCCGCTTTACGGAACTGTTCCTGCAATTCGGAATAGGTCCTGGTCACGGGAAATTGCGGAAATTCTTTCGGGAGATGGTCGGGCGGGCGGAAGAAGAATCCGGCATGAGCTTCGGCCAGCATGGCGGTATCGTTGTAGGCATCCCCGGCGGCCATCACGTGGAAATTCAGGGTCTTCAGCGCGGCCACCGCATGTTTTTTCTGGTTGGGTTGCCGGAGCTTGTAGTTGACAATGCGGCCGTTGGAGCCGATGTCCAGCTGGTTGCAGAAAATCGTCGGAAACCCCAGTTGCCGCATCAAGGGCAGGGCAAATTCATAAAACGTATCGGAGAGGATGATGACCTGCGCCCGTTCGCGCAGCCAGGCCATGAATTCGGCCGCGCCTTGCATCGGACCCATGGCATCGATCACCGCTTGAATGTCGGCGAGCGTGTAGCCATGTTCATCGAGAATCTTCAACCGGCGCGTCATCAAGGCGTCATAGTCCGGCATTTCACGTGTGGTGATCTTCAGTTCTTCGATGCCGGTTTTAATGGCAAAGTTCACCCAAATCTCAGGTACCAACACGCCTTCCAGGTCAAGGCACACAATGACGGGATTTTGCATCAATCCTCCTTACCATGCTGAGTGGTGAATTCCGAGTGTGTGGTGGAATACAGAGCTGCTCGATCACGATGAGTTACTTGCGGCACAGCGCTTAAAACTATTCTCGATTTTCCGCTCCGCGCCTCGCTATTTCCTGCCCCAGATAACGCCCGATTTTGTCGATCGCCTTTTCGATCAATACTGTGCCGGCCCATCGGCTCGATTGCTCGGCTTGATGCTTCTTGGCCCAGTCGATGGCCAGCGGCAGCGGGATCAAACGTGGGGCGGTGCCGGTGAGATCCGCCCAGAGCAGGCTCAGAGCCGTGCTCATTCGGACGGAGACGGGAACGGGCTGAATGGTCGGCTTCGTCATATCCTGGCAGTCCGTGGCCGGTGAGGTGACGGCAAGTTCGCGGCAGGCCGCCGGCCGCTCATCGTAGATACTGCAGACTTCGTTGTCCAGAAAGGGGCAGGGCATGCGAAGCGTATAATAGGCCCGGTTCAACGGTTCAATGGCTTCATCACTGACTGGGTCTGAAGATTCTGCCAGGGCGGACAGCGGTTTCAGCAGGCCGGCTTTGGCCAGCTGCTGATGAGCGACATCGATTTTCGACAGGAGCCGTTCGCGCTCCGGAGGGGGCAGGCGATCGAGACTCTTGGCGAGTGCAAAGGCTTCGGGGGCGGACATCGGCACCAGCATCCGGCAACAGGCCGCGCAGCCTTTGTGGCAGGACACGGTGCGACCCGCTTCACGCGCCTGGCCGAGTTCCAGCGCCTGGACTTCCTCGCCGAGGCCGCGTATCAGGGGAAGGATGGCCGTGATCGGCACGAAGCTCGTCGGAACTCCGACGGCCGTGGAGACCTCACCGGCCGGGGTTTGTAGAGAAATTTCGAAGTGTTCGACGAGTGATTGGTGACTCATGGGTATGGCGTCTGCTCATGGTTGAGCCAGGAAGCGCGAGAAAGCCTCCTATTCATGTGGTCCCTGCTCATCATAGAGAACCACCGAATCAGCGGTCAACCAAGGATAGGGGTTCAGGCCTTGCCCCGCAGGGACGGTTGCGGCTACTCTGTCGGCGATGCGTGTATCCGGTCACATCATCGGCTTGCTGAAAGAATATATGCACGATCTTGTCGAGCAGGCCCGGCAGGAGGTTCAGGCTCAGCAGGCCTTCGGCTTTTCTGCGCCTCCGTATCAGCCGGATCATGCGATCGCGGATTTGCTGTCGATCTTAGACGATCGGATCGAGTCGGAAGGGCTGCAAGTCGGCATGCCGCTGGAGTTTCTCCATGAGATGTGGCGGCATTGTGGCGAGGCGCGCGACCACGTGATGGAACAGGTCTGGCTGGAAACAAATCTTGGTCCGCCGGGCTCATCCAAAGCACGCATTCGAGAATTGACCTATGCGGCCTTGATCAGGCATCTCGAAGCGGATGCGGAGACAGCCTAACCCGGGCCTGGCGGGTGCTCGTCAGATGTCGTTCAGGGCTGCCACTTCCCGGTGAGCCAATAGACCAGAATGCCGGCGACTTCCTCAATGGTCTGCGTGGTGAGAAGAAGGGCATGCGCCGTGGGAATGAAGTCGAACACGGTGGTCTGTTCCCAGGCCTGTCGCGGACGGTGTCGTGATTCATATCCGCAGGCCACCGGAGTGACGGTAAAGCCTTGCTTTTCAAACAACCCGACGGCGCGAGGAAGATGATACGCGGCGGTGACCAGAAGGATGTGGCCCGGACCTAGTAGGGCCTTGGTCTGCACCGCGTTTTCGTATGTCGTTCGGGAAGTCTCCTCCACCTGGATGACCGATTCCGGCACACCAAGGCGGAGTGCCCACCGTTTCATCTCACGGGATACCGGCGGTCCGTTTCGAAACACTGTGGCATCGCCCCCAGTGAGGAACAGTTTCGGGGCCAGCCCCTGGTGCCATAATTCAGCCCCGCAGGCGGTACGCTGGCGGGAACTTTCCGACGGTTCGTCGGCTGGTCGCAGGGATCCCTTTTCAAGGACTGCCCCTGCTAGAACAACCACGGCGTGAAATGATGATGCGGGGGGCGCTGTGAAGGGAGGATACCGTGTCTCAAGCATCGAGATAGAGAGGTTCGACAGGATGGGAGTGGCAGTAAGAAGCAGCAGCAGAATGGTACTGACGGCGAAACGCCTGACCCAGGTGGTTCGTCGCGGTGTCACGGGCAGGACAGCGAGCAGGAAGGTGGCCAGTGCCGATGCGATGATCCATGACAAAGGATACAGCAGATATTTCGAGGCCTTATAAATGCCGAACCACATGGGGGTCAAATCCATAGGCACTCCACGTGGATCGAAGAGAATAGAACACGCAGCATACACGGAGGGGCAGCGGACACCAAGCATTCAGGAGGATTCATGGCAGAAAAGCAGCACTATTGGCTGATGAAATCCGAGCCCAACGCCTTTTCCATCGACGATCTGGCGCGCTCGCCGAAGCAGACCACGTCCTGGGACGGGGTGCGGAACTACCAAGCACGTAATTTCATGCGGGCGATGAAGGCCGCTGACCAGGTGCTGTTTTATCACGGCAACGCTCACCCTCCATGCCTCGTGGGAATAGCCGAAGTGGTCAAAACGGCCTATCCTGATGCGACGCAGTTTGATCCGCAGGATGTGCACTATGATCCCGGGAGCCTTCCCGACCAGCCCCGCTGGGACGTGGTGGATATCCGGTTTGTGCGCAAGTTTGCCGCGCCGCTTTCATTGAACCTGCTCAAGGAGCAGTCGAGCCTGCAGGGGATGGAGCTGCTGCGAAAAGGATCGCGGTTGTCGGTACAGCCGGTGAGTGCGGCCGAGTGGAAGGAAATCCTTCACCTTGCGCGCAGAAATAAGGCTGAAGAGCGGCTAGAGGGGGAATGATCCCTTCATTCAGGGCATCAGTCCCACAGGGTCAGCTACGAGCCTTTCCATCATCCAAATAGCGATGTTGCCAGTCGAGCCAGGCATGACCGAGCTCGTGCGCGAGAATGTAGCGCCGTCGAGTCACAGGGAGTCGCTTGCGGATATAGATCGTTTTCGCTTCGTTGTCCCAAATCCCATCCGCGTTGGCATCCTGCCGGTCCATCTCAGAATCGGTCACTTGCCGGATCATAATGTGATAACCGAATGGGAGGACGACTTTGTTGGGTATTCGCACCGTGCCCCTCGCTGTCTTTCTTGTGGCGCTCACTGCGCCGAATTCTTGCTCCCGGATAGCCTAACATATTTCATCTTTTGTCTTCCTCGATTAAAAAGCCATGTTTTTCATAGAGTTGCGCGTCATTGTTCCATTGCGACCTTTTCCCGCCTCCATCGTATCTTCCGAGCCTGAGTTGGTGGTGAGCATTTCAATTGAAAGATCGGATGGTGTATCATCCGGCCATGGTCGATAAACTTCTTGCTCAAGAACTTGCGAAGCCCTATCCCTCGGTCGTCCGCATCGCGGGTGTGAAGATTCGTGACCGCGGCGAGGTCAAGAAATTCGATGCCGGGGAAACCGGCTTGGTGGTCGGCGATCGCGTTTTGGTCGAGGTCGCCGGGGAACTGAGTTATGGCGTCGTCTATGGGGCTCCTCAGGCAATGCCGTTTATCCCGCCCATGCGTGTCTTGCAGCCCATTGTCCGCAAAGCCACGGCTGAAGATGTCGTGACGATCGATCGGTACGAACGGTTGGCGTCCGAAGGGATGAAGGCTTGCCGAGAACAGGCCGCCGCGCTGGGGCTCAAGATGAAACTGGTCGAAGTCTTCTGCTCTTTTCACCGCCGGCAGATGACCTTCGTGTATACGGCTGAAGACCGCATTGATTTCCGTGAACTGGTGCGTCTGCTCGCTCGCCGGTTCGGCGGCCGGATCGAAATGCGGCAGGTAGGCGTGAGGGACGAAGCCAGCCGACTTGGCGGGATTGATACCTGCGGATTAGTGTTGTGCTGCGCGGCATTCTTAACGGAAGTCAAGCCTGTGACCGTGAAGCAAGCTCGGATTTTGGGCCTTCCGGTCGATGATCCCAAATTGCTGGGTGTCTGCGGCCGCCTCAAGTGTTGCCTCCTGTTCGAAGCGATGGACAGCCAGCCCGCCACCTCTTCGTCGAAATCGTCCGGATTGATTACTCCTGCTCGTTCCCGCTTGGCCTCTTCCTAGTCTTCAGCGTTCCGGCACACGTGCCTATTCTGCACACCTACCGAGGCGCAACCAGCCGGTAGCGCTCATTTAGTCTCGTGATTTGAATCTGAAAGAGTATAATGACCATGAGGTGACGGATGCCTCAGGTACTGGTACTCGGATCCGGGAAAATCGGGTCTCTCATTGCAGGGCTCCTGTCGGCTAGGGCACAGTACCAGGTGCATCTGGCCGACCTCACCCTGGATGCGCCGAAGCGCCTGATCGACGACTTGGCGCTTTCCACGGTCACTCCCTGCGCATTGGACCTACGCCGACCCGATTCTCTTGTCGCCTACGTCTCATCTCATCGCTTCGACGCGGTGATTTCATGCCTGCCGTACTTTTACAATCCGGCGGTCGCAGAAATCGCACGCGCACATCAGCTCCACTATTTTGACCTGACTGAAGACGTGGCCGTGACCGGGCGCGTCAAGGCGATCAGCGAAGGCGCTGATCGGGCGTTTCTTCCTCAATGCGGGTTGGCACCAGGTTTTATCAGTATCGTCACGAATGACCTCATCGGCCATTTCGATTCCATCGACAATGTGAAGATGCGGGTGGGGGCCCTCCCGGTCCACCCGAGTAACGCCTTGAAGTATTCCCTGACCTGGTCCACCGACGGGTTGCTCAATGAGTATGGAAACGTTTGCGTGGGGATTGAGGGGGGAGAGGAAGTGCATCTGCGGCCGTTGGAAGGATACGAAACCATCGAATTGGACGGTCTGCTTTACGAAGCGTTCAACACGTCGGGGGGGCTGGGGACCCTCGCGGATACCTATCGCGGGCGAGTCCGGATGATGAATTACAAGACCCTGCGGTATCCGGGACATTGCGAAAAAATCCAATTTCTGATGAACGATCTCAAGCTGAATGAAGACCGGGAGACACTCAAACGTATCCTGGAGCGAGCGATTCCACAGACACATCAGGATGTGGTTTTGATCTATGCCGCCGTGACGGGGACGAGGCAGGGTGAGTTGTTTGAAGAGACCTACGTCAAGAAAGTCTATCCGCGGACGATGTTCGGACAGATGTGGTCGGCCATTCAAGTCACCACCGCCTCCTCGTTGTGTTGTGTGCTCGATCTGGTGATGGCCGACCCAACCGCTTACCGTGGATTTATCAGGCAGGAACATTTTCACTTGCAGGACGTCTTGGACAATCGCTTCGGAGAGTGTTTCCGTCCTTAATCGATATGACGACAGAAGAACTCTTCACAGGGCTGGGGCTGGCCGATGAACAGTCTGGAGCGGGCTGTTCGTCCTCTACGTGGGCGCGCACGACGCAGGCGGGAGTCATCGAATCGCAGAATCCCTCGACAGGACAGGCGCTGGCTCGCGTTTATGGATGCTCCGATAAGGACTACGACGTCCTGGTGACCGACTTGCAAGGGACGCAGCGGTCCTGGCGGATGGTACCGGCTCCCAAACGAGGCGAGGTGATTCGTCGGATCGGGCAGGCGCTGAGAGAGCAGAAAGAGGCCTTGGGCAGGCTGGTTTCTCTCGAAGTGGGAAAGATTCGCGCCGAGGGCGCCGGCGAAGTGCAAGAGATGATCGACATGGCTGATTTCGCCGTCGGCCTTTCCCGCATGTTGTACGGGAAGACCATGCATTCGGAACGGGCGCAGCACCGGATGTACGAGCAATGGCACCCGCTGGGTGTGGTCGGAGTGATCACCGCCTTCAACTTTCCGGTTGCAGTCTGGGCGTGGAATGCCTTCATCGCCGCCGTGACCGGTAATACGGTGTTGTGGAAACCTTCGCCCAAGGCGCCGCTCTGCGCCGTGGCCATCCAGCATCTCTGCAATCGCGTCCTGGAAGAAGCCGGATATCCCGGTGTGTTCGGGCTGATTACCACGGATCGCGTAGAGCTGGCCGAACGCATGGTGGCCGATCAGCGGCTTCCGTTGATCTCCTTTACCGGTTCAGTTGCGGTGGGAAGGCACGTGGGGGAGGTCGTTGGACGCCGCCTGGGGCGGAGCCTGCTTGAACTCAGCGGAAACAACGCCATCATCGTCGATGAGACCGCCGACCTCGAATTGGCCACGAGCGCGATTGTCTTTGGCGCCGTCGGCACCGCGGGGCAGCGCTGCACCAGCACCAGACGGTTGATCGTGCAGGAAGCCCAGTTCGACAAACTGATGCCGCGCCTCCTGGCCGCCTATGAGCAGGTAACGATCGGGGACCCGCTTGAGCCGCACGTCCTGATGGGCCCGCTGATCGATGCGGGCGCGGTGGCGAAGTATCGATCGGTGCTCGATACAGTCACACGAGCAGGTGGCGAGGTGCTGTACGGGGGACGGGTCTTATCCAGGCCGGGATTTTTTGTCGAGCCCACGATCGTGCGAGCTCAGAATCACTGGGAGATTGTGCAGCTAGAAACGTTTGCGCCCATCTTGTATGTCATGACTTACCGAACACTCGATGAGGCCATCGAGATGCAGAATGCCGTTCCCCAGGGATTATCGTCCGCGCTGTTTACCACCCACCTTCGCCGTAGCGAAGCGTTTCTGTCGGCGGCGGGGAGCGACTGCGGCATTGCCAATATCAATATCGGCACGTCCGGCGCGGAAATCGGCGGCGCATTCGGCGGAGAAAAAAATACGGGCGGCGGGCGTGAGGCGGGATCTGATGCCTGGAAGGCCTACATGCGGCGTCAAACCACGACGATCAATTGGGGGACGGCATTGCCGTTGGCGCAGGGGATCACGTTTGGAGGGGCGGAAGGAGGACACCATGGGGCAAGCAGCTGAGCTTGATGCCGTGATTGCTCGAATGACGGCCGACTTCCTCGCGCGCAACAGCGCGGCCGGGATGCTTCGCCAGGCATTGGACGAAGTGGGCGTAGGCTTCGTGCCGGTGATGGACCATCTGACGATCAGAACCATGGACATCGATCGCCGGGCGGAGGAATTCATCGGCCTCGGGTACACCTACGACGAAACGATCCACTACGACGATTGGTATGCCAAAGTGTTCAGGAAAGCCGGATATCCGGCCTTGTTCGTCGACCAGGCCTACCCGGATGATCGGGGGCAGACCAGCATCATTCCGCGCTGGGTGGAAAAGTTCGGCGATCGGGTGTTCCATCATGTGGCGGTCCGGGTAGAGGATATCGAACACGCGATCCTTCGACTGAAATCCAAGGGCGTTGTTTTCGCCGGGGAAATCGTCGGTGCACGTGGAGGCCCGCTGCGGCAGATTTTTACCGCTCCTGAGATGATCGACGGCCAACCCTTTTCAGTGTTGGAACTCGCCGAACGGCATCAAGGCTATCAGGGATTCCTTCCTCCGCAGGCCGATAGCCTCATGCGCTCTACCGTGCGCTAGATGCGTTGCGGCCCTCATTACTCCGGCGACAGGCGCACTGGTGAGACGATTTCTCTTCGCATGCAAGCCCCGATCAGATTCGGGAATCTGCGCCGGGTGCCCGTCTCCACGTCTGCCGCCGTGTCCTCAAAAGTATTGACGTGAACGCCGATACCGTTCAGCATGCACTGTCGCCGAAAAAATCGCGAATCCTTTCAGGCGATGATGACTCTTACGGCCAGAGAGGCGCGATTCAGTAGTCTGCCGGTGACGACACATCAACGTATTCCAACCCCAACCAAGAGGAGGCCTGATATGTTTCGACATTTTTACGTGCTGGGTGCCGGCGCGATTGCGTTGGCCATCAGCGGGCCGGTATCGGCGGCGGATGTGAAGCCGGGTCCCGCCGATGGATTCGATATCCATGTGATGGCTCCGCACAAGATGGAAGATGGATCGGTGGCCGGTCCCTTCCATCACTACTGCAAGGCCGTCAAGCCGGAGGTATTGCAGTGTTTGCTGTTCGAATCCACCGAGCCGAATGCCGTGTTGACCGACGTGGAGTATTTTGTGGCGAAACCGGTCTCTCGATCAGCGGTACCGCTCGATGTATGGAATAAGTTCTATCACGATCACGAGGTCGAAATTGCCACCGGGCGCGTTCAGGTGCTGGACATGTCGGACGCGCAGGCTAAGGAAGTGGCTGCCGCCGCGGCCAAGACAGACGGCATTATTTTTCATCTCTGGCCCAAGGGTGCCAAAGCTCCTGACGGATCTGTCGGCCACCCCACGTCTGTGGGGCATAAGCATCGAACCGAATAAGGGGACATCCATCGTGTCGACATTCTAGATCATTTGTCAGGGAGGCCATTATGCGACGTGTGATTGCGATAATCGGATTGAGTGCGGCAGCCTTTGCGGCCGGCGGTTGTGCGGAAACGTCCCACGAAAAAATGAAGTCGGCCGCCGCTGCTCCGGCCGCAACTGCGGCGAAAGCCATGCCGACACCGGCCCAGGGGTATACCATTCACGTAATGGCTCCCCATAAATTTGAAGACGGGACGGTGCACGGACCCTATCACCATTACTGCAAGCCGATCTCGCCCGAGATCCTGCAATGCCTCTTATTTGAATCGACGGACTCGAATGCCCTCCTGACCGACATCGAGTATTTTGTGGCGAAGTCCGTGTCGCGGGCGCATGTTCCGCTCGACACCTGGAATAAGTACTACCACGATCACGAGGTCGAAATTGCCACCGGACGCGTTCAGATCCTGGACATGCCGGACGCCCAGGCGAAAGAAGTCGCTGCAGTCGCAGCGAAAACAGACGGGATCATTTTCCATCTCTGGCCGGACGGGGCGAAGGCCCCGAATGGTGAAGTGGGGCATCCGCAGTCTATCGGCCACAAGCATCGGACTGAATAAACAGGTGTGCTCAGGCACCGGGCGGAGGGGCGCGCAGCGTCCTCTCCGCCCGTGTCCGTTGGAGAGAGGAAGTCGGCGTCATGAAAGCTGCATATCTCGTGCTTGTTGCCTGGGCTGTCATCGGCATGGAGACCTTGGCGTGGCCGGCGGACTCCGAAGTCTTGCGCCCTCGCGTGCCGATCGATCAGATAGATTCGGCCCGCGCGGTGACGAACCCATTTCCCGTGACGCCCGACATGCGTGAAAAGGGAAAGGCCCTCTTTGAAGGGAAAGCCTTTTGTCGAGCGTGCCACGGAGCCGATGGGAAGGGTCTGGGAATGGATCTCGACTACTCGACGTTCAAGGGCCCCCTGCCACGAAACTTTACGGACAAGAAGTGGCAAGAGGCACGCACAGACGGCGAATTATTCTGGATTCTCAAAAATGGCAGTCCCGGGACGGATATGGCGCCGTTTATTCCATTGATCCTGACGGAAGAAGAAGCCTGGCAAGTCCTGATGTATGTGCGTTCGTTCGGTGGGAGATGAGGCTGATATCAGCGTCCCGCCAGCCCTGTCGCCCCTGTGTCTATTCAACGCTTTCACGCTGCCTGGACATTGATTCTAGAGTGTGAGCGGCTTGAGACTGTGAGGGGAGCAATCCGTCGATAGGCCATCCCGGAGGGACTTATCGGCGGTGGGCAGTTAAGAAATGTTCAAGGCGGTGGAGTTCCAGCGAGGGTATGCGAAGAAATTCGATGCCGCAGTGGTTCGTGCGAACCCAGCGAACGGCCGCGAGGTCTATGATCAACGCGGGCCTGTTGTCAGGCAGGAGAAGTCGTATCGTCAAATAGCTGCCCTCCAAGACTGCCCGATCGCCTTCTACAAGGCATCCAGCCAACGATAGATTCAGCGCCGTGGCTTCTCCGATGAAGGTGGCACCTGCGAACATGACGGGGCAGAGAACTCCCAGGCGGTCCCGGGATCGTTGAAAGGAGAGGGTCGTTTCTGATGTCGAGGGATGAACTCGCGACGGTCCTTGTGTGGAAAGCGGTAACTGCATGGGCGGCATTGTAATCCGGCGGGAGGGATACCTCACATTCCACATTGGAGGGGGAATCGCCAGCGTGGTTCTTTTCAGGCTCTTGTCGGTTGTACGACGAACGTCATGACTGCCGGTTGACGGCATGGAAACGATGACCGCAGAACCGACACCGCCAGGGAAATCGACCCAGGAGATGCCAGAAAAAATCGCGCCATCCTCGGCGGTCGGAACGATGTACGATTCCGGCACACCGTGGACAGCAGAGCGAGGAGGCAATGGCAATCTCGACGGGCATCGTGGGACCTAGGTCTCTCATAAATGGGTGATTTCCCCCCGTGGTATCGGTCTCACCCATGGGATGTCGGGGTGCCAAGCAGAAGTTGCGCTCCTAATGACCTGTAGCCTCCTGCCTGGACCCCGGTTTCAGGACCATACGGCGAGCACATCGAACGATGATGCCGGCAGAGTGCAGGGATCCACCTGTTCAGGCTGTGCGCGTGGTTCATTACTCCTGCCACCATACCAGTCGAATAACGTAAATTCCTGCGATATAGGTTCCGGCAATGAGAATAGCCCACATCATGATCAAGCCCTCCTTTGTCTCTCGCAATCTTGACATCGTAAGATGCACTGTCCTAGTGGAGAGCAACTCGCATACCACTGAATCCATAGATCCGAGGTGATGCGGGAGCCAAATTTCTTTCAATTTCGCTAACGAGCACTTGCGGCACAGTCCCGCAGTCCCCGGTTAGACAGAGGCGTTGTATCCGATTCGATAAGAGTGAATCCGTTTGGATACCAGACGAAGAGAGTACGCAATATGCCTTGCGGCCTCAGCCGGAGAGTCAAGGTTTCGACTGGTGGGTCGAGACGTTTCGCGTCCGTTGCTCAACGGCTAAAGCGTGGGCCGTAATGGCATAGTCGCACTGTCCACAATGCAAAAACCCGCCGGTTGGCACCAGACTGTGATGTCGGCAACGCGGGCAGTCATAAATTTTCATCAATTAAAACTCCTGTAGGGATGAAAAAGGCTGAAAGTCATCCTAAATATCCACACCGGGTGTTGGGAATGCTTGTTTTCCTGATCCGGGAGAATGCACGGGGTCCTATAGCGAGCCTGTGTTCGCTATCTACATCCAGGGCCTGCGAATGCCCTCATCATTAAGCTCTGTGACAGGTAAAAACCGGCGATGTCGGTGGGCTGGATCGGGAAGCCGAAAACTTTCCGCCAAGCATGAGCTCGCCGGCAGGAATGAGGAATTACTCAGACCAGAAATACAACTGATTGAGAGAGTTGGGGAAAAATGGTGGGCCGTGTAGGGGTCGAACCTACGGCCCGCTGATTAAGAGTCAGCTGCTCTACCAACTGAGCTAACGGCCCCACCGGTGTGCACTATGTCTGATCGTAACGTGCCTGACAGAGCGATTGGTGCGCCTGACAGGATTTGAACCTGTGGCCCTCAGCTCCGGAGGCTGATGCTCTATCCAGCTGAGCTACAGGCGCTCCCGTCGGTCAGACTCGGCACATTAACATAGCGTTTCTATTCCTGTCTAGGGAGCTGGGGCGCAATCTCGATGAATCCAAAGGGGAGCAGCAGTTCGTCGCCGGCGTCCGGGTCGACCCCGTGCAGGATCGAGAGGGCCGCGGCCTCCTCTTCTGCCAGTCGTACAAGATCGGTATTCAGACTGCGCGAGGGACGAATGACCGGTACGGCAGTCTGAACGTTGCAGGCTCCATGGACCATGCCGTCAGATTCGGCAGGCACTCCCATAGTTCGGCAGGTGATAGGTCTGAATTCATACACTCCGCACGTTCCATCGGCCTGCAGCGCTGGACAGGGAAGGTCCCCAAAACGTTCAACCATCTCATCGATGCTGGCGTCCGCCCAGCCATCGAGGCTAGGTTGTGACCGGAGGGCGGGGTAGGCCGTTTCGAGCAGAGCGACCTGTTCGCGCGCGCGCGTCAGCATGGCGCGTTTGCGGGCGGGGGGTAACAGGTTGAGGCCACGGTGCAATTCCAGGACATCGAGCCGAGTGATGGGGAAGATTCCGATGCAGCAGTCGCAGCAGCCTGGGCTGCAGGGAATGGCGCCGAGGAGCGAGGCTTGGGCGCGCCGGAACCACTGTGAGGCTTCTTGAAACAGAGGTAAAGGGGATCGGGGAGAGGGGGCGGTCCCCATGATGTTACTCTTCAGGCAGCGAGAGATCGACGATGAGTTCTCCCTTCGGAGAAAAAAACCCTTGCCGATCGATCTGGACGATGCCGTTACAATGCTCCTGGAAAAACTCCAGGATCCAACCATTGAAATCGTAGCCTTCTTCGGTGACGTCGGCTTCAATCATGCGTGTGGTCAGAATGAAACGCGCACGTGTGACGTGTTCCTGCGCGAGGGTGGCTTCGAGATCATCATGGGAGGACAGATCTTCTCGAAACTGTTTTTGCTCCTGCTCGAAAAGATCCTGATACGTCCCCCGGTCGCGAATGCAAAACACCTGAATCGGCTTCCGGTCGCGTGCGTACCCCAGCACCACCTGAACCCAAGCCCATTCATCGAGCATGGAGTCGTTCATATCGGGGGGGAGAATCGGCGATTGGCTGCGCGACTGTAAAAACTCCACCAATAGGCGAAGGGGTGGGGCGTTCTCATTCTTGCAGAAGACTCGCGAGTAAATAACGGCTTCGGGCGCGGTGCCTTCAGCGGGCTGCGCGTTCGAGGGGAGAAGGGGAAGTTCTTTGGCCATGAAGACGCCTCTTGTTCGGGAGTATGACGCGGAGCCACGATCGTTTGCGTACTCTACTCTGTGATCCACTTTGGGCGCAAGGGCGTCGAGCGCGCCTGTCGCTAGGCTGGGCGCGGATGATTCGATCTTCGGCTCTTGACAGCCCCTGGGGCTTTGGATACACTCTCGCCCTGTTTTCGGACTGACTCTGCAGACCACGCGCAGATTTCCGGCTCCACCTCTGTACGTACGAGTTTATAGATCGCAGACCGCACAAGACAGTTCACTTTCATTCGTTGTTCAAAGGGAGGAACGCATGGCCAAGTCGATGACGAAATCGCAGATTGCTGACCATCTTGCTGGAAAGGCGGGAATTACGAAGAAGACGGCGGTCCAATTTCTGGACGATTTTGCCGCCCTTGCCTATCGCGAAGCGAAGAATGCCTTCGTGGTTCCCGGCATCGGGAAGCTGGTGCTTGCCAATCGGAAGGCGCGTATGGGCCGGAATCCGCAGACCGGTGAACCGATCAAGATTCCCGCCAAGCGCGTGGTGAAATTCCGGGTCGCGAAAATGGCCAAAGATTCGATCCTCGGAAAGAAGTAATCGATCTCGTTCCTCTTCGATTCCAGGGCCGGTGCCTCCGTAAATGGCACCGGCCCTGGCATTTTCAGGACCCCTCACGGTGACGGTCGGGACCGAGAGGATTCATCAAAACGACGGAGCCAGCCCGCTTCCACCGGCACCGTCATGCCCTACGAAACGCACCGCATCTCCGTCCTGCACCATCGAATCTTCGCTGGCGATGCGCTTGTTGATGGTCACCAGCACCTTTTTCTCGCGCAAGAGTTGAAGCATGTGCCGAAGGCCGCGGCCCTGCCGTTGAATCACCTGCCGCACCGTCACCGGTGCCGGTAGTTCGCAGGCCAGATCCCGTTCTCCGTCTTCTGTTTGCAGCTGTCCCATCAGCGTAATCGTAATCATGCGAAGATTCCCCTTATAGAGATCCGGCCGCCTGTCATGGTGGCGCGTTGGCGCAGGAATCCAAATTGACTCCCTTTGGCCGCCGCGCCTAATATTACCATTATGCAATCCCTGAATATCCAGCGGCCGGGTATGCCTGACCTGCAATTTGTGCTCGTCGTCGCGGCGTTATGCACGTCAGGTCTCGAAACGCTGAATGTGCCGGAGGACCTCCGGCGCAGGGTGTTCGACGCCTGTTGGGCGTTGGTCAGTACAGATCCCCCGCCGACCAATGCGCGCGAACGCGTGCTGGATTTGCGGTCCGGCACGGAGTTGACGCTCGACGCCTTGGTGGCCACGATTCGCCAGCTCTTTACGGAGGCGGGCATTTCGACCTTGACCTGGGACCATCCGCCCAGCGATCCCACTCGCCCCAGCAGTCCTGCCGCAGAACCGTTGATCGATCGTTTGCAGAAGCTCTATCCGGACCTTCCTCCCACGCCCGATTCCCAGGGCCGCAACTAGGCGCGCGGGTCTCGGCGCGATAGGTGCGATCGTCTTTCGCCCATGTGGAGAACAGGGTATGATGCGCCAGTCACATGCCATGCCATATAAGAGGAAGTCGTGCACATTATAACGACGCCGCTCAGCGGCCTGTTGCAGATTGAGCCGAATGTGTTCGGAGATGCGCGTGGAAAGTTTGTGGAAATTTTTCGCCAGTCGCGCTACGAAGCGGCAGGAATTTCCAAGCCCTTCGTGCAGGACAATTTTTCCTGGTCCGTCCGTGGCACATTGAGGGGACTCCACTATCAGTTGGCGCGGCCTCAGGGGAAATTGGTCATGGTCGTGAAAGGGACGGTGTATGATGTGGCCGTCGATATTCGGCAGGGCTCACCCACGTTTGGACAATCGTACGGCGTGGAATTGTCCGAGACGAATATGCGGCAGCTCTACATCCCTCCGGGCTTTGCGCATGGGTTTTGCGTCCTGAGCGAAGAGGCCGGGTTTCTGTACAAGTGCACGGATGTGTACTCCCCGCCGGATGAACGGGGTATCATCTGGAACGATCCGCAATTGGCCATCGCGTGGCCTCTAACGGCGCCGCTCCTTTCGGCAAAGGACCAAGCCTATAAATGTCTCGCCGACATGACGGCGGAGCTACCTCGCTACCAATCCCCTTAGCCGGGCCCCACTTCATCTCACCGGTTTTCGTTCCGACTGCTACGTAACCTGCTGGATGTAGCCAATGCCGTTTCACGTTAATTCTCCGGCGTTCACGCCGCGAGATTGTTCCTCCGCTCATACTGGTAAAGCGGTCCTGCTGCGACCTTGCCGCGCGATGGAACTCCGTGCTATGTAGGAATCATTCCTGGCTAGAGAACTCACAGATGAACCTACCTCTGCAGGAGATTGAGGCGCGTTTTCGCCGGCATGCGGTTCGGCTCACCCGCCAGCGTGTGGCAATTTATGCCGCGTTGGCTGCCACGACGAGCCATCCGAGCGCCGATGATCTCTACCGGATCGTGAAACGCCAACAGCCCATGATCTCGCGCAACACCGTGTACTACACACTCGGCGTCTTGCGAAACGCGGGGTTGGTCCGGGAAGTCAATGTCGGCCATGACATGGCGCGGTATGACGGGAACGTGAGCCTGCATCACCATCTGATCTGTTTGGGATGCGGCCAGATTATGGATGTGATGGACGACGAGTTGAATCGGTTACAGCTTTCGAACGGGCAGGCGAAAGGATTTGATGTCCTGCGCCATCGAGTGGAGTTCTACGGGTATTGTGTGAGTTGTCAGCAGGCCAGACGCGACGTGTCGCCTCATCGCAGACAGGCGCCGTCATTTATCGAAGGAGGAGAGCATGGGAAACAGTTTAAAGGGCACCAAGAGTCATGAGAATCTGAAGCACGCGTTTGCCGGCGAGTCGCAAGCCAACCGGCGGTATCTCTACTTCGCGCGACGGGCCGACATTGAAGGCTATCCCGATGTGGGCGGGCTGTTCCGTGACACGTCTGAGGCGGAAACCGGCCATGCCTTTGGACACTTGGATTTTCTCAAAGAAGTCGGCGATCCCGCCACCGGTGTGCCGATCGGCAATACCGAAGCGAATTTGAAGTCGGCCATCGAAGGGGAAACGTACGAATATACCCAGATGTATCCAGGCATGGCGAAGACGGCGCGTGACGAAGGGTTCTCGGAGTTGGCGGAGTGGTTTGAGACGTTGGCCAAGGCCGAGCGATCCCACGCCAATCGCTTTACCAAGGGCCTCGATAGTTTGAAGCAGTAATAATCCGGGCCGGTAGGTGCCGCGAATATGATGATGGGGTGGGGTGGAGCGTTCCGCCTCACCTCAGTCACCGGACTCTCCTGAAACGTGCCAGAAGGGATTCCCTTCAGTGAACACTCTGCGTCTTCTCCAGCCGGTGGATCCGACCACTCTCGAACAGGAAACGCTGCGGATTTACGATGTCTGCGACGGGTGCCGCCGCTGCTTCAATCTCTGTCCATCCTTTAACACGCTCTTGGACCGGATCGATGAGTACGACAGTGATGTGACGAAGTTCACACCGGCCGATCATCATCGAGTGGTCGATGAATGTTACTACTGCAAACTTTGCTACAACCATTGCCCCTACACGCCGCCGCATCAATATGGGATCGATTTTCCGCTCTTGATGGCGGTGTGGAAAAAGCGGCTGGCGACTGTGCGGGGGATCCGGTGGCGGGATTGGCTACTGACCAGAACCGACCTCGTAGGACGGCTCAATAGCAGCCTTGCGCCATTGGTGAACTGGGGCTTAAGCCAAAAGTGGTTGAGAAGCCTCATGCAATCGGTACTGGGAGTCCATCAAGATCGGCAGGTGCTGCGCTATCAACAGGAAACATTCACGCGTTGGTGGGGCAAGCGGTCGTCTCAGCGCACAGCGACGACAGGCAAGAAAGTCGCGTTGTTTGCGAGCTGCCTCGTCAATTATCAGGCGACCGATGTCGGCAAGGCGACGGTGCAAGTGCTGGAAAAAAACGGCATTCACGTGGTGTTGCCCGATCAGTCCTGTTGCGGTATGCCGTCCTTTGATACCGGTGATACGGCGGCCATGGTGAAGGCGGCGGAGCAGACGAATGCCTCGCTGAAGCCCTGGGTCGATCAGGGGTACGATGTGGTGATTCCCACTCCCAGCTGCAGCCTCATGGTGAAGCGGGAATATGCGAATCTCGTGTCGGGCGAAGACGCTACAAGAGTCGCTGGTTGCACCTACGATGTTTGCGAGTACCTTATGAAGCTGAAGCGGGAGGGGAGCCTGGCGACGGACTTCATTCAGAAACCGGGAAGGGTGGCTTATCACGTGCCCTGCCACTTGCGAGACCAAAACATCGGCTTCAAATCGAAGGAGTTGATGGAATGCGCCGGGGCGCAGGTCGACGTGGTCGAAAAATGCTCCGGCCATGACGGGTCCTGGTCGGCCAAAACCGAATTTTTCCCCCTATCGATGAAGATTGCACAGAAGGCCGTACGTGTGATCGAGCAAACTCCCGCTGACCTTGTGGCCTCCGATTGCCCGCTGGCAGGCCTTCAGCTGGATCAAGCCGGCGCTCGAGCCCACGCCGGCGGGAAGGCGGCGCAACATCCCATTCAAGTTGTGCGCGACGCCTATGGATTGCCAAGAGACCCGCGGGCTTCGTGAGAGATCCAGTTAGGCGGATAGAATCATGAATCAGCTGACGCAAGAAGATCTGCTCTCATTTGACGAATACGAGCGCCAGCGCGAGGCATACCGGCAGTCCATCATCGACCTCAAGCGCCGCCGGCGGATCGGGATCGGAGATAGGATCACGCTGGTCTTCGAGAATCGAGACACGCTCCGTTTCCAGATTCAGGAAATGGTGCGCGTGGAGCGGATTATCGACCCGCGGAAGCTGCAGGACGAACTCGACGTGTACAATGCCCTCCTGCCGGCCTCTGGAGAACTGAGCGCAACTCTCCTGATCGAACTGACCGAGGCGGGTACGATGAAGCAGTGGCTTGATCTGTTTATGGGGTTGGATCATGGGCAAAAGCTCGGCCTGCGAGCCGGAGGAGAGATTGTCTACGGTGAGTTCGAAGGCGGGCACAGCCATGAAACGAAGATCAGTGCGGTGCATTTCGTGCGTGTTCGCCCGACCCCGGCCATGATCACGGCTTTCGCCGATCCGGCTGTCCGAGTGGCCCTCTCTGTCCGCCATGCCGGATATGAGGCCGATGCCGAGGTGCCCTGGACAATGCGGCAGGAGTGGTTGTCTGACCTCCGGGCATAGGGGTTGAGTTTTTAGCTGTGAGTTTTAGGGTGGAATTCAACTATAATCAGCTGCACTCAGTGCTGAACATTCATAACTTGTCGCTGCATACGTATGGCCTCTGTCCTCTTGAATAAGCGTATTGAGTTTTGCGCATCCCACCGCTATCACAAGCCGGAGTGGGACGCGGCTAAGAATCGCGCCATGTTCGGCGCGTGCAACAACGATCCCGGGCACGGGCACAACTATATGTTGGAAGTCACCGTCCAGGGAGAGGTCGATCCCCGAACCGGCATGGTGGTGAACCTCTTCGATCTCAAGCGCGTGTTGCTGCAAGTACTCGAAGAGTTTGATCATAAGCACCTGAATTTGGACCTGCCCTACTTTGATCGCCACATTCCTACTTCCGAGAACCTGGCGCGTGTCCTCTGGAACAAACTCCAAGCCCAACCCGACATCGGGACGCTTCAACGGCTGTCTCTGTATGAAGACGAGGATCTCTGTGCCGATCTCACGGCTGAAGCCGGATTGGATGTCGCGTCGGTCACCAGGCGCTACTCATTTACCGCGGTACACGACGGTCATCGCGGCCATACCTGGGATCTCTTTGTATCGGTGCATGGGCCGATTCACCCAGAGACCGGGATGGTGACCGATATCGTCGCGCTGGATCGCCTGGTCAAAGAGCTGGTGCTGCTTCCCTTTGAAGGACAAGATCTGCGCAGGGCGCTGGCCACTCCTTCCGTCACGGGAGAGTATCTGGCCAAGGCCGTTTGGGAGCGCATCTGTTCAGCCGTCCCGACAGGCCGCCTTCAGCTCGTGAAACTAGTTCAAACCCGCAATTTGTCCTACGAATACGCCGGCTGAGCCGTTCCGTCACCCATCTTCACTGCCATTTTCCCTGCGGTTGACCCTCACTTGTTCCCCTCATTGTGCCGGCGCCGGTTCAATAGCACACGAAGGGCATGGCGCGCCCTCATCCCGCAGCCAGGTCGAGAAGGTCGTACTGGATTCGCGCTCAAGTTCGAAAGGCGAGGTAGGCCATGACCATGATGGAGAGGAAGGCGGTCGCCGCAAGCAGACTCCACGCGAGGGTCAATGATCGCTGGGTGGCGCGCAACGTGGTCTGGAGTTGTCCGATCGTGTCGGTTTGAAGGGTGATGGTCTGCTGTAGGCTGGTAATTTGATCTTGCAGGATTGTGATCGCCTGTTCGGTGGGCGCCGAGTCCGGCACCGGTGCAGGCGTGCGTATGCGTCCGATCGTTTTCAGCAATTCCGGAGCGTGGTCTACCACGACCGGCAACAGTTTTTTGGCAATCTGCAGGGCTGCAATCCAGGGAATGCTCATGAAGACCCGCCTCATTCGCACGAGAACAATGCGTCTCTATTCATGACACAGCACCGAGGCTGAAATCTATCACGTCGAATGCACGTGCGGCGTGTAGGGATCTCCCCAGTGCCAACTCTTAGATGAAAGGCTTTACATTGCCACAACGGCAATTCAGCCGAACAACGATGGAGGCGATCATGAAAGTGGTGACTGGAGTGGCCGGCAATCCCGCGGAGGGTTATCAAGTGGTCGGGGATATTGTCGGAACCACGATCCGGCAATTCAGACCGGAGGACAGCGCGATGGATGTGGCGATTGAAATGGTGACCAGCCATGTCGGCGGTGCGCCGGTGGTGGGAGAAGACTATGAGTTCCTGGGGTTCATCAATGAGGGAGATGTGATTCGCGCCATCGATAAGGGTATGGATCTAAAGCAAGCGAGGGCGGGAGACATTATGAATTCGGCTTTCGTGGGAGTGAAAGAAGATACGTCGCTGAGTTGTGTCGCACGTATGTTCGAGATGGGGTTTCAAATCCTGCCCGTCGTGCAGGAGGGAAAGGTGGTTCGATCCATCACTCGTCATGACCTGTTGCGGGCCCAGCTAGGGCTTGGTCCATCGGTAGATGAAGGTCGGTAAGGCAAGGGAGACTGCAAAAAGATTCATCCGCTCGGCAATTCTTGCCGAGTCGTTCGTTCAAGAGCAATAACCACGATCAAATTCCCAAGGTTCTCGCCGGTTCTTCGAGCAGACACCCTGGCCCGAAACTTGATAACGCACAGAGCCTGATTTAGTCGGCGGTGTGTGTTTCGAGTCGGAGGTGCTGCGCCATGATGTCTCTATGGGAATTTTTCGGCCGGGATGTGACGCTCTTGGGCGAACTCCACAGCCCTCTGTTGAGTTGGCTCGGATCCGGAGGGCTGATCGCTCTGTTCATATGGCACGCAGGTCGTTTGTCGGCGGCCATTTCCAGCGTGCAGGGTTGTTACATGCGGGTATGGCCGACATTGACCAGTCTGGCCGCAAGCCGCAAAAGTCTCCAAGCCGAGTGGTTGAAGATTCCGAGTCTCAGCGATGTCAGGAAAGCGCCGCAGCCTGGCGCGCCGCCGGAGCGCATTGACCTGGACGATCTCCAGACCTTGGATAAGGCCATGCGCGGTGAGCCGCGCCTGGAGCAAGCCTGGCTACACTTTCGCAAGACCTTCGTCGTCGAGCGTACGGCCTGGTTTATCGAACCGAAAGTCTTCGCCACAAGGACGGCGGCGGAGTTTTTCCCTCGCGACCTGTTGAACAGCCGTTTGAATCTGGCGTTCTATCATCAGTTTCCTTCGCTCATCACAGGCGGCGGCCTGCTGCTCACGTTTCTGGCAATCCTGATCGGTTTAAGTAAGCTGCATGCGGATGGATCACATATCGTCGGAATTCAGGGCTTAATCAACGGTCTGGCGGGGAAGTTTCTGACGTCGATCGTCGGTCTGCTCTGTGCCAACCTGTTCGTGTTGCTTGAGAAGTCGGCCATGCATCGTATGGCGAGAACCCAACAACAATTCGTCACGATGGTCGACGAGTTGTTTCCCCGCAAAACCATGGAACAGATGCTGGAAAATTTCACGCCGGGTGCCGGTCCGGCGCCGGCCCAAGCTCAGGCGACAGTGAGTGCGGTGCCGGGTGATCTGGGCGATCGGCTGGCGGGCAGTCTGAGCGATCGATTAAGCCCGACGGTGACCGCCCTCCGGGAGGCGGTGGAGGTGTTGTCCAGGCGTGAGCAGGGCAGTCGCGCAGCGGCTCCTGACCGGTTGGCAGAGGAACTGTCACGGGTCATGCAGCAGACGATGGCGGCACCGATTCAGGAATTGAATCAGGCCATTCAGACACTCGCCCGCTCGGTGGAAGAGCTGAAACGGGATCGAAGCCATCAGCCGGTTTCGGACGAGTTTGAATTCGAATCGTTGGACGCGGTGCCGACGGTGGGACTGGAACAGGAGGTCCCGCAGGACGTCGAGTCTGATGACAGTATGCTGGGACTGCGATGGTTTGCGAATTGGCGGCAAGGCGCCTCGATGAAAGGCGCGGCCTGATCATGCGCTCTCACCATTCGCCGGAATCGACTGAACAGTCCTCGGCGCTCACCATCGGGATCACCGATTTGATGACCTCGCTGGCGGTCATTTTTATCCTGCTCTTCAGTGCCTACGTCACCAAGGTGTCTGAAACGGAAGTGCAAGCGACGGTCAAGCATCCCGTGCAGGCGCCCGAGCGCAATGCCGCGACCAGTACCAGAGAGGATATGAAGGGCGTTCTCCGTGACCACTTCCAGCGGTTCGATCTGTCGTTGGACGCCGACCCTGCGGACCCCAACGTGGTCCGGATTGTCGTGCCCGACGCCTTGCTGAACTTCGAGTTCGGGAAGGGAACGCTCTCCTCCGTCGCGGATCACTTCCTGGCGGAGGCCATGCCCACCTATGCCGCGCTCCTGTGCGGGGCCATGCGTGACCGTATCGATTCGCTGGTCATCGAAGGGCATACCGACGATCGCGGGTCGGACATTTACAATTTGAAGCTCAGCCAAGAACGATCCTTGAACGTCATGGTCAAGGGGCTGGAAGTGATCAAAGACTCAGCGCCCTGGGCCTATCGTTGCTTTCATGAAAAAACGTCGGCCAGCGGCAGGGGCCGGCAGGATTTGGTGGTGGATCAATCGCGGGTGCTCGACCGGGACAAAAGCCGGCGCGTAGTCTTTAAGATCCGGTTACGCTCCACAGATCGACCGGCGGAGATGAATCAGGCCATGCGGCCGCTCGAATCTGCCGCCTTCAGTTCCAGATTGTTCTAGCGCCCGTTCGATGACGGCGCATCCTTCGCACAGCGAAACCCCACATCATTTCTTCGCGCATCGGGCGCATACCCGGCGCGATTGGCGGAGCGAATGGCCTGGGCGTCATTGTTCCAAGCTCCGCCCCGCAAACCCTTGAGCGGGCCTGACCTAGGACCGGAGGGATTCTCCCGGGGGCTAAACTGGTAGTAGGTAGGATCGTACCAGTCGGCGACCCATTCCCACAGATTTCCGGCCAAGTCGTATACTCCGTCGGGCGTCTTGCCTAATTCGAATCGGCCCACGTTGGTCAGAGTGTCATAGCCGCGCCATTTGGTCTGCCCGGCGTTGGCGTGCCCCCTCGTAGGATGCGCGTCTCCCCAGGGGTACCTCCGTCCATCGGTGCCTCGTGCAGCCAGCTCCCATTCGGCTTCTGTGGGCAATCGTCTCCCGACCCAACGGCAGTAGTCGCGCGCATCGTACCAATTGACGCCCAGCACCGGTTTGTTGTCATGGGACCCGCTGGTGGCCTCGTTCCACTTGAAGGGCGGATCTGGTTTTTGTGAGACGAGAAACTCGGCGTAACGCGCGACCGTCACTTCTTGTGTATCCAGATAGAATGCCTTCACGGAGACGCGATGCACCGGCTGCTCGTCGTCCTGGCCACGGTCACTGCCCATGGCGAACTCGCCCGCGGGGATCAAGGCCATCGGCGCACTTTGAGGAGCCTTATTTGTGATAGCGCCGTATTCTGTGTGGGTGGCCGCTGGAGAGGCGCTTGATGGAAGGCTTTGGCCGCCGCCGATTTCGGGCGTCACGAGCGCAAGTAGACCGGCCAGTGCACACAGGAGCCAAAACAAGGGGCGCATCGGTTGAACGCAAGTCCACAATCGTTTCATTCAGACCGCCGCCTTCATGCAGCCATTGTATCCTGTCCATGCGGGGAAGTGGGATGGGCGCAACGCTTGAAGGTGAACGGCAGCCTTCGTCTCTGAGCGGACTGATGGAGCTGTGCGGTGGATCGAGATGCGGGCCGGTCGGAAAGCTTACTTCAGCAAATGGTCGGAAATGAGGGCTGCCAGCTCGGCCGGCTCAATCACTCCTTCACGAGTCAGCAGGAGTTTGCCCTGGGCAAAGAAGTGTGTCGTGGGGTAGGTCTCAAACGTATGCGCTTTCTTGATCTCGCGGCAACGGCCGGGCACATGCATCTTGGCCTTGCCGATCTTGATGGTCGGGAATTTCGCTGCGGTTTCTTCCAGAATGGGATCGTACTGTTTGCAGGGTTCGCAGGTAGCCAGGCCATAGGCGACGACTGCACCGGCACTCTCGGTGAATTCTTTATAGTTTTCGTCCCGAACGTCTTGGACTGTGCCGGTCATGGGATCTCCTCCAGCGGCAGGGTGACAGGGGGAGAGCCTCACAGGGCCCTTCCCCCGATCTCCGTGCTAGTACTTAGCTGAGCTTCGCGAGGGCGGCGAGAATGTCTTTATCTTCCCGCGCGACCTTGATTTCCTGAACCTTCACGTAGGCGACTTTGCCGTTCTTGTCGACGATGACCGTCGCGCGCTTGCCGCAATTCAGCGGCTCAAAATACAGGCCGTACTTCTTGACGACTTCGCGGTTGAAGTCGGACAGGAGGCGGTGCTTCAGGTCCAGAGAATCCGCCCACGCCTTGTGAGAAAAGAAACTGTCGCAGCTGATGCCGAACAATTCCGCATGGGCTCCCTGGAACTTGGGGAAGTCGTCCGTCAGGCACTTATTTTCACCCTGGCAGACCGGACTCCAGTCGAGCGGGTAGAACGCAAGTACGACATTGCTCTTCCCTCGATAGTCGCTCAACTTGACGTCCTTTTGATCCTGATCTTTTAAGGTAAAATCCGGCGCGGTATCGCCGACTTTAATTTCTGGGGCCACATCACTCATTGAAATCCTCCTAGGTTAGACCTGCGGAACGGCGCAAACTCATTCGTGGTACCACGCCTGGAAAAACCTTGTCAACGGGGCCAGAAGGCCTAGGCGAAGCGGTGAAGACGCGTAATGAATTGATTTCGCGGTGATCTGCGGGCTGTCTCGAGAAGATCAATCACGCACTGGCCGTTGTGATTTGCCGGAAAGCCATCATGCGGCCGGTCGGTGCGGCCGTGCGATGCTTGATGAACCGGATGGTGCGGGCGACGGCATGGAGATCCATGGCGCTTCCGACCTTTTGGTTCTGCCCCTTTCGCAAGATTTCGTCGGCGGCGCAGTGGAGGAGCTCGATGGTGTCTCTGTCGGGGAGACCTCGCGGCTGAATCACTTCCAACTCATCCAGACCGAATTTTGTGAGACCGAGGGTATAGAACCAATCGGAAGCAGGATCATCGGTCTCATGGCGATGAACGGAGATGTGGTCGGCAGCCATAAACACGTTCAACGGACGATCGGTCCAGTCCGAGGGATTGAGATATTCATGCGAGGCCACGTCGAAGGCTGTGCCTTGCTTGAGCAGGGACAGGCCGCGGGCGAGGCGGGTGGCGACCAGCACGGTGTCGGCGATGGTGCTTGGCGTGGCAGATGAGAGAGAGACGGCGCCGAGGTCTTGATGGTCCCATGACAGGACCTGCTGCCATTGCGCCGCTTCAGAATCCGGCAGCTTCGGCATCACCTGCGCTCGCCATGGACCGTGGCCCGCATTGGCACGGCCGTCTGTGGCACGTTGGAGCCAGGTGAGGGGGCCTCCATACTGGAGGTCGTACCAGACTTTCAGCTCATCGAGGGACGGCGTCGTTCCCCGATAGCCGACGAGGTAGAGTGGTGGCTTCGCGGCCGCAGGTTTCGGGGATTTTTTCCGAATCTTCATGCAGTCCCCAAGACCGAGCGCCAGGGTCGGAGCTACGCTTTCGCGCTCTTCTTGGCCTTCCGGCGGTCCTCCGGGTTAAGCAACCGCTTGCGGAGGCGCAGATACTTTGGGGTGACCTCGACCAATTCATCCTGGCCGATATATTCCATCGCGAATTCGAGCGACATTTCACGCGGCGGCGTCAGCACCAGTGCTTCGTCGGTACCGGCGGCTCGCATGTTGCTCAACTGCTTCTGCTTGCAGACATTCACGTCCAGATCTTCATCACGGCTGTTTTGCCCGACGACCATCCCCTGATACACCTCGACCGACGCACCGATGAACAATTCACCGCGTTCCTGGGTCATGAAGAGCGCGTAGGCCGTGCTGGTTCCGGCCTCGAAGGCCACCAGCGAGCCATGGGGCGCCACGAGGAGCGCCTTTTCGTCGGCCGGGGCATAGCCTGAAAACACGTGGTGCATGATGATGGTGCCCCGTGTCTTCGCGAGCAGAATATTTTTGAGGCCGATGATGCCGCGTGTCGGAATGTGATATTCGATGTGCATCTCGCTGGAGGTGCCCTCGGAATGGACGAGTTTCATATGGCGGAGTTCGCCGCGGCGTTTGCCGATTTCCTCGATCACCGGGCCTTGATATTCCGAAGGAACCTGGATCGTGAGTTCCTCAAACGGTTCCGTGACCGTCTCCCCGTCTCGATGCAGAATGACTTCCGGCTGGGAGATTTGCAGCTCATAGCCTTCGCGCCGCATTTGCTCGATGAGCACCCCGAGATGAAGCTCTCCCCGGCCCGCCACCAGAAACCGGTCGGCGCTATCGGTTTCCTGGACCCGCAGGGACACGTTGGTTTCCAATTCCTTGAACAAGCGTTCGCGCAGGTGGCGTGACGTCAGGTATTTTCCGTCGCGGCCGGCGAAGGGGCTGTTGTTCACGGAAAAGGTCATTTGCACGGTCGGTTCATCGATCGTGACGCGAGGCAGCGCGACAGGATTGGCCGGATCGGCAATGGTATCGCCGATGTTCACTTCATCAAGTCCCGAAATGGCGACGATTTCACCGGCTTCTGCGGACTCTACGTCGCTGCGCTCAAGACCGGAGAATACGGCCAGATCGGAAATTTTGCCGGGGACTTGGCCGCCGTCCTTGGTGAGCGTCACCACATTTTGGCGACGGGCGATCGAGCCGGATTGAATCTTGCCGATTCCCATCTTGCCCTTATAGGAGTCCTGCGCAAGCGCCAGCACCAAGAGCTGAAAGGGATCGTCGCGGTTGATGGCCGGTGCGGGGATCTTGTCGAGAATGGTTTCCAGCAGCGGGGAGATATCCGTCCCCGGCTGTTTGAGGTCGAGCGTTGCGATGCCTTTGATGGCGGAGGCGTAGACGATGGGGAAATCCAGCTGGTCGTCAGTCGCGCCCAGATGGACGAACAAATCGAAGGTGCGATTGACCACGTCATCGATCACGGCGTCGGGCCGATCGATCTTATTGACGACGACGATGGCTTTATGTCCGAGGGCCAATGCTTTCCGCAGGACGAACGTGGTCTGCGGCATGGGACCTTCTTTGGCATCGACGAGGATGAGCACGCCATCCACCATGCGGAGTGTGCGCTCGACTTCGCCTCCGAAATCGGCGTGTCCCGGCGTATCGACAATATTGATCTTCACCCCTTTATAGGTCACGCTCGCATTTTTGGCCCGGATGGTGATGCCGCGCTCGCGCTCCTGATCCATTGAGTCCATGATGCGTTCGCCCATGTCATCGATTTTGCGATGCACGTGGGTCTGCCGCAGGACGGCATCGACCAGCGTCGTCTTGCCGTGGTCGACGTGGGCGATGATGGCGATGTTGCGAATGTCGGTCCGACGACCTTTCGGCGCGTGTAAACCTGTGGTGGATGAGGACGCTGAGCTGTTCATAGTCTCCAATGCCGTGAAAGGGCCAAAAAAAAGACGCCTTCCTATGAAGGCGTCTAAGCCTTTGGACTATACCCGATTGAACGAGCTTCCGGCAAGCTGATTGTGGAATGTGCAGCAGAAAGTTCTTGCCACCGCGATTCGCGCCTTGCTTGAGTTTGTCGGGTGCGCATTGTATGGTGGGGCTATCGCGGGTTGACCTCTTTCCTCGCAACCATCCAACTTCATGTCCGAACTCGATCACTTGCTCGATAAGCCGGAGAAGCCACGTCGTCGCCGGCGCTGGTGGAAAATCATCCTGATCGGCCTGCTGCTCGCCATGGTGCTTGGCGGCGGGGGTGCCGCCGGAACGCTCTGGTATTTTTCTCAAGATCTGCCCTCCTTGGATCCGCTCCAGAACTATCAGCCGAGTTTGGTTACGCGCGTCTATTCGGACGATCGGCAGGTCATCGGCCAGTTTTTCATTGAACGGCGGTTTCTCAAACCCATCCAAGACATGCCGAAGAGCCTGACCCAGGCCGTCATTGCAACCGAAGATACGAGGTTCTTTGAGCACCCCGGCTTGGACATCGTCGGCATTCTTCGGGCAGCCTGGACCAATCTGCGGCATGGCGGGCGGAAGGTCGAAGGCGCCAGTACGATCACCCAGCAGTTGGCGCGGTCCCTGTTCCTCTCGGCGGAGCGGACGTTCGATCGCAAGGTGCGCGAGCTCATCTTGGCCTACAAGATGGAGTTGGTCCTGACGAAGGAACAGATTCTGGAGATGTATCTCAACCAGATCTATTTCGGGCAGGGGGCCTACGGCGTCGCGGCGGCCGGGCAGACCTATTTCGGGAAGGAACTGTCGAAGTTGACGTTGGCTGAATCGGCATTCCTCGCGGGACTTCCCAAATCACCCAGCCACTACTCGCCGTTCAAGGCCTATGACCGAGCCAAGAAGCGGCAGGAACATGTGTTGAGCCGCATGGCGGAGGCGGGGTTCATCAGTGCCGCCGACCGCGATCAGGCCATCGCCGAAAAGCTGAATTTCCGCCGCCCCGGCAGCGAACACCTCGGCCCGTATTTTGTGGAATACATTCGCCAGCTCCTGGTCGCCAAGTTCGGCGAGACCATGGTGTACAAGGGCGGGCTGGAAGTCTTCACCACGCTGAACGCCGACATGCAGAAAGCGGCGGAAGCGGCGGTGTTCAACGGCTTGCGGGATGTGGACAAGCGCCAGGGCTGGCGGGGGCCGCTCCGTACGGTCGATCCGGCGACGTTGGAGGTTCCGGCTGCCGATCCCGCAGTGAAACTTGCCGAAGGCGATATGATGGAAGGGGTCGTAACGAAAGTCGCCAAAGATCACGTGCTGGTCCAGATCGGCGCCAGCACCGGTCGGCTGGCCTTCGACGACATGGCCTGGGCGTCCAAATATCTCAAAGGCAAAGATCCCACGAAGGACGCCGTTCCCGTGAAGAACGTCAAGCAGCTGCTTACGCCCGGAGATGTGATCGAAGTCGGGGTGAAGAAACTGGATAAAGACGTCGTGCACCTGCGGCTGGAACAGACACCGGTGGTGGAAGGGGCGCTGGTCGCCGTCGATCCTAAAACCGGCGCGATTCGTGCGATGGTCGGCGGGTATGATTTCGCGCGCAGCGAATATAATCGTGCGGTCCTTGCCCGCCGCCAGCCGGGCTCGTCGTTCAAACCAATTATCTATGCGACGGCCATGAATCAGGGCATGAGTCCGGCGACCGTCGTATTGGATGCGCCGGTGGTGTATGAGCAGGAGGAAGAGGACAAGACCTGGAAGCCCGAGAACTACGGCAAGCGTTTCCACGGCATCGTCAGCCTGCGAGAAGCCTTGATTCATTCGCACAATCTGGCGACAGTCCGCCTTCTGGACAAAGTCGGAATTCGAAACGTGATTGATTTTTCACGGACCGTGGGCGTCGTCAGTCCGCTGGCCGCGGATCTTTCTCTCGCCCTGGGCTCTTCCAGCGTCGGCTTGATGGAGCTGGTGTCGGTCTACGGAGTGTTTGCCAATCAGGGCGTGCGAGTGGAGCCCTATGCCGTGGCCAGCGTGCAGGACAGCGGGGGGCGCACATTGGACCAAGCGGCGATTCAGCCGCGGCAGGTGGTGTCCCGTGAGACCGCGTACCTCATTACGAACATGATGGAAGATGTGATCCAACGCGGCACGGGCATTGCCGCCAAAGCGGTGATTGATCGGCCCGTCGCAGGAAAAACCGGCACCACCAACGACTTCACCGATGCATGGTTCATCGGCTCCACGCCCAATCTGGCAACCGGCGCATGGGTAGGATTCGACGACCGGCGTCCATTGGGGGAAACCGAGTCAGGCGCGCACGCGGCCTTGCCGATTTGGATTGCCTTCATGAAGGAGGCGCTCAAGCAACTGCCGGTCGTGCCCTTTGAAATTCCCGAGGGCGTCATGTTCGTCAAGGTGGATCCCTCGACCGCACTCCTCACCGATCAAGATGAACAGCGTGGCACAGTGGAACTGTTTACCAAGGGCACGGAACCGACAAGAAGCGCCGGGTCCAAAATCGATCCCACCGAATTTTACCGGCTGGATCAGGGCCAGGAGAGCGTGCCTCCTGCCGCCGAGCCGTAGCGGAACAATCACATTGTGGCAGCACGGTCGCCAAGAGCCGGCGGACAGGCCTTCGTGACGGAGTGCTCCTGCGGTGTTGGTTGGGATTCGGGTAATGCGACGGTGGGGGAGCGATCAGGACTGGGAATCCTGATATTCCTCGTGCCAAGCCATCTGGATGGATTCGAGGATTTTCTCGTTTGATTTCTTGGGATCGTCTTTGAATTCTGGTAGGGCGACGATCCAGGCGTGCATGTCGGTAAAGCGGATGCTCAGCGGATCAGCATCCGGATGTTCCTCCACCAGACGAATCGCAATCTCTTCCGCATCCTGCCATTTCAAATCCATCAGAGCTCCTCGCGTCAGGGAATCACGTCACATCGGAAATTTTTTTGCCTTGAAGCCCTTGTTTCAAGGAGTCGTCGAGCATGGCCACGGTGAGGCCTTTGGCTGCCTGTTCGAGGTCGGCCATGCGAGCGCGGATAGCGCGGGGATCGGTGCCCTCTTTGGCAGAGGCCAGGGCTGAGAGCGCGGCGCGAATGGTGGCGACCTCCTCTGCGGCGACGAGATGTCCGCCGTCAGCCAATGATTTCTCGGTGGTCGTAATGAGGGCGCCGGCATCCAACCGGGCTTCGATCACTTTTCGGGCGCTGACGTCGTCCGCCGCGAATTTGAATGAGTCTTCGATCATCCGTTCGACTTCTTGATCCGACAATCCGTACGACGGTTTCACCTCAATCGACTGGCTCTCTCCGGTTCGCATGTCCTTGGCCATGACGTTGAGAATGCCGTTGGCATCAATCAGAAAGGTTACCTCGATACGAGGAACTCCCGCCGGCAACGGCGGAACCTTGAGGCGAAAACGGGCCAAGCTGCGGTTGTCGTTTGCCAGCTCGCGCTCTCCCTGGAGAATGTGGATGTCCACACCGGTTTGGCCGTCCACATAGGTGGTGAACATTTCCTTGGCGCTGGCGGGAATGGTCGTGTTTCGCCTGATGAGGCTGCTCATGACTCCGCCCATGGTTTCAATGCCCAAGGAGAGCGGCGTGACATCGAGCAGCAGCATGTCGGTGGTGCCCCCGCTCAGAATATCTGCTTGCACCGCAGCGCCGAGCGCGACCACTTCGTCAGGGTTCAAATCGCAGTGCGGTTGCTTGCCGAAGAGCGCCTGTACACGTTGGCGGACCAGCGGCATACGCGTCGATCCGCCTACGAGCACGACTTCATCGATTTCTGTCGAATTCAGCCCGGAATCTTTCAGGGCCAGCCGGCAGGGCCCCAGAGATCGCTCGACCAAGGGACCGCAGAATGCCTCGAGCTGGTCGCGCGTCAGCTCGCGCGTGAATCGGCCTTGTCCGTTCGGGAGATCAAGGCTGACGGTGGTCTTGAGTTCGTCCGACAGGCGAATCTTGGCGCGCTCCGCTTGCAGGCGCAGAGCCTGCATATGATCGGGATGGGCGCTCAGATCGAGGCGGTGTTGCGCGCGGATCTCCGTCAAGAGCAGATCCGCGAGCAGCTGATCGAAGTCGTCGCCGCCAAGATGGGTATCGCCATTTGTGGCCAGCACTTCGAAAATGCCGTTCTTTAACTTCAGGATGGAGATATCGAACGTGCCGCCGCCCAGATCGTAGACCGCGATAGTTCCCTGTGTCTTCTCTTGAAGACCGTATGCCAGCGAGGCGGCGGTCGGCTCATTGATGATGCGCAATACTTCCAAGCCTGCGATCATGCCGGCGTCTTTTGTGGCCTGCCGCTGGCTATCGTTGAAATAGGCCGGCACCGTGATGACGGCCTTCGTGATACTTTCCCCCAGAAAGGCTTCGGCGCGAAGTTTGAGTTCCTTGAGAATCATGGCGGAAATCTGCGGCGGCGAGTACGACTTCTCTCCGAGCTGAATCCGGATCACCCCGCCTTTCTCGGTGAGGGTGTAGGGGAAATAGGCCAGTTCGCCTTGCACATCGGCCAGACTTTTGCCCATAAAGCGTTTGACCGAATAGACCGTACGTTCAGGATGTCTCGTCAGATGCTCTTTGGCCGCCTCACCGACGATCAGTCCGTTGTCGGTCAGTGCGACGACGGAGGGGACCATGGCGCGTTCGTGGCGGGACGCAATAATGCGTGGGGTTCCCTTGTCCATATAGGCGACAAGAGAGTTGGTGGTGCCGAGGTCGATGCCGACTATGCGTGCCATAGCAAGATGCTCAAAAAACTCCCCAACTTCGTTCTCGGTCGGTTCGCCCCCTCAAAGTACGCACCGTACGCCTCGGGGTCTCCTCTCCCTGCGGCCTCGTTGGTGATCTTTTGGATCATCTTGCTTGGCGTTGGGAGGCAGTCATCGTCATTTAGGCGATCGTTTCGACGAGATCGCTGACGATGTTTTTGACATAGGTGCGGTTGGACAAAATGTCCCGCATGTCTTTGAGGATGCCACTTCTCTCGGTTCGTGCCGCTTCCGTGGCTTCGCCGCGATCCTGCAACGCGTCCCAGCGGCTGAACAGCTGGTGGAGTCTGGCTTCCATCTCCCGCTGCCGTTCCTCGAGATTCGTTCGATCAGCATGGAGTTTCGCCCGGAGGGTAGACGCCTGTTCTGAGGCGCGATCGCTCTCGCGGAATTCATCGAGCGTCTCCTGCAGCTCCAGGATTTCTTCGAACAGATCAGCAGGGGGGGAGGTGCGGATGTCCTTCACCGAGCCGGCTTCGAGGTCCAGCAGATATTCGGCGCGCTGTATCGGGTCTCGCAGGGTGCGATAGGCGGTGTTCAGCATGGCCGAATTGCCCAGGCTGATGGACTGTTCCGCATCGCTTTTATTCTGGTAGAAGTCAGGATGGAACGCCCGGCTCAATTCATAGAACTTCGATTCCAGCACCTGCGTATCGATGGCGAGGCGGCGGGGGAGCCCGAAGCAGGTAAAGTAGTCGACATCCTTGGAGACCGGCTGGACTTTCACGCAGCGGTCGCAAAAGTACTCGCCGGCCATTTCAGACTGGCAGTGCCAGCACATGCTGCGAGCCATCTGCAGCTGGCGGCGGTCGTCGGTGTTATGGGTATGTCCGCTCATGTGCGCTCGTTCAGGCTGAAAAGGATTCGCCGCAGCCGCAGGTTTTGTTGGCGTTCGGGTTGACGAATTTGAAGTTCCCGCCCATCAGGTCCTTCTGGAAGTCCAGTTGAGTGCCCTGCAGATAGATGGCACTCTTGGCATCGACGATGACCTTCACCCCGTCGAATTCGTACACTTGGTCATACTGACCGATCTTCTCATCGAAGTTGATGGTGTAACTTAGGCCGGAACAGCCGCCTCCTTTGACGCCCAAACGGAGACCGCCTTCTTCAATGCCTTGGACATTGATGAGACGCTTCACCTCCTTGAGGGCGGCATCGCTCAGCGTAATGACTGGGGCTTGAGCTTCGGCATTCGTGGTGACGTCCATAGTACGCTCCTTCCTGTCGGTTACTTCGAGTCGGCTTTCTTTTGATAGTCGGCGAGGGCCGCCTTAATGGCATCTTCCGCCAAGACCGAGCAGTGAATCTTCACCGGCGGCAGATTGAGTTCCTGCACGATGTCGGTGTTCTTGATCTTGCCGGCTTCCTCCACCGTTTTTCCTTTGAGCCACTCGGTGGCCAGGCTGGAACTGGCGATGGCGGAGCCGCATCCGAAGGTTTTAAACTTCGCGTCCACGATCGTGTCGTTCTGGACCTTGATTTGAAGTTTCATGACATCCCCGCACTCAGGGGCGCCGACGATGCCTGTCCCCACCCCATCTTCTTCCTTCTTGAAGCTGCCCATGTTGCGGGGATTGTTGAAATGATCGACGACTTTTTCGCTGTAGGCCATGGTGTCCTCCGGACTGTATCAATCAATTGGTAATGGTTGCAGGTTAATGCGCGGCCCATTGCACGCTCTTCAGGTCGATGCCTTCTTTAGCCATTTCATAGAGCGGGGACATTTCGCGGAGCTTCGTTACAGTTTCGATAATCTTCTTCGCGGCATAGTCAACCTCTTCGTCGAGCGTGAAGCGCCCCAGGCCGAACCTGATCGAAGAATGCGCCAACTCCGCTCCCACCCCCAAGGCCCGTAGAACATAGGAAGGTTCCAGCGTCGCGGAAGTGCAGGCCGAACCGGAAGAGAGGGCAATTTCTTTGCACCCCATCAGCAACGATTCTCCTTCGACATAGGCAAACGAAATATTCAGATTGTGCGGGAGCCGTTCAGTGGGATGGCCGTTCAAGTACACTTCCTCCAGCGCCTTAGTAATGGTTGCGTGCAGGCGATCACGCATGACGGAGAGCCGCGCGGCGTCGGCGGCCATTTCCTGCTCGCAGAGTTCACAGGCCTTCCCGAAACCGACGATTAAAGGTACAGGCAGCGTGCCGGATCGCATCCCACGCTCATGTCCACCCCCATCCATTTGTGCCGCGATGCGGACGCGGGGATTCTTTTTTCTGACATAGAGGGCGCCGATACCCTTGGGGCCGTACATCTTGTGCGCGCTGAAGGACATGAGGTCGATACCCATCTCCTGCACGTCGACCGGAACTTTTCCCACGCCTTGGGTCGCATCGCAGTGAAAGAGGATGCCCTTTTCTTTGGCAATTTTCCCGATTTCCTTGATCGGATTGATGGTTCCGATTTCGTTGTTTGCAAACATGACGGAAATGAGGATCGTCTTGTCGGTGATCGCGTCACGGACGTCCTTCGGGCTCACCATGCCGAACTTGTCGACCGGGAGGTAGGTGACCTTCACGCCGCGCTTGGTCTCGAGCGTCTTCGCGGTATCCAGCACCGCGCGATGCTCGGTCGACGAGGTGATAATGTGGTCCCCCTTCTCATGGTACATTTCCACCACGCCCTTAAGGGCCAGATTGTTAGATTCGGTGGCGCCACTCGTGAACACGATTTCCTTGGCGTCCGCATGAATCAACTTGGCGATCTGTTTGCGCGCGGTTTCCACCCCTTCTTCAGCCTCCCAGCCGAACGCGTGGTTGCGGCTGGCGGCGTTGCCGAATTTTTCCGTAAAATACGGAAGCATGGCTTCCAGGACCCGAGGATCCATCGGGGTGGTGGCATGGTTATCCAGGTAGATCGGGAACTTCATCGCTCGACTCCTTGTTGTTCCGTCGCGACGGATTGAATGGTGATGAAAGGGGTCCCTCCCAGCATATCTTGCAATGTCATGTTATTCAGAAGTTGATAGATGCTGTTCTGAATTTTCAGAAGCGGGGTCCGGATGTTACAGTGCTCGCGCTGCATGCAGGCATCACCGTCCTTCTCGTGTGAGCAGTCCATGATGCCGAGCGGCCCTTCCAAACTTTCGAGCACGTGGGCGATGGTAATCTCCCTGGGATTTTTCCCGAGCAAATACCCACCCTTAGGGCCATTATGACTTTCTATGATGCCGCTCTTAGACAGGGTTTGTAGAACCTTGGCCAGCAATTCGACGGGAATATGGTACTCCTCGGCGATTTCCTTGGTGTTCACCACACGGGCATGAGCGACATCGCCATATTGGTTGGAGGCAATGTGCTGCAACGCCATCAATCCGTAATCTGCCTTTTTGGATAATTTCAACATGGCCTATTGCCGATCTTTAAAGTCGGAGACTATAATGATCTCCGATCAAATGAGTCGTACAAAGGCTATCATGTGATCTTTTAGACTGTCAAGGGCGCGCGGAGCCTCAGGACAACAAAAGGCGGCTTCGGATGTGAACGATCTGAGTAATCAAGGGTAGCCATCATCCAAATTCGTGAATGTTCCCAAAGCTGAAGTTAAAAAGAAAAGAGGCTGAGCAACATGGGTGGAACTAATCCCTATATTGAGAAAGCCGACGTCGAATTACCGTCGAAGGCCTATACCGTGACCTTCATTTTCCCCGACAAGACCGAAAAGAAGGTGGCGGTGCAGCCGGACAAGATTCCCTATGGTCCAACGGGGTTACCGGGCAGCATTTTGGATATCGCCATGGGGAATGGCATCGACCTCGAGCATGTCTGCGGAGGGGTCTGCGCCTGCTCCACGTGCCATGTCATGGTGAAAAAGGGCTTGGAGACGTGTAACGAGGGGACGGACGATGAGTTCGATCAGTTAGACGAAGCTCCTGCGACGACGCTGCAATCCAGGCTCGGATGCCAGTGTGTGCCGAACGGGACGACGGATGTGACCGTGGAGATTCCCGCCATCAATAAGAACCTGGCCAAGGAAGGCCATTAATCCTGAATAGGCGAATCCGAATAGACCTAGCAGGCTGCGGAAAAACTCGATTATTGCGGCATACGTCGTGTTTCGCACGCGAGCCGTCTCGCGTCAGAATCACCCTCAGGATGCGCAAAAAGGCCGTCCAGCAAGGCCGCAGCGAACGAAGAGGCGAATCGTACTCGTGCCGTACGGTGAGCCTCTGACTGATGCGAGAACGCCGCTGGCGGACTTTTTCCGCATCCTGCTAGTCGTACGTTTCGAGCTTCACTTCCCGGCGATCAAACCCCAGGTCCATAAAGAGGCTACGTAGCGGGCGGGCGAAGGCCTTGATTCCTGCGATCATGGGCGTCACGCGGTGGCCGTTTCCGGCCAGTTGTTTGATCACCTCCACCGTGCCTGCAGGGGCATCCCCACTTTCACTGACAAACGGCAGATAGCGAAAGTTGGATTGGCTGGCGGCCAAGGCGGTGAATTCTTCGTGATACAACTGCTCGCTGGCGGTTGGGGCATGGGCAATCAATGTGGTTGAGGGTAAGCTGTCCTGCTTCGCGAGGGAGCGAATCATGCAGCGAAGCGGGACCAGCCCTGAATAGCGGCCGATCAACAGCAGATGTTGCGTCTTGGCCTCGGGGAGCACGAAGTGACCGTAGGGACCGGTCAGCGGAATGCGGTCGCCTGGCTTGAGTGTGGACAGATAGCCCGAGCCTTTGCCTCCAGGGACATGATCGAAGACCAACGTGAGATGCCCGCTCGGCGCAGGCGGCTCAGCGAGGGAGTAGGCGCGATTCAGCGGCGGATGGTCTCCGATCGGCAACTGCAGCGAGATCCACTGGCCTGGTTTAAAGGAGAGCGGCGACTCGACGGGACGGAGCACGAGCTCGGTGGTGTGCGGTGTCAATGCGGTGAGCGAGACGACTTCAGCTGGTTGTATGGGTTCAGCCATGGACTGTTCTTAACAAAAACAGATTCAGAATGAAACAGCCCAGTTCTGTACATCGAGTGGGTGCCGTGTTATAGATGGCCCCCGTTCATTTCCCCCTTTCAACTACGGTGACGCGATGAGTCAGGTCAGGGTTCGATTTGCGCCCAGTCCGACGGGCTTTCTCCATATCGGCGGGGTTCGGACGGCGCTGTTCAACTGGCTGTTCGCCCGGCAGCAGAACGGGGTCTTTATTCTCAGGATTGAAGACACGGATCAAGGCCGTTCCACTGACGAATCGATTCAAGCCATTCTCGATGGCATGCGCTGGGTCAAGCTGGACTGGGATGAAGGGCCGTTCCGGCAGACCGAACGCATGGATCTCTATCGAAGTCATGCCATGCGGTTGTTCGAGGAGGGCCATGCCTATTGGTGCGTGTGTACACCGCAGGAACTTGAGGCTCGCCGGAAAGAAGCTGAAGCCAAAGGCGGATCTCCGAGATATGACGGCCGGTGCCGCGTGCTGGGCCTGTCGAAGCCCACCGGTGACGCGGCGCTCCGGTTCAAAGCGCCGCAGGACGGCCAGACGGTCGTGGAAGATCTGATCAAAGGCCGGGTGGTGTTCGACCATCAGATCCTGGACGACGTCATCATTCTCAGATCGAACGGCATTCCCACCTATAACTTTTCCGTGGTGGTGGATGATGCGCTGATGGGCATCACGCATGTGATCCGGGGAGATGACCACCTCACCAATACGCCGCGCCAAATCCCCATTTTTCAGGCGCTAGGCTTCCCTTTGCCCCGATTCGGTCACTTGCCGATGATTCTGGGCTCCGACAAAACCCGGCTCTCGAAACGTCACGGCGCCACGTCCATCATGGCCTACAAAGACATGGGCTACCTGCCCGAAGCCATGGTCAACTATCTTGTCCGCCTTGGCTGGTCTCACGGGGACCAGGAGGTGTTTTCTCGGCAGGAGCTGATCGAAAAGTTCTCCTGGAAGAATGTCCAGACCTCTCCGGCCGTCTTCAATCCGGACAAGTTGCTATGGCTCAATGCGGAATATCTCAAGACCAATCCGCCCGAGCAGGTGGCCGCGGCGCTGGTGCCTCTGCTCGAACAAACCGACCTCAAGGACCAGGTCCGCGCCGTGTCGATTGAATGGCTTGCCGCATTAGTGGTGCTGGTCAAAGAGCGCACCAAAACACTCGTCGAAATGGTCCATTGGGTGAAGCCCTATTTCGGCGAGACCGTCGTGATCGAGCAGGAGGCGGCGAAGAAGTTCCTCACGCCGGCTCAGGCTCCGGTGTTGACCAAGGTGACGGAGCGATTTGAAGCCTTTCCCTCATTCGCCAAGCAGGCGTGGGAAGAAGCGTTCAAGAAGGTGGTCGAAGAGGAAGGCATTAAGATGGGGCAGTTGGCGCAGCCGGTGCGTGTGGCCCTGACCGGCCGGACGGCGAGCCCCGGTTTGTTTGAGGTCATGGAAGTGCTTGGGCGGGAACGTACGTTGTTCCGATTGCGCAAGGCCATCGAGCAGGCCGCCGGATCTTGATGCGCTGATCGAGAACGCGCTCGATCTTGACGCAATAGAGAAGCTTATATTACTGTGGGGGCCGGTTGGGGGATCGTCTAGCGGTAGGACGTCAGTCTCTGGATCTGACTACCTAGGTTCGATTCCTAGTCCCCCAGCCAACATCTTTCCACGCCTCGCGCTTCAGCTCGATGTCTCGGTTCCGTACCGCGCTGGGGGATCGTCTAGCGGTAGGACGCCAGCCTTTGGAGCTGGCTACCTAGGTTCGATTCCTAGTCCCCCAGCCAAACTCCCTCTCAAGAATTTTGCACGATCTGGGCGCGTTTCTCATCCAACTCGGCCCAGCGGGCGTAGAGCCGGTCCACCTCAGCTTGCGCCGCCACCAACGCTTGGCTTCGCTCCTGGAGCGCCGCCGCATCCGATAGCACCGCCGGATCCTGCATGGCGGCCTGGCAGTTGTTCACCGCTTCCTCAGCCTTCAAGATGGCGTCTTCAATCGTCCCCCATTCCTTCTGCTCCCGATAGCTGAGTTTCTTGGGCTTGCGCATCGTGGCAGTTGCGGGCTCTCCGTCGGTCATGCCTGAGACGGGGGTTTCCTCCTTCGCATCGATTTCGGAACCGGCCGCCCGTTCCTGCGCGCTTTCCCACTGAGCATAGTCGGCGAACCAGTCGAGGCGGCCGGTCCCGTCGAGCGCGAGTAGGATGGTTGAGACCCGATCCAGCAGCCACCGGTCATGGGTGACGAGCACGAGCGCGCCCGTAAATTCGAGCAGGCTGTCTTCCAGCACATCGAGCGTCGGAATATCCAAATCATTGGTGGGCTCGTCGAGAATGAGCAAGTCCGCCGGCTGCAGCATCAGCTGCGCGATCAACAGCCGTGCCTGTTCACCGCCGGAGAGTCGCGAGACCGGAAGGTCGAGTTGTTCAGGCCGAAACAGGAAGCGTTTGGCCCAGGAGGCCAGATGCACTGAGCGCCCTTGATAGACGACGGCATCCCCGGTCGGAGCGAGCGCCCGCCGTAGGCTGGCCGACTGATCCAATGAGTCGCGATGTTGTTCGAAGGAGACGGTGCGCAATCCCTCTGCTCGCATGATCGTGCCGGAATCCGGCTCCAGGGTGCCGGCCAGCAGGCGAAGCAGCGTGGTTTTGCCGCTCCCGTTGGGGCCGAGCAGGCCGAGTCGTTGGCCGGGGCCAAGGAGCAGGTCAAGATTCGTGACGACCGGTTTGCCGTGAAAGCCCTTCGTCACCTCTTTCGCGACCAGCAATTGTTTGGATTTTCGGCCCGAGGCGGAAAAGTCGATATCGATCGACGACTGCGCCGAGCGCGATTCCGCCTGGTCGAGTTCCTCGATGAGTTTACCGGCTGACTGAATGCGCCCCTTGGCTTTGGTCGTGCGGGCCTTGGGGCCGCGGCGCAGCCACTCCACTTCGCGCCGCACGCGATTGGCTAGCGACGATTGATAGTCGGCCTGGGCCTGGAGCGCGGCGTCGCGTTGTTCCAAAAAGTCACTGTATCGACCTTTCGCTTCAAAGCGCCCCTCGGGATAACAGCGATTGAGCTCGACCATGCGCGTGGCGATCGATTCCAAAAAGCGCCGGTCGTGGCTGATGACGAGAAAGGCCTTCGCGCGGTTCTTGAGTAATCGCTCCAGCCAGAGGATGCCTTCCACATCCAGGTGGTTGGTGGGTTCGTCCATCAGCAGTACGTCCGGCTCGAGCAGCAAGGCCTGCGTGATGGCAAGTCGTTTGCGCCAGCCTCCGGAAAGACTGTCGAGGCTGTGCTCAGGATCGGGAAAGGTGCCGATGCTGAGTGCCCGGGCGATCCGACCACCTTCTTCATGCGGATCCCGGCCGGCGTCGCTCAGAGTGTGCTGCAAAACCTGCTCGATGGTGGAACCGGCGGGAAAGCTCGGCTCCTGCGGCACATAACCGACTCGGGTATGCCCACGTAGGGTGCGCGTGCCTTGGTCGGGCGATTCGAGTCCGGCGAGAATCTTCAACAGCGTCGATTTGCCGGACCCGTTCGGGCCGATCAGTCCGACGTGATCGCCCTCGTAGAGAGCCAGGGTGAGACCGGCAAAGAGGGATCGCACGCCGTAGCTCTTACTGATCGACTCGCAACTCAACAGAATATTCGGGGCCATAACCCTGGATACCTCTCTCGTGAAAATGAAAGTCTGAAGTATACGGTGCAGGAACGGTTGGAGGCTAGCCGACGGGGTGGCGGGAATCGTGCTGCCAGGTGAGGGAGAATTTAACGCAACGCAACAGGCTGGGTGAAATGGCCTAGTGTGAAGGACAATGCGCGGTCTTGGCGCGTCCTGTGCGGAGACGATGCTGAAAGCAGGGTGGGCAGAGATCGTAGCCGCCTTGTCTCGAGGTATGAAACGAGTCCATGTTCGTCGCGCCGCAATCGAAGCAGCGTACGCGGCTGACAAGGGTGCGAGGGAGGACCGGCGTCACATCGATGCGTTGAAGTTGGTCGTGGAGCCGGCGGGTGGAGCGGTGAATACTCGCGAGGAGTGGTTGCGCGCTGGTCGCCGCGCCGGGGATGGCTGCTTCGAGACGCATGAGTTGGTCCCGAAACGAACCGCGTTCTGTCTGCTGATCTTCGCTGCCCGATTCTGTCCCCATCGCCATCACTCCGGTTGTTGGTCATGCATCGACGAACTGCAATGAGGTGCGATTCTCGTTCATCGACCGCGGAACGTTCAAGGCGGCAGAAGGTTGGAGGCCCAGTACTTTGCGGTGGAATCAGGCTGATGGAAGGCGGAATGACCGGATCAGCGCGGGGCCTGAGCCTTTTCGATCTTGGCCCAAGCGTCTTTGAGCGTGACGGTTCGATTGAAGACGAGCTGATTGGGCTTCGAATCGGGGTCGGCACAGAAGTAGCCCACCCGTTCGAATTGAACGCTGGTCCCGGGAGCGATCGAAGCGAGGCTCGGCTCCACCTTGCACGATGGCAGCTGTTCCAGCGAATGCGGATTCAAATGCTGTATCCAATCCTGATCGGCCGGGATCTTGGCCGGATCAGTGAGCAGCAGGTTTTCGTAGAGCCTGATTTCCGCATCAAGGGCATGGGTCGCCGACACCCAATGGATTGTCGCCTTCACTTTTCGTTGTGCCTGGGCTCCGCCGCTTTTGGTATCCGGGTCGTAGGTGCAGCGGACTTCGGTCACCTCGCCGGTGGCCGGGTCTTTCACCATGCCCACACAGGTGATGATGTAGGCATACCGCAATCGCACCTCGCGGCCTGGCGCCAGGCGGAAGAATTGCTTGGGCGGATCTTCTTTGAAATCCTCCTGGTCGATATAGAGGACACGGGAAAAGGGTATCCGGCGAGTTCCGGCGGACACATCTTCCGGATTGTTGACGGCATCGAGCTGCTCGACCTGGCCCTCGGGATAATTTTCGATCACGAGGCGCAAGGGACGAAGCACGGCCATCACGCGGGGAGCGCGCTTGTTCAGGTCTTCGCGGACAAAATGCTCCAGCAGCTGCATTTCGACGGTAGCATCCCGTTTGGCCACGCCGATGGCTTCACAAAAGGCGCGCAGCGCTTCGGGAGTGAACCCGCGGCGGCGAAGCCCCTTGAGCGTAGGCAGCCGGGGATCGTCCCAGCCGTTGACCAGCTTGCGTTCGACCAGGTCGAGGAGTTTTCGCTTACTCATGACTGTGAAGGTCACGTTCAGCCGGGCAAATTCAATTTGCTGCGGCCGCTGGGGCGTCTCGCATTGCTCCACGACCCAGTCATACAGCGGTCGGTGATCTTCGAATTCCAGGGTGCAGATCGAATGTGTAATGCCTTCGATGGCATCGGACAGCGGATGCGCGAAGTCGTACGACGGATAGATGCACCAGGCGGTGCCGGTGCGGTAATGAGCCACATGCCGGATGCGGTAGAGAACCGGATCGCGAAGGTTGATGTTCGGCGAGGCCATGTCGATTTTGGCGCGAAGCACCTGCGTGCCGTCGGCAAATTCCCCCGCCCGCATCCGGCGAAACAGGTCCAGGTTTTCCTCGATGCTTCGGGTACGGTGGGGGCTGGGCTGCCCCGGCTCCGTGAGGGTCCCGCGATACCGACGCATCTCATCGGCCGTCAGGCTATCGACATACGCGAGGCCTTTCTTGATGAGGACGACGGCAAAGTCATAGAGCTGTTCGAAATAATCTGACGCGAAAAACATCTTGTCACGCCAGTCGAACCCCAGCCAGCGAACATCCTCTTGAATGGCCTGTACGTATTCAGGATCTTCCGTCGTCGGGTTGGTATCATCCATGCGGAGATGGCAGATTCCGCCTGGCTGCTCGTTCGCGATACCGAAGTTCAGGCAAATCGACTTGGCATGCCCGATGTGGAGGTAACCGTTCGGTTCCGGCGGAAAGCGGGTCACGACGCGGCCGCCGTGTTTGCCGGCAGCGCGGTCGGCCGCGACGATCTCGCGGATGAAATCAGAGCGTACAGGAGGTTCAGGGGCCGTGGACATGGTCGTCGCTATTCCGTTGTGACACCGATGATCGAGCGCGCTTGGTTCTATCATAGAACGGCTGGCTGGAGAAGAGGGCTTCGTGTGCCGCGCGTGGCGAGTTGATTTTCTCTGGATCGATCCGCGCGGCTATTTTAGAATCAAGCCTCCGTCGCAGACTTCAACGCCACATCGCGAATGGATCGAGGAGAGAGGGAATGATGCGTGCTCGTTGGATGGTGCAGGTATGTCTAGTGCTCCTTGGCCTCTTATGGGCAGGCGGGCTCCAAGCGGGAGAGCCGCTGTCGCCGGAGGCCTGCCGCACCCAGCCCTTTGAAGCCAAAATGCCCTGCTACCAGACGCATCTGGAAACCGTCTTGGCGGCGGAGGGCACGGAGCAGGCATTGACGGCTCTCGAACAGATCACCGCGCAAGATCCAGACGCCCTGCGCGAGGCGCATCCGCTCGTCCATCATGTGGGCCAACAGTCGTTTCTGCGCTACGGCACGGCCCCGCTTGCCATGTCCCATTGCCGGGATGTGTTTTGGTCCGGCTGTTACCATGGCGTGTTGCAGGCGTTCTTAAGTAGTCTGCCCGCCGTGGAGCCTGAGCATATCCTCCCCCTCTGCCCCATCAGCGAAACGGTCTCCGCCTATTCGTTTCAGCGATACAACTGTCTCCATGGATTGGGCCATGGCTTGACCATTCAATTCCGTTACGACGTCCTGAAGAGCCTGGCCTTTTGTGATGCCTTGCCGGGGAGTTGGGACCGTGAGTCCTGCTACGGCGGGGTGTTCATGGAAAACATCGTGACGTTTCAACAAGCGCGCCGCGCGCCTCAGGGCGGCGGGCATCATCACCATGAGGCGACCAGCTTTTTGAATCCTCAAGATCTATTGTATCCCTGCTCCGTGCTGACGGAAAAATATTTGCGCGCCTGTTACCTGATGCAAACCTCTGCCGTGCTGACCTTTTTGAACTACGACTTCGCGCAGGCGTTCGGGCAATGCGCGCGGGTCGAGGGCGAGCATCAGACCACCTGTTACCGCAGTTTGGGGCGCGACATCAGCGGCTACACGTTGCGCGATGCTCAGCAGGTGAATGCCTTGTGCCGACTCGGCCAGGGCGACCAGGTCAAACAGTGCTTCATCGGCGCGGTGAAAGACTTCATTCTGACGGACGCCAATCCCGATCCCGGCCTGGCCTTGTGCCGTAGCCTGGACGGCCCCTTTAAACGAGACTGTTATGCGACCGTGGGTGAGATGGTGGTGCCGCTGTTCGATGATCAGAATAAGCGCGTGCAGGCCTGCCATCGTGGCGAGAACGAATATGTCGATGCCTGTCTGGCCACTGCCACGGCGTTCTAGCAGGATGCGGAAAAAGTCCGCCAGCGGCGTTCTCGCATCATTCAGAGGCTCACCGTACGGCACGAGTACGATTCGCCTCTTCGTTCGCTGCGGCCTTGCTGGACGGCCTTTTTGCGCATCCTGCGGGCGATTCTGGCGCGAGACGGCCCGTGTGTGAAACGCGACGAATGACGCAAGAATCGAGTTTTTCCGCAGCCTGCTAGCCGCTCGCGTTTCCTCGCCAACTCCCGACGAACCTTGCGCAAGACGCCTGCGCGACATGCCTGAAATATCCGTGGCCGGCGAGCGGTCCGGCGGCCGACGTCTCCCGGTTGCAGACAGGTGCAGCTGCTGGTGAACGATGAGCCTACGCGCCGGGCTGGGCTTCGCGCTGGATGACGGTGAAGTCTTTTTGCGCAATCACGCGGTGGTTCATGCGCAGGCGAAACTCATAACGCCCCGGCGCCGGGAATAGGAGGGCGGGGATGTTGATGCCGAAATCAGCGATCTGGAGACGATCGTTGATGGCGATGTCGGGAAGCGCCGCGCGGCAGACCAACTGATCGGTGTTCACATAGGCCAGATCGATCTCCAGGTCGTATGTCCCCTCAGCATCGGTCAGGCAGAAGTACAGGCCCACCTGGTGGTGCTGGAATGGAAAGGCCACCGCCTGCAAGTGGGTAAAAATGCCGATGAGGGATTTTTTCTTGGTGAGGCTGTCTTCGATGACGGAATCGCACACCAGGAAGGCTTGAATGCTGGGCGTCGGATTGTCCGGCATGAGGTACGGGCCGTCTATCCCAGGACGGCTGTTCCGCCGCGCGCTTCGAACACATCACCGAACAGCGTGTGTGTCGATCCGACCCGGCAGAAGTGGGAGGTGATTTCGATGAGTTGGCCGCGATGCGAATAAAACTTACCCGTGGCCACTTGAATCTTTTCTCCCGGGGCGACCGCAGCCTCCAGCACCGTGTCGCCGGTTTCCTGATCGGTCACCTTGAGCCAGGGAAGATTGGGAAACAAGGTCGGCGGGGAGTCACTGGTGTTGAGCGAGAAGCGGTTGCCGTCGTTAAAGGCCCAGCGATTGCGGCGGAGATGCGCCACATGGTTGCCGCTCCCGTCGTATAAATCGATGGTGAGCAGAATGCGGTCGTGCTCCGGCGCCAGTTCCAGAACAAGTTGTTCCTTCCCTTGAACCCGGATCACGCCGTTGGTGTTGCGAAAAATATTCGAACCGAGCCGAATCTCCAAGCGGTGAGTGCGCCGCTCTGATTCGCCCTCGCGAGAAGGTGATGCGTCAGGTTTGCGAAGTTCCATGCGTAGAAAAATCTCGGGCGACCCGAGGGTCGGTTGGGCGACGCATCCGGCCATCCGTGCCGGCCTGAGCAAGTGGGATGCAAGGTAGGCCCTTGGCGGGGCGCTGTCAAGTCTGTTCTAGCGGGCACTCTAGCAGGATGCGGAAACCCTCCGCCAGCGGCGTTCTCGCATCATTCAGAGGCTCACCGTACGGCACGAGTACGATTCGCCTCTTCGTTCGCTGCGGCCTTGCTGGACGGCCTGTTTCCGCATCCTGCGGACTATCCTGGCGCGAGACGGCTTGTGTGTGAAACGCCACGTATGACGCAATAATCGAGTTTTTCCGCAGCCTGCTAGGGCGTGGCGGGGCCTTCACGATCGTCGGAGTCGGTGGCCGTGACGCAGACGGTCACCTCCTGTTCCGCCTGGTTCGGCATGGGTATGGTGATCACTTGAGAGACGTTCGCCCCCCCGGTCTTTTGTGAGGCCGGCACCACCTTCGCGATGACAGGCCCTTCCCCGGCATTATAATAGATGGTGGTGTAGGCCAGATTGGTCAAGGGCTTGCCGTCAGTGCCGGTGGTGGGCTCGGTATAGGCGACGGTGATCGTCGATTTGGGCGGCTTCACGCGCACCTTGGTGGTGCTCCCGCATTTTGTCCAGGCACTGGAGTTGGGTGGAGCAATGGTTCCCTCGAGGAAGCCGGCTCCGCAGCCGGCCAAGGTGAGCAGGGTAGGTAGCAATCCCGCAACCAGCAGGCTTCTGCAATGACGATGAGGCATCCGAGTACTGTAGGCTAATTCAAAAGCCTCTGCAAGCAGAGCCGGCTGAGGAAGGTGCGCTGAGCCCCTTGAACGAATCTCAAGGGCAGTCGCTGTGACTTGCTGTTTGAAATGCCAAAACTCGCTGTGGTACAGTCCGCTTCTTCACGCTGCAGGTGATTGACCTCTCCGGTCCCATCGTCTAGCTTGGCCTAGGACGGAGCCCTCTCAAGGCTCAGACACGGGTTCAAATCCCGTTGGGACCACCAACTTTTCAGGCAGTCAGCACAAGCCGGGTCGGACCCACCACTGGCATGGTGCTAGATTTGTGATAGTCGTCCTTAAACACCTGCACCGCTTCCGCACATTCTCCGGCGCCGGATGCGCATAGCGTTGCGTCATCCGTCCATCGCGGTGCCCCACAGTCGTTAGACCCGATACAGATCCACGCCTTTCTGCACGAGCGACGAGGCTAAGGTATGCCGCAAGTCGTGAAAGCGAAAATTCGTCATGCCTACGGACTCGCAGGCTCGCCGAAAGGCCGTCGTGACTATATTCGGCGTACCCCTGTTGATGTGAGCGGCACAAACCCGCCATAGAAAAATCTTCACATGCTATCTGGAGTGCCAGGGGACTCCCTAGGTGTGGCTGTCGTGCAGGCGTGTCACACTTACAGTGACATGTATCGAACATAATACGTAGATCTGCTAGCCAGGTTCGAGCTACGAGAGGGCTCACGTCATCACTCGATATGGAGGGAGGGGTATTCCGATGAAAGACGATCCTATTCCTGCCCGCAAGCCGAAGCGTACGAAAGCATTGGCGAGTCTGCAAGGTGTGAGGCTTGCGCTGCTCCTAGGGGCTGGGGCGGTGACGTTCGTGTCGTGCGCAAGTCATGAAACCGGTACACCTCGAACCGTTCAACATCAGAATGCTCAGCATTCAAGCTCGCAGATGACGACGCAGTCACACACGGACCCGAACGCACCCTTCCCGGGCACGAGAGAGGTGATCGGCGTTGTCGAGGAGATTCGCAGCGACCAGATCAAGATTGACACCGGCGATTTGCAACCGCGTTATTTGTCGGCTAAGTATCGTGACAAAAAAGGATTCGCCCCCTTCAAACTAGGAGACCAGGTAGTTGTCACTTTAAATCCTCAAAATCAAGTGGTGGACGCGCATGTAGCCGGGGAAGAGCATAACCACAAAATTCTTCGCGGCAGGTTGGCGCAATCATTGACGACGGGTCAAGAAAAAGCTGTTATCAAAGTGACCGACGGCGGCGAGGAATCATATATGATCAAGCCTCTTGCGCGGGCCAAAGTGGCGGGTGTTCCGGTGGAGGTCGATGTACTGTTTCTCATCGACGAGGCTTCTCAAATTGCCGATGTGACGTATGTCAATAAGGCGGCTGCCCGAAAAGCGACAGCCGCCTCGGAAGACCGTTCACCGCTGAAGAACCCATTTGAGCGGACCCCAGGGGTGCTGTCGTCGACGTTAAAGGATGGGTCGATCGGCATCACCACCGAAAGTGGTCGGGTGGAAAACTACAAGGTACGTCCTTTGGTGGAGCCGCTTCTCAAGGGACTCTCTGAGGGGTCAGCGGTAATTCTGATGCTCGATGACGAACATATGGTGACCGACGTCGCTATTCCGCCGGGCGCTGCAAACTAGGTGGTGTCGCGAAGATAGAAACTAGTTATGAAGTTTGGTTGGCATTGATTGGCTCGTTAAATTTTCCACGCGCTTTTTCAGCATCAGAAAGGCTTCGTCGAAAGCGGCATTCACCTCGGCCTCCGATCCGGTCGCTTTGGCGGGATCGGGCGTGCTCCAGTGCATCTTCGTAGGCGCTCCCTGGAACAGCGGACAGCTTTCGCCCGCTGCCTCATCACACACCGTAATCACGAGATCAAATTGATGATCGACGAACTCATTCCATGATTTGCTTCTCGGCTGACCCGGATCGATCCCATGCCGCGCGAGCGTTTCAATGGATTTCGGGTGGACATGCCCGGTGGGATGACTGCCCGCACTCCACGCCTGATAGCGGCCGCGATGGAGATCGTTAATCAAGGCTTCCGCCATCACCGACCGGCAGGAATTTCCTGTGCAGATAACTAAGACTTTTGTGATGCCGGGTTCCATTAGTCGCAACACCCCGCCGTTTTCTCAGATGGTTCACAGCAGTCAGGCGTCGCCATGGTCAACGGCGTGCAGCAGGCACCTTCCGCCGATTCGCTGGCGTCTGAAAACAGTTGCGCATCCTCCATTGTTCGGTACGTTTCCCATGGAAGGCCGGATGGATCCTGGATCCACGACTTGTCCGACAACGCATAACAACAGACCGTTCGCCCTTCATTGATAATCGGCAAGTGACCGGCCTGAATGCGTCCCCGTAGCTCTGCAAGTTCGTTTTCCCCATCAGCCTGAAGCCCAAGATGATCGACCCCTTTCTTGGCACGCGTGGAGATCGCGAAATTGATGCGAGGGTCGTCCAGCATCCATTTGGCATAATCTGGTTTGGTTTTGACGGGCGGAGCACCAAACAATGCCGTATAGAAACGAATGGACTCGTCTAGATTCTCTACCCCCATGTGGAGATGAAACCGTTTCATGATGCTGCCTCCTTGGTCATTGAGGTTGTACCGCTCCTATCCTGGCTTCACTTGAGGGGAACCAGTGCCGGGTCTGATTGCACACATGACAGACGGAGAGCATCACGGGCACTTCCACCAGCACGCCGACGACGGTCGCCAGGGCTGCTCCGGATTCGGGGCCGAATAACGCAATGGCCGTGGCCACGGCAAGTTCAAAGAAGTTGCTCGCGCCGATCAATGCTCCCGGTGCCGCGACGGCATGCGGCACGTTCAACCATTTCATCAGCCCATAGGCCAGCGAGGCGTTGAAATACACCTGCAACAGGATTGGGATCGCAATCAGCAGCACATGCAGGGGCTTGCCAAGGATGTTCTCGGCTTGAAAGGCAAAAATGAGCACCAAGGTGGTGAGTAACGCCGCGATCGTGACGGGGGCAAACCGAGGCAGCAGTCTCTCCTCAAACCACTGCTTCCCATGCTGCGCAATAAGCCAATAGCGGATGCCAACGCCGATGAGCAACGGAACCACAATAAAGCCGACGACCGAATAGAGGAGCACGGCGAAAGGAACGGTGAGAGAGGAGGCGCCGCTCACCAGCAAGCCGACGATCGGAGCAAACAGGACCAGCATGATCAGATCGTTCACCGCTACCTGGACAAGGGTATAGGCTGGATCGCCGTCGGTGAGATAACTCCAGACAAAGACCATGGCGGTACAGGGCGCGGCTGCGAGAATAATGGAGCCGGCGATATATTGGTCGGCTTCGTCAGACGTCAGCCAGAGCGGGAAGATGACTCGAAAGAAAACCCAGGCCAACAAGGCCATGGAGAACGGCTTCACGACCCAGTTGACGAACAGGGTGACCAGTAACCCTTGAGGACGTTGGCCGACTTTGGCCAGGGCGCGAAAGTCGACTTTCATCATCATGGGGATGATCATGAGCCAGATCAGGACGGCCATGGGGAAATTCACATGACTATTCTGCCCAAACTCCATCTCTCGCAGGGCATGAATCACGCCTGGCGCTGATTTCCCCAGCACGATCCCCGCGACCATGCAGAGTCCGACCCAGAGCGTAAGGTAGCGCTCGAAGGGATTGAGTCGCTTCTCCGCCGGAAGAGTCTGCCGAGATAGTTCGGCTGCGGTTGCCATGCCACGCTCCATTAAATCAATAATTCTTGATGAATGAAGGCAAAAAAAAGCTACTGACAGCACCCTTTCTTTGAGGAACGGGGCGAGGGCTGCTTCAGCGAGTTCAAAACCTCCTGGAGATCTTCGATCGCCTCCGGGTTCAGCGAGTAGTACACCCACCGTCCCTCCCGTCGATCAAGTACCAGCTCCGCTTCCTTCAGCACCCGGAGATGGAAAGACAGCCGTGATTGGCCCGTCTTGAAGGTCTCTGTCAGATCGCAGACGCATTGCTCGCCCTCTTTGAGTTGTTCCAGAATCGAGAGTCGAGTTTCGTCCGACAAGGCATGGAAGACCATCACCACGTTGGTCAGCTGTTTTGCGGCCTGTGCACTCATGGCTCCACGGTATATCAATAATCATTGATTGGTCAAGCGCGCGTGAATCTCGACCGAATCTCATGAATCTCGGACCCTTCCAGTTTCGAAACTCTTGTGGCAAGCGTGTTTGAACAGTGGCTCCTGCTAACGATCGCGCCGCGCTTGAAGGCATCTGCCTGGGCGGAGGATAATTGCTTTCCATGAACCAACCTTCCCACCGGTTGCTGCTGCTTACGATCATCGTCCTTGCGATCGGTCTTTATACGCTCGATCTCTATCTGCCGTTGGGAATCGGAAACGGGGTGCTGTACGGGGGCCTGGTGGTGTTGTCCCTGGCGATTCCGGATCGGAAGATTCCATTCCTGGTGGCCGGCACTTGTTCGGTCTTTGCCCTCTCCGATGTCTTCCTTGGCGTCACGCTCCCGAACGTGCCCATGTGGATGGGTATCAGTAACCGCTTGTTCAGCTTGACGGCGATCTGGTTTCCGGTCGTCTATGCCTTTCAGCGGCGAAAGAGCGAAGAGGCGCTCCGACATGCGCATGATGAACTGGAAATCCGCGTGGAGGCGCGCACCCGCGAGCTGGCGTTGGTGAACCAAGCGCTGGTCGGTGAGATCGGCGAGCGGAGGGAAACCGAACGGTCGCTTCGCGCCAGCGAGTCGTCGCTGAAGGCCAGTCAGGAAGAGTTGCGGCGGAGCCGTGAAGAGCTTCGAGCGCTGGCCGGCCAGCTCTTGACGGCACAAGAAGAAGAACGCCGCCGCATCGCGCGCGATTTGCACGACGATGTCAATCAGCGACTCGCCATGCTCGCCATGGATCTGCGGCGGATCGAGAAGGGCGAGGCAGGGGATACGGGCAACATCGGCGAAATGGTGCGGTCGATCACGGGCCGATTGACCACCGTATCGGACGATGTCCGGCAGATGGCCTACCGCTTTCATCCATCGATCCTGGATGACCTGGGTCTCATGAAAGCCGTGCGGCGATTGGTCGATGATTTTTCGGCCAGCACCGGGGTTGAAGCGGTGTATGTCCACCATGACCCGTTGACTCCGGTGCCGACCGACTTGGCGACCTGTGTGTATCGGATCGCCCAAGAAAGCTTGAACAATGTGGCCCGCCACGCCAAGGCGACGGAGGTGGAGGTGGAATTGATTTGCGACGAGGGGATGATTACTCTGTCGGTGCGGGACAATGGAGTCGGATTCGACGCCGGGCATGCGTCGCAGGGACGGGAGCGTTTGGGCTTGTTAAGCATGAAGGAGCGGGTGCGGTTGGTGCGAGGAACCTTGAACGTGTCGTCGTCGCCGGGGCGCGGGACGCACATCGAGGTCGGCGTCCCGCTGCCTGGAAATCGCCATGTCTAAGCCGCGTGTGTTGCTCGCCGACGATCATTCATTGGTGCTCGAAGGCTTCCGGCGCATTCTCGAAGACCAATGCGAATTGGTCGGGATGGTCGAGGACGGCCGCGCCCTGTTGGACGCGGCGAGACGACTCGATCCCGACATTGTCATTCTCGATGTGTCGATGCCCCTCTTGAACGGCATCGACGCGGCTACGCAGTTGAAGAAAACGCATCCGTCGATCAAGATCATTTTTGTCACCATGCATTCCGATGCCGACTATGTTCGATCCGCCTTTGAAGCCGGGGCTTCGGGCTATCTCTTGAAGCGGTCGGCTGTCGATGAGTTGGAGCAGGCGATTCGGGCCGTGTGGGCCGGCCATACCTACATTACGCCGTTGATTGCCAAGGATCTCCTCGATGTGTTGCTCACGATGGGACCGGCGCATGGGCAACAGAAAAAAACTCTCACCTTTCGGCAGCGCGAGGTGCTGCAGTTATTGGCGGAGGGACGAACCGTGAAGGACATCGCGCTTCGCCTCAAGATTTCGACGCGCACGGTCGAGTTTCACAAAGCGCAGGTGATGGAGCAGCTGAATCTGCGCACCACGGCGGAATTGATCAAATATGCGTTAACGCACGGCCTGCTGGCGCCTTCCTGACACTGTCGCCCCTGTTTTTCATGCCTTCGTCTGAGTTCGCGGAACGTCCTCGCCTCTTCAGCCGCCGGTTTCCTCATCAAAATTTCATGCTGCCTTCAGTCAATTTTCATCTTCCGGTCGTACCATCCGCCTTCGTGTAGGGCGGCAGCCACATTTCCAACAGGCCTCTTTCGGACTGGCTGCTCTGCGCCGTGTGCCCTTCTGACTGGGTGCGCCGGCGGGATTGGCCGGGGATTCGCGCGGGGAATCCGGTGAGGCAGTCACAGGTTGTTGCGGCAGCCATGCAGCCGTCACAGTGATCGTCGAATCAGAAAGGTTGTGAGTTATGCGTATTGCTCAGGTCGGCCGTTTTTTTGAGGAGGTATCGCACGAGAGTGAAGGCGCGGACGCGCGCGGCGTGGAGTTTGTGACGAGGAGCCTGATTCGATTCGGGCATGAAGTCACCGTCTTCGCGAGCGGAGACAGCCGGGTTTCGGGGACCTTGGTGCCGGTGTCGCCGCTGGCGCTTCGCCACTATCCCTCGCCCAAACGCCATCTTTCGGAAGGATTGACGTTTCTAGCGTTGGAGAAGGCGTTCTTCATGCAATCCTCGTTCGACCTCATCCACGTCCATGCGGGGTTCACCGCCTTTCCGCTGATGCGCCGGAGTCCCCTTCCCACTCTCGCAACGGTGTATGGCCCGCTGGATGCGCCCGAAGTGCTGCAGCTGTTCCGGGAGTTCAAGGAATTGCCCCTCGTGGCGACCTCGGCCGACCAAATTCGGCGATGCCCCGACCTCAATTGGCTGGCGCTCATTCCTGTTCCTCCTCCCGACCAGTCAAGCGAGGTCCCGGCAGAAACGTTGGATTCACTCGATGAAACCGCCACCGCTTATACGGCGGTCTATGAAGGGCTGATCAAGACAGTGAGCAGGAGAGCCCAGGCGGCCCGTCCGATCTATTCGGATCAACGCGTGCCGCTGGCCCTCTAACGAACGACTCACCCAAGCCTATCCCTCACGCCTAGTAATGACTTGTGAAGGTTACGTGTGGACTCACGATCCGCGTGATGCAAACGGAACTTCGACCTAATCCCTTGAAATCCCAACTCAGAACTTGCCACTCACAATTCAACATACAGCTCCAAGCCCTGATGTCGGCGTCACGGGAAATTCCTAAGGCGCCGGCACCGGGTTCTCCCGGCTCGATCCCCAGTCGCGCCCCGCATCAGTCCATTCTGGAGCGTCTCATGCTCCGAATCGCTTCCGCTGAATCTGCTTCAGCCTCCGACTTCAAGGTCATTCAGACCTCGTAATCTTCCCCTCGAAACTATCGGGCTTTACGAGTTCCGCCTCCCGGCTGTGTGCCGTACAACCTCTGTCTGGCGCGATATGCCATCCCAAGATGGCCGGAGATGTCTGTGGGCGGAAATGTAGCCATGAGCCGGAACGATTTTCTGGTGGCATTGTTCGGTCGCCCAGTCTGGTTCCAGTGCACGAAATGTCGCCGGGTGATCGCCGCAGAGACGCAGGATGTCTCCCCCGATACGTGGCTGGAGGAAGCGGTGGCCATGGAAGCATGGCAGGTAAGCCCCGCAGAGGTGTGGTGGTTTCAGACCGTCTGTCACCCCTGCCAGAATCAGCGAAGGAGCTAACGTCTGTTCGATCGTGGTTTCGGTAAGACGGTCACGGAGGGTGTCGGCCAGGAGCTGACGAGCGAACGCCGGGCGTCCCGGGCTATCACCCAGTTTCGGGCGGGCGTCAGCCGGGTCACGCCGGCCGAGGGCTCCTCAACGTTACTTCGGATCGTCGATCACGTGGTATGCGTCGCGGCCACGGCCCCTCCCGGAACCGACCTGTGGGACGGCGTTCGATACGAATGCGAACGGGAATTCTCCTGCCTCCCCCACGGCAAAGGGACGCTGGCGCAAGCGCTCGAATGGGAAATTCTCAAGCTCCAAACTCGCCTGGACAGCATCGCCCAAGACGCGGCTGCCTGCGCCGTCCCGCTGTTCCGCAATCGGCACGTGCACATCGGCGCCCTCATCCGGCTCTGGCGGCGGCTCGCTCTGGAGACGGAAGAAGCCTTGGCGAGCCATGGGCATGACACCTTGCTCGACGTGGGGCCTTGGGGCGGGTTCAATTTCGTGCTCGAGCCGGACGGGTATACGCGCATGCCGTTCGCGCGGCTGACGCTGGCCGTCGGCGGATTACCGGCCACGCCCTTCCATGCAGAGGGAGGCCTGCTGTTTGAGCAACTGCTCCCGCGGTATCATGCCCATTTGCAGCAGGCAGGCCTGAATTTTCCCGCTGTCTGGCAGTATCAGCACGCCAAGCGGGATGCCGACGGGCGGGTGCTCGAAGTCTCCGGCATCCATTACCTGCCCACCCATAGTTACGAGCGCCGGACGTTCATCAAGGTGCGGGTGTCGCGCCATTGCGAGGCCGTCGAAGAAATCGCCCTCCAAGATTTTCTCCTGCTGCTCGAACGCCTCCAGTTCACTACGGATTGGGACGTGTATCGAGAGCAGACTAAAGATGTGGACGCGCGTTTTGACCTCCAGGACTTTATCTCGCTGAACCATCTGGTGGAAGGCGTATACCAGCGGACCGCTGCCGAGGACCGGCTTCTCCACGAGATGAAGGATGCCTTTCGCGGCGCCATTCGATCCAGGCCGGTGTTGTATGGATACCTCGCGCAGGTGGTGAAACTGCGTTGGGTGGAAAACCTGTATTGGGCGTTGGCAGATGCGGCTCTTGGCGTGAAGCGGTACCAGCGTATGGTCTCATTCGATCGCGAGGTCTGCCCTCGGATCCCACCCCGGCTGCTCATTCCCGTGCGCCGGCATCTGAATCGTTATCACCACCGTATCGGCGGGACGGCCTGAGCGGCGGCTGCCGGGCTGATCAAAGTCTGGTGGCTTCCAACGTACCGATACTGCCTGTCACCCTACGGCGGCGGCAGCGATCGAACCCCGCTTCCGTCAACCAGGCTTCGATCTCATCCCAACTGTAACACCGGCCGGCTCCCGTAAACGCATACATCAAGAGTGAAAAGACCGCCGCTTCGGCGGGACGGATGCGGTCCGCCGAAAGAAAATACTCCACAATGAACAACTTGCCGCCCGGGCGGAGGGCCTGCCGCGCCCGGCGGAGCAAATGCCGGACGTCCTTTGCGTGAAAATCGTGCAGCACGTTGGAGAGCAGCACGGCATCGAAGCCGCTAGGGAGCAGCATGGTCAGCAGATCGCCCTCTTGAACCCGCAGACGATCTGATAGCCCATTCTGGCGGACGAGGCGCCTGGCGACCGTGACGGACTGGTCAACGATGAGCCCGTGCAGGGTAGGATGCCGGCCGGCTAACGCGATCGTATAGGAGCCCGCGCCGCCCCCCAGGTCCAGGAATTGTGTGGCCTGCCGCGGGAGGCGAAGCGAGTTGAGTGTAGGGAGGACCAGCATCCGGCTCCGCTCCTGCATCGCGAGGGCAAAGCGCCGCCGGAAGGCAGCTGTCCTGGTGAGCGGTGCCCATCCGCGCGGGCCGTGCCGGAGCGATCTGGTCATGCCGCTCCAATCCGTCCAGTGGTGGTGGAGGAGCCAGAGAAGATTCGTGATCGCGCGCGGGCTGTGGCGGTCTAAAAACGTCCGTCCAAGCGCCGTATTCCAGTAACGCCCGGCCTTGTGGCGAAGTAACCCCAGTCCTGCCAGGGACTTGAGCAAGAGCGTCATACCCTCGCGCGTCGTCCCGCAGGTGATAGCCAAGTCGCCGGCACTCCGCCCGCTGGTACCGATCGCCGTGAACACCTCGAGTTCATTGGCAACCAGCAGGGTTTTGGATTCGGCATATCCATTCGCCAAGCCCATGAGTTGTTGATAGGTCATACAGGGCGTACTCCTGAAAGATTTGCCATCGGCATTGTACCCGTTCGAGCTTTCTTTCAGAACCGTGATTCTGATAGAAGCGTAGGATGCTCGATACCCTGGTTCTCGGTGCGCTTGCCGGTCTCATTCCTGTCTATCTCGGAATTCTTGCCGCCCTCTATGTGGGCAAAGTCCTCCCGCGTACCTGGGAAGGCGGGCTGATCGGCCTGGCGAACGGCGTGTTGATCTATCTGTTTTTCGATCTCATGCACGAAGCCACCGAGCAGACCGGCGCGCGTGATCCGATCTCGTGGCTGGTGTTTCTGGGCAGCCTGGCCCTAAGTTTTGTCGGCCTGGTCGCAGTCGAATCGAGCCAGGTCTTCGGGGCGCGTGCCGGAAACCGGATGCTGCCCTTGCCGTACATGATTGCGGTAGGCATGGGGCTGCATAATCTTGGAGAAGGACTTGCCATCGGCACCAGCTACGCCGGCGGCCAATATGCGCTGAGCGCCTTGCTGGTGGCGGGCTTCGGCCTGCATAACGGGACCGAAGGATTCGGCATCGTCGGCGCCGCCGGGAAAACCGCGATGTCCTGGCGCGATGTGGCGCTGCTCGGCTTGATTGCCGGGTTGCCGACCTGCGTGGGAACACTGCTCAGCGGGCAGGGGGTGTCGCCGTACTTTTCGATCTGCTTCTATGCGTTGGCTGCCGGCTCCTTGCTCTACGTGGTGCTGTCGCTCACGGTGATCGCCTACACGGCGACGCGCCGGCTGCAGGTCTCCGCAGGGATGTTTTCGGGCATCGCGCTCATGTATCTCACGGCCATGATCTTGACACTGGTCACCGGCGTTCATAGCTGATCCGGGCCCTTTCGCGACTGGTTCCCCATCTCACGTGCTTTCTTCCGATCTGGCCTGCAGCTTCCTCCCGGAGTGTGTCCTCTTGCGCGGTCACTGCGTTCCATAGAAGAATGGTGTGAGCCGCACGGCGATGGCTGGTCGCTTCAATTGACCCCGCGACAGTCGGTTGTGTATAAAATGGTCTGCTTAATCGGAGACCGAATTTTTCGGGAGGCGTTCATCATGGCGGGACGGGAATTTCACGACGGTGCCAAAGATGGCCTGGAGGCGTTGGAGCCTCTGGACCCCGAGAAGATTCGTTCGTTTTCTGAATTGCTGGAAGCGATGCGGAAGACCGCGTTCGGCGGCCGACGGTTAGGCGAAGCCTACGAGACGCTGGCCGCGATGATCGAAGACCCCGAATGCAAAGTCGTGTTGACCCTGTCGGGGGCCATGACGATCGCGAAAATGGGCAAGATCATCAGCACCATGATCGACCGCGGGATGGTGCAAGCCATCGTGTCGACCGGCGCGCTGGTGGCGCACGGATTGAGCGAATCGGTGGGCAAGCTGCACTACCGCCACGAACCCTCGCATTCCGACGAGGAGCTCTTCCAGAAGGGCTACAACCGCGTGTACGACACGCTCGAAATGGAATCGAACCTCAACTATGTCGAGCATGTGGTGTCGCAGACGATGAAGCGCATCAATGCCGAGCAGCCCCTGTCGTCGAATTATTTGACGCGCGAATTGGGGAAGACGCTGGCCGAAGAGTTTGAAGGTCCCGGCATCTTGAAAAGTGCCTATTTGAAAAACGTGCCGGTCTATATTCCCGCCTTTACCGATTCTGAAATGGGGTTGGACGTCGGAACGTGGGCGATGGGCAAACAGATTGATTTTACCCGCAGCCAGGTCAAGGAAGGCGGAGATCTGGCCGTGTTGCGCGCGCTGCACCAGACCTGTCCGGTCTTCAATCCCTACCTCGATTTGAATCACTATGCCGAGGAAATTCTCGGCTCCACGCGGCTGGGAATTTTCACCATCGGCGGCGGTGTCCCGCGGAACTGGGCGCAGCAGGTGGCCCCCTATATTGAAATCAGCAATACGCGCCTCGGGCTCAACGTGCCGCCGCCTCGTTTTCACTACGGCGTGCGGATCTGCCCTGAGCCGGACTATTGGGGCGGGTTGAGCGGATGCACCTATCAGGAAGGCATCTCTTGGGGCAAGTTCGTCCCGCCGGCGGAAGGCGGCCGTTTCGCCGAAGTGCTCAGCGACGCAACGCTGGTGTGGCCGCTCCTCATGGTGGGGCTGCTGGAACGGTGCGCCGCGAAGAGTGTTTCCGCATGATCGCCCGGGCAGGCTGGTTGACCAGGGTCGGGGCGCCGCTTCTGCTGCTCCTGATCACGACGACCACCGCCGTGGCGGCGAGTTCGCCGGCGATCGACAATCGAATGCGTGGCAAGGTGGATGCGCCGATCACCCTCATCGAATACTCGGACTTCACCTGCGGCTACTGCCTCAAATTCTTCAAGGAAACCTGGCCCAAGATTCACGCGCGCTACGTCGAGACGGGGAAGGTGCGTTTTCTCTATAAGGATTATCCTCGCGCCGACCAAGGCCCCGGTGTGACGGCCGCCCTGGCCGCCCGTTGCGCGGGAGATCAGGGCACGTACTGGCCGATGCACGACCGCCTGTTTGCCGCAGACGGCCGGTTGGACGTGGACAGTTATTCCCAGCATGCCAAAGCGATCGGGCTCGATCAGTCGAAGTTCCGGCAATGTTTGCGTGACGCCCCGCACATGAAGGCGATTTTTCAAGATCGGGACGAAGCCAATTCCTGGGGCTTTCATGGCACGCCCGGCTTCATCCTGATGCGGACGACGCAGCAGCCGACCGCCCAGAATCCGGCGCTCGCAATTCCCGGAGCCTTTCCCTTTGCGGCCTTTGAAGAGGAAATCGAGAAGCTCCTCGCGGCATCGGGAGAAAAGGCAAAGTAAGGTTTTCATGCGCGTGCAAAACAGCGTGGTGACTATCGTGACGAGCATCATCGTCTAGCCAGGAAAGAGGAAACTGCACTATGGGGTCGAAACAAGCCTTTTGGACTGTACCTGCAAAGGATGGAGAGCCGGATCTGTGGGTGTGCATGTCCTGTTTGAGCGAGGCATTTTGCCGGAAGGTACCCATGCCCGCCTGTCCGACCTGCCACGGGGTCTCGACATACGAAGCGTTCACGTTGGCGGCGGTACAGGACTGGGGAACCGACGAGTTGATCGCCAAGGCGGTGGCCGCTCAGCAGGAAGAGGCGGCGGTGAGCGCGGCGGCTGCAGCGACCCCTCCGGTGGAGTCCGTGCAATAGCGAGTGGTCCTCTCCGGGAGTTTGGTCCGTTGGAAGATGGACGTCCATTTCTAGTCGGCGGCCGCTGGTCTCAGTCCACGACGGTCGCCCCTGTACGAAACCCCTACACAGGCGAAACGATCGCCCATGTCTGCCAGGCAACTCCGGCGGATGCGGAGTCGGCGATGCAGTCTTCGGTCGACGGCGCGGCAGCCATGCGCCGGCTGTCGGGGTATGCGCGAGCGACCTTGTTGGCGCAGGCGGCCCAGGCGCTGCAAACAAGACAGGAAGAATTTGCGCGGACGATGACCGCGGAGGCCGGCAAACCGCTGACGGATGCACGCCGCGAAGTCGGTCGCGCCATTCAGACCCTGTCGATTGCCGGGGAAGAAGCCAAACGCATCGGTGGCGAGGTGGTGCCGCTGGATTGGCAGCCCGGCATGGAATCCTATTGGGGCGTCACCAGACGGTTCCCCATCGGGCCGATCCTTGGCATCACCCCGTTCAACTTCCCGCTCAATCTCGTCGTGCACAAGGTAGCGCCGGCCTTGGCGGCGGGAAACTCGATTCTGATCAAGCCGGCTCCCCAAACCCCGCTGACGGCGCTGCTGCTCGGCGACCTGCTCCTCAAGGCAGGGGCGCCGCCGGGGGCACTCAATGTGCTGCCCTGCGACAATGGTCTCGCGGAACAGATGGTCGTCGATCCCAGATTCAAGCTCCTGAGTTTTACGGGCAGCGCGCCTGTCGGCTGGATGCTGAAGGCGAAGTGCGGCAAGAAGAAGGTCGTGCTCGAACTGGGCGGCAATGCCGCGGTGATCATCGAGCCTGACGCGGATCTGGAGTATGCGGTTCAGCGCTGCGTGACCGGGGGATTCACGTATGCCGGGCAGACCTGTATTTCCGTTCAGCGGATCTTTGTGCACGAGTCCGTCGCCGGGCCGTTCACGGAACAACTCGTGGCGCGGGTGCGAGGGTTGGCGACCGGGGATCCAGGAGATGAGCGCACAGTCGTGGGGCCCTTGATCGACGCAGGGGCCGCGCAGCGCATCGAGGGCTGGATCGAAGAAGCGGTCGCGCAAGGCGCGCGCCTCTTGTCGGGAGGGCCGCGCGAAGGATCGGTGGTGCGGCCGACCGTGTTGTCTCAGGTCACCTCAGCCATGAACGTGTCGTGCCGGGAAGTCTTCGGCCCGCTGGTGACGATCACGCCCTATCAGGATTTTGAAGAAGCGCTGAACGCCGTCAATGCGTCGGACTACGGGCTGCAGGCGGGAATTTTCACCAACCACATCGGGCGCATCTTTCACGCGTTCGAACGCCTGGAGGTCGGCGGAGTTCTGGCGAACGAGATTCCCACCTTTCGCGCCGACCACATGCCTTACGGCGGCATCAAAGATTCCGGAATCGGGCGTGAAGGGCTGCGGTATGCCATCGAAGATATGACGGAGCCCAAGTTGCTGGTCGTCAATCTCCGTCGCCCGTGACCGAACGAAGCGGCGACACAAAAAAACCCTCTCGCCGTATTGCGGATGCGGAACAAACTTGATACAACTTTCGCGCCTGTCGCCGCATGATCGCAGGCGCGGCCGGGGCTTGTCACAAATGATCGAACAGTCACGCGGAGTGCGTTCGACACGGGATGAAGAGGGAGACGTACATGGTACCAACACACATGTTTTTGACGAGGGGCGTCGGAGTGCACAAGGAAAAGCTGGCTGCGTTCGAGCAGGCCTTGCGTAGTGCCGGCGTGGCCTATTGTAACCTCGTCAGCGTCTCGTCCATCCTTCCGCCCAACTGCAAAATTCTTCCGCGTAAGCGTGGTGAGAAATTGTTGAACCCCGGGGAAATTACCTTCTGTGTGATGGCCCGGTCGGAAACCAACGAACGCAACCGACTGATTTCCGCCTCCATCGGGTTGGCGATTCCTACGGATCGTGACACCTACGGCTACCTCTCCGAGCACCATGCCTATGGTGAGACCGACGAAGAATCCGGCGAATACACGGAAGACCTGGCGGCGCAAATGCTGGCCACGACTCAAGGCATCGAGTTCGATCCGGATGTGGCCTGGAAAGAACGCGAGCAGGTCTTCAAAATGGGCGGAAAAATCGTCCGGACGCTCAACATCACTCAATCGGCTGTCGGCCGGCCGAACCGCTGGACCTGCGTCATCGCCCTGGCGGTGTTTATTCCCACGGAAAACATTCCCAAGAGCCTTCTGAACAAGGCCTAGCCCGGACTATTCATGAATAACCGCTATGTCGTCCGATCCTCTCGCCCAGCGGGGCTTTTCTCGTTCGGCCTCCTCGACGGACTGCTAGTACGCCTGCGTCGGCCTTACTTGCGAGAAGCCCCGGCGGACTTCAGTCTCGAACGCCTCGCGACGGCATCCATGAATAATCCGGGCTAACGGTACAAGTATGGCGCTCCCGTCAGGATGGCTCGGGCAAGCCGATAATTTCCTCGGAATCGACGAACCCTGGTGTCATCCCGAGCAGGCGGGCGTCTATGTCCTTCCGGCACCTTACGAGCACACGTCCAGTTACATCCTCGGGTCGGATCGAGGCCCCTCCGCCATCATTGAGGCTTCCCAGCAGGTAGAGCTATACGACGAGACCCTGCGGTGCGAGCCGTATCGCGCATGGGGCGGGGTTGCCACGGCTGCCACGCTCGACCTCGCCGGGCGGGTAGATGGTCAAGCCGTGCAGGCAATCGAGGAATTTGTCCAGCCGCACGTCGGTCGAGGAAAGTTTCTCGTGACCCTGACCGGCGAGCATACCGGCGCCTTGGGCGCCATTCGCGCGCATGCGCGGGCTTACCCGGGGATGCACGTCGTGCAAATCGATGCGCACGGAGATCTCCGCGAGGCCTACCACGACAATCCCTACAGTCACGCCAGCGTCATGGCTCGGGTGGTGGGAGACGGGTTGCCGCTCGTCCAGGTCGGCGTCCGATCAATCAGTCCTGAAGAAATCGATCTCATCGAAAAGACGCCACGCATTACGACCTTTTTTGCCGCCTCGATCCTGGATCCTTCCGGGCCGTACGAGGGGCGGGCCGCCCGGTGGATTCCTGAGGTGCTGGCTGCCTGCACCGGACCCGTGTACCTGACTTTCGATTGTGACGGGTTGGATGCCTCGCTGGTTCCTGCCTTGGGCACACCGGAACCGGGAGGTTTGGGCTGGTATGACACCCTCGCACTGGTGACGGCTCTCGCAAACGGGCCTGGCATTGTCGGCATGGACATCAGCGAGATTGCCCCCATCGAAGGTTTCGTGGCGCCGCAGTTCAGCATTGCGCGGTTGATCTACCGCATGCTGGGACGGATTCGAGCCGGCCGCCGCGTGCATTGATCTCACCGTGAAACGTCGTTCGTGAAGCGTCGCTTGGTGGGACCAAGAGCCTATACCCCCTAGCGTATGGCCGGCAGCACGGCCCCCACTCTCCGTGCCGGACTATACTCTAAGCGATATGCCATAAGCGGATGAGAGATGCTTCGCGCTTCAGGCAGCACGGCTTGCGCCGACCATGCGCATCAATAAGTTCTTCACCGAGCAAGGCCTCTGTTCCCGAAGGGAAGCCGATCGGCTCATTGCCGAAGGCCGCGTCACGATCAACGGCGTGGTCGCCAAGCTCGGGGATCAGGTCTCGGCCGAGGATATCGTCGCGCGTGACGGAACGGTGCTCGCGCGAGGCACCCGCGCCGTCTATATCAAATATCACAAGCCGGTCGGAGTAACGACGACGACCGAACTGCACGTGCCGCGGAATATCATTTCAGAAATCCACCATCGTGAGCGGATTTTTCCCATCGGTCGGCTCGACAAGGATTCCTCCGGCCTCATCCTCCTGACCAACGACGGGGATATCGTCAATGAGATCCTCCGGGTTGAGCACGGGCATGAGCGTGAATATCGCGTGGAGGTGGATCGGGAGTTTGATGACGCCTTCCTCTCCCGAATGGCCGAGGGTGTGATAATCCTGGGGCAGCGAACCCGCCCTTGCCGGATGGCGCGTGTGGGCCCTCGCCGATTCCGAATCATCCTCACCGAGGGCAGGAATCGGCAGATCAGGCGCATGTGTCAGGCGCTCGGCTATCGGGTGATTGCCTTGCACCGCGTGCGCATCATGCACATCGGGATCGAGGGGCTCCATGCGGGGCAGTGGATGGACTTGAATGAGGAAGAGCGCCGGCGGCTGTTCGAGGCGCTCGGCCGGTCGCCGGAATCGTTGGGTTGAGGGGATGAGCTATTCGGCGCGCAGGGCCTGGTTGGACCGGTCGGAAGGCAGGTTCAAACCGGGATTGAGAGCGGCTTCGGATCGGGGTATGGGCAGCGGCGACTTGGTGGTGCGGCTCAGGAACAGATTCAGGAGGGCGATGAAAAAGCTGCCTCCCACGATCCAATAACTGGTCGAGCGAATGGTTTTGGTGCCCTCGTCCCGCATATCTTTGGCGACTTCCGCCACGGTCTCCAGCAGACGATCCAATGCCAGACTGACCTGCATCACCTTGGGACCGCCGTTGTCGGCCGCATGGATTTCCGCTTTGCGCCGGAGTTCCGACGCCTCTGCCGGCGATCCCGCCTTCCACTCCTGCGCGAGGAGATCGACTGTATTACTCGCGACATGGAAGTATTGATCCAGGCTTTCACGCACCGCCTGAATGTCTTTTTCCTCGCTACGCCCGCTCCGCGACACGCGCAGGCCGGCGGCGGCATACCGATCCACCGCGTGTTGGATCCGCGCTCGCTGTGCCGGCAGCGATTCGGTAATCCGCTCGAAGACCGCCTGATTCTCCGCTTCCAAGGATCGGATGATCGTGTTGCGATAGCGGATGACATCGGCGGAGATATGGGCCAGATCGGCTGCCCCGAGCGTGTATTCGGTGTACATGATACGCAAGTCTTGATCGATACGGCTCAAGGCTTGCCCGCTGATCCAGCCCAGCCCGGCGATCAAGAGACTGATGATCAATTGGTTCGTGGTGGGAACGGACAGTTTGAAGCGTGACGCGAGCGACACAGACGTTCCTTTCGCCGGGCCGGTGCCGGCATAGGGTCCACTTGTTCCAGCGCATCAGTCTAGCAGATCGTGCGCCAGGAAAGAAATCGAAGCGAATTTTAGAGAATAGTCCCAGTCCTCTTCCAGTCGTTCTGACCCATAAGAAATCACAGTTCAGTCTACTGACCACTTTGGAGCAGATGGGGATGGTTGCCCTGGTAGCAGTGAGGTAGCAAGTTCCGAAAGTGAGATGGAGTAGCAGTTTATGCCCACTAGGTGGTCTCCCACCAGTCAAAGAATGAGTGAACAACAAAAGCACCGGCAATACGGACCAACTTCCGCTCGTCTTCGGACTCCGAAGCGTGTCCGAGTAGATTCCAGGCCATCCAAGATCCAAGGGCGTCCGAAGCAAGGAATTGATTGTCAGCCTTATACTCATTCCTCTCGGCTAAGGCGTCGTAGGTTCGATCAAAGAACATTTTGCAATCGTCAAAACCTGCAAGTCCGTCCGGTTTCCAACTTGCGAGATTCTGACTGATGATCTCAAGAATTTTATCCTCCCTAGGGCCCTCAAGCTTAAGGGAATGTAGGCGGGTAGTTGCGATAAAGACGCTGGCAACGGTAAATACCCAATCCCATTGTTCCGTGTTGACTTTGTTGACGATTGGTAGCTCGATGGCAAGCCGAGTGTAAGAGGTGATACCGAGGACATTTGCTGCCTTAATTAAATCTTCGGCGCTCTTCACTAGTGGATCAGGCTTCTTGCTGAACAATGAAAAATTCATGTCACTGGGAATCCTATGTAAATCACCATGCCGAGTCAGTCGAGCGAGGCAGTAAGCAAATGAAGCTAACGTCCTGCGGCTATGGCTGCGTCCTCGACCCATTTGCCGAAATTGCTGTAGCCGGAATCACGCGACCAGTAATAGGTTCGGTAAGTCGTGGACAGTTTTTGTTGATTACGTGTCCAGGTAAGCCGATCAAACGGGTTGTCCCCTTGGGAAGTTCCATAACCGCGTTGATCTTTCAAATCATGAATATAGACACCAAGAAGCCCGTTGCCTCGCTCGATACTTTGATCAATCTCATATTTGACGTATTTCCGATTGGCCGTCTCAGAGCCTATCAGGACCGCTGTCACTGTGGTCCCTTCAAGTCCTCTATTGATCAGTCTATGAACGGCATCGTCTCCCTGGGCCTTTGCTTCTTCCCATATCGAGGCATCATGGAATCCAGCAGCGGCAGTACCTTCAACGATGTGAGCCATTCGGATCTGATTCACTCTCCAAATATCAAGTTGATAGTGAAAGCTGAAAAACACCTTACGTGCCATGCAGGCTCCTCCAGTTATTGGACAAACCGGACAAGGAAAAAGACAAAGATGACGGTAACAAAGATGGATCCATGCAAAAGGCCCACGGTTGAGGACAGCATCGTCGAGCCCAGTGTTTCCACATTGGACTCATATTTTCCGGTGGACATAGAGAAAGGTGGAACCAGAGGATTTTGGTCGGTTGACAGAGCGGCTTCGGCGTACAGCTTTCGAAATAGACGTTCCTGTCGAAGATAATACGCATCAAGTATCCAAAACACGAATGCGGGCAGCAAGGCGACCATCACGAACTTTGAATTTGAATCTTTCACGGAGAGTGCAAACAGGACCGAAACTAACGTGACGTTCCACCCCTTCAAGAGGAAGGAGTTCGCCCCCATTCGAGTGATGATGAGCTGGATCATTGCTAAGTATGCGGCCTTATCGTTTGTCATGGGCGGGCGTAGGTTAAAACAGGCATCCTTAAAGATCAATGACCGGCGGTTTAATAAAACCTAGGTTAGTCGAGGATGACGCGCCGCTCGACCAGTTGCGCCACTTCCGGATCATTGGAGACGAAGACGACCGACCAGGGCTCTTCCTTGGAGCAGAGCCGCCGCAACAACGTGAGTCGTAGCGTCGGGTCGATATTGTGGAGGCTGCCGTTGAAAATCAGCAATTCCGGCCTGGTCACAATCATTCTGGCCAGCAGCATGCGCAGCACCTGACTGCGGCTCAGATTGGCTCCGTTCCCGTGCACGAGGGTTTCCAATCCCTGGGGCAGCGCGTCGATTTCGTCCTCAAGCTCCACGAACCGGAGCGCCCAGCTCAGATCCTCGAAGTGAATCGACGGGCGCCGGAGCGTCACGTTTTCCTCCAGGGTGCCGTCGAACAAGGTGGGATGGGAATCGAGCATCAAGCCCCGGCAACGATTCACAAACGTGATCGGCACGTCGCGGAGGTCGATGTCGTTGTACCGGATGACGCCGCCGGCCGGATGATAGAGGCCTGCCAGGAGCAGCGCCAGAGATGTTTTGCTTTTGCTGGTTCCCGTGAGCACGCAGATCTTCTCGCCTGGCAGTACTTCCAGGTTGAAGTGATCGAACAGCGTCGCCCCGTCCGGTCCGGCAAACGACACATCTTTGCACGTTAGGCGGACTCCTTGCAGGGTCGGATTCGGTAACCAGTGGGCAATTGGGCCAGACACCTCTTCTTTCGGCATCTCGAACAGTCCGGACAGCTCCTGCAGCGAGGTGGCGGCATAGATGGCGGCGTACATCCGCCGGGCCACCATGTCGAGATTGAGAAGGAGGGTGCCGACAATCACCTCCGCCGCAACGAATTGCCCGAGGGTGATGTCCCCCAGCGACAACAACCATCCGCCAAGGCCGATCATGCCGCTGTGGGCGAAGGCTTGAAAGATGACGGCGCTCTTATATTGGGCTCCGGTCAGAATATCCGACCGGCGTTTCCGCGCCTGGACGTATTCTTGAACGAGCGCATCGGTTTTCTTGAGCAGGAGCGGCAAGCTGTCGGTGGATTTGAAATGGAGCCGGTTGATGCCGATGTCTTGCAACCAGTGAAAGGTCTGGTAGTGGAGCTGCGACACCCGCTGCGTGATACGAAAACCTCCGCGACCGAAAAAGGTCAGCAGAAAGAGAAAGCCGGTGATCAGGAAGAGGTTATAGCCGAGGAAATAGGGATGATACATGACCAGAATCGTCATGCCGATCAGGCCAGACACAGACACGTTGATGAGGTCGACCAGCATTGCGACCAGCGCGCGCGGCAGGAGTTCCGCTTCGATGAAGGTATTGGTATGTTGAGGCAGGAAGACGTTCTCGCGAAAGCGCGGAAGGGCTTCGGTAAAGGCGACAGCCAGCCGCGTATAGATCCGCTGAACCAGGATTTCCACCGCCCGTCCCTGCAGGACGCGGAACGCGCCCATCAGCAGCAAGGCGCCCAACATGATGGCCACGAGCGTCACGATCATGACCGGTTGAATGGCGAAGGCGAAGGTGTTGACCAGTTCCTGCACGGTGAGCGGCACGATCAATGCGAACGAGCCGATCACGACGGCATAGGAAGCGATGATCGCAAGAATGCGGCGCTCGAGCCCGATCAGGAGGTTGAGACGCGCGAGCTGGGTCCAGGCGGAGGGTGCGGCGACGGTCGATTCGATGGCCTTGTGGTTCACTCGGGGCTCGTGGCGGTCGATGGTGGGCGCAGTGTGGGCGAATGCCGCAATTCTGTCAAGGATAGGGAGGGGGGCCGGCGGGGCAAGGGAGCGTGTATGGGCGAGCGGCCGGCGACCGAGGGCAAGGTGTTAGTTCAGCATGATCCGGCGGTCGACATGCGGAGTCAGATTGGGATCGTTCGAGACGAAAATCACCGACCAGGGTTCTTCCTTGCTGCACAGGCGGCGGAGAATCGTCTCGCGCATGGCCGGATGCATATTATGGAGGATGCCTTCGAAAATCAGCAGCTGCGGGCGTCCCAGGATCGCCCGTGCCACCAGGATGCGAACGATGTGCGTCGGGGCAAAAATTTTTCCGGCGGATCGCACATGCGTTTTCAGCCCCTGGGGAAGGGCGTCGACTTCTTCCTCGAGCTCGGCGAAGCGCAGCGCCCATCGCACGTCGCTGTAAGGGACGTAGTCCCGTCCGAGCACGATGTTTTCCTCCAGTGTCCCCTCGAACAGGGAGAGCTGTGAATCCAGAATGAATCCTCTGAAACGATTGACGGAATCCAGATTGAGATGCCGGAGATCAACGCCGTTGTAGCGGATGACGCCGGCGGTGGGCGATTCGAGTCCGCCCAGCACCCGGGCCAGCGCGGTTTTTGCCATCGTCGTACCCGCATAAATGCCGATTTTTTCGCCCGGTGTCACTTCGAGATTGAAGTGCTCAAACGCAGGCGGGCCGCCTGGGGGCGCAAAGGTCAGGTCTTTGCAGGTGACTCGAATTCCATGGACCGTCGGGTCGGGCAAGGGAATGGACAGCGTGGCGGTGTCCTGATCTTTGGGCAGCGAGAACAGGAACCCCAATTCGGTTAGGGCGGTCAGGAAATAATAGATGTGGCCCATGCGTTTCACGACCCCGTCGAAACTGGAGAGAATGCCGCTCACCACGACTTCGGCCGCGACGAATTGTCCGAGCGTGAGTTGGCCGATGCCCAGGAGCCAGCCTGCCGTGGCAATGAGTCCGCTGTGCACGATGGCCTGCCACCCGAGTGAGCCCAGATATTGCCGGATGAGAATTCCGAACCTGGTTCGGCGCACCCCGACGTAGGTGTCTAGCAGTTGATCCGTCTTTTTGATCAGCAGCGCCTGGCTGTCGGTCGACTTGAAATGAAGCAGGTTGTAAGCAATTTCCTGAAACCAATGCAGGGTGTCGTACTTGGCGTGCGACAAGTCCATGTCGGCCTTGAGGCCGCCGTGACTCATGAGAAAAAACACGACGTTGAATCCCACCAGGAGGATCGCGTTAAAGAGCAGGAAGTAGGGATGGTAGAACACAAGAATGGTCATCCCGACGGCCCCACCCACGATCACGTTGATCAGGTCGACCAGGAGCACCGACACGGCCCGCTGCATGAGGATGGTTTCGACGAAAAAGTTCGCGAATCGAGGTTTGAACCCCTGATAGCGCAGGTGCGGCAGTTGCTGAGCCATCGCAATGGCCACCCGCGCAAAAATGCGCCGCTCCAGCACTTCCACCGCGTAATACTGGAGGGCCCGGAACGCTCCGACGAACAACAGGCCCGCCACCATGACCGCCGCCAAGGTGACGATGGTGATGGGCTGGAGCGCGAAGGCGAATGTGTTGACGAGTTCCTGAACGGTGAGGGGGACGATCAGCGAGAAGAGGCCGATGGCGATCGAATAGGAAACGATGAGGCCGAGGATGCGCCGTTCGAGACGAAACAAAAGGCCCAGATGGCCGACGACCGTTTGGAACAGATTGCTTTGGTTGTCGGAATGATCCTGGGCCATTCTGCTACCCCTGCCGCGCCTCGTCGAGCCCTGTGTCGCGCTCTGGCGACGGCCGCACAAGACCGTTGCGGCGACCTGTCTGCGCAGGCCTACACCTGTTAAAACCTATCAGAGCACACCGCAAAATACCACTATTTGGAGAGGCTCGCGCCGACCCGGTAATTGACCGGGACGGCTGACGGCTGGCTCCTGGCCCAGGAGCCGGTGGCCCACTGGTAGAGCGCGAGGGCCTTCTGGTAGTCAGCCTTGGCTCGCACGAGTTGCATCTCCGAATCCACGGAATTTCGTTCGCGCAGATTCACAAATAACACGCTGGTGGCGCCCAGGCTGAACCGGAATCGTTCGCCTTCCTCCAGGGTCTTGGCCATGCGGAGCGACTCCGCCGCCGCCGCGACCCGTTCCTTCGCCCGTTCGATGGCCGACACAGCGTTATCGACGTCCACCACCACTTGCTGTTCACGATATTTCTGCACCAGCACCAGCCGATCGGCCTGGGCTTGAGCCTCCATCACTTCGCCGCGGCTGCGGCGTTGCAGGATCGGAATGCGCAACTCCGCTCCGAACCGATAACCCAGTCCGAGGACAAACTTTTCCGGGGCCCTGGCCGGCGCCGCTTCGAGATCGAGACTCGGCAGAAGATTGTTCTTGGCGAGTTCCAGATCGATATTGTTCACCTTGGCTTCGATATCGATTTCGCGAATCTCGGGGCGATCGCTTTTGGCTTGTAACTTATCGGCCTTGACGATATCGGCCGTTGGAACAACGGTGGGCGGCGGGAAATCCGGCACGCGCTCGAGCTGCGGGGCCGTGGGCGTCTGGTTTTCCCAGAGGAACATCGACATTTTGTATTGTTCCTGCTCCACGGCGCGCTGGGCGGTGATGGCGATTTCACGGCGGCGCTGCACCTCCTGACCTGCCTCGACGACGTCGAGCGGCGCCACCGCGCCGGCCTTGGCTCGGCCCTCCACCTGCCGCAGGCGTTCCTCCGCGACGCCGAGGGCCCGGCGTTGCACGTCTACGAATTTGGCGGCCGAGACCCAATCCCAGAATTGGCTCGCCGCGGCCAGAAAGAGATCCTGTCTCGTTTGCGAAATTTTGACCTCGGCGCGAGGATCGGCCAGTTCCGAACGCTGCAGCTCCGCATTTTCCGGATTGATCATGAGCCCTCTGAGCAGAGGCAGGAAGCCTCCGAGAATGACTTGCTTGCCGTTTCCGAAGGCGAGGTCGGGAATCTTCGCGTCCCCGATGGCCTGCCGGATACCCGCGCTGCCCCGGAATCCCCAGGGAGTCCGCGCTTCGACCAGGGTGTCGTTAAATCCGACACTTTGCGTTTTCGTGGTGCCCTTCTCGATAAAGCGTTCGATCTCGGTATCGTTCACCAGGATCGGTTCGAACGCGCCCAGAGCCTTGAGCATTTTCCCGCGCGCCGACGTCTTTTCCGTGCCGGCGCCTTTCAAGAGAGGATGGGACCGATCGATCCAGGCGTGCACTTCATTCAGCGACAGAGGAATCGGCGGAAGGGCGGCCTTTGGTTTGACAGGCTCCTCCGCCCTGGCGCTGCCTTCAGGCAACCCGCAGAGGGCACAGGCGGCAATGACGAGAATCCACGCAGAGTTCTTCATGAAACGCACTCCTTTCTGAGGTCATACGGCGGAGAATACGTGTCGAAGGATGTCATCGCTCCGGCAGGCGCCGGTGAGGCGGGATCGTTACTTGGCCCCGCGACCGGCTTTCGGCAGGAGTGTATCGATCAGACTCGGGGGCCGTTCTTGGTAATCGGGCGGAAACAGATTGAACCGGCGCCAGAGCTCGTACCAGAGCGGGACGCGATTGAGGATGACCCATCCCATGGCTTTGGTGCCCTGGCGAACATGTTCTTGCGGGGGCCAGGGCCGTTCTTCCAGATCGGGAATGACCCAGAACCGGAAGTTGCCCTTCCCGTCATCGACTTGGTCGATGACCTTGATTACGCCATTGTAGGTCCCGGCCATCATTTCCGGCCAGGCCGGTAGAGGGATGGCGGGGATGCCATAGAAGAGAATTTTGACCTTTCGGCCTACATTGAGCAACGGGGCGTCGATGCCGTCGGCCACCATTTCAATGGCCCGGTCTGTGCTGTTGGGTGAAATTCTGACGAGTTTTTCTCCGGGCCGCACCGTTTCGCCGGCGCCCGCCTGTGCCATTTTCACGACGGTGCCGTCGATGGGCGAGAGAATCCGGCTGGCCACGCGCCGTTGGTTGGCGTTGGACAGCCGCAGCGAGACATCGGCCACCTGATCGGCCGCTCGGGCGGCTTCGCCGATCGAGGCATCTCGCGCCGCTTCTGCGTCAAGGAGGCGCTGCAGCACTTCTGCGCTGACCTGCTCCCGCCCGAAACTCAAGGCCTTCATGCCCTGCTCGGCCGCGCTCAGGGCCGCCTGGGCGCCCTGCAGATCGGCCTTGCTGGCCAGGGCGGATTGAATCGTGAGTTCCAATTCACGCTGGGAGACGAGACCTTGTTTGGCCAGCTGCTGATGTCGCTCCACGTTGAGCTCGGCCGTGGCGACGGCAATTTTCGCGGCTTCGATTTTTTGCCGGGCCTCGCGCACCTTGCTTTCCGCCTCGAGTACACGCGCGCCTGCTGAAGGCACGGCCGCCTTCACCAGGTTCTGCATTTCCTTGATGCGTTTATCGAGTTGATCGGCGCGACTGAGGGCGGCTTTCCGGGTGTCTTCCAGCGCCTGCTTGCGTTGCTCGAGCAGGTTCAAGAGGTCCGGGGCCATGAAGTTCGGATCGTAATCGTCGAGTTCGAGAATGACGTCGCCGGCCTTGACCCGCACACCTTCGAAGATGTGCCATTTTCTGATACGCCCGGTGATTTGCGCTTCGATATCCTGCGGCCGTTCGAAAGGAGTGTAGGAGGACAGTTGGCCGGTGACGGTAATGGTTTGCGTCCAGGGCACGAAGGCCACGATCAGCATGAAGAAGCCGACCAGGAGAATGGCCAACCGAGACGAGAACCGCAGCCGTTCGGGGATTTGAACAGCTTCCCAGGATTGGAGCTTGGTCGATGTCGCCAGATCATCGACGGCCATCTCATCCAGGCCGGTGCGCTGGGTGACGAGGGAGCGAAAGCGGGTTTTGAGCCCCTCACGGATACGCTGCACGGAACCCTCCACGCACCGTCCACTCTGGTATGGATGCGCAGCCGTATCATAGTGGAAGACAAAGGAGCTGGTCAATTCAATGAGGGGTTCCGTCGCGTCTCAACTTGACCCTTCGACCGGAGAACGGCTATGGTTCGCCCGACCATTCTGTCACGTAGCCAGAGGTGTGGTGTTCATGCCGAAACAGAAGAGCGCGGAGCGGGCGACGGTCGGTGTCTTGGGCGGCAGTACGTCGGATTTTCCCATTCTGGAAAAGGCCGTGGCCATGTTGAATGAGCTCGGCATTCCCAATGAGCTGCTCGTGGTGTCGGCCCATCGGACTCCGGATCGCCTGTTCGCCTATGCGGAACAGGCGGTCGAGAGGGGAATTGAGGTCATCATTGCCGGGGCGGGCGGGGCGGCTCATCTTCCGGGAATGCTGGCGGCAAAGACCCTCTTGCCGGTGATCGGCGTGCCCATTCCCACTGAACAGCTTCGTGGCTTGGATTCGCTGCTCTCGATCGTCCAGATGCCCAGGGGCATTCCGGTGGCCACCGTCGCGATCGGGGGCGCTGAAAATGCCGCGATTCTAGCGGCACAAATTCTGGGAGTGCGCTCGCGTTCAATCAGGCAACGCGTCGAACGATTCCGTGCAGCGCAAATGCAAAAGGTGCTCGATTCTCAGGATGACGCCCGGTTGTCTCCACCCTTTTCGACGCCGCGTCCTAGCCGGACGAGCCGCCGGCCGTGAACGTGGCGGCGATCCATCCCGGTGCGACCCTGGGCGTGCTCGGAGGAGGGCAGCTCGGCGCGATGTTCGCCGCCGCGGCCCGCCGGATGGGATATGCGATCGCCGTGTGGGATCCCGATCCCGAAGCGCCCGCGCACCGGATTGCCGACTCTTCCCTCATTCAGCCATTTACCGACGACAGCGCGCGCCAGGCCTTCACCCGGCAGGTCCGTGCCGCGACATATGAATGGGAAAATGTCCCGGCCGACCTTTGCGAGCGGTTGGAGCGGGATCTCCCGGTGCGCCCATCGAGCCGTGTGCTGCGGGTGATTCAGGATCGCATCGAACAGAAGACATTTTTGCGCTCTCACGGACTGGCGGTACCGGCTTTTTCCACCCTGACCTCGCCGGATCAACTCGGCCGCCAGACCATACCGCCTTACCCGCTGGTGTGTAAGACCACCACTGCCGGGTATGACGGCAAGGGGCAGTGGAAAATCCGTCGAACGGAAGATTGTCCCGCGGTGCAACAGGAGTTGGCCCGCAATCGGCGGCCGGGTTCGCGATGGATCCTGGAAGAATGGCTTCCCTTCGAGCGCGAGTTGTCGATTCTGGTCGTGCGCGGGGCGGATGGCCTGTCACAGACCTACCCCTTGGTGGAGAACCTGCATGAAGACGGCATTCTCCGGCAGACCGTTGTTCCGGCCGATGTGCCGCAGGCGGTGGCCGACCTGGCCGCCGGCATGGCTCGTGACGCCGTGCAAGCGCTGGATGGGGTCGGGGTGTTTTGCATGGAGTTGTTCCTCATGGCAGATGGACGTTTGGTGATCAACGAGATCGCCCCCAGGCCGCATAATTCCGGGCACTACACCTTGGATGCCTGCACCGTTTCGCAGTTTGAGCAACAGGTGCGCACCCTGTGCGGCCTGCCTCTCGGAGAAGTGCGACTGCTGAGTCCCGCCGTGATGTTGAATCTCATCGGCGATGACGTTCGACTCGTGACCACGTCACCTGCCGCGCGCGATCTGCTCGATGTGCCCGGTGCGATCCTCCACCTGTACGGAAAACGGGTGACCCGGCCGCGGCGAAAAATGGGCCACATTTCATTTCTCGCTCCGACCCGCGCGGGCGCACTTGCGGCCGCGTCGAGATTTCATTCGCGGTTCGTTCCCACGCACGTGTCGGAATAGAGGCGGCGCTGGCGACCTGGCTCGGCTGAAGACGCGAGCGGCTGGTATCCATTCATCTCGGTTGGCGTCGTTCTGCGGGTCCGAGCCTGTCCGTTTTTGTGAGCCGGTGAAAGCTCACGGCCCGTTCATGCCCACTTCCGTTTCTCCGCTCCCTGAAATTGCGACGACTTGCCAGGATCGACCCACGGTATGGGACTTGCTGTCCTTCCGGCTGTTCCACCTTCTCTCTACCAGGATAGGCACGGCAGTGAGCGTTCCCCTTTCTTCCGACCTCGATCAAACCGGGCGCCATTCCAGCATGCGTGGATTGGGCCGGTGGCTGTCGCATTCACGAATCCGCGTGATGTTTCTGCAAGGCCTCGTGGCCGGTATCCTGTCCTACGAACTGCTGATCAGTAATGAGACGATCTATGGGCAGACCGCCAGCCGGATGGTGGCGCTCGGACTGATCCTGATCAGCGCCGGCATCATGTTGTTGCCGGCCAAGGCGTTGGAACGCACGTGGTTTCCCGGCGCGTTGATCAGCGTCAATACGGTGCTGGTGACGGGAACCATCTATCTCTCAGGAAACGCCAGTTCGGAATTGTATCTCACGTATTTTCTTCTGCTTCTCATTGCTTCCTCCGCGCCTTCCCTCAAACAGCTGCTGGGCCTGTCGGTCATCATCTGTGCCGGGTACGGGGTCTTGGTCTATGAGCATGCGATGCAGTCCGGCACTCTCGCGGTCGGGCACCTCCTGGGCATTCCTGTCCTGCTGATCATGTCGGTGTTTTATGGCCTCACGCTCGAAGCCGTGGCGGTCGAGCGGCGGCGGAACCGGCTGTTGCGCGAAAACGTGCAAGGGTTGAAACAGTCCGAGCAGGTCCTGGAGGAACGGCGCACGCAACTGGAAACCCGCGTGCAAGGGTTGAAGCAGGGCCTGTCTCGCGCCAATCAGGAAATTCGCCAGGGCATGGTGGAGCGCACCGGGTTGGAGCGGCAATTGCGCGAAGCGCAGAAGTTCGAGGCGATGGGCCGCCTGGCCTCACGGTTGGCGCATGAATTCAATCAGGTGCTGGCGGTGGTCGGCGCGCAGACCGGTGCCATCGTGTCCAAACTCAAACCCGATGACCCGTTGCACGGACCGGTGGAGGACATCTTCCGGAGCGGGGAGCGCGCGGCCACCCTCACGGCGCAACTGCTTGCGCTGGGGCTGCAGGAAACAGGCGTCCGCGACACGTTGTCGCTCGGTGAGGTGATGGTTGCGATGCGCGACACGCTTGAAGGCCTGCTTCCCGGACGAATTGCGGTGCGCGTGCCCGACGAGTCCAAGCCGGTGCTCGTGGAGATGGGGCATGACCGGCTGGAGTATCTATTACTGCAGCTGGTGGCGAATGCGCGGGATGCCATGCCGGGCAGCGGCCGGGTGGAGATCTCGCTGGAGGTGGTGACCGGAGAACTGTTGCCGGCTGAACAGCTGGAAAAGAATCCTCGCAAGCGTATGGCGCGAATTGCCGTGAGTGATAGCGGCGGCGGCATGAATCTGGACGTGCAAGCGCAAATGTTTGAGCCGTTCTTTTCGACCAAGGAGACCCATGCCGGTCTGGGACTCACCCTCGTGTACGGGATCGTCCGTCAATGCGGTGGAACGATTGACGTGCAGAGCCAGCCGGGACAGGGGACCACGGTCCGCGTCTATCTGCCGCTGGTTGAGCGTCACGGGATGTTCCGTGATACGAGAGTTCTCCCCGAATCATGCTCGAAGGGCGCGGAAACGGTGTTGCTCGTCGAGGAGGATGAAGTGACCAGGAAGCTGGCGCTGTCGACGCTGCACGGCCATCGGTACCATGTGCTTGAGGCGGGATCGGCGGTAGAGGCCTTGCTCGTCGCCCAACAACACCAAGGGCCGATTCACCTGACGGTCAGCCATCTCTCCCTGCCCGACATCAGCGGCCGTGAGCTCGCCAAGCGGCTGGTGCTGCAACATCCCAAAATGAAGGCGTTGTTTGTGTCGGGGTTCTCCGGCGAGACGATCGCCAGCCATCGGGTGAACAGGAAGTATTTTCTCCAGCAGCCTTACCGGCAGCAGGACCTGGCCGCGAAGGTGCGCGAGTTGTTGGATGTGTAGATGAGAGATCCGGCGGCTAGTACCGCCAGGTCGTCGTGCGGGCCGGCTTAAAAAATCGCACGTCCGGGCGCTTGAAGAAGCCGATCAGCATCATTCCCGCAATGAACCCGCCGATATGCGCGAAAAACGCCACGCCTCCTCCTTGCGATCCCAGGCTGGCACCGCCGTTCAGCAACTGCATGACGAACCACAGCCCCAGCACGATGCCGGCCGGCACATAGGTGGTGCCCACGATCGGGGCGATCAGCAAGACGCGGGCATGGGGAAACAGCAGCAGATACGCACCCAGCACACCTGAAATGGCTCCGCTTGCGCCGACCATCGGGACCGTGGACGTCGGATCAGTCACCGCATGGCTCAACGCCGCCAGGATTCCGCATCCCACGTAAAACACGATAAACCGGCCATGCCCCATGATGTCTTCGATGTTGTTGCCGAAGACCCAGAGGTACAGCATGTTCCCGATCAGATGCATCCAGCTGCCATGCAGAAACATGCTGGTCAGAATCGTCGCATAGGCCGGGATGGTGGCGATTTCCGGCGGGAGAGTGGCCTGGCCGAAGACGATGGAGGGGATCGCTCCGTACTGGTATACGAACGTTTCACCCGAGGCCGGTCGGAGCGAACTCTGGTACAGGAAGACGAGGGAGCAGGCAACGATGAAAGCAACGGTGACGACAGGCGTGCGTTCCGTCGGATTGTCGTCACTCAGCGGCAGCATGGCGACACCTGGCCCAAAAGGACCTACGAGGAGGACGGTCGTGGAAGCCGGGGATCCGGCGCGGGCACCCCGTCAGCTTGCAGGGGAACCGAAAATCCGGCTGCATGGGTATGACCCCCCCCGCCGAAGGAGGCCGCGATCGCGCCGACATCCGTGCCATCCTCGCGGGACCGCATGCTGAAGTAGCGGCGACCATTGCGATCATGCCAGATCACGCAGAAGGGATGAGCGGCGGAAAGCCGTTCGCCGATCTGACTGGTCAGGACCGGGCTCTGGACCGCCGGTACCGTCGTGCCTTCGAAGTGCACCAGCGTCGCGTGCGCGGCCAGTTTCGTGACGAGTTCGTTTTCGTACCGGAGAATGGCCCGTCCTTCCCGCTCTAACTCCCGCTGTTCAAACCGGCTCCACAGGTCAAAGTCGAAGGGGTAGGAAGCCAGCGCGGCGCTGATTTCGCGACTGTGCGGAAGGGCCCAGTGCCACAAATCTTTGTCCTGGATGTAGCGCAACAGCCAGGGAGCCGGTTCATCGTGAGCCCATTCCCATCCCAGGACCGCTCCCGATTTATTCAGATCGAAGTAGGCATAGGGAAGATCGGCCAGCGCCTGCTCGGCGGTAATGTGATGGTCCAGCACCACCAGACTCGCCGCATCCTTGGCCATGGCTTCAAGCGTCGGCCGGTTGTAGCTGAAATCCACCATCACAATGTGGTGGCCGGCGAGATCGGCCGGCGGCGCTTCCCCGTGTTTCACCGGGCGATACTCAGCCCCCGGATACCGGCGCCAGATGGCCCAGGCGGCGCCGAACCCATCCGCACATTCGGCATGATAGAGGACGAGCGTGGGCGGAGAGGACGACAGGGTTCGCATGGTGGCGGCGGTCATAGGCTGACCACCTTAGCATGTCCGTTCAGGGAGACTAAAGAGCTATCTCCGGAGGCGAGCGAGCCGGCCCGGCGGCCGGCGTCGCTCATGCGGTCGTCGGAAGGAGATTGAGGTGATTGATCAATTGCCGCAGGCGGCCTGCATTGCGGCGGTTGAAGGAAAAGGTTAATCGTGCGAGGTCCTTCAAGCCCGGCTCGTCGATTTCTTCGGGGAGTGAGGGCCGTTGCTCGAACGTGCCTTCCGTCAACATGTCCTTGAATAGGCGCTGAACCTCTTCGACTTGTTCCGCGGTCAGCGGAGTTTTCAGCCGGATGGCAAGCTGGCGCCCCACGAATCGCAACGAATGATAGCGCCGATAAAAGGTGCGGATTTCCGTGACCGCATCTTCCACGTTATCGACGATGGTGAAGAGGGCCAGATCTTCGGCATTAATCAGGTGCCGCTTCAGCAATTGATCGGTAATAAACGAATACCAGTGGTTCCAGTAATCGCAACCCGGCGCCTGGAGGCACACGATCGGCTTCGGATCGCTTTTGCCCGTTTGGACGAGGGTCATAATCTCAAATCCCTCGTCGTGGGTGCCGAAGCCGCCCGGAAATAGTGCGATCGCGTGCGATTCTTTTTGGAACATCAGCTTGCGGGTGAAAAAATACTTAAACGTGACGAGCTTGGGATCGTCGGCGATGACGGCGTTGGCTCCCTGTTCGAAAGGCAGCATGATGTTGACGCCGAAACTATGCTCGCGGCCCGCGCCTTCCTGCGACGCCCGCATAATGCCGTCGGCGCCGCCGGTGATGGTCATGTAGCCTTCCTCCACCATCCGCCGGGCGAACTGAAAGGCCAGTTGGTAGTTCGGATCGTCGGCAGGGGTGCGGGCTGAGCCGAAGACGCTGATTTTTAAGCGATCTCGATAGCCTTGAAACACCCGGAAGGCATGCCGCAGTTCTTTGAGCGCGCGATTGACGATCTTCAGGTCCAGGACATCCAATTGCGATTCAGACAGCCGGATGACCCCCGCGAGGATTTCTTTCATGAGCGCGGCCTGGACATCGTCGTCCGGCCGGTCGAGCAGGGTGGTGATTTGTGTCAGAATTTCGTCTTTGGTCGGAACGGGTTTGGAGCGGGAGGCAGGGCTTTTCATGAATAGTCACCTACAGCACGGTAAATTCCGGACGGAGATCGCCGGAGAATGAAATCATAACAAGCCGGGGAGCGTGAAGCAAAAGCATCATCGGCGGAATGTCAGGAGAGATCAGACGCACGCGGCAGATTTTGCAGGACCCAGGCGCGAATTTTCGATTCGTCGGACGGCGGCAGGGAAGTGAATTGGATGTCGATTCCTTGATACGTGCCGAGCACGCTCTGGTCTTCGTGAAATTCAGGCTCGTCGCAGCTGTTGAGAATGGTGCCTTGCACGGAAAAGCTCAAGTCCGCGCCGGGTAGAATAAAGGACAGCACGATGCTCGTTCCGGGAAGCAGCAAGGTGCGACACTCGATCGACGCGCCGACATAGCTGAGTTGACGGATCGTGGCGGCATGTTTGGCCCCTTCGCCCTCGCCGTTGGTGACGCGAAGGGTTGCGGGAAGGCAGGTCTCGCAACGTTTCGGCGCCAGGGCCAGGTCTCGCGCCGTCAGGATGCCGACTGGTTGTCCTTGCTTGGTCACGATCAGGAGAGACGTGCCGGTGGAGGCCATGACGCTGGTCGCGTCGTCGAGAATCTGATCGCATTCAACGGAATGGACGGGTTTCGACATGATAGCCCGCACCTCCACATCGTGCGGTTCCAGGCCCTGGGCCACGACTTTTTTGACGATGTCGCCGGAGGTCATGATGCCGAAGGCCGCTTCGCCGTCTTTGACCAGCAGGCAGGGCATCTGTTCCCGATCGAGCAGTGAGGCGGCCTCGCTGACAGAGACATCCCCGGGAATCTGCACTACGCCAGGTGTCATCATGTGGGCGACCATAGGGGTAGTGGAATGGGTCGGTTTGTCGCGGAGCATGGAGCCGGTTCGTGTCATGTATAAGCCTATTTCTCGCCGTGAGAGGGGCTAACGGTGCGGCCCGGCGACCACCACGTCGAAAGAAAGTATATCAGATCGATGTGCCGGACCCGGTTCCCCATCGTGCCTTGTCAACCTAGAGGTGAGGCGCTTAGACTGCACAGCAACTATAGTCACTATGGTTGCTTCAAAATATGCCAAATGCGGTCTGATGAAAAGTGAATTCACACAACGTGCGAATGGTCTCGCCGCGCATGGTCTGGGGTTGTCCGTGGATGTGTATTCTCCGGATCTGCTCGAGCTGGTGCACGCACTGCGTCATGCAGGGTTGGCGCCGGACTACTTGGAAGTGTTCAAAGCCACGACGTCCGCCCTGCAATGGGTCCGGCAACAATTGCCGGGCATCAAGCTCCCCTACCACGGGGAAGGCTTGTGGAGTACGCAACCGGAATTTCCCCACAGTGCAAGCGGCCGCCAGGGAGTGGCGGAAGCCTGTGCGCATCTTGCGGCCTTGCATAGCGCCTGGCTGAATCATGAATGCGCGACCAAACAGATGGCGGGCTACGCGTTCGGTACCTATTTGCCGCCGCTCTATACGGAGCTCTCGGCCAGAATGACGGCTGAAAATCTGGCCTACCTTCAAGAGCAGGTGGATCGGAATGCGCGCGAGCAGGGGATCGATCCTGCGCTGGTTCTCTTAGAAATGCCGCCGCTCACCTATTTCGGCTGCGGCGAACTGCCTATTCCTGAATTTTTTCGCGCCGTGACCGGCCGGGCGACCTGCGGCCTCGTGTTGGATATCGGACATCTGTGGACGGTCTATCGCTATACGAGGAGCTGGCGAACCGAGCGCCTGGAGGATTTTGTCGCCGAGTTTCTTGATGCCTTTCCCATGGAACGGGTGGTCGAGATTCATGTCGCGGGGCTGGCTGAATTCATGATTCCAGAGGCTCCAGGATTGGGCGCGGGCGGCGATGGGTTGCCCTATTGGATCGATGCGCACGGCGCGCCGATTCCAGAAGTCTTATTCGATCTCTTGGCGCAGGTCCTGTCTCATCCTCGTCTCACATCGTTAAAAGGGGTCGCGCTGGAAGTCGATACCAAGTCCATTCCGCTGATCGTCGAGGAATTCCGCCGATTTCGGGAGCGCTTTGGCCGAACGGTTGAGCGGAAGGTGCAGCGCGGAGACCATGCACCATCGCTCGCGCCGCGGGCGGCGGTCGATCGATCGCGTGAAGTGATGCGACGCCTCACTCCGGTTGAACACACGGCGTTACAACAACACTATCGCCACTATGTGCAAATGGTGACGAGCCGCGAAACTCCCCGCGTGACGGAATCCGTGCACCTGTTGGGCGGCTCACAGGAGGATCTCAACCGGTATCGGGACCGGTATTTGCCGCATGAATTGCTGCACTGGGGCGGCGACTTGCAGGACATGTTTCCGGAAACCTGTCGTGGTTTGAAAGAAGCGCATATTCCGCTGGATCAGTTCGTCCCCTTCTGGTTCAGCCGGCCGAGACCCGAGCAGGACGACTACGATTTTTTCCTCTTGAAGATCGATCGATTCGTGGAATTCGTGAGGGACACTTGCCTGACGGCTGCCGCGACGGTCTTGCGAGAGGCGGAAGAGCTGCGGGCTGGGTACCGCGCGGCGAATGAACCGGTCGGCTCGGCTCAGGTGCGCGCATGAGCTTTTGGACGATGCTTCCACAACCCATTTTGGGATTGGCGCCGATGGACGGGGTGACGGATGCGGCGTTCCGTCGCGTGGTGGCCTCTCAGGGCCGGCCCGACATCACCTTCACCGAGTTCACCAACGTCAACGAAATCTGCCGCGGCCCGGACCATTTGCTGTCCTCGCTGATTTACAGCGACCTCGAGCGACCGATCGTGGCCCAGTTGTACGGCAAGGATCCGGAGCAATTCTATCGAGCGGCGCAGGTTGTCTGCGAGCTCGGATTCGACGGTCTGGATATCAACATGGGTTGCCCGTCAAAAAGTGTCGCCGCATCGGGCTCAGGCGCGGCGCTCATCAAAACGCCGGATCTGGCCCATGCGATTCTGAAAGCCGCGCGGCAGGGGTTGGAAGATTGGGCCGGCGGGCAATCGATTCACCAGCAGGGGTTCAAACCCTCTCGCATCGAATTTATTCATGAGCTCAATTATCGGCGCTGCGGCTCTCCGGTGGTGCCGCGCCGGCTACTCCCGCTTTCCGTCAAGACGCGGCTGGGGTTCGATTGTGTCGTGGTCGGGCGATGGGTGGAACACCTGCTGGAAGCGCAGCCGGCCGCCATTACGGTACACGGCCGGACCTTGCAACAGATGTATCGCGGCGCCGCCGATTGGTCTGCTATTGCCGAAGCGGCCACCCTCGCCCGCGGCACGGGAACGTTGATGCTCGGCAACGGCGACCTCGCGACGTTGGTCGACGCAGTTCGCCGCGTGGCGGAAAGCGGGGTGCAGGGCGTGTTGATCGGGCGCGGAACACTCGGTGCCCCGTGGTTCTTCCGCGAAAAGGAGCAGGCTCGCCGCGCCATCACCGATCGGCTCGATCTCTCGGCACTACCCGCCGCCTTGTGGGAGCCGCCGGTGTCTTTGCGCCACCGTATGCAAGTGATGCTCGACCATGCGCGGCAGTATGAGGCCATTGCCGGCTTGGACTGTTTCCGCTCGATCCGGAAGCATCTGGGATGGTACTGCAAAGGATATCCTCACGCCGCGGCCATGCGCGCCAAACTGTTCGGGGTCTCCACCGTGCAGGATGTCGAAGGCATCATCGCAGAGTTTTGCCGGGACCTCCTGCTGAAGGAGGCCGCCGGATCTCCAGACGATTGCATGGACACTCATTTCCCATTCCCCCGTGCCTCCTGACCCATGCGATTGATTCTGGCCTCCACCTCGCCTCGCCGGCACGAATTACTGGCGCTTCTCGGGTTGCCGTTTGATGTCGTCACCCCACCGTTCATTGAACAGGTTCAGCCGCACCTGTCTGCCGATGAGCAGGCCGTGGCATTCGCCGCAGGCAAGGCCAGGTCTTGCCTGTCCATCTGTCCGGATGCCCTCATACTGGGAAGCGATACGTTGATCAGTTTGGGCTCTGAGGTGTTGGGAAAGCCGGTCGATCTGGCGGGCGCCGAGGCCATGCTCCGCAGACTGGCCGGGCGGAAGCACCGGATTGTCACAGCCGTGGCCCTGGCCGGCCCGGACTCTGCGCGGTGCGAAGCCCGGCTGGCAGAAGTATTGGTGACGATGAAACCATTAAACCAAGCGGCGTTAGCGGCGTATCTGCGAACCGGCGACAGCTTGGGCAAGGCCGGAGCCTATTCCATTCAGGGGCAGGGGGCGGACTTCATCGAGCGGATCGAGGGGGATTTCACCGCAGCCGTGGGGTTACCCTTGCGGCTGGTCGCTGAGATGCTCCATCGGCGCGGGCTTTCCTGTCCGGTCGACATTGATCACCTGTACGCCCGCAGACCGTATCCCAACTGGGACCGCTTTCGTCCCTAGTGTGCCGGATCGTCCGCCCTGTTTCACATAGAGCCCAGTGAGGTGATCTGACTACTCTGTTATGAGCTGCGAGATCGGATCGGAATGGTTAAGCTGGAGACCACAACCTATGACGTCCAGCATTCATGACCGTGGTCAGGCCGCCCGCTAGCTGCCTTAAAAATGATCAATCGAGAACCTCATCGCCAGAACCACCGAAGTTGCTGGGTGATACTAGGATGAAACTGCTACCCCAACAATGAACGCAACCAATCCAAGGCACCATATGATCAAGGCCTTCGATTGCCTGGTTTGTTGTCGCTTCGCCCAGAATAGGATGTACGCGGGAACGAGGAAGCAGAATACGCCTTCAATGATGGATCGGCGAAACGCGAGCACGGCTATGTAAAGTTGGCTGATGAGCGCGGCAACCATCCCACCGAATAAGAGTACATCGCCCATATCGCTCCCTCGTTGTATTTAAGAAGGAGCCCAGCCGCCCCACTAACAATGAGACGGCTGAGGCCAAACTTTACCCCGCCAGCTTAGTTCCCTTACACCATTCTTTAGAAGAGCTAAAGAGGTATCGTGCGGAGTGTAGGTGGTCGGAGCGCGCATTACTTCCCCTACTTTGATATCTTAACTTCTTCTGTGCCTACCCCACGCTGTCCGACGAAACACTAGTACAGGCTGTAACTTAGAGGCATTCTCCCTTGAAGTGATCTTCTCAATCCTTTTACAATGCGCCCTTGCTTGGAGACAGGTCAGGGAGGTACTCATGCGTGCGAATGATGGCAAGGTAGGTCGGCGTGGGCAGTTTCATGCAGTAGTCGGGTTGGTGGTCGGAGCGATCGCGTTGGCAGCCGGTGTGCCGGCTTGGGCAATCGATGTGAAGTTGTCTCCCGAAGATGCCAAGAAAGCGCTGGAAGCCGGCCGAACGCCGATGGAGAAGGCCGCGTCGCCGGAAGACGTGAAGAAGATCTTGCAGCAAGCCTCGCTGGTCACGCGGGTGGGTGCAGATCCTGAAAAAGATCCCTGCGGCGCCAGCGCCATTCTGCGCACTAAGCGGTACCGCCTGGAGGCGTTCGGCCGGCAGGAAGCAGCGGAATCAAAAAAACAGAAAAAAGATGTCCGCATGCCCGACGAGTTTATTCAGAAGGTCGTGGACATGCCGAACATGGAAGTCGAAGTGCAGTTGTGCGGCGACGATGAATACTTTGCCGAGAAGGCCGACGTCGTCTTCCAGCAAAAGGGAAAGAATATCCGCCCGGTGGATCTCAGCCCGGCCGATCGAGGGAGAAAAAACGACGGCACGGGTCCCGCTTACCGCTCGCGTTTCACCGCCCGTTTCGGATATGAGTCGTTTGACCCCAACGCCAAAACGACCATCATTGTGACCTTGCAGGATGGTCAGACCATGCAGTTCGATGCTGATTTTGCGCAGGTGAAATAGTTCCCGTATGCCGGTGCGGGTGTGGGCCCGCACCGGAGTCGCTTCTGCGCGTCCCTTCTCCCTTCAGCGCTCTTCCCTTTCAATCGCGCGACGCTACGCCGGCCGAACATCCCGGTTGAGTCGTCTCGTCGCGGGCATGCATAATGCGGACATGGATAAGGCCGATCTCCTTTCCCTCTATCGCCGGATGTTGCTCATTCGCCGCTTCGAAGAAAAATCGGCAGAGATGTACGCGCTCGCTAAGATTGCCGGTTTTCTCCATCTCTATATCGGGGAAGAGGCGATTGCGGTCGGCGCGATCGACGTGTTGCGCCCGGATGATTATGTGATCAGCGCCTACCGCGACCACGGGCATTGCCTGGCTCGCGGATCGGATCCCGGCAAGGTGATGGCCGAACTCTTCGGCAAGGCGACGGGGTTGTGCCAGGGCAAGGGCGGGTCCATGCATCTGGTGGATGTCCCGAATCGCTTTATGGGCGGCTACGCCATCGTCGGCGGGCACATTCCCTTGGCTGCGGGGCTGGCCTTTGCCGCGAAATACCAGAAGCAGGATCTTGTCACCGTCTGTTTCTTCGGTGAAGGGGCGGTGCCGAGCGGCCAGGCGCATGAAGCGTTCAATTTGGCGGCCCTGTGGAAACTCCCGGTCATTTTCATCTGTGAGAATAATCGATACGGCATGGGCACGCCCGTGCAAAGGGCGGTGGCCTTGTATGAGAACGTGGCCGAGGCTGCGCGTTCCTATGGCATCACGGCTGAGCGGGTGGATGGCATGGATGTCTTGGCGGTGCGGACCCTGATGCGCACTGTGGTGGAGCAGGTTCGCGCAGGTCAGGGACCCTGCTTCATTGAAGCGATGACCTACCGTTTCATGGGCCACTCAATGGCCGATCCCTCCCACGGCCATTATCGTACCAAAGACGAAGTCGAGGAATATCGCAAGCGCGACCCGCTCCTGGTGCTCAAGGAGACCATGCTGAACCAGACGGCATGTAGCGAGGCCGACTTCAAGGCACTCGAGCGGGAAGTCGGTGAGGTGGTAGCGGCGGCGGTGAAGTTCGCCGACGAGAGCCCGTTTCCCGAGCCGGCGAGCCTGCACGCCGATATCATGGTGGAAGACTAGAGATGCCCATGTTGCTGTCCTACCGGGAAGCCCTCAATCAGGCCATGCGGGAAGAGATGCGGCGGGACTCCCGCATCTTTTTGATCGGCGAGGAGGTGGGCTATTACCAGGGTGCGTTCAAGGTCACCAAAGGATTCGTCGAGGAGTTTGGTCCGCAGCGGGTCGTGGACACCCCGATCACCGAAGCCGGTTTTACCGGGCTGGCCATCGGCGCGGCCATGGCCGGACTGCACCCGATCGTGGAACTCATGACCATGAACTTTGGCATCGTCGCACTCGATCAAATCGTGAACAACGCGGCGAAGATCCGGTACATGTCCGGCGGGCAGCTGTCGGTGCCGCTGGTCATTCGCGGTCCAGGAAGCGCCGCGCATCAGCTGGGGGCGCAGCATTCACAGAGCTTGGAAGCCTGGTTCTGCCACGTGCCGGGGTTGAAAGTGGTGGCCCCGGCGACGCCGCACGATGCGAAAGGTCTGCTGAAAAGCGCCATTCGCGACCACAATCCGGTCATCTTCATCGAAGCTCAGTTGCTCTACGGCACAAAGGGTGAGGTCGGTGAAGGGGAGTACACCATTCCGCTCGGTCAGGCTGACGTGAAGCGGGAAGGAACCGATGTGACCATCGTCGCCTATTCCAAAATGCTGCTCGTTGCGTTGGAAGCAGCCGAGCAGTTGAGCCGTGAAGGCCTCGACGTGGAGGTGATCGATCCACGGACGTTGAGGCCCTTGGATCTCGATACGATTGTGACCTCGGTCACGAAGACCGGGCGTCTGGTGATCGTCGAAGAGGGATGGCGGTTTTGCGGGCTTGGCGCGCAGATCGCCGAGAGTATCTACAGCGCCGCGTTCGACTATTTGGACGGCCCGATTGTTCGCGTCACCGGCGAGGACGTGCCGATCCCCTATAGCCGCCCGTTGGAAGATGCGGCCATTCCGGATGTGCCTCGTGTCGTCGCCGCCGTGAAATCACTCTGTGGTGTCGCATGAGGCAAGGTGGTCGAAGAACCAGGGGCGATCGTCGAAGACCCTCTGCTTCGTGGAGGAACATTCATGGCTAGCCGCGTCGTCATGCCGAAGTTGACCGACACCATGGAGGAAGGCGTCCTGGTCGCCTGGAAGAAACACGAGGGTGATCCGGTGCAGGCGGGTGAAGTGATCGCCGAGATCGAAACCGACAAGGCGGTCATGGACCTGGAAGCGTTTGCCCCCGGCGTCCTGCGCAAAGTCCTCGTGCGTGACGGCGAAACAGTGCAGTCCGGCAAGTTGATTGCCGTCATCGCCGAGGCCGATGAAGACATTGCCGCCGCCTTGTCCGATGGAGTGACGGCGGCGCCTTCGGCCCCCAGCGCGCCCAAGCCCGCGTCGCCAGAGAACAGGGCTGCTTCTCCGGCACCGGGTCGCCCGCGCGCCGAGAAGCTGTTGGCCTCGCCGCGAGCGAAGGCCTTGGCGGCTGAACGGGGGATTGAGCTGTCGACTCTCACCGGCACCGGTCCAGGGGGCCGTATCGTCGAGGACGATGTGGTCGCTGCCTCCGCTTCCACGACGCCGGCGACATTGCCTGCCGGGACAGATCAGCCGTTGAGCCAGATGCGCAAGGCCATCGCCCGATCGACGGTGCAGAGCAAGGCGCCGGTTCCGCATTTTTATCTCACGGTCGACATCGACATGGCGCAGGCGGAGCGGGTGCGCGACGAGTGCAAGCAGAGCCGGCAGCCCCATCCGTCGATTACCGATGTGCTGATCAAGGCTGCGGCGGTAGCGCTTGCGCGGCATCCGGAAGTCAACGTGTCGTTTACCGGCCAGGCCATCAGGCGGTACAAGCAGATCGATATCGGGGTGGCGGTCGGGATGGATGACGGCCTGATCACCCCGGTCATTCGAAATTGTGGCGCAAAGACCCTGGCTGACATTTCGGGAGAAACGAAGCAGTTGATCGATCGCGCCAGACAAAAGCGATTATCACCCCAGGAATACACCGGGGCGACCTTTGCCATTTCCAACCTGGGCATGTTCGACGTGGATCAGTTTATCGCGCTGCTCATGCCGCCGCAGGCGGCCGCGATTGCGGTGGGTGCGATTCGAGATGTGCCGGTCCTGTCGAAGGGCTCCGTGGTTGCCGGGCGGCGGATGAAAGTGACCCTTTCGTGTGACCACCGCGCGTTGGATGGATTGATGGGGGCGCAATTTCTCAAGGAGTTCAAGCGTGTGCTGGAGCATCCGCAGGAACTGCTTGCGCCGGCGGTGACCCCATGAGCTTCATTCAGATCGATCCGCCGCGCGCTGCTGAAGCGCCACAGCCATCGACTCCACAATCCCGCCGCCTGCCGCCCTGGTTCAAAGTTCGTCTACAGACCGGCCCGGACTACCACGACATTCGCCGGACCATGGATCGACTTAAGCTGCACACGATTTGCGAAGAGGCGCGTTGCCCGAACGTGTGGGAATGTTGGAACGCGCGCACGGCCACGTTTCTGATTCTCGGCGATATCTGCACGCGGCGCTGCCACTACTGTTCCGTGTCCACCGGCCGGCCGCATGCGGTCGATCGCGACGAGCCGCTGCGCGTGGCGGAGGCGATTCAGGCGCTCAGCCTGCGGCACGCCGTCATCACGTCGGTGAATCGCGATGAACTTGAAGATGGGGGAGCCTCTGTCTTTGCCGAGACGATCCGCCATATCAGACGATTGATCCCCAGCTGCACGATTGAGGTGCTCATCCCGGATTTCGAGGGCGACGAGGCGGCACTCTCGGCGGTGACGGCCGAGCGGCCGGACATCTTGAATCACAACATCGAAACGGTGAGACGGCTATTTCCGTCGATCCGGCCGCAAGGCAAATATCAACGGTCCATCGAGTTGCTGGGCCGCGCCAAGCAGATGGGCATGACGACCAAGTCGGGACTGATCGTCGGCATGGGCGAATCAACGGACGAAGCGCGAGAGGTCATGCGCGATCTCCGCTCGGTCCACTGCGACATCATGACGATCGGACAATATCTGCAGCCGACAAAGGAACATCTCCCCGTCGCACGGTTCTACCACCCCGACGAATTCGCGGCGTTGAAGGAAGAAGGGCTGGCACTCGGCTTCCGCCACGTCGAATCGGGACCGCTCGTCCGCAGCTCCTACCATGCCGAGCAGCAAGTGGCAGGAGGTTGAAAAGAGCTGGCTGCCCCGCCGCACGCTCAACACGCATGTCTTGTCTTCCTTTGACGCGACGCGATCGTGTGCCCCCCGGCCTGGGTCGATTCCGCGTAACTCTTAATCACGACTGGCCCAATACCCAGGGCGACGCCTTTGGTGTGCCACGGCCAAGACAAGTACCCCATCGTTCTCTTTGGAGTAAATGAGCGAGTACCGAAATTTCAGGAGGAGATGGTTGCGAATGCCTGGTCTGATCTCTGGGGCCGATTCCGGGAACTGTGAAATGAGGTGCTCGGCTCGTCGAACCTCTGCGTAGAAGCGGTGTCCCAAACCTTTGGCTTGCAGCTCAAGGTAGCCGATCTCATTGAGTAATTCGTCTTGAGCTGCCTCGTGGTACTTGAGTGGTATCACTGAAACAGTCGTTCCGCTTTCTTATGAACCTCCTCTGCCTGGACCGCTTGGGCACGGTTAGCGCGATATTCTTTTAATCGCCTATCTGCTTCCTCTGCCCAAAGCTGCTCGGCTTCCTTCTCGCTGATCTCTTCCAAGCTTGCCAGGAGCCTTTCTGCGAGAGTTGCACGGTCACGAACCTCAAGACTCAAAGCATTTTTTAAAACATCGCCCAAATCTGCCATAGTGCCTCCCGCCGGAACATGCTTAACACCATGCTCCTAGAGTATGCCCTGACGCCTTCTCGCTCATCGACATATCGGAACAGGCTGTAGTCAGGTAGTGCTGCTGACAATATCGTCACTTCCCCTAATCCTGTCAAGAACCGCTCATCGAAGTTCCGAATCTGTGCCCTATTCATAGTGCAGCGCTTCGATCGGGTTCATGCGCGAGGCCTTGTTGGCCGGGTAGAGGCCGAAGAAAATGCCCACTGCCAGCGAGAAGAAAAATGCGACGGCCACGGACTGCGATGAAATGATGGTGGGCCAGCCGATCAGACGGGTCAGCAGGCGGGCTCCCGCAATGCCCACCAGCACGCCGGCCACGCCGCCGATCGCTGTGAGGATGATCGCTTCGACCAGGAACTGCAGCAGAATGTGGGCGCGTTTGGCCCCGACCGCCATGCGGATGCCGATCTCCTTGGTGCGTTCGGTCACGGAGACCAGCAGAATATTCATGATCCCGATGCCGCCCACCAGCAGCGAGATGGAGGCAATGCTCAACAGCATCACCATCATCGTGCGGCTTGCCCCGGCGACCGTGTTCGCCACGTCTTCCATCGTGCGGATGGTGAAGTCGTTTTCCTCGGCGGGGTGAATGCGGTGTCTCGCGCGCAGCAATTCCGTGATTTCCTCCACAGCGGCAGGGACAGTGTAGCGGTGCCGCGTGGCAGCCATGATGATCCCCACCGTGCCCAGAAACTTCGTGCCCAGTACCTTCCGTTCAGCGGTGGAAAATGGAAGAATGACGATGTCGTCCTGATCCTGCCCTGACAGAGACTGCCCTTTCGGCGAGAGGATGCCGATCACGCGCAACGGGACATTCTTGATGCGGATCTGCGCCCCGATCACCTCCTCGCCCCGCTCGAACACATTGTCCGCGACCGTTTTCCCCAGGACGACCACTTTGGCGGCGGCATCCTCATCGGCCTGTGTAAAAAAGGCGCCGTCGGCGACCGGCCAGTTGCGAAGGTCGCTGAAGGCGGTCGTCGTGCCGAGCGCAATCGTGTTCCAATTCTTATGTTCGTGAATGACTTGCAGCACCGACCGTGAGGCATAGGTAACGAGGGCGATGTCGCCGACCCGTTTTTCGATGTCACGCGCATCGTCCACGGTCAGCGTCGACAGGCTGCCGAGCCCCCCGCGCACGCCGCCCGTGGTGGTGGCGCCGGGGACGATGATCAGCACGTTGGTGCCGAGGCTGGCAATCTCGCGTTGAACCGAGGCGGTCGCGCCCTGACCCAGACTGACCATGCCGACCACGGCGCCGACGCCGATCACGATTCCCAGCATGGTCAGGCCCGCGCGCAGGGGATTTCTCCGGAGGATGCGAAGGGCAGATTGAATCGTCAACCAGAGAAAACTCATGAAAGGCGCATCACCGCATCTTCGGACCGAATTCAAAGCCCGGGGGGAGTTTCTCCTGGGCGCTGTCAGCCTCAGTCAGAATACCCACGATGGCCGCGTCGCCTTCGTGAACGTCGCCTGCCGTAATATCTGTATACAGAGAATCCGCAATGCCGAGCGTGACGTGGACCGGCCGTACGTGCCCCGCCGCGTCCAGTATCCATAGTTGAGGAGTTTTGCGATCCACCGCCACGCCCGGCATCCGGAATCGCAACGCGGAGTTGGGCGCGCGTAATGCCTCTTCGTTGCGAGCCGTCACGATGGTGATATTGGCGGTCATGCCGGGTTTCAATTTAAGTTCAGAGTTGTCCACGGAAATGATCACATCGTACGTCACGACATTCTGAATGCTGACCGGCGCGTTTCTCACCTGCGTCACGCTGCCGTGAAACGATTCCCGCGGATAGGCATCCACCCGGAAATCCGCGGACTTGCCTTCCGTGACGCCCCCGATATCGGACTCGCTGACGTTGGCAATGACTTGCATGCGGGTGAGGTCCTGCGCGATGACAAACAATGTCGGGGTTTGAAAGCTGGCCACCACGGTTTGCCCTTCTTCCACATTACGGGACACGACGGTCCCGTTCACCGGCGAATAAATGGTGGTATAGCCGAGATCCAGCTCGGCCGAAGCCAGCGTGGCCTTGGCCTGGTCGACTTGCGCCAGCGACACGTCTACCTGCGCATCGGCGTCGCGGGCATTGGTGCGTGCCAGATCCAGGTCCGATTGTGCAACGAACTGCTGCTCCCGCAGCGCGGCCATGCGATTCAGTTCCAACGTTTTTTGCGCGAGCATGTTCCGCGCTTTGGCGAGACCGGCTTGCGCGCTCTTGAGCGCCGCTTTGGCCTGGCTCACCTTCGCTTGATAAGGCTTTTGATCGATCGAAGCCAGAACCTGCCCTTCCCGCACCACCGAGTTGAAGTCCGCATAGAGTTTCGCGATCTTTCCCGAAACCTGGCTGCCGACCTGCACAGAGATGACCGGGTTAACGGCTCCCGTGGCCGTCACCAGGGCGGTGATCGGCCCGCGATCGATGGTCACGGTTTTGTAAGGGACCGCGGCCGGATCGTTGGACCACCAGTACCAGAGCGCGGCGGCCCCGAGCGTAAAGGCGGCCGCCATTCCCATGAGCAGAGGCCACCGCCGCCGGCTGCTGGGGCGAATCTGCCGGTCGATGGGCGTCGGGAGTTGATGATGGCCCTGACCTTGCACAGCCGGAACTGCGGCCACCATGACGGGGGTCGGGTGATCGGTCTGCGGCGGGTTGAGCTCAGAATGATCGTGAGACATGCGTTCTCTTCCGGTGCCGCTCTGGAGAGACGCAAGAGAAGTGCCGTTTCACTTGGGCTGCAAACGTGATGATGTGGGAAGCGCTGCTGCTCAACCGAGGTGTCGGGTCACCGAGGATGGGGCATTATGCAACAGGACGCAGGCGGCACCTGCGGCAGGACGCCCCTTGACCGCACAGGATCGTGCCGATTAGTCTGTGCCCGCAGAGAACGGGGAGGCCGGTGGTGCGAGCAGCAGCGAGCGAGGGACGCGATATGACCGAGGACTGGGGCGCAGTCTTGGTGGTGGATGACGATGCCGACATGCGCAGTCTGCTCTGCGATGTGTTACAGGGGCGCGGGCATCAATGCACGGGCGTCGGCGGCGGAGATGAGGCGCTCAAGGTGCTGAGCGAGGAAGATTATGCCGTCGTCCTCACCGACCTCCGGATGAAAGGCATGCAAGGTACCGAACTGCTCGCGGAAATCAAGCAGCGGTATCCCGATATCGGCGTGATCTTGATGACCGCCTTCGGCACGGTAGAGACCGCGGTAGACGCGATGCGGCATGGGGCAAGCGACTATCTCACCAAGCCGGTCAAGACCGAGGAATTGGTGCGCGTGGTCGAGCGTGCGGTGCGGGAAGCGGCGCTCCGGCGGGAGGTCAGCCGTCTGCGGAAGGAAGTGCACAAGGAATACAGCTTCCATCAGATTTTGGGGAAGAGCAAACCGATGCAGGCGGTCTTCGATTTGATCCGGCGGGTAGCCGATAGTCCCACCAATGTGTTGATCACCGGCGAAAGCGGCACCGGCAAGGAACTGGTGGCCAAGGCGATTCACTACAACAGCGACCGGCGGGATGCGCCGTTTGTGCCCGTCAATTGCGCGGCGATTCCCGAGCAATTGCTCGAAAGCGAATTGTTCGGTCACATGCGGGGCTCCTTCACAGATGCCAAGATGGATAAGCGCGGGTTGTTCGAGGAAGCCCAGAAGGGCACGCTGTTTCTGGATGAGATCAGCGAATTGCCGCTCATGTTGCAGGCGAAGCTGCTGCGCGCCATCCAAGAGCGGGAGATCAGGCGTGTCGGCGCGACGAAGTCCATTCCCGTGGATGTGCGGATCATTGCCGCGACCAACCTGAATCTCGTCGATGAAGTGAAGCACAAGCGATTCCGCGAAGATTTCTATTACCGCCTCAACGTCATCGAGTTGCGATTGCCGCCGTTGCGGGAACGGCGGGAAGATATTCCGATCCTGGTCGATGCCTTTCTCAAGAAATGCGCCGCCGCCCGCGGCAGGCAGGTGAAGGGGCTCAGCGAGCCGGCTCTTGCGATGCTGGCCGACTATGCCTGGCCGGGGAATGTCCGGGAACTGGAGAATGTCATCGAGCGGGCGGTGACGTTGAGCCATGGCGACGTGATCAGCGCGGACGATTTGCCCATTCAGGTGCAGGGTGCGCGTGGAGATCGCCGAATTCTCGACGAAGCGGCCGAACGGACCCTGCCGCTCCATGAAGTGGAGAAAGAATACATCGTCAAAATTCTGGAGAAGACGGGCGGCAATAAATATCAGGCCGCGCATGTCTTGGGCATCGACCGGAAGACGTTGTACCGCAAGCTCGCCGAGATCGAGGGCAAACCACACTCAGACGCGTAACCCGTCTCACCGTCGTGCGGGGAGCCATCGCTGTGCCACCGCTTTCGCAATCATCCCTGCTGCTTCAATCCGGCGGCCTCGCGCTGCTGACCCTCGGCATATTGCTCTTGGATCTGTCGATGCCGGCCGATTACGCGGTCTGGCTGCTCTATGCCGTTCCCCTGGCGTGGGCGGCGACACGTTTCCCACGGCCTATCTTTTTCTGCATCGTCGGGCTCGTCGCCCTGCTGGTGGTGATCGGGGCGATGGCGGGCTCTCTGCCGGCCTCCTCCTGGCTCAACCGGCTCCTGGGCATCGGACTCATGGCAGGCCTCGCCGTCCTGCCGGCCAAGCGCCGCAAGGCGTCGGAAACCAGGGAGCAGGGGTGGAGAGAACCGGCAGGACAGAGCATGGAGGTGATCGCCCATGCCGAAGCGGCCGTGGAAGGAGCGGTGGCAGGACAACGGAAGGCGGAAGCGGAGCTGCATCGCGACAAACTGCGCTTCGAGGGGATCGTGCAATCGGCCATGGATGCCATCATCACCGTGGATGAAGGGCAGAAAATCGTGCTGTTTAATCAGGCCGCAGAAGACATGTTTCAGTGGTGTGCGCAAGACATGCTGGGGCGGCGGTTGGACCGGCTGATCCCCGAGCGGTTTCGCAGCGCGCATGGGGAGCACATCCGGGAATTCGGCCGCTCGGGGGTCACCACCCGTCAAATGGGCGCGCTGGGGGAGATCAGAGGGATGCGTTCGACCGGCGAGGAATTCCCCCTTGAGGCGGCGATTTCGCAAATCGCCGTGGAAGGGGCGCACTACTACACCGTCATCCTTCGCGACATGACGGCGCGGAAACGGCTGGAAGAGGAGCTGGCGGAACGCGAAGCGCTGCTACGCGCGATCATCGAAACCGAGCCGGAGTGCGTGAAGGTGTTGGCCCTGGATGGAACAGTCCGGACGATGAATGCCGCCGGGCTGGCCATGATTGAAGCGGCCCGCCAGGCGGACGTGGTCGGCAAGGATATCTGCCATCTCGTCGTCGGTGAATCGCAATCCATCCTTCGTGATCTCATCCGGAAAGCCGCAGAAGGAGAGGCAGGCCGGTTGGAGTTTCAACTCGTGGGATTGCTGGGAACTCCTCGATGGGTGGACACACATGTGGTGCCGTTGCGAGCGGCCGACGGGAGTATTACGGCGGTGTTAGGCGTGACGCGCGATATCACTGAATGGAAAAGAACCGAGCAGCTCTTGCGTCAAAGTGAGGAGCGGTATCGGCGGCTCCTCTCCGTTCTGCCGGATGCCATCCTGGTGCTGCGGGACAACCGCATTGTCTTCGCCAACGAGCAGGGGCTGCGGTTATTCGGCGCCGGACGCGCGGAGGAACTTCAGGAACGATGGTTCTCTGATTTGATTCCCGCAGCCCACCGCGAGGCCGTCGCCGAGCGTACCCGCCACCTGCTGGAAAGCGGGGGAACCGCGCCGGAAGCCGAGGAACAGATCACACGCGTGGACGGCGTCGTCGTGGATGTTGCGGTCAGAGCCGCGCACTTCCGCGACCAGGACGGGACGGGCATTCTGCTGGTGTTGCGCGACATGACGATGCGGAAGGCGGGGGAGCGACGATTGCGTGAAAGCGAGGAACGGCTGCAGAGTCTGCTGGGTGCGATGGAGGATGTGATCTGGTCGTCCACGCTGGATTTGTCTTCCATTCATTATGTGAGTCCGTCTGTGGCGCAGATCTATGGCCGGCCGGCGGAGGATTTTCTCGCCCGACCGTCGCTCTGGCTGGAGGTCGTCCATGCGGAGGACCGCGCGCTTGTCGAGCAGGCCATGCAACAACTTCAAGTCACGGGAGAATTGGATGTCGAGTACCGCATCGTGAGGCAGGACGGGGACATACGGTGGGTGCATGACCGCGGACGGATTATCAAGGGTCGCGCCGGTCGTCCGGTGCGAATCGACGGGATCGCCACGGATATCACGGAGCGAAAACGGTTGCAAGCGCAGCTTCGCCGGACTGAGCGCGTCGCCGAACTCGGCACCGTGGCCTCCGGCATGGCGCACGAGATCGGGACCCCTATGAATGTGATCCTCGGCCGGGCTGAATACCTGATGGAGCGGACCAAAGAGGAATCCGTCAAAAAGGGTCTACAAACCATCATCAGCCAGGTCGAACGCATCACGCGGGTGATGAACCAGCTGCTGGCATTTGCCCGGCGCCGTCCCATCGAACATCGCGCGCTCGACCTGCGCCAGACCATCGAAGATAATCTCGAAATTTTTCACGAACGCCTGTCTCACAGCCGGATTACGGTCGAAACCTCCATTGCCGAAGCCTGTCCCTGCGTCCACGCCGATGCCGACCAGATGAGCCAGGTGTTGATCAACCTGATCATGAATGCCATCCATGCCATGCCTGACGGAGGAGTATTGCGCGCGACGCTGGCGCCCCTACCGGATCGCGGGATGGTCAAACTCACCATCGCCGATACTGGCCACGGAATGCCGCAGGAAATCATCGCGAAAATTTTCGACCCCTTTTTCACGACTAAAGAGTTCGGGAAGGGGACCGGCTTAGGGCTGACCGTGGTCAGGGGGATCATCGAGGAACATAGCGGGACGATTCAGGTGGAAAGCCGGCCAGGAGCCGGAACCGCCTTCACCATCTGCTTACCGATAGACAAGAGCTGATAGCGTATTGCATATGGCTTGGGACTCCTTTCTTCACTCGTTCCATACGCCATCGGCTATTTGCCATAAGCTCTGCTCCTCCTGCTGTAGCGCTTCGGGGCAGTCTCTCCTGCGATGTGGGGTCTTTCTCACCAAACCCGCCAAGGTCTTACAACTGTCTCCTAGTTCCTTCATCAGTGAATCGTCAATGAACATGATGGGTTTAGTGGCGCCGTGGCAAAAGGCGCATGGCATACAGTTTGCGACGGGTGACCTGTCATGATTCACGTCTCCTGGAGCCTCAACGTGAAAGAACGGACCCCAGCCGTCTTACTGGTGGTGGAAGATGACAGGGATATGCGAAGTCTGCTGTGCGACGAGCTCTGGGGGGAGGGCTATCAGCTGCGGGAAGCGACGAACGGGGCGGAGGGGTTGGAGGCCGTCATGCGAGCCGCCCCGGACCTGATCGTCACGGATCTGAAAATGCCCTCCGGCGGCTTCGATTATGTGCATCGACTGAGAAACTGTGTGCCCGGGTGCCCCATCATCGTGATGACGGCATTCGGGGATGCCCGGACCAAGGAGGAAGCCCTCAGAAACGGCGCCACGGCCTATTTCGACAAGCCGGTGCGGTTGTCGGAACTCAAGGCCACCGTCAAACGGCTTCTTCACCGGTCCGACTCTGTGTCGGAGGAGCGCCCGGTGCACTGAAGTCCCGCGCTGGACGGGCATTTTGGCTGATCTGCCTCGACTGGGTAGGGTTGTCTTCGACCCCTGATGCGTAGTACATATAGGGCCTGCATTGAAAAGAAAGGCCCTGCTTGGTTCCTCTTGAAACAAGGAGTGATGAGATGGCCGGATCTCACGCACCAGCACCATCCCTTTCTCCCTTCGCCGACCCGATTCTCGCCGCACGATTAGAAGCCCTTCGGCAGCTTGCCGACGGGCTGAGCGACCGCGTTGCCGTCATGGACCGGGATCTGAATGTGGTCTACGCCAACGGTGCGGCCTGGACTCAGGAAGGAGCGGATGCGTCCGTCAGCAAACCCGCCAAATGTTATCAAGCCTTTGTGCAAATGAAAGATCCCTGCGGGACTTGCCCCGCCGAATCGGTCTTTGAGACACGCGAAGTGCGTACAGTCGCCTGCAACAGTTCTGGCGATGGGACGGCGTGCGGCATGCATCAGGCGTTTCCGCTCATGACTACCTCGGGGGAGGTCGGGTCTGTGCTCGTGCTGTTTCATAAGTCGTCGCATCCCCAGATCGTTCAGAATCCCGCGTTTCAGCAGGCCTCGGACCTGCTGCGTCCGGAACGCACGGAATCGCGTTTGGGCGACCTTGTCGGTGCCAGCGCGGTCATGCATCAGTTGTTCGATCTGATCCGGCTGGTGGCCGACAGTTCGGCCACGGTCTTGATCCAAGGCGAAAGCGGGACGGGAAAAGAACTCGTCGCGCGGACCATTCATCAAACCAGTTACCGGCGGGACAAACCGTTTGTCGTGGTGGATTGCGGCGCGCTCCCCGAGACCTTGCTCGAGAGCGAGCTGTTCGGCCATGTCAAAGGCGCGTTCACCGGCGCAGCCGGAGCCAAGCCCGGGCTGTTCGAGGAAGCAGACGGCGGAACCATTTTCCTGGATGAGATTGCCGACACATCCCCGACCTTCCAGGCGAAATTGTTACGGGTGCTGCAAGAAGGCGAGATCAAACGGGTCGGCGGAACGCAATCCATCAAGATCGATGTACGTGTGATTTCGGCCACAAACAAGGATCTCACCGACCTGGTCAAGGCGAAGGCGTTCCGGCAGGACCTGTATTATCGTCTGGCGGTGTTGCCCGTCCACCTGGCCCCTCTCCGAGAGCGGCGAGCGGATATTCCCCTCCTGGTGGCGAAGTTTATCGTGGATTCCTGCCAGCGACATCGGCAGGCGCCTCGCCAGGTCAGCGAGGAGGCGATGCGCGCCCTCACGGCTGCGCCCTGGCACGGAAATGTGCGTGAACTCCAGCACTATATCGAGCGTGCCGTCGTGACCACCACGCATCCGGAGTTGACCTGCGCGGATCTGGTTGCGGTGGGCTCTCAGCCGGAACCGGCGGATCTGCGCACGGTGGGGCGGGATGCGGCCAGGCAAGCCGAACGGATCAGGATTCTGCAAGCCCTGCAGCAGACGGCGGGAAATCGTATGAAGGCCGCTCGTCTGTTGAAGATCAGTCGGGCCAGTCTCTACAACAAACTGCATGATTTTGGCATCCAGTAGCCAGGCCCCGATTCCGTTCCGACCGCTCCTTTTCCTACAGTCCGCGTCCTACAAATCCCCTCGACTCAAGTACGATTGCCACTTCCTATTCCTCGGCATTGCCCCATATCGCCCCAGAATCGATGATTTGGCCGTCCAGCAATTTGGACAGTCTAAGTAGTTGTATTTTTGTGATTTGTCTCTCCTTCCCTCTTCGCTGTCTAACCATCTGGAAACGGTGTGGCGTTTCACGCCGTTTCAAATACCCTTCACTATTTCGTAACTTATTGAAAGATAGATTGTTTATCGGGCGCTAGGCATACCCCTAGTGGGGCACATCAATTGCGATGACCGGAAGCGCTGGTGAAGGTGCGGGTGATTAGGACCGGCCTCCGAATGACCTGCTCCCTCGAACTTTGAGGACATCCTTCACCAGCCCTTTCCCCTTTGGAGCGTTTCGTGGAGGGAGAAAGGAGAGGCCGGAGTAGCCGGGGTCCTGCCTGACGGAGGCCGGTCACACGACCACGCTTTTTAACCACTCCCGCGGAAGGGCGCGGGATTATCAAGGAGGGAGGCCGACATATGAGGTCTTCAGTGCAGTCAAAACGCAGGCGCATCAGTCGCAAAGCGATGCTGAGCCTGCAGGCGGCGCTGCTCTCGGGCAGTTTGCTCGCGGCGCCGTGGGTATTTGCGGCCGGGCCGGGCGATCAGTCGCATGAGGGACACGCGACGCCGGTTGCCATGCCTGGTTGGACCCAGACCCTGAAGGGTCAGACCGTGGTGGAAAACGCCATGGAGGGTCGTGCCGGCAACGCAGAAAAGATGGAGATGCAGCACCATCGCCTGATGGAGAAGTTGGAACAGCAGGCGAAGACGGATGCGAAGGCCCAACAGACCTCCGGTGCATTCAACGAAATGTCGATGATGCACCAGTACATGGGGCAGGATGGCAGTAGCTTCCTGCTGGCCTCCGATTCGTCCAAGGGTGAGCCGGTCATGACGTCCGGCGGAAAGTGTCCCGCGAATGCGCCGGTGAAGACGTATGACGTTTCGATGATCAACATCGAAATCAGCTTGAACCGGTGGCTCGACTTCTATCCCGGCTATATGTACGTCCATACCGGGGATATCTCCAAGGTGCGCGCCGAAGAAGCGAAGAACAAGGAAGCGCGCGAAAAAGACGGATTCGATCCGGGAGCGGTCACGACCGGCAACCAGGGCGATGCGATTCAGCCGCTGGTGCTTCGTGCCAACCAGGGCGATTGCGTCAAGATGACGTTGCGTAATCAGATGGAAGGCGAGGACGGCAGCTTGGTCATCCAAGCCTCCAGCATGATCGTGAGCGCCACCGGAAAGCCTGCCACCACGACCAATCCGGATACGGTGGTGTCGCCGGGTAAGACGCAGGAGTTCGAATGGTACATTCATCCGCACATGCAGGAAGGTGTGCGTCAGTTCCATTCCTGGAGCCATGACCGCGAGTTGACGGTGCTGGGTCTCTTCGGCGCCTTCATCGTCGAGCCGAAGGGTTCCAAGTACCTCGATCCGCTCGGCACGGGCGCCGCGCCCGATACGACCAGCGGATGGCAGGTCATGATCGACAACGGATCCGGACCGGACTTCCGCGAATTCGTGTTGTTCTATCACGAGATCGGCGACGAAGCGTTCCGTCCGCTGAACAAGAAGGGTGACTTCTTGCCGCAGCGCGATCCGTTGACGGATGCCTATCGTCCGGGTGGCCGCGCGATCAATTATCGCAGCGAGCCGTTCGGGATCGATCAGATGCATTTGCAGCACGAGTATTTCGGGTTTGAAGATGAGTCGCTGGCCTACAGCGCCTACACCTTCGGTGATCCTCCCACGACCGTCGCCCGCGGTTACCTCGGTGACCCGGTCAAGTGGCGGTTGGTGCATGGTGGATCCGAAGTGTTCCACTCTCACCATCCTCACAGCGGTACCATCCGCTGGCAGCGCAGCCCCGGCACCGAGCCGAACAATCTCTGGTCGGCGGGTCAGGATGGGCCGGTGAAGTATCCGGTGGTCCGGACGAAGTCTGATCGGGTGGACGTGGAAGTCGTTGGTCCGTCCGAAGCGCTCGACCTGGAACCGGAATGCGGCGGCGGTGGCTGCCAGCATCTGGCCGGTGAATTCCTCTATCACTGCCACGTCGCACACCACTATGTGGCGGGCATGTGGGGCTACGGCCGGTTCTACAATACGTTGCAGGTCGGCAATGCGCACACCGACACGATGCCGGATATGCGCGAATTGCCGGATCGTGTGGGTCGCATGAAGCAGGGCGTGTCGTCCGATAAGTTGATCGGCACGACCGTCGATTGGTTCGGGAAGACCTTCAAGATCGTCGACAAGAGCCAGAAGACGAACTGGAAGTCCGATCCTGTGATCGTGAACATCAAGGACTGGGTCGAGATGTTTGTGCCGGCCCAGGGCCAGCCGGGCCACACGGGTGATGAAAAGGGCCAGATCATGGCCTATGACGCCACAGTGTGGGACTGGAAGTGGGATGGCAACATCGCCCGCGGCGAGCGGGAAAGCACCGCTCCGAATCCGAAGTATCAATGGGCCGCCAAGTGGGATGACAGCACCAGACCGGCGATCCTGTTCGATCCGACGACAGGGAAAATGGCCTGGCCGTTGTTCAAGCCGCACTTCGGCAAACGTGTGCCGTTCTCTGCCAACCATAGCGGTGCGCCATGGTTGGAGCCGATTCACCAGGATGAAAACGGTGAGCGGACCTCCGAGCCGGCGAAGCCGGGCGAACAGGGCCGTTGGAGCCTATGCCCTGACAACGCCAATCGGAAGCATTACAACATTCACTTTGTCCGTCTGCCGATCACCCTGGCCAAAAAGCAGGGCAAAGAGCCGGCCATGGTGGACAAGGACGGCCTGATCTACCTGCTTCACGAAGAAGAGCGGTTGACCAGAGCCAATGACGATCTCAAGCTTCCCGCCGTCATCCGCGCCAACGTGTATGACTGCGTGGACCTGTTGTTGACCAGCGAATGGGACGACGACGATTACACGAACTTCCAGTCGTCCAAGATCAACATCCATCCTCACTTCTTCCAGTTCGACACCGGCAATTCGGACGGTGTGATCTCCGGAATGGAGTATGAGATGTCGGTCCGGCCGTTCACCATGTGGGGCAAAAAGACCAAACATGGATTGCCGGCGCCGATGGTCGCGAAGCTCAGCAGCGAAGCCAAAGCCGGTGCCACTTCCATCAAGTTCCAGATGGCGCCTGGTGCGGCATTGTTCCATCCCAACACGGAACTGATGGTCGGGATGGATTGTTTGGAGAAGGGCAACGATCCGGCGGCGTCACTGCCGCGGGATAAGAGCTGTCAGGAAGTCGCCCGTATCAAGGAAATC